>BNJU01001671.1_pt1 | contig 1253879 bp, 1394 predicted proteins | sample 8539281 | NCBI WGS metagenome assembly BNJU01 (sample SAMD00202456, study PRJDB9452) | human saliva metagenome | isolation source: human saliva | place: Japan
TCGCCACATTTCCAGATGTTGTTCCTGTTCCTGTATTTCCTGCTACTACATTCCATCCTGCACTATTTATTGCTGTCGCTATATCTCCTGCTGTCACCACTTTTCCTGGATCTGTCGGTGCATCTACTTTTCCACCTGTTGTTGTCAATTGTGTAGTATCAAGTCCCAATGTATATTTTGTTGTTTTTGTTCCATTTGAATCTGTAGTAGTTTTTGAATCCAAACTTAATCCTGTTCCTGTTACTGCAACTTCTGATTTATCTGCATTTACTTGATAAATAGTTTGACCAGCAGTCCCTTGATGACTTGTTACATTCGTATTTGTTCCATTTTGAAGTTCCGTTTTTGACGCAGCACCCACTTTTGTTATTGCCGTTGCCACATCTCCTGCTTTTGCATAACTATTATTGTCTCCTGCTGTTACCGTTGTTGAACCTGGTGCCGCTGTCAATGTCGTATTCTTTACTGATACTGTGTAATCTGTAATATTGTTTGAACCTGGTGTCCCTGTCGCTACTGTCACTCCATCTCCTGCTACTACTCTTGCTCCATTCGCATTTATCGTATATGTAGTCGTTGTTGTTCCATCTAAATTTTGAACATCATTTTTTTAACTATATCCTTTATATTCGTTCCCGCTACTACATCTACTGATTTTTCTTGCAATGTCGCTTATTACTTTATTTCCATCATTATTGATATTGCTTAAACTTTTTGTTTGCCGCATCCAGTTTTGTAACATCTACTGACAAATCATACACGTCTTGATTTCCGTTTGTCGTTTTATTTACTACAACCGAACTGTCATTTGATGTCACTTTTGTTTTTGTGCTGTCTACATAATCTTTATTTGTCGCATCCGTTCCTGCTGTCGGTGCATTATTTATTGTAACTTTCGGCGTTGTAATTCCATTGTCGTTAATTACTGTATTTCCACCATTTGTCGTAATACTGTTAATTCCTACAACTGTTGGATTTAAGCTATATTTCACTTCTCCATTCGGTCCAACTGTCGCTTTCGTATTATCTCCATCTTTGAAATCCAGTCCGTTTACCAATGTTGTTGTTAAACCTGTTCCGCTGTTTGCCTTGTAAGTTAGATTTGTATTTGCAGCTATCTTATTTGTGTCTACTGATAAATCATAATTATAGTGTCCATCTGATTTTTGTACTTTATTTACTGTTACTGAAGCATCATTCGAAGAAACTGTTGTTGTCGCTGCTTTTACTTGGCTCACATTTGCTGCATCTGTATCAGCCGTTCCAGGAGCGACATTTGTTATTTTTTTATTTCCAGCATCAATTCCGTTGTTATTTATTGTCACAGGCCCTGCTTTTAAGCTTCCAGTTGATCCTAAATCCACATCTTTTTTCAATGAATATGTATATTTTTGCGAACCTGTCGCCAAATTTTGCTCCACTTCCAAATTTTTCCCTGCAACAAATTGAACTTCATCTCCAGGCATAACCTGTGTAGATGTTGCGGAACCGCTTAAATTTCCACCAGCATTTGCCTTCCAAGTTTTCCCAAGTTCATTTGCTACTGCAAATAATTGTGAACCATTGATTGCATCTGTACTTGTTGCTGAAATTTGTCCTGCTGCAACATTTTGAATTTGTCTTTCATTTCCAGCTGTTCCAACTGAAACTGCTGATTGTGGATTATTTCCTGCAAATGTTCCATAAGTAATAGATTTTGAACTTGGCGGTGTTATTGTTGCATTTGAAACTGCTGTAACTGCTTTTGTTGCAGAACCTGAACCTAAAGCTACATCTCCGTTTGCAGTATTTGCTAATGTTCCATTTCCAATAGCCATTGAATTATCTTTACTTGCTTTTGAACCTTGACCAATTGCTATTGCTGCTTTCCCTGTCGCTTCAGAATATGAACCAATAGACATAGAGTTATCAGTATATGCTTTAGAGTTTGTACCAAGACTTACAACATTCTGTACTTTCAAGCTTCCACCTGTAGTGTATAATCTAGTTGCATTTGTCCCCAGTATAATATTGTTGTCACCTTCTACTCCACCAATACCTGCCTGGTTTCCTATTACAGTGTTAGAACTTCCTTTTAAGCCTTTAGCAGATTGATAACCCATTGAAATATTTTGATTACCTTTTACTGCTTGACCTGATTGCCACCCTATAGCAGTATTACCTAATCCATCAGTATTCTGTCCTGAATCTGCTCCTATTGATACATTGTTATTATTTTTTACTCCAATTCCTGCATTAGCTCCCATTGCTGTATTATAGCTTCCTGTTACACTTTTTCCTGAACCTGAACCAAATGCAACATTATAATCTCCATTACTACTTTGACCTGCACTAGTTCCTAAGAAAAGGTTATCTTTTCCTCCCATTCCTTTTCCTGTTTCAGATCCTATTGAAATGTTTCGAATATCAGTATTATTTGAACCTGCCACTTGAGTTTTTCCTGTTTCTGTTTTATACCCAATTGCTATATTTTGCATATTATTTGCATTAGAACCACTACCTAACGCAATTCCATCAGAACCTTTTGCACTCGCTCCATTACCGATTGCTACTGCACTTGATCCAATCCCTGTTGAACCACCAATACTTCCAGTACCTATTGCCACAGAATTTGCTGTTAATGATTGAGAATTTGTCCCCATTGCTATTGTATTTTCTTCCGTTGACCCTACAGTACCAGATTTTGAATTCAACCCAATTGCTATAGAACCTTTATTGTTTGCTTGTGACCCATATCCCATTGCTGAAGCAGATTCTCCAATTGTTGTTACCTTTGTTCCTATTGCAATTGAGGTATCTCCTGTTGCATTAGCAGCTCCTCCTAAGGCAATTGAACCTTGACCTATTGATGATGCTCCAACTCCTAATGCTGTTGAATATCCACCAGTTGCTGTTGTTTGTTGAAAATGATTAAAAGTTATTGTATCACCTGTTAGTTTATTAAATAATCTTCCAACTGCTGTCGTTGACGCAACCCCATTCAAATCATCTCCACCAATCGCAATCGAAGAAGCTCCACTTGCAACAGTATCTCCACCTATACTGATAGACTGATCTCCTGTTGCTTGAGCACCTCTATCATTTTGAATATTTCCTCCAATTGCTACTGATTGTCCTCCTGAAGCTTTTGAGTTATAACCTAAAGATACTGCTGATTTATTTAAAGCATTTGAATCTTTACCTATAGCTATAGCTCCCTCTTGAACAGATGTTGAATCCTTACCCACAGCTATTCCATAAGCGCCACTGACTTTTGAAGATTTACCTATTGCTATTCCCTCTGTATTTCCAGTTCCTATTAACGAAGCGCCTGACGCTGTAACAGATGATCCACTTGTTAACCTATCGTTATACTCGCTTCTGCTTTACTAGTCGCAACCATTTCACCGGCAACTACAGTCGTAGCAGTGATGCCACTCTTGCCACTTTACCAAGTAATACTTTTGAAATTTTTTTCTTATTTTTCTTTTTTATTTTTGTTTTCATTTGACCTCCATATTAATTCCTTTTATTTTATTGAAAGTTACACAAATATATTCTGTTTACAATTTTTTTATTTTTTTAATTATCTTTTTTTATTTCACATGTCAAAATTTTTATAAATTTTTGTAGAATTTTTCTTTTTTTAATTCTATCGCTTTTCTAAGAATATATTATACTTTATTTTTTTATTTTAACAAGGATTTTTTTGTGTAACACCTGTTTTTTTAATTATTTTTTTATAAAAAAAGATCATAAATTTAAAATAAAAAAATATGCCATTCATCTCACAATTATAGTTGCAAGTGTTCTGGCATATTTCACAAAAATTTATTTTTTTATTTATCTTTTTTTCAATATTTGCTTCTTCAAGTTTTTATTCCATATTTTTTTCCCATATTGCTCTCGAAATTTTTCATAAAATAAATCTCTCAATTCCTTTTGAACAACATTTTTTGGCTCCAAATATCTTCTCTTTATTTCCGCTTCTTTTTCTGGTCTTGTATACTTTGCATAAGCTGTATAAGGTAAATCACTGTAAACCTTATCTGATGGATCTAACTTTTTATCTTCTATCAATTTTTTCCAAACATATTTATTTTCGGTATTTGCCACATAATACTGAATTTCATCCACTTCCATCTTTGAACCTTCCACTCTAGCACCTGGCGTATCAAGTCTACATAATCTCACCATTTCCCCAGTTATGCTGTCTTCTCTCAAAATCGAATGTCCCCTTTTTTTTCTGCAATGTTTTGCTGGAGCGTCATCCAAATCTGAATAAACTATTATTTCATTACTATTATCTCTTTCATTCAAAAATTTTGTTCTATATTGTCTCCCATTTTTATCCAGTTTTGGAAATCCATCACTTTCTCTTGAATACGGCACTACATAAGTTTTTCCTTCAATTTCACGAGATTCTCCTATAACTCCTGTCGAATATGAATTTAACACACTTAAAAAAAATGTGGATATAATAAAAATTACTTTTTTTCTCATTTTTTTCTTTATTTCTCCTTTTATTTTATTTGATTTTACTCTATTCTTTTTGTTTTTCTATTTTTTTATGTTTTTATGTTTTCTAAAAAAATATTATTTTTTTAATATATTATTTTTAGAAAAAAACTGCACCTTCTAACTTTGTTTTTTTCAAAATTTTTTTAGTGCAGCTTAAAAAGTTCATTTTTTTATTTTATAAATTTTTTTCCCAAAATTTATATTTAGTTTTTTTCTTAACAAATTCCGATTTTAATTTCATCGCTCCAAATCCGTCTATTTTTACAGTCGATATTATGAATCCCATCGTCAATTAATCTAATATTTTTTTAACTTTTTGTACCTCTTTGTGAACTACTCCCGCTTTTTAGAAGCGGGAGCTTCTAGGGAAGTATCTGCTTTTTGTTAGCCAAATATATTTACCAAGCTCTTCGGGTAGTTCCTACCCTGTCTTTTTTTATTTTCCTAATATTTCAACATCAATTTTCCAATGTTTTTTATATTCACTGCAGCATTGTAATCTCTATCAATTTCAATTCCACAGCACTCACATTTATAACTTCTTTCTGATAATTTCAATTTTTTTCTTTAACATTTCCACATTTACTACAAGTTTTTCGACGATGGAAACCACTTATCTATCTTCAAAAATTGCTTTCCTAAAAACATCAGTTTATACTCAACCATCCTCAAAAACATTCCCCATCCATTATCTCCTACACTTTTCCCAAAATTTAATGCCTGACTCATCCCTTTCATATTCAAATCTTCAACAACCACAGCATTATAATCTTCAGACAATTTTTTCGATAATTTATGCAAAAAATCTCCTCAGCAATTTTTTTGATATACTCATGCAATTTTGATATTTTCGCTTTTTGCTTATACCAATTTTTAGAAAACTTCACTTTTCTCGATAATGATTTCTGTAATTTTTTCAATTCTTCTTCCAACATTCTAAAATATTTTGGATAATCAGCCCTTTGGTTTTCAGAACTGACAAATAATTCAGACATTGAAAAATCAAGTCCAATTACTTTATCACTATTTGGCATTTTTTGAATTTCTTTTTCAAATTCTGTCAAAACAGAAACATAGTAATTTCCATTACTGTTTGTTAGTGTTACCGACTTTATCTTGTAATCTTCTGGTATTTCTCTATGATATTTCAATTTTATTCTTTTCAATTTTGGCAAAACCAAATATTTATTTTCCTCAATTCGTATCGAATTGTTCACACAATTTGTCGTGTAACTTTTAACATTATTCTTTTTAGATTTGAACTTTGGAAACTTTGCTCTCTTCTGAAAGAAATTCGTAAACGATCGTTTTACATTCATTTGAGCATTTGAAAGTGCCAAGCTGTCCACTTCTTTTAAAAATTGATTTTCACTTTTCAAACTGGCAGGTGTAATTATTTTATTTTTTCCAGTTTCTTCATAAAATTTATTCGCAGTATACAAAATCGTATTGTAAACAAAACGAACACATCCAAAAGTCTTATTTATCAACAATTCTTGATCTTTATTTGGATAAATTCTATATTTGAATGCTAAATTATATTTCATGAAATTACACCTCCTTTTGATTTTTGAATATTATTTTTAATTATTTCTTTAGAAATTTTATTATTAATGATTTTTTTCTTTGATATTTTTATAAAAAAATTGTATCATGGATATGTCCTTTTTTTCAATTTTTTTACAAAAAAAGCAATTCATCTCCCACTTGTAGAAAAGCCTACGACTTCTTGCTATCTTTTTTTGTTAAAATAAATTTTTTTCATAATTTAAAACCTTCTTTCTTTTTTTATTTTTTTAATTTTAAATTTTTTTATATGATAAATTATACCATAAAAATTTAATTTTTTTCATTTTTTTGATAAAAAAATAATTCTTCTTAGTTTTTTTGCATTACAAGTATTTTTTTATACTATTTTTATAAAAAAATTATGAATTTTTTTCATATTGTGATAAAATATAATGAATATTAAATAAAAAAATAAAATTTTTAAGAAAGGCAAAATCAAAAAAAGCAAAAATGAAAAAAGAAAAAGTTGTGGTTGGAATGAGTGGCGGAATTGACAGTTCTGTTGCTGCGCTTTTGTTAAAACAGCAAGGATATGAAGTAATTGGCGTAACTTTAAAACATTTACCTGATGAGCTTTCAGAAAATCCAGGAAAAACTTGTTGTTCACTGGACGATATTAACGATGCGAGATACACATGCTACAAACTTGGAATTCCCCACTATGTGATTAATGTTACAAAAGAATTTCAAAATGAAGTGATGGACTATTTTGTAAAAATGTATAATGCTGGTAAAACTCCATCGCCGTGCGTAATTTGTGATGAAAGGGTAAAAATAAAAAAAATTGTGGAATTTGCCGATAAAATGGGAATAAAATACATTTCAACTGGACATTATTCTAAAAAAAGTTTGAATGGACTGCTTTTGTGGGATAAAAACAATAGAAAAGATCAGTCATATATGCTTTATCGACTCGACAAAGATGTTATAAAAAGATTTTTATTTCCACTCTCAGAATATGAAAAACCACAAGTTCGTGAAATTGCAAGGCAAAATGGGATTCACACTCACGATAAACCCGACAGCCAAGGGATTTGTTTTGCACCAAACGGTTATATTCCTTATTTAAAAAAAATTTTGGGAAATGAAATCAAAGAAGGAAATTTTGTGGATAAAAACGGGAAAATAATTGGAAAACATTTAGGTTACCAATTTTACACGGTTGGACAGCGAAGAGGACTTGGACTTAATTTGGGAAAAGCGTTTTTTGTTGTGGAAATAAGACCTTTTTCAAATGAAGTTATCGTCGGAGATTTTGAAGAAATACTAATTGATTAAAAATGCGGTCGCACACTCGTGACGCAAGGAATGAGTTAGACCGAGAAGTATAGTCAGCATATATAGAAATATGTATGTGGAGATAGCAACTAAAAAAAAGCTATCCAATACTACTCGAATTGCTGGGAACCCCTAAAGCTGGTATAACTACAACATAATACCTAAATAAATACAGTACAGATGTGAAAGTGGCGAAAGCAGAAAAAATATACTAGATGACATAAGGTTAAATCCTAAGTGTTAAGATAATGGGCAATCAGCAGCCAAGACCGAAAGGTAAGGTTCAACGACTATTCCTCCTGAGGGAAGTACACCAAAGCTGGTGGAAGTGGGTAGACCCAAACAGGTAAAGCTGTGGGATAAGATATAGTCTGTGCTTAATAGAAATATTAAGAAGTTCATAAGAGAACTGCATAGGTGGTAGCGTACTTATGTGAACGACAACCTCTAAAACGACTAAGTCGGTTTTTAGGTTCATATATTTAGAAAAATTTTACTTTTTCATTTACTTACAGTATAAAAAATAGTATACTTATGTATAAGTAAATGGAGGTGAAATCAAATGGAAAAAAAGCATACAAGTTCAGATTTTTATCCAACTAAAACTCAAATAGAAAAAGTTAAATTGTACTTTTTGGTTGTGTTAGATATGTCTATAATCATTTTTTAGGTTTAAAACAAAAGCTGTATAATACAGAGAAAAAGTCTATGTCATATAGTGAGTGTAGTAAAGAATTAACAGTTTTAAAGAAAGATAAAGAATGGTTAAAAGATGTAGATAAATTTTCTTTACAAAATTCTTTAAAAGATTTAGATAAAGCCTATAAGAACTTTTTTAGTGGAAAGGGTTATCCAAAGTTTAAATCTAAGAAAGATAATAGAAAATCATACAGAACTAATTATACTAATAATAATATAGAGTTTTTAGATAAATGGATAAAAGTACCTAAGTTAGGAAAACTAAAAATAGGAGATAAGATGAAGCCGCAAGGAAGAATAATAAATGCAACAATAACACAAGCACCTAGCGGAAAATATTATGTATCTCTATGTTGTACAGATGTAGAAGTAAAAAAGTTAGAGAGCACAAATAAAAATGTTGGAATAGATTTAGGTATAAAGAACTTTGCGATTACCAGTGATGAAACCTTAATAGAGAATCCAAAATATTTACAGAAGTCTTTGAAAAAACTAGCTTTATGCCAAAGAAAACTGTCACGAAAATCAAAGGGCAGTTCAAATAGAAATAAGGCTAGAATAAAAGTAGCGAAATGTTATGAAAAAGTAGCGAATCAAAGAAAAGATTTTTTGCAGAAATTATCGACAGAACTGATAAGAAAATATGACATTATCTGTATGGAAGACTTGCAAGTAAAAAATATGGTGAGAAATCATAAATTAGCAAGAAATATTGTAGATGTATCATGGAGTGAATTTAGTAGAATACTGGAATATAAAGCGAAGTGGTATGGAAGAACGATAGTAAAAGTAGATAAGTTTTTTGCAAGTAGTCAAATATGTAACTGTTGCGGATATAAGAATGAAGAAGTAAAAGACTTAAGCATAAGAGAATGGACTTGTTTGGTATGTGGAATTGTGCATAATAGAGATGTAAATGCAGCCAAAAACATACTAAAAGAAGGGCTAAAGATATTAAGAGAAAGTGCTTAAATATATAAATATATGAACCGTAGGAACTATGGGGATAGCTTGGTAAATTTAGTTGGCTAACAGAAGCAACTACTACCCAAGAACCTCGCGACTTCAGTCGTGAGAGGTTCAGAAAGTTGAAATTATAAATTACAAATTTCATTGTGAAATAAAAAAAATTCTTTGCAAAGAACTTACCGCAAGACCAAGATTTTCATCTAAAGGATTAAGAGGAAAACTATATTTTGAAAATGAAAAGTTGTATTTTAAATTTAACGAAAAGACGCATGAAAACTCACAAGGACAACATATCGTATTTTTATTTAAAAAAATGAATTGATTGGTGGCGGCGAAATAAATAACTTTGAAAAAAATAAGTTTTTTTATTTTTTTAAAAAAACTAATTAAAAAAAATTATGATGCTGTAAAATAAACAATATATTTTTTTATTAAAAAAAGTTTTTTAAAATAAACTAAAGAAAAAAATAAATTAAAATAAATAAAAGCAAAGAAAGAAGGTATAAAATGTTTTTTTCCAATGTGCATTAATTTAGAAAACAAAAAGATTTTTAGTGATTGGCGCTGGAAAAGTTGCTGCTAGAAAAAAATTAAAAAAATTGCTGACTATGGCACGGATATCACAGTCTTAGCAAAAGAAATTAAAGAAAATGAAATTTTTAAAAAAATTAAAAATATAAAGTTTGAAAAAAAGACTTTTGGAAAATAATCAAAATAAAATTGAAAAAAATTGTAAAAAAATTATTTTTTTAGTGATAACTGCGACTAGCGATGAGAATTTGAACGAAAAAAATTGCACTAATTTGTGATAAAAAAATAATATTTTTAGTGAACAATGTTTCTTCAAAAACTACGATGAATGCAATGTTTACAGGAATTGTAAAAATGATGAGTTTCAGATTTCAATTTCTACAAATGGAAAAAAACTGTAAACGAAGTCGAGCAATGAAAGAAGAAATAAAAAAAGTTTTTGAATAAAATTGAAAATTAAAAAAATTAAAAAAATTTAGAAAATTAAAAAAATGGAGAAAAAAATGTTTAAAAAGACACAGAAAATTGAGAAAAAACGAAATGATTAGAAATCTTGTAAAAGATGTTTATTTGGAAAAATCTGATTTGATTTATCCAATTTTTATTGAAGAAGGGGAAAATATCAAAAGTGAAATTCCATCAATGCCAGGAATTTTCAGATATTCGATAGACAGAGTTTCAGAAGAGTTAGATGAGCTTGTAAAATTGGGAATAAATTCCATTTTGCTCTTTGGAATTCCAAAACATAAAGACGAATGTGCGACACAGGCTTACGACGAAAACGGCGTCATTCAAAATGCAATAAAATTTATCAAAAAAAATTATGACAATTTTTTGATAATTTGTGATGTCTGCTGCTGTGAGTACACAAGTCACGGTCATTGTGGAATTTTGGATAAAAACGGATATGTGAAAAACGACGAAACAATAGAAGTTATTGGAAAAATTGCGTTATCTTATGCAAAAGCTGGAGCTGATATTGTAGCGCCATCAGATATGATGGACGGAAGAATTGAAAAGATTAAAGAAGTCTTGGAGCAAAATCATTTTGAAATATACCGATAATGGCTTATTCTGTCAAATATTCTTCAGCATTTTATGGTCCTTTTAGAGATGCAGCTGATTCAGCACCACAATTTGGCGACAGAAAATCATATCAGATGGACTTTAGAAGAACCAAAGATATTACTGGTGAAGTTTTTGAAGATTTGAAGCAAGGAGCGGACATTATTATTGTAAAACCAGGACTTGCCTACCTTGATGTGCTAAAAAAAGTGAGTGACTCTTTTGATGTTCCAACTGTTGCATACAGCGTTTCTGGAGAATATTCGATGACAAAAGCTGCAGCACAAAATGGCTGGATAGACGAAGAAAAAGTCGTAATGGAACAGATGTTTTCGATGAAAAGAGCTGGAGCAAGTGCAATAATAACTTATTATGCAAAAGAAGTTGCAAAAAATTTAAAACAATAATTTTTTATTTTTAGCATAAAAAATACAATAAAAAATTTATTATTGTTTGCAATTAATAAAACTAAAAAATACTAAAAATACTAAAAATATGTTATAATAATTTCAAAAATTTATTATTTTAAATAAAAGAAAGTGAGAAAACTATGAAAATAATTATAGTTGGAGCAGGTGTCGTTGGAGAATCCCTTTGCAGCGAATTATCTGAAGTGGGAAACGATGTCATAGTAGTTGAAAAAGAAGAGGATAGATTAAACAAAATAGTTGAAACAAATGATGTAACAGGTTTCATAGGAAATGGCGCTTCATATGAAACGCTTCTCGAAGCTGGTGCTGACTCAGCAGATATTTTTATCGCAACAACGCCAACTGACGAACTAAATATAATGGCTTGTGTTATTGCAAGAAAAATGGGAGCAAAATATACGATTGCAAGAGTAAGAAATCCTGAATATGGTTCAAATTTGAGATTTGTCAGAGATGACTTGGGAATTTCATTAATTGTCAATCCAGAAATGGAGTCAGCTAAAAATATAGCCAATAAACTATTTTTCCCAAATGCCTTAAGTGCGGAAAGTTTTTTTTGGCAAAGAGCGAATATGATTTCGCTAAAAATTGAAGAAAATAGTTTTTTAAAAGACATGCATTTAAAAGATTTAGAAGTTAAGCAAAATGAAAAAGTTATAATTTGCATTGTTGAAAGAGGAAACGATGCATTTATCCCATCTGGAGATTTTCAAATTTTAAAAGATGACATAATTTATGTAATGGGTCCGACAGAAGCTGTCAGAAAATTTTATAAAAAAATGGGATTCAAACGATATGTAAATTCTTCGATGATTATTGGTGGTGGAACAATTTCACACTATTTGATAGATATTCTTTTAAAAGAAAAAAAACAAGTTAAAGTTATTGACAATGATATGGAAAAATTAGAACATTTAAGTCAAGCATATCCAAATGTCTGCGCAATTTATGGAGATGAAACAGACCATAAATTTTTAATAGATGAAGGTATTAAAAAATTTGATTCGGTTGTTATACTGAGCGAAAGTGATGAAGAAAACATGGTTTTATCAATGTTTGCAAGATCACTTACAGATTCAAAAATAGTTACAAAAATAGATAGAACTCTGCTTCTTCCAATAATTGAAGATTATGGAGTGAGAGCAACTGTAATTCCAAAAAAAGTTATTGCAGATATTATAATAAGAGTAGTCAGAGCCAGAATTAACACAAGAGGTTCAAAAATGAAAACTCTTCACAGATTGTGTGACAACAAAGTAGAACTTATTATTTTTGAGATAAAAAAAGAAAGTCATATAGTCGGAATTCCGCTAAAAGATTTAAAATTACAAACAAATGTAATAATTGCAAGTATTTTTAGAAACGATAATTTAATTTTTCCAGGTGGAAACGACACAATTGAAATTGGAGATTATGTAATTATCATAACGACAACTCCAATAGATGATTTCGAAGGAATTGTCTTAAAATAAATACTTAATAATAAATTAATTACAAGGAGCAAGGAAATGAACAAAAAAATGATAAGTTTTGTAATTGGAAAAATTTTGATACTGGAAGCTGGGTTAATGCTTTTGCCACTAATTATAAGTTTTTTGTATAAAGAGGATATTTTGCATAAAATGTCATACGGAATAGTTATTTTACTACTTTTAGCAGTTGGCTTTCTGATGTCGATAAAAGTTCCATCAGATAAAAATATTCAAGGAAGAGAAGGTTTTGTAATCGTTTCCTTATCTTGGATTTTTATGTCAGCTTTCGGAGCGCTTCCATTTGTAATTTCAAAGGAAATTCCATCATTTGTTGATGCTTTTTTTGAGGTAGTCAGCGGATTTACAACAACAGGTTCTAGTATAATTCCAGATTTAACAAAAATTAGCCACTCAAATTTATTTTGGCGAAGTTTTACTCACTTTGTTGGTGGAATGGGAGTTCTAGTTTTAGCACTTGCAATTTTGCCAAAATATTCTCCAACTTCTGTCTATGTAATGAAAGCTGAAGTTCCAGGACCAACATTTGGAAAAATAGTTTCAAAATTATCTTCTACTGCAAGAGTGTTATACAAAATATATACAGTTATGACAATAGTTTTAATAATTTTACTTCTATTTGGAGGTTTAAACTTATTTGAAGCAAGTTTATTAGCATTTGGAACGGCTGGAACAGGTGGTTTTGGAGTAAGAAACGGAAGTATTCTGCCGTACCACAGTGCTTATATCGATGTTGTGCTATCAATCGGAATGTTAGTTTTTGGAGTGAACTTCAATGTCTATTATTTCATTTTAATTGGAAAAGCAAAAGAAGCGCTAAACAACGAAGAACTAAAATATTATTTACTAATTGTATTTATTTCAATTGTATTAATAGTTGCAAATATTTCAAAATCATATAGTTCAATATTACATTGTATAAGAGATGTACTTTTTTCCGTATCTTCCGTGATGACAACAACAGGTTATTCAACAGCAGATTTTGGAAAATGGCCACTTTTCTCACAAGTAATTTTACTAATTTTAATGTTTTTTGGTGCATGTGCTGGTTCTACTGCAGGTGGACTAAAAATTTCCAGAGTAATTTTAATGATAAAAATACATTTTGCAGAAATAAGACAAATGATAAGTCCAAATCGTGTTATTTCAATCTCTTACGAAGACAAACCTGTAAGTTTGAAGATGCAAAAGAGCATAGCAGTATATTTTGTCGTCTACGCAATAGTTTTTATGGCAATACTTTTACTAATTTCATTTTCCACAGACGATTTTTTAACAGCATTCAGTGCGGTTGCTGCAACTTTTAATAATATAGGTCCAGGACTCGGAAAAGTAGGTCCCGCATACAGCTTCGCCGACTTAAATAATTTTTCAAAAATTCTGTTAAGTTTTGCAATGTTAGCTGGAAGACTTGAAATTTTTCCAATGTTAATATTATTTTCACCATCAACTTGGAAATTAAAATAAAATTTTAGGAGAAAATATTTTTCTCCTTTTTTTATTTTTTATTAAATTCTTAGAAATTTTTTTGAAAAAAATTATTTATCATACTTGCATTTTTTTATAAATATGCTAATATTAAGATAAGAAATAAAAAAATATGGAGGAAAAAGAGAAAGATGGCAAAAGCTAAATTCGAGAGAAGTAAACCACATGTAAACATAGGAACAATTGGTCACGTTGACCACGGAAAAACAACAACAACAGCAGCAATTTCAAAAGTATTATCTGAAAAAGGATTAGCTGAAAAAGTTGATTTTGAAAACATTGACCAAGCTCCTGAAGAAAGAGAAAGAGGAATTACAATTAACACTGCTCACATTGAGTATGAAACTGCAAAAAGACACTACGCTCATGTAGATTGTCCAGGACACGCGGATTATGTAAAAAACATGATCACAGGAGCAGCTCAAATGGATGGTGCTATCCTAGTAGTATCAGCAGCTGACGGTCCAATGCCTCAAACAAGAGAACACATCTTGCTAGCAAGACAAGTAGGAGTACCTTATATCGTAGTATACTTAAATAAAGTAGATATGGTAGACGACGAAGAATTATTAGAATTAGTAGAAATGGAAGTAAGAGAATTATTAAATGAATATGGATTCCCTGGAGACGATGTACCAGTAATTAAAGGGTCTTCATTAGGAGCATTAAATGGAGAACAAAAATGGGTAGATGCAATCATGGAATTGATGGATGCAGTGGATGAATATATCCCAACACCAGAAAGACCAATTGACCAACCATTCCTTATGCCAATTGAAGATGTATTCACAATTACAGGAAGAGGAACAGTAGTAACAGGAAGAGTAGAAAGAGGAGTAGTAAAAGTTGGGGAAGAAGTAGAAATCGTAGGAATTAAACCAACTTCAAAAACAACAGTAACAGGAGTAGAAATGTTCAGAAAATTATTAGATTCAGGACAAGCTGGAGATAATATAGGAGCATTATTAAGAGGAACTAAGAAAGAAGAAGTGGAAAGAGGACAAGTACTTGCTAAACCAGGAACAATCACTCCACATACAGGATTTAAATCAGAAGTATATGTATTGACAAAAGATGAAGGAGGAAGACATACTCCATTCTTCACAGGATACAAACCACAATTCTATTTCAGAACAACTGATATTACAGGAGAAGTAAACTTACCAGAAGGTGTAGAAATGGTAATGCCTGGAGATAACATTGAAATGACAGTAGAATTGATTCACCCAATTGCAATGGAAGAAGGATTAAGATTTGCGATTAGAGAAGGTGGAAGAACAGTAGCTTCAGGAGTAGTTGCAACTATTACTAAATAATTGATTTGTCAAAGTCATCATAAATAAAAAGGAACTGGAAAATGTCTAGTTCTTTTTTATTAATTTCTTTATAAAAAGAAATTTTTTTGAAAAACACTTTACAAAAAAAGCTAGTTATGGTAAAATAATACTAAATTATTAGATTAAGTTTTTAGATTTTTTTAGGAGGAAAAGATTATGAAAAAATTATTAGGATTATTAGCATTTATGTTAGCAACTGTATCTTTTGCAGAAACTAGCCAAGATGTTGTAAAAAATTTTTACTTTGATCAAGATTTTAGAGTAAAATATAATGACCAATATGGAGACAAAGCTAACCACATTGGAAATGCAGGATTTAAGAAAAAAAATATTGAAGGAGTAAAATCAAGAACTGAAGTTGGAACAACTTTAGGATTAAATGATGAAGGTGGATTAAACGCTAACCTTTTATATAGACACGAAGTATTTGGAGAATTCGAAAACGGTAAAAGAAATCATTACCTACAATCAACAGATTTAGTAGATGGAAATTTATCTAAAGATATTAAATGGGGAGATTTAGACACAACTACTAAATTAGGTGTTAGACACTGGACAAATAAAGATGGTAAAAAACACACAAAAACAAATGGAGAATCAAATGAACTTTACTTCGGACCAACTTTTGGAATGAATGTATTGGGACAAAACATAAAAACAACTTTAGAAGCTGTTTACTTTGGACAAAGACAAAGTGGTAACCAAGATAACAGATATTACAGAAGTGGAAACGATGGAGCTAAAAATGGTTGGGGAGCTAACTTATCATTAGGAACTGACGGAAAACTTTTGGATGGTAACTTTGGAACAATTAGTTACGATGTAGCTTTAGATCACTACTTAAGAGATGCTAGTGGAAAAAACAACAAATCAAATGTTAGACTTGACTATACAGTAGGTGTAGCTTATGACACACCTTCATTCGGTGGATTCTATGCATTTGTAAGACCTGAAAATGAATGGTCTAAACATACTGCAACTGATGGATACGAAAACGAATTTACAGTATGGACTGGATTTGGATACAAAAAAGGATTTGAAACTTCAGTTGGAACAATCACTGTTAATCCTAGCGTAAGATATTCTCCAGTTCATAAATTAACTGATAAAGGTGAATACTGGAACGGTAGCGAAAAGAAAAATACAGTTGAAAACAACGAATTAAGAGCTGGAGTTAAAGTAAGTTTAGATGTTAAATAATTGAAATAAAAAAGGATTGGTAGTTAAAAACTGCCAATTTTTTTATTGCAAAAAAATAAAATTATTACAAAATTGGTTCACAAATGTTTAAAAATTTAGTATAATATAGATGTTAAAAATTAATTATAATTTATAAAATAGGAGAAAACAATGAAGAAAAAATTTTAGAAGGGGAATACAATTTGAAAAAAATAATTTTTAAAAAGGTTTTGAAGAAAAAAAATAAAGAAAAAAACAGGTCAAAAAAATAAAAAAATAGGTATTTTTTTGCTTTATTGAATACATTTTTTTGGAATGACTTCTATCGCAAGTCAAAATATTAATTTACCTAAGGAATTTACTCAAGATACTGCTGCAAGTGGTTATGAAAATGAAACTTTTAACTACGATTTTAACAACGATGGAACTGATGAAAAAGTTGTAGTCAGTTATAAAGACGAAAAATAATTTCCTAGATGCAGTTGTTTCTATTTATACTAATCAAAATGGGAAAGATTTGTTGACTTATCAAATAACTTTTGACAAAGCAATAAATATTCTGAATCTGGACGAAATGTCTAAAATGCTTGATAAAGTCAAAAGAATATTACGGTGAATATTCTAAAAAAATATAGCGCCAAATGAAACTAGATATATTATGATCTATGACGATAACAGAAATTCTGAAATGTCATTTGACAAATTAAAATTTGACAAACATTCACCAAAAAGATTTGGATAATTTTTTATTTATAAAAAGTTCTTCAAATATGCTTGATGCACCAAATGGAAATAAAATTACAACGCTTAGTTACAGTGAAAAGCCAAAACTTCTGTTTGAAATGACATCAACTGCGAATCCACAAAAATTATATTACACTGAATTTACAAAAAAAGGAAGTACAAATGTAAACCATATCAAAGAAAGTAAATCTAAAGTAAAAGCTCGAAACTTTCAAAGGATTTATCGTAGATACTGGAAATAATGTGATAAAAAGAGGATTTTACTGGGATAAAGTTCTTACAAAAATAGAAAATGTCAATAAATTTATCCAAGATGCTATAGATTCAGGGGAAAATATTAACATAATCACAGAATATGCACCACTTACACATGATGTACCAAGTAAAAAAGATAAATTTGGAAATAAAAATAATCAAAGTATTGTAGCTTATACAAGTCCTGATAAAAAAGGAGAAATTATAAATATTCCAGACCAATCTTTATTTAGAATTTTAGGGGAAGAAAAAGGTATGCTAAAAATACAGACACCATTTTATGGCGGACCTTACTACATTCCAAAAAATGAAAATAATTATAAAAAAGTTGAAAATATAAACGGAGCTGTCAATAAATTTATTGCCATTGATCCAAGTAGCCAAGCTGAAATGCTTTTTGAACGAGATCCACAAACAAATAAATTTAAAGTTGTCTCTTATTCATTTGTTACAACCGGAAAAGATGGCAGCGGTTCGTATGAAACACCTCATGGAGCATTTTTAATTGCTTTTACAAGAGGATATATGCCATTTACAAGAAAAGCTAGACCTGGAGACACACCGCTTTCTGGAAGACCTGATTTAACGATTGGAGGAGTCGCTAAATTTGCTGTGAGATTCAGCGGCGGCGGATATTTACACGGAATACCTGTAAATACTCATTTTAAAGGTGAAACTGCTCTAACTGAAACAGCTGCAAAAATTGGAACTTATAAGGAATCACATAAATGCGTCAGACATTTTGATGACCAAGTTGGATTTATTGTCGACTGGGTAAATGCGGGAAGTAAAATAAAAGATGGAGATAATACGATTCCTGAAGAACCTGTTGTTGCAATAGTTTTATAAAATAAAAAATGGAGAAAAATAAGGAGAAAAAAATTATGAAAATAAAAAAAATAAAATTTTTCATTCTAGCATTGGCTTTGATTTCAATGTTTTCGATAAATGCTTTTTCAGCTTCTAAAAGTACGCCAAAAAATGAAAAAAACGATTGGAAAAAAGTAATTCTTGAACCTGACTTAGATGGAGACGGAGTTAAAGATAAAATAGAAGTTGAATACATGCAATCTGGAGACAGTGTTAAAATGACATTTACACCATTTGTATCAAAAGCAAGATGGAAAAATATACAAAAGGTGAAAAAAATCGAAAAAAACAATAAAAAAAGAAGATTTTTGAAAAAGAATTTGACAATTTTACAAAAAAAGTTATATAGCTGAATATCCAAAAAAAACAAAATACTAAAAAAATCCACAAGATGAAATAAATAAAAAAATAATAAAAATAAAGAAAATTTGGATAATATAAAAAAAGCACAAGATTCTGTGATAACTCCCGATACTCAAGACAAAAAAAGATAATAAAAAAAGATGATAAAAAAAGTTCAAATTAAAGATTCAAATTCAATAAAAAGGACCTTACAGTTATTCGACTTATTATTTGAAAGAAAGACCAAAAAATCTGACTTTTAATTATGCTTATGACAAAAATTCTCCAAAAGATATGGATGAGTTTGTCTTTATCAAAAGTAATTCAAATATTAGAAAAGAGCCAAATGCAAATGCAAAAGTTATAAAAGAAGCAAAATATGGAAATAAATTTAAAGTTGTCGGAGTTGTTAAAGGTAATGGCGATGGAAAAGGCGACTGGTACGAAGTATTTTTTGACGGTCAACTTGGGTATATTTCAAAATCTGTCGCTGAAAAAAGAGAATTTGACTGGCACGATATGATGAACAAAGTCGATAAAACAAACGCTTTTATCAGAGACGCACTTGCAAAAAATAAAAAAATTTATGTCCTAGATGACTATGTTCCATTAGGTGGAAGCAGTGGTGGAAATCGTGATAAATTTGGGAATAGAGCGAATCAAAGTGAACCAGCTTACGCCAATTCAAGTTTTAAAGAGGCAATAAATATACCTGATAGAACAATTATGACAATTGAAGAAGACAATGACAAATACACAAAAGTTAAAATAGACGCTTTCGACGAAGGAACTTACTACATAAAACCTTCAACTCGAAAAATGTTAAAAGATTCTGGAATAACAAAAGAAATTGAAAGATTTATCTATGTTGACAGAAGCAGTCAAAACGAAATGGTCATTGAAAAATCTGGAAACAACTGGAATGTTGTAACTTCATCATTTGTGACAACTGGAAAAGACAGCGGAAGTTCTTTTGCAACACCGTACGGAACATTCTTAATCGCTTATTCAAAACCTGTTATGCAATATACTGGTTCTGATAACAAAGCTGTGGTAGGAGATGCTAAAAATGCTGTAAGATTTAGCGGTGGCGGATATATGCACAGCATTCCTTCACTATTTGAGCCAAAAAATACAAGGGAACAAAGAAAAAAAGCTACAGCTGCAAAAATTGGAACTTATCCAGAATCACATAAATGTATAAGACATTACGACGACCAAATCAAATTTATTTACGATTGGTTAGGAAATTCAACTCCTGATGATAAAAATGGACTTAGAACTCCTAGTAAACCAACTGTAATGTTAGTTAAATAAAATTATATTTAAATTTTTTTAAAATAAAAAGAGAATATCTTAAAAATTAGATATTTTCTTTTTTTATTATTTTTTTACTATTTTTTTATCAAATGTAAAAAAACGGAATAATTTTAAAAACTAAAATAAACAAAAATTATATAAAAACTAAAAACAAATAAAATCGAAAAATTTTTTTGTGAAACTCCAATTTGAAGCAGTGGAATTTTACTTCCAGCATAAATAAAACCTTCAAATGCACCAAAAACAATTTTTTTGAAATCAATACTAAAATTGAATTTAAAAAAATGTTATTTTTTAAAAATATTTAAAAAGCATTATAAAAAAATAAAATTTGAATTACAATTGTTCCAATTGGTACACCAATTATATTTAATAAAAAAAGAAAATAATGGCAATTTTTTTGAAAAATAATATAAAAACAAAGGAATACTCGTAAATTGAATTACCAAACTTAAAAAAACATTAAATCAACAGTATTTCTTAAAATTTCATTTTTTTATTTTTAGAAAAAAATTGACTTTTTCTAAAAAAATTTTTTTATTGGCGGATATACAAAAATAATAGCAATTACAGCCATATAAGAAAGCTGCATTGAAATATCAAAAAAATCGAATAAGGATTTAACACAACATTTACAACAAACGATATTAAAAGTGATTTTTTTACTCTCTTCTTTCTCAAATAAAATTCTTGCTAAAATCATCATCGCACCCATGATATAAGCTCTTAAAAATTCCAGGAGAAAATCCTATCAATGCACAATAAAATGTCAAAATAATTAGAGAAAAAAATATTTTTGGACGATATGGCAGCGAAATAATATCCAAAAAGTTTGACAATTCCAATAATCACAAGAGAAATATGTGTCCCAGAAATTACAATTAAATGTGCAAGTCCTGTATATTTGAATTTATCTTTCATATCTTTTGAAACTTCAGATTTTTTTCTCCCAAAATTGCTGCTTTTGAAAAAAAGCGTAGAGATTGTCTTCAGTCAAAAATAAATTATCAAAAAAATATTTAAAATATATTTTCTAAAAAAATATTTAGCTTCGATTCCTTCCAGCCAATTATTTTTTTCCATCAAAAAGTTGTATAATTATTTTTTTGTCGTAATTCTTTTTTTACATCAAATTTTATCAAATAAGTTCCATATTCAAAATTTTTTTGTATTTTTTTATGGATGCTCGATTTTTTTAAATATTTATTATCTATTTTCAAAATGCTTCCACGGCTTCCGTCCATTTTTTACATAAAGAATTTTTTTCACCTTTTTAAATTTCCTTTAAAAGTTACAAAATTAAGATAAAAAAATAAAAAAATTATAACGCTAACTAAAAATAAAATAATAATTTTAAAATTATTTTTTTATCTCTTCAATTCAATTTTTTTGTTGAAAAAAATTTTTAAAAAAAATTTTCTTTTTTTCTTTTTGAAGTCTTTTTTTGTAATTCAATTTTTTTCTTTTTCTTTTTCTTGAAATTTTTTTCATTTGTAAATCATATTCTTCAAGCGAACTATTTTTTTGTATTTTTTTGTATTTTTTTGAATTTCTACTTTTTTTAAATTTAATTTTATCAAAATCTCTTTTCTCCATTTAAATTTCTTCTTCCCACAAACTTGCTTTTCAAATAATCTTCGTTCAACTTTATTGGAATTTTTGCGCGATAAATGCTTATAATTGGATATTTTTGCTGCATTTATTGTATTTGTAGAAATTCTGTAATAAATTTTTTTTCACCTTTTTATCCAAAAGATAAATTGAAAATCCTTTTTCAAAATTGCCTTCATTTGTAGTATTTCTCAAAAAAATCAGCATTTTTTTATTGGAATTATTTGTCATATAAGACAAATTATCCGAAAATTTTTTTAATTTATCAATTATCTCTTTTTTTCCTTTGACATTATCCAAAAAAATATGCTGTTTTTTTCAGATATTTTTAAAAATCTAGCGTATAAACTTTTTTTATTGTATTGTGCATATTGCTGAATCTTACGGACAAAACCACTTATATTTCGCTTTTGGATTGCAAATTCTTGGAGCTGTTTTTTTGTCTTTTGTAAATTATTTGAGATAGCTAAAAAAATAAAATAGCTATAATTGAAATGTATAACAAAAACCTCAACAAGAGTAAATCCGTTTGATTTATTCTCGTTCATATTTAACCGTCCCCTTTTCCTTTTCTTTCTTAATTTTTTTATTTTTTTATTTTTTTCTCCCTTTGGTTTTATTATACAATAAAAATTAATAAAAAAATCAATATATGATTAATTAATTTTTTTAATTTATTTTTATTATAAAAAAACTATCTCAAAAAAATTTAAATTTCTAAGATAGTTTTTTTATATTATTATTTTTTTTATTATTCTTCTACTGAATAGTCAATTGATGCTAATCTTCTGTAATAATTCCAAGTTGCTCTTGAATCACTCATATTAGCTTCAAGCAATACTTTCGCTTTTTCTGGGAATTCTTTTGCAAGTGTTGCATATCTTCTTTCACCCAATAAAAATTCCTCATATTTGTCCCAAGCTGGACTTCTTGAATCTAGTTGCAATGGATTTTTACCTTTTTCAACCAATTGCGGATCGAATCTGAATATTGGCCAATATCCAACTTCTGTAGCTAATTTTTCTTCTGACATAGCTTTACCCATACCTGTTTTAATTCCGTGTTCAATACAAGGTGAATATGCTATAATTATCGAAGGTCCTTTGTAATTTTCAGCTTCTCTTATTGCTTTTAATGCTTGATTTTGGTTTGCTCCCATTGAAATTTTAGCAACATAAATATTTCCATATGTCATAAGCATAGCTGCCAAGTCTTTTTTCTTAGATGGTTTTCCAGAGGCTGCAAATTTTTCAACTGAACCAGTTCTTGATGATTTAGACGCTTGTCCTCCTGTGTTTGAATAAACTTCTGTATCAAGTACTAAAATATTCACATCTTCTCCTGAAGCAAGAACATGGTCAAGTCCACCAAATCCGATATCATAAGCCCATCCATCTCCACCAAAGATCCAAATTGATTTTTTAACTAAATATTGTTTTAATGCTATCATATCATCAATTTTTGCTTTAACTTCAGCATCAGCTGCAGATTTACTTTCTTTTTCAAGTAATTTTACCAATTCATCTCTAATTTCAATTGTTTTATCTCCATTATCAAAATTTTCGATAAAATTATTAAATGTTTCTGCCAATTCTGGTGAAACTTTTTCTTTAATTTCTTTCATATTTCCCAAAATTCTTTGTCTAATTGTATCATTTGCGTGATACATTCCAAATCCGTATTCTGCGTTATCTTCAAATAATGATGAAGCCCAAGCTGGACCACATCCACTTTCAGCTGTTGTATAAGGTGTCGAAGGAACTGAAGCTCCATAAATTGAAGAACATCCTGTCGCATTCGCAACCATCATTCTTTCACCAAATAACTGAGTTACTAATTTTATATAAGGAGTTTCTCCACAACCTGCACATGCTCCAGAAAATTCAAATAATGGTTTTGCAAATTGTGAACCTTTTACAGTATTTTTACCTAAAAGTTTATCTTTGTATGAAACATTATTAAATAAATAATCTGTATATTCAACTTCATTTTTTTCAATTTGTGATTCAATAGGTTTCATAACAATTGCTTTTCCTTTTGGTGCAGGACAGACATCTACACAGACGCTACATCCTGTACAGTCAAGAGTCGATACTTGAATTTTAAATTTCAAGTCATTCATTCCACGACCCATTGCTTTAAGTGTAGGCATTCCTTCTGGTGCTTTAGACATTTCTTCTTCATCTATTAAAAATGGTCTAATTACAGCGTGTGGACAAACATATGCACATTGATTACATTGTATACACATATCTGGCTGCCATTCAGGAACTTCTGAAGCAACCCCTCTTTTTTCATAGTTAGCTGTTCCACTTTGGAAAGTTCCATCAACCATTCCATTTTCAATGATTGCTGATACTGGTAAATCATTACCTTTCATCAAATTAATTGGGTCAACAATTCTTTTTATAAACTCTGGTTTTGCTTCATCTATAATTTTTTCATCAACTTCTAAATTTGCCCATTCTGGTAACACTTCAACTTCTTCCAGTCCATCTGTTCCTTTGTCAATCGCATTCCAGTTTTTCTGAACTATGTCGTCACCTTTTCTACCGTAACTTTTTTTAGCATATTCTTTCATATACTCTTTAGCTTCTTCATAAGGAATTACATTTGCTAAATTGAAAAATGCCGATTGCATAATTGTATTTGTTCTATTTCCCAAGCCAATTTCTTTTGCCAATTTTGTCGCATTTATGATATAAAATTTAGCTTTTTTAAGTGCTAACGCTCTTTTAACTTCATTTGATAAATGTTCCACCAATTTTTCTTTATCCCAAATTGTATTTAATAAGAATGTTCCACCTTCTTTTAGTCCTGAAATCATATCATATTTTCCAAGATATGCAGCCACAGAACAAGCAACAAAGTTTGGTCTAGTTACCAAATATGTCGAACGAATTGGATCTTTACTAAATCTTAAGTGAGAACGAGTAACTCCTCCCGCTTTTTTAGAGTCATATGCAAAATATCCTTGTGCATACAAATTTGTTTTATCTCCAATAATTTTAATTGAATTTTTATTAGCTCCAACTGTTCCATCTGAACCTAATCCATAAAATAAACATTCTTTTACATCTTCATTTCCTGTAAAAATTTCATCTTCTAAAGCTAATGAAGTAAAAGTCACATCATCAATAATTCCAATTGTAAAGTTATTTTTGATTTCTTTTTGTGCCAAGTTTTTATAAACTGCAACAATTTGTTCAGGTGTTGTATCTTTTGAAGAAAGACCATATCTTCCACCAACGATTTCAGGTGCATTTTCTTTTCCGTAATAAAGCGCTTTAACATCTGTATATAAAGGTTCTCCAACTGCACCTTGCTCTTTTGTTCTATCTAAAACTGCAATTTTTTTAACTGATTTTGGCATTGCTTCAAAGAAATATTTGCTTGAAAAAGGTCTATATAAGTGTACATTTAAAACTCCTACATTTTCTCCTTTTGCATTCAAATAATCTACTACTTCTTTTATTGTTTCATTTACTGATCCCATTGCAATTATTACTCTTTCAGCATCTTCTGAACCATAATAAACAAATGGTGCGTATTTTCTTCCAGTATATTCACTTATTTTTTGCATATAGTCATTTATTATGTCAGGTACTGCTTCATAGTATTTATTTTGAGCTTCTTTTGCCTGAAAATAAATATCATCATTTTGTGCTGTTCCACGAGTTACAGGATTTTCTGGATTTAATGCTTTTTGTCTAAATTCACGCAATGCATCTTGATCAATCAAACTTTCTAAAAATTTATAATCCATAACTTCCACTTTGTTAATTTCGTGAGAAGTTCTAAATCCATCAAAAAAATGCAATGTTGGAACTTTAGATTTTAGTGCCGAAAGATGCGCTACTGCCGCTAAATCCATAACTTCTTGCACAGAACTTGTCGCAAACATCGCCCATCCAGTCATTCTTGCTGAATAAATATCTTGATGATCTCCAAATATTGAAAGTGCATGAGAAGATAATGAACGAGCTGCCACATGCATAACTCCTGGCAACAATTCCCCTGCAATTTTATACATATTAGGCAATTTTAAAAGTAATCCTTGTGATGCAGTAAAAGTCGTAGTCAATGCTCCTGCTTGAAGTGAACCGTGAACCATTCCCGCAGCTCCTGCTTCTGATTGCATTTCCACAACTTTAACTGGTTTTCCAAATATATTTTTTTGTCCGTATGCCGCCCATTGGTCAATTACTTCAGACATAGTTGATGACGGCGTAATAGGATAGATTCCTGCTACTTCAGTAAATGCGTATGCCACATGTGCCGCAGCCATATTTCCATCCATTGTTTTCATTTCTTTAGCCATTTTTCCCTCCAAAAATTAAAATTTCATAGATTTCCTATGATTTTATCAAATACATTTTATAATTAAATATGTATTTTTTATTACACAATTTAATAAATTATCCACAATTTTATTAAATTTTATCTTCAAATATGTATTTTTAGAAAAAAATAATTATAAAAAAATGATTTGATTTTTTAACAACTACTAATATAAATTCTAATACCTTTTTTTCTTAGTTGTCAAGTATTATTATATTTTTTTAAACTATTTTTTTGTCAATTAGTTTTTTTGTCAAAAATTTTTTTAAATTTTTTTCTGATTTATGTTCCACAATATTTTTTTATTATAAGAATAACTATTGAAACTAAAACAAGTATTGATGATACTGCAAACGCTGAAGTTATCGCATCTGATGTTCCAGATAAATAAAGCGCATCAATTTCAAGCGGCAATGTAAATGTTTTCCCTCTCGCTTTTGACAAAGCATTTACCGCACCAAATTCTCCTAAAGCTCTTGCTGTACAAAGTATTATTCCGTAAAAAAGTCCCCATTTTATCTGCGGAAAAGTTATTTTTCTAAAAATTGTAAATCCACTTGCTCCCATCAACGCTGCTGCTTCTTCTTCAGCTTTTCCTTGTGCATTCAAAATCGGAATAATTTCTCTTGCAATAAACGGAAATGTGACAAAGATTGTAGCAAGAATTACTCCTGGAATTGCAAATACAATTTTTATATCCAGGACAAAAAATTGATTTATTTTTTCAATAATCGCATTCGCCCAGCCCATTCGACCAAAAGTCATAATAAAGGCAAGTCCCGCTATTACGGGAGAAATTGAAAAAGGAATGTCAATTACTGTCGCAAGAATATTTTTTCCACGAAAAGAAAATTTTGTTATTAGCCACGCAACTGTCACTCCAAAAACAGTATTTACCAAAACTGCCGAAACTGTAGCAATTATTGTAACTTTTAATGCTGATAAGACATTTTTATCCGTTATACTGCTAAAATAAAACTTCCAACCTTTTTGAAGTGAATTTAGAATTATTGAAGCAAGTGGCAGCAAAAGCATTGTAAATACAAATAAAAAACTTATTGTGATAAGAACATATTTTATTATATTATTTTTCTTTTTTTCATCATTATTTTTCTCCATTTTTTTATTTTTTTAAATGCAAATATGTTTATGCAAATAAACATAATTTCTTTTTTTCTCTATTTTTTTACTTTTTTTACTTTTTAAATATTATTTGTTCTTTTAAATTGTTTCATTTGCACCATATTTATTAAAAATAGTAAAATAAAAGATATTACTAACATAAGTAAAGCTATTGCCGTTGCTGATGGATAATCCACATAATTTAATTTTTGCATAATTACATATGAAATAACTTGCGTATGTTCTTTGAAACTGTTTCCAGAAATATAAATTACACTTCCGTACTCGCCAATTCCTCTTGAAAAAGCCAATCCAAATCCTGTGAGAAGCGCAGGTTTTATCTCGGGAAAAATCACTTTAAAAAAAGTCGTAGTTTTATTTGCACCCAAAATATATGCGGCTTCTTCATATTGACCATCCAGTTTTTCCAAAATTGGTTGAACACTTCTCACAACAAAAGGAACTCCAACAAATATCAAAGCTATAATAATTCCTGTATGAGTGTACGAAATTTTTATTCCAAATTTTGCAAAATACTTTCCAACCATTCCCGTATCCGAATACATTTTTGCAAGAGTTATTCCTGCAACAGCTGTTGGAAGTGCAAAAGGAAGCTCTAGAAGTCCATCTAAAAATTTTTTTCCAAAAAATTCATATTTTATAAGAACCCAAGCTAAAATTAAGCCAAAAATGCAGTTTACAACCGCTGCTAAAAAAGAAAGTGAAATACTTGTAAATAAAGCATAAACAACTGATTTTTGCGAAATTAACTTCCAAAACTGACTTGGTGACAATTTAAATGAATAAATCAGTATTGAAACAAGCGGAATCAAGACCAAAACTGAAAGCATCGTAAGCGTTATTCCAAGCGATAAATTAAATCCAGGAATTGTCGCTTTGGCACTTTTTTTTGCAAAAAAACTTTTCTTTAATTTTAATAACATCTTCCACTTCCCTTCTATTCCATTCTATTCTATATTTTAACCTATATTTTAATTTTCCATAATTTTGTCAAAAATTTTACCTTCCTCAAAAAATTTCTCATAAACTTTTTTCCATCCACCAAAATCTTTTATTGTTGTTAGTTTCATATTCAAATTAAATTTATCCTTATATTTCTCAAGTATTTCTTTATTATACGGTCTATATCCGCTTTGTGCTATAATATTTTGAGCTTTATCCGAATACAAATACTCCAAATATTTTTGGCTAATTTGAAAATTTCCATTTTTCTTTGCAATCTTATCCACTACAGCAACCGTCGGCTGAGCTAAAATACTCACAGTCGGATAAACAATCTCAAAATCATTTGGATATTCCTTCATTGTTGTAAGTGCTTCATTTTCCCAAGAAATAAGCACATCTCCTTGTCCATTTTCCACAAAAGTTGTAGTTGCAGCTCTAGCCCCAGAATCCATAACCGCTACATTTTTATAAATTTTTTTCACAAATTCACTGATTTTATTCTCATTATTTCCAAATTTTTTCATTCCATAAGACCAAGCCGCTAAAAAATTCCAACAGGCCCCTCCACTGCTTTTTGGATCTGGAGTTATCACTTTTACTCCATTTTTAGTCAAATCTTCCCAATCTTTTATATTTTTAGGATTTTTCCGTCTAACGAGAAACACAATTGTCGAAGTATATGGCGAAGAATTTCCTGGAAAATTATTTATCCAGTTTTTTCCTAATAAATCAACTTTTTCCAAAAGCGAAACATCATTTTCTAGCGCCAAAGTTACAACATCCGCATCAAGCCCTTCAATTACAGAACGAGCTTGAGAACCCGATCCACCATGAGACTGCACAATTCTTACATCTTTTCCATATGTCTTTTTATAATATTTTGAAAATTCCTTATTATATTTTTCGTATAATTCACGAGTTGGATCGTATGAAACATTTGTAATTTCTATTTGAGAATTTTTTTATTTTTTTAATTTTTTTGAATTTTTGTCTTACAATTCCAATTGTATATAAAATTATTACTGCAAAAAAATAAGTATTATTGGTATTTTAAAACTTTTTTTATTCCCATTTTTTTCCCCCTTTTTGCAACTATATCACATAAGAGTAATCAGCGCTCACAACTCTTCTATAAGTTTCAAATTTCGCCCATTTATTATGAATTTCAGAAATATTTTTTTATTTTTTTGCCAGTCTTCTAAAAAGTCTTGCATATCTTGTTTTTTTATTAATATTTAGTGCACATCCTCCCGTATCAACAAGTGGAAGTCCTGTGTAATGATAATCAGAAAGTTTAATTATATCAAAAATTTTATAATTTCTCACAAGCACTGCTGCGCCATCTTCAACTGAAATAATGTCAAATATTCTGGATACTCAAAACTGTCCCCTTTTCCAGTAATTTTGTCATCTACGAAATAAGTTTTCTTATTTTCTTCAGATTTAAAAAGTCTTGCGTTTTTTAAATCAAAATACATTTCTTCAAAAATATAACCATTTTTTATAACTATGTCATCTTTTTGAAAATACGGTATTTCTTCGCTAATTTTCACATTTTCTACAACCCCAGCAGCAGCCGTCTGATGTGATAATCTATCAATTAAGATAAGTTCTCCCAAAACCTTATTTTTCTTAAATTTATCAACTATCACTTTATCTGAAAACTCTATTTCACAAAGTGCAATTTCATTTTTAGTTATCGAATTTGTTTTTATCTTTTCTCCAGTATTTACATCAATTTGGTATTCCACTTTTTTAATTATTGCAGGAATTTTTTTAGTTCCAATTTTTGCCAAATACTCTTTTCCAATTGTCAATTTATCATCGTCCATCCAAAGCAATGTTGCACTTATATTTTTTGCTGCAAAAAGTTCATTATTGTCAGTTATAACCGAACCACGGCTCACATCCACTTCCCTATCCAGCTGAATAGTTACCGCTTGTCCTACAAAAGCGCTATCTACGATTTTATCTCCATTTAAAATTGATTTTACAACGGCAGTTTCATTACTTGGCAGCACAGTTACAGTTTGTCCAACTTTCACTTCACCGCTCTCGATTTGCCCTTGAAATCCTCTAAATTCATGATTTGGTCGACAAACTCTTTGAATTGGCACATAAAAAGATAAATCTTTATCTTCACTTGTAACATCGACTGTTTCCAAATATTCAAGAACACTCTCACCTTTGTACCATTCCATATTTTTTGATTTTGTTGTAACATTATCCCCTTCAGTTGCACTCACAGGTATAATTTTAATATTTTCTAAATTAAGTTCTCTTGCAAGTTCATCAATCTGCGCAACAATTTCGTCAAACTTTTCTTTGCTATAATTTGCCAAATCCATTTTATTTACCGCAAAAACAAAATATTTAATCCCGACTAAAGAACAAATTCTTGCGTGTCTTCTAGTTTGAATTAAAACTCCTTTTGTGACATCCAAAAGTAAAATTGCAACTTGTGCAAAGGATGCTCCAACAGCCATATTTCTAGTATATTCCTCATGACCAGGAGTGTCTGCCACGATAAAACTTCTCTTGTCTGTCGTAAAATAACGATATGCCACATCTATCGTTATCCCTTGCTCTCTTTCTGCAATAAGTCCATCTAAAAGCAATGAGTAATCAATTGCACCGCCTCTTGAACCAACTTTACTGTCCAAAATAAGCGCTTCTTCCTGATCCGCATAAAGTAATTTGGAGTTGTATAAAATATTTCCAATTAAAGTGGACTTCCCGTCATCCACACTTCCGCAAGTTATAAATTTTAATAATTTGCCATTAAAAATACCCCTCTCTTTTTCTTTTTTCCATACTTCCAGCACCGTTATCGCTGTCAATGACACGGCTTGTACGCTCTGATTCTACCGAACTTAATGTTTCATCTATTATTTCTTCCAAAGTTACGGCATTTGATTCAACAGCACCTGAAAGCGGGTAATCTCCAAGCGTTCTAAATCTCACCATTTTCATTTCAGGAACTTCTCCGTCATTTAATCTCATTCGCTCGTCATCCACCATAATTAAATTTGATCCTCTTTTTACAACAGGTCTTTCCTTTGCTGAATAAAGCGAAACTATTGGTATATTTTCTCTTTTTATGTATTCCCAAATATCTTTTTCAGTCCAATTTGAAATTGGAAAAACACGGATACTTTCCCCTTTATTTATTTCCGTATTATAAAGTTTCCACATCTCAGGTCTTTGATTTTTTGGATCCCAAGCCTGATTTGAATTTCTAAATGAAAAAATTCTCTCTTTTGCACGACTTTTTTCTTCATCTCTTCTTCCACCACCAAATGCGGCAGTAAATCCATATTTATTAAGTGCCTGTTTTAACGCCTGTGTTTTCATTATGTCCGTAAAAGACGAACCGTGGTCAAAAGGATTGATATTTTTTTCAACTCCTTCAGGATTAATGTATTCAAGCATCTCAATCCCCAATTCTTTCGCTCTTCTATCTCTAAATTCTATCATCTCTCGAAATTTCCAAGTCGTGTTCACATGTAAAAACGGAAATGGCGGTTTTTCTGGATAAAATGCCTTCATCGCCAAATGCAGCATAACAGAACTGTCTTTTCCAATTGAGTAAAGCATAACTGGATTTTCACATTCCGCTGCTACTTCTCTTATGATATATATCGCTTCTGCTTCTAATTCATCTAAATGAGATAATTCTTTCATATTTTACTCTCCTTTTCTTTATTTTTTTTATTTTCTTTTTTTCTTTTTCTTTTTTTATTTATTATAAATAAATAATTTTTGTTTTTATTTTTATAATTTATTATCTCATATAATATTTTTCACAATCAATTGTATATACAAATATATTAAAAGATAATTTTTACTTTGATTAACAAAGTACTTTTTAAAAAAAAATAAAAAAACCAGCACAAAAGCTGATTTTTTTATAAAAATTATTTAAAAATATTCTTTTTTATTTTTCTTCTGACATAAAAAGTTTTGAATAGATTTGTTCATAATCGTCTACAAGTTCTATTTTTTTATTTTTGTCTAAAATATTTTTTTATCCAATTTTTTTATATAATTTTTCGTTTTCTTTTGGAATAAAAAATTTTTTTATTCCCAATTTATATGCACCTTCAATTTTCTGGTCAACTCCACCCACTGGCAACACTTCTCCCAGAATTGTAATTTCTCCTGTAAAAGCTACATCTTGCTTTATCTTAACTTTATTTAATGCTGAAAGTATTGATGTCACAATGGTAATTCCAGCAGAAGGACCGTCTTTTGGAATAGCATTTTCACTAAAATGGACATGTATGTCGTTTTCCTTGTAAAAATTAGGATTTTTTAAGTGAAACTCTTCAGTTTTTGTTCGCAAATATGTGACTGCCACATTTATGCCTTCTTTCATTACTTCCGAAAGATTTCCTGTTACTATAATTTTTCCATTTCCTGGCATAATAGCCGTTTGAATTGGTAAAATTTTTCCTCCAAGTGGAGTTACACCCATTCCTAGTACTTTTCCAATTTTTTCTTCTTTTGTGTCTAATTTTAGAGAAATTTCTGGTATTTTATCAGCACTAATGAATGAGTCAATATTTTTTAATGTTATTTCTGGTATTTTTTTCTTTTCCATCGCATCTTTTGCAATTTTTCCATAAATTTTCAACAAAATTGTCTTTAATTTTCTGACTCCAGCTTCATTTGTATAATTTTTGTATCACATATCTCAAAAATATCGTCGCTAAAAGATAATTTTTGAACCAATATTCTTATTTATACTAGGAACTAAATATTTTTTTGCAATTTCAACTTTTTGATTTAAATTGTAATCTTCCAAACAAATAATTTCCATACGGCTTTTTAATGGCGCTGAAATTCTACTTAAATCGTTTGCTGTCGCAACAAACATTACATTTGACAAATCATATTCAAGTTCTAAAAATTCATCTCTAAACCTTTTATTTTGATCTGGATCTAAAATTTCAAGCAAAACTCCTTCAATATCTCCATCTCCATTTTTTTTATTAGTTTTATCAATTTCATCTAACAAAATCAAAGGATCATCACAACCACACTTAGCCAAAGTTTTTATAATTCTTCCAGGAGCTGATCCAGAATAACTTTTTGTAAGACCTGTTAATTCAAATGCTGTACTTATACCACTCAAAGAAACTTTCTCAAATTTTTTCCCCAGACCTTTGGCAATTGCTTCAACAATCGAAGTTTTCCCGACTCCAGCAGAACCAGCTAAACAGATTATAATCGGTATTTTTTTATTAGATTTTCCCATGTAATGTCGCAATGCCAAATTTTCTAAAATAGTTTCTTTCACTTTTTCCATTCCGTAATGACTTTTATTTAGAAATTCCCGTATTTTAGAAATATTTATTTTTTCTTTTTTTAAATTTTTTTTCCAATCAAGTTTTTCAGCGTAATTAAGACAGTCTTTTACTCTTTTATAATACGCCTCATCTGTTTTTTTATCTTTAGAGTAACCTATTACATACTCTTTTTAACTTTTTATTTTTCTTCTGTAGTATTCAAACTTTCAATTTCTGCAATTTTTTTCTTTTTATTTCTTCTGCTTCTTTTTCTGTTTCTGTTTCTTCATTTAAATCTCCAATGATAGACATAATTTTTCACTCCTGTAATTTAAATTTTTTTAAACTTTGTATATCGCATAATTGTGTTTTTTTATCTTAAAAAGTTATTTTTTTAACTTTTTACGATAATATTTTACCATATTTTTAGAAAAAAATGTCAAGGATTTTTTTCTAAAAAAATAAAATTTATTTGCAATTTTTTTCTTAAAAAGTTAAAAAAAGTTTTGAAAAATTAAACAAATTGTTATATAATCATAAGTAAGATAAAATAGATAATCGCTAAAATTCTTTTGTAACAAAGGAGGTTGTACAATGTTGAAAAAAATTCAAAAAGTTATAAAAAGAAGAGAGTGACAGAGCTATCAGATTAAAAAAATTAAGAAATTACAATTCTTTTTAATTTAAAGACAGTTGCTCATGAATTGGATCTTTCTCAAATGACAATTTCACGCTATGAATCTGCTGAAATTACAAATATTCCAATAAATAACTTAAAAAAATTAGCTGAGTTATATAAAGTTTCCCCACAATATCTGATGGGATGGAAAGATTCAAATTATAATGACACTTTAGGAGGTAAGTTAAAAAAATTTAAGAAAATTTAAAGGTCTTTCAAGAGAAGATTTTTACAACGAAATTTTTTTATAAATTTTTTTAAAAAAATAATAAAAAAATAATGAGGATTTCAACAAAAAAAGTTGAATTAATAAATATTTTGAGATGGGAAAATAATTTGGAAAAAAATTCCAAACAAATTTATTATTCTTTGTGCACATTTTTTATGAAACTGACATAAAATCTATTGCACCAAATATTTCATTAACTTTTTGGTGACAGATTATACAAATATCGAATTGAAAATTTCAATTTAGAAAAAGAAAGAAAGCCAGTGTTATCGCTAATAAAAAAATTGGAAAAAAATCTAGCGAAATTTTAAAATCTGAAATTAAAAAAATTTGACAAATGAAGATTTTAACAAAATAAATTTATATTTTGAATGGGAAAATGATAAAATAAAACCTGGCAAAGATGTGCTAAAAAGAATTCGATAATTTTTTTGAACTGTGACAACAAAAATTGATTCAGCTTCAGAAAATGACAGTCTAGTTAAATTTTTTTAAACTTAAAGGAAATCTCAAATAACAAAAAAATAATTTCTTTTCAAATTAATTACGAAGATATGACCGAAGAAGAAAAAAATCAAATTATCGGAGAAATTGCCGAATATTCTGAGTACATTAATTCAAAATTCTTGAAAACGAAGAAAAAGCTAGAGAAAATAATTTTTAGAATAAAAATTTAAAAAAATAATAATAACAATAATTAATTTAAATTAAGAAATTAAATTAAATTAATTAAAAGTAAAAAGAAAAAGAAAAAAAAAGAAAGTAGAGCAAAGCAGAGTAAAGTAAATTAAAATAAAAGAAAAAAAGACAGTAACACAAAAAAATGAAAAAAACAAAGGAAGTGATAAATTAAAAGAAAAAAATTATTTTTGGAATAAAAAAATTAAATGTGATTATTCTATTTTATCGATATATTTTTATTTTATTAATTTTATAAAAAAAATATATTAGATATGTTCGATAACCTAAGTTTTTTTATCTATACAAGGGGTCAAGACCCTTGCTTCAAGATGTTTATTTTATTAAATTCTAAGTTTGTATAGTTATCGAACAGGTCTATTATAATTAATAAAAAAATCCGAATATAATTTCGGATTTTTTTATTAAGATAAATTTTTAAATTTTTATAATTCACCAAGAAATACAACTGCTATTGCCACTAAAATATCTCCCAAAAGAAATAGAAAAAAACCAAAAATTCCAGAGACAATATTTGTAAGTACATCACTTGAAGGATTCCCTAAATTTATTAATGCAATTGAATATCCTAAAAATGCAAACGGAATTTTATATGTAATCCACCCTAGAATTGCATTATCATAGCTACCATCAGAACCTGTTATAAATATCACCGCTGCTGGTGCAAGTAAGAAAAGCCATCCCCACCATTTCATCGGCAAAGTTAAAAAATAAATTGGAACTAAAATTCCTATGATTAAACCAATATAAAATAATGCACCTTTTGTATTATTAATCGGAACTTCAGTTACTTCGTCTATTTTTAAAACAAGCATCACTAAAAGTGCTATTGCAACTCCACACGGAAGCCAAAATTTAAGTTCAAACTCTAATGTTCTGTTATAAATAAAAAATCCTATTACAGTAACAATTGATAAACCAAGAAAAACTTTGTCCAAATTTTTTAGACTTCTGCTTACATAATTTTCTATTGCATTCACATAAATTATTGATAAAAATAAAAAATAACAAAATACTTTGAATATAAAATAACTATTTGCTTCAATAATATCTGTTTTGTAGACATCACTTATAAAATAATTTTTTTATACCCAAAAAAACAAAATTGCTAATAAAGGCAGTATTGGCAATACACCAATTATCACTTTCATACCTTTTTTATTCTTTTCATAACTTTCGACACTTCTAGCATATTTATTTTTCCAAATTTTTCCAATTCATCAAAACTCTGCGAATAATCTTCTGTAAATTTTTCCACTATTTTTTTATTTTAAAATCAAATTGTAAATTTCATTCAAACGATTTTCATAATTACTTCCAAATGTTTCTTTGAAAAAAATTATTATACCGTATTTTTTTAAAATAATATAATCTCTCGTACTAATAAACATAATTATACAAATCAAAAACTTAACCAGAAAATATGCACCTAATCCAAAAAAATAAATATTTTTATTTGAAAAAGCAATTCTTTTACTCCGATATTTTTTTAATATTTGCAAATAAATTAAACTGATCACCCTGAAATATATCCCAATATAAAAAAAGCAAAAAGCAAATACAAAAATTAATTTTAAATTGACTATAATATGATCTACTCTTATATTTTTCCAACGATGTTCGTTTTAAAGAAATTTCATTTTTTTAATTCTTCACAATAATTTCTTAAATTATTATCTCTAAAAATATTTATCATAATATCGTGTTATTATAACATCGTCGTCATAAGACTTCATTACCACATTATACGGATTATTTTTCAAATTTTTATCTCAAACTTTTTATATTCATTTTTCAAATTCAGTCATTTTTCTATTTATTTCGTTTATATCCATTTTTATCCGAAAAAAATTTGACAATTTTTTTATATTTTTGAAGAATATTTCTCGATTCATTTCCAGTTGCTTCGTATTTATCAATATCTTTAATAAAAATTTTTTAATCTATTGTATCTTTCATTTTGCCAATCTAAATAATATTCTCTAATTTTTTTCTTTAACCCAATTCTCATGAGCATTTTTCTTCAAGAGCGATTAAAAATTTAAATTTATAATAAATTTCGTTTGAAAGAATTTCTTTGTAACCTTCTAAATATAATAAAGCTAATAATGGTACCGTTAGCATTTGACTATAATTACTTTCCGTCCATTCTGTAATCAATTTATTCAAATTTTTTTCCCTTGATATTCAAAAACCATTTTTGACCAGAATTAAAATAAATATTTAATATGCATTTTATCAAACCGTCATTATAATTTTTTTAATTTCTTCAAACATATCAAGAATTTCTTTATTTATTTGAAAATTTTTCACTCAAAAAGTTTTTGAATAACTTTTCTTTGAATTAATTGTTTCAAATCGCTCGAAGAAATTTTAAGAATATCTTTTGGTTCTTTTTAATTCAAAATCATCCCAAATTAATGTGTTTTCATCTTTTAAAAAAACTTAAAAAGTTCCATTATTTGATATTTTTTTATCAAAATCATTTCCGCTCAAATAATTTCTCTCAATAATTTCTGTTTTTATTTTTCATCTGAAAACATATTATTTTTTTCAAAATATCGAGATAAATATTCATTATTTAATAATTCATCTATTTTTATTTGTATTTTTTTAAACAAGAACTCAAATATTTCACTTTTTGACCAAAAAAATTATTTCCAAAAAAATTTTTTTAATGGCGAATTGAAAAAAATTCTTCATTTTCTTCTTCCATTTTTGCTTTTTCTTATCAAAGATTCATCATCATTAATAAATTTTTCAACATCAGTATCGTTAAATCTATCTGAAATTGAATATTTTAACAAACCCTTTAATAATGCTCCAAATAATTTATATTTCTGAAAATAAGCAAAAGCCATAAGTTCCCTCTTTTTCTCATCATCATATCAAGTATTTCACTTTTTTTATTTTTCGTATGTCTTATTATTATTTTTTTCAAAAATATTCTCATACATCATTTTTTTCCTGTAAAAAGTGTATACAAAGTCTGTCCCAATGAATAATAATCAGATTCTTTCGTAACTCTTCCTTTTTTTCTGCTATCAAAAGCTCGGGAGCACAATATCCCAATGTTCCAACTTTTTTTCGTCATAATCAATATCTCTTTGCGAAAAAAACGAGCTATTCAAAATCTCCCAAATAATATTCTCCGTTGTGAATATAAATATTTTCAGGTTTTATATCCCTGTGAATTATATTATTTTTATGAAGATATCTTATAGCTTTTAACAGCGACGGCACAACTTTATTTTTAATTTTTTCGTAGTCCATCGGCAATTTTTGTGACAAATCTCCGCCAGAATAATATCTATAAACTTCTGCAAAATATTCTTTTCCTTCTATCACAACTTTTCCGTAAGAAATAACCCGTGCCAAATTATTTTCTTCAACTTCCGCTCTTTTTTGATAAACTACATCCAAGATTTTTTTACGATTTTCCAATTTTTCAGAATCAGAATCAACATCTATATTCAAAAGAATTTTTATGACAACTTCAACTTCGTTCTTTCTTCTGTCGAAAACTCTATTTTTAAATAATATTGATTCTCCCCCAGAAACACTCATTCTATCTTCTGGTTTAATTTCCAAAATTAGCCGATCGTTATCAGAAATATATTTCAAATTTTCTCTTATATTAAAATTTTTAGATTCTACTTTGTCTTCTTGCGAAATCGTAGGAAATCTGTCATTCTGAGGAATTGTGTGCATTCTTCCACTATCCTGTGGCATAGTAGGATTTCTTTTGTCCTCCGATTGTGGCATTGTTGGAATTCTAGTATTTTTTTTATCACTCATTCGTATCCTTCTCCTTTTTTATCAAAATCAAACTTATGTTATCCATACTTTTATTTTTCAAACTTGTCGAATGTATTTCCTCCAAAGTTTCTTCCATCGTTTTTTTCTTATCAAAAATTGCCTTCAATGAATTATCATCAATGACATCTGTAACTCCGTCCGAGCACAATAATATCACATCGCCGTCCATCAATCCAACTTTAGAAGAATTTATATTAATCCCAAATTCATTTTTGCCACCAATACATCTAGTTATAATATTTTTAAGTGGAGATTCAAACGCCTGTTCTGGTGTCAAAACTCCATCATCTATAAATTCTTGCACTTTTGAGTCGTCTCTTGTAAGTCTTTGTAAATAACCATTTCTATATCTGTAAACTCTGCTATCTCCAATGTTATAATAAATAAATACTTCTTTATTTGCATAAATTCCCGCTAATGTCGTTTTTAACCCTTTTTCCCTATTTTCTTCTCTTTGAAGTTTCAAAACTTCCGAATTTGCTTTTCTTGCCGTATCTTTAATTTTTTCTTTATCCACATTTTCCGATTGAATTTCTTTAAAGACTTCAAGTGTCTTAAGTGCTGCTCTATATCCTTGCGCTTCTCCTCCAACTCCGTCACACAAAACCGCACTTACATAATTTTGAACTTCTCCGCTAAAATCTCCATCTTCAACAATTTTCCCATTAATCATAAATTTATCATCATTAACTTTTTCATAAGCGCCAATATCGTTTCTCGAATAAAATTTATACATAACTATCTATCCCTCTCTTCTAAAATCAATTTCTCCATTTTCAATAAAAGTTAAAATTTTCCCTTTTTCATTTCTTGAATCAAACATATAATCAGACAATTTATTTATATATTTTTCTTCAATCAAGTTTCCGATTCCTCTTCCACCCATTTCCCGTACTTTTTGCTCCTGTGCCAATTTATAATAATATTCCAATATTTCTTCGTTCGTCACAACTTCTATTTTTTTCAATTTTTTAATATTTTTGTTTATTTTATTAATTTGTGCCTTAACTATAAGTTTTGTAACTTCTTCCCTTCTGAACCTCCCACGACTAAAGTCGCAGGGTTCTAAAATCTTTAAAAATATTTAAAAATTTTCTAAGAAGTTTGATAGCTTTACACTACCCTTATTCTTTTAGGTGTGTTCAGTTCACCTCTATTGTATAGGACACTTAAGTCCACAACTTTACTTTTCCTTAATATGTTTAATGCTCCATTACAATCTGCATTTATGAGTTTACCTATGCTTGTTTGATATAGTCCTCTTTTTATTCTTTTTCCACTGAATATATATTCTTGCAGATTTTTCTTTATCATATATTGAATTTCATCTCCATCAAAAGAAACTTGCTTTTTGATGTATAACTCTCTTCCTGTAATTTAAATTCTATTCCATATAGCTTACATAGATATATTAGTTTATCTCTTAATTTTTCCATATGGTATACTTACAAAGTTCTGATTATTTATACTTCCAATATTTGAATTTCTTTGAAAATCTTCATTATATCCTAAAACTATTTTTTTCCTATATCATTATTAAGACAATAATTTATAATTATTCTTGCTGCTTTTGAAAGATAATCATTTATACGATTATTTCTCTTTCTAGTTATTCTCTTTTGTCTTAATGTTGTGCGGGAGGTCTTTTGATTATCTTTTTATGCTTTGTAATTTTGCATTTATCTTATTATAGTATTGATTTATTGATTTTTAATTTTTCTACCATCTATTATGAATGATGCTCCATTATTAGTTACACAAGTGCAAAGATTGTCTATACCTAAATCAATTCCTAGTGCATTTTCTTTATTTAATTCCCTTTGAATTTCTTCTACCTCATAAATGTATTGAATTTCAAAGTACCTAGAATATTGTTTTGGTATTATTCTAATCTCTTTTATCTTCTTGCCTTTTTAATACTGGTGGTAGTTTTATTGCGATTTCCTTATGTGTCTTTCTAAATGAATTCGAATAAGGAACTATCAGAATATCATCTTTTAATCTTACAAAACCTATAACAAGATTTGTAAAACCATCTTTAGCAAGATATTTAGGTAATTTTATTTTACCATTATATTGACCATTCTTAGCAAGTTTTTAAAAAGTGCAAACAATGATTTAAAACTTCCATCTACTTCTTTTTAGAATTTGTTGAGCCATATTAGAATTTAATTTTTTTATAGTTCTCACTGTTTTTTTAAGCATTTTATAATTTTCATTATAACTTAAATACTTTTTTTATTTTTCAAAATAGTATTGTCTAACATTATATATAGCTTGATTTTTAAAATTCTTAGCTATATGGCACAAATATTTCAAAAATTTTTAAATTCTTTTTTTACTAAGATGTTTTTACTTGTTGTTTTAATGTCAAATACATAGATATCACCTCCTTTTCATCAGAGATATTATACCATGTATTCTACATTTTATCTGTCAAAAAAAGTAATATTTTTATTTATTTTTAAATATTTTTAAAGTTTTTAAAACCCCACAACAGTGGGAAGCGTCGTTCGCATAAGTGCGCTACTACTTATGCAGTTCTCTTGGCATATATACTCCTTAATAAATTAAGGAGACTAGCCTTGAACTTCTTGTTATCTCTAACAAGCACAGACTATATCTTATCCATATCCTATTTCAAGGACTTAGGCGAAACCACTTCCAATACCTATCGCTTGTATTGTACTCCCCTCACGAGGGATAGTCGTTGAACTTTCCTTTTCAGGATTAGCTGCTGATTGTCTATTATCATAATGTTTAGGATTTAACCTTGCACCATCTAGTATATTTTTTCTGCTTTCGCTACCTTCACACTTATACCATTCACTTAGGTATTATGTTGTGGTTATACTAGCTTTAAGAGTTCCCAGCAATTCAGTTTCTTTGTTGCACGATTTTGCTCCGTGTCTACATACAAGTTTCCCTATATGCTTACTAAAATTCTCAAACAATTCATCTCACGACTAAAGTCGCGAGTGTTCTTGTACTATTTAATAAAATCAAACACAACGATGTTATTTCCAATTCTATTGACAACTTCTGGCTTAAAATGCGCCGTTATCCCATTTATTACCTTTTGCTCCATAATTTTGTAATCTTCGTCAATATTCACAAGCATTTGCCTACTCTCATTTCCAGACAAATCTACTACTTTTTTTGTAATTCCCAAATTAGAAGTAAAAATTATAAGCGATTCTGAAAAATACACAGTATTACCTTGACCATCGGTCATTCTTCCATCCTCAAGTATTTGCAAAAATTTATCCATTATTGAAGGATGCGCCTTTTCTATTTCGTCAAAAAGTAAAATTGAAAAAGGTCTTTCTTTAATCGCATTTGTAAGCTGCCCACCAGCTTCATAGCCAACATATCCCGGCGGTGCTCCAAATAGCTTCTGGTCCGAATGTGATTCCGAGTACTCACTCATGTCAAATCTTATGCAATTATTTTCATCTCCAAAAAGTTCTTCTGCAAGTGCTTTTGTAAGTTCAGTTTTCCCCGTCCCTGTAGGCCCTGCAAAAAATAAAATTCCTTTTGGTTTGCTGCCAGATGAATGCTGCAGACCTGACATTCCCACAACCGCTCTTTTTACAACTGAAACTGCTTTTTTCACAGCTCTATCCTGCCCTTTTACTCTTTCTTTCAGTTTTTCTTCAAGATTTTTTACTTTTTCCTCGCTGATAGATTCCCACATATTTTCTTTAATTCCATATTTATACATCGTCAATGCATCTAGCAACGAATATTCAGAATCTATTTTCTTGTACCTATTAAAAAGATTTTTTAGTTCTTTTAATTCTCTATTTTTCAGTCCTTCAGTATTGTCAATAAATTTATCTTTAGTCTCAAATTCTTCTTTCAATTCATTTTCATATATTTTTTCAATATAATTTTTTCTCATATTTTTATCAGGATTCGGAATCGTGATAGTTCTGACATTTGGATTATTATAATAAAACCACGACGGCAAATCATTAAATTTTTCAACAACTAGTATCAAAGTATTCACATAGCCGTTTGTCATTCTAGCTCTTATCGACGCTTCCAATAAATTAATAAACATATTGTTCTCGCTTGTTTCCAGAGAATTTGGAGAAGAGATATATCTTGCGGCAAAGTTCACAACTACTGCAACAGGATTTTCTCCTTTTGCCATCACCACATTTTTCACAATTTCAGAAAATTTTTCAATATCATTAATCTTATAATTCAAATTTTCTCTCGAACTAAAAATACTGTTTTTAGAATTATCATATTTTTTCAAAATATCAGCGACATTGTCTTTAATACTTCTATTGTAAAATCCCAAAAACAGGATTACAAAAAAACAAAAATCATATTTAATTTTTTTCTTCATTCTCATTTTCAAAAAAATCTTTAAATGTTTTCATCAAAAAGCCAGTCTAGTTCAATATAATTAACAATTTTACCATTTTTCATAAAATGGATATAAATCATTTATATTTCCTTCAATTATAAAAAGTAGATTTTATTCCTTAAAACTTTCCAGCTCCTTTTGCCACTTAGGTTTTCTATCAGTCATAGTTCCTCCTGTCTATTATGTATTCCCACGGATATTATTTTTTTCCCCCATCATAACATTTTGTATCATTCTTCCCTTTTTTTCAAATATTTCTCATATTTATCTCTCAAATTTTTGTTAAAATAAATTATATTCTGATTTTTTTAGACCCTCTCAAATTTACATCTTTAAAAATTAAGTTCATGAATATAAGGTCCATCTATCAAAACACCAATATTTTTCTCTAATCTTTTCTTTTTTTCTCTTCATCAAAATTCACAAAATAATCCCCAGTATAAACCAGAATATCATCAGTTAAATTTTTTAATAACTTTACAAATTCAATAATTTCACTAAACTGCTCAAGCGGATCTCCACCAGTAAAAGTTATCCCATCAACACGATTTTCTTTATTTATATTAACTATTATCTGAAAAAGTTCTCTTACACTTCTCTTTCTCGCTTTTCCAACATCCCACAATTCTGGATTAGAACAATTTTTACATCTTTTGGTACATCCTTTTGTCCAAATTACCACTCTTTTTCCAGGTCCTAGTGAAAAAATTGGATAAATTATTCTATCTACATACATTAAGATCTTATCCTAACTGTAAAAACTATTCTTTTAGCAAGTGTAATCTTAAAACCGTCTTTCAAAATAATAGGACTTTCATATTCCATTTTTTCTCCGTTCACTTCCGTATCATTAGTTTTACTAAGATGTTCAATTATCCAGTCGCCACCTCTATAATCAATCTTTAAATGTTCTCCCGACACCGTTTGCATATATCTTTCATTAAAAAATTTAGCTCCGTAATCTCCATATCTTCCAACTGTTCCACCAGTTTTAGGGATTTTAATAAATTCAGTTTCATTACCTCGAAAAAGTAGATAAAGTGATTCTTCTTCAAATTTCTTTTCAGTTTTTAAATTTTTTTCTTTTTGTTCTTCTCTTTTTTTTCTTTTTTTTTCCTTTCGTTTTTCTTGTCTTTCTTCAATTTTTTCCTCTTTTTCCAAATTTATAGCAATATACATTTCGCCATCTATACTGTGCTCTTCTTGACAATCTTCACAATAAAACTCAGTTTCACCTTCATTTATTTCAACTTCAAAACCTGTCACATTACATCTTGCCAACATTTTTCCCAGTTTTACTTTTGACTTTTTAGTTTCTTCTCTTTTCTCTTCTTCTTTTTCAATATTTTTTTCTATATCTTTTTTCAGTTTTTTTATTATTCTCGATACTTTTTATTATTTTTTTGTCATCGTTAATTTTTTTATATTTTTTTCTTCACTTTCAGCAAAAACTTCCCCACAATTAGGACATTCTATCTCATCATCTTCAAGTTCATAACCGCATTCTTTACAAATTTTCATTCATTTACCTCTATCTTAATATTATTTATATTATATCTTAATTTCTTATTTTTTTGTTTTTTTATTTTTTATTTTTTATTTTTTATACATTTTTTTCTTTTTGGCAGTATCTCTTAATTTTCTTTTATTTTTTCCATCAGATTTCTTATCACTTGCAAAATTTTTCACTCTAATTTTAGAATTATATCTTTTATCAGCCTTATTATATTTTTTCTCTTCCAAAATAACTCCCCGATTTCTCAACTCATCCAAAAGTTCTGGATGAAGTGAACAGAAATTGCATTGCTCCTGATACAATCTTTCCGATTCCTGATCCGTAATTTCATCATCAAATCCAATTCCAATAACTTTTAGTGTAACAAGCGATGCATTCTCTGTCATAAATACATTTATTCCTGTAGAATCATCAATTCCGTAAAGTACTTCTGTATTTTTTCTGACCCCATCAATTTCTTCTGGATCAATCACATTAAATCCATGCTTTGCCATAACTTCATCAAGCTGTTCCTTAATATAGTTTCTTTTGACAATTTCTTTTCCTTTTTTCTTAAGCAAATCTATTTCTTTTTTTATTTCTTCTTCAGACAAAAAAATCTTTTTATCAATTTTTTTCTCTTCAATTCCCAAAAAAATAAACTTCTTTTTAAATAATCGTTATACAATTTTTTTCTATTTTTTTATTTTTCAATTTCTATATCTTTCAATCTATTTTTCAATTATTTCTTTCTCTTCCAAAATCAATTTTTTTCTTTTTATTTCAAAAATTAACTTTTTTTATCATCTTTAATTTTCAATATTTCTTTTTTTCCAAATACAAAATTTCATTTTTAGTTTTCACAACAAACTTGTCTGAATCAAAAAAACTTTTTCAATTCTTCCAAAACATCATTTACATTTTTCTCAATTTCTAAAAAAATAGTTTTCTCATCAACCTTTTTTTGTTTTTTCTTTTTTTCACTTTCTTCTATTTTTTCTTTCTTCATTTTCACCATTTTTTTCTGATTTTTTTCAAATTTTTTTGTGAAAAATTCAAATGCTTTTCAAACTTTTTTTGCTTAGACAATTTCACATCTTGCACTTTCACTTCTTCAACTTTACTAATATCTCTTCTATTTGCACTCAAAAACTTATTCACTAGTTTTTTTCAAGTTTAGGTGAAATAAGTCTCATCTGCAAACTTCCAGTAACAGAAATCTGATCTATCAAGTTAATTATTTCATTTTTCATTTTAAAAATTTCGTTTTGATCAATTTTATTCAAGTTACTTTCAAAAAAATAAAAATACTTTTTCATAATTTTCTTTAAATTCAGAAAAAGAACTCTCAAACTCTCTTTCCATCTTTTTCCAAAGTTTCTACATTTTTTTATTAGGAACTGCCTTCCTAGATAAATTTTTTTAACTTTTTTTATCAAAATTTTTTTATAAGCCAAAAATTTTTTTCATTTAATTTTTTTGAATATCACAGTCAGTAATATTAATATTTGAATTATAAAAAAATTCTTCTCCACTTTTTTATCTTATATATTATATACGATTTTTTTATTCGTTCTTCTTCCAGTTTTCTTTCTCTTGAAACATCCAATCGTGCTTCACTAGTCTTCGGTCCACTCATCCACTTTTCTCCCATTCATTTTATTAATAAAAATAACCAAAATGCAAAAAAGACCATCTTTAAATTTTAAAATAAATTCTTCTACGACAGTCTTTATAATTATGCAATTATTTTATTTTATTTTTAAATTATTTTTTTACTTGCAAAAAGCAAGAGACTTCTTATTAATATTTATAAAAATTTTATCATATTTTTAAAAGAAAAAGTCAATAAAAAAAGATTGGACCTGTTTTTTTCATCCAATCTTTTTTTGTAAACTAAATTTTAAATAATATATTTTTATTTCTCATAATTATGATCATATCTTATACAAGCCGTTCGTGACCCCAGTTCGCATAAATAACCATCACAACTGACCAACGACATTGTCGCTAAAACAATAACCAAAAATTTAAATAATTTTGACATTTTTATTCCCCCTTTAAAAATATAAAACTCTCAATTTATTTTAATTATAACATAAAAAAATTATATTTTTATTATTTTTTAATTTTTTATTAATTATTATTCAAAATTATCTAAAATTTAATTTTTTAATATTTATTTGCATCTTTCCTGTTAATATCAATTACTTGAGTCGTTCCATCTCTTTTCTCGATTATCCAGCTCAAAATATCACCTTTTTCCTTTGTTACCATCGTACTTCCATTTCCTCCAATATCAGCTCCCAAAAAGAATGAAATCGCTTGAACTGGACATTCTTTTACGCATGAAACGCATCCCCAGCAGTCTTTTGGATATTTCATAACCGCTTTTTTTCTGTCCATTTTTAAATCGGTCATTTCTATCAAAGTTCCTGGACAAACTTGTGTGCATTTTGTACAGCCTATACATTTTAATGGATCAATTACTATGCTCATAGAAATCCTCCTTCACTATTTCTCTTGTAAAAACTTCCAACTTGTCATCTATTAATTTCGAATTAACATATTTAAAAAATTTCTCGTCTGTTTTCGGATGATCCAAATTTTCATTAAATGTGTGCCATCTCGTCTCTTTTCGGTAAAATAAGTGCGCAATTAACGATTTACAAACTAAAAGTCTATCTTTTAATTCATACGCAAACATCAAATCATGCATATCTTCTGCTTTTACATCTTTCGAAAGTTCAAGCAGCTGAGAAATTTTTTCATCCGCTAATTTTAACTGTTTTTCATTAAACTGATAATTTGCAGAAATTCCTCCAGCGTATTCGTCCATCACTTTTTGCATTCCCTCTTCCAAATCTTCTATTGAAAATTCATTTATCTTATTTTTCTCAAAATTTAAAAATATTTTCATATTCTTTTTATTATTTTTTTCAGATTGTTCAGAAAAATTTTGATTTTCTTTATTTTCTTTATTTTCTAATTTTATTTTTGAAATTATGTCAAGTGCAGCAATTTCTCCTTCTGCCAGTGCTCCTGTGACATATTTTTGCGGAAAGCCACCAGCTACATCTCCTGCCGCATAAAGACCTTTTACAGTCGTCTCTCTATTCGTATTTATCCAAAATCCACTCGCTGTATGTCCTCCAACTATATAAGGCTCTGTTCCTTGAATTTCAACATCTTGCTCATTCGGATTTTTCCCACTTTCTATCCATTTAAGCGTCTGACTTGGTGCCATATTTAAATATGCTTTTAACAAACTTTCACTTTCTTCATCTGTAATTCCACTTGTTTTCAAATAGCAAGGACCATTTCCCAGCTGATTTTCCTTAACTGTTCCATAAACTCGCTCACTTGTTGTAATTCCGTATTTATCCTCATATACAAAACCTCTTGAGTTTACTTGCTTTGCTCCAACTCCCTGTGCAATCGTTCCAGTCGGCGCAATTGTGTCCTTACATCTAAGCGCAATAAATCTCATCTCAAAAGTTGTCATTTCTGCTCCAGCTTTTATTCCCATCGCATATCCAGCACCCGTGTTAAATGGCGGATACCACATTTTATGTCTAGAAAATCCAGGATTATTTGGTTTATAAAGTCCAGAGGCTCCTCCTGTCGCAACAATCACTTTTTTTGCTAAAATTTTATAAGCCGCATTTTCTATTATAGAAAAACCTACCGCTCCTTTAATTTCGCCATTTTCTGTGATTAAGTCTGTTATATTTACAGTATTTAATACTTTTACATTTTTAGACTTTTTCACAGCATTGGCAAGTATCGGTTTAAAATTTTCTCCATTTATTTTAATATTTCTATTTCCACGGTTGACATATTCCCCGTTTGCATCTTTCAAAATTACAAGTCCTAATTTTTCAACCTCAGCCGTAATTTCGTTAAATCTATTTGCAGCGGTTAAAACCAAATCTTTTCTCACAATTCCATTTGCATCTTTTATCGTGTAATCCACATAATCTTGTGGTACTCTGCCTTTCACATTATAAGCATTAATAGCATTAATCCCAGCCGCAAGACATCCGCTTCTTTTAATATTTGCTTTTTCCACAACAAGCACCGATAAATCAGAGTTTTTGCTAATTGTTACAGCCGCATAGCAACCAGCTGTTCCACCGCCAATAATTAGCACATCTGTTTCAAGTTCTTTTATTTTTAGCACATTAAATCTCCTTTTTATAAGTTTTTAAATTACGACATCATTTTGATTTCGAGTATTCGCATTTTCCACAATTTTCACTTTTTCGTCATTATCAAAAACAAAAGCACGATAAATATATACATTCACTTCTTCATTATTGAAAACTGCATCTTCTTCAATTTTTCTATTCCCTTTTATTAGAATCCCATTAACTCTAACTCCAATTTCTACTTCTTTTCCACGAAAAAGCGTATATTCTACAATTCCTTTTTCAGTCGAAGCCGAATATCTAAACTGCTCTCCATTTTTTATAATCGTAACATTTTCTGCTCTAATTATCGCTTTTGAATTATTTTCCAAATGTTCAAATCCCTTAAACTTATTTATGTTCTCAAGCTCAATCGGGTTTCCCATAAATTTTGCCACAAATGCAGTTTTTGGATTACTGTAAATTTCTTTAGGAGAACCCACTTGCTCAATTCTCCCTTTGTTTGTGACAATTATTTCATCAGCAACTTCTATCGCTTCTTCTTGGTCGTGCGTCACAAAAATGCTCGTAATCCCAACTTTGTCAATAGTTTCACGAAGCCAGTTTCTAAGATCCTGTCTAACTTTGGCATCAATTGCCGCAAAAGGTTCATCTAACAAAAGAAGTTCTGGATTTGGTGCTAATGCTCTTGCAAAAGCCACTCTTTGTCTTTGTCCTCCAGACAGCTGATTTGGATAACGATCTCCCAAATTTTCGATATTTACAAGTTTCATAAGTTTTTCAACTCTCTCTTTTATAACACTTTTTTTCTCTTTCATAATTTTTAGTCCAAACGCAATATTGTCAAAAACAGTCATATACCGAAAAAGCGCATAATTTTGAAAAACAAATCCGATTCCTCTTTTACTTGGTGAAATATCATTTACGACTTTTTTGTCAATGATTATCTCTCCAGAATCAGGTGTTTCAAGTCCCGCAATCATTCGCAAAATTGTTGACTTTCCACTTCCAGATGGACCAAGTAATGCCACTAATTTTCCTTTTTTTATTCCTAAATTGATGTCATTTGACGCTTTGTAGTCATTGTACATCTTATTCACATTTTTTAATTCAACATACATATATTCCCTCACACTTTTTTAGTTTACCAAGCCTTTTCGGCATCAATTTTACGAAATTCATTAAAATCAACATTTTCTACTTCAATTTCTTTGTAATCTTCAATTAATCCAAGAAATCTATCTTCATTTGCAAATTTTTCAAATTCAATATTTTCATTTTTTATAATATTTGCAATATCTTCAAGAAAATATGGTATTTTATTCGCTTTTATTTCTCCCAAGTTTTCATTAAGTTTAACAGTTTTTCCTCTAAATTCTCCCCTTGCAAAAATTGCAAAATATTCCCCATCTTTTTTTCTTCTTCCGCTAAAACCAAGTCTGGCAATTTGTGGAGTTGCACAAGAATTTGGACATCCAGTAACTTTTATTTGTGGTAAATAATTTGTAAGCTCTCTTTTTTCATCATTGTCAAAAAATTCAAAAATATAGTCTAAAATTGGCGGAGTATCCAAAATTCCGACATTACAAGTTGTACTTCCAATACAAGAATATGAACTGTAAAATTCATTTCCGCCATAATATTCGCTCATAATTTCTTTTAATTTTAAAACATCTTCTTTTTTTAAGTCCACGAACCAAAAATACTTTGAAAACTTGTAAGTTTCAATTCAACTTTGTAATCCAAATTTTTTTACAAATTCAATTAATTTTTCTCCATCTTCCTTATAAATATTTCCTCTCGCAGGTCTTAAATAATATCCGTATTCTCCTTTATACTTTCCTGCCACGATATTTTTTTCATTTTTCAAGAATTCGTCGTTTTTAATACTTTCATCCGTATTTTTCTTCACTAGAAAATATTTTTTTATTTTTTTCTAATTCTTTTTCTCTATCCAAAAATTTCTCTTTCTTCAAGCAATTTTTCTCGTATAAATTTTAAGACTGTCCCCTTTTTCTGCATAAAAATTAGAAATATATTCGTTACACAATTCCAAAAATTTCTCTTCTCCTAAATTTAACAAAACATAACGAAGTCTTGCTCTAGCACGAATTTTACGATTTCCATGGTCATTAAACACATTTCTTATTGCATGAATATAATACAAAAATTCGTCTTCTTCGATAAATTCTCTTAAAACAATCGCATTAGTTGAAATCGGTCCAATTCCTCCGCCAACATACACACGAAATCCTTTTTTTCCATCTTGAATAACTGCTTGAAATCCAATGTCGTTTATTTTCACATAAAGCGAATTTTCTTCTTTATTCGAAAAAGCAATTTTATATTTTCTTGGCAAGTGCATAAATTCACGACCATTTAAAATGTAGTCTGTAACTATTCTCGCATGAGGTGAAACATCAAAGACTTCTTTTTCAAATCCAGTTGTTTCAGGTGTAATTACAGCTCTAGTTGAATCTCCGCAAGTCGCTTTTGTAAAAAATCCTCTTTTTGAAATAACCTCCAAAATTTTTGGTAAATTTTCTTTTTTCATTCCATGAAGCTGAAAATCTTGTCTAGTTGTAAGATGAAGTCTTCCATCACAATATTTTTGCACAACATCCAATAAATATTCAAAATCTTCAATGTCTATTTTACTCTCAAAAAATCGAGGTCTTGTCATATAAGTCCCTTTAATTCTACCTTCAGTATAAAGTGCAAACGAAGTCCTAAGTTTATTCCATTCCTTTTCTTTTTCCTTATCATTAAAAGATTCTTGAGTCAAATTTAAAATAAAATCCAGCTCCTTTTTTTCTCTCTCTTTTTGATAGTTTTTCAATTTCCTTAAAATCATTTAATTTCATATTTTTTTCCCTCCAAAAAAATTTTTTTATTTACTAAAAAAATTATTTATCCACAATTATTTTTTTATTTATTATATACTTTTTTTACATTATTTTTATAATTGTATATACAAAAATAAACCTATATTTTAAATTTGTATAAAATGATTGTCAAAGTTTTGTTTAACCTTTAATTCCCTAGATATTCCCTATTAAACTGTATCATTTTTTTCAACATTTACAACGACCAAAAGCATATCGTTTTCCAAAATTTTTTCATCTGGCAAAAGCGATATTCTCAGTTCTTCGCCTTTTCTTTTTATTCCAATTACATTCATTTCATATTTTTTCCTTAAATTCAGCTCGATAAGACTTTTTCCAATAATTTTTTTAGGCGCTTTAAATTCAAAAATCCTATATTTTTCAGAAAATTTCAAATGCTCTGTCACATCTGGCTTTAAAAATTCAAAAGCTAATTCTCTTCCAACACTTTCATCAGGAAATACAACTTTTTTCGCTCCAATTTTTTCTAAAATTTTTCCTTCAATTTTTGTAATAGCTTTACAAATAATTGTTTTTATTCCCAGCTCCTTTAACATAACTGTAACTAATGCGCTTGTTTGCAAACTTCCTTCAATGCAAATAAAAGCCACTTCAAAATCATCACTGCTCACCACTTTTTTTAGAGAATTTTCTTCTGTTACATCAAAAGAAACCGCTTCTCCAACAATTCCGTCATCTATTATCTGCTGTGTAAGTTCTTCATTTTTATCGATTACAAGCACAGTTTCGTTGTGATTATAAAGCGTCTTTGCAATACTTCTTCCAAATTTTCCCGCTCCTATAACTAAATATCCTGCCATTTTTTCCTCCTAAAAATTATCCTATTAAAATATTTTCCTGTGGATAAGTGTAACGTCCTTTTTTTAAATTTGACTTTGATAATGCCAAAGCAATTGTAAGTGGACCAACTCTTCCAACAAACATCGTAACTATAAGTATAAATTTTGAAATGTCCGCAAGGCTTGGAGTCAAATTTCTTGAAAGTCCGACAGTTCCAAACGCTGAAAACACTTCAAAAACCAAATCCAAAAGATTCTTATTCCTTTCAAATAAAATCAATAAAAATACACAAATTGTCGTATAAATAAGTGAAATGAATAATACGGTTATTGCTTTACTGTATATCCTCCAGCTTACGCTTCTTTTATCATATTCAATCGTATCTTTATTTTTTAATGTCGCTAAAGTTCCTAAAATTATAAGTCCAATCGTTGTAGTCTTTATTCCGCCACCAGTTGATCCAGGGGAAGCTCCAATAAACATAAGAATAACAAATAATAGTGAAGTTGACCTCTTTAGACCCAAAATTGAAATGGTATTAAATCCTGCTGTTCTCGTCGTTACACTTTGAAAAAATGATGCTTCCAATTTTTGTCCAAAAGATAAATTTCCAATTGTACTTTTATTGGAATATTCCAAAATAAACATCGCAACCATTCCTATTATTACTAAGAAAATAGATATTTTAATACTTAATTTAGTTGTTGAAGTCAATCTTTTTTCTTTTTTCCGCAAAACATTATAACAATTTAAAATCGTTGAAAATCCAATTCCACCCAAAAATATCAGAAGCGGAATTGTCATATTTATTATAAAACTATTTTTAAATCCGTATAAATTATCTGAAAATAGTGAAAATCCCGCATTACAGAAAGCCGAAACAGAATGAAAGAAAGAATAATAAACTGCTTTTAAAAAACCAAATTTTTTTATAAATTCAAAAAACAAAATAACAGTTCCGATAAATTCAATGACAATTACAGACAAAATAACTTTTTTCACATATTCTTCGATTTTAAAAGTCGTGTCAATATTTATATCTTCCTGAACGATTTTTTTCGTGTAATACCCAATTTTTTTGGAAATCATAATGATTATAACTGAGGTGAATGTTATAACTCCAAGCCCTCCAAGCTGGATCAATACTAAAATCACCATTTGCCCAAAAATATTATAAACACTGCCTATATCAATACTGGAAAGCCCTGTCACACAAATAGCTGAAGTTGCTATAAAAAATCCGTCAATCAATTTCACACTTTTACCATACCTCATAGAAATTGGCAAAGACAACAAAATCCCACCTAAAATTGTAACTACCATAAATGAGAGCAATATTGTCATATATGGCGAAAAAGATTTATTTTTTAAAAACATTTTATTTTCCTCCATTCACTTTTTTCTAAAAATATTAAACTTTCTAAAATAAATTTATCACATTCATTTTTTTTTGTCAATAAAAGTAAAATATGAATTTTAGAAAAAATATTTATTTGGTATTGACAATGAAAAAATTTGGGATATACTTATATAAAGGTTTGAATTAAATAGAATATTAATAAAAAATTATATGGAGGGATTTATTATGAAAAAAGGCTATTACTGGCTCTAACAGCGTTTTTACTGGCTTGTACATTTGTAAATGCAGAAACACTTGAAGAAAGAGTGAATAGACTTGAAAAAGAATTAAGAGAAACTAAAGAAGAATTACAAAAACAAATTGCTGAAAAACAAGTTCCTGCTCCAGTTGTAGCAGAAGCTCCAGCATTAGACATATCAAAATTAACTGATGGATTTGAATTTCACGGTTATGGAAGAGCAGGACTTCTTATAAATCAAAATGGAGATAAAGGAAGCGCATTTAAAGTTCAAGATGAAGGATTTGCTCAAAAATATAGATTAGGTAATGAAGATGACACTTATGCTGAATTAGAATTGGTTAAAAAATTTGATGTAAATGGAGCAAAAGGTTCAGTTCACTACATGTTTTCAACAAAATCAGGTGCAGGAGACGAATATAAAACATGGACTTCAGGAAGTTCAACAAATCCAGGTTCTGAAAACGATTCATTTAAAACTAGACAATTTTATGTTGATATAACTCCAAATGACGGAGCTACTTATTGGGCAGGGAAAAGATATTATGCAAGAGAAGATATTCATATAAATGACTATTATATTAGAAACTATTCAGGAACAGGTGCAGGAATTCAAAATATTAAACTTGGTTCTGGAGCAGCTGATGTTGCATTAATTGCAAACGATCCTAGTGATCATCCTGAATACACACTTCATTCAAGATATTCAGTAGGTCCATGGGCTTTTGAACTAGCAGGACACACAATGAAATCAGATTCTACAGATAAAGATATAACTGAATGGGGAGCACAAGGTTCTGTAAGTTATAGCCTACCTGGTTTTTATGGATTAAAGGACAAAGGATCTTCTAAAATAGTTCTTCAAGGTGGTAAAGGACTTGGTTCTGGAAGTGGACTTGGAAGTGCTACCGCTTGGGGAGATACTAGAAAAGATGCTTATTCTGTGAATTTAGTGACATACGGTCAAGCAAATCTTTCAGATAGATGGCAAATTATGCCTGAATTAGGTTATAGATACGACAAAAACTTTGGTGGAAAAAAAGATCAAAAACAACAATGGGTAACAACTGGAATAAGAGTTGTCAATCCAATTACACAACATTTTGCTATGCAATATGAAACAGGACTGGACTATGTGAAAGTTGATAAAGGAAATACAAACTACAACAGTGGACTATTCAAATTAACAGTTGCTCCAACTTTAAAACTTGACACAGAAAATTTCTGGGGAAGACCTGAAATTAGAGCATTTGTAACTTATGGACATGGATTTGGAGATAAGAAATTTATAAGAGTTGATTCAGATGGAAAAGAGCGTAATAAAGGTGTTCAGTTTGGAGTTCAAACAGAAGTTTGGTTCTAATTTATAACTTTTAATAAAAAAATTATTATTTTAAAATTTTAGGGAAAATCATTTTTCAGTAAATAAAAAAATTATATTGTAAATGATTTTTCTCTTTTTTTATAAAAAAACTATTTGTTAATCAAATATTTTTACTTGATCAACTAAAAAAACTAAAAATTGTATTTTTAATTCTAAATATGTTAAAATAAATTATCAAAAATTATAATTATTTTATGTTATGAAGGAGAGTGAAAATTATGAGTCTAAAAAATTTGCCAATAACTCCGCTTTTGTCGGTACAACTCGATGAACAGCAAGAAGCTTTATTTGCAAACAATGAATTATTAGCTAACCTTTTGGGAGAAACTATATTCAACTATGCGGGACTACATATTTACCAAACTACTGAAAACCTTACATCCGTCTCGAAAAATTATTACAAAATGCTTAAACACGAAACTAGGGAAAATTTATCTTCATTTTTCTCTGATTTGACTGACAGCGAAATTTTGCGTGTAATTAGAAGTTTTTCGATTGCAGCAGCACTAGCTAATATCGCAGAAGATGTTTATCAGACGCATCAACAAAGAAGAGCCCGTATTTCTAATAAATTACAAATCGGTACACTTGAAAAATCTCTGCAAAATCTAAAAGCCAAAGGTATTTCTCAAGAAAAAATACTTGAAGCGATGGAAAAAGTATCAGTTGTTCCTGTTTTAACAGCCCATCCAACTCAAGTTCAAAGAAAAACTATTTTGGATATTACAAAAAAAATATCTGATATTTTGGATCAATACGAAAATGTAAAATTAAAACAAATTGACGAAAAAGAATGGATTGATAAATTAAACCGTGAAATCCAAATTTGGTGGCAGACTTCTATGCTGCGTGAATCTAAACTGCGAGTTACAGATGAAATCAGTAACGCACTAAGTTATTACAATATCACATTTTTTAGTGAAATTCCAAACTTAATAAATAAATTTCAGGAAATTTCACAAAAAGTAGGAAATTCAATTCAAAATTCGCAATCTTTAATTCCGCTTACAATGGGAATGTGGATTGGTGGAGACAGAGATGGAAATCCTTTTGTAACGGTCGATACACTGGAAAAATCTGCTCAAGCACAAGCAATTACATTGTTTCAGCACTATTTTTCAGAAGTGGAAAAAATTTACAGAGATCTGTCAATGTCAATTACAATGACAAATGTTACAGAAGACTTACAAGCTCTAGCAGATGCTTCTGGAGAAGTTTCTCCTCATCGTACAAAAGAGCCTTACAGAAGAGCAATTACAACAATAAGAGACAGACTTATTGCCACTGCCTATATTTTGTGTGACAAAAATATTAACTTATTGCCACCAAAGAGAAAAAATGGATTTGATGTGCCATATAAAAATTCGAAGGAATTTACAAAAGATTTAGTTATTGTTGCTGAATCACTTATTCGAAATAATAGCGAGTTTTTAACTCATGGAACACTTAACAATCTAATTTGTGCAACTGAAATTTTTGGATTTCACCTTGCTACAATAGATTTAAGACAAGATTCAAGTATCCATGAAATCTGTGTTGCAGAATTGTTAAAAAGTGCAAATATCTTAGGAGATTATTTAAGTTTGCCAGAAGAAGCTAGATGCGAAATTTTACTTCGTGAATTGGAATATGATCCTAGAATTTTAAGTGACCCAACTATTCCGCAAAGCGATCTGCTTTCTAGTGAACTTGCTATCTTTAGAAAAGCAAAATCACTTCACAAAAGATTTGGAAAAAAAATTATTGAAAAAAATCTTATCTCTCATGCCACAAGTGTGTCAGATATGCTAGAAGTAGCTATTTTATTAAAAGAAGCGAATCTTGCTAAAGGGAACAAAGGGAACGAATTTTGTGATTTATACATAGTTCCATTGTTTGAAACAGTTGAAGATTTGGAAGCTGCGCCAGATATACTTAGAAAATGGTTTAGTCTTCCAATTGTACAAAAATGGATGGAAAAAAATGGAAGAAAACAGGAAGTTATGCTAGGCTATTCCGACAGTAACAAAGATGGTGGATATTTAAGCTCAAGCTGGTCTTTGTATAAAGCGCAAAAAGAACTTACTGCTGTAGGACATGAATTTGATGTACAAATTTCATTCTTCCACGGTCGTGGTGGAACTGTCGGTCGTGGTGGTGGACCAAGCTACGAAGCAATTTTAGCTCAACCTGAAGGAAGTACAGACGGAACAATAAGACTTACAGAACAAGGAGAAGTTATCGGAGCAAAATATGGAAATCCTGATTTAGGATTTAAAAATTTGGAGGCGTTAGTTTCTGCAGCACTTGAATCTAGTGCTTTAACAGTTGAAGATGCCGCTTGGGAAGAATATGAAAAAATTATTGAAGAAATTTCAAAATTGAGTTATCATTCTTACAGAGATCTAGTTTACAATACAGAAGGTTTCTCAGAATTTTTCTTTGAAGTAACACCAATCAACTTTATTTCTGGATTAAATATAGGTTCCAGACCATCATCGAGAAAGAAAAAGCAAACACTTGAAAGTCTTCGTGCAATCCCTTGGGTATTTTCTTGGTCACAAGCTAGAATCATGCTTCCAGGTTGGTACGGAGTTGGAACTGCCTTTACAAAATGGATCAATGATGATGAAAAAAGACTTGAAATCTTACAAAAAATGTATGTTGAATGGCCATTTTTCAAATCTACAATTTCAAATGTAGATATGGTCTTATCAAAATCAGATGTGTCAATTTTTGCTGAATATGTAAAACTTGCGAAAGATCAAAAAGTGGCACAGGAAATCTTAAAAGAAATTGTGACAGAATGGGAACTTACAATAGATGTTCTTAAAAAAATTACTAAAAATGATGTTTTATTAGCTGATAATGCAGAACTGGCAAGCAGCTTAAGAAACCGTTTGGCATATTTTGACTCAATGAACTTTTTACAAATTGAATTGATAAAAAGAGTAAGAAAACTTGAATCTATGGATGAAATTCCAAGAGAATTAAGAAAAGCTATTCATATTTCAATAAACGGACTGGCAACAGGACTTCGTAATAGTGGATAAAAAAATATAATTACTTTATAAAACAAAAAACTGCACCTTTTATTAGATGCAGTTTTTTATTTTTAAATTTTTTTAAAAATAATTTTTGATTGATTTTTCTTCTTGTATTCCTTTCACACAGTCATAATCTTGTAATAATTTTAACACAGTTTTATTCAACTTTGTTCTCTTTGTCAAATCTTCCAGTGATAAAAATGGTTCCGTTTCTCGTTCTGCTATAATTTTTTCAGCAACTGATTCACCAAGACCATCTACAGCAATAAGTGGCAGTTGAATTTTTTTATCTTTTGTTATCGTGAAAAGTTTTGCATCAGATGTCAAAATATTTGGTTTTTCTAATTCAATATTACGACAGCTCATTTCTATTAAAATTTCATATAAAAACAATTCTTGCTTTTGTTTTGCATTTAAATTTGAATCCGATTCCAATTTTTTTCTCGAATTTTTTAAGTCTTCTACAGTAGCTATATTTTTATTACTTTTTTGATTTTGGAAAAACATCGTAGTCATTTTAAAATCTCCAACTTTTCTATTTAAAAAAGCTGTATAGAATTCTACAGGATAATGAACTTTAAAATACGCAATTCTTACTGCCATCATAACATATGCTACAGCGTGTCCTTTTGGAAACATATATTTTATCTTTTCACAAGAATCTATGTACCACTGCTCAACACCTTTTTCTTTCATTATTGCCGAATATTCCTTCCATTTATCAGGATCTTTCGTAGGTCTCCCTTTTCTTACAAATTCCATTATTTTAAATGCTAAAGATTTATCTAGCCCATCGTCAATAAGTTTATTCATAATGTCATCTCTCACTGTTATAATCTGGCTTAAGGTTGCAACTCCGCTTCTCACATAATCCTGAGCATTATTTAACCAGACATCTGTTCCATGTGAAAGCCCTGAAATTCTCACTAATTCCGCAAAAGTTTTCGGTCTTGTGTCAACAAGCATTTGTTTTACAAAAAGATGTTCCAAACTCTGGAATACCTGAAGTCCCAGTTGGAGAACCTATGTCATCTGGACTTACTCCAAGCGCTTGGGTTCCACTAAAAAGACTCATAACTTTTTTTATCATCAAGCGGTATTTTATAAATATCGACCCCTGTCAAATCCTGTAAAATTCTAAGTGTTGTCGGATCATCATGTCCTAGAATATCTAATTTTACCAGTTGCTCGTCCATAACATGATAGTCAAAATGCGTTGTTTTAAAATTAGATTTCATATCATTTGCAGGTCTTTGTATTGGACAAAAAAATCATAAATTGACTTATCCTTTTGGAACTACTATCATTCCTCCTGGATGCTGTCCAGTTGTTTTTTTCTCGCTCCTTCACATCTCATCGCAAGTCTTGTCACTTCAGCTTTTTCTCTTTTATTTCTTCCGTTCCTTCACTTTCTTCTAAATATTTTTTTACATAACCAAAAGCATTTTTTTCTGCTAATGTAGAAATTGTTCCAGCACGAAATACATTTTCAGAAGTTTCAGGATATTCAGAATTTTTGGAATTTTCAAAATCTTCAAAATTTATAATTTTTTTCAATATCTTCAATATTTTTCAATATTTTTCAAGAGCATCTGAATTAAATAGCCATTCAGTATATTTATGAATTTTTCCCTTGATATTCTCCAGAAAAAAATTTAAGTCAATATCTGGCACTTTTTTTCTCCGTTAAATCCCATAAATACTTCAAATGGTATTGCATGTCCATCTTTTATATATTTTTGTACCACATTTTTGGACAATTCTTATCAGGGATAGTCAACTCCATTTCCTTCTTCATTCATAAATTCAGTATGTTTACAATTTGGACATCTGTAGTGTGGATAAAGTCCATTTACTTCAGTAATTCCCATAAGATAAGCGACAATTGATGAACCAACTGACCCACGGGAACCAACTAAATATCCTTTTTTCACCGATTTTTTTACCAAGATTTGTGCAATCAAATAAAGTACCGAAAAGCCATTTCCAATAATCGATTTTAACTCTTTTTCCAGTCTTTCTTTTAGAACTGGATCAACATTGTCGCCATAAAGCTCTTCCAATTTATCGTAAGTCATTTTTCTTACTAACTCTTCAGCGCCTTTTATCTTCGGCGGATAAAATCCTTCTGGAACTGGTCTTATCCCAGCGTCAATCATATCAGCAATTTTATTTGTATTTTCAATAACAATTTCATTTGCAATTTCATCGCCTAAATATTTAAATTCTTCAAGCATCTCTTCAGTTGTCCTAAAATAAAGCTTTCTGTCAAAAAATTCATATTTTGAACCATCAACAAATTTAGTTTTTCTCAAATTTCCACTTCCCAAAAGCAAAACATTTCTATTAACTGCTTCATTTTCATCCAAATAATGCACATCTCCAGTCGCAACAACCAATTTTCCTAATTTTTTACCCAAATCATAAAAATATTGATTCATTTTTTTTACTACTTCTAAACTTTCAATTTCACTCGCATTTTTTTCTACCAGTTCATCGTATGTAATTGGCGGATGTATTTCTATATAGTCATAAAATTTTGCCTTTTCTTCAATTTCTTCTATTTCTCCACGCAAATAAAGATTTATGAGTTCCCCTCTATTTCCATATATTCCAGTTGCCGAACTTGCAAGAAGTAAATTTTCCCTCTTTTGATTTAACAATGTTTTTGGAACTCTCGGTTTTCTCATTCCAAAATAGTCAATATGTGATTTAGAAATTAACTCATATAAATCTCTTAGACCTTTTTGATTTTTTACCAAAATCATTGTATTCAATGTTTCAGCATTTTGAATATTTGGCTGAAGATTCGTATTTATATCTTTTAGCGTCAAAATCCCTTTTGTTATAATCATATTGAAAAATTTCTGAAAAATTTCTGCAGTTGCTCTTGCATCGTCAATCGCTCTGTGGTGTGATTCTAATATTATTCCAAAATATTTAGTTAAATTTGCCAATCCAAATTTTTTTTCATTAACAAGAAGTGCTCTTGCAAGTGGAAGAGTATCAACAACGCTTGGAGAAAATTCTAAATTTTGATCACTTGATTTTTGCTTAATAAATCCCACATCAAATTTTGCATTATGTGCAACAACTGTGGAATCGCCACAAAATTCTAAAAATCTTGGTAAAATTGTTTTGATGTCAGGAGCATCTTTTACCATTTCATCAGTAATTGAAGTAAGTTTTACAATTTCTTTAGGAATAGGAATTTTAGGATTTACAAATTCAGAAAATTCGTCAATAATTTCCTTTCCTTTCATTTTTACTGCTCCAATTTCAATTATTTTGTCATTAAACGGATCAAATCCAGTAGTTTCTATATCGAATACAACATATGTTTCTTCTTCAATTCCTAAATCTTTCGGATTAGTAATCATTTGAGCTTCATCATCTACAACATATGCTTCCACTCCGTAAATAATTTTAAAATTTTCATTCGCTTCTTTAAACGCAAATGGAAATGAATGTACTACTCCAAAATCTGTTACTGCAATGGCACTATGTCCAAATTCTTTTGCTCTTTTTGCATAATCTTTAATTGACATAACTCCGCTCATTTCACTCATATTCGTGTGAGCATGAAGTTCAACTCTTTTTTTTGGTGCATTATCCTCTTTTTTAGTTTCTTCTGATTCAATCGACTCCAAATCTTGCACTCCAATGTAATCTTCGGTATAAAAATCATCTTTTTTGTAATATCCTTTTACCTTTACCCAATCATTTACTTTAAGTATCGCAATTTGTGCTTCATCTTTAGGATTTAAAAAAATTTTACAATTTATTGAATCATTGTAATCGGTTATTAAAAAATCATACATTAAAGAATTATTTTTTTGTTTCTCTTACATCGATTTTTAAAAAAATTTTTTTCCTTCAACTTCAACAGGTTTTTATTGCTTTTTCCATCATTTTTTTACAATTTTTTTATATTTTTTTAAATCTGAAATCTCAAATTTTTTGTGCATTTTTTTATTTTCCCACCTTTAAATCTGCTTTTTTTAAAATTATTTTTCACTATTTGAATAATTCACATCTGCATATGAAGAACTTCTGCTTCTTATTACATTTTTCAGATGAAACTTCTCCAACAAGTGGTTTTTAACTTTTTCAGATTCTTTATTATTATTATTTTTCGTTATTTATGCTATTTTTCTTCGTTATTTTTTTATTTTGTTCATCTTTTTCATTTTCTTTATTTTTCTTTAATTTCTTTATTTTTTGTTATTTTCATTATTCTCATTATTTTTCTTTATTTTTTTGTTTTCTATATTTTTCTTCAATTTCTTTACTTTCTTCAATTTCTTTAATTTCGTTATTTTCATTGTTCTCGTTATTTTTCTTTATTTTTTTATTTTTCTATATTTTTCTTCAATTTCTTCAATTTCTTCGATTTCTTCGATTTCTTTACTTTCTTTATTTTTCTTTATTTTTTTATTTTTGTTTTCTTTATTTTTCAATATTTTTCATCGCTGTTAAAAATTTTTCACTCACGACTTTTTATTTTTTTATATTTTTATTTAGCACTTTAGAAATTTGCTTTTTCCAATGCACCAATGATTTCGTCGTTTTTCCATCTTTTTTTCAACTTCCTGCGACAAAACTTTCAAATAAATTATATCTTCTAAAACTTCTATTTTATAATCTTTTAAGTATATTGAATATATTTTTTTCCGCCTTTTTTATATTCGATAATAAAAGTAATAAATCCTTTTTATATCATTAAGAATCAACTCCTCTTTTACATTGAAATTAACTTCAATTTTTGTATCTTTATCTTTTTTTATGAATTAATTTTTTTTAATTTTAAAATATCATCAATTGAATTTTTCATAATCATTGATGACAATTCTTATAACAATTCTTTTTTTGAACTCCGAACATGCTCACCTCCTTTATTTCAAAAACTTTTTTTATATTATATTTTTCTAAAAAACCATCAGATGGCTTTATTTTACGGTATTTTTCTTCTTTAACATTGCTATCCATTTTATCCCCTCAATCTTTTATAGTTTACTTAATTATACAATTTTAAAAAGATTTTACAATGAAATTTTTGATTTCTTTTTTTAAAAATATGTTATAATTTTATTGAATATATAAAGAATGGAGAATTTTTTTAGCAATGAATATATTTGAGAAAAAAATAAAAAAATTAATGAACTTACAAATTTGAGAAATAATCTTATGAAAGAAGGAAATGTCACAAAAGAAGTTGAAGTTTTAAAAGAATTAGCACCACTTGTTGAAGAAGTTTTTGGTGAAAAAAGTGACGAGAATATAAAAATTTTAAATGAAGTTGGAGGAACTCTAAAATATGTCGGCGAATACGAGCAAGCAAAAAATGCTTTGTTAAAAGCACAAAAATTTATTATTGAAAAATATGGAAAAGATAGCATTCCTTATGCAACCTGCAGCTTAAATTTGGCTGAAGTTTACAGATTTATGAAGCAATATGACCAAACTGAAGAAATTTATTTAAATGCAATGAAAATTTACGAAGAAAATAATTTGCAAAATGACTATGTTTACGCAAGTGTCTGTAACAACTTGGCACTATTTTATCAAGAACTTTCGCAATTTGAAAAAGCGATTTCTCTTCAAGAAAAAAGTTTAAAGATTTTGGAAGAAAAAGGAGAAAATCCAATTCAATATGCAATAACATTAAGTAATCTTGTGCAACCTTATATAAAAATTAAAAATATGGAAAAAGCGAACGAATATTTAAAAAAAGCGCTAAATTTAATCGAAATTGAAGTTGGAAAATCTCACAACTTGTATGCTGCTATTTTAAACAATGTCGCAAGTTTTTACTTTGAAGAAGGCGAATATAGAAAAGCTCTTGAACTTTTTCAACGAAAGTTTAGAAATATGCAAAAAAATACTTTTTGGCGAAAAATAGCAATAATTATAAAAAAATATTTTTGGAAAATATTCAAATTGTAAAAGAAAAAATTGGAGATAGTTCTGATTCCGAAACTGATGACGAAGCAGAATATATCAGCTGGTAAAAAATAAAATTAGGAGAAAATATGGAAAAAATAAAAGGCTTAGAATTATCAAAAAAATATTTTGAAAAAGTTTATTTGCCAGTCATTAAATCAGAATTTCCTGAAATATTGGAAAAAATGGCGGCAGGACTTGTGGGAGAAGGTTCAGAGTGCTTTGGCTTTGACGATGAAATTTCGAAAGATCACGATTTTGGTCCATCTTGCTGCATTTGGCTGGACAACAACGACTTTGAAGAATATGGCTTAAAACTGCAAAAAAGACTAAATGAACTTCCAAAAGAATTTATGGGGTTTCCAGTTTTTTGTGAAAGTGAATTTGGAAGCAACAGACGAGGTGTGCTAAATATTGACGACTGGTATTACCAATTTTTAAATCAATCTGACTGTCCAAAAAATTTATATGACTGGCGGATGATTCCAGAAAAATTTCTGGCAACTGCCACAAATGGAGAAGTTTTCTTAGATAATTTAGGAAAGTTTTCAAAAATAAGAAACGAGTTAAAAAATTATTTTCCAGAAGATATAAGACTAAAAAAAATTGCCGCAAGATGTATGAAAATGGCACAATCTGGACAATACAACTATTATCGATGTATGCGAAGAAGAGAAATCATTGCAGCTAGACTTGCTGAAAGCGAATTTATTTCTGAAGCAATCCACATGATTTTTTTGCTAAACAAGACCTACAAGCCTTTTTACAAATGGATGGCAAAAAAAATGAAAGAACTTCCAATTTTAGGAAAAAAAATTTATTTTTTAATCGAAGAATTAATAAAACTTCCAACAGGTGCATTAAATAGAAAAGGAGAAATAATCGAGGAAATAAGCATGTCTGTAATTAACGAATTAAAGCGTCAAAATTTAGTCCCAAGACAAATTCCAAGCGACTTTTTACAAGACTACGGACCTTTCGTCCAGCAAAAAATTGGCGATGAAAAACTTCGCAATTTACATCCAGCGTCAGATTAAATAAACTTAATAAACTAAATTTATTAATTAATCAAAAGAAAAATAAAAAAATATTAATGTTAATAATATTGATATTATTAATATATTAATAAGAAAGGAAAAGGAAAAGATGGATAGAAATATTACAAAAAAAGAAAGTTATATAAGACAAATTTTAAAAAGAGAATGGGAATTTTTCCAGCAAGTGCACCACACTGAAGGAAGAGCAGAATGTCAAAATAATCCTGTCGAATTTGAAATTATGAGAAGAAGCCAGTGGGAAACACTTCCTTGTGAAATTTTGGAAAGCTATTTAGAAGATTTGATTTTGGCAAAACATAAAAATCAAAACTTGGTTCAAGATAAATATGCCAGAATGATGGAATTTAGCGCTCCCGCAGAATTTGAACTAATAAAATCATATTTGCCAGAAATTTCTTTAGTAAAAAAAGAAATTATAGAAAAAATTGCAAAAATTTATTTAAATTGGGAACTTGAAATAATAAAAGAATATCCACATTTGGCTTCTAAAGCAAGACCCCTTTACTCAAAAGATGACACGCCAAATTACACTTCAATTGAAACATACTTAAAAGGTGAGTTATCTTCATATTCCTTGAAAACTCTAAAATTATATTATAATTTTTATTTTTAGAATATTTAAATCAAAACAAAAAAATTTGGCGCTTGAAAATATTCAAAATATCGTTTTTAAAAAGGATTTTTCTTCGCTGGAAGAAGCTGAAAATATAAAAAAACTGAAATTTGAAAAAAATAAAAAAATCAATATTTTAAAAAAATTCTAAATATTTTTTTAATATTGGTTTTTTTATTTTAATTTAATAAATTTTTTTATATTCTATTTCTGTTTTTTTATAATTTCCATTTTTTTCTCACTTATCATTTCACGAAAAAAAACACATTTTTTTATTTGATTGCTCTGAGATGAAAAAAATAGTTTCTTACATTTTTTTACAATATTTTTTTACGTATTCTTCTTTTTGTCTTTTTCCTGCGCCTTTTTTTAAAAGCCTCTTTTTTTCTCTAAGCATTTCTTCCAATAACTTTATTTCTTCTCTTTTAATCGAATCAATCCTTTTCGCTCTTAAAACCTCTTCTTCATCAAAATCATCCAAAAATATCCAAATTTTTCCATATTTTTCAGAAAAAAATTTCCTTTCCCTCGTCTTTTTGAATCTGTTTGTTATCATCTTCTTGTAATGCTTCCACCTTTTTTAGCCTTTTTTTCCAAAAAAATCTTATCATAATTTTGAAAAAAATCCACTTTTTTTATTTGAATTTCCTACTTCTTTTTTTCATAATTTATTTCAATTTCAATCTGTGGCTTTTTTTATCTAAATCTTCTAATTCAGAATTTCTAATATTTCTAATTTTTTTCAAGCCTTTTCTTTTTTTGTCTTAAATTTCTCAAATTTTTTTGAATTTCCCATTTTTCTCTTGTCTTTTTCATTATTGTAATCCATTTTTTTATAAAAGATTTCTTTTTTTAATTTTTTTCTATTTTCGTCTTTTTTTCACTTTTTAAAATCTTCAATTTTTTTCTCTTAATTTCCGAATCAAAAAAAGAAATTTTATTAGTCTGATTCAATTCTTCCGAATAATTTTTTTATAATAAGTTTCACCTCTAAAAATAAATCATTAAAATTTGTATACAAAAAAATTTTTTTATTTCTTTCTTTTTATATCTTCCAGATTTTTGAATCATATCTTTTTCCAAAAACTGGCTCACATAAGTTTCTATATTTTTCCAAACTTTGATATGATTTCTCTTCAAGACTCTTATAATTTTATTTTTCAGACTTTCTAAGTTCAGATTCCAATTTTTTTATTTATCAATTTGCAATTTCATCTGTTCTAACTTCCAAAAGATTTTTTTATATCTTGCAATTTATTAATTTTTTTGTTTTTTTCCATTTCAACTCCATTTTTTTTCGTATTTTTTTCAATATTTTTTTCTTATATAATTATACTAAAAAAATAAAAAAATAAAACAAAAAAATTTTTTTGCAAAATTAAAAAAATTTTAATTAATTAATATTTTTGAATTAAAAATTCACAAATTTACTTAAATACTTTTTGAACCTTTTTTATAAATAACTTCTTTAACACCCATTTTTACATTTGAAATACAAGCAACTACAAAAAAATAATCTGATAATCTATTGATATATTGTAATCCATATTCGTTTATATCTTCATTTTCTTCGAAAACTTTTACCATTTTTCTCTCCAGCTTTCTTGTGTTAGCACGAAGCAAATGAAACAAACTTGAAATTTCACTGCCGCCAGGAATTATAAAACTCTCTAGTTTAGGCATTTGCGGAATATACTTATCTATTAAACTCTCAAGCCAGCTCACATCTTCACTTGTCTGCTTATATTCTCTAAGTTTATCAGGTGTCGCCAAATCACTTCCACAGTCAAATAATTGCTGCTGTATCTTCTCGCATTCTCTTAAAATTTCTTCCAACTCAGCCATATTTCTCATTTTTGCAACAATCACTCCAAGCATTGAAAAAACTTCATCTGCAGTTCCATAAGCATCGACACGGCTGCTATTTTTACTAACTTTTTTTCCACCATATAATTTTGTAAATCCTTTATCTCCGTATTTTGTATAAATTTTCATATTTTTTTATCCTTTTTTTATTCTCTTTTATTCTTTTTTTACTTTTTTTATTTTTATTTTTTTATTTATATTTTTTTCTTTTTTTATATTTTTATCTTTTTATGTCATTTAATTTTTTTATTTTTTTATTTTTTTCGATAATTAAGTGCTTCTAATAAATGCTCTTTTTTTATATTTTTCTTCTCCCGCAAGATCAGCAATCGTTCGTGAAACTTTTTAATAATTTGTCAAACATTCTTGCTGACAACTTTAAGTTATCAACCGCTTCTTTCATTATTTCCCGAGTTTTTTTGTCAATTTTGCAATATTTATTTATTTGTCTTTTGGTCATTGCATAATTTAACATATTTGATTTAAATCGCTTTTTTTGAATTTCTCTGGCTTTAATTACTCTTCTTTGAATAACTTCAGATTTTTCTGATAAAGTTTCACAAAATAGCTCTTCCTTTTTCAATTGGCGCATTTCTACATACAAATCCATTCTGTCCAAAAGTGGTCCTGAAAATTTTTTTTGGTATCTTTTTATATCCAAAGGACTGTCGTGGCAAAGCGGATTATCAGGAAAATATCCACTTGGCGTAGGATTTGAAGCTGTGATTGTTATACTTTTCACAGGATATGTCATCGTAAAATTTGCTCTGGAAATAACTATTTTCCCATCTTCTAAAGGCTGACGCAAAGTTTCTAGTGTCTTTCCCTCGAATTCTCCAACTTCATCTAAAAATAGCACTCCATTTAACGCCAAAGTTATTTCTCCAACTCTTGTTGCACCTCCCGCAAGTGCCACTTCTGTAGCTGAATAATGTGGCGCACGAAAAGGTCTTTTCGTAATTATGGGATCTTTTTCACTCAAAAGTCCTGAAATGCTGTAAATTTTTGTAGTTTCAATTATTTCTTCTTCTGTCATCTCGGGAAGTATCGTCGTAAATCTTTTTGCAAGCATTGACTTTCCTGAACCAGGATCTCCTATTAAAAATACATTATGTCCTCCAGCAGCGGCAATTTCCAGCGCTCTTTTTGCTAAAAACTGACCTTTTACATCGCAAAAGTCTATCTTTTCATCTTCATTCTGAGAATCTTTTTCTTTTATTTCATCATTTTTATTTTTTGAAATCTCAATATTTTTTTCATCCGCATTTTTACATAATTCTTCCACACTTATTTCTTTTTCAAAAAAATCTAAAACTTCTTGTATATTTTGCACAGGAACTATTTCAACTCCCGAAATAAGTTTAGCTTCATTGTAATTTTCAAATGGTACAATCACTCCTAAAAAATTTTTTTCTTTTGCCAAAATAGCCGCATTTATTGCTCCAGTCACCGATTTTATTTTACCATTTAAAGAAATTTCTCCCAAAATCAAATAATTTTTAAAAATTTCAACATTTGGAATTTTCCCAATATTTGCAAGTATTCCTAAAAAAATACTTAAATCAAAATGACTTCCTTTTTTTAATATTTGCTGGAGACAAATTTACAAGAACTCTTCTGACTGGAAACTCAAATTCCATATTTTTAAAGCAGCTTCTAATTCTCTCCTTGCTCTCAGAAATTGCCTGATCCCCCATTCCAACAATATTAAACACAGGAAGTCCTCGTGACAAATCGACTTCCACTTCCACAATATATGTATCTATTCCAAAATAGCTACAACTAAATAAACTTATAGCCATTATATCCCCCTTTTTATTTTTTTAATTAAATTTTAACAATATTATTATACCATTTTTTTATTTTATTTTTTTCAAATAAAATAAATATTTTTTTATCAAATAATAGAAAAAAATTTAAAAAAATAATGGTAAAATATAAAAAAATAATAATAAATAAAAAAATTTTTATAAAATTATTAAATAAAAATAAAAAAAGTATTACGAGGTGAAAAAATTGAACGAAAAAAAAGAGAAAATTTTAATTGTTGACTTCGGGTCGCAATATACTCAATTAATTGCAAGAAGAATTAGAGAAATGGAAGTTTACTGTGAAATCTTTCCATTAATTGATGTAGAAAAAATCAAAAATGGAACTGAACCTGTAAAAGGAATTATTCTTTCGGGAGGACCTGCTTCAGTTTATGAGGAAGACGCTCCAACAGTTGATAAAGCTATTTTTGATTTAGGATTACCTATTTTAGGAATCTGTTATGGAATGCAATTAATTACTCACTTAAATGGTGGAAAAGTTGAAAAAGCTGATTCGAGAGAATTTGGAAAAGCTATTTTAGAAGTTATAAACGGAGAAAATCCTTTATTTAAAGAAATTAAGAAAACTTCTAGCATCTGGATGAGTCACAACGATCACATCACTGAATTGCCTGAAGGATTTGAAATAATTGCACAAACTGACTCTTCAATCGCTGCAATTACAAATAACAATGGAATTTATGCATTGCAATTCCACCCAGAAGTAGTTCATTCTGAATGCGGAACTGAAATTATTGCTAACTTTGTTTTCAATATTTGTAAATGTGAAAGAAACTGGAAAATTACAAGTTTTATTGAAGAAAAAACAAAAGCAATTAAAGAAATTGTTGGAGATGAACATGTTTTACTTGCATTATCAGGTGGTGTAGATTCTTCAGTTGCAGCTGTTTTGATTAACAATGCGATTGGAAGACAATTGACTTGTATGTTTGTAGATACTGGACTTCTTAGAAAAGATGAAGGTAAAAAAGTTTTAGAATATTACAAAGAACATTTTTAATTTAAATATTGTTTTTTTGTTGATGCGAAAGATAGATTTTTAAATAAATTAAAAGGTGTAGATGAGCCAGAAGCTAAAAGAAAAATCATTGGACATGAATTTATCGAAGTTTTCAATGAAGAAATTAGAAAATTAAAAGGTCAAGAAGGTGCAAAATTCTTAGCACAAGGTACAATTTACCCTGATGTTATCGAATCTCAATCAATAAAAGGTCCTTCTCATACAATAAAATCTCACCACAATGTTGGTGGACTTCCAGAAGATTTAAAATTTGAATTGTTGGAACCATTAAAAGAATTGTTTAAAGATGAAGTTAGAAAAGTGGGACATGAATTGGGATTGCCTGACACAATTATTAATAGACATCCATTCCCAGGACCAGGACTTGGAATTAGAGTAATTGGAGAAGTTACACCTGAAAAAGTAAGAATTTTACAAGAAGCTGACGACATTTTCATTAATGCTTTGATGGAAGAAGGATTATATGGAAAAGTGGATCAAGCATTCGTTACTTTATTACCTGTTAAAACTGTAGGAGTTATGGGTGACCAAAGAACTTACGAATATGTAGCAGCTATCCGTTCTGTAAACACAATTGATTTCATGACTGCAACTTGGTCTAAATTACCTTACGAATTTTTAGGAGATGTTGCAAATAAAATCATCAATAATGTAAATGGAATAAACAGAATTGTTTATGATATTTCTTCTAAACCTGCAGCTACAATTGAGTGGGAATAATTTTAATAATTTAAAAATTTTGAATTTACACAAAATTCTGAATACTCTCAATTTCAATAAAAAAACATAATTATTAAACTTTTTGAAATTTTCATTTAGTTTTTCTAATTATGTTATTTTTTTATAAATACATCATTTTAATATTATTTTATTTAAACATTTCCTCATATTCCTTTGATTTCCAATCATTTCCTTTTTTTCAAAAAGTAATATCTTTTTTTAGTAATTTCATAAGATGGATTTTTCTTTAAATTCTTTTTTTCATTGAATCTATCATATACATCAAAAAAATTCTGCAGCCATTTCCTTTTCATTCATATTTTTTTAACTTATCAGAATTATATTTCTCTGCCAAATTTTTTTCAATTTCCTCTTCACTTAAATCGTCCAATTTATCAAATGAAGGTATTTTTTTATTTCACATTTTACAATTGCTTTTTAAATTTGATAAATACTTTATACTTTTTACTTCTATTTTAGTATTTTTCAGCCATAAGATCAAACATCTGTGAATAAGCTTCTAAGAAAGTTTTTATAAAGATAAATATCTTCTGATTTATTATTTTTTTGATTTTTTTCATAGTATTTTCTGCTTCTGAAAATGTTGATAAGTACTCTTTAAAACCTCTATTTATATAATCCTTTATCTTTTCTTCAATCTTTTTATTTTTCTATCTCAATCTGTTCTGCAGACAATGTAACATTTTTTTCCCCTTCGTCACTTCATAACCTTGTCCAAAAAAATTTGTAACGAAAATGTAAACAATACGATTAATAATAATTTTTTTCATCTAAAATTCTCCTTATTTTTCTTACTTTATCAAAAATTTTTTTATATTTTTATTCTTTAATCCCTCTTCTAAACTCATGCGAAAATGTCTTATCATAAAGTTTAGATTTAGAATATTCATCCCCCATAAAGTTTCCAACTAAAATTTGTGCAGTTTTCGTAATTTTTTCATCTTTCACTTTTTGAGCAATGTTTTCCAATGTTCCCATAATGATTTTTTGATCATCCCAAGTGGCTCTTTGGACAATTGCAATTGGCGTTGTTTTATCATAATGTTTTAATAATCTTTTTACAACTTCATCAATCATTTGCACAGATAGGAATATTGCCATCGAACATTTATGTGAAGCAAGGCTTTCAAGACTTTCTGCTTCAGGAACAGATGTTCTTCCTTCCAGTCTTGTACAAATTATTGTCTGACTCACATCTGGCAAAGTAAATTCTTTTTTTATTGCAGCAGCAGCAGCCACAAATGAACTTACTCCTGGAATTACTTCATACTCAATCCCATATTCATCCAGAATATCCATTTGTTCCCTTATTGCACCATAAATGCTCGGATCCCCAGTATGAACCCTTGCTACCAGCTTCCCTTTTTTCTGTGCCTTTATCGTAACTTCCATCACTTCGTCCAAGTTCATTGAAGCAGAATTATAAACTTCCGCTCCTTCTTTATGACATTCAATAACTTCTCTAGGCACAAGCGAACCCGCATAAATTATTACATCTGCTTCCTTTACAATTCTTTGTCCTTTTACTGTTATTAATTCAGGATCTCCAGGCCCTGCTCCTATAAAATATACTTTTTTCATAAAATTACCTCATTCTTTTTTATATTTTTTATTTTTATAATATTTCATTTATTTGAAAACTTACTGATATTTCTGTATTCAAATATATTTTTTCATTTTTCTTAAAAAACGCTTCCCAGACTTTCCCATTTTCAAGATAAACGGATATTTTTATCAAGTTTTTCAACTTCTTCAACATTTATTTTTTTCTATTTTTTTGTTTTTCATTCCAAAAATCTTTTTCAAATTTTTCACGAAATGTCGTTATTAATTATCTCGTTATCCACAAAATAAATTTCATTAACCAATTTTTTTCTGATAATCTTCAAAACTATTGCAAAAATTCTCTAAACTGACTATTACATGCCCATTCACAAAAATATCCTTTATTGTCAATTTCTTAATTTTATTAATTTCTTCCTTGTTCTCTAAAAATTTTTTTATATCATTCTCCAAAAAAATTCCAACGGTGAATATCCATATACTTTCTCATCACAAAAATTATACTTCGGAATAAAATAAATTTTATCTTTCCATTTTTTTCAAATAAATTTTTAAAAAAATTTGTAATATTCTATGTTTCCATAATTTAAATAAAATATATAATTTCCATTTTTCATATTTTTGGCAAATCAAAACTTTCACCATAATGAATTTCTTTCCCGTCTTTTTAAAACTTGAATGTATTCTTCATACCAATCCTTATCATCATAAATTTTTTTCTTTTTTTATTTCTAACATTTTTTTCTCTTTTTTTCCGTTATTTGTTTTTTTCATCAAATTATAAATTATTATTCTCTCATAAAATGCTCTTTCTTTATCATCGAATATACTCAAAAATCTCACAATAATGAGACTAGTTTAATTTGCCAGACAGTGTCTGGCAAATTGATACTTTAAATAAAAATTGCCTCATATTTTTGTAAATTAGATCTCGAAAAAGCCTTTTTTTCATACTCTTTTGTCAATTTTTTTACAATTCTTTTTAAAAGTTTTTTTCTCATACTACTCTCAATTCCTTTTTTTCAATTTTTTTCTCATTTTTATCCCCCATTTATATTAATTTCAAAAATAACTTATCAAATATTTTTTTACTAATAACTAATTTTTTTGTTCAACATTCGGATTTTGAACGGCTTTTCTTATACAGTTCTTTTAATTCTTCAAAATGATTTCCATTTTTTTCTCTATATTCTTTTTTTCCTTTTCTGTCAATTCCCTATTATATGGATTATCTCCCAAACTACTGTGAAGTGCAACTCCAAATTGGGTTATAATATCAAATTTCATAATTTCTTGCGACAAACTCTTATCTGTATAAAATTTATAACCGTCGTAATTTGAACCTCTTCCCGCATCATAATAAGTATTGTTATTATATTTTATCTTTACAATATTTTTTTATTTCTTTTTTTGTTTTTTTCTTTCATAAATAGTCGCTCTATCGTTTTTCCACCAATTCAGCAATATAATTACGAACATAATCCAATTTTTTTATCTTTATCCGAAATACTATCTTTTATATTTTTTTCTTTTTTTATCTCTATTCTTATTATACAATTCCAACAAATCACTTTTTCTTACTACAATATCAAAAATTTTTCAGTTTTGTAAGTCACCAAATCTTTTTTTATCACTTGGCAATATATAATCTAATTTAATTTCTTTGACAAAATCTTGACTCAATTCTACATATCTTTTTCTTTTTTTGTATCGTAAGTTCCTTTTACAATCGTTTCTGCCATTCCTTGAATTGCCACTATAAATGACAAAATAAATAAAAATTTTTTTCATAATAATTCCATTCTCCTTAATACTTAAATTTAATTTTTAAAACCCTGATTTTTTCAATATCATCGTCGAAAAATAAGGAACTTCCTCTACACTCTCAATATCCCAATAAACAACTTCATTATCTTTCCCGCAATCTGAAACAATTACAGCATTTTCTTTATTTCCTGTTTCAATTATCGCCTTTTTAATTTTCTCAAAATTTCTGCTTATTTTCATTAAAACTAAATTATCATTATTTTCAATTTCCTTGTAAATATCAGTTTTTCGATTGACAGATACCACTTTCAAATCTTCATCGCCAATCATCAAAGGCACATTCAATCTAGCTGCAATGCTATTAAACGAAGTTATTCCAGCAATCGTCTCTACTTCTACATCATCTGCAATATGCTCCAAAACATAAGTATATGTGCTATAAGTCATCGGATCTCCAATTGTCAAAAATGCCACATTCTTCCCCTTTTCCAATTCAGCACTTACTTTATCAGCATTATTTTTTCTAAAAACTTTTCTCGCTTCCACATCTTTTATCATCGGAAACTCTAAAAACATTTGCTCTACACCAGCTTTCAAATACTCTCTTACAATATTAAAAGCCGTGCTTCCTTCCCCACTTTTTGCCTCAGGCAATACAATTACATCCACCTCATGCAATTTTTTTGTTGCTTTAACCGTTATATTTTCTGGATCTCCTACTCCTACTCCAATACCATAAAATTTACCTTTTTTCATATTTCACTTTCCTTTCTTTTTATTCTCCTACTTATTTTAATAAAAAATTTACTCTTTATTTTTTATTTAACTTCTTTATTTTCAAACTTTTTCTATGCAACACTCAAAATACTTTTTAAATTTCAACTATTTTCCCAACTTTTCCTCAATAAATTCCTTTAATACAGGAATATGGCTCAACTCTGGAGTTTTACTCGCATAAACCATTGTCACATTTCCATTTTTCAACTCTTCCACTATTATCCCCTCAAATTCCTTAAAATCCGAATTTTCTTCCAATTCTTTTCTATATTTTTCAGAAAAATTTTCAAAATCAATAATTCCTTTATGATAATTTTGTCTCAATTCCTTCGATGGTGTAATAATTTTTGCCCAATAATCAATTTTTGCATCTTCCTTTTTTAACCCTCGAGGCCATAATTTATCGACTAATATTCTAAAACCATCTGCTTCTCCAATTTTTTCATAAGCTCTTTTCCATTTAATTTCAAATTTCATAGCTCCCTCCTTTTCTAAAATCAAAAATCTTATCAAGATCACAACTATTTGTCAATCACTTTTCATAAAATTACTTTAACTATTATACCATATTTGTTATACAAATATTTCGATAATACAACAATTTTTTTAATTATTTTTTTCCACTAAAAAAATATTTTCTGAAATTTTTCTTTTTCATAATTCCACCAAATTGATTTTTGTAAAGTTCAAGATATTCTGAAAATTCGCAAGAACAATTGTATACTAAAATTTCCATCTCAATTCCAAATAAGTCAACATTGAAAGGAAATGGCGAAAATCCATTTTTCAAATAAAATTTCTTTCGACTTTGACGCTCTTCGTAATTTTCAGCATTTTCATCCTCAGCATTTTCAATCTCAAGAAAAAAACGATAATTTTTGTAATATTCCTTCAAAAAAGATAGCGTTTTAGAGCCGTATCCATAGCTTCTAGCTTCTTCAGTTATCGCCAAATAATCTAGTAAAACCAAGTCCTCATGTTTCAATGCAATTGCTAAACCTTTAAACTCATACGAATCTCTATTTTTCTCATCAGTTTTTTTCTTCTCGATTGAAAAGACCTCAAAATTCCCTCTCAATACTCCGATTAATATTAATCCAAATGGCTTTTTCCTCTTTTTGGAAACGAATTTTGATATAATTTGTAAATATTTCTAATTTGTTTTATTGATTTTATTTTTCTTAATTCCAATTTAAACCTCTCCTTTTGCTAAAAACTAAAATTTACTTTTTCTTAATTAACAAAAAAAGAGAAAACCTGTTGCACTATATCATGCAATCTTACTCAAAAGGTGGTTTTCTCTTTGTTATAAAGTTATTAACTAAATAATTAATTTATAATTTCTCCGCTTTTTTCAGATTTAACTTCAAAATTATAGTATGTGTCAACTGTATCAAGCATATAACCGTCTACACCCATATCATCTAATCGTTTTTGATAATCTTTTACGATTTTTCTCCATTCAGGACTCCAATATTTTACAATGTAATCGTCTGCCCAATTTGGATTTTCTCCCACAATCCAACTAGGTCTTGTAGCTTTATTTTTCCATTCAGGCTTCCAGAAATCTCTGTATCCTCCAGCTTCTCCAATACTAAAATATGCTATCACTATTCTCTTAGCTCCATTTTTCTTTCTCTTCAATGATTCTATTTGTTCTTTTGTCATATATTTTTCCACTATGTGAAGGCTCGATTAACAACAAATCATAATCAGTATTTTTCAAATAATTATAAAAATCATCAACATCTCTAAATTCTTTTGGATTTAATAACACCAAGAAATTTTTTACATCATTCAAAGAATTTATATTCTTTGAATTAAAATTTTGTATTGGCATATACGCTTTTTCAGCTCCAAATGATGGTAACAATTCATTTATAATATTTGTTTGAGTCGATTTTACCAACAAATCTTCTCTCAATTTATTCCCTACTCCATAATTTATCGCAAAAATTGGTTTCCCTGCTTTTCTAATTGGATTTAAAATACTCAAAAGAAACTCATTTGACTCCTTTTTAGTCGGATGCGACAATTTTAGACCTTCTCCATAATAAAGTGATTCTTGTGTAGTTCCGTTCGTAACATTAAAAAAATCCTTATCTATTTGATTATTACGATAATACAATAAATTCCCATTTTGCGTGATTAAGTATTTATTTTTTTGTTGTATTTGAACGCACTTCACGAATTAAATCTCTCATTCTGTCACGATAAATTTCACTTCACGAAACATATTTTTTTGTATTTTTCAACTTTTTGAATTCTTATTGTCTTTTTACATTTGTATTTGAGAAGCAATAACAAAAATAAATAATGACAATATTAATAGTACTTTTTTTCATATTCACCTCTTTTTTTAATTAGATATATTTTTAATATAAATATTTTTTTGTCTTTGTTTAGTTTATCCTATTATTTTTAGTTTTTTTCTTTTTAACTTGTGGATTGTTTGTAAGAAATATAGCGAAATTAGGATTTAAAAAGTTAAATATAATTGAAAAATATATTAATATGATAAACTTTATAAAATATTTTAAATAAAAAAATAAGAAAGAAGGGATAAAAATGAAAAAAATTATTGATTATTATTTCATTATTTATGACATGTATTTTTCGGATTCGCAAATGCAAAAACCTCTTGATGTTGATGTAACAGAAGGTGCAAAAATTACCAAATTTTTGAATTAAGAGATTTTCATGGGAAATATACTAAAAGTAAAAAAATTATTTGGAGATGGAAAACCAACACTTTTTAATTTTTGCGGCTGAATGGTGTCCTTATTGTCAACGTGAATTAGCTGATGTACAAAAAAATTTTACGAAGAAAATAAAGATAATATAAATGTTGTAGTTGTATTCACAAGAAGAAAAAAACAAACTTATCAGCAACTAAAAAAATATGTAGAAGATAGTAAATTTACTTTCCCTGTGTATTACGACGCTACAAATACTCTTATGACAGCCTTCAAAGTAAAAACTGTTCCATACAACTTGATTATTCAAAATTCAAGAATTCAAAAAGATTTGGGTGGATCAAAAACTTATGAAGAGTTGAAAGAAGCATTTTATTTGAATTATTAATTTAGAAATATTTTATATTTTAGACATCAACTATTGAAGGCTCTTTTGCAGGAGGAGTAGGATATGCTTTTGATAGAGGAGCTTTCAAATTAGGATGGTAATCGAAATTTTTAAGGAGGTAAAATTTATGAATAAGAAATATCAAAATATGATAGTTATAATGGCTTCAATATCGTCAGCCATAATTGGTGGTAGAATAATTGATGAATATGGATGGGTTATAGGTTTAATAACAGCTGCAATTACAGGTGCTGTTGTTGGATTGCTTGGAAAAATTATATTAAAGTTTCTTAAAATTAATAGATAGATTAAATAAATACGTATTTATTATAAAATTATAACCCTTAACCTAATCCTAATAAAACTTTTATTTAAATAGAGAGTTTCTAGTTTTTAGGAACTCTTTATTTTTAAAGAAAGAGAGGTGGAAAAAGATTTTTTCGATATTTAAAAGATATTGTTGTGTTTTACAAAAGGATGAGAAGGATTGCGGACCTGCCTGTATATTAACAATAGCTAAGCAATATAATTCAAATTTTTCAATTGCCAAGTTACGGCAAATATTAGGAACAGATAAAAACGGAACTAATCTTGCGGAAATGATAAAAGGGCTTGATTATTTGGGATTTGATTCAAAGGCAGTGAAAGTTGAGGATAAAAAAATTGATAATAGTGTGTCTTTTCCTATAATAGCACATATTCAAACCACAAATAATTTTTTACACTATGTGGTTGTTCATGATTTATATTTATTTTGAAGGAAGAATTTAAAAACAGGATGATAAAACTACCATCCTGTACCATATATTATATTTTGAGTTTACACAAAATTCTAGACACTTTAGATAAAATTTATAATTCTCTATCTCTAACACCTAATAATGATAAGCTCTGTCATCAATCTTTTCAAATTTCAAAACTTTCCCATCATTAGTAGTCAAAATCAAAAAGATTATTATTAAATTCTATAGTTTTAGAATCTTGTAATAATTTTTAAATATTCAAATTCAATTTTTCATTAAATTTTCTGGTCCTGCCATTCTTGTAGAGCCAACTGGTCCGATTTTTAATGCTGTTATTTTTTTATTTCAAAACTTCCAAAATAGTTGTTTACTCCGAATTTCCGTTTACTTTGTTTTCGTCGAAAGAAATTGTTATTTCTCCATCTTTTTCTGGAAGTGTTGTTTGTCCCATTTCCAAAAGTTTCCATTTTGTATTTTTTAATTTTTCACTTAAATCTAATTTTTGGAATGTCCAAATTTCTCCATTTTTATTTCTCAAACTTAAAGTTGTCTTGCTATAAGTTATTCTTGGAGAATTTTGCAATGTTTCTAAAAATCTTTGTTCGATTTTTCATTAATTCTTCTGGTCCTGCCATTAATGTTGTTGCTGCATTTGCAGTTAAAATTGAGTTATTTTTGATTTTGTAACCTCCAAAATAGCTGTTTACTCCTGAATTTCCGCTAATTTTGTTATCTGCAAAATTAATTGTTATATTTGCGTTTTGGGGAATTGGTTGTTCTTTACCTTTTTTTGGTAATTTGTAATAATTCCCATGAAGTTTCGTTTAAGTTAATAATTTTTCTTTTTTTAGTTTTTGCACTTAAAGAAATGCAACTTAGTAAGAAAACTGTTAAAATTCGAATAAAACAAATGTCTTTTTCATTTTTTATTCCTCTTTTTCTAAAAATTTTTTTATCTAAAAATCTTAAAATTTATATTTCTAATATTTTTCAAATTTTCTAAATTTTATAATAGACTTTAATTTAAGATTTTATGATTTATTCTTTTTATCTTTTCATCATAATAATATCACATTTTCATTAAACAAATATTAGAAATTTTTTTAAAAATTAAATTCTCAAAAATTTATTTATAATCTTTTTTTCCAAAAATAAATATTGAAACGAAAACCAATGCAAATCCAATTAATTCAACAACAGAAAATCTTAATCCAAAAATTATTACTGATAATATTGCCGCAAGTACTGGCTCGAAGGCTGTCAATATCCCTGCAAGTGATGAGGAAATGTAGTTTAAACTTGCGATATAGATTAAATAGGCGATAGAAGTTCCTAAAATTACGACTATTGCTACTTGAATTATAGATTTTGTGTTTACATTTCCTTCTATTTTCCAAATTGGATGAACAATGTTTGAAACTATGCTTCCTATAATCATTCCCCAGCCAACTACTGTTATGCTTCCATATTTTTTCAATAGTTTTTTTGGATAAATTGAGTAAAAGGCAATCATAATTGCTGAAAAAAGTCCAATAAATAGTGCTTCTGGAGGGACAGATAAACTTGAAATTTTTCCTTTTGTCGCTATGAAGACAACTCCTAAAACTGTCCTGAACCTCCCACGACTAAAGTCGCAGGGTTCTAAAATCTTTAAAAATATTTAAAAATTTTCTAAGAAGTTTAATAGTCCTATGCTATCCTTATTCTTTTAGGCGTGTCCAGTTCACCTCTATTGTATAGGACTCTTAAGTCCACAACTTTACTTTTTCTTAGAATATTTAATGCTCCATTACAATCTGCATTTATGAGTTTACCTGCGCTTGTTTGATATAGTCCTCTTTTTATTCTTTTTCCACTGAATATATATTCTTTTTGATTTTCTTTATCATATATTGGAATTTCATCTCCATCAAAGAAACTTGCTTTTGATGTATAACTTTCTTCTTGCAGCTTAAATTCTATTCCATATAGTTTACATAGATATATTAATTTATCTCTTAATTTTTCCATATGGTATACTTACAAAGTTTTGATTATTTATACTTCCTATATTTGATTTTTCTTTGAAAATCTTCATTATATCCTAGAACTATTTTTTTCCTATATCATTATTAAGACAATAATTTATTATTATTCTTGCTGCTTTTTGAAAGATAATCATTTATACGATTATTTCTCTTTTTAGCTATTCGCTTTTTGTCTTAATGTTGTCCGCTTAATCTTTTGTTTATCTTTTTATACTTTGTAATTTTGCATTTGTCTTGTTATAGTATTGATTAATAGATTTTAATTTTTCTACCATCTATTATGAATGATGCTCCAGCATCTGTAACACAAGTACATAGATTATTTATGCCTAAATCAATTCCTAGTGCATTGTTTTTATTTAATTCCCTTTGAATTTCTTCTACCTCATAAATGTATTGAATTTCAAAGTACCTAGAATATTGTTTTGGTATTATTCTAATCTCTTTTATCTTCTTGCCTTTTAATACTGGTGGGAGCTTAATTTTAACTTCCTGATGAGTTTTCTTAAACGAATTTGAATAAGGAACTATCAGCATATTATCTTTTAATCTAACAAAACCTATAACAAGAGTAGTAAATCCATCTTTAGCAAGATATTTAGGTAATTTTATTTTCTTATTATCATATTGACCATTTTTAGCAAGTTTTAAAAGTCCCAAAAATGATTTGAAACTTCCGTCTACTTCTTTTAGAATTTGTTGAGCCATATTAGAATTTAACTTCTTATAGTTCTCACTGTTTTTAAGTATTTTATAGTTTTCATTATAACTTAAATACTTTTTCTTATTAAAATAATACTGTCTAATATTATATATAGCTTCATTAGTTAAGTTCTTGGCTACATGAGATAAATATTTTAAATTTCTAAACTCCTTTTTGCTAAGATGTTTTACCTGTTGTTTTAAAGTTAAATACATAGATATCACCTCCTTTTCATCAGAGATATTATACCATGTATTCTACATTTTATCTGTTTATTTTTAAATATTTTTAAAGTTTTTAAAACCCCACAACAGTGGGAAGCGTCGTTCACATAAGTACGCTACTACTTACGCAGTTCCCTTATGAACTTCTTGTTATCTCTAACAAGCACAGACTATATCTTATCCATAGTGTATTTTGGCACCTTAGGCGAAACCACTTCCAATACCAGTCGCTTGTATTGTACTCCCCTCACGAGGGATAGTCGTTGAACTTTCCTTTTCAGGATTAGCTGCTGATTGTCTATTATCATAATGTTTAGGATTTAACCTTGCACCATCTAGTATATTTTTTCTGCTTTCGCTACCTTCACACTTATACCATATTTGAACGAAGGTATTATGTTGTGGTTATACTAGCTTTAAGAGTTCCCAGCAATTCAGTTTCTTTGTTGCACGGTTTTGCTCCGTGTCTACATACAAGTTTCCCTATATGCTTACTAAAATTTTCGTGCAATTCATCTCACAAATAAAGTCGCGAGTGTTCTTGTACTATTTAATAAAAAGTAAAATTAAAGTCGAAATTGCTGGAATTTTTTTATTTTTTACAGATTCATAAATAAATATGAAAAACGGTGCTGTAAACTGTAAAATTGTTGCAAATGAAACATTGCTTAGTTCGATTGTTCGAAAGTATGTGTATTGAACAAAGTACATTCCTGCTAATCCGAATAGAATTATTCCAAGTGTGTCTCGCTTGTTTTTTAGTGGCTTTAAGACTGATTTTTTTTCAACGAAAATTACAATTAAAAATAGTAATATTCCTGAAATCAGAGTTCTTGTGGAAACTAGCCAATCTGATGAAAAATTGTATTTTTTAAAAAGGATTTCTCCTGAAATTCCTGAAATTGACCATAAACTTGAGGCTAAACTTGCCAGTATCACGCCGTGTATTTTTTTTCTTGGTTTTGTATCCATTTTTAGCCACCTTTTCCTTCTAAAATTTCAAATTAATTAATAACTGTCAATAACTTTTTCTCCATGCTTAGAAAGTTTGAAAACTCCGTTATCAACATAAATATATTTGTTTTTTTCAGCTTTGTCAATAACTTTTTTCAAAAAACTTTTGCTCCAACGCAAATGATTTTCAATAGTTTCAACTCCACACTCGTCTTTTTCCTTTTTAGTATTGGCGTGATTCGATAAATGAATTAACAAAATTCTTAGCGAAAATGCCATTTTTTGAGATTTTTTCCGATTTATTGTAAAAATCAAACCTTTTTTTGGAGAAAAAATTAATGTTAAAAGAAAAATTACTCCTATTATTACTGCGATACTTCCAGCAATTGAAACGTCAAAGAATCTTGCCAAATGAAAGCCTATGATACTTGACAATGCTCCTAGCAAAATACTTAATCCAACCATAACTTTGAGTTTGTCAGTTAATAAATATGCTGTAATTGGAGGTCCTATCATGAATGCAACAACCAGTATTGATCCAACAGCTTCAAAGGAAGCCACAGCCGTCATTGATACAAGTGACATTAGCATATAATGAATTAATATCGGCTTCATTCCAAGTGTTACCGCCAAAGCCTTGTCAAATACTGATATTTTTAACTCCTTGAAAAATATAGTAATAAATGATAAATTTACTAAAAATACAATTAGAGTAGTAATAATTCCTTTTGGAATACTAAAACCAAATATTTGTACTCGATTAAACGGTGCAAATGCCAGCTCTCCAAGTAATACTGAATCAACATCCAAATGTACATTTCCAGCATATCTTGAAATTAAAATTACCGCAATACTGAATAACAGCGGAAAAACCACTCCAATTGCAGAATCTTCCTTGACAAGCCTTGTTGAATTAAGAAGTTCCACAAGGTAAACGGTTAAAACTCCAACTATTCCCGCACCAACGATTAGCAAGGGAGAATTTAAGTCATGAACTGCAAAAAATGCAACTACAATTCCAAGTAAGATAGTGTGCGTAATCGCATCCGAAACCATTGCCATACTTTTTAAAACCAGAAATGTTCCTAAAATCGAGCAGGCACTTGCCACCATTATTGCAATAAGCTGTATTTCAAATGAAAAACCCATAATTTATTTCCCCCTTTCAAAATTATTTATTTTTAAACTATTTATTTCCATTTTTTTATTTTCAAGTTTTTCTCTAAATTCTTTTTTTCTTTTCTGATTTCTTATAACTTTAAATACAATCCCTCTTTTGTTTGAGAATAAAATACTAATAACTACGATTATACTTATAATTATAACGATAACAGGCCCGGTAGGCAAATTACTTTCACTTATACTAATCAAAGTCCCAAGCAAACCTGATATTCCTCCAAAAAATGCCGCTAAAATTACCATAATTGAAAGTTTGTCTGTCCATTGCCGTGCTGCAACCGCTGGAGAAATAATCATTGCACTTATTAAGATTACTCCTGCCGCCTGAATACCAATTATTACAGTAGTTACAATCAATATGGAAATTAATATTTCAATTTTTTTACTTGGAAATCCCAATGTTTTGGCAAAATCAGAGTCAAATGAAACAATTTTAAATTCCTTCCAAAAAAGAATAATTATAATTAAAAGAATAATTCCTGTAATAAAAATAATATCAACATCTCTTTTAATAAATGTAGAAGCCTGTCCAAAAATAAATTTATTTAATCCCGATTTATTAGCACCTGGCAATTTATTCAAATAAGAAAGTAAAACTAGCCCTAACCCAAAAAATACCGATAAAATCAATGCCAAAGCACTATCAAATTTTATTTTTGTATAATTTTGAATTAATTGAATCAAACCAATACATACAATTCCTGTTATTAAAGCACCTAGCAGCAAAACTTCAGTATTTTTTACATTTGTAAGTAAAAAAGCTAGGCAAACTCCAGGAAGTGAAGCATGAGAAACTGCATCTCCCAATAAACTTTGCTTTCGTAAAACGGCAAAACATCCAAGTATTCCTGAAACCATTCCAAGCAATAGACAACCAAGTGCAACTGTTCTGAATGTATGATCTGTTATAAGAAGAGTTAATATATTCATTTTATCGCTCCTTTTCAATTTCAGACAGATTTTCATTATTTTGAGTTACTTTTTTACTCTTGTACGTTTTTTCAATATTTTCAGGAGTAAAAGTTTCCTCTACAGGTCCAGAAGCAATAACAGATACATTTATAAATGTCACATAATCAAAATAATCCTTTACCGTCTGCAAATCATGATGAACAGCAATTACAGTTTTTTTCTCATCTCGCAGTTTTTTTAAAATATTTACAATAGATTTTTCTGTTTTACTGTCGACACCTTGAAATGGCTCATCCATAAAATATATTTCTGCATCCTGCACCAATGCCCGTGCCAAAAACACCCTTTGCTGTTGTCCCCCTGACAGCTGGCTTATCTGTCTGTCTGAAAACTCATCCATTTCCACCTTATGAATTGCTTCTTTCGTCTTTTCCTTATCAATTTTTCTAACTTTCTTTAACCACCCGACTTTTCCATAACGCCCCATTTCCACAACATCAAATACAGTAGTAGGAAAATCCCAGTCAACACTTCCTCTTTGTGGTACATAAGCTATCTTATCCCGCACTTTGCTATATTTTTCATCATAAAATTTTACTTCTCCAGTAACAGGCTTTAGCAAATCAAGCATTGCTTTAATTAAAGTAGATTTCCCAGCCCCATTCGGGCCTACTATAGCCATAAGAATCCCTTTTTTAATATCAAGCTCAACATCCCATAAAACAGGTTTATCCTCATAAGCTATCGTCAAATCTTCAACCCTTATAATAACATCATCTGAAATATCTTGATTCATTTTATTTTTCTCCTAAATTTTAAAAATTATAACATAGCAAAACAACTTCTCAGAAATTTTTTATACTTCATAATAACAAAATGGGAGTGATAAAAGTTGTTCTGCTATATTTTTGAATTATTTTATAATATATATTAATAAAAATATTACCAGTTATTTTAACGCATTAACAATTGTATCTGCATTTGCTTTAACTGTCTTAATATAAGTTTCAGAGTTATGTGCTTTATCTCCTAGCGAATCTGAATACAATTCTCCACCTATCTTAACTTCTTTTCCTCTAGCTTTTACAGCTTCCTGCAATGCTTCTATACTTTTTTTTGGAACAGAAGATTCAACAAATATTGCTTTTATATTTCTTTGTACAATGAAATTAGCTAAGTCACTTATGTTTTTTGTACCAGTTTCAGAATCTGTAGAAACACCTTGTATAGCTTTTACTTCCAATCCAAATTGTTCTCCAAAGTAGTTAAAAGCATCGTGTGCTGTTACAAGAACTCTACTTTTTTCAGGAATTTCATTTATTCTTGTTTTTACATAAGTTGTAAGTTCATTTAGTTCAGCTTTGTATTTTTTCAAATTTTCTTTGTAGTAATTACTATTTTTAGGATCATATTTGCTTAATTCAGCTTCCACTGCTTCAGCTTCCTTTTCCCACAATTCTGTATTGAACCATACGTGCGGATCAGGCGTATTTGCATCAACTAAATGAATTTTATTTTTGTCTAATTTTTCTCCAACATTTAATATATTTTTATTTTGAGAACTTAGCTTTTCAAAAATTTCTGTCATTTTACCTTCCAAATGTAACCCACCAAACACTATAATATCAGCATTTCCAAGTTTTTCAATATCACCTGCACTGGCACTGTATAGATGCGGATCTACTCCTTCTCCCATAAGTCCTGTAACTTCGACTTTATCTCCACCAATTGTCTTTACAAGGTCAGTAAGCATTGTCGTTGTTGTGGTAACTTTTATTTTTTTACCCGATGAAGCTCCACCTTTTCCACAAGATATTAGTAGCATCATTGCTACACATACTGCGATTACTAAGTTTAATTTTGTTAATACGTTGTTTTTACTCATTATCTGTCTCCTCCAAATCTTTATTTTTTTTATAAACCTCAATCATATCTGCTGCATTAAAAGCCACTATTTTTCCATTATTTTGCTCACTTTTCAAATATATCGGTCCATTAAACGGATCTTTTCTTTCTACAATATATTTTTCCTTTAAATTTATATCTAAATCCCTTAGATAATCATATAATTCTATATTATCTTCCACACTTAATATAACAATTTCATCATCTTCCTCAGCTTCAGATAATTTTATAATATTTTCCTCATCTAAGTTTTCCAAATCATAGAAAATCGGGCTTCCGTGCGGACATTCCTTAGGATAAAACAGGAATTTTTCCAGCTTTTGAAGAAGTTTATTGCTAGTTACATGTTCCAGAATTTCCGCTTCCTTATGAACTTCTTCCTTTTTATACCCCAATTTTTCAAACAAAAATACTTCCCAAACCCTATGTTTACGTATAATGTCAAGTGCAAAACTGTTCCCTTTTTCAGTAAGTTTTACTGTTTTTTTGTCAATAGTTAAATAATCATCGTTTGCCAACTTTTTTATCATTTCACTGACTGAAGCTGGAGAGATATTTAAATATTCTGCAAGTTTTTTATTGGAATATTCCTTCTTTTTTTTCAAAGTATATATTCCCTTTAAATAGTCTTCTATACTTCTACTCATCTCAACTCCTTTCGGTTTTAGCTAAGCCTAATTTTAAAATTAGGAAGACCTAATAACAATAATATATTAACATTTTATACTTTGATTGTCAAGATATTTTTTTACATGAATATTTTTTTAACATCAAAATAATAAAATTAAGATAAAATAAAAAAATGCATCTAATAACATCAGATCTTTTTATCTGACTATTATAAAATGCATTTTTAAATCAAAAAGTTATAATGATATTTTTCCAAAAAGCAAATAATAAATCAATTTTATACTAAAATCACGAAATAAGAATAGGAAATAGTATAAAACTATTGATTTCTCTTCACTTATATTCTATAACATTTTTTTCAAATAATACTGTAACTTATGTTACAAAAAAAACTCCCGTTTAAAAAAATTTTTTTAAAACGGGAATTTATACTGATAATTAATATATCAATTTTTTATGGTTTCAAAATATTTGCTGAAAATTTATATGAATAATCTTCATTTTTTTCAAAAATTTTACTGTTCCTATAATATGTGAAATAATCCAGTAAATCCAAAGTCCAGTAATAATTGCCATTAAATATTTCAGCGTTTCAAAAAAATATTTTTCCAAAAATTATGAAATTTAACACTATCATTCCATTTTTTTATCGTCATATAAATTTTTATAATTTTACCAGCTTCCGCCTCCACCGCCGCCAAAGCCGCCACCCGAACTTCCGCCAAAACTTCTGCCAGAGCCAAATCTTTTTATTTTTTTACCAGCAATTTTTTTCCCCATTTTACCCTTACGGCATCAAAAGTTTTTTTGAACTTCATTAATGACTAAATTATTTGAGAAAAAAAATTTACATTTTGATTTTTTTATATTCCTCTTCTCCAAATTCTTTTTATAAAACACTGTGAAACTCTTCGGTTTTTGATGCAATGCCACTGAATAAGGTAAAAATAATATCATAAATTCTTCTTCTCTCAAATCTATCCATTTTCCCAACTATTTTTTTAAAAAAATTTTATCTTCTATGTATTTTTTTAACTCATCTATCCATTTTTTTATCGAAGAATTATTTTTTTAAAAAAATATAGTTAAAAATTTCAAATAATCCCCAAAAAAATAAATAATTTCCAAAATATATAAAATATTTTTTTGAAATATTGTTAAATAATAAAATTCCTATAAAAAAATCGGTATTATTCTAAAAATATGAAAGTTCGTCTAAAGAAATAAAATAACTTATAGTAAAAAAATATAAAAAAAGCCAATATATATACTTAAATTTTCAAATGTTGTTGTAAAAAAACAAAAATACTTAAAATTATCACTCCTAAAAAAATGGAAAATAATATTTTTTTAGAATCTTTTTTTAAATTTCGATATTTTTTTCTCCAACATTTTTTTCATTTCCAAACTTTTTTTCATAAAATTTATCTTCTTTTTGATAATTATTTCTTATAGCTTCCAAAAATAATTTTTTTCTTCTTCTGGCAATTCATCTTTTCCACTGATAAAAAAATCATTTTTCATTGTTTTTTTCTTTAATTGAAATACATTTCTTTTTTTAACAACGACAAGATGGCGACTTCTGTCAATTTTTTTCCAAATTATCATTTCCAGAAAGATAAGCGACTTCAACTGGAGATAATTCTTCGTCAAAATATTTTTGTATTTTTTTGCTTTCAAATAATAAACCCATACATAAATACTCAAAGCCATCAAAATTATAAATCCTATCACTAAAGAAATTCCTCTTAAAGCTAAATTTTTTTAAAATCATTTCTTTCTGTTTTTGAAACTTCTTTGAGCTTCATTATTTATTTGATTTAAAATATTTTTTATCAAATTTATTTTTTTATCCAAATGAATAATAAAAACTAATTCCTTCATTTTCATTCAATCTTGTCAAATTTGAAATAAAAATTTCCCCATTTTCCATTCTTGCCTCAAAATTTTGATTCCGTTCCCCTTTTTTTCCAGTGTAAACTTCAAAATTAGAATTTTCACCATTTTCATACAAGTTTCCATTTTTCATTTTAATAACAATATTTGCTTTTTCAATTGGAACGCCCCACTCTTGACCAATTCCATTAAAGTATATTTCATATTGATTTCCATATTCTGTTATCGCTTTTTTCATTTTATAATCAATTTGATAATTGTAAATTCCATTTTCAAGCAAAACATCTTGTTTTCCTATTTTTATTATTTTATATTCCGCTTCCTGAACCTCTCACGACTGAAGTCGCGAGGTTCTTGGGTAGTAGTTGCTTCTGTTAGCCAACTAAATTTACCAAGCTATCCCCATAGTTCCTACGGTTCATATATTTATATATTTAAGCACTTTCTCTTAATATCCTTAGCCCTTCTTTTAGTATGTTTTTGGCTACATTTATATCTCTATTATGTACAGCTCCACAGAATGTACAAGTCCATTCTCTTACACTTAAATCTTTTACTTCTTCATTCTTATATCCACAATAATTACACATTTGACTACTTGCAAAAAATTTATCCACTCTTACTACTGTTCTTCCATACCACTTCGCTTTATATTCCAGTATTCTACTAAATTCACTCCATGATACGTCTACAATATTTCTTGCTAATTTATGATTTCTTACCATATTTTTTACTTGCAAGTCTTCCATACAGATAATGTCATATTTTCTTATCAGTTCTGTCGATAATTTCTGCAAAAAGTCTTTTTCTTTGATTTGTTACTTTTTTCATAACATTTCGCTACTTTTTATTCTAGCCTTATTTCTATTTGAACTGCCCTTTGGTTTTCGTGACAGTTTTCTTTGGCATAAAGCTAGTTTTTTCAAAGATTTCTGTAAATATTTTGGATTCTCCATTAAGGTTTCATCACTGGTAATCGCAAAGTTCTTTATACCTAAATCTATTCCAACATTTTTATTTGTGCTCTCTAGTTTTTTTACTTCTACATCTGTACAACACAAAGATACATAATATTTTCCGCTAGGTGCTTGTGTTATTGTTGCATTTATTATTCTTCCTTGCGGCTTCATCTTATCTCCTATTTTTTTAGTTTTTCCTAACTTAGGTACTTTTTATCCATTTATCTAAAAACTCTATATTATTATTAGTATAATTAGTTCTGTATGATTTTTCTATTATCTTTCTTAGATTTAAACTTTGGATAACCCTTTCCACTAAAAAAAGTTCTTATAGGCTTTTATCTAAATCTTTTAAAGAATTTTTGTAAAGAAAAATTTATCTACATCTTTTAACCATTCTTTATCTTTCTTTAAAACTGTTAATTCTTTTACTACACTCACTATATGACATAGACTTTTTTCTCTGTATTATACAGCTTTTGTTTTAAAACCTAAAAAAATGATTATAGACATATCTAACACAACCAAAAAGTACAATTTAACTTTTTCTATTTGAGTTTTAGTTGGATAAAAATCTGAACTTGTATGCTTTTTTTCCATTTGATTTCACCTCCATTTACTTATACATAAGTATACTATTTTTTTATACTGTAAGTAAATGAAAAAGTAAAATTTTTTTCTAAATATATGAACCTAAAAAAACCGACTTAGTCGTTTTAGAGGTTGTCGTTCACATAAGTACGCTACCACCTATGCAGTTCTCTTATGAACTTCTTAATATTTCTATTAAGCACAGACTATATCTTATCCCACAGCTCTACCTGTTTGGGTCTACCCACTTCCACCAGCTTTGGTGTACTTCCCTCAGGAGGAATAGTCGTTGAACCTTACCTTTCGGTCTTGGCTGCTGATTGCCCATTATCTTAACACTTAGGATTTAACCTTATGTCATCTAGTATATTTTTTCTGCTTTCGCCACTTTCACATCTGTACTGTATTTATTTAGGTATTATGTTGTAGTTATACCAGCTTTAGGGGTTCCCAGCAATTCGAGTAGTATTGGATAGCTTTTTTTTAGTTGCTATCTCCACATACATATTTCTATATATGCTGACTATACTTCTCGGTCTAACTCATTCCTTGCGTCACGAGTGTGCGACCGCATTTTTAATCAAAAATATCAAAATTTTCTTTTTTATCATTTTTTAAAACATTAAAAACCTCAACTTCTGAACCAAACTTCAAAGGTATTTTTCTATAAATTCCGTGCTTTTGCCTTCCATCAAAGTTGTAATTTATATTTTCTGAAATATTCAAAATCCCATCTTTTTGAATTGTTATGAAAACATCATAATTTTTTATGCTCTCGCCAAAAAGAAAGACAGGAAAAAAATCAAAAAAAGAAAAAAATTCTTAAATTTTCAATTTTTTTCATCTTCATCATTATCACTCACTTTTTTTATAAAATTATTTATTAATAATATTATACCATATTTTTCTTTTAACAAAAAAATTCAAGAACTTATTTATTTGTGAAATATTTATTTAAAATTTTTTTCCAAAAACTCATAATATTCTAAAAATATCAATATTTTTCTGTTTCAAAAATTCTTTTTACTTTCAATATTTTTTTGGAACATCCAAATTCAATTTTTTTCAAAAAAATTTAAAATCTTCAAAAAAATTTCATTACGAGTTCCATGCTTCACAATTTTTTTCCTTCATTTTAAAAATATAAATATAATCCGCAACTTCGTACGCAAAATCTATGTCATGCGTAGAAATCACAAGCGTCTTCCCTCTTTTACACAAATTTTCTATCATTTCTAATGTTTTTTTTATATTTTTAAAATCAAGCCATGCCGTCGGCTCATCCAGTACCAAAATTTCTGGTTCCATTGCCAAAATTGAAGCTATTGTCACTCTTTTTTTTTGTCCGTAACTCAAATGATGACAAGGTTTTTCTAAAAATTTTTTTCATATTTAGATCAGTACTTATCTCACTTATTTTTTCTTCAATTTTTTTCATTTGAATAATTCAGATTTTTGCAACCCATAAGCCATTTCCGATAAACTGTTGGCGCAAAAATCTGAACTTCGGGATCTTGAAATACAATTCCAACTTTTTTTCTCAAATTTTCCAAATCTTTTTTTTTATACTTTAATTTTTCCCCATTAAAATATATTTCGCCACTGTCTGGCTTTAACAACCCATTTAACAAAAAAAATAGTGTCGATTTCCCCGAACCATTTTCTCCCAGAAATACCGTTTTTTTGCCCCCTTTTTTTATATCAAGAGATATTTTTTTAAAATCTTATTTTTGTTTTTTTCATACGAAAAGCAAATACTTTCTAATTTTAACATTATACTACCACCATAACCAAATTTATTAAACATACAAAAAAATTACGAAAAAAATTTCTTTTCCAACTTTTTTTATATTTTTTTATGAATAAAGATAAAATTTTTTTCCCAACCTTGAATTTACAGCTTTTTACTGAATTTTTCATTGTAATAAGCTGTTTTTTTCTAAATATTGCTGCAACTAACATTGAAAAAGATTTTTAGACTATTTTTTTGTAATTTACATATCCCAATCTCGAATTTTGTGCATTTAATAACTTATCTTTCACATCAAAAAAAGTACAAAAAAATAAATTTATAAATTAATAAAAAAATAATTCTCGAAAAAATTTTTTTGGAAATTTTAATTTCTCAAAAAAACATAGTCAAAATCTGAAATCGGTGTCGAACAAATTAGAGCATAAACCACACAAATTGAAGAAAAAGAGCGGAATAAAAAAATGTTATCATATCTTTTTTTATCCATAAAAGCGAAAGTGCTGTCGTAAAAAAATAAAAAAACGCTGGAACAACATATAAATAAAGCAATTCTTTTACTTTTTACAAAAAAATAGCATAATTATATTAAATAAAACAAAAATTAAATAGAAAAACTTCTTTTTTTATCAGTAACAATTAAAAAAATATTAAAGTTATTACCATAAAAAAAATATTTTTTTATTGCAGGATTTATCTCTTTTAACAAACTTCTATATGAAATTTTATCAATTAGCATCTTCTTCTCTACCTTTTTTACGCCCTCTCAAATATCCAAGCACATAACAAACAACTCCAGCTCCAAATGCAGCTTGTAATGCAAACAAAAGACTTTCAACTTCTCCTCCCGGCAACTCAAAAAGATTTTTTGCCCAAGGTTTGTAATTTGGATTAATTTTTTGAATCATTTCTTCCCCCTTATCATCAGAACCGCCAAATTCCGCTCCTTTTATAAATAACAAGGGAAATATTCCTATTACTATAATTATCAATACTAGCAACAAATTTTTTTTGAAAATGTTATCTTTTTTTTCTTTTTTCACTATAATTGCACCTCTTTTTTTTATTCTTATTCTCGTTCTTATTATTCTTTTTCTTTTTTATCGTTATATTTGTCCAATATATTCACGATAATATTTGTAAGTAATCCTTCAATAATCGCTAAAGGAACCTGTGTTACTGCAAATATTGCTGCAAACTTTAAAAATGATTCCAGCACTCCTCCAGTTGTCGAAGGATTTGCCAGTGCCAGTTGAAGCGAAGTCACTACATATGTTGACAAATCTCCAAGAGCTGCTGCCAAAAAGACTGCCAATGCTTTATTTTTTTTGCAAAGTAATTTATAAATTCCAAATGATACCAAAGGCCCTGTTATTGCCATTGAAAAACTATTTGCTCCAAGCGTTGTAAATCCCCCATGTGCTAAAAGTCCCGCTTGAAATATAAGAACTATTGTTCCCAATATTGAAGTTACAAAAGGACCGTATAATATAGAAGCCAATCCAACTCCTGTCGGATGCGATGAACTTCCTGTAACAGACGGTATTTTTAGCGCCGAAAGAACAAAGATAAATGCTCCCGCAAGTGCTAAAATCATTTTTTTCTCCATATCTTCACCAGACAATTTTTTCAATTTTTTTATTCCCAAGAACCAAAACGGCAAACATAAGACAAACCAAAATGCCGCCCACTTTACAGGCAAAAATCCTTCCATGATGTGCATAGAAAAACTATTTACACCAATTACTAAAAAAGCCATTAAAATCAATAATTTCAACTTTTTCATTTTTTCCACTTCCTCTCAAATTTTTTTAATTTTTCTAAAATAAAAAATCAGCTGAAAAAGCTGAAATTAACACACTTAAAAATCCTGTGATAAAACCACAGTTTACTTTTTTACGCATATTATTTTCTCCCTTCCCAGAAAATTTTATATTGCAAAGATTACAGGCAAGTCTCCTGACTAACTTCTTCCTACTCGTATCCTTCCCAAAAAAATTTTTTATTTTAAAACTTTTTATATTTTTTTCAACAAATTAAAAAAATTTTTTTAAAATAAATTTTTTTTCGTTTTTCAGTGGCTATACACTTTCGTCCATTTCACAGTAGTGGTGGCTGTATCGGATTTTAACCGATTTCCTTATTAAGTTTAAAAACACCTGTATCTTTTTTTATTATAACATGTATTATAATTTTGTCAATTGAAAATCAACCATAAAAAAACAAAAATTTTTTTATTTTTTTATTATCTCATAAATTTTTTTAATATCTATATTTTTCTCGTAAAACCTTCGCCAATTTATTGTATTCTCTATCTTTATATTCAGAATAGCTAAATTTTTTTCATCTATATATTCCAATCCTTTATTTTTCTCTAATTTTATTTAAGAAATTATTTGTAAATTCAAAATTATCAAATATTCCGTGAACATAAGTTCCAATCACATTTTCTCGCACCATTCCCTTTAACTTTTTTCTCCAAAAATACAATTTTTTGAATTTCTTTCAAATTTTTACTATTATCGCCATTTTCCAAATAACTATAACCTTGATGAATTTCATAACCATTTATTTTAACATTTTCCATTCCGCTCAAAATTCCACTTACGTTTTTTAATGTATTTTCATATTGCGTAGTTATTTTTTCCGTTTCTATAGCTGTTTCTATCGGAAGTAGACCTAGTCCTGAAATCTCCTTTAAATTACTTTCCAAATTATTCAAATCAGTAATTTTTTGTCCTAAAATTTGAAATCCTCCACAAATTCCAAAAATGACAGTTCCTGATTTTGCAAGTCTTATTATTTTTCGAGCCATATCTTTTTCAACCAAATCTTTCATATCTTCAATTGTATTTTTTGAGCCAGGAATAATAATAACATCTTCTTTTCCAAGTTCGTTTACACTTTTCACATATTTTAGAGAAACATCGCTATAGTGGCTAAGCGCATCAATGTCGGTAAAATTTGAAATATGCTTTAATTTTATCACAGAAATTTTTATTTTCGCATCTTTTTTCTCATTATATTTGTCAATCCCAAGACTATCTTCTTCTTCAATCCCCAATTTCACATATGGAACCACTCCCAAAACAGGCACATTTGTTAATTTTTCTATCATCTCAATCCCATTTGAAAGAAGCGACTTATCCCCACGAAATTTATTAATAACAACTCCTTTTATTCTGTCTCTCTCACTTTCTTCCAAAAGCATTATCGTCCCATAAATTGCGGCAAAAACTCCACCTCTATCAATATCTGCTACCAAAATTACAGGCGCATCCGCCATCTCAGCCATTCCAGTATTTACAATATCATCTTTTTTTAAATTAATTTCTGCAGGACTTCCCGCACCTTCTAATACGCAAATATCATAATTTTCTTGAATATAATTATACGCTTTCATAATCTCTTTTCTCAAATTATGTTTAAAAGCAAAATATTCTCTCGCATCCATATTTTTATAAACTTTTCCATTTACAATAATTTGTGATTTTCTATCTGTTGTCGGTTTTAGTAAAATGGGATTCATAAAAACTTCTGGTTCAATTTTAGCTGCTTCAGCTTGTACAACTTGCGCTCTTCCCATTTCTTTTCCAGATTTTGTTATAAATGAATTTAGCGCCATATTTTGTGACTTAAATGGCACAACTTTATATCCATCTTGATAAAAAATTCTGCAAAGTCCCGCAGCAATTATACTTTTTCCAACATTTGAACCTGTTCCAAATATCATTATATTTTTATGTTTTTTTCATTTTTATCTCTTTCTATTTTTTTGTTTTTATTTTTTTAATTTTTTTATAAAAAAATAATATTTTTTTCTAAATTTTTTTCAATATTTTTTTCTTTAATTTTTTTAAAAAAATTTTTTAAATAATTTATAAAAAAATAAAATAAATAAAAATAAAATAAAAGGACTAAAATTTAAAAATTTATTTTCTAAAAAGTCCTCTTACTTTTAAAAATTTATTTTTTTAAATAATTTTTTAGTCCTCGCTCTTTTAATTCACTCGCATATTTAACAGCAGTCTTGTAATCCGTAATCATAACGAGTTGATTTCCACTTTGAATTTTTTTGTGTTACCTTTTTGCAATGTGGTCTTCTCCTTCTGATCTAACACTTATAATTAAAAATATTTTCTGGCAATTTCAATTCTTTGACTAATTTCCCGTCAAATTCCGAATTTACTCCAACTGGAATTAATAAAGTGACAATTTTATCCTCGTTATTTTTTTTTTTTTCTGTATTTTTTTCTCTTTCTTTCCACCAATTTTTCCAACATTTCAAGTCTTTTTTTCTTTTTTTCTTTTTCTCTTTTTTTAATTTTTTTCTTCTTCTCTTTCTGCTGAGAAATTTCTTTTTCAAACATATTTAAATAAAGTCTTTCGTAAATTGGCTCCATTTTAAATAATTCGGTAAAAATATAAACTATTGTACATACAATAATAAGCATATAAAGATAGGAAAAATTTCCTGTCATTTCCAAAATCAAGGTAATTCCAGTAATTGGCGCTCTTACAACTGCTGTAAAATATGCTGCCATTCCAAGTAGCATAAAATGAACAATTATTTCATTTGGAATTTCAAAATAGTGATTTAATATTTCGCCATAAACTTTTTCCAGACAAAGCTCCTATTACTAGCATTGGCAAAAAAATCCCGCCAGGAAATCCTGATGAATAACAAAACATTGTATAAAAAAATTTCATTATTAAAATTGCAAATAAAATTTTAAGACCTACTTTTGCAGAAAACATTTTTTCAATCAAATCGTGTCCTCCACCTGTTATTTCTTTAAAAAAGATTGCCACTAAATAGACAACCACCATAAATAGCGAAATTTTTAAATATTTATTCATTTTTATGTCTTTAAATTTTTTTTGAAACAACAAAAGAAAATATGAAAACCCTCTTCCCAAAATTGTTATTACTATGCAAAATCCAAGCGTCACAATTCCGACAATATAAATTGGCGTATGTTTTGGAAGCATAAAATTGTACTGAAAAGAAGATTCAGGTCCTAAAATTATTCTAGAAACATAATTTGAAGTTACACTTGCAACTAAAACACAAATTAACAAAAGTGGCGAAAAAAATTTATGCAATTCTTCCAGCGAAAAAACTATTCCTGCAAGTGGTGCATTAAATGTCGAAGCAATTCCCGCACTGGCACCACAAGTTACAAGATATTTTTCTTCAGTTTCCGTTCTTTTGGCAATACTTTTAATTCCCGAACCAATAAGTGCTCCTAGATGCACAGACGGACCTTCTCGACCAAGTGCCATCCCAGCTCCAACCGCCAAAACTCCGCCCAAAAATTTTGAAAATAATTCTGGCAACCAATTAAATTTTATTTTTTTATTCAGAAATGCTGTTACTTGCGGAATTCCACTTCCACCTATTAGTGGATATTTTGAAAACATAAACTGAATTATTATTCCAACTAAAACAAAAACTATAAGTCCAATAATAATTTTTGTTACTGTTAAATTTGTCAAATATCCATTCCGAAAAAGAAATTTTATTTAATAACAATGTATATGATGAAACGACTAATCCTGAAAAAAATTCCTGTAAAAAAACAAAGTATTATTAAAATAATTTTACTTTTCCTTGATTTTAGCGAATATACATTCTGTAATTCATGTAAAATATCTTTTGCCATTTTTTTCATCTCTTTTCTTTAAATTTGAAGTTTTCAAAAAATTTATTTTTTTCTGCCTTTCATCATTCCAAGTCCTGGAATCGCTCCACTGTTAAACATTTTCATCATCTGTTTCATCTGTTCAAACTGTTTTATTAATTTGTTTACATCGTTTACTTGAACTCCACTACCTCTAGCAATTCTCCCTTTTCTTGTTCCCACTTTCAAAAGTTTTGGATTTCTTCTTTCTTCAACCGTCATCGAATAAATAATGGCTTCCACTTTTTTCATCTCTTTTTCAGCCATACCCATATCAATCATGCTTGTATCAACTCCAGGTATCATTTTCATAATTCCGGCAATTGATCCCATCTTTCTAATCATTTTAAATTGTTTCAAAAAATCTTCAAAATCAAACTGATTTTTTCTAAATTTTTCTTCCATCTTTTTAGCTTCTTTTTCATCAATCGCTTCCTGCGCCTTTTCAACTAACGATACGACATCTCCCATTCCCAAAATACGAGACGCAAGTCTATCAGGGTGAAACGCCGAAACATCGTCAAGTTTTTCTCCTTCACTTATGAATTTTATAGGTTTTCCAGCAACTTCTTTAACTGACAAAGCTGCACCACCACGAGTATCTCCGTCCAATTTAGTAAGTACTACTCCAGTTATATCAAGTTCTTCATTAAAAGATTTTGCAACATTTACCGCATCTTGTCCAGTCATTCCGTCAACTACAAGAAGTATTTCATTAGGTTTCACACTATCTTTTATTTCGTGAAGCTCTTTCATCAACTCTTCGTCAATGTGAAGTCTACCAGCCGTATCAATTATCACATAAGTGGCATTTTCATCTTTAGCTGCTTTTATTCCCTCTTGTACGATTTTCAACGCATCTGTGCTTTCATCTATCGTAAAAGACCCAACTTTTACTTGCTGTGCCAACACTTTTAATTGTTTTTTAGCCGCTGGTCTATATACATCAGCTCCAATTAGAAAAGGTTTTTCTCCCTTTGATTTCAAAAATTTTGAAATTTTTCCTGAAAATGTCGTTTTTCCAGCACCTTGAAGTCCACACAACATAATAATTGTCATCCCTTTTTCAGCCTTTTTAAGTGCAACATTTGTTCCACCAAGCACTTTTACAAGTTCATCATTTACTATTTTTACAAATTGCTGTGTCGGATTTACTCCTGAAATAACTTCTTCTCCAAGTGCTTTTTCACGGATTCTTGAAACAAAATTTTTGGCAACGCCATAATTGACATCTGCTTCCAACAAAGCCAGCCTAACTTCCCGAAGAGCATCTTTCATATTACTTTCTGTTAATTTTCCTTGTCCTCTGACTTTTTTAAATATATCTTTAAATCTATCTCCTAAATTATTAAACATCTTTAAACTCTCCTAATTTTTTTATTCTAAATTTTCATCATAATCAAATTCTTCAATTATTTTTTTCCAAATTTTTCCAAAAGTAAAATTACTTTTTCAAAAAAACAAAAAGTTTATTTTTTTAGTTCCTTTTCTTTTTCAAATATTTTTTTAATTTTTTTCTTCGTATTCATCAAGTTGCTTTTATTCCACGCTTTATATTGTCATAGACAGCTTGTCGCGTAATTTCATATCTTTTTGCAATTTCCGAAAAAGAACTATTTTTCCTCAAAAATACAGCTCTAAATACTCTCTTTGCTTTTTTTAGAAAAAAAGTTCACCATAATACAAAAAAAGTATCGAGTGTCTCAAAAAAATCTTCCAATTTTTTTCTAGTTTATTCATAGTACCTTTATTATACACAATTATTATAACTGTTGTCAATTTTTAAAATTTTATTAAGTTTTATTTTGGTTTTTTTAAAACTATTGACTTATTAGCTTAAATAATGTAAAATTAATTATATAATAATTATAATAAAATTTATAGATAGGAGCCAAATATGAAAATACTATTAGGAATGTTATTTCTTATTTTTTTGACAAGCTGTGGCGGTAATAGTTCAGAAAAAAACAGTTGCAAAATTTATTGACAACTTAAAAAGCTGGAAAAAAACAACCGAAGCTGGAAAATACACTACTGATGCAAAATTTTGTTAAAAACTTTGAACAAAGTTATATTAGTCAAAAGTCGGGAACAATTGTACAAAACTTTACTAAAAAAATATTAATTACAAAATTACTAACTCAGAAAAAAACAAAGTGACGATACAAGTATTGTAACTGTTGAAGTTGAAAAATATCGACACCAAAAAAATTATTTTTTTACAATTTTTTTAAAAATGTCTCAAGCAACACTTTTTCAAAAAAATGCTACTAAAAAGTCTACTGAAGAAATATTAAAAGAAACATTAGAATCTAAAGACTTGCCAAAATCAAAAATACTACAAAATTTATGGTAAAAAAATCTTCAGATGAAGAAAAAAAGTAGCTGTAACAGGAGAAAATTTAGAAGTACTATTAGGAAAACTAAATACAACTTTTTCAAATTTGAATACAATTCTTCCAAAAGATGAAAAATAACAATGAAAAATTCAGAAAATAATTAATTATAAAAAAATTAGAGCTGCCACATTTTGACAACTCTATTTTTTTATATTCCAAAATCTTCTCTTTTTATAATTCTCTGATTGCTACTTCCTCTAAATTTTTATATTTGGATCATACAATTCTTTAATAAATCTTCCGTCAACCAAAACATCGACATATTTCAAGCACTTTTTTCTCAAATCATCTTTTTTTATTTCTTCCAATGTATAACCTGTATACATCCAAATATTTTTTTTCGTTTTCTTTTTCAAAAATTTTAAGACTTTTAGCATATCTTTCGGATTAAAAAGCGGATCCCCACCACTAATCGTAATTCCATCAAGTAATTCATTTTGATTAATTTCATTAGCAATTTCATTCAAAATTTCATAAGTCAATTCAGTTCCATTATTAGGATTCCAAGAATACTCGTTATGGCAACCAGGACAAGCATGAGAACAACCTGAAAAATATATTGAATAGCGAAGTCCAACTCCATCGACAATAGTTTCTTTAAAAGTTCTTAAAAGTTTTAACGAAAAATCTTTTTTTAAATCCTCGTTTTTCATATTAAATTCCGTGTTTTACTCTGTCCATTTCTTCAGCTTTTTTCGCACTGTTCCAACTTTCAAGATCCCCTGTCAGATAACCAGTTATTCTTCTGATTCTTGAGATATTGTGACTTCCGCAAACAGGACAACTGTCATAAATTATTGCCTCAGTTCCACAATCTTTACATCTGTCGACTGGATGATTTATTGAACCATAACCTATTCCGCTATCTTTCATAACTTTTACTATTTTTAAAATTACACTTATATTTTTTCTAGCTTCTCCATCTAATTCCACATAAGTTATATGTCCACCTTTTGTAAGTTTATGAAAAGGTGCTTCTTTTCTTATTTTATCAAAAATGCTTATTTCTTTTTTGACATCAATGTGAAACGAATTTACATAATAATCTCTATCTGTAACATTTTTTATCACTCCAAATTTTTCTCTGTCCATTCTTAAAAATCTTCCCGCAAGACTTTCTGCAGGAGACGCCAATACTGAATAATTCAAGTGATATTTATTTTTAAACTCATCCGCCACTTTTTCCATCTTTTCAATCGTATCATAAAGTGTCTTATATGCTAATTCATTTGTTCCATGTTCTGCATCAAACAAAGCATACATCGCATTGGCTCCACCTACAAAACCTATCGCAAGTGTTCCGCTATTTATCGCCTCTCCCACTTCATCGTTTTCTTTTTTATCTCCCAAACCTTTCCACAAATTATTACCTTTCATAAATGGGAATTGTTTTGCAAGAGCGGTTTTTTGAAATTCAAATCTTTCTAGCAATTGTTCCCCAGCAAGTTTAGCTGCATCCAAAACTTTTTCCTGAAATTCTTTTACTAACATTTCATTCTTTTTATTTATTTTTTCTTCTTCACTAGAAAATTTATTTTCTTTTTCTATTGCCAAAATTTTTTCTTCCACATCTTTTCGAGTTTCGATTGCAAGTCTAGGAAAATTAATACTTGTAAATGATAAGTTTCCTCGTCCAAGACTTGTTTTTTCGCCATTCACATTTTCGAAAACTCTTGTTCTACATCCCATTGTTGCAATTTCATATTTATATTTTTTAGGATCATTCATATCCCATTTTTCATGTTTATTAAACTCTGCATCAAGAAATACAAAATTAGGGAACAATCTACGACTAGTAGTTTCACAAGCAAGTAATAACAAATCAAAGTTTGGAGTTTCAAATTTTATATTTTTTTCTTTTGATTTTTTTCTTCATAAATATTTTCTTCTTTTTTTATACTCTCTAAAAATATTTTTCAAAAATCATTTTGTGCCAATTTATAATCATTTTCAGAAAAAAATTCAAACCTTCTTTTTACTTTAAAAAAATCTGAATTGGAAAAAAATCGAGTTTCTCCTTTTCCAAGACCTTTTGAAGTTGCTCTTAAAAGTTCTTTTATAACCATTCTACCTTCGCATGAAGTATCTGTTCCATAATTTATCGAAGAAAAAACAACTTGATTTCCACCACGAGAATGCATTGTATTTAAATTATGCAAAAAACCTTCCATCGCTTGATAAGTTTCTTTTTTTGTATCTTTATAACTGCTTTTTAACAATTTTATCAAATCATTTTTTTAGAAATATTAAAATATTTAGATATTTCTTCATTTTTCTTTTTCTGTCGTTTTTTATCGAATTAATTATTTTTTTCAAAAATTCTTTTTGCATCTTTTTCATATTCTTCAGTAATTTCAACATCATTTTTAATTTCCACAAAATTTAAAATTCTGTTTTTTAAATACTGTCTAAATGACTTTAGCACCCCTTTTGCCATGTAAAAATCAAATGCTGGAATTGCTTGACCACCGTGCTGTTCATTTTGATTTGTCTGAAAAATAATAGTCGCAAGAGTAGCGTAAGTCAAAATACTTTGTGCTTCACGAATATAACCATGCTTTGTGACAAATCCTTTTTCAAACATATTTTCTAGGTCATACTGAAGACAAGTTGTCGTTTTACTTGGATAAAAATCCAAATCGTGAATGTGAATAATTCCATCTTCATGAGCTTTTCTAAATTTTTCAGATATTAAATTTTCAAGTGCATAAACTTTTGAAACCTCACTTGCAAATTTCATCATTTGTCCCGCAGGTGTCATTGAAGACATGTTCGCATTTTCATTATTTGTATCATTTTTTTCCACATTTATTATTTTTTCAATTGTTTTGTTCAAATTCGGTGTTAATTCTAATCCCATCTTGATCTTCTCTCCTTTATTTCGTAAATTCCCCCACTTTACAAAATCCTCAAAAAACACTATATATTGTTATTGCACTTAAATATTAACACAAAATATTGTGTTTTTTTCAAGATGGATTTTAAAAAAATTAAAATAATTTTAATCAAATAAAAAAATTATCAAATTTTTTTCAATTATACTGATTATGAACATTAGAGAAAAAAACAAAAAAAACATTTTTATGAAAAAAATTTTTTTATCTAAAAAAATCTTCGAAAATACATAGAATTATAGTTTTTAAAAAAATTTTAGCTTTCAAAACTTCCAGATCCGCTAGTCAAAGTTACTGCTATAAAATCTATGTTTTTCAATAGTTTTTTTCTATTAACATAAGTGCTATCATCAGCGAAGAAATTCCAAGTATACTATTTCCAACTGACACCAAATTTAACAAATTATACGAAATTCCCATCATTGTTACAGTCATAAAAACTGTAATTATTTGCGTGATTATCAAGTTTAATCCTTTTTTTGAGCAATTTGCGATGCATTTTCTAAAAGAAAAAAATTAAATAAAATACTGAAAAAAATCATTAATATCAATGCTTCAAAAAAATAATTAAAATATATTTTGAAATAATTTTTGCACAAATCCAGACACAAAAATTAATAAAATTATTTTTAGCTATATTTACAAATATTGCAAAAAAATGTTTTTAAATTTTAATATATTTTGCAGTAAATTAAGTGGCACTGAAATAAAATTATCGGCTAACTTTCCTGGGGTTAAAGTTTTTAAATTTTTTTGAACCAAAAAGCTATTAAACCAAGTTTCTGAACCTCCCACGACTAAAGTCACAGGGTTCTAAAATCTTTAAAAATATTCAAAAATTTTTTCTAAGAAATTTGATAACTTTACACTACCCTTATTCTTTTAGGTGTGTTCAGCTCACCTCTATTGTATAGGACACTTAAGTCCACAACTTTACTTTTCCTTAATATGTTTAATGCTCCATTACAATCTGCATTTATGAGTTTACCTATGCTTGTTTGATATAGTCCTCTTTTTATTCTTTTTTTCCACTGAATATATATTCTTTTTTTGATTTTTCTTTATCATATATTGAATTTCATCTCCATCAAAAGAAACTTGCTTTTTGATGTATAACTTTCTTCTTGCAGCTTAAATTCTATTCCATATAGTTTACATAGATATATTAATTTATCTCTTAATTTTTCCATATGGTATACTTACAAAGTTTTGATTATTTATACTTCCTATATTTGAATTTCTTTGAAAATCTTCATTATATCCTAGAACTAGTTTTTTTCTATATCATTATTAAGACAATAATTTACAATTATTCTTGCCGCTTTTGAAAGATAATCATTTATACGATTATTTCTCTTTCTAGCTATTCTCTTTTGTCTTAATGTTGTTCGCTCAATCTTTTGCTTATCTTTTTATACTTTGTAATTTTTGCATTTATCTTATTATAGTATTGATTAATAGATTTTAATTTTTCTACCATCTATTATGAATGATGCTCCAGTATTTGTAACACAAGTACAAAGATTATCTATACCCTAAATCAATTCCTAGTGCATTGTTTTCATTTAATTCCCTTTGAACTTCTTCTACCTTATAAATGTATTGAATTTCAAAGTACCTAGAATGTTGTTTTGGTATTATTCTAATCTCTTTTATCTTCTTACCTTTCAATACTGGTGGTAGCTTAATTTTTAACTTCCGATGAGTTTTCTTAAACAAATTTGAATAAGGAACTATCAGAATATCATCTTTTAATCTTACAAAACCTATAACAAGAGTTGTAAAACCATCTTTAGCAAGATATTTAGGTAATTTTATATCTTTAAAATTATATTGACCATTTTTAGCAAGTTTTAAAAGTCCAAAAAAATGATTTGAAACTTCCGTCTACTTCTTTTTAGAATTTGTTGAGCCATATTAGAATTTAACTTCTTATAGTTCTCACTATTTTTTTAAGCATTTTATAGTTTTTCATTATAACTTAAATACTTTTTTTATTTTGAAAAATAGTGTTGTCTAATATTATATATAGCTTCATTAGTTAAATTCTTGGCTATATGAGATAAATATTTTAAATTCCTAAACTCCTTTTTACTAAGATGTTTTACCTGCTGTTTTAAAGTTAAATACATAGATATCACCTCCTTTTCATCAGAGATATTATACCATGTACTCTACATTTTATCTGTTTTTTTTAAATATTTTTAAAGTTTTTAAAACCCCACAACAGTGGGAAGCGTCGTTCACATAAGTGCGCTACTACTTATGCAGTTCTCTTATGAACTTCTTGTTATCTCTAACAAGCACAGACTATATCTTATCCTTATCCTATTTCCAAGGACTTAGGCGAAACCACTTCCAATACCAGTCGCTTGTATTGTACTCCCCTCACGAGGGATAGTCGTTGAACTTTCCTTTTCAGGTTTAGCTGCTGATTGTCTATTATCATAATGTTTAGGATTTAACCTTGCATCATCTAGTATATTTTTTCTGCTTTCGCCACCTTCACATTTGCCTCTTGTGAGTAAGATTGCTATGTTGTGGTCATACTAGCTTTAAGAGTTCCCAGCAATTCAGTTTCTTTGTTGCACGGTTTTGATCCGTGTCTACATACAAGTTTCCCTATATGCTTACTAAAATTTTCGTACAATTCATCGCACGACTAAAGTCGCGAGTGTTCTTGTACTATTTAATAAAACATTGAAAAAAATATTTCTGTTAATTCAGTCAATAAAGTTCCTTTTACCATTTTATTTCCAAAAATATTTTCAAACCCAAGATTTATTTTATAATTTACTGGCGTTATAAAAATAAAAAGCAAGAATTAAATTTTTTTATAAAACTTGGAAATATTATTTTTAACATCGAATATAAATCTACTTTTTTTCAACATTTTTGTAAAATTATTTTTTTAAAAATACTTATAATCATAAATGCCAAAAATAATAAAACCTAAAATTTGACTCAACTTTGATGAAATACCACGATATAAAATAATCATTCCATAAAAAAAGTGCATTTACCATTTTTTTCAATCACACTTCCACCGCCAATTTTCGCTCCTTCTCTAAACATTTTTTTCAAAACTTTTTGTAATTTGTATCTGCAAAACAAAAAAATTATATATTTCAAAAAAATATAAACAAAACAAAATATTTAATTTTAAAAATCTTTTTTTATTATTTATTTTCATAATTTCCCTTTTTTCATTTTTTTAATTAACTTCTTTTATATTCTTCCAAAATAATTTCATTTCCAGTAAAAACATTCAATTTAGTTCCAACAGGAATTTTAATTCGATTTTTTACAGAATTCCAGGCTTTATCTATCGTTTCCATCGAATCTTTTACTGTATTTACAGGATCTGTTATTATTTCATCCCATCTTGCTGGATATCTTCGTGCAACTCTAGTCTTTCTATAATCTAATACCAAATCCGCTACACTAAACGAAAGTGCAAGTAACGATTTTCCAAGTCTTTGAGTTACTTTTGTGTTCAACTGTCCCCTTGCACCAATTTCACCTTTTAAGTCGATCACACTCGACTTTTCAAATACAATTACTTTATTATTTGGAAGAATAATTTTGTCAACCATCATAAGCATTCTTGTATCGTTATTATTTTTTAGTGCCGAGTAATTTCCAATTATTTTACTCCCCATCGGAATTAAAATTTTATGCTTTCCTTCTTTTGAATAAACATTTTCAGAAACAATAGCCATAAAATAGCTAGAATTATCGCTATTCATTTTCGTCGAAGTTACAATTGGAATATAACTTCCTTGTTGTAATGAAAAAGTATTTATTCCATTTGCTCTAGCTTTCGGTCTTATATTTTTCTTTATTATTTTTTTATTATTATTGCTTTTATTACTCTCATTATTTTCACCATTTTCACTATTCTCACTATTTTTTTATTATTTTTTTATTGATATTCAAATTAGAACTATTGTTTTTTTATTTAATGAATTTAATGCTCCAGATAATGGCTTTTCTATATTCCTTGGATGATATTCGAGGTTTTTCGGGTTTAGAAATATTTCTAAAAGAATAAATTTTATTTTGTTTTTTTCAAATAAAATGTTTTTATTAGATTTTTTTGGTATTTCATTTTGTGAAAAAAATCTTGAGCTTCAAAAATTTTTATTTTTTATGATTTTTGAGCTTTTGGAAATTTTATTTCGACTTTCGTTTTTGATTTTTTTACTTTGAGATTCATTTTGATTTTCACTCTGAACTTGATTCATACTTTGATTATTTGAAATATTTGCACAGTTTGGATTATTGATATTATTTGGATTATTTAAATTAACTGTATCACAAGGTTCGTTTACATTTATCGCCGCATTATTTTGATTTCCCAAATTAAGATTTTTATTTTGTCCATCTTCAGAATCAACTTCCCCATCATAAACAGGTTGTTCCATATTTTGACTAAGTTCATTTTGATTTTTATTTTTTTCAGACGATTTTTTTATCATTCCAGGAATTGCAAAAAGTCCCACAATCATTAAAAATCCAAAAATTGCAGAACATATTAGCAAATTTTTCTTAAACTTTCCAACTTTTTTCAAATCTTTTTTTGGCTCATCTTCAAAATCCGAAATGTCTCCAATATCATCTTCCAATTCATCTTCATCAGCTTCATCAATTACAAAATCTTCTTCTTCATGTGTTTCAAAATCATTTAAATTTTTTAAATTATTTTTATACATTTTATTTTCTCTCCTTTACTTATGTTTAATTTTAACTTGCTTTTTCCCAAGTTTAAGTACCGCTTCCTTAATCTTCCTGTGAACAATTATTCTATTAAACTCATATTCAAAATTAACTACTTCAAATCCACTTCCACCAGTTCCTTTTACCATTATAACAGGTGCTTCCTGTATTTCTTCAGGTAAAATTATGACCGTTTTTATCCCATCAGTAAAAACTTGTGTCGGAGCAAATGGTAAATTTTTATTCGTCACAGTATAATTTGAATCCATTTTATTAACATCCATTAAAATAGAGTTTTTATTCAAGTCTTTTTTTACTGGGATTTTTGCCTTCATATCATTTTCAGAAGATGAATAATTAAATTTCACAAACGGATTAAATATTTCAAGAGTCGAATACAAATTAAACATATAAATCCTTTTATTTGTTATGACATTAACATTTGAAGTTATATCAAGATCTGTAGGTCTGACAAACAAATAAACAGAATTATCTTCTCCGCCAAATTCCTGCTCCATCTCAAAATTAGAATTATTTCCGCCAATAACAGCGATAATCTCTTCTTCTGGATCAAACTTTATCATCGTGACAAAATCTGGCGTGACATAAATGTCATAAATGCTGTCAGAATAGTAATCAAAAGTAGTCGCAACCCGTTTTATCGCATCTTGTTTTCCAGAAATCAATTTTTTTATTTGCATTTTTGAAATACTTTCTTGACTAAAAAAATTTTCTTTATTTTCTTCAGCTTGTACAAAAATTCCAAATACAAGAAAAATTAATGCTTTTATCAAAATTTTATTTATTTTTATTATTTACTTTATTTACTTTATTTATTTTATTATTTACTTTATTTATTTTTATTCATATTATTTTTTTATTTTTTTCTCCTTTTTCATCTCAAAAAATTTTTTTAAAGCATCCAGTTCATCTTCATCAGTAAAATATTTAAACAATAAATTTATTTTTATAATTGTCACCAAAAGCAAATAATTCTACAAACCATCATAAGAATTGCCGCTATTACAAATGCCATAAAAATTTTTTTTGTAAGAATATATAAGATTCCTGTAAATCCCATTATTACTTTTAAAAATTTGCAAAAGGAACTCCCATAATTTCCATTTCATCCATAAGTGATGAAAAAAATCTGTCTTTTTCTTCATAATTTTATTGTACGAAAAAAATATTAAAAATTTCGCACTTTTCCTTTCTTTAATTTTTTTATTTTTTTAATTTTTTTATATTTTTAAAAATTCAATAACTCTTTTATTATCTCATCTTCCAAAAATTCCATCAAATTTTTTTCTTTTTACTTTTTTTCAAAAGTTTCATCTTTAATCCAATTTTCAATAATTTCATCTTTTTTTATTATTTTTTTATTTTTTTCTTATTTTTTTCAAAAATCCACTTTTTTTCAAAAATTTTCAATAGTTTTTTTCTTTTTGTTAAATCAAAACAATTTGAATTTACAATATTTGAAATTTGCAATATTTTTATAACCTTTCCGCAGTTCAATATATGTTCCAAGTAATTTAAAAAAACTTTACTCAAATCTGAATTATAATATCCCAGTTCAATTTTTGCATTTTTTTATAAAAAAATTTGAATTTTTCTCACTTTGTTTCAAAAATAATTTTTATTTGCCAAAACAGCATAAATCAAAAAAATTATTTTTTTCTCATCAAAATTGGGTTCAATTTCGATTATTTTTTTGAAATTACTAAAGGAAAATTTGAATTAACAAATTCAATTTCTATAACAAGTTCAAAAAAATTTAAAAAAATTTCTTTTTTATATTCGGGACTTTCCACCACTTTTTTTATGTGAGATTCAAAAATCTTATTTTTCATAATATAATTTAATCCAAAAAAATATTTTTTTATCTTTAATTTTATTTATTAAATATCTCAAATCATAAATTTTATTTTTTTATATTGAAGATAAATATTTTTTTACCAAAATCTAAAACAACAAATAAAAAAAGTTATCTTTTCATTTTCTAAATAAAAAAATTGCCAGTAAGTTTCATTTTTTTCCCCTTAATTTTTTTAAAGTTAATTTTTTTAATTTCTTTTTTCCAATTTACTCACTTTTTGTTCTTAGCCTAACTTTTTTCTCCTTTATTTTGAAAAATACATACAAATAAAAAAATTTCCGAAAATTTCATAACTAATGCTTTGTTCTCCAAAAAAATTATCGTCATAAATGCCATCTAATTCATTTTTTTCAAGAAAATTTGCAATTTCATTGTCATTCATAATTTTTTTAATTCTTCACTTTTATTTTTCGATAAATATTTCCAATTTGTTTTTTTCATCCATATTAACCCTTTCTAAAAACTTTTTAAATATTTATTTTTTTCAAAATCAATATTTTCTTTTAGTTTTTTTATTTCTTCTATTTTTTTGCCATATTTTTTCTTATTAAAATAAAACTTAAAATTTTTACCGCAATAAAAAAACATCCATCATTTAGCGCCTTTTTTTAAATAAATTTATATAACTTTGCGCTTCTTTTCAAACCTTCAAAAATTAATTTTTAGAAAAAAATCGCAAAAAAATTATTTGAATTTACAAACAAAAAAATATTTTTTTCTGTCTTTTCCAAAAAAATATCAAGATATTCCTTTTCTTCAATTTCAATAAAATTAAAAAAATAAAACTTCCAGAAAAAAATAATCAAATAAATTACATCGACAACAATTTTTTTAAATACAAATTTTTTTAAATTTTTTTATTTTTTTAATGAAATAAAATATTTAGTTTTTTTATTTTTTTCAAAAAAATAATTAAAATAACAAATATTTTTTTGGATAAATAAAGAAGTCACTTTTTTTCTTTTTTTAATATTTTCACCAAATTCAACATCTATAATAATTTTTTTCTTCTAAATCAAAATTCTTAATCTCATAATTTAATAAAATCTTTTTTTCTAAATACTTTTTTGTTAAAATTAATTTCGCAATCCAAAAATTTTTTTCCAAATATTTCACAATAAATTTATATTTTTTTATATTTTTTTAATTTTTTTATTTTTTTAAAAATATAATAACTTTTTAAATTCAAAAAAATTATTTTCTCTCAAAATATTAATTTTATTTTTTTGATATTCAGACAAAATTAAAGTATAAAAATAAATAAATCTAATATTTTTTTCATAAATTACCTACCTTGAAAGAAAAAAATGTCAAAACTATTATCAGCGTTTGTAAAAAGAATAAATAACAAATAAAAATTATATTTTTTTATATTTGGATTATAATTTACAAATATTTTTAGAAAAATTTTTTTCATAAGAAACTTGTAACTTCAAAAGAAAAAAACATTACAAGACTGATTAAAATTATCGCTGTCATTTTTGTATCTAAAAATAGTGAAAATAAAAAAATTATGAAAAAAATACAATATAATTTTTTATCAAATTTTTTCTTTTTAAACTCAATCTCAAGTTTACTTTTTTCACAAAATTTTTCCTCCATCGTTTCAAAAAAATTTTTTTAAAATACAAATTATTTTTCTCTTGAAATTACAAAAAAATAAAAAAACAATATTTCTAAAAATTATCAAAAACAAAAGCAAGTCCATCCATTTTTTTATCACCACTTTTTTTAACTTAATATTAATTTTATAAAATAATTTTTACTACATTTTTTTAATTTATTTCAATAGATAAAATTAAAAAAATTTAAATTTTTTAAATATTTTTTTATTTTTTTGAGCAAAAAGTTAAATAGATATGTAATTACCTATATTTGATTAGATTTTTTTCAAAAATTTGACTTTTTTTAATATTATATTGTAAAATAAAAAAATATAAAATATATATTTTTATTTAACTTATTTTTAAAAAAATTATATAATGGGGAGCGATTTTTATGGCAAATAAAAACAATGATTTAAATGTTATAATGGATATTTTTGACTCAATCTCTGCAAAAACTACAAAAAATTCTAAAAAAAATAAAATTGAAACTGGAAATTCCAGTATAAAAAAAGAAGCCGAAATTTCTTCAAAGCCAGAAAAAAAGGAAAAGTCAATCGAAGATTTAAGAAAAGATGTATTGGAAAATGCTCAAAAAATATACAACAGAAATCCAAGACCAAAATATGTCTGGGAAGGTCAAGGACCAAACTATTATGACTGTTCAGGATTTTCCCAAAGTATCTATAAAAATTCAGGATTAAAAATTCCAAGAGTTTCTTCTGACCAATCTAAATTTACATCAAAAACTTTGAAAAAATCTGAACTAAAACCTGGAGATTTAGTTTTTTATGGGAAAGATAAAGTAAGTCATGTAGCAGTATATATGGGAGATGGAAAAATTATGGAATCTGGTGGAGGCGGTCGAAAAAATAATACTCCTTCTAAAGCGGGAGTTGGGGTTAGAATAAGAAGTATTGACGCCAGAAAAGACTTTAAAGGAGGGGTTTCTTTGGAAGATGTCGCAATAAAAAATAAAGTTATAAATAAAACTAAAGAACATGAAATTACTCAAAATAGTGATAATCGTTTTGAAGAAATTTTCAAATATCTTTTAAAAGTGGAAGGTGTTTATTCCAATGACAAGAACGACAGTGGTGGAAAAACAAAATATGGGATTATTGAAAAAGAAGCTAGAAGTCATGGATACAAAGGTGATATGCGTAATTTATCCTTAGATTTTGCCAAAAAAATCTATGAAAAAGACTATTATAAAAAAAATCAATTAGATAAAGTTAAAAATGACAAAATTGCTCTTTCCATTTGCGATTTTTCAGTAACTTCTGGTAATTATGGCGTGAGAAAAGCTCAAGAAACATTAAACAAAATTAATAATACCAACTTAAAAAGTAGATGGTGTACTCGGTGAAAAAAACATTAGAAGCATTAAATAAGACAAATCCCGAAACTTTCCTCAAAGAATATCATAATTCTCAAAGAAAGTTTTTACAACAGCATTGGTTATGGAAAAAATAAAGTTTTCTTGAAAGGATGGCAAAAATAGAGTAACTACAAAAGAGGCTACTATTAAAAAAATATGAATACTGATAAAAACTCACAGTTATTCACTAGATAATTAAAAAAATTATTTTTAATTTTTTTATCTATCTTCTAAAATTTGTAAAATGTGCCTAAAAAATTTTTTTAAAATATTAGGTACATTTTGCATTATAAAAAAATTTTTTTATACTAAAAAAATAAAAAAACAAAAAAAGGAAAAATTTGAGGAAAAAAATTTATGATTATAAATTATGGAAATAGTATAATTGCTAAAAAAATATCGAAAATGTAATTTTTATTTGGAAAAAAACTCAATGAAAATTGTGATCTTAAATATTATTCTTATCGTTTTTTTATTCTCATGGTTTTAAATATTCTCTACGAAATTTTTTTAATTTTTGGTTGAAAATAATCCATCCAAAGTTATATCAAAACTCGTAAATGAATTAATTTTTTTGATTTCTATTTTTTTATTTTTAATAAATTGGATAAATGGACTCAACATTTTAGAAAATATTATTGAACCATTAATTTTTCAAAAAAATTCCAAAATATATTTTTAACTTCCAAATTGAAGGAAAAAAAATTTATTTATTGAAAATGGAACTTTATTAAATTTGGATATTCTCTGGAAAACTTTGGAAGAAATCCCAAAAACGAATCTATACTTTAAAGGATACTTGGACTATATTTTTTTAGAATGGATTTTTAAAAAGTAATTTAGGTACTACGATAATATTAATATTATTAAAAAAATTTTTATGTATTTTTTTAATTATTATATTTTTTTAGTGATATTTTACAACTTATTTTAACTGTCCATTTAATTTATATCTTTTCAGAATTTCATTTATATTTTTTTAATATTTAAACCATTAGAGAAAAATTATGGACTTATGATTCCAAAACTCCTTATTTCAAATTCAATACAATATTATCTAACTTTTATCTTAGTTGGAATATGTGTTGGATATTTAAAAATTTATTTATTCAATTGGTGGAAAAATTTGTATATATCGTTGCAATTTTTCTTTTGATGGGAATAATAAAAAATATAATAAAGACTATTAGTCAGATTGGAACAAAAATTTAAAAAGACTTTCTTAAAAATGAACTGAACTAAAAATCTTAAATATAAAAAATAAGATAAAAAGTTTAGTTCAAATAAAGAAAGTCTTTATTTTTTATTTAATATACATCTGAGATATATTTATAGATTGAGCTTGAGAAGAATCACTTGCACCTGACATATCAGAAATAAGTTTTGGACCGAACCAAGTTCCACCTATGATAATCCCATAAATTACTAAATTTTTAAATAATTCTGCTAAATCTAGTTGTTGTCCTCTGTATAAATTAAAAACTGAAATCGCAAACATAAGTAATCCTCCTGCCGTAACAATCCACTGAATCCAAGGAAGAAAACCCATTATTCCACCTAAAACTCTGTTAAACACTGTATTTGTTGCCATATTAGTATTTGTATTTACTGACATTCCCAAAAGTTGCTGATTTGCTGCATAAATTAAATTTGTTGATAAAAATATTAATAAAACTATTAATGCTGTAAAAATTTTTTTCTCATTTTTTTCCCCCTTTAAATTTTTTTATTTTTTTCTAATATTTTATTTATGTTTTGTAAATCTTCAAAAATTTATTTTATTTTTCTTCATATTTATATTTTTAAATAATCTTTATTTAAATTTCTTAAATATTTCTCTTTATCTTCTATTTTTTTGAATATTTTTTTCTGAATAAATATTTGATAAATTTTCTATTACTGACTTTGATGTATCATCTCCTGCTCCGACATATGCCAATTCAAGTTTTGATAAATTTAGCTCAAAAAGTCTCGTCCCATATTTCGAATTATAAAGATATTGCCTTTGTCCATATGCTTTATCTATCGTTGAAATTGCAATCTGTGAAAGATTGTAACTTTCATAAAGTTTTTTATGTGTACTTAGCGCATTTTCATTTGGCAAAAATATTTTTGTCATACATGCATCTTTTATCGTTGCAGCTATGCTTGATTTTTCTATATCGTTTAATGACTGTGTTGCAAAAACAACTTCAGCATTTGCTTTTCTTAAAACTTTTAGCCATTCTTCAATTTTCGCTTTCATTCTTTCATGTCGCAAAAAAACCCAGCATTCATCGAGAATAATCAAAGTTGGAATATCTTTTCCCAATTTTTCGTTTTCGATTTTAAAAAATAAATATTCTAAAATTGGTAAAAGCACTTTAGGTTTTTCCATAATCGCTCCCATTTCAAAAGTCAAAAAATTTGTATTTTCTATCACATCGCTATTGCTGTCAAAATAGCTTCCATAAATTCCTTCCTGCGAATAAACTCTTAGTGCCTCTTTTAATTTTGGGATTTGCACAAGTTTTACAAGTGTACTGATTGTTCGCATTTTAAATTCCATTTTTGCTAAAGACAATAGCGCATCATATATTTTTTTTCGATTAACCACATCTTTTGCCAAACTCTCATCTTCCTGTGCAACAAGTCCCATCACCCAATCCATAGCAAATTCCATATCTTTTGACTTATGAATATTTCTAAGTGGCTGAAATGCCATATGATTTTCACTTCCCAAATCATAAAATCTCCCACCTGAAGCCATTGTCAAAACTTTCGATGATGCCCCTTTATCAAATACAAAAACTTGTGCAGGACTTTTCTCATAATTTTTACCATTTTTATTGCTAAAAATTTTACTTTCGTATTTCAAAAAATTCAAAACCATCGTTCCCAGCAGAACAGATTTTCCTTTTCCTGTAGGTCCCAATACAAGTGTATGGCCAACATCTTTGTCAACTTTGTTATTAAAATGAAAAATTCTGTCATTTGTTATTGTGTCAAACAAATTTGGCGCATTTATACGCTCATCCCAGTCATTGCCTTCAAAAACTGAAGAAATTGGAAGCATATATCCAAGTGACTCCGAATTCATTGGACTTTTTCTCATATTTTGTTTTATATTGGACGGCATTGCGCCAAAATAAGCATCTTTTACATTTAATTTATCATCTAAGCAGGTAAAACCATGACGATTTATAATTCTAATGACTAAATTAACTTTTTCATTTAATTTTTTTAAATTCTTGTCTGAAATTATTACAGCAAAAGTGTAATATCCGTAAGAAACTTTGTCTGCTTCCAACTCTTCTCTCGCATATTTTGCTTCATAAGTTTTCTTAATTCTATTTTCGTTCCCATTGTCAATATTTCCATGAGTGTTATTAAATGCATTTAAAACAATTTGAATCATATTGTATCTTTTTCCAAACTGATATTTTTCAATATTTCTTATTGAAGAAATCGCTTCTTCTTTAGAAAGTCCAATTAATCTAGTCACACTTCTAAACGAAAATTTTAATTTTTCAAGTTCTGAAAATATTTGTGGGACGACTTCACTTGGAAATAATTTTATACTCACAACTTTTGTATACGAATCGTTTGCTTTAATTGCTCCATTTTCAATTTTCATCTGTGAACAGCTTAACCATTCATCAATTGGAAAACTTAACGGTGGAACTTTCAAATTAACTAATGGCAAATTTGGATTTATCGTTCTGTATAAAAAATTTAACAATTCACTATTTTCCAAAACTTTAATGTCTAAAACTGCATACTCAAGCCTAAATAAAATATCTTCCAATTTTCTGTTAAATTCTTTAATCAAATTATCAAATTGTTTCAAATAATCTTTTTTTCTTAAAAAAATTCCTTCGTTAAACAAAAAAATTCATCAATATTTTTTTCTTTTGTGTAATCATACAAATATGAAATTGTCAAATAATGACGAATTTTATAAAAATTTTTTTCTTTTTAAAAAGCTCACTTCGCATTTTATGACCAATAATCGTAGGAATTGGAGAAAACTCACTTATTTTTTTCTTCTTCTCTTAACTGGAATTTTTTTGCGTTTCATAGTGAAAAACGACTCCACTATTGACTTCTTTCAATGTCTCGTTTAAATTTTTTTCAAAAATTTTATCAATATCATCAACATAATCTAAATCTTTATTAATTATTTCAAAAAAACTCTAGCAAATCCACCATTTTTTTAATAAAAGTGTATTTTTTTATCAATCATTCTTCTATACGGAATATAAAAAAATTCACGCTGTCATTAGTTGCAGTTAATTTAAATTTGTCATTAAAATTTTTCAGAAACAAAAAAATTCCTTTTTTTATTTTTTTACTTTTCATTTTTTTCCCCTTTCAAAAATTCTCTAAAAAAATATTTCGTGCTTTAAAATAAGAATTATTTATCTTCTAAATTTTGATTTATTTTTTTCAATATTTACTGCTTCTCCTTCTGGAACTTCGCTAAATTCACTATTTTTTTCACTTTTTTTCATTATATTTTTCTCAAATCATTTTTCATATTGTGCCATCGCATTTTCATATTCTTTTTTTCTGTAATTTTCTTCCTCGACTTCTCTCAAATATTTATGCCATCTCGAAAAAAATAATAAAATTCTCTCACATTTTTTTATGTTTTTTTGCAACTGAATTTTTTTAAAAAGTCATTATTTTCATAAATTTTATTTTTCTTCGTTTGAATTGTCAATTGAATTATCAATAATTTCTATTTCTGGTTTTTCATTCTGATTGCAAAAAAACAAAACTTGAAAAAAATTAAAAACAAAAAAATATTTTTTTCATAAAATTTTCTCCTTTCATAAAAAAATATTTTTAATTTATTTTTCTTTTATTTTTTTAGAATTATTCTTAAACATATTTTTCAAAATTAATATTATTTACTAAATCATCAATTTCATATATTTCTTCTTTACTATTAATTTTAATATTACTTTTTTTACTTTTTTTGAAAAAGATAATTTTTCTTTCTTTTTTTATATTTTTTTATTTTCTTTTTTTAAAAAAATCTTCTTTTTGAATTTTATTATAAATTTCAATATATTTTTTTATTCCTTTGCTATTTTTTTATATAATTTTTCTCTACTTCTTTTTATATTCTTCCAATTCTTTCTTATCAAGTTTTTTTCAATATTTAGTTCCAAAATTTTTTTATTTCGTCATAAATTTTTTTAATATCTTTTTTTCATATTTTTTTAGTGCAACTTTATAAGGAATATAATTATATGGATAATTTTTTTATATTTTTTTCTTGTTGTACTTCAGAAAGTTTTATATATCGCTTTTTCTTTATCATAACAACTTTCCGTGTAAATATATGGAATTTTTGTCAAATCACTGTACTCTTTTTCCTCAAAATAGACAATTTTATCACTTTTTATCGGATTTCTTCCTGAAAGTTTAACTATTATTTTATCACTCGGAAATCTCCCAACTTCATCTGGTGTAAGCAAATCTTTTCCCAAAAATTGCTGACTTTCAGATTTTATAATTGTTCCAATCGTCTTATTTGACTGAGTAAACTGCTCTACTGTTTCCTTACCTAAAAGTTTCGAAACATAATTTGAAGTAGTTTCGTCATTTGAAGTATAAAAAATTTGCGTCTGACAATTTGACAAAAATCCGTTTTCTTTCCCATAAATTTTAAATAATTGATCCAGCGACTGAAGAATTAACATCATTTTCATCCCATAACCAGCTACATACCCAATTCCCTTTTCTAAAATTTCCAATTTCCCAATTGCTGGAAATTCATCCAAAAGCAAAAGCATTCTCCATTTATGCCCCTTTTTATTAATGTAATCTATTTCTGGAGTAAGAATATTTACCATTTGCAATAAAAGTATTTTTATTAGTGGAGAAAGTGAAGTTATATCAGCAGGTGGCACAACTAAATAAAGCGATATTGGATTTTTATAATTCATCAAGTCAAAAATTCTAAAATCGCTGTGATTCGTATTATCTTTTACAATCGGAATTTCAAAAATCGAAAGTTTAACTTTTGCTGAACCAATTACAGAACCTAAAGTCTGTTCTGGTAAATTTCCTTTTTCCATAAGGTATCTAGCTGCTTTTGGATGCCTTCCTCTTCTAATTATTTCAGCATCATTCGGATACATTTGAAATAATTTATTTCTGACATATTCTTTAATTTCTTCATCTTTTCCAAATTCTTCTATCATATTTTCTTCCTGCGCCTTCTGTAAAATTATTTCTTTTATTGGTGCCGTGTAATTTGGATCTGTTATAAAATCGACCACATCTGCCATACTTGCACTAGATACTGGCTTTTTTTCGCCGTTTTCAAAAAGAAATTTTGGATTTTGCAAAAATTTTTTATACATCACATAAAAAATTATTCCAATTAACAAATCTGCCGCCGAATTATTCCAATAAGGATCTTTTCCTCCGCCACTGTCATCTTGCATAATTATATCGACGATAAGTCGTACATCTTCCATTTCGTATTCAGTCAAAAATCTGACTTCTCCAAGCGGATTATATCCACACGAATTTTTTGATTTTGGAGCAAATCTTAAAATTAAATTATCAAATTTTTCTTTTCTAGCACCCGAAGTCAGCTGATAATTTTCTCCTTTAATATCAAGTACGACAACACTTTCATTCCAAGAATCAATAAGTGTTGGAATTATAATAGAAACTCCTTTTCCAGTTCGAGTTGGCGCTGTAACACAAATATGAGTTTTATTATTATCTCGCAAAGTTATTCCATTAAATCTTCCCAAAACCACACCTTTATCAGATTTTAAGCTCACACCAAAATATTTATCTTTTCCTGGTTTAAAGTCAATTTCTTCAATACCACCCCATTTTGCTGAACCATGTGAATCATTTTTTTCTTTTTTTCTTTTTTTAAAATAAAGTAAAAAAATTAAAATTACTAAATTAAAAATTATGAGATAAAAAAATTGCAAAAGGCTTTTTGCTTTTTAAAAAAATGGACTCTGGGAAATATAAATTGTTTTTCCCATGATAATTTATTTTTTCCAGCAAGTGCAAAAGTTCCGAAAAATTTGAGATTCGTTTTTTTGAGACAAAATTTTATAAATATAAAAAAAAATTTTTTTAATATCAAATTAAAAAAATAAAATATATACTAAAATATTTACAAAAATATATTACAAAAAAATAATTATAAATTTTTAAATTAATTTTATTTTTTTCATTTTTTTATTCCCCTTTCACATATTCTAAAGATATTTTTTTCAACCATTTCAAAAAGAATCTATGTTATGAAAAATCATAAATATTTATTCCTGTACTCATAATTAAAAAAATTTGATAAACAAATTTTTTTCATATTTAAAATTATTTCTTTTCAAAAAAATTCATAAAAAAATTTTTTTACATCTTTTTTTCAAAAAAAATATTTTTCGCTTCCAACAAAAAAATTTTTCCACTAAATTTTTTTAACTAATTTAAAAATAATTTCTTCTTTCAAATTTTTCAATTCCAATTCCAATTTCAATTCCATTTTGAACGGTTGATTTTGAAATAATATTTTTTTATTTTTTTCAAAAGTTTTTTTCCAAAATCATACTATACAAAAATATCGCTGTCCAAATAAAAAAATCAAAAAGTAAATTATTTTTTTCAAAAGTTTTTTTCATTTTTTTCTTCAATTGGAAAAGATAAAAATCGGGAATTTCAATATCATAATAATTCAAAATATTTTTTTCTTCGTAAAAACTTTCAATTTGAAATTTCATATTCAAAAAAATAAAAAAATTTTTTAAATTTATTTTTAAAATTTAAAATTCTAAAAATTCGTTATGTTTTTCCCAAAAGAAATTCACAGTTTTGAGAAAAATTCATAATTCTTATACAACGAATCATCAAAAATAAGATTTAAAGTTTCATTTCCGTTCATTTCTTCAAAAAAATTTTATCAATTTCAAATTCGTAAGTTTCAAATTTTTTTCAAAAATATTTTTTTGCAATTTTTTTAGTTTAAAAATTTTTTTCTTATTTCAAAAATTAATTCTTTAAAAATAATATTAAAAATTTCACTTTCATAATAATCAAAAATCCCAATTTTCTATTTTTTTCTTTTTTTAAAATTCAAAAATTTCAAATAACTCAATTTCAAATTTTTTTCCCACAAAATATTTTTAGAAATTCCCAATTTTTTTCAAAAAGTAATTTTATAAACATAATTTTTACTGCAAAAATTTTTTTCAAAACTTACAAATTTTTGTAATTTCCCATTTTCAATTCCATCTTTTATGCCAACCAAAAAGAATATGTTTCTCATCAATAATTTCATATTTATATAAAAAGCCAAAAGAATATTTTTTTCGGATTTTTTCGTTTCACAACTATTTATTAAATTTAGCAAATTTTTTATTATATTTTCCAAAATTTTCTCCTACTGCGAATTTTGATTTTCCATCGGTTCTATTTCTATATTTTGAGTTCTAGGATTTTGGTTAAATTTTGAAGAGTTTCCATTATTTTGTTGAATCGGAATCGGATTTTGCATAACATTTTGACTTACATTTCCAAATTCCACATCTTTTATTATAAGTCCCAATGGATTTAATCTAACCATCGCATTTGAATTAACTGCAACTTTATCCAAAAAAGCTACCATTGTATACTTAGCTTCTTTTTCAGGTATCCCATTTTGCGAATAAGTCGTTTCCTTAAAATTGACTTGATATTTGTCCTTGTCTATTTTAACAAAACTCTCAATTTCAACTGAAATTGATTTTTGCATTCTCAAAACTTCATTTGTGTTAGTTTTATTAGCAATAAAATCTTCAATTTTTGCTTTTGCCAAATTATTTACAAATGCCATTTTTTCTCTTGTCTGCCCTTTATAAAATTCACTATCCCTGTAAACAGTCCTTATTTTTTTCACAAAATCAACCAAAAAATATTCAACTAATTTTTCATCAACATTTTGATTGCTAGAATTTTTAGTATTCAAGATTTGCCCATTGACGGAATTTTCTTTATCAACTCTTATAACATAAGGAATATAAGATTTTTTACACTTCTATAAATTAATCCTAGAAGTGTTGCAAAAATTTGTCAAAGTTAAACAAATTATTATAAAATGTAATATTTTTCAAATATTTTTTTGAATTTTTTTACAGTTGAATGATACATCATTTCAACAGATGTCTTCATACCTTTGGAACTACTTAAATTTCCAAATTCGTATTTTTTTCACTAATTTTTTTATTTCTTTTTATATTCACAATTTTTCCCTTTAATTCAAACTTTTTAATCAATTTAATAAACTTATTCAATTAAATCTTCCAAAATATATTTTTTATTTTTATAATCATAACCTTTTACTCTCATTATTTCACTTATATAATTACTGCTATCCATTTTTTTCTTTACAGTAATCACAATATTTACAGCTTGTATTATTTCTTCAATTTGCGGAACAGAAGTTATCGAGAGCATGTACTGCTCCATTTTTTTTAATGCAGATTGACTATTATCAGCATGAATTGTATTGAATCCTCCTTTCGCACCAGAATTCCAAATTTTCAGTAAAATATCAACTTCTTCTCCAGTTCTCGATTCTCCAACAATAACAGTATCTCCATTAAGCCGCATTGAAGTTTCAATAAATCAGCAAGTTTTACATATTTTGAAGTTGTAAGTTCTACTTTATTGTCACAGTCGCATATAATTTCAGGCGTATCTTCAATTATAATTATTCGCTTTTTTGTCCCTCTTAATTCGTTGATACAAGCGTTTGCAAGAGTAGTTTTTCCAGTTCCAACTCCTCCAGCAATTAAAATATTTGCTCCATTATGTATTTCTTCCACAAGTTTTTTTCTATATTCTTCCAAAAGTTTTCCAGTATTTACATAATCAGTCAGCGGAAAAATTTTAGACGGTCTTTTTCGCAGTGAAAAAACTGGCTGACCTTTTACAATATCACCCATTAAACACTCAATTCTTTCACCAGTTGGAAGATTTGTCGATAAAATTGGTTCTTCTTCAGAAATTATGGCATGGTTATAATCGGCAATTAACTTTATCATATTTTCCGCCCGATCTGTCTCCAAAATTATATCTGTCTTAAATTTCCCCTTTCCAAACATATCCACTCTTATAAATCCATCTTGATTTAAATTAATTTCATTGATGTTTTTATCTTTTAAAAGCGTCATAATCTCTTTTCCAAATTGTGAAAATATAACCTCGCTGTCTTCTCTAACTTTGATAATTTGTTTATATCTATATGGCAATTTTGAAAAATTGAATCATAAGTTGTAATATAACTCAAATCTTCAAGTCCAATATTGTCGAGTTTTTTTCTAAAACTTCCATTTTAGTCTTTTTATTTTCTTTTTCTATTTCTTTGACAAAAACTTTTATCTCTTCCATTTATTTTTTTCTCCCTTTTTTCTCCTCTTTTTTTATTATAAATTTTCTTTAATTACAAAACCAAATTAAAATTAATATTTGCTCCAAAAATCCAAAAAATAAAATCTCCAATCGCCCAAGTCAATCCAATAATAAATGCTGCCTGAATAAATTTCATAAAAACGGCTGCCAAATCTGGTGGCTTTCCAGAAGAAAAAATTTCTGGAATAATTCCTAAAATTGCAACAATCAGCATAACTCCAGTTATCGTCCACTGTAAAAATTCAATAAATCCAAATAAAATTCCATTTACATCTTGGGTCACTTCTGAAGCAGTTTTGTCTATTTCACCTGAAAAAACTGGAAATATTAGCAACATAAATATTATAATTATAAATATTTTTTTACTTTTTCATATTTTTCTCCTAATTATTAATCTTTTTTTAATTATAACTTTATAATCTTTTTTTGTCAAGTTTAAATTAATTAAAAAAATTAAATTTTAAAAAAATATATAAATTTTATCTTGACTTTTTTTATAAAAATAATATTAAAATAAATAAAAAGGGGAAAGAAAAAAATGAAAAAAATAATTTTTTTGCTTTTTTTATAACAACTGTTTTATCTTTTTACAAATGGTTTTGCGATTTACAATGGAAAAAAGACAAAATTGATAATTTAAATTTAAATATAAAAAAATTCTCAATTTGAAAAAGAAATTTCGAAATTGGAGATGTGGGTATAAAATCTTTTTGAAAGGAATTTAAATACAGATGTAAAATTGATTAATAATCCGAAAAATAAAAAAACTCTATTAAACAATTTGCTCAACAAAATAATAAGAGAATCGAATACTTACTTGGGAACTCCATATTTATGGGGTGGAACTACAAGAAATGGAATTGACTGCTCAGCTTTTGTAAAAAATGTCTATTTATCAGTGGGGATTAAACTTCCAAGAGTTTCACAAAATCAAGCAAAGGTTGGAAAAACTATTACACTAGATAAAATAAGAAAAGGCGATTTGATTTTTTTTGAAACGGACAAAAATCGTCCAAATACAGTTTCACATGTGGGAATTTATTTAGGAAGTGGAAATTTAATTCATGCTTCCAGTAAAAATAAAAAGGTTGTTATTGTTCCACTTAATCAAGGATATTTTTTGTCAAAAATTGTTATAATAAAAAGGATTGTAGATGTTTTTATAAAAAAATAAAGATAGAATAATAGACAAAATGTTTGAATATTTAAAAGATAATTTTTTTGATAACGAATTATTATTATTTCATAATTTTAACGATTTAAACTTAAATTACAATTTTGAAACAAAAATATTTGAATGAAAAATTTTATTTTTTTCAAAATATAAATAAAATATTTTTACAGAATAAAATTTCTGAAATAAAAAAATTTTTGAAAAAAATTTAATTTTTTTAGAATTTGAAAACTTTAAACAAATTTTTGAATATAATTTTGAAAAAAAGATTTAAAAAGAGAATTTAAAAATAATTCAAAAAAATAAATTTAATGATTTTTGATAATTTAAAAAAACTTTTTTTCAAAAAGAAAAAAATATTTCAAAATTATCTTTAAAATATTCTATTGATTCAATAAATAAAATAAAATTTTATAATTTTTTTGAATTAAATATTTTTAAAAAAACGAAAATTTTGATAATTTAAAAAAATATAAAAAAAGAAAAAATTTTTTTGAATATGAATACTCTTTTTTATATTTTTTTAATTTAAAAAAACAATTTTTTTGAATTTAAAAATTTTTTTCTTAAAAAAAGACAAAAAAAATATAAATTCTATAAATTTAAAAAAATCAAAAAAATTTTTGGATGAAAACTTTAAAAATATTTCGAATAATTTCATAAAATTAAATTTTTCTTTACGAAATAAAAATAAAATTGATATTGAAAATATGAAAATAATTAGTCAATTTCAGAATATTTAAACAGATAATTATATTAAAAATAACTCTAACAATTTCATTTTGAGTTATTTTTTTATTTTTTAAAAATTTTTTTAAATTATAAATTTTTTTATTTTTGTTAAATGGCATTTTAAATTCTCCAAAAATTTCTGTCCCCTTCAATCCAAATACTTTTTCCAGAATAAATTGATTTTTCCAATTTCTCTTATTTTTGTTAAAAGCAAAACTGCAATATAAAGCGTAAATATCAACTCAAATAACTTTGAGATGCTGCTGATTCCACTTTTTTCAATTTTATCAGTTAGTGAAAAACTAATTCCAGCTAATAAAAATAGCACAATAACATTTGTTATCGCATAAATTACCGCTCCAACTACTCCAGTTCCGATATTTCTTGTAACTTTTAAAACTGAAAATATAATGATACACATCGAAAAAAACAACCAATTACTAAATAATCAATTAAAATTGACATTATTTCAATAACTGCCTTAAAAAAATAAAAATATAAAAAAATAAAATTCAGAAAATAGCAAAATTAACGGCATTATATTATTGACAACTCCTTGTATATTAAACATCATTTTTTTATTCCTTGAACCATAATTGAAAATGGAACATCAAATAATTTTGTTAAATAATTTGGCAAAATTTTTTTATGTCAAAATTTTTGTCCCGATAACATTCCGCCAATTTTCATTGAAAAAAATTAAATAATGCTCCAGTATAAAAAAATTCCAAAAAAACTGTTTGCCAAAAATGAAAAAAATAATTCCAATAACTGCAATTTTAGGAATCATATTTTTTTAAAATTTGAATTATTATACTTGAATTTATATTTTCAATTTCTAAAATACTTTTTAAGAATTCCAATTAAAATTTCAGTAATTCCCATAAGTAAAAGAAAAGCTGCCAAAAACATTTGAAAGTATCCTCCCAACATTGTCAGTGATATTTCCAACTATTTTAAATAAATTTATAATTATTTTACTTCGAACATCTTTTTGTGTCTTCCATTTTTTTCCAATTGGAGATTTTTCATAATTTAAATTTTTTTATAACCATTATTTCCATTGCTTATATTTTTTTAATTTCTCTCGTTTCATTTGCCATAAATGCTGCTACAGCAATAATTTCCCAATATTTTAACTCTATTTTTATCCCACATAATCGGCTTTGTGCCAATGTCATTTTCATAATTTAAATTTGAAGATTTTTATTGCATTGACAGCTATTCCAATGTTATATGCTGAAATTCCAGTCGCAGCAGTTGATAAAATTGTACCAAAATTAAAAAAATAGCTTCTTCATCAAAATTTTTGATTTTTGAAAAATTATTTCTTTCAAGACTTTGAATTTTTCCCAAAAAGTATTTGTTGCTGCCAAAAAAATTCCAATAGTTAAAATTAACAATGTCATTTTTTTATTTTTCATTTTTTATCTTTTCCTTCTTCTCACTTTTTCGCTGATCTTTTTTTCAAATAAATTATTTTTTTATTCTTTACTTTTTATTTTTTTAAATCTTTATTTTCTCTTCTTATCACTTTTTCTCTGATTTTTTTAGATAAACTATTTTTTTATTCTTTACTTCTATTTCTAAATCTTTATTTTCTCTTCTTATCACTTTTTCTCTGATTTTTTTAGATAAACTATTTTTTTATTCTTTACTTCTATTTCTAAATCTTTATGTTTTTTTCATTTTTTTATCTTTTTCATTAAATTTCAAATTTTTCTTCTTTTTCTTTTTTTACTTTCTTTCTCTTTTCCGATTCCCGCTCCGTCCAAAATTGAATTTACAACATTACTTATATTCCACATAATTTTTTTGTAAAACTAAAATAATAACTGAAAAAAAGCTGCAATTCCATCAATACTGCTCGAAATTGATATTATATTTAAAATTTGATAAGTAATTCCCATTATTGCAACTGAAATAAATAATGTGACTGCTTGTTTTATAATTAATTTTATTCCTTCAAATCCAATTTTTTTGTCGAATCCAAAGTTAAAAAAATTAAATATATTGTTGATACTGAAGAGAGTATCAAAGCTGTAAAAATATTTCCCACAAATTTTGATAAAATTCTACTTATTATCCACATGCAAAAATTAATATCATTATTTTTATAATCATTTCAAAAAAATTCCAGATAAAGTCATTTTTTTGTAAAAATATCTTTTAAAAACTTCAAATGGCTTTGTCAAAAAAATATTTTTTTGAAATTTTTTTCCAGGCGTTGTATACAAAAAAACTTGTATCTCCAAAAAAACAAAATTCCAAATTTATAAAACATCGAAAAAAATACTTTCGACAAAAATATGTTAAAAAAAGTTCCAGAAAATATTTTTATTTTTTTATAAAACTGATTTTTTTCCAAAAACCAAATTTTAATGAATAATGAACTGGTGTAACAAGTACAAAAGAAATAAAAAGATTTATTACAAAAGTTGGAATTATCATTTTAAATATTCCATAAATATCAATTTGTCCAACATTTTTTTAAAATTATTTGCAAAATATTTATAATCATGAAAAAAAGTAAAAATATATCCAAAAAAATTTGACTTATTTTTAAATGAAATTCCACGATATAAAATAATTCCACCAAAATAAATTGAATCAATAAAGTTTGAGACTATATCATTTCCTTTTTAATGTATACTCTTTAAATATTTTTACTAAAAAGTATCGGATTCAAAAATTTGCGAACAATGTTGAATTTACTAAAAATATTAATATTAAAATAAATCTTTTTATAAAAAAATTTTTTTATTTTTCATAAATTCTCCTCTTAAAAACTATCTGCCAAACTTTGTGCCACTCCATAAACAATATTTTTGCAAAAAAACTTATACACAAAAAAATATTTTTTTATCATATTTACCAAATTAAAAGGCGTAATAATAACTCCATTTTTTATCACTGCTTCTCCCAAATTTTGAATTGCCATCGAAAGCAAAATTGCAACTGCAAAATTTACAAGATATTGTAAAAATCCACTTATTATTATTTCCAAAGTATTAAGTGCTTTATCTCTTGTAATTTCATGCATTCCAAAAATCATATAAAATAATCCAACTGAAGTTGAGACAATAAACGATAATGTGCTAAAAAACATATTTAAAACTATTTTTAAAAGTGTCAAAATCGTCATAAGTCCCATTCCTGCCGTAAGCGGACGAAAAAATACAGTTTGTATAATCATTCTTGAAATAGAAAATAACATTCCAAATGTATTTAGTGAATTTGTAACAATTTCTTCGGGATTTGTAAACCATTGCAAAATCGTTTTCCAAATTGTTCCAAAAAACCCAAAAAGTCCTCCAATCGCATTAGGTTGAGCCAAAATTCCATTTCCATAACTTGCTACAATCAAAGGAATTCCCTTTTTAAAAATGTGAATGGCTAAATCAGCATAAGTTAAATATTTTCCATTTTTCATAAAAATATTACTCGCTTTTATAAAGTCACTATAAATATAAGTCGGCAATTTAAATAAAAAAACTGGCACAATAATTTTTTTCATAATTACTGGATATATTGCAACAAATACAAAAATATGGAGATTTTTAAACTAATTTCAACTAAAATATTTTTTTACAATTTCTTCAATTGAACCACTAAATCCATTTTTTTAAAATTTTTCCATAAAATATTTATGACAATTAAAAAAATCATAACGGACATAATTATTCTCGAAAGTTCAACTTCGCCATTATTTAAAATTGAAAAAAATCTGTCGTTCCAGATGAAATTTTATTTTTTTATCAAATCTAAACCAGATTTCCCTAAATCGTTTTTCATTCAAAATCTCAATTTCAATTTTTTTAAACAAAAAAAATTTTCAAAATTCCTTTTATAAATCTAAAAAAATTTATAGCACAAAGCAATTATCTCTCCTTTCTTTTTATTTTTTTATTTTTAAAATTTTATTTTTTTAATTTATTAATTTATATCTATTTATCTATTTATTTCTTTCGCTTTTTTTCATGAATAATTTTTCGATGTATCTATATCTAAATTTTTTTAATTTCTCAATCTTTTTTTCAATTTGAACTTGATTTTTTTGGCATACTTGTCAAAAAAATTTTTTTCTAAAATTATCAATTTCTGCGTCGGAAATATTCAAATTTTGTTCTCTAAATATTTTTTTATTTCTTCATTTGAAATATTTAAAAATTTTTTTGAATATTTTTCTTCATAAAAATTCTCTTTTTTTCTTGAGTTCTTCCACAAACGATTTCATTTTTTTCAAAAATCTTTTTCTTGATTTTTTTCAAAATAATATTTTTTTATATTCGAGATTTCTTTTTTTCTCCAAAAATTGAAGTTCTAGAAAAAAATTTAAATTAATTAATAAAATTACAAAATAAATAATTAACGCTAAAATTCCTATAAAAATATTTTTTTAGGAAATTTTACTCCTTTTATAATAATTTCATCTTCCAGCGATAAAAATAAAATCAATAATTTTTTTCTTCATTATTTTTTTCCTTTTTTTATTTTTTTATTTTTTTCTTTTTATTTATTTTTTTGCTATTTTTCTTTATTTTTCTCCTAATTTTTTTAAACTTTAAATATAATAATTTTTTTCAAAAAAATGTTTTTAAAATCTTTTCGCTCAATTTCAACTATTTCAAATTCTGCCATTTCATAAATCAAACTTTTTTTAATTCCGTTTCTGGCAAAAAAATTAATTGGAATTTTTATTTAAGACCGAAAATTGGATTTCTCAAAAGAATAATTACTTTTTTTGAAAATCAAAAAAATTATTTGAATTTATTTCTTTTATTATAAAATCTTGATTTTTTTAATGTCACATCAAAATATTCTTTTATTTCTTCAAAATTATTTTTTTCCACGAATATATTTTTATTTCATAATTTTTTTCTCTTTCAAAAAAATAAAAAAATTTTTTTCTTTTTTTACTTTTTATAAAAAAATTCTATTTTCTCCATCTAACACAACTCCCAAATAATTTTTGCACAACAAATTTTTTTCCCATAATTTCCAAATCCTAATTTTTATCAAAAAAATAAAATAACAACTAAAAAAATTAATGTAATAAAATTTAAAAAAACATAATTCCCACCCTTTTCTAAAAAAATATTTTTAATTTTTTTCATAAGCGAACCATTTTCTTCATTTTCCAAATAAAAATTTTTCAGTTTTAAAATATTGTCCATCTAAATAAATATCAAATTTAGAATTTTTTTACTCTAAAATTTTTTTATTTCAACTTTTTTTCAAAAGATTTTTTTCCGCCATAAAAAAATAATTTTTTTCAAATCCATTCATCAATTTTAAAAACTCAAGATAATTTTTTAAAAAAATAAACTTTTGCACAAAAATTTCATTTTTTTGAATTTATATTCAAAAAAATATATTTTATATTTTTCTTCTAAAATTCTATGATATTTAAAAAAAATTAGAAAAATTCATCTAAATTTTTTTCGCTCAACTCAAACGGATTCTTTTTATTAATTTTTAAAAATTTTTTTATATTTATATTCCAAATATTCTTTATATAAAACTTCTTTTTTTCTTCTTTTTTCAAAAATTTTTTTCACTATTCAAAAAAATTATTTTTTTCTTTTAAAAATTTTTCCCCATAAAAAAATTTATATTCATCTTGCAAAAATATCAAAATCTGAAACTCTAAAAAAATTACCCCATCCAAAAAAATAAATTCACACAACTAATTTCATCAAAAAAAACGACTGTCACAAATCTCTCAAAAATTTTTATTTCCAAACTTTTTGCGAAAATGGAACAACAAAATTGAATTTTTTTCAAAAAGTAAAAAAAATAAACTTTGATAAAAATAAATTCTCTGTCAAAATAAAAATTTTTTTATTTTTTTAAATTTTTTTATTTTTATATTCTTCAATAATGCTATAAATATCATTCAAAAAAATTCCCACAACTTTTCGATTCTTCAAATTTTTATTTTTCAAATTTTTTTATTTTAAAATTAAAAGAAAAAAACTTTTATTTTTTTCTCAATTTCAAATTTTTTTCTTCACACAATTTTTTTATCTTTTTTTATTTTTTTCTTTTTCTTTTTCTTCAAATTTTCTTTTAAATTCTTCTTTAGATTCTTCTCTAGATTCTTCTTTAAATTTTTCTTTATTTAAAAAAATTTTTTTATTTTCTTTTTCTAAAAATTTTTTTCAAACTCAATTTCAATTTGCACTTTTTGAAAATCCGTTATTTTTTTATCAGCTCAAAATCATTAAATTTTTACACTCTTTTTTAACCGTTCCATCTTCGCAAGAAACTCCCACAACAAATTCTTTAAGTTCGTCAATCAAATTTTTTTAAAGACAACACTTTTTGCAATTTCAAAAACTAATTTTTTTCGTATTTATATTATAAAATTCAAAATTTACAAAAATAAAATTTAATTCCATTTTTTTATAATCAAATTTTTTTATAATTTTTTTCAAAATTTTGAAATACTAATTCTTTAAATATTTTTCTCTTGCGAAAAAAATTTTTTTCATAAAAAAATATTTTTTTGATTTTTAAATAAATTTTCGAGAATCAAAATTAATTTTTTTCTCACATCAAAAAAATATTCTAGCCTTATAAAAATCTTTTTTGCCAATTCATAAAAAAATTTTTTCTTTTTTTATTTTTTTCAAAATCAAAATTCAATTTCAAATTTTTTTAAAATCGAAATTTCTGCTAAAAAAATTTTTTTCTTTTTTTAAAAACTTCTTTCCCATTTTCAAAATAAATTTTTTTCATATTCAAAATTTTCTTTTATAAAATTAAAAAAATTTTCATAAAAATATAAATTTCGATAATTTTATTTTTTTATTTTATTTTTTTAAAATTTTTCTTTTTTTCTCAAAATTCTCTCTTATTTCTTTATCAGTTTCTTCATCAATTTCTTCAAAATATTCAAATTCTTCATATCTTTTTTTATAAATCAAAAAAATACTTTTTTTCAAAAATTTTTTTCTGAAATTTCCAAATAATATTCATCCAACTTTTCATCGACAACTTCCAAATTCAAATTTTCATACCCAAAATAATTAAAAAAATCTAAAACACTCAATTTATAGTCCACATTTCTATTATCTTTTTTTATTTTTTTAAAAAAACAATCTCTATCTTTTATTGTCATCTCAAAAAAATAATTTTTCTTTCTCTTTTGAATTTTTTTGAAATTTGCTCCAAAAAAAATTTATTAATTTCATTTTGTTTTTTTCAAAATCATTTGTCCCATAAATAATTTTTAGGATTAAAAATCAAATTTTCTTTTTCCAAATGAATCTTTTTTTATTTCACAATTCAAAAATATTTTTTTATATCATTAAAATAAATACTCACATTCCAAAGTTTTTTTCAATATTTCTAAAACAAATTTTATAATTTTTCTTCCATTTTTTTCTAATTTTTTTCCCTTTTTCCCTTTCAAAACTTTTAAAAATTTTTTTATTGAATTTTTTTATTTTTAATTTCAAAAAAATATTTTTACTATTTTTTTCCAAAGTTTTTTTCATCAATCAAAAGTTTCATCTCAAATTTAAAATCCTTTTTTTAAGAATTCCAAAATATCTTGAATCAAACGAAGTCGATGTATCTCCCATAACAAAAAAATTCATCTTTTTCTTAAAACATAACTTTCTTCTTTTTTTATATTTTTTTATTTTCGTTCAATCCTTTTTATCTTAAAAATTTCCCCCTTTTTTTCCCCATTGATAAAAAAATCCCGCCATTTCTATTTTTCTATTTTATCCCCACAAACTCCTACAATTCTTTTTAATCAAATAAATTTTTTTCAGTTTATTTTTTTATTCGGAAAATTTTCTAAATATTTCAAATACTTTTTGTCAAGTTCAAACAAAACCAAATTATTTTTTTATATTCTGGAAAAAAATTTTTTTAAAATAAATCCCCTTTGTAAGACTATTTGTCACATTGTAAGTAAATCTTGAAAAAAATAAAAAAATTATACTAAAAAAACAAATATTATAACTAAAAAAAATATTTTTTTGAAAAAAATTTATCATATCTATTTTAACTCCTTTTTAATTTTAATTTATTATAACATTAATTTTAAATTAAAACAAGATTTATTTTTAAATTTTTTTAAAAAAATATTTAGAATTTCGAAAAAAATATTTGACAAATTTATAAATTAAATGTATAATGTAATCAAGAAATATTTGTAATTATTTCAATTTAAAAAAATAATAATCATTTATAGTTAAATAATAAAATCAATTGTCAGAAAAATTTCTCTATTTTTTTCATTAACCGATTTTTTTGTTTTTTTCGGTTTAGTGTAAATTAATTTCTCTAAAATAAAAAAATTTTTTTAATTTGATTTATTTAACTATAAATTCAAAAAAATTAAAACTTAGGAGGAATAAATATGTCATTAATTGGAAAAAAAGTTGATAATTTTACAGTTCAAGGTTATCAAAATGAAACTTTCAGAGAAGTAAACTTTGAAAAAGATATTTTGGGAAAATGGAGCATTTTTATGTTCTATCCAGCAGATTTCACATTTGTTTGCCCAACAGAATTAGAAGATTTGGAAGATCACCACAAAGAATTAAATGATTTGGGATTTGAAGTTTATTCAGTAAGTACTGATACTCACTTCACTCACAAAGCTTGGCACGATCATTCAGAAGCAATTAGCAAAGTAACTTTCACAATGCTAGGAGATCCAAAAAAAGAATTAGTTAAAATCTTTGATGTTTTGGAAGAAGAATCAGGAATGGCTTTCAGAGGAACTTTCGTTGTAAACCCTGAAGGAAAAATCGTTGCTTATGAAGTAAATGACGGTGGAATCGGAAGAGATGCTTCAGAATTAGTAAGAAGAGCAAAAGCTGCAAAATTTGTACACGACAATCCTGGATTAGTTTGCCCAGCTAAATGGAAAGAAGGAGAAAAAACATTAAAACCTGGATTAGATTTAGTAGGTAAAATTTAATTCATAAAAAAATTATCCACAATTTAAAAATATAAAATGATTTAAGGGAGTTTTTCTCCCTTATTTTTCAATAAATAAAAAATATAAATAAAAAAATAAATAATAGAAATTAAATTAAATTAAATTAAATTAAAAAGGAGTAAAAATGGCTTTTATTAGATAAAAAAATATTGTAGAACAATTAAAGGGGTATTTTAATAATATAAACGGAAATATCGAAATGGTGGCTTTTTTAGACGACAGTGAAAAATCAAAAGAATTAGATAGTTTTTTAACAGAAGTTGACGCCATTTCAGACAAAGTTAATTACGCAAAAAAAACTTTTGGAAGTGACGCTGATTTTGAAAAAACGCACAATATCACAAGACCTATTTCATTTACTTTGTTAAAAGATGGAAAAAAATCTGGAATTAACTTTAACGGAATTCCTGGAGGACACGAATTCAATAGTTTCATTCTGGCAATACTTGGACTTGCTGGTATGGGTAAAAAATTGGAAGGAGAACAATTAATTAAAGTAGAATCTGTTACAAAACCTTTAAATATTGAAACTTATGTTTCTCTTTCTTGTACAAAATGTCCTGAAGTTATTCAAGCATTAAATATAATTTCTATGGCAAATGAAAATATCACAACTTCATTAATTGACGGAGGAGTTTTCACTGAAGAAGTTACTCAAAAAAATATTCAAGGTGTGCCAGTTGTTTATATCAATGGAGAAAAAGCTTCTGTTGGAGAAAAAACAATTGAAGAATTGATTGATATTGTTACAAATGCCTAATAACCTAAAACAATTTATATAATTTAAAAAGAAGCTATTTCATAAAATTATCTTATGAGATAGTTTCTTTTTTTATAATTATTACTTTTTCTAAACAAATCTTTTTACCCCCAAATTATTTTTTTCTCGCTTTTTAAAATCCAAGAAATCGATCCTTGTACAAAATACAAAATTCTTAGCCAATTTGGATTTATATAAATATCTTCATCACTTTTTCAAATTTAAAATATTGTCAGAAAAACTTTTCTAATGCTATACCTAAATTTTTCAGAGGTCCTTTACCCAATTTACATTTTTTCAAATATGGCAACAATTCTCCTGCACCCACGCCAACTCCTTGTCCCCATTTTGCCTGAACTTTCTCGCACCAGTTCTTCATCTGCAAAATTGCCAACTGATTTTGTTTTTCCTTCATAAAATCCATTATTTACTATGCAATAAATTTTGTTTCCAGATTTTTATAACTTTTTTTCCTTCTCAAATTCTACAAGTAATTTTAGTAAATTGGATGGAATTCCATCAACATATAAAGGAAAAAAAGAAATATTAAAACATCGCTATTGTAGATTTCATTTTTTTCATTTTATCATTTAACTTAAAAGAAATTGAATAATATTTTTTTATTTCATTTTCTTTAAGTAAAGACGAAAGATAGTTTCCTAATATTTCAGAATTACTTTTTAACTGCTTTTTGGACTTCCATTTATTACAGTGATTTTTCATATTTTATCATTCTCCCGATCTTCTAAAAAAAGAAACCTTAAAATTTTTTTGTATTTAAATTCACACTATTAGCCTTTACTATTTCTTTAGCCGCCATTTTTTCACTTTGTGTCAAATTTTCCCCATAAAAATATACATTTAAATCAAATCTCGTTTTATTTCGTGCGATATGATGCATTTCCTTATTCTTAAATTTAAAAAATGGCAACAAATATGGAATTGTCCTATCCAGCACATTTTTTACAAACGGACTGTAAGAACCATAGACACATTGACTTATAATCACAACTTTGTCTGATTTTGAATATAATTTTGCTAAATTTTCATATCCATCCCTAATTTTACATTTCCCTGGAGTTTTAATCCAGCATTCAAAGCACCCCATGCAGCTTTTAATTCTATCATTGTCACAAATTATAGATATATCTTCATCAACTATTATTTTCTTTTTGATTTATGCTATCTTTTTATTTTTATCCGTAATTTTTTTCCTTTTTTTCAATTTTTCCACTTCAAATTTTTTTCAATTTTTTTCATTATCTAAATCGTGTATAATTAATTCCATATTTCTCACCTTCTATAAATATATTAAATCTATTTAAAATCTAACTGCTAAATATTAACCAAATTTAAGATTCAAACCCATATAGTTGTTAAATTCTATAGTAAAACTCCCTTAAAGCGAACTCAAAAGCTATGACTATTTTTACTCAAACCCTAAATTTATATAATTTTTTTAATAGTTATGTTTTTAAATGGGTTCGAGTATATTTTAAAATTACTTTGCTATACAAACTGATTTTTATTATCTCCTCTATTTTTTTCTTCCCAGCTTTCAGAATACTTTATATCATTTGTAATCATTATTGTTGTCAGTCCTTGCACTAACGCCCACATTGCCAAAATTTTATCTTGTATAGCTCGATTTGTTACTCCAATTTTTTTCAAGTATTTTTCGTGGCCTCAATTTTTTTAATATACTAAAGGCTTTTTTCATTATTATTTTTCTATTTTTTTGAAAAACTTTGAGAATAAATCTATTTTTCATATTTTTTTCTTGAAATCATAAAAATAATAGTACCTGTGATTCGCACAAAAAAACATAACGTATGTTTTTCCTAATTTTACCAATAAATCCTCTTGATTTTCATATTTTTTTCTTGTCTTATCAAGTTCCGCCGCCAATATTCCCCAGATATAATCACTCATTGCGTAAAGCAAATCACTTTTTTTCTTAAAATATGTGTACGGTGCCGCATTACTTACTCCACACATTTTTAGCCACTTTTTCTTAAAGATAATTTTTTTCTTCTCCTACTTCATTTATTAACTCTATCCCCTTTTCAATCAATTCTTCTCGTAAATTTCCATGATGGTAGCTTTTTTTAGATTTTTCCATATTTAAATTCCTCTTAACTTTTATTATCTTATCACTGTAAAGATTATACACCCAAATCTTTACACTGTCAAGTTTGTTTTTAAAAATTTTATTACTTCTTTTTACCTGGGCTTAGTACAAATAAATATTTTTATAAAATTTATTGGATAAAAAAATTATTTTTAAAAAAATTCAAATTATATTCAATATAAAAAAATAATCGCTGTCTTTTACAACAACGATTATTTGAAAATATAGCTTTTGTTTTTTTATAATTTCTATTTTTTTCAGTCTAATAGCAAATTGTATTCTATTTCTTTAATATATTTCTCTAAACTCTTCATCCCATTTAAATATTTCTTCTAAAATATTCGTCTATTTTTAATGTATCTATAAGAAATCATAACCTCAACAGAAAATTTATTTTTTTCATCAATATGGCTGATGCTTTTTTTATATGTAGGTATTCAATTCCTTTTATTTTTTTCCTTCTTCTAACAATTCTAAAATTAACATTTTTAAATTCATTTATGTACTTTTTTTCAAATTACTTTTTCTTAAACTAAGTTTTTAATAAATAGAAAATAAGTTTTCAAATTATTTGTCCAAGATTTTGGGTACACTCCAATTCTATTTATCTATATCATATTCAGTTACTATCTCTTTATTTAAATCAGGGCTGGGTTTCTAAAAAAATTTATCCATCCAATCAACGTTTCATAAAAAGCATTCAAACGGAATTATATCATAATCTCCGTATTTTTTTCATAATCATATAAAAAAATAAAGTAAAACAGCTTCTTTTCTTATTTCTGCTCCAAACCCTTCCCCCATTTCTAAAAAAAGAAGTTTTCTGATACTCCCGACTTAATTTTTCTCCACTTCTTCTATGCATTTTTTTAATGGGGAATTATTGAAAAAAATAGCTATCATATCCACCATCAAAAAGCACATTGTATAAGTAATTTTTTTATAATTAAAAATTTAATTGTATTTTTTTCTCCAAAAAAATATTTTTACAGATTCTTTTTAAATATCCCTGAATAGTCTCCTATAAAGAATGAAGCTATCACAGGCACTATAGTTTTGTTATCTTCCCATCCTCCTATTTCCCAATTAAATTTAATTCTTATTTTTCTGTTCAATTTTAATTGCCTCCTTATTTATCTTTTGGGGTATGCTGTTGCATTTGGATTTCTGTTTGTAGGTTCATATCCTCTTACTTCAATACCACTTGGGGTTATTCCTTTCCACATTAAAGACCCTTGATTATTATTATATAGAATTCTATTCTGATATGCACTATCAAATTCATACTTAACTCTATAACGATTTTCAATATTTTATGGTTTTATGGTAAAGCAGCCTCAGTCCAGTGAAGCCGCTTTGCTATGAAATATTGAAGACAGTTAGCAGAAAACTCAAATTTCTCATAGGTTAGTACAAGAAATTTGAGTATTTGTTTTTTTTAAAATTCAAAAATTATAAATCATTTATTTAAACCATTGGGAGAAGAAAAACTAAAATGTCTTCCCTTTTTCTAATTCCTAAATGTTAGTTTCTCCATTTAGTATATGATTAAAATCAAAATTTCGAGTAATAGAATTTTTTTGATAAGTATAACTAGAATTCTTTAGTCAATTCAGAATATGATTTAAATCTCATTAAGTTCTAAAAAAATTAAAATGGATAAATATCATTTTTCTACTATTTCTGTACTTATTTTTTTATAATATCTTTTTATAAGTTCTGATAATTTTACATTAATTTTTCCTTAATTTTTTTCCATTTTTTTCTTTATCATCCCAACAATAAGAAACGCTTAAAAGATTATAATCTTCTAAAGGATCATATTTCCCATAACTAGCTCTATATCTTGTCCAGTTTAATATTTCTTCTTTTAATTCATCTTTAAAATTTTTTTGGAATTTTTCTCTAGCTGTTCATATATTAAACAATTAACTAAATACAAATAATACTGAATATTTAATCCATTTGATTCTTTTTAATTTCATTTCCTGAATAGAATTTTTTTCTTACTTCCAAAAAAATTTTCTATTGTCTTTTTTTAATTTTAAATATATTTCCAATTTTTTTCACTTCCTAATCATATTTATCCTATTTAACATATTCAAAAAAATTTCAACTCCAGGTATTCTAGTATTAGGTAAAAAAATATTTTGATTTATTTCTAGTCCATTCACCTGTTCTTGTGTTAACCCAATAAGGCTTAGCCTTCTGTTGTCCTCCCTATTCTCTATCAGATCCCTCAGCTTCATTATATATAAATTTAAACTTCTAGATAAATTTTTGGGTGCAGTATGCTATTTCAAGTTTATTTAATTTCTCCAAGGTATAAGATCATTTATATAAATTTCAATACTAAGTTTTTTTATTTTTATGTGTTAATTCTCCAACTTTTTATATTAATCTGTCTTATTTCTTCATTTTTTTCCGAATCTTTTTCCGTATGAAGTAACAGATACAAAATAATAATCTAATAATGGATCAAATTTTTCCTAAATTTTGACTCCATTTTTCGAAATTCTTCTTCTATATCCTTTTTTTACATCTTCACGAAATCTGCTAATTTCTCCATATACTAAATAGTTAACTATACATAGATAACTTATTAAGGATAAACTATGTGACTCTTTAATATCTTTTTCTATTGTTTAAATTTTTTTCTTAGTTCTAAAAAAATTCTTCTATTGCTTTTTTTAATTCTAAATATTTGTTCATGTTATTTCCCCTTGTATAATATAGTTAGTCTTTCTTTTTAAATGTTTTTTTACATTCATTTGTACTCATAATATTTAACTTGCTATATATTTTTTTATTATATCATATTTCTTTATATTTGTATATTTCTGCTTTTATGTTTCTAGACTTTCAAACCTTTACTGCAAGGGTAATGAACAATCCTGTAAAAAAATAAAAAAAGAAAAAAAATATAGTAATTATGAAAAAAATATTTATTAATCAATTATCAAACAACCTTATTATAAAAAAATTATTTCTATTTTTTTAAATGGAGTTTAATATAAAAATCCTTATAAAATAAAAAAAGAGCGTCTAAATGCACCCTCTTCAATTATTTTCTGACAATAATGAGTTTATATTAAAACTTAATTTCACAAAAAAACTTTATTTTTTTACTTTTTTTCCACATCATCTTTTTTTCTTTAAATCTTTATCTGTTTCTTTATCTTCCTCCTGTTTTACTCCCCACGCTTCTGGCTTAGGCACACAAATCGGACGTCCTTCTGGCAGCATATCCCATATCTTTTTTAATATTCCCATTAGAAATACACCTCTTTTCTGTTTGCTTTTAAATTTTATTCGTATTCTTTAATTTTTTGCTGAGATTCTATCATACTTTTTCATAGAGTTGCAGTTAAAAGTAGTTTTTAAGCAATCTAATTATAAATCAATTATTTAAACATCTTGGTTCAATGTTTATATTTATTCATATTTTACGATTTCTCAAATTATTTTTTTCTAAATAATGAGCAAATTTCCATAATTAACATTTCAACCCCTGTTTCCATCTCTATTTTACCAGTCTTTATCTCTCTTTCAATTTCCCAGCATCTAAAAAAACTAATTTTTTTAAATTTAAATTTGTATAATTTTGCTCAAGTTCCAGCTTTTTTAAAAAAATCACATAGGAATTTGGAATTCGATTATTGGATTTAAAAACTTCCTTTATTTCTTCAAATTCCATTTTGAAAGCATTATAATTTCTGCTAAATTTTTCTCCCACGTTTTTTTAATGAACTTATTTTTATACATCGTTTCAAGTTCACTGTAAAGAGAATACAAAATTCCCATATATTCCTTCTTCTGCTCCAAATATCTCATTACATCCGCTGGATTATTCAACAATATATTCCGTGTCATCTCATAAATCTGATATTCCTTTTCAACCGACACAACATTTTTTATTTTTTCAATATCAAATTTCTCTCCATTCAAAAAAACCTTAATTTTCTCCACTTCATTTCTAACTTTAAACGGATTATTTCCAATCATCTCCAGAAGCAATGCCAGATCTCTGCCATTTATTCCTAGTTCATTCACAATATAGGCCCGTATTTCCTCTTCAGTCTCCTTCTGAAACAAAAAGACTTTCATTTTCCTATTTTTTTCCAGCTCATCCAGCAACTTTTTAACTTTGCCCCAAATTTCCCATCTTCCTTGTCATAATCAATAATAATTTCCTTATTTACTATCTCAAGATTTGCTATGTATTTCAAGATTTCCTCAATATTTTTCAGTTTTTCTGCCCTTTTTAACACAACCAGTTCCTGACTTAAAAATATCGAATTAATATTAATTTTCTCCAAAAACTGCTCGTTTTCCTTCAGATCCACATCAAAAAAACTCTCACTAATCCCCACATTTTCCTTCCGTATTTTCTCCAGAATCTCAAAATACTTAAATTCCCTCTGCTTTTTCCCTCCAATAAAATAAATCATTTATTTCCTCACACTTTTAATCTAATACTAAATCCCATTTGAAAAATAGAAATTATATTTTATTTATTTCCTGACAAGGGGTCTTGACCCCTTGCATAATAGAAGTTATAATAAATCTATTATTTTAACGGGAAATAGTATAAAAACCAAAAAAATATCTTCTAATACTCATTAATTCAAATAACTAATCCTTTGGCACATCATAAACCTGATGGCAAATCGGACATTCCAAATATTCTTTTCTACCACTTATCGGAAAAACTGGTATCCAAAACAAAGTAAACCAGTCACGATATTCCATAAAATTCCAGTCAGATGTATTGTTGCATCTTGAGCAATGACAGTTTTCTAGTGTTCCTAAATTTTTAAATTTTCTTTTCGTTCCAAATATTAAAATCATTCTGGATGCTTCTCCTTTAATTTTTACATTTTTTGACAAGGGGTCAAGACCCCTTGCTAATCTTTTAATTATAAAATTTTTTTAATTACTAATCTTCTTTTTCAACTTCCAGCAATTTCAATCTCAAATCATCTTCAAGCACTTGTTCTTCAATTCCCGCAGGTGCTCCTGTCATCAAGTCTTGCCCCTTATTAGTTTTAGGGAACGGAATTACTTCTTTTATTGAATCTTCCTTCAACATTGCCATAAGCCATCTATCAATTCCGTAAGCAAGTCCTCCATGTGGCGGAACCCCATATTTCAACACTTCCAAGAAGAATCCAAATTTGTCTTCTAATTCTTCTTGACTAAATCCTAATTTTTCAAAAACTTTCGCCTGTAAATCTTCATCGTGAATTCTGATACTTCCTCCTCCAATTTCATAACCATTTAAGACAATATCATATGAATCTGTCTTAATTTTTGCAAGTTCATTCGTATCGAGATATTTTCTATCTTCCTCCTTAATCGAAGTAAATGGATGGTGTTGCGCTTTGTATCTATTTTCTTCTTCACTCCATTCAAACATAGGAAAATCAACTACCCATAAGAATTTAAACGCATTTTTGTCGATTAATTCCAACTCTTCTCCCAGTTTCAATCTCAACGCTCCCAATCCATCATGCACAACTTTATATTTATCAGCCAAAATTAACGCAACTTCATTATTTTTAATTCCCAATTTTTCAATAATTTGTGTCAATTTTTCTTCTGAGAAGAATTTCGCAATTGGAGAATTTATTTCTCCATTTTCATTCATTTTAATATACGCCAAACCTTTTTGCTTTAAAGTATGTTTTCACATAATCTTCCAAATCTTTTATATATTTTCTCGAGAATTTTTCCGCATTTGGTGCAACAATTGCTTTTACATTCCCACCATCTTTCAATGCATTTTCAAAAACGCCAAATCCACAATCAGCAGTTTCTTCAGATAAATCAATCAATTTCATATCAAATCTCAAATCTGGCTTATCTGAACCATAAAAATTCATCGCATCATCGTAGCTCATTCTTGGAAAATTTTCAGTAATTTTAATTCCTGTAACATCTTTAAATACTGTTTTTGTTAATTCTTCAGCCATTGAAATCACATCTTCCTGCTCAACAAACGACATTTCCATATCTAATTGAGTAAATTCAGGCTGTCTGTCTGCTCTCAAATCTTCATCTCTAAAACATTTTGCTAACTGATAATATTTGTCAATCCCAGAAACCATAAGTATTTGCTTAAATAATTGTGGTGATTGTGGCAATGCATAAAAATCACCTTTGTTAGTTCTACTTGGCACGATAAAATCCCTCGCTCCTTCAGGTGTTGCTTTTGCCAAAATCGGAGTATCGACATCTAAAAATCCATTTTCATTCATAAATTTTCTAATTGAAAACAGCATATCGTTTCTTTTAATAATATTATTCAACATTTTTGGTCTTCTAATATCCAAATATCTATAAGTCAATCTCATATTTTCGCTAAGATTCCCAGTTTCACTAATTTCAAATGGTAACTGTTTCGCACGGCTTAAAACTTCAATTTTTTTCGCTTCAATTTCAATATCCCCAGTTGGAATATTTTTATTTTTACTACTTCTTTCAGCCACAACTCCTGTAACCTTCAAAACCCATTCATTCTTATACTTTTTAGCTTCCTCAAAAAGCTCACTCCCAGAAACTTCCTCATTCAACAAAATTTGAGTAACCCCATATCTATCCCTCAAATCAATAAACACAAAGTGACCCAAATCCCTAACTTTAGAAATCCATCCTGATAAAGTCACTTCTTCGCCAATATTTTCCATTCTTAATTCATTTAATTTATAATCTCTATACATTTTTTATCCTTTCTTTTATTTATTTAATGATTTTATATTTTATTTTCTTATTTTTTCCCAAAAATAGCTCAAAATTTCTCAGTTTCAAATCAATATCAATAATCTGCCTAATTATCGAATAAATTAAAACCATAATATCCCACTTTGAATTCATTATACTTTTTCACACCAACAATTATTATGAACAGCCCAGCACATTTCATAACGATATTTTTTTATATCTTCTTTAAACTTGTGATCAACAAAAAAATCTAATTAAACTTGCAAGAATAATAGCAGCACAATTTACTAAATTTCCCAAAGAGTCACTTCATTTCTTTTTAAAATATATTCTTCAAATATGTTTTTCTCTAGTATTCCTATTTTTCTCCATAAAATCAAACATTGTTTTTACATCTTCAATATTATATTTTTTTATCCTTCCTTTTATTCCAATTTTTTTCAACTTATTGTAAACATTTTTCTACCGTTATATTTTTTTAAATTTTTCATTTTTTTCAATATAAAGTCAAGTGTCGAAAGCAGTTCAATTTTACTTTCTTTTTCGTATAAATTATTTGAAGAAATATTGTAAAAATTTTTTTCATATTAATATAAATTTTTTTACTGCCTTTTTTTAAATTTAATTTTTTTCTTTTTGTAAATTTTTCTGTTATATTAGTTTTTAACATTTCTTTTTCAATTTCAGTAATTTTCTTATTACTTGTTCTTGAATATTCTTTTAATTTCAAATACTGTATGTTTAATAATTTTTGAAAATGGACCTTTTTAATTCCTTTTTTAAAAATTAAAAATAATTACTCTTATCTCCTAAATATATTAACTTTTTGAAAAAAATTAAATCCGTCAATTCAGTTTTTTTATTTTCATTTTTTTACATTCGATTAAAGCATATGCTATCAAATAATGTCCTTTACCTAATTTTTATCTCATTTAATGACGGTTCATAAACCACAACTTTAATTTTTTTGAGAAATTCTTTTTATCAAATTCCAAAATTTCATTTTTTTACTAAATTCCAATCCAACTTACCATTTCCTGCTCCAATCGGTGGTAAAGCTATACTTTTTAATATCTAATTTTAAAATTAACTCTTCCAATTTTTTTCAATCCAATCTTTATATATTCAATCTTTGAATTTTTCTCTCCAATTTCTTTTTTTGTTGGAAAAATTAATTATAATTTTTTTCCTTTTTTTCTACCGTATAAACTAAATCTTTCCCAATTTCAATTTCCTTAATTTTACATTTTTTTCATAATTTTTTTGAAATTATTTAGATATTTTCTCTTAAATTGATAAGCTAATCCTTTTCCCCATTATTCCAACTGTATTTACAGGATTTATTAATGCATCAACATCACTTTCAAAGATATTTCCTTTTTTTAAATTCCATAAAAATCACCTTTTTACCTATAAAAAAATAATTATATTTATCTATAGAAATTTCAACATCAATATTATTATTTTTTTCAAAATTTTTTTAACTTTTTTTGATTGTTCTTCAGAACAAACTATTATTTTTCAATTAAAATCTATATTTAATCTATCCTCTATTAATATTTCAGACATAAGAAATTGTTGAACTTCTCTATCTTTTATAATTCAAACCCCCATTATATTTTTGGTAACTTTTTCTTCCTCTTTTCTTAAATTTTTTTAATAAATTCATCTAAATTTTTTAAATTCGTGATTATTTTTTTAGAAATTGGATGATATAAAAAAATAATTTAGAGTAATTTTATTTAAAGTTAAACTTTCTGTAGCACAATTTAAAAAAATCATATTTTTCTTTTTTTATTAACCTTCAAAACACTCCAATTATAAGGAATTCCATATTTTTTTGTAGATAATCAATATGAAAAGGAATATTATTTTTCTAATCCACCTCTTTTTTTCAACTATTTCTATATTTGCTGTATCTTTATAATCACATCCTATATTTTTTTAATTCATTTCTAGACATTAATCCATTTTTTAAAATACTATCTAAATTTTCAATATGTGTCAAATGATGAATCCACATGAATAATCATTCCTTTCAAATTTATTTCAAAATTTCAAAACTTCCTCGAAGCCATATTTTTTCTGCTCCCCAGTACTAAATTTCTTAACCGTAATCACATTTTCATCTCGTTCTTCTTCCCCTAAAATCAACACATATTCAGCATTTTCACGGTTTGCCTTTTTCATTTGTGCTCCAAAACTTTTTGCATTATAGTCAAAGTTTACTTTAATGCCATTTTTTCTAAGTTCATTTACTGTTTTCACAAAATATTCTTTTGTATCATCGAAATAAATTACATAAATTTTTTCTTCATTTTCAGAAATTATAGAATCATCCATTAACATCGCAATTCTTTCCATTCCAGCGGCAAATCCAATTCCAGGAACTTTCGCATTTCCTAATATTTCAAGCAATCTGTCATATCGTCCACCCGCTAGAACTGTCGCTTGTGACCCCAATTTACTCGATTTAATTTCAAAAACCGTGTCCGAATAATAGTCAAGCCCTCTAACTAATTTATCATTTACAACATAATTCACGCCCAACAATTCCAAATATTTTTTAGTATCTTCAAAATATTTTTTACTTTCTTCATCCAAATAATCATAAAGTTTTGGTGCATTTTTAAACTCTTCCTGATCACCTTTATCCTTAGAATCCAAAGCTCTCAAAGGATTTTTCTCATATCTTTTTTGCGAATCTTCACTCAATTTATCAAGTCTTTCAAACATAAATTTTTTCAAATCTTCAATATATTTTTTTCTCGACTCAACATTTCCCAAGCTGTTAATTTCCACAACTAAGCCAGTAATTCCAAGCTCTTCAAGAAAATCACAACCCATTTTAATAATTTCTGCATCTAAATAAGCACTTCTCACACCAAACATTTCCACTCCAGTTTGATGAAATTCTCTCATTCTCCCTTTTTGCGGTGCTTCGTATCTGTACATTGGACCATTGTAAAACCATTTCACTATTGGAGAAGACTTATGAAATCCAGCTTCAAGATACGCTCTCACAACTCCCGCAGTTCCTTCTGGACGCATTGTAACATCTCTTTCTCCTTTATCCTTAAAATCATACATTTCTTTTGAAACAACATCAGTCTCATCTCCAACACCTCTTCTAAAAAGCTCCGTTTCCTCTAAAATCGGCGTAATTATTCGCTCAAATCCATATTTTCCAAAAACTTTTTTTGAAGCATCTACAATCGCATCGTATTTTTTCACATCATCAGAATATCTATCTTTCATTCCTTTTAAGGCAGCTATCATAATTTTTTCCTTTCTTAAATTAATATCGTCAATTTTATTTTATAAATTATTATACCACAATTGACTAAAGATTTTAAGATGTGGGATTTTTTTAGTTTAATTTATTTTATTTAATTTATTTTTTTATCTTTTTCATTTTCATTTTCTATCAAATCTCTTAAATCATTACTTCCTTCTTCATAAATTATTTTTTTGCAATAACTCTCAAAAATTTTTATAAAGTTTTCTCAAGCCATAAAATATTAAAATTGTCAAAAGAAAAGTTTGTGAAAATAATAATGAAAAATAATAAATTTATGTTTTTGTTGATTTTTATACAAACTTTTTTTCTAAAAAAAGACTAAATACGATATTTCTTAGCAAATAAACCTGCACAGGAATATAAATTGCAGTTGCCATGCGGATTATTTTTTTAATATTGAAAGTACAAGTTTTCTTATTTCAAACGAATATTTTTTTCTCTTTGCAAAAATTTTTATACATAATTTTTTTCTTTTGTAATAAATTCCAGCTCAAAATATCTATTTTTTTAAAGTCAAAAGTAACATAAAAATTACAGAAATCAAAAAAACATCACATAATTAATCTGTTTTTTTATTTTCAATTTTTTTATCCACAATAAAAATTTCTTTCCCTTTGTTTTTTTGAAAATATCGATAACTACTGTTTAACGGTAAATAAATTCCATTTGAAAGTTTTATAACTTTTTCCTGAAATAATATTTCCGCTATAAATTTTATTTTTTTGAAAAAAATTTTCACAACATTATTTTTTTAAATCAACATATTCGCCCTTTTTGTGAATTCAAATTTCCATTTTCTTCTTCAAAATTACTTCTATTTTTTCATAATAAAAGCATAAGACTGCTATTTTTCCTTGACTAACAAATTTTTCAACTCTATAATTTCCTTCTATTTTTATTTCTCGAATCAATAATTTTTCCCATTTTTTTATCAACCGACCATTTAAAATGATAATTTTCATTCAAAATTTCAATAGTAGAATTTTTTTCAACAAATCCATATCATCCACATCATCGCTTTCCAAAATTAAAAAAACTCTGATTTTTCTCCAAAAGCTTTTTTGTATAATTCTGAAAAGTAAGATTTGCCAAAAACAGCAAAATTATTCCAACTATTATTTTATCCCATTTAATATGCAAATAAAAAGCACCAATATAAAACTTTTTCGTCATCTGCACCCAAAATAGACTTGCCCACCTTATAAAAACCAAACTCATCCAAACTATGACAAATGTTATCCAGCTCACAAAAATCAATAAATAAATGTGATAATCCAAAACTTTAATTTGCCAGGCGATATTTAAAGAAGTCAATATCAACATTACATAAACCGTAATTTCCAAAAAAAGAATTGGGAAAAAAATCCATTATTTTAATTTGATTATTTTTTTATTTTCAAATATTTTTTTCGCTTGTAATAAAGATTTTTTTAAATTTTTTTCTTAGTCTTATTTTTTTCACAAACTTTTCTTAATTCCCTTATTTCATTTTTCTATTTTTTTAACATCATAAATTTAAACTTCTTTAAACGAACATCATTTTTTTCAAATATTTATTTTTCATTTCGCATAAGTTTTACTTTTTGTAGAAATAATATAAGAAACAATAATTTTATACAAAAACTTGTAAAACTTTTTATAATTTCTTTCATTTTTTTCTTCTTTCTTGTATTTTTTTCTTTCTTGCATTCTTTCTTTTTTTCTTTTTTTCTTTATATTTTTTTAAATTTTATAAAAAAAGACTGGCTCAAGTCCAGTCCGATTTAATAAAAATTTTTTTATTTTTTTATTTTTTTATTTTTCTTATCTTTTTTTATTTTTTTCTAATTTTTTTAATTTTTTTATAGCCAGTCACTTCTATACATTCTATAATCCATTTCAGGGAAAATATTGTCTCTACTTTCTATTTCAGAAATCCAGCTTTCGTCAAGCGAACCACCTTTGAAATCTTCGTAAATTTGAATAATCTATTTACATGGTCACTTATTTTTTTATGAGCATAACCCACCATTGTTCCTGTATACATTATAAATTCCCAACAAGAAGTCTGAGCCATGACTAATTCTCTTGCAGCTTGATTTAATGCTCTGTATTCCAATTCATTGTAAGGTTCTCTTCCATTTGCAAGTTCTATCATTTTTTCTGCTGCTTTGTGCAAATGTCTATACGCATAATCGTTTGAACCATCAATCCAAACATCATAATATCCATTTGCTCCCCAGCTTGACATACTTACATCCACAATTTGGTTAGTTGGATATTTTTTCAAATATTTATATGGTGTAATTGTTGAAAAATCAGATTCTGCTGCTGCTCTAAATACCCATTCCAAGAAGATAGGTCCTTCATACCACCAGTGTCCGTATAATTCCGCATCATATGGTGAAATTACAATTGGTTTTCTATATTTCATTTTTGAAGCCAAAAATTGAATTTGTTTAGAACGATTAAATACGAAATTATAAGCATGTTCTTTGGCTCTGTTATATGCTAACTCAGGGTCATAAACCGCTTTGTAAGTACCTTTTTTATCTGTGATTGCGTGATATTTTATTCCAATATTTCTTCTTACACCATCACTATGTAAATAAGGTTTTACATAATCGTAGTCCAATTCATATCCAGCATCTTTATGGAATTCTCTATAAACTCCATCTCCAGGATATCCAATTTCCGAACTCCAAACTTGTTCTGATGATTCTAAGTCACGAGCAAATGCTGCAACATAATTTTTTGTATAAACAGGTGAATAAATTCCATAAACTGGTCTTGGATCACTGTGCATTATTCCGTGAGCGTCGACTAAAAAGTAACGGAATCCGTGTTTTTCCAAAAATTTATCTTGTCCAGGATAATAAGCACATTCTGCAAGCCATATTCCTTTAGGTTCTCTTCCAAAGTTTTTTATGTAATCTTTTTTTGCCATATAAACCTGAGCGTTTACTGCTTCTGGATAATCTTTCATAACAGGTAAAAATCCATGTGTCGCTGTAACAGGTATAATTTCCAAATTTCCTTGATCCTGAAATTTTCTAAATGCTCCTACTAAATCTCTTCCGTATTTTTTCTCAAAGACATCTTTTGCTCTTTGGTTAAACCACAAATTATGTTCAGCAACTTTTTTCATATCAGGATAAGGTGCTAATCTTTCTAATTCTTTTTTACAAAATTCAACAAGCTTGTTGATATGTTTTAAATATCTGTTTCTCAACAAATCGTCATTCATCATATTTACAAGTGTCCCTGACATTGTTATTGTCATATTCCAAGGAATATTATCCCTTGTCAAATTGTCAAACATTTCCAAAAGCGGAATATATGTTTCAGTAATAGCTTCATATAGCCAGTCTTCTTCCAAAAATTCCTCATATTCAGGGTGTCTTACATAAGGTAAATGTGCGTGCAAAACAAAACTTAAATATCCATTATTCATACTTTTTTTCCTCCATAATCAAATTTTTTATTATATATTATTTATACCACATTTTTTTAACTTTTTTTAAAGCCTTATTTTAAATATCTTTTTTTTATTTACAATTTTAAGAAAATTAATAAAATATTTTTAACTTATTACTAATAACTTTTACGCTCACATCTTCATTTTTTTCCCTCTTTCGCCATCAATGCTAACTCCTATTTTTTTCTTCAATTTTTTTAATTTCACATTTTTTTATCTGCAAAATTCTCACATAATCGTTGTTCATCAAATTATTATTTAATAAATCTAAAAAAATATTTTTTTGAAATATCAAGCGGATTGTCAATATTTTTTTACAATTAAAATATGCAAAAAAATTCATCATTTACATCCGCATTGTAAATTATTTCATCAAATCCAGCAACACTTTTTTCCATTCAAAATCATAAATAAAATTGCCTTTTTCTTCAATATCTTCATAATTTTTTTCCATCAAAAATCTGCATTTTTAAATCAAATTTTTTTATATTCGTCAATTCTGTAAGTCCATTCAAATAATATGCAACTTTTTCCAATTGTCTTTTTTTAAATTTTTTTGTCTGTATTATAAGAAATTTTTTTGAAAAAAAGTCCACTTGCATAAGATGACAAAAAAATCTTCTTCCCATTAATTAAACCAAAATCAACATACTTCGGCTCTTTTTATTAAAATATTGTAAATCCAATCATCAATATTATTTCCTAAATTTAGTGATTTTTCCAAAATCATTTGAAGTTCCAGTTGGAAAAAAATAGCAACTTTTTGGAAACTTTATATTTTTTTACATAAATTTCACTTAAAGTTCGGCTAAGCGTACCATCTCCACCAGATAAAATTAAAATATCATATTTTTTTCACTTGCCAAAAATATCACAGAGTTTATTATAATTTTTTTATTTATACTGTAAAAAGTTACTATAATTCCCTTTTTTTAAAAGTTTGGTAACTATCAAATCGAAATTATTCAAAATTACATTTGAATTTCCAGATTTTCGGATTATATACTAAAAGTGCTTTCTTTAGTTTTTTTCATAAATTTTTCCCTACTTTCCTTGTTCTATTCTATTCTCTTTTTTTGATTTTTTTGAGTTTTTATTTTTTTAATTTTTTTAGTTTTTTTCAATTTCTTCGATTTTTTTACCATCTTTTAAATTTTTTTCCCAACTTTTCTTTTTCCTTTTCTTTCTCCAAAAATATGCTTTCAGTTATAAATCCTTTGTCATAGCCTTTTGGCTCAAACCACTGCATTTTACTTTTCTCAGTTTGAATTTTTTTCTCCTCTTTGGTCAAATTATTTCCATTTTTTATTTTAAAATACATTTCAGGATCGACTCTGTTTAAAAGACCTTTTCCTCTCATTTCAAAAGCTATTTCAAAATGTAAATGTGGCGCATGAGTTCCACTTGCATTTCCTGTTGTCCCTGTTTTTGCTATAACCTGTCCAGCTTTCACTTCATCACCAACTTTTACTTTAACTTCGCTCAAATGAGCATATCTTATATACTTTATCGGAAACGCAGGATTGTAATTAGGTCCGTAAAGCTGTTCTCTTGCACTTTCTTTTGGCTTATAATGCTTTCTTTTTATTTTTCCAAATCAGCAGGATTTACTTCCAAATAAAGATTTAGACCGTAACCTTTTTTATCAACATATAAATCAACAACTTTTCCATTTAAAACCGCATACACATCAGTCCCAGGCTGCGCAAAAATGTCAACTCCCTGATGAACTCTTAGACCATTACTTCGAACTCGTCCAAATTTTGACCAATCAGGATATTCTTCTCCACGAAAATTATAATATGCAAGTTGTGGGTCTTTTACTGGATTAATTCTAAAAATATTGTCATCCTCCTCGAAAACACCATTATCTTTTAAATTTCTATTTCCATTAAATATCAGTACTAAAATAACAATCACAAGAATTGCAAAAGATACAATTCCTGCAATTATCATATTTTTTTTATTTATAAAATTTTTGTTTTTACTCTCTTCCATAAATTAATTAAATCTCTTCTCCTTATATTTTTAAAATATCCTTTTAAAATGCGGCATTAAATCCTAATTTTACAGCGCTATTTTTACTGTCTTGCAATTCATAAGATAATTTTACCCCAAAATTATTTGTGACATTATATTTTAAACCAGCTTCCGCATTTACTCCACCTCTTGAATAAGATAACGGCGCAAGTTCATATCTTGTCAAATGTTCTCTTTCTCTGTGATAAGATTTTTTAGAAAATCTACTTTCATATTCCACATTACCAAATAAATCAACTTTTCCAAGCGATGTTTCTCCATAAATTCCAATTATTCCGTTTGGTAAAGTTGTCGATGTTCCTAAAAAGTTAAGTTTGTCAATATCTCCTTCTTTAACTCTTGTAACTCCAAGACCGACATATGGTTTTATGTAACCGTTGTCAAATAAAAATTTGTAACCTAATTTTGTTGAAAAATCTAAAATTTTTGACTTAAATTCCGCATCACTTATAGCTCCAAGAGTTTTACTTGTCTCAAATCTATGTTTATTTGTCGAATAAAGTAAATTTCCTATTAAATCAATGTTGTCGTTAAAGTCATATTTTCCACTTAATCCAAGCTGATAAGATTTAATTTTTTCTTTTATATCTTCAAATTTTTCTTTGTAATAAACATTAGATGTGTCATACCCAAAAGTTGTTCCCAAAGTAAATTTCCCAAAATCTTTTGATCCATTAAGCAAAACACCGTCGCTGACTGAATTATATTTTACATTGCTCTTTTTATCTTTATATCTGTCGCCATTGTTATCCAAATACTGGATATCCAATTTGTACTGACCATCTTTTGTTTTTTCAAGATTTTTTAATGTCGTATTTCTAGCCGATCTCGCTAAATCTAAATCAACTTTTGAACGAGGCATTTCAACTGTAACTTTTTCCGCCGATTGATTTTCAGGTGAAAATAAACTTCCATTTTTTGGAGTAAAATTATTAACTGTCATCATCAAATCTTCAAAATATGTTGGCAAATCATCATAAGCATTCGGTGTCGCAACAGTTGTGATATAAACAAGTCCCGCATTTCTTTCACGAGATAATTTTATAATTTCTTCATACTGTTCAGGCGTTGCTGAGTGAATAATATGATAAATTTTATTGGCATTTTCTGGATTAGTTTCAAATTCAGAAGTTCTGTTGGCAAAATTATTTATATAATCATTTGCTGAAGTTTCATTTGTTAGCCAAATATCTGCATATGGTGCAATTGCATCATTAATCTGTGCACCTGGATTTCCTATTACGGTCATGCTGGGATACTTAGTTTTAACATATTTATATAAATTTAACATATAATTTACTTCATTTTGATTATTTCCATTCAAAGTTTCATCAAAAAATATTCCAGAAATATTATTATTTCCATAAAACTCAACATATTTATCAATATCAGCATAAACATCGTCAAGATTTCTTGTAAATCCTGTAGTTTTGACATAACCTACACTTTTTACTCCCGCTTCATTATTTTTTTTAATCTGTTTTGTAAAATTGTCATTTACTTGGGTATCAGGTCCATTATTAGGATTTATAATTGCATAAGGGATTTTTCCAGCACCATTTTTAGCAACACTTTCCCAATATTGATCTCCATCTGCTGGAGCATGATAAGTTGGCATAACAACTGTCTGATTTTTAAGCGGTGTTTCTTCTGCTCTATGTTTTTTTGCAAAGCCACCTTTATATTCAACATTAATTTGAATTAAATCAGGATCTTCACTATAACTATTTTGAGATTTCTTTCTTATATTATTTCTTTTATAATTATAATTAGATGTTGTTGAATCTTTAGAAGATACATTTTCAAAAAATTTTTTTGAAGGATTTGCAGCTATATTTTTCATCACGGTAATTTTCTTTTTCTTGCTTAACAATAACTGTTTGATTTTTGATTTTTTTATCTTTATCTTTTTTTAGAGTCTTCTTTTTTTCTTTCAGCTCTTCTTTTTTTCAAATTCTTCAATGCTAATCTTTTTCAATTACAAGATTTCCATTTTTCGTCGTCATTGTCGGGATCACTTTTATTTAAAGCAACACTTTCTTCTTCTGTAACTTTAGAAGAATCATTTGTTTCAATATTGTTATTATCTATTGGTTTTCCATAACTTATTCCTGCAACTCCAGCCATAATGCATGGAATTATCTTTTTTTAATTGTCTTTTCATTATTAAGCGCTCCTTTTTCGCATAAATTTTTATTTCAATTTTTTTCTTAATTATAAAATAACACAAATTTTTGCAAAAAGTAAACAAAATATTTTTTTAATATATTTTTAATTTCAAAAAAATAACTAATTTTTATTATTCCAGCCATTTTTTTCTAATTACTTCGTTCTTGCTCACAATTATTTTTTTATTAATATAATTATACCACATTTTTCTATTAATCCACAACCACAACAACTTTCCCATTCGCCATATTTCCTTCCAAAAATTCATGTGCTTTTGCGATTTCATCCAATGTAAAAACTTTTGAAATTTTAGGTCTAATCGAATGTTTTTCAAGAAACTCAAACATTTCATTAACTGTATCTTTATTGACATTTGTACTATCAAATGAAGTTAAATATGACTCTGAAATAATATCAACCAATGGCTCAAAATCTTCAATTATCCAGCCTCCAAGACATCCTGTCATACAGACGATTCCACCTTGCTTTACTGATTTTAGTGACGATTTCAAAGTTGGTCTTCCAATTAATTCTAAAACTTTATCCACGCCATCTGGGAATAATTTTCTTAAATTTTCATCAAAATTTTCATCTCCAAGAATCACTTCATCTGCACCTTTTTCCTTCAAAAACTGCTCTTTAGATGCACTTCTGCTCGTAGCGATAACTCTCACATTGATAGCTTTTGCCAACTGAATAGCTGCTAATGCCACCGACCCTGTTCCACCTCGAACTAAAAGTTTTTCTCCTTCCTTTAATTTCAAACTTTTAAAAAGTGAGCCATACGCTGTATAATAAAGTTCTGGATACGCTGCAATTTCTGACCAGAAAATATTTTCTTCTGTAATTTCCAAATTTTCTGAAAATTTTTCTTTTAATTGCTCCTTATTTTTTAACTCGATATTATCAATATTCTTGAAGAAACTTTTTTCATTAGGCAATCTATAAACTTGATTTTTCGGAATCAAAATATATTCTGCATAACTTCCGTCAAATTCTCTTCCCATGCCATTCATCATCGAAAAAACTTTGTCACCTTTTTTAAAATCGCTGTTAGACGGATCTTCCACAATGCCGACACATTCGATCCCAATTACTCTTGGAAGTTTTACTGATGGCGAATCTCCTTGACGAGTAAAAATTTCTGCTCTATTTATTCCAAATGCTTTTATTTTCACAAGAATCCAATCTTTTTTCACTTCTGGAATTGGAATATTTTTTATTTTCATTTCTTCAGCACTACACGGTTTTTCAAGCACCATTGCTTTCATAAATTTTCTTTTCATAAATTTTAACTTCCTTCCTTTTGTTTTTTTATTTTTAAAACATTTTATCATTTTTATAAAAAATATTTGACTTTTTTAATTACTATATGGTAATATAAATTTACGATATAGTAATATCTTTATGTGAATATATTATCATATAGTAATAATTTTGTAAAGGAGGAAAATACTATGAAATCAAACTCTGGATTTTATATAAGCAGAATAAAACAAGTAAATACTAGACTTTTGAATAAATTTTTGGCACAAAAAAATATAACGGCGTTTAATGGGGAACAAGGTCGAATTTTGCATGTGCTTTGGGAAAATGATGGGATTAGTAATAGAGAATTGTCGAAAAAATCCGGTCTTGCTATGAGTTCACTTACAACGATGCTTGAACGGATGGAAGAAAAAAAATTATTGATACGAAAATTTTGTCCGACTGATAAACGGAAAAGTTTAATTTTTTTGACGGATTATGCAAAATCCTTGAAAAGTGAATATGATGAAATTTCTGACAAAATGACTGAAATCTCTTTTGAAGGAATTTCAGATGAGGAGAGATTGGCTTTTGAGGCGACTTTAGAAAAAGTTTTGTATAATTTTGAAAAAGCTGAACAGGAATTTAATAAAAAATAATTTAAAATACTGAACAAAATTTGAAATTTATAAAATTTATAAAAATTTATTTGGTATTTAACTGGAGGTAAATGAATGATAGAATTTATCAATGTTGGAATGACTTATCCAAATGGGAATGTTGGATTAAAAAATATAAACTTGACTATAAAGGAGTCTGAAATTACGGTTTTTATTGGACCGTCTGGGAGCGGGAAAACTACGCTTTTGAAAATGATTAATCGGTTGGAGGATAATACGACTGGGGAAGTGAAAATTAACGGAAAAAATGTAAAAGATTACAATATTCACAAAATGCGTTGGGATATTGGATATGCTTTGCAGCAAGTGGCACTTTTTCCGCATATGACGGTTGAAGAAAATATTGCGATTGTGCCTGAATTGAAAAAATGGAAGAAAGAAAAAATTGATGCGAGAATTAATGAGTTATTAAATATGGTTGGGCTTGAGCCTGAAAAATATCGAAAGAGAAACCCTTCAGAATTATCTGGTGGAGAAGCACAAAGGGTTGGAATTGCAAGAGCTCTAGCTGCTGATCCAAAAATTATTTTGATGGACGAACCATTTAGTGCATTAGATCCCATTACTCGTGCAAATTTACAGGAAGATGTGAAAAAACTTCAAAAACAAATTCACAAAACAATTGTTTTTGTAACTCACGACATTGAGGAAGCATTTTTATTGGGGGATAAAATTTGTATTATTCAAGACGGCGAGTTAGTTCAATCTGGAACCAAACACGAAATAATATCAAATCCTAAAAATGATTTTGTAAAAAGATTTATAGCTATCAAAAAGAAAGAAGGTGAAATTTATGAATAAATTAATTTTGACTTTTTTAGAGAAAAAAGACGAACTTTTTAGTGGAATTGTGGAGCATATTCAAATTTCTTTTATTGCACTAATAATCGCTCTAATTATCGCCATTCCACTAGGAATATATTTGAGCTACCACAAAAAATTAGCAAATATCGTTATTGCAATTAACGGCGTTATTCAAACTATACCGTCTTTAGCAATTTTAGCACTTCTAATTCCTATTGTTGGAATTGGGAGAAAACCTGCTATAATCGCCTTAATACTTTACGCTCTGCTTCCAATTTTACATAATACTTACACTGGGATTACTGGCGTGGATCCAATGTATATGGTAACTTCAAGAGCTTTAGGAATGAATAAATTTCAGCAACTTTCAAAAGTTCAGCTTCCACTGGCTATGCCCGTAATAATGACAGGAGTTAGAACGGCTGCAGTTTTAATTATTGGGACTGCCACATTGGCTTCACTTGTTGGAGCTGGAGGACTTGGAAAGTTGATTTTACTTGGCCTTGATAGGAATAATAACTATTTGATTTTGTTAGGAGCGATTCCTGCCGCTTTACTTGCGATTTTATTCGATTTCATCTTTAAGCAATTGGAAAAATTGAGTATCAAAAAAATATTAATTTTCCTAATTTTAATCACGTTTGCGTGTCTTTTTGGGTCAATTAGCAGTTTTAATAATACAAAAAAAGACAAATTGATAATTTCTGGAAAACTTGGTTCTGAGCCAGAAATATTGATAAATATGTATAAAATTTTGATTGAAGAAAATAGTAAAATTGGCGTTGAGTTAAAACCTGGACTTGGAAAAACTTCATTCGTATTCAATGCTTTGAAAAATGGCGATATTGATATTTATCCTGAATTTTCAGGAACTGCCGTTTTTACTTTCTTGAATGAAACTCCTGTGAATAATAATGCTGAAGATGTTTTTAATCAAGCACAAAAAGGAATGGAAACTAAATTTAAAATGGTTATGTTAAAACCTATGAAATATAATAATACTTATGCAATCGCTGTTAGCAAGAAGTTTGCTGATGAAAATAATTTGAAGACGATTTCTGATTTGGCGAGAGTGAAGGATAAAATAAAAGCTGGATTTACAAGAGAATTTAATGACCGTGAAGATGGATATCTTGGACTTAAAAAATTGTATCAGTTTGAAATTCCAAATATTAAAGAGTTTGAACCAAAACTTCGTTACGTTGCTGTTCAAAGTGGCGATATTAACTTGGTTGACGCATACTCTACTGATCCTGAACTTGCTCAATATAATATGGTTATTTTAAAGGATGATAAGCATTTATTTCCGCCATATCAAGGTTCTCCAATGATGCGTGAGGAAACTTTGAAAAAATATCCTAAATTGAGAAATATTTTAGAAAAAATAAGTGGAAAAATTTCAGATGAAGAAATGTCGACAATGAATTATCGTGTTTCTGTGAAAGGTGAGAAAGCGGAAGATGTTGCTAGAGAATATTTGAGAAATGCTGGGATTATAAAAAAATAATCAGAGATTGAACAAAATTTATATAAATTTAATATTATTTAACAAAGGGGGATTCCCCCCTTTTTTTTGATTACAGAAAGCGAATTTATTTCTATAGATTAAATAATTCTCTTAATTTTTTTGCCATTCCATCTTCAGCATTACTTTCAATAACTTCCGTGTCTGTTAATTTTTCAAGCAGCAAATAAATTGAATTTCCCATCGCAAATCCAAGACCAGTTTCTGTTATCAATTCATAGTCATTCAATCCGTCACCAAATGAAACTGCATCTTTTAATGTAAGTCCGTCTCTTTCAAGCAGCACTTCAGCCGCTTTTGCCTTATTGCAGTTTGCCGAAAACACTTCCAAACTTCCTTCGTTTGCAAATAAAAGACTTATATTTCCATCTCCAACCGCTTTTCTTATTTCATTTTCAAGTTCCAGCAGTTCATCATGATCTTCTCCAAGAAAAAAAATATTTTTTTGTAAAATTATGCTTTTTTTAAACTCTTCAGAGTAATTTGTTTTGGATATCTAGTTCTATCAGGCTTTTTATTGTAAAAATATTCTCGCAAATCTTCAGTAACAAACCAATTTGGTCCAGAATATCCAGTTATAATTATATCTTTCCCAAACGACTTGTAATCAATATCCAAGACTTTATCCAAATATTCTCGCTTCAAGTTATTTGAAAAAATTTCATTCCCATTTTCATCAAAAGCAACAGATCCGTGTGAAGTAATAAGTGGAACTTTCACTCCAAGCTCATCCATCGCTTCTTTTGCTCCTAAATAATTTCTTCCAGTCGCAATATAAAACTTTATCCCTTTTTTCAATAATAATTCTACTGTTTCCCTAGTAAATTCACTCACTTTATGCTCTGCATTCAAAAGTGTACCGTCCAAATCACTTACAACAGCTTTAAACATTTTATTCTCTCCTTCTTTCGTAGCTAATTATTATTTTTATTCTCATATCATTATAACACATTTTTCAATTAGAAAAAAGGAGGAAAAACTTCCTCCACTAAAAATCTTATTTTTAATATTTAAAACAAAATTTAAAAATCATAAATTATAATTATTTTATTCAAACTTCAATATTATTTATCTTTACTAATTTTTCCCCCACACTTCATCAGCAACTTCCTTGATAAATCTAAGTTTTGCCCATTGCTGTTCTTCTGTAAGGTGATTCCCCTCCTCTGTTGAAGCAAATCCACATTGTGGACTTAAATAAAGTCTATCTAGCGGAACATATTTTGAAGCCTCTTTTATACGAGCGATTACAGTTTCTTTTTCCTCTAAAGTCGGATTTTTAGAAGTTATAAGCCCCAATACAACTTTTTTATCCCCAGAAACTTTTGCAAGTGATTCAAAAGTTCCAGCTCTTTCGGTATCAAATTCCAAATAATAAGCGTTCACATCTTCTTTTCCAAAAAGTTCATCAGCAATTTTGTCATATCCACCTTGTCCAAACCAAGTCGAAGCATAATTTCCACGGCAAACATGCGTATTAATTACCAAATCTTCTGGATTATTTTGAAATACCCTATTATTTATATTTAAAAATCTTTCTGCAAATTCACGCCTAATAACTTCCTTATCCCTGTCACTTTTTTCAATAAATGAAGCAATAAAGTTGTCATCTACAAGACATCCCCAAGTACAGTCATCAATCTGCAAAGTTCTAAGCCCTTCATTATACAAATCATTTATTACTGTTTTGTAAGCATTTACAATATCATCTTCTAATCCTTTAAAATCAGGATAAACTTTAAGAAGTGCCTCAACATGCTTATCTTCCCTTACTAATTCCGCATAAAACTGTGCTGGAGCTGGTATCGTAAATCTAGCTTCCACACCTTTTTTATCTTTTACCAAATCTCGCAAAAATATAAAATGCTTTACAAACGGATGATTTTCCCCACTAATTTTTCCAGTAACAATCGCAGTATCATCACGAGTTACAACTCCATTAAATTCATATCCCTTATCAGCGTGAATATGTCCAATTCCATTAAATCCCCAGAAGAAATCCAAATGCCAGTAACTTCGTCTAAACTCTCCATCAGTAACACTTGTATATCCAAGTTCAATTTGCTTATCCACAATTTTTTTAATTTCTTCATTCTCAATTTTTGTCAATTCTTCCTTGTCAATTTTTCCTTTTTCAAAATCATTTCTAGCCTTTTTCAATCTTTCAGGTCTTAAAAAGCTTCCTACTACGTCATGTCTATGAGGTGCATTTATTGTACACATATTTATCAGCTCCTTTATTTATTATTTATTTATAAATTTATTATATTGCATTTTTTTATTTTTTTTAATAATATTTCTATAATCTACTTTTCACAATTTTTGTAGCTTCAACAAGATTTTCCAAACTCTTTACAGTTTCTGTAATTCCTCTTGTCTTTAATCCGCAATCAGGATTTACCCATAATTTTTCTTTTCCAATTTTTTTAACCATTATTTCTAAAGCTGCTACAATTTCTTCAACTGAAGGTACTCTAGGAGAATGAATATCATAAACTCCAGGACCTACCTCTGTTTCAAAGTTATTTTCTTTTAGGAAATCAAGAATTGTCAATTTTGATCTTGAAGCTTCAAATGTTATAACATCAGCATCCATATTGTCAATGTCTTTTATTATATCTTCAAATTGGCTGTAGCACATATGTGTATGAATCTGTGTATCCACTTTTACTCCGCTATGGCAAAGTCTAAATGCCTTCAATCCCCAATCAAGGTATTCTTTATGCCAATCTTCTTTTCTTAACGGCAATTTTTCCCTAAGTGCGGCTTCATCTATCTGAATTATTTTTATTCCTGCTTTTTCTAAATCCAATACTTCTTCTCGTATGGCAAGTCCAATTTGAAATGCCATTTCGCTTAATGAAATATCTTCTCTTGGAAATGACCAGTTTAGTATTGTTACAGGCCCTGTAAGCATTCCTTTAACAGGTTTTTCAGTTAATTTTTGAGCATATTCTGAATATAGAACTGAAATTGGCTTTGTTCTTTTCACATCTCCAAAAAAATTATTGGCGGTTTTTTACATCTTGTTCCATAAGACTGAACCCACGCTTTTTTTCTGTAAATACATATCCTGCCAGATTTTCTCCAAAAAATTCAACCATGTCATTTCTTTCATACTCTCCATGCACAAGCACATCAAGTCCAATTTTTTCCTGCAATTCTATACATTCTTTTATAAAGTTAAATACATTTTTATCATATTCTTCTTTGCTAATTTCACCTTTTCTAAATTTGCTTCTATTTAGCTTCACTTCCTTTGTTTGCGGAAAAGAACCTATTGTAGTTGTTGCAAGTAAAGGAATATTCAACTCTTCCCTTTGAATTTTCTGTCTTTCCTTTCTTGCTCCCTCTCTTACAAAATCACTATCTTTCAATTTTTTAACCGTATCTCTAACTTCCTTATCTTCCATTCCTTTTTCAGAAGTTATAATTTTTTGGTTTTTTACATAAAATTCATTTTCCTGTACTTTTTTTCCAGCGAATTTTTTCCCAAAGAACTTGACTCAATTCTCCCAACTCTTTTTAATTCTGATAATTTTTTTCCTCAGCAAACGAGAAATGTCTTAATATTTTTCTGATAATTTTTTTCATTTCTCAAAGTATAAGGCACATGAAGCAGTGAACAAGATGTCGTTATTACTATATTTTTCAACTTTTTCCTTTTTAAATTATTCAATATATTTAAAACTTTTTTTATAGTCACATTTCCAAATATTTTTTTCCCATTTACAATTCCTGCAAATAATATTTTTATCTTTTGGAAATCCCTTTTTCAGTTATTAATTTCTCAGTTTGTCTTCCTTCAGCAAAATCAAGACCTATCCCATCAAAAATCAAGTTTTTGTTATTGTCTTGTAGCAATCTCTCACATCTCCAAAAATATGTTTGAAGCAATACTTTTTACATCTTTCTTATTCTTCAAAATTTCTGTATAAATTTCTTCAAACAATTTTTATATCTTCCTCTGTCTGATCTGTTACTAATTGCGGTTCTTCAATTTGAATCCAATCGATATTTTTTTCATTACATTTTTTTCAGCAATTCCACATAAACATTTACAATATCAGTTAAATATTCTTTTTTTCTCTTTATTTCCAGTTGTTTTTAGCCAATTTATAAAAATGTAAATGGTCCAATTACTGACGGATGAGTGTTCACTCTTAATTTTTTTAGCTTCCTCAAGTTCATTAAATATCTTATCTGCATTTAATTTAATCTCTGCATAATCATCTAGTTCAGGAACCATATAATGATAATTGGTATTGTACCATTTTCTCATTGAAAGAGCTTTTTACATCTCCTTTTTCCCCTTGATAACCTCTCGCAATTGCAAAAATATGTATTCAGTTCATTCAATCCTAAATCTTTATAATGTTTTGGAATCGCATTCAATAAAATTATTGTATCCAGTATTCCATCATAAAATGAAAATATATTTCCCGGAATAAATGAAAATTTTTTTCTTCCTTCTGTTTTTAACCACTGGTCTTTTTCTAAGCTTTTTCCGCTATTTCCAAAAGTTCATTCTCTGTAATTTCATTTCTCCAATATTTTTCTATCGCAAATTTTAATTCTCTATTCTCCCCAATTCTAGGGTATCCAATAATCGCCGTTTTTCATAATTTATCTCCTTTATCTATTTGTTACACTAGTAATATTTCTAATTATTTTTTTGATAAAATTATTATATACAAATATATTATTTCTGTAAAATATATTTATTTTTTTGGTTTGTTATAACTTTTATTTATATCAATTTTTTTATAAAAAAACCGTACTAAAATTTACAATTCTAATCCAGTCTTTTTTTATTTCTTTTTATTTCAGTTTTTTTCAATAATATCTCAAAATAATTTTTTTATAAATTTTACAAAAATTTCCGTATATTTCAAATGCTCCTTCAAAGCCTCAACATAAACTTTCCCATAAACACTAAGTTTAATATTTTTCTGCATTATAATCCCAACTTTCATATACTCATCCACTTCCAGCGGTCTTGCAATAATATTTTCCCCATTTAATTCCTTACTGATTATCCCAGTACTCACAGTATATCCGTTAAGCCCGACTGCTAAATTAAACAAAGTCGCTCTATCTCTAACTTTTATATTTTTATCCCTATCAATCGTACTAAGTATTTCTTCCGAAAAATAAAACGAATTGTAATCCCCTTGCTCAAACGATAAATATGGATATTCCTTCAAGTCTTCAAGGCTAATACTTTCCTTTTTTGCCAAAGGATGATTAAAACTGATAAAAACATGCGGCTTTGCAGTAAATAATTCAATAAATTTCAAATTATTTCTTTTTATCATTTTCTCAATCACAGTTTTATTTGCCCCTGAAGTATACAAAATCCCAATTTCACTTTTTCTCTTGCTCACATCTTCAATAATTTCATTAGTCTGAGTTTCCCTAAGCGTAAAATCATATTTATTTTCCCCAAACTTTTTAATCACATCCACAAAAGCATTCACCGCAAACGAATAATGCTGTGTAGATACTGAAAAATGCCGAGTTATCTTATTCCCTTTCTTATACTCTTCCTCCAATAAATCTGTCTGCTCCAAAACCTGCCTTGCATACCCCAAAAATCTATCTCCCTCAAGAGAAACAATCACTCCCTTATTTGTTCTGTTAAAAATTGACACATTCATTTCATCTTCCAATTCTTTTATAGCCTTGGTCAGTGCTGGTTGAGAAACAAAAAGCTCTTTTGCAGCATCACTCAATGTCCCTTTTTCAGCGACTGTAACTACATATTTTAACTGCTGTAATGTCATTTTTTTCTCCTTCCATAATTTTTTACTCTAAATTATTCCCATTTAAACTACAAATTGGTTACAAATTTCTTTGCAAGAGATTAAAATACTCTATTAAAAAATAATATAAAATATAATTTCTTTCTTTTATTTAATATTATAAAATAAATTTTATAATATAATAAAAAGCCAGCTTCAATGCCGACTCTTTATTTTGTCAAAAAAATATTTATTCTATAACAAAGAGTTAAAAACTCCTTGTTAAATTTATTAAATAATTTCATATTTTCCTTATAATTTTTCCAAATATTCTGAAAGCGAAGTAGCTTTACGCCCTAAAACTTTCTCAATGTCAAAAGAAATACCAGATTGTTCACCTTGAGCGATCGCAGTATAAGTCGAAACCCAAGAATCATATTCCCATTGCTCAGCCTTCCAAATTTTACGACTTTCGTAAGCTTCTTCCACAGTTTCATCAATATACTTAATTTCTTTTCCAAAATATTCGCTCACAATTTTTACAATTTCATTCATTGTAAGTTCCTCAGGCCCTGTCATATTCAAAGTTTGATTTTCCCATTTTTTTGGATTTTCCAAAATTTTAGCAACAACTTCCGAAACATCTGAACGAACTACAACAGAGACTTTCCCATTCCCCGCAGGTCCTTTTATTTCTCCATATTCTCTGCACATATCTATAAAAAAATCCGCATAAAAATTATCTCTCAAAAATGTATATTTAAACCCTTTTTCTTTAATATACTCTTCAGTTGCATAATGATCTCTTCCCAATGTAAATACAGAATTTTTTGAAGCATTGTAAAACGAAAGATACACAATGTGCAAAACCTTTGCCATTTTAGCCGCATCAATAAAATCCTTATGTTGCTGAACTCGATTAGGATTTTCCGAACCAGACACCATAAAAAGCACATCAATTCCCTCTAACGATTTCACAGTATCTTCTGATTTATCATAACTCGACTTAAAAACATTAGAAAATCCCATTTTTTCAGCCTTTTCTTTATTTCTAGCCAAGTTTCTAATTTCTATTCCATTTTTCTTACATAATTTTGAAACAATTCCACCTAAATGTCCCGTCACTCCAGTTACTGCTATTTTAGCCATTTTAATCACTCCTCTTGTTTTCAAGTTCAAATGATTTTTTTAAATATTTTTTTCAGATTTTTCTTTAAATTTTTTTCTCTACTAATTTTATTTTTCAACAAGTTCAATAACTGCATCTTCCATATCTCTGATATATTCTGTTATTTTTTTATCATATCCATTTTCTATCAAAAAAATATGCTCCTACAGCGATAGAAGTTCTTTTATTTCCATCATTAAAAAAAGTGATTTTTTTGATATACTAAAAATTATGTACTCAATTTATCCAAAAAAATTCGAGGATAATACAAAATCATTTTTGCACGAAATCGCAAACTTTCTTTAGTCCTAACTTATCTTTATATCCTTTTTAATCCACCCGATAATTTTTAAAAACTTTATTATGTATTTTCAAAATATTAGAAACTTCAAAATATTTAATCATTATTTATCACGCATTCTAATAAATACATCTTTATTTTTCTTCCATTTTTTTCAAATAAAATATCCATTGAACTTTTTTTGTTATTTTATTTTTTTCAACAAAATTAGACATTAATTGAAGTAAAACTTCACTTTCACTTTTTTCCAGTTTTTTTCTACTGCTTTTTTTAAATTCATTAATTAATTCATTATTTTTTTATTTCTGCCATATATATCATTTTAATCACCTCTAATTTCTATTTTTTCCAAAAAATTCCCCCACTTTTTATAAAAATTATTTACCCTTTTACAACAACATTAACCAATTTATTTGGTACAACAATCACTTTCACAACTTCTTTTCCATCAATAAATTTCTTAGCCTTTTCTGATTCCAGCGCAAGTTTTTCAGCGTCATCTTTTGAAATTCCAATTTGAGCCGAAACCATATCTCTAACTTTTCCGTTTACTTGGATTACCAAATTGAAAGTATGATCTTTTGTCAATTCTTCGTCATATTTTGGCCATTCTTCTTCAAAAGTAAATGTTTCATTTCCTAAATAAGCCCACAATTCATCAGCTACATGTGGTGCAAATGGTGCGATTAACAAGATTGTTTTTTCCAATACTTCACGCCAGATTTTTTTGCTTTCTGAAGATATATTGTCTTTATCAATTACTTCTTGCTTGTAAGTCGTCATGTCGTTTAACAATTCCATAACAGCTGCAATTGCGGTATTGAAGTGGAAATCATCTTCGATGCTTTCTGTAACTTTTTTAACTGTTTGATGCAATTTCTTTTGAATTTCTTCATCTTTTTGATTTCTATTTTTTAATTCAACTCCATAGTGATTTGCTGATTTCGCATTATGGTCAGAAAATTCTGCAGTTCCAGAAACCAACAAATACAATCTGTTTATAAATCTGTATGCCCCTGCAAGCCCATTCATGTTCCATTCCAATTCTTTCAGGCGGTGCAGCAAATAATGTAAACACTCTTGAAGAGTCGGCTCCGTATTCTTTCACGATTTCTTCAGGATCAACTCCATTATTTTTTGATTTACTCATTTTTTCTACTTTTGTAACTAATTCTTCCCCTGTTTCAATCGAGAACGCTTTTCCATCTTTAAATTCAGCTTCTCTTGGGAATAAGTATCTTCTCTCATTTTGCGAATAGAATGAAGGCCCTAAAACCATTCCTTGCGTCAATAATTTTTTAAACGGCTCATTTGTGTCAACATATCCCAAATCTCTAAGTGATTTATGGAAAAATCTCGCATAAAGCAAATGCATTACCGCATGTTCAATTCCACCAATATATTGATTTACAGGTGTCCAAGCATCTGCGTCCGCTTTTTCAAATGGCTTATCCGCATTATGAGAATCCAAATATCTCAAATAGTACCAAGACGAGTCAACGAAAGTATCCATCGTATCAGTTTCTCTTCTACCTTTTTTCCCATTTGGCAAAATCACATCCTTAAACTCTTCTGAAGTTTCAAGCGGATTCCCTTTCCCATTAAATTCAATATCAGTAGGAAGTTTCACAGGCAAGTTTTCTTCTTCTTCCAAGTAAATATTCCCATCTTCATCATAAATTACAGGAATCGGAGTTCCCCAATATCTTTGTCTACTAATCAACCAATCATGAAGTCTATAATTTACCGTTTTCTTACCAAGCCCAATTTTTTCCAATTTTTCAGTAATTTTCTCTTTTGCTTCATTACTATTTAATCCGTTAAATTCTTCTGAATTCACTAATACTCCTGGAACTGTTAAAGCATTTTCCAATTTTTCAACAGAAACTTCTTCTAAATTTCCATTTTTGTCAACAGGATTTACAACAATTTTCAAATCCAAGTTATATTTCTTAGCAAATTGAAAATCTCTTTCATCATGTGCAGGTACCGCCATAACAGCTCCTGTCCCATAATCCATCAACACATAATTTGCAACCCACAACTGCACTTTTTCACCATTTACAGGATTAATCACATAAAGTCCAGAAAATACTCCTTCTTTTTCCTTATCTTCTGCTGTACGAGCTATTTTATCTTCATTTCTCATCGCTTCAACTTTTTCTCTAATACTAGGATTTTCCTTTAAAATAACTTCCTCAACTAATGGATGTTCAGGTGCAACAGTTGCATAAGTAACTCCATAAAGTGTATCAGGTCTTGTTGTAAACACAGAAATTACAACTTCTCCCTTGTCATTCAATTTCAAATGCGTATGTCCATTATTTTCAAATTTGTAATCTAAAATAAAGTCAACTTCAGATCCAGTTGATTTTCCAATCCAGTTTTTTTGCATAGTTAAAACTTGTTCAGGCCAATGTCCTCTAAGTTCTTCATGCCCTGTAAGCAATTCTTCAGCATAATCAGTTATTTTAAAATACCATTGCGACAATTCCTTTTGAATAACATCAGTTTTACTATGTCTCCAGCATTTCCCATCTTCAACTTGTTCATTCACTAAAAACCGTATTACAATCAGGACACCAGTTTACAAAAGATTTTTTCTTATAAACCAATCCTTTTTTATACATTTCAATAAAGAATTTTTGATTCCATTTGTAATACTCTGGAGTGTAAGTGCTAAGTTCTCTATCCCAATCATAAGAAAGACCCATAAGTTTCAACTGTCTTCTCATGTTGTCAATGTTCGCTTTAGTCCATTTTCCAGGATGAGCCCCATGATCAATCGCCGCATTTTCCGCAGGTAACCCAAAACTATCCCATCCAAATGGATGCAACACATTAAACCCTTTTCATTTTTCTTATATCTAGCAATCGCATCACCAATCGCATAATTTCTCAAATGCCCAACATGCAATTTCCCTGACGGATATGCAAACATCTCAAGCACATAATAATTCTCTTTCCCATCGGCCTTATTTTCAGATTTAAAAACATCTTTTTCAGCCCATTTATCTTGCCATTTTTTCTCAATTTCATTAGGATTATATTCCTTAATCATTGTTTTTTCTCCTTCATTTTTTAGTATTTATAAATTTTATTTTTTCATCCATTTTATAAATCTGTAACTAAATTCTATTGTTTTAACAGTACATAATACAATTACTGCAATCTCAAGCCATTTCATAATTTCTCCTTCTAGATTATTAAACAATATAACGATTGTTTGAAATTTAAATCATTATATTTTTTTACTTAATAATTGTACTATATTTTTGGAATTTTTTTGACAATTATTTTTTTGTTTTATGATTTTTTTATTTTTCAAAAATTTTTTTGATTAAATTTTTTTCTATTTTTCTTAATACAAAAAAATATTTCTTCTTCTAACTCGTATTCTGTTGCAATCATATTTTGCATAATTTAAAATAGCATTTGAATTTAAATTACTTTCTATATACAAATCCTCATCTATTTTTTACTGGGGCTCTTAATTTTTTTCTCTATTTTTGTGTCACAATATCTTTTTCTTTCCCTTTAAAACTTGGATTATATATTAATTCCCTTAATATTCTTGGTTCTAATTCATACAATTCTAAACATAACTTTTCAATTAATTCTTTCCATGATTTTTATAGAATATTCTTTACCCGAAATTATTAGTTTGCTTTGGCTTTTTTTACCTGTTATATTTATATTTGAACCTAGCAAATAATTTTTTTCCCGTATTCTAAATTATCTATATTTTTATTATCATAACCTTGAGGTAACTTCCAGATTCTTTTTGCTTTTTTTCAAATAATTGTTCTGCTCTATCTTTTTATTTCTGTATCTTTCCATTTATCATAATTTGCAATTTCTCTACTCATCTTGATATTAGATTCTTCATAATACCTTTTTTTAACTCAAAATTTTTTTATTTGACAATTCAGGATTATAGCCAGTTAAGGTTAAATTTCCTATTGTATTTATGTACTCAGAATGTATCTGTTCAAACTTACTCCCCAATTCTATTCGCCATTCAGAATTTAAAGTTTGAGGCATTATATGCTCTATTGTTATATTTTTTTCATATCTATTTGCTCTTTATTTTTTTGAGATTATCCAACGATCTTAATGTATAAATGCAAAAGTCGTGTCCTGTTCCCTTATTATAGAAAATTACATTTCATAAATTCTGCCTTAAATTCTTCATTTCTTGGAAATATTGATTTTCTTGATTTATTCATTAAATTTTTTTCAATTTGATTATATATTTCTTTACTTTCTAATGAAGTAACTATTGAGGCAAAAATTTTATTCAATGAACTTGTAGTATATCCACAAACTGATCTTCTAAAAAAATATGAAATTAATAAATCCAAAAATATCTAAAAGTTCATTTTCAGTTATATTTTTTTATATGAATATGTATCTTCAAATACTGATAATATTAACGGATAAACTGTTGTATTCCTTAGATATCTAAACTCTTCTAATTTTTTTGATTTATTTTTTTCATTTGGAGAATCTCCATTTAAAAACCAGCTATAATACTCTGAATAAGTTTTTTTAATTCTTCTAAAATCCCTTCTTCGTCCATATTTTTCATTATTCTGTTTTTATATTTTTTTAAACTCATCATAAATTTCATCTTTTTTTGGGATATTATTTTTTTCATTGTTAAATAGTCTCTTACAAAATCTGATATTTTTTTCATTTGTTATATTTTTTTCTATTTTTAACCAAAAATTTTTTTGTATAATTCTTTTTGTTTTTTTCATATTCATGATTCATCAGCAAATAATTCCTAATTAGATCTCCTTGTGTTAATGATAATCCTGTTGAATTTAAACTTTCAAATATCATTTGAGGATTTTTCTGATTTTTTTCCTTTTTTTCCAATTTAATCCGTACTAATTCGATTTTTTTCCTAGAGCTCTATAAATTTCTTCTGCAGAATAATTACTTTCTTCTATTAATTTTTTTCAAATAATTTATAATTTTTTACAAATATTACTAATTAATGAAACATCATTTTTCTTCTATTAATTTTTTTATAGTATCTTTCGTCACTTTCAACTGGTTTTTAATCGTATTTTTAAATCTTCTGATTCTTTTTTTATTGATCAAGTATTCTTCCCAAATGTCTTCTTTAACATCTTCATTTACCATTTTCTCATGTAATGCTTTTTAGTAATAACATTATTGATGTTATTCTCTGTTGCCCATCTATTATTATATTTTCATAAAAATTCATTTTTTTAACTCAGATGAAACAACAACTACAGTTCCTAAAAAAATGTTCAATTTTATAATCAAATTTTATTATATTTTTCTATATCTTCAAATAATTTTTTTGACATTGTTTTTTTCTTTCCAATCATAATTTCTCTGATAAACAGGTATATTAAATGTCTTTTTTCCATTTCCAATAAATTCAAATAATTTTATTTTTTTCTGCTTTCATTGTTTATAAATCCCTTCTTTCCCTATCTCTCAAAAATTTAACCTCTGACAAAGATACCCCCATATTTCTAGCCTTACTACACATTTCCTTCAACTGAATTATTCCTTTCCGATTTCCCATAAAATTATAGTAATAATAAAAATAATCATTTTTTTAAAAATTTATATATTTATTACTCGAAAATTTCTTTTTTTAACAATTTTGTTTCCTTTTTTTCCTTTGACTTTTTAGTCTCTTATTATGTTCTGAAAAAAATAGAACTGGCATATTTACTATGTTTTCGGAAATTTAAAAATTTCTACTTTTTTTCTTTATACTTCAAGTACAATATATCAAAAATAAAAATTTAACATTTTAATAGAAGAAATATTTTTTTAAATATTTCTGTATCATCGAGTCTTTTTCGATTTTTAATTCGATGTGGAAAAGATAATAATTTTGAGCATTTACTTCTTGTACTAAAATTACTGAATCTACAGATTTACATATTTCACCATTAAAAATAGGGGAAAATATTAATTATGTTTTCACTTTTTTTCCAAATTATTAATATCAAAAAGTTATTTGAAGCACTCTATAACATTCTTTATCAAAATATACTTTTTACTTCTTTTTAATTTTTGCATCATCTTTAGATTCTTTTTATTTTTTTACATGATTATTTTTCAGATACAGTAAAAAAATTTTTTTATGCAATGCAGTTTTACAATAATCAAAAAAATTATTATTCTCAAATATCATTTTTTTCCTCCGCATAAAACAATAAAGTTTGATAAAGATTATCTGTTTCTTCAAGCACAGTATTAAATGTTTCTATTTCAAATTCTCCATTTTTTTCTTTAATTTTTTTCAACAGTTTTTATTGTGTAAATGAAATACATTAATATCGCTAGTTTTTTAATCCATATTCACTATTAATTCCATATTCTTTCATTTCTTCAGTATTAATTTTTATCCTTAACTTTTTTTCAAACAAGAGCATATTATCAATTTCTTCAGTTATAATTGGACTGTGAGTGCTTATTATAAATTTTATTCCTTGCTTTTGACAAATAATTTATAAGTTTTATTATTTTTTTCTTTGATTTTCGGGATGTAAATTTAATTCAATTTCATCAATAAAAACTATGTCTCCTTTTTGAGCTTGAAATTTTAAATACAAAAAGAAACCTGCTAAAGTTTTTTTACTATTGAAGAAACTAATCCCATACTTAATTCCACATTATTTTTCATTCTTATAAATAATCTGGTTAGATTTTATGATTATTTCACCCTCAATTATATTTTTGAATATTAATATTTTTTTACAAGATTTTTTTATAAATTTCTGTTTCTTCCTTGTTTTCGTATTCCTCTAATTTATTTAATCGTATAATATATTCATTTACAGGTTCTGAATATCTTGAAATATCTTTTAACAAATTTATATCTTGTGATAATTCCAACTGTCTTAATATATTATTTCTATTTTTCCAATAATTGATTATAAAATAATATTGCACCACTTCTTTCAGCAGGAAAAAACATGTATTATTTATTTCTATATTTTCTAAAAAAATATTTTTTTCATTTTTCAGTAAATTTATCCTTCTCATCAAATTCTATATTTATTTCTGTATTTTTCAAAACATTTTTTTATTTGTGTGAAAAAAACAAAAGGTAAGTCTGTTTCACACAATTCATCTGAAAAATTATCTCCTTCTCTCTTACCCATACTTCTCATTTTTTTACTTAAGTCATCAATTTTTTAACATTCTTTCAATTCTAATATTTCTTAGCACAGTATAAATAAAATTACTCAAATAAGTCTTCCCAGTATTATTTTTCCCAATTATCAAATTAATCCCTTTTAAATCATTAAAATTTATTTCTCCACTTTCAATAGGACCTAAATTTTTAAATTTTATTATCATGATTCCTCCTTCCTTAGACTATCGCATTACTACTAATTTACTTCTTCAACTTCACAACCTTTTTCGATTTCCCTCCAGTTTTCTTCCCTAATTTCTCATAAGCCCATTCAACAAACGAACTTGTAGTCAAAAATAAATAATCATTTTCTGTCATTGATAATATAAGTTCATCAGTTGAAAATGGTCTATATCCCATACTGCTAATTGATTAAGATAAAATTCTCCTCTTTCATTCATCATATCTTTAAAGAATTTTTTTCAATCCTTTTTACATTTTTTTCTCAATTTTTTTCAAATAATTTAATGATTTGGTAAATTCTCCCTTTTTTTAAAATAAAGAACTGAAATTGGAAGCAACATTTGTACTGAATTTTTGTCCATTATATTTTTTTGTAAAGTTTTTAATGCATTTTTCTTCATCTTCAAAAAAAGCATAAAGTGACATCAATCTAAATCGGACTCCCAGATTGTCATTTTCATTTAATTTTAGTATTTCTTCATATTCTTTAACGGCTTTTTCATCATTCCATTTTCTGCCAAAATTTCTGCATAGCTTTGTTTTTATCCTCATATATGGCCGAGTTTCAACTATTTCCCAGAACTCCCCAATATTTTTCTTCATCCATGAAACCTTCCCTGCTCCACTATTTCATTTCCATGCTTCAATATTTTTTTCCAATCTATTTAACATATCAATTGAATCTTTTGCATCTGTACTAGCTATCAAATATTCGGCATCCAAATTATCCTTATCCATTTTTTTAATACTTCTTTTTGCATATTTTTAGCCTTTTTACTATCATCCTCTGTTTCAAATGCCATTTCTAAATAGTCATAAATCTTTTCATAATCACTTTCATCAAAAAGAATTATCTTCTTCACCTTTCATTGTACTTTCATTATATTGTCTTTCAAATTCATCTATTAGTTTTTTGAATTTCACTTTCGTTCATTTCTTCAGTCGAATGTTCTTCCATAAATTTTTTTAAATTGTTTGTACATTTTTTTCTATTTCCCTATGCATAATTCCCTATTTCCCTTTCAATAAGTAATCTATTTCAACTCACTAATACCCAAAACTTGGATTTTTCAATAATCCATTTTCCATTCTTTTTATTAGCTTCCAAAATTTCTTTTCTTCCTACATATTTTTCCATTTTTTTGTAATTCGTTCTAATTCTTGATCCATCATTTCTAATTGAATTTCGCCTATTGTTTTTAAAAATATTTTTTTAATAGCTTTTTCATCATTTTGTGAAATTGATTTTTTGATATTCTTCCATTGTTTTTTTCCTGTTTTTTTCTTAAAGGCTTTGTCCATTTTTTCAGCTATTTCTCCAGATCTTTCAATCATCTTATCCATGCTCATTTCATCTGTATTTACAGGAAATCCCAATTTAACTTTTACATATGCTTTTTCTCCATTAATATAATCTATTTTTTCTATATCAATCTTGTAATATTTATACATCGTATCCACCATTTTAGAAAAATAATCCTCTCCAAAAAAAGAACCCATCATTTCTTTCATCTGATTTGACCCATCTTTCTGACTTCCAGTAAAAACTCCATTCATCATTTTATTCATCATTCCAAACATTTCCTCTTTTGAGTAAATTCTGCCAACTTCCTTTTCAATTTGAGAATTGTAATCTGAAAGGATACTCTGGTTAAGTTTTACAGCTGGTTCTACTTCCACTTGATATTTTTCTTGTGCAAAACTTGATAAACTTAATAATATTGACAAACTTAAAATTATTTTTTTCATTATTCTCACTTCTTTCTTTTTAAATTTATTTCCATTAAAATGATTGTATGGAAATTTTACCATTACATTTCCGCACCTTGCTTTAAACCTCTATTTATAAACAGATTCCACTTCTTCTGTTCAGACTATTAAATATTTCTATAACTATATCTTAACAGAAAGATTTCTTTTTAGCCATAACAAAAAAATCTCCAAATATTATATTATTATATTTTTGAGTTCACACAAAATTTTGGACACTCTCTCACTGCTTTTTACAACATCAGTTATTTAAAAAAATCAAATTTTTTATTCTTTTTATGAAAAAAATCAAATTAGAACTATATTCTTTATCTTCTAAATCAGTCACTTTAATCTTAGGATAAAAAGATTTTTTTCAACGACTAATTCTAATATATAGTCATCTGCAATATAGGTATAACCTTTTATTATTTTTTTAAAATCTTCTATATTTTCAAAGAATCCAGTTTCATTATAACAGTTTCTAAAAAAATTCTGAATTTTTCATTTTCTAAAAAGAAAAAAATATTCTTTTTTTATATTTTTCTAATCCATCTCTGTATTTTCTTTTTTTAAAATAAGAAAGTTTTCATCTTCTAAAGATTTATATTCTATGATAATTTTATATTTTTCATTAAATAAAAAAATATTCTCGTATAACGTATAAAATCTTCATAATACTTTCCTTCTTTAAATGTATAGGTTTCTATTCCCATAAATCTAATTGTTTTTTTCTAAAAAAAATACCAATGGAATCATATTTTTCTATATTTTTTATTTGAAAACTCTGATATGTACTCTCTTTTATAAGTAGTATCTTTTTTTCTAATTTCAATTTTTTTCTTTCAATGGTATATAGTATTTTTTTATTTTCTTTGATTTTTACTTGCTCTACATTTTATATTTTTTTACTTAAAAACTCTATATGAGTATCCTCAAAAAAATAATATAATGTTTTAAATATTTATTTCGAGTATACCAACCTTCTTTTTCTAGAGTTTATTAATTCCTGTTCTAGAGAAGTTTTTAAATTAAATTGTCCTAAAAAAATTCCCATAGTAGAAAAAAACCACTTGTATTTCCTAAAAATTTTATTCCTCTATATCACTCATATTATATTCTTTTTATAGTTTCTCCATTTTTCTTGATATAAAAGAATAAACTTACCTTTATTCTTATGGTATTCAATATATGGTTCTATGTACATAAAATTTTTTTCTTTTTTTATTTTTGGGGATTTTTTTGATACTACAATCTCATTAGTCTCATATTCCTCAAAATCCAAAAGATCTTTTTCCGTTATCTTTTTCTTAAATAATGTTTCATAGTTCCTTCCCTTTGTATCATTTTACATATCTTATTTTTTTGGGAATCTTTTTCCCTTTTTTTCAAACAACTCTAAAGTTGACTTATTTCCACTTAACTTACTTGAATAATTTCTTACACTAATGGTTAATTCTTTTTCCACCAACATCAATTGTCCCAATAAATATTTCTTTTTCCCTCGGGTTTTTGGAATTTTTTTCTTATATTTTTTTAGCTTCTTTTTCAAATTTAGTAACTTCATCTAAATTCAACATTATCTTAGTACCGTGTGTTAGAATTACTTGTTTTTTGCCCGCAATTTTAAATATTTTTATAAGTTTTTTTGTTCCTTTAAAAGTCGGTTTTGCTATTGGAATAATATTTAAAACTCTTGTTAAAACCTAGAAGAAATTAATCTTTTGGCACATCATAAACCTGACGACAAATCGGACATTCTAAATATTCTTTTCTACCACTTATTGGAAAAACTGGTATCCAAAACAAAGTAAACCAGTCACGATATTCCATAAAATTCCAGTCAGATGTGTTATTACATCTTGAGCAATGGCAGTTTTCCAATGATCCTAAATTTTTAAATTTTCTTTTTGTTCCAAATACTAAAATCATTTTGGATACTTCTCCTTTATTTTTTACATTTTTTGACAAGGGGTCAATACCCCTTGCTAATTTTTTAATTACTAATCTTCTTTTTCAACTTCCAGCAATTTCAATCTCAAATCATCTTCAAGAACTTGTTCTTCAATTCCCGCAGGTGCTCCAGTCATCAAGTCTTGCCCTTTATTAGTTTTAGGGAATGGAATTACTTCTTTTATTGAATCTTCCTTCAACATTGCCATAAGCCATCTGTCAATTCCGTAAGCAAGTTCTCCATGTGGTGGAACCCCATATTTCAACACTTCCAAGAAGAATCCAAATTTGTCTTCCAATTCTTCTTGACTAAATCCTAATTTTTCAAAAACTTTCGCCTGTAAATCTTCATCGTGAATTCTAATACTTCCTCCACCAATTTCATAACCATTTAAGACAATATCATATGAATCTGTCTTAATTTTTGCAAGTTCATTCGTATCAAGATATTTTCTATCTTTTTCCTTAATCGAAGTAAACGGATGGTGTTGCGCTTTTGTTAGCCAAATATATTTACCAAGCTCTTCGGGTAGTTCCTACCCTATCTTTTTTATTTTCCTAATATTCCAACATCAATTTTCCAATGTTTTTTATATTCAGTGCCGCATTGTAATCTCTATCAATTTCAATTCCACAGCACTCACATTTATAACTTCTTTCTGATAATTTCAGTTCCTCTTTAATATTTCCACATCTACTACAAGTTTTCGATGATGGAAACCAACTTATCTATCTTCAAAAATTGTTTCCCTAAAAACATCAGTTTATACTCAAGCATCCTCAAAAACATTCCCCATCCATTATCTCCTACACTTTTCCCAAAATTTAATGCCTGACTCATCACTTTCATATTCAAATTTTCAACAACCACAGCATTATAATCTTCAGATAATTTTTTCGATAATTTATGCAAAAAATCTCTTCGACAATTTTTGATATACTCATGTAATTTTGATATTTTTCATTTTTTTGTTTATACCAATTTTTAGAAAATTTCACTTTTTCTCGATAATGATTTCTGTAATTTTTTCAATTCTTCTTCCAACATCCTAAAATATTTTGGATAATCAGCTCTTTGGTTTTCAGAACTGACAAATAATTCAGACATCGAAAAATCAAGTCCAATCACTTTATCATTATTACTAGCTACTTTTTGAATTTCTTTTTCAAATTCTGTCAAGATGGAAACATAGTAATTTCCATTACTGTTTGTCAATGTTACTGACTTTATCTTGTAATACTTTGGTATTTCTCTATGATATTTTAATTTAACTTTTTTCAATTTTGGCAAAACCAAATATTTGTTTTCTTCAATTCTTATCGAATTATTCACACAATTTGTCGTGTAACTTTTAACACTATTCTTTTTAGATTTGAATCTTGGAAACTTTGCTCTCTTTTGAAAGAAATTCGTAAACGATCGTTTTATATTCAATTGAGCATTTGAAAGTGCTAGACTGTCTACTTCTTTTAGAAATTGATTTTCACTTTTCAAACTGGCAGGTGTGATTATTTTATTTTTTCCAGTTTCTTCATAAAATTTATTCGCAGTATACAAAATCGTATTGTAAACAAAGCGAACACATCCAAAAGTCTTATTTATCAACAATTCTTGTTCCTTATTTGGATAAATCCTGTATTTGAATGCTAAATTATATTTCATAAAATTACACCTCCTTTTGATTTTTGAATATTATTTCTTTAGAAATTTTTATAATTAATGATTTCTCTTCGATATTTTATACAAAAAAATTGTATCATAGATATATACTTTTTTTCAATTTTTTTACAAAAAGCAATTTATCTCCCGCTTGTAAAAGCCGGAGACTTCTTGTTATCTTTTTGTTAAAAATTTTTATACTTTAAAAAAATATAAAAGTTTGGTAAAATATTTTTTTATATTAAAAAGTTTTTTTGAAAGGAGAATAAAATAGAAAAAAATGAAAAGAGAACTTAAAAAAATTTTTTTTATAAGAAAAAAAGATTCTGTGCAAACATTTAGACTTGCAATGTTTCTTTGCATTGTTGGAGGATTTTTAGACGCTTATACTTTTACAACAAGAGGAAAGGTTTTGGCAAATGCGCAGACTGGAAATCTTGTTTACTTAGCGCTAAATCTTGCTGAAAGAAATTATCAAAAAGCTTTTTCCTATTTTGTCCCAATTTTTGTCTTTGCGCTTGGAATTTTATTTTCAGAATATTTAAAACATATATTTACAAAATATGAAAATTTTCGTTGGCAACATACTGCCATTCTTATTCAATTAATTGTAATGTTTTTTATTTCGTTTATTCCGTCAAATCACTTAAATATGCTAGTTAATGTGATAATTTCATTTATTGCTGCGCTCCAGTATCAAGGTTTTAAAAAAATTCATGGAGTAAATGGTGCAACTACAATGTGTACAGGAAATCTGCGTTCCAGCATGGAATTTTTGACTCAATTTATAAAAAAACAAAGGAGAAGATATTTTTTTATAAATTTTTTTGGTTTATATTGGATTAATTACATTTTTTTGTAATTGGTGCAACTTTATGTGCTGTTTTAGTCCAGTTTTTTTCAAAAATTATGCGCTACTTGTCTGCTGTATTTTTACAATTTATCGTATTTTTTTAGTGATGTTTAAACAAAAAAATTTAATTTTATAATCAAACAAATATCTCTTAATATTGATAAATAAAGACTTTAGAAAATTTTTTTCAATATATTTAAAAAAATTTTTTTGCTTGTAAAAAAAGCAAAAAAAGTTATATAATTATTACAAATAACATCTGTTATATTGTTAAAAATTAAAATAAGGAGGTTTTTTTATGTTTGAAAAAAATTTCGTTTTGAGAATCTTTCAAAAATAATTCAATTGTATGTTTTGAATTTATTTGAACAAATTATAAAAAAAGATAATTTGACAATTTTTTTCAAAAAAATAAATTTTTTTAATGTAGGAAATATTTCCTTGCTCTATGAAAAAAATAAAAAAAATTTTGATTAATAAAAGCACTAAATTTTTTTAAAATTATTGGACGAACATATTCTAAAGTCAGAAATAGACTTGTCTTTTTATCGAAAAATGTCGATGTCAAAAAAATTGATACAAAAATTTTTGAAAAAAACTTTGTGCCAATGGATATAAAAATTTTTATTGAAAAAGACATAAGAAAAAAATAATTGAAAAAAATTTACAAACTGCTTAAAAAAAATTTAGTTGTAATTTATTTATTCTCAAATATAAAAATTTAACTATATTTCTGAAAAACGCAAGAGTAAAAATAAGCCGTGCTCCACCTTTTGTAAAAATAATTTTATAAAAAAATTTTTTTACAAAAAAATATTGTGGAGGATAAAAAAATGGAAAAAATTGAGAAAATCGAGAAAAATTGAAAAAAAGTAGAAAAAAAGTAGAAAAAGTAGAAAAAGTAGAAAAAAAAGAAGTAAAAGAAAAAAGAGAATTAAAAGGAATTAAAATAGGAAAATATGAAATCGAAAAGCCAATCGTTCAAGGTGGAATGGGAGTTGGAATAAGCTGGGACAGACTTGCTGGAAATGTTGCCAAAAACGGCTGTCTTGGAACAATAAGTGCAATTTGTACAGGATATTACCAAAATATGAAATTTGTAAAAAAACAAGTAAACGGAAGACCACTTGGGACAGAAAATACCTACAACAGAGAAGCGCTTATCGAAATATTTAAAAATGCTAGAAAAATCTGTGGAGATAAACCTCTAGCCTGTAACATTTTACACGCAATTAACGACTATGCAAGAGTCGTAGGAGACGCACTTGAAGCTGGAGCAAATATCATTGTAACAGGAGCAGGACTTCCACTAGAACTTCCAAAACTTGTAAAAGATTATCCAGATGTCGAAATTGTGCCAATCGTTTCATCAGCAAGAGCGCTAAAAATTATTTGTAAAAAATGGAAAGCCGCTGGAAAAATGCCAGGAGCAGTAATCGTTGAAGGACCTAAAAGTGGAGGACACCAAGGAGCAAAATACGACGAATTGTTTGCGCCAGAACATCAACTAGAAGCAATTCTACCGCCAATAAAAGAAGAAAGAGACAAATGGGGAGATTTTCCAATAATTGCAGCTGGAGGAATTTGGAACAACGATGATATCCATAAAATAATGGAACTTGGAGCGGACGCTGTTCAAATGGGAACAAGATTTATAGGTACTTACGAATGTGACGCAAGTGAAAACTTTAAACAAAACTTGATTAATGCGAACGAAGAAGATATCGTAATTGTAAGTTCTCCTGTAGGTTATCCTGGAAGAGCAGTAAAGACAAATTTAATCAAAACTTTGGAACCTAATTCTAATAAAATCAAATGTATAAGTAACTGTGTTTTCCCTTGTGAGCGTGGAAAAGGTGCAAATAGAGTTGGATACTGTATTGCCGATAGTTTGGGAGATGCTTATTTAGGTAGACTTCAAAGTGGACTTTTCTTCACAGGAGCAAATGGCTATAGATTAAAAGAAATAGTTCATGTCAAAGATCTAATTGAAGAATTGATGACAGGTGTTCAAACTTCTAAAAATATTTAAAAAACATAAAGATAAAAAAATATCCGGAGTATAAAAAATACTTCGGTTTTTATTTTTATCTAAAAATTAAAACAAATAAAAAAATCCAGTCTACCGTTCTAATTTGATTTTTGGTTGCCTGTAAATGTTACAGGTGGTAGTCATATTTATAAAAGGTACAGGATCCGTGCAAAGTTTTATTACCGCCGTGATTTTTCTGAAGCGTCTTATAAAGAGATGACCCCATTAAAAAATGAGTAAAGCCCAAAAATATATAATTAGTATCGAATAGACCAGAAATCCATTTTTTAATTTATTTAAAAAAATTTTTCTTTACTCAAATAGTATAACTTTTATCACAAAAAAATGTCAAACATTTTTTTAGGAAATTTTTTAAAATCTACATAATAAGTATTTTTTTATCTATTTTTTTCAATATATTTTTTTGCACAAACTAGAAATTTCTCTTGAAAGAGCTGGCCGTGTCACATCAAATTTTTTTGCAAGCAAAGATATGCTAGGAAAAAAATATTATTTTTTTATCTTTAGAATTTTTTTAATATAGCTCAAAAACTTTTTCACTAATTGTTTTTATTCACAAAATTAAACCAAATTCTCTTCGATAAATATTGACTTTTTATTTGAGATTTCATCAATAAAAATTTAAAAAGCAATTTTTCATTTTTTTGAATTAAGCTAAAAAAATTTATTTCGATCAATCACAAGTAGCTTTGTTTCTTCCAATGCTATTAAATCAACTGGAAAAGTATTATCTTCCCCAAAAAAATAAAAGCTGGTGCCAAAATTTCACTTGTTTTTTTATATGACCTATCACAATGGAATCGCCATTAAACTTCTGCATTTCAGCAACAAGAGTTCCTTTTATTAAAATATTCACATTTGCAATTAAATCACCCCGAAAAAAAATAATTTCATTTTTTTTATAATTTTTTATTTGATATTCAGTTTCTTTTAAAAATGAAGTGACAGATGAGATACTGTAACTATTAAACAGTGGAACTTTTACAAGCGATTGTGAAATATTTTTTTGATATCCATATTATCACCAATTTCTTTTTTTATTTTTTTATTACAAATAATTTTTACTATAATATTATTATTTTGTCAAACTATTTATCTAAAAATAAAAATAATGAAAAATTAAAAAATAGGAGGGTATTATCCTCCTAAATATGCTTTTTTTATTTCCGAATTTGTCAAAAGTTCTTTTCCAGTTCCTTCCAGAATTATGCTTCCAGTCTCCAAAACATAACCTCTATCGGCAATTGACAAAGCCATATTTGCATTTTGTTCAACTAATAAAATTGTGACATTGTCTTCTTTATTTATTTTTTTTATTATTTCAAAAATTTCCTGAACTAACAGTGGCGCAAGTCCCATCGAAGGTTCATCTAATAAAAGCAGCGACGGATTTGACATAAGCGCTCTTGCCATTGCTAACATTTGTTGTTCTCCTCCACTCATCGTTCCAGCAAGTTGTTTTTTTCGCTCAGCCAGTCTAGGAAATAAAGAAAACATATGTTCCATATCCTTTTTTATTCCATCTTGATCATTTCTAATAAAAGCTCCCATCTCCAAATTTTCCAAAACAGTGAGTTCTGTAAAAATTCTTCTTCCTTCTGGAACATGAGCCATACCTTTGCTTACAAGTTTATGAGCGACAGTATTTGTCGTGTTTTCACCATTTAGTGAAATTTCTCCAGATTTTATTGGAACTAGACCCGAAATTGCGTGTAATGTTGATGTTTTCCCAGCTCCATTTGCTCCAATCAATGAAACAATCTCTCCTTTTTTTATATGAAATGAAATATTCTTTATAGCGTGAATTACACCGTAATAGACATTCAAATCATTAACTTCTAAAATATTCACAACTCTTCCTCCTTTCTTATTCTCCCAAATACGCTGCAATAACTTCTTTATTTGACTGTATTTCACTTGGAAGTCCTGACGCTATTATTTTTCCAAAATTTAACACATAAAGTCTCTCACAAATTCCCATAACTAAATCCATATCATGCTCAATAAGCAAAATTGCAATTTTAAATTTATCTCGAATAAAACTAATTGTTTTCATCAACTCTTTTGTCTCATTAGGGTTCATTCCCGCAGCAGGTTCATCTAGTAAAAGTAACTTCGGATTTGTCGCCAAAGCTCTTGCTATTTCCAACTTTCTTTGCTGTCCATAAGATAAATTTCCTGAAGTTATGTTAGCCATTTGTGCCATATCAAAAATATCTAGTAAATCCAGCGCTTTATCTGTAACTTCCTTTTCTTCACGCCAAAATCTGGGAAGTCTTAATATTGCTTCAAAAGTATTATATTTCATACTGCTGTCAAGTGCTAATTTTACATTTTCCAGCACCGTCAAATTTTTAAATAATCTAATATTTTGGAATGTTCTTGCAATTCCCGATGCAACTATTTGCGGAGTTGTTTTTTTATTAATACTTGTTCCATTTATAGTAATATCTCCGTCAGTCGGTTTATAAACACCTGTAAGCAAGTTAAATATTGTTGTCTTTCCAGCTCCATTAGGTCCAATTAATCCGATTAATTCACCTTCTTTTATTTCAATATTAACATTGTCAACAGCTCTCAAACCACCGAAGGAAATTCCTAAATCAGTCGTTTTAAGTAATGACATATCTCTATCTCCCATTTTTTATTTTTTTGAATTTCTAATTTCTTTAAGTCGTTTTTTTGTTTCGTGAAATGTAAACTCTTTTGTTCCAAAAATTCCTTTTGGTCTAAAAATCATTAGAATAATAAGAATTATTGAATAAATTAAATATCTAAACTGTGAAAAATCTCTCAAAAATTCACTTAACATAGTCAAAATAACTGCTGCAATAATTGCTCCTGTTATACTTCCAAGACCACCCAAAACTACCATAACTAAAATTTCTATCGAAAACAAAAATCCAAATTTATCTGGTGTCAAAATTCCAACATTGTAAGCAAACAATGAACCTCCAACTCCAGCAAAAAACGCTGAAAAAGTAAATCCATAAAGTTTTACACGGTTTAATCTTATCCCTATATTTTCCGCCGCAATTTCATCTTCTCTAATCGACATAACTTCCTTACCTTTTCTCGAAGTCATCGCCATGACGACAATAATAATCGAAATTACAACAATAAAATAAACATTTGAAAATGTCAAAATTCCTTTTGGATTAACATCAAGTCCTATCGCTCCTCCAAGAAAATCCAAATTTTGAATTATATATTTTACAATTTCTCCAAATGCAAGTGTAATAATCGCAAGATAATCTCCTCTCAAACGAAGTGTACTCGCTCCAACAAAAAATCCAAATATTGCCGCAATAATTCCACCAAATATTGAAGTTATAATAAGGTGCATTGTTACAGGTAAATGGTAGTTTACCAATATTTTAGAAATATATGCCGCTGAATATCCACCAATTGCAATAAATCCAGCTTGTCCCAAATTAAGCTGTCCCATAATTCCAACAGATACATTAAGACTCACAGAAAATAGCACAAAAATTAAAATAGTTATATAAATTCCACGAGTGTAGCTAAAAAAATATCAGTTGGATCAATTGTCAAATTTAAAACTACATAAAGTAAAATAATTGAAATAACTGTAACTACATAATTTTTTTCAACTTAAATTTATTAAAATAATTCAAATTTCCCCATTTTGACTGTTCTTTTGTCTTTTTTTCTTTTTCTTTATTTTTCTATATTTTTTTATTTTTCTTTATTTTTTTGTTTTCAATTTCATTTTTTTGCTAAAACAGTTTTTTTCATTTTGAACTTCATTTTTTTCTTTATTTTCCATTTTCTCTTTTCTCCTCCTTTCTCTTCTCTATAATTAAACTTTTTCTTTCATATTTTTTCCAAACAATCCATTTGGTTTAAAAATAAGTATCAAAATCAAAATTCCAAAAACTATTGGATTTGCCCAAGTTGTAAGAAAAGAACCTTTTACATATGCTTCTAAAAGTCCTAATACATATCCTCCAACCATAGCTCCAGGAATACTTCCAATTCCACCAAATACAGCCGCAATAAACGCTTTTAATCCAGGAAGCATACCCATATATGGCTCAATTTGCGGATAAACAATTGCATAAAGTGCTCCACCAAGTGCACCTAATCCAGAACCAATCGCAAATGTAATAGCAATTGTTTTATTTACATTTATTCCCATTAACTGTGCAGCTCCTGTATCTTGAGATACCGCTCTAGTCGCTTTTCCAAGTTTTGTCTTCTTAATAAATAAATTTAGCGCAACCATGCAAATTATAGTGACAACTATTACAAAAATAGTTAGCATACTTATTTGAACGACTCCCAAATTTAATTTTTTACTATCTGACAAAAATCCAGGAATATATTTTTGGTCAATTACTTTTGGTGTAGCTCCAAAAATTATAAGTGCGACACTTTCAAGTAAAAAACTCATTCCAATTGCTGTTATAAGTGCTGAAATTTTAGGCGCATTTCTAAGTGGCCTATACGCAAAAAAGTCAATTATAACACCTAAAACAGCACAAAAAATAATTGACAAAATTATTGCAATTATCAGTGGCATACCATTTGACACAGCAATAAAAGTTAAATATGCTCCTATCATAAGTATATCCCCATGCGCAAAGTTTATAAGTTTTACAATTCCATAAACCATTGTGTATCCCAGAGCAATCAATGCATAAATACTTCCAGTCTGAAGACCATTGATTGTCTGTTCAATTAAATTTTTTAACATCTTAAACTCCTTCGATTATAACTAATTCGATTACAATTTTTTTATTTATAAATTAAAAAAGTTCAAAATGGTATTAAGAAAATCCTAGTACCATTGAACTTAAAAAAATTATATTTACAAATTTTCTAAATTAAAATTTTTCTTTTAAAGTAAGTTTTCCATCTTTTACTTCAATAAATGTAACTTTTTTTTGTGGATTTCTGTTTTCATCAAATTTCAATGAACCTGTCAATAAATTATCTCCGCTAAAGTTTTTAATTGCATCTCTAATTGCTTCTTTTGAAGATAAGTCTTTTACAGATTTTAGAGAAGTTTCCAAAATAGTACCTGTATCATATCCAAGTGCCGCAAACATAATTGGATCAGTTTTAAATTCATTTTTATAAGAATTTATGAATTTTTTAGCCACATCAGAAGCGTCATCTGCAGCAAATTGACTGGCAAAAATAGCTCCATTTGCAACTTTTCCAAAGTTAGTCTGGATTCCATCCCAACCGTCTCCTCCCATAAATTGAGAGTTTATTCCAAGTTCTTTAGCTTGAGTTAAAATCAATCCTATTGTGTTATAATAATCTGGAACAAAAATCATCTTTGAATTATAACCTTTAACTTTTGTTAAAACTGCTCTAAAATCTTTATCATCAGCAGTATATTTTTCTTCTTTAATTTGAATTCCTTCTTTTTGAGCTTGTGCTTTAAATGCGTCAGCTAATCCAACTGAATAGTCACTTGTAGAATTAGTTAAAATAGTTACACTATTAAATCCTTTTGATTTTGCATATTTTGCAACAGATTCTCCTTGATAAGGATCTGTATAAGTTGTTCTAAATACAAAACTTTTATCTTTTGTTATGTCAAAAGCTGTTCCTGAAGCAGTAATCATAGGAATTTTAGCTTGTTCAGCAAGTGGAGCAATAGCTAGAGAAGGTTTTGAAATAACTTCTCCTACTAAAACATCAATTTTATCTTGAGAAACCATTTTTTTGAAGATATTTACAGCTTCTTGCGTATCTCCTTTACTGTCAGCTTCAACAACTTCTATTTTTTTCCCGTTAATTCCACCAGCAGCATTAATTTCTTTAACTTTTAATTTAAATCCATTCACTACTGCAACTCCGTATTGAGCAACATTTCCTGTAAGTGGTGCAATAACTCCAATTTTAATAACATTTGAATCTGCTTTTTTAGATCCACAGCTCATTACAAACAATGCCATCATTGACATTAAAAATAATATTCTTTTCATAATCTCACCTCATAATTATTTATTAAAAAAATTTTTTTAAAGTAAATTTTTAAATTTTTTTACTTTAACAAATGCAGTTATTTTTTTATTTTAAATTTTTTTATTTTTAAACTCTAACTACATTTACAAGAAATTTTTTTATATTAAAAAAATACTTGCCTCCTTTCTTTATAAATTATCTCCAGTTTCAATAATTATATCATATATTAACTAAAAAAAATAAATTATTATTTCAATTATCAAAATAAAATTCAATCACAAAAATTACTATTTAAAAATAACAAAATAACTAACTTTTTGCAAATATTAATCAATTTTTCTAAAAAAAACTACCACAAATTTTGTGATAGTTTTTTTAACTTTTGTACATTTTTTTCGAGTAAAAAAATTATTTTTTTATTAGTAGTTTTTAGTTATTTGATTTTTTTAGGTTTAAATTTTTTTCTATTTTTTTAATTTCCTAAATTAAAGTTATATCCTACTCCTAAAGATACTCTTCTATAATTTGCATCTGTTTTATCTCCAGTATTGCTGTTTTTGTATTGGCCTTGATTTTCTTTATACATAACTTCTGCATTAAAATTATTGTAATTTACTCCAGCTCCAACTCCATAGTAAAGTCCATTTTTAGCTTTGTAATCATCAATGTTTCCGTTATTTGCAGAATATCCCAAATCTCCTTTTACATATGGTTTTACAGTAGTCGGAGTTTCAAAAGTATATTTTGCAGTTCCGTAAACTGGTACAGAATCATAATTTTTATAATTTTCATCATCTGAATTTTTAGCTTTTACTTTTTTATGCCATTGATAAGCAGTTCCTGCTCCTACTTCCAATCCTGGAGCAACTTCGTATCTGTATTCTGCTCCTATTTCTCCTGCTGTAGCTTTTGCCTTTTCTGAACTATTGTCATAATGATATTTTCCACCTAAATCATATCCACCTTTTACTTCAACTTTTCCAGCATTTGCTGCAAATGAAGCCATTCCTAAAACTAAAAACAATCCCATTAAATTTTTTTTCATAGTAAACACCTTTTCTTTCTTTTCGGTAAACTCTAAATTATCATGTATACTAGAGCTTTCCCTTATTTTTATTAAATTTGTTTAGGAAATCTTACTTTCCTGAACCTAAGGTCATTATACATCAGTTGACTTATAAGTCAATTTTTTTAAAGATATTTTTTCATTAGAAAAAAAGAAGTCAAATCGAATAAAACTGTCTAAATTTCTATCTAAATAAAATAAAAAAATATTTAAAAAGAAATTAATTTTTTTGGAGAATTTGACTTGATTTTTTTAATTTAAATTATGCTATACTTATTCTCGAAAGTTAGTAAAATTATAATTAATTGAAGGAGAACGACAATGAAAAAAATTTTAGTATTATTGACATTAGTTGGATCAATCGCAATGGCTCAAGGAAATATTTATGAATTTAGAGCAGGTTGGGATTTACACAACAGAGCAAAAGATTCTCATAAAGATTATGAAATCAAAAAAGATGTATTAAAAACTGGTCCAGAAGTTTCATTTGAATACAGAAAAGAAGTTACAGATAATCTTGAATTAGGTGGAGGACTTGCTTATAAATACAATGATTTAACTGCTAGAAAAGTAGATGTTAATGAAAACAAAGTTAGTGTTTCTATGAAAGGTTTACATTCTGTACCTATCTACGCAACTGCAAAATATAACTTTAAAAACGATTCAGCTGTTACACCTTATGTAAAAGCTAAATTAGGATTTGCAGTAAATTCTGGAAAAATTGATTTCCAAACAATCAATACACCAGGAGTAGATTCAACTGCTCAAATGAAATTTAAACACGGATTCTATTATGGAGCAGGAGCAGGAGTTGAATATAATAACTTCGTTGCTGACTTATCATACAATGTAAATACATTAAGAGCTAAATACAACTACAGTTACAATGATTTCTTAGGAAACAAAAAGAATCATCAGGTAAAGAAACTTTAAACCACGGAATGTTGACATTAAGTGTTGGTTATGCTTTGAAAAACTAATAATTTTTAATAAACTTTTTACGAGCCTTTCTTAAATTTTAAGAAAGGCTTTTTTATTGCTTTTAAAAACATTTTTTGGTATAATTTTATTAGTTAAGTTTTCTTTTTTAACAAAATTTATTTTTTTAAGGAGTTTGCTATGAACTATAAATTAATCGCAACTGATATGGACGACACTTTGTTAAATGAATCACAAGAAATTTCAGCTGGAAATGAAAAAGCTATTGTCAAAGCTCAAAAAAATGGAGTAAAATTTGTACTTGCAAGTGGAAGACCTAGTTTTGCAATGTTTGAATATGCAAAAAAACTTCAAATGGACAAATTTGAAGGATATATTTTGGCTTTTAATGGTGGAGAGTTAATTGATTCAAAAAATAATGAAATAGTTTTTGAACAGGGACTTGACAAAAATGATATAAAAACTGTCTATAACGCAGCAAAAAAATTAAATTTAACAATGCTGCTTTACAGAAACGACACTGTTTTTGCCACAAGTGAAGCAGATGAAGCACTTGTAGAAGCAAGATTATGCAAAATGAAATTTCAAAAATTTGAATCTTTGGAAGAACTAGAAAAATTTGGTGTTGAAAGAACTGCAAAATGTATGATTGTGGGTGATCCAAAACTTGTTAAAGATGCTGAAAAATATATGAAAGAAATTCATGGAAATGACTATTTTATTGCGATTTCAAAGCCTATTTTTTTAGAAATTGCCAATAAAAATGTGAATAAAGGAAAAACTTTAGCTAGACTTGGAAAAATTTTGGGAATTAAAACTGAAGAAATGATAGCGGTTGGAGATAGTGGAAACGATAAACCACTTTTAGAAACTGTTGGAATGCCTGTCGCCGTTGCAAATGCAACTGAAGAAATTAAAAATTTATCAAAATTTGTATCCACTTCAAATGACGAAAGTGCACTAAAAACCGTAATTGAAAATTTTTTTGACTTCTAATATTAATTTAAAATAAAAAAAAATCCTCTCAATTAATCAAGATTGTGAGGACTTTTTTTATGCATCATACAATATATTAAAAAAATTAAATAAAATACTTCTAATGTTTACATTATTTCGCACACTATTTTTTTATTTCTATCAATTTTTTTCAAATCTTTGCTATTTACCATAACTTTTGCACAGATAATCACTTTAGACAAAAAAATTTATCAAAAAAATTCTCTATTTTTTCACTTCAATTTCAATTTCGTTTAACATAAAATACACATTTTTCCATATCCCAAAATTTAACTTCTTTTTACTAAAAATTCAATACTTTTGTTATATTTTATTATTAATTCCAAATAATTTTCAGTTTCTAAATTATAAAATAAATAATTTTTGCATATTAACAATATTTTTTTAAAAATATCTTCAACTGTTTTTTTATTTCAAACGAAAGATTTTTCAAGCGAAATATTTTTTTCTAAATAATTTTTTTAAATAATTTTATGTCGTTTTTCATTTCCATCAAAAAAATCATAAGTTTTTTTATCAACTCCGAGTTCAAGACTAGTTGAACTTTCCAGATGAAATTTTATTGCACGAGATTTTATTGTCGGAATTATATTCAATGTTCTTGACAAAAAGTATGAAATAAACATTTTTTTAGGTGGCTCTTCAATCGTTTTTTTAATAAAGCATTTGCCGATTCTTTTTCTCAAATTTTTCCACACCACAAATTATAAATATTTTTTTGGCGAATTAAATGACGATTCAATCGTCTCATAAATAATTTCCCGAATTTCATCAATTTTTTTATATTTTGGTTATTTTTTTATTAATAATTTCAACATCGGGATGAGCTAAATTATCAATTTGTTTTTTTCAATTTGAGTTTTTATATCTTCATTTTTTTACATCTTGCGTCATCACCATTTTTTTGAAAAAAACTAAGGCGTAGTGAAGCAAATCAACTCTTTTATCGCCAAAAAAAGATAACTTGCACTCACTTTTCCAGTTTTTATTTCATTTTTTTAAAATTTCTTAAAATTTCACTGCTTTTTCATTTTATACTTTTCAACTTTCAATACTTAAATTTTTAAAAAAAATATTTATAAATACAAAAAAATAAGTCAATAAAAATTTATTTCAACAAAAAAATTTTTTTATAAAAAAATCTTTTTTTACTGACTTTTTTAAAAACTTATTTCTGTATAATACTATTAATTTTCTTTCATTTGAAGTGTTCGAAGCAATTTTTTATTGTCAAATGCAGCTCCTCCACCTAAAACTACTGAATCTAATGGATTAGGCGATAAGAATACTTTAATTCCAACTTCTTTTTCCATCATATCGATAAAGTTTTTAATTAATGAACCTCCACCTGTCATAATAATTCCGTTATCCAAAATATCAGCTGCTAATTCTGGCGGACATTTTTCCAAAACTTCTTTTGTAGCTGCAACTATTTGGAAAAGCGATTCTTCAATTGCTTCATAAATTTCATTTGCGTTAATTTCAACTGTATTTGGAATTCCTGACTCCAAATCCCTACCTTTGATTTCTAAAATTTCAGGATTTTGAACTTCAAGTGCCGAAGCCAATTCTTTTTTAATTTTTTCAGCTGTTCTATCCCCAATTAACAAGTTATATTTTCTTTTTACATATTTTACTATATCGTCGTCAAATTTATTTCCAGCAATTCTTATTGACTTGCTTGCAATAATTTCATCTAATGATAAAATAGCGATATCAGTAGAACCTCCACCTATATCGATTACCATGCTTCCTTCAGGTTGTGAAATATCCACTCCTGAACCGATTATCGCAGCTCTTCCTTCTTCTATGATATAAGTCTTTTTAGCTCCTCTTACAGCGTCAAAAAGTGCTTTTCTTTCCACGCTCGTAACTTCAATCGGCACACAAATCATAACTTCTGGTTTAAAAAGTGAATTTCCATAAATTTTGTGAATAAAGTATGTTATCATTTCTTTTGTAGAATCAATATCTGCGATAACTCCATCTTGAAGCGGTTTTATAGCTTGAATACTGTCAGGTGTTTTTCCTAACATTTCTCTTGCTTCTTTTCCTACCGCAATTAATTTTCCTGTCTTTCTATCTCTGGCTACTACCGATGGCTCATTTAATACGATTTTCTTTCTTTGTTTATCATAAATTAAAATATTCGCCGTACCCAAATCAATTGAAATACTTTTGTTTACTCTGAATATTTTTACAAAATCAAATGCTCCCATTATTCCTCCTATACTCATTTTTCTTACTAAAATTATTCTTTTAATAAAATTACTCTTAATTATTGCAATAAAAAAATTTGTTTTTAATAAATATTGCTACAATAATAATTTATATTTTAACTTCTTAATTATATCATATTTTTTTAGAAAAAAATTTATTATTTTTTAAAAAAATTTTTCAAAAAAAATTTTCACTTTTTTTCCAAAAATTTACTTTCTAGTCGACAAAATCAAAATTTTAGCTTCAATTTTTTTAGTTGATATCATCAAAAATCTCTTCAGCCAAAACTTCTAATTTTACAAATTTTTCAACTTTTTTTATTTTTTTTTAGTACCAAAATTACAATTTTTTTAACTATTTAATTATTAAAGTATTTATCCCTTTCGTACATCTGATACAAAATTCCGTGCATAACTCCAACTGCAACCGTACTTCCACCTTTAGTCCCATTTGTCCGAATAAACGGCACTTCGTATTTTGAGAGCTCCTTTTTCGACTCTGGACATCCAACAAAACCAACTGGCACTCCAACAATTAATCTTGGCAAATTTTCCTTCTTCATTTTTTCAAGCAAGGTAAAAAGTGCAGTCGGTGCATTTCCAATTAGAAAAATTTTAGTTTGTGGATCTTTTAGTGCTCTTTCAAGTCCAATCATTGAACGAGTCACTCCTTTTTCTTTTGCTTCCTTTGCAACATCAGGATCAGCTACAAGACAGTAGGCTTTAGCACCAAACTTTGCAAGAGCATTTTTATTAAGTCCATTCACAATCATATTCGTATCACAGTAAATTTTACAGTTTCCTTCTTTTAGCACTTCTTCTGCTGATTCTATCGGATCATTTTCAAATTCAACAATATTAGCATAATCAAAATCTCCAGTTGTATGAACGAGTCTTTTCACAATTAGTTTTTCGCTTTCACTAAATCTATCAAGTTTATCTCCTAAAGTTTCAGTTATTATCTCAAAACTTCTTGTTTCAATGGATTTTGGATCTTTTATATATGACATTTTTTTCTCCCAATTTTTTTATTATTTTAAAGTTACAACCGTACAACCAACTCCACCTTCATTTTGGTTAGCGTCTTTAAACTCACTCACATATTTTGAAGTTCTCAAATATTCCTGAATTTTCTTTCTCAAAACCATCGTTCCTTTTCCATGAATTATGTAAACTTCGTTATAACCTGTAAGCATTGCACGGTCAAAATATGTCTCAATTTCGGAAATTGCTTCGTCTGCATTCATTCCACGCACATCAAGTTCCCCACGAACTTGGGAAGTTCTTTTTAATGCGGCAAAATTTTTAAGTCTATTATTTTTTTTCTTTTGAATTTTTACGATGTCATCCATTGACACAACCAATTTTAAAATTCCCGATTGCACTTGAACTCGACCATCTTTTGGCATCACTCTCAAAATTTTTCCATTTTGATTTAAAGTTTTTACCAAAACTTCTTCCCCTTCAGAAAAATCAACATTTTTAACTACAACTTTTTTTTCTTTAATATTTTTTTTCTTGTCAATTATAAACGATTCACGGAGCATGTTTAAACTTCGTTGAGTATTTTTTTGCATCTTCTTTTTTTACTTTCTTCCTTGCTAATTTTTTTCAATTAGACTTTTTGCTTTTTGCTTGAATATTTTTTTCAAATAGTCGTCCGCTTTTGTCATAAGCTCTTTTTTTATAATTTTATTTTTTTCATTTTCTAAATTTACAATTTTTTTCTTCATAAAGATTTTTTTGTGTCAAAAGTTCGCTTTTGGAATTTTTCAAGTTCCTGAGTCAACAAGTGAAGTTCGTCATTTTTTTCTTTTTATTGATTTAATCATTTCTTCAACTTTTCTATTATCTTCACTTATATATTTTTTTGCATTTTCAATAATTTCATCGCTGATTCCATATTTTCTTGCGATTATAAGCGCATTACTCTCTCCTGGAATTCCTTCCAAAAGTCTGTAAGTCGGTGATAAACTTTCGACATCAAATTCCATAGATGCACTTTTTATATTTTCAGAATTAAAAGCGTGTGCCTTCACTTCACTATAATGTGTCGTAATTATTGATGTTATATTTTTTTTATTCAAATAATCAATGATTGACATCGCAAAAGCCGCACCTTCCATCGGATCTGTTCCACTTCCAAGCTCATCTATCAAAACAAGCGATTTACTGCTCGAATTCTCAATAATTTCTTTAATTTTACTGACATGTCCTGAAAATGATGACAGATTTTGCTCCAAACTTTGCTCATCCCCAATGTCAGCCAGTACATTGTGAAAATATCCAATTTCCGTTTTTTCTCCCGCTGGAATTGGAATTCCTGACAAAGCCATTAAAGTTAAAAGTCCTGCTACTTTTAATGTAACTGTTTTTCCACCAGTATTCGGCCCTGTTATAAGCATAATATTTTCACCATTTCCAACTGAAAAATTAATCGGCACAACTTTTTCTTCATCAATCAACGGATGTCTTGCGTCAACCAATTTCAAATATTCTTTATTTATAACTTTTGGCACAACGCATTTTTTATTCACAGAATAAATTGTCTTGGCATTCAAAAAATCAAGCCTTTCCAATATTTCTTTTATTTCTAAAATTTCTTCTTTTTTAGTTTTTACAATCTCTGTCAACCGCAACAAAATTTTTCTAATTTCTTCTCGTTCTCTCGCTTCATATTCCCTAAGTTTATTATTCAGCGAAACAATATTTATTGGTTCAATGTAAACTGTACTTCCAGTAGCCGACCTATCGTGCTCAATACCTTTTATAAGTCCTTTAAAATCTGTTTTTACAGCAATTACATATCTCTCGTTCCTTTTAGTTATAATCCGTTCTTGCACAGCCCTTTGGGTATCTTTATTCGACATCAAATCATCAAATTTTTCTTTTATATTTGCGTTAATATTTTGTTTTTGCCGTCTTACATCTTTTAACCCAAAAGATGCGTCATCTTTTAATTCTCCATTATCATCAATTGCTTCGGAAATAAAGTTCTCAATATCTTTCACTTCCTGTGCATCTGCAAACAAATTCCAAATAGTCTTATATTTATCTCGCACATTTTTAGCTCTCCCTTTAGAAATCCTAAAAATTGCCAAATTTCTCTTAAGCACAGAAAAATCTTCACTACTCAAGTAACTTCCAATAACATCAATTGACTTAAACATTCTCGACAAATCAGCTAAACCTGTAAGTTCCAATCCATCATCAAATTTATAAAAATCTATCATTTCAGACATTAAAACAAGTTCTTTATCTAAAACAGATTTTTCTTTTATAATATCAATGTCCAAAAATTTTTCTTTCGTACTGTCTAAAAGAGCCAATTCCATAAGATCATTAATTATTTTATGAAATTCCAGCACATCATAATTTTTTTTCATTTCTATTCTATCCCCCAATCTTTTTCAAATAATTTAAATAATAGACAAATTATACCATATTTTTAAAATATTCTCCAGTTCCATTATTTCAAAGATTTTTTTATTTTTTTACACAATCACTCTTTTTTCACTGACAACCGAATCAACTCTTACATCATGCTCTTCTGTTGGAATTTTTTCCACAATTTGAAAATCATAACAAACTGCAACACATAAAATTTCTTTTTTCATTTTCCTAACTTTCGTCAAAAAATTATCATAAAATCCGCCACCAAATCCAATTCGATTTTTTTCACAGTCAAAACCAATTCCTGGAACAACAATCAAATCCAATATTTTTTCATCACAATATTCTTCGGACGCCGACTCATAATATCCAAATTTATGTAAAACAAGCTCATTTTTATTATATTTATTAATTTTCATTTCTCTTTTAGGAAAAAAATTTTTTTGGAATAAAAAAATTTTTTTGAGGATAAAGTTCAAGTAATTTTTGTAATATTAACTTCATTTCCCATGTCCATAAAAAAATCATAATATTTGTAGAATTTTTAACATATTTTTTTAAATTTTTCAATAATTAAACTTGTATTTTTTTCAACAGTTTTTTTATCCATTAGATCTCTTTTTTTCTAATAACATTTTTTTCTAATTTCTTTTTTTCATCAATTTTTTTCATAAAAAAATCTCCTTAATTTATAAAATTTATTTAAAACGCTTGACAAAACAAAAAAAAATTTTTATATAATAATTTTGTTATGCCGCTTTAGCTCATCTGGTAGAGCAACTGACTTGTAATCAGTAGGTGGTTGGTTCGAGTCCGACAAGCGGCACCATAAACTTTTTAATAATCTATTTTGGGATTTTTCTAAAATAGTTTTTTTTTATCAAATTTTTTTAGAAAAGGGAGAAAAAATCTCCCTTTTTTAATTATTTTAATGCAAATTTTTTGTGATTTATTGGACCTGCAAAATTATTTAATGGAAATGAATCTTTAAGTGCATTTGAAATTAATTCTTTTGTTGTTTTCACAGCTTCTGAAACTGTTGCACCTTTTGCAATTTCTGCAGTAATTGAAGCTGAGAAAGTACATCCTGCGCCATGATTCCATTTTGTATCAATTTTTTTACTTTCAAAAAATTCAAAATCTTTTCCATCGTATAACAAATCCACTGAGTTTTCTCCAGCAAAAAAAGTCCGTCCTTTAATAACAACATTTTTTGCTCCTAATTCATGTATCTTTTTAGCAGCTTCTTTTGCTTCATCAACTGTTTTTATAGTTTCCATTCCAGCAAGTTGCGCCGCTTCAAATAAATTCGGTGTCACAACTGTCGCATAAGGCAAAAGATATTTTTTCATAGCTTCAACATTTTCAGGGAAAAGATTTTCTGCATTTCCTTCTCCTTCGCTATTCACTTTGCAAACCATTACTGGATCAATGACAATCGGTTTTTTGACATCTTTTAAAACAGAACCAACATATTCAATAATTTCCACTGTTGGAAGCATTCCTGTTTTTAGTGCATCTATTCCAATTCCCTTTATAACTGTGTCAACTTGCTCTTTTATCACAGAAAGTTCAACTGGAAAAACTTTGTGTGCCCAATTTTTTGGCTCCATTGCGACAATTACTGTAATTGCGCTCATTCCATAAACTCCTCTTTCTTGAAAAGTTTTAAGATCTGCTTGAATTCCTGCTCCACCACTTGTATCAGAACCTGCGATTGTAAGTACTTTTTTTAAAGACATGTTTCTACCTCCCAAATTATACAAAACAAATATTTTTATATACAAATATATATTTAAATTTTACACCTAATAAATACAAAAGTCAAGCGACTTTATTTCAAATTCTTATCTCAAAAAATCAATATTTTTTATAATTTCTTTCGCATTTTCAGCCTTATTCATTGTATAAATGTGAACACCTTTTATTCCATAAGCAAAAAGTTCGATGATCTGCTCACTTGCATACATAATTCCAGCTTTTCTCATTGAATCTGGATTATCTCCATATTTTTCAATTAATTTTTCCAATTTTTTTGGAACTGAGCATTTTGAAAGTTCTATTATTCTTTTAATTTGTTTTGCATTCGTAACTGGCATTATTCCAGCAATTAAAGGTACCTTTATATCAAGTTTTTCTGCATTTTCCCTAAATTTTACAAAAAGGTCGTTGTCAAAAAACATCTGTGAAACTAAAAAATCTGTTCCCGAGTCAACTTTATTTTTTAAATGAAACAAATCCACTAAATCATTGTTTTGATAGTGAGTTTCTGGATAAAACGCTGCACCAATTGAAAGGTCACTAAATTTTTCATTTTGTCTTAAGTCAAAAATCAACTCTGACGCATATTTGTAGTCGCCTCTGTCATATATTTCTTCAGTTTCTCCAACGGGTACATCTCCACGAAGTGCCAAAATATTATCTATATTATTTTCTTTTACTTCCTTCAAAAAATTATTTATTTCACTTTTCTTACTTCCAACACAAGTCAAATGCGTCATAACTTCCGTTTTTAAATTATTTTTTATGTGTGACGCCATCTCTATTGTCCCAGATTTTGTCTTTCCACCTGCACCATAAGTTACGCTTATAAAGTCGGGATTATATTGAACCAGCTCCGCTGTCACATCTTTTAGTTTTTCTTCCGAAAAATTTTTGTTTGGCGGAAAAATTTCGAATGAAACCGTGTGTTCTTTTTTTCTAAAAATATCTTTTATTTTTCATAAATTTTTTTACCTCCATTTTTTTACTTTTTTTATAAGTTATTTTTACTATAAAAATTGATTTTTGTATATAAAAAAATCCATTTAATAACGAATTATCAAATGAATTTTTTTGTTTTTTATCTTCCAAATTGTTGTTCATATTGTTGTTGCTGCTGCTGTTGTCTTTGTTGCAAGATTTGCTGCTGCTGCAATGTACTTGGTATTTTTGCCAATGTAACTGCAATATTCATTTCTTTTCCATTTCTTGTCACAGTCAAATTAGTTTTTTGACCAACTTTTTTAGCTGCAATTTCTCCCACAAAAGCTCCTGCTGAATTTACTTCTTTTCCATCAACTGCTGTAACTACATCATTTTTAGCAAGTCCTGCTTGTGCCGCTGGACCATTTGCAACAGTTCCTGCAATATATACTCCATTTGACGATTTCAAATTCAACGCTTTTACTTTTTGCGCATCTAAATTATCCAAATAAATACCGATATATGGTTTTTCAAATTTTCCTGTGGCAATGATCGAATCTTTTACTCTCACAACTAAATTTGAAGGAATTGCAAATCCAAGTCCCACACTTCCACCGCTTTGTGAATAAATAGCTGTGTTAACTCCTATTACCCTTCCGCTTATGTCAATTAACGGACCTCCACTATTTCCTTGATTAATTGCGGCATCCGTTTGAATAAAGTTTTCAATTTGCTCAATTCCAAGTGAACTTCTTCCAGCTGCACTTACAATTCCAGCAGTCATTGAGTCATTTAGTCCCATTGGATTTCCAAAAGCGATTGACCATTGTCCAATTTGAACATCGTCTGAATTAGCAAATTCCAAAGGTTTAAATGTTTCGTTTGAATTTATCTTTAAAACGGCTATATCAACTTCTGGTGAAGTTCCCACAAGTTTGGTCTTATATTCTCTTCCGTCAGAAAATTTTACAAAAATTTCGTCCGCACCATCAATTACATGATTATTTGTCACAATGTAACCATCTTTAGAAACGACAAATCCTGAACCTAATGCTCCAGATTCCCTTGTTTCCTGTCCACCTGAATTTCCAAATAATAATGCTTCTAATGGATTATAAGTATTTACTTTCACAGTCTTTTTAGTTCTAATATTTACAATCGAGTCTTTTGCGCTGTTGTGAATACTAACAAATGCATCTTGTGTCTGAACCGCATTTTTAGTATATTTTGGTAATTCTTGCAAAGAAATTGATTTTTCTTGCGTATTTTTTTGGTCGCTTTCTGATGCACCACTTGTTTTACTTGATTTATCAGAACAGCTTAAAACAAATAACAGCATTGAAACTAATATTAAATATTTTTTTGTTTTTCATTTTTATTCCTTCTTTCTTATTTTTCTTAATTTTTTTACTTACTTAATTTTTTCTTTTTTTATTTTTTTCTTTTTTTCTGAATCTTATGTAAACTACTCCCACTTGGAGAAAGTCTACGGCTTCTTGCTATCTTTTTGTTAAAAAAATTTTTTTATTTTTATTTGAAAAGGATTTTAGCAAATTTTAATTAGATTGAACTTTGATAATTCTTGTTCTTAACTTTTTTTGAATTTTTTTAAATAATTATTTTTAATTTTTTTCGAAAAAAATAAAAAGCGGAAAAAAATTTGTCCGCCATATTTTTATTAATTTTATTATAATTCTCCTGCATAATTATGATGAACTTTTTGCACATCATCATCATTTTCCAAGACTTCGATTAATTTTCTTAATTTTTGTAAATCGTCATCTGCTAAAGTTTCAACTTCAATTGATGGTAAATATTGAATATCAGCTTCTAACAATGTGTATCCAGCTTCTCTAAGCGCATCTGCCACTTCATCAAAAGAACTTGGATCAGTTGTGATGTAAAAACTATCGTCTAAAGTTTCCATATCTTCCATTCCTGCGTTTAGTGCAACTTCCATCAATGCTTCTTCATCAATATCGTCAGTTTTTTCAATTATAATTTCACCTTTTCTTCCAAACATATACGAAACTGAACCAGAAACTCCAAGTTTTCCGCCATTTCTATCAAAAGCGTGTTTTACAGATGAAGCAGTTCTATTTTTGTTGTCAGTTAATGTTTCCACAATAATTGCAACTCCTGCAGGTCCGTATCCTTCATAATTTAATGTTTCAAAAGCTGTCGAACCATCTGTTCCCGCACCTTTTTTAATTGCTCTGTTAATGTTATCATTAGGCATATTAATTGCTTTTGCTTTTTCAATTGCGTGTTTTAGTGCCACATTAAATTCTGGATTATCTCCACCTCTTGCTGCAACTGTTATAAGTCTTACAAGTTTTGTAAACGATGCAGCTCTTTTTTTATCTTGCGCTTCTTTACGACCAGCTATTGTACCATGTCTTCCCATTATTTCCTCCTATTTTTCATTTAATCTAAAATTTTTAAATAATATTTGCTTCAACAAAATTAATATATATATACTAACACAAGCACTTTTAAAAGTCAATAATTTATGTTTTTTTATAAAAAAATATTTTTATCTGTTTATATAATTAAAATAAACAAAATTATCTTCTGTTACTGTCATTTTTGTAATGCTTCCATTATCAACTTTAAAATTCCAGTAAAAATCCAAATTTTTTTGTGAGATAATAACTAATTAGCGACTGAATTACACCGCCATGAACAACTACTAGAATTTTTTTATCTTGATAATTTTTTTATAATCTCTTCTATTTTTTTAACAATTCTATTTTTGCAGCTCAAATACGCTCTCACCATTTTTTTAACCTTAAAATATTTCCAATTATTTTTCAATTTGCTCGATATAATGAGGATTTTTCATCTTCAATTTCTTTATAAGTCTTCCCTTCTAAAATTCCAAAATTAATTTCTCTCAATTCTTTTGTAAAATTTCTTTTAACTTTATCTGAAATTTCAAGTATTTCAAGACTTTGTCGACATCGTCTCAAGTCGCTACAAAAAACAACATCTATTTTTTCTTCAAATTTCTGCAACTTCAATTTTGTCTTATTTAACTGATCAATCCCAGTTTGATTAATATCTGGATCAAGATGTCCATAAAATAATCTATTTTTATTATGGTCTGTTTCTCCATGCCGAATAAATAATAACTCCGTCATCGTTTTTCCCCTCTTCTCACTTCAAAAAAATTGCTAAAAATAACACAAAAATTGCCGTCAATTCAAGTGACGCACCCATCGTGTCACCAGTCACGCCGTCAATTTTCTTTTTTACAAACTGCATAAATAAAATTATAAATGCAAAAGCTCCTAAAAATAGCTCAAATCCTTTAAAACTAAGTATTATAACGGATAAAGCTGCTGCTAAAATTATCGAAAAGATTCCTTCAAAAGTGGAATTTTGTAAAATTATAAAATCACTCATCCCATTTTTTCTGGCATAATCTGAAAAAGCAGCATTTACTGGAGTAGCAAGTCTTGCTAAAATTGGATAAATCATCAAATATTTTTAAATTTATTGAAAAAAATTTCTGAAATAAATAAAATTTTTTTGCAATAAAATATAAAACTAAAATTATCGCTCCATTTGTCCCAATTCTCGAATCTTTCATTATTTCAAAGCATCTTTTTCTTTTTTTCCCTGTAACTAAAAAGCCCGTCGAATGTGTCACAAAGCCCATCAATATGAATTATTCCAACTACCATTAATTCTATAACTATAACAATCAAAGCATTTATCAAATTATTTTTTTGAAAAATTTTACCAAAATTATGCTCGAATAATATAAAAATAAGTCCAATTGCCAATCCTACAAGCGGAAAAAAATTTTATTGATTTTTCCAAGTTTTTTTGGATCGTAGTTGACTTTTTATGGGAATTGGGATTCTTGTCATAAATTTTGTTAAAATGACAAGTTGCTCAAAAAAATATTTTTCATTTTATATTCTCATTTCTATTTTTTTATTATTTTTTTATATTTACTTTTTTTATTTATTTTTTTATTTTTCTTTTTTTACTTTGAATTTTTTTGCAGCACAATTTTTTTATTACTTCACTTATGTCACTAATTTCACAAAGTTCTTCGTCTGTTATCCACTTTGAAATATCTTCATTCTGATAGCCAAGCGAATCAAGCGCTAACTTCAAATCTTCTTTTAAATTCAGAATTTCACTATTAAAATTAATTTGAGAATTTTTTATTTTTTTCTTCAAAACTTTCTGAAATATTCAATTTTTTTCACTTTATCTTTTTAAGTCCAAAAATAATTTTTTTGTGCCTTTTTTTAACCCAAGACCTGGGACTTCTGTAAATATTTTTTTGTTTCATCAATCGACACAATTTCTATCACTTCTTGCACTTCAAAAAGTCGACAGTATCGCAATCGCAAGTTTCGGACCGACGCCACTTATCGTAATTAATTCTCTAAATAATTCTCTTTCATTTTTGTGTCTTAAATCCATAAAAAGAAATATCATCTTCCTTCACATTTGTAAAAAAATATAAAGTTTTTTTCATCTTTCCCAATTTCGTTTAATTTTTTTCAAAAGTTTTAAGAGAAATATAAATTTTTGTAAGCCAGTCCATTTATATCAATTGCCACATAATCTATTTTTTTATGGCAAGTTTTTCCAAAAATGTATTCAAACATATTTTTTTCCCTTCGTTTTTAAAGTTTTACCAACTCAACTTTTTCAATATTTTTCATCCAAAAAAACATAATTCCAATTTCTTTAAATTTATCTTTCCCATCGGTGACATAATATTTAACTTCTCTATTTTTTGTTGCATCATTTTTTAATAAATTTTTCTCTTCCAAAATTTCTTTTAAATCAAGTGCAGTTTCTCTCGCAGGATCAACGATATTTAAATCAGTATAAATTTTTCCAATCGCACTTTTTAGCAGCGGATAATGAGTACATCCTAAAATAAGCGTATCAATCCCTTTTTCAAAATCATCTAAGTATGTTTTTATAATCTGATCGACAAGTTTTCCGTCCAAAATTCCTTCTTCCACCGCAGGAACAAATAATGGACAAGCCTTTTCAACAACTTTTATATTTTTTTTACTCAATTTTTTTATTTCTTCTTCATATCTTTTAGAATTCACAGTTGCCTTCGTTCCAATAACTCCGATATTTCCAGATTTTGTCGTATTTATCGCAGTTTTTGCTCCAGCTTTTATAACTCCAACTATTGGTATTTTAAATGTTTTCTTTAATTCTTCCAGAGCCAATGCTGTAGCTGTATTACAAGCAACAACAATCGCACTAACTTCTTTGTCCAGCAAAAATTCCACAATTTCTTTTGAATATCTAGTTATCAGCTCTTTCGTTTTTTCTCCGTACGGAACTCTCGCCGTATCTCCAAAATAAAATATTTTTTCATTTGGTAAAACTTTTCTAATTTCTTTCAAAACGGTAAGTCCACCAATTCCAGAATCAAATACTCCAATTGACATTTATTTTTTCTCCTTGTTTTTTTGTAAAATAGAAAATTGAGCTGCAGACACAGCTCATAAATTTTTTATTTTTTTATTTCATTATCAGATTACCTCTAAAAGTTTGCACACCATCTGTCGCAGTATAAGTTCCAACAACTTGACCTCTACTATCTCTAGAAATACCAGGATTTAATGTTATGCTATATTTCAAATATGGTTTTTTATCCGCTTCAATTTCTATATCTTCTGTCGGATACAAATTAAATTTGTCATTTCCAATTTTTACTATCGCAACCACATCATTTTTATTAACCGCTTTTACTTTTTTCGCTCCATCATTATTTTTTCCAAATAATGAGTTGAAAAATTGAGAAACTTTATTTCCTTTGTTTTGCGAATTATTATTATTGTTGTTATTATTATTGCCACTATTATTTATATTTGTATTTGTATTTTGCGCATAATTATTTTGACCGTATCCGTTTGCATAATACTCATTTATTTCTCTAGCTCCAATTGCGTTTCTATCTTTAGCGTGAGCAGAACCTAAAATTACGGTAATCATTCTATTTCCGTCACGAATTGCTGTAAGTACAATATTTGACCCAGCTGCATCGTGATATCCAGTCTTTAATCCGTCAACTCCAATAACATTTCCCAAAAGAGTGTTTGTTGAAGAAACTTTTGTATTTCCGTTGTCAATGTAATCCACTTTATTTTTTGAGAAATCCAAGTAGTCACTATAATCTTTTACTACAATTTGCGCCAATTTATACAAATCTTTGGCATTCCCCTGATCCATGCAAGACCCCGTATAACTAGGTGGTAATCCATTTGGAGAACAATATCTCAATGAATACAATCCAAACTGTTGTGCTTTCTGATTCATCATATTTACAAAATTTGGAATACTTCCCCCAACAAATTCTCCTAGTGCATAAGCCGCATTATTTGATGATTTTATAATTGTCGCTTTCAATAAATCTCTTACTGTATACTGTTTTCCTGCAACTAAAGTCACTCCATAAGGAACTTTTGCTGCTTTTGCCGAAACCGTAACTTTAGTATCATAAGAAATTTGTCCACTTTTTATTTTATCCATTGTCAAAATTACAGTCATAATTTTTGTTACAGATGCTAGTGGTCTAACTGTGCTACTATTGTCCTCTTTAATTATATTCCCGTTTATATCTCCCACCAAAAGTGCCTTGTAATCAGAATAATCTTCTGCAATAGCCATCGAAGATACTCCAAAAAATAATATTGAAAACAATATTTTTTTGTTCATTTTCATTCTTTTAATTTTTCCTCTTTTCAATTTTTTTACTTTTAGTAAACTTATTTTTATATTTTTTTATATTTTTTTACAAATTTTTTTGCAATTTTTTATAACTTTTTATAACTTTTTAAAATTCACTTTAGAAAAAAAATTTTATAAAAACAAAAATTATTGAATAAGTTCATTACTAACATTCAATAATAACATATAAATATTAGTTTTTTATTTGATTAATCAGAATATATTTTTTTATATTTATTTCATTCCATAAATTTTCTTCGCATTTTCCGTAGTTACTCTTATAACTTCTTCCACTGAAATTTCCTTAATTCTAGCAATTTCTTCCGCCACATATTTTGTATAAATCGGCTCATTTCTTTTCCCTCTAAAAGGAACTGGCGTCAAATATGGACAATCTGTTTCTAGGACAATCTTTTCCAAAGGAAGTTCTCTCACAAGTTCTTTCGTCTTTTTATTATTCTTGAATGTCAAAGTCCCACCAATTCCGATATAATATCTATCTAAAAGTGGTTTTGCCGCCTCAAGCGATCCTGGATAACAATGCAAAATCCCACCAACATTAGGATATTCTTTCAAAACATTAATCGTATCCTGCAACGCTTCCCTCGTATGAATCACAACAGGCTTTTTCACTCTTTCAGCAAGTTCCATCTGCTTTCTAAATCCAGCAATCTGAACATCCTTCGGATCTTCCATCCAGTGATAATCCAGTCCGATTTCCCCAATCGCAACAACCTTTTCCTCATTCAAAGCCAATCGCTCCAACTCTTTTTCCACTTCATCATTATACTTCTTAATATCCACAGGATGAACTCCAATCACCGCATAAATAAACGGATATTTATTCGCAAGAGCCACACTCGTAAGCGAAGTTTCCAAATCACACCCAATAACAACAGCACTTTCCAATTGCTCCTCAATCCGTTCCACAACTTCATCAAAATCTTCTGCAAATTGCTCGTCGTAAATATGTGTATGTGTGTCTATTATTTTTGCCATTTCAATCCTTCCTTTGCTACAAAAAATTTACAATTTCTATATAAAAAAGTATCATTCTTATTAATTTTCTAAAATGTTCTATTTTAAATTATTCATTATAATATTCCATTTTCCATTAATTTTTGTCGCTTCAACAGTTCCTTCTTTTTCATCAAATTCTTTTTATATCCTTAATTTTTATCTGAAACCGTTTTTTTGATATTATATCTATCAAGGTTGGCATCCACTTCTTTTTGAAAAATCTTCTCCTGAAACATTTGACAAATATTTTTATTGATTTTTCCAGTTTTTTTGCTCAAATGTTTTATTTATTTTTTTCTTGGTCTTCAGCTCCCAAAAGAGAATTAAAATTTAATTTTGGTGCTTTTTAAAACAAATTTTTAAATCTGCACTTGAACTAGAATTATAATTTATCTCCTTAATACGATATTCCATATTTCTCATATATTCTTTCAAAATTTCACCAAAAAAATCTTGCTCCCAATTCATCTTTTTTTGTTCTGCAATCTGATTGTCAACCTCTTTTATTCCTTCAAGAGTATCTCGTTTTATATTTTTCCAAAAAAAACTTTTTTTCAATTTCCAAATTGTTCTTTTCAATTTCTGACTGCTGAATTTTTCACATTAGGCTTTAACTTCAACCTTGTAATTTGCTGAAAATCCAAGACTTGCTGTTAGTAAAAAAATAACATTAACATCTTCTTCATTTACTCATACCTCATCCTCATTTATTCAAATTATTTTTCCAAAATTTCAAACATAGAATCAAAAAAATATCAAAACCATCACTTTCTAATGTTTCTTCATCTTTATATTCCCATCCTTTTTTTCTTTCTTTTCCAAAATCATCTTATTTTTTTATTAGTCATATACTCAAACTGATTATTATCCAATATCTTTATCATTTCATTTTGATATTCAGACAAAATTATTGCATTTGCTTTCAGTCTTTCTTCATTGGACAATTTTTTTGAATTTTTTTCATTATCCAATTTATATCCCAATTCTTTTTGAAACTTTATCTTCCAGTTTTTTTATTAAATTCTTCAGAGAACATAATTTCAAAAAAATATTTGGAGATTTTTTTCAGTATAAATTACTTCCACTTTATTTTTTTGAAATAAAATTAATCTTTTCAATTTTATAAATTGTTTTTTTCATAAACTTTGTTATTCATCAAAACATCGGTACATTCACTTTAAAAATTTTTTTCACCAGTTTCCAAATTAGTATTTTTCCGAATATCCAATACCCTTTATTTTTTTACTTTCTATCCTATCTAAAATTTCTTTATCAAAAAAATTTCAACAATTTTTTTCACTTTGATTTTTTTCATTTCTTCTTCCGATATTTTTTTAAACTCTTATTTTTTTCATAATTTCAAAATTTTCTTTTTTTAATTCAAATGAAAAAAACTTAATGAAAAAAATAACCAAAAAAATAAAATCAGTATTTTTTTCATAAATCTCCTTTTTCGATATTAAATTTTTTTGAAAAAAATCTAAAAAAATTATAACTTTTTAAATTTAATTTTATTCAACTTCAATTCCACTTTCTCTAAATTTATCTAGCAATTCCTCATCACAACAAGAGATAAAAATTACTTTTTTTCAAATTTTTTTCAATTTTTTTAAATCCTTTTTACACTTTTTTTATTTCAAATAATTCATCTTCTCCATCCCAATTTGGACAAAGAATACCATAAATTTCAAGTCCGCCATCAATACAAATTTCATCTACTTTTTTCTAAATCTTCTTCTGTCAATTCTACATTTTCTAAAAATTTCAAAATTGGTTCAATTATAACAGGATTAATAAAATTTCCAATTTCAAAAACATAATCATCATATTTTTTTCTTCTAATTTTTCAGTAAATTCTTTAAATTCATCAACAAAACTCGCATTTTTCCCAAGTAAACTTTCCAAAACAACTAATTTAAACCTAAAATCCTCAAACATTCCACTTTTATCAACCATTTTGTAATCATCAGGATAAAATTCTCCAAAATCCTCTTCTTCAAATTCATCCATTTCTGATTTTCTCAAAAATTCTTCGATATTTTCTTCTTTTAAAATGTAAGCCATTTTTCCTCCTTGTCAATTTAGATACGTGAACTACTCCCGCTTGTAGAAGCGGGAGCTTCTTGGGAAGTATTTGCTTTTGTTAGCCAAATATATTTACCAAGCTCTTCGGGTAGTTCCTACCCTGTTTTTTTATTTCCTAATATTTCAACATTTCTTTTCCAATATCTTTTATATTCAGTGCCGCATTATAATCCCTATCAATCTCAATTCCACAGCACTCACATTTATAACTTCTTTCTGATAATTTCAGTTCCTCTTTAACATTTCCACATTTACTACAAGTTTTCGATGACGGAAACCACTTATCTATCTTCAAAAATTGTTTCCCTGAAAACATCAGTTTATACTCAAGCATTTTCAAAAACATTCCCCATCCATTATCTCCTACACTTTTCCCAAAATTTAATGCCTGGCTCATCCCTTTCATATTCAAATCCTCAACAACCACAGCATTATACTCTTTAGATAATTTTTTCGATAATTTATGTAGAAAATCTCTTCGGCAATTTTTGATATACTCATGCAACTTTGATATTTTCGCTTTTTGTTTATACCAATTTTTAGAAAATTTTACTTTTCTCGATAATGATTTTTGTAATTTTTTCAATTTTTTCTCCAACATCCTAAAATATCTTGGATAATCAGCCCTTTGGTTTTCAGAACTGACAAATAACTCAGACATTGAAAAATCAAGTCCAATCACTTTATCATTACTTGGTATTTTTTGAATTTCTTTTTCAAGTTCTGTCAAAATAGAAACATAGTAATTTCCATTACTGTTTGTCAATGTTACCGACTTTATTTTATAATCCTTTGGTATTTCTCTATGATATTTCAATTTTTATTCTTTTTCAATTTTGGCAAAATCAAATATTTGTTTTCCTCTATTCGTATCGAATTATTCACACAATTTGTTGTATAACTTTTAACATTATTCTTTTTAGATTTGAACCTTGGAAATTTCGCTCTCTTCTGAAAAAAATTCGTAAACGATCGTTTTACATTCAATTGAGCATTTGAAAGTGCTAGACTGTCCACTTCTTTTTAAAAATTGATTTTCACTTTTCAAACTAGCAGGTGTAATTATTTTATTTTTTTCCAGTTTCTTCATAAATTTTATTCGCAGTATACAAAAATCGTATTGTAAACAAAACGAACACATCCAAAAGTCTTATTTATCAATAATTCACGATCTTTATTTGGATAAATTCTGTATTTGAATGCCAAATTATATTTCATAAAATTACACCTCCTTTTTGATTTTTGAATATTATTTTTAATTATTTCTTTAGAGATTTTTATCATTAATGATTTCTCTTCGATATTTTATAAAAAAATTGTATCATAAGAGTATCCTTTTTTTCAATTTTTTACAAAAAAAGCAATTCATCTCCAACTTGTAGAAGTCGGAGACTTCTTGCTATCTTTTTGTTAAATTTTTCATAAACATATTCAAGTCCATTAATCTTTTTTTATTTCTGCACTTTTTTTCCATTTTTTTTCTGCATTAATTCTAAAAAAATAACTGCTAAACTAATTTTTTTCCAAATTATTTTTTTCTAAACTCACAAATTGCTTCAATTTAATTAGAAAATCCAATTTATCTGGTAAAGTTTTTTTCAAATGTATTTAATTCTTTCATCCTTTTTACCACCTTATTTTTAAATACTTCTTAAAGATGCTCATAGTATTTCTATTTAGGATAAACCAAATTCGCTTCCGTCAAATTCTCCAAAGTTTCTTCCAAAAATTTTTTCGATTCAAAATTAGCCATTGCCAAGTTTTGATCTAAATAGTTTCCACATTCAATTGCAGTTGCTCCTGGGATTTCGCCTTTAAATTCTGCCATAAATTTGTAAAGTTCTTTCATTAAGTCAATGATGTCCTTTGATTCTAATTTTCCTTTTAAAATTACATAAAATCCTGTTCTGCAACCCATTGGTCCGAAATATACAACTTCATCTTTCCAAGTTGGATGATTTCTTAAAAATGTTGCTCCTAAATGTTCGATTGTATGAAGTTCTGCAATATTTATAACTGGTTCTCTATTTGGCAACTTCATTCTCACGTCAAAAGTTGTGATGTAATTTCCATTAATTTCGTCAATTCTTGACACATAAATTCCTCTGTTTAATTTTTTATGATCTACTGTAAAACTTGCTATTCTTTCCATTTTTTTCTCCTTTTAATCTTTTTTCTTATCAAAATAATATCACAAAAATTTAGAAATTTGAAGTTATTTGTAAAATTAATTGAATTAAGTTTCATAATTTTTTTCACTTTATAAAATCTCGAAAATATGATAAAATTACTAAAAAGGAGGAATTTCATGAAAACTGTTATTTTACTTGGAGCACTAATAGCTTCCTTGACATCTTTTGGATTTTTTAAAAAATCACCAAAAACAAAAAATGAAAATGTGAAAAAAATTGTTAAAAAGGCAGATAACTTAAATCAAAATAAAAATATAACTAAAAATATTAATATCAACGAAGATAAAAATAAAAACTCTCAAAAATTTAAGTGAAAGACCAAAAATTGTCGATTTCAAAAGAAGAACTTAACCGTGTGGCTAAAAAGAATTTTTTTCAAAATGAAGCTGCCGGGAAAAAAAGAATGACTTGGTCGTTTGGAATAGCGGAGAGAATTTCCCGTCACTTGGAATAGGACATTTTATTTGGTATAAAAAGGATGAAAAAGGTAAATTTGAAGAAAGTTTTCCGCCACTTGTGGAATTTTATAAATCTAAAAATATTGGATTGCCAAAAATTATTAAAGATAATAAATTTGCACCTTGGAAAAGCCGAGAAGAATTTTTGAAATTAAAACAAAATAATAATCCAGAAATTACCGAACTGATTAATTTTCTTTACAGCACGCAGGATACACAAATTGAATTTATTTTCAACCGTCTGGAAGATTCGCTGGAAAAAATGTTAAAAGTTGCAAAAAATAAAGAAAATGTCAAAAAGCAATTTTACCGTGTTGCAAACTCGCCAAATGGCTTATATCCATTGATTGACTATGTAAATTTCAAAGGTGAGGGAATTTCGCCATCAGAAACTTATAATGGACAAGGCTGGGGACTGCTGCAAGTTTTGGAAAATATGAAAGGTTCTCAAACTGGAAAAGCGGCACTTGAAGAATTTAGCCAGTCAGCAAAATCTGTGCTTGAGAGAAGAGTGAAAAATTCTGGCGCTAAAAATGAGCAAAGATGGCTTAAAGGCTGGTTAAACCGTTGCGAAACCTACAACAATTAATCTTATTTTTTATTTTTAAGATTTATAATTTTAAAACGGAAAATTTAATTTATGAAAAATAACGAAAAGTAAAAATAAAATCAAAAGGAGAAGAAATGAAAAAAGTATTATTTGTCTGCCTTGGAAATATATGCCGTTCTCCAATGGCTGAGGCTGTCTTTAAAAAAATGGTTGCAGATGAGAATTTGCAAGATAAAATTATAATTGACTCTGCGGCAACAAGTTCTTGGGAACACGGAAATCCTGTTCATCACGGAACTCGTGAAAGATTGAAAAAAGAAGGAATTTCTACTGCTGGAATGTATTCTCGGACTCTCGAAGACTCAGATTTGGATTCCGATTATATCATTGGAATGGATGAAAATAATATAAAAGATATTAATTCATTTATAAATGGGAGAAAAGCAGGAGAAGTTAAAAGACTTTTGGAATATGCGAATGAAAGCCGTGATATTGCCGATCCTTGGTTTACAGGAGATTTTGAGCAGACATTTGCTGATGTCACAAAAGGCTGTCAGGCTTTGATGAAAAAATTGAAAGAAGAAATTTAATTGTTTTTATGGCAAGGGTAAAAACCCTTGTTAATTTAGAATTTATGATAAATCCTTTTTTTATAAAAAAACTTTTTTTAATAGTATTAATTTATTAATTTTATTAATCTATTATTTTTATTTTTTTCATTCATATATTTATAAAATTCATAAGTATCAGTAAAATCCCATTTTTCCAGTTAATTTATAAGAATAATCATGTGCATAAACTTGATTTTTCCCGGCAAAAAATTCATCTTTAGGCATTTTTCCAAAATTATAATTACTTTTTATGTGATGATAATGCTTATTTAAAAACTTATTATATTTATCATAATCTTTAAAATTATTAGTTTCAATTTTGTTGCTTTGAGTAAAATAAAAAAGTTTTGGAATATCAATCACTTTTTTCTTATTTACTTCAATATCTTCCCTATCTTCGTTCACAAGTGTATATTTAGCGCTTGGACATGCTTCAATTTTCCCGCCGGCAAGCACAACTTTATTTGCATTTCCACAAAGTTCAAGAGTAGCCCCTTCATAGACAACTATTGTACTGTCAGGTATATTTCCAGTAAGTTTTAGCGTCCCTTCCAAAACTTGAGTTTCTCCGCCATAAAGCAAATCTCCGGTTATGGTCAGTTTATGTTTCCCGGCTTTTCTAAGTCCTGGCACATATTTACTAGTTTCCTTGTAAAAGTTTCTTCACTTGACAAATAATTTTGTATTGTCACTTTTCCTGTTATACTGTTGTCATCCTTATCCAAAGCCATAATATAAGTTGATGTTCCGCTTGGCTTGTCACTTAATCCACTGTCTATATCATTAGTCCAGACCCAGTCAGTTTCAGGTTCTGCCCAAAAATAAATATCATTGCTTTCTTTATTAAAAATTTTATCATACATCCCAGTATAAAATTTATTTTCTTCAATCAGCCCCGCATTCAAATTTGTCGGACCATTAAGCGCTTTTCTAATATCCACAATTCCCCAGCCCATCTGATTGTCAAGCCTGTCTTTTTCACGATAAGCCGTAGTCAAAAGAATTTCTTTAACCTGATGATAAGTCAGTCCCTTAAATTTATTCAAAATAATTGCCGCATATCCAGCCGTTCTAGGTGTTGCAAAACTTGTTCCAAATTTATTTGACTCATCTACTTTGCTATATATATTTCCAAGTGCTACTACTGTATTACCTCGTGCATATAATGCATCTGCTCCAACTTCATCATTCATTTGCGACATTGTACATCTATTTGAAAAATCTGATATTCTTTTACCTCTATAACTTTCATTTAGCAAAACAGAATTTGTCACATTTTTTTTCCCATAAACAAAACAATTTGCAGCATCTACCATTATTCTCTGACTTCTAAATAATTTTGCAACTTCATCACTATATAAAGAAAGTTTGGCAGTCGCATCATTAAGCAGTACTTCAGCATCAGATCCATTTTCCTTTTTTACAGCATTCGGAAGAGCAATTATCAATAAATTTCTGTCGTCTGTGTTTGTTGTTGCAACTCTTGGCATATAGTTATTTAAAAGTGTTTCATTTATTACATTTCCAAAATACCACGCATTGCTTGTAAGCATATATGGAGAGTAATACGATGTACTTGTACTGTATGAAAATATTCCTTCTAACATATTCCATTCATTTTCAGCGCCGTAGTTTACCACTTGACTCGCATCAAGTCCTGTCGTTTCAAGAAAAGTTTTCGTAACAAGTGTTGTATGGTCACCACCTTCCTGATCTTTTAATGGATGTTTTCCTATTTTTTCCCAATTTTTAGGAAGATATGTTCGTGGCATCTCGCCTCCAACTTCTTCTTCCCAATTATCATAACCTATTGTATTATCAGTTATGGCATAGTAAGTTTGACCTTTTTTATACTCATTTTTTTGATATTTTACAACATTTTCTTTTACATCGTAATCGGATACTTTTGTATTTTCATTAGTATAGATTAATTTTGCACCAAAAATATTCGTATTCAGAACTATACCAAAAAGTATTATTAAAAGTTTTACTTTTCTCACTTTTATCTCCTATTTTTTTATTTTTTTATTCAAATAATTTTTTTAAATTTTAACAAAAAGATAGCAGAAGTCTCCAACTTCTATAATCAGAAGTAGTTCACTTAAAAAAAAAAAGAGAAAATTATTTAAAAAATTTTCTCTTTTGATATTATCTTTTAAATATTTAAATAATTTTTATATACAAATAAATAAATTAATTTTTTAAAGCTTGAATTGGAGGTGCAACTTTTCCACCACGGTTAATTAAAACTGAGCAATCTAAATTATTTATGTCAATTATGTCAGCTTCTCCCAAAAGTCCTCCAAACACGACTCTATCTCCGGCTTTTTTATTTGGAACTGGTATCAATCTTACTGCCGTAGTTTTACTATTTACCATTCCAATCGCCATTTCATCAGCTATTATTCCAGAAATAACAGCTTCTGTCGTATCTCCAGGAATTGCTATCATATCAAGTCCAACTGAACAAACACAAGTCATAGCTTCTAATTTTTCAAGATTTAAGTGTCCTTTACTTGTGGCTTCTATCATTCCCTGATCTTCACTTACTGGAATAAATGCTCCTGTCAATCCTCCAACACGAGTCGCAGCCATAGCTCCACCTTTTTTAACGGCATCATTTAAAATTGCAAGTGCCAAAGTTGTCCCATAAGCTCCAACAGCTTCCAAACCAAATTCTTCTAACACATTTCCCACACTATCTCCGACCGCTGGAGTTGGTGCAAGTGATAAATCTATTATTCCAAATTCAACGCTAAGTCTATTTGCAACTTCTCTTCCAACCAATTCTCCCATTCTTGTGATTTTAAAACTAACTTTTTTAATAGCTTCTGTAATTTCATCAATTTTAGCAGTTTTTGAAATGTTTGCAAGTGTGTGTCTTACAACTCCAGGTCCGCTTATTCCTACATTTAATACAATATCAGGATTTTCTACGCCGTGAAATGCTCCAGCCATAAAAGGATTGTCAGGCACAGCATTTGTAAATACAACAAATTTTGCAGCAGCTAAACCATCGCTTTCTTTTGAAAGATTTGCCAATTCTTTTACAGTTTTTCCCATCATTTTTACTGCATCTAAATTAATTCCTGATTTTGTTGAACCGACATTTACTGAAGAGCAAACACGGTCAGTTTGAGAAAGTGCAGCTGGAATACTTTCTATCAATCTCAAATCTCCTTTTGTAAACCCTTTATCAACAAGCGCTGAAAATCCACCAATAAAATCAATTCCAATTTCTTTTGCAGCTTTATCCAATGCTCTTGCAAAAATAGTGTAATCAGTCGCATCTGTAGCATTTCCAATTATTGCAATTGGTGTAACTGAAACTCTTTTATTTACAATTGGCACATTGTATTTACTAGCCACTTCATCTGCAATTTTTACCAAATCTTTTCCATTTTTTACAATTTTGTTGTAAATATTTTCAGCTGTTTTTTCAGCCGATGTTTCGATACAGTCTAACAGGCTGATTCCCATTGTAACTGTTCTCACATCAAGATTTTGCATCTCTATCATATCTATTGTTTCCAGTATTTCGTCTGGTAATAAATTCATATTTTCCTCCTAATTTTCTTTCTAAAATTATATTCTGTGCATTGTTTTAAAAATTTCTTCATGCTGCAAAAATACTTTTACTCCGATTTTTCCTTCAAAAACTTTAAATTCTTCCTGCAATTTTTTAATATCTACATTCTTTTCAACTTCAACTAACATTATCATAGCAAAAAATATTATCTTCAAAAAAACTTTTTGAGTTATATCAATAATATTTAATTTTAACTCACTTAATTTTGTTGATACATTTGCAACAATTCCTGTCTTATCCGCTCCAATAACAGTTATAACAATTCTCTCTTTCATTTTCAGTCCTCCATTTTTAAAAATCCAAATTATATATGTTAAATTATCGCATAATTTTTAAATATTTAGCAAGTAGAAAAAAATTTACACTTAATTATTATTTGAATATTGTAAAATAATTTATGATAACAACTAAAAACTTTTTTTATCTTTAAAAATTTGTTCAATTTTTATTAGTATCCTGCCTGCACTAGTTTTCTATAGACTTCTTGAGCTTCTTTAGTCATTGGATCATTTTCATTTCCTAAATCTATTACCATTTTAAAATATTTCTTAGCTTTCTTATATTTTTTTGTTTTTTTCATATAAAGACCCCCAAATTATATGTACCTCCAAGATAACCTTTTTGACTAGATTTTAGAAACATTTCTTCTGCTTTTTTTTCTTTATTTTGTTGTCTATATAAAACTCCTAAATTGTTCATAGCTAGTTCATCTCCCTTTTGAGCTGCTTTTAAATACATTTCTTCTGCTTTATCATATTTTCCTTGCTTATAATATAAAAGCCCCAGATTGTACATAGCATCAGAATTGCCCTTTTTAACAGCTTCTAAATACATCTTTTCAGCTTTATCAAATTTTTTTTGATCTTCATATAACATTGCTAAATCTTTCATAGCATTATCATTTCCCTTTTCAACGGCACTTAAATAAATTTGTTCAGCTTTGTCATATTTTTCTTGTTTATAATATAAATTACCTAAATAATTCATACCTTCAACATTACCTTCTTGAACAGCTTTCAAAAACATCTCTTCAGCTTTTAAATAATTTTTATTTGCATAATACAATTTTCCCTCTTCTAAGTATCCAGCTTTTAATGCAAGCGATACGATAATTGTTCCCAATAAGATAAGTTTTTTTCATTTTAAATAATCTCCTTATAATCAATTTTTTTATAAAATTACATTAATACATTTATTATATTATTTTTTTATTTTTTTGTCAATAATTAAATAAAAATTAAAAATTTAGGTATACTGAATCTGTAAAAAAATTTAAAACGAAATAAAATATTTAAAGTAAATTTTTTTATATTATTAGAAATTTTATCAGACCTATGAAAAAAACTTCATAAGTCTAAAAAAATTTTATTAATATTTTTGAAATTAAATAATCAAATGCAGAAAGTGCTGCTTTTGCTCCTTCTCCCATTGCAATAATTATTTGTTTTCGTTTTACATTTGTAACATCTCCAGCTGCAAAAATTCCTTCTAATGAAGTTTCGTTAGTTTCTGGATTTATCACAACTTCCCCCACTCTATTCAATTCAACTAAATCTTTCACTATTTCACTATTTGGAGATAGTCCTACTTCGATAAATACTCCGTTTAATTTCAAAACTTTTTCTTCATTTGTATCTCGATTTTTATATTTTAATTTTTCTACAAATTCTGTTCCCAAAACTTCTGTAGTTGCTGAATTTAAAATTACATTCACATTTTCACGCTGTGCCAATTTTTCCTGCAAAACTTTGTCAGCTTTCAATTCTGGCATAAATTCAATTAAAGTGACATTTTTTGCAATTCCTGACATATCAAGCGCAGCTTCCACACCTGAGTTTCCACCACCAATTACAGCAACATCAAGCCCCTTGTAAAAAGGCCCATCGCAAGTTGAACAGTAATGCACTCCTTTTCCAACATATTCAGCTTCCCCAGGAATATTTAGACTTCTAGGTTTTGCACCAGTTGCCAAAATAATAGTTTTTGTCTTATATTTTTTCCCGTCATCAGTTACAAAAACTTTATCTTTTCCATCAATCGAAATTTCTTTTACAACATGCCCTTCTTTAAACGCAACTTCATATTCTTTCAAATGACTGTGTAAAGTTTCAGCAAATTTGCTTCCAGTTGTAGACACAGTTCCTATAATATTTGCAATTTCATTCGTATCCAAAACTTGTCCTCCAACTTTTACTCCAACCATCGCAACATCTAATCCTTTACGAGCCGCATAAATTGCACTAGATACCGCTGCTGGTCCAGCTCCAATAACAGCCACATCGTAAAGTTTATTTTCGTCAATTTTTTGTAATTTTCCTTCATCTAAAACACCTAAATTCAAGCTAAAGTCCATTTCTTACCTCCAAATTTTAATTTTTAATTTTTTAATTTTTTTATAAAATTATTCTAATTTTGTAATCATTATAATTAATTTTATAATATTTTTTTCAAAAAAAGTCAAATTTTTTTAATTATAATTTTTTTAAATTTCTGACAAAACTATCGAAAATAAAACTATTCCAGCTCCAATAATTACCTTCAAGCTTAGAATTTCGCCCAGCAAAAAAAACGCAAAAATTGGTGCAAATAAAGATTCTGTTGACATTAAAAGTGAAGCTCGTGTCAAAGTTGTAAATTTTTGACAGACTGTTTGCAAAAGTGTTGGAACTATTGTGGAAAAATATTGTCAAATAACCGACTGAAATCAGCGCCATTCCTTTTAAATCTGAAATTTCTTTAGGATTTGAAAAAATAAAAAAATTTACTACAAATAAAATTCCAGCAAATATCATTTGCAAAAAAATTAATTTTAACGGCTCAACTTTTCTTGAAAAAAATCCAGTTGTTGCTATTTGAAACGCAAAAAATACTGCACTTATTATTGTCAAGATATCTCCAAAATTAATGTCAGACAAATTTAAATTTTTATCAAAACTTATGACTCCGATTCCAATTATACAAATAATCGAACAACTGAACCTCCCACGACTAAAGTCGCAGGGTTCTAAAATCTTTAAAAATATTTAAAAATTTTCTAAGAAGTTTGATAGCTTTACACCACCCTTATTCTTTTAGGTGTGTTCAGTTCACCTCTATTGTATAGGACATTTAAGTCCACAACTTTACTTTTTCTTAATATATTTAATGCTCCATTACAATCCGCATTTATGATTTTACCTGTGCTTGTTTGATATAGTCCTCTTTTTATTCTTTTTCCACTGAATATATATTCTTTTTGATTTTTCTTTATCATATATTGGAATTTCATCTCCATCAAAGAAACTTGCTTTTTGATGTATAACTTTCTTCTTGCAGTTTAAATTCTATTCCATATAGTTTACATAGATATATTAATTTATCTCTTAATTTTTCCATATGGTATATTTACAAAGTTTTGATTATTTATACTTCCTATATTTGAATTTCTTTGAAAATTCTCGTTATATCCTAGAACTATTTTTTTCCTATATCATTATTAAGACAATAATTTACAATTATTCTTGCTGATTTTGAAAGATAATCATTTATACGATTATTTCTCTTTCTAGCTATTCTCTTTTGTCTTAATGTTGTTCGCTCAATCTTTTTGCTTATCTTTTTATACTTTGTAATTTTGCATTTGTCTTATTATAGTATTGATTTATTGATTTTTAATTTTTCTACCATCTATTATGAATGAAACTCCAGTATTTGTAACACAAGTACAAAGATTATCTATACCTAAATCAATTCCTAGTACATTTTTCTTTATTTAATTCCCTTTGAATTTCTTCTATCTCATAAGTATATTGAATTTCAAAGTACCTAGAATGTTGTTTTGGTATTATTCTAATTTCTTTTATCTTCTTACCTTTCAATACTGGTGGCAGCTTAATTTTTAACTTCCCTGATGAGTTTTCTTAAACGAATTTGAATAAGGAACTATCAGAATATCATCTTTTAATCTAACAAAACCTATAACAAGAGTTATAAAAACCATCTTTATCAAGATATTTAGGTAATTTTATATCTTTAAAATTATATTGACCATTCTTAGCAAGTTTCAAAAGTCCAAAAAAATGATTTGAAACTTCCGTCTACTTCTTTTTAGAATTTGCTGAGCCATATTAGAATTTAACTTCTTATAGTTCTCACTGTTTTTTTAAGTATTTTATAGTTTTTCATTATAACTTAAATACTTTTTTTATTTTTTTAAAATAGTATTGTCTAATATTGTATATAGCTTCATTAGTTAAGTTCTTGGCTATATGAGATAAATATTTTAAATTCCTAAACTCATTTTTACTAAGATGTTTTACTTGTTGTTTTAATGTTAAATACATATATAATCACCTCCTTTTCATCAGAGATATTATACCGTATATTCTACATTTTATCTATTAAAAAGTAATATTTTTTAAATATTTTTAAAGTTTTTAAAACCCCACAACAGTGGGAAGCGTTGTTCACATAAATACGCTACTACTTATGCAGTTCTCATGGCATTATATTCCTTATATAAATTAAGGAGATTAGCCTTGAACTTCTTGTTATCTCTAACAAGCACAGACTATATCTTATCCATATCCTATTTCAAGGACTTAGGCGAAACCACTTCCAATACCAATCGCTTGTATTGTACTCCCCTCACGAGGGATAGTCGTTGAACTTTCCTTTTCAGGATTAGCTGCTGATTGTCTATTATCATAATGTTTAGGATTTAACCTTGCATCATCTAGTATATTTTTTCTGCTTTCGCCACCATCACACTTATACCCTATATTATTACCTAGGTATTATGTTGTGGTTATACTAGCTTAAGAGTTCCCAGCAATTCAGTTTCTTTGTTGCACGGTTTTGCTCCGTGTCTACATACAAGTTTCCCTATATGCTTACTAAAATTTTCGTGCAATTCATCTCACGAATAAAGTCGCGAGTGTTCTTGCACTATTTAATAAAAGTCATTATTTTAGGCTTTTTTTTATGTAAAATCCAAAAGATATATGGCACGACGATCACATTTATCGAAGTAAAAAATGCGTTTTTACTAGCCGTCGTAATCATTGCGCCATAAGTTTGAAAAGCGTAGCCCAAAAATTGAAAAGTACCGACAACAAGTCCAGCAACAATATCTTTTTTCCTAAATTTTTTCATCTTTTTAAAAAAAACAAAATAAAACAAAATTCCACCGACTAAAAATCTCAGCGCCGATAGATAAAATGGATTAATTCCCGTATTTAAACCGATTTTTACAAATACAAACCCAAGTCCCCATAATATTCCGACTATTAACAGCCCAAAATCCGCTACATACTGTTTCACAAAATTCTCCTTATTTTTTATTTTTTTGACAAGGGATAAAGACCCTTTTCTATTATAAAAAACACTATTTTTTTATAATTTTACTCTTATTCTGCACGAAAAAACTTTTTATAAATATCCATTTTCAAAAACTCATTCTCAATTTGCCCATTATTTTTTTCCAAATACCAAATGACAAAATCGTGAACTTTTTTAATTTCTTTAACATTTCTTACAATATCAGTAAAAACCATATCTGACACACCGCTTTGCTTTATCCCCAAAATTTCTCCAGAATTTCTCAGTTTCAAATCTTCTTCTGCAATTTTAAAACCATCCGTTGTACTTTCCATAACTTCAAGTCTTCTTGCCGAAACTTCATTATTCGTTTGAGATTCCAAAAAAACAATAAGATTTATGGCTTCCCCTACCAACACGACCTCTTAACTGATGAAGTGACGAAAGTCCAAATCTTTGTGCATCCCGAATTACCATAACTGTAGCATTTGGCACATTCACTCCAACTTCAATGACGGTTGTCGACACCAAAATATCAATTTTATGATTTTTAAACTTTTCCATAACTTCCTGTTTTTCCTTATATTTTTGTCGCCCGTGAATAATATCTATTCTTCTATTAGGAAAAATATCTTTGTATTCTTCAAAAGTTTCCTGAGCCGATTTTACATTCAAAGTTTCACTTTCTTCGATTAGCGGTGAAACAATATAAACTTGTCTTCCTTTTTCTATCATTCTGTCGATAAAATCATACATTTTCTGTTTTTCAATTTCATCTTTTATCCATTTAGTCTTAATTGGAGAGCGACCGCTCGGCAATTCATCAATTATTGAAACATCCAAATCTCCATAAATCGTAAGCGCTAAAGAACGGGGAATCGGAGTCGCACTCATAACTATAAGATTTGCCAGATTTCCTTTATCTCTTAGTAATTTTCTCTGTCTTACTCCAAATTTATGCTGTTCATCAATTACAATTAATCCAAGATTTTTAAAAACCACATCTTCTTCAATTAAAGAATGCGTCCCAATCACAATATTCACAAGTCCTTCTTTTATCTCATTAAGTAATTTTTCTCTTTTTTTCCCTTTAACACTTGCCGTTAAAAGCTCAACTCTTATGTCAAGTTTTGAAAATTCATCTATAATTCCCAAATAATGCTGAATTGAAAGAATTTCTGTCGGCGCCATTATCGCACCTTGATAGCCATTTTCAATCATATAGAGAAGAATTACAAATGAAACAATTGTTTTTCCTGAACCGACATCACCTTGAATAAGTCTATTTACAATTTTTCCAGCTTTTAATTCTTTATAAATTTCCGTTATCACAGTTTTTTGTGCTTTTGTAAGTTCATAAGGTAAATTTTTTTATAAATTTTTGAAACAAGACTTTTTATCTTCTAATTTATAAACATTTTTATTATTTTTTTCACTTTGAAATCTATTTTGCAAAATCCCCATTTCCAAAAAGCAAAAATTTCTTCAAACATAAATCTTTTTTTGAGCTTGTTCTTTTTTTCTTTTTCATTTTCTGGAAAATGAATATTTAACATTGCTTCTTTTTCTGCCGATAATTTTTCTCTTTTTTTCAAAAAAATTCATTTGGCATATTTTTCATAAAGCAAATATCCATAATTATTTAGTACATCCTCAATAATTTTTTTCTTATTGAAATTTGTCTTAAAGATTCTGTTGACGGATAAATTGGCAAAAATTTGATTTTTCTTTTTTTATTTCAAAACTTTTTTTCATCAATTTTTTTATATTCGGGATTTATAATTTGCATTTTCATCCCTTTTTTTAACTTTTTCCGTAAACCATAATTTCATTTCCAACTTTTACATTGCTTTTAACATACCGATTATTAAACCAAAGAAGTTCCATCATTCCAGTCTCATCACTCAAAACCGCCGATACCATCACCATTCCTCTTTTAGCAAATCTACTTACAATATTTACAATCGTCCCTTTTAAAATGACAAATTCCTCGTCCAAAACTTCGTTTATCTTTTTATAATTATCTCTATTTTCATAAGCTCTCGAAAATGATAAAACAAATCATAAAGTGAAAAAAATTCCTAATTTTTTTAATTTTTGGAAGATTTGTTTTTGTAACTCCTTTAATTTTTTTATTTCATCAATATTTTTGTAAAGCAAAGAATATGAACTCACACTCTCACCCCCAGTAAAACTAATAACTTTCCACAAATTCTTCAATTGACAAGACATTTTTATTTAAATCAATTTCTCGTGCCAAGTCACTTATATATGGCTGTTTTAACATAGCCTTATTTAAAACTTCCAAATTCCAAAAAATATCTCTTTTATTTCCGTCAGCGATTATTTTTCCATTTGTCATAACAACTATTCTGTCAAAATTATTCACAACAAATTCCATATCATGCGTAATTGTAACAATCGTTTTCCCTCTCTTTTGCAATTCATCAATCAAATCATGCAAAATTTTCATTCCTTTAAAATCTTGCCCTGCAGTCGGTTCATCCATCACAATCACCTCAACATCCATCGCTATCACAGCCGCAATCGTAACAAACTTTCTCATCGAATATGGCAAATTATACGGATTTTCCTTTGAAAATTTTTCCAATTTTGTCAATTTCATTGCATCTTCCACTAATTTTTTTATTTTTTCCTCAGAAAACTTCAATTTTTTTGCACCAAAAGCAATTTCATCATAAACATTGTTATGAAAAATTTGATCCATCGGATTTTGAAAAACATACCCAACCTTTTTACTCATTTTTGCTACGGAATATTTTTGTGTGTTCCACTCATCGACAATTACATCACCACTAGTCGGTTTCAAAAGTCCATTTAACATTTTTACTAATGTCGTTTTCCCAGCTCCATTTTGTCCAATAATTGCTACTTTTTCTCCTTTTTCAACTTTAAAAGAAATATCATTAAGTACATTTTTCTGTACCATTAGGATATTTAAAACTCAAATTTTTTTACGGTAATAAAATTCATAATTGCCTCTCCTTCAAAAATTTTATTAAACAATTATCTTTAATAATTATTCTATTGTTCCAGCTCTTCTTTTTTTCTTCTTCATATATTCTGTAACTACTCTAAAAACTAAAAAAAGTCCCAAATATTATAAAAGTTACTGATATTATTAATAAATTTCTGTAAAAAAATTGTTGATTAAAAAAATTTCATTTAACGAATAAAAAAACTCTGCTGTAAATTTTTGTTTTCTTAGCTGAACTTATAAAATATGCCAGTTCAGTCGCATTTCCAAGATAAATTGTTATAATTGCTGGAATATATGCGAGAAAAAGGGCTGACAGTAATTCTTTATTTGAAGGCTCTTTCTTTTCTTTTTGGTGCAAATCTGCTTCTACTATTATCTTTTTCTTTTTTTCAAAAATTTTTTTATCATATCTATTTAATCCATATGTCCAACCACTACATATCCCTAAAAAATCAGCGCTTCAAAAAAAGGTATGTATTTATTAACAAATATTTTTAAAAAAAGACAGTATAGGCAATAAACAATTGTCATTACAAAAAAAATAACAAAATAATTCCTAATAAGCCTGACAAAGCATCTTTTTCATCAAAATTTCCCTTTCTCACTTTCTAAATTTTTCTTATTTTTCTAATAGAATTTAGGATATTTTTTTATCAAAATTTTCTATTAATTTTTTTAATAAAATTTCCCGACAAATCACTGTATTTTTTTAGCTTCAATTTCAAGAATCGTATTCTTTTTCAAATCACTTACTGTAATTGTGCCAATTTCAAATTCAATATTATAATTTTTCCCAATCATAAATCTCATTATCAAATGTTACAGACTTATTCGATACTTGTATTTTTAGGAGAACTTTCAAAAATCTGAGTCAATTCCTGTAATCCTTCTTCACTTGAAAATAAAAATTTATTTTTTTCACAAAACCTTGATTTTGAAATGGAAAAAAATCTCAACTCCGCCATTTTCAATATTTTTCTACTGCTTTTTGAAAAAATTTTTTTCTAAAAAAACATTTTTTGAAATACTGAAAATAAGTCATAATCATACCCGCTTCCATCTATCTTTTTTTCCAATTACCACCATCAGGGTTTATACAAAAATTTTTAGAAAAACTTCTTCATTTGAAATACTCTATTATCCTTAAAGAAAAAAAATATTTTTAAATTTTCATAATACACTTTTCTCTTTTTGAAAAATAAAATAATCATCATAAAATTCTATATTAGGAAATTTATTTTTTTATAATAAAAAAATAAATAATCCATTTAACAAGATAAATAATATAAATAAGACTATTGAAGTCGAAACAGAAGATACGCTAAATCCTTTTTTTCTATTTCTTTTTTTAACTGTGAAAAAGCAACATTATATCCAAAAAAATATTAAAATTCCTAAAATTTGTATTCTCGGTTTGGAATAAAATATTGTCCAGTCTATTTTTTTATAATTTTTTTCAGTTTCCCTTCTTTCATAAAATCCCTTTCTCTTCCAGTAATTTTTTTGATAAATCTTAAAATTTTTCATTTTCAAAACATACAAAAATTTACTTTTTTTCTATAAAAATCTCTTTTCTCCAAATATTCTATCACAACATTAATAGCTATTTTTTTGCATCTAAATCTTTTTGGAAATTTATAAATTCCTGTTTTATTTTTTTATTACTTTATTTTTTTCAATAATTCCACTGTCTTTTTCCTTGGTTATGGAATTTCTTCAAACTTTGCTTTTCCTGCCTTTTCAAGTTTATAAGCAAGCATCGAATACTGTGTCATTCCAATTCCCTTTTCCAATAAACTTTTATTATTTAAAACTTCACTAGCTTTTCCGCTTAAAATTATTTTTCCTTCATCCAAAACTACAATTTTTTCGGCATACTCTGCAATCAATTCCAATTTATGCTCCACTAAAATTATCGTTTTCCCTTTTTTAGCCATAATATTTATTATTTTGAAAATATCTTGCGTTCCTTTTGGATCAAGCTGTGAAGTTGGTTCATCAATTACTAATATTTCAGGATCCATCACAATGATTGAAGCTAATGCAACACGCTGTTTTTGTCCTCCAGACATCTCTTGCGGATTTTTATCCTTTAAATGCTCTATTTCAAGTAATTTCAATGTTTCATTTACTCTTTTTATTATTTTTTCCTTTTCAACTGCAAGATTCTCCAAACCATAAGCAATTTCTTCAAAAACTGTATCTTTTACTCCGCTAATTTGTGTAAATGGATTTTGAAACACAAAACCAATTTTTGTCACAAGTTCTTTTGGACTAAAATCTTTCAAATTTTTCCCATCAACTACAATTTCTCCAGTCACTTCTCCCTTGTAAAAATCTGGCACAAATCTTCTCAGAGCATTACAAAGTGTCGTTTTTCCACTTCCATTTTTCCCAATAACTGCCCAAAACTCACCTTTTTCAATCTTCAAATTCAAATTTTCCAAAACATTCTTATCTTCCAGCGGATATTTATAACTAAAATTTTTTATTTCAATACCCATAAAATCCTCCAAGCAATACATAAAATTAAAAAAATCACAAGTATCATTTTTATAATTTTGTCATTTTTTGTCTCTTCTAATTCGTCCAATATCGTTCTTTTTTCTCCTATTGAAAAACCTCTCGCTTCCAGCGTAATCGCTCTTTCTTCTGTATTTACAATCGAACCTAGCACAAGCGGAATAAATACAGGTAAAAGCGCTTTAAATCTAACGAAAACATTTCCTTCAGTTTCCACACCTCTTGAACGCTGTGAATCTAAGATTACACTTGCCTGTTTTCCCATTTCTGGTATCATTTGTAAAGTCAAAAGTAAAATGAATGCCATTTTAGGATTAATTCCTTTTTTTTCCAGTGCAGTTATAAAATCTTTTGCTGGTGTTATTAAAATAAGTAATGTAATCGGTGTTATAATAGCCCATAATTTTGATGTTACAGCAATTGCTTTCAATAGACCTTTTTTATAAATTACAAAAATCCATATTTTTGCAAATACTTCATCTGACACAAATAATAAACTTTGAGCTAAAAATATTACTAAAGTCAATAAAAATAAGCTTAAAAAGGCTCTTTTTAACATAAATTCCCAATTTTTCCATATAAAAAGGCAAATATTCCACAAATTACAAAAAGTAAATATCCATAAATAGTGTAAGGAATGATAAATCCCGATATTATTAGTGTCAAAAACTAAATAAAACTTTGTCAGCGGATATAAATTTTTTTAAAAAAATTATTCATATTTTTCTCCATTTTTTTCCCATTAAATTTTTTTCAAGAGATAAATTCTCTATTTCAAAAATACAATTTTTTTATTTTTATAATTTTCTCCATATTTGAATTTTATCAAATATCTATCTGACATGCTTTTTGCAATTAAAACAGCAATAATTATTGTCAATGACTTGTCCATAATCTCTGACACAAAAGTTGCCGCTATTACAGAAAAAACTTCCCCAAATCCTAATTTTATTAAAGTTGATGCAACAACTCCAGTTCCATCTGGTGTAATTCCTTTATAAACCAAAAGTGTAATTACTGTATTTGCAACAACAGTTGTTATAGTTAGTGCCAATATTAACAATATAATTTTTTTACAACAATATTTTTTTATTTTTTTAATTTTGTAAGATTTCCAATAACAACAGCAATAAGTATTCCAACTGGTAAAAATGCTAAATTTACTGGATTAAATCCACCTGTTGCAATACTCGTAATTACTGCAGTTACCGACCCCACCCATGGTCCTGCAATAAGACTGACTGATAAATACTGTCCCAATAGCATCTAAAAATAATGGTAATTTTAGAGAACTTGCAATAAAAGAACCTGTGAAATTAATAGCTACCGCCACAGGTATTAACAAACTTGACATTAAAGAAAAATCATTTTTTAAACTTTTCATTTCTTTGCCTCCTTAAAAATTTATTTATATATATTCTAAAACATATTTGTCAATATTTCAACCTTTTTTACAATATTTATTTAAAAAATACGAAATTAAGCGAATAAATTATGAGAATTTGAATTTTTTTATAAATATTTTATTTTATGAATTATAATAATAACTTTTGAAAATTTTTATGAGTTATGCCAAAACACTCCCGATGCAAGGAATGAGATGAATGACATATTTTTTGGCAACGAAAAAATTTGAAATAGTTAAATACATATGGTATAATAAAACTGGTTTCGAACCGAGCCAACAGGACGCTAATGTTCTTAGTGGAGAGCTTGTCCATTAAAGTCTTAAGGAAATTAGCTAGTGGTTGAATACTAGATATTCAAAAGAAACTAAATAGTACTTAAGAATCTCACAACTTCAGTCGTGAGAGGTTCAGAAAAAGAAAGGGTATTTATGATGGAAAATAACGATGTAGAAGTTTTCACTAAAGAAGAAAAAAACTCACGAATTTTTTAAAAAAAGAAAATATTTATAAAAAAATTTTATAATTATAAAGGAATTAAAGCACTTCGGATTTTTTTGAAACTCTCCAAAGAAAAAAAGGGGAAAATAGTTATAATTTATATGAAGATTTGAAAAAGATTTCCCAACTTGGAATTTTATGAAAGTTTTTGAGTTACGAAAAAGATAAAAAAAATAGTCCATTTTTCGGTAAAAACTTTAGTTTGCTCGGAAAATGTAGATAAAACTTTTTCGGGAAATTTTTGTCGAATATTCAAAATATTTGATAAATGAAAACGACAAACAAAAAAATTTTTTTGAAAGCAATTGACTTATGGTATAAATTTGAATACACATTTTTACAAAAAAATTATTTTTCATACAGATTTTTAATCTAAATAATTTTTATGATTGACCCAAAAGACTAAAAAAATTGTTTTTATTGATTTTGACGACATAAAAAAAGAACCACACTTTAAGAAAAAACTCCTTTTGACTCAGTCAATCCGAAGTTTTGATGCAACTTTAAAAGACATTCTTTTGAGCATGACAAATATGAAAATTTCTGATAAAAAAAGAAATTTTTAGACAAGTTTAAGACGTTGTCAGTCATTACGACATAAAAATGAGACCAAAAGATATTGAGCACGAAAAAAAGAGTTTTAAACGAAAAAAATAAATTTTTTTGATAAAAGAAACTGCACAAAAATCTTAAAAAAATAAGATAAAAATGCAGTTTTTTTATTTTTTATTTTAATCAAAAAATTTATTAGAAAATTTTAGAACAATTTTGTTCCACATTCAGGACAAAATTTCGCACCATTTGTTTTTGTCCCACAATTTGGACAAAATTTTGGGACAGTTCCGTTTGAAGTATTTTCTTGTTGTACATTATTATTTGAATTTTGATTATTTACACCGTTATTATTCATCTGATTGACCATTTGCTGTCCCATCATCATTCCCATTTGCATCTGAGCCATATCTCCTGCGACACCGCTTCCACTTCCATTTGCCATCGAATCAGCCATAGCCATTTGGGTATATCTATTCACATCGCCCACCATACTTTGAGCTGCCGCTTTTTCTTGCATCTTTTTAATTTCTTCTGGATAATTAAAACTTGAAACCGCAAAACCTGTCATCGCAAGTCCGATTTTTCTCATTTCCAAATCTAAGTCCGTCTGAATTCCAGAACCTATTTCAGAAGCGTTTGCCTGAAGATTGAACATATCCTTTCCTTCTCTTACAATCCACTTCATCAAAAGCTGGTCTAACATCGACAAAACTCTCTCTTTCACATCTTCAATCCCAAATTGCTGTTTTATTCCTGCAATTTTTTCAATCAAAACTTGATTGTCGTCAACTTTGCAAGACATTGTTCCAAAAGCTCTTATTGGCATTCCACCAGGAAGACCTGCAGCTGGAATACTTATCGCATTTTTAGTTCCCCATTTTATCGTAACTTCTTTTGTATTGACAAATATCACTTCTGCCCTAAGTCCTGAATTAAACCCAAATTTAAAACCCTTCAAAGTCGACAAAAACGGTATTATTTCCGATTGAATATCATATTCGCCATCATCTTCAAAAACCCCTTCAATTTTTCCATTATGTAAAAAAATAGCATCTTGCCCAGGTTTTAGTATAAGTTTTGAGCCTTTTTTAATTTCGTTGTTTGACCATTTCCAAAAAAGTGTATCTTCGTTATATTCGTACCACTCTATCACATTTGCCAATTGTTTCCCAAATAGTCCCATTTTTATTTCCTTTCTAAAAAATTCAATTAATTTTTATAAAATTTTTTTATTAAAAATAAAATTTCTTCTTACAAATCAAATAAATAATATTGAAGAATTAATAATACTATTATTCAAAAATTATAATCCCAATTCTTTTTTTCATTTTTTCCAATTCTTCGTCAATTGCTGAAGATCCTTTATTTTCATCTGAATTTTCATCGTCATATTTTTTCATCAAATCTTCAACTTCATCTTTTTTAGGTGTATTCAATTCTGCTTTAGCATTTGCCTCATCAAGCATTTTATTCGCTTTTTCTTCCATTCTTTCAAATGCCGATTTATTTCCGTTAAGCCCTGACGCTGAAGTCATCGAATTCACTTTTTCTGTTGTCTTTGCAATTTTTAATTTTGTTTTTATTTCTGTTCTTTTTTCTGATAATTTTTGAATATCATCCGCCAATTTATCATGCATTTCTCTCATTTTTGTAGAATTTGCCACCGCTATTTCGCAATCTTTTTCAAGTGCTTCAAGTTTTGTAGTCAATGTTTCTTTTTTCTGCAAAAATAATCTTGCATCGCTTTCATTTCCAGCTTTTAGCGCCTTTTTAGCATAATTTTCCATTTTTGAAATTTCTTCTTTGCACTCTTCAACTTTTCTCTTAGCTGAACTTTCAACTGCCATAACTGCCGCTGTTTCAGCTTTTACACTCGACAAATCTCGCTCCATATTTCTCAAATATTGGTCAATCATCTTTTCTGGATTTTCCATTTTATCCAGCATTGAATTTACATTTGCAGCCATTATATCTTTAAATCTTGTTAAAATATTTGCCATTTTTATTTCCTCCGTTTTTTATTATTTTATTTTGTTTTATTTTATTTTTATCTTTTATTTTTTATTTTTTCAAAAAATTATAAATTATTATTGCGACAATAATTCCTGCCAAAATAGCTAATATTATTTTTACCACTGATTTTGGATATTCTCCAGTTATTGCTCCATTTTCGCCATTAATTACGACTTGATAAGTTTTTTTGTCGTATAAATATGATGTCGAATACACAGGAAGCATTAAAAGTCTGTAATATTCGTTGTACCATCTCACTCTCATTCTTATATCTCTAACATGATCATAATTTCTTAAAACATCACTACTCGCCAAACTCTCCAAAGTATTTCTCATCACATTTTTTGCTTGTTCATATCCATCTCGCATAGGCACTTTAAAAACTTCAGAGCTAAATCCCGCTAAATATCCTGAATTAAATTTTATTGTGCTTTCAACACCAAATTCAGGTAATTTATTTAATAAATTTCTCTGTAAACTTCTACTTCCTGGTACAACAACATCAATAAACTCATTTTGTATATTTCCACTGACTGGATACCAATCTGTTATTGTCCTTGTATAAGTTTTTCCGTCTTCTTCATATTCTTCCGTCCTGTCAATTCCACCTTCTGCAAAATAATCACAGTCTGCATCGTTGTCAAAAGACCAGTAAGGTAAATAAATTCCCATTATTTTCCCAGTTTGATAAAGATTTTTTAACGCGTTCGGTGCAAACCATCTCTTCTTTATCCAATTTGAAAAAATCATTTTAACTTCTTTTTGCTCTATTAAAAAAGGTCGCAGTCCATCTGGCTCCAAAATTGACATTATTTTCTCACTCACAACGATATTTGATCCACAGTAAGGACAATTTGTCGAAGCTTTTTCCGAACTTAATTCTATCGTCGCACCACAAGACTCACATTGAATAATTGTTGTCTTTTCTTCAGGAATTTTTTTTAAATTGTGTTCATATTCATTTAAAGCGTGTCTTTTAGACGACATATCCTTTGGCAGCACCACTTCATTTCCACAATTTTCACATTTCAAATTTTGTGATTTTGGGTCATATTTCATCACTCCGCCACAATTTTTACAAGTGAAATTTTCATTTTTCATAATTTCTCCATTCTTTTTTTCTGAAAATTTCTGAAATTTTTTTAAAATAAATTATAAGTTTTATTAATTTTTTTATCTTAAAAATATTTTTATTTAAATTATACCATAATTTTTTTGATAATTATATTTTTTTATTTTTTTAATTTAAAATTTTATTTAATTTAAAATTTCTTGACAAATCATTTTGTTTCCATTTTTTTATCAAAATAACTTTTTTTCTTTTGAAATTTTTAATTGAAATTACTCCGTCAGAAAAAAATATTCTCCAGATGCATCGTCTTTTTTTATCCAGCTGGAAACTCTGTTTTTTTGCGATATCTGTAATTCTTGCAACTTTTTGGCGTCAAATAATCTAACTCAAATATTTTTTTATCACATTTAAATGACCTTGTATAAATTGCTTTTTCTTTTGTCATAAATCATTTGATTTTTTTAATTATATTTTTTTCTCCATCAGCAGTTTTTATCTCTTTTCTTATCTCTTCAATTCTTCTTTTTAGCACTAACACTTTTTGCTCCCAAAATCCCAAAAATAAAATTGCCAGTCCAAAAAAATAAAATTACTTTTTTTATTTTTGAATTCTCATACATAATCCCCTACTTTCTTTTTACTTTGTTAATATTCTCAAATATATTTTAGTATATTTTTTTAAAGTACAGAAATTAATTTTTTTATTTTTTTATTTTGATAATAAAAAAATTTTTAAAAAAAACTGTTTTTAAAAAAAGTTTTAAACAATTTCAAAACAGTTTACTGATTCTCTCATGGCTAAAGCTATAATTGTCAGACCTAATTAATAAAAATTATTTTTAATTAGTAATCAAACACAATTGATTTTATTTTTGTCATACTTTCAATACTATATTTAATTCCTTGCACTCCAACTCCAGAACCTTTAATTCCTAAAAATGGGAAATTGTCAGGTCCTCTTTGAGTTTTGTTATTTATATGAACTGTTCCAACTTCAAGTCTTGATGCAATATCAAATGCTTTTTGATAATCTTTTGTAAATACTGAAGATTGCAATCCATATTCAGATTCATTACAAATTTTAACAGCTTCATCCAAACTTTTTACTCTTATTATCGGCAAAACTGGTCCAAATGGTTCTTCCCAAGCGATTTGCATATCAAGGGTCACATTGTCAAAAACAACTGGCCACAACAAATTTTCTTCCATTTTTACTGGATTTAACGGAATTGCACCTTTAGCTAGAGCATCTTCCATAAGTCCTTCGATAAAATCTGCAGCTTTTAAATCAATTAAAGGAGTTATATCTGCATTGTCAAATGGATTTCCAACTGTAAGTTTGCTTACATTTTCTTTAATAAGTGAAGCTAATTTGTCCGCCACCTCTTCGACAACAAGCACTCTTTTAATCGCAGTACATCTTTGTCCAGAATAACTGAATGCACCACTTACAATATCTTTTGCGGCTTTTTCCAAATCGGCATCTGCAGCGACAATAGCTCCGTCTTTTCCACCTAATTCAAGTAAAATAGGTTTCATTCCAGCTAATTCCCCAATTCTTTTACCAGTTTTAGTACTTCCAGTAAAATTGATAAAATCTACATTTTTATGTTCAATCAAATAATCTCCAATTTCAGAACCTTTACCTGTAATTGTATTTAGTACTCCTGCAGGAAGTCCAGCTTCTTTAAACGCCTTCGCTAACATAAGTCCACTTATTGCTCCTTGTGTTGGCGGTTTAAACAATACGACATTTCCTCCAATTAAAGCTGGTGCTATTTTTGAAGCCGATAAATTTACTGGATAATTAAATGGCGCAATTGCAAGTACAAGTCCCACAGGTTCTCTTCTTACCATTGCAACTTTTCTGTTACTAGCCGCTTCAAAACTTCCACCTTCGATTATTTCTCCAACTGTTCTAAGTCCTTCTTCAGCAGAATATCTAATCAAATCAGCCGTTCTCACAACTTCTCCAACTGCTGACTTATACCCTTTTGCAACTTCTTTTGTCAAAATTTCACCAATTATTTCTTTATCTCTTTCCAAAATGTCCGCCGCTTTGTATAAATATCTCGCTCTTTCCACAGCTGACAAGTTTCTCCAACTTTCTAAAGCTTTTTTTCCAGTTTCCATTGCAATATCTACTTCTTCCTTGGACATTGATGGAATTGTACCAAGTTCCTCATTGTTTATCGGAGAATAAATTGTAATTTCTTTTGCTGAATGTACCCATTCCCCATTTACTAAATTTTGATATTTCATAAAAACCTCCTTATTTTTTTATTTTTTTGTATTTTATAAATCTCAAAAATCTAATTGAAGTTATATTTTGACTTTTTTTTAAAATCACTTTTTAGCTCCAAAAGTCTTTATTTTTGAAAAATTTTAATTTGTTAATATTTGTGAAATTTAGATTTAAAAAAATTTTGTTTATAAAAATTTTACATGTTCTTATTATAGCATATTTATTTCTAAATTAACATAGTTTTTTTGAAAATATTTTTGAATATAAAAAAATATTTTTTTGTTTTTAACTAAGTCTAGGGAAGACAAACATTCCATAAACAGGTCCTGCATGTGCTCCAATTACCGCACCAATTTCTCTATTTAAAATAAGTGTACTTATTTTAGGATTTCCTTCAACTTCCGAATAAACTTTCATAACACTATCTAGTTCAGTTTGAGTTCCACCCCAACCGCTCATAACTATTATGCTTTGTTTTTTACTTTCTCTTTCTATATATTTTTCAATATATTTTTGTGCATTTCTTTCTCCCAGAACTTTTTTCTCAACTGCAATTTCTCCTTGACTAATTGTTAAAATTGGTTTCATGTTAAGTGCTCCAGCTATTGTAGAACTTGCCTTTCCAATTCTTCCACCTTTTTCCAAATATTTTAAATCAGGAATTACCATAAGCAATTTTCCTTTATTTTTAAAGTTATTTACCCAATTTAAAACAGTTACAAAACTTTCTCCTCTTATAATTTTCCCAGCAGCTCCTAATACTAAAAATCCTTCTAACAGAGAAACACCCAAACTGTCTATTAATTCTATGTCATTTTCCCTATTTGTAAGACTTCTCGCAACTTTAGCCGCTTGAATTGTTCCACTCAATTTTGAAGAAGCGTGAATCGAAATTATTTTTTTATAACCTTTTTCAAAAAGTCTGTTATAAGCGTTTAAAAATTCTTGCGGTGATGGCTGTGAAGTTTTTATATTCGCATTTTTCCCCATCATTTCGTGCCAAAATTCCGAAGTTGTAATTTCAACTCCATCTTTTAAAAGATTACCATTAATGTCAATTTTTAATGGAACTATTTTTATTGGCAACTCTTCTATATCTTCTTTTGTCAAATCTGAAATTGAATCAGTCAAAATTGCTATTTCAGGCATATTTGGATCTTTGTTTTCTAAATAAATATAATAAAAATAATTATTTTGATTTCCTTCAATAGTAACCGTTTTCACATTTTTTAATTTAGTGTCAATGCTCTTTTTAGAAGCTTCATCTTTTTGATTTCCAACTACAACTGTCGCCGTAATCGTATTTTCGGTAACTAATTCGTCAAGCATTTGAGTTACAAGCTCATCAAGTGTTTTTTTAGAATATTTTATTTTCCCATTTACAAGTCCAATAAAATCGTCTTTTGCAATCATTAAATTTTCAATTTTCGTATCTCTCACAGCTTTTGTAATTTCAATCGAAGCATTTCTTTTAGCGGATTTTTTTATTTCAGAAACTCCATCTTCTTTGTTTTTTAAGTAATAATATCCTTCAAGCATTGTTTTAGTTTCTTGAACAATAACTGTCTTTTTAGACTTTTCAGCCGCCAATTTTGCCGTTGTAATTACATTTTTATTATTTGGCAAAATATAGATATTTTGTTTTTTAACTTTTTCAATTGCATTTAATATTTCTTGAACGCTCGGATTTTTACTTTGTCCACCAAGTATTACAACATCAGCTCCCAGTTTCAAAAATTCTTCTTTCAAATTTTCTGTATCCGCCAAAATCACAAAAGCATTTTTAGTTTTATCAACTTTTGGATTTTCAAATATTTTGGCTTCATCTTTTTCACTAAAAATTTGTAAATTGTCGTGCTGCAATCTCATATTTTCAACTTTCATTTTTTCAAGCGGACCATATTCCAACGCTATTTCAAAAGCTTTTCCTGGATGATTTGTATGAATATGTGTCTTAAACTTTTTAGAAGTTTGAGCAAAAACCGCAGAATCTCCTAATTCTAATATCCTTTTTTTATATTCTTCCGTATCAAAATTTCCATTTAAAATTATAAATTCTGTACAATATTGAAAGTGTATGCTTTCTGGATCATGGTCAATATTTGCTATCGTTTTGTCAAATTCATTTTCCTTAACTTGCGCTTTTTGTAACTCAACCAATAAATTTAATTCAGTCGTAACTTTGTAAAATCCTTCAAATAAAAAGAAAAGTCCTTTTCCACCAGCATCTACAACTCCAGCTTCCTTCAATTTTGGCAAAAGTTCAGGAGTTTCTTCCACTGCTTTGTTTCCAGTTTCAACAATTTCTTTTAAAAATACAACCAAATCTTCCGTTTTTTCCGCACATTCCAATGCTTTTTCAGAAATTTTTCTTATAACGGTAAGAATTGTTCCTTCCATCGGCTCTCCAACTGCGTTATAAGCAGTTTCTTTGGATTTTACCAATGCATTTGCGACATCTTTTGGAAATAATTTTTTCTTTTCTCCAATTCCACGAAGAAATCCTGTTATCACTTGTGACAAAATTGTTCCAGAATTTCCTCTAGCTCCCATTAGAACTGCTTCTTCAACTGTATCAGTAAATTCTTGCATAGTTATCTTTTCACTTGTTTTTTGCTCCAAATCAGTTATCATAGAATTTAGAGTCATTGCCATATTGCTTCCTGTATCTCCGTCTGGAACTGGATAAACATTTAACTCATTTAATAGCTCTTCATGTTTTATTACCCATTTCCCTCCGCCAATAAATAACATTTTCAGTCTTTTGGCGTCCAAATATTTAATTGCCATTTTTCCCTCCTAAAATAATTTTTTTTATTTTTTATTTTAAATTAAACATATTTCTAAAAATTTTTCATATAAGTTTTCTTTTTTCAAAATAGTTTCAACAAATTCTCTAACAGCGCCATTTCCACCTTTTTTAGCACAAACAAAGTCAACTATTTCCAAAACTTCATCCACAGCATCCGCTGGAGCTCCTGAAAAACCAACTTTTTTTATTATGTTTATATCGTTCAAATCATCACCCATATAAGCGATTTCTTCCATTTTTAATCCAGTTTCTTCCATCAATTTTGTAAGTACATCTTCTTTTTTTTCGACTTCACAAAATAAATATTTCATTTTCAATTTTTTTGCACGATATTCCAAAAGCTTTCCGTTTCCTCCAGTAACAATGCCAAAGTCAATTCCTACTTTTCTAGCATTGGCAATGATGTAGCCGTCTTTTACATTAAATTTTTTTGTTACATTTCCATCATTTCCATGATAGACTCCGCCATCTGTAAGAGTTCCATCGACATCTAACAAAACTAACTTTATCATATTTTTTTACTCCATTATTTCAAATAATATTTTCAACATTAATATATTATACCACAATAACATTGATTTATACAATAATTTTTTTCAATATTCAGCTTTGAGTAAAATATTTAAGCCGCTAATAAAAAAATTTGCTTTTTAGCTATCTTTTTTTAAAATATTTTTCAATATTTAAAAGCATTCATCAATTTAAATAAAAAAATTTTTGAGAAATTTTTTTAAAGAAATTAAAAAAACTTATAAAAAAATTAGCTGGATATATGATATAATATGTGTAACCATAAGAAAAGTTTTTAGGAGAAAAAATTGTTAAAAATAGGAATTGTTGCTGAATATAATCCATTTCACAATGGTCATTTGTATCAAATCAGGAAAATTAGGGAAATATTTGGTAAAGATGTCTTTATTGCTGTTGTAGGAAGTGGGGATTTTGTTCAGCGGGGAGAAATTTCGTTTTTGGATAAATGGGAAAAAACTCAGGTTAATTTAGAGTGTGGTGTTAATTTAGTTGCAGAACTTCCACTTTACTATTCGATTCAAAATGCTGAGATTTTTTCAAAGATGGCGACACGAATTTTGGATTATTTGGGAATGGATATTCAGGTTTTTGGAGCAGAGGAGGAAAATATTGAGGTTTTGCAAAAGGTGCTTGATTTGCAGAAAAGGCAGGATTACAAGGACAAACTTATGGGATATATGAAAAAAGGCAATAGTTACAGCACTTCTCAAAGATTGGCGTTGAAGGAATATGAACTGGATGGAATTGTGAAGTCGAATAATATTTTGGCTTTGGAATATATGCGTGAGATTGAGAAAAGTAATCTTGGAATAAAGCCGTTTATTGTAAAAAGGGAAATTTCAGAATATAATGAAGAAAAAGTTGAAAAAGAGAGGAGGAGTTTGCCAGTGCTTCGTTTTTTTACGGAATGAACTGGAAAAAAAATTTTTGGAAGAATTTTTGTGGCGATAAAAAAATTTAAAATCAAAAAAACTTATTTTTGGAAAAAGCTGGAAAAAAATTCAGAAATTTGTACCAGAAAAAAATCTTTTTGAAATAATTCTTGAAAATTTGGAATTTAAAATAAAAAAATGGAATTAATTTTCAAAAACTAAAGGAAGAAATCTTTAAAATCGTAAAATATAAGATTTTGACTGAAAAAAAAGAAAAAATAATGGAAATTTATGACATTAATTGTGAAATTTATTAAATAGTGCAAGAACACTCGCGACTTTATTCGTGAGATGAATTGCACGAAAATTTTAGTAAGCATATAGGGAAACTTGTATGTAGACACGGAGCAAAACCGTGCAACAAAGAAACTGAATTGCTGGGAACTCTTAAAGCTAGTATAACCACAACATAATACCTAGGTAATAATATATGGTATAAGTGTGATGGTGGCGAAAGCAGAAAAAATATACTAGATGGTGCAAGGTTAAATCCTAAACATTATGATAATAGACAATCAGCAGCTAAGCCTGAAAAGGAAAGTTCAACGACTATCCCTCGTGAGGGGAGTACAATACAAGCGATTGGTATTGGAAGTGGTTTCGCCTAAGTCTTTGAAATAGGATATGGATAAGATATAGTCTGTGCTTGTTAGAGATAACAAGAAGTTCAAGGCTAATCTCCTTAAATTAAGAAGTGTATATGCCAGGAGAACTGCATAAGTAGTAGCGTACTTATGTGAACGACGCTTCCCGCTGTTGTGGGGTTTTAAAAACTTTAAAAATATTTAAAAATAAATAAATAAAAATATTACTTTTTTTGACAGATAAAATGTAGAATACATGGTATAATATCTCTGATGAAAAGGAGGTGATATCTATGTATTTAACTTTAAAACAACAGGTAAAACATCTTAGCAAAAAGGAGTTTAGAAATTTAAAATATTTATCTCATGTAGCCAAGAACTTAACTAATGAAGCTATATATAATATTAGACAGTATTATTTTAATAAGAAAAAGTATTTAAGTTATAACGAAAACTATAAAATACTTAAAAACAGTGAGAACTATAAGAACTTAAATTCTAATATGGCTCAACAAATTCTAAAAGAAGTAGATGGAAGTTTCAAATCATTTTTTGGACTTTTAAAACTTGTTAAAAATGGTCAATATAATGGTAAAATAAAATTACCTAAATATCTTGCTAAAGATGGATTTACAACTCTTGTTATAGGTTTTGTTAGATTAAAAGATGATATGCTGATAGTTCCTTATTCAAATTCGTTTAAGAAAACTCATCAGGAAGTTAAAATTAAGCTGCCACCAGTATTAAAAGGCAAGAAAATAAAAGAGATTAGAATAATACCAAAACAACATTCTAGGTACTTTGAAATTCAATATACTTACGAAGTAAAAGAAGTTCAAAGGGAATTAAATGAAAACAATGCACTAGGAATTGATTTAGGTATAGACAATCTTTGCACTTGTGTAACTAATAATGGAGCATCATTCATAATAGATGGTAGAAAATTAAAATCAATAAATCAATACTATAATAAGACAAATGCAAAATTGCAAAGCATTAAAGATAAGCAAAAGATAGAGCATATAACATTAAGGCAAAAGAGAATAGCTAGAAAGAGAAATAATCGTATAGAAGATTATCTTTCAAAAAGCAGCAAGAATAATAATAAATTATTGTCTTAATAATGATATAGGAAGAATAGTTCTAGGATATAACGAGAATTTTCAAAAGAAAAATCAAATATAGGGAGTATAAATAATCAAAATTTTGTAAATATACCGTATGGAAAATTAAGAGATAAATTAATATATCTATGTAAACTATATGGAATAGAATTTAGACTACAAGAAGAGAGTTATACATCAAAAGCAAGTTTTTTTGATGGAGATGAAATTCCAATATATGATAAAGAAAATCAAAAAGAATATATATTCAGTGGAAAAAGGATAAAAAGAGGACTATATCAAACAAGCACAGGTAAAATCATAAATGCAGACTGTAATGGAGCATTAAATATATTAAGGAAAAGTAAAGTTGTGGACTTAAGCGTCCTATACAATAGAGGTGAACTGAACACACCTAAAAGAATAAGGGTGGTTGTTGCGCTATCAAACTTCTTAGAAAATTTTTGAATATTTTTAAAGATTTTAGAACCCTGCGACTTTAGTCGTGGGAGGTTCAGGCTAGAATATATAAGGGAGCGGAAATTTCAAAAAATTATAGGGAATTTTTGGAAAATACGAAGTCAAGAAACTTATCAAACAGGCGTGTGGAGCGGATTATTTTAAATATTTTGTTAAACATAAAGGCTGGAATGATGGATTTTGAGATAAATTATGTCAGAATTTTGGGATTTGATAAAAAGGGACAGGAATATTTGAAAAAAATTCGAGAAAATAATAATTTTGAAGATATTGAGGGGAAAAAAATGGTTTTGAGAAAAAAATATTTTTTTGTAAATTGGAAGGATATAGAAAAAAATTTGGAAACTTTTTGAAAAATAATGGAAATAATGGAAATATGGAAAATTCAAAAAAATTTAAAAAAATTCAGAAAAATAAAAAAATATAGGAAAAAAAGAAATTATAAAAAAATTTTTAAAATTCAAGAAAATTTTTTTAAAAAAATAAAAAAATTGAAAAAAAATGGATTTCTGTTAAAAAGAATTATTTTTTTGGAAAAAAAGAAAAAAATTGAATCAATTGTTTATAAAAAAAATTTTTTTAATAAAACTAAAAAAATAAATGAATTAAAAAAATAAATTAAATAATAAAAAAATAAAAAAATAGAAAGGATAAAAAAATGGCAATAGAAGTATTAATAGCGATAAATGTGTTGTTTTTGATATTTTTGTTTTTGGTTGCGTATGTATCGCTTAGATATTTTATAAACCAAATTGAAAAATATCCAAGAGTCACTTTTGAAGAAGTTTACGACAGTAAAAAGTTAAGACAAAAATATAATATAGAAAATAAAGCAAATCCGATGGACTACGGCTTTAACTACGAAGAAGTTGGCTATAAATCAGGGAAAATTCAGTTGTATGGCTGGTACATAGAAAATAAAGGAGCAGAAAAAACTGTAATAATTTCTCACGGAAGAGGAGTTAATAGACTTTCTTCAATTCAGTATTTACAAATATTTAAAGATACAGGACTAGATAAAAAATATAATTTTTTTATTCCAGACTTGAGAAACTCAGGAATGTCTGATGTGGCAAGGACAAAAATGGGATATAATTTTGCGCAAGATATTTTTCATACAATGGAAATGCTTTCTGAAAAATATTCTAAGAAAAATTTTATTTTATATGGATTTTCGCAAGGTGGAATGGGTTCAGCGATTGTTTCCAAATATTATCAGTCAGCACTTAGAAAAAAAGGAATTGTCATAGAAAAAATGATTTTGGACAGTACTATTTCCAATGTGAAAAAAAGAATAAAATCGGATGCTAAAAAAAGAAGAGTTCCAAAATTTATTGTGAGCATAGTTATAAGAATTTTTAATTTAAGAGTCGGAAATCATCTTGAAAATTTAAGACTTTCATATTTATTAAAAAGAATACCGACACTTATAATTCAGTCAAAAAACGATAAAGCGACTACTTACGGAATGCTTATGGGAGAGTACAACAAACTTGCAAATTTCGAAAAAATACAACTAAAAGTTTTTGAAAAAGGTGCTCACACAAGAATTTATGCAGAACCTGAATGCACTGCCGAATATACAAAAACTGTAGGAGAATTTTTAAAAAATTAAAAAGATAAAAAATCCAGTTAAGAATGAGAATTTTAAGATAAGAAAGGAAACGGTTTATGAATTTTAAACTGCAAAAAAGACATTATTTTATATACGGACTTGGTGTGTCGTATTTTATGATAGACCAAATTTATAACCAATGGCTACAATATTATTATCTGCCACCGTCAAACGACAAGAGTTTAACGCCGCTTTTGACATCAAAGTCGCTAATAATAGCATTTATTATTGCAAGAATTATTGATGCAATAACAGATCCTGTTGTGGGATATTTATCTGACAATTCTAAATCAAAATATGGGAAAAGGTCAATTTTTATGATGTTAGGTGGTTTACCACTTGGTATTTTTACAATTATGTATTTTTTCCCGCCTAAAAGTTCTGAAATTGCTACATTGATATTTTTATCAGTAGTTGGAGGACTTTATTTTACTGCCTACACTTTAGTTGCGGCGCCGTATAACGCGTTAATTCCTGATTTAGCGTCCAATAAGAATGAAAGACTTAATTTATCGACTTCTCAATCAACTTTTAGACTTATATTTACTGGAATAGCAATGATTCTGCCAGGAATTTTAATTTCCAAACTAGGTGGAACAAATACTGAAACTGGGATTAGAGCGACAGTTATTATAATTTCTATTTTGGCTGTAATTGGAGTTTATGCGTGTGTATTTTTATTGGATGAAAAAAAGTTTTCAAAAAATAATGAAGTTAAACATAAAAAATCTACTGGATTTTTTGATTCGTTAAAAAAAATGAATGAAAAAGAGATAATTTTATACTTTTTAGGATATTTCTTTTTCTTTTCAGGGTTTAATATTTTGCGTGGAGTTATGAATTATTATATTTCTCTTGTTATGAAACGGGAAATGAGTTATTTAACTGTGACGACACTTATTTTGTTTGGAGTGGCAGGACTATTTTTCCCTGTAACAAATAAATTAGGGAAAAAATATTCGTATAAAAAAATATTGATATTAGATATGATACTTTTAATTATTGGAACAATCGGTTTAATTTTCATAAATGAAAATTCCTACAGTTTTGCATACTTATTTTTTGTAATTTGTGGAATGGGACTGAGTGGAGCGGCTTTTATTTTTCCACAAGCGATGTTAAGCGAACTTTCTGTAAAAGTGTCAAAGATTAAAAAGACAAGTTTGGAAGGATTTATGTTTGGAATACAGGGAATGTTTTTAAAATTGGCATTTCTTGTACAGCAAGTAATTCAGGCAGTTGTATTGACATTTGGAAATACTGGTCAGTTAAAGGGTGCAACTTCATTTGGTGTAAAAGCATCGCTAGTAGTGGCGCTAGTATTATTTTTAATATCATTGTTTTTTTACAATTTAAATAAAGAAGATTAAAAAATCATGGAGGTTTTTATGGAAATTAAAGAATTTCAAGAAATAGCAAAAAATTTGAGAAAAGACATTGTTGAAATGATTTATAGAGCAAAATCTGGACACCCAGGTGGCTCTCTTTCAATTGTGGAAATCTTAACAGTACTTTATTGGAGTGAAATGAATGTTGATCCAAAAAATCCTAAAATGGAAGATAGAGATAGATTTGTTTTAAGTAAAGGACACGCTGCACCTGCTCTTTATGCGGCATTAATTCAAAAAGGATATGCTAGTAAAGAATTAATCCCAACTCTTAGAAGATGGCAATCACCACTTCAAGGACATCCAGATATGAAAAAATTACCAGGAGTTGAAATGTCTACAGGTTCATTAGGACAAGGTCTATCAGCTGCAAACGGAATGGCACTAAGCGCAAAAATTTACAAAAAAGATTATAGAGTTTACACTATTTTAGGAGATGGAGAATTGCAAGAAGGTCAAATTTGGGAAGCTGCGATGACAGCCGCTCACTATAAATTGGACAATTTAGTTGCAATTGTTGACCACAATAATTTACAAATTGATGGAAATGTAGCCGATGTAATGAATGTTGCACCAGTTGGAGCAAAATTTGAAGCATTTAACTGGAATGTAATTGAAATTGACGGACATGACTACGAACAAATTATTAAGGCATTGAATTGCGCTAAAACTGTAAAAGGAAAACCAACTTTAATTGTTGCAAATACCATAAAAGGTAAAGGAGTTTCATTTATGGAAAATAACGCAGGATTCCACGGAGCTGCTCCAAATGACGAAGAATACAAACAAGCAATGGAAGAATTAAAATAGGAGGGATAAATAATGGAAAAAAAATCAACTAGACAGGCTTATGGAGAAGCTTTGGTAAAATTAGGAAAAGAAAATGAAAATGTAGTAGTGTTGGAGGCAGATTTGTCAAAATCGACAATGACAGCATTTTTTAAAAAAGAGTTTCCAAATAGACACATAAATGTAGGAATTGCAGAAGCTGATATGATAGGAACTGCAGCTGGACTTGCAACAACTGGGAAAATACCTTTTGCTTCAACATTCGCACTTTTTGGAGCTGGGAGAGCATACGACCAAATTAGAAATAGCGTAGCTTATCCTAAATTAAATGTAAAAATTTGTCCCACTCACGCAGGAGTTTCATTGGGAGAGGACGGTGCTTCACATCAATCGGTAGAAGATATCGCTCTAATGCGTGTCGTTCCAGGAATGACAGTTTTATGTCCAGCAGACGCAGTGGAAACTGAACAAATGATTTTTGCAGCCGCAGAATATGAAGGGCCTGTTTATATAAGATTAGGAAGATTAAATATCCCTGTGTTATTTGACGATAATTACAAATTTGAAATTGGAAAAGCGAAAACACTTACAGAAGGAAATGATGTAGCAATTTTAGCAACTGGATTAATGGTTTACGAAGCAACCGAAGCTGCAAAACAATTGGCAGAACAAGGAATCAAAGCAAGAGTAATCAATGTTTCAACAATCAAGCCACTAGACGAAGAAACAATCTTAAAAGCTGCAAAAGAATGTAAATTTGTCGTAACAAGTGAAGAACACTCGGTAATCGGAGGACTTGGAAGTGCCGTATCAGAATTTTTATCAGAAAATTATCCAACAAAAGTTATAAAACACGGAATTAATGACGAATTTGGACAAAGCGCTGATGGTGAAACAATGCTTGATAATTACAAGTTGAGAGCGAAAGATATTGTGGAAATTGTTTTAAAAAATAGATAGGATAAATTTATTTTAAAGTTAAAAAAGTCTCTTTTAGAGAGTAAATTCCTAAGAGAGATTTTTTTGACTTAATTAATTTTGTTAAAAGGTAGAAAAAAATCTTAAGAAGATGAAATATAAATAAGATAGTTTAAAATATGGTATAATCTAAGAGAAATACGTAAACAAATTAGAAAATTGATGATAATATTTTCTTAAATTCCAAATAAAAAGAGGAGTAAATAATGACTAATGAATTAGCTTTTTTTATCGAATGAAAAAGAAGAAACAGAAGAAATATTTGACTTTGATAAATTAGAAGAAAAAAATTACAAAGTGAGTTAGAATTTAAATTATCAGAACTTGATATTTTAAAAGAAAATCAAGAACAAATAGAAAATCCCGATAATTTAGGAAAAAGTTGTACTAGATGTTGTGTGGGAACAATTTATGAACCAAGTTGCAATTGTAGCAGGAGAAAATTTTATTGAAGAGAATAAAGGATTGACTTTAGATTTAAGAAATGAAGCCCATATTCAGACTACTGAAAATTTCGAAAAAGGAAAAATTGCAAAACATAATACAAAAATTAATTATCAAGAACGTTATGATAATTGGCAGTCAAATTTTAAAAAAGATGAAAATGGTAATATAATATACCATACAACTAGAAGTGGAAAAAAGGAAGCAACATTGGTTGAAGGTGCAAGAAAACCTTTTGATAGGGGTAGACCAACTGGTTCTGCTGAAAACAAAACTGATATGGATCATACTATATCTGCAGCAAGTATTATTCGTGATCCAGCTGCTAATGCACATTTGACACAAGAAGAGCAAATTAATTTTGCAAATAGTGATAAAAATCTTTATGAAATGGATTCAAGCCTTAATCGCTCAAAAGGTGATAAAACAACTAGTGATTGGTTAAATAATCCAAATTCTAAAGGTCAAAAGCCCAAAGACATATTTAATATTACAGAAGAAAAAGAAAAAGAGATGCTTCGAAAAGAAAATGAAGCTAATGAAGAATATGAAAAAAGAATAAAAGAAGGAGAACAAAAATCTATTGAAGCAGGGAAACAATCTCAAAAAGAAGAAGCATTTCGTATGGGAGGAAAAGCACTAAGAGCAGTTGCTATGCAATTATTAGCTTCTTTTGTAAAAGAAATAATAGCAAAATTGGTTAAATGGTTTAAAACAACAAAAGGAAAGATTGAAATGTTATTAGACAGTTTAAAAGAAGCGGTACATTCTTTTGTAGGAAAATTGAAAGAACATTTAATAAATGCTGGAAATACACTATTTAATACTATATCTACAATGATTATTGGACCAGTATATGATATTTTTAAAAATATGGATGTTATTAAAAACAAGGATGGAAATCTATAAAAAGAAGCTATTAATTATAAAAAAATCCTCAAAATAAAAAAATAAACCTATAGGAAGATTAATTTTAGAAATTGGAAAAAAATTGTTATAGTTGGCTTAACAGCTGTGGGTTCAATAGGGTTGGGAGAACTAATAGAAAAAGGATTAAGAACAATACCAATAATTGCGATTGAAATACCGTTACTTGGAAATTTAGCAAATATAATAGGGATTTTTATGGGAGCGGTTGTATCTGGAATTATAGGAGCAATAGCGATTAATTTAATTGAGAAAATGATTAAAAGACAATATGAAATAGAGATTGTTGGTAAAAAAATAGATAAGAGTAATGAAATATTAAAAATCCAACAAAAAAATAATAGATTTGAATGAAAATAAAGTTCAAAAAAAGTAAAGGAAGAAGTGAATTCAAGTATTGTTAAACGCCATAAAGAAACTTCAGATTTTTTTAAGAAATACAGTAAACAAAATATTTAGTGAAAAAGAACAAAGGTATTCAAAGAAATAAAGACAATGAAGAAAACTCAAATAAAGAAAAAAATTTGATGAGATAGATTCAATTTTAGATGAATTAATTTAAAAAGTAAAAAGTTTTATTTAGAAGGAGAAAGATTATAATAATATGGAAGAAAAAAATACGAGATAATGAAAATTGAAAACACATAATTTTGAAAAAAATCAAAAAAATAATTTAAAAAGAATTTTTCAGAGCAAACTAAAACATATTTGGAGCTAAATAAAGTACGCACAAATGGAGATTTTTTTAGATATACTGTCAAAAAGGACTTTTTGGCATTAATAATCACTCTGTTACAGGAAAAGAATTAAATGAATTAACAAGTCAAATACAAGAACATTTAATAAAAATCAATGATACTCAAGTAAAAGTTATAAAAGAATTTGGAGAAATTTATAATACTTTTGAATCGTTGGATAGAGATTATATGAATAAAATATGTCTTTCAATAAGAGGTTTGGAAGAAATAAATAGAAAAAAATATCAAAAAAATATAGAAGATATAGAGAAATTATTGAATAACCAGAAACTTACTTTAGAAGCAATTTTAAAATTCAAAAAAAGAAGTGGAAAACTATGGAATAGAAGAAATGAAAAGAGAAGTATTGAAAAAAATGGAAATGATATAGAAAAGAATACTTGATAGTCAAAAAAATACAACAAATATAGTTCTGGAACTTAAGTATAGAACAGAAGAAAAAAATTTTTCTAGTATAGATAAAATAAAAAAATGAATTTAATGAGAAATTGAGTACACAAGAAAAAAAGTATTATCAGAAATAACAGAATTTAAAAAAATAGGATGGAAAATTATAAAAATAGACGAAGATTCGGAAATAAAATTAAAAAAAATTGAAAAAAAGTTTTTTTATTATAGCTATTATTTTTTTATGGAATTATTTTGATAATATTATATCTATTATTTTTTTATAGGAAGTAAATAGATGAGTAAATATAAAGAAAAATTTTTTTGAATTATGTTTCAAAATTAGATGCTGTTACTAATTCTAAAAGTGAAATTATAAAAATATGGAATATCTATTGTTGAGGAGAATGATAAAGAAGCAACTATTTTTATTATTAAAAAAAATTTCTAGGATAATAGATTCAAAAAGAATTCTCCAGAGATAAAAAGAAATAGCAAATTTTTTTGAAAAAAAGTTTAGTTGAATATTTTGGTTATTTAGAAATAAAAAAAGAATTTGTAGTCAAGATGAAGAGAAAAAAAGATACTAGAAATTTAAAAGAATTATTAAAAAGAATTAAATAATTTAATTGGATTAAAAAAATGTTAAGTCTAAAGTGAATGACTTAATAGTTTATCAAAAGGTTCAAAAAATGAGAAGAGATATGGGATTAAATATAGTTAAAGGAACATTGCATTTATCTTTTACTGGAAATCCAGGAACTGGAAAAACAACAGTTGCAAGAATCATAGGGAGAATTTATAAGCAATTAGGTTTATTGTCAAAAGGACATTTTATTGAAGTTTCAAGAACAGATTTAATAGCAGGATATCAAGGGCAAACTGCATTAAAAGTAACAAAAGTTATAGAAAAGGCTAAAGGTGGAGTTTTATTTATAGATGAGGCATATAGTATAACTGAAAATGAACAAACTGATTCGTATGGAAGAGAATGTATAACAGAATTGACAAAAGCATTAGAAGATTATCGAGATGATTTGGTAGTGATAGTTGCTGGATATCCTGAATTAATGGAACAGTTTTTTTCTTCTAATCCAGGATTAAAGTCAAGGTTTAATACATTTATAGAATTTGAAGATTATACAAAAGAAGAACTTTTAGATATACTTATAATGATGTGTGAGAATAGTGATTATTGTTTGAGTGAAAAATTAAAAGAAAAATTAATCGATTTTTTTGAAAAAGAATTACAGAATAAATCATTTAATTTTTCAAATGGAAGATTAGTAAGGAATGTTTATGATGATTTAGTGATGAATCATGCTAGAAGAATAGTAAATATAGAGAATATTACTAAAGAGGATTTATCAATAATAACAGATTTAGATTTTTAAAAAGATGATTGTCAAAGATGAGATTAATGTAAGATATAAGTTTCATTTCAATATTTATGTGATTTAATTTGAGAAACAAACTAAAAACAATAAAATTTTTTTATTTAAAAAAATTTAAAAATATGAGAATAATATATTTGACAAATGAAGAAAAACTGTTGTAAAATTATAGTAAGAATAACATTATTAGGAGGAATAAATAAATGGCAAGTAAAACAGTTACTATGACAAACCCTACAGGACTACATACAAGACCAGGTGGTGTATTTGTTGCAAAAGCAAAAGAATTTGAAAGTTCAGTTCAAGTAGAACACGACGGGAAAAAAGTTAACGGAAAATCATTATTAAAATTATTATCTATTGGAATTAAAAATGGTTCTGAAGTTACTGTTTACGCAGAAGGTCCTGATGCTGATCAAGCAGTTGAAGTTTTAGGAGAATTATTAGCAACTATTAGAGATTAATCGGTAATGTTTTACATGATTATTAAGAACTATCTTAAAGGATACACTTTTTAAGATAGTTTTTTTTAAAATATTAAATAATTAAAAATTTTTTTTGAAAATAAGTGAACAATATGGTATAATAAGTTTGGAAAGTTAAACAATAAAATATATGGAGGTAATTAGAAATGACTAGAATTGAAGATATCTATGCAAGAGAGATACTTGATTCAAGAGGAAACCCAACTGTAGAAGTTGAAGTATTCTTAGAAGGTGGAGCAATGGGAAGAGCATCTGTACCATCAGGAGCATCTACTGGAGTGCACGAAGCAGTTGAATTAAGAGATGGAGACAAATCTAGATATTTAGGACAAGGTGTTTTAAAAGCAGTAGAAAATGTAAACAAAATTATTGCTGAACACTTATTCGGATTTGACGCATTAGATCAAGTTGCAATTGATAAAGCTATGATCGAATTAGATGGAACTCCAAACAAAGGTAAATTAGGAGCAAACGCTATTTTAGGTGTTTCATTGGCAGTAGCTAAAGCAGCAGCTAACCAATTAGGTATACCTTTATACAGATACTTAGGTGGAGTAAATGCTAAAGAATTACCAGTACCTATGATGAACATCTTAAATGGAGGATCTCACGCAGATTCAGCTGTTGACGTTCAAGAATTCATGGTACAACCAGTAGGAGCTAAAACTTACAAAGAAGCTTTAAGAATGGGATCTGAAATTTTCCACCACTTAGGAAAAATCTTAAAAGCAAATGGAGATTCTACTAACGTAGGAAACGAAGGTGGATACGCACCATCTAACATTAACGGTACTGAAGGAGCTTTAGATGTAATTTCTCAAGCTGTTGAAGCTGCTGGATACAAATTAGGAGAAGATGTTACATTCGCAATGGATGCCGCTTCATCTGAATTTGCTACTCAAAATGCTGACGGATCTTACACTTATACATTCAAAAGAGAAGGTGGAGTTGTAAGAAACTCTGATGAAATGATTGAATGGTACAAACATTTAACTTCTAAATATCCAATCGTTTCAATTGAAGATGGATTAGCTGAAGATGACTGGGACGGATTCAAAAAATTAACTGACGCTATTGGAGATAAAGTACAATTAGTAGGAGACGATTTATTCGTTACTAACACTAAGAGATTAGCTGAAGGAATTGAAAGAGGAATTGCAAATTCAATCTTAATTAAAGTAAACCAAATTGGTACTTTAACTGAAACATTAGACGCTATCGAAATGGCTAAAAAAGCAGGATACACTGCAGTAGTATCTCACAGATCAGGAGAAACTGAAGATGATACAATTGCTGATATCGCAGTTGCTACAAATGCAGGACAAATTAAAACAGGATCTGCTTCAAGAACAGATAGAATGGCTAAATATAACCAATTATTAAGAATTGAAGATGATTTAGCAGATGAAGCTATTTACGAAGGTAAAAAAGCATTCTATAACATTAGATTAAAATAATTGCAATTTATAAAATTAACAAAAAATAATTAATATAATTTCTTACAAACTAAGTTTGGGACTACTCAAAAAAATTTGACAGAAATATTGACTTAAAAAAAGTAAGTATTTTTCAAAAAGTTTTTTTCTTTTTAAAAAGAGAAGGTAGTTCAAACTTAGTTAAATTATTTTTAAATAAAAAAATTGACATTAATTGAGAAATAATATATAATAATAGAAAATAAAGAAAAATTTTTTAGGAGGCAAAAATGAAAAAAGTTGGAATTTTGTTTGTAGTTTTAAGTATGATGTCATTTTCTGCTAATGCGCAAACTGCAAAAACAAAACCTGGAAAAAAAGCAGCAGTAACAAAAACAACACAAGCACAAACAGTAGTTGGTAGATTTAATCAATTAGAAGCTGAATATGCAAGATTAGTAGATATGGAAAATCAAGAATTTGGAAAAATTAAAGCTAACGCAGAAAATGCAGCTAAACAACTTGAAGAAAAACAAGCATTAAAAGCTCAAATTGAAGATAAAATCTCAAAAATTGAAAATGCAGCAAATTCTAAAATGTTTAAAGAACAATATGCTGGAATCGTAAAAGAATATAGAAATGTTGTTAAAGCATTAGATTCTGAAATCAAAAGATTATCAAATGTAGTTGAAAATTATCAAGCATTAGAACAATTAAAAGGAGAAGAATAATATGAAAAAAAAATTAGCAATTTTATTAGGAGTATTAGCAATTAGTAGTATGTCATTTGGTGCAACTGTTAAAAAAGGTACTACAAACTCAATTGAAAGCAGCTTAAGCAACTTAGAAAAACAATTGAGCAACTTACAAAATATGGAAGATCAAAAATTTGCTCAAGAAGAAGCTAAAGCAAATGCAGCACAACAAAAATTAGAAGAATACCAAAAAATTCAAAATACAATTAACGAAAGAATTAGCACAATTGAAGCTTCAGCTCAAACAAGTATTTTCGGAAAAGAATTTAAAGAAAAAGCAGCTGAATATAGAGCTTTAAGCAACCAATTAGACAAAGAAATCGCTAATCAACAAAAAATTATCGAAAATTTTGAATTATTAAAATCATTAAGATAGTTTTAAAATGTTTCCCCTTTAGGGAAACATTTTTTTATTACAAAAATTTTAAAAATTAATTTACAAAAAAAATACCTTCTTTTTTATCACAAAAAGGAGGTATTTATATTTAAAATTTAAATTTTTTAAACTAATTCTTTTATTACTTCAAGAGCTTTTTCATAGTTTGGATGTTCACTAATTTCAGGAACATATTCAACATATTTGATAATTCCATCTTTATCAACAATAACAACACCTCTTGCAAGTAATCGCAATTCTTTTATTACAAATCCATATTTGTGACCAAAATCTAAATCTCTGTGGTCCGAAGTAGTTAGAGCGTTTTTAATGCCTTTGTCAGCGCAATATCTTCCAAGTGCAAAAGGCAAGTCAACTGAGATAGAAAGTAATTGCACATCATCACTAAAATTAGCAGCTTCCTTGTTAAATCTTGTCAATTGTAATGCGCAAACTCCCGTATCAACTGATGGAAATACTGCAATTACAACAACTTTTCCACGGTAGTCGCTTAATTTCACTTCTTTTAAATCTGGAGATAAAACAGTAAAGTCAGGTGCAATATCTCCTACTTTTACTTCATTTCCAACCAATGTAACTGGATTTTTTAAAAATGTAACTTTATTTTTGTATTCTGTCATATTTTTTATTTCCTTTCTTTTTTTATAATTAATATTAGCACATATTTAAAATGATTTCAAGTTTATTTTTTTTCTGAAATATGTGAAATTGCTTCGTCAACAATATGCTTTACATGCTCGTCTTCCAGAGAATAGTACACTACTTTTCCTTCTTTTCTATATTTTACAAGCCTTGTCTGTTTTAGAACTCGCAGCTGATGTGAAATTGCGGACTGCGTCATGTTTAGTAAATTTGCGATGTCACATACGCACATCTCTTCTTGAAATAGCGCACTTAATATTTTCATTCTTGTGGCATCTCCTAAGACTTTGAAAAACTCTGCGGTATCAATTATTATTTCTTCTTTTTGAAAATTTTTTTTTACTCTTTGTATAGTTTCGTTGTGAATAGTTTTTGAGTCACAAACTGGAATTTCTTCTTTTCTTTTTTTCATATTTACTCCTTGTTAATTCTTTATAATATTATATACAGTTTTTTTAATATTTTCAACAAAAAATGTTTTTCAGTATAACGGTTTGAGAAAATATTGATTTAAATCCTTTTCTTGAATTTTTTTCATAAAAATTATATAATACATCTAATCTCTTTAATATTAAACTTAAATATTAGCAAAATTCAAAAAAGTTAGTTTTAAAGTGATTTTACTAGAAATCTAAAACTTAAAGGAGTACAGTGATGAAAATACACTTTATATTACACGAAACATTTGAAGTTCCAGGAGCTTATCTTGCCTGGGCAGCGCTTTCTGGACACGATGTCACAATGACAAAAGTCTATCAAGATGAAAAGTTACCTGAAAATGTGGATTCATTTGATTTTTTAATAGTAATGGGAGGTCCTCAAAGTCCAATTGGAGATAATAGCGAGTTTCCTTATTTTGACCCAAAAGCTGAAATTGATTTGATTAAGAAAGCTATAAAAGCTGATAAATACATAGTTGGAGCATGTCTTGGAGCTCAGCTTCTAGGAGAAGCCTACGGTGGAACTACAGAAAAAAGTCCTTCTTGCGAAATTGGAAATTTTCCGATTGAATTAACTGAAGATGGACTAGAAGATAAAAATATTAAGCATTTTGGAAAACAAGCGATAACAGGACATTGGCACAGCGACATGCCAGGACTTCCTGATACAGCAAAAGTTTTAGCAAAAAGTAAAGGATGTCCACGACAAATTATAAAATATAGCGAAAAGCACTACGGCTTTCAATGCCATCCTGAATTTACAAAAAAAGTGGCAGAATTATTAATTGATTCAGATAAAGATCTTGAAAAGAAAAGCCAAACTTTACCATTTGTACAATCACCTCAAACAATCCGCAATAACGATTATAATGAGATGAATAATCTTCTTTATGAATTTTTGGATAATCTTACAAAAAAGAATAATTAAAATTTAAAAATTTAAAATAAATACATTAAAAGGGAACTAATTTCTAATAAAACTAGAAATAATTCCCTTAATTTTATTTTTCCAGCATTTTTAACCCATAAGATCTAAAAATATCTTCAGCCTTGTCAATCAATTCTTTCGTAGGAGTCGGCGTATCTTGTAATTTATACACTTTTTTCATTTTTTCCCACTTTGATTTTCCCATCTGATGGAATGGCAATATATCCACTCTTTCCACATTTGTAAGTTGTGATGCAAATTTTGCCCAATCGTGCAGATCTTTTTCATCATCAGAATATCCTGGAACTAATACATACCTTAACCAAACCGGTTTATTTATTTCCTTCAGATATTTTGCAAATTTTAGCGTATTTTCCAAATCTACAGAAGTCAATATTTTATATTTTTCAGGATTTATGTGCTTAATATCGAGAAGCACCATATCCACAAGCTCCAACACTTTTTTCGCCTTTTCATTAAAAATATATCCAGATGTATCAAGTGCCGTATGAATCTTATTTTCACGGCAAAGTTTAAATAATTCCATCAGAAATTCAGGCTGCATCAAAGGTTCCCCACCAGACACAGTAACACCACCAGTTTTTATAAATCCTTTCACTTTTAAAATTTCCTTCATAACTTCCTGTGCAGTCAGCACCATTTTTTTATCTTCAATTTTCCAGGTGTCAACATTATGGCAATATAAACATCGCAAAGGACATCCCTGTAAAAACAGCACAAATCTAATTCCCGGTCCATCTTTTGTCCCAAAAGACTCAAATGAATGTATATATCCTTTTACTTCCATATAAATTTTCTCTCTTTCTCTCTTACTTTTTTTAATATAAATTCAATATAAAATTTAATATAAATGTTTATTTTATATTTAAATAATAGAAAATAATGCCGCATAACTCATATTTTTATGAAACTATGCGACATTTTTCATATTTTAACAATTTATTGAATTTGCTTAAATTGAATTTGTTTAACAGCTAAATTTAAATTTTTAAATTTTTTTAAACTTTCAAAAAAATTACATTTTGTTTGAAATTGTTCTGTTAATTACATCTAATTGTTGTTCTCTAGTCAATTTAACAAAGTTTACTGCATATCCAGAAACTCTGATTGTTAATTGTGGATAATTTTCAGGATGTTCCATTGCATCTTCTAGTAAATCTCTTCCAAATACATTTACATTTAAGTGGTGTCCTGTTTGGTTGAAGTATCCGTCCATTAATCCAACTAGGTTAGTTTGTTTCATTTGCATTTTTACCTAATGTTTCTGGTGTAATTGCGAATGTATAAGAAATTCCATCGTTTGCATCTTCAAATGGGATTTTAGCTACTGAAGCAAGTGAAGCAACAGCTCCTCTTGTATCTCTTCCATGCATAGGGTTTGCTCCTGGACCAAATGGTGCTCCAGCTCTTCTTCCATCAGGTGTATTTCCTGTTTTCTTACCATATACAACATTTGAAGTAATTGTCAATACTGATTGTGTAGGGATTGCATCTCTATACATTTTGTGAGTTCTCAATTTGTTCATAAATCTTCTTGTAATATCTACTGCAAATTGGTCAGTTGCATCATCATTATTTCCGAATGGAACATAATCTTTTTCATTGATGTAGTCAACTGCATCTCCTTCTTCATCTCTTACAACTTTTACTTTACCATATTTAATAGCCGCAAGTGAATCTGCAATAATTGAAAGTCCAGCAATTCCAAATGCTTCTGTTCTTCTGATGTTGATGTCGTGCAATGACATTTCCAATGCTTCATAAGAATATTTATCGTGCATATAGTGAATAATATTCAATGCTTTAACATAAGTTGAAGCTAACCAGTCTAATACTTTGTCTAATTTTTCCCAAACTTCATCAAATTCTAAGTATTCACCTTTGATTGGTTCAAATTGTCCAACTGGTGTAACTTGAATCTTAGATTTTTCATCTTTACCACCGTTAATTGCGTATAACAATGCTTTTGGCAAGTTTACTCTTGCTCCAAAGAATTGCATTTGATGTCCAATTGTCATTGGAGATACGCAACATGCGATTCCATAGTCATTCCCAAATTGTGGTCTCATAATGTCGTCATTTTCATATTGTACTGATGAAGTATCAATTGACACTTTGGCACAGAATTTTTTCCAAGTTTCAGGTAATTTTTCACTCCATAAAACTGTTAAGTTTGGTTCAGGTGAAGTTCCCATGTTGTACAATGTGTGTAAGATTCTAAATGAATTTTTTGTAACCATTGATCTTCCATCTGCTCCCATTCCTCCAATTGATTCAGTTACCCAAACTGGATCTCCTGAGAACAATGCATCATATTCAGGTGTTCTTAAGAATCTAATTATTCTTAATTTCATAACGAAGTGATCCATTATTTCCTGAGCTTCTTTTTCAGTCAAAGTTCCTTCCTGCAAATCTCTTTCCAAGAAAATATCTAGGAATGTAGAAGTTCTACCAATACTCATCGCAGCTCCATTTTGATCTTTAGTTGCTGCCAAGTATGCAAAATATAGCCATTGTACTGCTTCTTTACCATTAGTAGCTGGTCCTGAAATATCAAATCCGTAAGCTGCTGCCATTCTCTTTAATGCTTTTAATGCTTTAACTTGTTCAAAAACTTCTTCTCTAAGTCTAATTACATCTTCAGTCATTTCAGCTGGATCTAAATTTTTGTATTGTTCTTCTCTGTCAGCTATCAATCTGTCAACTCCGTAAAGAGCAACTCTTCTGTAATCTCCGATAATTCTTCCACGACCATAAGCATCTGGAAGTCCTGTAATAATTCCTGTATGTCTTGCTTTTCTTATTTGTTCAGTATAAGCTGAGAAAACTCCGTCATTGTGAGTTTTTCTGTATTTAGTAAAAATTTCTTCAGTTTCTGGATCTAATTTATAACCAAAAGCTTCCAAGCTAGTTTTTTACCATTCTTAATCCACCATTTGGGAAGATTGCTCTTTTTAGTGGAGCATCAGTTTGAAGTCCTACAATTTTTTCCAAATCTTTATCAATATATCCAGCTCCATAAGCATCTATTTGAGAAGGTATTTTAGTTTCAGCGTCATAAATACCTTTTTCTCTTTCTACTTTAAATTTTTCAGAAAGCTCTTTCCACAATTTAGTAGTTGCTTCAGTCGGTCCTTCCAAAAAGCTGTCATCACCTAAATATTCTGTATAATTTAATCTGATAAATTCTGTAACATCAATGTTGTCTTTCCAATTTCCTTCTTTAAATCCTCTCCATGCGTCCATAATATTATAAACTTCCTTTCAAAAATTTTTTTGTATCCGTATATTTGTAATCATTTTAATATTGTAACTTTACTTAAGTTCATAAGTATTATACCCTATATTTTTCATAAAAGCAAACATATTATTTAAATTATTTTTTTCACTTATTTTAGCTAAATAACTTGCATTTCTAATAGATTTTTTAAGTATATTCTTGAAATTTTTTTATTAAAAAAAGTAATTTTAAAATAAACAAGACAGAGCAAAAACTTTTAAATTCATTGACAAATAAAATACTTAATGTTATTATTTGCATATAAAAATAGAAAGCGAGAAAAAAATATAATATGAAAAAGAAAAAAGTTGTTTTGGGAATGTCAGGTGGAGTCGACTCTTCTGTTGCGGCAATTCTTTTAAAAGAACAAGGTTATGAAGTCATCGGAGTTTTTATGAAAAACTGGGAAGAAAAAGATGAAAATGGAGTTTGCATGGCTGAGGAAGATTACAAAGATGTGATTGCTGTGGCTGAGCAACTGGGAATCCCATATTATTCAGTAAATTTTGTAAAAGAGTATTGGGATCGAGTATTCACTTACTTTAAATGAATATAAAAGAGGAAGAACACCTAATCCTGATGTGATGTGCAATAAAGAGATTAAATTTAGAGCGTTTTTAGACTATGCAATGAAAATTGGAGCAGATTATGTGGCGACAGGACATTACGCCAGAATAATTCACGAAAAAGATGAAAATGGTAAAATTAAGTCAACCATGCTTCGTGGAATTGACGACAACAAAGACCAGACATATTTTTTGTGTCAACTAAATCAAGAACAATTAGAAAAAGTGCTATTTCCAATTGGAGACTATGAAAAACCTAAAATTAGAGAAATTGCACAAAAATATAATTTGGCGACTGCAAAGAAAAAAGATAGCACAGGAATTTGCTTTATTGGAGAAAGAAACTTTAATGAATTTTTGTCTAAATATTTACCTGCAAAAGATGGAGAAATTGTAAATATTCAAGGAAAGGTTTTGGGAAAACATCATGGCCTTATGTATTACACAATTGGACAAAGAAAGGGAATTGGAATTGGAAATACGAAAGAAGGGACTGGAGAACCTTGGTTTGTTGTGGATAAAGATTTGGAAAAAAATCAGTTAATTGTTACGCAAGGTGATAATTCACTTCTCTATTCAAAAGGAATGATTGCGACAGATTTTAATTTTATTAATCCTGATGATGTTTCATTTCCATTAAAATGCACAGTAAAGTTCAGATACAGACAAGCTGATACAAAAGCGACAATTAATAAATTGGATAACGAAAAATACAAAGTGATTTTTGATTCTCCACAAAAAGCGGTAACATTGGGACAAATTGTGGTTGCCTACAATGGTGAAGAATGTTTAGGTGGAGGAGTTATTGATAAAATTATAAAATAAGGGGATTATATCCCCCCTATTTTTTATTCAAAATCTTTTTTTTACTCTTAAATTTAATTGAGTTAAAAGACATTTATCAAATCAAAAAAATAAAACTTTTCAACTTTTTAATTATTTTATTTTAATTCAAAAAAATTTTTTTAAAAAAATAAAAAAATTAATTTTTTTATTTAATTTATAAAACTCAAAAAAATTCCTTTAGCACCTAAATTTTCTATATATTCATCTATTGTTTCAACATATTCAGAAATTTTTTTACCTTGTCCACCTGTCGCTATTACACAAGCGTTTGGAAAATCTTTTTTGTACTGAAAAATAAGTTCTTTTATTGCTCCAACATTTCCAAAAAATATTCCCGCATTAATTTGCTCTGTTGTATTTGTACCAAGTGCTGAATTTGAGTTTTCAAATGAAACTTTTGGCAATTTTGCCGTATTTGTGAATAACGCATTTATTGAAAGCGTAATGCCAGGTAAAATACAGCCACCACAGTAAACTGAGTCTTTTATCACATCAAAAGTAGTTGCTGTGCCAAAGTCAATTACAACAAATTCATTTTTTTTATAAGTTTTTTTAAGAGCTAAAATGTCACAAATCCTGTCAGCTCCCAATCCACGCTCAAAATTTTCTGAAAAAATAATTTCTTTTTTTGTATTTTCTAGCGAAATAAATTTTGGCGTAAGTTTAAAATATTTTTTTCCAAGATAATAAAAAATTTCATTTATATGTGGCACAACTGAAGAAACAATAATACTTTTGAGTTTTGTAAATATCTATTTTACTATTTTTCAGATAATGTCTTTAATACAGCAAAAAAAGTGTCTTCTGTATAAGTTAAATTTGTAGGAATTCTAAAAGACGCCAAAATTTCCCCTTCATTACTGTAAAAAATTGGAACAATATGAGTATTTCCAATGTCAAATCCTAAAATCAATTTAATCACCTCTCGTCATGTTTTTAATTTTTTTAGCGAAATAATATAAAATAATATGCAATCAGTGAAATTATCACTCCGATAATTGCTTCACGACATCAATCCGTTTGAAAAACATCATAAATTTTTGTGAAAAATTTAGTAGAAATTTTTTTCCAAAGATTAAATTTAGAAGTCCACCTAAAAAAATACTGGTAAAGTCAAGTAAAATGGAACATAAATTCCTATTCCAAAAGTTAGGACAGGAAAATTTAACATATAAAGTGCAAAACCGATTAAAAAGTCCTGTAAAGAAAAAAACTGAATAAATGGAATTCCATTTATAATTGAAGCAACAATTGAAGCTTGAAGCACTATTAACTCTGAATTTTTCTTTTGGACCAATATTTTTATAAATGTTAAAAAAAATACGAAAAAAATAGCCAAGTTATAACAACCGAACTCACAACAGCTCCTATAAGTTCTCCTAAAAACTGTTCTTTTTGGATCAGTTTTAGTTTTATAACTCGATTTAAAGTCATTTAAAAATATCTCCCGCAAGTCCACAAGCTACTGCGACGATACACGCTAAAAAAAATAATAAAAGTGTTGAAAATTTTGTGGAAAAAAAGCAAAGTTTAAAAAAATTTTTAATTTTTCCTAAAAAAAGAAATTATTAAAATTGTGATAATTGCATAAATTTCCATCGGATTTACACCCGTTTTTTTCCAGTCGAATATCCAGCGATTATCGTACATAAAATACAAATTACTAAAAGAACAAATGCTAAGATAATTGGTAATTTATAAATAAAAAGTAATTAATAAAACTGTTATTAAAAAAATAAGTAAATAATTTTTTTGAAAATATAGAAGTGCTTTTTTTCTCCTTTTTTTAATTGAGAAAAAAATTAGTTTTTACAATTACTCCAAATCCAATTCCAACAACAATTCCCATTCCAAAACTATTTTTCATAAGATCAAAATCTTTTATATTTTTTGAAATTGCCAAAGGTTGTGCTATAAAATGAACTAAAGCGCCTCCTAAAAACCAGATAAAAGTATTTAAAAATCCTAAAATATAGCCAATTCCAACCAATAATGGAGAGACATAAAAACTTAAAAATCCATTTTTTGTAGAAATTAGCGTTGGAATAATCGGAGATTTTTGTTTAGTAAAGTTAATATCTCTCAAAACGGAAACAACTGTGCTAAATAGAACTCCTAATCCGACAAAAAGTCCATCTTTCTTGGTGTTATCCGAATTTACCAAATTATAAGCCGCTTCTCCAATTGGAAATTCAAGCTTCTCTTCTTCAATCATCTTTTTTCTAAAAATAAAAGAAAGAACACAGCCTAGCACGGAACCGAGCAAAATTGTCACAAAAAGCAAAGTTTTATTGATATTTTCAAGTTTTCCACCCAATATCAAGTATCCAGGCATTGTGAATGCTACACCTCCAGCAACCATTGATCCAGCACTCATAATCGTGTGAGTGACCGTAATTTCTTTACTGTCAGTTTTTTTGAAAAAATTTAGCGCCATGATGGAAATTAGCGTCACCATTACTGTTGGCCAAGGCAGTGCACCAAATTTTAAAACAGTGTAAAATGAACTCGCAGAAATAAGTACAGCTCCAATAACTCCAATTATTACAGAAGCTGGTGTGATTTTTATTTTTTTTGACATAAAGTATCTTTTTCTCCTTTCAAAAAAATTTATTTTTTTATTAAAATATATAAAATTTTACCTTATTTAATGCATCTTTGTCAATAAATTTTTGAAAAATAAAAGTAAAATAAATTTTATTTTTTTAATTTTAAATAAAATTAAAAAAATGTGGTAAAATATAAAAAGTAAAGTTTTGAAATTCCCAAAAAAATACTTTACAAAAAAATTAATGGGGAAATTTTTAAAAGAGGAGAAAAAAATGAGAAATACAAGATGGCGTTCAAAAAGTTATTCCAAGTCCACGACAGGAAAGGGAATATATTAAAAAAATGAAGATAAAAAAATAAAAATGAAAGCAATGAAAAGAAAAAAATTTAAAAAAAGTAAAAAAATAAAAAGAGCCAATCAAAATGAAGCAAAAAAAGTTTTCAATTGATCAAGATATTTTTGCAAAATTCTTTATTCAAGAGGAATTGATTCAGACGAAAAAATAAAAAAATTTCTTAATCCAAGTTTGAAAGATGTCGAAAATCCTTTGGGACTTTGCGATATGGAAAAAGCTGTTGTTGAAATTGAAAAAGCAATTTCGGAGCAAAAAAATATTTGGATATATGGAGATTACGATGTTGACGGAATCACTTCCACTTCGGTTTTATATTTAGCTCTAAAGGAACTTGGAGCAGAGAATGTAAATTACTACATTCCAATTCGAGATGAAGGTTATGGACTAAATAACGAAGCACTTAAAAAAATAAAAGATTCAGGAGCGGATTTGGTAATAACAGTTGACTGTGGAATTACTGCTTTTCCCGAAGTTGAATTTGCAAATTCGATAGATTTGCCTATAATAATTACAGATCACCACAATTTGCACGGCGGAAAAATTCCAGAAGCTTTGGCGGTCATTAATCCTAAAAGGAAAGAAAACAATTTTTCTTTTGAATTTTTGGCTGGAGTTGGAACTATTTTTATGGTTGTGCTTTGTCTTTTTGAAAGAGCTGAAAAAAAAGAAGAGACAAATAAATATTTGGATTTGGTGGCGATTGGAACAGTTGCAGATATTGTGCCACTTACGGATGAAAATAGAATTTTTACAAAATTCGGTTTGGAGCAATTACTTTGCACAAAACATAAAGGACTAAAATTTTTGCTTTATAAATTATTTTCTTCAAATCAGCAAAATATCGAAAAAACTGAGTACACAACTTATGATGTGGGATTTATCATAGCGCCTGTATTTAATGCGGCTGGAAGACTTACAGATGCGAAAATGGTTGTAAAACTTTTGACTTCGGATAACGAACGAGAAATTGAAGTTATTGTAAAAGAACTTATTAACAGAAATTTTGAGAGAAAAGAACTGCAAAATAAAATTGTGGAAAAAATTGAAAATAAAATTGAAAATACTGACACTTCAAATGATTTTGTAATTATTGACTATTCGCCTGAATATCATCATGGCGTAATTGGAATTGCAGCTTCAAAAATTGTTGATAAATACTATAAGCCAGTAATAATAATGGAAGTTAAAGAAGATGAAGGAATTGCAGTCGGTTCGTGCAGAAGTATTGGAAATTTCAATATTTTGGAAGTTCTACAGTCAATGCCAGAATTATTTTTAAAATTTGGAGGACATTCAGGTGCGGCTGGATTTACAATTCCGATAAAAAAATATTCCGCTTTTTTTCAAAAAGTAAATAAATTTGCGAAAACTAAATTGACAAAAGACGATTTTGTAAAAATTATCGAAATTGATAAGCAAATTCCAATACAAAAGATTTCGTACGAATTTTTTCAGCTGACAGAAAAACTAAAACCTTTTGGTTTTGGAAATCCAACGCCAACTTTTAGGACAAATAATGTGCTTTTTGAAAATATTAAATTCATTGGAGAAAATAAAAATCACATAATGTTTGACCTTAAGCAAAAAGGTTTTTCAAATAAAAATGCAGTTTGGTTTAATTCGAGGGGAACTTTTTTAAAGATTTGAACAAAAAAATTTAATTTATGACATCGTTTATAAATTAAAAATCTGAAATGTTTCAAAAATAAATTTTTACACAAAAGTTTATATTGAAGATGTAAAACCGTCTAAAATGAAAGACGAAACTTTACTCTATTATCATTCGTTATTCAATACTTCGTTTCCAATAAAATCAGTTTTTTTATACAAATGTTGAATGGGACGAAAATAAAAAAATAAATATGAAAAGCAAATTTTGACCAAATTGAACTTTTTTTGTGGAAGACAAATTATTGGACGACTTAATTACAATATTTCAAATATGCTTTTTATTGCTAAATAAATATTATAACTGGAAATTTTTCGGTTAAAATTGCAAATATTAGGCAAACTGAAACTCACAAAATAGTCGAAGTTTTGATAAGAAGAAATTATAAATTCAATGGTTATGGATATGAAGATGCAGAAATTTTTAGAGAAATCAAAGAGTTTTTTTAATTGGAAAAAAATGGAATACAATACTCAGACGAAAAAAATTACTTGCACAAATTTTTTTAGACAAAATAAAAAAATTTAATTATAAGAAATATTTTTGGCAAAAAGAAGAATTTAAATATGAAATGTCAGATTTTTAAAAATATTTTTTTACTCACAATCGGAATTTATTATAAAAAAAATAACTTCTAAAAAAAGTCAAATCGTTGTTAAAAAAATAAAGATGATTTTTGAATACAACGAACCTTTTATAAATAAATATTTTGAAATAAACGAAAAAAATATGAAACTGAATATCCATTTACTGTATTTTACGATTTTTATTCCAGAAAATATTTGTTTTGTCAAAGAAGAAGAAAATTATTTAAAAACAAATTCTGTAGAAAATAGTTTTTTTAGAAAATGAAAATGAAAAATAAAAAAATAAAAAAACGAAAATATAAATTCTGAGAATGAAGATGAAAATAAAAAAATAAAGATAAAGATAAAAAAATAAAAAAATATAAAAGATATGGAAAATATAGATGAAAATCAAGAAGAGTTTGAAATAAAAGAAGAAGTAAAAAAATCGAATATAAAAAAAGTCGAACAAATCGAATATAAAATTGGCAAAAAAATAAAAAAATATTAAAGTTAAAGAGAAATTTTTGTGTAATTTTAAATGACAATGAATTTTTTTAGAAAGACTGGATTTTTTTCAAAAGAAGAAATGGAAAACGAAAAATATTATAGAAATTACAACTGAGATTAAAATTCCAAGAAATGTCATTTTTCTTGAAAATTTGGCAAAAAAAGACAGAAAAAAACTAAGTGGGAAAAAAATATTTATTTAAGATATCTTCCTTTTTAGTAAAAAAATTAATTTGAAAAAAATTGCTTGACGAAAGAAAAAAATTATTTATTCTGATTATTCGATAAATGATATTTTTATAAAAAAATTTTTTTATATTTGATTAAAAAAATTACTAAATAAATAATAATAATAATGCAGTTTGTATTTTTTTACTAAAAATAAAGAAAAAAATATAAAAAAAGAAGAATTTTTAAATAAACTCTTCTTTTTTTATTTTTATAACATAACTTCATTTTTCCCTTTTTTCACAATAGTCGGATTTCCAAAAATCTTTGGCTTTATCCAATCGCTCTCTTTCCCCATCGCATAATTTTTCAAAAATTCTTCTTTATATTCCTGAAATTTTTCATCCAAAATAGCATTTCTAGCATTGTCCATTAATTTTAACAAAAAGTGCAAATTGTGATAAGTCGCCAGTCTTTGTCCCAAAATTTCTCCAGTCTTAAAAAGATGTCTTATGTAGGCTCTCGTATAATTTTTACAAACATAGCAATCACAGTCCTCGTCAAGCGGTCTGTCATCTCTCGAATAAGATGAATTTTTTATAACCAATCTTCCATATTTTGTGAAAACTGTCCCATGTCTTCCAAGTCTTGTCGGTTGAACACAATCCATCATATCTATCCCATCTTCCACAGCTTCTAACATATCCACAGGCTCTCCAACACCCATCAAATATCTAGGTTTATCCTCCGGCAACTTTGGCGTGATGTATTCTAAAATTCTATACATATCTTCTCTAGGCTCTCCAACCGCAAGTCCTCCAAGCGCATATCCTGAAAAATCATCGTCCATCTCAAACAACTCATTAAAACTTTTGTCCCTCAAATCCTCATAAATTCCACCTTGGACAATTGCAAAAAGCCCTTGTGTTTCTTTATTTCTATTAGCAGCTATACATCTTTTTGCCCATCTTGTAGTCCGCTCAATTGATGGAATTAAATATTCCCTAGAAGACAGTCCCGGAGGACATTCATCTAAAACCATCATGATGTCACTTCCCAAGTTATTTTGAATTTCAATAGATTTCTCCGGCGATAAAAAATGTTTTGAGCCGTCTATATGCGAACGAAAATTAACTCCTTCTTCTTTTATATCCCGCAAATCTCCCAAGCTAAAAACTTGAAATCCGCCGCTATCCGTAAGAATCGGTCTATCCCAATTCATAAAGCCATGTAATCCACCAAAATCATTTACCAATTTATCTCCAGGTCTTAAATACAAATGATAAGTGTTTCCCAAAATTATTTGAGAATTGATTTCTTTTAATTCTTCTTTCGTCATAGCTTTAACGGTTGCCTGAGTTCCAACTGGCATAAATACAGGAGTCTTAATTTCTCCGTGCGGAGTTGAAATTACACCAGCTCTGGCATTTTTTTATCCTTTTTTTCCAATTCATATTTTATTGGTTTTTTTCCATTTATTTTTCTCCTATTTTTTTCAATTTTTTTCTAAAAATTCAAAAACAGAGAGTAAAAAAAACCTCTGCTTTTTATTTTTTTATAATTCAAATTATAAATTGTATTTTTTTCTTAAATTTATCAACTCTTCCAGTTTCATCAACGAATTTAGATTTTTCCAGTAAAGAATGGATGAGAAGTTGAACTTGTTGCAACTTTTTATTACAGGATATTCTTTTTCCTTCAAAAAGTAGTTGTTTCTTTAGAAGTTTTTTTGTTGATTTTTGTTAAGAATTTGTCTCCATTACTTGTATCTTCAAACACTACAAAAATTGTATGCAGGATGTAAATCTTTTTTTGCCATTATTTATTTCTCCTTTCTATATATAACTATGATTATTTATTTTTTTATCATTCATAATATAATAACATATTTCTTTATCTTTTTCAAGATTTGAAAATTTATTTTTTTATTAAAGTTTTTATAATTTTTTTGAAAAAAATTTAATATTTTGAAATAAAAATTAGATTTTTTTATCAAAAAAATTTAAAAATTAAAATTAAAAAAAGAGAAAATCAACATTCAGATTTTTCTCTCAAATTTAAAAGTATAGTAATGAATTTTTTTGAATAATTTTGTAAAATTTTTTTAATTAAAAAGAAATTATTTTTAAATAAGCATTTAACATCCACAAATCTTTTTCATATGTGCTGATATATTCATCAACTAATGCAGATGTTCCGTAATCATTTTCTTCATCAGCAACTTCTTTTACTTCTTTTACTAATTTTAACATTGCTTCAAATTCTTTTTTAACATCGGCAACTGCGTCAGCAATAGAAATTGCTTCATTTTTAGCTTCACTAATTGTAGAAACTTCTAAGTAGTCTTTTAATGTTCCTAAAGGACGACCACCAATTGCTAAAATTCTTTCAGCAACATCATCAATTTGTGTATTTAATCCATTATAATATTCTTCCAATTTTGCGTGAACAGAAAAGAATCCTGAACCAACTATATTCCAGTGATAATTTTGAACCTTTCTGTATAACACATTTAAATTAGCTAAATAAAGATTTAATTTTTCAACTGTTTTTGACATTTTTATCACTCCTTAAAAATTTATATTTTGTATACTTTTGTAATTATTACAAATTTATTCTACCACTTTTTCAAGAAATTTGTCAACACTTTTTTTCATAAATTTTCAAATTTATTTTTCCTAATTTTTTTCAGTAAAGTTGTAAAACTGCCAAAAAAATGTTACAATTTTATGTAATAATAAAAATTTTTTTAGAAAAGGAAATGATATATGATTTTTAGTATTATAAAAGTTTTTATACTAAGTCTTGTTGAAGGACTTACAGAATTTGTACCTGTCAGCAGTACTGGACATATGATACTTGTTGACCAATTTTTAAAATTATCTGACAATAAAGTTTTTGTTGACGCTTTTAAAATAATAATTCAGTTAGGAGCAATTTTGTCAGTTGTCGTTTACTACTGGAAAAAAATTTTTCCATTTGCGAAAGGTAATACGAAGCAAGAGAGCATGGATATTATTGCAATGTGGGTAAAAATTGTGATTGCTGTAATTCCTGCCGTGATTTTGGGACTTAAATTTGATGATATTATTGAAGAGAAATTTTTTAATTCATTAACTGTTTCGATAATGCTTGTATTTTATGGAATTTTACTTATTTGGATTGAAACAAGAAAGAAAAAAGAAGAAAAAATTAAATCAATCAAAGAAATGACAATTCCACTTGCACTTGGAGTTGGACTTTTTCAATGCCTTGCGATGATTCCAGGAACTTCTCGTTCTGCTGCAACAATAATTGGAGGAGTTTTGCTTGGATTAAACAGAGTCCTTGCCACAGAATTTTCTTTTTTCTTGGCAATTCCGACAATGCTTGGAGCAACTTTGCTAAAGATAGTTAAAATTGGAAATGTTCTTACAATGGAAGAATGGTTTTTAATTGGACTTGGATTTGTTTTATCCTTTATTTTTGCTTACGCCGTTATAAAAGTATTTATGGATTACATCAAAAAACACGATTTTAAAGTGTTTGGATATTATCGAATTATTTTGGGAATTATTATTTTACTTTTATTTTTCACAGGAGTGATTAAATAAAAAAATGATAGTTTCAAATATTAAAAGTAAACGAAAATAAATTGGAAGAATTTGTGAGAGTTCTTTTACCAGAAGAATACGATATTTTTAAAAGCAAATTCCGAGAAAAAAATATTTATTTTGAAATTTTTGAAAATCTAGAAAAAAATTGATGTCGTGGCTATTTTGATAAAAGAAAAAAATTTTTAATAATTATAAAAAAATAATAAAAAAATTCTGAAATAAAAAAATTGAAATTTGTGAAAATTTTAAAATTAAAAAAATGTCGAAAAAAATATTGAAGAAAAAAACATATTAAAAAAATTACTTTTTTTCCTATGAAAAAAATTTGCGACAAATATTTTTGACCAAGCAGAAGTTATGCTAAAAACTTCTATTTTTAAAAATTTTTGAAAAAGAAAAAAAGATTTTAAATGGGGAACTTTAATTGGCGTAAGACCTACAAAAAAATTGTCGGAAGATTTTTTTGAAAATGGGACTTTCTTATGAAAAAAATTTCAGAAATTTTTGAAAAAAATATTTATTTAGTCAGCGATGAAAAAAAGAAATTTGCTGATAAATATTGTAAAAAAACAACAGAAATATCTCGACAAAGATACAATCGGAATTTATATCGGAATTGCCTTTTTGTCCGACAAAATGCACTTACTGCTCATTTCAGCGTATCTTTTTAAAAGGAAAAGTATGCCGCTAGATATGACGAATATATTGAAGACATTTACAAGGAAACTAAAGAAATTGGACAACTTGCACAAGAACTTAATTTAAAAATAAATACAATTTACATCGGCGGCGGAACTCCTTCAATTTTGTCAGCTGAAGAAATTAAAAAATTACTTGATACAATAAAAGAAAATTACGATTTGAGCCATCTAAAAGAATTTACATTTGAAGCTGGAAGAATTGACACATTAAATCAAAAAAAATTGCAGGTTTTAAAGCAAGGTGGCGTGGATAAAATTAGCATAAATCCACAGTCATTTAATGAAAGACGCTAAAACTCGTGAATCGTTATCACGACAGAAAACAGTTTGACAAAGTCTATAAATTAGCTAAAGAAATGGGACTTTCAATCAATATGGACTTAATTTTAGGACTTCCAAAAGAAACAACTCAAGATATTTTGTATACTTTGGACGAAGTGACAAAATACGATGTGGAAAATTTGACAATTCATAATTTGGCGATAAAAAATGCAAGTAAACTTAATAAAGAGAATTATGAGCATCGTGACACTTTGGACTACAAGACTATTTTTGAAAAAATTTCTAAAATTACTGAAAATAAAGGACTTTTCCCTTATTATATGTACCGCCAGAAAAACAGTTTTCAGTGGGGAGAAAATCTGGGATATTCGCTTAAAAACTGTGAATCTATTTACAACATTGAAATGATTGAAGAAAATAAGACGATTATTGGGATTGGAGCTGGAGCTATAACAAAACTTATTTGGACGGATGAAAATACGAAAAAAGATAATATAAAAAGACTTGTCAATCCAAAAGATCCACTTGTATGGATGAATGAATTAGAAATGCGTCTTGAAATAAAAAAAGAAAAAAATTATAGAAATTTCTAAAAAAATTATAAATAAATTTAAAAATAATAATAATAAATAAAATAAACTATTCATATTTTTATAAAGAATAGTTTATTTTATTTTTTTAACTTTGATTTTTATTGATTTTTTTATTTCAATTCTTCTATTTTTTTAGCTCTTCCATCTTCATCATCATTTGATGCGATAGGATTACTGTCTCCTTTTCCAACTGTTTCAATAATTCTTTCAGGAGAAAGTCCCAAATCAATTAATCTTTCTTCAACGCTTTCAGCTCTTCTAAGTGATAATTCTTTGTTGTAACTCTTTGTCCCCTTTGAATCTGTATATCCAATAATTGAAACTTTTTAAATTTTTTTCTTCAATGTATTTTTTTACTTTTTTTCCAATATAGGATTATATTCATCTTTTATATTTGCACTGTTATAATCAAATTTTAATTTATTTGTATCTAATACAAGTAAATCTCCTTCAGATTTTTTTGTTTCAGTTACATAATTTTCTACATTTTCAGAATTTGTATTGTCAACTTCGACAGCATCCGTTCTCATAGCATTGTCTCTTAAATTTGAAGTTGTTATTTTTTTTGCAGTAGTTGGTGCCGAAACTAATAGCACAGATAACATCGCTGTTACTTTTGATCTTTTATCCATCTTGTCAGCCTCTCTTCCATTTATTTTAATTTTATTTTTATTTTTATTACATAATTGCTCTTTTAATTATACTACATTTCTTTATATTTTCATAGAATTTTTTTTGTCTTTTGAAAAAATTTTACAAGAAATATAATTTACAAAAATAAAATTTTTATTTTCAAATAAATTTATTTCGCCAAAAATTCTTTCACAAAATTAACAACTTCCTCAACCTTAACTTCAACGCTTTCTCCAGTTGCTCTATCTTTAACTTCCACAATTCCATTAGCTGCACCTTTTCCAGCTACAATTTTAAGCGGGAATCCGATTAAGTCAGCATCTTTAAACTTAAATCCTGCTCTCTCATTTCTGTCATCTAAAACAACATCAATATTTTCATTTTCTAACGCCTCATAAATTCTTTCAGCAACATTTACTTGTGTTTCATCTTTTACATTAGCAATAATCACATCTGCAATATACGGTGCAATCGATTTTGGCCAAATAATTCCAAAGTCATCGTGTTTTTGCTCAATTACAGCCGACATCAATCTTGAAACTCCAATTCCGTAGCATCCCATTTGGATTACTTGCTGTTTACCATTTTCATCTAAAACTTTTGCATCTAACGCTTTTGAATATTTATCTCCCAATTTAAAAATATGTCCAACTTCCATTCCACGAGCAATTTTTAATACACCTTTCCCGTCTGGCGAAATATCTCCCGCTCTAGCCGTTCTAATATCAGCAACTACATCATAATGCAAATCTTCCAAATTAACATTAATAAAATGATAATCCTTTTTATTTGCTCCCAATGCAAAATTTCTCACATATTTTACAGTTTCATCAATAACAACTGTAATTCCTTCCTTTTTCTCATAAGATCCCGCAAATCCAGGAACAATCCCAAATTTTTCACATTCTTCTTCAGTCATCATTTCCAATTCCATCGAAGCATTCACTGCATTTTTCAATTTAATTTCATTTACATCCAAATCTCCACGAATAAGTGCCAACACATAATTTTCTTTATCTTCCAATACTTCCTTCAACATAACCGCTTTAACAGTTTTTTCCTCTGGAATATTCAAAAATTCTGACAATTCCTTAATTGTCTTAGTATTAGGCGTTTCAACCAATTCTTTTGGTAATTTTTCCTCTGAACTTTCCTTCAATTCAATGATACTCGTAGCTTTTTCAACATTTGCAGCATAATCTGATGAGTCACTGTATAAAATATCGTCTTCTCCATTTTCAGCAAGTACCATAAATTCATTTGAAGCGTCTCCTCCAATCGAACCAGAATCCGCATCAACCGCTCTAAATTTTAACTCCATTCTTTCCAAAATTCTAGAATATGCATTTTTCATATTCAAAAATTCTTCATCCAACGATTCTTTTGTTAAATGGAAACTATAGGCATCTTTCATTAAGAACTCTCTTCCTCTCATAAGACCAAATCTTGGACGCATTTCATCTCTAAATTTTGTCTGAATTTGATACAAGTTAAATGGCAATTCTTTATACGAAGTAATTGTATTTCTAACAATATCCGTAACAACTTCTTCATGCGTAGGTCCCAACGCAAATTCTCTCTCATTTCTATCCTTCATTCTCATAAGTTCCGAACCATAAGCAAACCATCTTCCAGACTCTTCCCACAATGAAGCCGGTTGCAACACTGGCATTAAAATTTCCTGTGACCCAGCTCTATCCATTTCCTCTCTAACAATATTCTCAATTTTTTTCAAAACCTTGTATCCCAATGGCAAATAGCTATAAACTCCTCTTGTCAACTGTCTAATCATAGAAGCTCTCAACATCAATTTATGACTTATTACTTCTGCCTCTTTTGGTGCTTCCTTATATGTTTTTAAAAATGCTTTCGATAATCTCATTATTTTTCTATCCTTTCAATATTTTTTATTATTTAATATATATCTATTATACTAAAAAAGACCGGTTATAGTCCAGTCTTTTTTAATTTTTACTATTTTAAATTATCGTACATTTTTGCAAGTTCAATTGCTCTATCCTTTGTCAAGCTAGCTGCTGTACCTGAATGCAGTACACCCGCCAAAGTTCCTCCATTGGCTTCTTTTGCAGCTTCATTTGCTTTTTCTTCCTTACTTTTTATCCAAGCTCTCTGTGCATTTTTTAATTTTTCTTTTCTATCACTCGGCAATCTCTCCATAAGAAGTTTATACACTTTGTTCAATTCTTTGTCCCAAGCTTCATAAAGTTCATTATTTGCATTTACCATTTCAGAAGTCACACCTGAATCTAATTTACTTTGCATTTCTTCTTCCAATTTTTCCATTTTACTTTCTAATTCTTTTGCATAATTTCCACTTGATTTTTTATCCAAATTATCTCTTTGTGTTTTATCCTCGTCTTGTCTTTCTTTTTCGTAAGAAATCTTTTTACTTTGAGATTTATTCTCATCATTATTCTGATTTTTCGAAGTTTGAACCTCAGTAAAATTCCCTGAATCCACCTTTGAAACTCTTTCAACTTTATTTTTCTCTATTTTTCCTTAGAACAACTAAAAGCTGCAATTAATAAAATTAGAAAAAAATTGCTAATTTTTTTCATGCCAATCAACTCCTTCTTTTATTTTTATAATATAAGTATATCCCATTTTTTTCTTAAAAAAAGCAATTGTTAAAAAAATAATTAAAACAAAAAAAATTTTTTTGTTGAGAAAACAAAAAGTTTCGTGTTATACTTTAAAGAAAAGATTTTTTTGAGAGGAGAATTTATTTTTGGAAAGTTATATTTTTTTAATCTTAATTTTTATTAGTTGGAACTATAAAATTTAATAAATCTATTGTATATGCAACTATTTTTTTGTAATAATTCTAAAAAAATTTTTATTTGATATTTCAAAAATTTTTATAATTTTTAAATTTTTGGATATTGAAAAAAATTTATTACACAATTTAGAAAAAAATGGAATAAACTGGGGAGTCTTGGTCATTACAATTGCAATTTTAATTCCGATTGCCACAGGAGAAGTTAGATTTTATCACTTATTTAACGCCTTTAAATCTCCAATTGGATGGATTACAATTTTTAGTGGAATTCTAGTGTCACTTTTATCTGCAAAAGGTGTGTCTCTCTTGTCAAATCAGCCAGAAATTACAGTTACTTTAATTGCAGGAACAATAATCGGAGTTGTATTTTTGCGAGGAATTGCGGCAGGACCTGTTATTGCGAGTGGAATTACATTTTGTATTTTAAAAATTGTGTCGCTATTTCTTAAATAAAAAAATTTAAATAAAAAAATTTAAAAAATAGAAAAAAAGGAGCTACTACTAATTTAAAATTAGAAGTAATTCCTAAAAATTCTATTTTTTATTTTATTTATATTTCAAAACTCTACTTGAAACAATTTTTTTCCATCTTCACTTACTCTCACTTCATAATAAGCATTTTTCACCATATAAAATTACTTTCCAGTTTCCAAAACCTTTTTTTATAAATTCCCACATCTTGTGATTTTTATTTCTTCATCAAATTTATCTTTTTATTTCTAAAATGCTATTTTTCGACGACTGTATCTCTTGAAACAACTGCCGAATCTGGAACTGTCCTCACTCCAACATATGAACAGCTTACAACTAAACTAAAACATGCTATTAATATATTTCTTTTTTTAAATTATTTTTTTCATATCACTTTTTCCCATTTTACCTGTTTATAATATCTATATTTATTTCAAAATTTAACTTTGTCTTTTCTTCGTCCAAATAACTAAAAGTCAATTTTTTTAATATTGCATTTGGTTTTTCATCCAAAATATTATTAATCTTTTGATTCATCTCTTCTATTTTTTTCAAATTGACTTACTAATTCATCATTTGTAAAACCTTTTATTTTTTTAGATAATTAAACATATTAAACATAATTTATTTCCCTTTTTTTTATTTTTCAAAAAATTTAAATTTTTCATACACTTTTTCAATAATTTTATCAAAAGTCAGCTCAGTTCTAAATCCTGCAGCTTTTATATGACCTCCACCGCCAAAGTTTTGTGCCAATTCATTTACATTGTATTTATCATTTGCACGAAAACTTCCTTTTATCGAACCGTCAATTTCTTCTCTTGCAAAAAGCGAAATTTCCATACCTTCAATTTTTAAAAGCATTTCAGCAATTCCATCGGTGTCGTCTTTTTCAATTCCCAGCTCTTTCATCTTTTCCTGCGTCAAATAATAATATGCAAAGCCGTAGTTATGATCAATTTTTTTATTTTTATAAACTTCTCCGAAAAAGTCTATTTTTTTCTCGCTGACGGCAAAAATTATGTTGGCAATTTTATGATTATTTGCTCCCGCACCAATTAATTTAGAACAGACAAAAAATGTGTGCTCTGTGACATTGTCATGCCTAAAATTTCCTGTATCATTGATTATTCCAAGATACAAATATTTTGCAATTCTTTTATCTAATTCAATGCCAAATATTTCCAAAAACTGATATAAAAGTTCACAAGTGCTGCAAATATCTTCTATGTAGTTGAATTCGGCATGTTCTGTGTTACTTATGTGATGGTCAATATTTATTGAATTTTCACTTTGTTTTTTTATTTCCACAGATTTTTGATAGCGCTCTTCATTTGCACAGTCCAAACTTATGAAAAGATCATTTTTTTATTTTTTTAAGTCATTTTTTTGTAAAAAAATTCTCATAACTTAAAATAAATTTTGTATCTTCAAAATGGCGCATATATTTTTGGCAATTTGTCATCTACCACAATTTGAATATTTTTTTATCGTCAAATTTTTTTATCATAAAATAAAATGCTAAAAGTGAACCAAGCGCATCTCCGTCAGGATTTATGTGAGCTGTCAGCACAATATTTTTTGAATTTTTAATTTTTTCAACAATTTCTTCTGGTGTAATATTTCCTCTAAAGTTTTTTTTCATTGTTCACCTTCTTTTTTTTTATTTTCCTCCGCCTCTTATCATATAGTCGCTGCCGTATTTAGATTTAACAGTTTTTTGCATAGAATTTAATTTTGCTTGGTCATTTGTCATGTTTGACATTACAACATATGCTTTTTTCCCATTTACGACAGTTTTTTTATAATAAAAATTTCCACCTAATTTTTTAGTTATGCTTCTAGCTCCAGCTTCTGTTTTTACAGATGCCACTTGAATATATTTTTTAGGACCTTTTGCAGCTTCAGCTTTTGCTTTCTGTTCTGCCACGGCTTTTGCTTTTTGAGCTTTTTCCTTTTCAATTCTTGCCGCTTCTTCCTTCGCCTTTTGCTTTTGTTTTTCTATTTCCTGCTGATTATTTTTTTGCTGCTCTTTAGCCTTTTCTTGGTTCTTTTTTTCATCTTCAATTTTTTTATTGGCGTCATCTTTTTTTATATCTTGCAAATCTACATTTTTTGTCTTGTTGTCATTAGTTTTTATATCGTTTATGACATTTTTATTATTTTCTTGAATATTTTCTTTTGGCAAAGTCAAATTATTTTTATAATCTTTTGATTTGAAAAAATTTTTTCCTCTGACTTTAACATCTTTTTTTATTTCATTTGTCGCAGATTCTTTAGATTTTTTAAAATTAAAAAGCAAGAACTCCTAGACAAATAATAACTGCTAAAATTACCACACTTCTCAAAAATTTTTATATGGATTTAATCGATAACTCATATTTTTTTCCCCTTTCTTTAAAAATAGTAAAAAAATATTTTTAATGTAATACCATAATTACTGAACCTCCCACGACTAAAGTCACAGGGTTCTAAAAATTTTTAAAAATATTCAAAAAAATTTTTCTAGAAGTTTGATAGCTTTACACTACCCTTATTCTTTTAGGCGTGTCCAGCTCACCTCTATTGTATAGGATATTTAAATCCACAACTTTACTTTTTTCTTAATATATTTAATGCTCCATTACAATCTGCATTTAATTGATAGCCTTTACTTGTTTGATATAGTCCTCTTTTTATCCTTTTTTTCCACTGAATATATATTCTTTTTGATTTTTCTTTATCATATATTGGAATCTCATCTCCATCAAAGAAACTTGCTTTCGATGTATAACTCTCTTCTTGCAGTTTAAATTCTATTCCATATAGTTTACATAGATATATTAATTTATCTCTTAATTTTTCCATATGGTATATTTACAAAGTTTTTGATTATTTATACTTCAATATTTGATTTTTCTTTGAAAATCTTCATTATATCCTAAAATTATTTTTTTCCTATATCATTATTAAGACAATAATTTACAATTATTCTTGCTGCTTTTTGAAAGATAATCTTCTATACGATTATTTCTTCTTCTAGCTATTCTCTTTTGCCTTAATGTTGTCCGCTTAATCTTTTGCTTATCTTTAATGCTTTGCAATTTTGCATTTATCTTATTATAGTATTGATTAATTGATTTTAATTTTCTACCATCTATTATGAATGATGCTCCAGTATTTGTAACACAAGTACAAAGATTATTTATACCTAAATCAATTCCTAGTGCATTTTCTTTAGTTAATTCCCTTTGAACTTCTTTTACTTCGTAAGTATATTGAATTTCAAAGTACCTGGAATGTTGTTTTGGTATTATTCTAATCTCTTTTATCTTCTTGTCTTTTAATACTGGTGGCAGCTTAATTTTAACTTCCTGATGAGTTTTCTTAAACGAATTTGAATAAGGAACTATCAGCATATCATCTTTTAATCTAACAAAACCTATAACAAGAGTTGTAAAACCATCTTTAGCAAGATATTTAGGTAATTTTATATCTTTAAAATTATATTGACCATTCCTAGCAAGTTTTAAAAAGTCCAAAAAAATGATTTAAAACTTCCGTCTACTTCTTTTAGAATTTGCTGAGCCATATTAGAATTTAATTTCTTGTAATTTTCACTATTTTTAAGTATTTTATAGTTTTCATTATAACTTAAATACTTTTTCTTATTAAAATAGTATTGTCTAATATTATATATAGCTTCATTAGTTAAGTTCTTGGCTATATGAGATAAATATTTTAAATTCCTAAACTCTTTTTTACTAAGATGTTTTACCTGTTGTTTTAAAGTTAAATACATGTATAATCACCTCCTTTTTATCAGAGATATTATACCATGTATTCTACATTTTATCTGTCAAAAGTAATATTTTTTATTTATTTTTAAATATTTTTAAAGTTTTTAAAACCCCACAACAGTGGGAAGCGTCGTTCACATAAGTGCGCTACTACTTATGCAGTTCTCATGGCATATATACTCCTTAATAAATTAAGGAGATTAGCCTTGAACCTCTTGTTATCTCTAACAAGCACAGACTATATCTTATCCATATCCTGTTTCAAGGACTTAGGCGAAACCACTTCCAATACCAGTCGCTTGTATTGTACTCCCCTCACGAGGGATAGTCGTTGAACTTTCCTTTTCGGGCTTAGCTGCTGATTGTCTATTATCATAATGTTTAGGATTTAACCTTGCACCATCTAGTATATTTTTTCTGCTTTCGCTACCTTCACACTTATACCATATTTGAACGAAGGTATTATGTTGTGGTTATACCAGCTTTAAGAGTTCCCAGCAGTTCAGTTTCTTTGTTGCACGGTTTTGCTCCGTATCTACATACAAGTTTCCCTATATGCTTACTAAAATTTTCGTGCAATTCATCTCACGACTAAAGTTGTGAGTGTTCTTGCACTATTTAATAAAAGATTTTTTCAAAATCAATTTCATAATAATTCGCAATCGCAACAATATAATAAAATACATCAAATACTTCCTCCTCAATCGTCCCCTTTATATTTTGTCCATCAAACCTCGTATTTTTTCTAATATTTTCAGCCAGTTCCCCAAATTCCTCAATTAATTTTAAAACTAATCTTTGTCCATTTTCTTTTTTTTTCTGCGATTCTTCCTTATCTCTGCTTTCATCTAAAGTCCCTTTTTCTATTCTTTTAATCAGATACTGGACTTCTTTAAGTGTCATATCTTCAATATTATTTTTCATAAAAATTTACCCCCTTTCTTATTCTATATACCTCAAATTTTTTTAGACTTAAATCTAAAATTTTTAGCTGAATGTGTTATAGCCCCACTTGAAACATAATCAATCTCCAATCCTTTAAAGCGATTTATATTATTAATGTCTATATTTCCAGAACATTCTATTACAGCTTTCTTTCGTATAATTTTTATAGCCTTTTTAATAGTTTCTATATCCATATTGTCAAGCATAATTATATCTGCCCCAGCTCTAACTGCCTCTTCCACCCCTTCTAAATTTTCAACTTCTATTTCAATTTTTTTAATAAAAGGAGAATATTCCCTAGCAAGTTTTATAGCTTTTGTTATTGAACCAGCGGCATCTATATGATTGTCTTTTAACATTATCGCATCAGAAAGATTATATCTATGGTTATGCCCTCCACCAGCTACAACTGCGTACTTTTCAAATATTCTCATATTCGGAACAGTTTTTCTTGTATCTAGTAAATATATATTTTTATCGTCTAGCGCTTCTATCATTTTTTTTGTATAAGTTGCAATTCCACTCATTCTTTGCAAATAATTTAAAGCTACTCTTTCAGAAGATAGCAATGCTTTTACATCATCTCTTATCTTTAGTATCAGATCTTTTTTAAAAACTTCATCCCCATCTTTTTTATACTCAGTAAAAACAGGAGAACCATTTAACTCAAAAACTCTTTTAAATACATCAAGTCCTGCCAAAATTCCTTCTCCCTTGGAATATAAAGAAATTTCTGCCAATCTATCATCCTTATAAATTGCATTTGTACTTACATCTTCTGAAGTAATATCCTCTTTTAATGCTAATTTGATTGAATCATCCATTTGAAATTTATCTATTTTTCTCAAACTCATCTTCTTTTTATCCTTTGCTCTATAATATTTTTTTATTTTTCTTTTATTTTTATTTTTCTATTTCAAAAACCTCTTTTTCAATATTTTTAAAAGCATTATCTGCTGCCGCATTATTATAATTAGAGATGTTATTTTCAATATTAATCGAACGGGCTGCTCTTTTTCCAAACACAACACTTTCTAATAATGAATTGCTTGCAAGCCTGTTTTGCCCATGAACACCCGTACAGGCAACTTCACCAACAGCATACAAATTTTTCATTGAAGTTTTTGAATCCATATTAACCTTGATTCCTCCCATTGTATAATGCTGAGCAGGAACTACTGGAACTTTATCTTTCAATACATTTATATCTTTTTTTATTAATTGTTTATAAATATTTGGAAATCTTTTTTCAATATCTAATTTTATTGTGCTAAAATCTAACCATTCATATTCAGATTTATCTTTTTTCATTTCTTTCAGTATTGCTTTTGTGACTTCATCCCTAGGTTTTAACTCATCTGTAAATCTTTGCAACTTCTGATTTAAAAGCACCGCTCCTTCCCCTCTTACTGATTCCGAAATCAAAAATTTCCTTTCATTATCTTTTGTATAAAATGTCGTTGGATGTATTTGAACATACGAAATATCCTTTAATTCTATATTATGTCTGATAGCTGCTGCTACTCCATCTCCTCTTATATGAGAAAAATTTGTAGTATTTTTATATATTCCGCCTATCCCTCCTGTTGCTAAAACTGTGAATTTAGATCTTATGGAAAATATTTCTTTATTTTTGGCTACAATACCAAGACAAGTATTATTTTCTTCAACTATATCTAAAAATTCACAATTTTCTATTGTTTTTATGTTCTTTTTTTCCAAAACTTTTTTTATAAGGCTTTCCATTATGTATTTACCAGTTCGATCTTCACAATATAAAATTCTAAATTTTCTGTGTCCTCCCTCTCTTGTATAGAAAAGACCTTTTTTATCACCTGTAAATTTTACTCCCATTCCAATCAAAGTCTTTACAGCTTCTTCTGATTCATCAACTAATATTTCAACTGCCTTTCTGTCATTCTTATAATGGCCTGCAATTAAAGTATCTTCGATATAATCTTCTCTATCCTCTTTTCCCCTGCAAACAGATATTCCTCCCTGTGCAAGATAAGAATTACTGTCTTTAAGCTCCTTTTTTTCGTTATTAAGCATATATTTATACTGTCATCTAATGTCAAAGCACAAATCAATGCCGCAACTCCAGAACCAATTATAACTACATCGTAATTTTCAGCTTTCATTTCAATCCCCTGCCAATTCTAACATTCTTTCCAAAGGAATTAGAGCTTTTTTAGCTATTTCATCATCAACTTTCAGTTCATCTCCACCTTCCGTCAAAATTTTTTCGATTTTTTCCAAGGTGTTTTTCTTCATACTTCTGCATATCAAAGTATCTGCAAAATGCAATTTTTTATTAGGAGCTTTCTTATATATTTCAAATCTAATTCCTCTTTCAGTTACAATTATAAATTCATCTCCTTCCTTTAAAGTCTCAGCAATTATCCCGCTTGTACTCCCAATATAGTCTGCTAGTTCCAAAATTTCTTCCTTGCATTCTGGATGAGCCAAAACTTTTGCATTAGGATATTCTTCTTTTAGTTTCTTTACATTTTCTAAATGCACTAAATTATGTACACAGCAATAACCTTCATTTAAAATAATATTTTTATTTTTTACCTGTTTTGCGATATATGAGGCTAAATTTCCATCAGGAACTATGAAGATATTTTTTTCTTTTAATTTACTTACAATTTTAAGTGCATTGGATGAAGTTATGCAGACATCACAATGTGCTTTAATTTCAGCTGTTGAATTTATATAACATACTACTGCCAGATCATTGTACTTTTCTCTCATTTCTTTTATTTTTTTTATAGTTATCATATGTGCCATAGGGCAGTCGGCATAAATATCAACCATATACACTGTTTTTTCTGGATTTAAAATTTTTATGCTTTCACCCATAAAATATACTCCTGCCATTATTATGGTCTTATTTTTCAGCTTTGTCGCAGTCTTAGCTAAATAAAAAGAATCTCCAACATAGTCAGCAATCTCCTGTACATCTCCATCTACATAATAATGAGCTAAAATCGCCACATCTTTTTCTTTTTGTAATTTTTTTATTCTCTCTTTCATTACTCCTCCTAAAATATTCCATAAATTTTTATATTATTTCTTTCAAAATTTCTTTTGAATTTTTTGCTGCCAATTTTACAAAACTATTGTATTCCATATCTGATTCATCAGTAATGCTATCGGAAATAGAACGAATTATTAAGAATTTTACATTTAAACGGCTACAAACTTGTGCCACAGCACCACTTTCCATATCCACACAAAGTGCCGAAAAATCTTCTCCCAGTTTTATTTTCACATCTTTTTTACTGACAAACTGATCCCCTGTCAAAATTCTTCCCAACACAACTTTATGACTTATATTTTGAACTTTTTCCAAAAGATTTTTATCCGACTCAAAAGCCCACTGTTTCATCTGTGGAATCTGTCCCATTTTATAGCCAAACGCTGTAGCATCGACATCGTGCTGAACAACATCAACTCCCGCAACAACATCTCCAACTTTCAAATCTTTACTTAACGAACCTGCAACTCCCGAAAAAATAACAGTTTTTACATCAAATTTTTCTATTAACAGCGTCGCAGTAATCGCCGCATTAACTTTTCCGATTCCTGACTGAACAAAAACGACTTCTTTTTGATTAAATTTTCCACGGAAAAAAGAAATTCCACTTATCACTTCTTCTTTTATATCTTTAATTTCTTTTTTTATTTCATCCGCTTCTTCATCGACAGCTCCAATAATTCCAATCATAATTTAAAATTTAACTCCTTTTTATTTATTTTTTATTTTATCTCTCTACATCAATCGAAGAATTTATTAATAAATCCAATGTCTGTTCGTAATTATAACCTAGAGATGCTGTACTTTTAGGAAGTAAACTTGCAGCAGTCATTCCTGGCAATGTATTTACTTCCATAAAATAAGGCGTGTCTTCATTTACTACCATAAAATCTATTCTTGAAAATCCTTCACATTTTAATCCATAATAGCTATCTTTTGCAAATTTATTTATTTCATTTTGAACTTTTTCACTAAATTCATAGACATATTCTTTTGCCCCACCTTTTGCATATTTAGATTCAAAGTCAAAATAATCTCCTGCAAGTGCTTCGATTCTTATAGTTGGAAAAACTTTCCCGTCAATCACAGGAACACTAATTTCAACTCCAGTCAAAACTTCTTCAATAAGAGCTTCTTTATCCATGCTAAACACCAAATCTAACCCAGCTTCAAGTTCTTCTTGATTAGAAACAAAGCTTACTCCGATGCTTGAACCTCCACTATTTGGTTTTACAACAACTTTATCTCCCAATTTTTCTTTTATTTCATCGAAATTCGCAGTTTCTCCACGACGCACACTTATCCATTTTGCAATTCTAACTCCATATCCTGCAACAATTCTTTTAGAAAATTCCTTATCCATACAAACTGCACTTGACATTACACCAGGCCCACTATAAGCCACTCCAAGACTTTGTAAAATGGCCTGTATTCTTCCATCTTCTCCGAAAACTCCGTGTAGAGCGATATATACAAAATCAAGGTTTAAATCTTTCACTTTTTCAAAAACCTCATTTTCCTTGTCAATTACAATATCAAACACTTCATATTTGTCCCTATTCAAATTTGCTACAATTTCACTTCCAGTTTTCAATGAAATTTCTCTTTCTGTCGAAACTCCTCCTCTTATTACTCCAACTCTTATTTTACTCATTTTTTAAATCCTTTCTTTTTTTATTATATTTTATTATATTTTATTATATTTTTATTATATTTTTATTTTTTATTATATTTTGTTTTTTTACTTATTTTTCTTTACTTCACTTTATTTTTTTATTTAATATTTATTTTTCGAAAAAAATTTAAAAAAATTAATTTATGAATTTTTTTATTTTTTTAAAAATCTTTTTTTAATTACTTTAAATTAAAATGCTCCTTCAAAATCTTTTTTTCAAATTGGTGTTTTTTCCCACAAAAATGACATTCCACTTCAATTTTCCCTTGCTCTTTAAAGATTTCATCAATTTGTTCTTTTCCCAAAGTAATTAAACCCTTTAAAAATGTTTCTCTTGAACAGTTACATTTATACTCAATTTCACTTTTTTCCAAAATTTCAAAATTTTCAACATACTTCTTTTTATGATTTCCATCAACATCTTCAGTTTCTTCAAACACCGAAATATCTTCATACAAAAGCTCAACTATTCTTTCAAGACTAAATCCGCCGTTTAATAACTCTGTGATACTTCTGATTTGTTTCAGTTTATCTTCCAGTTTATCTATAAAAGTATCTTCTACACCAGGAAGAAGCTGAATTAAATAACCTCCTGCACGATTCACGCTTCCATCTTCGTTAAGTTTTACTCCAAGTGCAACAACTGACTTTATTTGTTCCGACTGTAAAAAATAACTTGCAACAATGTCTGCTATATCTTGATTTTCTAGCGCAACCATTCCAGAAAAAGGCATTTTTAATCCAATATCTTTTCTAACTTGCATTATTCCATCGCCAATAAGTTTAATTCTCCCTTTTTCATCTCTCACGAAATTTCCATCTTTGTCAATAAGTTTAGCATTTGAAGAATTTCCGACATATCCTTTTACATGGCCTTTCATATTCGCAGTTGCAACCATTTTTCCATAAGCTCCATCACCGCTTATTTCCACCGAAACTACTCCATCTTCCACTTTCAAATCTTTTCCCATCATAGCCGCAGCAGTGAGCAGTTTCCCAAAATTAACTGTTGCAATCGCATCAAGTCCATGCTTACTTTGCGCATCTTTTACAACTTGTGTTGTATCACAGACAAAAAATCTGGCACATTTACTTGTCCCTCTTATTAATTCTGATTTTTTTCCCATTTTTCCCACTTTCTGTTTTAATTTATTATTTTAGTTTTTGTTTTATGTTTTATGTTTTATGTGTAAATTATACAATATTTTTTTATATTTTTCAAAAATTATTTTTTTATTTAAAAAAATAAAATAAAAAAACTCACTATCCAAAATTAATATAGTGAGAAAAAATTTTATTAAATAATATTTTTTTATTAAATAATTTATAAATCAATATCTTCTTTTCTAAGAGTCGGAAATAAAATAACATCTCTAATTGACGCAGAATTTGTCTGTAACATAACAAGTCTGTCTATTCCTATTCCAAGACCTCCTGCAGGCGGCATTCCATATTCCAGCGCTCTTATATAATCTAAATCCATTCCTTGAGCTTCGTCATCTCCCGCTTCTTTTAGTTTAACCTGTTCTTCAAATCTTTCTTTTTGATCTTGCGGATCATTTAATTCTGAATATGCGTTTGCAAATTCCCTTCCAGAAATAAACAATTCAAATCTGTCAACCCATTCAGTTTCACCTTTTTGATTTTTTGAAAGTGGAGAAATTTCTTTTGGATATTCTGTTATGAATGTTGGATTAATTAATGTTTCTTCCACTTTTTCTTCAAAGAATAAATTTAAAATTCCAAATTTTGTATAAGTTTTATCTTTTTCTAAAGGAATTCCAAATTCTTTCGCTTTTTCAACAGCTTCTTCATCACTTGAAATTGAATCAAAATCAAATCCAGTTGATTCTTTTACAGCTTCTTTCATTGTTACTCTTCTCCAAGGTTTAGCTAAATTAATAGTTTTATCTTCATATTCAATTTCATATTTTTCCATGTAACTCGAAAGTCAAGTTAGAAATTAAGTCTTCTGTCAAGTCCATCATATCATTAAAATCAGCGTACGCTTGGTACAATTCCATCATTGTAAATTCAGGATTATGTTTTACAGAAATTCCTTCATTTCTAAAACTTCTATTAATTTCAAATACTTTTTCAAATCCACCAACTAATAATCTTTTTAAGTATAATTCAGGTGCGATTCTTAAGAATAATTCCATATCTAATGCATTGTGGTGCGTAACAAATGGTCTTGCAGTTGCTCCACCTGCGATTGGGTGCATCATTGGAGTTTCAACTTCCGTAAATCCTTTTTTTTCTAAATAGCTTCTAAAAAATCTAATAACTTGGAATCTTTTTTTCATAGTTTCCATAACTTCTCTATTCATTACTAAATCAACATATCTTTGTCTGTAACGAGTTTCTACATTAGTTAATCCATGGAATTTTTCTGGTAGTGGTCTTACATTTTTTGATAAAACTTCAAAAGATTTTACCCTTAAAGTTAATTCTCCAGTTTTAGTTCTAAATAACGATCCTTCAACTCCAAGAAAATCTCCAAGTCCCAATTTTTTATAAATTTCATATTGGTCTTCTCCAACTTCTTCTTTTTTAACATAATATTGAATTTGTCCAGTTGGATCTTGCAATTTTCCAAATCCATTTTTTCCCATTCTTCTGAATCCTACAATTCTTCCCGCTGTTTTAAATACTTTGTCACATGTTTCATCATATTTATTAATTTCGGCAATATCATTTACTTTGTCGTAATTTCTTCCATAAGGTTCAATCCCCAACTCTTTTAATTCTGCTACTTTTTTTAATTTTTCTCTTATTATACCATTGTCATTTGGTGTTTGATTTTTTTGATTACTCATCACTTTTCCTTTCTTTATTTTTATTTTTGCTTTTTGTTTTTCTTTTTATTTTTTTCATAAAATAAATATTTAATTTTATGTTATTTATTATATTGTCATTATCCATTATATCATATTCTAACATTATTTTTGTCAGTTTCTTTTTCAAATTTTTTTGTAAAAATTTTATATTTTTGCATGAAATTGTTTTTGTCATATAAATAAATGGCGTATGCTTACTAACTTTAAACACTTGCTTTGAATTGATTTCTCCACGGCGATAAATCTCGATAAAATCGTGATTATCAACAATTTTACAAATTCCATATTCATCGCTATAATGATATTCTTTTTTCTTGTCCAAATCTGTCACTTTTATAAGCTCAAATTCTTTTTCATAATTTTGTGAAAATTTATCGAAACTTTTTATTTTTATTTTCATAATTTTCCCTTTTTAATTTTTTTATTATTCATCCAAAAATTCATCCAGAAATTCATCCAAATCTTCGTCAATTTCTTCATCGTCGTCATCTTCAACATCCACTTCCAAAAATTCATCGTCTTCGCCATCCAGTATTCCAAAATCATTTTCATCAATTTTTTCTTCAAAATCTCCTTCTTTATCATATTCCCCAAAATCTTCATTCCAGTACATATAATCTTTATCAGAGCCATAATATTCCTCGTCCCAGATTTCTAAAATCCGCTCCTGCTCATCTTCATCCAAATCTTTTAATTCTTCTTCAATACTGTCATACAAAAAAATTCTTTTTTCTCCAGTTTCATCATCACATACCAAGTATTCCTTGCCGTCAGCATTGACATTTGCAATACAAGTAAAACTCTCCAATTCATTTTCTTCGTTATATCTCTCAAATTCTTCACCAGCCGAATACATAACTTCCTCCACTATTTATGATATTTTATATTATTATTTATTGAAATCCATCTATATATTTGTTCAACTAATATAAGTCGCATCAATTGATGCGGAAATGTAAAATTAGAAAATGCCAATCTAAAATCAACAATTTTTCTAAGTTTATCCGCCACTCCGTTCGAGCCACCGATTATAAAATTAATTTCACTATTTGTGAGTGAAATTTTTTCAATTTTTTGTGCCATTTCCACAGAAGTCAGCATCTTTCCAGATAAATCCAGCAAAATATTATAAGAATAATTTTTCTTTTCAATTATATTTATTATTCTTTCTGTTTCAATATCTATGGCATTTTTTTACGCCTTTATTGTCATCTTCTTCGCTCAATTCAATTATATCCAATTTTGCATATTTTTGACAACCTTTTTTTAAAAATTCTTCTATTCCATCTTTTTATATATTTTTTTCTTTAATTTTTTTCCAACACACACTATATTAATTCTTATCATATTTTCCCCTCATTGTCAATTATTTTATTTTCTTCTCCCAAACATTTTATCCAAATCATTCTTAGTAAGTTTTACAATGATTGGTCGACCGTGGGGACAAGTGTATTTCCCAACTTCGTGTATTCTTCTCACCATATTTTGCATCTCGTCAAAAGATAACTTTTGTCCAGCTTTTACTGCACCTCTGCAAGACATCGAAATAATAATTTTTTTCTCTTAAATCTTTTATTTCAACTTCATTTTTCAAATCATTCAACAATTTTTTTCAAAAACATTTTTCACAACTTTCTCTAAAGTCAAAAAAACTGGCACTGCTCGAATTAAAATCTCATTTTCATAAAATTCGTCAATTTCAAAACCAAAATTGTTAAAAATCTCAATATTTTTCAAATATAATTTCTTTTTCAATCGAAGTAACTTCCATTTTTTTGGAATCAAAAGCTGAGTTGAATCAATTTTTTTCCATAAAAATTTTTTTCTTTTAACTCTTCGTACAAAATTCTCTCATGAATTATGTGCTGGTCATAAATTTCAAGTTCATTATTTTTTTAACCAAAATATAAGTGTCAAAAAAATCTGTCCTAAAATATCATAGACAACTTTTTCTCCTTCAAATTTTTTTCAAATGTCCCAACTTTATAATTCGAATTTTTTTCTTGTTTAATTTCCAAAGTTTCATTATTTTTTTAATTTCAAAATTTTTTTATTTTTTTATCTTTTTTTAGAAAATTTATTTAAATCATAATTTATATTTTCTCCAATTTTTTTGAATTTTTTTCTATTTCAAAAATTTTTTTAATTTCTTCAATTTCTTGATTTTTTTCAACTTTTTCCATTTTTTTCCATCTTTTTCATGTTCTTCATCTTTTTCAATTTTTTTCAAATTTTTTTCACTATTTTGAAAAAAATTTGTTTAAAATTTCTCTTTTTTTATTTCAGTTTCTTCTTTATTTTTCTTTATTTTTTTCATATTCTTCTGTTCGCTTATTTTTTTGATTTTTCTTGATTTTTTTCTTCAGTTTGAATTTTTCCCATCAAAAGTTTCAAGGCTAAAAAAATTTGTTTTTCTTCAATTTTTTTGGAACTTCATCAGAAAATAAATCATCTTTCATTTCTTTTTCTCGTTCAAATTTATATTTTTTTAATCAAATTAATATTTGGTTGCCAATTTTTCTCTGTCAGCGTAGTAAAAAAAGTCATCTATAGCTGATTTTTATTTCACTGTAAACGATTTTATCATTGGAAAATTTGACTATTTTTTTAGACGGATGAACATTGACATCAATTTCTTTTTGGGTCAGTATTATAAAAAAATTATAGCAAAAGGATATTTTCCTTTCATAAGTTTTGTATAGTAACCATCTATTATTGCTCTTTCAATTGTCAACGATTTCACATATCTATTATTCACAAAAGTGAACAAAAAATCTTTTGTACTTCTCAAAATTTCCACATTTCCCAAATATCCATACTCAAATTTTTTTAAATTTTTTAAAACTGACTTTCCAAACAACTCCAAAATCGTATTTTCTATTCCATTTCCACTTGTCCGAAGAATTTTTTTCCCATCCAAATCCAATGAAAATGAAACATCGCTATTTGCAAGTGCTTCTTTTAGCACAATTTCTCTAATTTTGGAATATTCCGTAGAAGTTTTTCTCAAAAATTTTTTTCTTGCAGGAGTGTTGTAAAATAAATCTCGCACTTCCACTTCCGTTCCGACATTTTTTGAAACTTCTTCAAAATTTCTCACAACTCCGCCATAACTTGAAATTTTATATCCAACCGAACTATCTTTTGTCCTTGTCAAAATTGTCAGCTTTGAAACAGCTGCAATCGAAGAAAGTGCTTCTCCACGAAATCCGTATGTCGTCAAATTAAACACATCTTCCTTTTTCAAAATTTTAGAAGTGGCATGTCGCTCTACCGATAAAAGTGTATCATCTTTATCCATTCCAATCCCATTATCACTAATTTTGACATCGACTCCCGACTTAAAAACTTCGATTTTAATCATCGTAGCTTTGGCATCCAAAGAATTTTCAATCATCTCTTTAATCATCGAAGCTGGATTTTCCACAACTTCCCCAGCCGCAATGACATTAGACACACTTTCATCCAAAATTCTTATAATTCCCAAAAAAATTTCCCCTTTCTTTATTTATAACTCTAAAATATTACAATTCAACAGTTTTACTCATAATTATTTCATATTTTTCAGAAAATATTCCTGCCAATCTCTCCAAATCTTCTTCCAAGCAAAGAACTTTTACATTCGGACCAGCATCCATTGTAAAATAGCATTTTTCGTTATTTTTCTCTCTCAAATTTTTAACAAATTCCATAGCTTCGTAAGTTTGCTGCAAAAAATATGAAAATGGCGGATTTGATGTTTCAGTCGTCTTATGCATTCTTAGTGCATTTTCTTCAGTTAATTTCCCAACTTTTTCAAAATCATTATCTTGCAAATACTTTTTCATATTTTCAAAATCAATTTCTGATTGTTCTACCCACTCTTTAAAATATGTCGAAGTTTTTACACAACGCTCCATTCCATCCCGACTTGACACATCTTTTTTACTCTTGCTTAAAACTAAAACAATCATAGCCAATTTCAAATCAGTTTTCACTTTATAAATTTCTCCACTATCCTTGTCCCAAGCGGCGACAGGTCCAAAAAAGCTTCTGGCAGAAGAACCCGAACCATATTTAGAAATTTGTGCTAACTGTTCCTGTGATAAATTTTTTTTGAATAACTTGTTACACGCTTTTATTACAGCTGATAATCCACTTGAACTTGAAGAAAGTCCCGCTGCTGTTGGCATATTATTTGTCGTTTTGATTTTTACTTTTTTATTTTTTTCATTTGATTTTGCTCTAAATAAATCCACTACTTTACTAATTTTTTCAGTGTGATTTTTATCTTGCAACTCACCATTTAAATAAAAATAAATCTCTAATTCCAGAAAATTTCTTTTCATTTTTTTCAATTTCTTTTTTTATTTCAAATTCATCCACAAATTCAATTTCCGTTTCCGTATACAAATCTTTTAAAGTCAATGAAATACTGCTTGTCGCAGGTATCATTTTTTTGTTTATCTTTTTTTCCCCAGTATTTTTATAATCGCTATATTTGCGTACGACTTTACCTTTTTCCATCTCAAATTTTTCTCCATCTTAAATTTTTATTTTTTTATTTTTTTAAATTTATTCTCAAATTTTTTTCAATCCAAATATTGATTGCTCCATTTTCAATCAATATTTTTTTACTTTTTCTGCAATTTTTTTTGTGACTTGCAAAGTGCGATAATACAGCCTCCCAGTCCACCACCTGAAATTTTTGCACCACTTGCTCCATTTTCCAACGCTTTTTCTACAAGCATCTCCGTTTTTTCAATTGTAACGCCTATTTTTTTCAATTCGTCATTCGCATTTGTCATTATTTGTCCGATTTTTTTTACTTTTTCAGTTTCAAATTTATTTTTTATCAAACTTTCAAATTTTTCTGTAAGTTCTCCCAAATTTTTTAACGGCTCTTTTGCATTTTCTCCCAAATTTCTCACTTTTTCCACAGCTTCTCTTGTATTTCCATAAATTCCCGAATCTGCAATAACTAAATATGCTCCCAAATTTATATCAATATATGAAAATCCTTTATTTTTTATAAATTTTATTGGCTTTTCACTCAGACAAGTTTTGGCGTCCAGTCCACTTGGATTTTGATGTGCTGTAGTTTCTGCAACATTTACCAATTTTTCCAGCAAATCAGTTTCGATTTTTTGATTAAAATAGTCAAATACTGCTCGAACAGCCGCAATGCTCACTGCCGCTGACGAACCCATTCCTCTTTTTGTGGGAATTTCTGATTTTATGCTATATTTTATTTTTTCTTTTTCTTTTTTCAAATATTTTAGTGCCGTAAAAATTGCAACTGAAAGAGTATCATTTTCATTACAGCAAAAATTTGTCTTGCTCTCTAAAATCTCACATTCAATTTCAATATTTTTTAGCGGAACTGCAATCGCAGGATAACCATAAACAACAGAATGTTCTCCCAGCAATATAATTTTACTGTGTGCTTTTTCCAATACCTTTTTTTCATTTTTTTCTTCTTTTTCCTTTTCAAAAAAATATTTTTTTATCCAATTTTACTTATTTTTTATTATAATATATTTATTTTTATTTTTAGTAAACTAAAAATAGGTCAATAATAATTATTATTAACCTATTTATGATAAAAATTTTTAAATTTACAATTTAGATTTCACATTTTTTTAAAAAGCATTTTTTTACAAAATTTGCTTTTTGTATCAGAGCCACCTTCAAGATTTACATTTCCTTCGATTTCCTCTGGTGAGCTATAAACTTTATAAGTCCAGTTATTTTTTTGTTGCAATATTTCTCAAATTTATATTTTTCTATTTTTGCAATTTCTGTAATCGTAATTTCTCCCGAAAATCCATTTTTTTCAAATAATTTTAACGCTCCCAAAACTGCACTTTCTTCATTTTTTTCAATTATAAATTCTATTTTTTTGAAGCATCTCTTAAATTTGAATAAATTTTTTGAGAAAGATCACCGCCTTTTTTCCAGCCGAAAAGTTTATCCGCCAATTTTCCACGGCTAACTGATGTTATCAAATATGTGGCGCTGTAATCATCATTTCTAACTACGGCTACTCCTTTATCTATCGCCGAAAATGACATCACAAAAAAATCATAAATAACATAAAAATTAACTTTTTCATCAATTTTACCTCACTAATTTTTTTTATTTTTTATAAATTTTACTGAAAATATATTTTAATATTTGTCTTGCTATCAATTTTTTCTCCAGCTTTTGGATACTGATCCACAACTTTTCCACTTCCAGATACTTTAAAGTTCGGATATTTTCCTTGTGGATAAATTGAATAAAAATCTCTTAATACAACTCCTTTTAAATCCGGCATAACATTTTTAGAAAACATTGTTTTAATTTCATTTAAATCTTTTTTATTTTCTTCAATCACTGTTTCTTTTACCGAAGGTTCAACTTTTGTTTCTCCGTCAGGACCTATTCGCTTATAGTTAATTAATTCTGTCAAAACTTTTTTTACCGACGGCAATGCCACTAAAGCTCCATAATAATTTTTACCCTTTGGCTCATTTATGGTGATAAGCAACGCATATTTAGGACGATCCACTGGAAAAAATGCGAAGAATGAACTGAAATAACGACCTTTTTGATAACCGCCTTTTCCAGATTTTTGTGCCGTTCCAGTTTTACCACCTACACGATAACCTTGAATTTGCGCATCTTTCCCTGTTCCACGGCTGACAACGGCTTCCATGTAGCTTCTGTTCAATCTTGAAACTTCATCGCTAAAAACTTTTCTTAACACAATCGGATTATTTTTTTTGACAATATTTCCATTTTCATCTTCTATTCGGTCAACTATGTAAGGTTTCATAAGTTTTCCATTGTTTATTACAGTATTAAGCGCCATTAACATCTGAATCTGAGTCATCGCAATACCTTGACCAAATGCCACATTCGCTTTTCTCACTTCTGTCAAATCTTTTAAACTCAAAAGTTTCTTTGTCATTTCCGCAGAAGTGTCAATTCCTGTTTTTGAACCCAGTCCAACGCTTGCTAAATATTTATAAAAAGTTGCTCTGTCTAATTTTTGTGAAATTTTTACCATTGCGACATTGGATGAATGAGCTATTACATCTGCTAAACTTAAATTTCCCAAAGCTGTATCATCGTGATCTCTAACGACCCTATCTTGCACTTGAATTGAACCATTCAATTGAAATCTTGTGTCAGCACTTATTTTCTTCGACTGCAATCCCATTGATACCGTTATTGGCTTAAATATTGACCCTGGCTCAAAAAAGTCAGTAATTGTTCGATTCTTCACTTTTGAATAATCGCTTGATTTTGGATACGACGACATTGCAAGTACCTTACCAGTTTCAACTTCCAGTAAAATTCCCATTGTGGAAGTTGCATCGTACTCATTAAATGTTCTATTCAATTCTCGATCTAGCATATCTTGAATTTTATTGTCAATTGTCAATACTATATTATTCCCATCTTTTGCTGGTTTGGATTCACCTTTATTTTTTATATTTGAAAATTTTAAAAAAGGTTCAGGTATTTTTAAAGAACCTTTAACAACTCCCATTTCTCCAGCAAGTTCCTTGTCATAATATTTTTCAACTCCATAAATACCATCATTTTCATTATTTACAAATCCCACTGTTTCTTGAAAAGCACTGATATTTTCATATCTTCGTGTATAAACAGTTTCAAATGCGATTCCCAAAAATGGATTTGTCTTTTTCTGGGACTTGTCTTTTCCTTTATTATTTTCTTTCACTTGTTTAGTGGCGGCATCAACTTCTTGCTCAATGGCGTGTTTAGCGTCTTCTTGTATTTTATAATCCAGTTTCAAATATTTTTTATTATATTTTTTCTTAATTTCATAACTATCTCTTGCTTTTTCAACATCCAAAGGTTCTATATACATTTTAAGCATATCTAATAACTTATCAATGTTTTCTTCTTTAATTATAGAAGGATCTAAAATTACTACATATTGCTCATCATCATATGCCAAGAGCTGACCATCGTCTGTTGAAATTTTTCCTCTTTTAGGTTTTATATAATTTTCTGACGAATACTGCTTTTCACCAAGCGCACTATACATGTCACCTTTTAATATTTGTAATTTAAATAAATTCCCTATTAATATACAAGTGTAAATAAAAAGAACAAAACAAAGCATCATTACTCTTATATACCATTTGTTCCACATACTCTCGGAATTAATTCTTTTATCTTTTCCACTTTTTTTATTTTCTAAATTTCGTTTAGCTTTGTTTAGAATATCACTTTTTTTTCCCATTTCTCTCCTAAATTATCCCAAAAGATTAACTTAACTTATCTAAAATTAGCTTATTTATCATTTGTGGATTAGCTTTTCCACGAGATAACTTCATAGCTTGTCCCATAAGATATTTTATTGCATTATCTTTTCCATTTTTGTAATCTTCCACCGATTGTGCATTTTCAGCCAACACTTGATCAACAATTTTCTCAATCGCACTGTCATCAGTAATTTGAACCAATCCTTTTTCTTTTACAATAATTTCAGGATCTTTATCTTCTGTCAATAAAATTTCAAATACATCTTTCGCTATTTTCGAGCTAATTGTTTTCGCTTGAATCAATTTAATTAATTTTCCTAAATTTTTCGGCGTTACATTAAATTCTGAAATCGAAATATTTTTTTCTTTCAATACTCTCAAAACTTCTGTCAACACCCAGTTTGCCGCAAGTCTTGGCTCTTTTGTATCATTTACAATTTCTTCGTAATATTCAGCTAATTCTTGTTCCGAAGAAAGTGTTGCAGCTTCCATTTCATGTAATTTATACTCATTTACAAATCTTCTCGCTTTTTCATCAGCAAATTCTGGCATTTCTCCTTTTACTTTTTCCAATCTTTCATCAGAAATTACAAGTGTAGGCAAATCTGGCTCAGGGAAATATCTATAATCCATAGCTTCCTCTTTGCTTCTCATTGGCTTAGTTACAGCATTTTCCTCATCCCAAAGTCTAGTTTCCTGAACAACTCTTCCACCATTTTCAATCACTTCAATTTGTCTATTTGTTTCATATTCAATGGCTCTCATAACCGCTTTAAACGAATTTAAGTTTTTAGTTTCCGTTCTAGTCCCCAATTCTTTTTCACCTTTTTTTCTAACAGAAACATTCGCATCACATCTAAGCGACCCCAATTCCATACTTACATCACTAACTTTAGTATATTTCAATCTATCCTTCAATGTATTCAAGTACGCATAAGCCTCTTCAGCATTTTTAATTTCTGGCTTAGAAATAATCTCGATTAATGGTACAGACGCTCTGTTGTAATTCAACAATGTTTCAGAAGTTGTGTGAATACTTTTCGCCGTATCTTCCTCAATTTGAATTCTCTCAATCCCAACAACTGCTTCTTTTCCAGAATTTGTCGTAATTTTCAAAGTCCCATTTTCCGCATAAGGTTTAAAATATTGTGTAATTTGATAATTTTTTGGCGAATCTGGATAAAAATAATTTTTTCTATCAAATTGACTCTCCTCATTTATTTCACATCCTAAAGCAAGTGCCGCTTTTATCGCATAATCAAGCACTTTTTCATTCAATTTTGGCAATGCTCCTGGTTGACCAGTACACACTGGACACGCCGATGTATTTGGATGTTTGTTATCATAATCGGCATCACACGAACACCATACTTTTGTATTTGTTTTTAATTGACAATGCACTTCCAGTCCGATGACTGTTTCATATTCCATACTCATTTTCTAATATTTTTCCTTTCTTCTTCAAATCTTTCATTTCCACTTTATTTAATAAAAAACTCGCTATTCTTAAATGTTTTTTTATCTTTTATTATTTTAAAAAATTTTTTTTCTTCTATTTTTAAAACTCAGGATATTCAATTTCCCCACGAACACCTTCAAATTTATGAGAAATATTAAACAATAAATCCTCTCTAAAATAATTTCCAATTAACTGAATTCCAACTGGTAATCCGTCAACAAATCCCACAGGTACTGAAATTGCAGGAAGTCCAGCCATGTTTACTGAAACTGTGTAAATGTCTGCTAAATACATTTGCACTGGATCTGTGTTTTTTTCTCCTTTTTTGAATGCTGTTGTTGGAGAAACTGGTGTTAATAAAACATCTACTTCTTTTAATGCTTTTGAAAAATCGTCTCTAATAAGTCTTCTAACTTGCGAAGCCTTTTTGTAATAAGCGTCGTAGAATCCAGAACTTAACACATAGTTTCCAATCATAATTCTTCTTTTTACTTCATCTCCAAAACCTTTTGTTCTTGATTCAACATACATTTTTTCCACATCTTCGTTGCTTTCTCTCACACCGTATCTCACTCCATCATATCTCGACAAGTTTGAAGCAGCTTCAGCCGATGAAATTATGTAATAAGTAGAAATCGCATATTTTGAATATGGAAGTGATACTTCTTTAATTTCAGCACCTAATTCCTTCAATTTTTCCACCGAATCCATTATCACTTTTTTTAATATTTTTCATCTAATCCTTCTGCAAAATATTCTTTTGGAATCCCTATTTTCAAGCCTTTCAAGTCATTATTCAAACTTTCCAAATAGTTAGGAACTTCCACATTTACACTTGTCGCATCTTTTTCATCATAACCTGCAATTATTTGTAAAAGTCTAGCCAAATCCTCAGTCGATTTTGCCAAAGCTCCAATTTGATCAAGCGAAGATCCAAACGCCATAAGTCCGTATCTTGAAACTCTTCCATAAGTTGGCTTAATCCCAACAGTTCCAGTCAAACAAGCAGGTTGTCTAATACTTCCACCAGTATCTGAACCAAGTGCAATCGGTGCTTGTCCCGCTGCAACCATCGCTGCCGATCCTCCACTGCTTCCACCAGGAACTCTTGTCAAATCCCACGGATTAGAAACTGATTTTATCGACGAATTCTCATTTGAAGACCCCATCGCAAACTCATCCATATTAGCTTTCCCAATTATCGGTGTCCCAGCTTTTTTCAATTTTTCCACAACTGTCGCATCATAAACTCCCACATAATTTTTAAGAATTTTCGATGCAGCCGTAGTCAAATCTCCTTTTGATACAATATTATCCTTCAAAGCCACAGGCACTCCAAACAACAACTCATTATCATAATTTTTTCTAGCTTCTTCATTATTTTCAGAATCATATTTTTTTGCCTCATCTAAAGCCTTTTCAGGAAACACATTAGAAAATGCTCCTATTTTTTCTTCTGTTTTATCAATTCTATCCAAAAAAGATTTTGTCACTTCTTCAGAAGTAATTTCTTTATTTTTTATCATTTCAGTTATTTCACTAGCCGTTTTTTTGTATAAACTCATTTTTTCCACCTTTCTAAATTTTTTTCTAAAATGTATCTAAAAAAATCTCAATTTTTTTCAAAAAATTTTTTCTCTTCCAATTTTCAAACTTCTATTCTCCAAAAATTCTACCAATCAGACATTTTTCAATACATCCTAATTATCCGCATTTTCTCCCACAACTTTTGGAACAATTATAAATTCCTCATCGCTATTTGGTGCATTTTCCAAGATTTCTTTCTTAATTCCACTATCCTTAACAACATCTTTTCTCAATACATCCTTCAAATCAAGCACATTAAAAAGTGGCTCAACCTCACTCGTATCCACACTATTCAACTCTTCCATATGGTCAAAAATTTTATTCAAATCCACTCTAAATTTTTCAATTTCATTTTCTGAAAATTCCAGCTTTGAAAGCGCTGCTATTTTCAGTACATCTTCTTTGCTTAACATTTCTCCTCCTTTATTTTTTACATTTCAATAATTAATAAAAATATCTCTTAAAAATTAATTCCTGTAAATTTTTTTCTTGGTTATTTCATAAAGTTCTACTAATCTGTTGTAACTTAAAAAATTTTTACTCTATTATTCACTTTTAAATCTTTTAAAAGCTGAGTATCCTATTTTTTTCTCAAATTCCTTTTTTTCTGATTTCATCGGCAACAATAAACATTTCTGTATAAAAAAATCTTGTAAATCATTGTACTTTAATAGTGAATTTTGTATATCTGTTGAATGTTCTACTTCAAAAAAAATGAATGTGGTAATTTTACTTCTTTATCATCAGAAAACCTATTATTAAACCAGATTACATCAATGGTTGAAGTTCTATTTACTATTTTAGGATAACTAAATTTTTGGAACTTTTTCAAGCGATCTCAAATCACCTAATTTTTTTATTAATAAAATTTTTTTATTCTTATCTTGATTTGGAATAAAAGTATCCATTTTTTTAAATTTCCAATTTCTAAGAGTAATCCTTGATAGTACGAATGATTAAACTTTATCATTTCTTCAGAATTTTTATTTTTTTCATCTTCTTGGATTATTCCTCTTAACTCATTTTCTTTTCTAAATTGCTCTAATCCATATAATCCTGGCTTTATTTTATAAATTTCTTTTCTCTGCTGAACAATCCTTCGTATACTAGCAAATGGTGTTTTTGTTTTCCATTCACACTCTTCTATCTTGAAAACTTCATGATTTAATTCTCCTAAAGTAGCAACTCCCCCCAATTTTTCAAGTGTTAAAATAACAGCCTCATATTGTTTCATTTTTTATCTCCTAAAATTCAATCCATTCTGAACATTCTTCCCCATCTGTTGTTTCTAAAAACATAAGTCTACTTGTAACATTTCCTGGCTCAAGTACAAATTTTCCCTCATAATAATTTTTTTCCGCAATTTTAAAAGCTTTTCCCATATTTTCTGCTTCAATTTCAAATTCTCCTGAAACATGCTCTTCTATTACTATTTTAAATTTTTTCATTTGAAAATCAACTCTCTTTCCAAATCAGATTCTTCTTAATTTATTCTGAAATTCCTTTAATATTCTCAATAATTGTACTAAATAAAGTAGATTTTCCTACTCAATTTACTCCTACAAACAATTTTTTTATTCATAACTCTATTAAATTTCAATTCTTATTCCATATCTCCTAATCTTCCCAATTTATCTGAAATATCCACTCTTGGGTTTGTAATTTTTAGAAGATAGAAGTTCTATTAAATTTTCTATATTAATTTCTTTTATCTTAACTCTTTCTTTTTTTCTTTTTATAGATCTTGTTTTTTTGAATTTCCCCTTTAGTTATTATCCAAACTTGTTTTTTTAGGCTCTTTTAACGCTATTTCCATTTTTTTCAACTCTTATTGTATTTTTTGATTTATTTGGCTAACATAGTTGTCTATTTGCATTTCTTTATAATCTTCAAAATCTTCTCTTAAAGTACAATCATACAAAATATCAAGTTCATATGTTTTAATTATTCCATCAGCTCTCCCAGCTTGTTTTTCTAGAATATTGATACAATTCCACACCTAATAAATTTAATACAAGTGCACAATAATCTTCAAATGTTTCACCTTTTTTTACTTCATCTAAATTTGTTTTTTTAAAACATTGATTATTTCATTAGATGTTTTTTTCTATCAAATTATTCCTGTAATTTTTATTGTCGGAGTATCATTACTTTTTTTGAAATTTCTGCTACCGAAAGAACATATCCATTTTTACTTCTCATAACTTTTTAATTTAAAGAAAATTTCCCGATCATTGGTTAATCCATCAAAACTCAATCCATCTAAATAATTAATTGGAAAACTAGAATACAATATAAAGATTCTCTCAAAATTTTCGGAAATATATGTTTATACTCTCTTCCCTTTTTATCAAGTTTTTTCAAACTTCTTATTTTACCTTTAAGGGTTTCATTTTCACTAGGAACTAAATTGACATCATTTGCATATCTTTTTGTATCATCCACTTCATTCGGAACAAAATAAACATAATCTCCAGCTTTCAAATCTTCAAGTTTAAATCCTTCTGCTAAACTAGCATTTCCAAAAATAAAATTTTTTTCATCTTTTCCATCATTGACAAGCCCGTATCCTTTTTCAACAATTATTTTTTTTATTATTCCGATTGAATATTCTTTTTTTCCCATTTTATAATCCTCCACATTATAATTTAAATTATGCATTTTTATTAACCGCAACCAAACCAAATTCCCTTTCTACTTCTTTTTTCACAAACAAAAATTCTTTCAACGATTTCTCCTCAAATTCCCCATAATTTTTTCTCAGTTCACAAACCGCATTTCTAAGAATTTCCCCTTTTCTCACTCTTTTTGATATTCCCCAAAAAACTCTATCCAAAAAATCCAAATTTTTATACCTAGCCAAAACTTTTTTCTCTTCAACCAGTCAAAAACTTTTTAAAATCACTTGGAAAAAAATTCATCATATTTTTTTCAATATTTTTTTAATTATTTTTTTCTTTCAACTTTTTCCACATTTTTCAAAATCAGAATTTTTTTACAAAATATATTCTCAAAATTTTTTTACACAAAAAAATGGTCAACATACATATCCGACACAATCCCCTTAAAAATCCCAAATTTTTCTCGCAAAAGTCCATTCAAAAAATTTTCTTCTCTATCAGAAATTTTATCAATCAGTCTATGTAAGATTATCCCGCTTTTCAAATTTTCTTGTAATTCGATTTTCTCAACTTTTCCTTTATAAAAAAATCTCCAGTAAAATTGCCATAAAGCGTATTTTTCATTCATTTTTTTATCAATTTCAAGTGATATAACCGAATGAGCTAAATAATTCATTTTGACTCCTGTTTTTTCAAATAGTTCAAAATCTCATCAAAATTCTCAAACTCAAAAAAATCAATCTCATTTTCTTGACAAAACTTAATCGCTCGAGTCCCTTTTCTAACAAAAGAAAAATCTGCCACTTCAATCGCCCTGTAATCCGAAGGTCCGTCCCCAACGAAATAAACCGTATAACCTTCATCTTTATATTTCTGAACAGCCTCTTTTTTGTCAACACCGTAATATTGCTCTTTATCTAAGTAAGGAAATGAAACAGTAATTTTATTCTCATCAAATTTAATATCATTTGATATAATTTCATCTTCATTCAGGTCAATTCCATAATTTCTAAGAACACCTGATATATTTAATTTTGTCCCAGCACTTACAATCTTAAATTCAATACCACTTTTCACAAAATCTACAAACGTTTCGTCAATTCCAACTAATTTCAATGTTTCTAGAAATTCCTCTTTCGTAATATTCAAGCTCTCAATCCCAGTCTGCAAATATTCCTTCATCGTAATTTCGCCACTTCGATATTTTTTCCTAATATCTTCCTTCAATTCTGGCTGATACACCGAAAGCAACGTATCCGTCGAATCTCTTTTACTAATCGTAATATCAAAATCTATTAAAAATATTAATTTTTTGCTCACATTTTCTCCTTTAGTTATCATAAATTAGCCATTTGTAAAAATAAAATAATTTCAATAAATACAATTTTTATTTGCTTTTTCTTTTTTCTCCATTTTTTTATAAGGGGGTTAACCTCTTATGATTATAAATACTGCTTTTAGTTTATTTACTTTTACAATTGTCTATTATCATAAATACTATTATTTCTCAATTTTTAATGACTTTATTTTTATAAACTTTTCAAATATTTAATTTCATCTTCGTTTAGCGCTCGGTATTCTCCCACTCCCAAGTGTCCCAGAGTAAGTTCTCCCACTTTTACTCTTTTTAGTGCATCAACTGTATATCCCAAAGTTTCAAACATTTTTCTAATCTGTCTGTTTCTTCCTTCAAAAATTGCAATTCTCACTTCTCTTCTATCAAGTTTTTTCACTTTTGCAGGAGCTGTCCTTCTTCCATCAATTACAACTCCATGTTGCAATGCTTCAATGTCTTTTTCTTCAATATCACGATTTACTTTTGCAATATAGCTTTTATACAATTTTTTTCTTGGATGCATGACATGGTTATAAATATCGCCGTCATTACTTATAATAATAAGTCCTTCTGTCATAAAATCCAGTCTTCCATATGTAAAAAGTCTTGCTTTTGATTTTATCAAATCTATTGCCAATTTTCTGCCAAATTTATCTTCATTGGAACAAAGCACTCTTTTTGGCTTATTTAAAATATAATATTCATATTTTGTATTTAATCGCACTCTTTCGCCGTCAATTCTTACAATATCTTCAGGTTTTACATCCATTCCGATAATTGCTTCTTGCTTAGTTACCGAAACTCTTCCTTCGTTTATCAATTCATCAGCTTTTCTACGAGAGCAAAATCCCGTTTCAGCTATAAATTTATTCAATCTCATTATTTTCTTTACCTCGTTTATTTATTTTTATTTTTATCTTAATTTATTTTTGCTTTCTAACTAAAATTTTTAATTTTTTTAAATTTTAATAATTTAATCATATCTTTTTATTTTTTTATATTTTTTTATTTTTTTATATTTTTTTACTTTTTATTTTTTTATTTTTTCATTCAATTTTTTTCAGATTTTTTTAATCTTTTATTTTTTTGTTTTATCACTTTCATTTTCAATAATTTTGCTTTCATCGCCATAAAAGTAATTTTTATCTTCTCAAATTGCTCAAATCCAGGAAGCTGAGCTTTTTGAATATTTAAATAACTATAAAATTCTTCGCTCACTTCATACAAATTTGGTGTTCCTATAGCTTTCTTTTTTCCTGAAATGTAAATCAAATTTTTTTCTTGGAGAGCAGCCAAACTTTTTTTCAGCACTGACTCCTCTTATCTGCTCTATTTCCAATTTTGTGACAGGACCTTTATATGCAATAATTGCCAATGTTTCCATCGCTGACTTGGACAATTTTTTTAATTTTACTTCTGGATTAAAAAAATTTTTTATATCAAGTCCAAATAGTGGATTTGATACAAAAATACACAACATCGTTTTTCAATTTTTAAATTTATTCCGCTATCTTTTCTTTTTTTCTTTTTAAATTCAACAATATTTTTTTCAAGCTCTTTTTTTCTATATTATAAAAATGAAGCAAGTTTATCGATTTTTTTAACATTTCTTTTGATAAAAAAATATTATTGCTTCTAACTTTTCTTCTATTTTAAAAATTTTTTTATTTTTGAGTGTTTTCCTCTTTCACATTTTTCACATCCAAATTTTTTTCAAAAACTAAAATTATTAGGGATTGCCTTTAAATAAGACAAACCCCTTTTTTATTTTTAATATTCAATTGTTGGAGAAATAATTACATTTTTGTAATCATCAAAATCATCTAAAACTTTTGCAATACCATTTATAACAGCGTGAATTGCATCATCTCCAACAGTTACTTTTAATTTCAATTCTTCTTCTATTCTTTCTTTTAAAAGTCTAATTGTAGCTCCTCCACCAGACAAATAAATTCCAGTTTCATAAATATCAGCTGCTACTTCTGGTTCAATTTCTTCAATTGTTATTCTGACTTCGTCAATTATCATGTCAATATGTCTTTCAATCGCTCCTTCAATTTCAGAAGCTTTAATTTTCATACTTTTCGGAAGTCCAACACCTAATTCCCGACCTCTTATTTCATATTCTTTATTTGGATCATCTTGGCTAATTGTATTTATTTTCAACTCTTCAGCTGTTTTTTCGCCAATTAATAAATTATGTTCATCTTTTACATATTCTACAATATCGTCGTTCAAGTGATCTCCAGCAACTTTTACTGATCTTGAAAGTGCAGGTCCTCCTGATACGATAAATGCGATTTCAGTAGTTCCTCCTCCTATATCGACAATAAGATGTCCTTTTGGCTCAAATAAATCAATTCCAACTCCAATTGCAGCTGCAACAGGTTCTTCAATTAAATATACATCTTTTGCTCCAGCATCTTTCACAACTTCCACAACTGCTCTTCTCTCAACTTGTGTTACTCCACTAGGTACACAAATAATAACTCTTGCGCTATTAAATTTATCTTTTTTTAATTTACCCAAAAATTCCTCTATCATTTTTTCTGTTATTTCGTAATTAGAAATTACTCCGTTTTTAAGTGGTCTAATTATTTCTGTATGTTTTGCAGTTCTTCCGATTATTTCTTTAGCTTTTGATCCGATGAACTCCACATCTTCTGTCTTTATATTAATCGCTACATAAGTTGGCTCATCTACTTGAATTCCCTCTCCTTTTACATAGACAACAGTATTTGCTGTTCCCAGATCAATCGCTACATCACGCATTGATCTATTTGAAATATTTGTTTTAAAAAAATCTAAAAATTTCATCTAATTTCTCCTTTTCTCACATATTTTTTACTTATTTTAAATCAAATAATAGAAGATTTCTATCTCTTATTTTCAATTTTGTATTCATAGTGTATTTTACCATTTTTTTCAAATAATCTCAATTGCATTACAAAAATTTTTTTAATCATCTAGATCTTCATTTAATATTTGACCGTCATCACTAATTATTCCATTATCTTTTAACTGATTATAAATTCTTGAAGCTCTATTAAATCCTGTTTTTAATTTTCTCTGAAGTAACGAAATTGACACTCTTTGTTCCTGTCTCACCACTTTTACTGCATTGTCAAAATATGGATCAAGTTCATTTTCTTCTTCATCTTCATTTTCAGATAAAATTTCACTTTGATATTGTACTTTTTTGGTTCTTTTTAGTGTGTCGGTCAAATTTTTAACTTCTTCATCCGAAATATAAGCTCCTTGTATTCTCTCCAATTTAGATGAACCATTTGCAAGTAAAAGCATATCACCCTGACCCAGCAATTTTTCTGCTCCCGATGTATCAAGAATAGTTCTTGAATCAATTTGAGAACGAAGTGCAAAAGAAATTCTGCTTGGAAGATTTGCCTTTATCATACCAGTGATTATGTCTGTTGACGGTCTTTGAGTTGCAACTACCAAGTGAATCCCAACTGCTCTTGCCTTTTGTGCAATTCTTGCGATAGATTCTTCCACACTGTTTGCAGCAACCATCATCAAATCTGCAAGTTCATCAATAATTATGACGATATATGGCATTTTTTCAACAAAATTCAAAGAATTGTAGCTTACAATATTTCTAACTCCATTTTCCATCAATTTTTTATATCTGTTTTCCATTTCATTAACTGCCCATTTTAATGCAATTGCTGCTTTTTGTGGATCAATTACAACTGGAACAAGCAAGTGTGGAATGTCGTTATATGGCATAAGTTCCACCATTTTTGGATCAATCATTATAAATCTCACTTCTTTTTCTGATTTTTTAGAAATTAAAGTTGAAATTATTGTATTTACCGCAACCGATTTCCCTGAACCAGTTTGTCCAGCAATAAGTAAATGTGGCATTTTTGCAATATCTATAAATTTATCTCTCCCAATAATATTTTTTCCCAAAATTACTTTTAACTCACCTTTATCAAGCTCACTATTTTTTATAATATTGGCAAAATAAACACTTTCTTTTATTTTATTCGGAGTTTCAATTCCAATTGTATTTTTTCCAGGAATTGGAGCTTCTATCCTAATGCTCTCGGCAGCTAAGTTCATCGCAATGTCATCCGCTAAATTTGTAACTTTGCTCACTTTAATTCCTTTTGGAATTACAATTTCATATCTTGTTATTGTAGGCCCATATTCATAATTTACAACTTTTGCATCAATTCCAAATTCTTTTAGCACACTTTCCAAATGACTTACATTATCTCGAATGCTTTTTTCAATCTTTCTTTTTGTGTCATAATCCATCGGTTTTGATTTAAAAATCTTTTCAATTGACTTTTTAACAACTTCATCATATCCTTGTTTTTTCTCAAACAAATTATTAGCTTCTTTTAATTTTTCTTCCAATTTTTTTTCTTTTTCAATTACTTCTTTATTTTCAAAAGCTGGAAGTTTTGGAAACGGTTGAAAATCTAAATTTTCGTCCAACTCTTTTTTTATTTTTTCATTTTTAATTGGCGACAAGATTTCAAGTTTCATCTCTTTTTTTGAATCCGAATTTTTATTTAAAGATTTTTTTTCAGTTTCAGAACTGGTCGATTTTACTTCACTTTTAAGATTGCTCTCAACAACCGACTTCTCTTTTTTTTCAGTTTTACTTCCTTTAGCTTCTTGTGCGTCTTTTGCTTCCCCCGTTTCTTTTTCTTCTTTTTTGTCCTCATTTTCTTTTTTCTCTAAAATTTCCATCCACTCTTTTTCTTTTTCTTTCAATTCTTCATCAGAATAAACTTGCGTCTTTTGTAAAAAATTTTCCTTTGGTTTTTTCGAAATTTCAAAACTCAGCTTCTCACTTCTTGAATTTCTAATTTTTTCTTTTAACATCTGTTTTTGATATTCTTTATAATTAGTTTTCTTTAATTTCTCAGCATATTTTTTAGCTGCCAATTTTCTTTTTTTCTCTTTATATTCATCACTTTTCGAATATCTAATCCACTCTTTTACAAGCTCATATCCCAACTCTATCAAATCCTTAAAAACAAAAAAAATAGATATAATCATAAGAATAATAAGAAAAATTCCCATTTCAGATGAACTAATTATTTGATAAAACGGCATACTCACAATTCCGCCGATAACTCCTCCGCTCTGCTTATTAAACCCATAACTAAGCAGCTCTCTTCCAGCTTCAATAAATGTCTTGCTAAGCGGACTTCCCTTTAAGACAGAACTTCTAATTAAAATTAGTGACAAACTCAAAAACCATCCAATAAAAGCTATTATTTTCCAACGAGTGACACTCACTTTTTCCAAAAAAAATACAAAAGTTCCATAAACAATCGCACTAAATCCCAAAAACCAAGTCATTTTTCCAAAAAATAGCAAAATAAGCGAGAATAGATTATCACTGGAAGTTTTATCTGGCAAATTAACAGCTAAAAGCAAAAGAAGTATTATTCCAGCTACAATCCAGGCAAATCCTTCTATTTTTTCTTTTCTATTCATTTATTTTAATTCTCCTTTCTTTGCAATTTTCTATATAAATAAATTCAACGATAAAATTTTTATATTTTAAGAATTTACTTTATTATACAATATTTTTTTAAAGTTTGTCATTTTTTAAAATTTTTACAAAATAAAAAAATGCACTATTTATGTTAAACTTTTTAACATTTTTTTATGCATTTATTATTTTAAATTTTTCTTTTTTTATGAAAATTAGTAGTGGTAATAATAAAGCTATTAATGCTAAAATTGCTGGAATTCCCTGTAACATAAATATTTTTTTAGATGCGGTAACTGAGCCATAAAACGCTGCACATATGATACAAACAATAAAAAAATACTGCTATTTGAACTTGATATTCAGTTGCTTCAATCAAGCTCCAAACTAGTCCAGAAGCTAAAAATCCATTGTATAATCCTTGATTTGCAAGAATTTTTTTTACTCTTTCATCTTTTAAAAATTCCAAATCTAAATTAAATGTTTTTTGTGCAGTTTTACTTTCAGTTCCATACATTTCGAGATATAAAATATAAAAATGCTCCAACGCCACTAAAAAAATATTAAAAAAATTTTTGCTAGTATACTCAAAATTATAATTTTTCCTTTCTAAAAATAATATATATTTTTTTACTGTTTACAAACTTTAGCTAAATTAATCTTTTAAACTTAAAATAACAGGTTTTCCATCAATAATAGCAAGGCTGTGTTCATATTGAGCAGATCTTTTTTTATCCCTTGTCACAGCTGTCCACATATCAGACAATATTTTTACTTTATGAGTTCCCACATTTACCATAGGTTCTACTGTAATTACCATACCATTTTCAATTTTTGCACCAGTTCCAGCTCGACCATAATTTGGAATCATCGGATCTTCGTGCATTTCTTTTCCAACCCCATGTCCAGCAAAATCTCTGACCAAAGAAAATCCATATTTTTCAACATATTCTTGAATTGCAGCTCCTATATCTCCAATTCTATTTCCAGCTCTTGCAGCTTCAATCCCAATTTCACGAGCTTTTTCGGTAACTTCCATCAATTTTTTAGAAGTTGCGTCAATTTCTCCGACAGCATAAGTAGTCGCCGCATCTCCAAAATATCCGTCCAAAACTGTAACTGTATCAACTGTTAAAATATCCCCTTCTTTTAAAATTTTATCTTTACTTGGGATTCCGTGAACAACAACTTCATTTACAGAAATGCAAGTTGCAGCTGGATATGGCGGATATGGCCTACCTATGTCATAGCCTTTTGTTCCTGGAATTGCACCTTGACTTCTTATGTAATCTTCTGCAATTTTGTCCAATTCATAAGTACTAACCCCAGCTTTTACATATTTTGGCAAAACATCTTCCAAAAGTCTTGCAATTATTTCATTAGCTTTTTTTATTTTTTTTATTTCTTCTAATGTTTTGTAAATAATCATTTCAATTCTTCTTTCTTTTTCTCTTTTTTTCTTTTTTTCTTTTTTTCTTCTTTGATTTTTTTAATTTTTTATTTTTTTATTTATTTTTTTATTTTTTTCTCTTTTTAAAATATTTTTTTATTTTTAATTTTATGTTTTTTTAATTTTTTTAATTTATTTTTTTCCAAAATTTCAACAATAGCTTTTTGTAATTTCTTCCATTTTTTCTTTATGTCCACCAACGCTGTAAACTTTATTTTGAGCTTTGTAAAAATCCAAAACTGGCGCTGTCTGTTCTTTATAAACTTTTAGTCTGTTTCTAACTGTTTCTTCGTTATCATCTGGTCTTTGGTATAAATCTTCAGGATTTTCATCAACTGGCGGATTGTATTTTATATGATAAATTTTTCCTGTTTTTTTAGACACTCTTCTTCCAGTTATTCTTTCAATAATTTCTTCGTCACTAACTTTAAGTGCGATAACTTTATCAATCTGTTTTCCAAGTCTAGCTAAAATCTTGTCCAACTCTTGTGCCTGTGCTACAGTTCTAGGAAATCCGTCTAAAATAAATCCTTCTTCGCAGTCTTTTTCGGCAAGTCTTTTTTCCACAAGTCCGTTTACAATTTCATCTGAAACTAATTTTCCTTGATCCATAAGTTCTTTAGCTTGTAATCCAAGTGGAGTTTTATTAGCGATTGCCGCTCTTAAAATATCTCCAGTTGAAATTTGTGGAATTCCATATTTTTTAACTAATTGTTTTGCTTGAGTTCCTTTTCCGGCACCTGGTGCTCCAAATAATACTATATTCATAATTTTTTCCTTTCCTTTCCTTTCTTTTCTTTGATTGTTGTTTTTTTTTTTGCTTTTTTTTAAAATTTTTTTCTTTTTTTATTTAACTTAACTAAATTTATAATAATATAATAACATTTTACAAAATTTTTTTCAATGGCGACACAACAAAAAATTTTCAATTGTTTTTTTCATATAAATGTTATTATTAAAACATAAATATATAAAAATAATTAAAATTAAGGAGGTTTTTTTATGCTATATCCTTTAAAAATTTAAAAAAAGTTTTTATTGAAAAAAATTTGGGGAGGAAAAAAATTTAGAAAAAAACTGGATATTGAACTTCCGAAAGATAAAAAAATATCGGGGAATCTTGGGAAATTTCTGCTCATCCAAATGGAATGGGAATTGCGCTAAATGGAAAAACTAAAAAGGTAAAACTTTGAAAGAAATTTATTCTGAATATAAAGATAAACTGGTTGGAAAAAAAGTTTTTGAAAAATACCCAGATAAATTTCCACTTCTTATAAAATTTTTGGATGTAAACGACAGACTTTCCATCCAAGTTCATCCAAGCGATGAAGTTGCAATGAAAAAACACAATGAATTTGGAAAAAGCGAATCTTGGTATATTGTTTACGCAAGTGATGACGCCACTTTGATTTTAGGAACAAAACCTGGTGTCACAAAGAAAAAATTTTTAGAAAAAGTTAAAAATAATGATTTTAGCGACTTATTTGAAGAAAGATCGGTAAAAACTGGAGATTTTATTAAATAGTACAAGAACACTCGCGACTTTATTCGTGAGATGAATTGCACGAAAATTTTAGTAAGCATATAGGGAAACTTGTATGTAGACACGGAGCAAAACCGTGCAACAAAGAAACTGAACTGCTGGGAACTCTTAAAGCTAGTATAACCACAACATAATACCTTCGTTCAAATATGGTATAAGTGTGATGGTGGCGAAAGCAGAAAAAATATACTAGATGATGCAAGGTTAAATCCTAAACATTAAGCCGTACATATAGAAAGGAATATAATAGACAATCAGCAGCTAAGCCTGAAAAGGAAAGTTCAACGACTATCCCTCGTGAAGGGAGTACAATACAAGCGATAGGTATTGGAAGTGGTTTCGCCTAAGTCCTTGAAATAGGATATGGATAAGATATAGTCTGTGCTTGTTAGAGATAACAAGAAGTTCATAAGAGAACTGCGTAAGTAGTAGCGTACTTATGTGAACAACGCTTCCCACTGTTGTGGGGTTTTAAAAACTTTAAAAATATTTAAAAATAAATAAAAAAATATTACTTTTTTGACAGATAAAATGTAGAATACATGGTATAATATCTCTGATGAAAAGGAGGTGATATCTATGTATTTAACTTTAAAACAACAAGTAAAACATCTTAGTAAAAAAGAGTTTAGGAATTTAAAATATTTATCTCATATAGCCAAGGACTTAACTAATGAGGCTATATATAATGTTAGACAATACTATTTTTGAAAATAAAAAAAGTATTTAAGTTATAATGAAAAACTATAAAATGCTTAAAAATAGTGAGAACTATAAGAGTTAAATTCTAATATGGCTCAACAAATTCTAAAAAGAAGTAGACGGAAGTTTCAAATCATTTTTTTGGACTTTTTAAAACTTGCTAAAAATGGTCAATATAATGGTAAAATAAAATTACCTAAATATCTTGCTAAAGATGGTTTTACTACACTTGTTATAGGTTTTGTAAGATTAAAAGATGATATACTGATAGTTCCTTATTCAAATTCATTTAGAAAGACACATAAGGAAATCGCAATAAAACTACCACCAGTATTAAAAGGCAAGAAGATAAAAGAGATTAGAATAATACCCAAACAACATTCTAGGTACTTTGAAATTCAATATACTTATGAGGTAGAAGAAGTTCAAAGGGAATTAAATAAAAACAATGCACTAGGAATTGATTTAGGTATAGATAATCTTTGTACTTGTGTTACAAATACTGGAGCATCATTCATAATAGATGGTAGAAAAATTAAAAATCAATAAATCAATACTATAATAAGACAAATGCAAAATTGCAAAGCATTAAAGATAAGCAAAAGATTAAGCGGACAACATTAAGACAAAAAAGAATAGCTAGAAAGAGAAATAATCGTATAGAAGATTATCTTTCAAAAGCGGCAAGAATAATTGTAAATTATTGTCTTAATAATGATATAGGAAAAATTAGTTCTAGGATATAACGAGAATTTTCAAAGAAAATCAAATATAGGAAGTATAAATAATCAAAACTTTGTGAATATACCATATGGAAAATTAAGAGATAAATTAATATATCTATGTAAACTATATGGAATAGAATTTAGACTACAAGAAGAGAGTTATACATCAAAAGCAAGTTTCTTTGATGGAGATGAGATTCCAATATATGATAAAGAAAATCAAAAAGAATATATATTCAGTGGAAAAAGGATAAAAAGAGGACTATATCAAACAAGTAAAGGCTATCAATTAAATGCAGATTGTAATGGAGCATTAAATATATTAAGAAAAAGTAAAGTTGTGGATTTAAATATCCTATACAATAGAGGTGAGCTGGACACGCCTAAAAGAATAAGGGTAGTATAAAGCTATCAAACTTCTTAGAAAATTTTTGAATATTTTTAAAGATTTTAGAACCCTGCGACTTTAGTCGTGGGAGGTTCAGTGACATAACTCCTGGAACTGTTCATGCAAGTTTAAAAGGAAGCGTCATTTTTGCAGAAATTCAGCAAAGTTCTGATATCACTTACAGAATTTACGACTTTGACAGGATCGATAAAGATGGAAAAAAAAGGGAATTGCATTTGGATAATGCCGCTGATGTTATTGATTTTGGAAAAAAAGTGGAAATTAAAAATACAAATTTTAAAAATGGAGAAACTGAAAAAAACATAATAAAAAATAAATTTTATTCAATTGATAAAATAAAAATTTTAAATTCTTATGAAGACTTTTGCTCTGAAAGTATGATAATTTATACTGTTTTTAGACGGAAACAGGGAAAAATTTTTCTGGAATGAAAATGAATTTTTAGAACTAAAAAAAGGAGAAAATATTTTAATCCCAGTTAATTTAAAAGTACAGCTTGAAGGAAACTTTGAGATTTTTGAGAACAACAATTGAAGAATAAAAAAATTTTTTTAAAATAAAAAAATAATAATTTAAATTATTTAAAAGAAAGGCAGGAAATTTTATGAAATACAACTTTGATGAAATTATCGACAGAAAAAATAATCACTCTGTAAAATATTGTGAAATTGACAAAAAATTTGGAGTTGATAAAGATAGCGACATTATTCCTCTTTGGATTGCCGATATGGACTTTAAAACAGCACAACCTATAATTGACGCCATTCAAAAAAAGGCTGAACACGGGATTTTTGGCTATGTCTACCGTCCTGATGAATATTTTGAATCGTTTATCAACTGGCAAAAGAGAAGATACAACTGGGAACCAAAAAAAGAACTTGTAAGTTTTAGTATCGGTGTTGTTCCAACGCTTGGCTCTCTTGTTCAAATTTTTTCAAAACCAAATGACAAGATTTTGATTCAAACACCAGTTTATTCAGAATTTTACGATATTAACGAAGATAACAAAAGAATTGTAATTGAAAATCGTTTTATTGAAAAAGATGGAAAATATTCACTAGATTTAGTTGATTTGGAAAATAAATTAAAAGAAAAACCAAAATTTCTTATCTTTTGCAATCCACACAACCCGCTTGGAAAAGTTTGGACTTACGACGAATTAAAAACAATTGGGGATTTATGCATAAAATACGGTGTTACTGTCATTTCTGATGAAATTCACTCAGACTTGACTTTATGGGACAACAAACACATTCCAATGGCAAGTGTTTCTGAAGAAATAAGACAAAACACAATTACTTGCACTTCGACTGGAAAAGCGTTTAATGTAGCTGGACTGCAATGTGCGACAATCGTTTTCAACAACTTGGAAACAAAAGAAAAATTTTATAGATTTTGGAAAGACTTAGAAGTTCACAGAAATAATCCATTTAACTTGGTTGCCACAATAGCGGCTTACTCTAACAGCGGAGAAGAATATTTGAACCAATTAATCGAATATTTGCAAAACAATATTTTATTTTTAAATGATTTTTTCAAAAAATATATTCCAGAAATTCAGCCAAATGTGCCACAAGCGACTTACTTAGTTTGGCTTGACTGTCGAAAATTATGTGAAAAATTTGGATTTAATCAAGAACAATTGGAAGAATTTATGCTAAAAGAAGCAAAAATTGGACTAAATCCTGGACGAAGTTTTCAAAAAGGACTGGAAGGATTTATGAGATTAAATACAGCTTGTCCTAGAAGCGTTCTGGAAAAAGCATTAAACCAATTAAAAGATGCGATTGAAAATTTCAAGCATAAATAAAATTAATACTTAACATTAAAATTACATATAAATTTGAATGAAATAACAACAGTACTGATGTTTACTGTAGTCCATACATAATGCACTTTCTCTTCTCATAAAATTAAAAGATTATAATAATCTTTTTCTATTTAACTATTTATATAATGTATAGATATTAAATAATAAAAAAGAATTAGAGGAGGTGTATTTTGATATGGAAAAAGAAATATATTTAGCTGGAGGATGCTTTTGGGGAGTACAGCACTTTTTTAAAAAAGCTCCTGGCGTTTTGAGTACAACTGTTGGCTACGCAAATGGTCAAACTTTGGAAACTAGCTATGATATTTTAAAGATGACTGACCACGTCGAAAATGTTTACATAAAATATGATTCTAACATAGTTTCACTGGAACAATTATTGACTTATTATTTTTCAATAATCGATCCCACAAGTTTAAATCGCCAAGGATATGACGAAGGTCGACAGTACAGAACTGGAATCTATTACAAAGATAGAGAAGATTTAAATGTTATCACAAAAAAAATGGAAGAAGAACAAAAAAAATATTCTACAGATATAAAAGTCGAAGTCAAAAAAATAAATCATTTCATCCCAGCTGAAGATTATCATCAAAAATTATTTAGAAAAAAACATCCAGACAAGGAATGCCATATTGACATGGAAAAACGCCATAAAAAAATTTTTTAAAAAAAGAAAAAAAGAAGAATATTAAAAAGAAGCTTAAGTTTTTTTAAGTTTCTTTTTTTATATTTGTTTAATCTTGACAACAACAATTTTTTTGAGATACAATTATAATAGAAAAAGAAAAAAATAATTAATATTTCTATAATAAATAATAAAAGGAAGTGACTTGTTATGGTAAACCGTATCATTTTTAAATGAAGTATCTTATCATGGATTTGGAGCAATTGAATCTATTCCAGGTGAAGTGGAAAAAAATAAATTCAAAGGCTTTTATTTGTACAGATCCTGGATTAATTAAGGCTGGAGCAGCTAAAAAAATTACTGATGTACTTGATAAATCTAATTTAGAATATTTAATATTTTCTGATGTTCAACAAAATCCTACAATTGAAAATGTAAAAGCTGGAGTTGAAAAATTTAAAGAAAGTGGTGCAGATTATATTATTGCAATTGGTGGAGGTTCTGCTATGGATTGTGCCAAAGCTGTAGCAATTATTATAAATAATCCTGAATTTTCTGATGTTCGAAGTCTTGAAGGAGTTGCAGATACAAAAAATAAATGCGTTCCAATAATCGCAGTTGCAACTACAGCTGGAACAGCTGCCGAAGTTACAATAAATTATGTTATAACAGATATTGAAAAAAATAGAAAATTTGTCTGCGTTGACCCACACGATATGCCAGTAGTTGCAATAGTTGACCCAGGAATGATGATGACAATGCCAAAAGAATTAACAGCTGCAACTGGACTTGATGCACTAACTCATGCAATCGAAGGATTTACAACAAAAGCTGCTTGGGAAATGACTGACATGTTTCATTTAAAAGCAATCGAATTAATAGCAAAATATTTGAGAAAAGCTGTGGAAAATGACGAAGAAGCTAAAGAAAAAATGGCTCTTGCCTCATATTTAGCAGGAATGGGATTCTCAAATGTAGGACTTGGAATCGTACACTCAATGGCTCATCCTCTAGGAGCATTTTACGGAACTCCACACGGTGTTGCAAACGCAATAATTTTACCAACTGTAATGGAATACAATGCTGAATATACAGGGGAAAAATTTAGAGAAATAGCAAAGGCTTTTGGAATAAAACACACTAGAAGAATGGCTCCTGAAGAATATAGAAAAGCAGCAGTAGATGCTGTAAGACAATTAGCACACGATGTAAATATTCCTGAAAATTTAAAGGGAATAATGGACATAAAAGATTTGGATTTTATCGCCGAATCAGCTTTGAATGATGTCTGCACTGGCGGAAATCCACGAGATACAAACTTGGAAGAAATAAAAGAACTTTATAAAAAATTATTGTAATTTGCAAAAAAATCTCCTAAGAATTTTTCTCAAAGGAGATTTTTTACTTTTATATTTAATTTTTATCTTTTCCAATAACTTTCCACAATGTTGGAAGTAAAAGTGTAATTGTTGTTGATTTTATCGCATCTCCAGGAAGGAAAGGCAATACTCCAACCATAAACGCATTTTTACCAGGTACAAATAATGACAATACTATTGATCCAAGTGTTAAAATAATAGCACTTGAAAGTAGCAATGAGAAAAATGTTTTCACATAAGATTTTGTAACACCTTTGTCAGATAAGTATCCTAAAATTATTGTAGCTACAATATATCCTAAATATATCCTCCTGTTGGTGAAAATAACGATCCTGATTTAAATCCAGCAAAAATAGGAGCTCCCAAGCTACCTGCTGCAACATATGAAAGTATAGTTGCTGTCCCCAATTTTCTACCGTATAATAACGCCATCAATGTAACTCCGAATGTTCCAAGCGAGATTGGCACTGGAGTGAAAGGAAGCGGAATTATAACTTGTGACATTAACGATAAAAATGCAACTCCACCTAACACTAAAAGAATATTTTTTAAAGTTTCTTTTTCTTTTGTTTCAAAATTTGCAATATTACTAATTAAAGTATTTTCTTTCATAAAAAACCTCCGTTAATCTTATTTTATTTTATAGTATTGTAACATCTGTTATCTAAAAAGTCAATAAATCTATTTTTTTAGAAGTTTACTCTCACTCCTGTTGTAAATACATTGTTATGTCCTTTTCCTTTTTTACCGCTGTCAACTGAACCGTCGTAATTTGCATACCAGCCAAAGTTTTTATTCACTTCTGTCAATGCTCCAACTCCTACCCAAGTTCTATTTTTAGGTAATCCAATTCCTTTTACTTTGAATTTTGCATTAGACAGTCCTGTATAACTTGCATCAAAACTTAAATCTTCGTTGTTAAGAGCAGTTTGGTGAGTTACATAACCTTGGAATGTCGATTTGCTTCCACCTTTCCAGTCAACTGATTTTCCAACTCTTAATCCAACTAATCCTGAAGTTTGAGCATATGTTTTTTTATCAGCTTTTAGACCAAATTGGCTGTTATCTTCTGAAAAAGAACCTCGTCTTACTGTATCATGAGAAACTCCAACAAATGGTGTCACAACAAAGTCACCTTTTTTATTTTTAAAGTCATATCCTGTTTCCAAGTATCCTGAAATTACTTTGTCATTGTGATTAATTTTAGCTCTTGAAGCATCAGTCGGACTCAAAATAATATCTCTTTCGACATCACTATCCACAAATCCGATTCCTGCACGACCCTGTAAATATAAAGGATTTTCTTTATTTCCTAATCTTCCATACAATGAAACACCAAAGTTATTTGCATCAGATTTTCCACCGTATCTGTTAAATTTGACATTTGCTTTGGAATAAGATAATGCAGTTCCTAAAATCAAATTGTCGCCAAATTGTTTGTCAACTCCAACTTGACCACCGTAAACTTTAGTTTTTCCTTCAGCGTAACCATCCTGTTTCAATTTTCCGTTTGCTCCAAGTCCTGTTATCCAAAGTCCGAATTTATCTCCGACATTGTCAAGTGTTCCAAGCATTACAAGACGATTTGACAAGTCTTTATTCACTGTCTGTGATTGCTGGAAAGTTAGCGCTTGTGCTGAAGCGTAAATTTGTCCAGACAAACTGTCTAGTACCGCTGCACTTGAAGCACTTTTTGTAGAAAGTCCTTGCAATACTGCTGCTTTTCTCTCAAAGTTTTCCACATTTTGTGTATTTCCATTTTCAACTTCTTCGTCTAATTTTTGAAATGCTGTTTCTATGTTTGCTGCCGTATTTTGCTGCATTTCATCAGAATTTTCAGAGTCTTTTACATATGTTTCAATATTTTTACGACTAAGATTTGCTGTAACTTTGTTTCCGTTTCTTTGAACATCTACATTTACTAAATCTCTTTCATTTTCACCTTTTACAGTTCCTTCAACTGTTCCGTCTGAAGTGATTACATCATTTGTAATGCCTTTGGCTGTGACATATTTATCCTGTCCATTTTGGTCTTTTGCCGCAACTTCTACTGTCACATTATTTAATTTGACATCTCCAGCTACATGTAATGTGGAATTTGTATCTGTCTTAATTCTCGAATTTTCAAGTGAAATATATTTTCCAGCAAATGTTGTTCTACCAGTATTTTCAACTGTTCCAGCATTTGTCACATCATTTTGTATAACTGCGTTTCTAGTTGCAAGTGTCGCTTGCGGTCTCACATTAAGCGAAGATGTATAAACTCCGTTTACTTGAACTTTTCCTGCATTTACTGTTGTATTTCCTGTAAATGTGCTGTTTCCTGATAAAATTAAAATTCCTGCTCCATTTTTAATTAAACCAGCATCTCCTGAAATATCGTTTGAAAATGTGTAAGTTCCACTTGGAATATCAACTACAACATTTTCATCCAATGCAAGTTCCTTACTAAATTTAGAAGGTCCATTTAGAGCTTTGTCAATATTTATAAGACCCCATCCGTAAGTTGAATCCACTCCTGGATCTCCTATGTCAGTTGCTGTTGATAAAATAGTTTGTCTTATAAGACTTCCGTCCATCCAAGGATATTTTTCTTTAAGTAGTGCCGCTGTACCTGTAACAACCGGTGCTGCATAAGAAGATCCTGAACCTACATATCTTTGTCCTTTTATTTCAAAAATCTGGTCTCCCACAACTGTAACTGTCCAGTTTTTTGCAACTCCCGCTGGTGTCAATGCAGTAAGATTGTCCCAAGAAGTATTTCCTAGATCTGAATCTTTTTTAGATGTCAAAGAAACTACATTTATCCAACCTTTTTGCAATGTATTGTCAAAATAAGGTAAACTCGCTTCAAGCGAAGGGTTTTTATCAGTCGAGTCATTTCCTGCTGACCAGACAAATAAAGAGCCGTTAGCCACAGCATTTTTATAAAATGTTAAAACATCAGTTCCAATTTGAGTTCCATAATAATTGACATCAGTTGAAAATGGACTGAATTTAGTGACATCACTGTCAACTCCAAAAGATTGGTTATAAATTTTTACTCCGTTATTTTGTAGCGCTTGGTACATACTAAGACTTATTTCTGGATATGTTTTTCCTTCGCTATTTTGTTTTGCTGCGTCAATTGCATAAATTTCAACATTTTTTGCTGTTCCTTCAGTTGCACTTCCTAAAAATGAAGCAACTACAACTCCATGATCATCACTTTGAGTAGGTGTAGCTGTAAATCCTGAAACTGTCAACTTATGAAGTCTGCTCCCAAATTTTGAACTTAAATCAGATGCTAGAGAAGAATTTTCAAAACCGACATCAATAATCCCTACTTTTGCTCCGCTTCCAGTATAAGTTGTATCTGAATGGCTATGCTGATTATTTTTGTCATAACTTACCGAAGAATCGTTCCAAGCAATTGGTCCTGAAGCTGGTACTGCCGGTGTAGTTGTTTGTGAAGGACCACTTGATGGTGGAATTACCGGCTTTGCTATTGGATTTGAAGGTGCAACTGGTGTTGAAGAACCTGTTGTACTTCCACCTCCTCCACCTCCTCCTCCGCAGCTTACAATTGAAAAGGCAAGTATCGCTACTGCTGTATATTTTTGTAAAATTATTTTTTTCTTAAAGTTATTTTTTTAAATTTTTTTAAGCATAATTAACTTCGCCTCCATATTTATTTAATTTAATTTATTTTATTTTTATTTATTTTTTTCTAAATAACTGTATTTTTCCACAATTTATTTTTACCATATTTTTTTAGTGGTTTTTTTCTATAATGGCAAATAAACTTTTTTTATTTTTTTATAAAAAAATATTTTTTTATTGCTATTTTGTATAGTAAAATGTTATACTTTATTTATATTAAATTTATAAAAATTTAGAGGAAAAAAAGGAAATAATAGATGCAAAAATAATATTTTTTTGCCAAAAATTTTTTTGTAATTAGCTTTAGCTATAAAAAGATGTCAATTGAAGAAAGAGAAAATTTTGTAAAAAGTAAATATAAAAACTAAGATTGAAAACTTTTTTTGAAAAAAAGGGGATATTTTTGGGATATGTTATTGTGGAAACTTGTCTTAGAATTGAAATTTATTTGAAACTAAAAAAAGATTTTTGAAATAAATAATTTAATTTGTCAATTTGATTTTCAAAATATTAACTTTTTTTAAAAAAATGATGCAGCGATATTTCATTTGTTTGATGTGATTTGTGGCTTGGATTCAGTTATAAAAGGTGAAGATCAAGTTTTAGCGCAAATAAAAAAAGGCGTATTTTTAAATGTTTAGAAAATAAAAAAACTTCTAAACTTTTTAAATATAATATTTAACAGTGCAATAGAAACTGGAAAAAGATTTCGTACTGAAAGTAAAATTAATGAAAAAAATATGTCGCTTGATTCAATTTCCGTGAAATTTATAAAAGAAAAAAAGTAAAAAAATATTGAAGACAAAAACTATTTTTTTATAATAGGAGTTGGCGATTTAACTCAGTCAATTCTCACTTTATTTCACAAAATGGGACATAAAAATTTGATTGTGACAAATCGAAGTGAGAGAAAATCAACAGAATTAAAAAAAGTTTATGACAATATAAGAACCGCTAAATTTAGCCAAAAATATGAATTTATACAAAAAAGTGACATTATAATCAGCGCAACTTCTGCGCCACATTTAATTGTGGAATATAACGGAATAAAAGAGATTTTGTGTGACAAAAAAGAGCGCTTTTTTTTGGATTTGGCTGTTCCAAGAGATATTGACAAAAAAATTGCAGATTTTAAAAATGTTTTTTTGTATAATTTGGATGATATTTGGGAACTTTATAACCAAAATGTGGAAAAACGGGAACAAATTGTGGAAAACTTTTTTTATTTAATTGAAGAACAACTTGAAAAAAATTAAAAAAATTAAATTGGAAAAAAACAGAAAAAAATATTCAAAAAAATTAAGGAGAAAATGTGAAAAAGATTGTTATTGGGACACGAGGCAGTATTTTGGCATTAGCTCAAGCTGAAAAAGTTAAAGAATTGCTGCAAAAAAAATTTGATTTTTTCTTAAAAAATGATATAAAAAAAATTGAATCTATTTTTTTAAAGAAAAATTTTTGAAAAAAATTAGAAATTGAGATAAAAATTATTGTGACAAAAGGCGACAAAAATATGCAGGATTTTGAAAAAATAAAATCGAGTACGCAAAAAGATTTATTTGTAAAAGAAATTGAGAAGGAAATGCTGGATAAAAAAATTGATTTAGCCGTTCATTCATTAAAAGATATGCCGCAAAAAACTCCAGAAGGTCTTGTAAATATTTCATTTCCTGCAAGAGAGGACTCAAGGGATGTCTTAGTTTCAAAAACTGGAAAAAGTTTAAAAGATTTGCCAAAAGGCGCTGTAATTGGAACTGGAAGTGCAAGACGAAAAAAAGAAATTTTGACTTTACGAGATGACTTATCTGTAAAAGGGATAAGAGGAAATATTCATACAAGACTAAAAAAACTTGAAACGGAAGATTACGATGCGATTGTTCTTGCTGCGGCAGGTTTAAAAAGGGTTGGATTAGAAAATAAAATTACTCAATATTTTAGCGATGATGAAATTATGCCGTCTCCTGGACAGGCTATTTTGTGTGTGGAATGTCGAAATGACGATGAAATTATAAAAAATTTCCTGCTTGAAATAAATGACTGTGATACAAAATTAATTTGCGTTGCAGAAAGAGAGTTTTCAAAAATATTTGATGGTGGATGTCACACTCCGATTGGCTGCTATGCAAAAATTTTAGGTGATAAAATTATTGTAAAAGGAATGTATTACAACGGAAATAAAAAAATTTCTTGCAAAATTTCTGGAAAAAAAGAAGATGCAAAAAAATTGGCACAAGAACTGGCACAAAAAATAAAAAAGCAAATATGAAAAAATTTTGAAAGGATAATTGAAAGGATAAAAAGGGATAAAAATGGAAAATAATAAAGTTTTTATAGCTGGAGCTGGTTGCGGTGACGAAGAATTAATTACACTAAAACTAAAAAAAGTTATTGAAAAAGCCGACTGCATAATTTATGACAGACTTGTAAATCCAAATATTCTAAAATATAAAAAAAATTCTGCCGAACTTATTTATATGGGAAAAGAAAATTTTGAAGGTGGCGAATTGCAAAAAAAAATAAATGAAAAAATTGTCGAAAGAGCAACTCAAAATTCTGAAAATAACCCTAAAATTGTGCTTCGGCTAAAAGGTGGCGATCCTTTTGTTTTTGGTCGTGGCGGTGAAGAGATTGAAGCAATTTTGGAAAATAACCAAAAAAATGATATTAAAATAGATTTTGAAGTGATTCCAGGAATTACTTCTGCAATCGCTGTGCCAGAATACGCTGGAATTCCAGTTACTCACCGAGGAATTAATACTTCTTTTCATATTTTTACTGGACACACGAGAGAAAATGGGAAAGAACACGATTTTTCGCAAATTGCAAAATTGCAAGGAACATTAATTTTTTTGATGGGTCTTTCAAACTTGGAAAAAATCACTCAAAGTCTTATAAAATACGGAAAAAACGAAGACACTCCAGTTGCCGTGATAAAAGATGGAACGACTTCTAAACAAAAGACATTTATTGGAAATTTAAAAAATATTTGTGAAATTGTGCGAAAAAATAATGTTAAATCTCCTGTAATTATTGTAATTGGGGAAGTTGTAAGATTGCGAGAAAAAATGAAATGGTTTGAAAATAAAAAAATTGTTTGGAAAAAAATATTTTTAATTACAAGAAACAAAAATAAACAAAAAAATATTTTTGCAAAAAAATAAATGAATTTGGCGGAAATGCGTTTTTACTGCCATTTATTGACATTGAATATTTAAATTTTGACTTGCCAGATTTAAAAAAATTTTAACGCCATTTTTATTTAACAGCGCAAATTCTGTAATTGGATTTATGAAAAAAAATAAAAGATATGAGAATTTTTGGCGAATGTAAAAATTGGTGTTGTTGGAGAAAAAAACTGCCGAAGAAATAGAAAAAAATATAAAATTATTCCAGATTTTTTTATCCAAAAAGAATACACAGTCGAAAAAAATTAGCTTATGAAAGTACAAAAATTTACATCTAAAAATGACAAAATTTTATTTGTAGTTTCAAATATTTCACCAGTAAATACTAAAAAAATACAGCAATTTATACGAAAGAAAATTTGAAAAAGTCGTAGTTTACAATACAAACGGCGTAAAAATATGAAGAAGAAATTGTGGAAAACTATGTCAAAAAAAGTGATATTTTGATGTTTTTTTAAGTTCTTCGACATTTAAAAAAATTTTTTTGGAAAAAAATTTAAAAAAATAAAAATTTGTTAAATGAAAAAGTTATTGCTTCAATCGGTCCCGTCACAACCAAAACTATTCAAAATTATGGCTGCAATGTTCAAATTGAGGCAAAAAGATACACAGAAGACGGACTTTTTTTGAAGAAATATTAAAAATATAAAAAAATAATAAAATTGAGGTAAAAATATGGAAATTTATGGAATTGGAACCGATATTATTGAAATATCAAGAATAAAAAATGCAATAAATAACACAGCTTTGTTTAAAAATAAAGTTTATACAAAAAAAGAAATTGAATATATTGAAGAAAAAAGAAATCCATATGCAAGTTATGCGGGACGATTTGCGGCAAAAGAAGCGGTTTCAAAAGCGTTTGGAACTGGTGTCTACGGTTTTTCCCTAAAAGACATTGAAATTTTAAATGACGAACTTGGAAAACCTTATGTCATACTTTACGGAAAAATAAAAGAACTTTCAAAAAATCTTAAAATTCAGATTAGTATTTCACATAGCAGAGAATATGCAGTTTCAACGGTAATTCTCTATAAATAAAAAAATACAGACTAAAAATATTAAATATTTTAAATTCTAAAATTTTATTTTTTATGTCTGTATATTTTTTACTTTTTTCTGAACCTCTCACGACTGAAGTCGCGAGGTTCTTAAGTACTATTTAGCTTCTTTTGAATATCTAGTATTCAAATACTGGCTAATTTCCTTAAGACTTTAATGGACAAGCTCTCCGTTGAGAACATTTACGTCCTATTGGCTCGATTCAAAACCAGTTTTTCCGTTTTTATTATACCATATGTATTTAACTATTTCAAATTTTTTGTAAACAAAAAAATATGCCATTCATCTCACGACTAAAGTTGCGAGTGTTCTGGCATAATTCATAAAAAACTTTTTTATTTATATTTTTTGACAACTTTCTCTTTCTATTAATTCAATAGGAAGAAAAACTTTTTTATGATAATGTCTCTTTCCTTCCACCAATTCAATCAAAGAATTAACCGTTTCTTGAGCAATTAATTTTGTGTCAATTTTTATAGTTGTCAAAGGAGGAGTAAAATATTGCGATAATTTTAAATCGTTAAATCCTATTATTGACATATCTTCTGGAATTTTCAGCTTTTTTTCCCGAATTGCTCTATATGCTCCCATTGCAATCGAATCATTTCCACAAAAAACTGCTGTCGGCTTATCTTCCAATTTTAAAATTTCTTTCATCATAAAGTAGCCACTTTCCATCGAAAAATCGCCAATTTTAAGATATTCTTCTCTATACAGTCCATTTTTTATCATTATTTCCTTAAAATATCTTTCTCGAAAATCCACTAAATTTTCCACAACTTTATTCCTTCCTACTAGTAACCCTATTTTTTTATGTTTTAATTTAAACATATAATTTAAAACCATTTCAACTGAATTTCTTGTGTCAAATTTTATATAATCTGTGATATTATCCGTGTCATACACATCTACACAAATAATATTTCCATTTAAAGTTTTAAAAAAATTTTTAACTTTTTCCTTATTTATTTCACCGACAAAAAAATAATTGCATCTGCAAAAGAAAAAAAGTTGCTATTTCATTGGATTTTATTAATTTTTTTGGATTTCATATAAATTAAAAAAATCCTTATTCTAGAAAAAAATTTTTTTAATTTGTTTTTCTAAATTTATTTTTTTAAAGAGACAAAATAAGGATCTTCTTTTTTTCAATTTTTTTCATCAAAACATTTTATTATTGCAATATTTGACTGTGAAATTTTTATTTTTTTCTTTCTTTTTACATAATTTAGCTGTTTTACAGTTTTTTTAAAAACTTTTTTTCTTTTGTACTTTTTACTCACATAAAAAAACTATCGTCGTTATTTAATATTCTGGAAACTGTCGTTATTGAAACTCCTGCTTTTTTTGCAACTTCTCTGATTGTAGCCATTTTATCCTCCTTTCTATTAATTTAAAAAAATTTTTATAATATTTTATTTTTTTATTTTATCAAGATTTTTTTGAATAAAAACACAGCAAAAAGTAAGAACTTTTTTTAAAGATTAAAAACTTAGTAATGAATATATTGCATAATAAAAAAAGCAAAAAATCATTTATTTAATCAAAAATTTTTACTGCAAATGGGGATAATCCAAACTATCCCCAGTTTTTTTATTCAATTTCTTTTGTCTCTGCCACTTTTTTATACCAATATGCACTTTTCTTCGGATAACGTTTTTGTGTTTCAAAGTCAACATAGAATAATCCATATCTTTTTTCATAGCCATTTGACCAAGAAAATACATCCATTAATGACCATAAGAAATATCCTTTTACATTCGCTCCATCTCTTATGGCGTCTGAAATTACTTCCAGATGTTGTTTTATGTAGTCAATTCTGGCATCATCATAAACTGTATTGTCTTCAAAAACATCTTTATATCCTAAACCATTTTCAGTGATATAGATTTTTTTATAGTTTGGATAATCTCTTTTAACTCTAAAAATTTGATCATAAAGACCTTTTGGATAAATTATCCAATCCCAGTCAGTTCTAGGAATACTTTCGTTAGCTCTTCTTTGTCCTATACCTTTTAATTGATATTTAGAGCTTCCTTTATTTCCAGTGGCATTATGAATAATTTCATTTTCACCATCATATTCAGTCATCCAATCACTCATATAATAATTTATTCCAAGGAAATCATTTAAGTCTTTTGCTGCTTTCAATTCTTCAAAATCTTCTTCTCTTAAATCTAATTTTCCACCATTAACTTTTAAAATATGATTTACACCTTCCATTGTTTCTTTTGAATATTCACCTTTAAAAGTAGCATCTAAAATAAATTTATTATGAATGATGTCATCCAATTCAGCGGCTCTAACATCTCCAGGATTATTTGGATCATAAGGATATTTTGTTGGCAATGCACAAACCATTCCTATTTCTCCGTGATAGCCATTTTTCTTAAATAAATTAACTGCTTTTGCATGTGCTAAAACCATATTGTGATGTGATTGAAATAATTTTTCAAAATCATATTTTATTCCTGGAGGGAATTTCCCAACAAGATATTGTCCTTCTCCAATAGGTCCTATTTCATTAAATGTTGTCCAGTAATTTACTTCAGTAAATTCTTCAAAACAAAATTTAGCATAATTCAAAAAATGTTCTATATTTTCACGATTTAAAAAGTCTCCATTTGAATGTAAAACTTCTGGTGTATCAAAATGATGAAGCGTTATAAAAGGTTCAACCTTTCTTTTTTTACATTCAGCAAATAATTTATGGTAAAATTCTACTCCTTTAGGATTTACTTCTCCATATCCATTTGGAAAGATTCTAGACCATGCAATTGAAATTCTTATTCCATTTATTCCAAATTCTTCACAAAGTTTCAAATCTACTGGATATTGATTGTAAAAATCACTTGCTGGCTCAGCTGTATACCAATAATTTTCTTCCAAAAAAGTATCCCAAGCCACACGACCTTTACCATCTGTTTTTGTTGCACCTTCAGCTTGATATGCTGCTGTTGCTCCACCAAAAATAAAAATCTTCTGGTAATTTTTTTCATTTTTTTATTTTTCTCCTATTTTTATTTTTTTAACAAGAGGAATTTTTCCCCCCTTGTCATTAATAATATTTAATTTTCAAATTGTTTTTTTACAAACTCTAAACTTCCTTTTGGATCTCTTGTTAATTTAATATATTCTGCACCTTGTGTTTTTACTAATTTTATTCCTAATTTATCAGTATCTTTTTTTATATCTTCATAATTTGAAGCAACTTGAGGTGCTAAAACTATTAAATCATAATCTTTCATCATATCATAATGTGCTCCGTAAGCTCCAGCAGCTGCATCAATTGGCTCATTGTACTCTTTGCAGCTTTTTTCAAGGCATTAGCAAGAAGTCCGCTTGTTCCACCGCCAGCACATAATACAAGTACATTTTTTTGTTCTTTTATTTTTGGTCCACCTGCTGATTCTTCAGTTTTAGTTTCTTTTTCTGGTGTTTTTAAAGCAACTTTAATTTCTTCTTTAGTTTCTACTTTATCATTTTTCATAAACTCTTTTTTACTATTTTCATTTTCTTCAGTAGCAGCTAATTTTTCTTTAGCTAATATTTCTTCATCATAGACTTTAAAGAAAGGATAATAAATAGCTGTATCGACTACAATTAATAGTAACGCTAAAATTATAGCTAAAAAACTAAATCCTGTACCTAGAACTATTCCGATTGGTCCTGGCGTAGTCCATGGCAAGAAGTATGAAAAACTGTTCATATTAAGAATATCAACGAATATTTTAAATAGCCATACATTTACAATTGGTGCTAGAATAAATGGAATAAAGAATACTGGATTTAAAACTATCGGTGCTCCAAATAAAATTGGTTCATTTACTCCAAACGCAGTAGGAATACAGGAAGCTCGACCTATTGCTTTATTTTGCTTTGATTTTGCAAGCCACATAAACATAAATGGCACTACAAGTGTTGCTCCAGTTCCTCCCATTGTTGCAACAAACATTTGTGTCCCTGGTGTTATTATATGATTTGCATGTTGTCCAGCTTGAAATAATTTTAAATTAGCATCTAAATTTATAAATGCAACTGCTGAGATTGCTGGTTCTACAATTGACGGTCCATGTATTCCGACAAACCAGAACATTGCAATAACTCCATAAATAATTGTTATTCCAACATATCCATTTGCTGCTGAGAATAATGGTTTAAAGATTTCTATTACATTTTGTGCAAATCCATGTCCTGATACTCTTCTAACGATAATGTCGATAATATATAGAAATATAATTACTGCACTAAATGGTATTACATCTTTAAATGTTTGTGATAAGTTAGGTGGAACTTCACTTGGCATTTTTATTGTAATGTTTCTTTTTATACAAAAATTATAAATTCCGACTGTTATAAATGCTGCAAAGAATCCTGTAATTAATCCTGTTGATCCTAAATATCCTTTAGCAAATCCATCTTTTAATGGATCAGCTGCTAAAACTAAAAATCCTACTATTGATGCAAGCATTGTTGAGACATTATTTATTTGATTTGTGCTTTCTAAATTTCTATTAAATGAATCAGTCAACGCTTTTGCAGTTGTTCCTGCAACTAAAAGTCCTAAAATTCCCATTGAATAATTATATGGTTTTATAATTGCATCTTCTATTTCTTTAGGCCATTTAAATCCAAAAATATTAGGAACAAATGCAACTAATACAAATAAACTTGAAAATAAAACTACTGGCATCGCTGCAATAAATCCATCCCTTACAGCTCTTAAGTATATATTTCTTGATACTTTTTCAAAAAAAGGTTTCATTTTTTCAATTTGTTTTATTACTCCAGTCATAATATTTTACCCCTTTCTTTGGTAAAGTTCTATAAAATCTTCTATTATATCCTTTAACAAAATTGTTGTCATAAGATGGTCCTGTGCATGAACGGCAATAAATCCTATCTCAATATTTTCTCCACCTGCTTCCTGCTGTATCATTTTTGTTTGTGAATTATGTGCTTCAACAAGACATTCTTCAGCCTGTTTTACTAAAGTTCTTGCCATTTCAAATTCGTTATTTCTTGCTTTTTTTAATGCTTCCAACAATTTTGAACGCGCATCTCCTGCAAAAGCAACAATTTCAAATCCAACCATTGTTACATCTTCTTTAGTCATAGTGATTTTCTCCTTTTCAATTATTATTTGGTTATTTATACGTATTTGCAAAATACAATTGTTTTTATTTGTAACAAGGGGTAGACTCCCCTTGCTAATACTACTATTTAATTTTTTTATTACATATAATTTATATTATTTTATTTTTCTTTCCAAGATGTAGCAGTTTTTGCAACTACTTCATTTAATTCTTCAATATTTTTTCTTCCAACTGTATTTAACCAGTTTACTGTAGCTTCTTCACCGTCTTTTGCGAATACTTCCACTCCATTTGCCCAAGTTGCTCTTCCACATAATACTCCATTAAATTTAGCTCCTGAATCATGAGCGAATTTCAATGTATCTTGGAATAATTTTGCACTAACTCCAGCACTTAAATAAATGTATGGCAAGTTTGTTGCTTCATCTTGTTGTTTGAAATAGCTTGCTGCTTCTTCTTTAGTATAAACAACTTCTCCATCAGCAAATCCTTCAACATATTTCATATTTACAGGAACCTCTACTTTCAATACATCTATGTTATATCTTGGTTTAGAAAATTCTTTCATTGCTTCGATAACTTTTCTTGGTTTCAATTTTGCAAATTCTGCTGTGCTGTTGTCAGCATCTTTGTAGTTGTAGCTTAAAATTTCTAAGAAGAATGGAATATCTTCAGCTACGCATTCAGCTCCAACTCTTTCCATGTATGCTCTCTTTTGATTGTTGATTTCATCACTTTCATCTATGTCATAGTATAATAAGAATTTTACAGCATCTGCTCCTTCTTCTTTTAATCTTTTTGCAGACCAGTCAACAAGGCAATCTGGCAATCTTCCAACTGCATTTGCATCATATCCAGTTTTTTCATAAGCCAATAACAATCCTGCATTTTTATCTCTAGCTTTTGCTGCATCCAATCCATATTCAGGATCTAACAAGATTGAAAAAGAGTATTTTGTTAAATGTTTTGAAACTAATACTTTAAATTCTTTTATTTGTTCAGCTGTTGCTTCTGAAGCTTGATGTTTATTCAACATTTTTTTCAAAGCTCCTCTTTGGTCAATTGCTAAAGCTGATATAAATCCATTTTCATCACTTAAATTTTCTAAATATTTTCTTTTTTGATCTGTTAATTTCATCCTTATTTCCTCCTAAAAAAATATTATTATCTTTATCAATTTCTGATTTATTTTGTACTTAACTTTATTTAAATTATATAAAATAAAAATATAGTCATAATAAAAATTTAATTTATTTTACAGCATTCAAAAATCAATTTTAAAACTATTAGCTTGATTATGAGAGAATCCAAGCATATCCACCTATTCTGAAAGTTGGAAATGATTAATATACTGTATTTAGCTATTATTAAAAATCTAGATATAAATTTCAAATTTTATTCTTACACTATATAAACTTCTTTAATAAATCTTTCTTACAAATTAACTACTTCAATTTTTCCAAACAATTCTTCATATCTTTCTAAATTTACAAATCCTGTTAATTTTTCCATTGCATTTAGCATTCCAAGAACGTTTGCTTTTCTTAATAAATCTTCATCATTTGCATTTTCATGAATTGCTGATGTTATCCCTGCAACTGTCGAATCCCCTGAACCTACAGGATTTACAACTTCTATGTCAGGCACATTTACTTTATAAAATTTATCATTATGTTTCGCAAAAGCTCCATCTGCTCCAAGTGAAACAATTATCCACTCAATATTTTCAAATAATTTATCTTTTAAAACTTCTTTCAATTCATCTGGATTTTTAGACACATCTTTTCCAATTAATTGTGACAATTCTTCTGTATTAGGTTTTATCACTTTTGGTTTGTGCTCATTTTCCAAAACTTCTACTAATGCTTTTCCTGAACAGTCTAAAACAACTGGTTTCCCATATTTTTCACAGATTCCAATCATTTTTGAATAATAATTAGTTTCCAATCCATCTGGTAAACTTCCTGAAATAGCGATAATTTTAGTATTTTCATTTTTTACTAATTCTTCGAAGTGTTTTAAAAAATTTTCACTTTCAGATTTTGTTATAATTGGTCCTTTTTCTAATATTTCAGTTTGATTTCCTTCATGTAAAATTGCAATGCAATTTCTAGTTTCTCCTGAAATTTCAAAAAAATCATTTTTTATTCCTTTTTTTGATAATTTCTTTTGAATATCTGTTCCTAAAGCACCACCTATAAGTCCAGTTGCAACAACTTCATCATCTAATTGTTTTAATACTCTTGTAACATTTAAGCCTTTTCCACCAGGAGTTTTACTAACCTTAGCTACTCTATTTACAGTATCTAAATTAAATTCTTCCAAAGGATATGAAATGTCAACAGAGGGATTCATTGTCACCGTTAAAATCATTTTAACTAACTCCTTTCTTTAAAATCGAACTTAAGAAAGAAAAGAATATAAACAGGTTAAATTTTAAGTTCGATTTTAAATTTCATTATATAATCAAAAAATTTAAAAATTAAATTTTTCTAGTCTTTGTATTCTCCTCTGTCCCATTTTTCCAAAAATTCATCAAAAAAGTCATCATTTTCTTGATTAGGATTCACAGTTTCTATTGCTTTAATTTTTGCAATTAATTTTTCACTTTCTTCAGTCTTTTTATACTCTGCTTTTATAAAGGCTTCTACAATATCAAATAACAACAATTTCCCAGTTATTGCACCACCAAATCCAATTACATTTGCATTTAAATGTTCTTTTGCATAAAGTGCTGAAGTCATATCTCTTACTAGAGCTGAACGAATTCCTGGAACTTTATTTACGCTATTATTAATTCCAACTCCTGTTCCACAAATGCAAACACCTAAGTCAGCTTTTCCATTTACTACAGCTTCTCCAACTCTTCTACCATAAATTGGATAATGTGTTCTTGTAAAATCATAAGTTCCACAATCTAAAACTTCATAACCTTTTGATTTCAAAAAATCCGATAATGCCATTTTCACATCGGTTACTATGTGATCACATCCAATTGCAATTTTCATATTTTTTTACCATCCTTTTTTAATTTTCTATTTTTTATTATTTTTAAATTAAATAAACTAACACATTTTATTTAACAAAAGATAGCAAGAAGTCTCCGGCTTCTACAAGCGGGAGATGAATTGCTTTTTTTGTAAAAAAAAATTGAAAAAAGGATATATTTATGATATAATTTATTCAGTGAAATAATATAAAAGTAGGTAATAATAATGCCATATAATAGTAATTATCATTCAGTATTTGATATAAATTATCATATGATTTTTTTGTATAAAATATCGAAGAGAAGTCATTGATGATGAAATTTCTAATAGATTGAAAGAGATTTTTTTAAAAAAATATGTCCGAAGTATAACATTGTTCTTAAAGAATGGGAACATGATGTTGATCATATTCATATGTTGATTAATGCTATGCCTAATACTGAACTTTCTAAGTTTGTAAATACTTATAAAAGTGCTTCCAGCAGGTTGATAAAAAAAGAATTTCCTGAAATAAGGGGAAGATTGTGGAAAGAATATTTTTGGAGTAGAAGTTATTTAGTTGTAAGTGTTGGAGGTGCACCGTTAGAGATAATTAAAAAATATATTCAAAATCAAAAGGAGGTGTAATTTCATGAAATATAATTTAGCATTCAAATATAGGATTTATCCAAATAAAGATCAAGAATTGTTGATAAACAAGACTTTTGGATGTGTTCGTTTTGTTTACAATACGATTTTGTATGCTGCGAATAAATTTTATGAAGAAACTGGAAAAAATAAAATGATTACACCTGCCAGTTTGAAAAGTGAAAATCAATTTCTAAAAGAAGTAGACAGTCTAGCACTTTCAAATGCTCAATTGAATGTAAAACGATCGTTTACGAATTTCTTTCAAAAGAGGGCAAAATTTCCAAGATTCAAATCTAAAAAGAATAGTGTTAAAAGTTATACGACAAATTGCGTGAATAATTCGATACGAATTGAGGAAAATAAATATTTGGTCTTGCCAAAATTGAAAAGAATAAAATTAAAATATCATAGAGAAATACCAAAGAATTATAGAATAAAGTCGGTAACACTAACAAACAGTAATGGAAATTACTATGTTTCCATCTTGACAGAATTTGAAAAAGAAATTCAAAAAGTGCCAAGTAATGATAAAATAATTGGACTTGATTTTTCAATGTCTGAATTATTTGTCAGCTCTGAAAACCAAAGAGCTGATTATCCAAGATATTTTAGGATGTTGGAGAAAAAATTGAAAAAATTACAAAAATCATTATCAAGAAAAGTTAAATTTTCTAAAAATTGGTATAAGCAAAAAGCGAAAATATCAAAATTGCATGAGTATATCAAAAATTGCCGAAGAGATTTTTTGCATAAATTATCGAAAAAATTGTCTGAAGATTATAATGCTGTGGTTGTTGAGGATTTGAATATGAAAGGGATGAGTCAGGCATTAAATTTTGGAAAAAGTGTAGGAGATAATGGATGGGGAATGTTTTTGAGAATGCTTGAGTATAAGTTGATGTTTTTAGGAAAACAATTTTTGAAAATAGATAAGTGGTTTCCATCGTCGAAAACTTGTAGTAAATGTGGAAATGTTAAAGAGGAACTGAAATTATCAGAAAGAAGTTATAAATGTGAGTGCTGTGGGATTGAAATTGATAGAGATTACAATGCGGCATTGAATATAAAAAACATTGGAAAATTGATGTTGGAATATTAGGGAAATAAAAAAAACAGGGCAGGGACTGTCCGAAGAGCTTGGTAAATATATTTGGCTAACAGAAGCAGATACTTCCCAAGAAGCTCCCGCTTCTAAAAGCGGGAGTAGTTCACCATATCTACTCTAATTTGATGTCTTCCACCATCATAAGGAGCACTTAAAAAATCTTTTACGATATTTTTAGCAAGTCCTTTTCCAACAATTTCAGAACCTATTGTAATAATTCTAGAGTTGTTATGTCTTCTAGTCATATATGCTGATCTTTCATCAGAAACTTCTGCTGCTATCATTCCTTTTATTTTTGTAGCAACCATAAAACTTCCTGCACCATATGCATCAAACACAATTCCTAAATTATCATCATCTGATAAAACTTCTTTTGCTACTGCATAAGTTGTATCTACAAAATCTTTATCTTCTGATTTATCAATTACATCATACCCATTTTCTAAAAGATAATTTTTGATATAATCTTTTAAACTTTTGCCGTCCGTATCAGCACCTAATATTACTTTCATCACGGTCATCTCCTTTATTTTTAATATTCTTTTTACTTTTTTTCTGTTAAGAGTATACCTCAAAAACAAAAAAACAATAGTTTTTTTGTTTGAATATTAAACATAAAATTGTTTGTTTGTTTAGTAAACAAAATTTTTTTAATACTTATTTTTTTATTTATTTTTTTCAAATTTTTATTTTTTTGGTAAACAAAATATAATTATAATTTAAATTATAAAAAAATTTTTTTGACTTGACGATTTGAATTTAAAATTTGATAAAAAAAAGCACCTCCAAACTCTTAAGTTTTTTTGGTACAATAATATATTTTTTTACTTTTTTTAAATAATTAGATTTACATATTTTTTTCAATTTTATTTAATATTTCTTTTTTTCAGTATTATTTATCACAATTCCTGTTAATTTATCCAGTGTGTAAAAATTTATAAAATCTATTTTTTTCAAATTTTTGAATCATCTGTGAGTAAATATTTTTTTCTTCTGAATTACTCAAAGCTATTTCTTGTGTATAACTTTCCTCAAATGTAGAAGTCATAATATCATTTTCTTTTATCGCATTGCAGCTAAAAAATATTTTATTAAAATTTATATTTTTTAAAATTGTATTCGCTATTTCTCCCACAAATGACCTCGTTATTTTTCTAAATTCTCCTCCAACAAGAAACACGCTAAAAGTTTCACTTTTTTTTTCAGACAAAATTTCAAAAATAGGTAAACAATTTGTCAAAACTCTAAGTGACTTAAAGTCAATTTCTTTTGCCAACAATTCAATTGTTGTCCCTGGACCAAGAAAGATTGTATCTCCTTCTTCTATAAGTTTTACAGCTTTTAGAGCTATTTCTCTCTTTTTTTCCATATTTAAAATATATTTATCTTCATGCGATAACTCCTTATATTGAGAAACATTATTACTTTTAGCGCCACCATGCGTTCTCTTTAGCACCCCAATCTCTTCCAATTCTGTAAAATCTCGTCTAACCGTCATATCAGAAACATTCAAGCACTCCACTATATCCGAAACTCTCACAGTTCCTTTCTCTTCAACTATTTTCGTTATTGCTTCCAATCTCTTATTTTTGCTTAGCATCCTAAAAACACCTTCTTTTTTTATTTAAATCCCTTGTAAAACTATATATTACTATTTTACCAAACTTTTTTAAGTTTTTAAAGTGTCAAATTTTAGAAAAATAAAAATAATATTTTTAGTACAAATAAACTTACAAAAATGTTATAATAAATACAATTATTACTATACTTATATTTAAGAAAGGATTTTTAATAAATTATAAATGAGCATATTATCAAATATTGCAGTCCCTGTTGCAAAATTAGTAAATATAAAAAAATATAAAGAAAAAAAGATTTTTTTAAATCCAAGAAGAGATACTGATTTTTTTAAATAAAAAAAATTTTTTTGATAATTCTCTAAATATAGAAGAACAATTTATAGATGGATTTCAAATGCTAACAATTTTTTAAAAAAATAATTCCAAAAATAAACATATTATATTTTTTTACACGGCGGAGCATATGTTATGAAAGCCGTTAAAGGACATAAAACTATAATTGAAACAATGGCAAAAAAATATAATTTAAAAGTCACATTCATCGACTACCCTCTTGCACCTGAAAACGATATTCAAAAAGCGCATGAAATTTTAATAAAAACATATAAAAAAATCACTTTAAAATACAAAGATGATGACTTTTTTTTATTCGGCGATTCTTCTGGCGGAGGATTAGCGCTCTCTTTTTTGCAACAATTAAAAAATATAAACGATGTCCCTTTTCCCAAAAAAACTGTTTTAATGTCCCCTTGGGTCGATGTTTCCATGTCAAATAGTAAAATCAAAGATTTTGAAAAAAAAGACCCACTTTTGCCATTAAATGGATTAATAGCGACAGGAAAGCAATTTGCAGGAAGTTTGGATACTCAAAATCCTCTAATTTCCCCAATATACGGAAATATGGACAATTTAAAAGAAATTTTTTTAATTTTTGGAACAAATGAAATTTTATACCCTGATTGCTTAAAAATTAGAAAAAAATTGCTAAAAAAACTTCAAATGGCACAAAAGTAAAGACAAAAAAATTGGAAAAAAATTTATGTCACGACTGGATTTTAGCACCACTAAAAGAAACAAAAAGTAACGATTGATGAAATATGTAATTTTTATCTAAATTCATAAATTTTAGGAGGAAATTTGAAAAAAATAATAACAATTTAAACAATTTAGAAAAACTCAATAAACAAAAGAAAAAAACGAAGAAATTTTTAAAAAAATTTATAAAATTATTAAACCAGAAATAAAAAAAGCTATTAAAGGCTACAAAAAAAGCGTGGAACAAGTCAGAAAAAAAGAAATTTTTTTGCAGAAATAGCATTTTGTATCTTAACCCCACAATCCAAAGCAAAAAAATGCTTGGAGTGCAATCACAACTTTAGTTGAAAAACAATCTTTTATATACTGGAAGTTCATCAGAAATAGTAGAATACTTAAATATTGTAAGATTCAAAAAAACAATAAATCAAAAATATTTAATAGAACTGAGAAATTTAATGACAAAAAAATAAAAAAACTTCAACCGAAAAAAATATTATCTGAAATTGGTGATACTTTGGAAAAAAAGAAAATGGATTTTTAAAAAAATATAAAGGGAATGGGATTAAAAGAAGCGAGCCATGTCTTAAGAAATCTTGGTTTTGGAGAAAATATAGCAATTTTAGATAGACATATATTGAGAAATTTGAAAGAACTAAATATCATTGACAATATTCCAAAAACAATTACTGAAAAAAAATATTATGAAATAGAAGAAAAAATGAGAAATTATTCAAAATTTTGCAAAATAGACATGGACGAATTAGATTTAGTTTTATGGTACAAAGAAGCTGGAGAAGTTTTTAAATAAAATTTTTTATTTCACACACTACCAATTCTAAGAAATATAGGATTGGAATTTTTTAATACAAAAAAATGGCGTCCCCGGTTGGACTCGAACCAACGACCCTCTGATTAACAGTCAGATGCTCTAACCAGCTGAGCTACGGAGACGCAAAAGAAAAAGTTTGGCGACTACCTATTTTCCCTAGTACGGACTAAGTATCGTAGGCGTAAGCAGACTTAACTTCCGGGTTCGAGATGTAACCGGGTGTATCCCTGCTGCAATGGTCACCAAACAAGTAATTAAATGTCAAAAGACAATGAGAAATAAATAGTAGGCAAGTAAAGATTAAAAAAGCTTAAGTAATATTAGTACTGGTCAACTGAATGCATTGCTGCACTTACATCTCCAGCCTATCGACCACATAGTCTCTATGGATACTGTGAATACTCATCTTAAAGGGGGTTTCTCGCTTAGATGCTTTCAGCGATTATCCTGACCAAACGTGACTACTCAGCCGTGCCACTGGCGTGACAACTGATACATCAGAGGTTTGTCCATCCCGGTCCTCTCGTACTAAGGACAGAACTTTTCAGTATTCAAGCGCCTGCAGTGGATAGGGACCGAACTGTCTCACGACGTTCTGAACCCAGCTCGCGTGCCTCTTTAATGGGCGAACAGCCCAACCCTTGGGACCTTCTCCAGCCCCAGGATGAGACGAGCCGACATCGAGGTGCCAAACACTTCCGTCGATATGGACTCTTGGGAAGTATCAGCCTGTTATCCCCGGGGTAGCTTTTATCCGTTGAGCGACGGCCCTTCCATGAGGGACCGCCGGATCACTAACTCCTACTTTCGTACCTGCTCGACCCGTCGGTCTTGCAGTCAAGCTCCCTTATGCGTTTGCACTCGAAGGTTGATTTCCATCCAACCTGAGGGAACCTTTGAACGCCTCCGTTACTCTTTTGGAGGCGACCGCCCCAGTCAAACTGCCCACCTAGCACTGTCTCCGCAAGCGGATTAGAATTTCGACAACATATGGTTGGTATTCCAACAGCGACTCAGAAAAGACTGACGTCTTAACTTCGAAGTCTCCCAACTATCCTATACACACATTGCCAAAACCCAATGCCAAGCTACAGTAAAGCTCCACGGGGTCTTTCCGTCCTACTGCAGGTAGCCGGTATCTTCACCGGCATTACAACTTCACCAGGTCTCCAGCCAAGACAGCTCTCAAATCATTTCACCATTCGTGCAGGTCGGAACTTACCCGACAAGGAATTTCGCTACCTTAGGACCGTTATAGTTACGGCCGCCGTTCACCGGGGCTTCAAATTGGAGCTCTCACTCCTCCTCTTAACCTTCCGGCACTGGGCAGGTGTCAGCCCATATACGTCGCCTTTCAGCTTAGCATAGACCTGTGTTTTTGGTAAACAGTTGCTTGAGACTCTTCACTGCGGCCTGTTTCCCCTGGGAGTGTTTCTCTCTTTAGGTATATCAGGCACCCCTTCTCCCGAAGTTACGGGGCTATTTTGCAGAGTTCCTTAGCTAGAGTTATCCTGTCGGCCTTAAGTTTCTCACTCTGTCCACCTGTGTCGGTTTAGGGTACGGGCACTAACGAGTCTTGTTAGAAGTTTTTCTTGGCAGTGTAGGATCTGTGACTTATGCAAAAGCACTTACCCATCAGGTCTCACCTATAGACACGCGGATTTACCTGCGTGTCCAAGCTACGCCCTTAGAAAGGCTAATCCGACAGCCTTCTCACATACCTTACTGCGTCACTCCATCACTCAAACGACTGATAGTGGTATAGGAATATTAACCTATTTACCATTCGCAATCACATCTCTGCTTACGCTTAGGTCCCGACTTCCCCGGGGCGGACGAACCTTCCCCCGGAAACCTTGGACTTCCGGCCGGAGGGATTCTCACCCTCCTTCTCGCTACTCATTCCTGCATTCTCGCTTCTGATGTCTCCAGCCGGCCTTACAGCCGGCCTTCATAGACCTACAGAACGCTCTCCTACCAAGCGGCAAAACCGCTTCCACAGCTTCGGTTTATGTCTTTAGCCCCGTTACATCTTCGGCGCAGATACTCTCGACCAGTGAGCTATTACGCACTCTTTTAAGGAATGGCTGCTTCTAAGCCAACCTCCTGGTTGTCTGTGAATATCCACCTCCTTTCCCACTTAGACATAATTAGAGACCTTAGCTGGTGGTCTGGGCTGTTTCCCTTTTGTCCGTGGACCTTATCATCCACGGACTCACTCCGAATCAGTAATAAATGGTATTCGTAGTTTGCTTGATTTCGGTAAGCAATATGCCCCCTAGATCATACAGTGCTCTACCCCCAGATATCTAAAATTCAGGCTGCACCTAAATGCATTTCGGAGAGAACGGGCTATTTCCTAGTTCGATTGGCTTTTCACCCCTAGACCTATCTCATCTCCCAACTTTTCAACGGCGGTGAGTTCGGCCCTCCACTGAGTCTTACCTCAGCTTCAGCCTGGACAGGCCTAGATCACTAGGTTTCGCGTCTATGACTAGCGACTGAGACGCCCTATTAAGACTTGGTTTCCCTTCGGCTTCATTAATTAACCTTGCCACTAATCATAACTCGCAGGATGATTAACCAAAATCCACGCAGTCACCCCGAAGGGCTCCTACCGTTTGTAAGCACACGGTTTCAAATTCTATTTCACTCCCTTGCACAGGGTTCTTTTCACCTTTCCCTCACGGTACTCTTCACTATCGGTCAATAACAGTATTTAGCCTTGCGTGATATGGTCCACGCGGATTCACGCCAAATTCCTCGTGCTTGACGCTACTCGGGAGTTTCAAGTCATAGCATAGCATATACGTGATACAGGACTATCACCTTCTATGGTTCAGCTTTCCATCTGATTCTACTTACTGCTAGACTACTTAGACATTATGGCATCAGTCGTATGAAATCCCACAACCCCGTACCGGCAACGCTGCCAGCTTGGCACCGGTACGGTTTAGGCTTATCCCAGTTCGCTCGCCGCTACTTAGGGAATCGTTTTTACTTTCTTTTCCTCCTGTTACTTAGATGTTTCAGTTCGCAGGCTTACCACTTTCGTGCATACTCTTCAAGTATGCGGGTTGCCCCATTCGGAGATTCAGGTGTCATTGATTATGTGCATCTCGACCTGACTTATCGCAGCTTATCACGTCCTTCATCGGCTGTTATTACCTAGGCATCCTCCGTGTGCCCTTAATTAGCTTTTTTTTATTAACAGAATAATCTATTTTGTTGTAATCTTTTACCTACTATTCATTTCCCATTGTCCTTAAAATTGGTGGAGATAAGCGGGTTCGAACCGCTGACCTCTGCCTTGCAAGGGCAGCGCTCTCCCAACTGAGCTATATCCCCAAACAAGAATGGTGGGCATGGCTGGACTCGAACCAGCGACCCCTGCGTTATCAGCACAGTGCTCTAACCACCTGAGCTACACGCCCAAAACTAAAGAAGAAGAAGTGTAAGAAAAACTCTCCTTAGAAAGGAGGTGATCCATCCGCACCTTCCGGTACGGATACCTTGTTACGACTTCACCCCAATCACTATTCACACCTTAGATACCTTCTTCCGAAAGGTTAGACCGGCAGCTTCAGGTGCAAACAACTCTCGTGGTGTGACGGGCGGTGTGTACAAGACCCGAGAACGTATTCACCGCGGCATTGCTGATCCGCGATTACTAGCGATTCCAACTTCATGAAGTCGAGTTGCAGACTTCAATCCGAACTTGGACTGGCTTTAGAGGTTAGCTAAGCATTGCTGCATTGCGGCTCTCTGTACCAGCCATTGTAGCACGTGTGTAGCCCAGATCATAAGGGGCATGATGACTTGACGTCATCCCCACCTTCCTCCTGCTCTTCGCAGGCAGTCTCGCTAGAGTCCCCAACTTAATGATGGCAACTAGCGATAGGGGTTGCGCTCGTTGCGGGACTTAACCCAACATCTCACGACACGAGCTGTCGACAGCCATGCACCACCTGTCACTCGGTTCCCGAGGGCACGGTGATGTTTCCATCACCTTCCGAGGATGTCAAGATCTGGTAAGGTTCCTCGCGTTGCGTCGAATTAAACCACATGCTCCACCGCTTGTGCGGGTCCCCGTCAATTCCTTTGAGTTTCAGCCTTGCGGCCGTACTCCCCAGGCGGATTACTTATCGCATTAACTTCGGCACGGACACTCTTCATGCCCACACCCAGTAATCATCGTTTACAGCTAGGACTACCAGGGTATCTAATCCTGTTCGCTCCCCTAGCTTTCGCACTTCAGCGTCAGTTATCGTCCAGTGAACTATCTTCATCATCGGCATTCCTACACATATCTACGAATTTCACCTCTACTCGTGTAGTTCCGTCCACCTCTCCAATACTCTAGCCAGGTAGTTTCCAAGGCAAGCTGCTGGTTGAGCCGGCAGTTTTCACCTCGGACTTATCTGGCCGCCTAGATGCCCTTTATGCCCAATAATTCCGGATAACGCTCGCGACATACGTATTACCGCGGCTGCTGGCACGTATTTAGCCGTCGCTTCTTCTGCAGGTACAGTCACTTTCTTCCTCCCTGCTGAAAGCACTTTACGATCCGAAAACCTTCTTCGTGCACACAGAATTGCTGGATCAGGGTTGCCCCCATTGTCCAATATTCCCCACTGCTGCCTCCCGTAGGAGTAAGGGCCGTATCTCAGTCCCCTTGTGGCCGTCCACCCTCTCAGGCCGGCTACCTATCATCGCCTTGGTAAGCCGTTACCTTACCAACTAGCTAATAGGACGCAAAGCTCTCAAATGGCATCTCTTTTCATAAACTCACTATGCAGCAAGTTCATAATATCTGGTCTTATCAGCCGTTTCCAGCTGTTATCCCAGTCCATTCGGCAAGTTCTTTACGCGTTACTCACCCGTCCGCCATGGTTTCACGGTGCAAGCACCGCTTCCCCATCGACTTGCATGTGTTAAGCATTCTGTCAGCGTTCATCCTGAGCCAGGATCAAACTCTTCATTCAATAATATATTTCTATATCTTTTTTTCACCTTTTATTCATTGACGAGATTTATTGCTAAATCTTGACTTGCTTTTTATCTATCACACTACTTTTTCTTCTTCTTTTTTCATTGTTCTTGGTGTCGACTCTTTTCTTATCGACGAAATATATTATATCAAAAAAAAATTTTTGTTGTCAACACTTTTTTTGAAAAATTTTTTTGCTTTTTTTGATTTCTTATTTTTTTGATAACTTCTTTTCTAGGTTTTTTTAATTCTTTTTATTTAATTTATTTATTTTTGTTGAATTTTTTTATTATTTTTTAAAAAGTAATTCTCTTGGAAATATTTTACTTGATAAAATTGAAAATTTGTTTAAATATCCTGGAACTATAATTTTTTTCCCCTTTTTAAAATCTCTAAAAGCTATTTTTGCAACTTTTTTGGCGGACATTGTTTTTATCTTGTTGCTCCATTTTTTTACTTCTGACATTTTTTCAAATTCTGTAATTGTCGGTCCTGGACAAAGTGTGGAAACTTTTATATTAGTATTTTTTTAATTCATATCTAATTCCTTCACTAAAAAGATAGCACAAAACTTTTTACTTGCATAATAGGTTGACATTAAAGGCCCTGCCTGGTTGAAATGCTGCTGTTGAAGCAACATTTAAAATTGCACCTTCTTTCTGTGTTTTTTTATTTTTATTTAAAAAAATATTTTTGTGAGTTTAACAATTGCTATCATATTTAAATTTAACATTTTTTTCTATCTTTTTTTCATCTCTTCTTGCGATAATTCCAAAAAAATTTCCATAAACTCCCATTCCTGCGTTATTTATTAAAAATATCTATTTTTTATATTTTTCATTTTTTTAACAAAAGAAACAATTTTTTTCTGGCGATTCACTTACAGAAAGATCCATTTTTATAATTTTTTTATTTGAATTTTTGAAATTTTTTTCAATTTCACTTTTTTTAACCGTTTTTAATTTTTTTCAATTCTTCTAGCAACTAAAAACCAAATCATAATTATTTTTTTGCATAAATTTTTGCCAACTCATAGCCAATTCCACTACTTGCTCCTGTTATTAAAACTGTTTCCATATATTTCCCCTCAATTGATGTAAACTACTCCCACTTATAGAAGTTTGAGACTTCTTGCTATCTTTTTTTAAAAATAAATATCTACATTATCTGTTTCCAAAATCAAATTTTTTTCTATTTTATTTTTTATGTCCTCATAAAAATCTATGAAACACTTTTCAAAATTATTTAAATTATTTTTTTCATTTAATTCTTTTAACTTATTTTTACATTCTATTCCTAAGTTATTATTTTTCAAAATATCTTTTACTCCATCATTTATCAAAAGCACTTCATTTATTGAAATTCTTCCACTATGTCCATTGTTACAATCGCTACATCCAGTGCCACTGCATTTTTGACATTTTTTTGACACCAATCTTTGACCAACCACACCTATCAAAGAATCTAATATCAAATATTTGGGAATTCCCATATCCACTAATCTTACAATTGTCGAAACAGCATCATTTGTATGAATTGTAGAAATGACTAAATGTCCAGTTAATGCAGCTCTTACCGCAATTTCTGCCGTCACTTCATCTCGAATTTCTGAAATAACTATGACATCTGGATCATTTCTCAAAGTTGCCTTTAAAACTTCTGCAAAAGTTACTCCAATTTCATTGTTTATCTGAACTTGCACTATTCCGTTTATTTTAATTTCTACAGGATCTTCCACAGTTATTATTTTTCTTTTTCCGTCATTGATTTTATTTATCATTGATTGAAGTGTAGTTGATTTTCCAGAACCAGTCGGACCACTCACTAAAACAAGTCCATGTTTTCTTTTCAAAATTTTTTTTAAAAGTTTTATGCTTTCTGGAAAAAATCCCAAAGTTTCCAATTTCACATTTTCTAAATAATTTTCTAAAATTCTAAGAACAACACTTTCACCGTAAAAAGTTGGCATATATGCAGCTCTTATATCATATCTCTTGTCTCTTAGTGAAATTGAAAAAAACTGCCATCCTGCGGCTTCCTTTTTTTCTGCAACATTCATCTGTGACAATATTTTTTTATTCTGGAAATTATTTCCACAATATTTTTTTCCAATAAATTTTTTTGCTTATATTTTTTTGTATAAATTTGAGCTTTCTCTGAGATATCCGTCTTTTTCGGTATTTTATTTCCATTCCCTCAACATTGTCATATTTTTATGTGAATATCACTTGCATTTTCAAAAAAATTCCAATCTTTAAAATTTCGTTCACATAAGAAATGACACTTTTTGAAATTATATTATTTTTTTATTTTTCCATAAAGTTCCCCCAAACCCTTTTTATTAATATATTTCTTTTTTTATATTTCTTCTTAACTGCTTTTTCCGTTTTTTTAACTTCTTCCAAAACAGTTTCTGTCTGTTTTTTCAGCGTCTTAAATAACCCTTTTTTTATCAAATTGTACCATTTTAATGTTGCAACTTGTGTATCAATTCCTTTTATTGTTTCATTTAGCTGCAACTTAAAAAAGTCTATTTCTTCGTAAGAAAATTTTACATCTTTTGTCTTTTTCTTTTTTTATTTTTCTTTTGTAATTTTTCACTTCTTTTTTTCCAAATAATTAAAAAAAACTAAAAAGATTTGGTAATTGTTTTTTTCATATTGTGCCATCGCCTTTTTTTCATTTCTTCAATCATTTTTGAAACATAACCTCTCGACATTTTCGAAAAAGTTACAGTCACTCTTCTTTTTCCTTTTCCAATTTTTTGAACTAATTGCTGCATTTTAAATTGTGCTTTTTGATTAATCAAATCCATGTTGCTCACAGAATTAGGATTCATCACTTTTGCCATATTCTCTCCTTTTATTTTATTAAAATTCTAATTTAAAACTTTAATTAACAATCAAAATTTTTTTCTATTTCTTTAAATAAAATATTTCCTTGCCTAAGCAAAGTCAATTTCCCATCTTCATATTTTATAATTGTTGATGGCTTTCCTGTCAAATTTTCATTTTTTTTGTCAAAAACTACCGCATCTGATTTTTTTTGTATTTCCAAATCCAAATCCGAAATTTGAGAAACAGCACTTTTTCCAGAAATATTTGCACTTGTCGTAAGTAAAATTCCTCCAGCTTTTTCAATTAATTCCAAAGCCAGTTTATTTTTAGGAATTCTTATACCAATAGTTTCCATTTGTGCATCAAATTTATGTGTAAAATTTTTATTTGCACGAAAAATAACTGTCAGTTCTCCTGGCCAATATTTTTCCAATATTTTATTTATTTTTTTGACATATTTTCACAAGACTCCTGTACCAAATCTTTTTAATATTTTTTTATCACTAATTAGTGCAATTATTTTTTTACTAAAAATCTCTTTTTTTATTTTATAAATTTTTTTCAACAGGCTCTTTTTTTGCGGAAGAGCTCCGATTCCATAGACCGTGTCAGTTGGAAATACAACAACTCCTCCATTTTTTATAACTTGTATGATATTTTCTTGAATTATATTTTTTTTAATTTTTTTACTTTCTTCCATAACTTATTTTTTTTCTACAGACTCCACTGGCATTTCAAATAAATCACTGATCGCTTTACTTATCGCTATTCTCTTAATTGTTTCCGCAAACATTTTACTTGTTGTAAGTATTCTTAATTTATCAAATTTCTTATCTTCAGGAAGTTCAATACTATCTGTTATAACAACTTCTGTAAATGCTGATTCTTTCAATCTCTCAACTGCAGGTCCTGAAAATACTGCGTGAGTTGCACATCCATAAACTTCTGTCGCTCCTTTATCTATCAATGCTTGAGCCGCATTACAAATTGTTCCCGCTGTATCAATCATATCGTCAATTAAAATTGCTTTTTTACCTTTTACATCTCCAATTATATTCATAACTTCTGACACATTTGCTTTTGCTCTTCTTTTATCAATTATTGCAAGTGGTGTATGTAGCCAGTTTGCTAGACCTCTAGCTCTTTTTACTCCTCCCACATCAGGTGAAACTACAACTGTATCTTCTGGACTAAATCCATATTTTATAAAATGTTTTGCCAAAATTGGAAGTGCTTCCATATGGTCAACTGGAATGTCAAAAAATCCTTGAATTTGTCTTGCGTGTAAATCCATTGTAATAACTCTTGTTGCTCCTGCAACTGTAAGTAGATTTGCCACTAATTTTGATGTAATTGGCTCTCTTGGACTTGCTTTTCTATCTTGTCTAGCATATCCGTAATAAGGCATAACTGCTATGATTTCTCTAGCTGAAGCTCTTTTTAGTGCGTCAATAAATATTAAAAGTTCCATCAAACTTTCGTTTACTGGTTTTGAAGTTGATTGTACAACAAACACTTTACAACCTCTCACACTTTCATTTGATTTTACAAAAGTTTCTCCATCTGCAAATTTTACGATTTGAACTGAAGATAATTTCATATCCAAATAATTTGCTATTTTTTCAGCCAGTTTTTTACTTGAAGAACCCGCAAAGATTCTCATTTTCTCTTTGTCCTTCGTCGATAATGTTATCATTTTTTTCTCCTTCTTTCTTTTTTTTTGCTATAAAATTATTTTTTTTCTTTATTTACTTGTCTTGCTCTTCCAAACGCCAACATTTTATTTGGAACATCTTTTGTAATTACCGAACCTGCTGCTGTGAATACCTCATTTCCCATTGTAACAGGTGCTACAATTATCGAATTACTTCCAATAAATGAACCACTTCCAATAATTGTCTTATGTTTATTTTTTCCATCATAATTGCAAGTTATTGTTCCTGCGCCAATATTTGTATCTTCTCCGACTTGTGCATCTCCGATATAAGTTAAATGTCCAGATTTTACTCCTTTTTCAAGTGTCGCATTTTTAATTTCAACAAAATTTCCGACATGAACTGTTTCTTTTAAATGCGCTTTTGGTCTTAGATGTGCAAAAGGACCAATTGTTGCACTTTTTTCAACTACTGCACTCTCGATAACCGAACTTTCTATTCTCACATTATCTCCAATTGAAGAGTTTTCAATTCTTGTATTTGACAAAATTTCACAATTTTTTCCAATTTTTGTATTTCCTTGAATTACAACATTCGGATAAATTACAGTATCTTCGCCTATTTGTACTTCTTGTTCTATATATGTTGTTTTTGGATCAATTAAAATTACTCCGTTATCCATCAACTCAATATTTTTTCTCATTTTTAAAATTTCATTTGCCTGTGCAAGTTGAACTTTTGAATTTACTCCTAAAATTTCACTTTCGTCATCAATTATAAAACTATCCACATTGTAGTTTTCACTTGTCAAGATTTTTATAGCATCTGTCAAATAATATTCACCTTTTGGAATTATTATTATCAATTTTTTTGTATTGCATAAATTAGACTTTCATATTTGAAAATATAGACTCCTGTGTTTATTTCGTCTATTAATTTTTTTCTTCATTTGTAGCTTCTTTTTCTTCCACAATATTTGCAATTTTTTTCCATTTTCTTTAATAATTCTTCCGTATCCAAATGGATTTTTTTACTTTACATGAAAGAACAACGCAGTCCAAATTTTTTTCTTCAAATACTTTTTTTAAATTTTTTAGCGTTTCTTCTTTTAACAGTGGCGTATCACCACAAGTTATTAAAACATCTTCTTTATATTTTTCGATTTTATCTTTCGCTATTAAAATCGCATGTCCTGTTCCAAGCTGTTCTTCTTGAGTTACATATTCTATATCTTTCATTTCTTTTAGTACAACTTCTTTTTTGTGACCCAGAATGAAAATATTTTTTGTAATCCCTGCATTTTCAATGACTTCGGTAACCAATTTTAACATTGGTTTTCCGTTTACTTTGTGCAAAACTTTTGGAATCGAAGACTTCATTCTTGTCCCTTTTCCAGCTGCCAAAATAACTGATAACATTTTTTTCCTCCTAAATTTCTAATATCTTATAAATATTTTTTTCTTTTTTTAATTATAACAATTTTTTTATTTAATTCAAATTTTTTTCAAAAAAACTTCAAAAATATAAAAAAATATGTTATAATGCTTTAATTAGCTAGAAATTTTTAAAATATTTTTTGATCATTTTTACAAAAATTTGTTGCATTTTTTTAATAATTTTACAATAATATAAAATAAATAAAAAAATTAAGGAAAATATTTTTATTATATAATGATTACTAATTCAAATATTTTATTTTTAGCAAAACAATTTTACAAAAGGGATAAAAATGAAAAAAAGACTGGATTTATTACTTGTTGAGAAAAATTTTTTTGAAACAAGAGAAAAAGCCAAAAGAGAAATTATGGCAGGAAATGTCATTGTCAATGAACAAAGCGTGACAAAAGCTGGGACGATGTTCAAAGATACAGATGAATTAAATATAAGAATTAAAGACAAACTAAAATATGTAAGCCGTGGCGGATTAAAATTAGAAAAAGCTATAAAAATATGGAATTTGGACTTTAAGGACAAACTTGTTTTGGACATTGGAGCTTCAACTGGCGGATTTACCGACTGTTCTTTGCAAAATGGTGCAAAACTGGTATTTAGCGTGGATGTTGGAAAAAATCAGCTGGATTGGAAATTAAGAAATAACGAAAAAGTTGTCTCAATGGAAGAGATGCACATAAAAGATTTAAAAGAAAGCGATTTAAAAGGTAAAAAAGTCGATTTTATCGTGATTGATGTGTCTTTTATTTCTCTTACAAAAGTCATACCATATTTCAAAAAATTTCTTTCAGAAAATGGAAAAATTATTATGCTTATAAAACCGCAATTTGAAGTGGGAAGAGAGAAAATTGGAAAAAACGGTGTTGTGGAAAACGAAGAATATCACGACGAAGCAATAAAAAAAATAATTTCTTTTTCTAAAGAATGCGGATACTCATTGGTTGGAGTTGAAGATTCACCAATAAAAGGGACAAAAGGAAATAAAGAATTTTTGATTTATTTAAAAAATTTAAAAATTTAAAAATAATTAACTAGTTTATAAAATTTATTTTTTTATATAAAAAATTTTAGGAGGAAAAATGAAAAAAAATAAAATATTAAAAGTTGTTCTTGGAGTGGCACTTGTAAGTTTACCACTAGCTGCTGCCACTGCGATTAAAACAGGTCAAATTGATAGATCAAATGACGCAAGTATTGCAAAAGATCAGACAGAACTTAACAGAATTGTGGATGTTATTAACATTGTTGAAAAAAGATTTGTTGGAAAAGAAGCTACACCTAGTAAAAAAGACCTTTATGAAGGAGCAGTTGCTGGAATTATCGGAAAATTAAACGATCCTTATTCTGAATATCTGTCATCTGATGACTTAAAAGATTTTTCTGAAGATATGGATGGAGAATATGTTGGGGTTGGAATGACCATCAGCAAGAAAAAAGGAGAAGCACTAGAAGTTTTGGATCCATTTATCGGAAGTCCAGCTGAAAAAGTTGGAATAAAACCAAAAGATAAAATTACAAAAGTTGACGGAAAAGATATTTTGCCACTGACTGCAAATGAAACAGTGAAATTACTAAAAGGAAAAGAAAATTCAAAAGTCGAAGTTGAAGTGACAAGAGCTGGAAAAAAAGAGCCATTTAAAGTTACTATGACAAGATCTAAAATTAAACTTGAAATGGTTGAGAGTAAAATGCTTGACAACAAAATCGGTTATGTAAGTTTAATTAGATTTGGAAACAATGTTGGACACGAAGTTGAAAAAGCTATCAAAAACTTACAAAGTCAAGGAATGAAAGGTTTAATTTTTGACTTGAGATCTAATCCAGGTGGAAGTTTGACTGAAGCTCAAGATATTACTTCACTTTTTGTAAAAGAAAACTTAATTGTATATCTAAAAGATAAAAATGGTTCTCAAAAGAATTACAACAGAACACTAAACTATTTAGGAGATTTTCCACTAATTGTACTTACAAATAAAAATAGTGCTTCTGCTTCAGAAATTGTTACAGGTGCGCTAAAAGATTACAAACGAGCTACAATTGTTGGAGATAAAACTTTTGGAAAAGGAATTGTGCAACAAGTTATACCGCTTCCAGCAACAAACGATGCGATAAAACTTACTATTGCTCAATATTTCACACCTAAAGGAAATTACATTCACGAAAAAGGAATTGAACCTGATATAAAAATTGATATGGAAGAATTGCTTACACTAAAAGGTTACACAAACGAAAGTGAACAGGCGAAAAAAAATCGTGAAAAAGAAATCGAAGAAATAATTAAAAAAGACAAAGGTGACGCTGAAGCTAAAAAAATAATTTCAGCTGGAGATGTTCAATTAAAAAGAGCAATTGAAGAAATGAATAAAAAAATTAAAAAAAATAAAAAAATTTTAAAAAAAACAAAAGAAAAAAATTAAATATTAAAAAAAATAAATAAAATAAAAAAAGAAAAACAAAAAAAGGAAGTAAAAATTATGTTTTTATGTTGTTGGTACACCAATTGGAAATTTAGAAGATTTGACTTTTCGAGCTAAAAAAGTGTTAGAAGAAGTCGATTATATCTTTGCTGAAGATACGAGAGTTACAAAAAGACTGCTTTCACATTATGAAATAGAAAAAACGGTGTACCAATATCATGAACACAATAAGTTACACCAAATTCAAAATGTAATAAATTTATTAAAAGACAATAAAAATATTGCATTAGTTACTGATGCTGGAACTCCTTGCATTTCAGACCCTGGTTTTGAGTTAGTAAATGAAATTTTAAAAAATGACTTAAAAGTTGTGGGAATTCCAGGAGCTTCTTCAATTGTGACAGGAGCAAGTATTTCAGGCCTTGATATGAGAAGAATGGCTTATGAAGGATTTTTGCCGAAAAAAAAGGGAAGACAGACACTTTTTAATAAATTAAAAGATGAAGAGCGGACAATTGTCATTTTGGAATCACCAAATAGGATTTTAAAGACATTAAAAGATGTTAGAGAATATTTAGGTGAAAGATATGTTGTCATAACGAGAGAGCTTACAAAAATTTATGAAGAAATTATTAGAGGAAATGTTTCACAAATTATTGAAAAATTAGAAGAAAAGCCAATAAAAGGTGAAATTGTCTTGTTTATTCGAGCAATTAACGACGACGGAATTTATTTTTAAAAAAATAAAGATAAATAAAAAAATTAAATACAAATTTTAAAAATTTTTTTGCATTTTTACTTTTTTTCATATATGCTCAAATCTGCTTTTTTTGAGTATATAATAAAATTATTTATTTTACTTTAAATAATTTTATTATATAAATTTAAAAAAATTGGAGAAAAAAATGAATATAAACTGGTATCCAGGACATATGAAAAAAACAAAAAGATTTGATAGTTGAAAATCTTAAATTGGTTGATATCGTGATAGAAATTTTTAGATGCTAGAATTCCTATTGCAAGTAAAAATCTCGATATTTCAAAAACTTGCCAAAAAAATAAAGAAAAGATTATTATTTTTAAACAAAGTCGATTTGATTGACACAAAAGAATTAAAAAAGTGGGAAAACTATTTTATTTCTAATGACCTTTCAGAATATTTTGTAGCTTTGAGCTGCGAAAAAGGGACAAATTTTGGCGAACTGAGAAAAATTATTAATAAAATTTATGAAGCTAAACTTGAAAAGATGAAAAAAAAGGGACTTAGAAAAACTGTCGTTCGAGCAATGATAGTTGGAATTCCAAATGTCGGAAAATCACGATTTATAAATAAATTTGTAAACAAAAACAAAGCTCGTGTCGGAAATACTCCAGGTTTTACTCGTGGAAAACAATGGATAAGAATTGATGAAAAATTGGAACTTTTGGATACGCCAGGAGTTTTGTGGCCAAAATTTGAAGACGAAAATGTGGCTTATAATCTTGCAATTACTGGTTCAATTAAAGATAATGTGCTTCCAATAGAGCAAGTTACATTAAAAATTTTTGGAAAAAAATTAAAAAAAATTAAATAAAATTGAAAATTTGATAAAGTCGTATAATTTGGAAAAAAATATTTTTGAAAAATACTAATATTTATGAGATGGAAAATCACGAAATTTTGGGTATTTTGGAAACTAGGCTTGGAATTTCAAAAGCTGATGAACACGATTACAGCATTGTTTCTAAACGACTTTTAAAGGATTATCGAATGGGAAAAATAGGGAAATTTTTCTTGGAAGAATTTTAAATTTTTATTTAAAAAATAAAAAATAAAAGGAGTAAAGTTTATGAGAGTAGGTATATTTACTGATACATACAGACCGCAAGTGAACGGAGTTGTAAGCTCAATTACAACTCTTGAAAAAGAGCTTAGAAAAAAAGGACATAAAGTTTATATCATAACGACAACTGATCCCGAGGCAAAAGAAGTTGAACCCAATGTTTTAAGAATTCCAAGCATAGAGTTTAAACCTGCGCCACAATATAGATTAGGACTTGTCTATTCTGCAAAGATTATAAAAAAAATAAGCAAATTGGATCTTGATGTAATTCATTGCCAAACAGAATGGGGAGTTGGAACATTTGCAAGATTTGTTGCAACAAAACTTGAAATTCCATTAATTCACACTTATCACACCTTGTATGAATATTACGGACATTACATTTTTGGAAATCACTTAAAAAATCAACGAAAAAAAGTGGCAGCTGCGATAAGTAAATTTTACTGTGAAAGATGTAACGAGTTAATTGTTCCTACAAGAAAAGTTGCTGTAATACTTAAATCTTATGGAATAAAAAAAGAGCCAAATATAATTCCAACTGGAATTTATGTCGATAAATTTTATCGTGAAAATTACACTGATGAAGACAGAGAATTTATAAGAGAAAGTTTTGGAGTTGAAAAAGACGACTTTTTGTGTGTCTATGTCGGAAGAGTGGCGCAAGAAAAAAGTATTGATGTGCTAATCGACATGTTTTCTAAAATTGCCGATCCAAAATGTAAATTTATGATTGTTGGAAAAAGTTACGGAGATACAGGCGATAAGTTAAAAGAACAAGCTAAAAAACTTGGAATTTTAGACAGAGTTATTTTCGTGGGAGAGGTTCCGCATGAAAAAGTTGCGATTTATTATCAAATTGGAGAAGTTTTTTTAAATGCGAGTATTTCAGAAACGCAAGGACTTACATTTGTCGAAGCTATGGTAGCAAAAGTACCTGTCAATGCAAGATACGACTTAAATTTGGAAGATTTACTTGTGGAAAACGAAGCTGGGCTTGTTTACAGAAATGAAGAAGAATTTATTAAAAATATAAAAAAATTAAAAGAAGATACAGAATTTAGAAAAAAAATGATAGAAAAAGCTTTTACAGTTTCTATGGATTATACAGCCGAAAATTTTGGAAACCGTGTGGAAGCACTTTATAAAAAAACGATAGAGGAGTATGATAGTAGTGAAAGTTTTACTTTATTCAGAGGGGAAAAATTCATTCAGCAAATCAGGCGTTGGGCAAGCCCTAAATCATCAGATAGAAGCCCTTGGAGAAAATGATGTCGAAGTTACATTAAATAAAGAGGATAGCTATGATTTAGTTCATATAAATACAATTGGAATAAAGTCTTATGAGATGTTAAAAGAAGCAAAAAAATTAAATAAACCTGTTATTTTTCATACTCATACAACTTATGAAGATTTTCGTGGAAGTATAAAAGGTAGTTATTTTCTGTCGCCAATAATAAAATTTTGGGCAAAAAAATTATACAATGCTGCCGATTATTTAATTTCTCCGTCAGAATATACCAAAAATTTGATAAAGTCTAAATATTTGGAAGAAGACAAAGAAATAAGAGTTATTTCAAATGGTGTAAATACAAAAAAATTTAAAAAAAGTGAAGAATTAAAGAAAAAATTTTTAGACGAATATAAAAATATTTATGACATAAAAAAACCGCTTATAATCACAGCAGGACTCCCTTTTGAGCGAAAAGGAATAAGAGATTTTGTAGAAATTGTAAATAAATGCAGCGATTATCAGTTTTTATGGTTTGGCTCGTCAAGTGTAAAATCAATGCTTCCAAAAAGAATTCAAGATATAATTGAAAATCCGCCCAAAAATTTGATTTTTCCAGGATATGTAGAAAAAGACATCTTAATTGGTGCTTTTAGTGCAGCAAAAGCATTTTTATTCACAACCTATGAAGAAAATGAAGGGATTGTCGTACTTGAAACTTTTTCAGCAGAACTTCCTTTGGTTGTAAGGGACATTCCCGTTTACAATGATTGGATTGAAGACGGCAAAAGTTGTTTTAAAGCTAAGGATAACGAAGAATTCTGTAAAAAAATAAAAAATATTGTGGAAAATAAAGTTGAAAATTTGGACGATATTATTAAAAATGCACATAATGTAGCTTGTGAGAGAGATTTAAAAATTATTGGAGCAAAATATAAAAAATATTATGAAGATGTGTTAAATAATTTTAAATAAAAATTTATAAAAAAAAAGAAACTCTTAAATTTAAAGCAGTTTCTTTTTTTATTAACTATTTATTTTTTTCAAAAGTTTTTCATTTCTTCACCAATAAAATAATTTATCATATCCCTGTAAATCAATTCCACAACATCTGGACTGCAATCATAAATTTTAGCCTTTTCCCTGACCTTTTTTATTATTTTCTCTACTCTATCAGCTGCTTTTACATCTGTTTTTGACTTTTTAAAATTGCTGCCTGTCTTACATAATCTGAACGCTCTGCAATTAATTTTATAATTTTATCATCTATACTATCGATATTTTCTCTTACTTCTTCCAAACTATTGCATTTCATAATATTATCTCCAAAATTTTAAAATTTAAAACGCCCAATTTCCTTTTCTAAATACAGGAACTCTAGTTCCATCTTCCAAAATTCCGTCAATATCCATTTCAGCATCACCAATCATAAAATCGACATGTGAAATTGATTGATTAATATGAGCTTTTATTAATTCTTCTTCTGTCATTTTTGTTCCATTTTTTACATTAGTCGGGTATGCAGCACCTAATGCTAAGTGGTTTGAGGCATTTTCGTCAAATAATGTTTGATAATAAAGAAATCCTGAATTTGAAATAGGCGAATCATTTGGCACAAGAGCAACTTCTCCTATTCTTCTCGAACCTTCATCAGTATCAAGCAACTGTTTCAAAATGTCGTAACCTTCTTCTGCTTCAAAATCTACAACTTTTCCATCTTTAAAAGTCAATTTGAATTTGTCAATAATGTTTCCTTGATACGAAAGTGGTTTTTTATTAGAAACATAACCATCTACACGATCTCGGTCTCCAGCTGTAAACACTTCCTCTGTCGGCATATTAGGCAAGAAATCAGCTCCTTTCGCATTAACACTTCCAGCTGCCACCCAAATATGATTTTTAGGAAGCCCAACTGTCAAATCAGTTCCTTTAGAAGTATAGTGAAGTGCCACGAAATTTTTGCTATTCAAAAATTCAGCTTTTTCATTCAAATTATTTCTATGTTCTTCCCAAGCCTTAACTGGATCAGCTTTATCAACTCTTACAGTTTTCAATATTGCATCAAGCAATTTTTCCTGTGCAACATCGGTATCTGTTTCGTCTGGGAATACAACTTTTGCCCAATCTGCTGAAGGATAACTTGCAATCGTCCATGAATTTACATCTGTCATAATACATGTTCTGTAATGTTTGTAGGCTTCTCCCGCATTTTTTGCCAATGCTCCTAATTTTTCTGGATCAATTCCTGCAAATAAATTTGGAGAACTACTTAAAATGTGGATAAACACTACATTATTATCAAGATAATCATTTCTCTCGTCAATCGCCCATTGAGGAATGTGAGAATAATCTTCTTTTGACTGGTATTCAGCATGAAGTCTCGACAATTTATCATCTGTCAATTTAACATGAACATCACTCCCCCCCATTCTATAAGCCAATTCCGTAACTTTGTAAACCAATGGCAACGCATCAGTCGTACAATTTACCCAAACTTTCTGTCCTTTTTGAACATTTGCTCCAATTTTTACGATTACTTCTGCATATTTATTTAATTTTTCTTCAAAGTTGTTCATTTTATAGCTCCTTTCGATATTTTTTAAATAAATTAATCTTTAAATCCATTTGGATTTTTCTTTTGCCAATTCCAAGAATCACGGCACATATCTTCAATTGTATATTTTGCTTCCCAATTCAATAATTTTTTAGCTTTTGAAGCATCTGCATAACAAACTGCAATATCTCCAGCTCTTCTTCCGTCAATTACATAAGGAATTTCTTTTTCCAACAGCTTTTTTTCAAAAATTACTTAAAATTTCAAGAACGCTGTAACCTTTTTTTCGCTTCCTAAATTTATCGCATCAAAACCAAGATTTTCATTATTAAATAAATAATTTAATGCTGCTGAATGTCCTGCCGCCAAATCATTTACATGAATAAAATCTCTTATGCAAGTTCCATCTGGAGTATCATAATCATTTCCAAAAAAATATGTAATTTTTTTCCAATTTTTCCAACTGCAACTTGAGTTATATAAGGTGAAAGATTATTTTGGAATTCCATTTGGATCTTCTCCAATTCTTCCGCTTTCATGAGCACCTAATGGATTGAAATATCTAAGAGCAATTATATTCCAAGTATTGTCAGATTTTGCCAAATCCATTAAAAATATGTTCGATTATTACTTTTGTACGTCCCATAAGGATTTGTAACTTCTCCCATCGGATCAGTTTCCACAAAAGGAACTTTTTTTCAGAAACACCGTAAACAGTAGCTGACGAACTAAATACGATATTTTTTTACATTGAATTCTTTTCATTACTTCAAGTAAAGTAATCATTCCAAATAAATTATTTTTCATAATACATAAGCGGCTTTTTCTACAGACTCTCCCACCGCCTTAAATCCTGCAAAAATTAATAACAGCGTCAATTTTATTTTTCTCTAAAAAAATTTTTTTCTCAAACCTTCTTTATTCTTTTATATCCATTTCATAAAAAAATTTATTTTTTTCTCCAGAAAGTTCTTCTAAAATTGTAATAACTTTTTTTGCTAGAATTACTAAAATCATCCACTATAATAGGATTAAATCCTTTTTTTAATCAAATCTAACACAGTGTGCGAACCGATATATCCTGCTCCACCAGGAACTAAAATAGTTTTCATATCTTCCCTTCTTTCTTAAAAATAAATATCGCAAATCACTACAATATTTTTTTCACATTTAAATATCTCATATTCCGTTATTTTAAAAATTCACTAAAGTATACTTTATATAAATAAATAAATTTCTAACTTTTTTAATTTATTATATTTAATCTTATCATAACTAAAAATTTTTTTCAAGTGAATAAAATTAAAAGATAAATAGAATTCAATAAAAAGAAATGACAAAATATAGGATTGGAATTTTTTAAGACAAAAAAATGGCGTCCCCGGTTGGACTCGAACCAACGACCCTCTGATTAACAGTCAGATGCTCTAACCAGCTGAGCTACGGAGACGCAAAAGAAAAAGTTTGGCGACTACCTATTTTCCCTAGTACGGACTAAGTATCGTAGGCGTAAGCAGACTTAACTTCCGGGTTCGAGATGTAACCGGGTGTATCCCTGCTGCAATGGTCACCAAACAAGTAATTAAATGTCAAAAGACAATGAGAAATAAATAGTAGGCAAGTAAAAGATTAAAAAAGCTTAAGTAATATTAGTACTGGTCAACTGAATGCATTGCTGCACTTACATCTCCAGCCTATCGACCACATAGTCTCTGTGGATACTGTGAATACTCATCTTAAAGGGGGTTTCTCGCTTAGATGCTTTCAGCGATTATCCTGACCAAACGTGACTACTCAGCCGTGCCACTGGCGTGACAACTGATACATCAGAGGTTTGTCCATCCCGGTCCTCTCGTACTAAGGACAGAACTTTTCAGTATTCAAGCGCCTGCAGTGGATAGGGACCGAACTGTCTCACGACGTTCTGAACCCAGCTCGCGTGCCTCTTTAATGGGCGAACAGCCCAACCCTTGGGACCTTCTCCAGCCCCAGGATGAGACGAGCCGACATCGAGGTGCCAAACACTTCCGTCGATATGGACTCTTGGGAAGTATCAGCCTGTTATCCCCTGGGGTAGCTTTTTATCCGTTGAGCGACGGCCCTTCCATGAGGGACCGCCGGATCACTAACTCCTACTTTTCGTACCTGCTCGACCCGTCGGTCTTGCAGTCAAGCTCCCTTATGCGTTTGCACTCGAAGGTTGATTTCCATCCAACCTGAGGGAACCTTTGAACGCCTCCGTTACTCTTTTGGAGGCGACCGCCCCAGTCAAACTGCCCACCTAGCACTGTCTCCGCAAGCGGATTAGAATTTCGACAACATATGGTTGGTATTCCAACAGCGACTCAGAAAAGACTGACGCCTTAACTTCAAAGTCTCCCAACTATCCTATACACACATTGCCAAAACCCAATGCCAAGCTACAGTAAAGCTCCACGGGGTCTTTCCGTCCCTACTGCAGGTAGCCGGTATCTTCACCGGCATTACAACTTCACCAGGTCTCCAGCCAAGACAGCTCTCAAATCATTTCACCATTCGTGCAGGTCGGAACTTACCCGACAAGGAATTTCGCTACCTTAGGACCGTTATAGTTACGGCCGCCGTTCACCGGGGCTTCAAATTGGAGCTCTCACTCCTCCTCTTAACCTTCCGGCACTGGGCAGGTGTCAGCCCATATACGTCGCCTTTCAGCTTAGCATAGACCTGTGTTTTTTTGGTAAACAGTTGCTTGAGACTCTTCACTGCGGCCTGTTTCCCTGGGAGTGTTTCTCTCTTTAGGTATATCGTGCACCCTTCTCCCGAAGTTACAGGGGCTATTTTTGCAGAGTTCCTTAGCTAGAGTTATCCTGTCGGCCTTAAGTTTCTCACTCTGTCCACCTGTGTCGGTTTAGGGTACGGGCACTAACGAGTCTTGTTAGAAGTTTTTCTTGGCAGTGTAGGATCTGTGACTTATGCAAAAGCACTTACCCATCGGGTCTCACCCTATAGACACGCGGATTTACCTGCGTGTCCAAGCTACGCCCTTAGAAAGGCTAATCCGACAGCCTTCTCACATACCTTACTGCGTCACTCCATCACTCAAACGACTGATAGTGGTATAGGAATATTAACCTATTTACCATTCGCAATCACATCTCTGCTTACGCTTAGGTCCCGACTTCCCCGGGGCGGACGAACCTTCCCCCGGAAACCTTGGACTTCCGGCCGGAGGGATTCTCACCCTCCTTCTCGCTACTCATTCCTGCATTCTCGCTTCTGATGTCTCCAGCCGGCCTTACAGCCGGCCTTCATAGACCTACAGAACGCTCTCCTACCAAGCGGCAAAACCGCTTCCACAGCTTCGGTTTATGTCTTTAGCCCCGTTACATCTTCGGCGCAGATACTCTCGACCAGTGAGCTATTACGCACTCTTTTAAGGAATGGCTGCTTCTAAGCCAACCTCCTGGTTGTCTGTGAATATCCACCTCCTTTCCCACTTAGACATAATTAGAGACCTTAGCTGGTGGTCTGGGCTGTTTCCCTTTTGTCCGTGGACCTTATCATCCACGGACTCACTCCGAATCAGTAATAAATGGTATTCGTAGTTTGCTTGATTTCGGTAAGCAATATGCCCCCTAGATCATACAGTGCTCTACCCCCAGATATCTAAAATTCAAGCTGCACCTAAATGCATTTCGGAGAGAACGGGCTATTTCCTAGTTCGATTGGCTTTTCACCCCTAGACCCTATCTCATCTCCCAACTTTTTCAACGGCGGTGAGTTCGGCCCTCCACTGAGTCTTACCTCAGCTTCAGCCTGGACAGGCCTAGATCACTAGGTTTCGCGTCTATGACTAGCGACTGAGACGCCCTATTAAGACTTGGTTTCCCTTCGGCTTCATTAATTAACCTTGCCACTAATCATAACTCGCAGGATGATTAACCAAAATCCACGCAGTCACCCCGAAGGGCTCCTACCGTTTGTAAGCACACGGTTTCAAATTCTATTTCACTCCCTTGCACAGGGTTCTTTTCACCTTTCCCTCACGGTACTCTTCACTATCGGTCAATAACAGTATTTAGCCTTGCGTGATATGGTCCACGCGGATTCACGCCAAATTCCTCGTGCTTGACGCTACTCGGGAGTTTCAAGTCATAGCATAGCATATACATGATACAGGACTATCACCTTCTATGGTTCAGCTTTCCATCTGATTCTACTTACTGCTAGACTACTTAGACATTATGGCATCAGTCATATGAAATCCCACAACCCCGTACCGGCAATGCTGCCAGCTTGGCACCGGTACGGTTTAGGCTTATCCCAGTTCGCTCGCCGCTACTTAGGGAATCGTTTTTACTTTCTTTTCCTCCTGCTACTTAGATGTTTCAGTTCGCAGGCTTACCACTTTCGTGCATACTCTTCAAGTATGCGGGTTGCCCCATTCGGAGATTCAGGTGTCATTGATTATGTGCATCTCGACCTGACTTATCGCAGCTTATCACGTCCTTCATCGGCTGTTATTACCTAGGCATCCTCCGTGTGCCCTTAATTAGCTTTTTTTTATTAACAGAATAATCTATTTTGTTGTAATCTTTTACCTACTATTCATTTCCCATTGTCCTTAAAAGGAAAAACTACAAAGAAGAAGAAGTGTAAGAAAAACTCTCCTTAGAAAGGAGGGTGATCCATCCGCACCTTCCGGTACGGATACCTTGTTACGACTTCACCCCAATCACTATTCACACCTTAGATACCTTCTTCCGAAAGGTTAGACCGGCAGCTTCGGTGCAAACAACTCGTGGTGTGACGGGCGGTGTGTACAAGACCCGAGAACGTATTCACCGCGGCATTGCTGATCCGCGATTACTAGCGATTCCAACTTCATGAAGTCGAGTTGCAGACTTCAATCCGAACTTGGACTGGCTTTAGAGGTTAGCTAAGCATTGCTGCATTGCGGCTCTCTGTACCAGCCATTGTAGCACGTGTGTAGCCCAGATCATAAGGGGCATGATGACTTGACGTCATCCCCACCTTCCTCCTGCTCTTCGCAGGCAGTCTCGCTAGAGTCCCCAACTTAATGATGGCAACTAGCGATAGGGGTTGCGCTCGTTGCGGGACTTAACCCAACATCTCACGACACGAGCTGTCGACAGCCATGCACCACCTGTCACTCGGTTCCCGAGGGCACGGTGATGTTTCCATCACCTTCCGAGGATGTCAAGATCTGGTAAGGTTCCTCGCGTTGCGTCGAATTAAACCACATGCTCCACCGCTTGTGCGGGTCCCCGTCAATTCCTTTTGAGTTTCAGCCTTGCGGCCGTACTCCCCAGGCGGATTACTTATCGCATTAACTTCGGCACGGACACTCTTCATGCCCACACCCAGTAATCATCGTTTACAGCTAGGACTACCAGGGTATCTAATCCTGTTCGCTCCCCTAGCTTTCGCACTTCAGCGTCAGTTATCATCCAGTGAACTATCTTCATCATCGGCATTCCTACACATATCTACGAATTTCACCTCTACTCGTGTAGTTCCGTCCACCTCTCCAATACTCTAGCCAGGTAGTTTCCAAGGCAAGCTGCTGGTTGAGCCGGCAGTTTTCACCTCGGACTTATCTGGCCGCCTAGATGCCCTTTATGCCCAATAATTCCGGATAACGCTCGCGACATACGTATTACCGCGGCTGCTGGCACGTATTTAGCCGTCGCTTCTTCTGCAGGTACAGTCACTTTCTTCCTCCCTGCTGAAAGCACTTTACGATCCGAAAACCTTCTTCGTGCACACAGAATTGCTGGATCAGGGTTGCCCCCATTGTCCAATATTCCCCACTGCTGCCTCCCGTAGGAGTAAGGGCCGTATCTCAGTCCCCTTGTGGCCGTCCACCCTCTCAGGCCGGCTACCTATCATCGCCTTGGTAAGCCGTTACCTTACCAACTAGCTAATAGGACGCAAAGCTCTCAAATGGCATCTCTTTTCATAAACTTACTATGCAACAAGTTCATAATATCCGGTCTTATCAGCCGTTTCCAGCTGTTATCCCAGTCCATTCGGCAAGTTCTTTACGCGTTACTCACCCGTCCGCCATGGTTTCACGGTGCAAGCACCGCTTCCCCATCGACTTGCATGTGTTAAGCATTCTGTCAGCGTTCATCCTGAGCCAGGATCAAACTCTTCATTCAATAATATATTTCTATATCTTTTTTTCACCTTTTATTCATTGACGAGATTTATTGCTAAATCTTGACTTGCTTTTTATCTATCACACTACTTTTTCTTCTTCTTTTTTCATTGTCCTTTATGTCGACTCTTTTCTTATCGACGAAATATATTATATCAAAAAAAAATTTTGTTGTCAACACTTTTTTTGAAAATTTTTTGTTTTTTTTTCAATAATTATATTTTTTTGTTCTTGATACAATAAATAAAAAGATTTTTTATATTAATTTTGAAAAAAAATAAAAAAAGAACTATTTTTATTAAATAATTCTTTTCTTTTTTTATAATCCTGCTCCAAATTCTACGCCTTTTCCAGAATAATTAAATTGAATATTTTTTTCTGGGAACGGTGTTATTCCAAATTTTAATGAAATAACTGGATAATAACCTAATTTTTTGTTACTTGGTTTATCCCATTTCATTCCTGCGCCTATTTCCCATTCAGCATTCTCAAAACTGTGACTTAATGTTGCCATTCCAAGCGTGATTTTGTTTACTTTCTTGGCATACCAAGAACTTTCGTATATTTCAGGATCTGAAGCTTTTGGTGCTCCATTTTGAACATACTGCAGTTTTCCACCTATCCACCACGGTTTGTCTGGATCTTTTGAGAACATATATTTTGATTCAAATTCGTGTCTTCTGAAGTCAAAAGTACTATTTCTTGAAGGATCTCTTCTGTAAATTCTGTCAGGTCTTTCCATTACAAATGCATATCTGACAAAAAATTTATCTAAATATCCTGTTTCAACTTTAAAACTTAAATCATTTATTTTGTTAAAACCTTTCATTCCACTTGGATTTTCGGCATCAGAACCGTCGACTTGCATATCCATTCCTATCTGAAAATATTTTTTTTGACTTCTTAAACTTTGTAATTTTTTATTAAAGTCATTTAAGCTAAATTTATTTTTGTCGATAATTTTTCCTCTTCAACATAACTTTTATACGCTTCTTCTTCTTCGCTGCTTAAAAAAATAATCTATTTTTCATCATTATTTACTGCGATTTTTTTCCAACTATATCTTTATTTGTATTTTTCAATAGAAAAAAATTTTGTGTATTCGAATCTTTTACAGTATTTGAATTTTTGTATTTGTGTTTCCAATTCTTTTGTATCAAGACTTCCCAAATCTATTTCTTCTATTTTTTTGTCTTCGTCTTCCACATCCGCTAAATATCTAGGTTTTGCATCATTCTCGTATCTGTATAAAAAACCAAATGTCGTGTAGTCATTTCCGCGAATATATTTATCGTCTAAAGCATTTGTAGGTGTATTTTTTCACATCTCTGTAGATTTTTTTACCAAAACCAATATTTATCCTAAAATAATGATCCGATTCAAATTTTTTTATCTTTCATTTTTTTGTATCATAAACAAATCCTAGTCTGTGATAATTTGTCTTTAGTTTTAATGCTGGAGAACCAAATGTCGCTGTATTTCCATAAATGTCGTTCGCTTTTGAAATTAAATTTGTATATTCAAATCCCCATTCGTTGAAATTTACTCCAAATGTTCGCTCTTTTAAAGATTCCTTATAAATCTTTTGATTCCATCCAAGACTTGTATTAAATGGAAAAATTTGCTTATTCTTGTCTGAAAAATTTGTACAAAAAAATTATCTCCGTTATTTGACAAAAAAATCCATATTGAACTTCTCTGTTAAAATCCCTTTTGGATTTAAAATGTTTAAATTCATACTCATCATTACTTTCCAAATCAAAACTTACAAATCTTTTTCCAGCTATATCAGCTTTAAAATAGTTTCTTACATATCTATTTTTAAGCCAATGATCCCTAAAATGTCTGTCGTTTCTCAAATTCAAATTGTAATTAAATGTGACATTTCCAATTTGATAAATAAAATTATTTCCAAAACCTAGAGCATTTGTTGGAATTTCAATGATGTCGTAGTCACCATACATTGCGCTGTTTGAATCTGTTCTTTGAACTGTAACCGTTGCATCATTTGTCACTTTTATATCATATTTATTATTTTTTTTGTATGTATTGTCAAAAAGTGTTGTAAACAGTCTTGTATCCATCGTAAAAATATTCATCGAAGGAGTTTGTCTTATCGTATTTCCACTTGCATTAGTTGCAACTTCATATCCAGTTGTAGAGTTTAGATCTTCCACTTTTCTTCCATTTTTAAATTTAGGAACTGCAACACTGTTGTAATCACGATTTTCAAATCCCATATTAAATCCGACAAATGAATCTTTTAGTGGTAATTCAATTCTGTCATTTCCAACATTAAATTTTTGACTTCTATATTTTTCATAAATAATTTTTTTTGCTCTTCTAATTGTCTCATTATCTTCGTATACTTTATAAATTCTACTCTCATCATTTGTTGAACTATTTAAAAATAGACTGTTGTAATTTTCATTATCTCTTGTATAATCATAATCATATTCTTTTCTCTGCACATCAACCTGTTTAACTTGCGCACCAAAATATAAATTATTTGAGAAATTTTGGTAGCTTGTTCTTGGTTCATATCCAAAAAATTCATATTTTTGAAAAGGATAATATCTTCCAAAAGTTAGTCCCCACTCTTCCCTTTTGTCATAAGCCGTCTTTTGAACCCAGTGAATTGTACTGTCGTTCCCACGATCTCTCATTCCAAGCAATTCACCGTATTCATCGTTATCTGAGTTAAGATAGTCCAATTTTATCTTAGGACCTTTAAAATTAATTCCGTAATTTCTTTTTTTCCTGTAGGAATTTAAATCCCCAACATACCCTGGATTTATATCTCTAAAATCTTCGTTGTCAACTGTAATTTCCACATCTTTGTTTCCATTTGTATATCTTATACTTTTATATAAATCAACATCGGTTCTTCTTGGGTCAAGACTGTCATCTTTCATAATTTTGTCGTTTATGTCAGTTAAGGCTTTTAATGCCTTTTTATCTTGCGTCCAGTAATATTTAATGTTTAATTCCCCATTTTGTCCCAATTCCTGATTTACACTTGCATCCCAAAATCCGATGTGCTTATATTTATCGACAAATGCTGTATAATCGTCTTTTAACTTAGAACCGTCAACTGCATACATCAAATTTGGCGTAATATTTTGATAATTTATGTTCCAAATTCCATATCCCGCATCATAAAATTTTCTGTCTTCTTTTGCTTTTTTAGGAGTATTTCTGACTCTGTGAGTCACACGAAAATCCCATTCTTTTTTATGATTTCCAATTGGTACAACAAACCTGTTTATAAAAATATTTCCCGAGTTATTTCCCCAAAATGAATAGTCATTTGAAAATTTTAGTGCCAGTTTTTGCTTTGTACTTAATTCAAAATCGACAAATCCTTGTGCAAGTGGTCCTAAATCATAGTCAAATCCCATTATTCCAAACAGTCCTCGGTCACTATCCTGTCCAACATATGGAAAAAGTGTCGCTCTTTGACTTGCAGGTTTTAATGAAGTCACATAATACGGCAATTTTAACCAAGTTTTTCCAGCAGCTATAACTTTTATATCCCTTGCAATAGCCTTTCTATTTGGATAAATTTCAAGTTCATTGGCTTCAATTTTATAATTTGGTTTTTCATAAGGACTCGTTGTGAACCATCCATTTTTTACTGTTATTTTTTTATTTCCTTCACTTAAAGTTTCCTGTCCACCATATCTAAGTTTCATGTTGGTGTCGTAACTCTCAGAATTATAAATTTTAGCTAACTTTGTATCCATATCAAAAATAAGGTTGTCCGCTTTAACTTTTTGTGAACCTTGAGTAAACTCCACATCTCCTGCACCTGTGATTATATTTCTATTTGGAAGTTTTTTTATGTTATCCGCTTTTATTTTTATATCTTTATATTTAACGGTAACATTTCCTTGCGTATTTATTTCTTCGGTATCTAAATTTATTCTTGAGCTCTGTGTTTCCAATTCTATCATTTCTGCTTGCAAATTTGCAAAAAATATAATATAAAACAGAAAAACAAAAAAAGCACTTTTATATTTTTAGTTTTTTTCATAATTTTTTTCAACCTTTTTAAAGTTTTATTTGATAAATTCCTATATTTTTTTGAAATTATTATATCACATTTTATTAAATAATCCAAAAGTCAAATTCTTCAGAAACTTTATCATATTTTTTATCTTTCCCCAAAATTTCTACAAACTCTCTAAAAGATTTTCCTGTTCTCTCCAAATAATTTTTATCTCCCACAAGTTCTTCAATTTTTTCAGTGATTCCTTGCCAAGCTTCATAAATTTCATCAATTTCGTCTAACCCTTTTTCTGTTATTTTTGTAAAAGAGTTTTTTCCCATCTTTTCTCGCACAACATATCCTTTTGAAACCAATTTATCGACAAATCTTGTGACTGTCGACGGAGCTATTGCAAGAAAAGATGAAATCTCGTTTACTGAAAGTCCATCTTTTTCTTCTTTTAACAGCATCATGAGAAAAGCGTGAGTCGGATAAATATCTATTTTCTCAAATGATTCTTCCGCAATTCTATTTATCATTCTAAACATTTTTGAAATTGTAAAATATAAACACTCGCTTATTTCTTTTTCATTTTTATTACAACTCATCATATCACTCCTCTTTAATCTTTAAAACTATAACTTGCATTTCCATCTTTTGTATCTTTAATTTCTATTCCCAAATCTTTTAAATTATCTCTAATTTTGTCAGAAAGTTCAAAAATCTTTTTTTAACTCTCGCAGATTTTTCTAACTTCCAAAAAGTAACTCTATCAATTTATCAGTTAATTCATCATTATTTTTTTGCATTGCTTTTTCATTTTTTTAAATCAATTCCAAGCACATTTTCAATTTTATTTTTTTAGAGATTCACAAGACTTTTTCACTTCCAAGACAATTTCTTTCTCTTCTTCAAGTTTTTGATAAAAGTTTATTTGTGTATTTAATTTGCTCAAAAATTGCAGCTAATGCTTGTGGCGTATTCATATCTTCATCCATCGCCAAAACAAACTTTTTATCAAATTCTTCAATTTTCTCAAACGAATTTTTATTCTCAAATAAATTTTTATCTGCTAAATTTATCGTACTTTCAAATTGATTCATCGCATTTACAATATTTTGCAAAGTTTTTTTTGTATCTTTTAGCGCTTCAAAAGAAAAATTAATTGGTTTTCTGTAATGTGTACTTACCATAAAAAGTCTTATTACATTTCCCGAAAATTTTTCTAAAATTTCACGAAGTAAAAAAAAGTTTCCAGTTGATTTCGACATTTTGTCGCCATCAATTTGAACAAAGCCATTATGTAGCCAATAATTTGCAAAATTTCCGTGATAGGCACATTTACTTTGAGCAATTTCATTTTCATGATGTGGAAAAATCAAATCTTGTCCACCACCGTGAATATCAAATGTGTCTCCCAAATATTTTTGTGACATCGCACTGCATTCTATATGCCAACCAGGTCGTCCTTTTCCCCAAGGTGATTCAAAAAATGGCTCATTTTCTTTTTTACTTTTCCAAAGGACAAAATCCAGCGGATTTTTTTTGATTTTTGAAATATCAATTCTAGCTCCCGCTTCCAGCTCATCAACTTTTTGATTAGACAATTTCCCATACTCTGAATATTTTTTCACTTCAAAATAGACATCTCCATCTTTTTCATAAGCAAAGCCATTATCTATTAATTTTTTTATAGTTTCTATTATTTCGTAAATATTTTTCTGTAACTTTTGGTCTTTTTACATCACTCAAAATATTTAATTTTTTTCACATCTTCAAAAAAACCATCTATATTTTTTTAGTGATTTCTTCACAAGATAATTTTTTTCTTCATTAGCTCTATTTATAATTTTATCGTCAATATCTGTAAAATTTTGCACAAATTCAACTTCATAATTTTTTTATATTTAAAATATCTGGCAAGTACATCAAAAAAACAATAATTGGACGAGCATTTCCAAGATGTATATAATTGTAAACTGTAGGTCCACAAACATACATTTTCACTTTGTTTCTTTCAAGTGGCACAAATTTTTCCAATCTATTTGACAATGTATTGTAAAATTCCATTTTTTATTTTCCTTCCTAAAATTAAAATTAAATTTTTTTCAAATTATTTTTTTCAAATTATTTTTGATTTTTTTGATTTTTTTTTATATAATTTTCCCAATAGAATATCCAAGTCAGTTTAATCACGATATAAATTGGTATCCCAATAAACGCTCCTCCAATTCCAAAAAGCGCTCCTCCAATCAAAACGACAAGTAATGTCGTAATTGGATGCATTTTAACCGATTTTCCTGTAAGCCAAGGTTTTACGATATTTGCTTCAATAGTTTGCACAATTGTAACTAACGCAACAATAATGATTACTAAATTAAAAGATTTTGTTGCAGCGTAGAAAATTACAGGAATAAGACCAATAAAAGGTCCTAAAAAAGGTATCACATTTCCAAAACCAATAATTAGTGAAAATAAAATGCTGTAGTCCAATTTTAAAAAATAGAAAATTATAAAAGACGCCACTCCGACAATCATACTGTCAAGTACCGTAACCAAAATATATTTTCCAATCGTTTGATCTATACTTTTTGCCAAATTGACAAGTTTTCTATCTTCATCTATGTCCGTCAAAAAATTTTCAACCCAAATTTCAATACTGTCATAGCTAAAAATTAACATAATCGTAAAAATTGGCGTCATAAAAAGCAAAGTAAAAGTGCTGGTTACAATGGAGTAACTGGAAGTCAGCACCCTTACCGTCATATTTATAATCACATCTTTAGAACTCATAAGCGTATTTTTTAAATCAATGTTATTTTGCTCCATAAAATTAAATGCCTTACTTTGAAAATCCCCTTGATTCTTCAAGAAAAATTCAATTAAACTTGAACCTTGTTTCGCAATTAGCGGAATAAAAGCAAGAACTATATATATAAAAATTGCAAAAAATATTGATAGCACGATTAAAATCGCCAAATTTCTATTTTTTATAAGTTTTTTAGTCGGATTTTCTTCATTTTTTTTATTGCTTATCATATCAATAATTGGCATAAGCGAATACACGATTATAAATGACAAAATGAACGGAAAAAAATCGTACTTATAGCAAGATTAATCGGCTTTTTAAAATAATCGTAAACTTTGAAAAAAAGTAAAATTGATAAAAAAATAAAAGTGACACTACCATTAACACATTTTTTTCGCTTTTAAAAATTTTTTTCTTCATCATAAAATTTCATCTATCTCCCTTTCGTAAAAAAACTTTTATCCAAAAAAATTTTGTCACCTTTTTTTATTAAAAATTATATCAATAGGACATCCTTCAAATCCAAAATATTCACGAAGTTTATTTTCAATATATCTCTTATAAGAAAAATGAATCAACTCTGGATTATTTGCAAAAAATACAAATTTTGGCGGTGCTTGGCTAATTTGTGTCGCATAATTAAGTTTAACTGCTCTTCCCTTTCGAGTTGGTACAGGATTTTGCGCAACAATTTCTGCTAAAATTTGATTTAATATTCCAGTTGAAACTTTTTTATGATATTCTTCATTGATAAATTTCGCCTGTTCCAAAATATTAAGCGTTCTTTTTCCAGTTAGCGCCGAAATTGTCACAATCGGAGCATAGTCTAAAAATGCCAAATCCGCTTTGACAAGCTCTTTAAACTCTTTCACGCTGTTGTCATTTTTTTCAATCAAATCCCATTTGTTAATTGCAATTATAATTGGCTTTCTTTCATCATAAATCATTCCTGCAATTCTTTGTCCTGATCCGTCAAAAGTTCTGTCGCATCTAGCATTAACACGCACACATCCGCTCTTTTAATGGCTTTCATCGCACGAAGCACGCTGTAATACTCGATGTCATCTTCAACTTTAGATTTTCTCCGAATTCCTGCAGTATCAATAAGAGTGTACATCTCCCCATCATATTTTAGCGCCGAATCAATTGTATCTCTTGTTGTTCCAGCAATATCGCTCACAATCGAACGCTCTTTATTCAACAATTTATTTAAAAGCGAAGATTTTCCAGCATTTGGTCTTCCAAGAATTGCAATGCTAAGCCCTTCTGAAATTTCTTTAGTATTTTTATCGTCAAATTTTTCAACTACAGCGTCCAGCAAATCTCCCAAATTTGTCTTATGTTCTCCAGAAATTCCAATAACTTCTTCAAATCCTAACCCATAAAATTCAAAAATATTTTCCTGCTCCTTCATATAATTATCAATTTTATTGACAGCTACAATAACTTTTTTATCCTGCTTACGAAGAATTGTTGCTACATCTTCATCAAGCCCTGTAATTCCAGCTTTTCCATCCACCAAAAATATAATTACATCTGCTTCATCAATTGCAACCTGTGCCTGTTTTTTTATCTTACTCATCATAAAATCTTGAGTTCTAGGCTCAAGTCCACCTGTATCAACAAGTAAAAATTTATTTCCCAGCCATTCCATTTCACGATAAAGTCTATCACGAGTAACTCCCGGCTCATCTTTTACTATAGATAACCTATCTCCTACCAATTTATTAAACAATGTCGATTTCCCTACATTTGGTCTACCAACAATCGCTACAGTATGTTTCATATTACCTCCATTTTCATCTTTATAATATTAATTTTTTATTTGTATATTCAATTTATACTCTTTATATTTTAACATATTTTTTGCTTTTTTATTAGCATTTTTTTGAGAAAGCAAAATAATTTTTTACTTTGTCCGTCTCAAAAAAAATTTTACATATTGAGCCAAAAGTGGTAAAATAATACCTAAGAATAGAAATAGAAATAAAATACTGGAGGTAAATTTAATGGCAGGTAAAACTGAATTTATGAAATATGCATATTTCGATAAAGAAATAGTAGAATTTGAGAAAGCGACAGTAAGTATTGCAACTCACAGTTTACAATATGGAACAACTTGTTTCGGTGGAGTTAGAGGATACTACAGAAATGGGAAAGTAGCAATTTTTAGATTGGAAGATCACTATAAAAGACTTATGACAGCTTCAAAAATGTTAGGTTTTGAATTTTTCATGGAATGGGATGAATTTAAAAATATTGTAACTGAATTAGTTAAAAAGAACGATATTAAAGAAGATTTTTATATGAGACCATTCATTTTCTGTAAAGAACCAAGATTATCACCTAAAAAAGCAGGACTTGATTTTGATTTAGCAATTTATATGTTGCCACTTGCAGATTATGTAAGTACAAAAGGTGGATTAAGATTGATGAGTTCAACTTATAGAAAATATAACGATTCATCTATCCCAACTAAAGCAAAAGCAGGTGGATCTTACATCAATTCATTCCTAGCTACAAGTGATGCTCAAAGAAATGGTTACGATGATGCGTTAATGTTTGATGATGCAGGAAATGTAGTAGAAGTTTCTGTTGCAAATATTGTATTAATCTACAGAGATCAAGTAATTATTCCTGATACAGGAAATGCAGCACTTGAAGGAATTACAGTAAGATCAGCATTAGAATTATTAGAATACAATGGATACAAAATCAACCGTGGAAAAATTGACAGATCAATGGTATTTACAGCAGATGAATTGTTAGTAACAGGAACAGCAATGAAAATCACTTATGCCGAATCATTAGATCAAAGACCAATTGGACAATTAGACTTCCATGCTGAACCAAAACCTGGTAAATTCTATGAATTGTTAAAAGGTGAATATGAAAAAGTTATTAATGGAGATCACGAATTATCTAAAGAATGGTTATTTGTTGTTGAATAATAAATTTCTTTAAATTTAAAAATAAAAAAATAGAATATAATGAAATAAAAAAATACACTGAAAGTGCTATAAAAAAAGTATTGAAGGTGTATTTTTTTATTATAAACTTGTTTTTTTATTTTTAAAAAAACTTGTAATTGGAAAAAAATTAGGAGTACAATATAATTAAAGGGGAAAGAAAAACAATGGTTTAAATAAAGTTTGGATAATAATTAGAAATGGATAAAGATATAATTATTGGGAAATTAAATAGTAATGTAAAATTTGGGAAGAGAGATGGTTAATTATGATCATCTCTCTTTTGAAGTTATGAAGATTTTTTTAATTTTAAAAAAATTTTTAACAAAAAGATAGCAAGAAGTCGTAGGCTTTCTATAAGTGGGAGATGAATTGCTTTTTTTGTAAAAAAATTGAAAAAAAGGATATATTTATGATATGATTTATTCAGTGAAATAATATAAAAGTAGGTAATAATAATGTCGTATAATAGTAATTATTATTCAGTATTTGATATAAATTATCATATGATTTTTGTATAAAATATCGAAAAAATTATCTAAAGAGTATAATGCTGTGGTTGTTGAGGCTTTGAATATGAAAGGGATGAGCCAAGCATTAAATTTTGGGAAAAGTGTAGGAGATAATGGATGGGGAATGTTTTTGAGGATGGTTGAGTATAAACTGATGTTTTTAGGGAAACAATTTTTGAAGATAGATAAGTGGTTTCCATTGTCGAAAACTTGCAGTAAATGTGGAAATGTTAAAGAGGAACTGAAATTATCAGAAAGAAGTTATAAATGTGAGTGCTGTGGAATTGAAATTGATAGAGATTACAATGCGGCATTGAATATAAAAAACATTGGAAAAGCAATGTTGAAATATTAAAAAATAAAAGAAAACAGGGTAGGAACTACCCGAAGAGCTTGGTAAATATATTTGGCTAGCAAAAGCAGATACTTCCCAAGAAGCTCCTGCTTCTAAAAGCGGGAGTAGTTCACTGAAATAAATTCTGTTTTACATGCTCCGTTTATGAGTGGAGGAATTCCAACTGATGGAGAAGTGAAACCTACTAAACAGGAATTGTATCAAGCAGTTCACAATGAATTAGTGGCTTCTGCATTGGCTACAAAAGTTGGACATGAAATTAATCCAGATTTCAAAATTGGATGTATGATTTTATCAATGCCAGTTTATCCAATGACATCACATCCACTTGATACATTAGCAGTAAGACAATTTGAGAGAGAAAATTATTTATTTGCTGATGTGCATGTGAGAGGAAAATATCCAGCATATGCAAGAAGATATTTTAAAGAAAATAATATAAATATTGAATTTGCTGAAGGTGATGAAAAATTATTAGCTGAAAATCCAGTTGATTTTGTATCGTTCTCGTATTATGTGAGTGTTGCTGCAGCACATAATCCGCAAGATTATCAAAGTGGAAAAGGTAACTTGCTAGGTGGATTGAAAAATCCATATTTAGAATCAAGTGAATGGGGTTGGCAAGTTGATCCAGTTGGACTTAGAATTGTATTGAATGATTTATGACAGATACCAAATTCCATTATTTATTGTGGAAAATGGACTTGGAGCAAAAGATGTTTTAGTTGATGGACCTAATGGACCAACTGTTGAGGATGATTATAGAATTGATTATTTGAGAAGACATTTGGAACAAGTGAGAGAAGCGATTGAAGATGGAGTGGAAGTGCTTGGGTATACTTCTTGGGGCTGCATTGACTTGGTTTCAGCTTCAACGGCTCAAATGAGTAAAAGATACGGATATATTTATGTTGACAGAAATGATGATGGGACTGGTTCATTAAAACGTTATAAAAAGAAATCATTTGACTGGTATAAAAAGGTAATTGCAAGTAATGGAGAAAATTTAGGTTAAGATGGAGTGCATAAAAATTTTTGTGTAAACTCAAAATTCTGAACACTCTCCTCAAAAATTCAGGAGTTTTAATAACTCCTGTTTTTTTATGAAATATTTATTTTTGCATGACTATTTCCAGCACTATCTTTTGTTATGACAATTTGTTTTTCAATTTCTTCCTTCAATTCATTGACATGCGAAATTATTCCAATTAGTTTACCGTCAGTTGAAAGACCTTTTAGTGCAGTCATCGCTTGTTCCAGCGTCGTATCATCAAGCGTTCCAAATCCTTCGTCACTGAACCTCCCACGACTAAAGTCGCAGGGTTCTAAAATCTTTAAAAATATTTAAAAATTTTCTAAGAAGTTTGATAGCTTTACACTACCCTTATTCTTTTAGGCGTGTCCAGCTCACCTCTATTGTATAGGACGCTTAAGTCCACAACTTTACTTTTTCTTAATATATTTAATGCTCCATTACAATCTGCATTTATGATTTTACCTGTGCTTGTTTGATATAGTCCTCTTTTTATCCTTTTTCCACTGAATATATATTCTTTTTGATTTTCTTTATCATATATTGGAATTTCATCTCCATCAAAGAAACTTGCTTTTGATGTATAACTCTCTTCTTGCAGTTTAAATTCTATTCCATATAGTTTACATAGATATATTAATTTATCTCTTAATTTTCCATATGGTATATTTACAAAATTTTGATTATTTATACTTCCTATATTTGAATTTCTTTGAAAAATCCTCATTATGTCCTAGAACTAATTTTTCCTATATCATTATTAAGACAATAATTTATTATTATTCTTGCTGCTTTTGAAAGATAATCTTCTATACGACTATTTCTCTTTCTAGCTATTCTCTTTTTGCCTTAATGTTATATGCTCTATCTTTTGCTTATCTTTAATGCTTTGCAATTTTGCATTTGTCTTATTATAGTATTGATTTATTGATTTTTAATTTTCTACCATCTATTATGAATGATGTCCGTTATTAGTTACACAAGTACAAAGATTATCTATACCCTAAATCAATTCCTAGTCCATTTTCTTTATTTAATTCCCTTTGAACTTCTTCTACTTCATAAGTATATTGAATTTCAAAGTACCTAGAATGTTGTTTTTGGTATTATTCTAATTTCTTTTTATCTTCTTACCTTTCAATACTGGTGGCAGCTTAATTTTAACTTCCCGATGAGTTTTTCTTAAACGAATTTGAATAAGGAACTATCAGAATATCATCTTTTAATCTAACAAAACCTATAACAAGAGTTGTAAATCCATCTTTAGCAAGATATTTAGGTAATTTTATTTTCTTATTATCATATTGACCATTTTTTAGCAAGTTTTTAAAAAGTCCAAAAAAATGATTTGAAACTTCCGTCTACTTCTTTTTAGAATTTGTTGAGCCATATTAGAATTTAACTTCTTATAGTTCTCACTGTTTTTTTAAGCATTTTATAGTTTTTCGTTATAACTTAAATACTTTTTTTCTTATTAAAATAATACTGTCTAATATTATATATAGCTTCATTAGTTAAGTTCTTGGCTATATGAGATAAATATTTTAAATTCCTAAACTCTTTCTTACTAAGATGTTTTACTTGTTGTTTTAAAGTTAAATACATAGATATCACCTCCTTTTCATCAGAGATATTATATCATGTATTCTACATTTTATCTGTTTATTTTTAAATATTTTTAAAGTTTTTAAAACCCCACAACAGTGGGAAGCGTCGTTCACACAAGTGCGCTACTACTTATGCAGTTCTCTTGGCATATATACTCCTTAATAAATTAAGGAGATTAGCCTTGAACTTCTTGTTATCTCTAACAAGCACAGACTATATCTTATCCATATCCTATTTCAAGGACTTAGGCGAAACCACTTCCAATACCAATCGCTTGTATTGTACTCCCCTCACGAGGGATAGTCGTTGAACTTTCCTTTTCAGGCTTAGCTGCTGATTGTCTATTATCATAATGTTTAGGATTTAACCTTGTACCATCTAGTATATTTTTTCTGCTTTCGCCACCATCACACTTATACCGTATTCTCACTTAGGTATTATGTTGTGGTTATACTAGCTTTAAGAGTTCCCAGCAGTTCAGTTTCTTTGTTGCACGGTTTTGCTCCGTGTCTACATACAAGTTTCCCTATATGCTTACTAAAATTTTTGTGCAATTATCTCACGACTAAAGTCGCGAGTGTTCTTGTACTATTTAATAAACAAAGTTTCAAGCTGAATTCCGCCTGACATTTCCTGAACAACATCAGAAAATCCAAGAGCTAGTGACAATGACGCCAAAAATGATTCTCCACCCGAAAGCGTCGAAACTTCCCTGACAGTTCCGTTATGATAATCATAAACATCTAAATTTAACCCAATTTTTGCAGTTCTAAAAGCACTCTCGCTTCTTTTCAGTTCATATTTTCCATCCGACATCGCAAAAAATCTTTTATTAGCTTTAAAAAGTATCTTTTCAAAATATTTTATATGAACATAAGTTTCAAATCTTATTTTATCTTTTCCCGCAATTTTCCCTTGAATCGTATCAAAAAGAGCTTTTAGTAAAGTATTTTTTCTTTGAACTTCTTTTAATTGACCAAGTTTTTCTTCATATTCCCTTAAAAATTTTTTTGATTTATTGAAAGTTTAGAATTATTTTGTTGAAAAAAATTTCTGTTTGTGAATCCAATTTATTTTTTTAGCATTTCAAATTCTTGCGAAAGAAAAATCTATGTTAAAAATCTTTATTTTTTTCAATTTCTTTTTTTAAATCAAAAATTTCTTTTTTTCCTGCAAAGCTAATTTTTTTATCTGATTCATCAAATTGAGCTTTTTTCATCTTTTTATTTTTTTCTAATTTTAAAAATTTCATTTTCAAATTCTAAAATTTTATCTTCTGCAAACTCTTCATTTTCAAATTCAAGATTATTTTTTTATTTTTTTCAATATCTTTTTTTGCAATTTTTTTCAAATCAGTTTTCATCGAAGTCATTTCTTTTTTTCCAATTCAATCACATTACTTTTTATTTTTCAATTTCTTTTTTCTTTTTTTGGAATCTCTTCTTTCAAATTTTTTTAGCTCTAAATTATTTTTGTTCTTCAATTTTAATAAAAATTTTTGCAGTTCTTCTTTTTCTTTTTAACAAAACTTTTTCTCTTTTTAAAAGTTCAATTTTTTTCAGTTTCAAATTCAAAAATTTTTTTCTTTGTTCGCTTTTTCAATTTCAAGAACAACATTTTTTAAAATTAGTATCTGCTTCCACTTTGAAAGAATTTGCCTTTTGTCTTTTTTTCTAAATTTAATTTTTTTGAGACGAATTTATTTTTTTCCAATTCTTCTTTTTAATAATTTAATTTCTTTTTACAATTTTTCTTTTTTTCTTTTTCCCTATTTTTTTCTTTTTTTCAATCAAATCATCTATTTTTTTCATTTCATCTTTCAAAAAAAGAAAATTTATTAACTATCCATTTGTCAATTTTTTTCTTTCTCAAGATTTTTCAATTTGAAAAAAATCTTTTAAATTTTTTTGTAAATTATTTTTTTGATTTCAATTTCTTTTTAAAATTTCTCCACAATTTGCACTTTAATTTATTCACTTTAAAAAGCATTTCTTCAGATTTGTTTTCTTTTTTTCTTCCACTTCCTCCAAAGTTATATTTTTCAATTTGAGAAGTACAAGCTGGTTTTGGATGAATTTTTGAGCCACAGACTGGACAAGGTTTATTTTTCAACTAAAGTTTTTGCAAGAATTCCAGCTTGATTGCTATTATAAATTTTTTTCTTAAATTTCGAGAAATTTTATTTTTGAGCTTCATAACTTTCTTGACTTTCTTCAAACTCTTTTAATTTCAAATTATACTCAATCGAAGTTTTGTCAATTTCAGAATTTAAAAATTTTTTTAGATTTTTCCAAATTTTTTTAAATCATTTGAAATTTTATTTTTTTCAAACAAAAATCTGCAAAAATTTTTTTCAATCGTTTCAAATTTTATAAATTCTTCTTCTTTATTTTTTTAAAAATTCATTATTTTTTTCAATTTTATCCAAAATTTCATTTGAAATTTTTTTCCAAATTTTGAACTTCAGTTTCACAATTTTTTTCTTTTTCTTTTTTTCTCGCAATAATCTTCAAAAAGTTTTTTTAACTCTTCCAATTTTTTTCAATTTGATTTTTGACTCTTTCAACTGACTTTCAAATTTAAAAATATCTTTTAGAAGATTTTTTTCCAAACTATCTTTTTGTCTTTTAAAAATTTCCAAGTTCTTTGATTTAAGTTCAATTTGATTTTTTTAAATCATCTTTTTTTATTTTTCTTTTTTTCAAAAACTAATTTTTTTCCAAATTACTTTTTTTCATCTTCCAAATTTTTTTCAATTCCGAATATTTCTTCAAATCATTTTTTTATAATTTCTTTTCTCGTATTTAATTCATAAATTTTATTTTTCTTCATTCGCATGTTTTTTTCCAAGTTTTTTTATAATTTTCAAAATTAATTTCTTCTTCTAATTTTTTTCTTTTTAATTCTTCTAATTTTTTTCTTTTTTTATTTCAATTTCTTTCGCAATATCCAAATTTTTTTCTACAATTTTTTTATTGGTTTCAATATCTTCAATTCCGCTTTTTCAACTTTTTTTATTTTTTTCTTCTTGAAACAAAAGTAATTCATTCAAAAATTCAGAAAAAAATCTATATTTTTTTATTTTTCTTCAAAAAAATCTGACTCAAAATCTTTGCTACATTCCACTCTTTCTTTAAAACTTTTTATCTGTTCCGTCAGAAGGTTATCTTCGTCTTCAACTTTTTTTATATTTTTTTCCTTCATTTTTTTCTAAAGTTTCATAATTTGTTGTTTTTAAAAATTTCTCTAAAAATACTTTCTTTCTCGGGAGTTTTAGCAAACAAAAATTTTTGCAAAAAGCTCCTTGTGCAATCATGCAAATTTTACCAAATTGATCTTCATTGACTCCCAAAATATCTTTTATTTTTTTTGCAACTTCATCTTTTTTTGTCAAAACTTTTCCATCTGGAAGATGTAATTCCACTTTTGCATTTTCAGTTGTAGTTTTATTTTTCCCTCTTTTTGACTTTCTCTCGTAAGCTGGATTTCTTTTAATATAATAAATTTTATTTTTGTAGGAAAATGTAAGTTCCACAAATGTAGCCACATCTTCTTTCGCATATTTAGATCTCAAAGTCATGTTTTCACTACTTCCATCGCTCAGACTTCCAAAAAGTGCATAACTAATTGCGTCAAAAATCGTAGTTTTTCCAGCTCCAGTTTTTCCAGTAATCAAATAAATTCCATCATTTCCCAATTTTGTAAAATCAATTTCTTCTTTTCCACCATAAGATTTAAAAGCGGAAACAATAAGTTTTAAAGGTCTCATAATTCTCCCTCCCAAATTTCGTCAATTAAATTTTTCATTATTTCTTCTTGCTCAGTTGTCATCTTCTGATTATTTTGCAGTTCATAAAATTCTGAAAAAACTTCAAATGGATCTCTTTTTTTAATTTTTTCAAAATCAATTTTATTATATTTTTGAGTTCTTTTATTGTCGTACTCCAATTTTAAAATATTTTCGTAAATATCTCGCAATTTTTGCAGCGCATTTGGAACTTCATTCTCATCAGTCAAAATTATTGAAATATAATTTTTCGTGTTTATATCATAATAAAACGATTTCTTTGTAATTTCTTCAAAATTCCCTTTTATAACTTGCATATCCCTAAGCGGTACAAGTGCAACAGTTTCCACCTTAAAATCATTTTTCGAATTTATTTCCACAATCGTGACTGACTTTTCCGAATTTATTTCAGAAAGTGAATATTTCAACGGAGACCCACAATATCTGATTCTTTTCTTTTCCCCAATACCATAAGCTTTGTGAATATGTCCCAAGGCAACATAGTCAAAATTATAAAAAATCTCAGAACTTATGTTGTCGAGTCCACCGACATTTTTTTCTTCAAGTTCACTTTGAGAAGTTTCAGTCACAAATTGATGTGCAATTAAAATATTTCTTTGAGAAACATCAATATTCATATTCTTTACAATTAATTTTGCCGCATCGTCATAAGAATTTATTTCTTCATCCAAAAAATATTTTTTCACATTCACAGGTTTTAAAAACGGCAGCAGATAAAAATTAATCTTTCCATTTTCGTCAGACAATGTATATTTTGAAATTTTTCCATCAAAGACAGGTGAAATATAAATTTTTCCAAATTTCATAACTTTTGCTCCAAATGAAAGTCTTTCCGCTGAATCGTGATTTCCGCTAATTATGAATGTACTAATTTCTCTTTTAGAAATTTCAAAAATAAAATCATCCAAAAGTTCGACAGCTTCTATCGTTGGCACAGTTTTGTCATAGACATCTCCCGCAATTATAACGGCGTCAGGTTTCACATCATCCATTATTTCCAAAATTTGCTTCAAAATAAATTTCTGATCTTCAATCATCGAAAACTCATTAATCTTTTTTCCAATATGCAAATCAGCCAAATGTAATATTTTCATTAAATCTTCCCACTTTCGTTTTTTATAATTATACAATAAAATTAACAATGTGAACTACTCCCGCTTTTAGAAGCGGGAGCTTCTTGGGAAGTATCTGCGCATGACTAGCCAAATATATTTACCAAGCTCTTCGGGTAGTTCCTACCCTGTCTTTTTTTATTTTTCTAATATTCCAACATTAATTTCCCAATGTTTTTTATATTAAGTGCCGCATTGTAATCTCTATCAATCTCAATTCCACAACACTCACATTTATAACTTCTTTCTGATAATTTCAATTTCTCTTTAACATTCCCACATTTACTACAAGTTTTCGACGATGGAAACCACTTATCTATCTTCAAAAATTGCTTCCCAAAAAACATCAACTTATACTCAAGCATTCTCAAAAACATTCCTCATCCATTATCTCCTACACTTTTCCCAAAATTTAATGCCTGGCTCATCCCTTTCATACTCAAATCCTCGACAATCACAGCATTATGTTCTTTGGACAATTTTTTTGATAATTTATGCAAAAAATTCCTTCGACAATTCTTGATATATTCATGCAATTTTGATATTTTCGCTTTTTGCTTATACTAATTTTTAGAAAATTTTACTTTCCTTGATAATGATTTTTGTAATTTCTTTAATTTTTCTTCTAACATCCTAAAATATTTTGGATAATCAGCCCTTTGGTTTTCAGAACTGACAAATAATTCAGACATTGAAAAATCAAGTCCAATCACTTTATCATTACTTGGATTTTTTTGAATTTCTTTTTCAAATTCTGTCAAAACAGAAACATAATAATTTCCATTACTGTTTGTCAATGTTACTGACTTTATCTTGTAATCCTTCGGTATTTCTCTATGATATTTTTAATTTTATTCTTTTTCAATTTTTGGCAAAACCAAATATTTGTTTTTCCTCAATTCGTATTGAATTATTCACACAATTTGTCGTGTAACTTTTAACATTAGACCTGTTCGATAACTATACAAACTTAGAATTTAATAAAATAAATATCTTGAAGCAAGGGGTCTTGACCCCTTGTATAGATAAAAAAACTTAGGTTATCGAACATATCTATTATTCTTTTTAGATTTGAACCTCGGAAATTTTGCCCTCTTCTGAAAAAAATTCGTAAACGATCGTTTTACATTCAATTGATCATTTGAAAGTGCCAAACTGTCTACTTCTTTTAAAAATTGATTTTCACTTTTCAAACTAGCAGGTGTAATTATTTTATTTTTTCCAGTTTCTTCATAAATTTTATTAGCGATACACAAAATCGTATTGTAAACAAAACGAACACATCCAAAAGTCTTGTTTATCAATAATTCCTGCTCCTTATTTGGATAAATTCTGTATTTGAATGCTAAATTATATTTCATGAAATTACACCTCCTTTTTGATTTTGGATATTATTTTTAATTATTTTTTTAGAAATTTTATTATTTATAACTTCTCTTCAATATTTTTATACAAAAAAATTGTATCATAGATATATCCTTTTTTTCAACTTTTTTTAAAAAGCAATTCATCTCCCGCTTGTAGAAGCCGGAGACTTCTTGCTATCTTTTGTTAAAAATAATTTTTTTATAATTTAAATATAAAAATAAAAAGAACTAATTTTTTAAAAAAATACAAAAAAATTAGCTCTTAATTTATCAAAATATGAATATTTTTTTATTTTATTAAATTACACTCCATAAATTTTTTTAGCAGTTCTTCCATTTCTTTTTTTCTTCCATTTGATGAACTCTTCTAATTGACAGTGCAATTGATTTTTTTCTTGTCATTTATGTCAGTAATTATTGCAGTAACTTTATCTCCAACATTAAAACTTTCAGAAATATTTTTTTAAGAAATGTTCTGATAATTCTCTTTTGGAATAATTCCATTAAATCTATCAGTCAATTTAACTAATACAAAATTTTTCAGTCACTTCTTCAATTTGAGTATTTACAATATTTCCAACTTTATATTGTTCTGTAACTTCAGTCCAAGGAGATTTTGTAAGCTGTTTTATGCTTCCAGCCAATTTTTTCTCAATTTTATCCATTACAATTATTTTAAATTCAACTTCATCGCCAACTTTATAAGATTTTTTCTCTCTCTTATTCCAAGAAAATTCATTTTTTTATGGATAAATGCTTCAATTCCTTCTTCAATTTCCACAAAAATTCCATAATCCTGAACATTCACAACTTTTCCTTTTAAAGCCTGAGTCAAGTCATAATTATTTTCAAGATTTTCCCATTTTTCATCAAAAATCGCTTTAACGCTCAAAGAAATTCTATTTTTTTCATCATTAAATCCAATAATTTTAGATTTAATAATATCGCCAACTTTATATTTTGACGCCAAATTTGAAACTTTTTTGTAAGCCAAATCCGTGATGTGAAGAAGTCCGTCAACATCTTTTTCAACTTCAATAAGAAGTCCAAAATCAAATATTTCAGAAATTGGTCTTTCTAAAACATCGCCAACTTTGTAGTTTTCTTTCACTTTTTCCCAAGGATTTTCAACTAATTGTTTTACACTCAATTTCACATTTCTCTTAGTGCTCTCAATTTCAATAATTTTTGCTTCAAACTCATCGCCAACTTTATAGTTTTTCAATTCTTTAGCACCTTTATTCCAAGCAAGTTCACTAAAGTGCACAAATCCTGAAATATCACTTCCTAAAATATTTCCAACAAGTCCAAAGTCAAGAATTTCTGTCACTCTAACTTTTACAGTATCCCCAATTTTATGTTTTTCTTCAAATATTTCCCAAGGATTTTGTGAAAGTTGTTTTATACTCAATTTCAATTTATTTTTTTCAGTGTCTTTTTCAATAACTTTTGCACTAATTTCATCATTTATCCCAAATTTTTCAACCAAGTCATCAACTGGATTCCAAGAAATTTCAGAAATATGTACAAATCCATTTGTCGCTCCTAAATCCGTAACAAGTCCAAAATCCAATACTTCTTTAATTTTCCCAGTTACAACATCTCCAACATTTATCTTTTCAAAATATTTTTCTTCTTCAATTTTAATCAAATCGCTTCGAGAAACCACAATTTTATTTTTACTTTTTTCTTTTATCAAAAATTTAAACTTTTGACCTGTATAATCTTTATCTTTTTCAAATCTAGCAAGTGAAAATGGCAAAAATGCTTCATTTTTCCCAATTTTTACAACATAACCGCCTTTAATTTTTTTAGAAATTTCTCCTGTGACAATGTCATTTACATTATACGAAACAAACTCTTTCGCTTTGTCCAATAAAAATTTTGAAACAACGATATTATTTTCATCTTCTCTTAAAATTTTAACTTCGATTTTATCTCCAACATTAAAATCTTCAATTTCACGAACCAAAATTCTTCCTTCTTTTTTAGAATTTAAGTCCAAATATCCAAATTCAATTTCTTTTCTCGAAATCACACCTTCAATTACATCGCCTCTTTTTCTCTCTTCTGGCAAATAATTTGGCAGCATTTCTACAAATAAATCTTTTTCGCTCATAATCTTCCTCTCTTTTTTACAATTTTTATGTACTTATTATATCACACTTACGAACTGGCGACTACCTAAATTAAATAATTTCTTTAAAATTTAAAAACTACTAAATTTATTTTACTAAATTTAGTAGCCAAAAAAATATATTACTTAATAACAGTATAAAATTTTTTTATTCAATAAACTTATTTTTATTCTACTACTTTTTGGAATATCATCAAGATACTCTAATTCTTTTTACTGTATCATCATCAAAAAAAATCCTTCTTCTTTCTCTAAATTATTTATTCTCATTTCTTCAATCATTAATCTTCCCAACACTTCTTTAGCTTCAACACTACCTAATTCAGCTGCTTTTGTATAAGCTTCTTTAGAAACAAAAAAATAATTATAATTTCCATTACTTCTATATTTTCCTATTGAAAGTTTTCCTGCTCTTAAAAAAAGTTGAAACATCCCCATATTTCATATAACACTGTATTGCTTTTATTTAAAGTTGTTTCTCTCTTACCTTTCCCCATTACAATTTCAGCAAACTTATCATAAAAATCTTGCTAAATAATAACATCCTTCTAAATTTCTATTCATTATTACAGTTTTTAAATAAGTTTTCAGCTCCTGCATATAAAACTTCGTCGGCTTCATTTAGTTCTAAATTTCTATTATTCTTATTATTTTTTTATAATACTCGTCTTCTATTTCTAAATTTTTTTAAATAATTTTTTTGAATATTTTTTTCCAAGTTCAAGTTTTTGCAATATCATCATTTTCATTTTTGTATTCTAATAAGTAATTCTTTTTCTGTTAATTTTTTTACTTCTTCTTCTCGTCGCTCTATCATTATTCGCTTTTTTTAATTTTTTTCTTCAGATTTCTTCCTTCTTTTTTTCCCGAAGTTTTTAAATACATTAATAATTGAAGATATAATTAATATAGGAATTGATAATATTATTAAAAAGATAATTAAATATGCCATCTATATTTCCTCCACTAATCCCAAAAAAATTATCTTTCTTTTTATTTATTAATTCTTTAGTATATTTTTTTGTAAATCTTCTAATTCTTCTTTTTTTCTTTTTTTGATTTTTGAACCCATTATCAAAAAAATTATAAGCTACTATTAGAACTGTTGTACCTAACCAAAATCCCCAACCTATAACAGGAATTACTATACAAATTCCAGTAAAAATTAAATAATATAAAAAAATTTATTCTCATTTTAAACCTCCACATCTTGTAATATACAATTAACATTTATCAATTTATTATACCCCCAAATTTTTTTATCATTATTTTTTTAAATTAAATTTAAATTAATTTTTGAAATATATTACTAAATTTTTTTCAAAAAAAGCGGCAAAATGCCACTTTTATAAATATTATACTAATTCAATAATTGCTAATTCAGCTGAATCTCCTCTTCTAACTGCTGTTTTAATAATTCTAGTGTATCCACCATTTCTATCAGCATATTTTGGAGCTAATTCATTAAAGATTTTTCCAACTGCTTCTTCATTTCTTAAAAAAGCGAAGGCTTGTCTTCTCAAATGTACTCTTCTTGCAGCATCAGTTGAGTTATTATATTTTTTTCCTAAAGTTATAGATTTTTCAACAAATTTTCTCAATTCTTTAGCTCTTGTCACAGTAGTTTCAATTTGTTCAGCTTTTACTAGAGAAATTGTCATATTTTTAAGCATAGCTAATCTATGGTCAGTTCTTCTCCCTAACTTTCTATATGATTTATTATGATTCATTTTCCCTCCTCGTCAAAAGTTTTAGTCAATTTTTTTAGTTTTCTTCGTTAGTTGAAACATGTTCGCTTAAGTCGTAACCAAGCTCTTTCATTTTATCAATGATTTCGTTTAAAGATTTTTTACCTAAATTTTTTATTTTTAACAATTCATTATAACTCATTGAAGTTAAATCAGAAATTGTATTAACTCCAGCTTTTTTCAAGCAGTTATAAGAACGAACTGTAAAGTCTAATTCTTCAATTTTCATATCTTCAACGCTAGATTCAGATTCACCAGTTGGCACAACTGTTTCCACTTCTTCTTCACGATATTTGCTCATACTGTTTCCAATATTTGCAAATGGTTCCACATGCCAAGTTAGTAATTCCACCGCATAAGATAATGCGTCTTTATTTCAATACTTCCATCAGTTGCAATTTCCAAAATCAATTTATCGTAGTTTGTAACTCTTCCAACCATTGTGTCTTCTACAGTATAATTTACTCTTTTAATAGGCGTATAAATCGCATCTACTGCCAAATATCCAATTGGCCATCCATCTGTATTTATTTCATCAGAAATTACAAATCCTTCTCCAGAATCTACAAGAAATTCTATATTAATCTCTTTATCAACTGTAACAGTCATTATAACTTGATCTGGATTTATAATTTTTAGTCCAGGTTCTACTTTTATGTCGGCAGCTGTAATTACAGCAGGTCCTTTCACACATAGACTCATTTTTTTCTCACCTGGCTCATCAGCTTCTACAACGATTTCCTTTACATTCAGAATAATGTCTGTAACCGCTTCTTTTACACCTTCGATTGTAGAAAACTCATTTAAAACTCCGTCAATTTTAATTCCTTTAATTGCTGTCCCTGGTATTGAAGATAATAATATTCTTCTTAGTGCATTTCCAATAGTATTTCCATAACCTCTGTATAAAGGTTCCAATGTATATTTTGCTGTGTAATCATCTGTTTTTTCTTCTGTTAATTTAACATTTTTAGCTATTTTTTCAATTTTTAACAAAGCTAATTCATCTCCTTCGAACAAAATATTATTATCTAGAGTAATACTCGATAATCATTGCTTCATCAATTTCGAAGTCAACAGCATCTCTTCCTGGATTTTCCAATACTTTTGCAGTTAATGAACCTTCTTCAAGTGATAGCCATCCTGGAACTGTTTTTTGTCCAACAGATTCCTTAATGATTGCTAATTCTTTTGAATCTTCTTTTACAGTAATAACATCACCTTGTTTTACTCTATAAGAAGCGATATCTACTCTTTTTCCGTTAATTAAAATATGTCCGTGACTTACGATTTGTCTTGCTTGTCTTCTTGTACCACCAAATCCTAGTCTGTAAATTACATTATCTAATCTTCTTTCCAAGTATTGAAGTAATAATTCCCCTGTTACTCCTTCTTTTCTTGTTGCTTCTTCATATAATTTATAAAATTGTTTTTCTTGAACTCCGTAAACAAATCTTGCTCTTTGTTTTTCTCTTAATTGTGTTCCGTATTCAGTTAATTTTCTATTTGCATTTGGTCTAATGTTTCTGTTTGACTTTTTATTTACTCCTAGAACGCTTGGATCTAAACCAAGATTTCTACATTTTTTCAAAACCGGCTGTCTATTTCTTGCCATTTATCTATTTCCTCCTTATTTTTTAAAATTACGGTCTTCTCTTTTTAGGTGGTCTTGCACCATTGTGAGGCACTGGAGTTATATCAACTATTCTTGTTACTTCTAATCCAGTTGCTTGAATTGATCTTATAGAAGCTTCTCTTCCAGATCCCGGTCCTTTTATTTTAATTTCGATTTGTTTCATTCCATTTTCAATTGCAACTTGAGCTGCTTGTTCAGCTGCTATTTGAGCTGCGAATGGAGTTCCTTTTTTAGTTCCTTTGAAACCTGAAGTTCCTCCTGATTTCCAGATTACTACTTTTCCTTCTGCATCTGTAATTGTTACAACAGTGTTATTGAAAGTAGAATGTATATATGCTATCCCATTAGGAATATTTTTTAATTTTTTCTTTTTTGAAACTGCTGGTTTTTTAGCCACTTATGGTTTCCTCCTTAACTTAATAATTTATTATTTTTTCTTAGCCACTGCCATTTTAACTGGCCCTTTTCTTGTTCTTGCGTTTGTTTTAGTTTTTTGTCCTCTTACAGGTAAACCGTTTCTATGTCTTAATCCTCTGTAACTTTTTATATCAAGTAATCTTTTTATGTTAAGTCTGATTTCTTTTCTCAATTCACCTTCAACTTTATATTCTTCTACAAAGTTTCTGATTTGTGCTACTTGTTCTTCTGTTAAATCTTTAACTCTAGTGTCTTTGTCAACACCTGCTTTTTCTAAAATTTTATTTGAAGTGCTTTTTCCAATTCCAAAAATGTAAGTTAATGAAATTTCTACTCTTTTATTTCTTGGAATATCTACTCCTGCTATTCTAGCCAAATTGTTTCCTCCTCGTTTTTGATATTTTTAATCTTCTTCAATATGCCCTCACAAATGCTATAAGGAATAAGCTCTACAGCTAAACATACTTTTTACAATTTTTTTATTTTAAATATCTTTAAAAAGTCTTATAATAAAAATTTTTAATCAGTTTGTTTTTAACTTTTTTCGCCTAAATATTTTTAAAAAATATTAATTATCCTTGTATTTGTTTGTGTTTAGGGTTTTCGCATATTACTCTTACTTTTCCGTGACGTTTAATAACTTTACATTTGTCACACATAGGTTTTACTGAAGCTTTTACTTTCACTAAAAACCCTCCTTCCAGATTTTATTTTTTTCTATATACAATTCTACCTCTCGATAAATCATACGGAGAAACTTCAACCGTAACTTTATCCCCTGGTAAAATTTTTATATAGTTCATTCTCATTTTTCCTGAGATATGTCCTAAAACTTCGTGTCCATTTTCAAGCCTTACTTGAAACATCGCATTTGGCAATGCTTCGATTATTTCTCCTTCCAGCTCAAGAACATCCTGTTTTGCCATTGAAAATCACCTCGGATCCTTTTTATTGTATCAAATTTTAAAAAAATTGTCCAGTAAATTTTTTTGTACTCTAAATTTACTTATATTAATTCTTAGTTTATCATATATTGACATTTTTTTCAACAAAAAAAGTTTTTAAAAAAACAAGTTAAAATATAATTTAGTTGACAAAACAACTTTTTAATATAAAAAAATAAAAAAATCTTGTCATATTAAACAAGATTTTTATTTTAATTAATTTTTTCAATAAAACATATATTCTAAGTTAATGAAATAATTTTAAATTTATAATAATTTATTCATATTGATATTCACTTTTAAACACATATGGCGGTCTTCCTGAAACACTTCTATTAAGGACTTTCCAATGTAGTCCATCAGACGCTTCTTCAACAGTAACAGTAACACCGTCTCTAAAAAACAAATAAGGATGTTGTGATTTTATTACACGATTGAAAAAATCTTGATTTACTTCGAAACCATAAAATACAAAAGAACCTCCACTAACTTTGTTTCCATTATAATAGCAGTTTTGAAATCTAACTGCAATATATGGATAACCATCTCTATCATAATACATTGTAGCTGAATCGTAATCTGGATTTGTGCAATAAGTTTTTCTTGTTGTAAATGTATAATCAGCCAAAGCAAGGCTTGAAACAATTAAAATCGCTAAAAAAATAAATTTTTTCATAAATTTCCTCCTTAAAATTTTATTATAATTGATTTCTATAAGTTTACAATAGAAGGATACCATTATTTTTTTGAAAAAGCAAGTTAAAATTTTAACAATGTTTTTTTGTATAGTAATTTTATTTGTAAAAATAAGAGATTTCTTGCCAAATTTTATTAAATTGATTTGACTATATTTCCAAAAAATTGTATAATTTTTTTAAAATGACTGGAAAGAAACGGGAGAATAGCTATGATGACTTTAAAGGAAGTTCAATATTTGATTAAACATATTGAACAGGGGACTTTGGAAGAAAAAGAAGACTTGCGAGATGAAAGAGAAAAAAAGGACAATATTCAAAGAATTGTTTTAAAATTGATTGAAGAATTTGGGGAACTTGCTGAAGACATTAGAAAAAATACACGGTTTGATGGGAAAAATATCAAAGGGACTATTGAAGAAGAAGTTTTTGATGTATTTTATTACACAATTGCTATAGCCAATGAATATGGGATTGACTTGGAAAAGGTGTTTGAGCTTAAAGATGAAATCAATCAGAAAAAATATGGAAGAGAATTTAGTTTGAAAGAAGGAAGAGAAAATTATAAAAAAAAATTTTTAAAAAAAAGTCGAGATTAAAATACTTGGAACAAGCGATGTTCATGGAAGGATTCTACCTTGGAACTATGCCGCCGACGAAGAAGACAACTCAGGCTCTTATGCGCAAATTTCCACTTATGTAAAAAAAGTGAGAGAAAACAATAAAAATGTTCTTTTCATGGAAGTTGGAGACGCCATTCAAGACAACTGGATTGAATATTTTGCAAACGACAAAAATCATCCCGTTCCACAAATATTGAATTATATGAAATGTGATATTTTTGTGCCAGGAAATCACGAGTTTAATTTTGGAATGCCGACTTTGACAAATATTTTAAAAAAAATGAAAGCAAAAAAATTGCTTGCAAATTTATTTTATAATGACGAAAACAAAAATAATTTTAACTTATGCAAAGATAAAAAAAGATATTTGGATGCTGCGACAATTATTGAAAAAGATGGAGTAAAAATCGGAGTAATCGGACTTTCAACGCCAATGACCAAAAAATTTGAAGAGGACACGGGATTTTTAAAAAATTTTCACTTTGTGTCTGTAATTTCCGAAACAAAAAAGCAGATAAAAAATTTAAAAAGATGTGGTGCAAACGCGATAGTTGTCGTCGCTCATATGGGAGTTGACAATGAAAATGGCGTAGCTGAAACTGGAGTAAGAGACCTTGCAAATGCAGTTCCTGAAATAGATGTCATCTTAGCTGGACACATGCATCAAAATATTTCCAAAAATATTATAAATGGCGTGCTTGTCACAGAGCCGCACAGATATGGAACCGTTGTTTCCGAAATTGATTTAAAATTTAATGTTGATGGAAAAAAAATTGAACTTTTGTCTAAAGATTCGAAAACAGTTTCTGTCGCAAAAGAAAAGCCAGATAAAGAAGTGGAAAAAATTTACAAGCCTTATCACGAAAAACTTTGCAAAATTGCTAACGAAAAAATTGGAATTGTGCTAAATGACATGGTTCCACAAGAAAAAAAATTCGGAGTTTCAATTTCATTTCTAAAAGATACAGGAATGTCGTCGTTTATTACCGATGTGGAAAAATATTACAGCAAAGCTGAAGTCGTTTCATTTTCTTACGATTACGAAAATGTGCGGCTTAATAAAGGTATAATAAAAAGAAAAGATATTGTTTATAACTACAGATATACTGGCGGAGATGTGACTGTCTTTGAGATGACTGGAGCACAACTAAAAAAATATATGGAATGGTCAGCCGACTACTTTGACACAATTCAAAAAGGTGACAAAAACTATCGTTACAACGAAGAAAGAGCAAATTTAAAATATGTTACTTTCGACATTTTTGGCGGAGTAAAATACAAAATTGACTTAAGAAATCCGAAAGGTCAAAAAATTATAAATTTGACGCTTGAAAATGGAAAAAAAATCACTTCTGAGATGAAAATAAAAGTAGGAATGAATTTTTACAGATTTGAGCAATTAATCAAAAAAGATGGCATATTTGAAGGAGAAATTATAAAAATGCTGTGGTCGTCTAAAGATGAGATTGGAGATGAAAATGGAACTATTCAAAATATGATGATAGATTATATTAAAAAAGTTAAAAATGGTGTAATTGATGGAAAAAGTCACGATAACTGGGAAATAATTGGACTTTAAAAATTTTAAATAAAATATAAAATAACAAAAATGGTCAAAAATTTAACTTAATTGACCATTTTTTTATTATTTTACTTTTTAAAAATTTTATACAAGTTTTCCAAAATAAGCAATTAAGAAGAAAATTGCAAATCCTGAAAGGTAAATTAATCCTACAACAGAAAGCCAGTATAATGCTCCTGAAACTTTATGTTTTCCTGTTTTAACAAGTTGTAAGTTCAACCATGCAAAAACTGGTGTTGAGATAAATGAGGCAATCATTGCAAAACGCATCATTTTAGCAACGTTTCCTTCGAATAAAAGTACGATTAAAATACCTATTATTGAAGTTACTGTAAACCAGATATTAAGAGCTTTTTGCGAAGATTTTTCTTTTCTTAAAAGAATACGCAATGCTTCTTCATTTGCACGAGAATATCCGTCAATAACTGTAATTGTTGTTCCGAAAAGACACATAAACGCAATGAATGCGATAAGCAATCTTGACCATGAACCGATTTCAGACATATACATTTTTATAAGTTGTGCGATATAAGCGGCACTTGCTGGTTTTACTTTTTCCGGTGAACCGTATTGGATTAATGCTCCAAGTGCTAAAAAGATAACTGCAAGAATAGCTGTTCCAATATACCCAACATTAAAATCAAATAATCCATCTTCATATGAAACTTCTGATGTACGTTTCTTTTCTTCCAGCCACATTGAATTTATTGCTGAAATTTCTATTGGTGCAGGCATCCAACCCATTAATGATATAATAAATGGAAGTGCTGCAAGATTCCATGGTGAAGGTGCTACAAAATTTTCTGGAATATGACGACCACCTTTAATAGCAGCGATAATTACTGCAATTGTTGTTGCTAGTGTCAAAGTAATCATAACAAATTTTGAAATTCCATCAAGAACGCTATATCCTCCAAGAATTATCATTGCCCAAATTAAAATTATTAATATTATTGTTATTTGTCCAACTGAAAGTCCCCAACTTTTTGGAATAATATTCATCATAATTGCTCCTGTAAGAATACCTACAGCTGCCGTATTTACCATTGCTGAAAATACGTTTAATATGAAAAATATCCAAAGATAAGCCTTTCCTCTGTGACTGTACCCTTCAACTAAACTTTTTTCTGTATTTAATGTATATTGAACACCAAATCTAAAGAATGGATACTTAAATAAGTTTACTAAAATAACGACAAGAAGTAGTTGCCATCCGTAAATTGCTCCTGCTTGTGCCGATGATACAATGTGTGAACCTCCTACAGCGGCAGATGCCATAAGGATACCAGGTCCCATCGCTCTCAATTTTGTTTTCCAAGTTGAATTTGTTTCTAAATTTGTTTCTGTAATTTCTGTACTCATTTTTACATCTCCTAACTTAGTTTTTAATTATAGTAAATATAATATACCAAATTCAACTAAATGTCAATTTTTTTAAATTAAATTTTTTTAGGTAATCTTAAAGTTTTATTAATTTAATTTGTTCAATTCTAAATTTCAATTCTTCAAAAATCTATAATTCTTGCTTGTCTATGAATTTCTTTTTTTCATAAAAAGGAGAACAGCGGGAACAGAAAAAAAGCGATAGTTGACCTACAGCCTTTTTTTACTTTTTGTCACTATCAATTTTATAACTTTTTATATTTTTCTCTTTCTGCAATTTCTTTAATTTTTTTGGAAAGTCCGCTTTACAAACACTGCAACTTGGACTTGAAATATAAAGCAAGAATAATTTTTTATCAGCAATAATTTCTCTTAATTTTTCATAATTTAGTATTTCTTCCATTTTTAACTTTAACCTCCGAATTATAAACTGTGTTCTACTAAATATTCTTCTGCATCAAGAGCGGCAATTGCTCCATTTCCCGAAGCAACTATCGCCTGTTGGTATCTAGCGTCACACACATCTCCCGCAGCAAAGATTCCAGGAATATTTGTCTTGGAAGATTTCCCTTTTGTCAAAATATACCCATTTTTGTCAAGTTCAACAGCAGCGCCTAAAAATTTTGTATTCGGATTTCTTCCAATTGCCACAAAAATTCCGTCTGTTTTTAAAACTTCTGTCTCACCAGTCTTATTATTTATCAATTCAATTCCTGTAACTTTTCCATCAGACAAAACTTTTTTAGGAGTGTAATTCAATTTCCATGCAATTTTTTCATTGTCTTTGGCTCTTTTTTGCATAATTGCTGAAGCCCTTAATTCATCTCTTCTGTGAATAATTGTCACTTTTGTCGCAAATCTTGTAAGAAAAGTCGCTTCTTCCATCGCAGTATCTCCTCCGCCAATTACAACGACTTCTTTTCCACGATAAAAAAATCCGTCACAAGTCGCACAGGCGCTCACTCCTCTTCCAATATTTTCCTTTTCATTTTCAATTCCCAAATATCTTGCACTCGCACCAGTTGACACTATTATAGTTTTTGCTTCAATAATATTCTTGCCGTCTAAATGGATTTTAAAAGGTCTTTCATTATATTCAATTTCTTTCACTTGTGCTTGTAAAAATTCCGTTCCAAATTTTTTTGCTTGAGATTTTATATTTTCTATCAATTGTGAGCCGTCGATTCCTTCAGGAAATCCTGGAAAATTTTCCACTTCAGTCGTAGTTGTAAGCTGTCCACCTGGCTCCATTCCATTTATAATAATATTTTTAAATCCTGCCCGTCCCAAATAGATTGCAGCTGTAAGTCCAGCTGGCCCAGAACCTATAATTACTGAATCATATAACATTTTCTCTCCTTTTCTAAAAAAAGAAAAATTACAAATAAAGATAATTTCTCAAATTCATAATTTTTCTTCCAATTTTTTTGATTTTTTTTAAAATTAAATTTTGATTTTAATTTTTATTTTGATTTTTTTCTATAATGCTCCATTTATTTTTTCATACAAAGTTTCTTTCGATTGAAGTCCCACCATAACTTCCAATGGTTTTCCATCTTTAAATAAAATCAATGTAGGAATACTTTGAATTCCAAATTGTTGTGCTAACTCCAATTGTTCGTCAACATTTACTTTTCCAACTTTTGCTTTTTCTCCCAATTCATTTGACAACTCTTCAACTATAGGAAGCTGCATTTTACAAGGTCCGCACCAGCTTGCCCAAAAATCTACCAAAGCTACTCCGCTTGAAATTGTTGCTTCAAAATTATCTTTACTTAAAGTTATTGCCATAAAACATCGCCTCTTTCTTTTATTATTATTTTATTTTCTTAAATTTTTATAGTTTATTTTTTTCCAAAAATTATGATATACTGATTTTAGAAATTCAACTATTCAATTAACTAATTGAATAATATCATATTTAAAAAAACTTTGTCAACAATTTTTATTTAAAAATAAAAAAATATTTAATAAAAAAATTTTTATAAAAAGAGGTTAATTATGGATAAATTATGTGAAAAATACAAAAACAGCCTTTACAGCGGACTGTCAAAAATTGGGAAATGTCTGTCAAGTGACAAACGGATTGAAATTTTGGATTTGCTCTCGCAAGGGAAAAAAACCGTGGAAAAAATTGCTCGTGAAACTGGAATGACAATTGCAAACACTTCTCGCCACTTGCAAATATTGAAAGATGGAAATTTGGTTTCTTGTGAAAAAAAGAAAAATTTTGTCGTCTATAAAATTGCCAATGAAAAAATTATCGATTTGGTTTATCTTCTGATAAATGTCGGTGAAACGCAGCTTTCCGATGTACAAAAAATTCACGATGAATTTTACGAAAAATGTTGCAAAACAAAAATTTTAACCGTTGAAGAAGCGCAAAAAATGGTTGAAGAAGAAAATGTTGTAATAATTGACTTGCGACCAGAAGATGAATTTAATTCACAGCACATTGAAAATGCGATAAATATTCCAATGAAAATGCTAGAAGAAAACTTGAAAGATTTGCCAAAAGATAAAAAAATAATCGTCTACTGCCGTGGAAGAAACTGCGCCTATGCCAATATTGCTGCAAAAATATTGACTAACAACGGTTTTTGCGCATATAGCTTAAATCAAAGCTACTATGAATGGAATAAATCAAAAATATAAAAGAAAATTTTTATAAAAATCCAAAATTTTTCGTGATTTTTTTGCAAAATTATACTATAATTTATTATACAAAAAAACATTTGGAGGATTTTCTTATGAAAAAGTTATTTTTATTAGCGCTGACAATCACAATATTTTCAGCTACACAAAATGTCGCAATGGCAAAAACGACTAAAAATAAAAAAAGCACTAACTCAAATTTTGAGTTAAATGTTGCCCACATCAATGACCATCACTCGCATCTGGAAGAAGAAAAAATGCCATTAAAATTAGGAGACCAAACTGTTACAGTAAATATCGGCGGAATGGCTAGAATGGCTCAAGCAATTGACGATTTTAGAAAAGAAAACAAAAATACTCTTGTTCTACACGCTGGAGACGCACAAACTGGGACTCTTTACTTCACATTATTCGAAGGAAAAGCTGACGCAAATATAATGAACGAAATCAAATTTGACGCATTCACATTGGGAAATCACGAATTTGATGCTGGAAATAAAGGATTAAAAGGATTTTTAGATGTTCTAAAAGTTCCAGTTGTTTCAGCAAATGTTGTACCTGACAAAGGAAGCATCTTAGAAAATAAATGGAAACCTTACATCATTAAAAACATAAATGGCGAAAAAGTTGCAATTATCGGAATCGAAGTTGTGAAAAAAACTAAAGAATCTTCAAGTCCTGGAGATGACATAAAATTTTACGACGAAGTGGAAACAGCAAGAAAATATGTAAAAGAAGTTCAAGATAAAGGAATTAACAAAATAATTCTGCTTTCTCATGCAGGATACGAAAGAAATCTTGAAATTGCAAAAAAAGTTGAAGGAATTGATTTAATCGTATCAGGAGATACACACTATTTATTGGGTTCTCAATTTGAGCAATTTGGACTAAAAGTGGCAGATCCTGATTATCCAAAAAAAATTGACCATGCCAACGGTGAGCCAACTTATGTAGTAGAAGCTTGGTGTTATGCTTATTTACTTGGTCAATTAAAATTAGACTTTAACCCAAAAGGAGTTGTTACAAATGTCGTAGCAAATCCACAATTATTAATTGGAGATAATTTTTTTGAAGTGAAGGATAAAGACGATAAAAAAATTCAATTGACTGGAGCAGAAAAAGATAAAGTTATTAAATTTGTAAATGAAAATAAAAATATTAAATTTGTAAAAAATGAACCTCAAGCTGAAAAATTATTGGAAGGTTACAAAAAAGAAAAAAATGAAATGGGTAAAAAATCAGTTGGAAAAATTTTAGATAAAATTCCAGGTGGTTCTGAAAACCGTATTCCAGATGCAAAAAATCCAGAAGGTTCTCTTGCAACAACTCTTGTCATGGAATCAGTTTTAGACAAATTAAAAACTATTGGAACTAGAAATATCGACTTTGTCATTGGAAATGCCGGAAATATAAGAATTACTCTGGAACCAGGAGAATTTAACTATGACCTTGCGTATACTTTGCTGCCTTTTGCCACAAATACAATTTATACGCTTGAAATCAAAGGTTCAGAAGTAAAACAGGTGCTTGAAGATGCGATAGATTATTCACTTACAGGTGGTTCAACTGGATCATTCCCTTATGGTGCTGGAATCAGATATGAAGCTACAAAAGCGGGAAAACTTGGAACAAGAGTCAAAAAAATCGAAGTGCTTGACAGAAAATCAAACGAATGGGTTCCAATTGACTCAAACAAAACTTATGTAATGGGAACAAATTCATACATTGCAAGTGGAAAAGACGGTTACAAAACTCTTGGTGAAATCATAAAAACTCGTGGTGGAACAAATACATATTTAAGCGATGTCCCTATTTTTATTGACTATGTAAAAGCTAAAAAAGAAATTTCAAGACCAAAAAGCTCAAATGTAATTTTCAAATACTAAAAAAATTAGGAGTACAAAATCGTACTCCTTTTTTCAACTAATTATTTAACTATTTTTAACACATCTAAAAATTCTATATCCAGCTTCAATCACAAGTGTAGTACAATTTCCAAAAAGTTCTTCCAATTTTTTTTTCGTACTCTTAGCTCCATGTTTAGTTTGAATCACGCAGTAAAATTCTCCGTTTTTGTTTAAATGAAAAAAACTTTTTTCATAAATTTCAAAAATCACTTGCTTTCCTGCTCTAATTGGTGGATTAGATAAAATCACATCGAAATTTTCAGAAATATTGTCAAATACAAAAGATTTTTCTAACTTCAAAAATCATCTGTCCTATTATTTTTTTGTATATTTTCTTTTGTCAATTCCAGCGCTCTCTCATTGACATCCGTCGATAAAATTTTTGCTTTTTCAAAAAATCTTTTTAAAACAACAGAAACAACGCCATATCCGCAACCAATATCCAAAATTCTAATATTTTCCAATTTTTTATTTTCATTCAAAAAAGTCCGCAACATCACATCAGTCCCAAAAATCAACTTTTTGTCTTTGAAAAAAACTCCATTATCAGTCAAAAACTCAAATTTTTTTCATTTTTAATTTCATAATTTATTATTTTTTTGCTGATTTCACATCTTGCACTTCAGAAAAAAATAATGGCTCATTTTATCTATATTTTCCTCCTTATTTCACAAATAAATTACTCATTTCTTTATAAACAACTATTCTTTTTACCGCTTCTCCAAAAATCTTAGCTGTTGATAAAACAGTAAGTTTTTCAAAATATTCATCTTCTCTTAACTCAATTGTGTCTGTTACGACAACTTCTTTAATTACAGATTCCTTTAGTCTTTTTACCGCATAATCTGAAAATACCGCATGAGTCGCACAGCAATACACTTCTGTTGCACCGTTTTTAATTAACGCATCTGCTGCATTACAAACCGTTTTTCCTGTATTAATCATATCATCAAGCAAAATAACCTTTTTACCACGCACATCTCCAATTAAATTTTCAACTTCATATTTCCCATTTTCATTTTTTCTCTTTTCTACAATCGCAAGTGGCACTTCAAGCCATTTGGCAAAACCTCTTGCCCTTTTTAGTGAACCTATGTCAGGTGCCACAACAACGACATCTTCACTTTGAGAAAATCCTTTTTTTTCAAAATATTTTGCCAAAATCGGAAGCGGCTCCATATGATCAACTGGAATGTCAAAAAAGCCCTGTGTCTGTCTAGTATGCAACTCCATCGTAACAATTCTTGTCGCCCCAGCTGTAAACAATAAATTTGAAACTAATTTTGCAGTAATTGGATCATGTGGATTAATCGTCCTATCTTGCCTTGCATATGCAAAATATGGAATAATCGCTATAATTTCTTTAGCAGACGCTCTTTTTAGCACATCTATAAAAATCAGAAGTTCCATCAAATTTTCATTCACTTTTCCCGCAGTTGACTGCACGACAAAAACTTTACTTCCTCTCACACTTTCAAGCGATTTTGTAAATATTTCTCCATCCGCAAATTTTTGAATCTTATTTTTTGAAAGTGGCAGCCCTACATAATCCGCTATTTTTTGCGCCAATTTTTTTGCCGAAGAACCAGCAAATATCTTTACATCATTTTCCTTAAACTTTTTAACTTCCATAACCATCCTCCTTTTATTTATCTTTTTTATAGACCCTCACATAATCAACTTTCATCTCTGTCGGAAAATCCACATCTCCATCACTTCCAGTTTGATTTTCAAGCGCCACATTTATCATAAGAAAATATGGCTGATTAAATGGATTTCTTCCAGCTTTTTTCTCCATTTCCTTCATAGTTCTCTTTTTGTAAACTCTTCCGTTAAATAGCCATTTTACTTCTTTCGAATCCCATTCAACAGCATAAGTATTAAATTGTGTCAAATCTTCATTCTTTTTAATCTTTTCATCATCTCCGTCAAACATCTGGTATTTATTTTCCGTCGTTTTTAAAACATGTGTAGTCCCAGTCACTCTTGACAAATCAGAACCATAAATTTCAAAAATATCAATTTCTCCATCCGCTAACTTAGTCCCTTGGCTATACCATTCAGGCCACATCCAAAAAGCAGGCCAAGTTCCTACACCTTTAGGCATAGCCGCTCTCATCTCAATCTTACCTTCTTGCACAGAAAATTTTCCTTTAGTGTGAACTGCTCCAGAACTATACAATATTTTTCTCTGTTTTCCATCAATATTCACAGTTTTATTATTTTCTTTTTTCACTTCAATGACTAAATTTCCATCTTGCACTTTAACATTATCCTTTAAATAATAATGTTTAACCTTAAATCCAGACTGATCCACCAAATTTCCTTTCTCATCCAAATAATTTCCTGCATTCCAAGGAATGTTATTATCTCCCCAGTAACTCCATTTAGATGTATCCAAGCTATTTGAATCAAATTCATCTTCCCAAATTAACTTCCATTCTTCATTTTTATCACTTTTTTTTCTATTCACAATTTTACTCCAAAGTGATTTTTTTCCAGATTTTCCGTTTGTCTGCGTATTCTCATCAATTTTTTTTCTTTTTTTCCCAAAAAGATTTTGCTCTTCTCTTCCATTTTCTTCAGAATTACCAGAATTATTTTCACTAACCAACTCCGATTTCTCTTTCGTCATTTCAATCGAATAATTTTTTTCTTCAAAAGTCTGTTGCGTCTTTGCGCTTCCAATGACACTCAAGCTCAAAAATCCCAATAAAATTAACATATTTGTTTTTTTCATTTATTTTTCTCCATTCCGAATTATTTATTTAATTATAAACTATTTTTTTGAATTTTTTTGAATAGTTTTTTTAAAATTTTGATAAAACAAAAATTTCACTAAAAAAAGCTGAAAAACTCAGCTTAATTTAAAATTTTTACAACTCTTCATTTTCTTTCATCTCTTCTAAAAACCTATCGATCCCCGACTGCCAAGTAGGAATTTTCTCACCTAACAATTTCTCAACTTTGCTAGAATCCAATTTCGAATAAGCTGGTCGCTTTGCAGGAAGATTAAAATCTGCCGTTTTAGCTCTCCCCAATATTCCAATCCAACCAATTTTTTCCAAAACATACTTCGCTTGGTCATATTTACTCGCAATTCCATCATTTGTAATATGATACAATCCAAATTTTTCAGTTTGGATCAATTTCCATGAAAATTCAGCTAAGTCCATAGAATAAGTTGGAACCGAAACCTGATCATCCACAATATTCAATTCATCTCTAGATTTGCTCCAGTTAATAACTTGCTTGTTAAAATTATTATTTGCTATCCCAAACACCCATGAAGTCCGTATCACAAAAGATCTATCATATGTTTCTAAAACATCTTTTTCTCCTTGAGCCTTCGATTTTCCATACTCTGAAACTCCATTTGTTCTATCATCTTCCACATAAGGAGTATTCTTTTCCCCATCAAACACAAAGTCTGTCGTATAAGTAACAAAAATAGCCCCAATCTTTTTAGAAAACTCAGCCAATTTCTTCGGTGCCTCAGCATTCAGTACCCAAACTTTTTTATCAGTCTCAGCTTTATCCACATCGTTATATGCTGCACAATTTATCACATGAGTAATTCCTTCATTTTCTTGAAAAAATTTATTTAAATCTTCATCACTTGTGATATCTAATTCTTTGTAGTCTGTTGCGATATATTCGATATTTTTTTTATTGAATATTTTTTTGAAGTCGTGGCCTAGTTGTCCGTTTGAGCCGGTTAGTAGTATTTTCATATTATTCCTCTATTTTTTCTATTAACTTTTTTAAATATTCTTTTGCCTTATCTTTTAATTCGGGATGTCTTAATCCAAATTCAATATTTGCAACAAACATTCCAAATTTATTCCCTATATCATATCTTAATCCCTTGTAATCATATGCATATAACTTCCCACCATCATTTTTCATACTTAAAATTGCATCTGTTACCTGTATTTCTCCACCTTTTCCAGGTTTAGTATTTTTTAAATATCCAAATATTTCTGGTTCTAAAACATATCTTCCAAGTGCCGCTAATCTACTTGGTGCCTCATCTAAATTAGGTTTTTCAACAAAATTCTCCACTTCCACTGTTCTTTCATCTATCTTTTTCAAAGGTTTTATTATTCCATATTTATTTACATCTTTCTCAGGAACTTTTTGTACACCTAAAATATTTCCACCATTTAATTCAGAATACTTATTTATCAATTGTTTTATTGCTGGCAATTCTCCTTTTGTTTTATCAGTATAAACAATATCATCTCCCAAAACTACGACAAAAGGCTCATCTCCTACAAACGCTTCAGCACAGCCAATTGCATGTCCTAAACCTAGCGGTTTTTTTTTTGCCTTACATAATAAATATTCGCTAATTTTGAAATATCATTTATCACTTTTAATAAATCTTTTTTCCCTTTTTCTTCAAGTGTCTTTTCCAGCTCAAAAGAATAATCGAAATGATTTTCTATTGAACTTTTATTTCTTCCTGTTACAATAAGTATTTCTTCAATTCCTGAATCTACTAATTCTTCAACTAAATATTGCAATGCTGGTTTATCTACCACTACTAACATCTCTTTAGGCTGTGCCTTTGTTGCAGGCAATACTCTTGTTCCTAATCCAGCAGCAGGTATTACTGCTTTTCTTATTTTTTTCTCTTCCATAATTTTTTCTCCTAAATATAATATATTTCTTTATTTTAAGTATACCATATTTTTTAATATTTGCGATTATTTTCCCATTTCCAAGCTGAGTTAATAATCTCTTCTAAGGAATATTCTGGCTCCCATCCTAATTCTTTCTTAGCTTTCTCGCTATTAGCAACCAATATTGCTGGATCTCCTGCTCTTTTTTCCACAGTTTCCACTTTAAAATCTTTTCCAGTTACTTCTTTTACTTTTTCAATAACTTCTTTAACAGAAAAACCTTCTCCACTTCCAAGATTATAGTTTAAACTTTTATTCTCCTTCAACATTTTTTCCATACCTAAAATATGTGCTTTTGCCAAATCATATACATGAACAAAATCTCTTATACAAGTACCATCTTTTGTAGGATAATCATCTCCAAATATTTTTATGCTCTCTCTTTTCCCACTCGCTGCCTGTAAAATTAATGGAATTAGATGTGTTTCTGGAATATGACTTTCCCCAATTATTCCATCTTTATCACTTCCACTCGCATTAAAATATCTCAAAACAACACTTTTCAAGCCATATGCAGCATCATAATCTTCAAGTATTTTTTCTACCATTAATTTGCTCTTACCATATGGATTAATCGGTAATTGTTGGTGAGTTTCATCTATCTTTTCTTTAACAGGTTCTCCAAAAGTTGCTGCTGTAGAACTAAAAATAAAATTCTTAACTCCTGATTCTACCATTTGATCTAATAATTTTGTTACTTTAACAACATTATTTTCATAATATTTAGCTGGTTCTTGAACTGATTCTCCAACTTCAATAAACGCTGCAAAGTGCATAACTGCCGTAATATCTTCAGTGTCAAACACTTCTTTTAATTTTTTTCTATCTCCCAAATCACCTTTTATAAATTTTACATTTAATATTTCAGCTACATCTTTGTAACCTTTTGATAAATTATCATAAATTATTGGAATATACCCACTTTTTTTAATAAATTTACTGTGTGAGAACCGATGTACCCTGCTCCTCCAATTACTAATATGTTTTTTTCATTTAAAATCTCCTTTTTTTATATTTTTTTCGTTTTTTTATTTCTCAATACTTTTTAAAAGTTACTTATTTTTTTATCATTCTTTCCTATCAAGATTTAATTTCAAAAATTCAATTTTATTTATTCTAAATTCCATTCCAGGTACTGAATTTTTCGAAATCTACTCTTACTCTAGTCATATTTGAATAAAGCCAAGCTGGATGAATTCCAACAGGCACTAATAATTTACCATTTCCATAATCAAATCTTAAAGTTCTGTTTTTCGTAAAATGGAAGTTCTGTTGTTTCTAAAAAATTGTATTTTTTTAATTTTTTTAATTTTTTTCTTCTGAATAATTGGAACTTAAATCTATCAGCATAAAAATCAAAATCTTTTTCCCGATATATTTTTCTGGCAAATCGACAATAAAAAAATGGATCTTTTTATTTGATATACTAAATTTATTCTTTCCTATATTATTAATTTGATTATATTCTAATTTTTAAATCTTTAGTGTTAATTTCTTTTTTGAGAGAATATACCAGATAAAGTCTTTATTGAATTTCCCAAAGAATAAAGGAATTTTTTTCAATTTCTTGACTAGAAAAATTTGTCTAGTGTATTTTTTTCTAGCTTCTAATAAATTACCTAATTTTTTTCATAAATATCAGGGACGCACCCAAAATGTTTCGCCTCTATCGACATACATGACATATCCATAATCTAATATCCATCTATATGTATAATAACTTTCATAATTCATTAAATCTAATATGACTGCTGGTGGATTTTTTTCTCCAACATTTTTTTATATTTTTCTTTAGATACTTTTCAAACTTTTTTTGTTAATTTCATACTATCAATTTTTACAGGAACTTTTTTTATCTAGAATATACAATAACTCTCTTCTTGAACTGGGCCAGAAATTTTTCTTTATCAGATACTAATTTATCAACATTTTTCCTTAATTATTTTTTTAATGAACTTAAATCTTTCTTTTCAATAAAACCCTTCCCTAATTTAGGAAGTCCTATTTCTTTTCCATTGACATATACAAAAATTTTTTTAGAAACTTCATAAATTTTTTAACACATCAACTTCACTACCACGTGAATCACCATTAATCAATGATACAAATCCAAGTGTTAATCCTATAAAAATTATTTTTTTAAATTATTTGAAAATAGTTTTTTTCCATATCTATATAATAAAATATTTAGCAAAAAAATCCTAAAAGCAATCACCATTGTCCCAGTAGTCCTTGAAAATTCAATATTTCGTTCCATTCTGATAAATGTAAATGTATAATTTATTGGAATAATGATACTACTAGAAAATAATATTAGAAATATTGGTGAATCTAATTTTTGATATTAAACTTTTTCCTTTATATTTTTTTGAAAATAATAATAAATTAAATACCAGAAAATTAAAATTACAGACAGCGTAACTAAGCAAACATATATATACCACATATTTTTTTCTTAAAAGTATCGTCTTTTAAAAAAACTTCAAAAACCAATAACTTGGAATGGAATAATTATAAACTGCTATTCCATCAGCCAACATTGTTTGCGAGGATAACAAAAAAACACATTCTTTAACATACCTATTATAAACTTGTATAAAAATATCAAACTTCCTAATAAAATAATATTTAATCCCCAAAAAGTAAATGACTTCATTTCTTTTCTCCAAATGTTTCTTTTATATGTGACATATAGTTGCACTATTGCAAATGGAAATAATCCCAATGCAAAAAGCAACACCATTTAAAGGATAATAGAAAAAAAGAAATAAAGAAAAAAATTAGATATATTTGTACCCATCTTATTCTATTTTTTTATTAACTTAGGTAACAATAGTATTAATAATAAAGCAAGTAATGCTACTGATCTATCACGATTTGGATATATAGTATAATTAAAAAATGGCAGAATTAATGCAAAATCTTTTACTAAAAAATAACAACTAGAACCTATTATCAATGCCCAAAAGATACGAACTAATGAAACCGCTGAATGATAAGATAAGGCAGTCCCATCTAATACAACATTCTGAAAAAAAGCCTGTAACAAGTCCATAAAGTCACGAAGTTCCATTATAATCTACAAATAATTTCATTTTTCTTATTTACTATTTGATGCCATGGATTTGTATATTCTCCAACATGCCAAAAAAATCTCCATAATCAATGTTCATTGAAAAAAATCATAATAATGTAAAATAAATATTATTATTACACTTGAAAAATAACACGAATGTATTAGATTTTCTTTTTCTATATTGCAAAAATATTGATACCTAATAATGCCATAATCAATAAAATGATTATTAACTTATAATTAGTTAGCTGAGAAATTTTTATAAACTTTACCATTTAATAAATATTTATTTGTTAAAAAGTTAACAAAATTAATGGTGCTGGAATTTGAAATAATAATATTTTTTTCTATATCCAAAAAAATTCTTTTTTTAATATAATAATAAAATATATAAATAAAATAATTGTTAATGGGAGTATCATATCTCTACTTATTAATTCAAAAATTTTTTTAATATTTTTATCTAATACTGCCTTTAGTGACATAGAAAATAGATATAACGAAATTAATAACATTAAAAATTTTTTTGTTAACAAAAATATCTTTATTTGTCATAAAATAAGTTATATAATAAACTATCCCTATAATAACTAGATAGAAATTTATTTCTTGTTTAAAAAAAATAATATAAATACTGAAGGAATCAGAATTATTCCAATTCCAATAAAATCTAGATTTACATTTTCTTTTTGAGACAGATATATATTTTTATCTTCAAAATATTTAAAAAAATAAAAAAATTGAAAGTCCACCTATTAAAAGAGAAATCCACACTGCTAACATCTCACCAGACTTATTAAAACCTTTTAATGCTGTAGTTTCTAAAAATTATATCTTTGAATACTTGATGTTTTTGATGCCATATATGGTAATAATGTTGAAAAGCGACATGGCCGTCATAAAAAAATACCAAAAAAATAAATGGTGAAATTACTTTTACTAAGTTTTTTTAAAAAAATTTCTTTCACAAGTTAACCTCCTAAACTATTTTTTTAATTAATTTTTTTATGTTCTTAATCTCAATAAAAAAATTAAAATCGAATATGTTTTTACCAAAAATATCATGTTTTTTTACTTATTAATGAATTTGTATTTCAAGTTTACTATATTTTTTTCAACGAAATAGTAAAAATAAAAAAATAATGTCAGTATTATTGTAATTATATATAATATTACATTTGTTATTGTCAAAAAAATTCTTAACTTTTTAAATAATTTATTTATATTTCTATAAAAAAACAAATAATACACATTGAATAATTTAATTATATAAAATTTGATATTTTTTTAATAATTAAGAAATTAGCCAATTTCATAAACAAATATAAATATCAATATCCCATCCCACTAAAAAAATAGAAAAAAACATATTCTCATCATCATAATGTTTTTGTACAATAAAATCCAAAAATCTAGAATAAATTATTAATATTTCTAATAAGTTAAAAATTAATTTTTTTATAATTAAAATCTTTATTTTTTTAAATTTTTATAGTAATCACTATTTTCAAATTTTTTTAAATTCCTCAGGGCGTCCCAATAACATGAACATTTTTCAAAAATTCTAACTTTATAATTTTTCTTTAATAAGATAATTATAAAGTGGTGCTATATATTTTTCTCCTTTTTTTCCAAATTTGCTTTTTCCTTATAATATTCATTATATGCCTTCATATACAAATCTGTATTAGAAAAAAATAATATAATCCAATAGTTGCATTATCTGATATTTTTCTTTTTTTCTCTTAATTCTGTAGCATTGCCATCTTTTGCCTAATTTGACAAAACTCCAATTTTTCACCTGGAGCATTAAAACAAGGAATAAATCCATCACCTTGTATATCTTCTGGCTTCAATACATGTGACTCTATATGAGTATCAATATTATAAATTAATAACGAATCTCCTTCTATCCATTTTTTTCTTTTGCTAAAATTACAGTCGTTGCTTGACCATCTGTTAATTTTTTTCAATCTCAACTATACTCACATTTTTTTATACCTAATTTTTTTGATTTCTTTTTCTATAAAATCTTTAGCATTATCTTCTTTTTTTCACTACAAAAAAATATTTAGGATTTATAGATTTGAAATTTTTCAAGACTAATCATTGACCATTCAAAAAGTGTTTTTATTTTTTTACTTCTATCATATATTTAGGAATATCATACCCTTTTTCTCGAAATCTTCTTCCATTTCCTCCCATTGTTATAACAATATTCATATCTACTCCTCTGTTATTCTTTCTCTAGCATCATCTAACATTTTATTTAATTCATCTTCATTGTATTTCAAAAATTCATCAGGTCTTATCGCTCTATCATCAATATAGAAACCACCTTTTCCTGGCCAAGGTTTCCCAAAAATTATCTCATCATAAGGAACATTCCATTTATCTAACCAATCCATTGTCATTCTAGATGTATGAACATTTATCAATCCTATATTCCCTCCATGAGTTCTCATTTGTCTAGCTGTAAATATTAATATTCTAAAACCTTCTTTTTTATATTCTTCCAATTTTTGTATGACATTATCATACGGTTTTAAATCTTCATATCTTTCATCAGCTTTTTTTATTGGACAGATTGTCCCATCTAAATCCACTACTAATGTTCCTTTATTTTCCATATTTATCCAACTCCTTCATCATATTTATAGCATTCAATATAAAAAGCAAAAAAACTTTACTTGGGATATCAATATGTAATGGTAACATCGATAAAAAAATAATGATGTTTCACATACCCTTATTACTTCCATATCATATCCGTATTCTTCTACTTTTTTTATAAACATCTCTTTTAATGTTTCTAAATTTGCACTTTCGATTTTTCAAATCCATTTTCAATTCATTATTCAACTCTATTCTAAATAATCCATTATTCATAAAATCGTAATTCCCTAATATTGAATGAGATAATTTTGCTAAATCATAATACTCATTAGTGTATATTTCATCTTCACTAATGCTCCTTTTTGGATCTATTAATTTTAACATTTCAGATGATTTATCATATAATGTATTTGAGAAACATGGATCACCATGTCCAATAACTTCAATACATTTAAATTTTTTTACTCAAAATCTTATTATAATATTTTTTTGTATTTTTTTCAAATATCTCATCTATCGAATTATAATCTGTTGAAAATTTTTATAAATAAATCTATTTCACTATAAATTTCCATCTCTTTTTAATTTTTTTGTATTCTCTCTTCTACTTTTTTTATAATACAAATCATTAAAAAAACTTTATCAAACTTTTTCTTTAGATATATTTCTTTTTTTCTCTTGTTGTTATAAATTCAAATATCTTATTTAAATAATTTTTCAAAACTTTCTTCATTAAATGAATTATGAATCCATTGTAATGCGATATCTGGAATATTCAATCTTTCCATTGTATACGAAGCTCTTTCTTGAGTTTCTTTATAATCATAAAGGCATTACCATCCATTTTTTTGCATATAATGTGGAAGAAAATAATAAAAATCATGCTCCTTTTTTCATTTTCACTTTATCAACAGAACTTTTTAGTTATCGTATATTTATCACTTGATAAAGAATTAAAATATCTTGCTTCAAAACTTCACGAAAAAAATAGTAAAAAAATCTCTCAATTCTGATAAATTTATTTTTAAAAATCATTTGGTAAAATTTCATCTTTTGTCAAAAAAATCTTGATTCTTTATATTATTCGATAATTTTTTTAGATAAAAACTCATTATACAAATTTATATTAGGAAAAAAACCATTATTTTAGGACTATATTTATCATCCACCATAACTTGATTTACATATCTAGATTTTTTTCTAAAAAAATATAAAAAAACTTTTCCTTATCAATAACAACATTACTTGACAAAAAAATTTATATAAACACTCTCTTCTGTTTGAAATAATAATTTCTCTTTTTAAGCTCTCAATTTCCATTTGATTTTTTTCAAATTTATAAACTCTATTTCAAAACTTTTTAAATTCTTTTTAATATTTCTTTCAATCTATCAATAAATCTGACTTTCTTGTATAAAACTTCACTATACTTCTTATTTCCTATAATTCACGATATTATTCTCGAAGGTCTTTTAATATCATCATAAATAAAATATATTTTCTTACTCACACTTTCTCCCTCCTTTTTTATTTTTTTGAGAATTTATTTATAAAATTCATAAAAAAATACTATAATACTATCAAAAAAATATTATACATGATAAAATTATTTGTAGATTACTAAAATTTGATAAATTCGATATCCTATAACTTAAAAATTTCGGGAATCATAAATAAATTAAATTTCAAATTAAAAGATTTTTGCAAATAAACTGTAAGAACTTATCTCAAAAATCCAAACTAATATACTAATAAAAAAAACAATATAGGTGTTTTTCCTATTAATAAATACTTTGCATAGTTATATAATTTTTTTATACTTTCTATAAAATTTAAAATATAAATTCCTTTTTTTAGTTTCACTCTTTGTAAGAATAATTCTATTAACATAGATGTAGGTATAATTGAAACATAAATAACAAAAATACTGAAAAATAACAAAAAAACTAATAAAGATATAATTAATATATATGAAATTATATGTTTTACTCCAATTCCGTACACTAATATTAATGTTAACATTAATGTATCGAAAAAAACGATCAACCCATACACCTACAAATCCTTTTTCTAAAATTATCAAAAAATGAAAATTTATATATCCTAAATATTTCTCCTAATTTTTAATGGAATAAAAAAATTTACATATGTTGTTAAAATATAAATTTTTAAATAAATCTTTAATCGATCTTTTTTTCTTCAATATATATTACACACATTCGTATAAATCTAAATAAATGCGATATTAAATACAATATAATAAACAAAAATAAAATGTCCTAAATTAGGGTTCTAAATTAAACTTAAATTTTTATAATAGTTATCAAAAAAATATGGTTGATATCATTACAAAAAAATTTATTTAGAACTTCTTTCTTTTTTTCATTTTAACTCCTAACAAAAATTTAATTTTTTTAATTTCTTTAGCAGTGTAATCCTTTATTTTTCTTATCTCTAAAATCTTTATCTACAATCTCTTTTTTTATTAAAAAAACATAAAAAAATAAATATTTTAAAACTTTTAAAAGCTTGATTCATCATTTTTTTACATTTGAAGTTTGATCTTCTTCTCTCAAGAAATTGGAAAAAAATTTGATATTTTTGATTATAATATGAACTTGCTATAACCATGCAATAATTAAACAATAAACTATCTGGAAATTTGTGATAATAATTATTTTTTTAATGTATCTACTTTATAACAATTTAATCGGAACCTAAATCATATATTTTCTTTCTAAGAAACATTGAAAAAGATACTGTTATAAACTCTATTACCAAAAGTCCTAAATTTTTGAATATCCTATTATTTTTTTGATTTTTTTCATAAATCTCGCACCTAAAAAAACTATCATATTTCTGATATTCTTTATTCTTTAAATAAGGAAGAATATCATTTATATTTCCTTGGTCATCTCCATGTAAAACTATTGCATAATCAAAATTATTTTTCAATAGCATATTTAAATGCTACTTTATGGGAACCACCCAATCCATAATTTTCATTATTTCTTAATAATTTTTATAGGTAAATCTATAGTTTGTTTCTTTAACTTTTCTAATACTATTTTTTTCACCATTATCAGTACTACGATTATTTATAATAATTACCTCATTTATATAATTTTTTTAACTTCATCTGTAAACTGATCAATTACTCTTCCTATTTGATTTTTCACAATTATACATCGGTATAAAAACTAATATTCTATTCATTATTTTTACTTAGTATACTCCTTTTTCTTAAATAAGATTTTTAAAGAAAAACATAAAAAAACTTTTATGACAAAAAAATATTATGTTGTGTTATTTGTATATAGAAATATTTACACAAAATTCTAAATACTTTCTTTGATAACTAATATTTTTTTAAAACTCCTAACCTTTCTTAGTAAAAACAAAAAAATTTAGAAAAAAAATATAGTTCAAAACTATTACAATTATATTAGATAATACTTTTTACTCCTAAAACAAATATAGATTGCTTAGAAGGTATTACTAACTTAACTACTAATATATCTGCTCCTATTACTACAAAGAGTTGGTCTATTATAGCAGTTACACTTCTTGCTAATATAAATTGAATAAATTCTTTTTACTGCTTCTCCCCCACTATTTTTTTACTTTCAAATACCCAAATTCTATTAGTAAAATATTGAAACACTATACAAATAATTGTATCCACTATATTTCCTAATCCTACTGAAATTTCCATTATATTAACAAATAAATAAAAATAGTATTATATTTAAAATTGTAGCTAATACTCCAAAAAAACTAAATATAATATTGTTTCTTTATTTGTTAAACTCATTAATTTTTTTATAATTTTTTTCTCATTTTTTTACCTTCAAAAAAATATAAAAATTTTTTTGTAGTATTCAATTTTTTATACTTTAATAAAAAAAATAATTACTACAATTTTTAATTATTTTTCCCAAGTTCTTTCACTTATTATATACCTAGGTCTTGATTTTTATTTCAATATATTTTTCCCAACATATTCACCAATAAGTCCTAAAGATGTAATTTGTATTCCTCCCATAAGACATATTATCCATATTAAACTAGTCCACATTTCTATACCTTTACCTAAAAAAATAAAACTAAACACCATAATACAGAAATTAAACTAATTGATAAAATAATCATACCTAATAATATTATAATTCTAATGGGTTTTATACTTAAACTTGTAATCCCTTCAAATGCTAATGCTAACATTTTTACTCAACGGATATTTAGACTCTCCTGATATTCTTTCATGACGCTTATATAAGACTGAAGTACTTTGAAAACCAACCAATGGTATTATTCCTCTTAAAAAAATAAATTTACTTCTTTAAATTTTTTTAAATTCTTTCAAAACCTTCTTAGAAATTAATCTGTAATCAGCATGATTATAGATCACTTCTACACCCATAAGATTTAATATTTTGTAAAAAGACTGTGCGGTAAACCTTTTAAAAAATGTATCTGTTTTTCTATCCTTTCTTACACCATAAACAATTTCATTTCCCATATGAAAAGCATCTACCATTTCTTCCATTGCTTTAACATCATCTTGTCCATCACAATCTATTGAAATTGTTATATCGGAAAAAGGAATAGCTTCCATTAATCCAGCTAAAACCGCATTTTGATGTCCCATATTTCTACTTTGAGAAATTCCTATAAAATATTTACTTTCATTTGACATTTTTTTATAATTTCCCAAGTCTTATCTTTACTTCCATCATTTACAAACATAATTCTACTTTTATCACTAATTTTATTTTTATAAATTAAATCATTTAATTCTTCTAAAAATAATTTTGAAGTAATGGGAAGTACTTCTTCTTCATTATAACACGGCACTATTATATATAATACTGTATCTTTTTCTACCATTTATTTCCATTATTAACACATATAAAATTATATTATAATTTTATTCTCCTTCATTCATTATTTTTTTATTTGTAAAAAAATATAGAAAATATAATATTTTAAATTTTTTTAACTTATAATTGTCTATTATTAATTTTTCTACTACATTTTAAATTACTTTTTCTTCAACTGCTAAAAAATTTTTTTATCTATAAATAATAATATTATTAATCCAATTAATCCAATTAAGAAATAATTGCTCTAATCTTATTCCAGGTGCCTCATATTTTAAAATTACATTTGAGTCTTTATTTTTTTAATTTTTATTCCTATGAATGCTCCTAATATTTTTTTCTTTAATTTGTTTTTTTCCATTAATATATAATTGCCATCCTTCATCATAAGGTATAGAAGTCATTAGTAATTCATTTTCTTTTTGCATTTTCTACTTTCACTTCTATATAAGTATCATTAAATTTTTTTATAATTGGAGTTCTATTTATTTCACTCATAACAATATTATAATTATTTTTTTATTAAATGAATAAAATAAATTCTTATTTATCTCTAATTCATTTTCATTCAGAGAAATTTTTACAATATCATTGTTGTTTAACCTAAAGATTTTTATTATATCCACCAAATTCATAAGGATTATTAACGCCATTTATTTCTATTAACGGATCTTGATTAAACTTTTTTTAATATACATATAATTAATATCCTTTTTTTCAAATTTGAATTTTTAAATTCTAAGAAAGCTTCTTTATTTGGATTAACTTTTACATATTTGATATTATCATTATTTTTCGTATTCAACTTTCAAATTTTCAATTTTTATTAACATTTAAATTCTCAAAAATTCTTATTTTTATTATTAGTAATTTTTTTCAGCAATTTTTATTTTTGTAACTCAAATGGATTTTTCATTCTCTTCATTAATATCAATACTTAAAAATACTTTCATTTACTAAACTAAAAAAATGGCAATGCTTGATTATTCTCAAATACATATATATCATTTACTTTTTAAAACTGGTTTAGAATAAAAAAATCGTTTTTTTCTATATTATGAGATAACACATATTTTACACCTAATAATGACTCTGAAAATAATGTTGTCCCTTCAAAATTTCCCACTTTGTCAAAAAAAAGGCATTCCTAACTTAGAAAGTAAATTATGTACACCTTTATTAAAATTTGAATCAAATATGGCAATTCCCTTGTAATCAGCCAATGATCCTTCATTTTCACGTCTTCTAAAAATCTTTTTCTATTCTATAGATTGAATTATCTTTTCTTTTTAACTCATTTACAGTTTCTCTTAAATTCTTTTTTTGTATTGAATATAGTAATTTCTATCTTCATAATTTTTCTTCTGTCCTAATTTTTTTATTTACTAATATACCATTCATTAATAATTCAAAACATACTATAACTATTAAAAAAACTTTTTTTAGTGTTTTAATTTTAAAAATAATACAATATAAAATTATAAATATTAAATTTATAAATAATTTATCTTTCAAATTTTCAATTAAAATACTAGATGTTAGTAATAAAAAAATACGAGAATTAAACCTATTTTTTTCAATATTTTTTTCTAGTTAAAACATTATTTTTTTCTTTTTCATAACTCTCAGAAGCAATATAAATTAAAAAGAAAGAAATCAAAAAAAGAAAAACGTCCTTCAAACCAGTCTGGATTATCAAATCCATGCCACATCATATAAAAAGGTATTTCCATTGATATAAACATAATTATTAATACTATCCCTGCTGATACTTTTTTTCTTGATTGCAATATTTTTTTATTAATAAAAATATAACAAAACAAATAACAATACAATTAAACCACAATATATATTTGGACTTCCTCCTGGACGTAAAGTATCAAAATTTCCTGCAAATAACTTTGATATAATATCTTCTATTCTATATCTTATTCCTAATTTAAATAACTCTGTATTTTTTTCTTTTTCCTAACGATACATACGTTGGTAGTAGAAAAAAATTCCACAAATCATTAAAGAACTTATTGAGTACAGTCCAAATTTAATAAATTTTTATAATAGCAGATTTAAATGTCATTTTTAAATTTGAAGAAAAAAATCTATACCAGAAATAAATTATCATGAATAATCCAATCATATACGATATAAAAAAATTAGAATATAAAGAAATTATTAATGTTAGTATTAATCCCCACTTTTTTATTTTTTTCTATAAATTCATCTAAATAAAAAAATCAAAACAGGTAATAATATTACACCATCAAACCACATAATGTGTTGTATATAGCAGATATTAAAAAGACATTAAAAGCATAACAAGTCGAAAAAAACTAGACTTTCATTATTATTTAAATTAAATCTTTTAGATAAATAAAAATTACAAGTTAAACCACATAATCCAATTTTTTAAAAAGTGTTATTATTAAAACTATATCTTGTATCTCAAAAAAAGGAATTAATATTAAAAGATTTAAGGGACTACTAAGATAAAAAGAATATTGTTGAAAACATGTTCATACCCATTCCAAAAATTCCAACTATATACAAAACTATGTTTCCCAATTAGCATGTTTTTTATACCAAGATAAATAATCTATATATTCATTACTTAAATCTGACACTAATATACTTTTTTTCTCCAAAAGGGTATACTTTAGCACTAATTAAAACCATCCAAAATATACAAATAGGTATTATAAATGCTAATAACTTTATTTTTTTATTTTTTTAACATTGTTAATTCTTTAATCCTTTTCTATAATTAATCTTATAATAATAATTTTTTTACTTCATTATACAAACTTTTTTTATTTGTAAATAAATTCTAATAAACTTTCTAACAAGTTTATTATTTATAAAAATTGTTTTTTTCCCAAAAATTCTCGACTAGTAAATTCATCATAAGTTGATAAATACTCTTTATGTAATTTTTCTATATTTCAATGTCAATTTTAATATTGCACCAAAATATCTAAACAATACTTTAAAAAATTTTGCTTTACTATGTTTTAAAATAAAACCTTTATTAGATAATTTATGTAAATAGAGAACTTCTTTATATCTGAATACTTTTCTCAATGTTCCACCAAATCCTTTTTTTTGTTGAACCATTCCAGATTTAAAAAATATTGTTGGTATCAGATGACCATTTAACGTTATCCATCTAAAGAAAGTCTTTAATTTTTTTTCATGTACTTCTACTTCTTCACCATTTTCATTTTCTTCAAAAGTAATCGATCGATCTACCTCTGTTAATGGAATATCTATAACCTTTTCTTCTTTTGCTAATGCTGCTATTTCTGGTCTTCTTTTCATCATATTTACATTTTCTCTCCAAAAATTTGGACCTTTACAGACATCTTCTATTGCATAAACAGTTGCTAAAGCTGTTTCATAGTTATATGTAAGAAGATTTCTAGCTAAAAATAAAAGCGATATTTTAATAATAGATTTTTAAACTACAAGGAACTAAATTATGAAATCTTTGCATTATATGATTTCTTGTATCTAAATAAGCTGGAACTACTCCATTTTTTATTTCAAAATCTCCTTGCCAAGAAGAAATACCATTTAATGTTATAATATTAAACTTATGTGACAATCCAAATCCTATATCATCTCCTCTTACAAAATATGGAAACGCATAATGTCTAACTTCTGATATTGGGAACGCAAAAAACCACCATCCACCATAAGCCGGTATAGCAACCTCCTCTTCATTCTTTAATAAACATCTATAATCTCTTAAATCAAAATTATTATTTATAGGTTGCCAATAACCTGGAAATTTTGCTCCATTTTCATATTGAATATAACTTTTGGCTTCATTTAACATAGCGCCAGCTATTGAAAGATTATCTTTTTTTGCAAATTCTAATAAATTTATTGTTCTTTTTATTCCTTCTACTTCACATGAAGCATCGTCATCCATAAATAAACAATGAGTATACTTTTTTTGATCTTGTAAATAAATCAATCCTCTAGTAAATCCACCAGCACCTCCTAAATTTGCATTTTTTATAATATTAACTCCTTTTACTTCTGGTAAATTTTGACTATTGTCAACTATATTTAAACTCACTTTTCCCTTAAATTCTGGAACTTCTATTAATTCTTTTTTTAATCTTTCCATTGCTGGTAAAACATATTGCTGTCTGTTAAAATGCGTTATAACAATACCTAAGTTTATATTATTCTTTATTTGAGTATTTGTAAAATATTCAAAAACTATATACTTCACTAATATCCAATCCTCTGATTTCAAAAAAATAACATTCCATTTTTTTAATTCATTAAAAAAATATAATGGTATTAAAATTTCTTCAATGTCTTTATTTTTCAAAAATATAACTCACTTAAAAACTCTATTGCTAGAATACAAACAACTTAATTTAAAAATTATTTTTTTATTTTTTTCCCTTAAATTTTATTTTTTTAAATTCAAGTCTTCTATAACTGTGTTATTCTTCCATTTTCCAACTGTAAAACTATTAAAAATATGTATCAGTAAAAACTCTTCCATTTTTTTCAAAATGAATAATAGAATTTTTTTAAATCTAAACTTGCAAATTCATTTACTCTAAAATATAAATCTTGCTCTGTACATAAAATTAATTTTTAGGAAATACACTTCTTTGTATTATATTCATTACATTCCTCCAAACTCTTCTTCTACCACTTCTAAAGCAACTTCAAATACATGATGCATATCATAATATTTATAATTAGCTAATCTTCCACCAAATATTACATTTTTTTCTTGTTTTGCTAATTCTTGATATTTTTTAAATATTTCAGCATTTTTTATCGTTATTTACTGGGTAATAAGGTTCATCTCCTTGTTTCCATTCTGCTGGGTATTCTCTAGTTATAACTGTTTTTGGTTGTTTTCCAAATTCAAAATGTTTATGTTCTATTATTCTTGTATAAGGTACTTCTCTTTCGTTATAGTTTACTACTGCATTCCCCTGGTGATTTTCTTCATCTAATGTTTCATGTTCAAATCTTAAACTTCTATATTCTAAAAACACCAAATTTATAATCAAAATATTGATCTATCATACCTGTAAATACTACTTTATCAGCTTTAGCCAATAATTCTTCTTTTTTTCCAAAGAAATCAACATTCAATTCTACATCGATTCCTTCTAATAATTTATCAAAAATTACATTGTATCCGCCTTCAGGAATTCCTTGATATTTATCATTAAAATAATTATTATCATAAGTATATCTTACCGGTAATCTTTTTAATAATAAATGCTGGTAATTCTGTTGTACTTCTTCCCCATTGTTTTTTTCAGTATAACCTTTTATCAATTTTTCATAAATATCTTTTTCCTACCAAAGAAATTGCTTGTTCTTCTAAGTTTTTAGGTTCTGTAATTCCAGATTCTTTTATTTGCTCATCAATTTTAGCTTTAGCTTCTGATGGAGTCACAACTCCCCACAATTTATTAAAAGTATTCATATTAAATGGTAAATTGTATATTTCACCTTTATAATTTGCTATTGGTGAATTTATATAATTATTAAATGTACAAAATTGATTTACATAATCCCACACTTTTTTTATTACTTGTATGAAAAAAATATGCGCTCCATATTTATGAACATTTATCCCTTCAATATTTTCACAATACATATTTCCACCAACATGATCTCTTTTGTCAATTACTAAAACTTTTTTACCTCTCTTATTTGCTTCATAAGCAAAAGTTGCCCCAAAAGGCCCTGCTCCTACTACTAAATAATCATATCTCATCTCTAATTAAATTTCGTAGTTGAAACTACCACTACTACTTTTTCTCCTTTCTTAATTTTTATTTTATTATTTTTTATCTAACTATTTTTATATGCCTCACAAACCTCTTCTGTATCTCCAACCATCTTCAATTTTCCTTTTTCTAACCAAACAACTCTATCGCATAATTTCTCTACTTGTTCAATTGAATGCGATACAAACAATATACTTGTTCCCTGCAACATCATTTCCTTTATTTTATGCTCACATTTTTCTTGAAAACGAAAATCTCCCACTGCAAGAATTTCATCAGCTATTAATATGTCTGGTCTAACTACTGTCGCTATTGCAAATCCCAATCTTGCATACATTCCTGATGAAAAATTCTTTAATGGCGTATCCAAAAATTCTCCTAATTCTGAAAATTCTACTATTTCATCAAACTTCTCTTCCATAAACTTTTTATCATAACCCAGTACAGCTCCATTCAAGAATATGTTTTCTATCGCCGTTAAATCTGGATCGAATCCTGCTCCCAATTCTATTAATGGTGCAACTTTTCCAGTAACTTCCACACTTCCAAAAGTTGGTTCTAGCACTCCTGCTACTACTTTAAGTACCGTACTTTTTCCTGAACCGTTAAAACCAACTATACCTAATATCTCTCCTTTCTTTAAAGAAAAAGAAACATCTCTTAATGCCCAGAATTCTTTAAAAAAAAGCTGTCTTTTTAATAACTTTATTACATATTCTTTAAAAGAGTGTATTATTTCTGAACTCATATTAAATCTCATAGAAACGTTTTTTACTTTTACTATTTCTTCCACAATTTCCTCCTATATATGAAGTATAAATTTCTTTTTATTCATATTAAATACTACTACTCCAGCAAAAAGTGAAATAATAATAATAAATATACAGTTGAGGTGTTCGTTTAATGTTGGCATTTTCCCATAATACACCATATCTCTAAACAAATCGACAAAATAAACCATAGGGTTCATTCTTATCAAAAACATATATTTTTCAGGAACTATTTCTTTCGGATAAAACAAAGGTGTCAAGTAGCTTATTGCTGTCAAAAGAACACCATACAAATGAAACATATCTCTAAAATATACAGTTACTGATGCCAATAATAATCCTATTCCAAAACAGAAAAAAAGAACATATAAAACAGGTATTATTGAAAATAATACTGAAATTTTAATTGAGCTTTAGTTATTACTATTACTAAAAATTAGTCCAGGTAAAGATAATATAAAATTCACACAACTTGATAATACTCTTGCTATTGGAAAAAAATATGTTTTGGTACATAAACTTTTTTTATTAATGCGGCATTTTCTAATATTGAGCCCATCGCAGTACCTGTTGCTTCTGAATAAAAATTAAATATTAATTGCCCTGTTAATAAATATACAGGAAAATTTGCAATTGCAAATTTAAAAAAACTTGAAAAATACCATTGCCATAATTAACATTGTTAAAAATGGATTTAACATACTCCATAATATTCCTAATACTGATCTTCTGTATTTCTTTTTTTATATCTCTTTTTACCAATTCTACTAAAAGTGCCCTGTATTCAAATATCTCCTTCATTTCTTTCCTTTCTCTCTAAATAAAGTACTACCCCCTCTTTTACTTTTACATTCTTTTTATCCTTTAAATACTCAATAAACGGCAACATCATTCGTTCTGACAAAAATCCAAAAAAACTCTTTTTCTGATATGCATCAGAAGGGATCTCTATTTTTTCCAATTTAAATAACACATCAAAAAAACAAATTCAGAATATTCAAAAAAATATTTCTTTTTCATAATAAATATATTTAATGGATAAATTTTATTACCTTTTTTTATTGTTTTTTTCATAATATGGATACAATTCTGGATAATTTTTCCTTTACTATTTCCAAAAGCTTATCCAGATGTTCTGCTATATGAGAACTTTTTATACTGTTTATACACACTTTTTATTAAAAAAATTTCCTTTTTTTAGGTAAAATAATATCGTATTTTTTTGAATTTCGCTTGTGATTTTTTTGACATTTTTTTCTATTTCTTTTCTCATCAATTGCTCATCACTAACTTTTTACTTGAAACAATTCTTTCATACCAAGCATATTTATTATTAACTTTAAATAAAAAAACTCTTGAGAAAACATAAAGCATTCTTTTTTTAGTTTATATTTCCATCTATTCTCAAAAGAAATATATCTTCTGTAATGCATCATTCCATAAAAATCAGCGTCTACATTTTTTCCACATCCAGTAAATGCCTGTAAGCTCACAAAAAAATTTTTCATTTTTTTCTGAAATATTATTTCCCGTGGAATCTTTTTAAATATTCTAAATTTTCTCTATTTATTTTTTTGCACCAACATAAATTGGAGTAATAATATCATCTCTATAGTTAAAATATTTTTTTATGAAATGCTACTCCTATAATTCCTTTTTTTCTTTAACATTTTTTTATCCTTTTATTAATAAAAATAACCTTTTTTTAATAACTTCATTTTAAAAATATCTGCTTAAAAAAATCTTTTTTTATTCTACTTTTTATTTCTATCCGTTACTTGTATATATTTTTCAATATCTTCTAAATTATAAAACTTTATTGTATTTTTTTATTCATTTCAATAATTAATTCTCTATCATTTTTATAAAAAAATATTTCTTTTTTTCAATAATTTACTTAAAGAACTGCTTTTTAGCTCCTATTTCATTACCATTATGCTGTCTATATTTTGTCAAACTCTCATCTATAAATATTCTTTTTCCAAAAAAACTCAGATAATAAATGAAGATATCTATCATGCAATCTTACATTTTTTTAAAAAAATGGTAAGGCTATCTGTATCATCTTTCTATTTACTAATACTGTAGACCCTTGAACAATATAATTAAAAAAATAACTGCTACCACTATATTCTTTTTGCTATTTTTAGGATCTACAAACTTCTTTTTTTAATATATTTAAATTTTTTTATCACAAACATATGAATTAGAATGTATCAGCAACGGATTTTTCTAATTCTGTTTTTATTTAAACTTTCAATAACTTTTACATATTTTTTTCTATTTTTATTCTCCATCCAATAATCATCTTGATCAGAAAACATCACAAATTCTTTAGAAGAATTTTTAAGTAATTCTTCAAAAATTTTTTTACAAACCCTAAATTTCCTTTTTGTATCTCTTAAAAATTTTTTTATTCTTTTATCCTTTTTTTCATAATCACTCAAAATTTTTCATAGTATTATCTATAGAATTATCATCTCTTATTATTAATTGCCAATCTTTAAAAAGTTTGTTTTTAAAATAGAATCTAGTTGCTCCCTTAAATACTTTTTCTCCATTATAAGTAGCCATCAATATTTCTACTTTCATATTTATTCCTTCAATAAATCAACTAAATATTGTCCATAATCCGTTTTCATCATAAATTTAGCTAATTTATCCAATCTTTCTGGTGTAATCCACTCCTTTCGATAAGCAATCTCCTCAATACAAGCAATATAAAAACCTTGTCTTTTTTGAATAGTCTCTACATAATTGGCAGCTTGTAACAAAGCTTCATAAGTACCTGTATCTAGCCATACAGTTCCTCTTCCCAAACTTTTAACATTTAATTTTCCTTTTTTTAAATATTTTTCATTTACAGATGTAATTTCTAATTCTCCTCTTGCTGAAGGTTTTATTGATTTTACTTTTTTTAGTACTGTATTATCATAGAAGTACAATCCTGGTATTGCATAATTTGATTTTGGATTTTCTGGCTTTTCTTCCAATGAAATTGCTTTTCCATTTTTGTCAAATTCTACAACTCCGTAGGCTCTTGGGTCTTTTACGGGATAACCAAATACTACTGCTCCTTCTTCTAACTTTGATGCTTCTTCCAGTAATCCTGAAAGACCGCTGCCGTAAAAGATGTTATCTCCTAAAATTAAGCAAACATTGTCATTTCCTATAAACTCTTCACCTATTATGAATGCTTCAGCTAAGCCATTTGGATGTTTCTGTACTTTATATTCTAACTTCAAGCCCAACTGACTCCCATCTCCCAATAATTCTTTAAACACTGGCAGATCTCTAGGAGTAGAAATAATCAAAATTTCTCTTATATTTGCCAACATCAATACTGACAATGGATAGTAAATCATAGGTTTATCGTATATTGGCATAATTTGCTTTGAAATTGCCTTTGTTAAAGGATAAAGCCTCGTTCCACTTCCTCCTGCTAAAATAATTCCTTTCATAAAAATCCTCCAATTTTATTTAACTATTTTCTTTTATTTCCCTTTTCCAAAAAGTATTACTTTAACTGTTTTTAATATTATTAAAACATCCAAAATTAAATCCTGATGTTTTAAATAGTATAAATCATATTCTAATTTTCTTTTTGTGTCTTCAATATTTTCGCCGTAGGGATACATCACTTGTGCCCAGCCTGTTAGTCCAGGTTTTATCATGTGTCTTAAGTTGTAATATGGTATTTGTTTTTCGTACTCTTTGGCTAAAATATCCCATTCTGGTCTTGGACCCACAAAACTCATTGTTCCTTTTAAAATGCAAAAAAGCTGTGGCAACTCATCAATTCTTGTCTTTCTCATAAAATTTCCGATTTTTGTCACTCTGTTGTCGTTATCTTGTGCATATTTTGAGTATTTTTGGGGGTCGTGTATTTTCATGCTTCTAAATTTGTAAACTTTAAATGGAACCATATTTTCTCCGATTCTTACCTGTTTGAAAATAATTGGACCTTTTGACTCCAATTTTATTAAAATTGCTGCAATTAGTGCTACTGGTGAAAGTAAAATCATTAGCGTTGTGGCTATGACTAAATCTGCTCCACGCTTCATATTTTTTTGCATTCCGTCATTTAGAATGTCAAAACCGTTGGATTGCAGTAACCATTCTTCGTCAATTTTACTTGCATCTATTTTTTTTTGAATTTCTTCATTAAAAATCTCATAGCTCAAAACTTTCAGTCCATTTACTTTTAGTTCAAAAAGTCGCTTTAAATACTTTTTAAAACTGGGACTTTGCATATCTTTTACAATTACAAGAAGATCAACTTTATTTTCTTTTATTATTTTTTCCATCTCGTCGTAATTTCCAATTAAATATTTTGTTGCACGGCTTTTGTTGTTGGAAATATAACCGATGTAGTTATAGTCCAAACTATTGATGATATCTTGCTGAATGTTGTTTTCAATGTGGTTTGAGCCAAAAATTAAGACATTTTTTTCTTTTTTTCATGTAAATTGAAGATATTATTTTTTTCGAAATATTGTCTGAAAGATAAAAACTGCACCAAAAACATAAAATATCTCTAATTTTTCTTAAAAAGATAAAAAAACACAAATGCAAAAAAATTGCATCAATTGAAAAATTTACAAAAAAATATTTTTTTAATCTAAACCTTTCGGCATAAAAAAATCTAATTGTCCAAAAAAATAAATTTTATAAATATGAAAAATTAAAAAGATAAAATTTGTTAAATACTTTTGTGGTATAATCATATTTATTTAACAGTATATTGTAAATTAAATAGAGAACAATAATATATATCGTTCGAATTATAACGGTTTTTTTATTTTTCATATCTTTTTTTCCCTTAAAAAAACTTCTTAGTTTCTCAATAAAAAAAGTATAGCATAAATTAGAGCATAATTCAACTGAAATGTAAAAAAAGAATTTATTGATTTTTTTGGAAGCAAATTCTATATAATTTGTGTAAGAATGGTTGTTTTTAGAAAGAAAAAAATTTAAAAATTTAAAAAAATTTAAAAAAAGAAAGAAAAAAAGAGAAAGGAGAAAGGAGGTAAAAAAATATGAAAAAAATAAATTTATTTTTGCTCGACAGAGATGGCGTGATTAATGTGGAAAAAAATTATCTTCATAAAATTGAAGATTTTTGAATATGAAAAAAATGTCATTTCGGGTCTTCTAAAATTAAAAAATTTGGGTTATAAATTTGCTGTTATTACTAATCAAGCTGGGATTGCTAAAGGATTTTACAGCGAAGAAGATTACTTTAAATTGCAAAAATTTATTGAAGAAGATTTGCAAAAAAAGGGGATTAAAATTGAAAAGTCATATTTTTGTCCGCATCATCCTGATGGGATCGGGAAATACAAAAAAAATTGTGAATGTCGGAAACCAAATACGAAAAATTTTGAGTTAGCAATAAAAGAATTTGAAATAGATGAAAAAAACTCTTTTATGATTGGCGACAGAGTGACAGATTTGATTCCTGCACAAAAGCTTGGGATGAAAACTGTTCTTGTGAAAACTGGATACGGAGTTAAAAACATTTCAAAACTTAAAGAAAATGGCTTAGATTCTATTGTTGTGGACGATATTTTGGAATTTGCCAACTTAATTGAAAAAGGAGCGATTAAATGATGAATACAAATAAATCAAAAGAAATTTTTGAAGAAGCAAAAAAATCTATTCCAGGTGGTGTAAATAGTCCAGTTAGAGCTTTTCAGTCCGTAAAAAAAGACTATCCTATTTTCATTGAAAGTGCAAAAGGAAGCAAACTTTTTGACGAAGATGGGAATGAATATATTGATCTGATTGGATCTTGGGGACCTATGATACTTGGACATAATTACCCTGAAGTTCTTGAAGTTGTGAGAGCTGAGATGGAAAAAGGGACATCTTTTGGACTCCCAACAAAAAAAGAAGTTGTATTGGCAGAGCTTGTAAAAGAATGTTTTCCTGCGATTGAAAAAATTAGGCTTACAACTTCTGGGACTGAAGCTACGATGGCGGCTGTGAGACTTTCTCGTGCATTTACGAAAAAGAATAAAATTTTGAAATTTGAAGGATGCTATCACGGACATTCGGATTCACTGCTTGTAAAAGCGGGGTCTGGACTTCTTACTTTTGAGCATCAGGACAGCAATGGAATTACTGAAGCCGTAACCAAAGACACAATAACTGCTCCATTTGGAGATTTTGAAAAAACGAAAAAAATTATTGAAGATGAAAATGACATCGCCTGTGTCATTGTTGAGCCTATTCCAGCAAATATGGGAGTTATTGAGACTTCAAAAGAATTCTTGGAATTTTTGCAAGAAATTACTCGTAAAAAAAATATTGTTCTAATTTTTGACGAAGTTATCACTGGATTTAGAATTTCGCTTGGTGGCGCTTGTGAAGTGTTTGGAATACAGCCAGATTTGGTCACTCTTGGGAAAATCATTGGTGGCGGATATCCAGTTGGTGCATTCGGTGGAAAAAAAGAAATTATGGATTTAATTTCACCCGTTGGAAATGTTTATCACGCTGGAACTCTTTCTGGAAATCCAGTTTCTGTCGCAGCTGGAATTAAAACGATTTCCATTTTGAAAGAAAATCCTGAAATTTACAAGACTTTGGAGAAAAGAACGAAAGAATTGGTTTCTAAAATAGAAAACTTAATTCAAAAATATGAAATTCCTGCGACTGTGAACTATGTTAATAGCTTATTTACAATCTTTTTTGCAAAGGATAAAATAGAAAATTTGGAAGATGCGATTGATACAAGTGATGAAATGTTTGCCATTTATTTTGACACAATGTTAGAAAATGGGATTATTGTGCCGCCGTCAAAATATGAAGCTCATTTCATTTCCTATGTTCATTCCGACGAAGACTATGAAAAATTTTATTTTGCGTTGGAAAAAGCATTTGAGAAAATAAAAAATAGTTTGTAAAAGTAAAAATTTAGGAGAAAAATGGAGATTTTGAAAAAAACTTTGACCCAAATTGAAGCGGCAAATATACAACGAATGGAAGAAAAAGAAAAAAAACTTGATTCTTTGCTAAAAACTCCGAAAGGACTTGGAATTATTGAAGATTTGGCAATAAAACTAGAAGGAATGCAGCAAAATTATCAACCTAAGAAAAAAATGGTACTCGTTATGGCGGCTGACAATGGTGTAGAGTGTGAAAAAGTGAGCAAATCCAAAAGAGTCATAACTCAATATGTCGTGGAAGCGATGTTAAACGGCACTTCTTCGATAAATTCTCTGGCAAAAAGTTTTGGTGCTGATGTAAAAGTAGTCGACTTGGGAATTGATGAAAGTTCAAGCAATTCAAAAAAATTTGATTTTGAAGGAATTATTGACAAAAAACTTATGCCATTTGGGACAAATAATATTGCAGACGAAGCTGCCATGAGTTATGAAACCGCTGTATCTGCCATTGAAATTGGAATAAAAATGGTGGACGAATTTGTGAAAAAAGGTTATAATCTTTTTGCGACTGGAGAAATGGGAATTGGAAATACTTCGACGAGTAGCGCTATTTTAAAAGTTTTTTCAGATTTGCTGCTGGACGATATTGTTGGATTGGGAAGCGGAATTGATAAAAAGACTTTGGAGCATAAAAAAGAAGTCATAAAAAGAGCGATTTTTACTAAAAAAATTGATAAAAACGATCCGATTGACATACTTTCCAAAGTTGGCGGACTAGATATTGCAGGAATGACTGGAACTTTTCTGGGATGTGCTAAAAATGGCGTTCCTGTTGTTATAGATGGCTTTATCTCAGCTGTTGCGGCATTAATTGCACACAAATTATGTCCGAATGCTCGTGACTATATGATTAGTTCGCACTTGAGCTGTGAGCCAGGGATGAAATATATTATGAGTGAACTTAATTTAGAGGCACCACTTTTGATGAATATGAAACTTGGTGAAGGAACTGGAGCTGTTTTAATGTTTCCCATTATTGAAGCGGCTTGTAGAATAACTGAAGATGTGAAAACTTATCCAGATGTTTAAGTGAACTACTCCCACTTGTAGAAGAGAGAGCTTCTTGGGAAGTATCTGCTTTTGCAGATATATTTACCAAGCTCAATGGACAGTCCCTGCCCTGACTACGAATATTATACCATGTAAGAGCTGTTATTTCAAGCTATATTCTGCAATTCATCTCCCACTTATAGAAGAAGGAGACTTCTTGCTAAATATTGTTAAAAAAATAAAATATTAAGAATTTAAAATTTTAAAATTTAAATTTAAATTTTTAAAAAAATAAAATAAAAAAATAAATAAATTTAAAAAAATATATTATAGAAAGAAAGAAAAAGAAATAAATTAAAGAAATTAAAGAAACGAAAGAAAAAAAGAAAAAGAAAGGAAAAAAATAAAAAAAATGAAAGAAATTAAAGAAACAAAAGAAAATAAATTAAAATTATACATTGTAAGACATGGACAAACTGAATGGAATGTTCTGGAAAAATTTCAGGGACAGATGAATTCGCCACTTACAGAAAAAGGGATTGAAAAAGTAAAGAAAACTGCGAAAGAATTGGAAGATGTTAAATTTGATGCTGTTTATGCTAGTCAAATGGGAAGAACAGTTGAAACTGCAAAAATTATTTTAGAAGATAATAAAAATGAGAAACCAGAACTTCAAAAAATTCCTGAACTTAATGAAATTTATTTTGGGAAATGGCAAGGGATGACTTTTAGCGAGATTTTTGATTTTTCTCCGCAGGAAGCTCATAATTATTTTTATGATGTTAAAAATTACTGTGCGACAAATGTTGGTGGAGAAGAGTTAAAAGATGGACTAACTAGATTTTTACAAGGACTTGACAAGATTGTGAAAGCTCACGAAAGCGGAAATATTTTGGTTGTCACACACGGAACTGTTTTAGAGCTTTTCTTTAACTATATTGAAAACAGGGAAGCAGACGATTTAGATGAAAGAAAACTTATTGGAAATGGAGAATGCCGAGTATTTTATTTTGAAAATGGTAAATTTTTTCAATAGAATTATTTAAAAATTATAATAAAATTAATAAAAAATTTTGGAAAGAGAGAAATATGATTTGGATAATTGGCGGAACAAAAGATGGAAGAGATATTTTGGAAAAACTCGTCAGTGTGAAAAATAAAAAGGATATTCTTGTTAGCACTGCCACTTCCTACGGCGGAGAACTTTTGAAAAAATATACTTTAGATAGCAAAAAAAATATTCAAATAATTTGTAAGAAATTGGATGAAGAGCAAATGGAAAAAATCATCACCGAAAAAAATATAAATCTTGTCATTGATGCAAGTCATCCGTATGCTGCAAATGTGAGCCGCTCTATTTTGAATGTTACACAAAAGCTTGGAATTAAATATTTGAGATTTGAGCGGGAAATACTTGATTATGGAGATGAAAATGTCTTTAAATTTGAAACTTTGAGTCAAATGAATGAATTTATCTCAAAATATGAAAATAAAAACATTTTGAGTACACTTGGATCGAATAATCTAGAAGAAATAAAAGCTATGAGTAAAAAAAATAATCTTTTTGTGCGGATACTTCCAACAACTGCTTCCATTCAAAAGGCGGAAAATCTTGGATATTTGCCTAAAAATATAATTGCAATTCAAGGGCCTGTTGATAAAAATTTGAATTTAGCTATGCTTAAAAGTTTTAAAATTGATTTTTTGATTACAAAAGAAAGTGGAAAAACTGGCGGAGAAAAAGAAAAAATTGATGCCTGTAAAGAATTTGGAACAGTTGTTTTGGTGCTAAAAAGACCTTTTGTGAATTACAAAAACATTTATTCTGATATTGATAAACTTATAAATTTTATTTAAGATTTTTATTTAAAAAAAGCCGAGAAATTTTTCCCTGACTTTTTTTATTTTAAATTTTTTTAGTTTTTTTGATATTTATTTTCAAAAACAACATCTCTTATAAAGAATTCTCCACCAATTGAAACAAATCCTAAATTAGTAACTCTCGGATTAACTAAATATTGTTTTTGTTTTTGGAATAAAATTACAACTGGAGCTTCTTGCGAAATTATTTTTTCCATTTCAATCATTGCTGGTACTCTTGTTTGCGGATCATCTGTTGATTTTACAGTTTTTACAAGCTGGTCATATCTTGAATTTACGAATTTTCCACGATTATTTGCATTTGTACTTTCAAATAAATCTAAATATGTAATTGGATCTAAGAAATCTCCAGTCCAGTTCATTAGAGCAATGTTAAAGTTATTTTCTTTTGTACGGTTTACACGCTCTTTTCCAGTAACCATTTCTGCATCAACTTGAACACCTAAATTAGTTTTTAAATTATCTTGAATATATTCCACAATGGCTTTTCTACTTCCACTGTCATTAAATAATATTTTTATATTTGGCAATTTAGAAATCCCCGCTTCTTTCATTCCTTCAGCTAACAATTTTTTAGCTTCTGCCACATCATATTTTGGCTGATCTGTCGGAACTTCTTTAGCAAAATCACCTTTTAGTCCGTTAAGTCCAATTCCTTGCGGTGTGAAAGTCTTAGTCGCTTTTTCAGAATTTGAAAGTGCTTTAGTCAACAAATCATTTTTATTGATTGCCATTGAAATAGCTTTTCTAATTTTCGCATTTTTGTAAGCTGGATCGTTTACATTAAACAGCAAATAATAAATTCCTCCATCTTTAGCTGTCACTAATTCAGGTTTTCCATTAAATTCTTTTGCTTGTTCAAATGTAACTGGTGTAACATCAACTTCATCATTTTTAAAAGCATTTACAGACGAATTGCTGTCAATCATTTTTAAAACTACATTTTCTGTCTTAACATTTGCCGCATCCCAGTAATTAGGATTCTTTTTCAATCTCAATTCTGAATTATGTGTCCAGTCGTCCAAAGTGTAAGGACCTACAGCTATTGTATATTTAGCTTCTGAAAAATATTTGTCTTTAACTTGATTATAATATTTTTCGTTTAGAGGCATATATGCTTTAAATGTTACCAAATCGTCAAAATATGAAACCGGTGCTTCCAATGTAACTTCCAAAGTTTTGTCATCAACCGCTTTAATTCCAACTTCTTCGGCACTCACTTTTTTAGCATTATATTTTTCTCCATTTTTTATTACAAATAACATATTTGCGTTACTTGCCGCTGTTGCTGGATTTAGCGCACGAAGCCATCCTGCTTTAAAGTCTTTTGCGGTTACTGGATCTCCGTTTGACCATTTTATTCCATCTCTTAAGTGAAATGTCCATTTTAATCCATCTTTTGATTTTTCCCACGATTTTGCAAGTCCTGCAACTGATTTTCCATTTTTATCTTTTCGAAGCAATCCTTCTAAAATAAGTTCATCGACTGTTCCTCCAGGAATGTCAGTTGTGATTTGCGGGTCAATCGAACTTGGCTCCGTTACAATATTTACAGAAAATGTGTTTTGGTCATTCCCGCCATTTCCACAAGACAGTAGAAATAGCGACATTGCCAATGTCAACAATAATTTTTTCATCTAAAAATCCTCTCTTTCTTTTTTTATTATTTTTAAAATTTATTTAATATAAGTATAGTCCAGTACATAATCTTTTCCAATTGGACTAAATACTATGTCGTGAACTCTTGGATTAACTAATTTTGTATTCTGTCTGTAATAAAGTATTCCAACTGGCATATCGTCAGCAAGAATTTTTTCCATTTGAATCATTGAAGCCACTCTCGCTTTTTGATCTCCAGAAGATTTTACAAATTTAACCAATCTGTCATATTCTGGATTTGAGTAATCTGAGTAATTATTTCCATCTTTTGTCACAAATCTGTCCAAATAAGTGATTGCGTCATTAAAGTCCCCATTATAACCAGCAAGTGCAATTTCATAGTTTCTCTGTTCCATTCTGGCAAGTCTTTCACTAAAAGTCATCGCCTGTATTTTAATATCAACTCCTAAATTTTTATGGATTTGATCTTGAATATATTCTGAAATAATTTTATTGTTTCCACTGTCATTAAAAATCATTTCAAGTGTCGGCAACTTTTGTAAATTTAGCTCTTTTAATCCTTCAGCTAACAAACTTTTCGCTTTTGCAGCATCAAATGCAGGAAACACTTTTCCAGCTTCTTCAGAAAAATCTTTTTGCACTCCCATTATTCCAACACCTTTTGCAGTGTATGTATAAGCAGGTTTTCCAGTTCCACTAAGCACATCAGACACCAATTTTTCTCTATCTACAGCAAGAGACAACGCCTGTCTTATTTTTTTGTTGGCAAGAATTTTATTTTTCATATTATAAGTCATATACCAGACAGAACCGTCGTCTGTAAGTATTTTTCTCTTGTCATCTTTAAATTCTTTAGCTTGTTCAATAGAAATATTTGTCGAATCTATCTCATCATTTTTAAATGCGTTCAAGCTTCCATTCGGATCGTTTATAAACACAACTTTTACACCTTCAAGTTTTATGCTGTCTTTATTCCAATAGTTTTCATTTTTTTCAAAGACAATTTGTGAATCTCTTGTCCATTCTTTTATTTTATAAACTCCTGATGAAATCGAAGTTTCTTTACTAGTCATATATTTATCTTTAACTTTGTCATAAAATGCTTTATTAAGCGGTGCATAAGTTTGAATTCGCACAATTGAGTCAAAATATGGCAATGGATCATTTAAAGTTACTACCAAAGTGTAGTTATCCACAACTTTTATTCCCAATTCATCAGGATTTTTGATTTTTCCTGAATTAAATTCTTTTGCATTTTTTATGTAAAATAATTTATCTGCATATTTTGATGCAGTTTTTGGATTTAATGCTCTTACCCATCCATCTTTGAAGTTTTGCGCTGTAATCGGATCTCCATTTGACCATTTTGCATTGTTTCTCAAATGGAATGTCCAAACTGTTGAATCTTGATTGTGTTCCCAAGTTTTTGCCACCCTGGCAATGATTTTTCCATCTTTTGCCTGTCTTGTAAGTGTTTCTGTCAAAAGTGAATCGACAAATTCTCCTGTTGAATCATTTGATAATTCTGGGTCATAAGATTTTTCCTTCTTCTTTTAAATTTAAAATTAGCTCATTATCGCCGCTTCCACTTCCGCAAGAAACGATAAAAAAATGCAACTAAACTTAAAAAGTAACAAAAATTTTTTTCATTTTTTTACCATCCTTTTTTTATTTATTTATTTTTTTATTTTTGGTTTTTTATTTTTTTCTTTAAAATGACATTTAAATCAAATTTTTTTCTCAAAAATGCCGTTTCCACAAAATGTCCCGGTCTATATTCTGTAAGCTCTGGTTCACTTGGAACTTCATTAATTTCAGACACATTTCCAATCGGACTTCGCAAAATATGATTCATCCATATTAATTTTTTTCCGTCTTTTTATAATCTGGATCTGCAACTGGTACGGCTGAAATCAACGATTTTGTATAACTGTGAACAGGATCTCCGTAAACTGCGTCAGGTGTTCCAAGTTCCACAACTTTTTCCCCGATACATAACTGCCACTCTATCTGAAATATATTTTACCATCGACAAGTCATGTGCAATAAACAACATCGTTAAGTTTCTCTCCTTTTGTAAATCCTTTAATAAATTTACAACTTGTGCTTGAATTGACACATCCAGTGCCGAAATTGGCTCATCACATACCAAAACACTTGGATTTACCGCAAGTGCTCTAGCAATTCCAATTCTTTGCCGTTGTCCTCCAGAAAATTCGTGTGGAAAACGACTGGCATGTTCCCTGTTTAATCCAACTAATTCCAATAAACTATAAACTTTTTCCATTCTCTCCTGCTTTGAACTTGCAAGTTTATGAATGTCAATTCCTTCAGCGACTATATCTCCTACCGTCATTCGGGGATTTAGCGATGCCTGTGGATCTTGAAATATCATCTGAATCTCTTTTGTGAAATCCTTTAAGCTGTAATCTTCCACAGGTTTTCCATTATACAAAATCTCTCCATTTGTCTTTTTGTAAAGTCGACTAATTGTTCTTCCAAGCGTTGTTTTCCCACTTCCAGATTCCCCGACAAGACTTAGGATTTCTCCTTTGTAAATATCCATCGTCACATTGTCAACCGCTTTTAATACAGTCTTTTTTTTCATTGGAAAATATTTTTTTAAATTTTTCATCTCTATTATTTTTTCCATAATTCACTTCCTAGTCGTCATTTTTTTCATCTTTTAAAAATTCAATTTTAGGAGCTCCTTTGACATACAACCACGATTTTACAAAATGTCCGCCTCCTAAATCAATCATCGGTGGCTTTCTCTCATAGTCAATTTTCATCGCATATTCAGAACGAGCTGCAAATGGATCTCCTTTTGGCGGATTTAACAAATCTGGCGGTGTTCCAGGAATTGAAGTAAGCCTTTCATTTGAGTTCATATCCAGTCTTGGAAGTGATTTTAATAGTCCCCAAGTGTAAGGATGCTTTGGATTTTTAAATAATTCTCTGACTGGCGCTTCTTCCAATTTTTCTCCTGCGTACATAACAATAACTCTATCTGCCGTTTGCGCTACAACTCCCAAATCATGAGTTATAAGAATGACCGCTATATTTAATTCCTTTTTATTTCATTTATCAAATCCAGTATCTGTGCTTGAATTGTAACATCTAACGCCGTTGTTGGCTCATCACAGATAAGTAAATCTGGCTCACATGCAAGAGCGATTGCAATTACAACTCTTTGCCGCATTCCTCCAGAAAATTCATGTGGATATTGATTAAATCGCTCTTCTGGCTTTGGAATTCCAACTTTTTTAAGCATTTCAATAGCTCTCTTTTTAGCTTCAATTTTATTTACTTTTTTATGAATTAAAATTCCTTCCATAATCTGCTTTCCAATTTTCATTGTTGGATTTAGTGAAGTCATTGGATCTTGAAATATCATCCCAATTTTTCCACCACGAAGTTTTGCCATTTTTTCATCACTTATAGTGACCAAATCTTCTCCGTCAAACAAAATTTCTCCCGATTTTATCTCTCCCGGCGGCATTTGAATAAGTTTCATAATCGTCTGAACTGTAACCGACTTTCCACTTCCAGATTCTCCGACAATTGCCAAAGTTTCTCCTCTTTCAACGAAAAAACTTATTCCACGAAGCGCCTGAACTTCTCCTGCATAAGTATTAAAAGAAACACTTAAATTTTTTACTTCCAATAATTTTTTTCCCATTTTTTCCATTTTTTCCTTTCCAAATTTTTAGAAAAAATTAAATTTTAACTTCTCAATTTAGGATTTAGTGCATCATTTAGTGCATCTCCTATAATATTAAATGACAATGTAATAAGTGAAATTACAACTGACGGAATAATAAATAAATACGGATAAGAAGTTATATTAGACGACCCGTCATAGACCAAATTTCCAAGCGAAGCCTGTGGAATGGGTACTCCAAGTCCAATAAAGCTCAAAAATGCTTCTGTAAAAATAATATTTGGTATATCCGTCGTAAGTCTTATTATTATTATGCTAAGTGTATTTGGCACCAAATGTTTTAGCGTTATCCACCAAAAATTTCCTCCAAGCGATTTTGAAGCCAATACAAATTCATTTTCTTTTATTTTCAAAACCTCTCCACGAACTAACAGTGAATAATTTAACCATCTTGTAAGCGACATCGCAATAATTATTGTCTTTATTCCATTTCCCATAATTACCATAAGTAAAATTATATAAATCATAGAAGGAATAATCATCAAAATTTCCACAAATCTTGTCATAATTGTATCTACAATTCCTCCAAAATATGCTGAAACAGCTCCATAAATTGTCCCAAATACAACACAAATGGCAGCTGTCACAATTGCAAGTTCCATAGAAATTCTAATTCCCTGTGAAAGTCTTGCAAACAAATCTCTTCCTAAATTATCAGTACCCAAAAAGTGACCTTTTTTCATTCCTTCCATCGGAGTCAAAAACTTAGAAGACAAGTCATTGCTGTTATAAGTGTATTTCGTCATCATCTGTCCAAATATTGCCAAAAATAGAAATACCGCAGTTATCACTAAAAATGTAAGTGCCAATTTATTCTTTTTAAACCTTCTCAGTCCGTCTTGCCAAAAAGTTAAACTTGGCTTGTAAATAACTTCACTTTGTGCCAAATTTGGTCCCACTATTTCAAAGTCTTCTGGCTTTGGCAAATAATCATTATTTTTTATATCTTGTGTCATTTACTCATTTTCTCCTTTCCCAAGTTTAATTTTAGGGTCAACCAAAACATAGATAATATCCATAACTATCATAATCGAAATCAAAAAGATTGCATAAAACACCGTAACTCCCAAAATTAAAGTATAATCTCTGTCGTTAATACTACCAACAAAATATTTTCCAAGTCCCGGAATCGAAAACATCTGCTCAATTACAAACGAACCTGTAAGAACCGCCGCAATCGTAGGTCCCATTATCGTAATAATTGGCAAAATTGCATTTCTCAAAGCATGTTTAAAAACCACATCTCGTGGTTTCACACCTTTTGCAATCGCAAGTTTTATGTAATCCTGCCCCATCACTTCTATCATTTTATCCCGCAAAAGTCTAGCCACAAGCGCTATCGTATAAAGCCCCAGTGAAATTACAGGAAGTATTTTATTCTCAGGTTTTTTCCAACCAAGCAGTGAAATCTTCAAAAGTGGTAAATGCAATTTACCAATTAAAATTCTGTTGTGAACATCGACTGAATATTTTTGTAAAAGTCCAGCCAGTACGAAACTTGGTACAGAAATTCCAACTATCGCAATCAACATCGCAATTTTATCCTGATATTTTCCTCTCTTAAGCCCAGCTATAATCCCCAAAGGAATTCCCACTATAAGTGCAAAAATTAAAGCCCTAGCTCCTAGATCAGCCGATACTGGAAATCCATCCTTTATCATGCTGTTTACCGTTCTTCCAGACGCCTTCATAGACATTCCCAAATCTCCAGTTGAAACACTTTTTAAATATTCCACATACTGAACGCCCAAAGGTTTATCCAAATGATATTTTGCCATCAAATTTGCTTTAATTGCAGGTGGTATCGCCTTTTCATCTTGAAACGGATCGCCAGGAAGCATATGTATCAAAAAAAATGTAATCGTAACGACAAGCCAAAGTGTCCCAAGCCCCATCAAAATCCGTTTAATCAAAAATTTCAAAATATTTTTCATACTTAGATTTTCTTCCTTTCTTTTCCAAAATTTTTATATATCTTATTATATCTATAAAAATACATATTTGCAAGTTATTTATTTTTGTATACAAATATTTTTTATTTTAATATAAAAAAACTACACTCTCTTATCTTGTATTTAAGATTTTAAGTGCAGTTTTAGTGAACTACTCCTTGCTATAAATGTCAATCAAAAATGCAATTCATCTCCCACTTATAGAAGTTGGAGACTTCTTGCCATCTTTTTGTTAAAATAGTTTTAGTTTAGAAAGTTTTAATTTAGAAAACTAACTATTCTTCTTCTTTTTTATAATCTTTTGTTCCATAATAAGCTTCTAGTAAAATTTCCTTCAATTCAGAAATTAGTGGGTATCTAGGGTTAGCTGCTGTACATTGATCATCAAATGCATTCAATGCCATTTCATCAACCGCTTCTAAAAAGTCTTTTTCAGGTACTCCCCAATCTTTAATTGTCATAGGTATACCAATTCGTTTTTTAATTTCCACAATTCCATCAATTAATTTTTCCATTTTTTCTTCTTTTGTATGTACATCTTTTCCAAATCCTAAATGGTCAGACATTTCTGCATATCTTTGCATTGCATTTGGATATCTATATTGAGGGAAAACTCCCATTTTTGTAGGTGCATCAGCAGCATTATATCTTATTACAGTTTCTAATATAATTGCATTTGCAATTCCGTGAGGAATATGGAATTTTCCACCTAATTTATGTGCAAGTGAGTGATTGATTCCTAAAAATGCATTTGCGAAAGCCATACCTGCAAGACAAGAAGCATTTGCCATTTTTTCTTTAGCTTTTATAGCTTTTGCTCCACCATCAACTGACTCTGGAAGATATTTGAATACCAATCTAGCCGCTTCTAATGAATAAGGTTTTGTATATTCTGTCGCCATAACTGAAACATAAGACTCAAGTGCGTGAGTGAATACATCAATTCCTGAAGCCACAGTAAGTCCTTTAGGCATTGAAAGCATTAGTTCCGGATCATTTATTGCAACATTCGGAGTTAATTCATAGTCTGCAAGTGAATATTTTACTCCAGTTTCATCATCTGTAATAATTGAAAATGGTGTAACTTCTGAACCAGTTCCAGCTGATGTTGCAACTGCGATAAATTTAGCTTTTAATCCCATTTTAGGGAATGGCAAAATTCTTTTTCTTATGTCCATAAATCTCATTGCTAAATCTTTAAATCTAGTATCTGGATATTCATATAATACCCACATAATTTTAGCGGCATCCATCGCTGAACCTCCACCAAGTGCAATAATTACATCTGGCTTAAATTCAAGCATAGCTTTTGCTCCTTCTTTTGTCGCACTAAGCAATGGGTCTGCTTTTACATCAGAGAAAATTCTAAAGTCAATTCCAATTTCTTCCAAGACTTTTGTAATGTGATCTGTGTATCCCAATTCTGCTAATACGCTATCTGTTACGATAAACGCTTTTTTATGTTCTCCTTTTAATTCTTCCAAAGCTGTTGGAAGTGAACCATATTTAAAATATACTTTCTGAGGCACTTTGAACCACAACATATTTTCCCTTCTTTCCGCTATTGTTTTAACATTGATAAGATGTTTTACTCCGATATTTTCAGAAACTGAGTTTCCACCCCAAGAACCGCATCCAAGTGTCAATGATGGTTCCAATTTAAAGTTAAATACATCTCCAATTGCTCCAAGTGACGCTGGCATATTAATCAATGTTCTTCCTGTTTTCATTTTTCTTCCAAATTCATCAATTTTTTCTCTTTCTGCCAAATTTACATAAAGAGCTGAAGTATGTCCAAGTCCACCTAATTCAACCAGTGTTTCCGCTTTATCAAGTGCATCTTCAAAGTTTTCACTTCTATACATTGCAAGTACTGGTGATAATTTTTCGTGCGCAAATGGTTCTTCAAGTCCTGTTGATTCAACTTCACCAATTAAAACTTTTGCAGCATGAGGAATTTCAAGTCCTGCCATTTGTGCGATTATATAAGCGCTTTTTCCAACAACTTCTGCATTTAATCTTCCATTTATAAATAAAATTTCTCTAACTTTTTGTTTTTCTTCATCGTTTAAGATGTAAGCACCTCTGTCCAAAAATTCCTGTTTAACTTTGTCATAAATTTTATTGTCAACGATAACAGATTGTTCAGTCGCACAAATTACTCCATTATCAAATGTTTTAGACATCAAGATATAGTTTACTGTCATTTTTATATCAGCTGTTTCATCAATTATAACTGGCGTATTTCCAGCTCCAACTCCAATTGCTGGTTTTCCAGATGAATAAGCCGCTTTAACCATTCCAGGTCCACCTGTTGCAAGAATTAAATCTGCATTTTCCATAAGTTCTTTAGATAATTCTACACTTGGCTCGTCTACCCATCCAATTATATCTTTTGGCGCTCCATATTTAACAGCTTCTTCCAATGCAAGTTTAGCTGCATAAATTGTACATTTTTTTGCTCTTGGATGTGGTGATAAAATAATACCATTTCTTGTTTTTAATGTTAATAATATTTTAAAAGCTGCTGTTGAAGTCGGATTTGTAGTTGGAACAACTCCAGCGATAACTCCTATTGGAGTAGCTATTTTTTTAACTCCATAAGATTTATCTTCTTCCAAAACTCCACAAGTTTTTTCATCTTTGTATTTATTATAAATATATTCCGAAGCAAAGTGATTTTTTATAACTTTATCTTCAATTATTCCCATTCCTGTTTCTTCCACTGCCATTTTTTTGCAAGTGTAATTCTTTCGTCATTAATTCTTTGAGCTACTTTTTCTAAAAAAATTTTTATCGACTGTTTCTTGGTCAAATTTAGAAAACTCTTCTTGAGCTCGTCGTACACGAGCAATCAATTCTTTTCAAACTGTCCAAATCTTTAACTGCCATTTATGATTCCTCCCAATAATTTGTAAATATATACTTTTTTTACTTTTTGATATAATACTACTACTTTTTATTAAAAAAATTGTCAAGTGATTTTTTTCATTTGATATAAAAAAACTTAATTTTATATTTAATTTTAATTAAAAAGAACTATCTTTTTATTATTTTTTTTAGATAGTTCTATTTTTTTATTTTTTTAAATTTTTTATATTTAATAAAAATTATTCATCTTCTGCGCTATAATCATAAGTCACATTTCCTTTTGAAACTTTTTCCTTATAATCTTTGAAAAGTGCTTTCACTTCAAATGACATCCACACAATGGCAATCAAGTTTGGCACTACCATTAAGCTATTAAATATGTCAGCCAGTGACCAGACAATTTTTACTTCCTGCAGTGATCCTGCTATTATGCAAAGAATCACAATAATTCTGTACGGAAGCAACATCTTTTTCCCAAACAAAAATTTGATATTCGATTCTCCAAAATAATACCATCCAATTATTGTTGTAAATGCAAAAAATGCTAAACATATAGCTAAAAGTATCGCTCCAAATTCTCCAAAAGAGCTTTTAAATGCACCTTGTGTAAGCTGTGCTCCCACAAGAAAATTTCCCTTTACATCTTTTAAAACATAGGCCTTCGTAACTAATATAGATAATGCAGTTGCACTACATACTAAAATTGTGTCGATAAATACTCCTATCATGGCTGAAAGTCCTTGTTCTACTGGATGTTTTACATGTGCCACAGCGTGAGCATGAGGAGTTGACCCCATTCCTGCTTCATTTGAAAAAAGACCTCTGGCGATTCCTTTTTGCACAGCCACTTTTACACTAGCTCCAGCAATTCCACCTGCAACGGCATTTGGACTAAATGCACTTTTTACAATCCAGACAAATGTTGGAACAACTTCTTTATGAAAGATTATCAGCACCAAAATACTCGCTAAAATATATACAGCTGCCATAATAGGCACTACTAACTCAGCAAATTTTGCTATTTTACTCATTCCGCCAATAAAAATTAAGGCAGCCAAAATTGCAACTATAACTCCTATTATACCAGCATTTATATTTTCCAGTCCAGATATTCCTTTTATACCCGCAGCTATTGAATTCGATTGAACAGCATTTCCCATAAATCCAAGTGCCAAAATAATTGTTACAGAAAAGAAACCAGCTAAAAATTTGGCAAATTTTCCTGTTTTCTTAAGTCCTCTTGAAATGTAATATGCAGGTCCTCCAACTAATTCCCCGTGAATTCTTTTTCTATACTTTTGTGCCAAAACTGCTTCTGTAAAAATTGTTCCCATTCCTAAAAAAGCCGAAACCCACATCCAAAAAACTGCACCAGGTCCTCCAGCAGTAATAGCAGTAGCAACTCCTGCCACATTTCCAGTTCCAACTTGCGCCGCAACAGCTGTCGCCAATGCTTGAAACGAAGACATAGAACCTTCATTAGAATTTTCAGTTTTTTTAAACAGTCCTCCAAATACCATTTTAAAAGCATAGCCTATTTTTGTAATCTGTGGAAATCCCAAAAGAAAGCTCAAATAAGTTCCAGCTCCAAGCAACCCCCACATCAGAATATTACTAGCAATAAAGCTATTAATGTCGTTAATCAATTTAACTAACTGTCCATAATCCATTTTTTTCTCCTTTATTCAAAAAATTTTTACTTTATAAATAAAATTATACCAAAAAAATAAGTATTTTACAACGAAAGAGTGAAATTTAAGTTAATTTTTTCATTTTTTTAATAAAAAGATTGCAAGAAACCGTAGGCTTTCTATAAGTGAGAGTAGTTCACCAAATAATTATTTTTGCCATGTTTATATAAAAAAAATCTTGACTTATAAAATTAAATATGATAGTATTCAATTATATAATTGAATAGTTTTTAAAAAGATTGAAAAAGATTGAAAGGATAAAGATTTTTATGGCTACATTTGAAGATTATTTAAAATATGAAGTTACAGAAGAGCAGGAAGATAAAAAAACAGTTAAGAATTATAGAAAAAGTTCAGCTTTTCGGAAAAAAACGGTAAAAGCAATAAAAAAATATTGAAAAAAAGAAATAGAAATTGTTGCAATTGCACAAGTTTATTGTCCAGATTGCAGAGCTGCAGTTACATTTTTTGAAAAAAATTTAGCGATTTGAACGATAAAAATTAAAATAGATTACCGAAATAGAAAAAAACTGGAGCTGAGTTTTTTTCCAAATTTGAAAGAAGGAGAAAAAAAATAAAAAAATACCGTCTTTATTTTGCCAAAAAAAGGAGAAAAAAATATGAATTATTCTGGAATGAATTTCCAAAAAGTTGTGAGAGAAGAAATGGAAAAAAATCCAGATAATTTTGAAGATTTAAAATATAATTACAGAATTGGAAAAATTTAATGACAAAATTGAAGAAGAATTGGTAAAATATTTTTCTTTCTTTATAAAAATAATTATAAAAAAATAATTTTATAAATTATTAAATTAAAAAAATACAGGAAATTTATTTAACATAATAAAAAAATCCTGTATTTTTTTATTTTTTTATAAAAATTTTTTTATTTTTGCAAACATTTTATTTAATCCGTCAATTTTCATAGTCCCTTTTTGAACATCTTCTATTACAGATTTATTTATTTTAACATTAGTTGGAACTTCAGTCACTTTAAATCCTTTCAAAATTGAACCGTCAAAGTCGTAATAAACAGGGAAAGTAAATTTACTTTCTTCCACATATTTTTTCGCTTTTGCAAGAGAAGATCTCTTGTTTGTAAATACAACTACTACATTTACATTGTCTTTATTTTCTTCATAAAATTTTTGCACATCAGGTAATTCAGCATGACAATCAGGACACCATTCAGCAGCTACTATAAATAAAGTTGGCTTTCCGTTATTAAAAATTTTTCTAACTTGTGTTTTTGCTGCACTAAAATCTTTTAGCTCAAAATTTGGAACTTTAGTTCCTGGTTCTGCATTGATTTCAAAAGTTTTAACAGTTTTGGCACAACCTAGCACAAATGTCATAAGCAGTGACAAAATAATCAATATTTTTTTCATTTTTACATCCTTTCATGCAACTAATATATTTTTAAATTCTGTTCATTAAGTTTCTAGAAATTTTGTTCAAATACAGTTGTTGCAGATTTTTAATTTTTTACAAAATTATTATAGCACAATAACTTTATAAGTCAACATTTTTATATACAATTTTAAAAAAATAAAAAATTATTTTTTAGAATTATATTTATTCATCAATTTTTGAGTTGGCATATCGTCTTTTATATCATCAATTAAATTAAAAATCTTTTCTCTCGAATCTCTTAAAACTTCCTTTTCTTCAGGTGTAAATTTTCCAAGCACAAATCCCAATGTTTCTTCTTTCGTCTTGGGTTTTCCAATTCCAAATTTTATTCGCACAAATTCATTTCCAACATGCGAAATAATGGATTTTATCCCATTATGTCCTCCAGCACTTCCATTTTGCTTAATTTTCAATTTCCAAACTGCATATCCATATCGTCGTAAATTACAAAAAGTTCAGTTTTTGGATCAATCTTAAAAAATCTTATCGCTTCTCCAACTGCTTCTCCACTTAAATTCATAAAAGTCAAGGGTTTTTGATAAAAAACTTTGTCACCATTGTAATTTGTGTTTACAAAAAGTGATTTATATTTTTCAGTAAAATTTGTAATTTTTTTTTCTTTTAAATATTCGTCAATAAATATAAATCCTATGTTATGTCTAGTTAGTTTATATTGTTCGCCTGGATTTCCTAATCCTACGATTAATTTCATGATAAAATTTCTCCTTTTTATTTTTTTTATTGTATTTTTTTATTTTTCTTCTTTTGTAGAAATCGCATCGACATCGTAATTATTTTTTTTGTCATCAATTTTTTTATTTTTAAGTTCGTAATAAGCCGCAACTCCAATCATTGCCGCATTATCCGTACAATATTCCATTTTGGGAAAATGAACTTCAATATCTGAAAAATTTTCAAATTTTTTCCGAAGACCTTTATTCGCTGAAACTCCTCCAGCTACAAGCAAAGTTTTTACATTTTTTTCTTTTACCACTTTTTCAACTTTGTCATACAAAATGTTTACAATAGCTTCTTGCAACGACTTTGAAATATCTTCTTTTGAAATCTCATTTTTTTTCATTCTTTCGTGATTCACATAATTTGTAATAAAAGTTTTAACTCCGCTAAAACTAAAATTATATCCGTCAACTTTAGGTTTTTTGATTTTTAAAATATCTTTTCCTTCAACAGAAAGTCTATCAATTTGCGGACCGCCGGGATATGGAAGTCCCAAAATTCTAGCAATTTTGTCATAAGTTTCTCCAACTGCGTCGTCCAAAGTTTCTCCCAAAAGCTCTGTCACAATTTTCTCATCTTTTTCGTAAATATAATACAAATTTGTGTGTCCACCTTGAGACAACAAGTGAAATTGCTGGAAGTTTTACATCACTTTCAATAAAACTTGAAAAAATATGTCCGTTTATGTGATTTATTGGAATAAGCGGAATATTGTTGGCAAAACTTACTGATTTTGCAAACATAAGTCCGACTAAAAGTGATCCAATTAGTCCTGGTGTATTTGTAACAGCGATGTAATCAATATCTTTAAGAGTTACATCTGCTTTTTTTAACGCTTGTGTAAAAACTGGTAAAATATTTTCAATGTGGTGACGAGAAGCGATTTCAGGCACAACTCCACCAAATTCTTTATGAATGTCAATTTGTGTTGAAATGATGTTACTCAACACTTTTTTTCCATCTTCAATTACAGCGACTGAAGTTTCATCGCACGAAGATTCGATTGCGAGTATTTTCATTTTTTTCTCCTTATTTCAAATTATTTTTATTTTTAATAATTTTTTCATATTCAAAAATTATTTTTTTCATTACTTCTTTTACAGATATTCCTGACATGCAGTCTTCGTATTTTTTAGGAAATTTGTCATCTCCATAAAGCGAGTGAGGTTTACAATTTGGATTCTTTATTAAAAAAAGTATTTTTCTCAAAAGAAAATAAATTTGGATCTGTTGGTCCAAAAAATACAAAAGTTGGAGTTTTGACAGCACGAGCTATATGAAATGGTCCAGAGTCATTTACAACAGCAATTTTTGCATATTTCAAAATAATTCCGCTTTCTTTAAAAGAAATTTTTCCACATAAATTAATAATTCTCCCATTTTCATCGTCTTGCACAATTTTTTCATCTTCTTTTCCACCAATCACAAAAATTTTTATATTTTTTTGGGAAAAAAATATTTTAACAAATCTTTCGCTAGTTCATTGTAAAATGGCCATTTTTTTCGTAAATTTAGAAGCTCCTGGCGCAAGAACAAAATAATCTTCATTTTTTTAAATCATATTTTTTTCAATCAAATTTTTTTCTACTGAATTTTTCCACATAAAATTCCAACGCATCCCCAAGTCCATTTTTTTTATTTTTCCAAGAAAATTCAATTCCCAATTTTTTTAGTGCAGAAAAATAACTTTCCACAATCGTGCAGTCAGCATTATAATCAATAATTTTCGCTTTGACCAAAAGAGTCTTCCACCATTTTTCTTTTTTTGTAGCGAAAATATTTAGTTTTAGAATTTTTTTCAATTTTATTCCGATTATTCTCGACAAAAATTTTAGAATGTAAATCAATCACAAAATCATATTTTTTTCTTTTTTTAATTGAGAAATTATATTTTTTTATATTCTTTATCCTTACTTTTTTTCTTTTCAAAAATCACAAGTTTTCGGATATCTGGATTAAGTGAAATTGCTTGTGAAAAAGCGTCATAGACGGCAAAATCAATTGTGGCATCTGGATATTTTTTTTTAATCGCTCTGATTACAGGAGTCGTCAGCAAAACATCACCAAACGAGCTAAATCTCATTATTAAAATTTTCATAATCATTTTTCCTTTTGTTATTATTTATTTAAATTTTATACATCAAATATTGAATTAAGTCAAGTTTTTTAAACAAAATAAAAAGAAAGCTAATTAACTTCCTACCTTAAATTATTTTTTAAAATGGTGCCTAGAAGAAGATTCGAACTTCCGACCCTACGGGTATGAACCGTATGCTCTAACCAACTGAGCTATCTAGGCATAATTTGGTGGCGGGAGCCGGATTTGAACCAACGACCTTCGGGTTATGAGCCCGACGAGCTACCTGACTGCTCTATCCCGCGACAATCTAATATTTGTTAGTGGTGCCTCGAGCCGGACTTGAACCGGCACGGAATAATATTCCACAGGATTTTAAGTCCTGTGCGTCTACCGATTTCGCCACCAAGGCTAAACAAATTTACAAAAACAATTATACTACATATTTATTCTTATGTCAAGTGTTTTTTTAATATTTTTTTGGTATATATTGTGCATTACATAAATCAAGTGCAACACTAATAATATATAAAAAAATACAATAAATATATATTATTAATTTAACAAAAGATAGCAAGAAGTCTCCGACTTCTACAAGTGGGAGATGAATTGCTTTTTTTGTAAAAAAATTGAAAAAAAGTATACTCTTATGATACAATTTTTTTGTATAAAATATTGAATAAAAATAATTAAAAAAATAATATTCAAAAATCAAAAAGGAGGTGTAATTTCATGAAATATAATTTGGCATTCAAATACAGAATTTATCCAAATAAAGAGCAGGAATTATTGATAAATAAGACTTTTGGATGTGTTCGTTTTTGTTTACAATACAATTTTTGTATACAGCAAATAAAATTTATGAAGAAACTGGGAAAAAAATAAAATAATTACACCTGCCAGTTTGAAAAAGTGAAAAACCAATTTTTTTGAAAAGAAGTAGACAGTCTAGCACTTTCAAATGCTCAATTGAATGTAAAACGATCGTTTACGAATTTTTTTCAGAAGAGAGCGAAGTTTCCAAAGTTTAAATCTAAAAAGAATAATGTTAAAAGTTACACGACAAATTGTGTGAATAATTCGATAAGAATTGAAGAAAAACAAATATTTGGTTTTGCCAAAACTGAAAAGAATAAAATTGAAATATCATGAGAAATACCAAAGAATTATATAATAAAGTCGGTAACATTGACAAACAGCAATGGAAGTTATTATGTTTCGGTTTTGACAGAATTTGAAAAAAAGAAATTCAAAAATACCAAGTAATGATAAAGTAATTGGACTTGATTTTTTTCAATGTCTGAATTATTTGTCAGTTCTGAAAACCAAAGAGCTGATTATCCAAAATATTTTAGGATATTGGAGAAAAAATTGAAAAAATTACAAAAGTCATTGTCAAGAAAAGTGAAATTTTCTAAAAATTGGTATAAACAAAAAGCGAAAATATCAAAATTGCATGAATATATCAAAAATTGTCGAAGAGATTTTTTACATAAATTATCGAAAAAATTGTCCAAAGAACATAATGCTGTGATTGTCGAGGATTTGAATATGAAAGGGATGAGCCAGGCATTAAATTTGGGGAAAAGTGTAGGAGATAATGGATGGGGAATGTTTTTGAAGATGCTTGAGTATAAACTGATGTTTTTAGGAAAGCAATTTTTGAAGATAGATAAGTGGTTTCCATCGTCGAAAACTTGTAGTAAATGTGGAAATGTTAAAGAGAAACTGGAATTATCAGAAAGAAGTTATAAATGTGAGTGCTGTGGAATTGAAATTGATAGAGATTACAATGCGGCATTGAATATAAAAAATATTGGAAAATTGATGTTGAAATATTAGAAAAATATAAAAAAAAACAGGGTAGGAACTACCCGAAGAGCTTGGTAAATATATTTGGCTAACAAAAGCAGATACTTCCCAAGAAGCTCCCGCTTCTAAAAGCGGGAGTAGTTCACTTTGCACATCTCAGCAAAAAACTCATGTACTTTAAGATTATCATTTAACTCAGGATGATACGAAGTCACAAGAATATTATTTTCCTTAGCTGCGACAACATTTCCGTTGACTTCTGAAAGAATTTCCACATTTTTTCCCACACTTGAAATATACGGTGCTCGAATAAATGTCATTGGAATAACTCCAACTCCTTTAAACTCACTTTCGGTAAAAAAACTTCCAAGCTGTCTTCCATAAGCATTTCTTCTAACTTTTATATCCATTGCTCCCAAATAAGTCCGACTGTCATTTTCAATTTCCTTTGCCAAAAGAATTAATCCTGCGCAAGTACCAAATACAGGTAATCCTTCCAAAATAAGCTTTTTTATGTCATCAAATAAATCAAGGTCATAAAGCAGCTTTCCGATAACTGTACTTTCTCCACCTGGAATAATTAACCCGTCAATATCATTATTATTAACAGCATTGCTTAAATCAGATTTTTTTCTTATTTCAAATGATTCTATCCCAAGTTTCTCCAGCATTTTTCTATGTTCTGCAAAAGCTCCCTGTAAAGCCAATACACCGATTTTCATTATTTACCTCTTTCAGCCATAAGTAACTTAATTTCATTTTCATTGATTCCAACCATAGCTTCTCCTAAATCTTCAGAAATTTCGGCTAACACTTTTGGATCATTATAGTTAGTAACAGCTTTAACTATCGCCTGAGCTCTTTTTACAGGATCTCCAGATTTGAATATTCCCGATCCAACGAATACACCTTCAGCTCCAAGCTGCATCATCAAAGCCGCATCTGCAGGAGTAGCAACACCACCTGCTGCAAAATTCACTACTGGCAATTTACCATTTTCGTGAACATATTTTACTAAATCAAAAGGAACTTGCAATTCCTTAGCTGTAAAATAAAGTTCATCTTCTCTCATATTCTGTATTCTTCTTATTTCCTGATTCATCATTCTCATATGTCTTACTGCCTGTACAACATCCCCAGTTCCTGGCTCACCTTTAGTTCTTATCATTGAAGCTCCTTCAGCTATTCTTCTAAGAGCTTCTCCCAAATCTTTTGCTCCACATACAAAAGGAACTTTAAATTTTTTCTTATCTACATGAAATTTATCATCGGCAGGTGACAATACTTCACTTTCATCTATGTAGTCAATTTCTATCGCTTCTAAAATTTGTGCTTCCACAAAATGTCCAATTCTAACTTTTGCCATTACTGGAATTGAAACGACTTCCTGAATACCTTTAATCATTTTAGGGTCACTCATTCTTGAAACTCCACCCACAGCTCTGATATCAGCTGGAATTCTTTCAAGTGCCATAACCGCCGCCGCTCCAGCCGCTTCAGCTATTTTTGCCTGTTCAGGAGTGGAAACATCCATTATAACTCCACCTTTTAACATTTGTGCTAAATTTTTATTCAATTCATATCTTTCGTTTTTCATAAAATTCCATCCTTTCATGATAAAAAAATTTAATATACAATTATTATACTACTATTCAAAAAATTTTACAAATTTATATAATTAATTTACTCACTTTTTCATTGACTATTTTTAAAAAAATTAAGGTATACTTTTAATGTAAAAAAATAAAAAAATTAAATCAAAATTCTGGATGTACAAAACTAAAAAAATTTTGAAAAAGCTCTATTTTTTTCCTATTTTTTTAGTTTTTGTTTTTATAAATTTATTTAATTTAATAATTTTATTTTTCAGATTTTTTTAGTTATTTAATTTTTTTAATATCGCAATCAAAAATCGAAATATCGTTATAAGTCACTCCGCTTATTCTACTAGCTTGTCCAATATTTTTTTAGGATTTCCATAAATTAATCCAGAAATTGCTATATTACTAAGCCCTTTTACATTTTTCATAGTCAAAATTTTTCTGGAATTTCCATTTTTTTCCAACTTTTTTTAAATTTTTTTCAATCTGAGCTTTTTTTCCCTCTCTATAAAAAAATTTTTATATTTCGCATTTATTTCAACTTGCTCTTTTCGCTAATTTTTGATAAATTTAAAGTTTCACAAAACTCACTTAAATTATCATAATTAATTTCTTTTCTTGCTAAAAAGTCAAATGCCGAAACGGGACTATTCATGCTATTTTCTGTGCCACCTTCAATATTTTTTAATTTTTCGTTATTTTCTTTTGTTGGATAAATTGTAATTTCTTTCAATCTTTTTACTTCCTCGTCAATTTCTTTTACAGCATCTTCCAATTTTTTTGTCGTATTTCTGTCCAAAATCCCGATTTCTTTTGATTTTTCAAGAAGTCTTATAAAAACATTATCCTGTCTTAAAGTAAGCCTATATTCAGCTCTTGACGGCAATACTCGATAAGGTTCCGGCGTTTTTTTATTTATTATATCATCAATCAAAACTCCGATATATCCTTCACTTCTGTCAATCACAATTTCTTCTTTCCCAAAACTTTTCTAGCTGCATTAACCCCAGCAATAAATCCTTGACACGCCGCTTCTTCATATCCGCTTGTCCCATTAATTGTTCCTGCAGTATAAAGTCCTTCCACGACTTTTGTCTCAAGTGTCAAATTAAGCTGATGAGCTGGAATAAAATTATACTCTACAGCATAGCCATATCGCACAATTTGAGCATTTTCCAAGCCTGTGATTGTATGCAGCATAGCTTCTTGTGCAAACGGTGGCATAGCCGTCGTAAATCCATTTATGTAAATTTCATCCGACTCTATCGATTCCTGTTCCAAAAATATCTGATGATCAGTTTTTTGTGGAAAATTCATAATTTTTCTATCTAGTGAAGGACAATGTCTCGGCCCTTTTGTACTCACAATTCCAGTTACAATCGGCGAATATTTTAACATTTCCTGTCCAACTTTTATTGTTTCTGGCGTTGTAAATGTAAGCCAAGTGGGAAGAATTTCAGCATATTCTTTTTCAGTTTCATAAGAAAAATATCTCGGATTTTTCTCTCCACCCAACTTTTGCATTTTAGAAAAATCTATAGACTTTTTAGCAATTCTAGGAGGTGTTGCTGTCTGGTATCTGTCCAGCTCAAAGCCATATTCTTCCAATTTATTAGGTAAATCGACACTCGCAGGTTCTCCCACTCTTCCCGAAGAATATTTTACATCTCCCATAATATATTCTCCACCTAAAAATGTCCCCGTACAAAGCACAACTGCCTTTGCCCCATACTCAATTCCAAAATTGTCCAAAACTCCGCAAACCTTTTTGTTGCAAACTTTCAAATCCACAACAATAGCTTGAACAACATCCAAATTCTTCTGATTTTCCACAATTTCTCTCATTTTAATTCTATATTTATATTTATCAGCTTGAGCTCTCGTTATTCTGGAAGCAAGTCCTTTTGTATGATTCAAATTTTTAAGCTGCAAATTATACTTGTCAATATGTCTTGCCATCTCACCGCCAAGCATTCCCAATTCCGAAACTAAATGACTTTTTCCAGGCCCTCCAATTGACGGATTACACGACATCATGGCAATGCTGTCCAAATAAATTGTAAATAAGGCTGTTTTCAAACCTTGTCTTGCCGAAGCCAAAGCCGCCTCAACTCCTGCGTGTCCTGCTCCAACTACTATTACATCATAATTTTTACTCATCCTATTTTCCTTTCTTTTTTTTCCTCTCTTTAAAATTACTTTTTCTTTAAATTATTTTTTCTTTTTAAAAGCTCTTCTAACTGGTCTAGTCAAATCCATTATAAACACATAATTTTTTTATGTTTTTTTATAAATCTATTCAAATTTTTATAAAAAAATTTTTTTCGAGCAATTTACAATATTTTTGCATATTCATTGCAAAAAATTTTAGCCAGATTTTCATCTTCCATCATTCTAGAAACATTTTTCATCCGACTTTTAATGTTCATTTTTACATCAAATTTCATTCTGTTCAAATCTACAAGATAAAATTCAAAATTCTCATTTTTTTCCACAATTAACACATTTCCCGGCGAATAATCTTCAAATTGAATCCCTTTTTTTCATGCAAATCATAAGAAAAATTTAGCAAACTGTCTTATAACTTTTTCTCTTTTTTCTTCGATTTTTTTATACCAATGCTCTGTTTTAACTTTTTCATAATCTTCCGGCCAAAATATCTCCCGACAAGTAAAGTCATATTTTAAATCTTCACTTATATAATAATCTCTTTCCTCTTTCCCAAATTTATCAAAATAGGCAATCGGCTCTGGCGTCCCTATATTTTTCCAAAAGTTTTTTTGCATATTCAAAAGAACGCTTAGCTTTTTGAACCTTTCATATACTTATAAATAATATTTGAAATAAAATTTGGCTTTTTTTAAATTTTTTTATATTTATTGTTTTTAAAAACTTTTTTTCATTTACGACAACCCTTTTTATCTCATTTCTCCTGGCGGAACGACATACTCTCAATTTTATCAAAAATTTTTTTAATATTTTTCACTAAAAGTTCTTTTCTCATAATTTTTTTATTTATTTTGAAATCATTCATTTTTGTTTGACCTCTTTTTTTATTTTTTTATTATTTTAAATTTATTTTTTTATTTATTTTTATAAGTTTTTCATATTTTTCTTTTTACTAGCTCTCAATTTTTTTCTTTAATTCATTTACAATATTTTTTTATTTGTTAAAAATATTTTTTTATTATTTTTTTATACACTCAAAAGCTTCATCATATTTATGTTCTCTTCCCAAAACAAAAATTAAATTATAATAATGTCTGGAATTTTTCTGGCTCAAGTATTATCATTTTATGGCAAACTTTTTCTGCTTTTTTTCAAATTCTTTTTCTTGCAAGATAATATCGTCCCTTCAAATTCAACATTTTTTTATTCTGGATAAGCCAGAATTTTCATAATTTAAAAATAAAAGCTCAATTTCTTTATATTCCTTCGCTTGAAGCAGTACTTGAAAAAAATCTTCAAATATATAATCTTGCACATCATCACAGCTTATGGCAATATTATAATATTTTTATAGCTTCTTTAATATTATTTGAATAAACCATCACATCTCCCATTCGAGCGTAAAGTTTAGCCAAATTTATTCCTTCAAAATTTACAAGACTTTTATATTGTAAAATTGCACTTTCATATTTTTTTCATCATCGCTAAAAATATCGCCTTTTTTTGAAAATATGCTTCAACACTTTTTTTGGCTCTAATTCAATAGCTTTTTCCACATATTCCATAGCCTTTTTAAAATATTTTAAAAATGAATAGCACATTGCCAAGTTCAATTTTACAAAATAATTATTTTCAACTTCCAAAAATTTTTTATAAACAGAAATTGCCTTTTTAAATTTTTCCTAGCGCTTGATAAATATATGCTAAAGAAAAAATGGAATCTTTATCTTTAGGATACTTATTATAGCGTTTCTGAGCATATTTTTCTGCTTCTGTATACATCTCAAATCCAGAATACAATTCAACAATTCCAGTCAATGCCATAAAATTGCTTTCATCTATTTCCAAAACTGTTTTTAAATAAAGCATAGCATTGTCATACTCCTTTTTATCTATCATTTTATCCGCTTCCAATAGCAGTTCTTCCACATTCACTTTATATTTCCCTTTCCCTTTCTTTTACTTTTACTTTTGCATTTGCTTTTACTTTTTGCTCTCACTTTTATTTTTGTTTTTGTTTTTATTTAACTGAATTTTTAAATTGTAATTTTAATATTTTTCATCTATATCTGTACTTCATTCTAAATTCCACTTCTTTTTTAAGTTTCCACAAAACTTTTTTTCGCTCAATTTTAAAGACTTCTTTGTTGTCACTCCCAATTTTGCAATTGATATAATTTTTTATCATATCTTCCATCTCTTTTTTGGCTTCACTGCGAATTTCAAAACTATACTCTTCATTAGTGCCAATCTCTTTATTTTTTTCAATACAGAAGTACAAAAGTTCATTATAAATTTGCTGTGATAAAATTTCACGAGCCTTATAATATGTTTTTTTGTCCGTCTTTATAATCTTTAGTGCCTGTCTTTCCCCAACAAACGGCTTTTCTTGAATAAGTCGCATCATACTCTCAAAAATTCTATTTTTTATTGTCATTTCGCATTCATAACAAATTTTTTCATCTCTCACAGGTTTAAACAAACCTTCACATCTCTTACATTCAACATATCCAAGTTCTTTTAGACAAATTCTCCGCTTTTCCATCTTTATCAAAATATTTTCCAATTTTTCTAAAAGCTCTTTGTCACAATTTGTATTCTCAACCATAGTTTTATGGATTTCATCAACTGTTTTTTTTGGCAGAATAACTTTGTTTATATCAATTTTTCCTTTTTTAGAAAATTTTTTATAAAAGTTCTTTTTTTTATTATTTCCCCATCTTCTTTTAGTAACTTCGTGTTCTCTCAACATCTGTCCAACTTTTATAGTTCCAAAAATTTTTCTTCATTTTCAATTAACTCATCTAAAATTTCTCTTTTTATTTTATAATTTATTTTTATGAATTTCTAAATCTTCCACGACATTATTACCCAAAAAAATTTATTAATTCTATCTTTTATTACATTTTTATGCATAAGAAATGTATGATAAACCGTCGAATCAGTCAAATTTACAATCAATTTTTTCAAACAGACTTTTTGGCTCAGATCTCTCAAAAAAATTGGACCACCGACAAATATTTCCCAATTTTTATTTTTTTCCAAAAATATATTTTTCATTATTAAAAAAAGAAATTTTTTTCTTATCATATATATATTTAGCTAAATTACCTAATTTATTGACTTTATCTTCCATTTTTATTCCCCCGCTTCAGTTTTTTTCCACCGTCAACAATAAATTGTTTCCCAAAAAAATTTTTTTAAATCTTGTGTCGAAGTTATAAAACACTGAATTTTTTTATTTTTTTAAAATAATCCAAAAATGCTATTTTTTTCTAATTTCATCAAAATACGAAGAAATATCATCCATGACAAAAATTGGATATTCATTTTTTTCCGCCATCAAAATATCAATCTCAGAAATTTTTTTAGTGAAAATATTATTGATTTTTTTCTCCTTGAGAAGAATAAGATTTCGCATTTTTTTCCATTTAACTCAAAGACAAAGTCATCTTTTTTGCGGTCCTAGCAAACTGTAACCCAAAAAAATTTTTCCCGTTCCATTTTTAAACATTGCTCTTTAAATTTTTTCCACTAATTCGGATCTGCTTTTTTTCTACAATTCCCCAAAAAAACAATCATATTTTAACTTTAACTTCGCTTTTTTTATCAAAAAGTTTCTGATAATTAAAATTTAGCAAGTCCGATATTTTTCTTTATAAATTCCCTTCTGTGAATAATAATATTCACACCTTCTTCAATAAATTTTTTTGTTGTAAATCTTATAAATTTCTTCATAAGTTTTTTTCTTTTTATAAGTTTATTTCTAACTTTCAATATTTTTTTCAAAACTTACGATTGATTTCAAATAATCTTTTTCTTGCCTGGGAAATTTCATAATTAAAAAAACCTCTTCTAATATTGGGATTTCCCATAATTATTTCAATATCTTCTGGAATAAAAGAAATTACATTTAAATTTCCAATATAATCTATATATTTACTTTTTTTCTTTTTATTTATATAATAATCTTTTTTTCCTCGTTGACATCAATTGCAATAATTTTTATTTCCGTTCTTTGTCTCAAATTTTTCCAAAGACAATTGCTCTATGAAAATTATATTTTTTTCATTTCTTTAACTTTTTTTGTCCTAAAACTTTTTCCTGTCGCAAGAAAATAAATGGCTTCAATAAGTGAAGTCTTGCCTTGTCCATTTTTTCCATAAATCAAGTTAAAATCCTTACTAAACACCAATTTATCATCTTCTAGGCAACGAAAATTATTAAAATTTATTTGACTTAAATACATTATTTTTTTCCCTTTTTTGTTTTTTTAAACTTCTTTTTCCACAACAATTTTTTCTCCATTAAATTCTACAACATCACCTGGATATATTTTTTTCCCCCTTCTAGTTTCGATTTCTCCGTTTACTTTCACATCGCCATTTAAAATAACCATTTTTGCCATAGCTCCTGATTCAACCAAATTTTCCCACTTTAATAATTGATCTAATTTTCTGAACCTCCCACGACTAAAGTCGCAGGGTTCTAAAATCTTTAAAAATATTCAAAAATCTTCTAAGAAGTTTGATAGCTTTACACTACCCTTATTCTTTTAGGTGTGTTCAGCTCACCTCTATTGTATAGGACGCTTAAGTCCACAACTTTACTTTTTCTTAAAATATTTAATGCTCCATTACAATCTGCATTTAATTGATAGCCTTTACTTGTTTGATATAGTCCTCTTTTTATCCTTTTTCCACTGAATATATATTCTTTTTGATTTTCTTTATCATATATTGGAATCTCATCTCCATCAAAGAAACTTGCTTTCGATGTATAACTCTCTTCTTGCAGTTTAAATTCTATTCCATATAGTTTACATAGATATATTAGTTTATCTCTTAATTTCCCATATGGTATATTTACAAAGTTTTGATTATTTATACTTCCTATATTTGAATTTTCTTTGAAAATCTTCGTTACATCCTAGAACTAGTTTTTTCCTATATCATTATTAAGACAATAATTTATTATTATTCTTGCTGCTTTTGAAAGATAATCTTCTATACGATTATTTCTCTTTCTAGCTATTCTCTTTTGCCTTAATGTTGTGCGGGAGGTCTTTTGCTTATCTTTTATGCTTTGCAGCTTTGCATTTGTCTTGTTATAGTATTGATTTATTGATTTTAATTTTCTACCATCTATTATAAATGAAGCTCCAGAATTTGTAACACAAGTACAAAGATTGTTTATACCTAAATCAATTCCTAGTGCATTTTCTTTATTTAATTCCCTTTGAACTTCTTCTACCTCATAAGTATATTGAATTTCAAAGTACCTAGAATGTTGTTTTGGTATTATTCTAATCTCTTTTATCTTCTTGCCTTTTAATACTGGTGGCAGCTTAATTTTAACTTCCTGATGAGTTTTCTTAAACGAATTTGAATAAGGAACTATCAGAATATCATCTTTTAATCTAACAAAACCTATAACAAGAGTTGTAAATCCATCTTTAGCAAGATATTTAGGTAATTTTATTTTTCTTATTATCATATTGACCATTTTTTTAGCAAGTTTTAAAAGTCCAAAAAAATGATTTGAAACTTCCGTCTACTTCTTTTTAGAATTTGTTGAGCCATATTAGAATTTAATTTTTTTATAGTTCTCACTATTTTTTTAAGCATTTTATAGTTTTCATTATAACTTAAATACTTTTTTTATTTTGAAAAATAGTGTTGTCTAATATTATATATAGCTTCATTAGTTAAATTCTTGGCTATATGAGATAAATATTTTAAATTTCTAAACTCCTTTTTACTAAGATGTTTTACTTGTTGTTTTAATGTTAAATACATATATAATCACCTCCTTTTCATCAGAGATATTATACCATGTATTCTACATTTTATCTGTCAAAAAAGTAATATTTTTATTTATTTTTAAATATTTTTAAAGTTTTTAAAACCCCACAACAGCGGGAAGCGTCGTTCACATAAGTACGCTACTACTTATGCAGTTCTCATGGCATATGTACTCCTTAATAAATTAAGGAGATTAGCCTTGAACTTCTTGTTATCTCTAACAAGCACAGACTATATCTTATCCATATCCTATTTCAAGGACTTAGGCGAAACCACTTCCAATACCTATCGCTTGTATTGTACTCCCCTCACGAGGGATAGTCGTTGAACTTTCCTTTTCAGGCTTAGCTGCTGATTGTCTATTATCATAATGTTTAGGATTTAACCTTGCACCATCTAGTATATTTTTTCTGCTTTCGCTACCTTCACACTTATACCATATTTGAACGAAGGTATTATGTTGTGGTCATACTAGCTTTAAGAGTTCCCAGCAATTCAGTTTCTTTGTTGCACAGTTCTTTCTGTGTCTACATACAAGTTTCCCTATATGCTTACTAAAATTTTCGTGCAATTCATCTCACGACTAGAGTTGCGAGTGTTCTTGCACTATTTAATAAATTCTGTATGTATTTTCATTTTCCTTCTCCTTTTTTTATTTTTTATTTTTTAGTTTTTGATTTTTTATTCTTTATTTTTTAATTTTTGCTATTTATATATTTATACCACAAATTCCTAAAAATTTATACTTTAAGTAAAAAAATTTTTTTGCCAAATTTTTTTCAATCATTAATAAAATTAATGTTTAAATTTCAATTGTGGAAAACTCATTTTTATTGTGGAAAACTTTTTCCACATAGTTTTTCACATGTTTTCCATAATTCAATTTATTCCCATTTTTTTAAAGGGTTTTAACTACCCAAAAAAATTTCTTTTTTTAAATTTTATTATTTTTTTAATATTGTGGAAAACTTATTTATTTTTTTATTTTTTTAACTAAAATTATAATTATTTTTCAATTATATTTTTAAATTTTTTTGAAGTTTTTCCACATCCTAAATAAATTTTTGTGAGTTTTTCCACATTTTCTAAATCCAGTTTTTCCACATAGTTTTTCCACATTTTTTTATTTTTCCCTTTAAAATAAGGGGTTATTTCATTCTATTAAAAGACATAAATTGTGGAAAACTTTTTCTTTTTCCACAATTTTTTTCTAAAAAGTTTTCCACAATTCCAAAAAAATTTTTTTATTTTTATTTTTAAATTAATTTTTATTTAATACTATATAAACTATTTTTTTCAATGTGGAAAAAAAGTTTTTCCACATTGTGGAAAACTCTCTAAATTTTCAAAAAGTTTTCCACATAGTTTTCCACATTTTTAAATTTTTTTCCACATTTTAAATAAAAAAAAAACTCTATACTTTAAATATCTTTTTATACAAATTTTCCACTTCTTTTTTAAACACAAGATTTTGCTCCTTTAATTCTTCCACTTTTCTAATGCTGCTTATTACCGTACTGTGATCCTTTCCGCCAAAAAGTCCACCAATAGCGGTTAAACTTAAATCTAACTCAACATTGTGCTTTAATATAAACATTGCAATTTGCCGAGATTCTACTATCTTTTTTTGTCTTTTTTTGGATTTTATATCCTCCACACTTACGCCATAATGCGATGATATCATTTCTATTACCTTTTGAGCTGTCATTTTTGAACGCTCCCTTTTTATATTATGTGATAGCATCTCCTGAACTTGATCTATTGTAATAGGCTCATTTAACAACTTTGCTCTAGCATTCAAATTTGTCAAAATTCCCTCAAGTTCTCTCACATTTGAAACAACTGCATCTGAAATATATTCCAAAATATCATCACCAATTTCTATATCTTGATTTTTCGCAATATTTTTTAAAATCATCATTCTAGTTTCAAAGCCAGGACGCTGAATTTCTACCGTAAGTCCCGATAAAAACCTAGATTCTAACCTTTTAGACAAATTTTTTATTTCTTTTGGAGACTTGTCACTTATCATAATAATCTGCTTTCCCAATTCCTGCAGTTTGTTAAAAGTGTGGAAAAATTCCTCTTCCACTGTGCCTTCTCCACGTCCAAAAACTTTTTCGAAAAATTGAATATCATCTAACAAAAGCACATCCAAATTTCTAAATATATCCCTAAAATTCTGGATTCTTCCACTGTTCAAAACTTTAAAAAATTCATTTGCAAACTCTTCAGATGTGGAATAATATACTCTTTTTCCAGGATTCTTTTCAAGAATTTCATTTCCCACAGCTTGCATAAGATGGGTTTTTCCAAGTCCAGAACTTCCAAAAATAAAAAGTGGATTATAGACAGGTTTGGGATTTTTTACGACAGCAAGGCATGCATTGTATGCAAGTCTGCTATTTTCGCCAACTACAAAGTTATCTAACCTATGTTTTGGATTTAAACCAGTATTTTTCATTTTGTCATTTTTAATTTTAGGTTTTTCCACTTCGTTTGTGGTAAAAATCTTTATTTCTGGCTGTTTTATTTCTTTTTTTTGTTTTTTGACCTCTATTTTTATTTCCATTTTTTCATCAGTTACAAGCTCTAAAATTTCTTCCATTTCAGCTCTATAGTTTTCCACATTTTTTTTGATAACTTTTGAATTACAGGACAAAAGAAGTGTATTATCCACAATTTCCACAGCTTTGACATTTTGAAAAAATGTTTCAAAAATCACTTCTTCCACACTTTTTTTCACTAATTTTTTTAACTTTTCCCACAATTTTTCAGCTTCCTGCACAGTTTCATCTCCCTTTTAATTAAATTATTTCAAATGAATCAATAGCCTTAAAAGTCGCTTTTTTTACAGTGTTTTATTAATTTTTATCCAAATTAAAATTTTACTTTTTCCACATTAATAAAAACAATAATTTTAGAGTTTTTCCACAAAAAAATTTTTTTCCACATAGTTTTCCACAATTAGTTTTTCCACATTTTTTTAAAAATTTTTTTATTTTTTTCACTAAATAAATAAAAAAACCAGAGAGTTTTCCACAATTTTTTTATTTTTTTCTCATTTTTTTCAGATTTGATACATTTTTTTATATTATGAATATAACATATATAAAATAAATAATCAAGATTTGGCAAAAAGTTTTCCACATAGTTTTCCACAGGCACTAGATACTATATTTATTGAGTTTATAGCTATTTTACCCCAAAATTATCAAGTTTTCCACATAAAAATGAATAGGCTATTTTACTGGATTCCCACAGGTTTTCCACATTTTTTTAGTTTTCCACATCGAATTGTGGAAAACCTGTGGGAAACTTTGTGGAAAAAAAGTTTTCCACAATTTTGGGAAAAGTTTTCCACAGGTTATTCTCTGGCAAACCCGCTATTCATCATTGTTCCCACATTTCCACATTGCATAATAATAATATATATAATAATATATAATATATTATAATAATAGGTTGTGGAAAAACTGTGGAAAACTAAAAAGTTAATAAGTTAGTAAAGGGATTTTTACTTGACTTTTGTCTAAATATTGTATATAATACTTGTAAAAATACTAGAAGTTATTGAAAAAGAAACTAAGTTTAAGAAAGGAAAAAAAGTAAAAATGACAAAAAGAACATATCAACCAAATAAAAGAAAAAAAGAAAAAAAGATCATGGTTTTAGAAAAAGAATGCAAAAATAAAAAGTGGAAGAAATGTATTAAAAAAAGAAGAAGAGCAAAAGGAAGAAGTAAATTATCTGCATAATTTATAACTTTGCAAAAAAAGATTAAATTGTAGGGGAATAATTCCCCTGTTTTTTTAAATAAAAAAATGAATTTAAAAAAAGAAGAAGAAATATGTCTATTAATAAAAATAAAAACAAAAAGATTTTTTTCAACAATATATAACAAATCAAAAAAAGTGCATACAAAGTATGCTATTATTTTTATAAAAAAATTTAGAAAAAAAGAACAGAGATTCGGATTTGTAGCAAGTAAAAAAACAGGAAATTCTGTTTATAGAAATAGAATTAGAAGATTGTTTTAAAGAATTTGTAAATTTAAATAAAAACAAATTTAGTAAAGAAACGGATTATGTTTTTGTAGGTAAATCAATTTTTAAAAGATAATTTAAAAAAATATAAAGTATAAAGACATAGAAAAAGACTTAAGTAAGGTGATAAAATGACAAAAAAATTTTTATTGTTTTTTTAATAAAAATTTATCAAAAAGCTATTTCTCCCATGCTTGGAAGAAGATGCAGATTTTACCCTACTTGTTCAGAATATTCAAGACAAGCAATTATAAAATACGGAGCAACAAAAGGAACTTACTTAAGCATAAAAAGAATATTAAAGTGTCATCCTTTTCACAAAGGTGGCTATGATCCTTTAAAATAGTTAAAAATAGTTAAAAGTTAAAAACTTAATATAAAAAACATGGAGGAAAGTTTATGTTCAAAATACCAGCACTAGTAAACTTTGTTGTATTTGTGCTAAATGCTATTTATAAAATTGTGGGAAACTATGGAATAGCAATAATTATTGTGACAGTACTGATGAGAATAATTGTATTTCCATTGACTTTAAAACAAGAAAAATCAATGAAAAAAATGCGTGAAATACAACCTGAGATGGATAAATTGAAAGAAAAGTATAAAGATAATCCACAAGAATTTCAAAAGAAAACAGCAGAATTATATCGTGAAGCTGGAGTAAATCCACTAGGAGGATGTCTTCCGCTATTAATTCAATTACCAATATTTGTAGCACTATATTATGCATTTATGGGTGAAGCAATACCAAATAATGCAAAATTTTTATGGTTCACATTAAAACAACCTGATAAATTATTTGTGATAGGAACATTTGCATTTAACTTATTGCCAATACTAAATGTAGTTATTACATTTATTCAGCAAAAAATGATGGCAACACCTGGACAAGATAATCAACAGATGCAGACAATGATGTATATGATGCCAATTATGATGTTATTTATATTTTATAGAATGCCATCAGGAGTAACTTTATATTATTTAGTTTCAGGAGCACTAGCACTGTTACAACAATATATTATTTTAAAAGGGAGAAGTGATGATGGAGAAAATAATACTAAAGTCACAAAATGAAGAAGAACTTAAAGAGATGATAGAGCGTTCTCTAACTTTAAAGGAAGATGAAACTTATCGTGTAAAAATATTAAAGTATCCCAAAAAAATCCTTTTTGTCAACATAAAAAGGGGAATATGAAGTTGAAATTATAAAAAAAGCGGAAATAAAAAAATCAGAATCTGAAGATTTTTCCTAAAAAAAGAAAAACAAATACAAGAAAATTTGGGAAATAATTCGAGAGAAAAAAAGCAGTTTTAAAATCAAATTTTACTAAAAAAATGCATCAGATGCAACTACTGATAAAATTAGAGGATTTTTTTAAAGAATTTATAGTTAATACAAAATTAGATATAAAAAAATTGTGGCTATAAAAAAAGAAAAATAATGATAAATACTTAGTCTTATTGGATGGAAAAAGATATGAGATACATTATTGGAGAAAAAAAGGAAATACGCTTAATAACTTTGAATATCTGCTAAGTGCGATAAAAATTTAAAAAAATATAAAAAAATTGTGGTAGATTCAAATAATTATAAGGAAAAAGCGAGAAATTTCACTTAGAGAACTTGCTAGAAAAAAAGGAAAAATAGTACTTTCGACAGGAAATGCCGTAAAACTAAATCCAATGTCAGCAAGAGAGAAAAATAATTCACGAGGAAATTTCTTTTATGAATGGACTTAAAACAGAGAGCATAGGGGAAGAACCAAAAAGATATTTAGTTATAAAAATTGATAATTAAATAAAAAAATTAATAAAAAAATATTAGTGAAAAATATTAAAAAAATAAAAAAATAAATAAATGATTTAAAAAAAGAGGTAAAGAAATGTTATGGGATGACACAATAGCAGCAATTTCAACACCAAAAGGTGAAGGAGGAATTGCAATAGTAAGAATATCCGGCGATAAATCATTTGAAATTTTGGAAAAAATATTTAAAAGACAAAACCCAAACAGTGATTTGGGTTTTTCTAAATTAAATTACGGATTTATCAAAGATGGAGAAAAAATGGTGGACGAAGTGATGGTAGTAAGATTAAAAGCGCCAAAAACTTACACCTGTGAAGATATTGTGGAAATAAATTGTCATGGAGGAGTAGTTGTTTCACAAAAAATATTGGAGCTAGTTTTGAAACATGGAGCAAGACATGCGGAAAAAGGGGAATTTACCAAAAGAGCTTTTATGAACGGGAGAATTGACTTATCTCAGGCTGAAGCGGTAATGGACATCATTCATGGAAAAACTGAAAAAAGCGTGTCTTTATCATTGGATCAGCTAAGAGGAGATTTGCGGGATAAAGTAAATAGTTTTAAAAAGGCACTTTTGGATATTACAGCACATGTGAATGTGGTGCTTGACTATCCCGAAGAAGGGATTGATGATCCGCTTCCAAAAGATTTGAGAGATAATCTTGAAAATGTGTATGAAGAAGCAAATAGACTTATTGAGTCGTATGACAAAGGGAAAAAAATAAAAGAGGGGATAAAGACGGTCATTGTTGGAAAACCGAATGTGGGGAAATCGACTTTGCTAAATTCACTTTTGAGGGAAGAGAGAGCGATTGTGACGCATGTGGCAGGGACGACAAGAGATGTAATTGAAGAAGTTATAAACATAAAAGGAATTCCTTTGGTGCTTGTGGATACAGCTGGAATTAGACAGACTGACGATATTGTGGAAAATATTGGGGTTACAAAATCAAAAGAGTTTATAGAAAAAGCGGATTTAGTTTTACTTGTGCTAGATGCTTCAAAAGAATTGGAAAAAGAAGACAGAGAAGTGATTGAAAAAATTAAAGAAAATGGTAAAAAGGCGATAGTTTTGTTAAATAAAATTGATTTGGAAAAAAAAATTGATTTAAAAGAATTTGATTTGGAAAATGTTGTGGAAATTTCGGCAAAGGATAATATTGGAATTGAAGATATGGAAGAAAAGATTTATTCTTATATTATTTCTGAAAAAGTTGAAGATTCTTCGGAAAAACTTGTAATTACAAATATAAGACATAAAACAGCGCTTGAAAAGACAAAAGAGGCAATAAAAAATATTTTTGAGACAATAGATGCTGGACTTCCTATGGATTTGATTTCGGTTGATTTGAAAGAAGCGCTTGATAGCCTTTCAGAAATTACTGGAGAAATTTCATCTGAAGATATTTTAGACCATGTATTTGGAAATTTTTGCGTGGGAAAATAAAAAATAGAGAGAAATAGAATTTTAAAAGTAATTTAAAAATTTAGCTCAAAATGGAATGTAGATTTTGCAAATAGAAAAGTTTGGGAAAAAGTGCACTAAGGAAATTAAAACAAAAATGTAGTATAATATATATAAATAATTTTAAAATTTATATAAAAAATTTTAACAAAAAGTGAACAAGAAGTCTCCAACTTCTACTAAGTGGGAGATGAATAGCATTTTTGATTGACATATTACACTAAATACATCAGGGTAGGAACTACCCGAAGAGCTTGGTAAATATATTTGGCTAATAAAAGCAGATACTTCCCAAGAAGCTCCCGCTTCTAATAAGCGGTAGTAGTTCACTTAAAAGATTTATTTTATAAAAATATAAGAGAAGATAAAGAGAGGGATTATAAAAAATGGCTAATAATTACGGAGCTGAAAGTATTACGGTATTGGAGGGGCTGGAAGCTGTAAGGAAAAGACCTGGAATGTATATAGGTTCAACATCATCAAAAGGGCTGCATCACTTGGTGTGGGAAATTGTTGATAATAGTGTTGATGAAGCACTTGCGGGAGTTTGTGATAAAATTACTGTGAAAATACTTGAGGGAAATGTTATTGAAGTAACGGATAACGGGCGTGGAATTCCAGTTGCAATGCATAAAACAGGAAAATCAACGCTTGAAGTAGTTATGACTGTGCTTCACGCTGGAGGAAATTTGACAATGACAACTACAAAGTGTCAGGAGGACTGCATGGAGTGGGAATTTCAGTTGTCAATGCCTTATCTGAATGGGTGGAAGCGACTGTAACAAGAGATGGGCAAATTGTAAGACAAAGATTTGAAAGAGGAGTGCCGGTTTCAGCTCCAGAAAAAATTGGAGATGCACCTCTTGATGCGCATGGAACAGTCATCAGATTTAAAGCAGATGATGAAATTTTTGAGACGACAGTTTATGATTATTCTGTTCTTGAATCGAGATTAAAAGAGTTGTCATATTTAAATAAAGGGCTTAAGATAAAATTAATTGACGAGAGAAAAAAAGATGACATAAGAGAAGAGGAATTTCATTTTGAGGGCGGAATAAAAGATTTTTTGAACGAGATAACTGACAATGAAAAAATTGTAGATGATGTCATTTATATGGCGGATTCGTTTGAAACTCAACCTGCTAAAGAAGTGGAAGCTGTGGACGAAAATGGAAATGTTTACATAAAAAAAGTTGGGGCAAAAATAGTTGAAGTGGAAATTGCAATGAATTATACAACTGCTCAAAGAGAAATTGTCTATTCATTTGTAAATAATATAAATACTCATGAAGGTGGGACTCATGTCAGCGGATTTAGAACGGCGCTTACTAGAACGATTAACGATATAGCTAAACAGATGAATTTGATAAAGGAAAAAAGTGGCACATTTCAAGGGACAGATGTCAGAGAAGGGCTTGTCTGTATAATAAGCGTAAAAATTCCTGAACCGCAATTTGAAGGGCAGACAAAAACTAAACTTGGAAATAGTGAAGTTACTGGAATTGTTTCGAATATCGTTGGAAATAACTTGAAATTTTATTTGGAAGACCATCCAAAAGCAGCTGAAAAAATAATAGAAAAAATGGCTGTGTCAAAAAAAGCAAGAGAAGCGGCTAAAAAAGCAAGAGAACTTGTATTAAGAAAAAATAACTTAGAAGTGGGTTCACTTCCTGGAAAATTGGCTGACTGCTCTTCAAAAGATCCGGCTGAGTCAGAAATATTCATAGTCGAAGGAAATTCTGCGGGAGGTTCAGCAAAACAAGGAAGAGATAGAAGATTTCAGGCGATTTTACCGCTTCGTGGAAAAATATTGAATGTGGAAAAAGCTAGTGTTCACCGTACGCTTGAAAATGCGGAAATAAGGGATATGATAACTGCATTTGGTGCGGGATTTGGAGACGATATGAACCTTGAAAAATTGAGATACCACAAGATTGTAATAATGACGGATGCCGATGTTGATGGAGCTCATATAAGAACATTGATGCTGACATTCTTTTACAGACATCTAAGAGAGTTGATAAATGAAGGGTATATTTATATAGCGCAACCACCTTTATACAAAATACAGGCTGGAAAATCGATTAGATATGCTTATTCAGATGAACAGTTAAAAAAAGTTACAAAAGTGCTTGAAAATGATGGAAAAAAATATACGATTCAGCGATACAAAGGATTGGGAGAAATGAATCCTGAGCAATTGTGGGAAACAACTCTTGATCCAGAAGTTAGAACACTTTTAAAAGTGACAATGGAAGATGCATCTTATGCTGATAAAATGTTTAATATCTTGATGGGCGATAAAGTTGAGCCAAGACGAAGATTTATTGAAGAAAATGCAAGTTATGTTAAAAACTTGGATATTTAATTTACAAAATTTTTTAGTAAAAAGAAATGAGGTAAGAAATGTCTGACGATTTCAGAGATGACAAAGAAAAAAAAGATGAAGTAGAAAAAAATGAAGTTTCAAAAACGACGGATTTATCAAATGAGCAAAATGTTTATATCGAAGAAGAAATAAGAGCTGCATATTTAGACTATTCGATGAGTGTCATTGTGAGCCGTGCTTTACCTGATGTAAGAGATGGACTAAAACCTGTTCACAGAAGAATACTTTTTGCGATGAATGAAATGGGAATGACTCATAAGACACCGTTTAGAAAATCTGCAAGAATTGTCGGAGATGTACTTGGGAAATATCATCCGCACGGAGATTCTTCGGTTTACGGGGCTATGGTCAGAATGGCGCAAGATTTTAACATGAGATATGAGTTAATTGAAGGGCATGGAAACTTTGGTTCAATTGACGGTGATGAAGCGGCTGCCATGAGATATACTGAAGCTAGAATGGACAAAATTACAGAAGAATTACTGGCTGATATAAATAAAGATACGATTGATTATAGAAAAAACTTTGATGAAAGTCTGGATGAACCCGCTGTGTTACCTGCAAAATTGCCAAATTTACTTTTAAACGGAGCAAATGGAATAGCAGTTGGAATGGCTACGAATATACCGCCACATAATTTAGGAGAAGTTGTGAACGGAATTGTTGCACTGATTGACAATCCAGAAATATCGATTGACGAATTGATTGGCTACATAAAAGGTCCAGATTTTCCAACAGGTGGAATAATTAATGGGAAACAGGGAATTTATGACGCTTATAAAACTGGACGAGGAAAATTAAGAGTTGCAGGGCGTGTGAATGTGGAAACATCTAAAACTGGAAGACAGTCAATTATTGTGACAGAATTGCCGTATCAAGTTAATAAAGCAAGACTTATCGAAAGAATTGCGGATTTGGTAAAACAGAAAAAAATAACAGGAATTTCAGATTTGCGGGATGAAACTGACAGAGATGGAATAAGAATTGTAATTGAGCTTAAAAAAGGTGAAGAAAGTGAGCTTATATTGAACAATCTTTACAAATTTACTGATCTGCAAAATACTTTTGGTGTAATAATGTTGGCATTAGTTGACAATGCGCCAAAAATTCTAAATTTGAAACAAATTTTGGAAAAATATTTGGAGCATAGATTTGAAGTAATTACAAGAAGAGTTAAATTTGAACTAAATAAAGCTAAAAATAGAGCTCATATTTTGGAAGGATTTAAAATTGCGCTTGACAACATTGAAGAAGTCATAAAAATTATTCGAGCGGCAAAAGATGCTAATGTTGCAAAAATAGATTTAATAAATGCTTTTTCATTTTCAGAAGTACAGGCAAAATCAATTCTTGACATGAGACTGCAAAGGCTAACTGGACTTGAAAGAGATAAAATTAACGAAGAATATGATGAAATTATGAAATTGATTGCAGAATTAACGGCAATTTTAGAAGATGACAGAAAAGTATTTGAGATAATTAGGGAAGAAGTGCTTAAATTAAAAGAAGATTTTGGTGACGAGAGAAGAACAGAAATAAGAGATGCTAGAGCTGAAATTAGCAGAGAAGATTTGATCAAAGATGAAAAAGTAGTTGTGACGCTTACTGAAAAAGGTTATGTAAAAAGAATGGCAATTGATACATATCGTTCACAAAAAAGAGGCGGCGTTGGAGTAAGTGCCACAAATACTGTGGAAGACGATGTGATAAAAGACATGTATATTGCTAAAAACCTTGATACATTTCTTATTTTTACAACAAAAGGAAAAGTGTTTAGCATAAAAGTTTACGAAATTCCTGAAACTGGAAAACAAGCTCGTGGAAAACTTATTGGAAATATTATAAATTTGGATAGTGACGAAAAAGTTAGCACAATAATAAAAGTTCGTGAATTTGAAAAAAATAAAAATTTATTTTTTGTGACGCGAAAAGGAGTTGTTAAAAAATCTGAATTAACATTGTTTAATAATATTATGAAAGCTGGAAAACGGGCAATTAAATTAAATGATGAAGATGAAGTTATGTTTGTTGGGCTTACTAGCGGAAGCGGTAAAGATGAAATTTTTGTGGCAACTAGAAATGGTATTGCGATAAGATTTTCAGAAAAAAATGTGAGAAGTATGGGAACTATAGCTGCTGGAGTGAAAGGAATAACTCTTCGAGATAAAGATAAAATCATTGGAGCGGCAATCATTAATTCGGAAATAGACGATACCGAAATTAAAATTCTTACAATTACTGAAGAGGGATATGGAAAATGTACTAAATTGTCAGAATACAGATTGACTTCTCGTGGTGGAAAAGGAATTTTAAATGCTAAATTAAATGAAAAAACTGGACAGATAATAGATGTCAAAGTAGTTGGAAAAGAAGATGAAATCATGCTTATAACTTCTGAAGGTACACTTATTAGAACTAGAGTTGACAGTATTTCTACATTTGGACGTTATTCATCGGGAGTTAAAATTATGAAAGTGAGAAATAGTGAAAAAATAGTTTCGACAGTAAAAATAACAGAAACATCTGAATTTGAAAAAAAATAAAAAATTTGATATTGGGAAGTGATTGAAATGTTATCTAAAAAAATTTTATTTTTAATTACAGCAGAAAATGAAATTAAAGCATTGACACAATTTGGGAAAAAGTTTAAAGAAAAGTACGATGTGCAAATGGATGTAATTTATGTAAAAGATGTTTTAAAATATGAAGTTTTTCCTGTAGCAGTCGAAGGAATTGGTGTAAATGTGGGAATGAATTATTTTGTCAGAGAATACAAGGAACAGGAAGAAAAAGTTTTTCAAAAAATAAAAAGTCAAATAGATGATTCTTTTGACAAAGTTTATGCAAAAGAAGGGGAAACTGATGAAATTGCGTTAGAAGAACTAAAAAAATACGATGCGCTTGTTTTGGTAAAAAATGAAAAAGTTAGTCCAGTTTTAAAAGAACTTTTGAGAAGTAACTACAAACCGCTAATTATTTTGCCAAATGTGGAAGAATTTGAAATGGAAAATATACTTTTGCTGGATGATGGCGCTTATAATGCGAACAAGACATTATTTACATTTTTATATATGTTTGGAGAACAAAAAGTAAATGTTCTTCGGGTAAACAGCGACCTTGAAAAAGAAGAAGACGGACTTGCTCAGAGATTTGGAGAAAATTATAATTTGATTTATAAAAAAGGTGAAACTTTTTAAAACACTTTTTGAAAGAAACAGAAAATTATGATTTTATATTGATGGGAGACTTGAGATATACCATTATGGTGGAAAAAAATCACAGGAAAAATTGGGAATCAGACTTCTTGAAAATGTAAAAACCAATATTTATAGTATAACAATTTCAAACTATATCCAAAAAAATTAAATAAAAAAATTGTTTATTTTTGGATATAGTTTTTTTAAAAAAATAATGAAAAATTTTTGATAAAAAAATTTGAAAAATAAAAATTTTTTTAAAAAAATAACATAAAAAAACAGAAAAAAATAACAAAAAAACTAATCAAATTAAAACTTTAATTAACTATAATTATGGCACACAAAACATTATATAAACAATTTTTCTTATCTAAATAGTATTCTTTTTATTTAATAAAAAATTAATATTTTAATTGAAAAAGAAAGGAGAAATAAAATTATGAAAGCATTAATTTGCTCTGACAGCCACCAAAGACTTGATTATTTTCAACAGGTGATGGAACTTGAAGAACCAGAGGTTGTCATATTTGCTGGAGATCACAGTACTGATGCACTTGATATGTCGCTTGTCTTTAGAGAAGTTCCATTTGCGATTGTGAAAGGAAATACTGATTACGACGATTTTGATACGAGAGAAACAAAAGTTTTTGATCTATTTGGGAAAAAAGTTTTGCTAACTCATGGACATCTTTTCAATGTAAAAACAACTCTTAAAGAACTAGAAAAAAAAGCTCGTTATGAAAATGTGGATATTTGCATATTTGGACATACTCACAAAGAATTTTTGGAAGAAAAAAATGGAATAACTTTTGTAAATCCAGGAGCATTACAAGATAAAAAATATGTGATGTACTACGGCGGAAAAAGATTTGAACAAAAAGTTTTAAAATAAAAATTTTTTTTACTAAAAATTTGCAATATGAAAAAAGTAAGGTATAATTTTATTAGTAAGTTCTTTTTTAAAATTTTATTTTGATGAAAGGAGAGTTTTTTATGATTAATTTAATCGTAGCAACTCATGGAAAAATGTCGGAGGAAACTGTTAATCTTACAAAAATGGTTTTAGGAGAAAGTGAACAGCTGGATTTTGTCACTTTTGTGCCTGGTGAAGGACCTGAAGATTTGATAAAAAAATATCAGGACATTATTGCAAAATATGACAGTGAGGGGACATTGTTTTTAGTGGATTTATTTGGTGGAAGTCCATACAATGCAGCATGCCGTGTAGTTGCTGAAACAGAAAATACTGATGTAATAACAGGGGTTAATGTGCCTATGTTGCTGGAAGTGATAGACGCTAGAGAAGAAACAAACGATGTTGCAGAATTAGTTCAAATTGCGAAAAATTCTGGAATTAACGGAATTAAGATTTTTAGTGAATTATTCGTTGATAATTCTGATGATGAAGATGAAGATTTGGATGAATTGGATTTATAAAAGTTTACTAAACATTTATAAATTAAAATATAAAATAAATGTGAAAATTTTTTAGCTGAAAATAAAGAGTGTCAATAATTTTTTTTGAACTTATAGATGAACTTAGTAAATTCAATACTTTGTTGTTCTATTTACACAAAAATTTTTACACATTCGAAAAAATACAAAATTTTAAAAATTAAGTAAAAAAATATAAAAAATAAAAAAAGAAGGGAGCGTTACTGCAAACTAAATTAAAATAAAAAAATAATTACAGAGTTTTCAGTAGCGGGAAATAGAATTATGGAATTAGTTTTAACAAGAATAGACTCAAGATTAATACACGGACAAGTTGCGACTTCATGGGTAAAAGCAACTAAACCTGAAGCAATTTTTGCGGTAAATGACGATGTGGCAGAAGATAAAATTAGAAAATCACTTTTATTACAAGTGGCACCTGAAGGAGTAAAATCATTTGTAATACCTGTTGAAAAAGCAATCGCAGTTTACAAAAACCCTAAATATGCTAAAACAAAAGTAATGCTGCTTGTTACTTGTCCAGCTGATGTAGTTAGATTAATCGAAGGTGGAGTTGACATTAAAGCAGTTAATGTTGGAGGAATGACTTTTAAAGAAGGAGACAAATTAATTTCAAAAGCAGTTGCAATTAATAAAGATGATTTGGAAGCATTCAACAAATTAAGATCTATGGGAGTAGAACTTGATATGAGACAATTAGTAACTTCTGCAAAAGAAGATATTAATTCTAAACTAGATTCTATTTCATTTGACTAATAAAAAATATCAGGGAATATAAAATTTCCTGATTTATTTAGTAAAATTGAAAATCATTGTAAAGTATAAAAACTCAAAATTGTAGGAGGGCTAAAAAATGAATGTTGTTCAGTTAATTTTACTGGTATTGGTAGCAGCAATAACAGGAATGGGAAGCGTACTTGATGAAAGACAGACTCACCGTCCATTAGTGGCGTGTACTTTAGTCGGTCTTGTACTAGGAGATTTAAAAACAGGAATTATCTTAGGTGGTTCGCTTGAAATGATAGCACTTGGATGGATGAATGTCGGAGCAGCAATGGCACCAGATGCAGCGCTAGCAAGTGTAATTTCAGCGATATTAGTAATAGTAGGTAAACAGTCAATTGGAGAAGGAATCGCAGTTGCAGTACCGATTGCAGCGGCAGGGCAAGTTCTTACAATTTTCGTTAGAACAATAACAGTATTCTTTCAACATAAAGCGGATGATTTTGCAGAACAAGCTAATTTTAAAGGGATTGAGATGTGTCACCTTGCGGGATTGGCTTTACAAGCGTTAAGAGTTGCGATACCAGCACTTCTAGTTGGTCTGATTGCGGGAACAAGTGCTGTAGAAGGAGCATTACATGCAATTCCTGAAGTAATTACTAGAGGATTGCAAATTGCAGGAGGATTTATCGTAGTTGTTGGGTATGCGATGGTTATAAATATGATGGAAGCAAAAGCTTTGATGCCATTTTTCTTCTTAGGATTCGTAATAGCAGCATTTACAGAATTTAACTTAGTTGGTTTAGGTATTTTGGGATTATGTCTTGCAATCTTGTACATTCAATTAAATCCTAAATATCACGCTTCTATTGCTTTGCCAAGTGGTGGAAATGATGGCGGTGGAGCTGGGATTACAGAAGAAGCTGACGATGAATTGGAAGGACTATAGGAGGTAAAAAAAATGGCAGAAAATAATGTAGAAAAAAAATTAACTGATAAAGATTTGAAAAGCATGTATTGGAGATCTACTACTTTATTAGGTTCTTTCAACTTTGAAAGAATGCAGTCAATGGGATTTTGCGTAACAATGATTCCTGCAATAAAAAGACTTTATTCTAAAAAAGAAGATCAAGCAGCTGCATTAAAAAGACATTTGGAATTCTTTAATACTCAACCTTGGATTGGTTCAACTATAATGGGTGTTACGGCTGCGATGGAACAGGAAAAAGCAAATGGAGTAGACATTGATGACGCAACTATAAGTGGTATTAAAGTAGGGCTTATGGGACCACTTGCTGGAGTTGGAGATCCAATTTTCTGGGGAACATTAAGACCAGTTTTAGCGGCGCTTGGAGCTTCATTAGCTATTGCTGGAGGAAATTTACTAGGTCCATTGATTTTCTTCATTGGAATAAATATTGCAAGAGTTTTGACTAGATGGTATGGATTAAAATATGGTTATGAAAAAGGTACTGAAATCGTTGGGGATATGGAAGGTGGAGTTATCCAAAAATTAACTCAAGGTGCTTCTATATTAGGGCTTTTCGTAATGGGAGCCTTGGTTTCTAAATGGACTTCAATAAATGTTCCATTGGTATTGTCTAAATATACTGATTCAACAGGAAAAGAAGTTGTAACTACTGTTCAAAGTATTTTAGATTCATTATTACCTGGATTATTAGCGTTATTATTAACATTTGGATGTATGCACTTATTGAAGAAAAAAGTGAATGCTATTTGGATTATCTTTGGATTCTTTGCAATAGGAATAATCGGATTCTGGTTAGGAATTTTGGCATAATATGTTTAAGAAAATGATTTCAAAAGTGGAAAAATTTGTGAAGGTTCCGCCAAAGGAAGGATATATTAAAAATAGTTCTATTTTTAGTTACAGGACTTATGATTATTGGAATGATCTTATATCCATTTACAAAAGGTTATGGAACAATAATAGCTTTAGCAGCGGCTCTAATTGTTATGGTTGGGCAAAAGTTGCTTATAAAACAGGCTAAGAATGATTTTCGTGATATGTATTATGCTAAAGATATGTATTTGAAAACTAAAAATACTGAATATTTGGACTTCATTACAGCTCGTTCTAAACAAATGATTAACGATGTAAAAGTTTTATCAGATAGGGCGAAAAAAGAAATATCAGAACTTCAGAAGTTTGTTGAAAAATATAAGAAATAGTGGGAAGAAGGGATTATCTTTAAAATAATTCCTTCTTTTGTTTTTATTTTTTTATAAAATTTATTTTCTCAAAAACTTGAAAAAAATAAGAAAAAAGTATAATTTTGTGATATAATCTTAAGAAAGAAAAATTTTTTTAAAAAAAGGAAATAATATGAAGATATTAATTATACACACGGCATTTATTGGGGATATTGTGCTGTCGACACCCTTTGATACAGAGATTGAAAGAAATGTATCCAGATTCAGAAATTGATTATTTGACTTTGCCGACAAATAAAAGTGTGATAAGTAATAACCCAAATTTAAATGAAATTCTTCTTTATGACAAGAAGGGAAAAGATAAAGGAACAAAAGGATTTTTTAGAATTTTTAAAAAAATTTTAAAGGCAAGAAAAATATGATTATGCTGTTATTCCGCATAGATTTATCCGTTCGATTGCACTTGCAAAAATGGCTAAAATTCCCAAAATAGTTGGATTTGATGTGGCAACAGGTTCTTTTCTTTTGGATAAAAAAGTTCATTATGATATGAAAAAGCATGAAGTTGAAAGACTTTTGGATTTAGTTGAATATAGCGGAAAAAGGATTCCGATTAGAATTTATCCGAGTGAAGAAAATAAATTAAAAATTAAAGGGATTTTGAAAGGAAGAGGTTTTGACGAAAAATTTATGAAAATGATTGTTGTTGCACCTGGAAGTCAAAGACCAGAGAAAATGTGGGCGATTGAAAAATATGGGAAAATTATAGAAAAGTTGTCGGAAAATGAGAAAAATTTTATTGTGATAACTGGAAGTGAAGCGGAAAAAAAATTGCCATTGAACTTTAATAAAAAAAATGTAATAGATTTGAGGGGAGAAATAAATTTATTGGAATTTTCGGCACTATTGTCGTTTGCGGATGTCGTTGTTGGAAACGATAGTTCTCCAATTCACATTGCAAGTGGATTTTCTAAACCTTTTGTAATTGGGATTTTTGGACCAGGAAAAAGGTCACTTGGATTTTTTCCTTGGAAAGAAAAAAGTAATGTTATTGAGGATAATGAGTTTTATGAAAATAATATTGTGAAAATTCCTGAACATCAGCATGAATATAAAAAGGATTATTATAAAGGGATTCCTTTGATTAGTATAGATAGGGTTTATGGGGAAATTGTGAAAAGATTGGAAGAAAGTTAGAATTTAGATAAAATAGATAGTCTTATATAAAAAAATTGAGAAGGGATAGCTTTGATTTGAATGGAATATAAATTTAGAACTTCAAAATTGGATAAACTTAATAAAAAATTTAGAAAAAAACCTTATAAAAAAATGAGCTATGCATATTTTACGGATATAATAAGACTTGCGCTTCTTTATTATTATGGCGGTGTTTGGCTTGATGCGACTGTACTTTTGACGGATAATATACCGCAGAAATATTTTGAGATGGAATATTTTATGTTTCAGAGGGATGATAATTTAAAAGACAAGAAAAAATGGGAAGATTTTGACAGTGTCTATTTTTCGTGGGATAAAGACATGAGAGTTAGAGTTATGAATAGTGTAATATTTGCGAAAAAAAATAATAAAGTTATAAAAACATTGCTTGATTTATTATTGATTTTTTTGGAAATATAATGAAAAAGCTCCAAAAATATTTCTTTTTTTCAAATATTGTATTACGAATTGATGGAAAAATTACTACAAAAAGTATCAATGTGAAATTGTTTCGGATACATATTCGCATGAACTTATGAAAGTTTGGTATGAAAAGTATAAAGAAAAAGAATTTGAAAAGATTAAAGAAAAAAACAAGTATTCACAAATTGTCATTCAAATGGGGAACGGCAGAGGAAGAATATGAAAATACTTATTTTAGATATTTAAAAAAAGTTGTATAATATATAATAATAATTAATAAGGAGAAAAATATGGAAAAAAATAAAAAAAATGTAGGATATGGGATTTGTTTATTATTTGCACTCTCGCTATTTTTTTGTCTGAAAAAAATTTGAAAATAATGTACTTATTCCACTACTTTTTGGTGTTATTTTTTTAATTTCGATAATTTTTTAGTAAAAAAATAGAGAAAATGGTTTTGTTTTTTTAAAGAGAAAAAAATTTCTGTGGCAGTTTTTTTATTAGCATTTTTCGCCATTTATAATAGCTTTTTTTAGATGGAGGGCTACATTCAAGATGGGATAATTATAATTTTAAATATTTATCTTTTTTTCCACTTATTTACTTTTTTTGGACGAAGATAAAAAAATGTTTAATTTTATAAAAGCCTTGTTAGTTGGCGGAACGATAACTTTAATCATTGCTATATTTAATTTTGTGAAAGATTTTGATGCTTGGGCACATCCTGTAGGATTTTATTATCCGAGAGTGACAGCTATTTTGACAGTTCAGGACTTTGCTAATATGATGTGCATAATTTTGTTGTTTTTATTTTCTTTTATACTTTTTTATAAAAATAAAGATGAGAAAAAAAATAAAATTATAAAAGTAATTTTGATTATTTTGGCGGTGCTATTTGCTTTTATCGTGGTTGTCAATCGCTCGAAAATGGTCTATATTTCGTTACTTCCAACTATTTTTTATCTTGTTTTCAAAAAAAACCAAAAATATGTTGCTGCACTTGCAGCTATTTGAGTGTGTGGCTTTTTTCTGCTTCCAACTTCTATTTCAAGCAGACTTGAGTATATTGTGCAATATAGAAAAGATCCGTCAAGCAATTTGAGAATGATTTTTTGGAAAACAGGAGTTGCTGCATTTAGTAAAAAGCCAATTTATGGGTGGAAGTCGCTGGAGCGAAAACAGTTTAATTTAGATTATTATAAAAAAACAGGAACTATGGACTATGTTAATCAATACTTTTTGAGTGGACCAAATATTAGACCACAGCATTATGTGGCATCACACAATTCATATTTACAATATTTACTTGATTTTTGGAATTTTTAGGATTTGTGTTTTTTTGCGTTTTTATTTATTGAAATTATGATAATATTTTTTAAAACAAAATTTTTTAAAAGTAAGAAAAATTTTAACTCAAAATTTTTGGCATTTGAAATGGCTACGAAAGTTTCACTTGTTGCTTGGCTTATTCAAGGAATGACAGATGATAACTTAAATGATAAGCATATGATTTTTAACATTGACTATTTTTAATTGTATTTATGTGCTATCTTTATCAAAAAAATGTGAAATTTTGAAAAAAATAATGAAAAATGACAAAAAAAAAGAAAGGACAGATTATGAAAGAATATAAGTTCACAGATTCTAAAAATTTATAAACTGAATGAAAAACTTAAAAAAAAGCCATTTAAATATATTTACAAGGAGCTTTTTACCAAATTTTTTTGTTTGATAAAATACAAAGAGAAGTTTATTTTTTTCCAATCAAAAGGCGATTATTAATGACTGGAACAAAGTTTTAACTGATTATTTTTGAAAATAAAATTGAGATAGCTAAAGTTATTCCTAAAAAAAGTTTTTTTGAATGATGAAAAAAATAATTTGGCAGTTTTGGGGACAAGGATGGGATTATGAGAAATTGCCAAATGTGGTGAAAATTTGTTATAAAGCGATGGATAAATATAAAGAAAATTACACTTTAATTAGGCTAGATATGAAAAAAATATTGGTGAATATTTGGAATTTCCGATTATGTGATGAAAAAAACTGGCTGAAAACAAAATGGGATACGCTCATTTTACGGATATTTTGAGATTTTCTCTCTTAAAATATTATGGCGGAGTTTGGATTGATGCGACAATTTTACTTACAGATTATTTACCGAGAGAATATTTTGAGATGGATTATTTTTCTTTTTCAAAGAGATGATGATTTCAAAAAAATAAAAAAAGAATTTGAACTTTATGATTCGATTTATTTTTTTCTTGGAATAAAAAAATCTAAAAATAAAGATGTTGAGCAGCATAATATTTTTCTCATAAAAAAATAATAAAAATAATGGCTACACTTCTTGATTTACTCTTAGTTTTTTTGGCGAGATAATGACAAGATTCCAAATTATTTTTTTATGCAGATTTTGTATACGGAATTAGTTGAAAAATATTATAAAAAAGATAGGTGTAAAATTGTTTCGGACACATTGCCTCACGAACTTTTTAAAGTGTGGTTTGAAACTTATTCCAAAGAAAAAGCTAAAAAAATAACTGATTCTGTGAGCATTCACAAGTTGTCATTTAAAATAGACAGCAGTAAAAAAAGAAAGTTGAAAATACTTTTTTTGAATATTTTAAAAAAATTTATATGAAATTTAAAAAAAGCGAGAGGAAATTATGAAAATATTGGTTTTACATGGTCATTTGAGTATGGGGGAGAAGAACGGGTTTTTAATTAGCGTATTAAAAAAATTTAAAAAAATTGGGGCACAATATAGATTTAATTATAACTTGGAATCATAAAGAAAATAATTTGTTTGAAAATGAAATTCTGAAGGCGTAAATTATGAATTTTTGTTTGATTTTTTTATAGTGGAAAAAAATAAACTTTTAAAAAGAACTTTTATAGATTTTTGGCGAAAAAAATAAATATCCAAAATTGATAAAAGAAAAAAAATAAAAAAAAGAAAAAAATATGATGTTGTAATAGATTATTCTTCAAATTTATTGAAATATGAAAAATTTTTTTCTGTAAATGTACCTTTGATTTCGTGGGTTCATTTTTTTCGCTTACTTTTTGGGGAAAAAAATTGACGAGTGAAAAAAATTGAAAAAAATATAAAAGGCAATATAAAAAGTATTCAAAAATTATAGCGATTACAAAAGTTATGCAAAAAGAGTTTTTTTGGAAAAAAACTTGAAATGAATAGTGAAAAAGTTGCGATGATTTACAATCCAATTGATTTGAAATTTATAAAAAAAAGAGCAGAAGATATAGACAAAAAATATGAAAAATATTTGAAGGAAGATTATTTTTTGCAAGTTTCACGACTTTCGGAGCAAAAGCAGCCTGAGCATTTAATTGATATTTATTATAAGTTGAAGAAAAAAGGGATAAAAGAAAAACTTTATTTTATTGGAAGCGGGATAAAAAATGAATTGCTTCGTCAAAAAATACAGGAATATAAATTGGAAAATGATATTTTTCTGCTGGGGCAGATGGAAAATCCATATCCATTCTTTAAAAATGCGAAATTATTTGTGCATACGGCGAAATATGAAGGTCTTCCTACGGTTTTAATTGAAAGTATGACATTTGGGACTCCAGTTGTCGCCTATGACTGTCCTACTGGACCAAAAGATATTTTGGGAGAAAATTGTGAATATGGAAAACTTGTTCCGTTAAATGACAAAGATAAATTTGTTTTAGATGTTTTGGAACTTGAAAATAGAGAAAAGTATAAATATTATTGTGAAAAAGCACTAAATCGTGCAAAAGATTTTTCTATTGAGAGTAACAGAAATAAATTAAAAAGAACTGTTGGAAAAATTTAATTTTTGAGTAAAATTATTAAAACTATTGAATTTAAAATGAGTTACTTTGAATAAAAAAAGATAGCGGGAGTAAAATAATGAATATGATAAAAAAAATTAAAATAAAATTGACAATTTTACTGCTTGGAAATAAAAAAAGGTATAAAAAAATATAAGTTTAAAAGATGTAAAAACAGTGCTTTTAAGTCCAAAAGATGCGCTGGGAGATACGCTTATTTCTTTTAGTCACGCAAGACAGTTGAAAAAAATGTATCCGAGTGCAAAAATTGGGATTGTTTCGACTGAGAGAAATAAAAATTTTATAAAACTTGTTAATCGAAAAGAAAAAGTAGTTGATGAAATTGTCGATAGAAAGAAAATAATTAAGCAGCGGAAAAAATGGGACTTGCTTTTGGATTTTAAAGATCAGATTAATACAAAAAGACTTATTTGGACGAAGTTACTCGCTCCTAAAATAATAATAAGTTTTGGAAAAAGATAAAGAAGGACATTATTTTTAACAGAAAAAAATATAAAAAAATTTATGATTTTGTAACTGTAACGCCGATAAATTCTCATATTGTTGATTATTTAATGTATTCTGAGTTAGCAAAATATTTTAAAATTGAAAAAGAAATTCCAAAATTGGAATTGAGTCAACAAGAAATTTTGAAAATGGAAAAAAATTGGAACCTTGCAGAAAAAAAAGTGAAAATTTTACTTGCACCACAAGGAAATGATAGATGTATAGAAATTGAAGAACTGGCCAAACTTTTTAATGAAATAAATTTTGAAAATATAAAAATTGTTATGTCTAAAACGAGTGGAAGTGAAAAATATTTTGAGAAGCTAACTTCACTTTTGAAAAATGATATTGATATTTCGTTGTCAAAGTCTTTTTCAATTGAAGAATATATAAATTTTTTGGCGTCATCGGATATAGTTGTAGGAGTTGATAGTGCAAGTGTTCATATCGCCTGTGCACTTAAAAAGCCTGTGCTTAGTTTTTATGCAAACAATAAAGTTAATCTTTATAGATGGTCGCCTGTTCCTGATAAAAATGTTGATAATCTGCAAGTGATTTCAAATGTTTCTGGAACTCAAAATGATCTTTATGATTTTCCGATGGAAGACGCAATAAAATGGCTAAATTTTGAAATAAGTAAAATTTATGGACAAAGTCAAAGTGAAAGGTAAAAAATAAAAAAGAAAATGAAAGAAATAAAACAAGCAAAAAAAATAAATTGGAAGTTTTACAAACCTTATAGAGATGTGTTAGTTGATAAAAAAATGATTTTTTTGAGTAAAATGTTTGATAGAAAAAAAGAAAAAAAGTGAATCTTTTTCCTGATAAAATAAAAAAAATGCTTTTTATGAGAATTGACGGGAAAATAGGAGATTATATCATAAGTTCTTTTTATATTTAGAGAAATTAAGAAAAAAATATCCGCATATACAGCTGGATGTGATTTCTGATAATTCTTTTGGAAAAATTTGTTGAAATATAATAAAAATATTGACAATTATTATACTTTTAATAGAAAAAGATTAAAGAGTGGAAAGAGATGATAAAAAAGTTAAAGCCAAATAATTATGATGTGATAATTGATTCTACAGAAGGGCTAAAATATAAGCAAGTTTATTTTTTGAATAAGATGAATGCCAAAGTGAATATTGGGTACAACAAAGATGATTTTTTTGTTTATAATGAAAATGTTAAGCAGAGTACAACCTTGAGAATGAAAGAAATTTATTGTGAAATGTTGAAATGTGTGAATATTGAAGTTACAGATACGACTTACGATGTGCCAATTTCAAGTGAATCTGAAAAAAAAGTTGATAAATTTTTTAGAGAAAAAAATATTCGCCAAAGTGATAAAAATGAAAGAGTGATTTCAGTAAACTTTTTTGGGGCTTCGAGCGGGAGAAAGACAAATTTGGAAAATTCACTTGTGATACTGAAAAAGTTGAGAAAAAAATATCCAGATGATAAAATAGTGATACTTGATTCGCCATCAGACAGAGAACAAATTTATGAAACTATAAGAGAAATAAATGATAAAAATGTTTTATTTTTTGAAGATTCACGGACAATTTTAGACAGTATTTCTTTAATTAATCGAAGTGATTTGGTTGTTTCTCTGGATACTTCGATACTTCACTTGGGAGAAGGGCTAAATCGAAAAGTAATGGCTTTTTATGGACCAAAACTTAATAAAAATAAATGGCGGATAAAAGAAGAAGGGAATATTTTGATTGATTTTCCCGAAAAACATTAATGATATTGATTTTTGAAAAAAACTTTTGTATAATTTTTGAAAGAAAAAAATAATTTTTAAAAAAATGGGAGAAAGCTAAATGAAATTATCAGTTGGGATAATAACTTTTAATGAAGAAAATAGAATTGGAAAGACGATTGATGCGATTAAAGAGATTGCGGATGAAATAATTGTTGTCGATAGCGAGAGTAGAGATAGAACTGTAGAAATTGCCAAATTTAAAGGTGCAAAAGTTTTTGTGGAAAAGTGGAAAGGATATGGGCCTCAAAAAAATTCTGTTTTAGAAAAATGTCGTGGAGAATGGATTTTACTTCTTGATGCGGATGAGGTTGTGTCGGCTGAATTGAGAGAAAAAATAAAAAAAATTATAAATAGTAGTAATCCTTCAAGCGAAGTTTATAAAATAAAACTTAGAAATATCGCTTTTGGGCGTGAAATTAAGTTTGGTGGCTGGGATGACTATGTAATTAGACTTTGGAAAAATGGAAAAGTTAAAATTAGTAATAGAGAAGTTCATGAGAAATATCAAACGCAAGAAAAAATTGAAAAAATTAAAGAACTTATAATTCATTACACTTACGACAGCATTGAAGAATTTTTGGAAAAGTTGAATCGGTACACTTCACAAAGTGCGAAGGAATACATAAAAAATAAAAAAAATCCAAGTTTTATAAAAATTTATTCAAAAATGTTGTTTAGATTTGTGAAAATGTACATTTTGCAGCTGGGATTTTTGGATGGATATGAAGGGTATTTACTGGCAAAATATAGTTCGATTTATACGATGACGAAATATACTAAATTGCGGGAAGCTTATTATAACACTTTGGGAAAAGACACTTCTCTTGTGATTACAACTTATAATTGGCCAGATGCATTGAGATTATGTTTAGAAAGCGTTTTGGCTCAAACTGTCTTACCACATGAAATTATTGTGGCAGATGATGGTTCAAGAGAGGAAACGGCTAATTTAGTGCGAGATTTTCAAATTAGTAATCCTTTTGTGAAAATTATTCATTCTTGGCAGGAAGATAAGGGATTTAGAGCGGGAATGTCGAGAAATAAGGCGATTGCTAAGGCAACTGGAAATTATGTCATAATAATTGACGGAGATTTGATATTGGAGAGACATTTTGTACAAGATCATATTGAAAAAAAAGAAAATGGCTTTTTTATTCAAGGTTCTCGTGTTATAATATCAAAAGATAAATCGCAAAAAATTATAAATGGTGAAAAATTAAATTTACAAAAAAATTTTTTTGACAAAAATTTTAAAAATAAACTTAATATGATAAGAAATTCGATTTTATCTAAAAATTTTGACAAAAAAAGATAAAAATTTAAAGGGAATTAGAAGTTGCAACATGTCTTTTTTTAAAAAAAGGATTTAGAGCTTGTAAATGGATTTGAGGAAAAAATTGAGGGTTGGGGTAGAGAAGATAGCGAACTTGCGCTAAGACTTTTTAATAATGGAATTAAAAAAAAGAAATTAAAGTTTAGTGCGCTGACTTATCACATTTTTCATAAGGAAAATGATAGAAGTCACTTAAAAGAAAATGACAAATTGTTAAGTGATGCGATAAAAAATAAAAAGATGGTAGCCGAAAAAGGGCTGAATCAATATGATTAAATTATTATAGAAAAGAGAAAAGGCGATGAAAAAAGAAGTTACACTTGTGATTACAAGTGCTGGAAGATTTGATTTGTTAAAAGAGACATTGGACAGTTTTTTTGAGAACAATACTTATCCGATAAAAAAAATAATAATTACGGAAGACAGTACTGAAGGGAAAAAATTGGAAAAATTGATTTCAAATTATAAAAATCAAGATTTTAAACTTATTATAAACTCTACAAGGCTTGGGCAGTTAAAATCGATTGACAAGGCTTATAAGGAAGTTGACACGGAATATATCTTTCACTGTGAAGATGACTGGAAATTTTTTAAAAAAGGATTTATTGAAAAGTCGATGGCTCTTCTTGAAGAAGACAGTTCAATTTTGATTGTCGGAATGAGAGCGAAGGAAGATTACAACAACGATTATTTTTTTAGCGAGAAAGATGATTATGTATCAAAGTCGGGCGAGAGATTTTACAAGGTAAAAGGAGAAATTTTTACTTATAATCCTGGACTTCGGCGAAAAAAAGATATGGATTTGTTTGGACTTCATGAAAAACTCGAAAATCAGCGGTATGAGGAAGTTTTATCGGATTTTTATAAAGAAAAGGGTTTTTGTACTGTATTTTTTAAAGAACCTTGCGTGAAACATATTGGAGATAAAAGACATGTACATTTTAGCAAAAATAAAAAAAACACAGTTTTAAGTTTTAAAATTGATAGATTTATAAAAAAAGTGAGAGCTAAATTTTTAAAAATGACTGGGAAAATAAAGTGAGGTGAAAAAAGTAATGGCTGTAATTTTAATAGCAATAGTTATTTTACTGTTTCTAATATTTATTATTTACAACAAAACTAGAAAAAAATTTGCAATTTGCCTTATGTATCATGGCATTGATGATAAACCTGGAAAAGAAGGGATATTTGTAGATGAGTTTGAAGAGCAGATGAAACTTATTAAAGATAAGACTTCTTTTAAAATGGAAGAGTTAAAAAAGATGAATTACAAATTACCTGAAAATTCAATACTTGTCACATTTGACGACGGCTACAAAAATAATTACACATTGGCTTATCCGATTTTGAAAAAATATAATATAAAGGCGACTATTTTTTTGAATACTAGATATGTTGGAAATAATGCGGATTATTTGAGCTGGGAAAATATAAAGGAAATGTATGAAAGTGGCTTAGTTGATTTTCAAATGCACACGCATTCACATGACTTGACGATAAAGCGAATCAAAGTTGTGGATTTTTATGAAAAAGATACTTCGCCGTATTTTAAAAGAGAGAGCTACAATTTATTTTATGACGGAAAAGACGGACATTTTAATGTGAAAAATGACAGTGGTAAATTGGATGGACTTCCTGTTTTTAAGTTAGTTAGTCAAGTATCGGTTGCAGGGTTTCGTCCAAAAAGTGATTTTGTTGCAAAATATAGAAAAATTGAAAATTCTGATGAATTTCGAAAAAAATCTCACAAAGAAAAAATAGAATTTTTAAATAAATTGTTTGTTGAAAAAAACAGAATGAATTTTTTTATAAAATTGACGAAAAAAAAATTTTTTAGAAATAATAAATTTTGAAATTTTTGGAAAAATAAAAAAATTATTGAAAAAAAATCTTCACAAAACTCCTTTTGTTTTTGGCGTATCCTTGGGGACATCGTTATAAAGGAAAAAGAGAAGACTTGAAAAAAACTTGGCGTGGAAGTGTTTGTTACGACCAGAAAAGGAGCAAATTCGTTGAATTTGAACAAAGATTGGATTTATCGAACAAGTGGAGATGATTTTGAAAATTTGTCTGAATTTAAAAAAGAGATAAATAATGGAGAAACTCCATTATATAAAAATAAAAAAAATTATTTAAATTTTTAAAAATTTTTAAATTTTTTTAGATTTAAAAGAAAGGAAAAATAAAAATGAAAGTTATTGAATCAGAAAATTATAATTCAATAAAAAAGTTAAGGAAATATATGAAGCGTTATTCAATTCCTATATTTTTAAATATTTTGCTGGCAATGATTTCATCAGCAGTGTCTTCAGCGCCACTTGCTCTTATAAAAAGACTTTTTGATAAAGGAATTATAGAGAGCAACGAAAAAGATATTCTTTATGCGGCAGGTTCTATGATTTTACTTGCTGTAGTTGGAGCTGTATTAGTCTATTGGAATACTGTGTTTTCAGCATTAATTTCCGCTTCGATATACAAAAATATCGTTGATGATATTTACATAAAAATACAGACGCTCGATATGGAATATTTTTCTAGCGCTAAAATTGGGGAACTTATGACAAAGGTCATAACTGATCCGAATAATATAAATAGTGTAATAAAAGAGACTTTTAACATGATCCCTGAAGTTTTTAAAGTTGTCATTTGTTTTGGACTTGCACTTAGTATTGACTGGAAATTGACTTTGGGAATTTTGATTGTTGCACCAGTTTTGATTACAATTGTAAAAAAATATTCAAAAAAATTGAAGCGTTCTGGGAAAAAAAGGCAGGAAGCGATGGGACTGATAAATTCAAAATTACAGGAATCACTTTCTGGAATTCGTGTTATAAAAGCATTTGCAATGGAAAAGGAAGAAATTAGAGATTTTAGAATAAAAAATACGAAATTAAAAAGAATTGCCATTCAGACTGCGAAATACAACGCTCGTTCAAGTGCCGTTTCAGAAGCGTTAAATTATATTATGATAGCGGGACTGTTACTTGCAGGAGGTTATCGTGTTTTACGAGGACATGATTTTACGCCAGGAGCCTTTATCACTATAATGGGAGCTATAAGTTCGATGTATACTCCAATTCGTCGTGCAATTACTAGATTTAACGAAATTAGCGTGGATATTCCATCAGTTGGGAGAGTTTTTGAAATTTTGGAGGAAGAACCTAAGATTATTGACAATGAAAATAAAATTTTATTTCAATATTTTTCAGATAATATAACTTTTGAAAATGTTGATTTTAAATATAAAGATAGTGATGAAAAGATTTTAAAAAATATAAATTTTACTGTGAAAAAAGGCGAAACAATGGCTTTTGTAGGAAATTCTGGAGGTGGAAAATCAACTCTTGTGAATTTAATTCCAAGATTTTTTGATGTGTCAAATGGAGCGATAAAAATTGATGGAGTAAATATAAAAGATTATGATGTGAAGTCTTTGAGAAAAAATATCGGAATAGTTCCACAGGAGACATTTTTATTTTCTGGAACAATTTTGCAAAATATAAAATACGGAAAAAGAGATGCCACTTTTGAAGAAATAAAAGAAGCGGCAAAAAAAGCTAACGCACATGAATTTATTAAAAAATTGGAAGATGGTTATAATACTGAAATTGGTGAGCGTGGAGTAAAACTGTCAGGCGGACAAAAGCAAAGAATAGCAATTGCTCGTGCAATTCTTGAAAATCCACAAATTCTTATTTTAGATGAAGCAACTTCAGCTTTGGATAACGAATCGGAAAAATTGGTTCAAGATGCGCTGGAAAAATTAATGGAAAATAAAACTACATTTGTCATCGCTCACAGACTTACAACTATTGAAAATAGTGATAAAATAGTGGTATTACAACAAGGGGAAATAAAAGAAACGGGAACTCATGCCGAACTTTTAGAAAAAAATGGACTTTACAAATCACTTTATAACAAAAACTTTGATTTTTCCAGAAAAAAATAAGGAATTATTAGGAAAAAAATGTGCTATAATAAAAAAAATAAATATAATTTGAGTAAATAATTGTAAAAAGCAAAAAGAAATTTGAGTTTTTACAAGTGATTAAAAATATAATAAAAATTTAGGAGAGAGAAAGATGAAACAAATAAAAGGAATTTTTGTATTTTTAATTTCTGTCGGATTACTTGCATTCGGAAGTTTAACTGCAAAAAAGCCAAAAAACTTGACTCAAAAGATAAATGTTAATCCATTTGCCGGAATTATGAGCAAGAAAAAAGAAACAAAGAAAGTGGTAAAAGCAGTTCAGCCAAAACCTGAAAAAGTACAGCAAACTGCGCCAAAACCTGCTACTCCACAAGAAATAGCTGCAAAACAGGCTGCTGAAAAACTTAAACAGCAACAACAGCAGCAGGAACAACTTAAACAACAGCAGTTACAGCAACAGCAACAACAAAAATCAGAACAAGAGAAAAATCTTCAAGGTCAGTCAGCAGTCAATGCCAATGAAAAATTTGCACTTGATGGAAAAGATAAAAAACATCACAAAAAAGGTAAAAAGAACTCTTTTTCTGAAGAAGAAAGTTACACAACTAAAAAATCGAAAAAACATTCATCAAATGGTTCCAGTAGTAAAAAAACATCTGGTTCTGGCAGTGGTGAAGGAAGTGGAAAAAATTCATCTGGGTCAGGTTCTTCTGCCGGTGGGAGTGAAAGTGGCGGAAGCAGTCAAAGTTCATCATCACAAGAATAATTAAAAAAATAGTTAAAAAATTACTAGAAAGGTAGTGAAAAAATTTATTATGTTTAAAAGAAAGAAAAGAGAAATTAATGAAAATGTTTTTAAGACAAATATAGACATTTTTATTGCGCTAGTTCCAATATTTATAGCATCTTTTATTTATACTTTGCAACCGCTGATAACTATAATAACTTCTACTATTGGAGCGGAAGTTGTGGAATTGATTTATTTAAAATTATATAGAAAACAGAATATTTCAGATAGAAAGGATACATTTGCTTCTACGGCTATAGGAGTTTTGACTGGATTGGTTTTGCCGCCGTTTGTGCCATTTTATGTGGCGCTTTTTGCGGGAGCGATGGCTGTTGTTTTTGGAAAAAATGTTTTTGGAGATATTGACAAAAAAATATTTAATCCAGTTGTATTAGGAAAATTATTTGTTGTGACATTTTTTTCAAAATTTTTAATTCCAGAATCGCCAGTTTGGGGATTTGACAGTGCGCTTACGATACCAATTGACAGTTCTTCCAAATTAATGTCGTTACTTATAACAAGCAGAGGAATGATTGGTTCGTTTTCTGTTTTGGCAATTGTTATTGGTGCAATTTATTTGATTTTGCGTCAAAGAATAACTTGGCATATTCCAGTGGCATTTTTTCTAACACTTTTTATTGGATTAAATGTGGCGGCAAATAATGGAATTTTGGTTGCAACTTCGCTAGGAGAATTTTTATTTTTTGGAATTTTTGTAATGACGGATAAATTTACAAGTCCAGAGCATTCTTTTGGAAAAATATTTTTTGGAGTTATGGTTGGAATTTCGACAGTTGTATTTTGGTTTTTGGGAGTTCAGTCAGAAGCAATTATTTATTCAATTTTAATTTTAAATATTTTCACAAGAGGAATAAATTTAATTTATAAACCAAATGTCTTTGGAAATGAAACTGTTTCGTTTGCAGAAATTATTCAAGGACTTGGATTTGCGATAATTATTATAGTTTTTGGTCTTTGTATTTGCATATTTGCATAACAATGGACTTATTTCGTATTTAGTTTACATTTATTTAGTATTTGGAGTTTGGAAACTTTATAATCAAAATAACGAAGATTAAAAAAATAGGAAGAAAAAAATCCTATTCACTTTGGCTGAAAAAGTCGAAGTGTTTTTATTTTTTTAGAAGAGAAGGTGAAAAAAATGGAAAAAAATTAAATTTTTCTTGCACAAATAGATAAAAAAATTTTTTTAATAAAATAAACAAAAAAAGGAAGTTTATCGAGGAGAAATTCCATGGATTTTTGGAGCGTTCGGATTTCAAAAAAATAATTTATATTTCGGCGTCCAATAAAAAAATTTAGAAAATTATTATTCGATGCTAGATAATTATTTTTTTAATAAAAAAATATTTTTTTCTAAAAATTTTGAGAAAAAAATAAAAAAATATCGACATTTTTTTGAAAAATATTTCACAAACTAAAGAAGACATTGTTGGAATTAATGTAAAAATGCTTTGATATTTTTGAAAAATCAAAAATAAATTTATTTTATTTATGAATTTACAAATTGCGCTTGATATTTTTTTGAAAAAGTAAATTTTTTTAAATTTAAAATTGGAAGTGAATATAAATTTTTCGGAAATAAAAAAACTTTTTTTAAAAAAATGGATATGAAAGTTCTTATTTAGTTGAAAAAAAGGGACAGTTTAGTCAAAGAGGGACATTGTCGATATTTTTTTCCGCCAGATTTGGAAAAATCCAGTGAGATTTGAATTTTTTTGGTGATGAACTTGAAAGTATTAGATTTTTTTGAAGTTGACAGCCAGATTTCGATTGAAAAAAATTGAAGAAATTAAAAATTTTTGGAAATATTTTTGAGTGGAAATAAATTTGAGCTAGTCGAAATGATTTCGGAAATAAATAATGACGATGTTTTGATTGTTACTGAAAAATGAAGAATTGGTTGACTACAAATTGGAAGAATATATTTTTGTTGAATCGCGATAAAGAAAAATTTATACCGAAAAAGATACGAAAAATTTGAAGAAAAAAAGTTTTTTTGTTTTAGCTAAAAATTTTTAGCAAAGAACAATTAGAAACTTTTAAAAAAATAAAGAGAAGCTGGAAAAAAATTGGCAAATAAAAATAAAATTTTTTATTCAAACAAAAAAATTATGAAAAAAAACTTTCTGATTATAATCAAATTTTGAAAAAAATCAAAATAATTTCTTTGTTTCAAATTTTGAATTATTTGAAGGATTTTTTGAGTGAAAAAAAATAAAAATTTTTTTGTTTTTGACGGATAGAGAACTTGATGGCTATATTTATGAAAAATTCTAAAAAAAGTAAAAAAATCTATAAAATATAAAAAGTTGAATCAAATTCTAGTAGACGACTATGTAATTCACATTCAGTATGGAGTTGGAATTTATAAAGGAATTCAGACCATAGACGAGAAAGATTATTTAAAAGTAAAATATGCTGATGAAGATATTTTATACATTCCAGTTGAAAAATTGGACAGGCTTGAAAAATATATTTCTAGCGATTTAGAGCCAAAATTATTTCGTCTGGGAACTTCTGGATTTAAAAGAAAACGAAAAAAATTGGAAGAGGATATTCAAAAATTTGCAGCTGAACTTATAAAAATTCAAGCTAGAAGAAAAAGGCAAACTGGATTTATTTATCAAAAAGATACGGTTTGGCAAGAGGAATTTGAAGAAAGTTTTCCATTCGAAGTGACACCTGACCAAAAAAAGGCGATTGACGATGTTAAAAGCGATATGGAAAGTCCAAAAATTATGGATAGACTTGTCTGTGGCGATGTCGGTTATGGAAAAACTGAAGTTGCGATGCGTTCGGCATTTAAAGCAATTGACAATGGAAAGCAAGTAATTTTGGTAGCTCCTACTACAATTTTGGCTCAGCAGCACTTTGAAAGATTTAAAAAGCGATTTGAAAATTATCCGATTGTCGTAGAAAATTTATCAAGACTTACAAAAAGTAAATCAGGAGAAATTTTAAAAAATTTGAAAAATGGAGCCGTGGATTTGGTCATTGGAACTCACAGGCTTTTAAGTGATGATGTAGTTTTTAATAATTTGGGTCTTTTAATTATTGATGAAGAGCAGAAGTTTGGAGTTAAGGCAAAAGAAAAATTGAAAGAAAAAAAAGATAAACTGGATGTTTTGACATTGACTGCGACTCCAATTCCAAGAACACTAAATTTATCTCTACTGGGAATACGGGATATTTCAATCATTGACACGCCGCCAGTTAATAGACTTCCAATAATAACGGAAATTTTGGATTGGGATGAAAATGAGGTAAAAATGGCAATTTTAAAAGAGTTATCTCGAGATGGTCAAGTTTTTTATATCTATAACGATGTGAAAAATATGAAAAATAAAGTGCAAGAATTAAAAGAAATTGTTCCGGATTTTGTGAAAATGGAATTTATTCACGGACAACTGCCGCCACAGGAAATTAAAGATAAACTTATTCGCTTTGAAAATGGAGATTTTGATATTTTAGTTGCTTCTACAATTATTGAAAATGGAATTGATATTCCAAACGCAAATACAATTTTAATAGAAAATTTTACTGGACTTGGTCTAGCTCAAATTTATCAGTTAAAAGGTCGTGTTGGTCGAAGTGACAGACAAGGCTATTGCTATTTACTAAAGACGAGAAATGCTACAAAATTGGGAAAACAGAAAGAAGAGAGTCTTTTAAAAGTGGAAGGAATAAAATCTGGCGGTTTTCAAATTTCTGTCGAAGATTTAAAAATTCGTGGCGCTGGAGAAATTTTGGGAGATAAGCAGCACGGGACGATAGAAACTTTTGGATATGATTTGTATATAAAAATGTTGAATGAAGAAATTCAGCGTCAAAAAGGAGAATTTAGCGAAAAAATTGAAAATGTGGAAATTATTTTGCTTGACCAAGGATTTATTCCGGAAAATTATATTCAGAATGAAGAAAAATTGAATATTTATCGTCGTTTTGCCACGCTTTCGTCAAATGAAGAGTTAAAAAGATTTAGTTTTTCGAAATAAAAAGATAGATTTGGAAAAAAATTCCAGAAAGTCTAAAAAAATTTATTTTTGAGTATAAAATTTAAATTATTTGCTCAAAAAAATAAAATAAAGAGAATTTTTTTGAAATAAAAAAATGGCTATAAATTATATTTTGTGGAAAAATTGTGAAAAAAAGAAATAAAAAAATTTATCTAAAAAAAATAAAAAAATAAAAAAAGTGGAAAGTTTGCAGATTTTGGGGAAAAATAAAAAAATCTAAACGAAGAAAAATTTTTGTTGTAATTGAAGTTTTGAAAAAAAGAATTTTTTTGGAAGTTGTCAAAAGGGAGAAAAGTTGTGAAATATGTAGAAAATTTGGAGAGCGTAAATAAAAAAATAACGATTTTTGGACGAAGGTTTAAAAAAATAACAGAAGATGCAATTTTGCTTTCAAAATTTATAAAAAAATATAACAAAAAAATCTGGTGACTTTTTGGAAATTGGCGCAGGACAAGGAATAATTTCAATTTTAATTTCAGAAATTTCAAAAAGTTTCAAAAAAATTTTTTTGCCGTTGAAATTCAAAAAGAAATATTTGAAATTTTTGGAAAAAAATATAAAAAAATAATTTTTTTAGAAAATAAAATAATTCCAATAAATAAAAAAATATAAAAAGAGATAACGGGACAATTTGATGTAATTTTTTTCAAATCCGCCGTATAAAAAAATTAACAGCGGAAAACTTCCAAAAAAAAGAATCAGAAAAAAATCAGTAAATTTGAAATTTTTTTGACTTTGGAAGAACTTTTTTTGAAATAAAAAGGCTGCTGAAAAAAATTATGGCGAATTTTTTTGTCATAGTTCCAAATGATAGGCTTTAATGAAGTTTTTTTCATATGTTTATGCAAACAAAATGAACATTTTGGAAATAGAAATTAACAAATATAAAAAAATCAGGGATTTGGTAATTTTGCACGGGAAAAAAAGGTGGAAAAAAAATTCTGAGATAAAAATTTTTTTGTAACAAAAAAACTCCTAAATTGGAGTTTTTTTATTTTTATTATTATTTTATTTATTTATTTTTTTATTAAACTTTAAATTTAGAATTTAATGTTTAAAAATCGTCAAAGCTCCGTATGAAACTAAAATCATAATAATTGCCGCAATTAATACACCTAAAGTTATGTACCAAAATGATTTTTTTCTATCAAATTGAAGAAGTGCCGCAATTAATGCACCTGTCCAGGCTCCTGTTCCAGGAAATGGAATCGCAACAAATAGCATAAGTCCAATAAATTCTCCTGTTGCAAGACTTTCACTTCTTCTCATTGCTCTATCTTCTATTTTTTTTATAACCCCAGTGCAAATATTGTGTTTTTTCAAAAAGTCAAAAACTTTGACTGAAAACCACAAAATGAATGGAACTGGAAGTAGGTTTCCAATGACACTGACAGCCATATTTAGATACCATGGAAGTCCTAAAGCCGCTCCCACAGGTATTGCTCCACGAAGTTCAATAATTGGCAGCATTGAGATGAAAAAGACCCCCAGCGCTTTATTTAAAAGTGGCGCCGTCAAAAGCGAAGTCTGTATAAATTTACTAAAATCTTCAGATAATTTCATAATTTTTAATTTTTTCCTTTCTTTTTTTCTTTTTTTTTCTAGTTTTTTCCTTTTTTCTTTTCTTTCTCTTCTTTACTTATATTTTTTTGCTCTCTTTACTAACTAACTAACTAACTTTATCAATTTAACTTACTAAGTATTCTATTTTTTTATTAGATATGTTCGATAACCTAAGTTTTTTTATCTATACAAGGGGTCAAGACCCCTTGCTTCAAGATGTTTATTTTATTAAATTCTAAGTTTGTATAGTTATCGAACAGGTCTATTAAATATTTTATTGTAATTTCAAATTTTAAAATCTTAAATTTTTTTATATTTGAAAAATCAAAAGCAATTATTTATTATTCGTATATTTTTTTCAAATTTTTTTCAAAAAAACATTTTTTTGAATAAACGGATATTCTCCCATTCCGATAAGTTCTGTTTCAACTTCATAACCGTTTTTTTCTAAAAATTGTCTTCCAAGAATTTTTCCTCATCTGACATAATGTCGTTTTTTTAGCGTGATCTCCAGCGACAATCAAAAAAAGGTTTTAGCAAAAATCTTTTTTTAAAATTTGTATTTTTTTAATTTTTTTCAAAATATGCTCAATCGTTATTTTTTTCCTTCAATAGTTCCAATAAAAAAATATTTTTCTTTCCCAAATGTTTTTATAATAATTTTGCAACTTTTCATAACTTTCATCAGAAGCGTCTTCTGAGCCGTGTCCCACAAAGACGATAGCATCATTTCCTTTTTGTGTCATTAAATTCTTTATTTTTCAACAATTTTTTTGAAATCAAATTCATTAAATAACAAAGGTTCTGAAATTTTTTTCCAAATTTATCGCTTAATTTTTTTGTATTCAATCCCGTTTAAAATATGTAGCGACATTGTGAAAAATTTTTTTCAAATCCATTATTTTTTTAAGATCTTGCAATGCCTCATTTTGATTAAAAAAATGATTAAATTTCTTTTTATTTTTCAGTTTTTTGTCGGACTTTGTTAGAAGTAAAAGCTCTTCTGAAATTTTTCAAAACCGTATTTTTTTCTCCAATTTTATTTTTCAATAATATCAATTGTTTTTTTAGTGCATCTTCGTGTGTTGTTCCAAAACTTGCAATTACAATGCCTTTTTTTCATATTAAATTCTCCCTTTTTTTATTTTTACTGATATATTGTATCATTTTTAATAATATTTGTCAATAAAAAAATAAAAAAACTACCTAAAAATAAATTATATTATTAGGTAGTTTTTTAAATGTCTTATTATTTTTTTCAATTTTTGTGTAAGGCATTAAAGCGATTTGTCTAGCTCTTTTTAATTGCTTTTGCAATTTTTTTCTTTGAACTTTAGCTTCTAATCCTGTAACTCTTGCAGGAGAAATTTTACCTTTGTCGTTCATAAAGTTTTTTAATAACTCAACATTTTTATAGTTAATATCTTCTACTTTAAATTTTACTTTTGGTCTTCTTTTTCTTCTTTTAAATTCAGTAGCTGGTTTTGCTCTCATTCGATTACACCTCCTAAAGTTTTTACTTTAATTATTTTTAAAATGGAAATTGATCGTCATCTTCGTTATCATCATATTCGTCATCATCGTCGAAAGAGTTTTGATTGCTTTTATTAAAATATTCGTCGTCATTGCCTCTGTTATCTTCATCATAAACATCATCTTCATCGTTAAAAATTTGTTCCTGTTTTTTAGAAGATTTTTTTGGACTTTTTCTTTTGTAAGTATTTGAATATTCGTCGTCATCATAATTTCCATAACTTCCACTATTTGCACTATTTCCAGAACTTTCAATAAACTCAAAACGGTTTACTAAAACATCGGTTGTGTAAATAGTTTGACCATTTTTTTCATAACTTCCTGTTCTAATACTTCCTTGCACTAGAATTCTTTGACCCTTTTTAAAATATTCAGAAATGGTTTTAGCAGTTTTTTCCCAAGCAATACAATTTATAAAATCGGTTCCTTCACCAATTCTATTTATTGCAATACTAAATCTAGTAAAAGCCTTTCCACCTGAACTTCGACTTAATTCTGGATCCTTTGTCAATCTTCCCATCAATATAACATTGTTCATATTACTTGTCCCCCTTATTTTTACTATTTATTAGTCATTTTTGACAATCATATATTTTAAAATTGATTCATTGATGTTTAATTTTGATTCAATTTCTGTGAATCTTGTTCCATCTGTTTGGAATGTAGTTAGCACATAATATCCATTTTCTTTTTTCTTAATAGGATAAGCTAATTTTCTGTCTCCCCAAACTTCTGTTTTTACTTCAACTGCTCCAGCAGCTTTTAAAGTATTTTCTACAAATTCAACTCCAGCATTTTTTTCTTCTTCAGTCAATTGTGTAGATAAAATAAACATAATTTCGTAATTTCTCATCGATTTTCTCCTTTCCTTTGGCTTTTTTAGCCCTACTTCTAAATAGAGCAGGTTTCATATAATTATATCAAAAATAAATGTCAAAATCAAGAATATTTAAAAAAAAATTTTTTTGTAAATAAAGATTTATAAAAATAAGTCTAAAAAGACTTATTTAAATATGAAAATGATTAATTTATTTATAAAGATTTTTATTTTTTTGTTTTGGTGGAAATGACGGGAATCGAACCCGTGTCCAAAATAAAAAGTCTTTACTACCTTCTACAAGTTTAGTTTATTTATCTTTTTAACTTTTAGATATTAAACAAACAAAAGTCTAAAAGCGAGATTATAAAATTTCCTCAAGTGACATAATCATACATTTGAGTAAGCCGTAAAAAGTAACATCATCTAGTGGAAAAACGGCATTTCCAGAAGTGATGAGCCGCTATCTTAGGCAGCTAATGCGTAATTATCGTTTCCGATTATATTTTAGTTGGATTTTAAAGCTCCCGCTTACTTGCTAGTAATAAGTTTTTTTATCCTGTCGAAACCAAAACATTCCCAAATGTTTATTTAAATATTTTTTAAATACTTTTTTCAAAACTATATTAACATATTTTTTTTAATTTTTCAATATAAATATTTCATTTTTAAAAAAATTTTTAGTCGTCTTCGTACATTGGTTCTATATGCACAAATAGTGATTTTTATATTAGGGTGCTGATATTTTATTTTTGAAATTGTATTTATAATTTCGTGTGCTTCTTCTATTGTCTTGTCTTTTTTCATTCTTGCATCCAAGAAAATATGAATATCTTTTCCAGAAGTTGTCATTTTAAAGTCGTGTGCATTTTCGATTTCTTCAAATTTTAAAATTTCATCTCTTATTTTGGAAAGCAGTTCTTCATTTTGGGAATCCATCAAGATTAAAGAATTATCTCTTATTAATTCATATCCGCTCTTTAAAATGTAAATTGCAACGACAAGTCCAATAATTGTGTCAAAAATTGGATTGATTTTTGAGAATAAAAGTCCAGCTAGAACTGAAGTTGAGATTACGATATCATTTTTGTAATCTTGAAGTAGTGAAGTTATTAAAGCTCCACGATAACTTTTTGTTTTATTTTTCATAAAAATTAGCTGAAAAACTTTTATTAAAATAGAAATTATTGAGATTATGATAAGAATATTGCTTAATTTCACATTTTCTCCATTTTTTGAAAAAAACTTTTCTATATTTTCTCGAATCAGCTGAACTGCAGAAAGCATGATAAATGTTCCAATTATAACACTGAAGACGGATTCTATTTTTCCATGTCCAAAAGGATGTTCCTTATCTTCGGGATTGCTTCCAACTTTTAAGCCAACAATCACTAAAATATTCGTAATCAAATCTGAAAAAGAATTTAATCCATCTGCCAAAAGTGACATACTGTTAAATATTTTTCCAGAAAATATTTTTAAAAAAGCTAGAATAATATTGATAATTATTGCCACTTTTGCTACAAAAACCATATTTTTTTCCTGTTTTAAAGTTTCTAGCAGATTATTCAAAAATATACCCATTTTTCTGTTCGTAAAAATTTTTGTTTTTTTCCAAAAAAATTATTCATTTTTTTGTGATTTATCACAATCAGTGAATCACACTTTTCTTTAGTTATCCAATTGATTATATATTTTTAGTAGAAATGTTCCATAGCCATTATTTCTATATTTTTGGAATTACAAAAAAATCTTTTTCAGTTTTGCATTTTTTTCCCAAATTTATTGTCGCATATCCGCATAATTTTTTTCTTCGTTATAAATAAAAAGTTCGTCATTATCTAAATCTATTGAGAAATTTATATCAAGCGCTCGAAATTTTTGCAGCTCTTTTGTGATATTTGACTTTTTATCCCAGTGTTCAACTTTCATTTTCCCTCCAAATTAATTTAATTTAAAAATATAAAAAATAGAATAGCAATTGCTATTCTTTATAGATTTCATAATTTTATTTTCAAAAAAAGCGTCATACGCCAAACAATCGAAGAAATTTTACCATCCGTTTCTTAAGATAAAGACTCAAAAACAGCTACCCTATAAACCTAGAAAAACTAACTTAGTGCTGCTTCGTTCCCGACCTGACACGATTCGTAAGTTTCCTACAATATAGGACCATCTTCTCAACATCTTTAAAATAAGGCGTTGACACTAAAACTCCCCTCAAATTTGACATCACCTCTACTAAAGCGGATTGTAGATACAGGGCACCGCTATCTCCCCGGCTAGTATGACAATCGTATTTTATCATTTTTTTTTGAAACTGTCAAATATTTTGTCCTTTGTAATATCTAAAAAATAAAAAAGAGAGAAAGTACAATTTCTTTCTTGCGAAGTATTTATAATGTTTATTATCTTCACTCTTGCAATTTTTCATATATTATCATATATTAAATATATAACAAATGTAATAAAGAATTAATTCCAGATAGATTAAAATTCCCTCTCAGTAGTTTTTGAAATCTTGCATAATATTTAAAATAGTAGTATAATTAAAAAATAATCTTTAATAAAAAATAGAACAAAAATTAGGAGGAAATAGATAAATGTTGGAAAAATTGGCACAGCTTCGAGAAGATGTTCTAAAAAAACTTAATGAAATAGAAAATCTTGAAGAAGTTAATGATTTGAAAGTTAAAATATTAGGGAAAAAAGGGGAATTTACGGCAATTATGAAAGAAATGGCAAATATTGCCGCTGAAAAAAGAGCTGAATTTGGAAAAACTACTAATGAAATAAAAAAATTACTGCAAGATAAATTTGATGAAACAACTGTCAATTTGAAAGAAATTGCGAAACAGGAAAGACTAAAAAACGAAACTATTGATATAACTTTGCCAGGAAGAACAGCTAATATTGGTTCACTTCATCCAATTACACAAACTGTTATGGAAATTAAAGATATTGTGTCTGAAATGGGATTTGACATTGTTGACGGACCAGAAGTTGAGTATGTTAAATATAATTTTGACGACTTGAATATTCCTAAGACACATCCGTCAAGAGAACTTACCGATACTTTTTACATAAAAGATGATGTTGTTTTGAGAACTCAGACTTCAGGGATGCAAATTCGTTATATGAAAGATAAAGTTCCTCCATTTAGAATGATTTCTGTTGGGAAAGTTTACCGTCCTGATTATGATGTGTCACATACTCCTATGTTTCACCAAGTTGAAGGGCTTATGATCGGAGAAGATGTGTCATTTGCTAACTTTAAAGCGGTTTTGGAAAGCATAGTGAAAAAAATATTTGGAAGAGATAGAAATGTGAGATTTCGTCCACACTTTTTTCCATTTACAGAGCCATCTGCTGAAATGGATGTGGAATGTGGAGTTTGTAAAGGAAAGGGTTGCCGTGTATGTAAAGGTACAGGTTGGCTTGAAATACTTGGAAGCGGAATGGTAAATTCAAAAGTTTTGGAAAACGCTGGAATTGATTCGAAAAAATATCAAGGGTTTGCATTTGGATTGGGGCTTGAAAGAATTACGATGTTAAAATATGGAATTGATGATTTAAGAGCGTTTTTTGAAAATGACGAAAGATTTTTGGATCAGTTCTAATAATTCATAATAGTATTTTTAGCTAAAATTTTTGATGGAAAATTTATTTGAATGTAGAATAGAAAAAATCAATTGGAGTGTTAAAAATGGATGATAAAGAAATCAAAATTGATGATGAATTTGCCAAAAAAGTTTATGATGAAATTTGGGCTGAATATAAAAAAACTGCACAAACAAAGGCTTTTGCAAAAATTACATTGACGGAAGATGAACTAAAAATAACAGATAGTAAAGTTATGGGATTACCCTATGTTCCGATAGGAAAAAAAATTCCAGAAACGTCCGATGGAAATGAAATGTTTTTGATTGCACAGATTAATTGTGAAAATTTGAGAGGATTGAAGGATTTTCCCAAAAAAGGAATTTTACAATTTTTTGTAGCTAACGATAGTCTTATGGGGCTTGATTTGGGGCAAACTGTTCAAAATGGATTTAGAGTGATTTATCATGAAGAAATTGGAAAATTTTACAATACAGAAAAGTTAAAAGATATTTATAATCCACAAAAATTTGAAGAATATGGTGTTACAGAAGATAATCAAAGTTATAAAATGAATTTTGAATTACACACCGAAAAAGAAATTTGAAGATTTTTTTGAAGATATATTTGACAAAATTTGTGAAGAGAAAAGTTTAGACCCAGCACAAGAATTGAAACTTTATGAAAAGTTACAGAACTTAATAGATTATTCAGATGATTATCATTCACAATGTGATGGTTTTTCATATTTTACGCAGGAAGATCCAAGAAAATATGAGGAAAAATACCAAAAATATGATACATTGCTGTTTCAGCTTGACAGTGAACATGATAAAACCAAAGGAAAATGGAAAGTTTGTATCGGAGATGCTGGTGTAATAAACTTTTTTATAAATCGTGAAAAGTTGAAAAACAAAGACTTTACAGAAATTCTCTACAATTGGGATTGTTATTAATAAAAAAAGAAAAAGTTATCCACAGTATTGTGGAAAAGACATAATTTATAAATTAAAGAAAGGAGAGTGTGATAATCTATAAATTGAGAATTTATAGGTTTGTCATACAAAAATAGAATGCTAATTTCGTTAAACTGGTTAAAGCAATATATAGATTTAGATGGAATTGAAATAAGTGAACTAGAAAATGCCTTGACTATGATTGGGCAGGAAGTTGAAAAAATAGATGTAAAAGGGGAAAACCTTGAAAAAGTTGTAACAGCAAAAATCATTGAAAAAGAGATGCACCCTGATTCTGATCATTTGACAATTTGTAAAGTTGATAACGGAAAAGAAATTTTGCAGATTGTGTGTGGAGCACCTAATCACAAGGCTGGGGATAAAGTTGTTTTAGCACAGATTGGAGCAAGACTGGCTGAAGATTTTGTCATAAAAAAAGGTAAAATTAGAGGTGTGGAATCGAGCGGAATGCTTTGTTCAGAAGAAGAACTTGGGCTTGGAAGCGATTCTAGCGGAATTATGATTTTGCCAGAAGATGCACCTATTGGAATGCCGTTAAAAGAATATCTTGGAGTAAACGATGTCGTATTTGAGTTGGAAATTACGCCAAATAGACCAGATTGCTTGTCTCACATCGGGATTGCAAGAGAACTTGGAGCTTATTACAACAAAGAAGTTAATTATCCAAGTACGGAAATAAATAGTGAAACTGGTGAAAAAACAGAAGATAATATAAAAGTGGAAATTGAAAATAGCAATTTATCAAAAAGATATGTGGCTAGAATTATAAAAAATGTGACTGTGAAAGAAAGTCCAGCTTGGCTTAAAGAAAGAGTTGAGTCAATCGGGATTAGAAGTATAAATAATATTGTGGATGCTTCAAATTTTGTCATGATGGAAATGAATCAGCCAAATCACACTTTTGATTTTGATAAAATTGCTGGAGGAAAAATTTCGGTTAGAAGTGCCAAAGAAAACGAAAAACTTATGACTTTGGATGAAGAAGAAAGAGAGCTTACAACAGATGACATCGTCATTTCTGACACAGAAAAAGCAGTGGCACTTGGTGGAGTGATGGGTGGTCAAAATTCACAAATTACTGAAAATACCAAAAATATACTTTTGGAAGTGGCTCACTTTAATCCAATAAATATTAGAAGAACATCGAGAAGACTTGCACTTATCAGTGATTCTTCGTATAGATTTGAGAGAAGAGTTGATAGAAGTAACGCTATAAATGTGATTAATAGACTTGCAAATTTGATTCAAGAAGTTGCTGGTGGAGAAATTTTAGATGGAGCGGTTGATATTTATCCAGAACCTTATAATAGAAGAGTTGCGACACTTAGTTTTGAAAAACTTCACAGATTTGTTGGAAAAGTTATTCCAAAAGAAGAAGTTATTAGAATACTTACAAAACTTGAAGTGGAAGTTCAAGATAACGGAGATAGTCTTACACTAACTGCACCAACTTACAGAGATGATTTGGAAAATGAGCAGGATTACTTTGAAGAAGTTATTAGAATGTATGGTTTTGATAACATTGAAAATATTTTGCCAAGACTTGACATTAATCCAAAAGCAACTATGGATACAACTAAACTTTATGATAAAGTAAAAGTTATCGCTTCTCAAGCGGGGTTGAAAGAAGTGATAAATTACAGCTTTGTGCCAAGAGATGCGATGGATAAAATTAAATTTACAAAAGTTCCAAAAGAAAATTTGATAGACTTGCCAAGACCGATTACAGAAGATTTTGCAACATTGAGACCAACATTAATTTATAGCCTTTTGAAAAATGCTAAAGACAATATGAATAAAAATGTTTCGAATATAAGATTTTTTGAAGTGAGCAGAACTTTTGAAAAAGGGGAAGAACTTGCTAGTGAAGAAACTAAACTAGCGTTTATACTTGCGGGAGAAAACGACAAGACTTTGTGGAATGCAAAACCTGTGCCTTACGATTTTTATGATTTGAAAGGAATTGTGCAGGAAATTTTTACAAAATTAGGATTTAAAAATTATCAGATAAAAAGAAGTACTGCGACTGAACTTCATCCGGGACGATCGGCAGATGTGTTTGTTGGACGGGAATTGATTGGAAGTTTTGGGGAAATTCATCCAGATGTGCTTGAAAACTTTGATTTGAATAAAAAGGCAGTTTTAGTTGCAGAATTTAATATAGACTTAATTAAAAAATATATTGGAAGAAAAACTGCTTATGAACCGCTTGTAAAATATCCAAAAGTACCACGAGATTTTGCTTTTGTCGTAAAAGAATCAGTTTTGGTTGGAGATATTTTGAAAGTAATTGAAAAAGTTGATAAAAAGGTTGAAAAAGTGGAATTATTTGATATTTATCGTGGCGTAGGAGTTTTACCTGGTATGAAGAGCGTGGCAATTAGCGTGATTTTGAGAGATAAGAATAAAACTCTTGAAGAAAAAGAAATTGTAGAAATTTCAAATAAAATTGTGAATAAAGTTAAAAAAGATTTTGATGGTATCTTGAGACAATAAAGTCAAAAAAGTTAAATAAAAGGGGGAAAAGGTTATGTTTAAAATTATAACATTGCCGTTTGACGAGGATATGGAAGAGTTTGACCAAGATAGGCTGGAGCGGGAATTTTTATTTGCGCTGAAAAATTGCGAGATTAAAAAATATAAGCCAGAATTGGTGGAAATTGATGGAAGATATTACTGGACCGTTTTTTTGGAATATGAAAAGGTAAAAAAAGTAGAAAGTGAACACAATTCTTTTCAGCAAAACGGCGAGTTAAAAAAAAATCAGAATTTGGAGAAAAAAAGTTTACCTGAAGCGGAACTTCAAACAAAAAAGGAAGTGGAACTTTATAAGATTTTGAGAGAGTGGAGGCGGGAACAGTCGGACGATTTAGGTTATCCACCTTACATAATCGCTTCTAATAGACTTCTTGTAGAAATAATAAAAGCAAGACCTAAAAACTCTTCTGAACTTTCAAAAATAAAAGGTATGGGAGAAAAGAAGACAAGAGAATATGGAAGAGAAATTTTGCTAATTTTAGAAAATTTTTTTGAAGCGGATGATTAAAAAGCTGAAGACGCTATTAAATTAAAATTAATTTTAAAAATATATTGAAAAAATGGTTATCTAGTGATATAATCCTACAGAGAAACACTAAGTTAAAATATGGAGAACGAATTATGAGAAAAAGTGATGTTTTTGTTGCTCTTTTGGAGGAAGAGAACATAGAGTTTGATAGAGAAATAATTGATTTTGACAATGTTGAAATGAACTCGAAAAAAATTAAAGATAAAGATTTATTTGTTGCGATAAGAGGCGGAAATAATTTTGTAAATGAAGCGCTTAATAAAGGTGCTTTTGTAGTTTATGATAATTCGGATATAAAAATAGACGAAGGCTTTGAAAAAAAGGCTTTTTTTGTGCATGACAGCATAAAATTTTTACAAGAATTTGCAAAAAAGTGGCGAAATAGTCTTGATATAAAGGTTATAGGGATTACGGGAAGCAATGGGAAAACGACGGTTAAAGATATGATTTATCATATTTTATCTAAAAAGTTCAAAGGAAAAAAGACGCTGGGAAATTATAATAATCACATTGGTCTTCCGTTTACTTTGCTTAGAAGTGAAACGGATGATAAATTTATCATTTTGGAAATGGGAATGAGCGCTTTTGGAGAAATAGATTTACTTGGACAAATTGCAAATCCCGATATAAATGTCATAACAAATATCGGAGAATCACATCTTGAATTTTTAAAAACAAAAGAAAATGTTTTTCGTGCTAAGACGGAAATTTTGCCGTATATAAAAGATGCATTAATTATAAACGGAGATGACAAATATTTAAAAAAATATAAAATCTGAAAAAAATAAAAAGTTGTAAAAGCGTTGAATTTACAAAAAAATGACTTTTTGGAAAATTCAAAAAAAATTTTTTTATTATGGAGATATTGACTTTGATAAAAAAATAAAACGAGATTTACATTAAAAATATTTTTGGACAGAACTGCAAAAAAATGTGACAAGAAATTATGAAACAAATGTTTTGGGAGAGCATAATATCTTAAATTTAACAATGGCTATAGCAGTTACAAAACAATTTGGAATTGAGGATAAAGTGATTGAAGATGCCATAAAAAAATATAAGTTTGACTGATATGAGATTTCAAATAATTGAAAAAGGGGATTTAACTTATATAAATGACGCTTACAACGCAAGTCCTAGTTCTGTGGAAAAAAATCGCTTGAAACATTTTTCAAAAAAATCTATAATGAAAGTAACATAAAAAAATTATAGTTTTGGGTGATATGTTGGAATTGGGAGAAAATGAGCTAAAATATCACGCAGATATTTATGATATCTTAAAAAAATGTGAAATTTGACTCAGTTTATTTGTATGGTGAGCGAATTAAAAGTCTTTTTGACAGAATTCAAAAAGAAAAAAATTACCAAATAAAGAAGTTGAAGTTATTTATTTTGAGGAAAAAAACCCTGAAATAAAAAGAAAAAAAATAAAAAGAAATCGAAGGAAAGAAAGTCGTTTTTATTAAAAGGCTTCGAGGGGAATGAAACTGGAAGAAATTATAGAAGAGTAAAGAAGAGTAGAAAGGAGACAGAATTTTTAAAATTCTAAAAAAATAATGTTATATTTGTTACAAAAATTATTCATAAACAATTTTGGAACGCTGAGAATTTTTAAATCTATTATAGTTAGATCTTCTGTAGCGTTTGCCGTGGCATTTTTGTTTATGCTTGTATTCGGAAAGCCATTTATCGCTTGGCTGAAAAAAAGGAAAAAATACGGGGATACGGCGAGAGAGGAAGGACCAAAATCTCATTTTGACAAATCTGGAACGCCTACGATGGGTGGAATTTTGATAATTGCAGCTATACTTTTTGCAACTTTAATTGCAGGAAATTATGAAAATAAATTTATAGTATTTTTTTAATTTTTTATAACAATATTGTTTACAACAATTGGATTTTTATGACGATTATTTGAAATTGACACGGCATAAAAATGGACTTTCTGGGAAAAAAAGAAAATTGTGGGTCAGCTTATCATAACTGCGATAACTTTTTTTGGTTTGTATATAAATTTGGATTGATTGACAAAAAAATTGATTTTTTTCAATAGTGAATCCAATAATTAAAAAAATTCGTATTTGTATATAACGCCGATTTTGTTTTTTTGTGTTTATGGGATTCGTTATAATTGGTTCGTCAAATGCGGTAAATTTGACAGATGGACTTGATGGACTTGTAAGTGGGCCTATAATTGTTGTAAGTATAACATTATTTATAATTACATATTTGACAGGACATTATGAATATGCAAAATATTTGAATTTATATTATGTCAGAGAGTCAGCGGAAATTTGTGTTTATCTTGCTTCGGTTGTTGGAGCGCTAACTGGATTTTTATGGTTTAATTTTTATCCAGCGCAAGTGTTTATGGGAGATACTGGTTCACTTACCCTTGGAGGGATATTGGGAATAGTAGTTATTTTCTTAAAGCAGGAATTGCTGCTTCCAATTGCAGGATTTATATTTATTGTGGAAGCGTTGTCTGTGATGATTCAAGTTTGGCACTATAAAACTTTTGGGAAAAGAGTGTTTAAAATGGCGCCAATTCATCATCACTTTGAGTTATTGGGACTTCCTGAAACGAAAGTTACGATAAGATTTTGGATAGTTTCAATTATGACTTGTCTAATTACATTTTTAATTTTGAAAATGAGATAAAATTAATTTAAAATAAAAAAGCGAAGGGTGATTTTTTCATCCTTTGCGAAAAAAATAAAAAAATTGTATTTTTATTTAATTTTTTTAATAAAATTTTGTTATAAAAATAAAATAAATATATATGAAAAAGAGAGGAATAATCATATGGATAAAGCGATAGTTTTTGGAGCGGGACTAAGTGGTCACGGAGCGAAAGAATTACTTGAGAAAAAAGGTTACAAAGTGTACTTGGTGGATGATAAAGTGGCTTTGAGCTCAGAAGAAGGAATAAAAATTTTAAATGAAGGAGATATAGAGTTTGTTGTAAAAAGTCCAGGAATACCTTGGAAAGCAGAACTTTTAAAAGTGGCTAAAAATAAAGGTGTAAAAATAATTTCAGAAATTGACTTGGCATATAAATATGTTGATAAAAATATAAAAATAATTTCATTTACAGGAACAAATGGAAAGACAACAACTTGTACAAAAATGGCAGAACTTTTGAATTTTGCTGGATTTAGAGCAAAACTTGCTGGAAATGCTGGTTTTTCATTTGCGAAACTTGTGGCAGATGAAACACCACTAGATTATGTAGTTTTAGAGTTAAGCAGCTATCAGCTGGAAAATAATCCGCAAATTCATTCACACATTGCTGGAATTATAAATTTGACACCAGATCATTTGACAAGATATGCTACATTGGAAGATTATTATTCGACAAAATTTGATATTTTTACAAAACAGACAACCGATGACTTTGCGATTATAAATTTGGACGATGTAGAGTTTTTTGAGCTTTGTGAAAAGAAAAAAAATTTGAAAGATAAGATAAGAGCGAAAAAACTTTATTTAAGTAAAGAAACAAAAGGAACAGCATTTGTATATAAAAATAATATTCGTATTATGAAAGATTTGACTAAAAAAATTGATGAGAATAATATTTCAGATGAATATATCGAAAAAAATTCTGAACTTTTGATGAATGTTGGCGAAATGTCGCTAAAAGGAAAACATAATTTGGAAAATATGCTGTTTTTGATTTTGGCAGCTAAAATTTTTAAATGTTTCAAATGAAAAAATTTCTGAGTTTTTGAAATCTACAGCACCGCTTGAACACAGACTTGAGAATTTTTTTGTAAAAGGAAATACAACTTTTATTAACGATTCAAAAAGGGACAAATGTAGAATCGACTTTAAAAGCAATAGATTCTTTTTAATAACAAAAATTATAATGATTTTTAGGTGGAGATGACAAAAAAATTGATAATATGCCGCTTATAAAAAGAAGTTGCTAAAAAAAGTTGATTTTGTCTATTTAATTGGAGATAATGCACAAATTTTGATAGACGATATGGAAAAAGTCAATTACAAAAACTACAAAAATTTGGAAACTGTTGAAAATGTAATTTTGTATTTGAAAGAAAATCTTGATTTTGGAAAAGACCAAACTGTGCTATTTTCTCCAGCAACTTCAAGTTTTTGTCAATTCAAAAGTTTTGAGCACAGAGGAAAAGTTTTTAAAGAATTGACTGTAAAAATTTTAGGAAAATAAAAAATAGGAGAAAATAAATTGTTTAAAAATAAGAAATTTTTTTGGGAACGGCATTTATAATAGTTATTTTATTTCTTTTGGCAGTAAGCCTTTTAACGATGGCAAGTGTCAGTTATCCGATTGCGCCGAAAAATAAACCAGGTTTTTATTATTTGTATAAACAGATAGGTTGGATAGTTGGTGGATTGTTTTGCTTTTCTTTTGCAGCACTGATGAATTATAAAAGATATAAAGAAATTAAAATTTTTTCAGTGCTTTATATAGCAGGAATAATAGGACTTATAGCAGTATTAATTTTTGGAAGCAAGTCAAAAGGAGCGGTTCGTTGGATAGATTTATTTGGTTTTAGGATGCAGCCATCAGAATTTTCAAAATTAATAATAATTATCGTTGTTTCTGTACTTGTTGAACGATTAAAAAAGAAAAACATGATAGCGACAAAACCTTGGACTTCAGCATTTATAATTTTAGGAGCGACAGGGATTTATTCATTTCTTATTCTTGCGGAAAAATCGTATACGAGTATGGCTCAGGTTGCGCTCATTGGAATTCTAATGCTGTTTATTTCAGGAATTAATCTACCGACTTTTTCAATAATATTTGTGGGATTAGCGTTTCTTGGAAAAATTTTATTAATGAAGGATAAATATAGGGTTGACAGAATAGCGGGTCATAAAAATCTAAATGAAGTTCCTTTTCAAGTGCAGCAGTCGTTAATAGCTATAGGAAGCGGGAAATTAACAGGAAGAGGTTATGGAAATGGATTTCAAAAATATAGATTTTTACCTGAAATTCACACAGATTACATACTTTCTGGGTTTGCTGAAGAAAATGGATTTATAGGAGTTTTACTTTTAATTTTAGTTTATGTATTTTTGCTTGTCATAATTTTGATGGTCGCCTTTAAAATTAAAGATATGTTTGCAAAATATTTATTAATTGGAATTTTTGTGATGTTTGCGACACAGATATTGGGAAATATTACTGTTGCGACTAATATGCTACCTTCAACTGGAATTCCATTGCCACTTATGAGCTATGGTGGAAGTTCGATATTTGTCAGTATGTTTGCGCTAGGAATAGTTTATAATGTCATAAGGGCGCTCTATAAACAGGAGATGGGCGATGAATTGGACGAAATTAACGAAGTCGAATACATGATGTAAAAAAAATTTTTTGAAAATGAAATGAAAGGAAAGAAAATGGAAAAAGTGGTATTTACTACTGGCGGGACAGGCGGACATATTTATCCAGCTCTCGCTATTGCAAAAAAAATGAGAAAAAAAAATATAGATGTTTTATTCATAGGAACAAGTCATAGAATGGAAAAAGACATAGTTCCCCGTGAAAATTTTAGATTTATCGGACTTGATGTCTTGCCTCTAAATTCATTAAAATCTGGAATTAAAATGTTAAAAGCGATTTTTAGCACAATAAAATTATTAAAAAAAGAAAAGCCGCAAAAAATAATTGGTTTTGGAAATTACATAACAATCCCAGTTTTAGTAGCTGCAAATGTTTTAAAAATTCCTTATTACCTGCAGGAACAAAATCACACGATGGGACAAGCAAACAAGTGGTTTTACAAAGGAGCAAAAAAAGTGTTTATTGCATTTAAAAATACAATAGATAGTGTAAAAGAAAACCAGAAATCAAAATTTATCGTGACGGGAAATCCATTAAGAGAAGAGTTTTATACAAAAGATAAATTTGAAGAGAGAAAAAAATTGGGAATAGCTGCTGATGAGCATGGAATACTTATCATCGGTGGAAGTCTTGGAGCGAAAAATATAAATGAAGCTGTTTCTAAAAATTGGAAAAAGATAATGGTTGACAAAAAGTTAAAATTATTTTGGGCGACTGGAAAAGATAATTTTGATGAAGCAACTTACAGAATAAGGGATTTTGGGACATCAGTTGTCAAACCTTATTTTGAAAATGTGCCACAGCTTATGGCGGCGTGTGATTTGGTTATTTGCCGAGCTGGAGCTTCGACAATTTCAGAGTTAATTGAGTTGGAAAAACCTTCAATTTTGATTCCTTATGATTTTGTCGGTCAAAGAAAATGCGGATGTCTTGGAATTTGAAAACGCAGCTAAAATTTTTACAAATGAAACTGTGGAAGAAGCTATTGATGAAGCGTTGTCGCTTGTAAAACAAAAGACGACTTTGGAATTTATGAGTAGCAATATAAAAAATTTGAAAAAAGGAAATGCTTCTGAATTAATAATAAAAGAAATGGGACTATAAAAAAATGGAGGAAATAAAATGTTGACAAAAGTAAACAATATATATTTTAGTGGAATAAATGGAGTTGGAATGAGTGGACTTGCAAGAATACTTGCAGCTGACGGATTTAATGTAGCGGGTTCAGATTTGGTTAGAAAACCTGTGACAAAGGATATGGAAGATTTGGGAATAAAAGTTTATATTGGACAAGTTGAAGAAAATGTGAAAGATAAAGGAATTGATTTATTTGTATATTCAACAGCGATAAGAGAAACAAATCCTGAATATAAATATGTCGTTGAAAACAATATAAAAAAAATAAAAAGAGGAGAATTACTTGCTGAAATAATGAACCGTTTTGATGGAATTGCAGTTGCTGGAACTCATGGAAAGACAACTACAAGTTCAATGTTAAGCGTGGCACTTCTTGAAAAAGAGCCATTTATCGTAGTTGGAGGATTTATTCCAGAAATTCAAAGCAACAGTAAAATTGGAAATTCGGAATATTTTATAGCGGAAGCCGATGAGAGCGATAACTCATTTTTATACATAAAACCAAAATATTCAGTTGTTACAAATGTGGAACCAGATCATCTTGATCATCATGGAACATTTGAAAATATAAAAAAATCATTTGAAAAATTTATTGATAGCACTGAGAGAATTGCAATTTTGTGTAAAGATACGGTTGAGAAAGTGAATTTGAAACTTACAAATAAAAATATTGTCTGGTACAGTATAAAAGATGAAACAGCCGATATTTATGCAAAAAATATAAGAGTAGAAGATGGAATTACAAGTTTTGAAGTTGTGAAAAATGGTGAAGATTTGGGGACATTTAGATTGAGCATTCCAGGAGAACACAATGTGTCAAATTCACTTCCTGTAATTTATTTTGCACATGAATTTGGCTGCAATATGAAAAAAGTGAAAGAGAGAATGTTAAAATTTAAAGGTGCAAACAGAAGATACCAAGTGATTTATGACAAAGGTATAAGAATTATAGATGATTACGCACATCATCCAACAGAAGTTAGAGTTACAATAAAAGCAGCTCATAAAACAGAAAAAGGAAAAGTTACCGTAATTTTTGAGCCACACAGATACAGCAGAACAAAATTTTTCTTTGACGACTTTGTGGAAGCTTTAAAACACGCTGACGACTTGATACTTCTTCCAATTTATGCGGCTAGTGAAGATAATATTTATGGCGTAAGTTCAGAAACGCTAGCTGAAAAAATTGGTGGAAATGTGAGAGTTCAGACAAAAGACGAGATTGAAAATCTTTTGAAAAGCGAAAAAGATAGTGGAAACACATATGTATTTATGGGTGCGGGAAGTGTTTCAAAACTAGCTCATGAAATAGCGCAAGATTTAGAAAAATTATAAAATACTTTTGAGAAAAAGCGAAAGGAAGTTTTATGGAAGTTATAAAAAATGCACAAATGAAAGAATATTCCAATATGAAAGTTGGTGGAATAGCTAAAGAATTAATTTTTGTGGAAGAAAAAAATGAATTAAAAGAAATAATAGATACGAGAAAAAAACATTTTTTTATTCTAGGAAATGGAACAAATACTTTAATATATGACGGAAATTTGGATATAAGTTTTGTTTCACTAAAAAAATTGAAAAAAATTTCTATTGAAGAGAAAAATAAAGATTTTGATTTGGTCAGAGTGGAGTCTGGATTGGATTTGGATGATTTAATTAAATTTATGGAAGAAAATAACTATACTGGACTTGAAAATATTACAGGAATTCCTGGATCTGTCGGAGGTCTTGTCAATATGAACGGCGGAGCTTACGGGACTGAGATTTTTGACTGCATTGAAGAAGTGGAAGTTTGTAAAAACGACGGAAAAATAGAAAAAATAAAAACAAAAGACTTGCATTTTAAATATAGAACTACTGAAATAAAAGAAAATAAATGGATTGTCATTTCAGCACTATTTAAATTTAAATTTGGTTTTGATCGTGCCGCTTCAGAAGATAAAAGAGAGCAAAGAAAAGTAAAACATCCGTTAGATTTGCCAAATTTGGGAAGTACATTTAAAAATCCTGAAGGGAAATTTGCTGCAAGATTAATTTCTGACGCTGGATTAAAAGGTTATCAAGTGGGTGGTGCAAGAATTTCTGATAAACATCCAAACTTTGTCACAAATGTTGGAAATGCCACTTTTAACGATGTAATTTCAGTGATTGAGCATGTAAAAGAAGTAGTTTTTGAAAAATTTAATATAAAATTAGAGACAGAAATTATCATTTTAAAATAAAATTAAACAATTTAATTTTTTTGGCAAAAAAATTGAATAAAATTGAAAAATAGTGTATAATAATATTAAAAAAAGTGGAGTTAAAGTTAAGAATGAAAAAGAATAGTTAAAATATTGGTTATATTATTTTTTTGCTGTTAGGAATTATATTTTTTTGCAAAAGATTTATTGATTCTGATTATTTTTAAAGTTCAAGAAGTTGTAGTAACTGGAAAGACAAAAGCTTTTACAGCAAGATGTGACGGAACAAGTTGAGAAAATGAAAGGGAAAAATATAGTTTATTTAAATACTAAAGAAATTGAAGATTTTTTTAAGAAATGATGTAAGAGTAAAAAGTTTCAATTACAAAAACAGTTTCCAAGTAAAATATTATTTAATATCGAAGAAAAGACAACCTTATGCGTATGTAAGAAAAAGGAGAAAAATTTATTTTTTTAGCAGATGACGAATTAAATATTTATGGAGATAAAATAGAAGATTCGCCAAAGAGTATGCCAATTATAGATTATACAGATGAAGCAAGTTTTGAAGGAATGAAAATTATAGTTTCCAAAAATAAAAAAATAAGGATTTATATTCTATGATTTCAGAAATAAGAAAAACTCCCAAATGTTATGAAATATTACTTGTAAATGGTTTAGTATTAAAAAAACAGACACTGATGTAAGTGAAGAAAAAGTATAACAAAGCATATAATGCGTATGATCAAATAATAAGAAAAAGAAGAACCATTGACTTATATAGATTTAAGATATAAACTTATTTATAAAAAAATAGTCTTAAAAGAATTTAAAGAAAGGAGATGCTATTTTTAAAATTAAAATAAGATTTTTAAGTAGCAAGTAAATAATGGAAAATTTGAATAGTACTGTAAAATTAAAAGTAGTAGGAGTAGGTGGAGCTGGTGGAAATGCAATAAATGATATGATTGAAAGTAATATAACAACTGTGGAATTTATAGCTATAAATACCGATCAGCAAGATTTAGATAGATCAAAAGCAACATCAAAAGTTCTTTTAGGAAGAGGGACAGGAGCAGGAGCAGATCCTGAAAAAGGTAGAAGTGCCGCAAGAGATTCTGAAGACAAAATAAAAGAAGTGCTGGAAGGTACAGACATGTTATTTATTACAGCAGGAATGGGTGGAGGAACAGGAACAGGAGCTTCTCCAATCATAGCTGAAGTGGCAAAGTCAATGGGAATTTTAACAGTTGCAATCGTAACAAAACCTTTTAGTTTTGAAGGACCTATCAAAAAAAATAATGCACTGGCTGGAATTAAAAATTTAAAAGAAAATGTCGATACATTAATTGCCATACCAAATGATAAGTTATTTGAAATTCCAGGAATGAATATCACTTTATTAAATGCTTTTAAAGAAGCAAATGGAATATTAAAAATAGGAATAAAAGGAATTTCTGATCTAATTATGAAACAAGGGATTATAAATCTTGACTTTGCGGATATTAGATCAATTATGCAAATTCTGGTATTGCTATGCTTGGTTTCGGAGAGGCAAATGGGGATGAAAAAGCAAAAAATGCCACAGTTCAGGCACTAAACAGTCCATTATTAGAAAAATCAATAGAAGGTGCAAGAAAAATATTGATAAACATTACAGCTGGACCAGATGTGGCATTAAATGAAGTGTATGAAGTTGCAAATACAGTAACGGCTAAAGCTGGAAGTGAACCTAATTTAATTTGGGGATATATTTTAGATGATGAGCAGGAAGGAACAATAAGTGTGTCAATCGTAGCTACAGACTTTCAAGATAATGCTCAAATAAATGTGCAAGGAAATGATAACAATAATTCAAAAACTGTGAGATTTGCTCCAGAAATAAAAAAAGAAGAAATTAAACCATCAGCAGAAGTAGAAGAAGAAAAACAGCAAAAGTCAGAAGTTTTCTCAGAAAATAAAGATGAAACTCAAAAAGAAAATTTTGATGAAGATGATGACGATGAGGATGACGACGACAATATGTCTGATTTCGTTTTGCCACCATTTTTTCAAGAATAAAAAATGACTTTTGTTATTGAAAATTTATTAAAAATGTGTTATACTCAAAGTGTAAAAAATATATTAAAACTTTAATATATAAAATTTTTAGGAGGTATTATTAAAATGGCAGTTAAAGTAGCAATTAATGGATTTGGAAGAATCGGGAGATTAGCATTAAGATTAATGTCTGAACAAACAGATAAATTTGAAGTTGTAGCAATTAATGACTTAACAGATTCTAAAATGTTAGCTCACTTATTCAAATACGATTCATCTCAAGGAAGATTCAATGGAACTATTGAAGTTAAAGAAGGAGCTTTCGTAGTAAACGGAAACGAAATTAAAGTTTTCGCAGAAGCTGATCCTGAAAAATTACCTTGGGGAGATTTAGGAGTAGACGTAGTATTAGAAGCAACAGGTTTCTTTGCAACTAAAGAAAAAGCTGAAAAACACGTAAAAGCAGGAGCTAAAAAAGTAGTTATTACTGCACCTGGTGGAAACGATGTTAAAACAGTAGTTTACAATGTAAACCACGAAATCTTAGATGGTTCAGAAACAGTTATTTCAGGAGCTTCTTGTACAACTAACTGTTTAGCACCAATGGCTAAAGCATTAAATGACAAATTTGGAATTGTAACTGGAACAATGACAACTATCCACGCTTACACAGGAGACCAAAATACATTAGATGCACCACACAGAAAAGGTGACTTAAGAAGAGCAAGAGCTGCTGCAGTAAATATCGTACCTAACTCAACAGGAGCTGCAAAAGCAATTGGATTAGTAGTACCTGAATTAAATGGAAAATTAGATGGAGCTGCTCAAAGAGTACCTGTTCCAACTGGTTCATTAACTGAATTAGTATCTATCTTAAACAAAAAAGTAACTGTCGACGAAGTAAATGCAGCTATGAAAGAAGCATCTACTGAATCATTCGGATACACTGAAGAACCATTAGTATCTTCTGACATCGTTGGAATCCACTTTGGATCATTATTTGATGCAACTCAAACTAAAATTGTTCAAAATGGAGATGTTCAATTAGTTAAAACAGTATCTTGGTATGACAATGAAATGTCTTACACTTCTCAATTAATCAGAACATTAGGATACTTTGCAAGTAAAATTTCTAAATAATTAATTGCTTTTAAAATTTTTTAAAGGTCAAGTTGAAACAAAGGTAAAAAGTTAAATCGGCTAGTTTTTAGTCGATTTTTCTTTTATAATTTAAAATTATTTTATTTATTATTTTATTTAAGAATAAAAATAAAAAAAATAAAAAAAGGAGAAAAAAAAGATAAAAAAAATAAAAATGACAGAGAAAGAAAAAAATGATAGCAGGAATGATTTATGATGCTAATTATGATGAAGAACTTTTGAGAGAAAGAACGAAAGCAAAAGAATTGTGCCATGAGTATAATTATTTAGTGAAACCGTCAGAAATTGAAAAGCAAAATAAAATTTTAAAAAAATTACTTGGAAAAACAGGAAAAAATTTCACAGTGACAGCACCATTTTGGTGTGATTATGGCTATAATATTGAACTTGGTGAAAATTTTTACAGTAATCATAATGTTGTAATTTTAGATGGAGCAAAAGTAAAATTTGGAGCTAATGTATTTGTTGCTCCAAATTGCGGATTTTATACGGCAGGACATCCTTTGGATAGTGAACAGAGAAATGCAGGACTTGAATACGCAAAGCCAATAACAGTGGGAAATAATGTATGGTTTGGAGCAGGAGTTCATGTAATGCCTGGAGTTACAATTGGAAATGATGTTGTAATTGTCGCAGGAAGTGTCGTTACTAAAGATATTCCTTCTGGAGTTATGGCAGCTGGTGTACCATGTAAAGTTGTAAAAAAAATAACAGATTAAAAAACAAGGAATTTTACTATTTGTAAATTTTAAGTGGTAAAATTATGGCTCTATAATATATATGGGGATGGAAAAAGAAATAAAAAAAGTTGAAATTATCTGTGACACCTATCATGTATATGGAATAAGAGCTGATATAAGGCAGAACTGCTGTGATAGAAGGATGAATATACATGACTACAGGACTGTTACAATAAGAAGCCTCAGTTATGGAAACAGGAAAGCTATACTTCATATAGAAAAACAGAGGTATGTCTGTCCTATATGCAATAAAAGGACAACTTCCTCAATAGGTATTGTGGATAGGAACTGCAGCATCTCAAACGAAGTCAAGGATGAGATAAGAAGAAAACTTTCTGAGATGAAGTCATTCACTCAGATAGGAAGGGAAGAAAATACGAGCATATCAACTGTCATGAGGTTATTTCATGACATTGAAGTTCCTCATAAGGAGCTGGATTATGAAACTGTATACCTTGATGAATTTAAGGGGAATGCAGATAAAGAAAAATACCAGCTGGCAATATATGATACAAACCATATCCTGATAGATATTTTAAAGGACAGGAAATCATCAACTATAAGGGAATTCTTTCTCTGTCATAAAGACAGTATAAAAAAGGTATGAAGGAAATATCACAAAGCAGAATGATTTAAAAAAGACAGCTAAAAATATTTTATTATGTTATTTTGGCTGCCCCTATATTTTTTACTCTGTCATCTTATTAGAAATTTTTTTACTTTTTTTATAAAAAAATAGAGTATAATTGTTAAACTAAAAAATATTTTTAAGAAAAAGGATAAATTATGAATATAAAATTAGCCAGACTTTTTGAAATTGTACAAATTTTATTGACGGAAAAGAAAGTGACAGCAGAAAAATTGGCACGTCATTTTGAAGTGTCCAAAAGAACGATATATAGAGATATTGAAACTTTGACATTAGCACAAATTCCAATTTATTCGGAAAAAGGAAGATATGGGGGAATTGGACTTATAAAAAATTTTACGATAGATAAATCTTTTTTATCTCAGAATGAGCAAAATGAGATTTTATTTGCTCTGCAAAGCTTAAACGCGATTCAAGATTTTAAAAACAACATCACTTTAACAAAATTAAGCTCCATTTTTAATAGAAAGGCTGATGACTGGATCGAAGTTGATTTTTCAAGATATGGTAAAAATGATAGTATTTTGTTTGAAAAAATTAAAAATTCAATACTTGAAAAAAAAGTTATAGAATTTATCTATTTTAATACAAAAGGAAAAAAGTCCAAAAGAACGGTAGAACCACTAAAATTGTGGTTTAAAGAAAAAGCGTGGTATCTTTTTGCATATTGTCGCAAGAAAAAAAGATATTAGGCAGTTTAAAAATAGCTAGAATAAAAAAATTTGGAATTGACTTGTGAACATTTTTGAAAGAGAACTTAAAAAGGAAAAATTTGAAAAATCAAAAATAATGTGAATGGAAAAGGCACAAAAATAGTGATTGAAGTTGATAAATCTCAAGCTTACCGTGTATACGACGAATTTTTTTGAAGAAAATATCGCAAAAAAAGAAAAACGAAAATTTTTGAAATAACTATAGAAATTTTTTTGAAAATGAATGGTTATACGGATATTTACTATCTTTTGGAGAACACTTAAAAGTTTTTAAAACCTGCAAGAATCAGAGAAATTTTTGGCAAAAGAAAGTTGAAAAAAATGAGAGAAAATTATAAAATATAAATTTTTAATATGACATACTGTTGTCGTATTTTTTTGCTATAATAAATTTGAAAATAAATTTATTTAAAAAAACATTAAAAAAATTGTAATTATGATTTTTAGAAAAAAATTTGCAGAATAGGAAAAAAATTTTTTTGTAGCATTGGCACTGAATGAAAGAAAAATATTAAAGAATACAGGAGGACAAAAATGACTAAAAAAACAAAATAAATAATATTGATAAACTGGGAAGTTTGATTTTTTTATTTTATTAACAATTTTATTTATATGTTTGCTTTTTTTAATAAATCTTTTTTTAAATTGGACATTTGAACGGCATCATAATATTTTTAAGCTGGTATATAAGGCCTTTATTTCTAATACCTTTTTGTTATTTTTTTCATACAAAAAGAAAATTAACGGGCATTTTTTTATGACAATCTTTTTTTCTTTTTGACGAGTATGTTTTGGTTTCCCAAACCAACGAATGTTAGCACACAAGTAAATGAATTTTTTTAAATTTAGAGCAAAAATTTCTTTTTAAATAGTCCTTTTTATACAAAAATTAATAGGAATTTTTATAGTCTTCATTTCTCTATGGGGATTGTCAAAAAGCACTGTGGAAAAGAAATTTAAAATTAGGAATTGCAGTTTTAGTGTTAATTGCTATAAGTAAAAATGTTTGGAAGTGTTATTTTTGCAGGAGAAGTAGGAAAATCTATTTTTATACCCGCAATTATTGGACTTGTAGTCTGTATTTTAGGTATTTATATATTATTTTACACTTCTAAAAAAAATGATTAATTTTTTTAAAAATATAAATATTATCATTATTTAAAATTAAAAAGTTTTTTTATAAATTGAAAACTTTTAAAAAAAATAAAAAAAGTACAAAGGAGATCGATTAAAATGAAATATGAAATAGTGAAAATTAAAGAAAAAAACAGTGGTTGGATTGTCTGAAACAATGAGAAATGACAAAAATGCATCAAAAAAATTGGAAAAAAATGTGGAATGAGTTTCGCTACGAAAATGGAGGAGAAATAAAAAAATATAAAAGACAGAGTGAATAAAAAAATACAATGGCAGTTTATTTTGATTACACTAATAAAAAAATGGTTTTGAATATAGAAATCTTGTGGGTTGTGAAGTGAAAAAGGAAAAGTAAAAAAATATTAATGAAAAAAATTGACAAAAAAATATTCATTCCAAGCGGAAAATACGCAAAAATTTTTCTCTTTTTGGAAATCCACAGACAGAAGTTACTAATTTCTGGATTAATTTTTTTGGAAGAATTTTTGGAGAACAGGGAGAAAAAAATTAGAAAGAACTTATACTTATGATTTTGAAGAATATATAGCTGGAGACGATCCTAAAAAAATATGGAAATTAATATTTATATTGCAGTGAAATAGTTCTTGGGATCTTATTTCAAAAAAACGAATAATTTTGAAAAAAATTTAAAATTATGGATATTACATTAATAATATTCATAAGCGTTTATTTAAGTAATAAAAAAATTTAGAACAAAGGAAAATGATTAATTATGACATTTGATTTTTAAAAAAAGAAGAAAAACAATTTTACAATTCTGGGAAAAACCTGTTATAGTAGAAATTCCTGAAATGAATTTTCTTTCCATCAGAGGAAAAGGCAATCCAAATGAAGAAAATGGAGAATACAAGAAAGCACTTGAATTAATATATGCTATCGCTTACACATTAAAAATGAGTTATAAAAGTGATTATAAAATCGAAGGATTTTTTAATTATGTTGTTCCACCGCTTGAAGGATTATGGTGTTCGGAAAAAGAACAGGAAAATAGTAAATTGGAAAAAGAAAAGTTAAGTTGGATTTCCTTAATAAGATTGCCTGATTTTATTAAAAAAGAAGATTTTGAATGGGCTATAAAAGTATCAACTGACAAAAAGAAAAAAGATTTTTCCAAAGTTGAGTTTTTTACTTATAAAGAAGGAATTTGCGTACAATGTGTGCACATAGGTTCCTATGATGATGAGCCTAAAACTATTTTATCAATGGAGGAATATGCCAGAAAAAAAGGTTACACTTTTAATATAACAGAAAAAACACCTCATCATGAAATATATTTGAGCGATCCCAGAAAAGTTGACATAAGTAAAATTAAAACGGTCATTCGGTATCCAATAAAAAAAGATAAAATAGTCTGTAAAAATTAATAGAAAAAGAAAAATTATTTAGAGAGTGTCTAGATTTTTATAAATATATACAAATTCAGTAATGTAGGAATTCTTTGCTGTATTTACATAAAAAATTTACACTCTCTAATTCCCCCAAAATAAGATTTTTTTAATCATATTTTATTAATAAGTTTTAATCATTTAAGGGTGTGTAAAAATTTTTGTGTAAACCTCTAAATAATATATGGTAAAATAACTATATAATATTTGGAGGTTTTTGTTATGGCTAAAAAGAAAATTGACAGCGAAATTTTTAAAACACTTATTGAGGATTACAATATTAAAGATACTAATGATATTAAGGATATGCTTAAGGATTTGCTTTCGGGTACTATTCAAAATATGCTTGAAGCTGAAATTGAGCATGAACTGGGGTATGCTAAACATTCTATGAAAGATAAGACTACTTCTAATGCTAGAAATGGACATTCCAAGAAAACTGTTAGAAGTGAATACGGCAATATTGACTTAGATATTCCTAGAGATAGAAATGCTGAGTTTGAACCTCAAATCATCCCTAAATATCAAAGAGAAATTACTGGCATTGAAGGGCAGATTCTTTCTCTTTATGCTAAAGGAATGAGCAACAGAGATATCGAGGACCATCTTAATAATCTTTATGGAATTGATGTTTCGCCATCTATGATCAGTAAAATTACAGATAAAATTATACCTGAAATTAGAGAATGGCAGTCCAGACAGCTTGAGGATGTATATCCAATAAGTTTTATGGACGCTATCCATTACAGTGTAAGAAAAGATGGAGTTGTTGTTAAAAAGGCGGTATATTTAGCTATAGGAATAGATAAGGAAGGAAGAAAGGAGGTTTTAGGATTTTGGATAGGAGAAAATGAATCAAGCAAGTACTGGCTAAATGTTTTAAATGAATTGAAAAACAGAGGAGTTCAGGATATACTAATTATGTCTGTTGATAATTTAAAAGGGTTCAGCGAAGCAATATCTTCAGTGTTTCCAAAGACAGAAATTCAAAAATGTGTGGTTCATCAAATTAGAAACAGCATAAGATACATATCTTACAAAGATGTAAGGGAATTTACATCAGACTTAAAAGAAATGTACAATGCACCAACATTGGAACAGGCAGAGTTTAAACTGGATGAATTAGAAGAAAAATGGGGCAAAAAGTATATGGCGGTAATTAATTCTTGGAGAAGTAACTGGAATGAGTTGACAACATACTTTAAATATGATACAAAGATAAGAAAGCTGATATATACGACAAACCCGATAGAAAGTTTAAACAGACAATTGAGAAAGTATACAAAGACAAAATCACTTTATCCGACAGATGAAGCATTAATGAAATCAGTATATCTAAGCTTAAAGGAAGCAACAAAGAAATGGACTGGAAGAATACCAGGCTGGGGAGAAATATACTCTCAGTTAAGTATTTATTTTGAAGGAAGGATTTAAAAACAGGATGATAAAAATACCATCCTGTACCATATATTATATTTTGAGTTTACACAAAATTCTGGACACTCTCTATAGTTTACAAAAAAAAAGATTAATTGCTAAATAATTTGTATATAGTTTTCTATAAGTTCCTTTTTTAGGCTTTCAGGTGGCAAATCTAAAACTTTTACTTTTTATATTTTTGCTAAAATATTTTTATTTCAAAAATGTCATTTTTTTTCACTTCATAAGAAGATTTTTTTTGTTCTCCATTTACAGTGATATTGCCATTGTCAGCTAGTTCTTTTGCAACGGTTCTTCTTTTTATAATTCTTGTAACTTTTAAAAATTTGTCTAATCTCATTTTATTTGATACCTTTCATACTTTCATACCATGCGGTATTTGTTTCAATAAATCCAATATTTGGATTTTCTCTTAAAAATAATCCTTTAATTTTTGAATCTTTTGTTTTTTCTTTTGGACTAAAAATATACGGATTGTCTGTAACTTCTTTAGACATCAAAGCCTTTTTGATTTTTTCCTGATCTTCTTTTGATAAAGTTTTTGTGTTAAATACAATAGGTCCGTTGTAGACAGGGATTGAACGAATTACAGTGAAACTTTTTCCAGCGTATTGTCCAAATGGTGCAACAGCTCCTTTTTTAACTCTGTAAGTTGCTCCAGTTCTAAAGTCAGTTCCAGAAGTCAACTCATAAGTTGTAAATGATTTTGGAATAGCAAATGTTGCTACATCAACATCTCCTTTAAATAATAGTGCTTGTGTTCCAGGGTGAGATGCTCCAAAGACAACTTTTGAGAACACTTTATTTGGTTCAATCAATTCATCAGTATTTTTTATTCCAAATTCGTCGGCAATAACTTTTCCAGGAATTTTAAATCCAGAAGTTGAGCTATTTGTAACAAATCCGATTGTTTTTCCTTTAAGTTTTTTTAAGTCAAAGTTATTTCCGGTTTTATATTTAGCGGCATCTTCACTACGAACAGCGATAAAACTGTAATATAGGGAATCTTTTAAAGTTCCGCTTTCTCCAGCATTTGTAAGCACGGCTTCAATATCTTTTGAACGCTCTCTTGCTTTTAAATAGGCTTCTGCACCAAGATAAGTGATTTGCGCTTGTCCAGATACGATGTTTTCAACTGTGATGTTATAGTCAGTTGTTGTTATAATTTCTACTTTTTTTCCTGTAGCTTGTTGAATGATTTTGGCAAATTCGTCTCGTGATTTTTTTAACGATTCATTCGCTTCATTTGGCAAAAAGACAATTTTTATCGTGTCGTTCTTTTTGGAACAACTTACCATAAAAAATATTGCCACAAGTAAGGTCAAAAATTTTAAAATGTTTTTTTTCATAAAAACCTCCTAAGTGTCAAATATTTAAATTATCTTATTATAACACTTGTTATTTTTATAGTCAATATAGATTCTTTTTATATTTAAAAATTTATTTAAATAATTTTTTTATAATAAAAAAATTATAAAAATAATACTTTATAGTCAAAAAAAAGTATAGAAAAAAAAATTTTTTTGTTGTATAATGTATAAAAAAATAGTTTTTTTAAATAATTTAAAATAATTTAATTGATTAAATTTTATTTTTTAAAAAAATTTGATTTAATCAAGATTTTTGGAGTTTTGGAAATGAAAAAAATTTTTGAAGTTATTATTTTTATCGGGTATGTTTTTTTAATTGGTTGTGCAAAAAGGCGGGAAAGACGAAGATAAAAAAAAGTAAAGAAAAAGAAAATATAGAAAAATATTATCAAAAGAGAAAATATTTTTTTCAAATAATTCGATTGAAACAGTACTTAAAAATATTTTCTGAGAAATCGGAAAAAAATAGAATCGGAATTAATAAATTTGAAAAAAATTAATTTTTGAAAATAGAAATTATTATTACGCTAAAATAAATTCCAAAGAAAATTCAATTTATGCGTTAGATTACAGCGGAATAAATGTGACAGGAATATTTTTGAAAGTAAATAAAGTGGATAGTGCAAACTTAGGAGTAATTGAAAATTTAGTGGCAAATTTAATTCAAGTATCTGATAGTAAACTAAAAGATTCTGAAGCAAGAGCGATTTACGCAGAAATTTTATCAAAATTAAAAGATAACGAATTTTCCAGTTCACTTACATATACAAATGGGATAACTTACGGATTACAAATAAACAGTGCAACGGGAGAATTTATATTTTATGCAAAAGAAGCTGATACACAAAACGCACAAGAAAGTTTTCAGAATATTACCATTGACGAAAATTCAAGAATTATTGCAGAAAAAAGTGGAAGAAGGTAAAATTAATATTAACTAGGAGGTAAAATGAATTTAGAAGCATTATTAGGACTTTTACAAGGACAAGATTTAGGAAAATTAGCCGAGCAAGTTGGAGGAAGCAGCACAGAAGCGAGAAATGGAGTAGCAGCGGCTCTATCAGCAATTTTGGCAGCAGTTAATAAAAACGCAAATAATAGCGAAAAAGCACAAGGATTGAATAAAGCGTTGGAACAGCACGATGGCTCAGTATTAAATAATCTTGGAAGTTATTTGCAAAATCCAGATTTAAAAGATGGAGCAGGAATTTTGAGCCATTTATTTGGTGGAAATACACAAAATGTGGCAAATGCAGTTTCTCAGTCGAGCGGTTTGGATACTCAAGGAAGTTTGAAGATGTTAGAAACTTTAGCACCATTAGTTTTGGGAGCGTTAGGACAACAGAAAAAAGAAAATAATTTAGACGCACAGGGAATTAGTAATCTAACTTCAAATCTTGCAGCGAATTTTGCTGGAGAAGGTGGAATTATGAGTATGATTACAAATTTATTAGATGCGAATAAAGATGGAAATGTAATGGATGATTTGACTGGAATGATTGGTAAATTATTTGGTGGAAAATAAAAATAAAAATTTAAAAATAATTAGTTTTTAGCAAGTTATAAAAATTTTCACTATAAAATAAATAAAATATAGTTTAGTAAATAAAAAGGAATTACTTGAAATCTTGAGTAGTTCTTTTTATTTATTGAATAAATTTATTTTTCAAAAAAATTAAATATTTTTTTAAATATAGTGATTAATACGATTTCCCGTTTAAAAAGCGAATATTTATTTTAATTATTTGAAAGTAAATATCAAATTTAATCTGTTAAAAAGATTTATGATGTATTCGTTATTCAAATAGGATTTAGAATAAAATATGATACAATAAATATTATTTGTTAATTTTTTTATAGTTGTTAGTGGAGGATTTTTATGAGAGAAATAACAATTATTTATATAATTGCGATTACAATTTTATTGATTTACTGTTTTTGGACAGTAAAATTTTTGGGGTAAAAAAATTTTTTTAAAAAAAGATGTGCTACCAAAATTGAAAGTTCCGAAAAATATTTCTGCAATGGGAGTTGGAATTTTGAATAATTCTGGTACGGAGAAAAAAATTTTTCATATTGGGATATTTTCTTTGGTTGAGAAAAAAATTTTATAACTGCGAAAAAGAAAAGCTTTTTTTGAAAATATGGATTTTTCAAACGGATATTTTGTATAAGAAAAATTTGGAAAAAAATCTAAAAGTAATTATTACAGACAAGATGAGCTTTTTGCAGAAGAGCGATGGGTTTTAGATAGCTTGGCGGATTCTGAAAAGGGGATTTTGAGTGATTATCAAAGTTCTGGGAATAGAGAGAAATTGCCGAAAATGGATGAAAAAAATATTGATAGAAGAAAAGAGATTTTTAGAGAAGTCTTGCAAGTGTTGATAACTTTTTTAGTAGCTTTTTTGATAAATGTAATTTTAAAGGGTTCTTCATCGAGTAGTTCAAGCGGCAATTATTCGAGTAGTTCATATAATCAAAAATCTTTAGATCCTTTTTTTGAAAAAATGTTTGAGATTTATGAATTATGCCAGAACACTCCCGACGCAAGGAATGAGATGAATGGAATATTTTTTGGAGACGAAAAAATTTGAAATAGTTAAATACATATGGTATAATAAAAGTGGTGATAAAATATGGCAAATATTAATTTTGGAAGAGGATATATGTATTCAATTCAATATCATATAGTGTGGTGTGTAAAATATAGAAGAAAAGTATTAATTGATGATATTGAAAAAACTTTAAAAAAATTACTAATTGAAATTTCTAATGAAAATAATATAAAAAAATAGTAGAAATGGAAACAGATTTAGACCATGTTCATATATTAATTGAATGTAGTCCTCAACATTTCATACCTAATATTTTGAAAATATTCAAGGGAATTTCTGCAAGAAAACTTTTTTTAAAACATCCCGAGATAAAAAATAAGTTATGGAATGGACACTTATGGAATCCTAGTTATTTTGTTGCAACTGTTTCTGAAAATACTGAAGAACAAATAAAAAGATATATCCAAACTCAAAAAGAAAAATAAGGAGGAATTATGGCAAATTATGTATTGACATTAGCTTTAAAAACTGAACTATGGCAAGAACATATTTTTAGAAAAAAAGAATAAACATAGCTAGAATGATATATAATTCCTGCCTTAGTGAAATTCTTAAAAGACATAGAAAAATGATAATTTCTCCTGAATATAAAGAAATCAGTAATTTAGATAAAAAAAGAGCAATCTAAAAAGATATAAAGAATTAGACAGAAAATATTCAATATCTAAATTTGAATTAAATAAGTATGTGAAACCTATGACACAAAAAAATTTAAAAAAAGAATCTAGGTTCTCAAATGGGACAAGAATTAGCTGAAAGAGCTTTTTGCGACTTATGAAAAATTTAAGTATGGTAAAGCTAAAAAAAGTACATTTTTAAAAAGTTATGGAAATTTCTATTCTGTTAGAGAAAAAGGGAATATTACAGGACTTAGATTTTTTAAAGAAGATTGTTGCATATCTTGGTTAGGCTTAAAGATTCCAGTAATAATAAAAAAAATAATGATAAATATGCACAAAGTTGTTTTTTTAGATAAATTATTATATTGTAGGTTACTTAAAAGAGTTGTAAATGAAAAAAACAAATACTACATTCAAATAACTTTTGAGGAACACCTCCTAAAAAAACATAAAGTTGGTGGAGAAAATGAAATTGGAATTGATATAGGAACTTCAACAATAGCAATCGTTAGTGATAATAAAGCAGAATTAAAGATTTTAGCTGAAAATGTAGAAATAAATGAAAAAGAAAAAAATAAGACTACAAAGAAAAACTAGATAGACAGAGAAGAGCAAACAATCCTAATAAATATAACAAAGATGGCACAATTAATATAGAAAATAAAGAAAAAAATGGAAAAAGAGCAAATCATATGTGAAAAACAAAGTTAAAACTTTCAAATTTACAGAGAAAAAAATCGCAGAGAAAAGAAAAGCAATCTCATAATATTTTTAGCGAATAGTATACTAGAAATTGGAACAATAGTAAAAGTTGAAAATATGAGTTTTTAAAGCTTTTACAGAGAAGAAGCAAGAAAAACTGAAATATCTGAAAAAAACTGGAAAATTTAAAAAGAAAAAGAGATTTGGAAAAATCTTTATCAAATAGAGCACCTGCATTATTGATTGAAATAATAAATAGAAAATTAGGATATATTGAAAAAAATATAATAAAAATTGATACTTTTTAAAGTAAAAAGCTAGTCAACTAAATCATAGTACAAATGAATATGAAAAGAAAAAGTCTATCAAAAAGATGGGTAGAAATATTAGGAAATAAAATACAAAGAGATTTGTATTCTGCATTTTTAATAAAGAATGTAAAAGAAAATTTAGAAGAAGTAAATATAGAAAAAGCACAAAAAGAATTTAAAAATTTTGTTAAATTGCATAATGAAGAAATTGAAAGAATAAAAAAAGGAAATGTAAAAACATTAAAATGTATGGGATTTTAAAATAAAAACTGGTTTTGAACCGAGCCAACAGGATGTAAATGTTCTCAACGGAGAGCTTATCCATTAAAGTCTTAAGGAAATTAGCTAGTATTTGAATACTAGATATTCAAAAGAAACTAAATAGTACTTAAGAACCTCACGACTTCAGTCGTGAGAGGTTCAGAAAAGGACGAAGAAAAAAAGTTTTTAGGTTCATTTTGGTGGCCCGAAAAATTGGAAGAATTTATAATTTACAAGAAAAAAATTCAGGATTTTTATATTTTTTTATTTTTGGAGTTATTTTAGCTACAATTATAATGACGAGTAAAGATGTAAAATTTGGAAGTGGAGAAGGAAATTTTTGGACTTTTAGTTTTAATTGTAATAATTGTTTTTTTCTTGGAAATTTTTTTGGCTAAGAATATTATTTTTACCAGTATTTTCTAAATATACCTCAAAAATACTAAAAAAATTTTTTTATTGCATTGTTATTCTTATTTTTTTGGTGTATTGCTTTTATGTTACTAAATATTGCATCCATATTTGAACTAAGATTTTATATTTTTAGTTCCATTGGCATTTGTAATTTTATTTTTTTCATTTACAAGAAATTAATTGTGCGATATACTGAAAATGGACTTTTGGCCATGAATGAAATTGAATCATTCAGAAAATACATTTTAAATTTTGAAAAATTGGAAATTCCCACTTTTTCAAGTGAAGATGAATTAATCGAAAATTTTTCAGCAAATGTATATTTACGCTTTTTGCTTTGGGAATTGAAAAAGATTTTTTTGAATTTTTTTGGATATTACTTTGGAGAAAAAAATAATTTTGCTGGGAGAAAAGAAATTATTTATGAAAAACTTTTGATTTCGACTGTTTTTTTGTGATAAAAAAATTGTTGGGAGAATTGAAACTTAATGTTATGGGAAGATGATTTTTTTAAGGAGGTAATTTTATGAAAAAAATTTTTTTAGAAAAAAATTGGAAAAAGATGAGTTGATTGAATATTATCGTTTATCTAAAGGACGATTTGCTGTTGGAAATTTTTGTTGGAATTAATGGACAATTTGCTATTTTTTTACTTCGATTAGTAAATATGGGAAAAAAATGGTGGATTTAGATTTATAAAAATAGATGATTTAAAAAAAGAATTGCAAAAAAATACAGAATATTTAGCATCAATGAAAGAAAAAAATAAAAGAAAGAAATTCTGAAAATAGAAGAATTGTTGAACTTGAAAAAAAATAAGTTTTTTTAAAGAATTATTTAGATATCTTAAAAAAATAAAATAAAATTGAAAAATATTTTTTTGAAGATGACTACCAAAAAGAAGGGTATTTATTGAAAGAAACAAAAAGAATTTTTTTACATTTTCAGTGGTGTGATGAGGAAGGAAACTCAAGAAGTTATTAGAAAAAAAGTGAAGCGAAGAGAATCGAGATAGGAGAAAATATTATTAAAGACATAATTATTAAAGGTGAAAAAAAGTTAAGAGAAATAAAATTATAGTAGCTGAAGATGATATTCAAGGAGATATTCTTTTTCAAGATGAAGATTATTCATTGATTTATGAAAAATAATTTGTTTTGGGAAGATTCAAATTTTTGTAATAGTGAGAACAACTGATATTTGGGAAATTACAGAAAAAGTTTATAAAATAGAAACAGAAAAGCGTTTCTCCAAATGATATTTTTTTCTGATATTTCAAATATGGAGATAAAAAGAAATTTTGAAAAGATGTTATGAAAATAAGATATTGATAGATTTTTGAATATGAACAGTCATATTATGAAAAAAATACGGAATCATTGAAAAAAACTTGAAGATGATAAATTGATTTTTAAAAAGAAATAAGTAAAATAAGTGGAATTTTTTTGTTTCTAAATCAGAAATATTGATTAAAGATATTTCATTTTTTTGTTTGTGAGAAATTGTAGAGTTTTGAGAGTAGTAGAGTAAAACTATGGCTTTGTTTGATATAGTAAAAAAAGAGAACTGATTTGATTGGTTCTCTTTCATTTTTTATCTATTATTTTGAAAAATTTTTTTGGATAAAATTTTTTCATATTCGTGATGTCATTGTATTATAAAAATCAGTAAAATAAAATATTTTTAAAATAAAAAAATTTTTTTACTATAATTCCAAAATTATAAATCCAGCAAAAAAATCTATAATCTTTTTTTCCGTTGAATTCCATTTATATTATATTCACTTAAATTATCCATAGAAAGAACATATTTTGGATAGTTGTCTTCAATGTTTTTTTAATGGAGAAAATTCTCGTTCAATGGTGTTTTTCTGAGGCTAAAAAGATAAGTTGCTTGAATATATAATTTTTTTATCTTCTTTTTGTGCGATGAAATCAATTTCTTTTGTTTTTAATTTTCCGATATTTACATTGTATTTTCTTCTTAATAATTCTAAATAGATGATGTTTTTCAAGATGACCAGCGATGTCGTTTGCTTTGTAGCCTAATTGAGAATGTTTTAAACCCTAAGTCAAGAAGATAAAATTTTTTTCTTGTGTTTCTAAAATGGATTTTTCCTTTTATGTCATATCTTTGAACTTTTGAAATAATATACGCATTTTCAAGTGCTTTTTAAATAATTATAAACGGTTTCAACGCTTAACTTTTCTACCTTGACTTTTTTTAAAAAAATCTGAAATTTTTTTGGCAGAAAAAAATGTTTCCAATATTGTCAAAAATATATAAAATTATTCGTTCTAAAAGTTCAATATCCCTTATATTATTTCTCGCAACAACATCTTTTAGCAAGACAGAATTATAAATATCAGTCAAATACTGATAAATAGAAGTTTTATCTTGATTGAAATTGTGGATGGCAGGTAAACCTCCAAATTGCAAAATATTTTTTTCAAAAATATTCTTCATTGCTGTAAATTTTTTTCTGGATTTTTGAATTTTGGAAAAAAATCTATAAATTCTTTAAAAGATAAAGGAAAAACCTTTATTTCAACATATCTTCCTGCAATGTAGGTAGCCAATTCCGAAGATAATAAATTAGCATTCGAACCAGTGATATAAATATCACAATCTAAGTCAACTAGCAATGAATTTATTACTTTTTTTCCCAAGAAGCAACTTCTTGAATTTCATCGAGTAAAATATAAATTTTACCAGCTAAATTTTTTTGATTTTTTTCAATAATATAGCTATATAATTTTTGAAAAATTTGCAAATTCGGCGAACATTAAAGACTCAAAATTAATAAAAAAATAATATTCTCTTTATTAATTCCCTTTTCTTCAAGTTCTTTAGATATTAATTTTTAAAAATCATAGATTTTTCCGCTTCTACGCATACCAGTAATAACTTTTTATTATCGGCTTATCCATAAATTTTCTAATTTCTTTTAAATATTGCTCTTTTTATCATTTTATCACCACCTATATTAATATATACAAGAAATTATATACTAAATTAAAAAGTTTTTTTCAACTTATACTAGAAAAACTTTTCGAAATAACATATTTTTTTGCTTATATACTAGAAAAAAATAAATAAAAAAATTTCTGATAAAATAAAAAAAGAGGCATAAAACCTCTTTTTGCTTTTTAAATAAAAAGTATAATAAAAATATTTAATAGTAAATTTCATTTTTTTATAAATAAAAAAATTTATAAAGCTGTAATAAAAGTTAAAAATCCTAATATTACACCAGCTAAATTTGGAACAATAAGGATGAAATCTTTTTTAGGTTCTTTAGTCCATCCGTAAATAACCCAAATTAGACAAGAAATTGAAGCTGTGAGCGGTTGCCAAGGCTGAGCTTTTTCTCCTCCTAAATTAGCGATAATTTGAGGAATATAGGTTATAAACACAAAAACTCCAATAAATGCTCCAATTGAACCAACAATAGTGTTAATTTTCTTTTTGTTCATAAAATCACCTTCTTTTTTAAAAATTTATAGATATTATAATATCACAGTTTAATATTTTTGTCAAACTTAAATATTTTGAAAATTTCTCAAACATTGTAAACAAATATCAAAAATGATATAATTTAACGAATAAATTTAAAAATGAAATATTTAGAAAAAATAATTTGATAAAAATAAAGAAAAGGAAGGGAATTTGATGAGTTTAGTGCAATTTAATAGGGTGTATAAGCAGTTTGCTGGGGAATATATATTGAAGGATATTAATTTTACGATTGAGGAGAAGGATAAGATTGGGCTTGTTGGGGTGAATGGAGCTGGGAAATCGACGATTATTCGGATGTTGCTTGATAGAGAGCGGATTGATGGGGTGGAAGATAATTTGAATGAAGTTGGGAATATTGTGAAAAGTGCTTCGATGAAAATTGGATATTTGTCGCAAAATCATGAATTTTCAGATGAAAAAAATACGATTTATGAAGAGATGATGTCGGTTTTTGCAGAAGAGAGGGAAATTTGGCATGAACTTCAGAAGGTTAATTTGCTTTTGGGAACAGCTGAAAATGAAGAGCTGGAAAAATTGATTAATAAGTCTGCGGAGTTGTCGTCGCTTTATGAGGCGAAGGGCGGATATGATATTGAGTATAAGATAAAGCAGATTTTGACTGGGCTGGAGTTGACTGAGGAATATTACAATTTGGTGCTGAAAGATTTGAGTGGTGGAGAGCAAACTAGGGTTTCACTTGCAAAATTGCTATTATCTGAGCCAGATTTGCTAATTTTAGATGAGCCGACAAACCATTTGGATTTGGTTTCAATTGAGTGGCTGGAAGACTATTTGAAACGGTATGCGAAGGCGTTTTTACTTGTTTCACATGATAGGATTTTTTTGGATAATGTTTGTAACAAAATTTTTGAAATTGAGAATAAGAAATTGCATAAGTATGATGGGAATTTTTCTGCATTTATCATTCAAAAAGAGATGATTTTGAAAGGGGAAATGAAGCGTTACGAAAAAGAGCAGGAAAAAATTAAGAAAATGGAAGAATACATTGACAGATTCCGTGCTGGAATAAAGGCTAGACAGGCAAAAGGTCGACAAAAAATTCTAGATAGAATCGAGCGAATGGACGATCCTGTTTTTAATCCGCAAAGAATGAAATTGAAATTTGAAACAGATACGATTACTGGGGACAATGTTTTAAAAGTGAATGGAATTTCAAAAAGTTTTGACAACAAAAAGGTGTTGAATAATGTGAGTTTTCAGCTATTTCGTGGCGAAAGAGTCGGAATTATTGGAAAAAATGGGATTGGAAAATCAACTTTGTTAAAAATTTTGGTAAATAAATTGAAGCAGGACTCAGGAACTGTCGAGTACGGTTCTCGTGTGAAAGTCGGTTATTACGACCAAAATCACATGGATTTAACTCCAGCAAACAATATTTTGCAGGAAATTAATAATTCTCTAAATTTGACGGAAGAATATTTACGAACACTTGCGGGAGCTTTCTTATTTTCAGGCGATGATGTTTTGAAAAAAGTAGAAAAATTGAGCGGTGGGGAAAAAGTTAGAGTTTCATTCTTAAAATTGTATATGCAAAGGGCGAATTTCCTAATTTTAGATGAGCCGACAAACCATTTGGATATTTACTCAATTGAAGTTTTGGAAGACGCATTAGAAGATTTTGACGGAACAATGCTTGTCGTATCGCATAATCGTCACTTTTTAGACACAGTTTGTAACACAATTTACTATCTTGACGAAAATGGTCTTACGAAATTTAAAGGAAATTACGAAGATTACAAGGAAAGTTTGAAAAATAATAAATCGAATCCGACTGCAACTGACATTGAAACAAAAGAAGAACAAAAATTGTCATATCAGGAGCAAAAGGAACTTTCTAAAAAAATCTCAAAATTGAAAAGAGATATTGCAAAATTGGAAGAGAAAATGGAGAAAATCTCAGAAAAACGGGAAGAATTGAATAAAGATTATGAAGAAGCTGGGCGAAAAAATGATGTTGGAAAATTGATGGAAATTCAGGAGGAATTTGACAGATTGGATAGTGACGAGATGGAAATGATGGAAGAGTGGGATTTGAAGAGTGAGGAATTGAAGAGATTGGAATAAAGGAGGGAAAAAGGTGTTAGAACAAGATATTAGATTTTTAGCTGAAGAATTAGAAAAAGGAAAATTAGTAGTTTTTGTTGGAGCAGGAGTTTCTAAAAATAGTGGATTGCCAGAATGGGAAGAATTAATAAAAGATTATGCCGATTATAGAGGAATAAAAGAATTTACATCAAAACAATTTTTAACTATACCAGAAGAAGTTTTTGAAAGATATGGTAGTTTGAAATATTATGAAATTGCAGAAAAAAGATTTTTAGGGAAATATGTTCCCAATTCTATTCATAGAATTTTTAAAAAAAATGAAATTGACTTATATAATTACAACAAATTATGATACATTAATTGAAGATGAAATAAAAAAATTTACAAATTGTAAGTAAAGATGAAGATTTACCGTACACTAATTCTAACAGAATGCTTATAAAAATGCATGGTGATTTTTGAAAAATAAAAAAATATAGTTTTTGAAGAAAAGTGATTATGATAATTATGAAAAAAAAATTTTCAATTAATTTCAACTCTTGTAAAAGGTTTATTTACAACAAATACAGTACTATTTATAGGTTATTCATACAGTGATACAAATGTGCAACAAATTATGAATTGGATAAAAAGAAATTTTTGAAAGAGAAAACTAGAAAGGCATTTCTTGTTGAATTTACAAACGAGGATAATAAAGAGGAAGAAAATGGTGAACAGATAAATAAAATTTCATTAAAACTTTTGAATAATAATAACGACGAAGTACTATATGAAAGTAAAAAAAGAAAGATTTAATAATAATTACGAGAAAAACTTTAACTAAATTTTTTATCGAATATCTATAATGAAAAAGAGAAAGTGAAGCAAGAAAAAAATTTTTGAAATATATATAAATTTAAATTATTTAACAAAGCACAATTGGAATAAACTTAATAAATATTCTGAAATTCGTATAGATGAAGACTGGAAAAGAATTTTATATACAAGATTAGAGTTTAAAGATATAGAAAAAAATATGAAGAGATACTTTTTAAATCAAGGATAAAAAAATTCTTCAGAGGATAAATAGAAATGAAAAAGAAATATTAATTCCTTTTTTTCTGAAAAAGGAATTACTCCTAAGAGAAAAGAACAAAAAAATATTTTTAGAAGAAAAAAAATAGAAGTAGAAGAAAAATGTTTTAAAAAAATAATTTGTGATTATGATTATAAAAAAATTTTTCAGAATTTAGTAGAAGAATACAAAGAAAATAACAATATTAACAAATATGTAATTGTATATGGATATTTATTTTTTTAAAAAAATAAATAAAAGCAAAAGAAACAATAAAAAAAGTATGATAGAAGAAAAAGAAAATGTTAATAGTAAAAAAATGAAAAAAATTAGTTTGGGATAACTTTATATTGAGTATTATTGAATTTATGGAAATAACACATGCAGAAGAAAATTTAAATAAAACTTTTGAAAGTATAGAAGAAAGTTTGGAAGATAAGTATTTTGAATATTTTTAAATATGAAACAGAACTTTTTAATGAAATATTTAAGTATTCAACTTTAGAAGCTTTTAAATAAGGAAATGAACAAATTATTTGATAAAGTAAGAAAAGGAAAAAGTACTTCATATGTAATGGGAACACCTCCGTCATACAAAGCTATAATTTTGTCAAGAGATTTATTTTATTTTTTTATTCTTTAAATGGAATATTTGGAAATTCATTTTCTGATTATTCAGAATTTATGAAAAAAAGTACATTGAAATTTTTACTCATGTCGTATACTAATAAGAATATTGAGGTCAAAAAAATCAGATGTTTAAAAACAGAAACCTTATAGAAGAATTTGAATATTTTGATTTTTTTATGATGTTAGAATTAAGTTACAGTGATTTGAAAAAAATTATTTAATGAATATGAGATAAAAGATTTAAAATGTGAGAAAGAAATTTTTCGATAAATTAATTGTATTACTCAAAAAAATATACTTGATTGGATAATAGAGAATGATAACGAATTTATGGAAAAAAATAGATACTTTAGAAAGTATTTTACTAATAATCTCGAAATTAAATTTAATAGAAAACTCAGTTTGAAAAAAATTAGTTGACATAATATTAAATGATAAAAAAATAGCAATGTCTTTTTTTGAAAATAATTATGCTTTTGGATGTAGCAGATAACTTTATAGTTATAATTTATAAAAAAATTTTAAAAATTTAAACAAAGAGTTTTTTTGATAAGATATTGGAAAAAGATTTTTTTAATTGATAGGAAAAAGAATAGATGAAAAATTTATTGGATCACATTACATACTATTTTAATAAAAAAAGAAATGCCAAAAAAATTTCAAAAAAATGATAAAATAAAAAAACTTTATTAATAAAAAAATAATTTAAAAAAATAAAATGTTATTTTTTTAAGAATAATAGATGAAATATATTTTGAAGAGTTAAAAAAATGAAATACTAAAAAGAAATAAAAAGATACACTAAATATAGAAGTTTATAGTTTTTATTAAATCAAAAATTTATAGATGTTATTCCAGAAACAGAAGATAAAATAATAAAAAGAATTAGATAGAATTTTTTTCAAAAAAAGATACAGATATAAATAATTTAATAAGTTATACATCTGAAAAAGAAAAAGATTTTTAGATTTTTTTATTAGTATCGGGTTTAAATAATAAATTACCGATTTCTTTTTATAGAAAAAAATTAAAAAAATATAAAAAAATAAGGAATTTTTTTAAATCGTTGGAACAATATGAGTCAGAGATATTATGGAAATACATATTAAATCAAGAAAAATTTTTGATTATTCTGAATTTACAGAAAATGAGTTAGAGAAATTTTTCAAAAAAATAAGAATAAAAAAATCTTTTAGAAAAAAATAATAAAAAAATTAATAAAATTAGTGAGAGAATATATTTTTTTCTAAAAATTAAGAATAATGATAATATTTCAAATAATAATATTGTAGAAGCTTATTTTTGAATGGGAGAGTGAAAAAAATGAAGCTACAGAATAAAAGATTCCGTGATGAATTTAGGAGATACAAGTTTTAGAAGAAAAAATTTGTTAGATGATTACAAAATAATGTTGCAAGGAATTACGGAACAATTGGAAGAATGGTCTACGAAGAATAGTTCACAAATGACTTTTTTTATCAATATGTTGCTAAAAGTGGATTGATAAATGATACATTTTATGGAGATTATTATTCTTTTATATCTGATAAATTTAAAGAAAGTATTTTTTTGAAAAAAATATAAAAAAATAAAAAAAGGAAGTCACAGATTATAAGAGTTTAGTAAAATATTTTTATTTTAGAACAGAAAAAAAGAGGGAGAACTTATACGAATGCACTTGTAAAAATAGGACTTGTAGATGAAAAAAGAAAAATAACAGCAGTTGGAGAAGCGTTGTTAGACGGAGATACAAAAACAGGATGATATTGAAAAAAATTATTTAATTTATCAGCAGACAACATTATTTTTTTAAGACAATTATTGAAATTGAGAGTTTATGAATCTGAAGGAGAAAAATTACATTTATCCATTTAGAATGGGAATTTATTTACTGAGTAAATTTGATGATATTCCACAAAAGGAATTTTTGTACGATTTTTGTCTTTAATCAGAGCAGGAAAGAAAGAGGAAGAATATAGAAATACTGGATAAATATAAATTCGTAAAAAAATAAAAAAATATGAGTTTTTGGTGAATATGTTTCAAGATATATACAAGAAGAAACTTTAGAAATAAAATTTGAAGAAAAGTATAGAATTTCAAAAGAGAAATTTGAAAAAAATATTTTTTTAAATAGAAAAAGTAAAAGATAAAATAGAGGATTATTTTTGAATTTTACGAAATATCTTTAGATTTTTTTGAAAATAGAGATTCGGAAACATATAAAAAAATTAGAAAAAAATAAGTAAAAAAAGAGTATAAAAAAAGGCTTTTTGGATTCAATAGAATTCCGTTTAAATTTAGTAAAACAGTAAAAGAATTTTTTTGGAAGAGAATAAAGAAACGATATTTGAATCTAAAAAAATATTGAAGAGTTCAATAAATTATTTTTATGAATTATTTCGAGATTCTAAAAAAACTATGATTTGATTTTTTGAATATAATGATATGACAATTAGAACTTTTTAATCTTTCAGGAATAATTAGTTTTGAGAATGGACTGGTAAATTTATCGTATAAATGGTTGAGTAAAAAAATATTTTTTTCAGAAATTATAGGTATGAAAAAAAGTTAAATAATGAAGTAGTCAAAAGATAATTTTTCATAAAAAAATATTTCATTTTTCAGAGATTTTTTTGATTTATCAGAAGAGAGAATTGAAAGTTTTATAGAAAAAAACTAAGAAAAGAGAACAATATTCCAAAAAGAATTATCAATTTTTGAATATTTTTTTCGGACAAAAATAGATAAAGATTTTGAAAAAAAATTGGAAGAAAGATTTTCAAATGATAAAGTCTGTAGCATATTAAATTTGTTTAAAAATAGGGAAAATGATGAAAAAATTTCAAAAGAAGTTACAGATAATGCAAAAATTCCTACAATTTTTGAATATATGTTGGCAATCGCCTGGCATAGAATTTCTAATAAAGAATTTAATTTGAAGAAAAGTCTGAAATTGTCGCTTGATGGAGATGGATTTCCGCTTTCACATGCTCCAGGTGGCGATGGCGATATAATTGCAGAATATTCAGATTTTGATGTTATGCTAGAAGCAACATTGATGGATAGAAATACTCAGAAAAGAGGAGAACTTGAGCCTGTAATACGCCATACAACGAATTTGACAATAAAAAATATGGAAGAAAATAAAAAAACATATACTTTTTTTGTTGCAAACGAATTAGATGCAAATGTAATTAATATTTTTAGAGTAACTTCACAAATTCAACTTCAATCAACACAAAATAGAGAGAAATATACAAACGGAATAAAGATTTATTCATTAACGATAGACAAGATAATTTATTTACTTGAAAATAATATAAATTATAAATATTTTTCTAAATAGAGTTTTTTGAGAATTACAGCAAAATAGAATTTATAGGAAATAACTGGTGTGAAGATACATGGAATAATTCTGTAAAAGGAGAAAATATTGGAAAGATTTAAAATATATAATAGAAGATATTTGGGAAGTAAATATAAATTGTTGGAATTTATTGAAAAAAATAGTAGAAAAAAATACAGAAAAATAGTAAAAGTATTTTTTTGGATTTATTTGCAGGAACAGGAGTTGTAGCAGATTATTTTAATAAAAAAATATGATGTTGTACTGAATGATTTGCTAAGATGTAATTATTTTTTTCTTATGAATGTTTTTTTCAAATTTGGAATATGATGAAAAAAATTGATTGAGATTATGAAAAAAATATAACGAAAAAAATTATTGAAGATAATAATTATTATTCTGAAAAATTTTTAAAAAAATACATATTTAAGTGAGAAAAAAATTTAAAAAAAGTTGGATTTATAAGAGATGGTATTGATGATTTATTTGAGAAAAAAAGAAATAAATAAACGAGAGAAAGCAATATTAATAACATCTTTAATATATGCTGTTGATAGAATTGCTAATACAGTGGGACATTATGATGCTTACAGAAAAAAATGGAGATTTAGAAAAAGAATTACTTTTTGAAATTTCCTCAAATTGAAAATGAAAATAATAAAAACAATAAAATTTTTTGTATGGATGCAAATGAATTAGTAAAAAGAATTTAGTGCAGATATTGTGTATATTGATCCACCTTATAATTCAAGGCAGTACAGCGATGCTTATCATTTTTTAGAAAATATTGCGACAAATGAAAAACCAGATGTATTTGGAGTTGCTAGAAAAATGGATAGAACCCACATAAAAAGTAAATATTGTTTATCAAGTGCAAAAAAAACTTTGGAAGAATTGATTGAAGATATTTCGGCAAAATATATTCTTTTTTCGTATAATAATACACAGCAAAAGGCTAATTCTCGTTCAAATGCAAGGATTAGTGATAGTGAAATTTTAGAAATTTTGGAATCCAAAGGGGAAGTTACTGTATTTGAAAAAGATTTTAATCCGTTTACAGTGGGAAAAAAACAAATATTGAAAAACCATACAGAAAGAATATTTTTTTGTGAAGTAAAAAAATTTAAAAAAAGATGATAGAAAAGAAAAAAACAGAAACAAAATAAAATAAAAAAAGAAAATAAACTTTTTGAAATAAATAATAGAGAAAAAATTAAGCCAATCACCACTTAATTATACAGGTGGAAAAATTTAAATTATTAAAAAAAATTTTTTTGAAAAAAAATACCCAAAAGATATTGAAATTTTTTTATGATATTTTTTTGTGGTGGCTTTTAATGTAGGAGCGAACTTTAATGCTGGAAGAGTAATAGGGATTGATAAAAATAAAGAATTGATAGAATTACTTAATTTTTTTGAAAAAAACAAAATTATGAAAAAGTTGGAAAAAGAAATAGAGAAAAAAATAGAATATTATGGTTTAAGTAATTCTTTTTGAAAATGGGTATGAATACTATGGCTGTAATTCTCAGAATGGTTTGGGAAAATATAACAAAGAAAAAAATTTTTTTAAAATTACGAGAAGATTATAATAATAAAAAAATGAAATATTGTTTCTTCTATTAATTTTTTTATTCTTTTAACAATCAAATTAGGTTTAATAAAAAAATGAATTTAATTTACCTGTCGGAAAGAGAGATTTTAATTCTAATTTACGAAAAAAATTAAAAAAATTTTATTTATAATTTACAGTTAGTTGAAACAAAAATTTCAAAATATGGATTTTCGTGATATAAATTTAGAAAAGAATTGACAGCGAAAATGCTTTTTTTATCTTGATCCGCCATATTTATTGGGTCAGGCGAGTTATAATGAAAATAATTCCTGGACTGAAAAATGATGAAAAAGGATTTATTAAAAATTTTTTTAGAAAGATGCAATGAAAGAAAAAAATTAGATTTGCTCTTTCAAATGTTTTGGAACATAAAGGAAAAGAGAATGAGGTTTTAAAAGATTGGTGTTTAAAAAAATAATTTTTTTATAAATGAAATGGATTTTAATTATTATAATTCCAGTTATCAAGTTAAAAAAATAAGAATACTACGACAAGGGAAGTTCTAGTTACAAATTTTAGTAAGACAATTAGTTATAAAAAAATAATACAAATAATTTTTTTATAAGAGGGGGAAATAAATGACAAATAGCAAATACAACTGGGAAAACAAAAGTGACAAAATTTTAAAAAGGCTAGTTTCTCAAGACGAAGAAGAATTTTTGAGTAAAAGAAGGGCAAGAGAATTGTTTGATAATGGGATATTGAAAAATATTCAAGTGGGAACTTTTGAAGGAAAGTTTGACAAGTGATACAGAGGATAGAGATGTGTTGATGAATGGAATTAATCAGTCTTACGAGTATGAAAATATTGGGAAATATGATGTGAAAGAATTGAAAAAATGAATGAAAAATTGAATTTTTGAGATCACAGAAATTGAAAAAATGAAAAAGAGTGAAGAAAGAGAGGTCAAAATGGAAAAATTAGTAAGAAGAGGTGGTGGCGGACATTCTCATGGTGGTGGACATGGTCATTTTCATGGAAGTGGTGGAAGTCATCATTATGGTGGTCACTATGGTGGAGAACATAGTAGCGGAGAGCATTCGAGAGGACATTCAGATGGAGAAGGAGATGGGAAATCTAAAAAATCTGGTGATGATGAGCAAGAAAATTCGTCATCTTTTTGGAGAAGTCGTGGTTCTCATTCAAGCAGTTCAGGGAGAATAAACTGTGAAAGTATTATTGATGCAAAAGAAAGAGAAAATTGTATTAATAGGAGTCAAAAATATTGGTCTTTTTGATATATTTATCATTTTTGCAGGTGTAATACTTTTTATTGGTTCAGGATTTTATAAAATAATAAAAAAATTATCTTAATAAAATTTAGCAAGAAGTTGTAGGCTTTTTTTATAAGGGGAGTAGCTTATTAAGAGAAAAAATTAACGCAATTTACTAATGAAACGACCTTGTAATTTAAAATGAAAAGGTATATAATGAATTATAAAAAAGTTTAAGGAGTCAGTTTATGTTGCAAAGTTTTTATGGCGTTATTCAAGTGAAACATTATCAAAATGGACGTTTGCGATTGCAGACGGAAGTGTTAAAAGATGACGAAGAGTTGAAAGAGGAATTTTTAAATAATATTTGTAAAATAGAAGGAATAAATTCTGTGGAAGTTAATTCTGTTACTGGAAGTATTCTAATTTATTTTGATGAAAAAGTTATTGAAAGTTCTTTTTTGTATTTGGTAGTGTTGAGATTGCTTCATTTGGATGAGGAAGCCTTGAAAAATAAACCTGGGAGAATAAAAGAGTTGTTAAAAGCAGATATTTGAATCAGCAGATATGGCTGTTTATAATAAGAGTAAAGGTTATTTGGATTTGAAGACATTAACTGCAGGTATTTTTATTTTTTATGGAATAAAAAAAATATGGAAAGTTCCAGGATTACCTAAAGGAGCTACATTGTTATGGTGGGCTTCTAGACTTTTATCAGATGAGAAAAAGAAAATAGTAGACAAAAAAATTGAAAGGGAAAAAAAGATGTTAGAAAAATTTTTTTAGAACAACATATTTGATGTTTAATCAGATAAAGGTAGTGCACAGTATTCCTGGAAGACTTAGGCTATTTGTTCCAAATTTATCAAAAGTTCCAGAGGAATTAAAAAAATATGATAATGAAGTAAAAAAACTTATTTTTATCAAAAAGGGATAAAAAGTGTTGAATATTCGTATATAACGAATAAAAATTTTTGCTTTATTATGATCCAAATTTGATTTCAGAAAAGGAAATACTTGAATGGATGAACAAAGTTTGGAAAAACGGTTGTCAATCATCCTGAATTGTATGAAAATAAATCCTTGAAAGAAATAGAAGATAATCTGGAAATTTTTTTATGATTTGATAAAAAGACTTTAAGTTTTTGTGGAATAAAAAGAAAGGAAAATTTTATGGCTGGTAGAAATTATTTGCTAAATTGTGAGATTTTGCATGAAATTCGTGGGAGAATCAGAATTCGTTCAAGAGCGTTAAAATATCTTGGCGTTCACAAAGAAGAAATAACAAAGCGTTTAATGCAAGTTCATTATAAAAAAAGTGTTGAAATTTCAACTATTACAGGTTCTGTACTTATTTATTTTGATAACTTTTTCGCTAACTGGAGAAAAATTTTTGTATCTTTGCTTCAAAATACATTGAATGGGTATTTGGTGGATATTTACAAAAATGAGAAAAAACAAGCATCGAATAAATATGTGATAGAAAGACGATTACAGGAAGAATCACCAAAAGAGATTATGAAAAATATTGGAGCGGCAGTATTATTGCTTTTGCTTCCAGGTCCAAAAACGAAATTGACTGGAATTAGAAGATTATTTAATTACAAAACTATTTCAACAATTTCTTTGGCATTGCCTGTTTTAAAAAATGGAATTTTGTCATTGATTCAGAATAAGCGTCCGAATGCGGATACATTGAGTTCTACGGCGATTGTAAGTAGTATCGCTTTAGGAAGTGAGCGAACAGCTTTGACAATTATGATTTTAGAAAGAATTGCAGAACTTTTGACGGCTTATACTATGAAAAAAACTCGTGGTGTAATTAAAGACATGCTAAGTGTTGGAGAAAGCTATGTTTGGAAAGCATCTGAAGATGAAGACCAAGTGGCGAAAAAAGTTCCAATTGAAGAAATTAAAAAAGGTGACTTGATACTTGTTCAAACTGGAGAAAAAATAAGTGTCGATGGAACAATTGAAAAGGGAAGTGCGGTAATTGACCAATCGGCGATTACTGGAGAATATATGCCTGTTAAAAAGGAAACAGGACAGGAAGTTTTTGCTGGAACACTTTTGAAAAGTGGAAATATTACTGTAAGAGCTGAAAAAGTTGGAGATGACAGAACGGCTTCAAGAATTATAAAATTGGTGGAAGATGCTTCATTTAATAAAGCAGACATTCAATCTTACGCCGATGCATTTTCTGCACAGTTGATTCCGTTGAATTTCCTTCTTGCTGGAATAGTTTACGCTTCGACTAGAAATTTACAAAAGGCGTTGAGTATGCTTGTAATTGATTATTCATGCGGAATAAGATTGTCGACAGCGACAGCATTTTCTGCTTCAATTAATACAGCTGCTAAAAACGGAATTTTGATTAAGGGAAGCAATTATTTGGAAGAACTTTCAAAGGCTGATACTGTAATATTTGATAAAACTGGAACAATTACAGAAGGAAAACCTAAAGTTCAAACAGTAAAAACTTTTGCTAAAAATATGAAAGATAATAGAATGATTGCATTAGCTGCGGCTGCTGAAGAAACTTCTACACACCCTTTGGCGAGTGCGATTTTAAACGAAGTAAGAAATAGAGGATTAAAAATACCACGACATAAAGAAGATGTAATTAGAGTGGCAAGAGGAATCGAAACTTATGTAAATAAGGATATTATTCGTGTGGGAAGCAGAAGATACATGGAAGAAAATAATATTTCGGTAGAGATGTCAGTTGACGTGGTAAAAGGAATGCAAAATAATGGAGAAATCGTTATTTATGTGGCTAAAAATGAGAATTTAATCGGTGTAATCGGAGTTTCTGATCCACCAAGAGAAAATATCAAAAAAGCTATGAACCGTTTGAGAAATCAAGGAATAGACGATATTGTGCTACTTACAGGAGACTTGAGACAACAGGCTGAAACCATTGCAAATAGTATGTCAATGGATAGATATGAATCTGAATTGTTACCAGAAGATAAGGCAAAAGATATCTTGAAATTCCGTTCAATCGGATCAAAAGTTATTATGATTGGAGATGGAATAAACGATGCTCCAGCTCTTTCTTACGCAAATGTAGGAATAGCACTCGGAAGTACTAGAACAGATGTTGCAATGGAAGCTGCCGATGTTACAATAACTTCTGACGATCCGTTGTTAATACCAGCTGTAATCGGTTTAGCTAAAAATACTGTAAAAATTATAAAACAAAATTTTGTGATGGCGATTGGAATAAACAGTTTTGCACTTGTATTAGGTGCGACAGGATTGCTACCAGCAATATATAGTTCAGTTTTACATAATTCAATAACAATTTTAGTAGTTGGAAATTCATTAAGACTTCTAAAATATGATGTCAATAAATAGAATTTTTGTGGCGTATCTGATTTTGGAGGAAATTATATGAAAAAATTAACTTTAACGGTATTGCATAAATTACCGAATCGTGTCAGATTGAAAGTTTCACACGAAATTATTGACACAAAAAAATTTTTTGAAACAATAAAAGTTGGAGCAAAAAGTACAGCTTTACGATATAATAAAACTATAAATACATTGCTTATAACTTTTGAGCCAGAGGAAATTACGATTGATGAAGTGATTTATCGAACTGCGACAGCATTATCAGTTGAGCACGGGATGACTTCGGTAAAATTAGTGGAAGATTTTGAAGAAAAATCAATAGATTCGTTGTCTGTATATTCTGGAGCTGCGATTTTGCTTTCTTTCTTGTACGGACTTGGAAAAAGTAAAATTGAAAAATTACAATTGGATATAAACAATTTTACAGCGGGACTTACAACAGCGGCAATTATGGAACACGCCTATATGGAAACACAACGAAAAGGTTTCTTTGACATTGAAATTTTACCAGCATTGTATCTTTTAAGATCCTATATGGCAAATAGATCAGTTACAGCAATAGCACTTATGTGGCTTACAACTTTTGGACGACACCTTGTATTAAATAATGTGTCGAATAAAGAAGTGAGAATTTATCGGTTAAAAGCTGAAAATGGAAAATTCCATTATGTTGTGGATGTGAAAAATGATAAAACTATTGAGAATGTAAGTGATTTAATAGATCATATATTCTTTAGCAATAGATCAGATGAAGATTCGGATGATAAATATATAGCTTTGAAATAAATTGTGATTTAAAGTAAAAGAATTTAACAAAAGATATCAAGAAATCACCAGATTCTACAAGTAGGAGTAATTCACATAGTTATAAAAAAAATATTAATATATAATTATTTGAAAAAATATAATAAATAAATTAAAAAAATTTGGAGGTAATAAAATGATAAAATTCGGAAATATAAAGAAAGAGCATTTAGTGGGAGCGGCAGTTGGAGTGGGAACAGTTGCAGTTGGTTACTATTTATACAAAAAAAATCAAAGCAAAGTTGACAGTTTTTTAAGAAAACAAGGGATAAATATAAAAACATCTTCTCAAGCGATTTATGACAATATGGCTTTGGAAGAATTGGTTACAACAAAAGAACATCTTGAAGATTTAATTGCTGAAAAAGAACTTTCTACAAATACTGCCGTTTCAGAAACAGTTGTGGAAGTTGACGAAAAATAGTATAATATATATTTTAAGCGAGGACAAATTGAAAAAGTCCTTGCATTTTTATTTTGTTTTTTAAAAAATATAAATTTTAAAGAATAAGGATGGTGAAAAATATGACTTTGGAAATAACTACACCAGCGGTATTGTTTCCTACCGTATCTCTTTTGTTACTTGCATATACAAATAGATTTTTGGCATTGACATCAATTGTTAGGCAGATGGATTCAAGCGGAGAAGTGGAACATGAATTTTATCAAGTAAAGAATTTGAAAAAAAGACTTAATTACATAAAAAAAATGCAGTATTTTGGGGTTTCAAGTTTGCTTATGTGCGCTATTTCGATGCTATTTCTATTTTTTCAGATAGATTTTGTTGGAAAAATAAGTTTCGCAATAAGTCTTGTGCTACTCGTAATTTCGCTCTTATTTTCACTTTTGGAAATACAGATTTCACTTGAAGCGTTGAGAATTCACTTAAATTATAGTGAAAACGAAAGTAATGAAAGCGAAGATAAAAATAAAGAATAAATTATTTATTTTTTTATAAAAAAATTTTCGATATTATTTGAATAAATTGAAAAAAATTTGATATAATTAAATTAAGAAAATAGTTTGTCTGTCAAAATTAAGTTTTGTTAAATATTATTTTTTATGAATTAGATAAAAAAATTAAATTAAAGGAGGATTTATGAAATTAGTATTAATCAGACATGGTGAAAGCCAATGGAATTTGGAAAACAAATTTACTGGATGGAAAGATGTAGATTTAAGTCCTAAAGGTGTGGAAGAAGCAAAAGCTGGAGGAAAAGCATTAAAAGAACAAGGCTTAGTTTTTGATGTTGCTTATACTTCTTACTTAAAAAGAGCTATCAAAACTCTAAATTATGTTTTGGAAGAATTGGATGAATTGTATATTCCAGTTTACAAATCTTGGAGACTTAATGAAAGACACTACGGTGCATTACAAGGATTGAATAAAGCAGAAACTGCTAAAAAATATGGAGATGACCAAGTGCTTATCTGGAGAAGAAGTTTTGATGTTGCACCACCTGCAATTGACAAATCAAGTGAATATTATCCAAAATCAGACAGAAGATACGCAGATTTAACTGATGAAGAAGCACCACTTGGAGAAAGTTTAAAAGATACAATCGCAAGAGTGTTACCTTACTGGCATTCAGATATTTCAAAAAGCTTAAAAGAAGGTAAAAATGTTATAGTAGCAGCTCATGGAAACAGCTTGAGAGCATTAATAAAATATTTGTTAAATATTTCAGATGAAGATATCTTGAAATTAAACTTAACAACTGGAAAACCATTAGTTTTTGAAATAGACAAAGATTTAAATGTGGTTTCATCACCAGATTCTTTCTAAAAATTTTAAAATTTTTGAGCAAGAGTAAGTTTTTTTATTCTTGCTAAAAATAAAGAAAACTTTAAATAAAAAGAAAAAAACAAAGTTTTGTATGGTATAATTGACTCACAAGTTAATAATTAGATTACATAAAAATAAAAAATTTAAAAGCATTAGTTAATGTAGTAATGGTTGCTGCTTTTATAACAGCAATTGCTGAAACAAAAATAATACAGTCAAGCAAAGATTTTTAGTAAAACTTGTTTGACTATATTTTTTAAAAAAATTTTGGAGGAGATAGAAATGTTTAAAATAAAAGGAATATTGTATTTAGTGATAACGGGACTTATGGCAGTGGTACCGCTTAATGCAGCTGGAACCGATAAAGGTTTAGTTTGTATTGATCCTGGTCATCAATTAAAAGGAAATTCAGGACTTGAACCTATGGCGCCTGGATCGAATGTGAGAAAAGTGAAAGTTTCATCTGGGACAAGAGGAGTTGCAACAAAAAAAAATGAATATCAGTTGACTCTTGAAGTTGGATTAAAATTAAGAGATGCATTAAAAACAAAAGGTTATCCAGTTTATATGATAAGAGAAACAAATGATGTAAATATAAGTAATAAGGAGAGAGCTGAAAAAGCAAATAGCATGGGATGTGAGGCCTATATCAGAATACATGCCGATGGAATAAACAATTCAAGTACAAACGGAGTTTCAGTTTTGACAGCTTCAGCAAAAAATCCATATACAAAAGATGTTCAGCGTCCGAGTGAAAAATTGTCAAGAGATATTTTATCTGAATATGTAAAAGCGACAGGTGCTAAAAATAGAGGAATTTCATACAGAGATGACTTAACAGGGACAAACTGGTCAAAAGTTCCAACTACATTAATAGAATTAGGATTTATGTCAAATCCTGCAGAAGATAGAAAAATGGCAACACAAGAATATCAAAATAAAATGGTGACAGGAATTTTAAATGGAATAGAAAAATATTTTAGAGAAAAATAAAGATGTAAATTTATTTGAAACTAAAAAAGATATTCTAAAATTATTTTTTTGAAGGGAATTTTGGAGAGCTAAGTTAAAAAAAACTATTGTTTACCCTTGACAAAAGGTCTTTTTTAGTATAAAATGTTTTTGGTAAAATGTTGCAAAATAAAATTGCAATAGTTTAGGGTTGAGCGTCCGTTGTGCCTGATATGAAATATTGGGAAAAGCTTTCCGTTATAACTCATAAACTAAATCATTAAAAAAATATTTTTTTAATATTTTTTTATAGAGTGAATTTAGAAGTAAGTTGCTACATTTAAAATAAATGTACACCTATGTTTTTTAATAAAAGACATAAACTGAAGAAATGAGCTTTATTTGAAAAAAGTTTTAGTTTTGAAAATAACGACAGAATATATATAAATTAAAGAAACTTGAGAGGAGGAAAAAGATGCCTACTATTAATCAATTAGTAAGATTTGGTAGAAGTACAACTGAAAAAAAGAAAAAATCACCTGCATTAAAAGGTAATCCACAAAAAAGAGGGGTTTGTGTAAGAGTATATACAACTACACCTAAAAAACCAAACTCAGCGTTAAGAAAAGTAGCAAGGGTTAAATTAGTAAATGGAATTGAAGTAACTGCTTATATTCCAGGAATCGGACACAACTTACAAGAACACAGTATCGTTCTTTTAAGAGGAGGAAGAACAAAAGATTTGCCAGGGGTTAGATATAAAATAATCAGAGGAGCATTGGATACAGCAGGAGTTGTAAACAGAAAACAAGGTAGATCAAGATACGGTGCAAAAAAACCGGCAGCAGCTAAATAATTAAATTTTTTGAAAAAGTAAGGAGGACAAATAGTGTCAAGAAGAAGAAGAGCGGAAAAAAGAGATGTTTTGCCTGATTCGCAATACAATGATAAAGTAGTAACTAAATTCATAAATGGATTAATGAAAGACGGAAAAAAATCATTAGCAGAAAGTATTTTTTATACAGCATTAAACGAAATTAAGGAAGAAACTAACGAAGAGGGAATTGAAGTGTTTAGAAGAGCAATGGAAAATGTTAGACCTCAATTAGAAGTTAGATCAAGAAGAATCGGAGGAGCTACTTACCAAGTACCAGTTGAAGTTAGAAAAGAAAGACAACAAACTTAGCAATCAGATGGTTAGTTAGATACACAAGAGAAAGAAAAGAATATGGAATGGTAGCTAAACTTAAAAAAGAATTAATTGCAGCCGCTAATAATGAAGGTGGATCAATTAAGAAAAAAGAAGATACTTATAAAATGGCTGAAGCAAATAGAGCGTTCGCACATTACAAATGGTAATTTTCTTATAAAAAAATCTCTTGATATAGCAGATTTAAGAGAATTTTTAAAAGTTTTTGTAAAAAACTTTTTATTTGTCAGAAGACAGTTAATAAATTAAGGAGGAAAACTTAAATGGCAAGAAAAGTTGCTTTGAAAGATACTAGAAATATTGGTATCATGGCTCATATTGATGCTGGAAAAACAACTACAACTGAAAGAATTTTATTCTATACAGGAGTTAACCATAAAATTGGAGAGGTTCATGAAGGAGCCGCTACAATGGATTACATGGAACAAGAACAAGAAAGAGGAATCACAATTACATCAGCAGCAACAACTGCATTTTGGAATAAACATAGAATTAACATCATAGATACACCAGGTCACGTTGACTTTACAGTTGAAGTTGAAAGATCTTTAAGAGTATTAGATGGAGCAGTTGCAGTATTCTCAGCAGTTGATGGTGTTCAACCACAATCTGAAACAGTTTGGAGACAAGCTGATAAATACAACGTTCCAAGAATGGCTTTCTTTAATAAAATGGATAGAGTTGGAGCAGATTTCGATATGTGCGTCAACGACATTAAAGAAAAATTAGGTGGAAACGGTGTACCTATTCAATTACCAATTGGTGCTGAAGATGATTTCGAAGGAATCATTGACTTGGTAACAATGAAAGAATATTTATTTAAAGATGAAACTATGGGTGCAGACTATGATATTACTGAAATTAGAGCAGAATTAGCTGAAAAATCTGAAGAAGCAAGAGAGCATATGATTGAATCTGTAGTTGAAACTGATGATGAATTGATGGAAAAATACTTCGGTGGAGAAGAAATTTCTGAAGAAGAAATCAAAAAAGCATTGAGAGCTGCTACAATCGAAGGAACTGTTGTACCAGTATTATGTGGAACAGCATTTAAAAATAAAGGAATTCAACCATTACTTGATGCAATCGTTGCTTATATGCCTTCACCAGTTGATATCAATGAAGGAAAAGTAAAAGGAACTGATCCTAAAACTGAAGAACCAATGGAAAGAGAAATTAGCGATGACGCTCCATTCTCAGCATTGGCATTTAAAATTATCACAGATCCATTTGTTGGAAGATTATCATTCTTCAGAGTTTATTCAGGAATTTTAGAAAAAGGTTCTTATGTATTGAACTCAACTAAAGGTAAAAAAGAAAGAATGGGAAGATTGCTTCAAATGCACGCTAATAAGAGAGAAGAACTTGATGTAGTTTACTCTGGAGATATAGCTGCAGCGGTTGGATTAAAGGATACTACAACAGGAGATACATTGTGTGCTGAAAATGCGCCAATTATCCTAGAAAAAATGGAATTCCCTGATACAGTTATTCAAATAGCTGTTGAACCAAAAACAAAAGCTGACCAAGAAAAAATGGGAACAGCACTTTCAAAACTTGCTGAAGAAGATCCAACATTTAAAGTTACAACTAACCAAGAAACTGGACAAACATTGATTTCAGGAATGGGAGAATTACATTTGGAAATCATCGTAGACAGAATGAAGAGAGAATTTAAAGTTGAAGCAAATGTAGGTAAACCACAAGTTGCATATAGAGAAACAATCAATGGTGCAGCAGATGTTGAAGAAAAATATGCTAAACAATCAGGAGGACGTGGACAATACGGACATGTTAAGATGAAAGTTGAAGCAAATCCAGATAAAGGTTATGAATTTATCAATCAAATTACAGGAGGAGCTATTCCAAGAGAATATATTCCGGCTGTAGATAAAGGTATTCAAGAAGCACTAGAAGCGGGAGTAGTTGCAGGATACCCAGTTCAAGATGTAAAAGTTACATTATACGACGGATCTTACCACGAAGTCGATTCATCAGAAATGGCGTTTAAAATTGCTGGATCAATGGCAATCAAAAAAGCTCTAAGAGCTGCAAACCCAGTATTATTAGAACCAATTTTCAAAGTTGAAGTTACAACACCAGAAGAATATATGGGAGATGTAATCGGAGACTTGAACTCAAGAAGAGGACAAGTTTCAGGAATGACTGATAGAAATAATGCAAAAATTATTGATGCACAAGTACCATTAGCTCAAATGTTTGGATATGCAACTGACTTAAGATCAAAAACTCAAGGAAGAGCTTCATATTCAATGGAATTTGAAAAATATGTAGAAGTGCCTAAAAATATTGCACAACAAGTTATTGATGAAAGACAAGGAAAGTAAAGTAAAGTAAAATAAAGTAAAACTAAATAAAATTAAAAAAAATAAAAGAAATTTAAAATAAAATATGGAGGAAAAAGAGAAAGATGGCAAAAGCTAAATTCGAGAGAAGTAAACCACATGTAAACATAGGAACAATTGGTCACGTTGACCACGGAAAAACAACAACAACAGCAGCAATTTCAAAAGTATTATCTGAAAAAGGATTAGCTGAAAAAGTTGATTTTGAAAACATTGACCAAGCTCCTGAAGAAAGAGAAAGAGGAATTACAATTAACACTGCTCACATTGAGTATGAAACTGCAAAAAGACACTACGCTCATGTAGATTGTCCAGGACACGCGGATTATGTAAAAAACATGATCACAGGAGCAGCTCAAATGGATGGTGCTATCCTAGTAGTATCAGCAGCTGACGGTCCAATGCCTCAAACAAGAGAACACATCTTGCTAGCAAGACAAGTAGGAGTACCTTATATCGTAGTATACTTAAATAAAGTAGATATGGTAGACGACGAAGAATTATTAGAATTAGTAGAAATGGAAGTAAGAGAATTATTAAATGAATATGGATTCCCTGGAGACGATGTACCAGTAATTAAAGGGTCTTCATTAGGAGCATTAAATGGAGAACAAAAATGGGTAGATGCAATCATGGAATTGATGGATGCAGTGGATGAATATATCCCAACACCAGAAAGACCAATTGACCAACCATTCCTTATGCCAATTGAAGATGTATTCACAATTACAGGAAGAGGAACAGTAGTAACAGGAAGAGTAGAAAGAGGAGTAGTAAAAGTTGGGGAAGAAGTAGAAATCGTAGGAATTAAACCAACTTCAAAAACAACAGTAACAGGAGTGGAAATGTTCAGAAAATTATTAGATTCAGGACAAGCTGGAGATAATATAGGAGCATTATTAAGAGGAACTAAGAAAGAAGAAGTGGAAAGAGGACAAGTACTTGCTAAACCAGGAACAATCACTCCACATACAGGATTTAAATCAGAAGTATATGTATTGACAAAAGATGAAGGAGGAAGACATACTCCATTCTTCACAGGATACAAACCACAATTCTATTTCAGAACAACTGATATTACAGGAGAAGTAAACTTACCAGAAGGTGTAGAAATGGTAATGCCTGGAGATAACATTGAAATGACAGTAGAATTGATTCACCCAATTGCAATGGAAGAAGGATTAAGATTTGCGATTAGAGAAGGTGGAAGAACAGTAGCTTCAGGAGTAGTTGCAACTATTACTAAATAATTGATTAATTTAACAAAAAGATAGCAAGAAGTCTCCAACATCTATAAGTGGGAGATGAATTGCATTTTTGATTGATATTTATAGCAAAATGTATTACACTAAATATATCAGGGTAGGAATTACCCGAAGAGCTTGGTAAATATATTTGGCTAACAAAAGCAGATACTTCCCAAGAAGCTCCCACTTCTAAAAGCGGGAGTAGTTCACTAAAATAAAATTTTCAAAGGTTTGGGAGAAATATTTTCTCATTCCTTTGGAATTCAATAAAAAAAAGATTTTGTAACTTTGAAAAGTGTTTTATAAAAATAGGAGGAAAAAAATTGGATAAATTAAGAATATATCTTCAATCTTACGATCATAAATTGTTAGACCAATCTGCTAAAAAAATTGCAGAAGTAGCTAAAAAGAATGGTTCACAATTAGCAGGACCACTTCCATTGCCTACAAAAATCAAAAAATATACAGTTTTAAGATCTGTTCATATGAACAAAGATTCAAGAGAACAATTTGAAATGAGAATACATAGAAGATTTGTAGAAATTAAAAATTCTAATCAACAAATCGTAAATGCATTAGCATCATTGAACTTACCATCAGGTGTGGGAGTTGAAATTAAGCAATCGTAAGCTTAGTACAAGTTGGGGTAAGCTCAACCAATATATTAAGGAGGAAAATTAAAAAATGATATTAGGAAAAAAAGTCGGAATGACTCAAATTTTCGAAAATGAACAATTAATCCCAGTTACAGTAATTGAAGCTGGAACAAATTTTGTAACACAAATCAAGACAGTTGAAAAAGAAGGATATAACGCTATAACCTTAGCATATGGAGATAAAAAAGAAAAAAATACAACTAAACCAGAATTAGGAATTTTCAAAAAAGCTGGAATTACTCCGAAAAGATTTTTAAGAGAATTTAAAGTTGAAAATCCAGAAGAATTTTCATTAGGACAAGAAATTAAATTAGATGTTTTAGAAGGAATTGAATTTATTGATATTACAGGAACTTCAAAAGGTAAAGGAACTGCTGGAGTTATGAAAAGACATAACTTTGGAGGAAACAGAGCTTCACACGGGGTTTCAAGAAATCACAGACTTGGAGGATCAAATGCCGGAGGTGCCGCTTCAAACAGTAATGTACCTAAAGGTAAAAAAATGGCTGGAAGATTGGGAGCTGAAAAAGTTACAGTTCAAAACTTGCAAGTTGTTAAATTTGATGTAGAAAATAACCTTTTATTAGTAAAAGGTGCGGTTCCAGGACCTAAAAATGGATTTTTAATAATAAAAAAAGCAGTAAAAAAATATTAATTAAGTAGGAAAGAGAGGAGGATAAAATGCCAGTTTTAAATATATACAAATTAGACGGTTCACAAGCAGGAACTGTAGAAGTAAACAACGAAATTTTTGGAATTGAACCAAATAAAAATGTAATGCACGAAGTTTTAGTTGCAGAATTAGCGGAAGCTAGACAAGGAACTGCATCAACAAAAACTAGAGCAGAAGTAAGAGGTGGAGGAAGAAAACCCTTCAGACAAAAAGGAACAGGAAGAGCTAGACAAGGGTCAACAAGAGCACCACACATGGTAGGTGGAGGAGTTACTCACGGACCAAAACCAAGAAGTTATGCTAAAAAAGTTAATAAGAAAGTTAGAAAATTAGCTTTAAAATCTGCATTAGCTACAAAAATTAGCGAAGGAAATGTAATTGTATTGGATGATTTCACATTAGAAACACCAAAAACTAAAACATTTATAAACTTTGCAAAAGCTTTAAATTTTGATGGATTGAAACAATTATTCGTAGTAAGTTTTGATTCAGAAAACTTTGATAGAGATTATTCTGTAGAACTATCTACTAGAAATATTGAAAAAGTTACTACAATTAGTACGAGAGAATTAAATATTTACTGGTTAATTAAACAAGATAAAGTAGTTCTTACAAAAGAAGCACTAGCAACTATCGAGGAGGTGTTAGCGTAATGCATATTACTGATATAATCAAAAAAACCTGTAATTAATACAGAAAAAAAGCAAGAACTTTATTAGAAAAACAATGAATATGTTTTTTTATCGTAGATAAAAGAGCAAACAAAATCCAAATAAAAAGAAGCTGTAGAAAAAAATTATTCAATGTAAAAGTTAAAGGTGTAAATACATTAAATATTAAACCAAAATCTGAAAGATTTAGAATGTCTATGTATAAAACACCGGCTATTAAAAAAAGCAATTGTTAAATTAAAAGATGGAGAAACTATCTCAGCTTACGAAGGATAAAAAAATTTAAAATAATTTTTTAAAAAAATAAAATTTTAAATAAATAAAAATTTTTATAATTTTTTTGTGGAAATTATTTGAAAAAAATGTTATAATACATACAATATTTAAAAAATTTAGAGAAATTATAAAAGAAAAGAGGTAAAAAAAGTTATGCCAATTAAAAAGTTGAAACCAATAACTAGTGGGACAAGGCATATGTCGATATTAGTTAATAATGAATTAGATAAAGTAAGACCTGAAAAATCTTTAGTTGAACCATTAAATTCTTCATATGGAATTGACAACTATGGACATAGAACAGGAAGAAACAGACATAAAGGACATAAAAGATTATATAGAGTAATCGACTGGAAAAGAAATAAAATTGGAGTGCCTGCAAAAGTTGCAACTCTTGAATATGATCCAAACAGAACTGCGAACATTGCATTGTTACACTATGTTGATGGAGAAAAAAGATATATCTTAGCTCCAAACGGATTAAAAAAAGGTGATACAGTAATAGCTGGAGAAAATGTTGATATTAAACCAGGAAATGCTTTAAAATTGAAACTTGCCAGTTGGGACTGTAATTCACAATGTAGAACTTATGCCTGGTAAAGGTGGACAGTTGGCAAGATCTGCAGGAACAGCTGCAAGACTTGTTGCAAAAGAAGGAACTTATTGCCATGTGGAATTACCATCAGGAGAATTGAGATTAATTCACAAAGAATGTATGGCTACAATTGGAACAGTAGGAAATTCTGAACATTCATTAGTATCATTAGGTAAAGCTGGAAGAAATAGACACTTAGGAAGAAAACCTCATGTTAGAGGATCAGTAATGAACCCTGTGGATCACCCACATGGAGGAGGAGAAGGAAGATCTCCAATAGGTAGAAAATCACCAGTTACACCTTGGGGTAAACCAACTCTTGGGAAGAAAACTAGAGGTAAAAAACTTAGTGATAAATTTATTGTTAGAAGAAGAAAAAAATAGTATTTTAATGATATTAGATGAAAATGTTGCTTAACGCATCTAAAATATTATTTTATGGTGTGTAAGCGTCATTTTTATGAGTTTAGAAAATTTGATAAAGGAGGAAAGAATGGCTCGTTCATTAAAAAAAGGACCTTTTGTTGATGCATATTTATTAAAAAAAGTTGAAGCATTAGGAGAAAAAAAACAAGTTATTAAAACATGGTCAAGAAGATCAACTATATTCCCTCAATTTATTGGACACACATTTGCTGTGTATAACGGTAAAAAACATATACCTGTATATGTAACTGAGGAAATGGTAGGACATAAGTTAGGTGAATTTGCACCAACTAGAACTTTCTATGGACACGGAAAAGATGCGAAAAAAGCTAAAAAATAAGTAAATTAACGAAAGGAGGCCTTTAAATGGCAGTAGTAGCTAAATTAAAATATCAAAGATTAAGTCCTCAAAAAGCAAGATTAGTTGCTGATATAGTAAGAGGTAAAAATGCGCTACAAGCATTAAATGTATTAAAATTTACAAATAAAAAAGCAGCAAAATATATAGAAAAAACTTTAAGATCAGCAATTGCAAATGCTGAACATAACAACAATATGGATCCTGATAAATTATTTATCTCAAAAATCTTAATTGACAAAGGACCTGTATTAAAAAGAATCAGCCCAAGAGCAATGGGAAGAGCGGATGTTATAAGAAAACCAACTGCTCACATAACAGTTGAAGTTGATGAAAGACAAGAAGGATAATTTTAGACAAATAAAGGAGGTAAGTCTGTGGGACAAAAAGTAGATCCTAGGGGGATAAGATTAGGAATCACAAGAACTTGGGATTCAAAATGGTTCGCTGAGGGAAAAGAATATTTAGTAAACTTTCATGAAGATTTAAAAATAAAAGAATATATCAAAAAAAATTATTACCATGCAGGAATTTCTTCTATTCAAATAGAGAGAACATCACCTACTGAAGTAGGAGTTATTGTTGAAACTGGAAAAGCAGGAATTTTAATTGGTAGAAAAGGTCAAGAAATTGAAACTTTAAAAATAAAATTAGAAAAATTAACTGGTAAAAAAGTTCAAATTAAAGTTCAAGAAATCAAAAACCCAAATAAAGATGCACAATTAGTAGCTGAAAGTATCGCAACAGCAATTGAAAAAGGGTTGCTTATAAAAGAGCGGTTCAACAAGCTATTCAAAGAGCTGAAAAAGCTGGAATCAAAGGAATTAAAGTTATGGTATCTGGAAGATTAAATGGTGCCGAAATTGCGAGAAGTGAATGGACACTTTCAGGAAGAGTACCATTACATACTTTAAGAGCGGATGTTGATTATGCAACAGCGACAGCACACACTACATATGGTGCATTAGGATTGAAAGTATGGATTTTCAATGGTGAAGTTCTTTCTGCTACAAAGGAAGGAGGAGAAAAATAATATGTTAATACCTAAAAGAACAAAATATAGAAAACAGTTCAGAGGGAAAATGGGAGGAATTGCAACTAAAGGAAACAAAGTTAGCTTTGGAGAATTTGGACTTGCAGCAAAAGAGTTTGGTTGGATTACTTCAAGACAAATAGAAGCTTGTAGAATTACAATCAACAGAACATTTAAAAGAGAAGGTAAAATTTGGATTAGAATATTTCCTGACAAACCTTATACTAAAAGACCTGAAGGAACAAGAATGGGTAAAGGTAAAGGTAATACAGAAGGTTGGGTAGCAGTAGTAAAAAGAGATAAGGTAATGTTTGAAGTTGGCGGAGTATCGGAAGAAAAAGCCAAAGAAGCATTAAGAAAAGCTGGACATAAACTACCTATAAAAGTTAAATTTGTGAGAAAAGAAGTAGGTGGTGATAAATAATGACAATCAAAGAAATTAGAGAATTATCATTAGAAGAATTGGAAACTAAAGTAAATGAGTTGAAACAGGAATTATTTAATTTAAAATTTCAAAAAACTCTTGGACAATTACAAAACACTGCTAAAATAAAAGATGTTAAAAGAACAATAGCAAGATTAAAAACTGTTGTGACTGAAAAAACTGTTAAATAGGAGGATCCTAAGTGGAAGCTAAAAGAAACGAAAGAAAAGTAAGAGAAGGAATCGTTGTTTCTGATAAAATGGATAAAACAGTAGTCGTTTTGGAAGAGACAATGAGATTACATAAAATTTATAAAAAAAGAGTGAAAACTTCTAAAAAATATAAAGCACATGATGAAAAAAATGAATGTGGCGTAGGGGATAGAGTTCAAATTATGGAAACTAGACCATTAAGTAAAGATAAAAGATGGAGAGTTGTTACTATTTTAGAAAAAGCTAAATAGTTTTAGATTAATAGTAAAATTCAAATTTAGACATATTTTTAATTTTTGAGAGGAGGAAATTTTAAATGGTTCAACAACAAACAATACTTAATGTTGCTGATAATACTGGAGCTAAAAAAATTATGGTTATCAGAGTATTAGGTGGTTCAAGAAGAAGATTCGGTAAAATTGGTGATATTGTAGTAGCGTCAGTTAAAGAAGCTATCCCTAATGGAAATGTGAAAAAAGGGGAAGTTGTAAAAGCTGTAATCGTTAGAACAAGAAAAGAATTAAAAAGAGCAGATGGTTCTTATATAAAATTTGATGATAATGCTGCTGTTATTTTAAACACTGCATTAGAAGTTAGAGGAACGAGAATTTTCGGACCTGTGGCAAGAGAATTAAGAGGTAAAAACTTTATGAAAATTGTTTCATTGGCACCAGAAGTACTATAATTAAATAAAGTTTTTTATAAAAGATAAATTAATAGGAAGGAGAGTTTGAAAGTGGCAAAACCAAGAGTAAAATCAGTACCTAAAAAATTACATGTTAAAACTGGAGATACAGTTATTGTAATTAGCGGAAGATCAAAAGATTTACCTAGAAATGAAAAAAGCGCTCAAACTGGAGATAAAGGAAAAATAGGAAAAATATTAAAAGTATTCCCTAAAACTGGAAAAATTATTGTTGAAGGTGTAAATATTCAAAAAAGACATGTTAAACCTAATGCAACGAACCCACAAGGTGAAGTTGTCGAAAGAGAAATGCCAATATTTGCTTCTAAAGTTATGATTTGGGATGAAAGTGCTAAAAAACCAACTAGAACTAGAAAAGAATTTAGAGATGGAAAAAAAGTGAGAATATCAGTAGTATCTGGTAATGAAATATAATATTTGAGAGAGGAGGATGAATAAATGTCTGAAAAATACATGCCAAGATTACAAAAATTATATAAAGAAGAAATTATCTCTTCTTTGATGAAAGAATTAAATTTAAAAAACATCATGCAAGTGCCAAAAATTGACAAAATTATCGTAAATATGGGGATTGGTGAAGCAGTAAACAACCCTAAATTAATTGATACAGCATTAAATGAATTAAAACTGATTACAGGACAACAGCCTGTTGCAAGAACTGCTAAAAAATCAGAAGCTGGATTTAAATTGAGAGAAGGACAAAAAATCGGTGTAAAAGTAACATTGAGAAAAGAAAAAATGTACGAATTTTTAGATAGATTAATTAGTGTTACTTTACCAAGAGTTAGAGATTTCGAAGGTGTTTCTCCTAAAGGATTTGATGGAAGAGGAAACTATACATTGGGATTAAGAGAACAAATCGTATTCCCTGAAATCGAAATTGATAAAGTAGATAAAATCTTTGGATTAGGAATCACAATTGTATCTACAGCAGAAAATGATGAGCAAGGAAGAGCTTTGTTAAAAGCATTCGGAATGCCGTTTGCAAAATAGTATTATTTTGAAGGAGGTGTAATTTAATCAATGGCTAAAAAAGCAATGGTTGAAAGAAACTTAAAAAGAGAAAGAACAGTTGATAAATATGCAGCTAAAAGAGCTGAATTAAAAGCAAGAGCTAAAAAAGGTGATAGAGAAGCAGTTTTAGAGTTATCAAAATTACCTAGAAATGCTTCACCTACAAGAGTTAGAAACAGATGTCAAATTAATGGTAGACCAAGAGGATATATGAGAGAATTTGGAATATCAAGAGTTATGTTTAGACAATTAGCAGGAGAAGGAGTTATTCCTGGAGTTAAAAAATCAAGTTGGTAATCTTAAGTTAAGCAATTTGTTATAAAATTGCTAAAAATATTTAAAAAATTAAAATTTTTCAAAAGATTGAGAGGAGGAAAATTAATGTATTTAACAGATCCTATTGCTGATATGCTTACTAGAGTTAGAAATGGTCAAATGGCTAAACATTCAAAAGTAGCAGTTCCATTTTCTAAAATTAAAGAGAGTATGGCTAGTATATTAAAAAATGAAGGATATATAGCAGGATATGAAATAAAAGAAGAAGGAGCTATAAAAAATATAGTTGTATCTTTAAAATATGTAGATGGGGAAGCTGTAATCAAAGGTTTAAAAAGAATATCTAAACCAGGAAGAAGAGTATACACATCTGTTGAAAATTTACCTAAAGTATTAGGTGGGTTAGGAATTGCCATTGTCTCAACGCCAAAAGGTGTTATTATAGACAAAGAATGCAGAAAGCATAATGTTGGTGGAGAAGTACTTTGCTACGTGTGGTAATTTACGCATTTTATAAATATAGGAGGATAAACAATGTCAAGAATAGGTAATAAACCTATAACTATACCAGCTGGTGTAGAAATTAAACAAGATGGTAATAAATTCACTGTAAAAGGACCTAAAGGACAACTTGAAAGAGAACTTAGCAGTGAAATAAAAGTAAATATAGATGGTAATGAAATTACATTTGAAAGATCAAGTAATTTACCAAATATTAGAGCACTTCATGGAACTACAAGAGCAAACTTAAATAATATGATTGTTGGAGTAAGTGAAGGATTTTCTAAAGGATTGGAATTAGTAGGGGTTGGATACAGAGTACAAACTAATGGAAAAGGATTAACTTTATCGTTGGGATATTCTCATCCAGTTGAAATCGAAGCTGTGGAAGGAATTACTTTCAAAGTGGAAGGAAATACTAAAATTTCAGTAGAAGGAATCGATAAACAACTTGTTGGACAAGTTGCTGCAAATATCAGAGCAAAAAGAGCACCGAACCTTACAAAGGAAAAGGAGTTAAATACGCTGATGAAGTAATTAGAAGAAAAGAAGGTAAAAAGGATAGAAAGATAGGAGGTAGATTTTAGTGATTAAAAAAACTTGATAGAAATAAGTTAAGACAAAAACATAAAAAGTATTAGAAAAAAATCGCAGGAACTGCACAAAGACCTAGACTTTCTGTGTATAGAAGTTCAAAAAAAATATATTTTTGTTCAAATAATTGACGATGTGACTGGAAATACTTTAGTTTCTGCATCAACAATTGAAAAAAAGATGCAAAAACTTGAAAATGGTTCTAATATTGAAGCAGCAAAAAAAGTCGGAGAATCAATTGCTAAAAAAAAGCGTTGGATAAAGGAATAACAACTGTTGTATTTGATAGATCGGGATACATTTACACAGGAAGAGTTAAAGCATTAGCAGATGCTGCAAGAGAAGCAGGATTACAATTCTAAGAGAAAAGGAGGAAAATAACTTTGGCAAGAGAGAGAAAGTAGAGATTCAAGAGATAATAAAGACAATGAATTTAGAGAAAAAAATTGTTAAGAATAAGCAGAGTATCAAAAACTGTTAAAAGGTGGAAGAAGAATATCGTTTTCAGTATTAGCAGCAGTTGGTGATGAAAAAAAGGTAGAGTAGGTATCGGACTTGGAAAAGCAAACGGTGTACCGATGCAATTAAAAAAAGCAATTGCAAGTGCTAAGAAAAAAATTTAGTAACTGTATCATTAAAAGGTGGAACTTTACCACACGAACAAATTGGTAAATTTAATGCGACATCTGTATTATTAAAACCAGCTTCTAAAAGGGACTGGAGTTATCGCAGGTTCTGCAGCGAGAGAATTATTAGAATTAGCAGGAGTAACAGATATACTTACAAAAAAATTAGAGGTTCAAAAAAACAAAGATAATGTTGCAAGAGCTACATTAGAAGGTTTAAAACAATTAAGATCAATTGAAGAAGTAGCTAGACTTAGAGGAAAAATCAGTTGAAGAAATTTTAGGATAATATAGGTTAGGAGGTAAAATTAATGTCTAAAATAAAAAGTAACACTTGTTAAAGGAATTAATGGAAGAAAACCTAATCATGTTGCGACTGTTAAATCACTTGGATTAAGAAAAAAATCAGTCAAAGCGCAGTTCATAACAAAACTGCTGATATAGAAGGAAAAAAATTAAATTAGTTTCTTATTTACTTAAAGTAGAGGAGGTTTAAAAAAATAAATGAATCTTAATGAATTAAGACCTGCCGAAGGTTCTAAAAAGAGAAAGAAGAAGAATCGGAAGAGGACATGGTACTGGTTGGGGAAAAACAGCTGGTAAAGGACATAACGGACAAAAACAAAGATCAGGTTCATATGTATCACCAATATTTGAAGGTGGACAAATGCCAATAGTTAGAAGAATCCCTAAAAGAGGATTTTCTAATCACCCATTTAAAAAAGATTTTATCGTAATTACATTAAACGATGTTGTTAAAAAATTCAACGACGGAGATGTAGTTAGTTTAGAAACATTAGTTGAAAATGGAGTAGTTAAAAACCCAAGATTTATAACTAAATATTCAGATGAAACATTGAGAAATATTAAAGGAAAAAGAGCTGTAAAAGCTTATTTAAAAGAAAATATTGACTCTTATGTAAAAGAAAGAGAATATACAAGTTTATTAAAAGTTATTGGGAATACAGAAGTTGATAAAAAATTAACAGTAAAAGCTCACAGAATTTCAAAAACAGCTAAAGAATTAATTGAAAAAGCTGGTGGAAGTGTAGAGTTATTAGAAATTAGATCATATTCAGCTAAAGCAGGAAATAACAAAAAAGAAGAAGAAGTTAAGTAAGATTTTAATATCTTGCTTTTTCTTCATATATTAAAGGAGTGATGAAATTGACTCTAGCTGAAGCAGTAACTAGTAGATTAAAAGCTATATTTAACATTCCTGAACTAGAAAAAAGAGTTACATTTACGCTGCTTATGATACTTGTTGCAAGAGTTGGAATTCATATTGCAGTACCAGGAATAAATCAGGAAGCTTTTAAAAATTTTCAAAGTAACAATGCAATTGCTCAATTTTTAAATTTATTTTCTGGTGGAGCAGTAGAAAGAGCATCTATTTTCGCATTGGGAATAGTTCCGTACATTAACGCTTCGATTGTATTTCAATTGTTGGGAGTAATTTTTCCTAAAATTGATGAAATGCAAAAAGAAGGTGGAAAAGAAAGAGATAAGATAACGCAATGGACTAGATACATAACTATTGTATTGACTTTAATTCAATCATTTGGTATAGCTATAATGTTGCAAAATCAAGGATTGGTTTTAGAACCAGGAGCTAAATTTATAATTAGTGCGGTAGTTTTAATTACAGGAGGAACTTCATTTTTAATGTGGATTTCTGAGAGAATATCTATAAGAGGAATTGGAAATGGAACTTCTATGTTGATTTTCTTGAATATTGTCGCAGGTTTGCCAAATGTTGTAAATCAGATGATGATTTCATTAAAATCAGGAATGGGAACAGTTTTACAGACATTGTCATTTGTAGCTTTTGTTGTATTTATTGCTCTTATGGTGTATATTCAGTTAGCTGAAAGAAGAATTCCTATTCAATATGCAGGAAAAGGAAGTCTTGGTTTTGGTGGAGGAACAAGTTCAGTTGGAAAAAGAACTTATTTGCCGTTAAAAATAAATATGTCTGGAGTAATGCCAATCATTTTTGCTTCAGTATTAATGGCAGCACCACCATTTTTAGTGGGAATGATGAAAAGTGGAAGAATAAAAAATATATTGACCGCTCAGTTTGAGCCAAAAGGACCATTATATTTATTATTGTTCGCAGTATTAATTACAGTTTTTTCATTTTTTTATACACTTACAATAGCTTTTGATCCAGAAAAAGTTGCCGAAGATTTGAAACAAAGTGGAGGAACAATTCCAAGTATAAGAGCTGGAGCTGAAACAGCAGATTATTTAGAAAAAGTTGCGACAAGAGTAACATTTGGAAGTGCCTTATTTTTATCGGTATTGGGAATTATGCCAAATATATGGTTTGGATATGTTCTAAATCTTCCTGTTATGCTTGGGGGAACAAGTTTACTAATCTTAGTCGGAACGGCAGTAGAATTATTACTTCAAATTGATTCTTATCTAGCGGTTAAAAAAATGAAAGGTTTTATATCAAAAAAACATAGATAAAAAATAAAGTGCTTTTTAATGTTTAACATTTTTAGCACTTTTTTATTTAAAATTTAATGTTTTTGTGATATAATAAACGTAACAAAAAGAATTAGGAGGTTTGTTATGAAAAAATTAATTTTATCAGTTTTTATACTTACAACATTAGTTTCTTTTGCAGAAGGAAATAGCGTAGATGTCAGAGCAGGACTAGATTTAGGTTCAAAGTCTAAAGTCAAAAATGAAGATTTTAGTTTTGATTTATTAAAAAAGGGATTTGAAATTGGTACAGAATATAGAAGAAATTTAGGTGCTGGATTTGAAGCAGGAGCAGGTATTTTTTATAAGAGAAATAATTTTAAAAAAGAAGTTTTGGATGATGCTCTTGTAGATGAGGCTTCATATGATACAAAATATAAAAGTTTTAATGCAGTTCCGATTTATGCAACAGCAAGATATAACTTTAATACAAATTCAGACTTTGTTCCTTATATAAAAGCTAATTTGGGATATTCTATAAATTCAGGGAAAGCTGAATCAAATTATACTGGAGTAGGTACATCTAAGTATTATGATATAGCAGGAAAAATTAAATGAAAAAAATTTGAATTTAAAAATGGACTTTACTATGGGCTTGGAACAGGATTAAAATATAAAAATTTCTTTGCTGATTTATCATATAATGTAATCAGAGCTAAAGTTGAAAATAACTATATGAGTAGTGCAAGATATTCTTCGGTAACTGCTTCAGGAACAACTACGAGAAGTACAGAATATGAATTTGATAAAGATGATTATAAAGTTAATAATAGATTTGTTACATTAAGTTTTGGATATAGTTTCGAATTTTAATAAGATAAAAAAATCTCTAATTTAGAATAATTTCTTTTTTAGGGATTTTTTTATAAATTTTTATTTTTTTCAAATAATTTTTTTCAAAAAAATAAGAAATAAATTCTAATATGATTGCAACTGAAAAAATTAAATAGACAAAAACTCCAATTTCTTGAATGTCAAAGTACATCGTTCCCGCCATAAACATATCATAACCAATTCCACCAGCTCCAGCAGCAGCTCCAACTAAAACAGCATTTGTAAAATTTATTTCAAAACGGATAAAAGTCCAAGATAAAATAGAAGTAATCGTGCTTGGAAAAATTGCGCAAAATATAATTTGCCAAAAGGATGCTCCAGTTGATTTTAACGCTTCTATAATCCCGCTGTCAATTTCTTCAAAACTTTCTGAATATGCTTTTACAAGATAAGCCACGCTGTGAAAAGTCATTCCAATTACAGCGGCTTCCACTCCGATATTTGCCACAACCGAAAAAACCATAACCCATAAAATAGTTGGAATTGCACGAATAAATGACATAATTACTTTTATAATTTTTGAACTTTTTTCGCTTGCCAAATTTTTTGCAGAAAAAAATGATAAAAAAAGTGCAATTATTGAACCAATTATTGTTGAAAGTACAGCCAATGCAATTGTAATTACTAGATTATTTAAAACTTCTAAAAAAGTATATCTTTCAGATAATTTTGGTGCAAAAAACATAAGTTTTAAGTCTTTAAGCAAACTTTTTGTCGCAATTTTTATGTTTACTCCGCCAAAGTCCATCGTTGCAAATGTATAAATTGTCAAAAAGAAATAAAATTGTAAAAGTTACATATAAATATATCTTTTGTTTTGTAATTTTTTTCTTATTTTTATATTTTTATAATTGTCATTCAAATTAAAATCACTTCCTTTTTTTCTTTCTTATCATAAACAAAGAAACTCTCTTTCTCTCTTTCTCTTTTTCTCTCTTTCTTTCTTCACTTTTCTTTTTCTCTTTTTTTATTTTATTTATTTTTTTTTACATCATTTCACTTCGCAGTTTGTTAGAAAGCAATTCAATACTTATTACAATTATTGTAACAATTAAAATTACCAATCCTGCGGCATCGTATCTAAAACTTCTGTAATATAAGTTAAATGTAAATCCGATTCCTGTTCCTGTCAAAATTCCGATTAATGTCGCTTCTCTTATACTGTTTTCGATAAAATATAGAAGCCATGAAAGAAATTGCGGAAAAACAGTTGGAAAAACTCCGCAAAAAATAATTTGCAGATAGGAAGCTCCAGTTGATTTTAGCGCTTCTATGTTATCGGTTGCAACTTCGTCTATTGTTTCTGAAAAAGCTCTTGTCAAATAGCCGAAAGTTATAAAAAATAGGGATAAAAATCCAGTAAACTCACTTTGTTTAAAAGAAAAAAGCAGAATTAAAGACCAAGCGACAACTGGCATATTTCTAAAAAATGAAGCTATAATTTTGGATATAATTTTTGTTACAATATTGATTCCTGTGGTATTTGAGCCAATAATTGACAAAAATAGTGCAAATATCGCTGAAACCATTGTAGAACTTATGGAAAGTAAAATAGTTTTTATAGCAGAATCCAAGATTACTGGAAAATATTGAACAGAATTTTTGGTTGGAATAAACTTTTGAAACAGCCAAATTATTCCAGATGGAATTGAGAAAAAAGCAGTTCCATTTTTAAAACCAGCCAAAACAGCTGAAATTATGTAAAGTCCTACAAGCATTACAAAAAATGTAATTTTTGAGCAAAGCCGTTTTTTAAAAATATCTTTTTGATTTAACTCCATATAATCCTCCTATTCATTCTCTTCGTTTTTATAAACATCTTCAATCATTTTATCTGTCAAATTTTCAACTTTGCCATCAAAAACTTTTTTCCCCTTGTTAAGTGCAACAATTCGAGTTGAATATTTTTTTGCAATGTCGACTTGATGAAGATTTATTATACAAGTAATTTTCATTTCTGTGACAATTTTTTTTAAATAGTCCATTACATTTTCTGAAGATTTTGGATCAAGAGAAGCGATTGGCTCGTCGCATAAAAGCAGTTTTGGATTTTGCATAATTGCTCTGGCAATTCCAATTCTCTGTTTCTGTCCACCAGATAATTCACTACATTTTTGATAAGCATATTTAGTCATATTAACTTTTTCTAATAAATTAAAGGCTTCTTTTTTTTCTTCTTTTGAATAAAGTCCAAAAATCGAAGAAAAAGTGGATTTATAGCCAAGCTGACCATGAAGCACATTTTCAATAGCCGTAAGCCGTTCCACTAAATTATAATTTTGAAAAATCATTCCCATTTCTCTGCGGATATTTTTAATTTCTTTTTTTTTCATATTTGTAATATCGTGATTTTCAAAATAAATAGATCCAGAAGTGACATCAATCATTTTGTTGATGCTTCTAAGCAATGTCGATTTTCCTGAACCAGATGGTCCAATTATTGAAATAAACTCTCCTTTTTCTACATCTAAAGAGACATCACTCAAAGCGTCTATCCCATTTTTATATCTTTTTGAAATATTTTTTTATACTAAGTAACATAAATTTCCTTTCCCAAAATATAATTAATAACTTTTTAAATATTTTTTTAAAAAGAGTTAAGTTAATATCAGTATATCATTTTTTTCTAATAATAGTAAATATTTGTTATAAATTTTTAATTTTTTTATTAAAAAAATCAAAGTAAATTTTTGATAAATAAAAATATTAAAGTTAAAAAAATCAATAAAAATTTTTTTATTTAAATTTTTTTCTTTTTTTGTTACAAATCTAAAAAAAATTGTGATATAATTTTTAAATTAAAAGAACAAAAAAATTATTAAAATAATATCCAAAAATCAAAAGGAGGTGTAATTTTTATGAAATATAATTTAACATTCAAATACAGAATTTATCCAAATAAGGAGCAGGAATTATTGATAAATAAGACTTTTGGATGTGTTCGTTTTGTTTACAATACGATTTTGTATGTTGCTAATAAAATTTATGAAGAAACTGGAAAAAATAAAATAATTACACCTGCTAGTTTGAAAAGTGAAAATCAATTTTTAAAAGAAGTGGACAGTTTGGCACTTTCAAATGCTCAATTGAATGTAAAACGATCGTTTACGAATTTTTTTCAGAAGAGAGCAAAATTTCCAAGGTTCAAATCTAAAAAGAATAGTGTTAAAAGTTATACGACAAATTGTGTGAATAATTCGATACGAATTGAGGAAAATAAATATTTAATTTTGCCAAAATTGAAAAGAGTAAAATTGAAATATCATAGAGAAATACCGAAGGATTACAAGATAAAGTCAGTAACATTGACAAATAGTAATGGAAATTACTATGTTTCTGTTTTGACAGAATTTGAAAAAGAAATTCAAAAAGTGCCAACTAATGATAAAGTAATTGGGCTTGATTTTTCAATGTCTGAATTATTTGTCAGTTCTGAAAACCAAAGGGCTGATTATCCAAAATATTTCAGGATGTTAGAAGAAAAATTAAAAAAATTACAAAAAAATCATTATCAAGGAAAGTAAAAATTTTTCTAAAAAAATTGGTATAGACAAAAAAAGTAAAAATATCAAAATTGCATGAATATATCAAAAATTGTCGAAGGGATTTTTTGAATAAATTATCAAAAAAATTGTCTGAAGCGTATAATGCTGTGGTTGTTGAGGATTTGAATATGAAAGGGATGAGTCAGGCATTAAATTTTGGGAAAAGTGTAGGAGATAATGGATGGGGAATGTTTTTGAGAATGCTTGAGTATAAGTTGATGTTTTTAGGAAAGCAATTTTTGAAGATAGATAAGTGGTTTCCATCGTCGAAGACTTGCAGTAAATGTGGAAATATTAAAGAGGAACTGAAATTATCAGAAAGAAGCTATAAATGTGAGTGCTGTGGAATTGAGATTGATAGAGATTACAATGCGGCACTGAATATAAGAGATGTTGGAAAAGAAATGTTGAAATATTAGGAAATAAAAAAACAGGGCAGGGACTGTCCGAAGAGCTTGGTAAATATATTTGGCTAACAAAAGCAGATATTTCCCAAGAAGCTCCCGCTTCTGAAAGCGGGAGTAGTTCACGAGTTTAAATTTTATCGCTATTTTTTTTATTTTCTAATTTAGTAGAAAAAATAGAAATTTACTGATATAATGAAATAAACATAAAGAATAAAAAAAAGTAAAAATAAAGAATGTGGAATCAAGAATCAAGAATAAAAAAATAAAGAATAAAAGAGTAAAGAAGAAAAAAACAAAAAAACCAAAAAAATAAAAAAAGAAAGAGGAAAAAAATGGTACAAAAAAATTTTAAAAGAATGGCAAAATTATCAGAAGTTCTCTTTAAATATGGATTTGAAGAGCTTTTTGACCGCAGCGGAATTGAAAAATTTATTCCAAATAGAATTAAACAAAAAAGTAAGAAAATTGAGAATATAAAGGCAACTTCATTTCCTGAAAGAATCAGAATGGCGATGGAAGAATTAGGACCGACTTATGTCAAATTAGGACAGATGTGCAGCAATAGAACGGATATTTTTTCAGAAGAATTAATTGTGGAGTTCCAAAAACTTCAGGATAAAGTTGAGCCGGAAAAAATAGATATTTATGAAAAAATAAAAAAAGAATTAAATATTGATCCGCTTCAGCATTTTGAAGAAATTGAAGAAAATCCAATGGCTTCTGCTTCGATGGCACAAGTTTTTAAAGGAAAATTAAAAGATGGAAGCAAAATTGTTCTAAAAGTTAGAAGGGAAAATATAAAAGAAATTGTAGCAGCAGATTTGATTGTGATGAAAGATTTAGCGGCGTATCTTGAAAAAACAAATGAAGAAATAAAAAAGATGAATTTATCATACATAATAAATACTTTTGCAAATTCTATCACAAAAGAGCTCTCGTTTAGAAATGAATTAAACAATATGGAGCGCTTTGCAAATAATTTTAAAAATGATGAAAGAATTCATGTGCCAATAACTTTTAGAGAACTTTCAAACGACAACATTCTCTGTATGGAATTTATTGACGGATTTAAAATTACAGACAAGGAAAAAATTGAAAAATATGGATTTTTGCCTCAGGAAATAGCAAGAGCAGGATTAGATTTGTATATTAAACAAGTTTTAAAATATGGATTTTTTCACGCTGACCCGCATCCTGGAAATATTTTGATGATGGAAGATGGAAAAATTGTATTTATTGATTTTGGAGCGATGGGAAGCCTTTATCCGCAAGATAAGGAACTTTTGGAAAGTCTTTTGCTATATTTTATACAAAAAAATATAAAAAAGGCGATAGAAAAAATTAGAGAGCTTTCGGTTATTTACAATGTTCCCGATGAAAAAAGTCTTGAGCGGGAATTGACAGAGATTGTATATATGGTCGATGGAAATTCATTAAATGAGATTAGCTTGGGAAATATTTTTGAAAAAATAAGAATTATTTTAGGAAAAAAACAAATCACACTTCCTGAAGACATTTATCTTTTGGCAAAAGGGATTGGACAAATTGAAGGAATAGGAAGATATCTGGATCCATCTCTTAATATAACAAAAGTTATGAAACCTTATGCCGATGAAATTTCTAAAAAAAGATTGAATCCAATTTATATTTTTGAAAAAGGCAGCCAAAGATTTTCTCAAATATCTGAAAGTTGGCTCTCACTTCCTGAAGATTTAAAAAGTATATCTCAAAAACTTTTAAACGGCGAATTAAAGCATAAACACGAAGTCATCGGATTTAAAGAACTGCAAAAGACACTGGATAGGCTTGTGACAGCAATAATTATTGCGGCATTACTTATCGCTTCATCAATATTGGTATTGTCAAATGTTCCACCAAAAATAAATGGAATTCCAGCGCTTGGTTTTTTAGGTTATGTAATTTCAGCAATTTTGGGAATCAATGAGATAATAAAAAGAAAAATAAAAATTTTTTATAAAATAAAAATAGGAAATAAAAAGAAATTTCCTATTTTTTTATTTATATAATTTAATTTTTGAATTTGCGAATTTAAGTTATTTTTTTGTCTGTTTGATTATTTTTCGTTTGTTTGGTTATTAATATTTTCTGAATTTGATAAACTATTATTTTTTTATTTTGCTCATTATTTTTGTGGTTCCAATGTTACAATTTTATCAAGTGACAACAAATCTTTTTTTAGTGCATCAAGTTTACTAATTTTAACATTTACATTTTTCAATAAGATTTTTCAATCGTTTTTGTCTGTTCCGCATATTTTTGTCATCAATTGGTTATAGTCATTAGTTTTTAAACTTTCCATTTTTTTGCATTAAAAGTTGTTTTTCTTCATCTGTTAAAACCGTGTTATTCAAGTTTTTTTAAAACTATTATTTTTCTGATACAACTTCAGAAACCAATTTTATCGCTTTTTCCAGGAATTAAATTATTTTTTTCAAATATTCAATTATAAGATCTATTTTTTTATCCGAATACAATGTTTTTATCAGCAAATCATTTTTCATGAGAAGAAATTTGATAATCTCCATCTTTTTTTACTTATCAATGCTTTTTAAATTATTTTTGAGAAATATATCCATTTAAATTTTTGTGGATTTTTTTAAATCGTTTATCACAACTTCTCCATTATTTATATTGATATTGCTAATAGAAAGTTTTAATTTTTTTCAATTTCTTTTTAATAAATTTACAATTTTAAAAGATCTACTTAATGTATCGCTAATTGCTTTTTCCTTTGTCCATAAAAAAATATAAATTCATATTTTTGAATGTTATTATTATTCATTTTATTGACATCATTTAAAGAAATTTCTTTTTCCAGTTTTTTTCAAGTTCATTTGAAACATTTTTCTAGCATAAGATTTCTTTCATCTTCAATTTTTGAAACAGTCTTTTCTGCATCTTCCTTCTGTTCATTAATTGATTTTACAAGCGGATCAAGTTCACTGTTCAAATCCAAAATCTTTTGAGCTTTAGTTTTTAAATCTTGGGAAGTATTGTAATCATTTTTTTAGAACATTTGTTTTTATTATATTTTTCTCTTATTTTTATTATAAATAAAGTCGTCAATGTTATTTGCTAAAAACTTGGGTATTAAGTGTTGTTTGGCTTACAAACTCGTCTGTTGACTTAGTTTCTTTGTTAGAATCTGTTGGCACTTCCAATTTTTCAATAAAATTGTCAATTTTTCCATCTTTTTCGCCATATATTTTTTCTAAATTCACTTCTTCCAATTTAAGATTTGCCAATTTTATGGAAGGAATTATTTTAAATAATCCACTTCGAGTTGGAATAACAGTAGCTCTACCTTTTTCCCAAATTCTTTCCGTTTATTACAAAATTATCAAAAGTCATCTCTTTGTTTTTTTAAAAAGAAAATTTCACATTTTGAAATTCCGAATTTTTTTGGTTTTTAGTCATGTACGAAATAATATTATTTGAAAAAAATTACTCCGCCAAGTAAAAAAAGTAAAACTAATAAAACTAAAACGAGCATAGATTTTTAAAAAAATTTCATAAATTTCTCCTTATTAAACAAGCTGTCAAAAATAGAAAAATCTTTCTATTTCAAACAGCTCCTATTTTTTTATTATTTTTATTTAATATTAATTATTTAACATCTTTTTATTTTATCAGCGATATTAGTTAATTTAAATTCATCAGCAACTGATTTCATAAAGTTTTGTTGTTCCATTTGTCTTTTTTGTGTTCTAATTTGTGTTTTTATATCTTCTTTAACTGTTTCAAAAGGAATTTGTCCTTTAGGATTTTTTTGTAGCACTTTTACAATATATAATTCATTTGCTCCAACAGGAATTACGCTATTTACAACTTGACCGTTTGAAACAGATTGTACAGCTTTGCTAATTGGTTCAAAGCTTTTTGCTAATTGTGACATTGGTATTTCTTGAGTTTCCCCAGTTCCAGTTCCTGAATTTCCGTTATATTTTTGAACAAAAGAAGTAAAGTTTGCTGGATTTGCCATAACTTCTTTCAAAGCAGCCTCAGCTTTTGCCTTGTCACTTGCTCTAAATACGATAAGCTGTAATTTTACAGTATCTTCAGCTCTTTGGAATTTTGCAGCATTCGCATCGTAAGCTGCTTTTGCATCAGAATCAGATACTTTTACTTTTTCATTCAAGTCATTTACTATCGCAAGAGAAGCTAATGATTGTTCTTTTAAAATATCTTCACTTTCTGTATATTTTTTATCTTGATCCAATTTTTGTTCTTTTGCTTTTAAAACTAATGCTCTATTTAAAGCTATATTCTGAATAATATTTTTTTTCATTTGAGCTATTTGATCTGGTGTCAAATCCTTTTGTGAAACTCCACTAGAAAATAAGGATTTTTCTAACTCAAGGTTTACTTCGTTTTCATAAACTTTTATTTTTTTATCATCTGATTCAAATAAAACTTTTCCTCCTTTTCCGCTATTTCCACATGACATAGCAAAAGCACAAAGTGCAGCTGCAACTATAACTAATTTCATTTTGTTTTTCATTAAACTATCCTCCATTTTGAATTACAATTAAGTAAATCTTTTTTCTTATTTTTATATGCTTTTATTCTATTATAGAATTATACTTTTGTCAAGATATTTCTAAACTTATCATTCTTTATACCACAACTATTCTATGGAACAAATAAAAATACGAAAATAAAAAATTTCTTGAAAAAATTTGTTAAATATTGTAAGAACATTCGTAGCTTCAGTCGTGAGATGAATTGCATATCTTTTTCTTAAAAAAACTTGAAATAATCAGATAAATATGGTAAAATAAAAATGGTTTTGGACCAAGCCAATAGGATGTTAATGCTCTCATTGGAGAACTTGTCCATTAAAGTCTTAAGAAAGTTAGTTAGTGCTTGAGTGATGGATATTCAAGAGAAGCTGAAAAATACTTAAAAGTCTTGCAACTTTAGTTGTGAGAGGTTCAGAATAAGTGTTATTATAACTTGTAATTTTATTCGGGAATAGTCTAATGGTAGGACGCCCGGCTCTGACCCGGTAGGTAGTGGTTCGAATCCATTTTCCCGAGCCAATATGAATAAAAGTTTGTTAATTTAATAAATTTTAAAATAAAATTTTAAATTTTCAAGAAAATTTACTAGATATTTTTAAAAGAGAAATGATTAATTTCTCTTTTTTTTATTGTTATATGTAATGCGCTAAAAATACACTAAAAACAGCAATTAAATAAATTCAAAAAAATAAAAAAATACCCTTTATTATTATTTTTTTAATTTTTAAATTAATAGAAAAAAATATAATTTTATCTTTTTAAATAGCGATTTTTTTAAAACTGCAAAAGCACCTAAAAAAATTAAATTTATAATTGTTATCATAAAAAAATAATTTTTTTAATAATTATAAATTTTTTTATTTTTATGGGGTTTAAGCTATGAAATTGGATTTAGAAGAAAAAGACTTTTTACAAGAAATAATAAATTTTAAAATTATAAATCGAAAGGACATTGAAGAAAGATATGGATTTAATCATCTAAAAATATATGATTTTAAAATTCAACAAGATTTTTTTAGAATCTTTGATGAAGAAGGTATTCACGATAATAGTAATTATATTTATTATTTTGGAAATTATACAACGAAAAATTTTCAAATTAGAAAGTCAAGACAAAAAAATTAAAAAAATGACATATAGAAGAGAACTAATCGAGCTATTTTTTTACTTTTTCAGTGAGAAAAAAATTAAGTATTTACAGAATTCTAAAAAAATGCATTTAAATGAAGATGAAAAAAAACAAAATAAAAAGAGATGTTTATAAAGTATTATTCAAATATAAAATAAAATACTCAGAATATAAAGATTTTTGAAGATATAAAAGAATTATTTCAAACTAAAGGATATAAAAATAAACAAAGTTAGAGAGCAATTTTTTTAGTAGAGATTTTTGTCAAAAAAAGATTGGAGAGAGAAAAATGACATTTATTCAGAAAAATTTTTATCTTGAAAAATTTAGAATTGACATTGAACACAAAAAAAATATTACATATATAAAGAAAATATTATTTTCATATTTAGATGAAAAAAACTGTTATAAATTCAATAAAAGAAAAAAATATCAAATATTGACTAAATTTTTTGATGAATTTAAAGAATCAAAAATCTAAAAATAAAAAAAGAAAAATTTTTGTTAAAAAAATCAAATACAAGAAGAATATTTCAAAATGGTTGAAAAAAATTTTTGAAAAAAAGAAGAGATAGAATTTTATCCTAAAAATAATAAAAGATATTTATAAAAAAAGTGGAGAAAAAAATTTAAAAAAAGAAAAAAAGAAAAAGGATGAAGTTGAAAGTATAAATAATAAAATCAACGAAAGTTTGACACAAGAAAATTCAATAGAAGATAAAATAGAACTTTATAAAATTGAAGAAAAAGAAGAAAAACATAATAATCAAGAGTTTATAGATAAAAGAATAAAAAAATATATGTTTTTCCCTAGTGAAATAAAAAGAACAAAAAAACTTTAATTTTTAATGGATGTGGAAGAAAATAATATCTCTAGAATTTTTTTCCGAAATACAAAAAAATGGCAGGATTTTTTTAGAAATAGTAAAAGTTTCTAAATTAAGTGAATTTAAAAAAAGTATAAACAAAACTGAAAAAAAAGATATGAACAAATAGTAATAGTTTCAACTTCAAACAGAATAAAATGACATGAAAAAAATTTTTTTCAAAGATACCAGTCTATTTATTGAGTGTAGGAAATTTAAAATCATCTATGACATCAGTAAAAAGAAAAGACTATTTAATTGGAAAAAAATTCTTATACTAGAAGATTTAATTAAAGAATATCGAGCTTTAATTTCTGAAAGAGAAGCAAGTATAAGACTTATAAAAAAAGAAATAAAAGAAGAAAAGAAAAAGAATTACAAAAGAAAAAAAGAAATTATTAGAAATTAAAAGCAAGATTGAAAGAATGAGAAAACAAAAAAAGTAAAAAAAACAAAAAAATTTCAAAAAAAGTGTTGACAACAAAATTATTTTTTGATATAATATATTTCGTCGATAAGAAAAGATTCGACACCAAGGACAATGAAAAAAGAAGAAGAAAAAGTAGTGTGATAGATAAAAAGCAAGTCAAGATTTAGCAATAAATCTCGTCAATGAATAAAAGGTGAAAAAAAGATATAGAAATATATTATTGAATGAAGAGTTTGATCCTGGCTCAGGATGAACGCTGACAGAATGCTTAACACATGCAAGTCGATGGGGAAGCGGTGCTTGCACCGTGAAACCATGGCGGACGGGTGAGTAACGCGTAAAGAACTTGCCGAATGGACTGGGATAACAGCTGGAAACGGCTGATAAGACCGGATATTATGAACTTGCTGCATAGTGAGTTTATGAAAAGAGATGCCATTTGAGAGCTTTGCGTCCTATTAGCTAGTTGGTAAGGTAACGGCTTACCAAGGCGATGATAGGTAGCCGGCCTGAGAGGGTGGACGGCCACAAGGGGACTGAGATACGGCCCTTACTCCTACGGGAGGCAGCAGTGGGGAATATTGGACAATGGGGGCAACCCTGATCCAGCAATTCTGTGTGCACGAAGAAGGTTTTCGGATCGTAAAGTGCTTTCAGCAGGGAGGAAGAAAGTGACTGTACCTGCAGAAGAAGCGACGGCTAAATACGTGCCAGCAGCCGCGGTAATACGTATGTCGCAAGCGTTATCCGGAATTATTGGGCATAAAGGGCATCTAGGCGGCCAGATAAGTCCGAGGTGAAAACTGCCGGCTCAACCAGCAGCTTGCCTTGGAAACTACCTGGCTAGAGTATTGGAGAGGTGGACGGAACTACACGAGTAGAGGTGAAATTCGTAGATATGTGTAGGAATGCCGATGATGAAGATAGTTCACTGGACGATAACTGACGCTGAAGTGCGAAAGCTAGGGGAGCGAACAGGATTAGATACCCTGGTAGTCCTAGCTGTAAACGATGATTACTGGGTGTGGGCATGAAGAGTGTCCGTGCCGAAGTTAATGCGATAAGTAATCCGCCTGGGGAGTACGGCCGCAAGGCTGAAACTCAAAGGAATTGACGGGGACCCGCACAAGCGGTGGAGCATGTGGTTTAATTCGACGCAACGCGAGGAACCTTACCAGATCTTGACATCCTCGGAAGGTGATGGAAACATCACCGTGCCCTCGGGAACCGAGTGACAGGTGGTGCATGGCTGTCGACAGCTCGTGTCGTGAGATGTTGGGTTAAGTCCCGCAACGAGCGCAACCCCTATCGCTAGTTGCCATCATTAAGTTGGGGACTCTAGCGAGACTGCCTGCGAAGAGCAGGAGGAAGGTGGGGATGACGTCAAGTCATCATGCCCCTTATGATCTGGGCTACACACGTGCTACAATGGCTGGTACAGAGAGCCGCAATGCAGCAATGCTTAGCTAACCTCTAAAGCCAGTCCAAGTTCGGATTGAAGTCTGCAACTCGACTTCATGAAGTTGGAATCGCTAGTAATCGCGGATCAGCAATGCCGCGGTGAATACGTTCTCGGGTCTTGTACACACCGCCCGTCACACCACGAGAGTTGTTTGCACCTGAAGCTGCCGGTCTAACCTTTCGGAAGAAGGTATCTAAGGTGTGAATAGTGATTGGGGTGAAGTCGTAACAAGGTATCCGTACCGGAAGGTGCGGATGGATCACCTCCTTTCTAAGGAGAGTTTTTCTTACACTTCTTCTTCTTTGTAGTTTTTCCTTTTAAGGACAATGGGAAATGAATAGTAGGTAAAAGATTACAACAAAATAGATTATTCTGTTAATAAAAAAAAGCTAATTAAGGGCACACGGAGGATGCCTAGGTAATAACAGCCGATGAAGGACGTGATAAGCTGCGATAAGTCAGGTCGAGATGCACATAATCAATGACACCTGAATCTCCGAATGGGGCAACCCGCATACTTGAAGAGTATGCACGAAAGTGGTAAGCCTGCGAACTGAAACATCTAAGTAACAGGAGGAAAAGAAAGTAAAAACGATTCCCTAAGTAGCGGCGAGCGAACTGGGATAAGCCTAAACCGTACCGGTGCCAAGCTGGCAGCGTTGCCGGTACGGGGTTGTGGGATTTCATACGACTGATGCCATAATGTCTAAGTAGTCTAGCAGTAAGTAGAATCAGATGGAAAGCTGAACCATAGAAGGTGATAGTCCTGTATCATGTATATGCTATGCTATGACTTGAAACTCCCGAGTAGCGTCAAGCACGAGGAATTTGGCGTGAATCCGCGTGGACCATATCACGCAAGGCTAAATACTGTTATTGACCGATAGTGAAGAGTACCGTGAGGGAAAGGTGAAAAGAACCCTGTGCAAGGGAGTGAAATAGAATTTGAAACCGTGTGCTTACAAACGGTAGGAGCCCTTCGGGGTGACTGCGTGGATTTTGGTTAATCATCCTGCGAGTTATGATTAGTGGCAAGGTTAATTAATGAAGCCGAAGGGAAACCAAGTCTTAATAGGGCGTCTCAGTCGCTAGTCATAGACGCGAAACCTAGTGATCTAGGCCTGTCCAGGCTGAAGCTGAGGTAAGACTCAGTGGAGGGCCGAACTCACCGCCGTTGAAAAGTTGGGAGATGAGATAGGTCTAGGGGTGAAAAGCCAATCGAACTAGGAAATAGCCCGTTCTCTCCGAAATGCATTTAGGTGCAGCTTGAATTTTAGATATCTGGGGGTAGAGCACTGTATGATCTAGGGGGCATATTGCTTACCGAAATCAAGCAAACTACGAATACCATTTATTACTGATTCGGAGTGAGTCCGTGGATGATAAGGTCCGCGGACAAAAGGGAAACAGCCCAGACCACCAGCTAAGGTCCCTAATTATGTCTAAGTGGGAAAGGAGGTGGATATTCACAGACAACCAGGAGGTTGGCTTAGAAGCAGCCATTCCTTAAAAGAGTGCGTAATAGCTCACTGGTCGAGAGTATCTGCGCCGAAGATGTAACGGGGCTAAAGACATAAACCGAAGCTGTGGAAGCGGTTTTGCCGCTTGGTAGGAGAGCGTTCTGTAGGTCTATGAAGGCCGGCTGTAAGGCCGGCTGGAGACATCAGAAGCGAGAATGCAGGAATGAGTAGCGAGAAGGAGGGCGAGAATCCCTCCGGCCGGAAGTCCAAGGTTTCCGGGGGAAGGTTCGTCCGCCCCGGGGAAGTCGGGACCTAAGCGTAAGCAGAGATGTGATTGCGAATGGTAAATAGGTTAATATTCCTATACCACTATCAGTCGTTTGAGTGATGGAGTGACGCAGTAAGGTATGTGAGAAGGCTGTCGGATTAGCCTTTCTAAGGGCGTAGCTTGGACACGCAGGTAAATCCGCGTGTCTATAGGTGAGACCTGATGGGTAAGTGCTTTTGCATAAGTCACAGATCCTACACTGCCAAGAAAAACTTCTAACAAGACTCGTTAGTGCCCGTACCCTAAACCGACACAGGTGGACAGAGTGAGAAACTTAAGGCCGACAGGATAACTCTAGCTAAGGAACTCTGCAAAATAGCCCCGTAACTTCGGGAGAAGGGGTGCCTGATATACCTAAAGAGAGAAACACTCCCAGGGGAAACAGGCCGCAGTGAAGAGTCTCAAGCAACTGTTTACCAAAAACACAGGTCTATGCTAAGCTGAAAGGCGACGTATATGGGCTGACACCTGCCCAGTGCCGGAAGGTTAAGAGGAGGAGTGAGAGCTCCAATTTGAAGCCCCGGTGAACGGCGGCCGTAACTATAACGGTCCTAAGGTAGCGAAATTCCTTGTCGGGTAAGTTCCGACCTGCACGAATGGTGAAATGATTTGAGAGCTGTCTTGGCTGGAGACCTGGTGAAGTTGTAATGCCGGTGAAGATACCGGCTACCTGCAGTAGGGACGGAAAGACCCCGTGGAGCTTTTACTGTAGCTTGGCATTGGGTTTTGGCAATGTGTGTATAGGATAGTTGGGAGACTTTGAAGTTAAGGCGTCAGTCTTTTCTGAGTCGCTGTTGGAATACCAACCATATGTTGTCGAAATTCTAATCCGCTTGCGGAGACAGTGCTAGGTGGGCAGTTTGACTGGGGCGGTCGCCTCCAAAAGAGTAACGGAGGCGTTCAAAAGGTTCCCTCGGGTTGGATGGAAATCAACCTTCGAGTGCAAACGCATAAGGGAGCTTGACTGCAAGACCGACGGGTCGAGCAGGTACGAAAGTAGGAGTTAGTGATCCGGCGGTCCCTCATGGAAGGGCCGTCGCTCAACGGATAAAAAGCTACCCCTGGGGATAACAGGCTGATACTTCCCAAGAGTCCATATCGACGGAAGTGTTTGGCACCTCGATGTCGGCTCGTCTCATCCTGGGGCTGGAGAAGGTCCCAAGGGTTGGGCTGTTCGCCCATTAAAGAGGCACGCGAGCTGGGTTCAGAACGTCGTGAGACAGTTCGGTCCCTATCCACTGCAGGCGCTTGAATACTGAAAAGTTCTGTCCTTAGTACGAGAGGACCGGGATGGACAAACCTCTGATGTATCAGTTGTCACGCCAGTGGCACGGCTGAGTAGTCATGTTTGGTCAGGATAATCGCTGAAAGCATCTAAGCGAGAAACCCCCTTTAAGATGAGTATTCACAGTATCCACAGAGACTATGTGGTCGATAGGCTGGAGATGTAAGTGCAGCAATGCATTCAGTTGACCAGTACTAATATTACTTAAGCTTTTTTAATCTTTTACTTGCCTACTATTTATTTCTCATTGTCTTTTGACATTTAATTACTTGTTTGGTGACCATTGCAGCAGGGATACACCCGGTTACATCTCGAACCCGGAAGTTAAGTCTGCTTACGCCTACGATACTTAGTCCGTACTAGGGAAAATAGGTAGTCGCCAAACTTTTTCTTTTGCGTCTCCGTAGCTCAGCTGGTTAGAGCATCTGACTGTTAATCAGAGGGTCGTTGGTTCGAGTCCAACCGGGGACGCCATTTTTTTTTATTTTATTTTTTGGAGTGTTTTTATGGGAGTCAAAAGTGAGTTATTTGATAAGATTGTAATTTTTTGGAATGAAAATTTTAAATTTAGATTGGGACTATTTTTATTAGTAACTATTTTTTTTGCTTTTAAATTTCTTGAAAATTTTGAAATGTCGATAGATGTGATGATTATTTTTGTTGTTTACATGTTTTCAATGACTTTTCATGAAATTGCACATGGATATGTTGCATATTGTTTTGGAGATAATACGGCAAAAAATATGGGAAGAATAACTTTGAATCCCCTAAAGCATATTGATTTATTTGGAATGGTTGTTCCTTTTATAATATTTTTTTATGTGGATTTAAATTTTTTTAATTGGATGGGCAAAACCTGTACCTGTAAATTTTTATAAGCTGATTCCTCGAAAAAAAGGCATTTTTTTGTGTCTGTATAGCTGGAGTTGTGGTAAATTTTATTTTTAGCGGCAGTTTCATTAATTGTACTTCGAATTATTGGAAATAGACTTGGAATTGATAGTAATGTTGTAAAAATATTTATTTATATTTATTTAATAAATTTGTTGTTAGGAATTTTTTTAATTTAATACCGATAACTCCTTTAGATGGCGGAAGAATTGTCTATTTTTTTTCTTCTGGAAAAAAATAAAAAAATTTATGATTTTATTGAAAAAAATATGGAGTTGTGATAATAGTAATGATAGCATATTTTGTAAACGAATATTTTTTTCTGATAAAATTTTATTAATGTTTGATTTTTTTCTTAAATTGGCAGGAATAAATTTAGGTCTTTAAGAATTGTATTTTATGAAATAGTGCAAGAACACTCGCAACTTTTAGCTGTGAGATGAATTGCACGAAAATTTAGTAAGCATATGGAAAAAAATTTTATTAGGTAAAATGTAGAATATATAATATAACATCTTTGATTGAAGACTGTAATGGAGTATTAAATATTCTAAAGAAAAGTAAAGTTGTGGACTTAAAAAGTTGTCCTATATAATGGGGGCGAGTTGAACACGCCTAAAAAGAATAAAGAATAAGGATAGTTGTTGTGCTATCAAACTTCTTAGAAAAATTTTTTTAAATATTTTTTTAAAGATTTTAGAACTCTGCGACTTTAGTTGTGGGAGGTTCAGAAAAAGTAGTTCAAGATAAAAAAAGTAAAAATTTGAAAGGCTGTCTCATAAAAAAAGTACGAAACAGCCTTATAAAAGTTAAAATTTAAAATTATCTTTGAATTTTAATCAAAATTTCCCTCATTTTTTTCCAAATTCACCCCTAATTTTTTTCATTCACAAATTTCTTCCAACTCTCAAAATCATTTTTTCTCATATGTTCTCTCAAAGTGGAAGCATTTATTTTTATGTCATCTCTAGAAATTACAATAAAATTTACAGATTTTTTTATTTTCTCACTAAACCAGCTCTTGCATTTAGATTCTTCTCCATAAACAATACAATCAACTTTTCCCAAAATTTTTTCCGCTTCACAAAATAAATAATCCCCCCATTTTGTAACATTTCCAGCACCCAAGTCAGCGAGTGGAGAAATTATCAATTTATTTTCCACGATTTCATTCCCATAAATTTTTTTTATCAATTTTTCTCTTAGTTCATAGGAAAAAGGATTTTCAATTGTTCCAGATTTATCACTAGAACCGATAAATACCAAAACTTTGTCACATATCTCAAGAGCTTTATTTATAATGTATTCATGTCCTTTGTGAAATGTCTGAAATCTTCCCAGAACCAAGCCTGTTTTTATATTTCTTCATTAAAGTTTCTCCGTTTTTTTATAAATTAAATATAAAATTTCAAAATTTTTTTATATTTTTTTACAAGGAGTCAAGATTTCTTGCTGCTATAACTGCTTATTTAAAGATTTAAACTTTTTTAATATTCTTTTTCCCGCTCTAGCCTAAATTTTACTGACGCCTTCAAATATTTTAAATATTTTTCATCATCACACATAACTTTTCCTTCCACATCACTTAATTTGGCAACTGGTCTACCATTTACATACTGAAGTTTTATTACGATATTCAGCGGTTTTTCTTTCGTGTCATTAGTTATAAATGTCCCTATTCCAAAAGAAAGTTTAATCTTATCTCTAAATGTCTTGTAAATTTTTTCTGCTTCGTCAAAATTTAGCGAATCGCTGAATAAAAGCATCTTTGTTTTTGAATCTATTCCATATTTTTCGTAGTGATTCAATATTTTTTCAGCCCAGATATATGGATCACCTGAATCATGCCGCACTCCTGTGTAGTTATTTACCATGCTTCTGTCAAAATCCCTTAAAAATAAGTCTGTCGTTATTGTGTCGGTAAGTGCTGTCCCGTTATCTCCCTTGTATTCGTCATACCAGTCTTTTAATGCGTAATGATTTGTGTAAGATAGCGGTATTGAGTCGATTCCTTGGTACATTTGGACATACTCGTGTGCATAAGTTCCGATTGGCACTAAATTGTATTTCATTGCCAAAAATACATTGGAAGTTCCTACCATATTTTGAGTTTCGCTGGATAATTTTTTCACTACTTCTTCCTGCCATTCTCTTGAAAGCCGTCTTCTGCAGCCGAATTCAGCAAATTTAAAGTTATATTTTTTATTTTTAAAATCCAAAATCTTTTTTTCTAATTTTTCTTTTGCAGAAACAAGCAATTCATCATAATTAAACTTCATTCTAAAATACACTTCGTTAATAATTTCAAGCAAGTAAATCTCAAACTGCATTGCACTAAAAAGCGGTCCAGAGACAATAACTCTAAGTTCTTCATTTTCAAGAACCGTAGTCACATAATCCTTAATCGGATGCCAAAGCCTTAAAAACTCGACATAGTCTGGCTTTATGAATCTTATCGAACGCAAGTAGTTTAATTCTTCATTTTTAAACCGTAAACTGCACAAATGGTCAATTTGCTCGTTTATTTCCGCAACCATTTCTTTTGTAAAGAAAATATTTGGAGTACGGCATTTAAAGTGATATTCTCCAACTAAATCAGTATGTTTGTGAAAAATTACCTGGTTCATATTAAATTTGTAAAGATCTGTATCAAGCAGTGATGTTATAATTGGCTTTAGTTTCATTTTATTTTTCTCCTTTTTTATACGATGGCATAGGTAAAATTTTTGTGTAAATTTATTTTTGTGTAAATAGTCTATTTTTTTCTTTTTATTCTCAAATCTGAAATATTTCCTGTTCTAATATATTCATCCAAAACTTCGTAGCTAAATCCCAATTTTTCCTCATCAGATTTCCCGCTCATTCCATCTTCAGGCACTTTTTTCAAAAACATTTCAGGAAGTCCAAGTTCAGCTCCAAGTTTTCGCACTTCGGTTTTTTGTAAAATCAGAAATTGGAGAAAAAAATCCCCCGCAGCATCTCCAAATTTTGTTGAATAACCCACAAAATCTTCCGACAAATTACAAGTATTAGCCACTCTCCCACCAACAATGGCAGAAATTCCATAAAGCACAGCCATCCGTATTCTGGCAGGCTGATTAGTCTTGTAGGCATCAAATTCATCAGGATTTACTCCCGTTTGCTGCGAAATTAATTCTTTTAAGTCATTCACAGGCTTCTCCACATTTATTTCATAATGTTTTATTTTCAAAAACTCAACTAATTTTTTGGAATAATCAATATCATGCTGCATACCTTTTGGCATAAGAACTCCTATTACATTTTCTCGTCCCAGAGCTGCCACACAAAGTGCTGCCGCAACCGAAGAATCCGTTCCACCAGAAATTCCTACAACTGCTTTACAGTTTTTTCCATTTTCTTCAAAATATTTTTTTATCCATTCGATAACTTTTTCTTTTTCATTTTTCATAAAATCACCTCTTTACCTTATTATACCTGGAAATTTTGTGAATGGCAAGTTTTATGAAAAAAATTACAAAGTAATATCCATATTAGACTTTTCTAATGATAAATACAGTATGTTATATTTTTAAGAAATGTATAATTTAAGAAAATTCATAATTAAGAAGATTTAGAATAATAAGATTTAAAAAGAAGGAATAAAGAAGAAAAAAATGAATAAAGTAAATAAAGTGAATAAAGTGAATAAAAAAATATAATGGCATTGATAGAAAATTTGATTTCGATAAATAAAAATATATTCGCAGATTTGTTAATTGATAATTTTAACAGTAATAAATTTGAAGAAGTTTTTTTAGCAATGTTAAGTCAAATAAAAGTTTTTTTGAGAAAAAAAATTGAAATTATTGCAGAAATAAAAAAAGGAAATAAAAAAACATTTTAAAAAAATTGATAAATTTTAACAATGAATATGTTAAAAAAAGAATTATTTAAATTTGTCGGAAAAAAAGTATTTGGAAGAATTTAGAAAAATCAAAAATACGAAAAATTTTTGGTCGTGGAATAAATCTCGAACAAATGATACTTTATATTTTGACTACAGGTGAAATGAGTGAGCGTTTAGAATTTTTTTCAAAAAAAGAATATTTAAATTTGTGTAAAAATTTAAACAAAAAAATATTAAAAATTTTTGAAAAAGCTCCATTTTTAAAAAGAAATTTTTTTAAATCTAAAAAAATTTTTCAAGAAGAATTTGAGAATTATTTAGATATAAAATTTAAAAAAATATAAAAAGAAATTTAGAAAAAAATATCAGAAAAAAATATGGTTTAGAGTTTAATAAAGAATTAAAAATATTTTTTTCTGTTCCAATAGAATATGTAATTTTTTTGACGAAAAAAATAAGAGAATGTTTTTGAGATGTTAGAAAAACTCAAAATAAGTTTTTGAAATTCTGGATGCAAAATTTTTAGCAAAATGAGTGACCAGGAAAAAAAGAAGTGGAAGAATTAATGGCTGAATTGGAAAAAAATTGAAGGAGAAAAATCTTTTTTTATTTTTGGAGCATGATAAACTAGAAATAGAAAATAAAAAAACTAAAACAAAATTTGAAAAAAATCAAGGAGATAATAAACTTGAAAAACTAATTTTAAAAACAGCAAAAAGAAATCGAAAAGTTGAAAAAAATAAAATTGAAAATATGGAGCAAGACGAAAAAAATGGAAGTGACTGAAAATATAAATATAAAAGAACTTCCAGAAGAACAAACTTTAAATTTTAAAGATAAAAAAATATAAAAAGTCGTCGGCGGAAAATGGAGTTTACAAAAGTATGGAAAAAAAGCTCAAAAAGTACGCAGAAGAAACAAAGTTTGATATAGAATTTATAAATGCAAAAGAAGTTTTCGAGAACTCGGATAAATTAAAAATTCAGATATAATAATTTTCGATACATCCTACAATTCTCACTCTGCTTATTATAAGTTAAAAAGCTATGGGTTAAAAATATACCGTATTTCAACTTCGAATTTAGAAAAAATAAAAAAATTAAATTATATCTAAAATTATAAAAAAATTTAAACATAAAAAAACCTAGAAAAGAAGTTATCAAAAATAAGAAATCAAAAAAAAACAAAAAAATTTCAAAAAAAGTGTTGACAACAAAATTTTTTTTTGATATAATATATTTCGTTGATAAGAAAAGAGTCGACATAAAGGACAATGAAAAAAGAAGAAGAAAAAGTAGTGTGATAGATAAAAAGCAAGTCAAGATTTAGCAATAAATCTCGTCAATGAATAAAAGGTGAAAAAAGATATAGAAATATATTATTGAATGAAGAGTTTGATCCTGGCTCAGGATGAACGCTGACAGAATGCTTAACACATGCAAGTCGATGGGGAAACGGTGCTTGCACCGTGATAACCATAGCGGACGGGTGAGTAACGCGTAAAGAACTTGCCGAATGGACTGGGATAACAGCTGGAAACGGCTGATAAGACCGGATATTATGAACTTGCTGCATAGTGAGTTTATGAAAAGAGATGCCATTTGAGAGCTTTGCGTCCTATTAGCTAGTTGGTAAGGTAACGGCTTACCAAGGCGATGATAGGTAGCCGGCCTGAGAGGGTGGACGGCCACAAGGGGACTGAGATACGGCCCTTACTCCTACGGGAGGCAGCAGTGGGGAATATTGGACAATGGGGGCAACCCTGATCCAGCAATTCTGTGTGCACGAAGAAGGTTTTCGGATCGTAAAGTGCTTTCAGCAGGGAGGAAGAAAGTGACTGTACCTGCAGAAGAAGCGACGGCTAAATACGTGCCAGCAGCCGCGGTAATACGTATGTCGCAAGCGTTATCCGGAATTATTGGGCATAAAGGGCATCTAGGCGGCCAGATAAGTCCGAGGTGAAAACTGCCGGCTCAACCAGCAGCTTGCCTTGGAAACTACCTGGCTAGAGTATTGGAGAGGTGGACGGAACTACACGAGTAGAGGTGAAATTCGTAGATATGTGTAGGAATGCCGATGATGAAGATAGTTCACTGGACGATAACTGACGCTGAAGTGCGAAAGCTAGGGGAGCGAACAGGATTAGATACCCTGGTAGTCCTAGCTGTAAACGATGATTACTGGGTGTGGGCATGAAGAGTGTCCGTGCCGAAGTTAATGCGATAAGTAATCCGCCTGGGGAGTACGGCCGCAAGGCTGAAACTCAAAAGGAATTGACGGGGACCCGCACAAGCGGTGGAGCATGTGGTTTAATTCGACGCAACGCGAGGAACCTTACCAGATCTTGACATCCTCGGAAGGTGATGGAAACATCACCGTGCCCTCGGGAACCGAGTGACAGGTGGTGCATGGCTGTCGACAGCTCGTGTCGTGAGATGTTGGGTTAAGTCCCGCAACGAGCGCAACCCCTATCGCTAGTTGCCATCATTAAGTTGGGGACTCTAGCGAGACTGCCTGCGAAGAGCAGGAGGAAGGTGGGGATGACGTCAAGTCATCATGCCCCTTATGATCTGGGCTACACACGTGCTACAATGGCTGGTACAGAGAGCCGCAATGCAGCAATGCTTAGCTAACCTCTAAAGCCAGTCCAAGTTCGGATTGAAGTCTGCAACTCGACTTCATGAAGTTGGAATCGCTAGTAATCGCGGATCAGCAATGCCGCGGTGAATACGTTCTCGGGTCTTGTACACACCGCCCGTCACACCACGAGAGTTGTTTGCACCTGAAGCTGCCGGTCTAACCTTTCGGAAGAAGGTATCTAAGGTGTGAATAGTGATTGGGGTGAAGTCGTAACAAGGTATCCGTACCGGAAGGTGCGGATGGATCACCTCCTTTCTAAGGAGAGTTTTTCTTACACTTCTTCTTCTTTGTAGTTTTTCCTTTTAAGGACAATGGGAAATGAATAGTAGGTAAAAGATTACAACAAAATAGATTATTCTGTTAATAAAAAAAAGCTAATTAAGGGCACACGGAGGATGCCTAGGTAATAACAGCCGATGAAGGACGTGATAAGCTGCGATAAGTCAGGTCGAGATGCACATAATCAATGACACCTGAATCTCCGAATGGGGCAACCCGCATACTTGAAGAGTATGCACGAAAGTGGTAAGCCTGCGAACTGAAACATCTAAGTAACAGGAGGAAAAGAAAGTAAAAACGATTCCCTAAGTAGCGGCGAGCGAACTGGGATAAGCCTAAACCGTACCGGTGCCAAGCTGGCAGCGTTGCCGGTACGGGGTTGTGGGATTTCATACGACTGATGCCATAATGTCTAAGTAGTCTAGCAGTAAGTAGAATCAGATGGAAAGCTGAACCATAGAAGGTGATAGTCCTGTATCATGTATATGCTATGCTATGACTTGAAACTCCCGAGTAGCGTCAAGCACGAGGAATTTGGCGTGAATCCGCGTGGACCATATCACGCAAGGCTAAATACTGTTATTGACCGATAGTGAAGAGTACCGTGAGGGAAAGGTGAAAAGAACCCTGTGCAAGGGAGTGAAATAGAATTTGAAACCGTGTGCTTACAAACGGTAGGAGCCCTTCGGGGTGACTGCGTGGATTTTGGTTAATCATCCTGCGAGTTATGATTAGTGGCAAGGTTAATTAATGAAGCCGAAGGGAAACCAAGTCTTAATAGGGCGTCTCAGTCGCTAGTCATAGACGCGAAACCTAGTGATCTAGGCCTGTCCAGGCTGAAGCTGAGGTAAGACTCAGTGGAGGGCCGAACTCACCGCCGTTGAAAAGTTGGGAGATGAGATAGGTCTAGGGGTGAAAAGCCAATCGAACTAGGAAATAGCCCGTTCTCTCCGAAATGCATTTAGGTGCAGCCTGAATTTTAGATATCTGGGGGTAGAGCACTGTATGATCTAGGGGGCATATTGCTTACCGAAATCAAGCAAACTACGAATACCATTTATTACTGATTCGGAGTGAGTCCGTGGATGATAAGGTCCGCGGACAAAAGGGAAACAGCCCAGACCACCAGCTAAGGTCCCTAATTATGTCTAAGTGGGAAAGGAGGTGGATATTCACAGACAACCAGGAGGTTGGCTTAGAAGCAGCCATTCCTTAAAAGAGTGCGTAATAGCTCACTGGTCGAGAGTATCTGCGCCGAAGATGTAACGGGGCTAAAGACATAAACCGAAGCTGTGGAAGCGGTTTTGCCGCTTGGTAGGAGAGCGTTCTGTAGGTCTATGAAGGCCGGCTGTAAGGCCGGCTGGAGACATCAGAAGCGAGAATGCAGGAATGAGTAGCGAGAAGGAGGGCGAGAATCCCTCCGGCCGGAAGTCCAAGGTTTCCGGGGGAAGGTTCGTCCGCCCCGGGGAAGTCGGGACCTAAGCGTAAGCGGAGATGTGATTGCGAATGGTAAATAGGTTAATATTCCTATACCACTATCAGTCGTTTGAGTGATGGAGTGACGCAGTAAGGTATGTGAGAAGGCTGTCGGATTAGCCTTTCTAAGGGCGTAGCTTGGACACGCAGGTAAATCCGCGTGTCTATAGGTGAGACCTGATGGGTAAGTGCTTTTGCATAAGTCACAGATCCTACACTGCCAAGAAAAACTTCTAACAAGACTCGTTAGTGCCCGTACCCTAAACCGACACAGGTGGACAGAGTGAGAAACTTAAGGCCGACAGGATAACTCTAGCTAAGGAACTCTGCAAAATAGCCCCGTAACTTCGGGAGAAGGGGTGCCTGATATACCTAAAGAGAGAAACACTCCCAGGGGAAACAGGCCGCAGTGAAGAGTCTCAAGCAACTGTTTACCAAAAACACAGGTCTATGCTAAGCTGAAAGGCGACGTATATGGGCTGACACCTGCCCAGTGCCGGAAGGTTAAGAGGAGGAGTGAGAGCTCCAATTTGAAGCCCCGGTGAACGGCGGCCGTAACTATAACGGTCCTAAGGTAGCGAAATTCCTTGTCGGGTAAGTTCCGACCTGCACGAATGGTGAAATGATTTGAGAGCTGTCTTGGCTGGAGACCTGGTGAAGTTGTAATGCCGGTGAAGATACCGGCTACCTGCAGTAGGACGGAAAGACCCCGTGGAGCTTTACTGTAGCTTGGCATTGGGTTTTGGCAATGTGTGTATAGGATAGTTGGGAGACTTTGAAGTTAAGGCGTCAGTCTTTTCTGAGTCGCTGTTGGAATACCAACCATATGTTGTCGAAATTCTAATCCGCTTGCGGAGACAGTGCTAGGTGGGCAGTTTGACTGGGGCGGTCGCCTCCAAAAGAGTAACGGAGGCGTTCAAAGGTTCCCTCAGGTTGGATGGAAATCAACCTTCGAGTGCAAACGCATAAGGGAGCTTGACTGCAAGACCGACGGGTCGAGCAGGTACGAAAGTAGGAGTTAGTGATCCGGCGGTCCCTCATGGAAGGGCCGTCGCTCAACGGATAAAAGCTACCCCGGGGATAACAGGCTGATACTTCCCAAGAGTCCATATCGACGGAAGTGTTTGGCACCTCGATGTCGGCTCGTCTCATCCTGGGGCTGGAGAAGGTCCCAAGGGTTGGGCTGTTCGCCCATTAAAGAGGCACGCGAGCTGGGTTCAGAACGTCGTGAGACAGTTCGGTCCCCTATCCACTGCAGGCGCTTGAATACTGAAAAGTTCTGTCCTTAGTACGAGAGGACCGGGATGGACAAACCTCTGATGTATCAGTTGTCACGCCAGTGGCACGGCTGAGTAGTCACGTTTGGTCAGGATAATCGCTGAAAGCATCTAAGCGAGAAACCCCCTTTAAGATGAGTATTCACAGTATCCACAGAGACTATGTGGTCGATAGGCTGGAGATGTAAGTGCAGCAATGCATTCAGTTGACCAGTACTAATATTACTTAAGCTTTTTTAATCTTTTACTTGCCTACTATTTATTTCTCATTGTCTTTTGACATTTAATTACTTGTTTGGTGACCATTGCAGCAGGGATACACCCGGTTACATCTCGAACCCGGAAGTTAAGTCTGCTTACGCCTACGATACTTAGTCCGTACTAGGGAAAATAGGTAGTCGCCAAACTTTTTCTTTTGCGTCTCCGTAGCTCAGCTGGTTAGAGCATCTGACTGTTAATCAGAGGGTCGTTGGTTCGAGTCCAACCGGGGACGCCATTTTTTTGTATTAAAAAATTCCAATCCTATATTTCTTAGAATTGGTATTTTTTATTTTAAAGACTATTTTTATTCAGCAATTTCAGTTACATTTTTGACTTTGTAATGACCAGCATTATTTATTAAATTAGCGATTAAAATGTCATCTACTTCTTCATTTAAAGTTATTTTTGCATTTTTTTTGTCTAAATTTACTGTCGCTTCTTCAACTTCTGGAATTGAATATAGTGTGTCTTCAACTTTTTTTTTGCAATGTTCACAGTGCATTCCTTCGATTTCAATTAATTTTTTTATCATAAAAAACATCTCCATTCATTTTAAACTTTCACTTTTTATTATATAAAAATTTTTTTAAAAATTCAAGTTTTATGAAATATTTTTTTAATATTTAAAAAGTAATTTTTTTATTTAAAATTGTTAAAAAAATGGTATAATGCTCTTAAGTTGACTTTTTAGAAAAAGGAGAGATGGAGAGGTTATGTATGATTTTTACAGCGTGTATTGTAACATATAATACTCCAAAAAAATGATTTGAAGAAAATAATTGAATGTTTTCAAAAAAATCAAATTGAATTTTTAAATTATGGATTTCGGATAATTCTGAAAAAGATGATTTAAGAAGTTTCTTTAAGGAAATAGATGACAATAGAATAGAATATTTTTTTAATAATTTGAATAAAGGATTTGGGGCTGGTCATAATGTGGTTATTAATAAATTAATTAGTAATTCTGAAATATCTGAATTTCATTTGATAATTAATGCAGATATTTTTTTTGAAGAAAATGTCATTGAAAAAATTTTTGAGTATATGAAAAAGCATGGCGAAATTGGGCAAATTGGTCCTAAAATTAAAGATTTGGGAGGAAATTTTAGTTATACTTGCAGATTGTTTCCAAAACCTTCGAATCTTGTATTTAGAAGGTTTTTACCGTTTAAAAAAATATTATTTATAAAATGGATTACGATTATGAAATGAGATGGGCTAATTTTGACAGAATAATGGAAGTTCCAATACTTTCAGGATGTTTTATTTTTTCAAGAGTTTCGGCATTAAAGGAAATTGGCGGATTTGATGAAAGGTATTTTATGTATATGGAAGATTACGATTTGTGTCGAAGGATTGGGCAGAAATATAAAGTTATTTATTATCCAGAAGTTGAGATATTTCATGAGCATGGAAGAGCTTCGTATAAATCGAAAAAAATGATGATGTTTCATATAAAATCTGCTATTAAGTATTTTAATAAATGGGGATGGTTTTTTGATAAAGAGCGAAAAATTAAGAATGATGAAATGAGAAAAAGATACAAAAATTTAGGAGGGAAATAAATGAAAACATATTTAGTAACAGGAGCAGCGGGATTTATTGGTGCAAACTTCTTGAAATATATTTTGAAAAAGTATGAAGGGAAAGAAGACATAAAAGTTGTAGTTGTTGACTCGTTGACTTATGCGGGGAATTTTGGGACGATTAAAGAGGAGTTGAAGGATGAGAGAGTAAAATTTGAGAAGGTCGATATTAGGGATAGGAAAGAGATTGAGAGAGTTTTTTCTGAAAATGATGTTGATTTTGTGGTAAATTTTGCGGCGGAATCGCATGTTGATAGATCGATTGAAAATCCACAAATTTTTCTTGGAAACAAATATTTTAGGAACTCAGAATTTGTTGGAAAAATGCAAAAAAAGCTTGGACTGTTTCAAAAAGATGAAAATGGATATCCAATTTACAAAGATGGTGTGAAATATTTGCAAGTGTCTACTGACGAGGTTTATGGAAGTTTGTCTAAGGATTATGAAACAGCGATTGATTTGGTAATTGAAGATGAAGAAGTTAAAAAAAGTTGTAAAAAAAATAGAACTAATTTGAAAAACTTACGGAGATAAATTTTTTTACAGAAAAGACACCGCTTGATCCTAGAAGTCCTTATTCTGCTTCAAAAAAACAGGAGCTGACCACATTGTAATTGCATATGGAGAAACTTACAAAAATGCCGATAAATATTACAAGATGTTCGAATAATTATGGTCCGTACCATTTTCCAGAAAAATTGATTCCTTTGATGATAAAAAATGTGCTTGAAGGGAAGAAATTGCCTGTTTATGGGAAAGGTGACAATGTAAGAGATTGGCTTTATGTTGAGGATCACTGTAAAGGAATTGACTTGGTTGTGAGAAATGGAAGATTGGGAGAAGTTTACAACATTGGTGGATTTAATGAAGAGCAAAATATTAATATTGTAAAATTGGTAATTGATATTTTGAAGGATGAAATTACTGCGAATGACGAATACAAAAAGGTGTTGAAAACTGACTTGGCGAATGTAAATTATGATTTGATAACTTATGTTCAAGATAGATTGGGTCACGATATGAGATATGCGATTGATCCTTCAAAAATTGCGAGAGAATTGGGATGGTATCCTGAAACTGATTTTGAAACAGGAATCAGAAAGACAGTAAAATGGTATTTAGAAAATCAAGAATGGGTAAATAAAGTGGCTTCTGGAGATTATCAAAAATACTATGATGAAATGTATGGGAATAAATAGAGATATTGAATAACAAAGTTTTGAATTTTTATAAATTATAATTTTTTGATTTTAGATTTAGAAGAAGGATTTTGCTATAAAAAGGATTAAAGATTAAAAAAATAAAAAATAGTAGTTTTTATAAAACAATGAAACAAAATAAAAAAGAAAGGAGAATATGGCATTTGTTATAATGTCATACAAGAAAATTATGAATAATTTTGAAGTAATTAAAACACCAATAAAAGATTTAGTAGTAATTCAGCCAAAAGTTTTTGGAGATGAAAGAGGATTTTTCTTGGAAACATATAATAAAAATTCGTTTGAAGAATTGGGACTTACGATGGAATTTGTTCAAGATAATCATTCAAAATCGAAAAAAGGCGTATTGAGAGGATTGCATTTTCAAACTCAAAATACTCAAGGGAAACTTGTTAGGGTTGCAAAAGGTAGTGTTTACGATGTTGCTGTTGATTTGAGAAAGGATAGCGAAACTTTTGGTAAGTGGTATGGAGTTTTGTTGACAGAAGCTAATAAGACTATGTTTTATGTGCCAGAAGGGTTTGCGCATGGATTTTTGACATTGGAAGATGATACAGAATTTATGTACAAATGTACGGATTTGTATTCGCCAGAATATGATAGCGGAATTATGTGGAATGACGAAACTATTGGGATTGACTGGAAATTTGAGGAGTTTGGGATTGCTCCTAGTGAATTGACAATTTCTGATAAGGATACTAAACATCAGAATTTTTGATAGAAATAAGAAATATTTTTGAAAAAAATATTAATGTTGCAAGAGTGTCTAGAATTTTGTGTGAACTAATAGAAAATCTAGTAAATTAAGTACTTCGCTATTTTATTTACACAAAAAAATTTTTTTACACCCTTAATATTCGTATAGAAGTTCTCATTTTTTTATTGAAATGGGAACTTTTTGTGCAAAAAAATATTTTTCATATTTTTTTAGAGCGAATTATGTTATAATAAATTAAAATTATTTTACTTAAATTTTCAATATTTGTTTTAGTATTATTTGTTTAGATAAATTTAGAAAAATTGAGTGAATTTTGGATAAAAAAGAAGGAGGTTTGTATTGTGAAGAAATTAGAGGAGAGTAGAATTCTTGCTATGGCTCCGAATGCTTCGGCGATTTCAAATGCAAAAAAATTGTGCGATAAAGGGGCATTTTTGAAATTATGGCGTTCGGTTGACGATACTTTGTATATGGGCGAGTGTAAGGGAAGTGGGAAATCGAATTATACGGTTTCAGTAGATTTTATTGATGAAGAAAATCCTGTTACACGATGTACTTGTCCAAGTAGACAATTTCCTTGTAAGCATGGATTAGCTTTGTTATTTGAGATATTGAGAGGGAAAAAATTTGAGGAGTGTGAAATACCAGAAGATATTTTGGCGAAAAGAGAAAAAAAGGAAAAATTGAAGACTAAAAGGGCGAATGAGGAAAAGGAAGTTAAGAAAAAAACTTCTTCAAAAGCATCTAAATCAGCTAGAACAAAGAAAATTAAAAAGCAACTTGAAGGGCTAGATTTGATAAAGAAAATAAGTTCGCAATTATTGAAAGTTGGACTTTCTGCAATGGGGAGTGTTTCGATTACAGAGTATCGAGATATTGTAAAACAATTGGGAGATTATTATTTGCCAGGACCACAAGTTTTGTTTCAAAGATTACTTTTGGAAATACAGGCGTATAAAGAGGATCAGGATAAGGGACATTATCAGACGGCTTTAGAATGTTTGAAAAAGTTAAGGGCGATTGAGAAAAAAGGTAGAGAGTTTTTGAATGAGCAACTTGAAAAGAATGATCCAGAATTGACGGATAATACGTTGTATGAGGATTTAGGAGGCGTGTGGAAGTTAACTCAGTTGAATGATTTGGGGTTAAAAAAGGAAAATGCGAGATTGGTGCAGCTTTCATTTGAAGTGAATTATGATGAGGCTAGTAAGATTTTTACAGATTGTGGATACTGGATTGATTTAGAGAGTGGGGAAGTGTCATATACTGCCAATTATAGACCTCGTTCGGCGATGAAATATATTAAGCAGGAAAATTCTAACTTTTCGTTATTGACGGTGCCTACATTAACTTTTTATCCAGGTGGAGTTAATAAGAGAATAAGATGGGATGCCGCTAGTTTTGATAAAATTGAAAGTTCTTGTTACAAAGAGATAAAAAAACATGCTCAAAATATAGATCATGCTGTAAAAATTGCTAAAAATGAATTAAAAAATATTTTGACAAATAATGAAGTGGCTTTATTACTAGAATTTGAAAAAATTATGTTCGTTGAAGAAGAAGGTAAGAAAAAATATATTTTAATTGATAAAAATCAAAAGATGACAGAGCTTAGAGATAAAAAAAGCAAGGAATTTTCAGAAAATTTCTATGAACTTTTGCCAAATGAATGTTTGGAAAATCAAGTGATGTTTGTAAAATTATTTTATGAAGGTAGAAATATTTATGCCCAAGCACAAAAGTATCATAACTGATGATAAAATTATTCGTTTTGGATTTTAGAATGAAGTTTAGGAGGAGAAAAAAATGAATTTAGAACCGTTATATGAATTGAAGAATAGGCTTGAAAAATGTTTCGATTGTTGGGATAAATTTGGTGAAAGATGATTTTTCGTTTACAAAGAGCTGTTGATCAGATGAAGGGGTATGCTTCGGCTGCCAAAGTATTTAAACAAATTTATGAAATGGGTCAAAAATTGATTGAAGACGATGAGGAAGATAAATGTGATTTATTATTAGATTTGTTGGCTTTGCTTGATGCGGTGCTTTGTACCCAAGCGACAACTTATTCAGGTGATAATTTGCAAAAAATAGAAACGACTGCTGGAAAAGAAAATTTTTATCAAGAACTTCATTACAGTGAGTTGAGCGAATTAATTGCTGCATTTAAAGGAACTGGCGGTGGTCGTTTCAGAGTTATTGATTCGACATTGCGATGGAATAATCCTGAAATAGTGAATGATTTTAGAGTGAAGAAATTTATGATAAACGGACTTAATGATAGTTATTCTGGAATTATAGATTTAATGATTCAAATGTTAAAGAAACAGGGGAAAGAGATAGTTCCGCTATTGAAAGAAGGATTTGATCCTCAAGGTAAAAAGGAAATGATTGCTCGATTGGAAATTATCGAGGATATTTGTAAAGGTGAGGAAAATGAATTTTATAAATATTGCGTTGAAAATGGTGGAAAAGAAGTGAAAGAAGTTGCAATTGGAGCTTTGGCATATAATCAGGATAACGTCGATTATCTTTTAGATTTAATGAAAAAAGAACGTGGAAAATTGAAGAATAAAGTGTTTGAAAGTCTTGCGTATATGGATGATGAGAGAGTCAAGAAAGAGTGGGATAAATTTTTTAGAAAAAAACCGTTTGAAAATATGGAATATATGGCGAGAACAGAGCAGCAATGGGTATCAGATTATATTAATAATTATATTAAAGAATATACAGAAGATTTAAAAAATAAAACATTAAAAACAAAAGAAGAAAGAAGAAAAGTTCAAGAAGAGGTTGCAGAATTGTGTTCAGTTAGTTCAAATAAAAGAACAGAAAAAACTTTATCATTATACAAAGAACTGTATCCTTATAATAAAGCTGCTGTAAAAAAAGAATTTTAAGCCATTATATAGTAACCGAAATAAATAAAGAAATTACGAATTTAATAAAAGAAACTGTCTAAGATATATGAAGGAGAGTTCTTAGAACAAGAATTTTTTTAATTTCACTTATTAAAGATAAACCCGAAACTACATATAAGAATTTTTTTCTAAATTTGCAGGAGTAGGAAAAAGATGAAAAAGGAATAAAAAAATTATTCCATACATTCTTTGCTAATAATAAACTTTCTAAAAAAATAAGGAAGAAGCTAAAGTTCAAGAGGATTTTAGTACATTATTTAATGTAATTTTCCATATTCACTATGATGAAGAAAATAAAGAATATATTTTATATTGGCAAAATATAAATGATTATAGTGTTATGAAAATAAAGTTAAATGGTTTTGATAAAAAAATGGTATAATATAATCTTTAATATTGAAGATGATTTCTATGGAAATTGGAATTATTACAGTTCATATCATAGAGATTTAAAGAGCTTATATAATCCAGATATAAAGGGAATGAAAAGAAAAATACGGAGCATTTTACTATAATATTATTCTTTCTCGTATTCCTTACAATGATGATATAGTATTCTTAAATAAATTGGGATGGACAGATTATAAGGATTTTCTTAAAGGAAAGATAGATATAGAAAAAAATGCACCTAAATTACATAATAGAGTAAGATCAATAGGATACATTTTTAAATGAAGTTCCTATATCTGAAAAGTGAATTAATAAAAGCAAATTGAAGAATTATTTGAAATGGATAAAAAAAACAAAAAGAATGTCTATAAATTTATGTGAAAAAAATGGCTAGAAAAAGTTAAATAATGGAATGAAAGTGAAGGAGTTGTAAAAAATGGCTAAAAAAGAAGAATTACAAAGATTAACAGCAGAACAGATGTTTCAAGATGAAATTGATGCGTTAATTAAGGCGGAAAAAAAACCAATACCTACTGGATGGAAAATGTCACCTAAGTCAGTGTTGACATATATTTGTGGAGGTAAAGCTGGAAGAAAAGTGATAACGCCTAAATATATTGGGAATAAAAGATTGGTTGAGATTGCAATTTCGACTTTGGTTACGGATAGGGCATTGTTGTTGATTGGGGAGCCAGGGACTGCGAAATCTTGGTTGTCAGAGCATTTGACGGCGGCGATAAATGGAGATTCGACACGAGTTATTCAAGGAACAGCGGGAACGACTGAAGAGCAAATTAGATACTCTTGGAATTATGCGATGTTGATTGCAGAAGGGCCTACAAAAGATGCATTGATACCAAGTCCGATTTATAAAGCGATGGAAGATGGGGCGATTGCTAGAGTAGAAGAAATTTCTCGTTGTGCGTCAGAAGTGCAAGATGCGTTGATTTCTTTGTTGTCAGAAAAAAGAATGAGTGTACCTGAATTGAATGTAGAAATTCCAGCTAAAAAAGGCTTCTCTATTATTGCAACTGCGAATACTCGTGATAAGGGAGTTAATGAGATGTCGGCAGCGCTAAAGAGACGTTTTAATATTGTGGTGTTACCAAGTCCGAATACGCTTGAAGCAGAGATAGATATTGTTAGAAGTAGAGTTACGCAACTTGCAGGAAATTTGGATTTAAATGCGAAATTGCCTGAAGAGGAAGTTATTGAAAAAGTTTGTACGGTATTTAGAGAATTGCGTCAAGGTATTACGTTAGATGGAAGACAAAGATAAAGCCAACTGCAAATGTGTTATCGACTGCAGAAGCTATTTCACTTTTAGCGAATAGTATGGCGTTGGCTGGAAGTTTTGGAGATGGAGAGATATCAGATTATGACTTGGCGGCAGGATTGCAGGGAGCTGTAGTAAAAGAAGATAGTAAAGATGGGCAAATTTGGGAAGAATATTTGGAAAATATTATGAAAAAACGAGGTTCAGAATGGCTGGATCTTTATAAAGAATGTAAGGCACTTAACAAAGCTACTAAATAAAGGCGGTGGAATAAATGAAAAAACAAAGTGAAGGGAAACCGAATATATTCGGAGTTAGACATTTTTCACCAGCTGGAGCACATTATTTGAAAAATTATTTAGATGAAATACAGCCAAAAATCGTTTTGATAGAAGGGCCTTCTGATTTTAATGACCTTATTAGCGAAATTACTGGAAAAAATATTGTTCCGCCAATTGCCGTAATGGCTTACACTTTAGAAGCGCCTATCCAGACAATAGTATATCCATTTGCAGAGTTTTCTCCAGAATATCAAGCTATTTTATGGGCAAAGGAAAATGGAGTAGAGTGCAGATTTTGCGATTTGCCATCTTCAATTTTTTTAGGTATAGAAAGTGTAAAGAAAAATTTAGATGAGAATCCAGAGGAAAATTTGAATGCCTACATTTATAGGAAAATTAATGAATATTCGGAAGATTCAGATGATGAAGTCTTTTGGGAAAGAGTAGTGGAACAGGCTTCTGATTACAAGGCATATCGTAGCGGAGCGAGAGATTATGGAAAACATTTGAGGGAGTTGACTTTATCAAATACGGTGTCTGATGCGAAAAACATTATTAGAGAGTCGTACATGTGTAAAGTCGTTTCTGATGTGTGTAAAGAAGGCTACAAAATAGATGAAATTGCTATGGTTGTTGGGGCTTTTCACGTTGAAGGAATAGAAAGTGGCAAATTGATTTTGACTGAAAATGAAATCAAAAAATTACCAAAATTAGAATCTAAAAAAACGTTAATGCCTTATTCTTACTATAAATTGTCGACTTATTCAAATTATGGAGCTGGAAATAAGGCGCCAGGGTATTATGAATTTTTGTGGAATGGTTTAGAGAAAGAAGACCCACTTTTTGCGACATATATGTATTTAAGTAAAATTGCAGAATATCAAAGGGAAAATGGAAATATGGTATCGTCAGCTCAAATTATAGAGGCAGTCCATCTAGCAACTTCATTGGCAAATTTGCACGATGGGAAAATACCGACATTGAAGGATATAAAAGATGCAGCGATTACTTGTATGGCACACGGAAGCTACTCAGAACTAGTTTTAGCAATGGCGAATGTTGAAGTTGGGAAAAAAATAGGAAGTATTCCAAAGGAAGCTATTCAAACGTCAATACAGTCAGATTTTTATAATTTATTGAAGGAATTGAAACTTGAAAAGTATCGTTCATTAACAGCGACAGAAATAAAATTAGATTTGAGGGAAAAATTAAGGGTTCAATCAGAAAAATTAGCATTTATGGACTTGGAGCGTTCATTCTTTTTTCATAAATTGAGAGTTTTGAATATTTCGTTTGCAAAACTTATTGGGAATCGCCAAGAAAATACAACTTGGGCAGAAGAATGGATTTTACAATGGAAACCAGAAACAGAAATTGAAATTGTGGAAACAATCTTAAAAGGAGATACAATTGAATTTGCAACAGCTTTGAATTGATGCAAAGAATAGAAGGTGCAAAAACATTGTCAGAAATGGCAGAAATAGTGAAAGATGCCTTCTATTGCGGAATGCCAAAAGCACTAGAAAAAGCGTTTCAAGCGTTACAAAATTTTATAACAGGTGACGTTCCTATTGATGAAATAGCCAAGACAATGTCAACTTTATCACTAATGCTTCGTTATGGCGATATCAGAAAATTAGATACAAAAGTTCTGATTCCTATTCTTGAGCAACTTTTTTTAAGAGTTTGCTTAATATTACCAAGCGAGTCTTTTTGCGACAATAATGCAGCGGTAGAACTAGCTAAAAGTATAATAATAATGCATACTGTAGTTGAAAATCATGATTTTTTAGATAGAGAAAGATGGTATTCACTTCTTTTAGAAATTTCAAAAAGAGACGATTTAAATACAAAAATTTCAGGACTTGCAATGGCTATATTACTAGAAGCTGGAAAAATTGATAATGAAGTACTTGGAAAAGAAGTCGAAAAAAGATTATCAAAAGGAGTTCCCGCAGATTTAGGAGCAACTTGGTTTGAAGGTCTATCGATGAAAAATCATTACACCTTAATTGCAAGACTTGGACTTTGGGAAAAACTCCAAAACTATATTTCAAACTTAGATGAGGAAGAATTTAAAAGAGCATTATTATTTTTAAGAAGAGCTTTTGCTGACTTTACTTCAAATGAAAAGCACGATATTGCCGAAAATATCGCAGAAATATGGGGCTTGAATAAAAATGGTGTAAGTGCTGTAATAAATGATGATCTGGGAGAAAATGAGAAAGAAATAATTGCAGGATTAGAAGAATTTGATTTTGATGATATTTGATCGAAAATAATTTTTTAAAAGAAAAATTGAAAATAAGGTAATTGACAAAAATAATTTTTTATGGTATTCTTACAGTAAGATGAATCGGTCGTTTAGACCATCGGTCTTGTTGTAGTTTTCTATAACAAGACTTTTTTATTTAATAATTTTGCTAAAATTACAAATCTTCCAGAGAATTTTTTAGAGAGAATCAACAGAGTAATAGACAAAAAACAAAAAAATAATTAAATCATTAATATATAAATTTAGTTTTTAAAATATTAAGGAGGTGTAAAAATGGACTATAAAGAAGATATAAAACGTTGGCGATTAATTCTTGGAAAAGATACGGAAGAAGAATTTTCGTCTATGGATTCAGAAGCTATTCCAAGTTTTACAGAGGAAGATTGGTTGATGGATAAGGCATTGGATGCGATTTATAATCCGACAGGACAATTTATGGGTGGAGATTCTGCTGGGCGAGGTCCGTCTAATCCACAAATTAGTAGATGGCTTGGAGATGTTAGGACTTTGTTTGATAAAGAATTGGTGAAAATTATTCAGACGGATGCAATGGAAAGATGTGGATTGAAAACAATTGCTTTTTTTGAGCTCGAAATATTGGATCAAGTAGAGCCTAACATAAATCTTGCTTCAACAATTATGCTTTTGAAAGAGCAAATCCCACAAAAAAGTAAAGAAAGTGTTAGAAATTTTATAAAAAAAATTGTAGAGGAAATTAATAAATTGTTGGAAAGTGATATTAGAAGAGCAGTTAGAGCAGCACTTAACAAGAAACAACACTCGCCAATTCCATCTGCGTCATCTTTAGATTTTAAAACAACGATACGAAGAGGGATAAAAAATTACAACAGGGAATTAAAAAAAATTGTTCCAGAGCATTATTATTTTTTTGAGAGAGCAAGCGTTAATCCAACGAGTAAATTTACAGTCATTTTGGATATTGACCAAAGTGGATCTATGGGAGAATCTGTAATTTATTCTTCAGTAATGGCATGTATTTTAGCGAGTATAGCTTCACTGAAAACACGTGTGGTAGCTTTTGATACTGAAATTGTAGATTTGACAGAAAAATCAGATGATCCAGTTGATTTACTATACGGATTTCAGCTAGGTGGTGGAACAAATATCAATAAATCAATTAAATATTGTACAAAATATATTGAAAATCCGAAAAAAACAATATTTTTTCTAATTTCTGATTTAATTGAAGGTGGGAATCGTGGTGAAATGTTAAGAAGATTACAAGAAATGAAAGATTCGGGAGTAATAGTAGTTTGCCTTTTAGCAATATCTGGAGATGGAAAACCTTATTATGACTCACAAATGTCTGGAAAAATCGCTTCACTTGGAATTCCATGTTTTGCTTGTAATCCTGAAAATTTGCCACTTTTACTTGAGAGAGTGTTGAAAAATATGGATTTGAGTTCGTTTGAGAAAGAGTTTAGCAAGAAAAAATAGAATTTCAAAGAAGATTAATAAAATTATTTTTATATATTCCGTTTAACAAGGGATAATAAAAACACTTTAAAATAGCATATTACAATACATTTTACAACAAAATACATATAAAAGATTGTGAAAATAGGATTTTAATTTTTTAATCCTATTTTTATTTATAATATTTTTATAAAATACACTATTATGATATTTTTTTATAGACAATTTTAATCAAATATATTATAATAATATAAAAAAAGGATGTGATTATTTTGATAAATTTAGTTGATTTTTACTAACGATAAATATAAGTTATTAAAATTTTTTTATATGACAATCAAATAGAAATAAAAAAATAATAAATATATAGCATTATCACAACAAGAAATAGCAGATAGTTTACATTTTTTTCTAAAAAAATAAAACTAATAAAATAATGCAAGAACTTAAAAAAAGATAATTTTATTAATACTTTTAATAATACTAAAAGGTAAATATATTGTTAGTGATAAAGGAATAAGGTTGTTGAAATAGTCGTAAGAAAATATTTATAAAGTATAATAAAAAAATGAATTGTAATTATGAGTGTAAAAAAATTACAATAGAATATTACAAAAAAATATGGAATAAAATCTTTGAAAACTTTTTATAATCGCATAAATAAAGGGGTTATTGAAAAAAAGTTGAAGATGAAAGTGGAAATATTTTTTTGTAATTGAAAAAAATAAAAAAATGATTGTAATGTAAATTACAATTTACAATTATAATTACAAAATGAAGTGAAAAAAATTTATAATTTCAATTAGAGAATAAAGAAAAAAATTTATAAATCATTTAGAAGAACAAATAAAGCAACAATATAATCAAGTTCAAGCATTAAATTATCAATTATTAGAATTAAGTAAAAATAATACATTATTATTAGAAAATAAAAAAAGATAAAAAAATGGTATCAAATATGGAAGTAAAATTAGGAGGAAAAATTTTTAAAATGAAAAAAATACAATGTAATAGATTTATTTGCAGGAATAGGAGGATTAAGTTATGGATTTTCAAAGAATAAAAAAATTTGAAATAATTATGGCAAAATGAAATTGAAAAAGATATTGCTTATGGGTATCAATTAAATCATCTGAATGTAAAAAGTTTTAAATAAAGATATAAAAAAATATAGAAGAATCAGAATTATTAGAAATATTAAATAATAGGAAAATAGATATAGTAGTTGGGGGTCCTCCTTGTCAAAAGTTATTCCACTTTGGGTAAAAGAGAATTAGATGATAGATCTCAATTATTTAAAGAATATTGTAGATTATTAAGAATTTTAAATCCCAAAATATTTATTTTTTTGAAAATGTAAAAAGGATTAATTAGTATGTCGTGGAAATTTATTAAAAAGAAATTATTTTAGAATTTAAAAGATTAGATTATGATGTTAAATATGAAATTTTAAATGCAATGGATTATGGTGTTCCACAATCTAGGGAACGATAATAATTGTTGGAGTTAAAGGAAAAAAATAATTATAAATATCCCAAAAAAAGACACATGGAGAAAAATTTAAAACCTTATGTAACACTAAAAAAATGCAATAGGAGATTTAGACAGAATAAAAAGTGGTCAAACATCAAATAAATATATAGGAGAAATTGATAATGAATTTTTTTAAAATTTGTAAGAGATACAGAAAATCTTACAGAACATATAGTTCCTAAAAAAATAATGAAAAATATGATAAAAAAATTATGGAAACATTAAAAGATGGACAAGATAAAAATGATTTACCAGAAAGTATTAGACCCAAAAGTGGATATGGAAATACATATGCTAAATTATGGTGGAATAAACCTTCGACAACAATAACAAGGAATTTTTCAACACCTTCATCTTCAAGATGTATTCACCCGATAGATTCAAGACCATTAAGTACAAGAGAAGGGGCAAGATTGCAAAGTTTTCCAGATAGTTATATTTTTTTATGGTAATTCAAGTTTAAAAAAAATTAGAAATAGGGAATGCCGTTCCACCGTTATTATCATTAAAATTAGTAGAAGAAATTGAAAAATATTAGAAGAATAATTTTCTTCTAATATTTTTTTATAAGTTTTTAAATAATTCTTGTATAGATTCTAAATTGTGATGAAATTGAATTTTACCTTGATGCCATTGTACAAAACCGAAAGGAAGAGAAATTGTACTTCCTCCGTTCTTTTTTTACCATAACATATTTTATTGCTATATTTTTTTGAAAGTTCTGCAATATCTTTTATATTAAAAAAATAATATCTAAATTTTTCATCATCAACAAAATTTGTATACCAAATATATTCAGCAAAAATATTTATTCTCTTTTACTAATCCAATAGAAAAAAACAGAATAGAGTTATTTCATATATATTTTCTTTAAAACCAATTTATTAATGAATTATTTAAATTTGAATCATAAGATTCTAATGTTTCTGCTACAATACGATGTTTTTCTATTCTCATATTGAGGATTAGTTCCATATTCTATTATAATATCTTCAATGATATAATTTTTCATAATCTAGCCCCCAAAAATAAATGAATAGCTTTCTTAATTTTTTTCAGAATTACTTTCTTAAATTGCATTTCAAATCCATCAATAAACCTATCAACTGTTATAAAATGTACTTGTCCACTTTTGCTTTTTATTGATAAGTTTAAATAATTATCATTTTCTAAAAATAATTGTTATATCACTTTTTCTTTTTGATCTTATCTCCTAAAAATACTATAAATACTTTTTTTCATTTAAACCAGACTCAAATATATCTTTTAAATTTATCTTTAATATTTAAACGATTAAATAAATTTTTGTCTAAATTTTAAATTATTTTTTTAGTTTTTTTCAGAAATAATTTCTTCGTTTTTTTATGTCCAAGTAATTTTGCAGATTTCCAACCTTCTGATCTGTTTTTTTCCATTCATATTTTTTTCTCCTCGTCTAAAAAAATTTGTAAATTTCAATATCTAAAGTTTTTAGAAATGATTTCAATATTTTTTTAATGAAATTCCTCTTTACCTCTTTTCAATTAATCCAATAAAATTTCGGTTTAAATCACAAAGTAATGCTAATTCTTCTTGTGAGATATTTTTTTGTACGAAATTTTTTTAAATTTTTTTCTCGTAAACATTTAATATATTCATTGTTAATCCTCCTTTTTAAATATTAACCTAAAAAAATACTGAAAATTCCACATACTGATAGTTATCATTAAAAAAATATTATATTGAAATTAAAATAAAAAAAGAGATTATAATAAAAAAATAAAGTATTATAGCATGTTATAATGCAAGGGAGACCCCTTGCCCCCAATTTTATCTAAAAATATATATTTTTAAATAAAAGATAGATTGTATAATAAAATGCAACAAATTTTAAAGTAAAATAGAACTCATGATAATTTCGTGTTAAAATGTTAGTAACCACAAAAAAACATTAACGAAAGGAAATATATCATGAGTCATAAACATTTTACCATAAATGAAAGAAATAAACTAGAGGTTTTGCTAAAAGAAAATTACAAAATAGTGAGAATTGCTGAAATTCTCGAAAAAGACAGGACTACTATTTATCGTTAAATTAAGAGAGTTAAAGGTGAATACTGTGCTGAAAAAGCTCAAATAAATGCCAATAATAATGCCAATAATAAAGGTTGTAAAAAAGGCAGAAATTACAAAATTACTTCTAAATTAAAGAATTTGATAGAGTCTAAACTCTGTGAAAGGTGGTCGCCAGAACAAATTGTAGGACGAGAACTGAAAGGAAAATTATCTTTTAAAACTATTTACAACTGGCTGTATAAGGATTTTTTTGATGTATCTTTAGACGTTTTAAGAAGAAAAGGAAAAACAGCGAAAACTAAAGAAACAAGAGGAAAATTTAACAAAAAGATAGCAAGAAGTCGTAGGCTTTCTATAAGTGGTAGATGAATTGCTTTTTTTGTAAAAAAAGAGGAATTGGGACTTACGATGGAATTTGTTCAAGATAATCATTCAAAATCGAAAAAAGGCGTATTGAGAGGGTTGCATTTTCAAACTCAAAATACTCAAGGGAAACTTGTTAGGGTTGTAAAAGGTAGTGTTTACGATGTTGCTGTTGATTTGAGAAAGGATAGCGAAACTTTTGGTAAGTGGTATGGAGTTTTGTTGACAGAAGCTAATAAGACTATGTTTTATGTGCTAGAAGGGTTTGCGCATGGATTTTTGACATTGGAAGATGATACGGAATTTATGTACAAATGTACGGATTTGTATTCGCCAGAATATGATAGTGGAATTATGTGGAATGACGAAACTATTGGGATTGACTGGAAATTTGAGGAGTTTGGGATTGCTCCTAGTGAATTGACAATTTCTGATAAGGATACTAAACATCAGAATTTTGATAGAAATAAGAAATATTTTGAAAAATATTAAAAAATGAGTTCAAATTACTATAAAAAATAGAAAAATTTTGATTTTTAGCTAAAAAAGTGCTATAATGTGAAAAAAATTTTTGATTGGAGATGATAAAATGAAAAAAATATCATAAAAAAAATCGTTATTAGTTTTTGGGAGTATTGAGTTTTTTTCAGCAGTTTCTTTTTTTCAGCGAGAAAAGTTTATGTAAAAAGAACCTAGAAAAAAATCATTTCAACTATGAAAAGTAAAAGCGGCGATAAGACAAGCTAAAAAAAGCTAAAAAAATCAAAAAAAAGTTTATGTAAAAAAAGAGAACCTAGAGCAAAAAGAAGATAATAAAAATAAAAAAAAGAACTATCTCAAAAAAATTTTTTTGGGATAGTTTTTTTCTTTTTAAAAAAATTTTAAAGTGGCTTTTTTTGCTGGAATTCCAGTTTTTCTTGGATATTTTTTTCGTCAGTTTTTTTATTTTTTTCTTAATTTCCAGAATAATTCTTTTGTCGCCACTTTCGGGAAGGTTGAATTTGTGAATGTTTTTCGATTTTTGAGTTCAGTTTTGAAAGTGCATTTTTACTTTCGTCAATTTCATTTAAATTTAGTTTTTGTGGCAAAAATCTTCCGTTTACTTTGATAAAAGGTATCATATATTCTAAAATAATTCTTAAATTTGCAACTCCTCTGCAAAGTGCACAGTCAAAAGTTTCCCTTTTTCCTTTTATCAATTCTTCAGCTCGTTCAAAACTTGTCTGAACATTTTTTAAATTTAACTTTTCAACAACTTCGTCGATAAAATTAATTTTTTTTCTCACAGAATCAACCAATAAAAAATTTTTTTCAGGATAAAAAATTGCAAGAACAAGTCCTGGAAATCCTGCACCTGTACCGACATCAATAAAGTATTTTTCCTCATCTTTTATAACTTTTGTAAGCAAAAGCGAGTCAATAAAATGTTTTTCCAGCATTCCATTTTTTTCACGAATCGCAGTTAAATTCATCACTTTATTTTTTTCATAAAGTAGTTCCAAAAAATCCAACATTTTTTCTAACTTTTCTTTTTCAAGTGAAATTTCTGCTTTTTAAAAAGTAAATTTTTCAAAATAGTCTTTTATATTTTCCATAAATTTCTTTTTTTCTTTTCTTTTTTTAAAAATTATTCATTATTATATTTATTTGTTTATTTTCTTTTTTTATTCAAATTTTTATTTCAAAATTCCATCTAAATACATTATAAGTACCGAAATATCAGCTGGAGTTACACCTGCAACTCTTGTCGCTTGTCCCACATTGTATGGTCTTTTTTCCTTCAATCTTTGTTTAGCTTCTCGTGTTATCCCTTTCATTGTATCGTAGTCAAAATCTTTTGGAATTAATTTTGTATCAAGTTTTTTTTCACGCTCCATGACACTTAGCGCTCTTGCGATATATCCTTCATATTTTACTTGCACTTCAATTTGATATTCAGTTTCAGCGTCAAAATCGAGTTTGGGACCATTTTCAATATCTTGTACAATGTATTTTATATCTTCATAAGTAACTTTTGGTCGACGCAAAATTTCTTTTAAAGTTGTTCCGCTTTTTAGCGATTCTCCATATTTTTCAAGAATTTCCACCAATTTTTTGTTACTAGTTCCAAGTTTTGTTTCTTCTAATTTTGTAATAGTATTTTTGACATTTTCTATTTTTTTCAAAACTTTGTCGTAATATTTTTTCGGAAGCAGTCCAACTTTGTAACCTTTTTCAGAAAGTCTGATATCTGCGTTATCTTCTCTTAAAATAAGTCTATATTCCGATCTTGCAGTAAACATTCTGTAAGGCTCAAATAATTCTTTATTGATTAAATCATCAATCATTGTACCAATATAAGAACTTTCTCTGTCTAAAATTAGAGGTTCTTTTCCTTGTACTTTAAGAGCGGCATTTATTCCCGCAATAATTCCCTGAGCTGCAGCTTCTTCGTAACCGCTTGTACCGTTTAATTGACCTGCCAAAAATAGACCTTTTATTCTTTTTGTTTCAAGCGAATAGTCAAGTTCGCTTGGATTTACAATGTCGTATTCAACAGCGTAACCATACCGCATAATATGAGCATTTTCAAGACCTTCAATTGAGTTTACAATTTTTTGCTGCAATTCAGCTGGATAGCTTGTGGAAAGTCCACTTATGTAAACTTCTGTTGTGTGAAATCCTTCTGGCTCTAAGAATAAATGATGGCTGTCCTTATCACTAAATTTTACGACTTTGTCTTCGATTGATGGACAATAACGAGGTCCTGTGCTGCTGATACTTCCGTTATACATTGGCGCTCTGTGAAGATTTTCTGTTATAATTTTATGTGTTGCCAAATTTGTTCTAGTCAGAAAGCATGATAACTGTGGTCGACTCTGAGCTTCTTCAATAGAAGTTCTCATTGAAAATTTTAGTGGAACTTCAGTTTCTCCAGGCTGTTTTTCTAGCTTTTCTAAGTCAAGGGTTCGAATATCAAGTCTAGGTGGTGTTCCTGTCTTAAATCTTCCCATTTTAAATCCTAAATTTTTTAGCGACGAAGTCAGGTCATCAGCTGAGAGTTCTCCCATTCTTCCACCTTTAACTCTTTTTTCACCGATGTATAAAAGTCCACGAAGAAAAGTTCCTGTTGCAAGTACAACAGCTTTTGCACAAAATTCCATTCCAGTTTTTGTTTTAATCCCTTTAATTTTGCCATTTTCTGTCACAAGTTCTGTCACAATATCTTGAATTGTATCAAGATTTTCCTGTTTTTCGACAGTTTTTTTCATTTCTAATGCGTAAATTTTTCTGTCAGCTTGGGAACGAAGAGATCTCACAGCTGGACCTTTTTTTGTGTTTAAAATTCTCATTTGAATAAAGCTCTTGTCCATATTTCGTCCCATTTCTCCACCAAGTGCATCAACTTCTTTTGCCAAATGGCTTTTTGCAGGTCCGCCAATGGAAGGGTTACACGACATAACGCCGATATTATCTAAAGTTATTGTAAAAATTGCAGTATTTAGACCCATTCTGGCAGAAGCTAAAGCAGCTTCCACACCAGCGTGTCCAGCACCAACTACAATTACATCATAATTTTTCATCTTTTAAAATTCCTTTCAGTTTATATTATATATAAAAATATTTTTTATTTATTTAAAAAAGTTTCTGTCAAATTACAATTTAAAAAAATTTTTTTAAAAACAAAAATCTTTTAAAATATTATAACACAAAAAAACTCTCAATCAATTTTAAGATAAAAGCGTTTTTTTATCTTTAATTATAAATTTAAATAAAATCTATATTTTAAAAATAAAGTCTTAAAAGTCCCAAAATTAAAAAGATGAACTGGATAAAATAAATAATTCAAGATTTTATTCTGCCGTCCCCTTTTTTTCCATTATAAAAAAAGTGTAAAACCAAATCCAAGAAGTGAAAAAAATTCTTTGAAAATTGAAATATAACCAAAAATTAGAGCCATAAAAAGGCTTTGTCATAAAAAAATATAAAAAAAATATCCAATCAAAATTCCGTGTTTTTTTCATAATCAAGTCCAAGAACCATCGCAACGAGACACATCACAGCTACAATTATAAACGAGATAAAATACCAAATATATATTTATTTTTTTATCAAAACATCTATAATCCAAATCGTTACAAGCGACAGAGAAAGTGTAAACATTACATTGTTGGAATTTGGCTCAAAAAATACAGCCGATTGAAATAAATCGTACGGGATTTCTGAAATTATTCCAAAAATTAATAAATACGAAAGATATTTCCATCTATTTCGTGTTTTTAAAAAAATCCTTCGACAAGAAAAAATGAAAAAAGAGGAAATGCAATTCGTCCAAGAATTTCAAAAAGGTTGCTAATTTGCTGCAAAATTCCTTTTTCTTGCAAAATTGGATAAAGAAGCGCTTTGTTTATATGATCAATAAGCATTGATGTAAATGCGATATATTTTTAGCTGTGCTCTGACAGAACTCTTATTTTTTTCAAAAAAATTATTTTTTTGTAAATTTTATTCATAAAAAAATTCTCCTTTCAAATCAAATTTTCTAAATTTTTTTAGTTATTTTTCAATTTCAATTTTTCTATTTTTTTAGGTAAAAGACAAAAAAATTTTTTTGATATATTTTTTTATTTATTTTTATTGATTAAGAATATTATATATCAGTCTAATTTTTTTCAATTTTAAATTTAGAGTTTAAATCTAAAAATTGAAAAAAATAAAAATAGTTGTCTAAATTTAATTATTTTTGATATAATAAAAAAATAAAAAAATTGTTAATTTCAAAAAAATTTGACAATCAAAAGTAAAATATGATATATTTAGTCATATAAATTTAAAATAAAAGACTGGATATAGAATATAAATTCAATTAAAATGGAGGTTAGAAAATGGCAAAAGTAGGTATTTTTTACGGATCAACAACTGGAGTTACTGAAGATATAGCAAATAGAATTGCTGAAAAAATTGATGGAGCAGAAGTTTTTAACATTGATGGAAATGTCGATGAGCTTGAAAACTATGATGTGTTACTTTTAGGAACATCAACTTGGGGATTTGGAGATTTGCAAGATGACTGGCAAGCAGTATTAGACGACTTGGCTAACTTAAATTTAGCTGGAAAAAAAGTGGCATATTTCGGAAGTGGAGATCAGGGGACTTTCTCTGACACATTTATGGACGGAATGGCTATTATAAATGAAGAAATTTCAAAAACAGGAGCAACTGTAATTGGAAATACTTCAACAGAAGGATACGAGTTCAACGAATCAAGAGCAGTAGAAGGCGACGAATTTTTAGGACTTGCATTGGATGAAGTAAATCAATCTGATTTGACAGACGAAAGAATTGATGCTTGGGTTGAACAAATTAAAAAAGAATTTTAGTAAGATTTTGTGAAAAAAGTTCACAAGTATAATTATGATTTTAGCTATATTCATATATAACTAAGATAAAATCAATTTTCACAAATTGATTTTCTCTCCAAAAAGTAGAAAAGGTGTCTCCACAACACCTTTTTTTATTTTTAAAAAAATAAAAAAAATATTTTTTTAGAAAAAAAATATAAAATTGAAACATATAGAAATTTGTGGTATAATTAAAAAAATAATTTTTAGATTAAGGAGAAAACGAAAATGAAAAAAATGCTACTGTGATAATATTTTATGTGATTTTTAATGGTAATTATATTTTTACCAACATATCTTGCAAATAAAAAAAGAAAACAGCAACAAAAAAAGAAATGATTGACAATTTTAAAGTTGGAGACAAAGTTGTTACAACTGGAGGGATTTTAGGGACAATTACAAATGTTTTGAGTGAAACTTTGGAAATTAAAGTTGATAAAAAAATGCAAAAAAATTACAGTTTTGAAAACATCTATTTCAAGCGTAGAAAAAAAATAATTTTTTTAGAAAGGATAGGTTTTGAAAAATGAAAAAAATATTGATATTTTTATTATTTTTAGTAGGTTCTGTTATATTTGCAGAAAATTTAGAGAGTATAAATTATGGAAATGGGACATTTAGAGGAACATTTAAAGAAAACAAAAAAATGATGCCAGGGACAACTGTAACTAAAGTTGGAAATGACAATGTTTTAATTTTAAGTTTTTGGAATACAAAAGCGTCGAAAGTTCCGCAAGTTACTACTGTAAATGACCAGTATATAAGTAAAATTCAAGTGTATGAAAATGATTCTTCAACTTCAGTGATGTTTTATTTAAAACCATCGGCAAAATATCAAATAGTTACAAGAAACAAAGAAGTTGAAGTAACATTTAGTGGCTCAGACGCAAATTATGTGCCGTCACAAACTAATACAACTATAAGTTCAAGACCGCAGACAGGTTATTCAAGACCAAGTAACACAGGGTATCAACAACAACAGCAGACAGGTCCAAGATATTCCACTTCAGGAAATAAAAAATATACTATTGTTGTAGATCCAGGACATGGTGGACATGATTCAGGTGCAAGAGGAAATGGATATAATGAAAAAGATATAGCATTACAAGTAGCAACAAGATTGGCTAACAATTTAAGACGGGATTATAATGTTATAATGACAAGAGATTCAGATTTCTTTGTACCATTAGATACAAGAGCTAAAATTGGAAATGATGCAAATGCAGATTTCTTTATAAGTATTCACTTAAATTCAGGTTCAAGCTCATCGGCAAATGGAACAGAAGTATTTTACTTTAGTAAAAAAGATGAAGGAAGTTATGCTGAAAGAGTTGCACAGATTGAAAATAGAGTGGATTCAAGCTATGGAGATACGCCATTTTCAGATTTAGTCGTAAAAGATATATTTTATAGAACAAATCAGAAAAAAAGTCAAGCTATTGCAACAACTGTGTTAGATAATCTTATAAACACTATTGGACTTAGAAGAAGAGGAGTTTTTGGAGCAAATTTTGCAGTGCTTCGGGGAAGTAATTCGCCTTCAATTTTGGTGGAATTAGGATTTATGAATAACTACGGTGACTTATCGCAATATTTAACACCTGAAGGTCAAGAAAGAGCAGCACAAGCTATCGCTGATGGAATTAGACAATATTTTAGATAATTAGGCTTACGAATATTTGGAGAAAATTATGGCAGAAGAAATTAAGAAAAAAAAAGGTTTTTTTAGAAAAAATGGCTGGGTAATGTTGCTTGTTTTAGCGACTGCTGGAGTTGTAGCCATGAGCTTTTATGACAAAGATAATGCAGATACGATTGAAGTAACTGTGGATAAAGGTTCGGAAGAAGAGAGAATCCAAAATAATGCAGAAAATTATCAGACAATTGATATTTTTGTGTACGATAGAAATACTAGAACTGTAAATGAAAAAGAAGTGACAATTCCTAAACAGCTGAATTTAGTTGAAGGAGATTTTATTAATGAAATTATAAAAAATTCAAATTATATTAACGAAAATATGAAATTTAGAAGTGCTTATAATTTGAGAATAAATAATGTCAATACAACAGTTGTCAAATTAAATGGAGAATTTTTTTAAATTTGAAAAAAATCTCGAATTATTTAATGGTTTTTTTCTCAAGCTGTATCGAATACAATCTTGAAAAATTTTTTTCAAATATTCAAAGCGTTGTAATTCAGATAGATGGGGAAACAAATGTCGGGGAATAAATAATTGTCCTAAAATAATTAATGATTTTTTTGTTTCATTAATTAAATTTTTAGGACGATTTTTTTGACAAAAAGATAACAAGAAGTCGTAGGCTTTCTACAAGTGAGAGATGAATTGCTTTTTTTGTAAAAAAATTGAAAAAAGGGTATATCCATGATACAATTTTTTTGTATAAAATATTGAAGAGAAGTCATTAAAAATAATATTCAAAATTAAAAAGAGGTGTAATTTTATGAAATATAATTTAGCATTCAAATACAGAATTTATCCAAATAAGGAGCAAGAATTATTGATAAACAAGACTTTTGGATGTGTTTGTTTTGTTTACAATACGATTTTGTATGCTGCAAATAAATTTTATCAAGAAACTGGAAAAAATAAAATAATTACACCTGCTAGTTTGAAAAGTGAAAATCAATGCGGCATTGAATATAAGAGATGCTGGAAAAGAAATGTTGAAATATTAGGAAATAAAAAAACAGGGCAGGGGCTGTCCGAAGAGCTTGGTAAATATATTTGGCTAGCAAAAGCAGGTACTTCCCAAGAAGCTCCCGCTTCTAAAAGCGGGAGTAGTTCACTCAAAATAAAAGGTGATGGAGATGAGAGAGAAAAAATCTAAAAAAAATAAAAAAGAAGTAGAGAGATTTAAAGAAAATAAAAACGAAAAATAAAAAAATAAAAAGTGAGAAAAAAAGACAGAAAAAGATAGGAAAAATAGAAAAGACAATAAATTTTTTTGAAAAAAAGTTTTGAAAAAAATGAAAGTGAAAATGAAAAAAATAAAAAAATTTGAGGAAAGAGAAGAAAAAGAACTAGAATATTTAAAAAAAGTATTGGCAGAATATGAATTTAATTTTCAAGAAATTTTGCAGCTTTTAGAGTGGAGTCCTAAAAAAAGGAAAATTTACAAGATGCTGTTAAATCATTGGGAAGAAAAGGGAGAAATCTTTTTAAAAAGAAATGGAAAGTACACTTTGCCTGAAAAAGAAGGATTTTTGCGAGGAGAAATTTCGATTGGAAATGGAAACTTTGGATTTTTGGATATTTTAGGAGAGCACAGCGTGTTTATTCCTGGAGCATATTTGAATACGGCGATGGACGGCGACACGGTTTTAGTGCGAATTTTGAAAGAAAGCAGTAGTTCTAAAAAAAGAGAGGGTGAAGTTGTAAATGTAATTAAGAGAAACAGAGAGATTATAGTTGGGATTTTTGAGCACAATTTGAGCTTTGGCTTTGTTCGTCCAAAAAATTCTCCAAGTGATATTTACATTCCAAAAAAATTTATAAAAGGTGCAAAAACTGGGGATTTAGTAGCTGTAAAAATTGATTTTTGGGGAGACGATACACGAAAGCCAGAAGGAGAAATTGTGAGTGTTTTGGGAAATCCGCAAGATACAGAAGTTTTGATTTCGTCGTTGCTTTTAAATGAGGGAATTGAAGAAAAGTTTCCTAATGAAGTTTTAAAAGAGCTAGATAAAATTGACGAAGATTTCACAAATGAACTTTCAAATAGAAAAGATTTGCGAAATCTTGACATCATTACGATTGATGGAGCGGATGCAAAAGATTTGGATGACGCCGTGTATGTTGAAAAAATGGAAGATAGGTATAAACTTATTGTAAGTATCGCTGATGTTTCTCATTATGTTGTCGAAAATACTGCACTTGACAGTGAAGCACTAAAACGAGGAAATTCTATTTATCTTGTTGACAGAGTGATTCCAATGCTTCCAAGAAAACTGTCAAACAATCTTTGTTCACTTAATCCAAACGAAGATAAACTAACTTTTTCGGTTGAAATGGAGATTGATTTTAAAGGAAAAGTTGTAAAAAATAATTTTTATAAATCAGTTATAAAATCTAAATATAGAATGACTTACGATGATGTGAATAAAAATTTTTTTGATTATCAAAGAGATAAAAAGAGTGAAAACAACGGAAAAAAATGAAAAAAAACTGAAAAATTTATCTGAAGAAAAAAAGAAAGATTTTTTTAGAAAATAAAAAAAGTTTTTTTGAAAAAAATATGAAAAGATTTCGGAAATGCTAAAAAATATGTTGGAACTTTCTAAAATAATTCGTGCGAATAAAAAGAGAAGAGGGAGCATTGATTTTGAACTTCCAGAAATAAAAGTTGTACTAGATGAAAACAAACTTGTGAAAGACATTAAACTTCGTTCTCGTGGGGAAGCTGAGAAGTTAATTGAAGACTTTATGGTAATTGCAAATGAAACTGTGGCAGAAAAACTATTTTGGGAAGAAACTCCAGCGATTTACAGAGTTCATGAAGATCCAGACAAAGCGAAAGTTCAGGCTTTAAATGAAACACTTATAAAATTTGGATATTCAATGAAGAATATGGATGAAATCCATCCTGGAAAGTTTCAAGATATTATAAATAAAACAACTGGGATTCCAGAAGGATATTTAATCCATAAATTAATTTTACGAGCTATGCAAAGGGCAAGATATGCAAATAAAAATCTTGGACATTTTGGTCTAGCTTCTAAATATTATTTGCATTTTACTTCGCCGATTAGACGATATTCGGATTTGGTTGTCCATAGAATGCTTGGGCGTTCGCTTGAAAGATTTATAAACGAAGGAGAAAAAGCTAAATATTTAGCTGATTTCGAAGCGGTGGCAAGTAATATTTCTAAAACTGAGCGAATTGCTGATAAATTGGAAGAAGATAGTGTAAAAATTAAATTAATTGAATACATGCAAGATAAAATTGGTGAAACTTTTGTAGCAAGACTTAGCGGAATGAATAAAAATAAAATATTTATGGAGCTTGAAAATCATATTGAAGTTGTCTATAATATCACAAGTTCACGAGATAATTTTATTTATGACGAAGAAAATTTTAAAATTATAAATAAAAAAAGACAAATGAAAGTTTTACGATGGGAAATACGCTAAAAGTGAGCGTTGTGAGTGCAAGTTATGAAAAAGATGGAAATTGAAGTTATTCCGTTTGAAGATGAAAAAGAATAAAAAGTAAAGAAAAAAATAAAGAAAAAGAAAAAGCAAAAAAAGCAGAAAAAAAGAAGAGAAAAGAAGAAAATAAAAAAATAAAAAAATAAATTTAGAAAATAAAAAAAATAAAAAAATTATAATAAAAAAATATTTTGTCTTTAAAATTTAAGTAAAAAAATTTAGCTAAAAAAAATTATTAAAATTATTAAATAAAAAAGGATTATGCATTGTCCTAAATTAATGTAAATTTATGAGATGGAGAACTTTTATGATTATTAGTTTTGATAAGTTTTTTTGCTTTTTTTGGTCATAAGTTGTGGAAATAAAGAAGAGCAAAAAAATTAGAAAAGATTTTGATACAACAATGGGAATTATGAGAACAGGCGACTACAATAAAGTGAAAAAAATTGAGTTCGAATCTCAACGAAGAAGAATTTTTCAATTATCGAAGAAGGATTTAAAAAGAATAAAATATAAAATAAAAAAAGTTGAAATAAATGGCGATAAAGCTCAAATGGATTTGGAAGTAAATTATCCAAGTATTTTTGAGTGTTATGCCAGAATATTATAGTCAAATAGAAAATCAATCAAAATCTATTGAAAATAAAAAAATATTACAGACGAACAAGCGAGACAGGAAATAATAAAATTTACAAAAAGTTTTTTTGCACAGAAGTTTAAAGAAAATAAAGTAAGTTTTGCACATGAAAATTTAAAAAAATAAATTATGTAAAAGTTGAAAATAAATGGCTACTTAATGCCAATGAAAATAAAGATATAATAAAATTATTTTCGCTTGGAATGGCGCAAGAATAAAGGGAGGAAATATGATTTTAGCAAAAAATAAAAAAGCGTTTCACGACTATTTCATTGAAGAAAAATTGGAAGCTGGAATTGAACTTATGGGAACTGAAGTAAAATCTGTTAAAGCTGGTAAAATAAGTATAAAAGAGAGTTTTGTCAGAATCATAAGAAATGAAATTTTTATTATGAATATGCATATAACACCTTACGAATTTGGAAATATTAATAATGTGCCAGAATCGAGAGTGAGAAAATTGCTTTTGAGCCGAAGAGAAATCAATAAATGGGAAGCCAAAATCAAAGAGCAAGGATACACAATTGTGCCACTTTCAGTTTATACAAAGCAAAGACTTGTAAAAGTGGAAATTGCACTTGCAAAAGGGAAAAAACTTCACGATAAAAGAGAAACTTTAAAAAGAAAAGATATAGACAGAAATCTAAAAAAAATTCAAAAAGATTTTTTGAGATAAGATTTTTTGAAACAATGGAATGAATTTAAAATAAAAAAACAAAAATATCAGGGAGGATAAATGGATATTTTAAAAAATGTGGCAAGTGAGCTAAAATTTGGCGAGTCACAAGTGGAAAATACAATAAAACTTTTTGATGAAGGGGCAACTGTGCCGTTTATTGCTCGTTATAGAAAAGAAGTTACAGGTAATTTGGACGAGGAGCAAATTAGGGATGTAATTGAGAAAGTTACTTATTATAGAAATTTGGAAAAGAGAAAAGAAGAAGTTTTAAGACTTATAGAAGAGCAGGGAAAATTGACTGATGAACTGAAAAATAGCATAACTTGTGCAACAAAACTTCAGGAAGTGGAAGATCTTTATTTACCTTACAAAAAGAAGAAAAAAACGAAGGCGGATATTGCGAAAGAGCAAGGGCTAGAACCTTTGACAGAATTTGCGTTGATGCCGACAACTACTTTTGAGATGTTAGAGAAAGAAGCGGAAAAATATTTGAGTGAAGAAGTTTTGTCGATTGAAGATGCGATTAATGGAGTGCATTTGATTATTGCGCAAAATATTTCAGAAGATGTGAAAATAAGGGAATTCTTGAGAGATAAAATTTCAGAATTTGGAATTTTGGATTCTAAAGTTGTGGAGAAAAATAAGGAAAATGATGAAAAAGGGGTTTATCAGGATTACTATGATTATTCGGAGCTTGTTAAAAAAGCGGCTTCTAATAGAATTTTGGCGATAAATCGTGGGGAAAAAGAAAAAATATTAAAAGTTGACATTGAAATTGACGAAAAAACTGAAAAATTTATAATGGACTTTATTTTGGATACTTTTGAAAATAAAAATTTAGTTGAATTTTTGAGTGAAGTTATAAAAGATTCGCTGGATAGACTGGCTTATCCGTCGATAAAAAATGAAGTGAGAAATATTTATACTGAAAAAGCTGAGGAAGAAGCGATTAATATTTTTTCTGAAAATTTAGAAAAACTTCTTTTACAACCGCCTTTGAGTAAAAAAACATTGATGGGCCTTGATCCTGGTTATAGAACAGGTTGCAAACTGGTAATTATTAATAAAGATGGTTTTTATGAAACAAACGATGTGCTTTTCCTGGTTGAAGGAGTGCATAATCCAAAACAGCTTGAAACAGCGAAGAAAAAAATATTAGATTACATAAAAAAATATGATGTTGATATTATTGCAATTGGGAATGGAACGGCTTCTCGTGAAACTGAAAGTTTTGTGGCAAATATCATAAAAGAGGCGTCAAAACCTGTGTCATACTTGATTGTAAGTGAAGCAGGAGCTTCAGTTTATTCAGCTTCAAAAATTGCAATTGAGGAGTTTCCTGATTTGGATGTAACGGCGAGAGGAGCGATTTCGATTGCTAGAAGAATTCAAGATCCTATGGCTGAGCTTGTAAAAATTGATCCAAAATCAATTGGAGTTGGAATGTATCAGCATGATGTAAATCAGAAAAAATTGAATGAAACATTGGAACAAACGATTGAGCATGTTGTAAATAATGTTGGAGTCAATATTAATACGGCTTCTTGGGCATTACTTAGTTTTGTTTTCAGGAATTAAGAAAAAAATGTAGCAAAAAAATCTTGTAGACTATAGACATGAAAATGGAGATTTTAAGGATAGGAAAGAATTGAAAAAGGTAAAAGGGCTTGGAACGAAGGCGTTTGAACAAATGGCAGGATTCGTTGTAGTGCCTAATAGTAAAAATCCTTTGGATAATACGATAATCCATCCAGAATCGTATCATATCGCTGAAACTATTTTGAAGGAAGCAAATTGTAAGGTTGACAATTTAAAATCTGATTTGGATGAAGTTAGACAGAAATTGAAAACAGTGGATTTGGACAAAATTATAAAAAGAAAAATGATTTTTGGACCACAAACTGCAAAAAGATGTTTACGAAGCGTTGCTAAAAGATAGAAGAGACCCAAGAGATGAGTTTGAAAAACCATTATTGAGATCGGATATTTTAAATATGGATGATTTACAAGAAGGAATGGTTTTGGAAGGAACTGTGAGAAACGTCGCTAAATTTGGGGCTTTTGTGGATATAGGACTAAAAGGGGATGCACTGCTTCATATTTCTGAAATTTCTGACAAATTTGTTAAAGATGCAACAAAAGAGTTATCTGTGGGGCAAAATTATTAAAAGTTAAAAATATTGTCGCTAGATAAAGAGCGTGGAAGAGTGGGACTTACGAGAAAAAGGATTATAAAAAAATTTAAAAAAATATTAAAAAAAGTGCGGATATTATAAAAAAATAAAAAAATTTTTTTAAAAAAATATTTGTACTTTTTTTGAAAAATTTGATAATATATAAGTGAGAAATTTGGGTTATTAAAAAGTTATAAATATTATTTTAAATTATAAACTTCTAATTATTGCAATAGAAATGTTTAGAAACTTATGATTTTATTTATATCAAGTAGACAAGTCTCTTTGTCAAATGATCATAGTAAAATAGTTTATGTAGTTGTCAAGCAAGTCTAAAAAAAATATAACCTAAAAAAAATTTAAAGAATTTTTAAAAACCAAATTAATTTTTAAAAAGTAAAATATTTTATGTATTTTAAATTTTTAAAAGAAATTTTTTTCTTTTTAAAACTTTTTTTAAAAAAATATAAAGAGAAGGAAGGTTCGGAAATGGGATTATTTTTTTAATCGGATTAGTGCCAATAGTTGTATTTTTGATACTATTAACTTTTTTGAAAAAATCAGCTATGTTTAGTGCGTATGCCAGTTTAGTAGTGGCAATTATTTTAAACTTTATTGTTCCTGGATGGCAAATGCCAGTTCAAGGGGTTATCGCTTCAATTATTGAAGGATTTGCAACAGCGTGGATGCCTATCGGTTTTGTAGTATTTGCTGCATTGTTTGCTTATGATTTATCAGTAAAAACTGGTAAAATTGAAACAATCAAATCAATGTTAGGAAGCATTTCAACAGATAAAAGAGCTCAAGCATTGATATTAGCTTGGGGATTTGGTGGATTTATAGAAGGTATTGCAGGATATGGGACAGCAGTTGCGATTCCAGCAGCAATCATGGTTTCATTAGGATTTACTCCACTAAGTGCAGCTTTAATTTGTCTTATTGCAAATTCAACACCAACAGCGTTTGGAACAGTTGGACTACCAGTTACAACAATGATTTCAAACTTTAAATTGAATGCTGGGGAAACAGCATTTTATACATCATTATTGTTGTTAGTTTTGACATGTATTATACCATTTATCTTGGTAATAATGGCTAATAAAGAAATTGATGGTGGAAAAAACGCAGCATTTGGAAGAGGAATTTTACCTGTAGTTATTGCTTCAATTATTGGTTATTTAACACAACCATTTATCGCAAAAGCAATGGGTGCTGAATTGCCAACAATTTTATCAAGTTTATTTGCAATGATTTTGATGATAGTTGCTACTAAAATCTTTATTAAAGAAGATAAAAGTGCAAAATCTAATAAAGGTCAAGCTATTACTGGAAAAGATGCATTTATGGCTTGGGTTCCATATATTTTAATGATAATCTTAATTATTGGAACAAGTCCAGTTGTAGAAGCTGTTCATAAAGCTTTAGAACCAACGACTACACATTTCAATTTTGCTTTGGGGCATGAAGCTACATGGTTTAAAGATAAAGGAGATCCGAGTGTAATATTCAAATGGATTTTAGCACCAGCTGCACCATTATTTGTTGCAACTGTTATAGCAGGATTCATTCAAGGTGTAAAACCAAAAGTTATGGCTGAAACATTAAAAGAAACAATTTTAAGTAAATTACCTTCAGTTGTGGTAATTATGGGGATTGTGGCATTATCAGTAGTAATGAAACATAGTGGAATGATTGAAAGTATAGCAAAAGGATTTGCTGCAACAGGTAAATTCTTCCCAGTAATTTCGCCGTTCCTAGGAACTATCGGTACATTCGTAACAGGAAGTGACTTGGCATCTAACTTGTTATTCGGTGGAGTTCAAGTAAATATAGCAGGATCAAACGAAGCGTTGAAAGCATTGTATATTGCCGCTGGTACAGGTGGAGCAACAGGAGGAAAAATGATTTCTCCGCAAAATATTGCAATTGCCGCTTCAACAGTTGGATTAATGGGTAAAGAAGGAGATATGCTTAAATTCACTGTTAAATATTCAATAGCTTATGCAGCTGTTTTAGGTATTTTAACATTCATCGGAGCAGGAATACTTCATTAAAAACTTAAAACTAAGAATTATGAAGTTTTAAAAAAATAAATGCAATAAATAGTTAATAAAAAAAGGAGAATACTGAAGTTATGAAAATTTTTAGTATCTCCTTATTTATTTAAAAAAATTAAATTTTGCTGCCAAATAAAATATTATTTTTATTTTTTTAAGCGGGATTTAGTGAGAGTTATTTAAAAATGTATAAAATTGTGATATAATAAAAGACATAAAAAAACAGTAAAAAAATAATTTTAAATAAAAAGTAGGAGGAAGTAATGTCAGAAAACAACAATCCAGAAAAAGTGGATTATGCAAAAACGCTTAATTTGCCAAAGACAAGTTTTAAAATGAAAGCTAATTTGGCACAAAAAGAACCTTTGACATTAAGGGACTGGAAAAAAGCTGAAATTTATGAAAAATCATTGAAAGAAGGAGCACCATTTTTTGTGCTTCATGATGGACCGCCTTATGCGAATGGAGATATTCACATTGGACATGCGTTAAATAAAATATTGAAGGATATTATCTTAAAATATAAGAGATTAAGAGGTTATAACGCACCGTATATTCCAGGATGGGATACTCACGGACTTCCTATTGAGTGGAAAATAATGGAAGAACTTGGGGAAAAAGCAAAAAATATGACTCCACTGCAAATTAGACAAGAATGTAAAAAATATGCATTAAAATGGGTGGAAAAACAAAAAGAAGGATTTAAAAGACTTGGAATTTTAGGAAACTGGGATAATCCTTATATCACTTTAAGACCTGAATATGAAGCAGAACAATTAAAAGTATTTAAAGAAATTTATGAAAATGGATATATTTATAAAGGGTTAAAACCAGTATACTGGTCGCCAACTACTGAAACTGCACTTGCAGAAGCAGAAATTGAGTATAAAGATGTAACTTCTCATTCAATTTATGTAAAATTTGAAGGGGAAAAAGATTTGACTGATAAATTAGGTGTGGATGAAGCAAGTATTTTAATTTGGACAACAACACCTTGGACATTGCCAGCAAACTTGGGAGTATTCTTACATCCTGAATTTGATTATGGATTGTATAAAACTGAAAAAGGTAATCTTGTAGTTGCAAAGGACTTGGCTGAAGATGTGTTTAAAACATTAGACTTGTCGTATGAATTATTAAAAGAATTTAAAGGGACAGAATTGGAATATACTCATTATCAACATCCGTTCTTAGATAGAAAAGGGTTAGTAATGAATGCTGATTATGTAACAATAGATGCAGGTACAGGAGCAGTTCATACAGCACCTGGACATGGGGCAGATGACTATAATTATTCATTGAAATATAACATTGGAATTTTGTCGCCAGTAGATGATAAAGGGCATATGACTAAAGAAGCTGGAAAATATGAAGGAATGTTCTATGCAAAAGCAAGTAAAGCGATTGTTGAAGACTTGACTGAAAGCGGACATATGTTATATCACACAACTTTTGTTCACTCGTATCCGCATGATTGGAGAAGTAAAAAACCAGTTATTTTCAGAGCGACTGAACAATGGTTCATTAGCATTGACGAAAGCGATATTAGGGAAAATGCATTAAAGGCATTGGAAAATGTTGAATTTGTGCCATCTTGGGGTAAAAATAGAATTGGTTCAATGTTAGAAACTCGTCCTGACTGGACTATTTCAAGACAAAGAGTCTGGGGAGTGCCAATACCATTATTTTACAATAGAGCGACTGATGAAGTTATTTATGAGCCAGAAATTATGGATAGAATAATTGAATTGGTTAAAAAAGAAGGAACTGATATTTGGTGGAAATATGAAGCCAAAGAAATTATTGGGGATGAACTTTTAGAAAAATATAATTTAAAAGATGTGGATATTAGAAAAGAAAGAAGTATAATGGATGTCTGGTTTGATTCTGGAGTTTCGCATAGAAGTGTGCTAGTGCCAAGAAACTTGCCAAGACCAGCAGATTTATATCTTGAAGGAAGTGACCAGCACAGAGGTTGGTTCCAATCTTCACTATTGACATCAATTGCAAGTACAAAAGATGCACCTTACAAGAGAATATTAACTCACGGATTTACAATGGACGGACAAGGTAGAAAAATGTCTAAATCACTTGGAAACACAATACTTCCAAAAGATATTACAGAAAAATACGGAGCAGATATTTTAAGACTTTGGGTATCTTCAGTAGATTATAGAGAAGATGTGAGAATTTCTGAAAACATTTTACAGCAAATGTCAGATGCATACAGAAGAATTAGAAATACAGCAAGATTCTTGATGGGTAATTTAAATAACTTTGACTATGCAAATGATAAAGTTGACTATAAAGATATGTTTGAAATTGACAAATGGGCAATGCACAAACTGGAAGAATTAAAAGAAAAAACAACTGAATATTATGATAAATACGAATTTTACAGTTTGTTCCAAGAAATTACATATTTCTGCTCAATGGAAATGTCTTCATTCTATCTTGACATCGTAAAAGACAGACTTTACTGTGAAGGGACAACTTCAATCGAAAGAAGAAGTGCTCAAACTGTGCTGACAGAAGTTCTAAAAGTGTTAGTAAGAATTATTTCACCAGTATTGTCGTTTACTGCTGATGAAATTTGGGAAAGAATTCCAGAAGCATTAAAAGAAGAAGAAAGTGTGCATTTATCAAAATGGATTGAAGCAAATCCTGAATACTTAAATGAAGAGTTGGCTAAAAAATGGGATAAAATCGCTCGTTTAAGAAGAGAAGTAAATAAAAAACTGGAAGCAGAAAGACAGACTGGATTAATAGGTCACTCTCTTGATGCGAGAGTTCTTTTAAACATTGCCAATGCTGAATATTCATTTATAAAAGATTATACAGAAAATGAAGTTTCTGATTTATTTATCGTATCTCAAGTTAAATTTGTAAATGATAATTTAGCAGAAAGTGAAATCGAAGGAATAAGTATAAGTGTGGAAAAAGCGTCTGGAGAAAAATGTGAAAGATGCTGGAAGTATGATGAAGAAGTTGGGCACGATCACAATCATTCAGATGTTTGTCCGAGATGTGCAAAAGTTCTTAATGAATTGGAAGGTAAAAATTAATTTATGAATTATGGAATAATAATAGTGGGATTGGCTCTGTTTGACCAAATTACAAAATACATAATTTATCAAGTTGCAAAAGGTCAAGCGGGGTTTTCAATCCCAATTATAAAAAATTTTTTTCACATTACTTATGTTGAAAATCACGGTATGATTTTTGGACTGGCGCAGGGGAAAATAAATGCAGTTACGATATTTAGTGTACTTTTGATTATTTTTATAATTTTTAGCGAATACAAAAATTTTAAGAATTATTCAAAATGGACAAAAGTCGGAATTTCTGTTATAGCCGCTGGAGCGTTAGGAAATATGATTGACAGAGTTTTTAGAAATTTTGTAATTGATATGATAGATTTTCGTGGAATTTGGAATTTTGTGTTCAATGTTGCGGATATGTATGTTCATATTGGGATTTATATTATTGTTATTGATTATTTAGTAAGAAAATATAAAATAAAAAAAGAGGTAAATAGCGTGATTTTTTTGCTGCTGTTTATGGATTTTTTTCTTTCTTTTTCTTGTAGTGTTAGTATTTACCGTATTTTTTTGGCAATTATTTATTTTTTTCTAAGAATAAGGTATTAGCAGAATTAATTATTTGTGGATTTTTATTAATTTTTTTACTATTAATTTTTTTCTATATCTGGTTTCCAATTAAAAGAAAATACAGAATTGAAAAATAGGAAATTATTTACTTACAACTGATTATAATGCGACTGTTCCTGAAGTAAGTTTTTTTCTTTAGGAAATAAAGGATATTTAAAAAAAATTAAATAAAATAAAAAGATAACTGGGTCGGTTATATTTATGATTTTGATGAAGCTGTATTAGAAAATTTAAAAAGCTAAAGAGGAATTAGTTTCTTTATTAGAAGAAAAAGAAGTTGAAAAGAATAGAATTGAATATAATAAAAAAATTCTGGTTATTTTATAATAAATTCGCAAAATCAGTTATTTTCATTTGACAGAAGAACAGGCAAAAAGAAAAAAACTGAAAGTAAAAAAATCTTAATTTGAAAAAAATCCAGAAAAAAATTATAAGAAAATATGGAGAAAAAAAGAAAAAAATCAACATTTTTATAAAATAATTGATGATTATTTTTATACCATTTTCAGATAATGGAATTGGTATAATAGGTTATGAAGTAATCAAATACTTCGCTATTTTAACATTAATTTTGAGAATATTATATTTAAGAAAACTTTTAAAAAAAAGAAATCAAGAGAAAGGATAGAGATAAATGACTTTTTCAGGAAATTATATTAACTCTTCAAAAAAATTTTTGGGGAGAAAAAGGTTGTGTAATTGGGAATCCTTATGATGTGGAAACTGGAGCGGGGACTTTTAACCCTGATACGTTTTTGATGTCATTAGGACCAGAACCTTGGAATATTGCGTATGTTGAGCCATCTAGAAGACCAAAAGATGGAAGATATGGAGAAAATCCAAACAGAGTTTATCAACATCACCAATTTCAAGTAATAATGAAACCATCGCCAGAAAATATACAAGAATTATATTTAGAAAGTTTGGTTGCACTAGGAATTGATCCGAAAGAGCATGATATAAGATTTGTAGAGGATAACTGGGAAAGTCCTACATTAGGAGCTTGGGGACTTGGATGGGAAGTATGGTTAGATGGAATGGAAGTAACTCAATTTACTTATTTCCAACAAGTCGGAGGATTAGAAGTTGAAATTGTTCCATCAGAATTAACTTACGGACTTGAAAGAATCGCACTTTATTTACAAAATAAAGATGATGTAAAAGATTTAGAGTGGACAAAAGGTGTAAAATACGGAGAAAGAAGATTCCAATTCGAGTACGAAATGTCGAAATACAGCTTTGAAGTAGCCGATGTGCCAATGCACTTCCAATTATTCGATATGTATGAAAAAGAAGCATTAAATTGCTTGAATCATAACTTGGTATTACCAGCTTACGATTATGTGCTAAAATGTTCACACACATTTAACAATCTTGACGCAAGAGGTGCAATCAGTACAACAGAAAGAATGTCTTATATTTTAAGAGTAAGAGATTTAGCTAAAAAATGTGCCGAACAATTTGTGGCGACAAGAAAAGAATTGGGATATCCGTTGTTGAAAAAATAAGAAATATAAAAGGGGGCTTTTCAAAAGATTTTGAGAAGGAAGGAGTGTGCGATGAAACTAACAATAAACAATATCGGGAAATTAAAAAATGCTGAAGTTGTAATTGATGGAATAACGGTTATCACTGGTGAAAATGATACTGGGAAAAGTACGGTTGGAAAAGTTTTGTGGAGTGTTTTTAATGGATTTTATGAAATTGATGAGAAAGTTTATAATGAAAAAGTTTCTGAATTGGAAAAAAATTGTAGATAAACTTATGAAAAGCAAAATGGTTATAATAAAATTGCTGATAATTTTAAAGACTTTTTTTGGAATTTTTGATAGAACTGAAGCAAAAATTGCTATTGAACTTTTTAAAAAAATAATAAAAAAATTATTCAGAAGATGAGATAAAAAAATTATAATTAATAATTATAAAAAGATCTAAAAAAATTGAAAATATTTCAAATTTTGTTCAAGAAATAAATGAAACTTTAAAAAAATTTCAGACAAAGAAATCATAAAAGTTATTGTTTCACGAATTATGAATAAAGAATTTCATAATCAAATTAACGCCGTTTTTTTCTAAAGAAAAAAATGAATATTGGAGAAATAAGTCTTAAAATAAAAGATAAAGAAATAGATTTAAAAATTGAAAAATAATGAAATTTCAGATGTTCAAAATTATTTTTTTAATAAATAAAGAAACAATGTATATTGATAATCCATTTATTTTTGGATAGTTATGATTTCGAGGATGAGAATCACCAGACACATTTAGCAACCAATGTTTTTTCAGAAAACGAAAATAGTGTTATTTCTGAAATAAAAGTGAAGAAAAAATTGAATAATATTTACCAAAAATTAAACAGTGTTTTGAGTGGAGAGATTTTGGAAAATAAAAATTCTAAATTTATTTATAGAAAAAATGGTGAAGATATTGACTTGAAAAATTTATCGACAGGGCTTAAAACTTTTGCAATTATAAAAATGTTATTGCAAAATGGAACGTTGGAAGAAAATGGGACAATAATTCTTGATGAGCCAGAAATTCATTTACATCCAGAATGGCAACTAAAATTTGCTGAATTGATAGTTTTATTGCAAAAAGAGTTTGGAATGCATATTTTATTGACAACACATAGTCCGTATTTTTTAAATGCAATTGAAGTTTTTTCGGAACGACATAAAATTGATGATAAATGTAAATATTATGTGGCTGAAAATGAAGGAAATAGCAGTATTATAAAAGATGTAACAGGAAATACAAGAGAAATTTATAGAAAATTAGCAAGACCGATTCAGGATTTAGAAAATATTAGATATAGCAGTGATTTAGATGAGTAAAAAAATTAATTTGAAAATATATAATACTTCTACATTAAAGCAAACTTCAAAAGATGATAACAATGAAGAATATATGACAGAAAGTCAAATTAAAGTAATTAATTTTGATAGTGTTGGAGGAGATAAGTACACTAGAAATAATAATTTGAGCATTCAGCTAAAAACAAATGATGTTTTATTTTTTTACATAGCGATAGAAGATATACTTTTATTGAATTTAAAAATGGGAAATTACTTGATAAGTCTAATAGAATTGATATAAAAAAATTAAAGGATATAGAGTTAAAGATTCTTAATAGTATGTTTGTTTTAGGAGATATTGAAGAAAAATCTTTAAATACTTTAAAAGAAATTACAAATTATATTTTTAGTCTACAATGAAGAAAAAAATTCACCAAATGAAAAGAATTCCATTTCAGAGATTGGAAATTATTTTTATAAATCGAGGGAAGTAGTTTATCAGTTGGAGAAAATACTTTTTGGTAAAAGATGAAATCATTTGTTTTGGACTTGAAAAAAATTCAAAAATTACTGTTTTAAAAATGTACACACTTACTCAAAAGAGGAATTTGAGGAAAAAAATTTGTAAGAAAAATATGAGAAATTAAAATAAAAAATAAAGTCTTTTTACTTCTTTTTGGGCGAAAATTTATAAAAAATAAAAAAAGAAGAGTGTAAATACCGAAAGGAGTGAAAAAATTGAATTTTCTTTTTGAAATAGGATTAGAAGAATTGCCTTCGAGATATGTAGACGAGGCTGAAAGTAATTTGAAAAAAATTGCGGAAAAAGAGTTAAAAGAAGAAAGAATTGCGTTTTCAGAAATAGAGTCTTTTAGTACGCCTAGAAGAGTGGCGATTATTGTTAAAGATATTGCTGAAAAACAAGCGGATTTGGATAAAAAAAGTGTTGGACCTTCAGTGGAAATCGCTTATAAAGACGGAGCGTTGACAAAAGCTGGAGAAGGATTTATAAAATCACAAGGAGCGACACCTGATGATGTAAAAATTATCGAAAATGAAAAAGGGAAATATATTTCAATTGAAAAATTTATTGCTGGAAAACCTACAAAAGAAGTGTTGCCAGAAATATTGTCGAATGTTATTAAAAAAATCGAGTTTGAAAAATCAATGAAATGGTCAGATAGAACATTTAGATTTGCAAGACCGATAAAATGGTTTGTGACTTTGCTTGGAACAGAAGTATTGCCTTTTGAGTTTGAAGGATTAAAAGGTGGAAACAAAACTCGTGGAATGAGATATTTTGCACCACAAGATGTTGAAATTTCAAATCCTGACGAATATGTTTCAAAATTGAGAGAAAATAGTGTAATTGCTAGAAAAGCTGATAGAAAAGCAGAAATTTTAAAAAGTATAAAAGAAAATTGTGAAAATGATGGTGATGTTGCAATTATCAATAATTATTTATTGGAAGAAGTTGTGAATTTGGTGGAATATCCTTTTGCGATAAAAGGTGAGTTTAATCCTGATTATTTGGACCTTCCAGAAGATATTATTACGATAACTATGGAAACACACCAAAGATATTTTCCAGTGAAAGATGCAAATGGAAGATTGACAAATAAATTTATTGTAATTAGAAATGCACCTGAATATTCGGAAGTTGTGAAAAAAGGTAATGAAAAAGTTATCGAGCCAAGACTTGCTGATGCAAAATTCTTCTTTGACGAAGATTTAAAAGGTAAATTTGCCGATAATGTGGAAAAATTAAAAGAAGTTACATTCCAAAAAGATATGGGAACAATCTACGAAAAAATGCAAAGAAGTAAAAAAATCGCTGAATATTTGGCAGATGAATTGGGATATGGAGCGAAAAAGAAAAATATCTTAAGAACAGTGGAACTTTCAAAAGCAGACTTGGTTTCGAATGTAATTGCAGAAAAAGAATTTACAAAATTACAAGGATTTATGGGATCAGTTTATGCTGAAAAACAAGGTGAAGATAGAGAAGTGGCACTTGGAATTTTTGAACATTATTTGCCAAGATACCAAAACGATATTTTGCCGACAACTATTGAAGGAGCATTAGCTGGAATTGCTGATAAAATCGACACTGTAGTAGGTTGTTATTCAGTAGGTTTAAAACCAACAAGTTCAAAAGATCCTTATGCGTTGAGAAGAGCAGTTCAAGGAATCATTCAAGTAGCATTGGATTCTAAATTAGAGTTAAATTACGAAAAATTAGTCGAAAAGGCTTACGAAATTTTTGCAGCTGACAAAAAAGTGTTGGATAAAAATGTTGTGGAAAATGTGGTAGAATTGTTTAAACAAAGATTATCAAATGTTTTAGGTGAAAAATACAGCAAGGACTTGATTTCATATGAAATTAATCTTGAAAACAATATCGTAAAATTAAATGACAGATTGTCAGTGTTGTTGGAATTATCGAAAACAGAAAATTTCGAAACATTAATTAACTTATTAAAAAGAGTAAAAAAATATAGTTAAAAGATACCAAAGGTGAAACTGAAATTTCAGAAAACTTATTTGAAAAAGACGAGGAAAAAGCAATATTTGAATTAGGAAATGAATTGGAATTTCTTGAAAATGAAGAATTTGCAAAATTACATTCAAGTTTTATTGAATAATGCAAATGTAATTAATAACTATTTCGATAATGTTATAATTAACGCCAGCGATAAAAAAATTAAAAAAATAATAGAATTGCTACATTGAAAAAAAATTGGAAAAAAATCAATTGACAAGATGATAAATATAAAAAAATTTTTTTAAAAAAATTTAAATAGTTAAATTGCCAGTCAATATGGGGTTTTTCGAATAAATTTCACAGTTAAATGATAGATAAATAAAATTTTTAGTGTTGACTTTTTTTGCTAAAAAAATGTTATTATTTAAGTGTAAAACAAAGGTTAAGTTGAACTTGACCTAGTGCAAAAATTAGCAAAAAAAACTTGATTTTTTTGCTTAAATGGTGTATAATCACTTAAGTAAAGTTAGATTAAAAAATCCAAATTATTAAAAAGTTTTTTTAAAAAATCAATTAAGTTTTAGTTTTTTAAAATTTTTTATTTTGGATTAAGCATCTTGAAATATAACTGTTTAGGCACAATCAAGACAGTATAGTAACAAGATTTAAATAGAAAATTCAGGAGGAATTAAAATGAAAAAATTAGTTATTTTGGGAACAGCTTTATTAGCTTTGAATGCTGTAGCGTCTGAATTCCAAGTAAAAGGTGGATATGATTTCTACAGAAAATATAAATCAGGAGCAGATTATTGGAAAAATCCTGATTTTAAAGTAAAAAATGGTGCAACTGCTGGTGCTGAATACATCGTAGACAACCAAGGTGAATTTGAATGGGGATTAGGAGCAGAATATAAATTTGCTAATAACTCAGGAAAATTAAAACCTAAAAAAGACCAATGGAATGGTACTTATGCAAAAGCTAAAAAAATTGGTAGAGATGTACCAGTTTATGCTTTAGGTAAATTTAACTTAATTACAACTAACAATGGAAATGATGCTTTATATGTATTAGGTAGAGCAGGATACAATTTCGCTAAAGAATCAAAAGAAGCAAGAAAACAAGCAGGATTGGATATTAAAGGTGGATTATATACTGCAGCAGGAATTGGTACTGAATTTGGACCAGTTTCATTAGAAGCATTATATGAAAGATCTAGTTTTAAAGTATCTGACAAAACTCCAAATGCTGATGTAACTAAATACAGAGATCATTTAGATACAGTTGGAGTAAGAGTAGGTTATAGAATCGGTCAATTGAAAAATGACAGATCACCTAAAGTTATAACTCAAACAGTTGAAGTACCTGTACCAACTCCAGTTCCAGTACCTGATAAAACAATCGACACTGGTAGAAATGCTGCATTACCATTTAGCTGCTCAGTTGATGAGAAAAAATGTGTAATCAGAGGATTTAAAGTTGACGGAAGAGTACCTAACGAAACTGAACAAAACGACTTAAGAAGTATCGCAGGTGTAATTAACCAATTCGCTGACGGTGGATCAATTGATTTCGTTGGACATACAGATTCAACTGGATCAGCTGCTTACAACCAAAAATTATCAGTTGCAAGAGCACAAAATGTAGCAAGATTATTAAGAGAATATGGACTTAAAAATACAATTTCTTACGGAACAATCACTGGACAAGGTGAAGCTAATCCAATGGATACTAACGATACAGAACAAGGAAGATACAATAACAGAAGAGTTGAATTATTCTTCCAAAATGTTGACTTCCAAAATGTAAAATTCATTAACCAATAAGAATAATTAATAATTTGGGAACTATTTTTAAATAGTTCTCAAATTTTTATAATTTTTAAAATTATATTTAAAAAGAGGCGAAAGCCTTTTTGTATAACAAAAAAATGTGAGAAAAATTATTAAATATTTTTCTTTTTTTCGAAAAATGTGATATAATTTATTGTAATTGTGTATTTAGAAAAAAATTTAAAATAGAGATTATTTAAAAAAATTAAAAATTAAAAAAATTAAAATTTATAGATTTTAGAATCCTGCAACTTTAGTCGTGGGAGGTTCAGATATTAATAAAATAAATAGAAATAATTTTTTAATTGAAAAAGTGGAGAAAATATGAAAAATAATTTTAGAGAAAATTTATTGAGTGCAGAAAAAATGTGTGAGAAAATAACTGAATTAAAAAGGGAAGGGAAAAAAGTTGTTTTTACAAATGGAGTATTTGATATTTTGCACATAGGTCATTTGACTTATTTGGAGGAAGCTAGAAGTCTTGGAGATATTTTGGTTGTCGGTGTCAACAGTAATTCTTCTGTTAAAGTCAACAAAGGCGATAAAAGACCAATTAACGATGAAAAAAATAGGGCGTTTGTACTTTTGGGGACGAAGTTTGTGGATTTTACAGTTATTTTTGATGAGAAGACGCCGGAAAAACTTCTGGATATTTTAAAACCTGACATTCATGTGAAAGGTGGAGATTATAAGAAAGAAGATTTACCAGAAACAAAAATTGTGGAAAAAAATGGTGGAAAAGTTAAAATTTTATCTTTTGTTGACAATGTTTCCACAACAGATATAATTAATAAAATAATTAAAGTTTATTAAATAGTGCAAGAACACTCGCGACTTTAGTCGTGAGATGAATTGTACGAAAATTTTAGTAAGCATATAGGGAAACTTGTATGTAGACACGGATCAAAACCGTGCAACAAAGAAACTGAATTGCTGGGAACTCTTAAAGCTAGTATAACCACAACATAATACCTAAGTGAATGGTATAGGTGTGATGGTGGCGAAAGCAGAAAAAATATACTAGATGGTGCAAGGTTAAATCCTAAACATTATGATAATAGACAATCAGCAGCTAAACCTGAAAAGGAAAGTTCAACGACTATCCCTCGTGAGGGGAGTACAATACAAGCGATTGGTATTGGAAGTGGTTTCGCCTAAGTCCTTGAAATAGGATATGGATAAGATATAGTCTGTGCTTGTTAGAGATAACAAGAAGTTCATGAGAGAACTGCATAAGTAGTAGCGCACTTATGTGAACGACGCTTCCCACTGTTGTGGGGTTTTAAAAACTTTAAAAATATTTAAAAATAAATAAAAAATATTACTTTTTTGACAGATAAAATGTAGAATACATGGTATAATATCTCTGATGAAAAGGAGGTGATTATATATGTATTTAACATTAAGACAACAGGTAAAACATCTTAGTAAAAATGAGTTTAGGAATTTAAAATATTTATCTCATATAGCCAAGAACTTAACTAATGAAGCTATATATAATATTAGACAGTATTATTTTAATAAGAAAAAAAGTATTTAAGTTATAACGAAAAACTATAAAATACTTAAAAAAATAGTGAGAACTATAAGAAATTAAATTCTAATATGGCACAACAAATTCTAAAAAGAAGTAGACGGAAGTTTCAAATCATTTTTTTGGACTTTTGAAACTTGCTAAAAATGGTCAATATGATAATAAAAAAATAAAATTACCTAATTATCTTGCTAAAGACGGTTTTACTACTCTTATTATAGGTTTTGTAAGATTAAAAGATGATATTCTGATAGTTCCTTATTCAAATTCATTTAGAAAGACACATAGGAAATCGCAAATAAAACTACCACCAGTATTAAAAGGCAAGAAGATAAAAGAGATTAGAATAATACCAAAACAACATTCTAGGTACTTTGAAATTCAATATACTTACAAAGTAAAAAGAAGTTCAAAGGGAATTAAATAAAGAAAAATGCACTAGGAATTGATTTAGGTATAGATAATCTTTGTACTTGTGTTACAAATGCTGGAGTTTCATTCATAATAGATGGTAGAAAAATTAAAATCAATAAATCAATACTATAACAAGACAAATGCAAAATTGCAAAGCATTAAAGATAAGCAAAAGATTAAGCGGACAACATTAAGGCAAAAAGAGAATAGCTAGAAGGAGAAATAATCGTATAGAAGATTATCTTTCAAAAGCAGCAAGAATAATTGTAAATTATTGTCTTAATAATGATATAGGAAAAACTAGTTTTTAGGATATAATGAAGATTTTCAAAGAAATTCAAATATAGGGAGTATAAATAATCAAAACTTTGTGAATATACCATATGGAAAATTAAGAGATAAATTAATATATCTATGTAAACTATATGGAATAGAATTTAAGCTACAAGAAGAAAGTTATACATCAAAAGCAAGTTTCTTTGATGGAGATGAGATTCAATATATGATAAAGAAAAATCAAAAAGAATATATATTCAGTGGAAAAAAAGGATAAAAAGAGGACTATATCAAACAAGTAAAGGCTATCAATTAAATGCAGATTGTAATGGAGCATTAAATATATTAAGAAAAAGTAAAGTTGTGGATTTAAGTATCCTATACAATAGAGGTGAACTGAACACACCTAAAAGAATAAGGGTAGTGTAAAGCTATCAAACTTCTTAGAAAATTTTTGAATATTTTTAAAGATTTTAGAACCCTGTGACTTTAGTCGTGGGAGGTTCAGAAAAAGTGAGATTGAAATATGAAAATAATGAATTTTGATGAAATAAATGATTTGGCAAAAAATTTAGCAAAAAAATTGGAAAATGGCGGATGTGTTGGGCTAATTGGAGATTTAGGAGCGGGGAAGACGACTTTTACTAAAAAAATCTGCAAGTATTTTGGCGTAACTGAAAATGTGAAAAGTCCGACATTTACTTATGTCATTGAATATGAGAGTGGAAGAAAAAAAATTAGCCATTTTGATGTCTACAGAATTAGCGATTCTGAAGAAATTTATGAAATTGGGTTTGAAGATTTTATTGGAGATGAAGAGAGCGTCGTAATTGTTGAATGGGCAGATAAAATTTTATCTGAAATGCCGCAAGATACGATTTTTATTGAAATTAATCATAATTCTGAAAACACAAGAAAAATTTCAGTTTATAAATTTGAAAATGGGGAAAAAAATAGATTGTTTGGAAAAAAATTACAAAAATAAAAAAAATTTTTAAAAAAATAAAGAGAAAAGTAAAAAGATAAAAAAATAAAAAAATAAAAAAATAAAAAGAAACAATAAACAATAAAAAAAATAAAAAAAGTAAAAATAAAAAAATAAAAATAAAAAAATAAAACGAAAGAAACTAAAAAGAAACTAAAAGAAACTAAAAAAACTAAAAGAAAAACAAATAAAGAAAGGAAAATCATGATAACTTTTGCAATAACTACGACTACTAAATTAGCTGGTCTTGCACTTTATGAAGATGACAAAGTTCTGGGAAAAATTCATATTGAAGTTGCAAAATCACATTCTACAACAATCTTGGAGCAAATTGAGTGTCTTTTGAAGTGGACTGGAAAAAAGCTAACTGATATAAAAAATGTGGTTGTGTCGATTGGACCTGGTTCTTTTACAGGTGTGAGAATAGCAATTTCTGTCGTAAAAGGGATTTTTTTTGGAAGAGATGATGTGACTTTTTATGAAGTTAATGAACTTGATGCGCTGGGATATCAGGCATTTTTTGATATTTGTGCAACTTGCAGCAATTTTTTGGATAAAAAAATTTATGCATTGATAGATTCGAGAAAAGAAAAAGTTTATTTTGCGGCTTATAAAGTTTTTGAAAATAAACTTGAGTTAGTGGAAGATTATAAAGTTGCTAAATTGGATGATGTAATCTTGGAAATTAAAAATCAAAAATTTGAAAAAAATGAAAAAAATAAAGAAATTGAAAAAGAAGATAAAAATAAAGATAAAGAAAGTAGAGAAATTAAAAAAAATAAAGAAAAAAATAAAAATAGTGAAATTTATATGATTGGAGATGCAGTTTTTAATTATAGAGAAAAGATAGAAGAAAATTTGGGACAAAGTATTCATTTATTTGAAGAAAAAAATTTGAAAAATTGATGTGGCAACTTTTGTTCAAATGATGATTTCTGGAAAACTTGAAGACAAAAAAACTGATATTTTTTTAATTTAAGACCAAATTATTTGGAAAAAAATCACAGGCGGAAAGGGATAAGAAATAATGGCTTTAAAAAAATTTTTTTAAATTTGGAAAAAAAGAAGAAAAAAAGAAGAGGAGATTGAAGAAACTAAAGAAACTGAAAAAAACTGAAAAAAATTGAAAAAAATATAGAAAACGAAGAAAATAAAGAAAAATAAAGAAGATAAAGAAGAAAAAAACAAAAAAAGGCAATGAAATTTCTGAAAAAAATAAAAAAATTAAAAATGAAAAAAATCAGAAGAAAACAAAAATGAAAAAGGAAAAGAAGAAAAAGAAGCAAAAGAAAAAAAGAAGAAAAAAATTGAAAAAAACTAAGAAAAAAACCAAAGTTAAAACCACTAAAAGATAGACTTGCAACACCTAAAAAAGGATTTTTCTCAAAATTAAAAGAGATGTTTTTGGGAAAAACAATTGACGATGAACTTTATGAAGAGTTGGAAGAACTGCTTATTCAATCTGATATTGGAATGGATATGACGATGGAAATTGTAGCAGATTTGGAAAAACAAGTTGCCAAAAAGAGATTGAAAGCGTCGCAGGATGTCTATGAAGAATTGAAAGAATTGCTAAAAGATAAACTAGTTTACAACACTGAAGAAAATACAAAACTTGATATTCAAGATGGAAAACTTAATATTATTTTGGTAGTTGGAGTAAATGGAGTTGGAAAGACGACTTCGATTGGAAAAATTGCGAAAAAGTTAAAGGATGAAGGGAAAAAGGTTATAATTGGAGCTGGAGATACATTTAGAGCGGCTGCAATTGAGCAGATTGAAGAATGGGGAAAAAGAACTGGCGTTGAAGTTGTGAAACAATCTCATGGAAGTGATCCTGCGGCTGTCATATTTGATACGGTAAAAACCGCTAAAAATCGAAATTTTGATGTGGCGATACTGGATACAGCGGGAAGACTTCATAATAAAAGAGATTTGATGAAAGAGCTGGAAAAAATTAATAAAATTATAAAAGAACAATCGGGAAATGATAAATTTGAAACACTTCTTGTAATTGACAGCACGACTGGGCAAAATGGACTTGAACAAGCTAAAATCTTTAATGAAATTGTGGATTTAACAGGTATTATTTTGACTAAGTTTGACGGAACTGCAAAAGGAGGAATTATTTTTCCGATAACTAATGAACTAAAAAAGCCAATTAAATTTATTGGAGTTGGGGAAGGAATTGAAGATCTTAGAAAATTTGATTCTAAAGAGTTTGTAGAAGCGATTTTTTCTGATTAGTTTTAAAAAAATATTTAAAAAAATAAAAAAATAAAAAAATAAAAAAAGAAATGGAGTTGAAACAATGCCTAAAAATTTGTTAGAAAGTTTGAAAGCTAAAGCAAAAATATTGCAAAAAACAATTATTTTACCAGAAACGGAAGATCCAAGGGTGTTAAAAGCGGCTGAAAAAGTTATGAGTGAAGGTCTTGCGAAAATTGCACTTGTGGGAAGCGAAGAAAAAATAAAAAAAGAGGCGGAAAAATTGGGGGTAAATTTGGATGGAGCAATTTTTTATGATCCAAATAACTGTGCGACTATTGACCAAATGTCAGAAATTTTGAGAAAGAGAAGAGAAAAAAAAGGTATGACTTTTGAAGCGGCAAAAGCTACAATGTTATCAGATCCTAGATTTTTTGCAGCAATGCTTGTAAAACAAGGAAGAGTTGACGGAATGGTCGCAGGTTCGATTTCTCCGACTGCGCATGTATTAAGAGCAGCAATTTTAGTAATTGGACCAAAAGAAGGGCTTAAAACAATTTCAAGTTCGTTTGTTATGATAACTGACTCGGACTTTGGAGCAGATGGAACGCTTATTTTTACTGATGCGGCAGTTATTCCAAATCCAACTGCGCTGCAACTTGCGGATATAGCGATTTCAGCAGTAGAAAAAGCTAGAGTTACGGCTGGAATTAAAGAACCAAAAGTGGCATTTTTATCTTATTCGACAAAAGGAAGTGCAGATGGTGAATCAGTTAGAAAAGTTAGAGAAGCAATCGAAATTTTAGAAACTAAAAATGTTGACTTTGAATTTGATGGAGAAATGCAGTTAGATGCGGCAATTGTTCCAGAAGTGGCAAAACTTAAAGCGCCAAATTCAAAAGTGGCAGGAAATGCAAATGTATTGGTTTTTCCAGATTTAAATGCAGGAAATATTGGTTATAAATTGACTCAGAGATTTTCTCGTGCAAAAGCATTAGGACCATTAATTCAAGGACTTGCAAGACCTGTTCACGATTTGTCAAGAGGTTGTAGCGTGGAAGATATAGTTGAAGTTGTGGCAATTACAGCTGTTGAATCTGATGAATAATAATAATTAAGAATAAGGATAAGGATAAAGATAAATAAAAATTTTTGGAGGGAATAAATAAATGAAAATATTAGTTATAAATAGTGGAAGCTCGTCGTTAAAGTTTGAATTAATTGATATGACAAATGAAAAATCAATTGCGAAAGGACTGTGCGAGAGGATAGGAATTGCAAATCCGATGATCAGTTACAAAAATTTGATAAAAGATATAAAAATAACTGAACAGCCAGAACCTATGGACGATCATAAAATGGCAATTGACGCTGTATTAAAACTTCTTCAGGACGATAGCATGGGAGTTATTAAAAGTGTTGATGAAATTGATGCGATAGGACACAGAGTTGTGCAAGGAGGAGCTTATTTTAAAGATTCAGCTTTAGTTGATGAAAAAGTTATTTCATTGGTTGAAGAACTTGGGGAACTTGCTCCACTTCATAATCCAGCTGCGGCAATGGGTGTGAGAGTTATGATGGAATTACTTCCTGATAAAAAAAATGTTGTTGTATTTGACACTTCGTTTCATCAGACAATGGAGCCAAAAGCATATATGTACGCTTTTCCATATGAAGACTATGAAGAGTTAAAAGTTAGAAAATATGGTGCACATGGGACTTCACATAGATATGTGAGTGAAATTGCAGCTCAAATGCTTGGGAAAAAAGATTCTAAAATAATAGTTTGCCATCTTGGAAATGGAGCTAGTATAACAGCTGTAAAAAATGGAAAAGTTGTAGATACTTCGATGGGTCTAACTCCACTTGCTGGAGTTATGATGGGAACTAGAACTGGAGATGTGGATCCATCGGCAGTTGTTTACATTATGGAAAAAAGAGGTTTGACTCCAAAAGAAATGAATACGAGAATGAACAAACAGTCTGGAATTAAAGGAATTTTTGGACCTAGCTCAGATTTTAGGGACTTGGCAGCTGGAGTTGAAGAAGGAAATGAAAAAGCAAAATTGGCATATGAAATGTTTTGTTACAAAATAAAATCTTATATTGGAGCTTATGCCGCTGCAATGAATGGACTTGATGCAATAGCATTTACAGGTGGAATTGGAGAAAATGCTTTTTATGCGAGAAGAGATATTTGTAGGGATTTGACATATTTAGGAATTGATTTGGATGAGGAAAAATCAAGTAAATGGTTACCAGGAAATGTAGAAATTACTAAAGAAAATTCTAAAGTAAAAGTTTATAAAATTGAAACAGCAGAAGAAATAATGATAGCAAGAGATACTTATAGACTTACAAGAGAAAGTTAGGAGAAAAAATGGCAAGTTTAAATATAATTTACTATTCGGCAACAGGGAATACTGAAGAAATGGCAAAAAATATTGCTCAAGGTGCAAAAGATGCGGGAGCAGATGTGAAAGTGATAAATGTGGAAGAAGCTGATGAAAATTCAATAAATGCTGATTTTTTGGCATTTGGTTCACCTGCTTCAGGAGCAGAAGAAATAGCGCCAGAAATGGTTGAATTTATCGAAACAAATAAAGATAAAATTTTTAATAAAACAGTTGGACTTTTTGGCTCTTACGATTGGGGAACTGGAGTTTTTATGGAAAATTGGGTGGAACAATTAACTAGTGAAAATTTTTCAATTGTAGGAGAAGGACTTATAAATCACCTGGCGGTTGACGATGACGAAAAAATTGAAAAGTGTAAGGAATATGGAAGAAAAATAATATTATAGCAAAAATAAAAAAAGGGGGATTTTTTCCTCCTTGATTAAATAAATAAAAAAAATTTTTATCTTTTCAGACATATTTTTATTTTTGCCAATAATTAATAATTCTTGATATTAAATAAGAAATGTGGTACCATTAAATATAAACTATTTCAAAAAAACATAAGTTTTTCGGAGGAAAAAAATTTGGGAAATTTGATATTACAATTTTTTTATGATGGTCTTTGTTGGAACACTTATTGGATGGTTTACGAATTACTTAGCCATAAAATTGCTTTTTTTAGACCATATAAAGAGATGAATTTTTCTCTTTTTAAAAATACAGGGATTAATTCCCAAAAAGAAGAGCGGAAATATCTTTAAATATAGCCGATGTTGTGGAAAAAGAGCTGATTTCTGTGGATGATATCGCAGATAAAATTGAAGAAATGGAACTTTCAGATGAAATTATTGATAAGTTATTAGATAAAGTTATTGGAGAAAAATTGCAAAAAAATATATTGGATAAAAAAATCCGTTATTAAAAAAATGTTTATAAATGATAGCGTGATTGAAAAAGATAAAATCTTATTTTTAAAAAGAGCATTTTGGAAAAATAAAGAAGAAATTATTGGGGAAATTATAAAAAAATAGGAAAAGAAAAAAATAAATTTTCGTGAAATTATTTTTGGAAAAAAATGGAAAAATTTTTTTCTTTGCAAGAAATAGAAGAAATTATTTTTAAGAATTTCAAAAAATGAACTAAAGCATATTGAAATAATAGGTGGAGTTCTTGGGGGAATTATCGCAGTGTTTCAATTCTTATTGATGGTGGCACTAAAAGCGATATAAGTTTTGAGAGAGGGAGAAAAGATGGAAAAAGAAAGAGTATTGGCACCCGATGAACTGGGAGAGGACAATATTCAAAAGTCACTTAGACCAAAAACTTTTAGCGAATATATCGGTCAAGAAGATTTGAAAAAAAAAATGAACATTTTTATAAAAGCGGCAAAAATGCGAAATGAAACTGTGGACCACATTTTGCTATATGGACCTCCAGGACTTGGAAAGACGACACTTGCAGGAGTGATTGCAAATGAGATGGGAGTAAATTTAAAAATTACAACTGGACCAGTTTTGGAAAAATCAGGGGATTTGGCGGCAATTTTGACTTCGCTTGAAGAAAATGACATTTTATTTATTGACGAAATTCACAGATTAAATACTTCAGTTGAAGAAATTTTGTATCCTGCGATGGAAGACAATGAAATTGATATTTTAATTGGAAAAGGACCGTCAGCTAGAAGTATTCGGATTGAGTTGCCAAAATTTACATTAATTGGTGCGACGACTAAAGCGGGACAACTTAGTACGCCACTTCGGGACAGATTCGGTGTGACACATAAAATGGAGTTTTACAATCTTGATGAGCTTACAGAAATTGTTCGAAGAGGAGCTGAAATTTTAAGCATTTCGTACGATGAAGACGGAATTAGCGAGATTTCTAAAAGAAGTCGAGGAACGCCTAGAATTGCGAATAGACTTTTGAAAAGAGCAAGAGATTATGCACTTGTTGAAGGAAATGGAGTTTTGGACAAAAAAAGTGTAAATGGGATTTTAAAACTTTTGGGAGTCGATGAAAATGGCTTGGATGAACTTGACAGAAAAATTTTAAGTTCAATAATTGATGTCTATAACGGCGGACCTGTTGGAATTGAGACATTATCACTTTTGCTGGGAGAGGATAGACGAACAATTGAAGAAGTTTATGAGCCGTATTTAATTAAAATTGGATTTATAAAGCGGACACCCCGTGGAAGAGTTGTAACTGAAGCTGGTTACAGACATTTAGGAATAAAAAAAATACTGGAAGAATAAAAATGAGGTGAAAAGCTGTTGTTGACAGTGATAGCAGAAAAGAAAAATATTAGTGATACAAAAATTATTATTGATAATAAATTGGATTGCGGACATATTCAAAATGTGTACAGACTTCAAATAAATGATGAATTGAGAGTTATTGACGGCGAATTTGAATATTTGACAAAAATTTTAAGCATTTCTAAAAAAGAAGTCATTTTAGAAATAATAAAAAAAATGGAGGACAATTATTCGCTTGATGTGAATATTGACATGGCGATAGGAATTTTTAAAAACGACAAGATGAATTTAGCGATACAAAAATTGACGGAAATAGGTGTTAATAAAATAATTCCGTTAAAGACAAAAAGAGTCGTTGTAAAAATTAATGAAAAAAGAAAAATGGGAAACTGTTGTAAGAGAAGCGCTAAAAACAATGTAGAGGAGTGAAATTTCCCAAAATTTCAGAAATAAAAAAATTTGTGAAATTGACTACGAAAAAAATATGATAAAAATAATATTTGCCTATGAAAATAGTGAAAATTCAAAAGTCGATTTTTTTGAATTAATTGATGAAAAAAAGATAAAAGATATTTTGTGTGTAATTGGACCAGAAGGCGGAATTACCGAAGAGGAAGTTGATTTTTTGAAAGAAAAAAATGCTTTTGAAGTGAGTCTTGGCGCTAGAATTTTAAGAGCTGAAACAGCTTCAATTGTAGTTGCAGGAATTATTTCAAATTTAAATTTAAAATAAAAAATTAAAAAACTAAAAATAATAAAAAACAAAACAAAATTAAATTAAAGAAAGGAAAAAGAGAAAATGAGTGAAATAAAAAATGAATTTGGTGCAGAAATTCAACAAATAATTGACATTATGGAGGACAAGAAAGCGCAGGACATAAAAGTATATGATATGCGTGGAAAATCACCATTTTTTGATTATTCGATACTTTGTACTGGAAGTTCAAGTAGAAATATTGAAGCGATTGCGACAGATGTAAAAAAAAGTTTGGAAACGGTTAGAAGTGTTGAAGGACTGGAAGAAGCTAATTGGGTTTTAATTGATGCAGGAGATGTGATTGTTAGTATATTTAGTAAAGATGAGAGAGATTATTACAAATTAGATGAATTTTACAACGGAGTAAATGGAAAAAATAAAGAAAACGAAGAAAATAAAGAAATTGATGAATAAAATATTTTAAAATAAATAAAAAAATAAAGACAAGGCAAAAAAAGAAGGAAAAAAAATGAGAGAATTAGACAAGGAAGAAAAAAATCCAAGGTTTATTGCTTTTTATTATGCTTGTAGGAATAGGATTTTTAGTATTAATTTCAAAAATTATTTATTTTACAAATTTTTAGAAGCTTCTAAATATGAAGAAAGAGCACAGCAAAAATAGAATTAGAACAAATATAATAAAAAGCTAACCGTGGTGAAATTTACGATAGAGAAGGTCATTTACTTGCAAAAAAATATGACAGGATATCAATTGGTTCACATTGGGACAAAAAAACGCTTGATGCAAATGATGTAAAAAAATATTGAAAGAAATGAAAAATATGAATCCAGAGCAAATTCATGCAAGACTTTCAAGTGAGAAAAAAAGGAAAAAAGCTAAGGACTTGGAAGAGACAATGCTTGATATTAAAAAAATTAATGAAGTGACTGGAACAAATTTGGACGACATAATTGATAAATTTTTTTAAAGAGCAAAGACTTGGAACGGATAAAAAAATATTGGTTATTGAGGATTTGGACAAAAATGTTGCATTAAAGGCTATTGAAAAATTGGATAACGATAGAATTGACATAGTTGAATATAATAAGAGATTTTATCCTGAAGACACAATAGCATCTCATGTTATAGGTTATGTAAAACCGATAAGTGAAAAAGAATATAACGAGTTAAAAGACAAAGGTTATCAAAATAGTGACCTAATTGGGAAAAAAGGTGTTGAGCGTTCTTATGACAAAGAGATGAAAGGTCAGGATGGAAAAGAGAGTATTGAAGTTGATGCAAAGGGGAATATAATAAGACAAATTTCCACAAACGAAAGTATTGCTGGAAAAAATGTATATTTGTCACTCGACTTTGACTTGCAAAAAGCTATGACAGAAGCATTTAGCGGGAAAACTGGTGCATTTATTGCAATGGAAGCGAAAACTGGGAAAATAGTTACTTTTGTAAGCAATCCTGAAATAAGCTTGAATTTGATGAGTTCAAAAATTCCTGGAGCTCAGTGGAACGCTTTGGTAAATTCTAAATCAAAACCACTTGTAAACAAAGGAATTGCAGGACTTTATCCTCCTGGATCGACATTTAAGGCAGTAACTGGTACAGGAATATTGGAATCTGGAATTTCTCCGTATGCAACAGTAAATTCTACAGGACAATATAGATTTGGAGGTTCAGTATTTAGAGATTCGCATAAAGCTGGACATGGTATAACTAACTTTGCCAAATCTATCGAAGAATCAGTAAATACATACTATTATGTATTTTCTCAAAAAGCTGGAATAAAAAATATTGATAAATATGCTAAAGAATATGGAATCGGTCAAAAAACAGGAATTGACATACCTGGAGAATCTACGGGAACATTGCCAAGTCCTGAATGGAAAAAGAAAAGATTTAAGAAAAAACAAGATCAAAAATGGCTTCCAGGAGATTTAATCAATATGTCAATAGGACAAGGTTATGTGCTTGTTACACCAATACAAATTGCTTCAGTTTATCAGACAATTGCAAATAACGGTGTGCAGTTAAAACCAACTGTTGTAGACAGATTTGTAACTTATAACGGAAAAGTTGAGGTAAATCAGCCAAAATTTTCGAGAAAATTAAATGTAAGTCCAAAGACAATAAAATTGTTGCAAAATGCATTGAGACTGCCAGTAATGGGTTCAGGTGGAACAGCGAAAATACTTAGAATAGACGGTTATCCTGTTTCTGCTAAAACAGGTACGGCACAAAATTCTGGATTTGGAGATAATCACTCGTGGATAGCTGGATATTTTCCATCAGATAAACCACAAATTGTATTTGTTTCGGTTGTAGAAGGTGGAGGATATGGTGGAGTCGCCTCTGGAGAAATGGCTAGAGTCTTTATAAATAAATATAGAGAAAAATATGTTTTAAAAGTAAAACAAAAAGATAAAGATAAAACACAAGATGATAATAAAAATAGCAAAAATAATAAAAATAACGAAAATGATAAAAATAATGGAAATAATGGAAATAAAAAAGGATAAAATTTGAAAATATAAAAATATAAAAAAATAAAGTGAGGAGGTGTTTACTAAATGTCAGATAAAGAAAGAAGAGAAGCAGGAAGTTTAAATTCAACAATAAAAAGACATTTTTCTAAAAAAGAAGATACTAATAAAATAAAATCTAATTTAAAGAGATTTAGAAGAAAAAGTACGAATAGAAGACATTTAGATGAAAAAAACGAAACAAGATATGTTCCACTTGCGAACAATAGAAATAGACATGTTGACAAAAGAAGTTTCAAAGATGAGGCAAGAGATGAAAAAATGTATGTAATCCCATTAGGCGGATTGGAAGAAGTTGGGAAAAATATGACGGCATTTCAGTATAAAGACGAAATAGTTGTGGTGGATGCCGGACTTACATTTCCAGAGGATGAACATTTGGGAATTGATGTTATAATACCTGATTTTGCATATTTAGAAGCGAATAGAAATAAAATAAAAGCTTTGCTTTTGACACATGGACACGAAGATCATATTGGAGCGGTGCCGTATTTTTACCAAAAATTGGGAACAGAAAATATACCGATGTATGGTGGAAAACTAACACTTGCACTTGCAAAAGCTAAATTTGAGAAAAAGGATGCGAAACTTCCAAAAGAGAAAGTTATAACTGGAAGAAATATTTTAAAGATTTCAAAATATTTTACGGTGGAATTTATAAGTGTTACACACAGTATTGCTGATTGTTACGCCATTTGCATAAAAACTCCTGCTGCGACAATTTTACATTCGGGAGATTTTAAAGTGGATTTAACACCTGTCAATGGAGAAGGATTTGACTTTGGAAGACTTGCGCAACTTGGAGAAGAAGGAATAGACTTGCTTTTGTCAGATAGTACAAATGCACAAATTCCTGGATTTACACCGTCTGAAAGAACCGTTGGAGAAAGTTTAAAAGATGAGTTTTCAAAAGCTAAAGGAAGAATAATACTTGCGGCATTTGCATCTCATGTGCATAGATTGCAGCAAATTGTAAATATTGCTCATTCTCACGGAAGAAAAATTGCAATTGATGGAAGAAGTATGATTAAAATATTTGAGATTTGTTCAAATTTGGGATATTTGAAACTTCCAAAAGATATAATGATAGATATTGAAAAAGTTGAGACACATCCAGCAAATAAAGTTCTTATTTTGTGTACTGGAACTCAAGGAGAGCCACTTGCAGCATTGTCCAGAATTGCAAACGGAACTCATAAACACATAACTCTAAGACAGGGGGATACTGTTGTAATTTCTGCAACACCTATTCCAGGAAATGAAAAGGCTGCAACAAAAAATATTAATCAATTGATGAAACGGGATGCCAATGTCGTGTTTGAAAAAGGAGTTGGAATTCATGTGTCTGGACACGGTTGTCAAGAAGAACAAAAACTTATGATAAATCTTGTGAAACCAAAATTTTTCATGCCAGTTCACGGAGAATATGCAATGATTAAAAAACATAAAGAGTTAGCAGTTGCTGTGGGGGTTGAAGAAAAAAATGTTCTTTTAGTTGAAAATGGAGCAAAATTAGAACTTTCTAAAAGAGCATTTAGACAAGTTGGAAAAGTGCCAAGTGGAGCGACATTTATTGATGGATTTGGAATTGGGGACATTGGAAATGCTGTCTTAAAAGATAGACAAAATTTAGCCGATGATGGAATAGTAATTATTTCAATTTTAAAATACAAAAATGGAACTTTTAACGAAAATGTAGAACTTGTCACAAGAGGATTTGTCTACAACAAAGATGCAGAAAGTCTGCTTTCTAGGACAAAAGAATTGGTGAAAAAAGAACTTTCTGTTTTACAGAGTGAAAAAGTTAAAGAAATTGGAAAAATAAAACAGAGAATTAGAATAAAAGTTGGAGATTTCTTGTTGAAGGAAACTGACAGAAATCCAATAATTTTACCAATAATTATGGATAATTAAGAAAGGAGATAATATAAAATGGTACAGCAACTTTCAAGTAGAGAAAGAGCTTTTTTGAGAAAATTGGCACACAATCTTGAGCCGATTGTAAGAATCGGAAAAGAAGGAATAGATGAAAATGTTTTAAAGAGTATTTCTGAAGTTGTAAAGAAACGAGAATTAATAAAAAGTAAAAATATTACAAAAATTCATCAGTAGAATTAGATAGAGAGTCAGCAAGTGAAATTGCAAAAGATACAAAGTCAATTTTTGTAGATAAAATTGAAATGTGCTTATATTTTTTTAAACCTAAAAAAATTCAAAAAGATGCGGTAATTACACCCGAATTTAATGAATTTAAAAAGAAAAAAACAAAAAAAATAAAAAGAATTTAAAAAAATAAAAAAATAAAATAGAAGTGAAGAAAAGAAATTAAAAGAAATTAAAAAAAATTAAAAAGAAGAGAAGAGAAAACAGAAAAAAAGAAAAGGAAAAAAAGATGAGCGCAGGAGTATTGTTTGGAAATAGACTTTTAGATGTTGCGGCGATATCTTGCCTTTCAGCACAATTTTACAAAGATTTTTTTCCAATATTTAAGGGAAGAAGACCACAGTGGGGACGATTAATTCAAACTGGTGGAATGCCAAGTTCTCACGCTTCAACAGTTGTTTCACTAGTAACAGGAGTATTCTTGTTAAAAGGTGCTGCTTCTTTAGAATTTGCTATTTCAGCAGTGTTTGCTGGAATTGTTTTATACGATGCAACTGGAGTTAGACGCCAAGCTGGAAAACATGCAAGAGCTTTAAATAAACTAATAGGAGCGATAGAACATAAAGAAGGAATAGAAATAATAAACGAAAAATTTAAGGAACTTTTGGGACATACGCCACGAGAAGTATTTTGGGGAACTGTTTTAGGAATAGTGATGAGTTTTTTATTCAAAGGATATATTTTGGGGTAAATTTTAAGTTGAAAAAACTTTTCAATTGTATTATAATAAACAATAACAAAAAATAAGAAGATAAGATAAAAAAGAAGGAGTGGATGAAATAATGATAGAAATGATATTACCTGATGGTAGCAAAAGACAGCTAGAAAAACCAATGACAGTAGTGGAATTTGCAAAAACGATCGGTTCTAGTTTAGGTAAAGCAACTGTAGGAGCTATGATTGATGGAACCCAAGTAGATCCTTCGTACATAATTGAAAAATCAGGAAATATACAGCTAATAACAAATACTAGCGAAGAAGGAATAGAAATAATTAGACATAGTGCGGCTCACATAATGGCTCAAGCTGTGCAAAGATTATTCCCAAATACAAAAGTTACAATAGGGCCTGTTGTGGAAAATGGATTTTTCTATGACTTTGATCCTGAAAGACCTTTTACTGAAGAAGATTTAGCAAAAATCGAAGAAGAAATGAAAAAAATAGTAAAAGAAAATTATCCTTTTGAAAGAAGCGAAATGAGTGCCGAAGAAGCTAAAAAATTCTTTGCTGAAAAAGGTGAAACTTATAAAGTTGAGATAATTGATGACTTGGGAGTTGACAAAGTTAGCATTTACAAACAAGGAGAATTTGTGGATTTATGCCGTGGAACACATGTTCCATCAACTGGATATTTAAAAGCGTTTAAATTAATGTCAACTGCTGGAGCTTACTGGCGTGGAGATTCTAAAAATAAAATGCTTCAAAGAATTTACGGAGTGGCTTTTGCATCTAAAAAAGAGCTGGATGAATATTTGACAATGATGGAAGAAGCTGAAAGAAGGGATCACAGAAAATTAGGAAAACAGCTTAACTTATTTTTCTTGGATGAACATGGACCAGGTTTCCCATTCTTCATGCCAAAAGGTGTGGAATTGTTTAATAAATTGCAAGAAATTTGGAGAGTTGAGCATAAAAAAAGAGGATATCAGGAAATTAAAACACCGATTATGCTGGATAGAGAACTTTGGGAAATTTCTGGACATTGGTTTAATTACAGAGAAAATATGTATACATCAGTAATTGATGAAAAAACTTATGCAATAAAACCAATGAACTGTCCAGGTTCAATAATTTCATACAAAAATAACTTGCATTCATACAAAGATTTGCCATTAAAATACGGGGAAATGGGACTTGTTCACAGACACGAATTTAGTGGAGCTTTGCACGGACTTATGAGAGTTAGAGCATTTACACAAGATGATGCGCATGTTTTCTGTACGAAAGAGCAAATTGAAGAACAAATTATTGAAATTATTGATTTATACGATAAATTCTATACTTTATTCGGATTTGAATATCATATTGAATTATCAACAAAACCAGATAAGCAATTGGTTCTGATGAAATTTGGGAAATGGCTGAAGCTAATTTAAAATCAGCTTTGGAACATAAAGGAATTGACTACAAGTTGAATCCTGGAGATGGAGCATTTTACGGTCCAAAAATTGACTTTAAGATGAAAGATTCAATTGGAAGAATTTGGCAATGTGGAACAATCCAACTAGATTTCAACTTGCCACAAAGATTTGAAATGAGCTACATTGGTGCAGATGGAGAAAAACATGAACCAGTAATGATTCACCGTGCAATGTACGGAAGTTTAGAAAGATTCCTTGGAATTTTGATTGAACATTATGCAGGAGCGTTCCCTACTTGGTTAGCGCCAGTTCAAGCGAGAATTTTGACAATTTCTGATGAACAAGTTCCATTTGCAAAAGAAGTGTTTGAAAAACTTCAAAATGCAGGAATTAGAGTTGAACTTGACACAAGAGTGGAAAAAATTGGATACAAAATTAGGGAAGCAAATGGAGATCAAAAAATACCAGTACAATTAATTATTGGTAAAAATGAAGTTGCGAATAATGAAGTGAATGTTAGAAGATTTGGTTCACAAGAAAGTAAAAATGTTTCAGTTGATGAAATTTTAAATATTTTGCTGGAAGAATCAAAAGTTCCGTTTAAAAAATAATTTTATTTAAAAAAATTATAAAAAATTGTTAGATAGATAAAAGTAGAGGTGATTTTTATGAATAATTATTATGATGAAGATAATGATTTTTTGAAACAAGAATATAAAAACGAAGGAAAAGAAACACAAATTGCAACTTATGAAGATTTAAACAGATTAGTTACTTCAAAAGTTCGTGGAAGCGTGTTGTGGATGGTCCTTGGATTGGTGTTATCTGGTCTTACCGGATTTTTTGTGATAAATGCAGCTTACAAAGGAATGTTTTCTTATGAAGCATTTGAAAGTTTAGTGAAAGTATCTGTAGTCTTGCAAGTTGTGACAGTTTTGGCATTTACATTTTTAATTTATAAAGTGTCATCAAGTGTTTTAAAATTGATGTTTGTCATATATTCGGTACTCACTGGAATAAGTTTTTCAGTTCTTTTTGCAGGTGACTTAAATATCTTAATCACAGCGTTTTCTGTAACTGCACTACTATTTTTGATTTTGGGGATTTACGGTTATGTCACAAATGAAGATTTGACAAAATTTGGAAGTATTGCAACTGTGGGTCTTATTACAATTATTTTGGCAAGTATAGTAAATATATTTTTAAAAAGTGATGGCGTAGTTTGGTTTACGACAATTCTTGGAGTAATTGTATTTGTTATTTTTATCGCTGTTGATATAAATAGAATAAAAAGTAATATAATTGCTCACGCCGTACAAGGCGATATGGAAATTCTTAATAAAATTGAAATTATGGGAGCGTTAAATTTGTATTTAGACTTTATAAATTTGTTCTTGTATATTTTTGAGAATATTGGGAAGAAAAAAATAAAGTATATTTAAAAATATTTATGTAAAAAAATGCTTTAAAGTTGGAGTTTTTTTCTGATTTTTAAAAGCAATTTTACTTTTTTTAGAAAGCAGGAAAATTTTGCAGGATAATAAATTAAATCAAGATAAATTAAATGGTGATTTGGAAAAAAATTTATTAACGATGAAATTACAAACAGTAAGATTTGGGTGTTTTGTGGAATAATGATTTCTATTCTGCTGTCACATATGTTAAATTTACAGGCTGAAATGTATAAAATTATGTATATTTTTTTAAGATGAAGCAAGTTTTTGGATAAAATGTCGTTTTTTTATTTATTGCAATAATTATTTTAGAAATTTTTTTAACATTTTTTTGTATAAAATTATAATTAACAAAAAGCAAAAAAATTATAAAGTCAAGTTTTTGTAGTTTATTCGCTTTTTAACTGGATTAAATTTATCAATTTTTTTCTTCAGTAATAAAAGTTTTGTTTCAGAAAAAAATATTGGAATTTTACCTGTAATATTGCTAATAATATCGTTATTTCTCGTAATAATTTTTAATAATTTTTTTGATTCAAAAAAATAAAAAAATGATAAAAAAATAAAAGTTTTTAGAAAATAATGAAACTGAATTTCTGGAGAAAACAAGATTTTTATGTGGCGGCAGTTTTGTATACGGATATTGTGAAAATACTGATTTTGCTTATAATAAGCACGATGATTTTAATATAAATTTTGAAAGGGAAATAAAAAAATATATGAAAAGAAAGATAGAATGTGTAGAAGAATTTCATAGAATCTATAAACTTGGAAATTCTGAAAAGCCAATTGGAAAATTAAAGGATGGATTGGAAAAATTGAGATTTGACTTGATGGCTGAAGAAAATGGAGAATATTTGGAAGCGGCTAAAAAAGGAGATGTTGTGGAAGTGGCAGATGCACTTGGAGATATGCTCTACATTCTTTGCGGGACAATTATTGAGCACGGAATGCAAGATGTGATTGATGAAGTTTTTGAGGAAATCCACAGAAGTAATCTTAGTAAATTGGACGAAAATGGAAATCCGATTTATCGAGAAGACGGGAAAGTTATAAAGGGACCAAATTATTTTCCGCCAAATTTAAAGCAATTTTTTGAAAAAAAATAAAAAATATTATTGAACAAATATTTTGAAAAATAAAAAAATTTTTATTTATCTAATATTTGGAAAAATACTTGTAAAAAAATTTGAGAAATATGATAAAATATAGGTCGATATATGAAGAATTTTAACTAAAAAAATAAATTAGTTAAGTAATTAAAAAAATTATAAATAGTGAAAACTATATTTAAAAATTAAGAAAGGAGCTACTAATTTTAGTAGGGTGAAAAACAATGAGAAGATGTGAAGTTTTTGGAAAAGAAGTTAGCCACGGAAATAGAGTAAGTCACTCTCACAAAGCTACAAAAAGAATATGGAAACCAAATTTGCAGACAATGCTTTTAAATATTAATGGAAGCGAAGTAAGAGTAAGAGTTTGCACAAAAGCTATGAAAACATTAAAAGGAAAAAATGTTGATCAAGTTAAAAAAATATTGTTAAAAAAAATATTAAAACATTAAGTCCTAAAGTTCAAAAAAAGCATTATTTGCAGTAAAGTAAGTTATTAGTAACTTACTTTTTTTATTTCTAAGTTATTTTGAAAAATATAAAAAAATATAAAAAAATTAAAAAAAAGTGTTGACATCTAAAAATATATATGATATAATATTTTTCGTCGTGAGATAAATAAATTTCACAAATAAAGTGTGCGGCCTTCGTCTAGTGGTCAGGACTCCAGGTTTTCATCCTGGCAACAGGGGTTCGACTCCCCTAGGCCGTACCAATTAAATAAAATTATGGTCGCATAGCTCAGTTGGGAGAGCACCTGCCTTACAAGCAGGGGGTCATTGGTTCGAGCCCAATTGTGACCACCATTTATGGAGGTGTAGCTCAGTTGGTTAGAGTGCTTGCCTGTCACGCAAGATGTCGCGAGTTCGAGTCTCGTCACTTCCGCCATAAAATTTTGCCGCTTTAGCTCATCTGGTAGAGCAACTGACTTGTAATCAGTAGGTGGTTGGTTCGAGTCCGACAAGCGGCACCATAGAAAAATTAATAATGTTGTGGAGAGGTTCCCGAGTGGCCAAAGGGATCAGACTGTAAATCTGCCGGCTCAGCCTTCGAAGGTTCGAATCCTTCTCTCTCCACCATTTTTTTTTATAAAAAATTTAAATGTGAAAAATCATATAATTTCGTAGGAGGAAATATTAATTATGGTTAGAAAAATAAAAGGAGCAGGAAATAAATCAGGAGGAAGCCAACAAGATATTATAAAACAAGCTCAAGTAATGCAACAAGAAATGTTAAAAATTCAAGAAGGATTAAAAGATAAATTTGTAGAAAGTTCTGTAGCTGGTGGTGGAATCACTGTTAAAGCCAATGGTCAAAAAAAATTAGTTGATTTATCAATTTCTTTAGATGTTTTAAAAGACGCAATTGAAGAAAATGATTCAACAATCGTTTCAGATTTAATTATAAATGCAGTAAATGAAATTTTAGATAAAGCTGAAGAAATGGCAGAAAAAGAAATGGAAGTAGTTACTGGTGGAGTGAGTATTCCAGGATTATTCTAATAAAAAGTTTAGATTTTTTGCAGTTTTAAAGTAATTGGAAATGGACCAGAAAATAATTTCTGGTTTTTTTATAAAAAAATTAAAAAATATTTGACAAATAATATTAAATATGATAAAATACCAAATGTAGCGTGTGGGTGGATGTCCGAACGGCTAAGGGACCGGTCTTGAAAACCGGCGAAATCGCAAGATGTCTGGGTTCGAATCCCAGTTCACCCGCCATTAAATATAATTTTGGAGAAGTGGCAGAGCTGGCCGAATGCGCTCCCCTGCTAAGGGAGTATCCGGGCTAAAACTTGGATCGAGGGTTCGAATCCCTCCTTCTCCGCCATTTTTTTTATAAGAAGGTTTTTTTTGCACCTGTAGCTCAACTGGATAGAGCGTCTGACTACGGATCAGAAGGTTATGGGTTCGACTCCTGTTAGGTGCGCCATAATTTATTAAATAAAAAAATATTAGACATTGAAAATCAATAAATAATTTTTATTGGTTTTTTTATTTTAAAAAAATTTGAAGGAGAATAAATGGAAGAAAATAAAGAGTTAGAAAAGAAAAAAAATATCAATAAAATGATAATAATGATGTTTTTATGTGTAATTGTTTATAATTTTGGACATCCTGGAACTCCAGCGCTAATTGAAATGAGAGGATGGGAAAAAAGTGTATCTGGAGAACTTTTGGCATTTATGAGTGTGGCTATGTTTATTTCGTCGCCATATTTGGGAGCTATTGCGGATCATATTGGAATGAAAAAGTTATTTATCTTTATGCCACTTATCTATGGGACTTCTCAGTTGTTTTTTGGATTTGTTGCGCAATTGCCTTTGGTGTTTATTGCTAGAGTTGTTTCAGGTTTTGCATCTGGTGGAACTTATGCGATTGCTTTTGGGTATGTGAGTCAATTGTCAAAAAGTGGCGAGAAAGCTAAAAATATTGCCAAAGTTAGTTCGGCTACTGTAATAGGTGGTGCAATTGGTCAAAAAATTGGAGGAATGGTTGCTGACATTGATCCAAGATATTCTTTTGTATTGCAGTTTATATGTGGAAGTATTGTTTCAATTATTATATTATTTCTTATGAAAGAAATAATTCACAAAAAAGATAAAACTGAAAAGATTGATCCAAAGAAATTAAATCCATTTGCAACTTTTTAAATATATAAAAAGAATTGGATAATTATTCAAAAATATTTCTGTCTTATAATTTTGTTATCTGGAATTGGAATTTATTCATACGCCAATGCACTTAATTATTTTTTTGAGGTTTAATGAAAAAGTTTCTTCAAATACAATAGGAACTTTTGTGATGTTTTCTTCGCTTACCGCTTTTTTGGAACGGCATTTTTTTGCTGGAAAAAAATTGGTTTTGAAATTTAAAGAAAAAAATATTTATAAATTTATGATTTTTGATTGGTATAATTTTTATGGCAGTAATTTTATTTAGAATAAAATCTGGGATAATTCCTTATGTTATAATGGCGATTTATACGATGTCTTACGAAATTGTTAGATCGCTTGGAAATACGATTATTGCTAAAAGATATAAAGAAAATCAAGGAAAAATTTTAGGAGTAGCTTCAGCTGTTGGATTTCTTGGAAATGCGATTGGTTCTCTTTTGTCGGGACATTTACTGAAAATGAGTGAATTTTTGCCTTTTATTACAAATATCGCTGTAATGGGAATTGTATTTTTACTTATTTTATTAAATAGTACAAGAACACTCGCGACTTTAGTCGTGAGATGAATTGTACGAAAATTTTAGTAAGCATATAGGGAAACTTGTATGTAGACACGGAGCAAAACCGTGCAACAAAGAAACTGAATTGCTGGGAACTCTTAAAGCTAGTATAACCACAACATAATACCTTCGTTCAAATATGGTATAGGTGTGAAGGTAGCGAAAGCAGAAAAAATATACTAGATGGTGCAAGGTTAAATCCTAAACATTATGATAATAGACAATCAGCAGCTAAACCTGAAAAGGAAAGTTCAACGACTATCCCTCGTGAGGGGAGTACAATACAAGCGATAGGTATTGGAAGTGGTTTCGCCTAAGTCCTTGGAAATAGGATAAGGATAAGATATAGTCTGTGCTTGTTAGAGATAACAAGAAGTTCATAAGAGAACTGCATAAATGGTAGCGTATTTATGTGAACAACGCTTCCCACTGTTGTGGGGTTTTAAAAACTTTAAAAATATTTAAAAATAAACAGATAAAATGTAGAATACATGGTATAATATCTCTGATGAAAAGGAGGTGATTATATATGTATTTAACATTAAAACAACAAGTAAAGCATCTTAGTAAAAAGGAGTTTAGGAATTTAAAACATTTATCACATATAGCCAAGAACTTAACTAATGAAGCTATATATAATATTAGACAGTATTATTTTTAATAAGAAAAAAAGTATTTAAGTTATAGTGAAAACTATAAAAATGCTTAAAAATAGTGAGAACTATAAAAAATTAAATTCTAATATGGCACAACAAATTCTAAAAGAAGTAGACGGAAGTTTCAAATCATTTTTTGGACTTTTAAAACTTGCTAAAAATGGTCAATATGATAATAAAAAAATAAAATTACCTAATTATCTTGATAAAGATGGTTTTACAACTCTTGTTATAGGTTTTGTTAGATTAAAAGATGATATGTTGATAGTTCCTTATTCAAATTCATTTAAGAAAACTCATCGGGAAGTTAAAATTAAGCTGCCACCAGTATTAAAAAGGCAAGAAGATAAAAGAGATTAGAATAATACCAAAACAACATTCTAGGTACTTTGAAATTCAATATACTTATGAAGTAGAGGAAGTTCAAAGGGAATTAAATGAAAAACAATGCACTAGGAATTGATTTAGGTATAGACAATCTTTGCACTTGTGTAACTAATAATGGAGCATCATTCATAATAGATGGTAGAAAATTAAAAATCAATAAATCAATACTATAATAAGACAAATGCAAAATTGCAAAAGCATTAAAGATAAGCAAAAGATAGAGCATATAACATTAAGGCAAAAAGAGAATAGCTAGAAAGAGAAATAATCGTATAGAAGATTATCTTTCAAAAAGCAGCAAGAATAATAATAAATTATTGTCTTAATAATGATATAGGAAGAATAGTTCTAGGATATAACGAGAATTTTCAAAGAAAAATCAAATATAGGGAGTATAAATAATCAAAATTTTGTAAATATACCGTATGGAAAATTAAGAGATAAATTAATATATCTATGTAAACTATATGGAATAGAATTTAGACTACAAGAAGAGAGTTATACATCAAAAGCAAGTTTTTTTGATGGAGATGAAATTCAATATATGATAAAGAAAAATCAAAAAGAATATATATTCAGTGGAAAAAGGATAAAAAGAGGACTATATCAAACAAGCACAGGTAAAATCATAAATGCAGATTGTAATGGAGCATTAAATATATTAAGGAAAAGTAAAGTTGTGGACTTAAGCGTCCTATACAATAGAGGTGAACTGAACACACCTAAAAGAATAAGGGTAGTGTAAAGCTATCAAACTTCTTAGAAGATTTTTGAATATTTTTAAAGATTTTAGAACCCTGCGACTTTAGTCGTGGGAGGTTCAGTAATTAATAAAAAAATAGAAAAAAATGCTAGAATTTATGGTAAAATAAAAAAAATAAATAAAAAAATAAAAAAATAAGTAAAGAAATGAAGAAATAGAAAAATAAAAAAATAAAGAAAGGAAATTTATGTATAATTTTTAGTTATTTTAGTCCAATTCATATAGAAACATTTGTTGTTTCAGCGTTATTTTTGCACTTTATTGCTTTTTTTATTCCCAAAATTTTTTTAAAAAAATTGATTTAAAAAAAATATTCGGTATTTTTGGGATATTTTTTTGTTGTTTTTTAAAGTTGTTGATTCAGTTTATCGGGTAATTTATCAAAAAGAGCCAATCCATAATGTGATGCTTGTCCATCTTTGCAACTTTGTGGCAATTTTTGCTGCCTTTTATCTAATTTTTTTAGGACAAAAATATTTATATAATATCGTCTATTATTTGTCTTTTGGTCCTTTTTTAGCGTTAATTTTGCCTGGAATTACAAATTATTTTAATAATTATTATGTCTATATTTTTATGATAATGCATGCATTAATTGTTTTTACGGTTGTATTTGGAGCAAAATATTTAGATGGAGAACCTACGAAAAAAAGGACTTTTTCAATCTATAATAACTTTACTTATTATATTTTTTTGTACGCTGCATTTTATAATTTTTTTGTTTAAAGACATAAATGCGATGTTTTTTGCGAGAATATATTGAACCTAGAATATTTGGATTTATAAAGCCATTTTTGGATATATAGAATTGTTTTAATAAGTGGAATGATATTGTTGGAAATATTACTTTATCTTCTTTCAAAAATAAAAGTAAAAAATGAATTTGATTAATAATATAATGAAAAAAAGCACAATTTATCCCATATCGAAAAAGGGGATTATTGTGCTTGTTCGTAAAAAAATTATTTTTCTGCTTTATTACTTTCTTCTTCAAATTTATCAAGTATAACTTTTGTTATTTCTTGCCGTAATTCGGGAGTTATAGGATGAACTATATCTTTAAATTCTCCATTTGGCATCTTTCTTGAAGGCATTGCCACAAATAATCCGTTTTGACCATCAATTATTTTTAAACCGTGGATAACAAAGCTATCTTCAAAAGTAATGTCAACATGTGCCTTTAGTCTATCATTTGCAACTTCAGGTTTTTTCCCAATTCTAATACGAACATCTGTAACTTTCATAAACTTTTCTCCTTTTCTGTATGTTTTTTTGTTACCTTTTCACTATAATTATACCCCATTTGCTACAAAAAACAAGAGATTTTCTTTATATTTTTTTATATTTAGATAAATAAAAAAAATAATTTTATTAAATAAAAAATTAAAAAAAGAAAAGTTTTGAATTTTTTTTATAATGTGCTAAAATTATCAAAGGAGGTATGTGTTTATGTACAAAGCTGTTGTCAGTGATTTGGATGGGACACTTTTGAATGAAAAGCACAAAGTTAGTCCATATACAAAGGAAACCATTGAGCTACTATTAAAAAAAGATATAAAATTCTACATTGCGACTGGAAGAAGTTATCTTGGTGCAAAGGAAATTATGGAAGAAATTGGATTAAAAATTCCATTAATTACATCAAATGGAGCAAGAATCTTGGATGAATCTGGAACTGAAATTTATGTGAATAATCTTGCAAGAAAATATGTTGAAAAATTACTTGCAATAAATTACAAATCTTTTGGAAGTGACATTATTTTAAATGGATATTCAGGTAACAATTGGTATGTGACTGAAGATGCAAAAGCTTACTTTTATGCGCAAAAACCAGAGAGAAAACTATATCCAGAACAAATTTCTTTTGAAGATTTTAGCAAAAAAAATTTTTCAAAAATATTTTTTTTAGGAGACCATGAAAAATTACTTGAATTGGAAAAAGAAGTTAAACGAGTTACAAATGATGAAACAAATATCGTTTTTGTAAATGAAAGAAGTTTAGAAATTTTTTCAAAAACTTGTGATAAAGCTGTTGCGGCTAATTTTTTATTACGAAAAGATGGGCTAACATTGAAAGATGCGGTGTCTTTTGGAGATGGGGTCAATGATTACGATTTAATCACGCAGACAGGGCTTGGATTTGCGATGGAAAATTCTATTTACAGATTGCTTGAAAAACTTTCTGATACAGAGATTATTGAAAGTAATAAGAGTGATGGAATGGCTAAAAAAGTTCGAGAAATATTTAATTTGTAAATTATTTTTAAAAAAGCTGTAAAAAATTATAAAAAGTTACAAAAAGTTGCAAAAAAATATAAAAAATTATTTTGAAAGGAAATTGTTATGAAAAAATTAGCGTTGGTTGTCGACGACACACCTTACATAAGAGAAGATATAAGAGATATATTAGAAGAAATGGGATATGAAGTTTATGAAGCAAATGATGGACTGGAAGCGTTGAAAATGTATAAAAAGGTAAAACCGCAAGTTGTAACAATGGATATAAATATGCCAAATATGCACGGTCTTGCAGCTACAAAAGAAATTTCAAATTATGACAAAGATGCAAAAATAATGATTTGCAGCACAATGGTAATGTTTCCAAATTATCAAAAAATGGGAATTGAAGCTGGAGCTAAGTCATTTTTATCAAAACCGTTTACTGACGAAGAGTTTGTGGAAGCATTTTCGAAATTATTTTTATAAAATTTAGATCAACTAAAAAATAAATAACTAAAATGAAAGGATTAAAAAAATGTATAAAGCAGTTATTAGCGATTTGGATGGAACATTAATTGCCAAAGGACATTATATCTCGCCTGTTACCATTGATACGATAAAAAAAATAATGGCAAAAGGTATTAAATTTTATATTGCTTCTGGAAGAAGTTATGAGCAAATTGGTTATGTGACTGAACAGCTTGACATAAAAATTCCTGTGATTGCTGCAAATGGTGCAAGAATTTTTGATGGAGATGGGAAGTTGATTTATGAAAGAGGATTAAATAAAGAAGATTCTGATGCAATACTTGATTTAGATTATAGAAATATTGCAAAAAAATCTCATCTTAATATTTTTTCTGGGAATGAATGGATTATAACAAAAGGGACAGCGCAAGATGTCTTTGACAGAATAACTAATCAGGTAAAAGTTAATTTTAGGGAAGTTCCAGAAACAGAATTAAAAAATTTGGATATTTTAAAAATTTTTTATATCGGTGACCACGAAGAGCTTTTAAAATTGGAAAAGGAAATTTTGAAGGTGACTAAAGGTGTAAATGTGATTTTTGTTACAGACCAATGTATGGAAATTATGTCAAAAGGAGCTAATAAAGGACTTGCGGCGAAATTTTTACTGGAAAAGGAAAATGTAAAATTGGAAGAAGCTATAGCCTTTGGCGATGGAGAGAATGACTTTGAACTGCTTACGATGGTTGGAAAAGGTTATGCTATGGGAAACGCCATTGATAGACTGAAAAATTTGTTGCCAAGTGATTTTGAATATGTGGGAAAAAATATGGAAGATGGAGAAGCGCTAAAATTGCAGGAATTGTTTTTAAAATAATTTTTTTATTTATTTTTTGTGAGGAGAAATAATTTTTGATTTCTCCTTGCAAGTTACTTATTAAAGAAATAAAAATTTGAGAATTTTTTAGGTTAGCAGTTGACAATTAATTATATTTTTTTGATAGAATGAACAAGTAAAAAAATAAAAAAAATGTAGGATAGTAGGTATAATTTGCACTTTTTGCAAATTTTTGGAAGTGAAAATGAAAAATTATAAAATGTAGTTATTGGTAGGAAAAATATGCGTTTTTGCATAATTTAGTAGTATTGAATTTAATAAATTTTTTTAAATTAGTGATTTGTAAATTTTAGTTTATAAATTAAATATTTTTTTAGTAATAAAAAAATTCTGTCAATGAGTTTCTTTTTATAAATTTATTTTTATTGAATTTTGATATATAAAATGTAAGTGCGATTTTCAACTCTCCTATTATAGAGAGTTTTTTTATTACAAAATAAAAAAATTAAAACAAAAAATAAATGGAGGAAAAGTAATGATTATAAAAGTAGATGGAAATATTTCACAGGAAAATATGGAAAAATTGTTGAAAAGAGTGGAAGAGCTTAATTTACAGCCACATTTGTCTTATGGAAGTGAATATACAATAATTGGATTAGTTGGAGATACAAGTGTTATAGATGTGAACAGAGTTTTGGCAATTGAAGGAGTGCTCGATGTGCAAAGAGTGCAAGAGCCGTACAAAAGAGCAAGTAGAAAATTTCATCCAGAAGATACAATTGTAAAAGTTGGAGATGTGGAAATTGGAGGAAATAATCTTGTGATGATGGCAGGACCTTGTTCAGTTGAAAATGAAGAACAAATCATGACAGCAGCAAGAATAGTGAAAAAATATGGAGCAACAATGTTGAGAGGTGGAGTAGTTAAGCCAAGAACATCGCCATATGCATTCCAAGGATTGGGAATGGAAGGAATTGAATTGATGAAAAAGGCAAAAGAAGAAACAGGACTTCCAATAATCTGTGAAGTAATGTCGATTGCACAATTGCATGAATTTGGTCCGCATGTTGATATGATTCAGCTTGGAGCAAGAAATATGCAAAACTTTGATTTATTGAAAGCAGTTGGAAAAACAAATATTCCAGTACTTTTAAAAAGAGGATTGAGTGCTACAATTGAAGAATGGCTAATGTCGGCTGAATATATTTTGGCAGGAGGAAATGAAAATGTAGTCCTTTGTGAAAGAGGGATAAGAACTTATGAAACAGCTTATAGAAATGTGCTTGACTTAAATGCAGTTCCAATGATTAAAAAATTGACACATTTACCAATAATAGTTGATTCAGCTCACTCTACAGGAAAATATTGGATGGTAGAACCACTTGGAATGGCAGGAGTGGCAGCAGGAGCAGATGGACTTATGGTAGAAGTTCATCCAGAACCAGATAAAGCATTGTCAGATGGACCACAATCGTTGAAAGAAGATGTATTTAAACATTTGATGGAAAATGTGGAAAAAATTGCAAATGTATTGGGGAAAAGTTTTAAAGCGAAATAATTTTTTGAAAAATAGATTTTGTTTTTAAAATTTTGAAATATTTGAAATTATAAAAAAGATGTTAGCAATGACATTACCAAAAAGTTAGAAAAATTTTATAAAATATGACATAAATAATATAATAAATACAATACAGTTTAATTCAATATAATAATAGAAAATAAAATAAGATAAAATAAAAAAATAAAAATAAAATAAGAGAAAGGAAAATAAAGTTATGATTATAAAAGTAGATGGGAAAATTGATAAAAGCGTATTAGAAAGATTGATAAAAAGATTGGAAGAAGAAAATAATGTTAAAGTGAAGCCAATTATTGGGGCAGAATATTCAATTTTAGGGTTAGTTGGAGATATTAGCTCTATTGATATTAAGCATATTCAATCTTTAGAATATGTAATTGATGTTCAAAGGGTTCAAGAGCCGTACAAGAGAGCAAGTAGAAAATTTCATCCAGAAGATACAATTGTAAAAGTTGGAGATGTAGAAATTGGAGGAAATAATCTTGTGATGATGGCAGGACCTTGTTCGGTTGAAAATGAAGAACAAATTATGACAGCGGCAAGAATAGTGAAAAAATATGGAGCAACAATGTTGAGAGGTGGAGTAGTAAAACCTAGAACATCGCCATATGCGTTCCAAGGACTAGGAATGGAAGGAATTGAATTGATGAAAAAGGCAAAAGAAGAAACAGGACTTCCAATAATCTGTGAAGTAATGTCGATTGCACAATTGCATGAATTCGGTCCACATGTTGATATGATTCAGCTTGGAGCAAGAAATATGCAAAACTTTGATTTATTGAAAGCAGTTGGAAAAACAAATATTCCAGTACTTTTAAAAAGAGGACTTAGTGCGACAATAGAAGAATGGCTAATGTCAGCTGAATATATTTTGGCAGGAGGAAATGAAAATGTAGTTCTTTGTGAAAGAGGGATAAGAACTTATGAAACAGCTTATAGAAATGTGCTTGACTTAAATGCAGTTCCGATGATAAAAAAATTGACACATTTACCAATAATAGTTGATTCAGCTCACTCTACAGGAAAATACTGGATGGTAGAACCACTTGGAATGGCAGGAGTGGCAGCAGGAGCAGATGGACTTATGGTAGAAGTTCATCCAGAACCAGATAAAGCGTTGTCAGATGGACCACAATCGTTGAAAGAAGATGTATTTAAACATTTGATGGAAAATGTGGAAAAAATTGCAAATGTGTTGGGGAAAAGTTTTAAATCAAAATAATTATTTAGCTGAAGTGGTACAGCTGTTGTAATTTAAGAGTAAATTGTGAAATGAGATAAGATTATGATGAAAAATAATTTGAAAAAAATAGAAGATTTGACAGTGACGATTGTTGGGCTTGGAGTGATTGGAGCTGCTTTTGCACAGAGTTTTAGGGAGATTGGTATTAAGACGATTTATGGGATTGATATTGATGAGGAAACTTTGAAAAAGGCAGAGGAGAAAAATATGATAAATAAAGGGTTTCTTGAAACTAAGGACCCTTTGGAAAAATCAGATTTTGTTGTAATTACTCTTTATCCTAACTTGATGAAATCGTTTTTTGTGAATAATATTGATAATTTTAAGGAAAATGCTATAATTACTGATGTTGTGGGTATTAAGGAGAAAATTATTGGAGATATTGATCCGATTATTGAGGAAAGTAATAAAAAGAATGGGAAAAATATTGACTTTATTTTTGGGCATCCGATGGCAGGGCGTGAAAAAAGAGGAATTGATTTTGCGGATAATCGTGTTTTTCAAAATGCAAATTATATAATTATTAAGGATGAAAAAAATAAAAAGGAAAATTTGGAATTGCTTTCAGAAATTGTAAGATTGATGGGATTCAAGAAAGTTAGTTTTCTTACGGCACAGGAACATGATGAGATTATTGCGTTTACGAGTCAGCTTACTCATGCGATTGCGGTTTCGCTTGTGAATAGTGATAGTGAGAAGTATGATACAAATCGTTTTATTGGGGATTCTTATCGAGATTTGACAAGAATTGCAAAAATAAATGAAGATTTGTGGGCAGAGCTGTTTATGGGAAATAAAAAAAATCTTTTGAAAATGATACAGCAGTTTGAAAAGGAATTGGATGTAATTAAAGATGCCTTAAATAATAATGATTTGGGGACATTAAAAGAGAAATTTATAATTTCTACGAAACGTAGGGAGAAAATAGATTAATAGAAATTAATTTGGGAGGAATGAAATGGAAAATAATTCTGAAAAGAAAAAGTATTTGAAAAACATTGATTGGAAATAATATTTATTTTTTTCACCAATTTCTCTTGATGATATTGAAAAAGTATACTGAGATGGTTAATGATATAAAAAGTTTCAGTTGGTTTAGGCTCTGTTTCTTATACAAATATTACAGATTTTGAAAGTGAAAAGGAATTTTTTTAACTTTAATAAAAAAAGAAAAAAAATGTTTGCTGTTAGACTACTTGAAAATGATGAACTTTTTGGGAAATATTGGATTTAATTCATTAGATATGGTAAATAGAAACGGTGCATTGGGAGTTCTAATAGGAAATCCTAGACATCAGCGAAAAGGTTATGGAACAGAGGCTCTGAAATTAATACTTGATTACGGTTTCTCATTTTTAAATTTGAGAAATATATCGCTAAATGTATTTGAATATAATAAGCCAGCCTATAATTTGTATAAAAAAATTGGCTTTTAAGGAAGTAGGACGATTACGGAAAGCAGTTGAAATTATGGGAAAAAAACTTATGATATTATTATAATGGATATGTTAAAAAGAAGAGTTTCAGTCGGTTTATATAAAAAAAGGAACTTGAAAAAAAGATATAACTTGAAATAAAAAAATTATATAGTAAAAATCATTTTAAATTGTTGGATTTAGTGGTTTTGCTATATTTTAATATACGATTGTTTTTAGAAAAAAATATGCTAAAAACTATTTAAAATTAAACTGTTAAAAAAATTATGTAAATTTAATGGTTGAGTAAAATATTCATAGTTTTTTTGAGTTTAGTTTTTAAAAGCAGCTTTTACTATAATATTGATTTGAAATGTAAATTTATTATTGAATGAAAAAAATTATGATTAAAAAGGATGGATAAATTATGGAAAAAAATTACATGTTGGATTGGGAAAAAAATTCTTATGATATTATGATTGGGGAAAAATTTTTTTGAGGAATTTCCAAAATATATTGGAGAGGTTTATAGTGGGAAAAAAATTGTTTGTAATTACAGACTCAAATGTTCATGAGATTTATGAAGAAAAGTATAAAGAAATGTTTAAAGGATTTAATTATAGTATATTTGTGCTACAAGCTGGGGAAAAACATAAGCATATTGGGATAATGCCTTCGATTTACTCGGCTATGGTGAATGAAGGACTTACGAGAAAGGATATGGTTGTTGCGTTTGGTGGCGGAGTTGTTGGAGATATTGCTGGATTTGCAGCGGCTAGTTATATGCGTGGAATTGGGTTTATTCAAATTCCTACAACAATTGTTTCGCAAGTTGACAGCAGTGTTGGTGGAAAAGTTGGAGTTGATTTGCCTGAGGGGAAAAATCTTGTTGGGGCATTTCATCAGCCAAAACTTGTTTTAATTGATAATTATTTTTTAAATACATTAACTGATAGATATTTTTACGATGGATTTGGGGAAATTGTGAAATATGGATGTATTTATGACAAGAATTTTTTTGATAGACTTGTGGAAATTGTGGAAAAAGTTGGGGTTTCGCAAGATGATGAAAATTATATACAAAAATTGCGTGAACATTTGATGAAGTATGTGAATGAGCTTGTTTATCGTTCTTGTGAGATAAAGAAGGAAGTTGTGGAAAAAGATGAGAAGGAAAGCAACTTGAGAATGATATTGAATTTTGGGCATACGATTGGTCATGCGATTGAGCAGTTTACAAATTATGAAAAATATTCGCACGGAGAGGCGATTTCTGCTGGGATGGTGGATATTACAAAAATTGGAGAGAAAAAAGGATTTACTAAAGAAGGGGAAGCTGTGAAAATTGCAAAATTGCTTAAGGCATTGAATTTGCCGACTGAAATTGAGTATCCAAAAGATGAGATTGCTAAGATTATGAAAAGAGATAAGAAAAGTACGAGTGATGGAATTAATTTTGTAATTTTGAAGGAAATTGGGGAAGTTGAGATTATGAAGATTGGGGCGGAAGAGATTTTTGAGTAAGCATTTGCAAGTGTGGAAATATAAATGTGTGATTATATTGGAAAATTGAAAAGGTTAGGCAGTGTTTGCTGAATTTATTAAAATCTTGAATTGGAAAAGAATAAAATGGAGGAATAAGATGGATAATAAAATTATTAAAGATGAAATTTTTTTGGAGAAATAAAAAAATTTTGAAACTGAAGTTGATTGGCTTGGGAGAAAAATAAGTGTGAGTTTTGATGATGGAATTGGGCATAATTGGAGTGAAGAGAAAAAATTAGAAGAAGTTAAAGGGGCAATTGAACAATTTAAAATTATGTATTTCAATCAAAAAGAATGGGATGAGAGAATAAGGGATAGAATTGTGGAAGATTTGCGTTGGTTAGCAGAAGATTGGTTTTCTTCAGTAGATGAGGAAGATGTGGATGAAATGATAGAAATACTTGAAAAAAATTCAAATTCTAAATTTACGGAAAAAGAAAAGGAAGAGTTAAAAGAACAAAAAGTTTCAAAAGAAGTTTTTAAAAATGGGATTTATCTTGAAGGGTTGCATATAACTTCTGATGGAGATTTTACGGTGTACTATTATGATGATGAAGTATTTTTTGCAGGGCATGGGATTGAATTAATGGGGAATATTAACGGGGAATTTAGAGGTGAAGCGGATATTGTAGGATAAATTTTTAGTTTTGAGTGTTGAAAGAGAATTTTGATAAGGATAAGATTTTGAATAAAGGTTTTGGTTTAAAGGGTTTCTTTTAGACTTAAAATGAAGAGGAAAAAAACAATGTAAAAGGAGAAAAATTTATGAAAATAAAAATAAAACCAAGTACATTAAATGGAAAAATAGAAATACCACCGTCAAAAAGTTATTCGCATAGAGCGGTGATTGCAGCGGCATTAGCTGAAAACAGTAGAAAATCAAAAATTGATAATTTAAAGTTTTCTGTGGATATTACTACAACAACGGATATTATGGAAAATTGGGGAGCGAAAATTAAAAGATTTGAAAGTGCTCTTGAGATTGTCGGGAATGATGGGAGAGTTGTTCCGAAGGATAAGTATGTGCAATGTAATGAGTCGGGGTCGACTATTAGATTTTTGATTCCTGTTGGGATTACGAGTGCGAATGAATTGATTTTTGATGGGAAAGGGAAATTGATGGATAGACCGCTGGATTCGTATTATAAAATTTTTGAGGAGCAAGGGTTGAAGTATGAGACGACTGGTGGGAAATTGCCACTTACGGTTAATGGAAAATTGAAGGCTGGGAATCATGAGATTGACGGAAATATTAGTTCGCAGTTTATTACTGGGCTTTTGTATGCTTTGCCACTTCTTGATGGGGATTCTAAGCTGACTATTAATAAAAATTTGGAGTCGAAGGGGTATATTGATTTGACGCTGGAAATTTTGCAGTTAGCTGGGATTGAGATAAAAAATAATGATTATAAATCGTTTGAGATAAAAGGTAATCAGAGTTATAAGCCTTTTGATTATACTGTTGAAGGTGATTATTCGCAAGTGGCGTTTTGGATTGTTGCGGGGATAATTTCGGCGAATCGTGATAATGAAGTGAAATGTTTGCATGTGAATAAAAATTCGTTGCAAGGAGATAGGGAAATTATTGAGATTGTTACTAGAATGGGTGCAAATCTTGAAATTTTTGATGATTATGTGATTGTGAAGCCATCTAAAACAAAAGGAACTGTGATTGATATTTCTCAATGTCCTGATATTGCACCGATTTTGACTGTGCTTGCTGCATTGAGTGAAGGGGAGACTCGGATTATTAATGGAGAGAGACTTAGAATTAAGGAGTCGGATAGAATTACTTCAATAAAGACTGAGCTTAATAAACTTGGTGCGAATGTGGCTGAGGAAGGGGATAGCTTGATTATTCAAGGTGTACAAGGATTTACTGGTGGAGTTACGGTGAGTGCTTGGAATGACCATAGAATTGCGATGTCTTTGGCAGTTGCGTCATCTCGATGTGAGAAAGAGATTGTTTTGGAAGAAGCTGAAAGTGTCAGAAAATCTTATCCACATTTCTGGGATGACTTTTGTGAAAATGGGTGGAGAGATTGAAGTTGTTGAGAAGTAAAAAAATTACAAATTAATTAAGAAAATCTTTTATTTTTTTATATAAAGTTTGTTTATACAAATAATATTGAATAAATGAAAAGAAAGAAGGAAGGTTTATGAAATTAGATTGTAAAAAAAGAAAATATATTTTTGGAATGATGGCTTTATTTTTTTGACAGGAATGGCATTTAGTACAGTTTCTTTTGCAAAAACTGTGAATAAAAAGTAAAATTATAAAATCGGTTTCGGCTGATAATGCGATTGTTGATGTCAAATCTTATGGTTTTGTTGATTTAGAAGGTGCTAAAACTTCGGCAATTATTGTTGAGTATAATCAGAATATTAAAGCTGATTCTGTAAATAAAAATGATTATGAAATTACAGATTATGCGATTTACAGCGAGAAAAAAGATGGTTTTGAGAAGACTGTGGAAATTGATAGGGATAATACAAAAGGGAATGAAGGGCAAATCACAAAAGTTTATGTTAACGATAAGCCAGAAATTTCTAAAAATGGTGGTACTAAAGAAGGAAAATATGTAATTATTGAAGTGAATACAGATTATATGCTTACTGGACAAAATTTATCCTATACAAGTACAATGATGGCTGGTGTGAAACAAATTGGAGAAGTTGTTGGTAAGAATGGAAAAATTGCTGCTGGAACGAGGGAAATTTCAAATTATACTTTGGAAGATAAAACGCAAACTAGACCAACAGGTGAAACAGTTAAGCAAACTGTTATTAAAGCAGATAAAAATAAAATTATTTTGCCAGAGTTTGACAAAAATAGTGGGTGGAAAATAAATTATATTGGAAATGGTGGATTTAAAGCAACTAAGGCATATAGTGAATATACTGGGAAATATGAGAATTTTGAGTTACCTTATGCAATTTATGTTCCAAATAAAGAGGTTTTAGAAAAGAATAAAGGAAATATCTCGGTTGTACTTCATATGGAACACGCAGGAGCAAATGACATTGATCCAATGGCTTCGCTTACTTCTACAAAAGCGGCTACAAAAATGGCAAGTAAAGAACTTCAAGAGAAAAATCCAGCAATAATCATTGTTCCACAAGTTGAAGAAAGTCGTCGTTCTACAAATGATGTTGTTTCTTCAAGTGAAGCAAATACAGCAATTTGGGAACTTCTGGATTCTGTTTTGAAGGAATATAAAGGATATATTAATGAAAGCCGTATTTATGGAACTGGTCAATCTATGGGAGGAATGCTTCTTTTAGATATGGCGGCACAAAGAGATAATTTTTTTGCAGGAGTAGCAATTTTAGGATCTCAATGGTCTAATAATTATAATAAAGATTTTCAAAATAATGGTGCAGCAGCTCGTTCGCCACAAAATGATCTGATTAGTTTTAATGGATTTGGACTTGATAAAAAGAATTATCAGAATTGGTATTATATGATTTCTGATGATAATATATTGGTTCATACGGCTGCAGATGATTTGATGGCAACAAGTTTGTGGAAAACAATTCAGGAATATTTTAAGGCTACAGGAGTTGAAATTTCACACAACGAATGGGATCCTTATCTTTCTGTTGAAGAGCAAAATAAAATTGATAAAAAAATGACAACTCATGATAATACAAAACCAGGTACAGGAATAAACTGGGGAGAATTTAGTAGAGGTTCTCATATGTCGACTTGGAAATATGGATATCAAATAGATTATCCATTTGAATGGTTATTTGAACAAAGACGTGAAACTGCTCAAGCTCGTGGAAAAGTGGAACAACTAAAAAATAAATGGATTGGTCGTGATAAAAATGGAAATATTAAAAAGGGTTCAGGAACTGCTGGATTGAACACGGCTCAATATACACCTAATGGAAAAAATGATACCTATATAGAAGATTGGAAACCTTATGTTATTGTAAGTAAATTGATAAGTGATATTCCAAATGCAGAAAAAATAGTATTGAATAATAGAACTGGTGAAAAATACACGAAAAAATCATATTTAGAAATGGTTCATAAATTGTATAATTTACTTTCAAAAGAGGATAAAAAGAAAGTTACAAATTATGATGAATTGGTAAAAAGCAGAAAAAAATAGAATTTTAAATTTAAAAAAGAGAAGGAGCTAGAAAATGGGAGCAAATTTTGGAAAAAATTATAGAATTTCATTGTTTGGAGAATCGCATGGAACGGCATTGGGAGTGAATATTGACGGAATTCCAGCGGGAACTGAACTAGATTTAGAATTTATCTCGCAGGAAATGAAAAGAAGAGCACCTGGAAGATCAAAATTGACAACGCCTAGAGTGGAAAAAGATGAATTTGAGATTTTGAGTGGATTTTTTGATGGAAGAACGACTGGAACGCCACTTGCGATGATTGTTAGAAATAGGGATCAGAGATCAAAGGATTATAGTGAACTTAGAAGAAAACCAAGACCAGGACATGCTGACTGGAGTGGATTTAATCGATATGATGGATTTAATGATATTCGTGGAAGTGGGCATTTTTCAGGGAGAATAACAACTTCAATTGTATTTGCTGGTGCGATTGCGAAACAGATTTTGAAAAGTCAAGGAATTTTGATTGGAGCTCATATAAAATCACTTTATGATATTGAAGAAAGAGATTTTGTGGAAAGTGATATTACTCAAGAGAATATTGATAAATTGCGTGGAATGATTTTACCTACTTTGGAAGATGGAATAGCTCAAAAGATGGAAAATGCGATAATGAAAGCTAGAGAAGAAGAAAATTCTTTGGGTGGAATTGTGGAAGTGATGATTACAGGGTTGAAACCTGGGATTGGAGATCCGTTTTTTGAATCGATTGAGAGTGAAATTTCAAGAATGATTTTTTCGGTTCCAGCTACGAAAGGTATTGAATTTGGAGCAGGATTTGGAATTGCTAAGCTGACTGGATATGAAGCGAATGACGAGATGTATTTTGATGAAAATGGAAATATAAAATCGTATACGAATAATAATGGAGGAATAGTTGGAGGAATTTCAACTGGGATGCCGATTAGCTTTAAAGTTGCGATAAAACCAACGCCTTCGATTTCAAAGGCACAAAAAACAGTGAATTTAGAAACAAAAAAATCAGATATTTTGGAAGTGAAAGGTCGACATGATCCAGTGATTGTGCCAAGAGCAATTGTTGTATTGGAATGTGCGACTGCGATTGTGATTTTGGATAGATTTTTGGAAGCTAAGAAATATAGATTGTAAAATTAAGAATAGTTTAATTAAAGTTGTAGATTATAGTGGGAGTTTTTGACTCCTATTTTTTTAAAAAAATATAAAAAAAGAAAATAAGGAGAATAAAATTATGAAAAAAAATTTAAGTGTAGTTATTTTATTTGCTGCTCTAATTACTGGCATACTTGGAAATGGTGCGCCAAAAAATAAAAGAAAAATAAATGTTAAAAGAGTTGAAATTAGAGAGGAAAATGAAAAAATTATGAATTTAAAAAATTATAATGGAATAAAAAAAATCAGTATTTTTGTAAAAGGTTTTGAGAGTGGGCCGGCTGTGAGTAAAATTATTATGAAAATGGATGATTATCGAATTACGGGGCTTGATAAAAATGACTGGAAAGTTAAGACTAATGGAGTTGAGAGAAAGGTAACTAATGTGTATGTTTCGGATAATAAAGGGGAAAAAGCCTTTGATACGGGGATTGTTACGCTTGAATTGGAAAATGTATTTAATCAGAAGACTTTGAAATATGAAGGTTCTCCATTTTCTTATAACATGAAGAAATTTTTTAATGAATGGGCGAAAGAATATGTTGTAGAAATTGATGGAAAAGTTACTGTTGATGGGAAAAATTATGCAGTTAATAAAAAGGAGGATGTGATTAATAATCGAGTTTCGACTGATACGGAATTGTTCACTTATAGAAATTCTTTTAGTGGAAATTACAAAAATCCGATTACGAAAAAAGTGGAAAATTTGAAATTGGAAATGGCGGCTTATGAGCCAGAAACTTTGAAAAAAGGAGATAAAAAACCGCTAATTATTTGGCTTCATGGACAAGGTGAAGGTGGAACAGATCCTGATATTGATATTTTGGGTACAGAAACTTCGGCACTTGCGAAAGAAGAAATTCAAAAATATTTTACTACGAAAGGAACTGATACAAAAGGAGCTTTTGTATTAGCTGTGCAGTCGCCTACTTATTGGATGGACGAAGGTGACGGGACAAATGGTAACGGAAGTGGAGTTTCACGATATACGCAAATTTTAATGGATACAATTAAAGAATATGTGAAACATAATCCATCTGTTGATACAGAAAGAATTTATCTTGCTGGAGATTCAAATGGTGGATATATGACAGTAAACATGATAATCACTTATCCAGACTATTTTGCAGCAGCTGTACCAATTTGTGAGGCATATGCTTACCATGAGTATGCTAGAAATGCAGACGGAACTTACAAAGCAAAAGATATTGAAGTTTCTGCAGGTGGAGAAAATAGTGCAGCTTCAAAATTTGAGGAAACTAAAAAATTATGGGTAACAAAAGAAAAAATTCAAAAAATGAAAAAAACACCAGTTTGGTTTATTGCAGCGGCAGATGATGGAATTGTTACACCGCAGAAATTCTCGCTTCCAACATATAGAGATTTATTGAAGGCTGGAGCTGACAATGCTTGGTACTCATATTATGAAAATGTGATTGGAACAGATGAACCCAATTCTAGATTTCCAGGACATTTTTCATGGATATATTTTTTGAATAATCAAGTAGAAGGTGTACAAAATCGAGATAAAATAAGAAATTCTAAAGATGAGACAACTTTTGGGTTTGAACCGAGTAATGTTGGGAAAGGTGGAAGTGAAAAGGCTAAGTTGAAAGGGAAAACATTTGAAAATGTGTTTGAGTGGATGAATTTTCAGAAGAAAAGCAAAATAAAAATAGATAAAAATTTTTAGTGACTTTTTTAGATTTATATTATTATTAATTATGCCAGAAGACTCGCAACTTTAATTGTGAGATGAATGGCATATTTTTTGTTAAAAAAAATAATTAAAGAATATATATATTGTAAAAATATGTTATTTTAGAAAAATAATTTAGTATATCATTTTTACTATGTTTTTTATATATTTTTTATTGCGTTTAATTGTGAAATACACTTATTTTATAAAAAAATAAAAATTTAAAAAAAAGTGTTGACAACAAATAAAATATATGATATAATAATTGAGTAGTTAAGGATTTTGAAAAAAATCAAAATTGGATTATGCCTTGGTGGCGAAATCGGTAGACGCACAGGACTTAAAATCCTGTGGAATATTATTCCGTGCCGGTTCAAGTCCGGCCCGAGGCACCACAATCATATTTATGCGGGAGTAGCTCAGTTGGTAGAGCGTCAGCCTTCCAAGCTGAATGTCGCGAGTTCGACCCTCGTCTCCCGCTCCAAAATATGAGCCATTAGCTCAGTCGGTAGAGCACTTGACTTTTAATCAAGGTGTCACTGGTTCGATCCCAGTATGGCTCACCATTTTTACCATATGTGCCTGTAGCTCAGTTGGATAGAGCAACGGCCTTCTAAGCCGTGGGCCAGGAGTTCGAATCTCTTCAGGCACGCCATATGGATCCATAGCTCAGCTGGTTAGAGCACTCGGCTCATAACCGAGCGGTCGCTGGTTCAAGTCCAGCTGGATCCACCATTTAAATTTTATGCGGCCTTCGTCTAGTGGTTAGGACTCCAGGTTTTCATCCTGGCAACAGGGGTTCGACTCCCCTAGGCCGTACCATTTTTTTTAAAAACCATATTAAATGTGGTATTTTTTTTGAAGTAATTACGATATAAATTTTTAAGTTGTGGGTGGATGTCCGAACGGCTAAGGGACCGGTCTTGAAAACCGGCGAAATCGCAAGATGTCTGGGTTCGAATCCCAGTTCACCCGCCATATGCCCAGATAGCTCAGTCGGTAGAGCAAGGGACTGAAAATCCCTGTGTCCGTGGTTCGATTCCGCGTCTGGGCACCATTAAATTCACTAACTTATATTTAAAGTATGATGTTTTAAAAAAACATCTTTTTTTTTATTTGTTGAAAAAAAAAGGGAAATACGATATAATAAAAAAGGGTTAAAAAATTGAGGGGATTGTAATGGAAGAAATTTTATAAAAAGATGAAGAAAAAGAAAAAGGACATCGTAAGCGGTTGAGAGAAAAATTTTTGACTGTTGGAACTAAAGGGCTTCAGGATTATGAAATTTTGGAATTGCTCTTGACTTATACAATTGTGCGAAAAAATTGCAGGGGGATTGCTAAAGGATTGCTTTTGAAATATGGAGATTTGTATTCTATTTTGAAGCAATCTAGTGAAGAATTGCAAAAAAATAAAAATATGACGGAAAGAGCTGTTGTTTTTTTGAAATTAATATTTGAAGTAATTGAAAATGGATTGTATAAAAAAATTTATAACAAAAAGAATTGAAATATCCAGTAATATTAAATTATTAAATTATTTGAGTTGTTCTCTTTTGAAACGAGATATTGAAGTTTTTAAAGTTTTGTTTTTAAACAGTCAAAATGAATTGTTGAAAGAAGAAGAGTTATTTTTTGGGACTTTGGATAGAAGTACAGTTTATATCAGGGAATTGATAAAAAAGATATTGAATTATAATGCTAAGTCAATAATTATTGTGCATAATCATCCATCTGGATCGTTAAAGCCATCAGATTCGGATATTTTTTTGACAAGAAAGATAAAAGAACTTTTTGACAAAATAGAAATACAGCTTTTGGATCATTTGATAATTAGTGAGCGGGGATATTTCAGTTTTTTAGAAGGTGGAATATTGTGAAAATAATAAATATAAAATTTAGGAAAACTAAAAAAGTTTATCCGTTTATAATTAATGAAGTGGAAAATTATAAAAAGGGAGATTATGTCTTGGTTGATACCATTCGTGGAGAGCAGATTGGGATTGTTTTGGACGCTGTGTTGAATCAGGAAAAGATTTTGGAGGAAAAAGAAGAACTAAAAATGCGTGAAGTTAAGCGAAAATTGAATGAAAGTGAAATAAATAAACTTACGGAGCTTGATAAAAAGGCAGACGAAGCTTATTTTATATGTAAAAAAATTGTAAAAAGATTTCTTCCTGAAATGAATCTTGTAATTGGCGAGTATACTTTTGATGAAAATAAGCTAATTTTTTATTTTACGGCGGAAAAAAGACTTGATTTTAGGGAATTGGTAAAAGAAGTGAACAGAACTTTTAAAAAGAGAGTGGAGTTTTATCAAATTAAAGTAAATGATGAAGGTCGTATTTTATCAGCATTTGGAAAATATGGAAGAGAGATTTATTGGTAAAATTTACTCAAATCTATTTAAAATTAAATTATTAAAAAAATTATATAAATTTAGAAGTTGAGTAAAAATAGTCATAGTTTTTTTGAGTTCGATTTTTAAAGCAGTTTTACTATAAAATAAAAATTAAAAAAAGATAAAAAAATTAGAAAATATCTAAAATTTATCTTTTTTTGTTTTTTTATGTTAAGAAAAAAATTGTTTTTTTATAAATTTAATTTTTTTATGTATTTTTTTATTTTTTTCATAAAAATTTTAATTATTTATTATTAATTTTTCCATGTATTTTTTTATAATATTTTGTGCTTTCTTGCAAATTTCGTCATAACTGCCAGATGGTTTAAATTTTTCTAGCACCGCAACTTCAATTTTTTTCGGTCTTGGAAATTTCATATATCTTGAATATGCGTTAAATGCACCTTTTATACCTAGGCACTGAATATCTACATCCATTTCTTTAGCTATGATCGCAAATACTTTTTTAAACTCAGCAACTTTTCCATCTTTTGACCTAGCACCTTCAGGGAAAATAAGCACACTTTTACCGCTTTTTAAATGTCCAACAATTTCTTCCACACTTTTTCTTATATTTTTGTTTATATCAACTAAAATAACATTTCCGTGACTTACAAGAAGTTTCATAAATCCTTTTTTAAAATACCAGTCAATTGCTAAAAATAAAGTATTATTTAATATTTTTCGTGGAAGCAGAGTTCCTAATACAACTGGATCAACAAAACTTTGATGGTTTGAGACAAAAATTTGAGGTTCTGCCGTAAGATTTTTTTTATTTATTTTTTTTGTCCTAAAATACAAATCAACTATTGGTTGAAGTGGTTTTAAAATTTTTGTAACCCAACGATTTTTATTGTCAATAATCGGTTTAGTTTCATCAATTATCTTTTTCCAGTCAACTTCATTATCTTCAATTTTCGTAGCTTTTTGGTTGATATATTCAGAAAGCAAAAGCAAATTAGGCATTTTAGAAAACTCATCTTCATCTAGTCTAATTCCAAAGTTACTTTCAATATATGCAAAAAATTCGACGATGTCAAGTGAATCCATTCCAATTTCAAGTTCCAGATTTTCTTGTGGCTGTGGAGCAATTCCCTTATTCTTTTTGACATATTCTTTTAAAATTCTGTAAATTTCGTTATCTGGCTCGATTACTTTTTCTTTTTTATCTGTTTCACCTTTTTCGTATAAGTCAGGCAACATAAATCTTCTTGTTTTTCCAACTCGAGTTTTTGGCAATTCATTTTCAAAAAGTTTATAATCCAGTATTTTTTCATAGTTATGAGCTTTTAAGTTGTAGTCTTCTACAATATTTTTTATGTAAGTTTTTGTGTTTGTAATATTTCTTTTTCTAAATTCCAATAAATCGGGAACAATTATTGCCGCAAGTTTATTTTTATGATTAAAAATTCCGATTTCCTTTATAAGTCCGTCACTTTTTTTTAGAACTCTATCTTCTAGCGTTTCAGGATCAATATTTTTACCATTCGATAAAACAATCATCGTATTTCGTCTTCCCCGAATTGTGACAAATCCTTCGTTGTCAATTGTCGCTAAATCCCCTGTTTTAAACCATCCATCTTCAGTAATCACTTCTTTTGTTTTTTTCCGGCTTATTATAATAACCTTTCATCACAATTGGTCCTTTTACCATAAGCTCTTCATTTTCAATCTTTACTTCGACATTAAAAAGTTTTTTCCCAACAGTTCCAATTTTTCTCTCTTTTTTAGAATTTACTGCAATAACTGGCGAAGTTTCAGTAAGTCCGTAACCCTCCAGAGAATAAATTCCCAAAGTTTCGTAAAATCTTGAAATTTCAGGATCCATTTTTGCTCCACCAACGACGATGAAATCCAAATGTCCTCCAAATTTTTTGTGAACTTTTGCGAATACTTTTCGTTTTAATTTTATAGAATTTGAGTTTTTCATAATTTTGTAAATAGTTCTTGTTAAAAATTTTGCATTAATTTGCTCCATAACTCCATCATAAAATAATTTAAACACTCTTGGAACCCCAATTAGCGCTGTAACTCTATTTTTTTCAAGAGCTTCGAAAATCTCTTTACTTGCAATTTTTTCCACAAAAACGATAGAAGTCTGATATTTTAACATCAAAAGCACAGTCGCTGTAAGTGGCAAAATGTGATGAAATGGAAGTAGTGCCAAAATTTGGTCACGGTAGTCAAAAATTCCTTTTTCATAAATTCCTTCCATTTCAGAATTTAAGTTGTCAAATGAGAGCATAACTCCTTTAGGATTTCCAGTCGTTCCAGAAGTGTAGAGCATTGCAGCAGTTTCATCTCCAGTTGGATTGTTTAGCTCAAAATCTAAATTTTTTATAAAATTTAATTTTTCTTCATCAATTTTAACTTTATCAACATTAATTATTTTTATTTTATCTTTAAATTCATATTGATTAACAGCATCAATTATATTTTTTTGAGTCTCATCAGAACACAAAATAATATCAGGATTTGCGTCATTTAACACATACAAAATTTCTTGAGGGTTGCTATTCGCATCAAGTGCAATTCCCTGCCGAATTTTTTTATCCCAAATAGCCATAAATCCGTAAATCCACTCGGGACGATTTTTCCATAATTATAAGTCCAAATCTGTCTTTTTCTAAATTTACTACATATTCTGAAAAAAATATTTAATATTATTTATAAGCTCGGTATAATTTATATGTCTATTTTTTTAAAATCGACTAAAAGCGAGTCTATCCGTTCTTTGTAAAAAAACATATTTTTCCTCCTCTTTTTAGATAAAAAAAATTATATCATATTTTTGAATTGTTACGCTATTTTTTTCTATATTTGTAATTTTATTGTTGCAGTAAAAAAATATTCAAAAATAAAATAGAGCAATTTTATTACAAAATAAAATTGCTCATTAAACTATTTATAATTCTACTGTTGTTATTTATTATTTTAATTCGGGATGTTTCTTAAAAATATTCTTCTCTTACTTTTTTTGTAATTAGTAGGTGGTTTTCGATTGGGGTCGGGATATTTTTGCTAAATCGAGAAAAACTAAACCTTCTCATATTCATAGCATCTTTTTTTGTAGATTTTGTTCTAGTTGATGTTGTATTTCTTTTTGTGTTTTTTTAGAACTTTTTACTTGCTGAAAAATGAAAAATAAAAGATATTACAAGTGTTAATAATAGTATAATTTTTTTCATATTTTTTTCCTTCTTTCTTTTTTTATTTTTTATTTTTTTATTTTTTTGTTTATTATTTTTAATTTAATAAAGTATATCCTTGTGAACTCATCGCAGCTTGAACTTCTCCAGCGTTATTATATTTTTTTCTGAAGAAAAAGAGTTAGATTTTATTTCTTCATAGAAGTAATATTGTTATTTTTATCTAAAACTATGTTTCCAATTTCTACTGGTTCAAAAGATTCAGTATTGCCAAGGAATCCAGCAAATGTGTTTTTGAATGAAGTATTTAATTGATAAATTTCCATTTTCATCTTGTTTGTAATAAATTCACGATAAATTAGGATTATCAGAAGAATTATCATCTTTTTGCAATTCAATTTTTTTCTCTGTGCAAGTTTTTGTAATATAATTTTTTTCAAATCTTTTTACTTGATTAGCATTTTTTTAGCATATTCAAGAAGTCCATTGATTTTTATTTTAAATTTACTGTTTTGAGGACGAATCTTTAATTTTTTTGCTGCATCTTTATTATAAGAAACTTCAACATCAATTGTATCTCCATTTTGTATTCCTTCAGTTTTGGAAAAATTAAATGTAATTCCTCCTTCTTTTGCAAACTCTTCCTCTTTTTTAGGTTTTTCTGTATTGCCATTTGCAGTTTCTAGCGGAAATTCAGGATTTTGATAATTTGTTATTTTCCCGCTTCCAGAAGCTCCATCGATTCTAACTGTATAATATTTATTAAAGTCAAAATTTTGCAAAAATATGAAATTTGCGCAAATATAGTATAATGCAATAATTCCAACTATAGCTATTCCAATAGCTGTATATTTTTTTCTTTTTTTCGGGGATCTATTGCATTTATTTTTTTCAGCTCCGTTATTCCATTCTGATTTTATATCTTCAATTTCTATATTTTTTTCCTCTAAAAAAATAACAAAATAATTAGTTATTACCGAACCTAATGAAGTTATGAAAGTCAATGCTAAAGAAAATTTTATTAAACCAAAATTTGGTGCTGAGCCTGTAGCTGCTCCAAACATACCTGATAAAGAAGTTAATGCTTTTATAAGTCCATGCACTGCATACATTTCTAAAAAGTCCAAATATTATAAATCCACCAATAAAATAATAATTTAGATTTTTTTAATTTTTTTCTATTTTTATTTTTCTTTTTTTGCCTTTAGATAAATCAAAACAGCAGCCACAATTACAGCAATTACTATTAAATTTAAAAATCCCTTGCATTGTTTTAGCTGTTGAAAAGAAATCCATCCCTTTTCCCAGTAAATTTGCACCACTACTAAACAAATTATCTAAAGATCCTGAACTAGCTTCTGAAGCAGCTTTTTTTGCATTAAGGTATAAACTTAAACCTTTTATTCCAGTATAAAGAAGTATAACTGAAGCGGCTGCAGTCAGCCAGAATACTATTTTTCAAAAAAAGTTTATTATTTTCATTATCTTTTTGTAGAATATTATCTAAGAATCTCGATTGTGAAATATTTCCAGAATTATTATTTGCATTTGAATTTTGATTATTTGTTTTATTTTCTGTATTATTATTATTATCCATTTTTCCTCCTATTTTTTACATAAACAAAATAATTTTATATTTTTTAGTATAAATCTAAAATAATTTATATAGATTATTGTTCATATTCTCTTATTATAAGAACAAATTTTTTCTCTTCTGGATTTAAAATTTCATCTGTGTTGTATCTTCCGTTATACCAACTTTTTTTAGAAAAATAATCAGCATATTCACGACTTTTTGTGAATATATATCCCTTTTTTGCAAATAGTGTATTTCTTATATATCCCAATTTTTGTTTTGAAAAAGTTTTTAGTATGTCTTTGTTGTTTTTATGCATAACCTCATCGTAAACTCTGTCCAATGTCGCCAAATCATCGTCATTTTGATTAGACTGCGCTGATGGAGTAATTGGATTAGGATTAGTTGTATTTGCTGAATTTGTTGCATTTGGAGCAGGAGCGGCAGGCTGTCCTGATTGTCCTGGAACTGGAGTTGCAGCAGCAGGAGTGGCACTTTCTCCAGTATCTGACATTATTCTTCTAAATAAAGTCATTCCATTTTCAAGTACCATATTAATTTCACTTAATTTTCTAATTCCAGACAATGTTTCGATTTTTTGTTTTTTAGAATCAAGTTTATATTGTGTTTCAGTAACTTCTCCAGTTGATTTGTCAAAGCTATAGTAAATTTTATAAATTCCGCCATTTTCTCCAATTACTCCGCTTACATATTTTTGATAATCTTCTTCTTTTACTTCCAAATCCTTCAAAGTTTTTCCATCTTTTTTAATTTCTCCATCCAAAGTTACAAAATCCATTGAATACGAGTTTTTATCATATTTTGTAGCAACTTTTACAATTTTTCGGTTATCAATAGAAGCAGGATCATCAGAATAATCTACGACAGTTGTGACATTATTTTCAGTCTGAGTAAGCTGCATAAGTTTTCCTTCCTCATAAACTTGCACTTTCTTTGTTCCAGTCAATTTATAATTTATTTCAGTTTCCCCTTGCAATTTTCCGTTGCTTACAAAGAAATATCCGCTTTTTTGTGGAAGATCAAATGTAATTTTTCCTGTAAAAATTGCTCCTTTATAATAGATAAAATCGTTGTCAACCCTAAAATCAGTTGAATTTAATGCAACCGTAGCTCCTTGTGGATTTTGCGGCTTTGTATAAGTAGCTGATTGATATCTAGTATCTTTTGCATTATTATCTTTATTTTGGTTTGAACAAGATACCATAAATGCTAAAATAAGAATTGTGATTGATAATTTTTTCATATTTAAATATTTCCTTTCTTTAGCTGTTTTTGGACTGCTCATATTTATAATTTTTGTTTGACAATCCTGAATTTTCTTTTCAAAATTCTATCAAAGTTATTTAATTTCATCAGTAAATGGCAATTTTTTATAATCTGCCGCTTCAAAGCCAAAATAGTTTTTTACAGTTTTCTCAAAAAATCCAACATTTTCAAAGCCAAGCTCAGATGATTTTGAGTAACCTGTTCCACGCATTTCTACAGTATAGTTTTTTTCAAAATTTAATTTTGTACCCGCATTAAAGTATGTTTTATGATTAGCTTTCAATTTTTTATTAAAAAATTTATACGGCGCTACATTATCACTTCTTCCCCAAGTATATCCAAGAGCCACATCGTTATATTCTTTGCCGTTAATGTTACAAACTTTATAAAATCTAAAAAATTCTCCCGCTCCAGAACCGTGGTCTCCACCAATAGATGTAATTCCTGTGCAGTAACTTCCTTTTTTTGTCACAATTGTTTGTCCAAATGCAAAACTTCCTAGTAATAATCCAACTAATAATAATTTTTTTCATTATTTTTCACTTCCTTTTTTTAATTTTTTTATAAATTTTAATTTTTCTTGTTTTTGGCTTTAAAATTTTAAATTTTTTTAAATCACAATCTCCTGCTATTTTTTTCAAAAAAATTGTAGTGTTATTCTCATATATTTTAAATTCCATTATGGGATAAACATATAGATCATAATTTGTCTGATTGCTGCAAAACCAAAATGTTCCCTTTTCAGGATCGGTAAAGAATACTCCTGTTTCACCTTTTTCTGACCAGCTGAAATTATTTTCCTTTGGTATTGGCAATTTTTCCATTCTTCGTTTCAGCTCTCTTCTTATCAATGAACCTTCTAAATTAAAAACCTTTAAAAATGTAAAGAATAATGGCAGACCAAATTATAAGACCAATTATTACATCACTTGTTTCTTTTTTTCTAAAAAAATAACAAAAAAATAATGCTCTTATAACAAAAATTGCAATAAAAAAACATATTTTTATCAGATAGCAAAAGTTTTTATATAATTATATTCTTTAGATTTCATATTAATCTCCTTCTTTATTAATTTTATAATATTTTTATAATTTTAAAAGTTGAAATTTTTATAAAATACACGATAATATCAAATATTTTATAAATTTTAAATTTTATTATTATTTTTTTATTGTTTTAACGAGATATTATTTCTTCAAGTAGAGCTTTATTTTTTCGAAGTATTGCTGCTGCTTTTAAATAATTAATAACTGAAAGTAATGTATAAATTGGTCCAAATAAAAGTGCTACTACTAATCTTATTAACAGTAGCTGTCCAAATCCTTCAAGAGTAATTGCCACATAAGGACTTCGTGCCCTAAATGCACAATATAATCCTATTGGAATGCTTCCAAACCACATAGCCATAAGTAATGCTCCTTCAAAACTTTTTTCAACATTCATAAAAAATACTACAGCGGCTGTAATTATACCTACAATGTATATCATTCTCATTTTTGATAAGTTTTTTTCATGATAGGCAATAAGATTACTAAAACAGTCTGGACAATATGCTTCATCTTTTCGAGTTATCGAACAATCACTACAAATTGCTTTACCACAATTTTTACATATTGCGTGAGCATCTTTATCGTGATGATAAAAACATTTCATAATATTTCCTCCTAATAATACTTATTTATTTAATATTATCATGTATTTTATAAAAAATTTCAACTTTTAATATTTTTAATTTTGAAATTTTTTAGATAAATAATATTCCAAATTGGCATCTAAATATTCTTTAGCTGCATTAATTTTCTGCATTTCAACGGTTGTATCTTTTCCTGGATTTCTATCTGGATGATATTCTTTTGCTTTTGTTCTATGTGCTTTTTTGATATTTTGAAGTGAAAGTTGTGAATTTGTCTCCAATCCAAGTATTTTTAAATTTTCTTCAAATTTTTCGATTATATCTTCTGTAGAATATTGAGCTCCATATCCTTGTTGCTCTTGCTGCTCTTGTCTTGCATGCTCATATTTTTCGTATTCTTTTTGGAACCATTCGCTGTACCAGTTTTCATATTCTTGATGTATTTTTTCATCATCTTTATCTTCTTCAAAAAATTTTCCAAACATTTCTGGCAGTTTAAAACTTAATGTATCTAAAGAAAATGCAACTCCTAGCAAAATAGCTACTATAACCAAAAAATTCCAAAAGAAGCTCCAATTATGAGCAAAAAAACTTATAAGAGCTGTTATTGCAAGAGGAATCAAAAGAAGAAATCCTAGAATTCCACTAGTTACAGTTACAAAAATTAAGACTGAATTTATCGTAAACTGAATAATTCTGACTATTTGTTTATTCATATTTCCTACCTTTCTCAAAAATTATAATATTTAATATTACAGTGTAATTCTATAATTTATAAAAATAAATTTTTTTCATATTTTTTTCTCTTCGTAATATTAAAATTTTTAGACATATTTTTAATATTATACTTTATTTTTTTATTGTTTTTATATTATAAAAAAATATTATTTTTTTATATTTAATTAAAAAAATTATAAAAATAAAAATTTTTTTATTTTATAAATTTCAAATAAAAATTGCTTTTTTTCCATAACTGTGGTAATCTTTTGATATGAAAAAAATAAATAATTTAAATAAATTAATTAACTAAACGAAAGGAAGTAAAAAGATGAACTTTAATGACTACAAATATGAACATATTGAAGTGGAAAAAAATAAAAGCTGAATTTTTCTGAAAATATTAAAAATTTTGAAAATTCTAAAAAAATGTGGAAGAACAATGTGAATATTTTTGACAAAATTATAAAACTTAGAAATTATTTGGATACGATGCAGACACTTGTGTCAATTAGACATAGCATTGATACAACTGATGAATTTTATGATAAAGAAAATGAATACATGGATGAAATTAGTCCAATTTTATTTGGTTTTACAAATGATTTTTATAGAGCGCTTGTAAATTCTAAATTTAAAAAAGAGCTAATCCAAAAATACGGAAAATTTTTGTTTGACCTGGCTGAAAATACGCTAAAAACATTTTCTAGCGAAGTTATCCCAGATTTTCAGGAAGAAAATAGACTTACAAGTAAATATGAAAAACTTATCGCAAGTGCAAAAATTGAGTTTGACGGAAAAGAGCTGAATTTATCCCAAATGGTTCCTTACACTCAGTCAAAAGACAGAAATGTGAGAATTGAAGCGGCTAAAAAAGTTGCTAATTTTTTCTCTGAAAATAAAGAAGAATTTGACAACATTTACGACTCGCTTGTAAAAGTTAGAGATAAGATGGCAAAAAAATTGGGTTACAAAAATTATGTGGAATTTGGCTACAAAAGATTATCTCGGCTTGAATATGACGCAAAAATGGTCGCTGGATATAGAAAACAAGTGTTAGAAAACATTGTGCCAATTCATACAGAACTTAGAAAAAGACAGGAAAAAAGATTGGGTGTAGAAAAATTGAGATTTTACGACGAAGCGATAAAATTTAATTCTGGAAATGCCGATCCGCACGGTTCACCTGAATGGATTTTAAATAATGGAAAAACAATGTATAAAGAATTGTCTAAAGAAACTGACGAATTTTTTACATTTATGACCGAAAATAATTTACTTGACTTGCTTTCAAAAAAAGGAAAGATGAGCGGTGGATACTGCACTTACATTCCAGATTACAAATCACCATTTATTTTTGCAAATTTCAATGCGACTTCGCACGATGTCGATGTTTTGACACATGAAGCTGGACACGCTTTTCAAGTTTATCAAAGTCGTGGCTATGAAGTTCCAGAATATTTGTGGCCAACTTACGAAGCTTGTGAAATTCATTCGATGAGCATGGAATTTTTGACTTGGCCGTGGATGAACTTATTTTTTGAAGAAGATACTGAAAAATATAAGTTTAATCATTTATCAGAAGCGCTTTTATTCATTCCATATGGAGTAACTGTGGACGAATTTCAGCATTGGGTTTACGAAAATCCAGAAGTTTCGCCGCAAGAAAGAAGAGAAAAATGGCTTGAAATTGAAAAAAAATATCTTCCAACAAGAGATTATGGTGAAATCGAAGAACTAAAAGAAGGAATTTTCTGGTTTAGACAAGGACATATTTTTTCATCGCCATTTTACTATATAGATTACACTTTAGCGCAAGTTTGTGCATTCCAGTTTTGGATTAAAGCCAATGAAAATAGAGAAAAGGCTTGGAGCGAATATTTAAATTTATGTAAATTAGGCGGAAGCAAACCGTTTTTTGAATTAATGAAGTCGGCAAACTTGAAAAATCCATTTGAAAAAGGTGTATTATCTGAAGTTGTTCCAAAGATAAAAGAATATTTAGACAGCGTTGATGATATGAAATTATAAATTATAAATAAAATATATTAAATTATAAAAATATATGATTAAATAAATTTTTTACTTGCATTTACAAATGTTTAGTGGTATACTAATTGTAGATACAAATATGAGAGAAAAAATATAATAAATTATGGAGGAAAATATATGATATACGAAAATATTATTGATTTAATTGGAAATACACCAGTTGTAAAATTAAATTTTTTAAAAGGTGACGATGTTGCTGATATTTATGTAAAATTGGAAAAATATAATATTGGGGGAAGTGTAAAAGATAGAGCGGCTCTTGGAATGATTGAAGCTGCAGAAAAATCTGGAGAATTAAAACCAGGTGGAACAATTGTAGAACCAACATCAGGAAATACAGGAATTGCATTAGCAATGATAGGAAAAGCAAAAGGATACAAAGTTATAATTATTATGCCAGATTCAATGAGTATTGAAAGAAGAAGTATTTTAGCTGCTTACGGAGCTGAATTAATTTTAACTGAAGGTGCAAAAGGAATGAAAGGTGCAATTGCAAAAGCTGAAGAACTTGCAAAAGAAAATGGATATTTCTTGCCACAACAATTTAAAAATCCTGCTAACCCTGCAAAACACTATGAAACAACAGCAAAAGAAATTTTAGATGATTTTCCTGTACTAGACGCTTATATTTCAGGAGTTGGAACAGCTGGGACTCTTGTTGGAGTTGGAAAAAGATTAAAAGAAGAAAGACCAGATGCAAAAATATATGCTGTAGAACCAGCTTCATCAGCTGTATTATCAGGAGAACAACCTGGAAAACATTTGCAACAAGGACTTGGAGCTGGATTCGTTCCTGGTAACTATGACAGCAGCGTAGTTGATGAAATTGTAAAAGTAACAAATGAGGAAGCTATAGAATTTTCTACAAGAGCTGCAAAAGAAAATGGATTATTCGTTGGAATTTCTTCAGGAAGTGCAATAGCTGCAGCTTACAAAGTAGCTAAAAAATTAGGAAAAGGTAAAAAAGTACTAGCTATATTACCAGATGGTGGAGAAAAATATTTGTCAGTTGAAGCATTTAGAAACAGTTTATAAAAAAAAGGGGAGTATATTTTTGCTCCCTTAATTTACAAAATATATAAATATGAAAATAATTCAAGTATTAATAAATTATTTACTTGAAATTTTTTTATAAATTTTATCAAATTTAAGCATATGTAACAGTAAAAAAATAAAAAATAAAAAAATTAAAAAGGAGGAGTTTGCCATTTTTAAACAATTAAAAGAAGAATTTGACAATATCGCTCAAAAAGATCCAGCGGCCAGACATAAATTAGAAATTTTATTATATCCGTCGCTACATGCGGTAATAAATCACAAAATAGCGCATTTTTTTCAAAAGAAAAAACTTTTTTTCTTGGCCAGACTTTTTTCTCAAATTTCAAGATTTTTTACTGGAATAGAAATTCATCCAGGAGCAACTTTAGGAAAGCGAATTTTCTTTGACCATGGAATGGGAATTGTAGTTGGAGAAACTGCTGAAATTGGCGATGATTGTGTAATTTATCACGGTGTGACTTTAGGTGGAGTGACGACCGAGAAAGGAAAAAGACATCCTACATTAAAAAATAATGTGACAGTCGGTGCGGGAGCTAAAATTTTGGGAAATATAACGGTCGGAAATAATGTAAAAATAGGTGCAAATTCCGTTGTTTTAAAAGATGTTCCCGACAATGCCGTAGCTGTTGGAATTCCCGCAAGAATTATTCAAAAAGCTGAAGAAGACTTTTTTATGTGGCATATTTAATTTGAAAAAGTAAGTTTTGAAGATGGAGAATATTGAAAGAAAGATTCGATATTCTCTATATTTTTGAACTTTAAATCAAATAATAAAAAAATTTTTTTCAATTAAAATAAAAAAAAGTGTTGACAAAATTATTTTTTTTTGATATACTTACATAGTCGTAAAAGTTATGACTTGTTGGGCTGTCGCCAAGCGGTAAGGCACTAGACTTTGACTCTAGCATGCAATGGTTCGAATCCATTCAGCCCAGCCATTTTTTAAAAAAATTTAAAATAGTTATTTATATAAAACTGTCTAAAAAGACAGTTTTTTTATTTTAAATTTTATAATTTATAAAAAAATTAAAATATTGAAAAAAATAGTAAATTTGATATAATTATTTAACAAAAAGAATAAAAAAATTAAAAATAGCGCCAGACCTTTTTAAAAAAAGGAGACGAGGAAAAAGAGTTATCGAAATTTCGGCGGATGCTCTTTGGGTTATCACAACCTGAATAATATACAAAAGTTATAAGAAATTATAAAACAAAAATATTATAGTGATTATTCTTTTTGAATTTTATATTTGTAAAGGAGAACGCTATGTGTGGAATAGTAGGTTACATCGGTTCACAAAATGCTCAAGATTTTGTAATTGATGGATTAGAGAAATTGGAATATAGAGGATATGATTCAGCTGGAATTGCTGTAAATACTGGAAAGTCAAAATTTGACATTGTAAAAAAAGTTGGAAGATTAAAAAATTTGGAAAATGCTTTAAAAGAGAATCCTTTGAAGGGTAATATTGGAATTGGGCATACAAGATGGGCAACTCATGGAAAACCATCTGATGTAAATTCTCATCCGCATTTTAATAAAGATAAGACTTTAGTTGTAGTTCACAATGGAATTATTGAAAATTACTTGGAATTAAAAAAAGATTTGATTTCAAAAGGATATGAATTTATTTCTGAAACTGATACGGAAGTTGTGGCTCATTTGCTAGATAGCCTTTATGAAGGTGATTTGCTGGAAGCCGTAAAAAAAATGTTAAAAATTATTAAAGGTGCGTATGCACTAGGAATGATGTCAATTTCAGAGCCAGATAGAATTATTGCTGCAAGAAAGGAAAGTCCATTAATTGTGGGACTTGGAAAAGGGGAAAACTTTATCGCTTCTGATATTCCAGCAATTTTAAAATATACAAGAGATATATATTTAATTGAAAATAATGAAATTGTAGAAGTAAAAAAAGATTCTGTTAAAATAATGGATACTGAAGGAAATGAAGTAAAAAGAGATGTAACTCATGTTGAGTGGGATTTGGAAGCTGCTTCAAAAGGCGGTTACGAATATTTCATGGAAAAAGAAATTTATGAGCAGCCAAAAGTTTTGATGGAAACTTTGAACAGCAGAATTGATGAAAATAAAAAAATTAATTTTGAAGACGCTGGACTTACAAAAGAATATTTAGAAGGTGTAAGCAATGTATATATAGTAGCTTGTGGAACTGCATATCACGCAGGATTGGTTGGAAAATACATAATTGAGAAAAAAACTAGAATAAAAGTGGATGTCGAATTAGCTTCAGAATTCAGATATAGAAATCCAGTTATTGATGAAAATACGCTAATTATTGTATTGAGTCAATCTGGAGAAACTTTGGACACTTTGGAAGCTATGAAAGAAGGTAAAAGAAAAGGTGCTAAAGTTGTGGCAATAACTAATGTTGTCGGTTCTTCAATTGCAAGAGAAGCGGATCATGTAATTTACACTTGGGCAGGTCCTGAAATAGCCGTTGCTTCAACTAAGGCTTACAGCACTCAAATGATGATTTTGTACTTATTAGCAATTGATATGGCTTATAAATTTAATAAAATTACAAAAGAGCAATATGAACATGATATAGATTCACTTTATAATCTTAAAGAAAAAGTTGAAAAAGTGTTGGAACATTCAGAAAAAGTTGAAAAAGTAGCTGCAAAAATATTGAATCAACAAAGTATTTTTTATTTGGGAAGAGGATTAGATTATATGATAGCCGTAGAAGGTGCACTAAAATCTAAAGAAATTTCTTACATTCACTCAGAAGCATTTGCTTCGGGAGAATTAAAACATGGAACAATAGCGTTGATTGACGAAGGTGTGCCAGTTGTAATAAATGTTACTCAATCAGATTTATTCGATAAATCAGTTTCAAATATAAAAGAAGTTGTGGCAAGAGGAGCTTATGTAATTGCGGTTGCAAAAGAAGGAAATACATTGGTGGAAGAAGTTGCTGATGAAGTATTTTATATACCAGCAGTTGAAGATGAATATACAGGATTCTTGTCAATTATCATCCATCAGTTGTTAGCATATTATTTATCAAAATTAAAAGGAAATGATGTGGATAAACCAAGAAACTTGGCAAAATCAGTAACTGTAGAATAAATAAAAAAAGAATATTTGATATTTATAAAAAATATAAAAAATAAAAATAATAAAATAAAAGAAAATAGAGGTGTGAAATTATGAAACTTGATGATTTGAAAAAAGGAGCGGAAGACGCTTTAAAGAAAACTGAAGAAGGAGCAAAAAATTTAGCCGATAAGGCTGCTGAAAAAGCAAAGGAAGTTGCAGGAAGCGAAGTTGCTCAGAATATTAAAAAAGGAACAGAAGAAGTTTTTGAAAAAACTGTGGAAGGCGCAAAAGATTTAGCAGAAAAAGCTTCAAATAGTAAAATTGTTCAAGATGTGAAAAAAGGCACTGAGGAAGCAGTAGACAAGACAGTAGAAGGGGCTAAGGGCTTAGCAAATAAAGTTACTGGTGTATTTAAAAAATAGTAATTTTATAAGATTTACATAGAAGAACAAGAGTAATAAAAAATTAAGGGTTATCTTTTTATAAGATAGCCCTTTTATGAACTTAATTTATATAATTATTTTGAAATTTTTATACATTTGTCTATAATTTTCTAATTTTTTTCTTCAAGTTCAGCAACTCCCCATTTTCCATTGTCTTTTTCCAAATAAATTGTAGCTTTTGAAGATGAATATTCTTGTGTTTGTTCCAAAGTTTTTTTCACAGTTTCAAACATTTTTTTGTTGTTATTTTATCAAAAATTTCATCTTCTGACAGATTCTTCAATTCTTTTTTTGCTTATAAAATCTTCGTTTGTCATTAATTCAAATATTTTTTTGTAGCTTCCTGCCACATCTGGCATTTTTTTATTTTTTTATATTTAATGTAACTTCCACGACATCATTTTTTTAACATATCTTATTTTTTTCAATTTCAATTTTATTGTTGTTTAACATATAATCAATCATATCACTAGAAAAATTTTTTTCTATCTTTTTTTGATAATTTTTTTAAGCATCTGATTATTATTTTTTTAGACGCTTGAAATTGTTGATTCATCATTCGGGAAAAGCATTGATTTCGTCCCAATTGATGCTCCTTGTAAAATTAAATTATAGTCTCTTTTAGCTGCAATTTCGATTTCTTTATTATTCTTATTCAGTTCTTGCTGTGATAAAGTGACACCTTTTTTTGAATAACTTTATAATTGTCTGAAAATAGCTGGATTGACAAAGTTAGTAAGAGAAAAAGTTAGTAGCTTTTTTTCATATAATTAAACACTCCTTTTTAATTAAATTAAATTTTGAATCTTTATGTTATTTTAACATATTTTTTTGAACTAGTGAAGATTTTAAAGATAAATTTTTAGTTCGATATTTTTTTATTTGAAAAAAATATTTTTTGATATACTTAAAATGTAAAAAAATATTTTATAGATTTGAGGAGAAAAAAAGATGAAATTGGAATTTAGTTATAAATTTGCAAAAAATTTTTTTGATGAAAAAGAAATTACTCAACTAAAACCATTTGTAGAATTGGCAAATGAAGTTTTAGTAAACAAGGAAGGAGCGGGGAACGATTTTTTAGGTTGGACAACTTTACCTTGCGACTATGACAAAGAAGAATTTGATAGAATTAAAAAAGCTGCCGAAAAAATTAAAAACGATTCAGAAGTATTAGTTGTAATCGGAATAGGTGGTTCTTATTTAGGAGCAAAAGCTGCAATTGAATTTTTATCACACAGCTTTTACAACAATTTAACAAAAGAAAAAAGAAAAACTCCAGAAATTTATTTTGCTGGAACAAATATGAGTGGAGTTTATTTAAAACACTTAATTGAAGCAATCGGAGACAGAGATTTTTCAGTAAATGTTATTTCAAAATCTGGAACAACAACTGAGCCAGCAATTGCTTTCAGAGTATTTAAAAAATTGTTAGAAGAAAAATATGGAAAAGAAGGTGCTAAAGAAAGAATTTATGCAACTACTGATAAAGTAAAAGGAGCGCTTAAAACATTAGCTACAAGTGAAGGATATGAAACTTTTGTTGTACCGAATAATGTTGGAGGAAGATTTTCTGTTTTAACAGCAGTTGGATTATTGCCAATCGCTGCAGCTGGAATAGACATTGATGAGTTGATGCGAGGAGCAGCTGATGCTGTAAAAGATTTTTCTAGCAAAAAATTGGAAGAAAACCAAGCTCTACAATATGCAGCTGTTAGAAATATTTTACTTAGAAAAGGTAAAAGTGTGGAATTAATGGTTAATTACGAACCAAGATTACATTATTTTGCTGAATGGTGGAAACAATTGTTTGGAGAATCTGAAGGAAAAGATGGAAAAGGACTTTATCCATCATCAGCTGATTTTTCGACTGATTTACATTCTTTGGGACAATTTATTCAAGAAGGACAAAGAGTGTTCATTGAAACTGTTGTTTCAATTGATAAACCAGAAGTTGAATTTGAAATTGAAGAAGATGCAGAAAATTTGGATGGACTTAACTTTGTGGCAGGAAAAACTATGGATTATGTAAATAAAAAAGCAAGAGATGGAGTTATTTTAGCTCATGTCGATGGTGGAGTACCAAATTTATCAGTAAATATTCCTGAAGCAACTCCTTATCAACTGGGATATGCATTTTACTTTTTTGAAAAAGCATGTGGAGTGAGTGGATATTTATTGGGTGTAAATCCATTTGATCAGCCAGGAGTTGAAGCTTACAAGAAAAATATGTTTGCATTACTTGGAAAACCAGGATATGAAGAAGCTGGAAAAGAATTAGAAGCAAAATTAAAAGAAATAAAATAAAAAAATTTTTTTAAAAAAATAAAAAAATAATAAAAAAAGTTATTTTTTTAGTAAAAAAATTAAAAAAATAACTTTTTTTATTTATTTTAAAAAAATAACTTGATTTTTTTATAAAAAAAGATGTAAAAATATATTAGGATAGGTGTAATATTAATTTTTAAATTAGTTTTTTTCTAAAAAGTTAATTATTTAGAAAATTTAAAAAAATTTAAGGAAAATAAGTTTAAAGAATATGTTGAAATAAATTTTTGAAAAAAATAAAAAAAGAAGGAGCTAGCGGTGACAAAAAGAGAATTTATGGAAAAAAACTATTCCGAAGAAAAAAATCAAAAGTATTTGAATTTGCTGAAGAATATAAAAAAAGTATTTGAATTTGGCAAAGACAGAAAGAGAATTTGTCGTAGTGACAGAAAAAAACTGAAAAAAATGGTTTTGTTGATATAAAAACAAAAAGAAACTTTAAAAAGAAGGGGATAAAGTTTATTTTAATAACAGAGATAAAAATATTGTTGCAATAATTATCGGAAAAGAAGATATAAAAAATGGAATTAATATGATTGTTTCACATCTGGATTCACCAAGACTTGATTTAAAACCGAATCCAATTAAAGAGCAAGAAGAATTTGCACTACTTAACACAAATTATTATGGGGGAATAAAAAAATATCAGTGGGCTTCAACTCCACTTGCGCTTCATGGGGTAGTTTACTTGAAAGATGGAACAAAAGTGACTTTGGCGATTGGAGAACAAGAAGGAGAGCCAGTATTTTGCGTGCCTGATGTTTTACCACATTTAGCTCGAAAAGTACAGGGAGACAGAAAAACGGCAGAGGTGATAAAAGGTGAAGAATTGAAACTCCTTTTTGGAAATACGCCTGTAAAAGATAAAAATATTGATAAAAAAGTAAAACAATGGGTTTTAAATAAATTAAAAGAAAAATATGGAATGGAAGAAGATGACTTTTTTACAGCGGAGTTAGAAATTGTTCCAGCTGGTAAATTAAGAGATGTGGGCCTAGATGAAACTATGATAGGTGGTTACGGACAAGATGACAGAATTTGTGCATACACTTCCCTTGCAGCACTATATGAAGTAAAAGATCCTAGAAAAACGGTTATGGTTTATTTAACAGATAAGGAAGAAATCGGAAGTGAAGGTTCAACAGGATTAAAATCAACATTACCAGAATATATTGTAGGAAAAATTTTGTCAATGATAGAAAAGAATTATAATGACCAAATGTTAAGAGAAACATTATGGAATTCAAAAGCGTTGTCATCAGATGTGACAGCAGCTGTAAATCCAGTTTTTTCTTCAGTTCACGACTTAGATAATGCGGCTAGATTATCTTATGGAATAGCTTTTGCAAAATATACCGGTAGTGGTGGAAAATATGGATCAAGTGATGCTGACGCAGAATTTATCCAGGAAATTAGAGAAGTTTTCGAGAAAAATGCCATAGAATATCAGATTGGAGGGTTTGGCAAAGTAGACGAAGGCGGTGGAGGAACTGTCGCAAAATTCTTGGCTTATTATGGAATAAGGACGATAGATGCAGGACCTGCACTTATATCTATGCATTCGCTATTTGAAATTTCTTCGAAAGCTGATTTGTATGAAACATATAAAGCGTATAAAGTGTTTTTTGAAATATAAAGGAGAATATAAATGAGCTATAAAATAGAGATATACAAAGATAATAAGTTTTATAAAAAAGCCGATTTCAGAGAAAAAGGGGATAAACTTTTAATTTATAAATGGGAAAATGTTGATAAAGGAAGTTATTTTTTTGAAATAAAAGATGAAAATGATGAAAGTTACGGAGTTACATATAACCACACTGCTCCATTTGCAGAAACTTTTGATGCTGTTGTCGAAAAAAATGCATCGGCTAAACCAATAACAGGTTTTCAAAAGGGAGTTGACATTTTAATTATATTTGTACCTGAAGAAAAGAAATTTATTTTGAAAAAAATGAAATTTTATAAAATGAATTTAGATATAGCTGAATTTGGATTGAGTGAAGCAAAAAGTATAAAAATTGCGACAAATTACGACGGCTGGAAACTGGAAGATGAGCCGATTAAACAGCTTAATAAGATGAATTATGAAGTAATTTTGGCAATTCCTGAAGGAAGTTACGAATATAAATATGAAATTGATGGAAAATGGTATCCAGAAGGTGCAAATAAAAAATTAATAATTGGAGAAAACGGAGATTTGTTTCCTAAAGGAGATTTGGGAACTGGAAAATTTGTGTATGAAGCAATTGACAAAAATGTGAGCTTAAAAGCGATTGCACATAACTACAAAAATTTACAGTATTTTAATAAAATTTCCGATAGAGAATACGAATTTAAACTTAGAACACAGATGAATGATGTGGAAAAAGTCTATATAAGCATAGTTTTACATGAAGAAGACAACTATGAAATGATTTATGAACTTGAGCGATTTCGTGATAGAACAAATGGATTTGATTATTTTGAGAGAATCATAGATTTTTGGAAAAACAAGTTGATAAAATTCGTTATTATTTTTATTTTTGGAAGATGGTGGAGTAAAAGCTTATTTTAATGGAAAAAAACTTAGATTATAAAGTTCCACCAAAGATTGTAATTGATACAAAATCAGATGAAATTCAAATTTTTAGCATTCCAGACTGGGCTAAAGAAGTTATTTGGTACAATATTTTTCCAGATAGATTTTATAATAAAAATCACTATAATGATCCCGTTTTTAATGAATTTGGACCAGAAGTATTTATGAGAAATGAACTTCATGAACAAAACTTTATAGAAAAATATAAATGGGAAAAAGTTAATAATTTATATGGAAAATTTGATAGAAACCGTTGGACAGCTGATTTTTAAAAGATAAAGTTGGCTGGGAAAAGAATTGGAGAGCAGAATATAGATTATAGTTTAAAATATGCAAGAATGTATGGTGGAGATTTGCAGGGAATAAAAGAAAAAATACCATATTTAAAAGAACTTGGAATAACAGCAATATGGTTAAATCCAGTATTTTTCTCGTATCAAAATCATAAATATGGGGCAAATGACTTTAGACATATTTCTCCTGACTTTGGAACAATTAAGACAAGCGGAAAAGAATATGGCGTAGAAATTAACAAAGAAAATAAATTTGGAAATAAATCTTATGTGGATGTACTTGGTTCAAATGTAAAAAATAACAGTGAATTAGAGTTATTGCAAGTGAACTTAAAAGGAGAAGACAGAGGTAAAAACGGTTATGGAGAAACTGAAGATCCAGCAACTTGGGTTTGGACAGAATCAGATTTGATAATGGTAGATTTAATAAAAGAACTTCATAAAAACGGAATAAGAGTTATATTTGACGGAGTTTTTAATCACAGCAGTGACAGACACTGGTCATTTGATGTTGTAATGGCTCAAGGAGAAAGTTCAAAATATAAAGATTGGTATAAATTTACTGATTTTAGCGACCATGTTCCTATAACTGATGATATGACTGATGCACAAGCTTATGAAACGCTTATAATTAATAAGAAAAAAGTTCGTTACAATGCTTGGGCAGGATTTAATTCACTTCCAGAATTTAATACATTTAATCAGGAATATAAAGAATACATCTTTAATATCACAAGAAAATGGATGTATGGTCCAGATGGAGTTGAAAGTGAAAATTGGCAAGAAGATGACGGAATTGACGGATGGCGACTAGATGTGCCAAACTGCTTGGAAAATCAAGGTTTCTGGAACGAATGGAGAAAAGTTGTAAAAGAAAGCAAGAAAGATTCCTACATAACAGCAGAATTATGGGGAAATGCGTCAGTTGACATAAATAATGGAAATAAATTTGATACAGTTATGAACTATGAATGGCTAAAAACTGTGATTGGATTTTTTGTAAATCAAAGCAGTCAAGGTGGGTATCAATATAAATTAAAAGCACAGGACTTTTTTAACGAACTTCGTGAAAAAAGATCTTGGTATCCGTATCAAGCGCTTCAAGCCAGTCAAAATTTGAATGGTTCTCATGATACAGATAGACTTTATTCGAGAATAGTCAACGATGGAATTGGAAGAAATCTGGAAGAAGGAAAACAGTTAGAAAAGGGTTACAACAGTATAAAACCGTGTCTTGCTGGAAATTATCATCCAAATACGACAATTGACTGGAGAAATAGTGAAATTAAACCAAAAGATGTTTTAAAGTTAATTTCAATTTTTCAAATGACTTATATTGGAGCACCGATGTTATTTTATGGTGATGAAGTAGGAATGTGGGGAGCAACTGACCCTTATTGCAGAAAGCCAATGTTATGGGAAGAATTTATCTATGACGACGAAAAAAATCCGTCATACATAAATCAAAATGAAAGTTATTCACAAGAAGTTGACACTGATTTATTTCAATGGTACAAAAAATTAATAAAAATAAGAAAAGAAAATAGAGTTTTAGTCTATGGAAAATTTAAAGAAATAATGGCAGATAACGAAAAGGATGTCATTGTCTATGAAAGAATTAATGACAGATATTCAATAATTGTTGTAATCAATAATTCTTTTTTTATGAACAGGAAATCGAATTTTCAACTGACTATTTAGACGAAAAAAATTTATAAATTTAATAGACGGAAATACATTTTTATTCTGCTAGTAATGGAAAGGTAAAATTAAATTTAAAAACCGAAAGAAGGAAAGATTTTAAAAAAAAGGGCATAAATGGGAAGAATAGACGAAAAATAAAAATTTCGATTTGCGACAGTTGAAGATGCAAGTAAAATTTTAAAAAAATTTATGAATATTATAAAAAAAATACGACTATAACTTTTTGAATATGATGTACCAACACTTTTGGAATTTAAAGAGAGAATAGAAAAAATTTTGCCAGAGTATCCATATATTGTCTGTGAATGTGAAAATAAAATATTAGGTTACGCCTATGCTCATAAAGTTTGGGAAAGAGCAGCTTACATGTGGGATGCTGAACTTTCTGTTTACATTGATAAAGACTATGTCCAAAATGGCTTAGGAAAAAAATTGTATAAAATATTAATTGAAATTTTGAAGTTGCAAAATGTCGTAAATGTGTATGGCTGCGTAACTTTTCCAAATGAAAAAAGTGACAGATTACACGAAAGTTTTGGATTTAAAAAAATTGGAATTTTTGCAAATTCTGGCTATAAATTTGGAAAATGGATAGGTGTAACTTGGTTTCATAAAGCAATTTTAGAGCATAAAAATGAACCTGAAAAATTGAAAAAAATATCACAAGTTGACAAGAAAAAAATAGAAATCATTTTTAAAAAAAATAAAAAAAATTTTTTTAAATAAAATTAAACTATGTGCAATAAATAACTTGAAAATTAGATTAAAGAGTGATATAATTTTAGTAGAAAATAAAATAATAAACACAATAAATTTAGGAGGCACTAATGGCTAAAAAAACTTTAAAAGATTTAGATGTAAAAGGTAAAAAAGTTTTAGTAAGAGTTGACTTTAATGTACCTATAAAAGACGGAGTTGTTGGGAATGATAACAGAATTACTGCTGCATTGCCTACATTAAACTATATTTTGGACAACGGTGGAGCAGTTATTGCTTTTTCTCACTTAGGAAAAGTTAAAACTGAAGAAGACAAAGTTTCAAAAACATTGGCACCAGTTGCTAAAGTATTAGCTGAAAAATTAGGAAAACCAGTTAAATTTGTACCTGTAACAAGAGGACCAGAATTGGAAAAAGCAGTTGCTGAATTAAAACCAGGAGAAATTTTAATGTTTGAAAATACTAGATTTGAAGATTTAGATGGTAAAAAAAGAATCTAAAAAAATGATCCCTGAATTAGGAAAAATATTGGGCTTCTTTAGGAGATGTATTCGTAAATGATGCATTTGGAACTGCTCATAGAGCACACGCTTCAAAATGTAGGAATTGCTTCAAATATCAAAGAATCAGCAGTTGGATTCTTAATTGAAAAAGAAATTAAATTCATCGGAGGAGCTGTTGATAATCCCGAAAGACCATTAGTAGCTATTTTTAGGAGGAGCAAAAGTTTCTGATAAAATTGGAGTTATTGATAACTTATTAGAAAAAAAGCTGATAAAGTAATTATCGGTGGAGGAATGATGTTCACTTTCTTAAAAAGCATTAGGAAAAAAATACAGGTTCTTCATTATTAGAAGCTGATAAAAGTAGATTTAGCTAAATCATTAATCGAAAAAAAGCAAAAAAACAAAAAGGTGTTGAATTATTGTTACCAGTAGATGCTGTTGTAGCTCAAGAATTCAGTAACGATGTACCATTTAAAACAGTTTCAGTGGATGACATTGAAGATGGATGGATGGGATTAGATATAGGTGAAAAATCTGTAGAATTATTCAAAAAAGCTTTAGAAGGTGCTAAAACTGTAGTATGGAACGGACCTATGGGAGTATTCGAAATGTCTAACTATGCTAACGGAACAATTGGTGTTTGTAAAGCAATCGCTGAATTGAAAGACGCTAAAACAATTATTGGTGGAGGAGACTCTGCAGCAGCAGCAATTCAATTAGGATTTGCTGATAAATTCTCTCACATTTCAACTGGTGGAGGAGCTTCAATGGAATACTTAGAAGGTAAAGTATTACCAGGTGTAGCAGCTATTTCAGAAAAATAAGGTGAAAGATAAAAAATAAAGCTTGTTATTATATATAATTTTTTCATTTTAACAATATCTAGCAAGAAGTCTCCCTCTTCTACAAGAGGGAGATGAATTGCAGAACATAACTTGAAATAATAATTATTATATGGTATAATACTCGTACATCAGGGCAGGGACTGCCCGAAGAGCTTGGTAAATATATTTGGCTAACAGAAGCAGATACTTCCCAAGAAGCTCCCACTTCTAAAAGCGGGAGTAGTTCACTTATGGCTGTTTCTAAAATTTACTATTTTGGGAACGGTCATTTTTTATTAAAAAAATTTGGGTAGGATAATTATGGCTATTGATATTATTAGAATTTTAGCTTTTATTTTTATTAAATAGTGCAAGAGCACTCGCAACTTTAGTCGTGAGATGAATTGCACGAAAATTTTAGTAAGCATATAGGGAAACTTGTATGTAGACATGTAGAAAAATCGTGCAACAAAGAAACTGAATTGCTGGGAACTCTTAAAGCTAGTATAACCACAACATAATATTTAAGTGCGAATATAGTATAAGTGTGATGGTGGCGAAAGCAGAAAAAATATACTAGATGATGCAAGGTTAAATCCTAAACATTATGATAATAGACAATCAGCAGCTAATCCTGAAAAGGAAAGTTCAACGACTATCCCTCGTGAGGGGAGTACAATACAAGCGATTGGTATTGGAAGTGGTTTCGCCTAAGTCCTTGAAATAGGATATGGATAAGATATAGTCTGTGCTTGTTAGAGATAACAAGAAGTTCAAGGCTAATCTCCTTAATTTATTAAGGAGTATATATGCCATGAGAACTGCATAAGTAGTAGCGAACTTATGTGAACGACGCTTCCCACTGTTGTGAGGTTTTAAAAACTTTAAAAATATTTAAAAATAAATAAAAAATATTACTTTTTTTAAAATATAGAGCATATAACATTAAGACAAAAAAGAATAGCTAGAAAGAGAAATAATCGTATAAATGATTATCTTTCAAAAGTAGCAAGAATAATTATAAATTATTGTCTTAATAATGATATGGGAAAAAAATAGTTCTAGGATATAATGAAGATTTTTCAAAGAAAAATCAAATATAGGAAGTATAAATAATCAAAAACTTTGTAAATATACCATATGGAAAATTAAGAGATAAATTAATATATCTATGTAAACTATATGGAATAGAATTTAAACTGCAAGAAGAAAGTTATACATCAAAAGCAAGTTTCTTTGATGGAGATGAAATTCCAATATATGATAAAGAAAATCTGCAAGAATATATATTCAGTGGAAAAAGGATAAAAAGAGGACTATATCAAACAAGTGCAGGTAAACTCATAAATGCAGATTGTAATGGAGCATTAAACATATTAAGGAAAAGTAAAGTTGTGGACTTAAGTGTCCTATACAATAGAGGTGAACTGAACACACCTAAAAGAATAAGGGTAGTGTAAAGCTATCAAACTTCTTAGAAAATTTTTGAATATTTTTAAAGGTTTTAGAACCCTGTGACTTTAGTCGTGGGAGGTTCAGAGTGCTTCTTCATACAGTTAATACTCAATATGGTGAGAACATTTGGATCTTGTTATATGGGATAATTTCTATAGGAGTTAATTTATTTATAATGATTAGTGGATATTTGCTGCTGGATAAATCAGAAAAAAATGTCGATATTTTTTTAAAAAAAGAATTAAAGGAATACTTCCACTTTTTTTATATTTTTTTAATATAGTTTATATTTTTTTGCAAATAAAATAAAAAAATAATACAAGGATCACAAGGGAAAGAAATTGTAGCACCACATTTTTTTGGTATATTTATATGATTTTAGGTTTGTATTTTATTACCCCTTGGCTTCAAAAAGTTCTAAAATTTGCTAAAAAGAAACTTTTTTTGTATTAATTTTGTGGTTTTTGTGTAATATATTAAATCCACATTTGATAAAAATTTGATCTTCCAAGAATTCCATTTTCACATTTTCCAATAACAGAATTTATTGGTTATTATATTTTTAGGATATTACATAAAAGTTGATAGAGATAAAATAAAAAAAATACCTTTTTTTATAATAATCGCAGTTTATTTAGTTGGTTTTTTTATAAGTGCAATTTCCACAAAAATATGTTTTTACTAAAAAAACAGGAAATAGAATCAGTGATTTTTTTGACAAAAAAATTCACTTGGAACATTTTTTTATGACAATTTCATTTTTTTACCTTTTTTTATAAAAATTTGATTTTAAAAATAGAAATGAGATAATTAAAGTTATTGCAAATTCAACATATTTTTGGATTTTTTTAGTACATTTATTAGTTTTAAAAAAATTGTTGTGAAATTTAGTGATGAGATGATTTTTTTAAATCTGTTGTTACTGTAATTATTAGTCTTTTACTTGGAATAATTTATGAAATATTTATAAAAAAATTTTTAGTAAAATTAAAATTAAAAAAATAAAAATTTGAATTTCAAAATATTGTTTTTTGTATAAAATTGTTTTATTTACAAAATAATATTTATTACAAAAAAAGGTTGATTTTTTTCTCAAATTAAAGGTATTATTTTAAAGTGATATGATTTTTTTAATCATAATTATTTTTAATATAATAAAAAAAATATAGATATTGTTGTCTGTAATGTAGAAGGAGAGAAAAAGAAATGAGTATAAAAAAAGATTGGGCGGCAAAAGTCCTGAAAAGAGATAAAGTTGCAAATAAAACTTTTGAAATCACTGTTTCAAAACCTGAAGGATTTGAATATGAAGTAGGTCAGTATGTTAATTTTAAATTTCCAGAACCATATTTTGAAACTAAAGACAATATGATGAGACCACTATCTATTGCTTCACATCCTGAAGAAGATGTACTAAAATTCGTAGTTCGTGAAAGTGAAAGTGATTTTAAAAAAATGTATAAAGAAATTAAAATGGGAGATCCTGTTTCACTTTTTGGACCACTTGGAAACTTTATTCCAGTAGAAATTCCTAAAGACCAAAATATAGCTCTTTTAATTTCAGGAATTGGAATTGCGCCAGTGTTACCATTTTTCAAAAAATTGAAAGATGAAAAACATGAAGGAAAAATAAAATTATTTTACAGCAATCGTACACCTGATATTGTAACTTATGACAAAGAATTGGAAAATTATCCGCTTGGCGATAATTACGAATATATAAAAGTTTTGACAGGAGTTCAAAAAAGAATTGATGGAGATTTTATTGAAGCTCATGTTGGAGATCTAAATGACTATGTTTATTATATCGTAGGAACTAAAGAATTTATTAAATCAATGAGAATGGCATTAAAAGATAAAGGTGTTGACAATAAAAAAGTAAAAATTGATAATTTTGGATAAAAAAAGAAGGTTGTCGAAAAAGACAGCCTTTTTTCTTTTTTTATTAATTTAATGTTTATATTTTTCATAAATATTTTTTTTAATTAGAAAAATTTTAGTTATTTACTTCTCTAATTTCATTTTCACTCTTTGCCACAACAATTGTACAGACAGCGTCTCCTGTAATATTTACAACTGTTCTAAACATATCAAGAATTCTGTCAACACCAATTACAACTCCAATTCCTTCAAGCGGTAATCCAGCTTGTTTTAACACAAGTGACAACATAAGCATTCCAGCTCCTGGAACCCCTGCCGTACCGACTGAAGCTAGTACCGCTGTTAAAATAATTCCAATATATTGTGTTGGTCCTAACTGAATGTTATAAAGATTTGCGATAAATACTGCCGCAACTCCTTGCATAATCGCAGTTCCATCCATATTTACTGTTGCTCCCAATGGAATTGTAAATGAGCTAATTTCTTCTGAAACACCGAATTTTTCTGATAATGTTTCAATATTTACTGGAATTGTCGCATTGCTGCTCGATGTAGAAAATGCTACTGAAATAACATTTAAAAAGTTCTTGAAAAACTTAATTGGATTCATTTTTGCCATACTTACAAGCATTATTTGATAAACTCCTGTATGAATTACAAAAGCTATTAATGTCACGACAACAAATCCTACTAATTTAACTAGCACATCCACTCCTGTTGAAGCAACCACTTTTGAAATTAGTGCAAAAACTCCAAGTGGAGCAACTTGCATTATAAGTTCTACCATTTTTAACACAAGTTCATTTGCTTCTTCAAGTAAAGTTTTTAAATTTTTAACTTTATCTCCCAAAGCTGTAATTGCAACTCCTAAAAGCAAGAAGAATATTATTATTGCTAACATTTTTTCCTCTGACATCGCATTTACGATATTTTTTGGAATCATATCAAGCAATACATCAATAAGTTTACTTTGCTGAGCAATTTCAAATTCTCCTTTTGGAAGATTTCCGTGAATCATTCCTTTTCCAACATTGGAAATTCTCGCTACAAATAGTCCAATAGCTACGGCAATCGCAGTAGTTGCAAAATAAAATCCTAAAACTTTTGTCCCAATTCTTCTAAGTTTTTTTACATCTCCAATGGAAGCTGCTCCCATTGCAAGAGAAATAGAGACAAGCGGTACAATCATAACTTTCATAAGATTGATAAACATTCCTCCAAAAAACGCAAGAACTGAATCAATAACAACATCTTTTACAAACGGATTAGCTGCAAAAGGACTCAAAATCATTCCAAATACAACTCCAAGTGCCAGTCCAATCATAATTCTGGTTGTCAAGCCAAATTTTTTCATAAATTTTCTACACAGTATGAAATACTGCCTCCTTTCAAAAAAATTTTTTTATAACATATTTTTATATTTTAACTTTTTACGAAAAATTTACAACCTATTTTTGAAAAAAATTTTATTATTTTTTTAAATATTTTTTTAATATATTTGTTTTCTTTTAAATTTATTTCATCTAATATTTCGTTAACTTTATCGCTAAAAAAATATTTTTGATTGTGTAAAAAAATATGTGAGAAAAATATAAATTTTTTTGCTATGTTGAGTTTCAAAACATTGATGTATTTTTCATTTATTTTTTTCGTGATTTTTTTCTATTTTTTTATATACAGATAAATAATTTCTATAAAGCAACATTACACTCCAAAACATCAAATAGAATGCTCTATCTTTTTTTATACTTTGTTTCCAATTTCTTACTTAATTCCGAATTTAAAGAAATATTTTCATCTAAATCTCCTGTTTTATCTAATTGATATAGATACAGAATTTCTTTTTTTACTTCCAAATTTATCAACTAAGTGCTCTGCATCCTGTAATTTTTATTTCTTTTTAGATTTAATTTTTTTCTAAAATTTTTTTCATCTAAGTTATATTCAATTTTATTACCGTTAATCCAAAAAAATATGTTTCTGGTTTGACACCATATTTTTCCTTCATAAGAATCTGTTTCCTCGATATAGCCAATCCAATTATTATTAATTTTAGATAATCCATCTAAATACAAGATTAAATCCTCGGGTTTTGTCTTATCTACAAGTTTATAAACTTCATGTTCCGAATCTGAGCTTAAAGTTCTCTTTATCAAAAAAATTTTTTTGATATTTCAAGTTCGCTGTTACGATTAACTGTGTCATAAGGAAAACGAAGATACCTAACAAATAATAATGATAAAATTGTAAATGCGATAAGAAAAATTAAACTTTCGTTTTGAAACAAAAAAACCAGAAAGTTAATAAAATTAATATTGGAATTATAAAAAGGGGATAACAAGACAAATCCCCAAGTTATATTTGTATATGCAAGCATATTTTTCTCCTTAATTTCTATATATTTATGACCTTTTTATTTTTTTCAGAAATACTTTTTTAAAAAAACTCTCATAAATCTCAAGTTTATCATCAAGATTTTTGTAAATATTTTTTTGCCACTTTTTCAATTTCTATATTTACATATTTTTTTATGATTTGTCAAAATTTTCATTCTTTCTGACAGAGTAAAAAATATAGGGGCAGCCAAAATAACATAATAAAATATTTTTAGCTGTCTTTTTTAAATCATTCTGCTTTGTGATATTTCCTTCAGAACTTCCCTTATCAATCTTTCTCCTCCTCTTAAATATGGAATATTTGTCCCTTTTCCTGCTTCGCTAATAATATCTGCCAAACAATTTGTTTCTATTACTTTTTCCATTGTATCCGATCTTGTCCCATTAAAATACACTTTGTGAGCCTTGTCCCTATCCTTGCCGTAGTTTGCAAAGAAAGTTTCGAACCTTTCAATATTAAGTTTTGGCATTTCAAAAGAATTGACAAGATTATACACGGTAGCTTTTGAAATACCGTAAGTCTTTGCAATAAATGAAGCCGCAGTATGCTGATATTCAAAAAGTATAGTAAAAATCAGCTCCTCAGAAAGCCGTCTGTACCGCTTAAGTCCAATTTTTTCATCAATGTAGTAGCAGACGCCTGTTTTCTTGTCTACATATTTTCGACGTTCAAAAGTTACATACCCAAAAGCAGTAGTAACAGTTTTTTTGATAAACTCTTTGCTTTTAAATCTATCCTTTCTTTCATTGGAATGAAAAAATCTGTCATCAACTTTTTTGACATAAACTCTAAACAATATTTCAAAAGCCTTTGTGATAAATAGTTTAAATTGTTGTTCAAACGAAAGTTTGAAGGAAAAAAATATTTTTAAAAAAATCTTTACAAGTGAATAAAAAAATCTGATATTCTAATCATAGAGGAAACCACCTTTCAATAGGATTGAGGATTATATTGTAACTGGTTTCCTCTTTTTTGTTAATTAAAAATTTTATTAAATTTATTTGCTCCTATATTTTTTACTCTGTCCATACTCAACTGCCCGTTGAGGAACACGGTACTCTTCTGATATACTATTCATAGAAAGGTTTCTCCTTATGTAGTTTTGGTTGGCTTACATTATATCAGAAACCTTTCTTTTTTTCTTCTTTTTTTGTTACATATGTATTGTACCACGACACTCTCCTTTAATTTAAAGTAAAAATCAATTTCTCTATTATTCCATGTTATACTTGACTTATCAAAATTATTTTTAAAAAAATTTAGAGGTGATTATTTATGAAATCAGGGTTATGAAATTTTTGAATGATCCTTTTTCTTAACAAAGGAACAGCATTTACAAAAGAAGAAAGAGAAAAAAATATGGATTATTGGGACTATTGCCAGCACAATTCCAAACGATAGAAACTCAAGCGAAACAAGTTTACAAACAATTTCAAGCGAAAGATAAATTAATAGAAAAAAAGACATTTTTTTGATGGAAATTTTTTTAACACAAATAGAACATTATTTTTATTATTTATTTAATGAACACATTGTTGAGTTTATGCCTATTGTTTATGATCCTGTAATTGCAGAAAGTATAGAAAAATTACAGCGAATTATTTGTAAATCCTCAGAATGCGGCTTATTTGTCAGTAAAAGAACCAGAAAATATAGAAATAACTTTAAAAAAATGCATCAAGTGATAGAAACGTTCGATTGATAGTTGTTACTGATGCTGAAGGAATTTTTAGGAATTGGGGATTGGGGGACTAATGGAGTGGATATTTCAGTTGGAAAGTTAATGGTTTATACTGCTGCAGCTGGAATTGATCCTTCTACAGTTCTTCCAGTTGTGATTGATGCAGGTACGAATAGAAAAAGAATTATTGGAAAATGAATTTTATTTGGGAAATAAATTTGAAAAGAGTTAGAGGTGACGAATATTATAACTTTATTGATAAATTTGTAAAAAAACAGCTGAGAAAAATTTTTCCCGGATTTGTATCTTCATTGGGAAGATTTTTGGAAGATTAAATGCTGCTAATATTTTTAAAAAAATATGAAAATGAAATTTCAACTTTTAATGATGACATACAGGGAACAGGAATTATTACTTTAGCTGGAATTTTAGGAGCATTAAAAATTTCTGGTGAAAAACTTACAGATCAAGTTTATATGTGTTTTGGTGCAGGAACTGCTGGAGCTGGAATTGCCAAAAGAATTTTTGATGAAATGATTGAACAAGGACTTTCTGAAACCGAAGCAAAAAAGCATTTTTATTTAGTTGATAAGCAAGGATTATTGTTTGAAGATACAGAAGGATTGACACCAGAACAAATTCCTTTTGTGAGAAAGCGTGATGAATTTGAAAATTCTGATGAACTAATAACTTTAGAAGCAGCGGTTAAAGCTATAAAACCAACAATTTTAGTAGGAACTTCAACGGTACCAAAAACTTTTACAAAAGAGATCATACAAGAAATGGCAAAACATACAAAAAGACCTATAATTTTTCCATTAAGCAATCCTACAAAATTAGCAGAAGCATCTGCGAAGGATCTTATTAAATGGACAGATGGAAGAGCCCTTATTGCAACAGGAATTCCATCAGATCCAATAGAATATAAAGGCACTGTTTATGAAATTGGACAAGCTAATAACGCATTAATTTATCCTGGATTAGGACTTGGAATTATTGCAACAAAATCAAGACTTGTAAATAACAAGATAATTTCGGCAGCAGCTCATTCATTAGGGGGAATTATTGATACAAACAAACCTGGTGCTGCAGTACTTCCACCTGTATCAAAATTAACAGAATTTTCTGAAACAGTGGCACTTGCGGTAGGAGAAAGTGTGTTAAAGCAAAAATTAAATAGAGATCCTGTTGATGATTTAAAAGAAGCAATTAAAAATACAAAATGGATTCCTAAATACAAAAAACTTTAATTGACAGAGTAAAAAATATAGGGGCAGCCAAAATAACATAATAAAATATTTTTGGCTGTCTTTTTTAAATCATTCTGCTTTGTGATATTTCCTTCAGAACTTCCCTTATCAATCTTTCTCCTCCTCTTAAATATGGAATATTTGTCCCTTTTCCTGCTTCGCTAATAATATCTGCCAAACAATTTGTTTCTATTACTTTTTCCATTGTATCCGATCTTGCCCCATTAATATACACTTTGTGAGCCTTGTCCCTATCCTTGCCGTAGTTTGCAAAGAAAGTTTCGAACCTTTCAATATTAAGTTTTGGCATTTCAAAAGAATTGACAAGATTATACACGGTAGCTTTTGAAATACCGTAAGTTTTTGCAATAAATGAAGCCGCAGTATGCTGATATTCAAAAAGTATAGTAAAAATCAGCTCCTCAGAAAGCCGTCTGTAGCGCTTAAGTCCAATCATAATTCTAGTTGTCAAGCCAAATTTTTTCATAAATTTTCTAACAGTATGAAATACTGCCTCCTTTCAAAAATTTTTATAACATATTTTTATATTTTTAACTTTTTTACGAAAAAAATTTACAATCTATTTTTGAAAAAAATTTTATTATTTTTTTAAATATTTTTTTAACAAAAAAATAAAGTTGATAAATTTAAAAAAATATTTAAGAAAAAGAATTAATATAAATTTTTTTATTAAAATGGTCAAAAAAATATAACTGTAAATGATTTTTTTATTTTTTTATTTTTTTCAAATAATTTTCATAAATCTCAAGTTTATCATCAAGATTTTGTAAATATTTTTTTGCCACTTTTTCAATTTCTATGTTTACATATTTTTTTATGATTTGTCAAAATTTTCATTCTTTCTTTTATCGTTCCGTTCCCTTCATATCGCAAATCTGAATATTTCTTAATTTCACTCAATTTCATTCCCATGTCTTTTTAATCTTTTTAACATTTTTTTATCCATTCAATATCAGTTTCATCGTATATTCTTCTATTCTTTTTCGTCTCTTTTTACACGAAACAGGTCCTTTTTTTCATAAAAACCTTATTGTATATGGAGTTAAGCCTGTTTTTTTCTGAAAATTCCTTTATTTGCATTGTTCTATTTTTTTCTCCTTCTCTTTATTATAACTAAAAAAATAATAGTTGAATATTAATTATAAATATTTTGGTTATTTTATATTATACTAAATATATGAAATGAAAACAACTCAAATAAAAAATTTTGGAGGTAAAATGGAAACTTTGTTAGAAAAAATTAATTTGGGAAAATTTTTTAAAAAACTCTTGACTTATACTATACTCTAACTGCTATTCTTTATTTATCAAATTTATTAAATAGTACAAGAACACTCGCAACTTTAGTCGTGAGATAAATTGCACGAAAATTTTAGTAAGCATATAGGGAAACTTGTATGTAGACACGGATCAAAACCGTGCAACAAAGAAACTGAATTGCTGAGAACTCTTAAAGCTGGTATAACCACAACATAATACCTAAGTGAGCATATGGTATAGGTGTGAAGGTCGCGAAAGCAGAAAAAATATACTAGATGGTGCAAGGTTAAATCCTAAACATTATGATAATAGACAATCAGCAGCTAAACCTGAAAAGGAAAGTTCAACGACTATCCCTCGTGAGGGGAGTACAATACAAGCGATAGGTATTGGAAGTGGTTTCGCCTAAGTCCTTGAAATAGGATAAGGATAAGATATAGTCTGTGCTTGTTAGAGATAACAAGAAGTTCATGAGAGAACTGCATAAGTAGTAGCGCACTTATGTGAACGACGCTTCCCACTGTTGTGGGGTTTTAAAAACTTTAAAAATATTTAAAAATAAACAGATAAAATGTAGAATACATGGTATAATATCTCTGATGAAAGGGAGGTGATATCTATGTATTTAACATTAAAACAACAGGTAAAACATCTTAGTAAAAAAGAGTTTAGAAATTTAAAATATTTGTGCCATATAGCCAAGAACTTAACTAATGAAGCTATATATAATATTAGACAACACTATTTTCAAAATAAAAAGTATTTAAATTATAACGAAAACTATAAAATGCTTAAAAATAGTGAAAATTACAAGAAATTAAATTCTAATATGGCTCAACAAATTCTAAAAGAAGTAGACGGAAGTTTCAAATCATTTTTTGGACTTTTAAAACTTGCTAAAAATGGTCAATATGATAATAAGAAAATAAAATTACCTAAATATCTTGCTAAAGATGGATTTACAACTCTTGTTATAGGTTTTGTTAGATTAAAAGATGATATTCTGATAGTTCCTTATTCAAATTCGTTTAAGAAAACTCATCAGGAAGTTAAAATTAAGCTGCCACCAGTATTGAAAGGTAAGAAGATAAAAGAAATTAGAATAATACCAAAACAACATTCTAGGTACTTTGAAATTCAATATACTTATGAAGTAGAAGAAGTTCAAAGGGAATTAAATAAAGAAAATGGACTAGGAATTGATTTAGGTATAGATAATCTTTGTACTTGTGTAACTAATAACGGAGCATCATTCATAATAGATGGTAGAAAATTAAAATCAATAAATCAATACTATAATAAGACAAATGCAAAATTGCAAAGCATTAAAGATAAGCAAAAGATAGAGCATATAACATTAAGGCAAAAGAGAATAGCTAGAAAGAGAAATAATCGTATAGAAGATTATCTTTCAAAAAGCAGCAAGAATAATAATAAATTATTGTCTTAATAATGATATAGGAAAAACTAGTTCTAGGATACAATGAAGATTTTTCAAAGGAAATCAAATATTGGAAGTATAAATAATCAAAACTTTGTAAATATACCATATGGAAAAATTAAGAGATAAATTAATATATCTATGTAAACTATATGGAATAGAATTTAAACTGCAAGAAGAGAGTTATACATCAAAAGCAAGTTTCTTTGATGGAGATGAAATCCCGATATATGATAAAGAAAATCAAAAAGAATATATATTCAGTGGAAAAAGGATAAAAAGAGGACTATATCAAACAAGTAAAGGCTATCAATTAAATGCAGATTGTAACGGGGCATTAAATATATTAAGAAAAAGTAAAGTTGTGGACTTAAGCGTCCTATACAATAGAGGTGAGCTGAACACACCTAAAAGAATAAGGATAGCATAAGACTATCAAATTTCTTAGAAAATTTTTAAATATTTTTAAAGATTTTAGAACCCTGCGACTTTAGTCGTGGGAGGTTCAGGGAGGTAATAACTATGAAAACAAAATATACTGTTATAACAGGAGCAAGTTCGGGAATAGGAAAGGCTGTGGCTCTAAAATTTGCAGAAAGAAATAAAAATCTTATTCTGATTGCACGAAGAAAGAATTTACTAGAGGATCTAAAAAGCGAAATTTTGAAGAAAAATCCTGATTTGGACATTATTGTAATAGATTTTGACTTAACTGATGTCGGTAAAATCCCTGAACTATATTCAAAATTAAACAATTATCACATTGAAACTTTAATAAACAATGCTGGATTTGGAATGTATGGTGATGTAAAAGAGCAGCCTTTAAATAAAATTTCAGATATGCTTCATCTCAATGTAGAAGCATTAACTTTGTTATCTTCCTTATACGTCCAAGATTACCACAACGAAAAAGGATCTCAATTAATCAATATCTCCTCAGCAGGAGGCTACACAATCGTCCCGAATGGAATTGTCTACTGTGCCACAAAATTTTACGTAAACGCCTTCACAGAGGGACTCGCACTAGAATTAAAGCAAAATAACGCACAATTAAAAGCAAAAGTCCTAGCACCCGCTGCAACCAAAACTAACTTTGGAAATGTCGCAACTGGTAAAACTGATTTTGATTATGATAAATCTTATCCAAACTATCATACATCCGAAGAAATGGCAGATTTTATCATTCAACTTTACGAAAGCGACAAAACTGTCGGTTACATCAATCGTGAAACTTTTGAATTTGACTTATCCGATGGATTTTTTCAAAATGCGTTTAGTTCTAAAAATAATATGAAATTTTAAATATTAGTTTTTTTATTGTTGATTTTCCTAAAAAAAATATTATAAAATATAAAAAAATTATTATTTGGGAGTGATTTTATGAAAAAAAATTATATTTGCGTTATTTTTTTACTGACTTTTTAGTTTAAGTTTTTTTCTAATTCTGATATTGACATAATATCCAAAGAGGTTTGGAGATGTCCCTCATTCTGTTGACAGAACTTTTTAAAGGGGCTTACTTATATAAAATTCTTGAATGAAAATGGCAAGCCGTCTATTTCAGTTAGCATATTGGATAATCGTGCAGCATTAAAAACAGGAAAAGTTTCGCTTGAACTTTCACAATTAGATTACGAAGTAAAAGAAAATGAAAAATTCTATCTATTTTACAAACTTAAATGATAAAACACAAGTTTTTTTCAGATTACAAATTATCTTATTCATTTGACAAAAAGAATAGACCTAAAATGGATTTATATCGTATTTCAGATAACAAGAAACTTTGCAGTCTTATAACAAATTAATTTTTTATAAATTATAAATACAGGACATCATTTTAACAATGCCCTGTTTTTTTATTATTCCAGTTTTTTTTCCTAATATACTCATTCCCATAAAACGCCCAAGCCAACTGCCCAGTCATCACAATCCAAATCAGCGGCTCGCAAATCATCACACCAAAATACCCCAACTTTGGCACAATAAAAATTACGAAAATTATTTTCCCAAAAAATTCGATTATACTGGAAACTAGAGGGATTACTTTTTCTCCTAGAGCTTGTAAAGCGTATCTTAAGTTGAATAAAACGCCTAATATTGTGAAAAATGGAGAGGCGATTTTTAGGTAGGTTGAGCCGTTGTAAAGGACTACTTCGGAGTTTGAGCCAGACATTAGGTGAATCATATTTTTTGAAAATAGGTAAACGAAAATTGTGATTCCGATTGCAAAAAAGATGTCCATTAGGTTTGCATAAAATACGCCTTTTCGTATTCTGTCGACTCTGTCGGCTCCTTTATTTTGAGAAACGAAGGTTGCTAGTGCAAGTGCCATTGTTGTTAGTGGAATGTTGCAAAATCCCATTAATTTTCTTGCCGAAGTATGTCCAGCGATGATTAAATAGCCAAATCCGTTTATTGCGTATTGTAAAATTAGTGATCCTGTTAATACAATTGCAATCATTAATCCCATTGAAATTCCTTGTCCGAGCAATTCTCTGTATAATTTTGCGTCGAATCGAAATGTTTTTTTCTTGGGATTAAAATTGGTTCTTTTTATGTAAATGTAAATTACGCTTAAAATTACAGATATTGCTTGTGCGATAACAGTTGCGACTGCTGCACCACCAATTCCCATTTTTAGGGAAGTTATGAAATAAATATCAAGAAAAATATTCAAAATTGAGGCAATTACTAAAAAAATACAAGCGACATAAAACTGTTTCCGATTGCTCTCAAAAGTCCTGATGACAAATTATAGGAAAAAGTTACTCCTATGAACATTGTTATAATGTTTATGTATTCAAATGCTTCATTTATGATATTTTCAGGTGTATGTAAAATTTTTAGCAACGGCATTAAAATAAATCTTGATAAAATCATCACGGCAATTGTTACCATAAGTCCAATAACAATCGAACCTGCAACCGATTTTTTCAAAAGATTTTTATTATTCGCTCCGTAACTTCTCGCTGTAACCATACTAAGCCCATTCCCAATTCCAAGCGCAAAACCAAAAATTAGCTCAAAAATTGCTGCTGAGGCCCCAATTGCTGCAAGTGAATTGTCTCCTAAAGTATGTCCAACAATAGCAATGTCCGCCATATTGTAAAGTTGCTGAAAAATATTTGACACTAAAATTGGTATCGAAAAAAATCAGTAGTGATTTTCAAAAATGTTGTCGTTTATTAAATCAACAGAAAAAAATTAAATTTTTTTCATTTTTTTCTCCTTTCTTTAATTTTAATTATTCTTTATCTATCGTTATTCTGTAAAATTATTTATCTCAACTAATAAAAATTATTTTTCTAAAAAGTCTTTCATATCAGTAAAAATAGGTATTTCCAATTCAACTTCCTCTTTACTCGCAGGATGTGTAAATTTTACCTTGTAAGCATGTAAAAATTGTCTATTTATCCCAAGCTCTTTATTTAAGCCATTTCCATAAAGCTCATCTCCCAACAATTGTGTGCCCAATCGATTTCAAATGCACACGAATTTGGTGCGTTCTTCCTGTAAAAAGCTCACATTCCACAAGCGTCACATTTTTTTCAGGATAAGTTTTTCAACACTTTTTACAGCCGTTTTTCGCATACTGACCTCTCTCGTCAATAATTCTCTCCAAATTATCGCCATCTCGAAAAAAATCCGTCTTTCGATAATTATTTTTATTTGTTCCATTTTTTTCCAAAAATTTCATTATTAAAATCATTTTTTTATCTTTCAAATTTAAATTATATTTTTGTATTTTTGCTGTCAAAATCTATATTTTTTTATTTATTTTTAAAATTTATATTTTCAAAATTGCTTTTTACTTTTCCAGATTTAAATTATTATTTTTCTTTTTTTACTGTCAAAATTTATATTTTTCTCCAATTTTGTTATCTTTATTTTTCAAAATTTGAATTATTTTCAATTTTCTCAATTTCATCATACTTTTTCATTTTTCCAAAATTAACTTTTTCAACTTCAGCTTTCAAATTTTCTTTCTCAAAATCCTGAATTTTATGATTTTCCCCATCTTTTGCCAATTCATCTTTAATTCTAGAAATTTCTTCATCATCAATAATTCCATTCACAATCGCCAAATATTTTTTCTCAAAAATCGAAAAATTTTGCAAAAATGCCTGTGCAAAACTGTTTTTAGCAATAATAATCAATCCCAGATGTATTCATATCAAGTCTGTTATAAAATCGTGGCACTCTCACTTCGCCATATTTTTCCAAAAAATGATTCACAATCCCATTTGCCAAAGTAAAATCAACCTTTTTCTGTGTCGGATGTGTCAACAAAAACGGCTCCTTATTCACAACCAAAATATCTTCATCTTCAAACACAATATCAATCGGCAATTTAATCGGCTTAATATCAGTCCCTTTCTTCTTCTCCACAACCTTCAAATTTCCATGCGACGGCAATTTTTTCGTAAGCCTAACTTGCTTCCCATTCAAAAAAACTTCCACATTTCTCAAACTTCTCCCCGAATAATTCTGCACTTCTCGCAAATACTGGGAAATTTTCATTCTCTGATGTTCCTTCTCAATCCTAAATTTTTTCAATATTTATGCACTTCCTTTTTTATTTTTTATTATTATTTTTCAAAATAATTATCAGTTTTCCATTTTCAAATTCCACGCTAGCCTCATTTTCAAGAATAACATTGCTCACAAGTCTGGAATTTTCCCTTTTCACATCAATTTTATCCGTTTCAAACTTAAAAGGCCTTTTAATGTCAATTTTTCAACTTTTTCACTAATCGGAACGATTGAAAATTCAAAGTCCTTTTTTTATTTTTTTAGGACAAAACGACTTTTTCTGCATAAAAAAATTTCTTCATCTTTCCTACAAAAAAACACAATATTTTTATACTTTTTCCATCAAAGAATAAATTGCTCAAAAGTCATATCAATTCGTTTCCCAAGCCCTCCAACGACAAATATTTTCTCAACAAAATTCTTATTTTCCCGAAAATTTTTATTAATTTCTTCTCAAAAATCAACTCAAAATCAGTAAAATCCTTATCTCTTTGGGAAATTTTTTTATCAAAAACATTTTTTTACTTTTATAATATTCCAAAACTTTTTTCTCAATCGAATCCAAATCCCCAATAATCATTTCAGGAACCTTCCCATACTGAAAAGCAAAATTTGCGCCACCATCCGCACAAAAGCAAATCGTCTCTTCCGAAACCAATCTATCCATAAATTCCTGCGAATATTTATACTCTCCATTCAAAAAAATCACAAATTTTTTTCTCATTTTTTCCCTCCAAGTCAATAAATATAATTATTTTGTATTTTTATATTATACTGTTTTTTTCAATTATTTACAAGATTATAAAAAGAAAAAATCCCTTCACATTTCAGGAATCTGTAAAACAACCTTAAATCCCCCATATTCACTATGTTTCATCTCAACTTGTCCATTATGGACATCCATAATTTGTTTTACAATAAGAAGCCCTAAACCGTGCTGCTGTTCTGTCGTATTTTTGTCACAAACCATATAATGTGGCGTATTATTGAGCTTTTCTAGCTCTTTATCAGAAACTCCTATTCCATTATCTTCAACACAAATTATACAATTTTTTTCATCTTCTTTTACTGAAACATAAATTGTGCAACCATTTTCATTGTGATTAATACTATTTTGGATTAAATTCGCCAAAGCTCGTTTTATCAGATTTTTGTCAACATTAACAAAGCAGGATACAAATTCATTTTTCGTCTTCCATTCTATCGGAAATTTCTCGTCAATATCCATATTTAAAAAATCAACAATAACTTGCCGAACGACTGCAACTGCATTTTCTTTTTTCTTCTCAAAAGGTTGCATATTATATTCTAATTTTGAAGCAAGATTCAAATCATTTATTAGATTTTTTATACGCTCACTTTGTTTCAAAATAACAGAAAGTTTTTTTGCCATTTCATCTGATAAATTTGAAGATGTTTTTAATTGACTTGCATAGCCCATTATCATTGACAATGGAGTACGAATGTCGTGGGAAACTCCTGCAATCCAGTTTGCTCGTGCCGTGTCTTTATTTCGCAGTTGTTCTCTTTGATTTTGCAAAATTTCAGAAGTTTTATTTATACTTTTTGCAAGTTCGGATAAAACGCCTCTTTCATCTATATTTACTGGATTATCTTTTGGCAAACCCTGTATACCTTTTTATTATTGGATTTACTGATTTTTAAAAGTTTTGAATTTGAAAAAAATGTAAATCAAAAAAATACAAAAGAATATATTGGATAGTAAAAAAATATAAGAAAAAAATTAGGAACATTTTTGAATTAAACGATAGTTCCAGGTAGCTGTGGAATATTTCCAGTAACTGTCTTTTGGATATCCTAATACAAGTAAATCATTTCTAATTTTTGTTGTAAAAACTGGATAGCCTTTTATGTAAGCGTGTGAAAATAGCGCTATATCGAATACCGAATATTCTTTTGGAATCTCGCCTGGCAAGTTTTTCTGTTTGCCATATCACTTTTTTTTAGAATCATTGTCAATCACAATTGCCCAAATATTTTGCTTTTTCAAATTGGAAATTTCTTTATCTGGCAAAAAAATATTTTCTATCTTTAAATTTTATCATTTTCGCTATTTCAAAAGTTTTTATCTGAAGGAGAATCATCTGTCGAATATTTGAAAAATATAAATTCAAACAAAAAAATATTTAAAAAAATAGAAAGCAAAAAAATATGCTTAATATTATTGTTATTACAAAACGGCGTATAAGTTTTAATATATTTTTCATACTATTTTCCCTCCACGATTAATTTATAACCTAATCCTTTCATTGTTATAAGAGAAACTGGATGTGACGGCTCTTTCTCAATTTTTTCTCTAATCCGTCTAATATGAGTCATCAAAGAATTTGAGTAAACATAAGCATTTTCTCCCCAAATAGCTTCACAGAGCGAATCAATCGTTACAATTCGTCCAGCATTTCTATATAAGGTTTTTAGTAGTTCGTATTCCTTTGCAGTTAAGGAAAATTTTCCCCCATCTTTTACAATTTCTCCTCGTGAAAAATCAATCTGACAGCCATTCAAGTTCACAATAAAATTCTCTTCCTTGTAAGTCCGTCGCAAAATTGCCGTAATCCTAAACAAAAGTTCTTTTGGCAAAAAAGGTTTTACAATATAATCGTCCGCTCCCAATCCAAATCCTTTAAATTTATCCTCATCCTCCCCTCGTGCTGTTAAAAATAAAATTGGATAATCACTATCCTTTCTCAACTTTTCAAGCAACTCAAAACCATTCCCATCTGGAAGCATCACATCCAATATCGCAAAATCAGGTTTCTTTTCTTCAACACATTTTAAAGCCTCTTTCACATTTCTAGCAGTCCTTGTATTTTCATAACCTCCATCTGCCAAAATCGACACAACCATATTCAAAATTTCCTGCTCATCATCCACAATTAAAATACATTTATCTCTCAAATATTTTTCAACCATTTCAAACTTCCTCCAATTATCACTAAAATTCATAAATCATTATATCACAAAAATCACTCCCAACTTCCCAAATTTCCAAAAAGTAAGGTAAATGTAAAGTAGTGAAAATGTTGCCGTAAGGTTGATGTGGTAATATATGAATATAGAAAAGGAAGAAACAAAATTTAAAAAAAAATAATGAGAGGATGATTTCTATGAACAATGAAGTAATCAAAAAAACAACTGAAAAAAGAGTTTTTCTTTCAGACAAGGAACAACATCAAAAAATTAGTAAAATTGCATTAATTATGAGTTTAATCCCAATTTTAAGCCAATTTATTGCATTTTTTAAAGTGCATTATACAGTGTCACACCTATTTGGTATTGCAAAATATTTTTATGTATTTTATGCTCTTTTGTTCTATCTATTTTATGTATTAAAAAAATCGAGAAAATCGAAATTTGATGAATATTTTTTTCGATGATATTAAGTGGACTTTTTATGGTTATTATAACTGTAATTGCTTTTTGCGGTTGTGGTTTATGCGGTAAAAAGATAAAAAAATTGAGAAAAAAAGGCTCTATTCATTACGAATAGGGTCTTTTTTTATATCATATTATTATTTTTCAAAAAAATTTCTTCTAAATTTTTCACTATTTTTTTCTCAAACTCAGTTCCTTCCAAATATTTTTTTCCAAATAATCTCTATCTTTTTGCAGTTTCCAATTTTATTTTTTTGCAATAAATGTATTTTTCTAGTTTTTTTCAAATTTTTCTTTTTTTAGAGCAGAATTTTTTTAATCTCTTCATTTATCATCAAAATGTTTAAAAAAATAGCAAAGTTTCTTTTCTTTCGTTATATTTTTCTAATATTGTCAGAAACATTACTGTTTACAATATTTTGTATATATTCTGAAACAGCTTTTTCAATTTGTCCACTGTTATAATATTTTCTTGCTTCTACAAGCGTGTAGGTCAAATTCATTGAATGAATGTCCTCATCAGCCAGGCCCAGCTCTTTTTTCACATTTTCATCTTTTTAATAAATTTAACACTTTTTTTATTTGTGCTTGCCTTTGCGTTTTATCTTTTTGTTGTGTAAATTTTTATCATTTCCAAAATCGGCGTATTTTTGTATTTTTCTTTTAATTGTGAGTAATATTTATCATATTTTTTTTGACTTCCATAGCTTCGCTCGTAAACCATTTTGGCAAAAGTTTTCTCAAAGTCATAAGGTGTGTATTTTACAAATAAATCTAAGTAATTCTTGTAATCTTTTCCAATTTTTTTGATTCATAAATTGTAATAATATTTTCAGAAGCAATATAATTTCTTTCATCTTTTTTTCAAAATATTTGAAAATCGTTGCAGCATTTGTCCAATGACAACTTCATCAGTTTGAAAAAGCCACAATGTCTCTTGCATCATAGTCAGCTTTTACCGTTTCATTAATAATTTCTTGATTAATTCCCAGTTTTTTTGCAAACTATTTTGTATTTTTTTCTTCTCTTGTAAAAGAAAAAGTTAAAATACTTAAAATCAAAAAAATTTTTATCAAAATTATTTTTTTCATTAAGTAAGTTCTCCTTTTTTTATTTTTATTTTTTTATTATTTTTTTATAAAGAAATTTTTTTCATAATCTCATTTTTTTATTTTTAAATAAAAAAATTATTTTATTTTAAACTCTTCCAATTCCAACAAAAATCGCTTAATATGAAGTCCCCCACCATAACCAACCAATTTTCCATCTGCACCAACCACACGATGACATGGAATAAAAATAGCAATTTTATTTCGATTATTTGCCATTCCAACTGCACGAACAGCTTTTGGATTGTCAATTGCGATTGCAATATCTTTGTAAGAACAAGTTTCGCCATAAGGAATTTTTTCAAGAGCACTCCAAACAGAAATTTGAAATGGTGTTCCTTCTTTCAAAAGTGGCAAATCAAAATTTTTTCGTTTTTTTTCAAAATATTCAAAAAGTTGTTTTTTCACTTGTTTAATCAGTTCAGTTTCACAAATTTTAAAATTATTATGTTTTTTAAAATCTTCAAAATCTGATTCCCAAATTAAATCTGTAATGTGAGAATCATTTTGAGTTGTGACGATTCCAATTTTTCCAATCGGAGTGTTTGTTTCATAAAAATAGATGTTCTTTTTCATTGTTTTTACCTCTTAATTTTTCATTTATAATAAAATTATTTTTAAAACTAAACTCAAAAAGTTATGGCTACTTACTTAAAAATCCAAATGTATACAATTTTTAGTAGTTTGGTTTTAAATAGGTTCAAACATATAATTAATTAAAAAAATTAATTTCAAATTACAAAAAAATTTTTTTCATGAATTATTCTCTCTCAAATTTTTACTTCAAATTCTTTTTCCAAAAAAATGCAATTCCAATTTTTTTAAAATATTGTCAATTCCAGCATTTTTTTCAAAATCGAAAGTATATTCTTTTTCTTCAATTTGATTTAGTGCAGCTTCACATTCACTTAACAATTTTTTTCGTGAATCTTTTCTGAATTTAATTTCAAATTATCTATATTTATTGCTTTTTAATTCAATGATAATTCCTTCTTTTCTTTCAAAAAAATATTTTTTTAGGTTTCAAAAAGTAAATCATATCGACCTTTTTCCCGAAAAATTATTTGATGAAATTTCATATTCGTTTTTTTAACATTAAGATTAGTCCTAACATTAATCCATGATAAAACTGCTCTTTATAAATTCCAATTACATCAAAAATACCAATATTTTTCTAATAAGATTTTATTCAATTCAAATTTAAATTTTTTTCAATATTTCCAGTTGTAAGTGCATCAGTCATATCCAGAAAGGTTTCAGAATCTTTGAAATAAATTTCGATAAACATTTCTGAAAACATTTCTAGAATTTCTTTGTTTGGAATTTTTAATACTAGCATTTTTTTCATCACATCATACTTATCAGCCAAAGTCAAATATCCACTATGAAAAAAAATAGATTCCAAATATTTTTTTCCAAAAATTAGTTTTCAAATTTTCAAAAGTCATATTGTTGTTTATTCTTTTTAAGAATACTTTCTTTATTTAATAATTTTTGAAAAATCGTCAAAAAAACATCATTTTTTTAATTTTTTTGGAGATATAATTTGATTAATCCATTTCCACTTGTATTTACCCAGTAAGATTTTTAAATTTCCACGATTTAAAAAAATTAATAATCGACCAAGGATTATAAACTTTTTTTCGCCAAATAAATACCCATTGTACCATTTTTTTGAACATCATTTAATTCATATTTTTAAGTCAAAATCTTCAAGAGATTTTTTTCAACTTCATTTTCCATAATTCCAAAAGTATTCTGTAAATTCATCGTCTAAAAATTGTGTGAACTTCCAAATTATTCAATCCCGAAAAAGACATTTTTCCTTTGCAACTCTTAATATTCCAGTTAAAATTCCCATTTCCAAATAATTATTATCTTTCAAAACTTTTTCCATAAAATGCTTTAAAAAAACGCAATACATTTCTCATAATTCCCCTTTTATGTAGGAATCAATTATCGGCTGGTCGTATTCATCTATCAAAACAACAACTTTTTTTCCAGAAATTTCATACAAATATCTAGTCAAATTAAACAAAGAATTAATCCAGTCAGCATTATCTTTTTTTCAGCCAAATAGCATCAAAATCTGCCAAGTCACTTTGATTTAAATTATCTCTTATCAAATAAAATTCGTTATACAGCAATTTTATTTCATTTTTTTAATCGTATTAAATCCACTTTCCCAGCTTTCTGCATCATAATTTTTTTAAAAGAAATAGAGATTACAAAGAAATTCCCTTGTTTTTTTCAAAAATATTCACTTTTAGAAATTTCTAAATTTTCGAATAATTTTTCTATTTTTCGTCTTTATTTTTTTAATGTCAAAAAAAGTACTTTAACATCGAAATATTTAAAGTTTTTACCAAATCTTCTCGGACGAGTAAATAATTTAACTTTAGAGCCATCTTCTAAAAATATTTTCTATAAATTTTGTTTTTATCAAAATAGTAGTAGTTATTTTTCGATAATCTCTTTAAAATCAGATATTCCAATTGGTAATTTCTTTTTTGCGATTTCCCATCTTCATTACCCCTCCTTTTTATTTATAAATAATTTTATTGTTTTTAACTAAGTGAATATATTATAATATGAATTGTAGAAAAAAAGTAAATTATTTGATTATTACAAAATAGTTTTGAATTTGTAAAATAGATTGTATAGTAAAAATACAATAATTTTAGAATAAAAGTGTTTTATTTAATTATTGTAATTTGAAAAGTAAAAGGGAGTAAAAAAATGAATTTATTTGATGAAGTATATGAAAATAAGAAGCCACTTGCGTTTAGATATCGTCCAAAAAGTTTGGATGATTTTTATGGTCAGGAAAAATTGGTTGGGAAAAATGGAATTTTGAGGAAGATTATTGAGCGTGGAAATTTCATGAATGCGATTTTTTGGGGAGCACCTGGGACGGGGAAGACGACTCTTGCGGAAATTGTTGCTGAAAAAATGAATTATCATTATGAATATTTGAATGCGATAAAGGCGTCTGTGACTGATATAAAGGACATTTCTGATAAGGCACACAACAGATTTCGTACGAACGGACAGCAGACACTTTTGTTTTTGGATGAGATTCATAGATTTAATAAGTTGCAGCAAGATTCGCTTTTGCAGGATTTGGAAAATGGGAATATTATTTTAATTGGTGCTACGACTGAAAATCCTTATTATAATTTGAATAATGCGTTGTTGTCACGATGTATGGCATTTGAATTTAAAAAAATTGAGTGAAAAAAAGATTTGCTTAAAATTTTTAAAAAAATATTAATGAAAAAGAGAAAATTGGAATTTCAGATGAGATTTTTAAAATATATTTCAGAAATTATTGAAGGAGATGCGAGACAGGCTATAAATATTTTGGAATTGATTGCGAATGTTGGGGTGGATTTTACTCTTGATGAAGTGAAGGAAGTGTTGAATACGAAAAAGTCTTATCACAAGACGGAAGACAAGTATAATACGGTTTCTGCGATGATAAAAAGTATTCGTGGGAGTGATCCTGATGCGGCGATTTATTGGATGGCAAAAATGCTTTCTGGCGGCGAAGATATTTTGTATATTGCTAGAAGGCTTGTAATTTTGGCTTCTGAAGATATCGGACTTGCAAATCCACAGGCGTTACCAATTGCGGTGTCTGGACTTAATGCGGTAAAGGAGATTGGAATGCCAGAAGCGAGAATAATTCTTTCGGAAGTTGCAATTTATTTGGCAATTTCTCCAAAGAGTAATTCAGCTTATAATGCGATAAATTCAGCACTTAGCCATATTGAGAATGAAAAAATTCAAGATGTGCCAACTCATCTTACAAAAGTTGGGAAAAAAGATTATAAATATCCTCATAACTATGAAAATCATTATGTTGATCAGGTTTACATGAATGAAAAAATTAAGTTTTATGAGTTTGGGGAGAATAAGTTTGAGAGAGCGGCGAAGGAGTATTTTAAGAAAATAAAAAAGACTGAAAAATAAATTTGTTATAACTTCTACTATATATACAAGGGGTCAAGACCCCTTGTCAGGAAATAAATAAAATATAGTTTCTATTTTTCAAATAGGATTTAGTATAAAAAGTGATTAATATAAAAAATACTCAAACAATGATATAGTTTATTGTAAGAGTATTTTTTTTAATATCTAATAACAAGCTGAAGGGTCATAACTTTGTATAAAATTTCTTGCAGTATCACGTCCGCAGTCGTATTTTACTGCTGAATCATGGCCAGCTAATTTATAATCTATTAATTCTTTATTCAAATTGTAACTATAAATGTCTGAACCAGGATGATGAAGAATTAAACCGTATTCCATTTCAACTCCGTTATTAACACCAGTTGCTGCCCAAGTGCTGCCAATTAATGATCTTAAGGCAGAATTAGTTATATTTTTGAAACCTTTTAAATTAATGTATCCTCTTTTACCTTTATTATTTCCTTCCAAAACACGGACTAAAACTTTATTCCCATCTCTTACACCTTTAATTTCTACAAGTGTATCATTCATATCAGAAGCCGTAAATCTTCTTTCATATGGATCAACTTCTTTAGTTTCAGTTTTAGCTTCATTGGTTTTGGTTTCACTCGATTTATTATTTTCTTTAGTTTGAGTTTGTACTGAAGCCATCATTTGATTTTCCAACTGTCGTTTTTCCTGCTCCTTTTGGACTTTTTCCATCTCGCTTATCTTATTTTTCATACTTACAAATTGGTAAATACCACCACCTATGATGATAAATCCTATAACCAGAACAAGAGCAATTATTATTCCAATTAGAATTTTTACTAAATTTTTATTTTCGACATTATTATTTTCCATTTTTATTTCTCCTAAAATTTCTAATGCATTAATATCTGTTTAATTCCACATATTTTATACAAGTCAACATCAATATAAGGACTTTCGTTTATCCACGAATTATTTACAAATATTTCTTCTGTATCGCAATTCAATTTAGGTATAAGTGTCTTTCCTCCTGATAAGTCAACAACTTTATCTCTTATTATTCCGTTTTTCATTATTTCGTTTCCTATTATTCCTCTTCTTAATATATCGCTATCATTAGGAAGAGGCACATCATCGTGTATAGTAACATACTTAGATATATAACCCTGCTTGTCTGTTCTACTTTGAGCATCTACATTATTTCCAAGCCAAAATGGCTTTACAAATACATAATAATCTATATTGTATAATATATGCATTAATAGTTCTGCATTAATTTCACCTACTCCTGCAAGTTTAATATATCCTATTTTACCAGTAGGTATAATTTTTAGAGCCTTTATTTTTAACTACTTCTATTTTTAAGTACACCATAATTATCAGCTTCCAAGACTTTAGCAGTAAATCCTTCATTATTATAATTGTACAAATTTTTTTCAATCCTTTAGTATTAACTTGACTAAATCCTAATGCTCCTATTAATATATAAATAAAAATTAACAACAATTTTTCTCATAATTTTTTTCTCCAATCTTTTTAAAAATTTATTTTTTTACCAAGTAATATCATTTAATTTTTTTCTGCAATTTCTAAAGTTGATAATTTTTTTCTACATTTTCAATTTCTAAATTTACTTTTAAGTCAAAAAGTCTAGAGCCTAGCAAAACCATATTTTGAAGTTTTTTTAAATTTTGTTGGACAAAAAAATCATTATCGTCAAATAAAAAGAAAATATGTCCTTTTGAAATATCTCCATAGCCATAAATTTCTGGAAATTCTTTTTATTGTGCTTATTATTCTGTTTTTCTTCCTCGCTAGTAATTTCCCCATTACCGAAATTTTTTTAGTAATTAATTTTTCCTTCTTTTGTAAGTTCAGCCAAAAAAACTTTATTAACTTTTTCCAATATACTTCACTTCTTTTGCAGTATATATTCCAGTAAATTGATGGTTTGAATATCCTCTGGATTCGAGTTGGAAGTATAAATGATATTTTTTCGTTTAATTCAAAACTTTTATTGCATGGAACGATTCTGAATACGCTTTTTATTAGACCCATTGAACTGCAATAATAATAAAAAAATCTTTGGATAAACGGCATAGTTCTTCATTAAAAGGATATTCGTCCGCAATTTCTTGAAGGGAGGAAAGTAATTCAGAAAAAGTTATTGAAACAAAATCAAAATTATAAATTCCTATTCTTTGATTTATAGATTTTATGGTAGCTTCATCAAAAGTAGAATCACTTATGTGAATTAATATATTTGTTTCAGCTAAATTTTTCGTTTTTGCAGTAATTAATAAGTTTTTTTGTATTATCTAATCCTGCAATTTTAGTTTCAATAATAATTTTTTTGTTGCTTTTTGTATGAATATGTCCGTCAATAATTCCTCCTTCCTTTTGTGACTTTTTGCTGTGAAAAAGGGATAATCTCATAATTGATGTTTTTCTGGAAGAATACTGTTTATAAACAACTCATAAATTTTTTTGGATTTATTCTATACAAGTTTGATAGAAGTAATAGAATATTATTTGTAATAGTATTTTTCTCCTTTAGAGTAAATTTGAAATGGATTAATAAATGCCATAAAAAAACCTCCTTATTTGCTTTAAAGTTATATTCTTATTTTTAATTATACCTTGATTATATATTAGTTAATTTATAGTTAACTTTATAAATTGTTGTATAATGATTTTTAAATCTACAATTTTTTTAAAAAGCTAATATTTTTTTACAACCTTTTACAAAAGTTGGGAAAAAAAGATTATAAATATTCTCACAATTATGAAAAATCACTATGTGGAACAGGTTTATATGAATGAGAAAAATCAAGTTTTTATGAATTTGGGGAAAAATAAATTTGAGAGAGCGGCGAAGGAGTATTTTATTTAAATTATAACTATAAATGTCTGAACCAGGATGATGAAGAATCAAACCGTATTCCATCTCAACTCCATTATTAATAGCAGTTGCTGCCCAAGTGCTGCCAATTAATGATTTTAAGGGAGAATTTGTATCATCAAGTTAAATTTAAAGTTATAAAATAAAAAACGAGAATTTCTATATATTTTCTATTAAAATTATTATAAATTTATAATCGAAATAATAGTTTTTTAGTGTATACTCCTATTGAAATAAATCATAAAGAAAAGAGATGGTCAAGATGAAATTATTGAAAAAATCTATGTTAGCATTATCTGTAATGACTTTAATTGGAGGAATGGCTTTCGCAGCAGCACCTAAAAATGGAAAAAAAGCACCTGCTAGAAAAACAGTTGCTAAAAAAGTGGTTAATAAAAAAGCAGTTGCAAAAAGACCTGCAGCAGAATCATACACTTGTGGAACTGAAAGAATAACAGTTACTTATCCAACAACAAAAACTGCAAAAGTAGTAACAAAAGCTGGAAAAGTTTATAACTTAAATGTAGCAGTTTCAGGTAGTGGAGCAAGATATGTATCCAAAGGTGGAAATGTTGAGTTCTTTAAAGGTGGAAAAGACGCTATTTATAGAGGACCAAATAATATTGAAAAATCTTGTACAAGAAAATAATAAAATAAAAAAAGCATAATTGACAAATCGAGTAGAAAGTTTAAGATTTGAAAGTTATGTTTTTTTATAAAACATTTTTGTTTAAATAAAAAAAATTATTGTTGAGTTTTCCAAAATTTTTGAATAAAAAAATGGCGTACCTGTGAGGAATCGAACCCCAAGCCTTCTGATCCGAAGTCAGACGCTCTATCCAGTTGAGCTACAAGTACACGAATTTATGTTACCATATTTTTTTTAAATAGTCAACGAAAAAAATTTGGAAATTTTGTAAAATGTGGTAAAATTAAAATGAATGGATAAATTATTTAATAAAAATTTGGAAAATAAATTTTAGGAGGAAATATCATGGACTATATGAAAAAATACGAATATTGGCTAAATTCAGATGCCATTGATGAAAAAGACAGAGAAGAATTGAAAAGCATTGCAGGGAATGAAAAAGAAATAGAAGATAGATTTTTCAAAGATTTGAGTTTCGGAACTGGTGGAATTAGAGGAGTTCGTGGAATTGGAACTAATAGAATGAATAAATATGTAATTAGAAAAGTAACTCAAGGACTTGCAAATTATATGTTGAGTTTTGATGAAAAAGCGGCAAAAGAAAAAGGAATCATAATTGCTCATGACTGTAGAATAGGTTCGAGAGAGTATGCACTAAATACTGCAAGAGTAATGGCTGCAAATGGAATTAAAGCATATATTTATGAAAGTTTACGTTCAACTCCTGAGTTGTCATTTGGTGTAAGATATAAAGGATGTATGTCAGGAATCGTTGTTACAGCTTCTCATAATCCTGCAGAATATAACGGATATAAAGTTTATTGGGATGATGGAGCACAAGTTGTTGACCCACATGCACCAGCAATTGTTGATGAAGTAAATAAAATTTCTACATTGGAAGAAATAAAAGTTATTTCTGAAGAAGAAGGAAGAGAAAAAGGATTAATTATTCAACTTGATCATAAAATTGATGATGACTATATAGCAGCGATTAAAAAACAAACTATACATACAGATATTCCAGGAAAAGAAGATTTCAAGATTGTTTATACTCCGCTTCATGGAACTGGTGGAAGACCAATGAAGAGAATTTTATCTGATTTTGGATACAATTTTGAAGTTGTAAAAGAACAAATTGAACCAGATGGAAACTTCCCAACAGTAGTTTATGCAAACCCAGAAGAAGTGGCAGCATTTAAATTGGGAACAAAAATTAGGAAATGAAATTGGAGCACAATTAATTTTGGCAAATGACCCAGATAGCTGATAGAATCGGTATTGCGATAAGAGATGACAAAAAAATGAATGGTATTATCCAAACGGAAACCAAGTAGGATTATTGTTATTGCAATATTTATTGAATTACAAAAAAGATATTCCAGCTGATGCACAAGTTATTACAACTGTTGTTTCTACACCAATGATTGATGTTGTTGCACCTGCTAAAAATGTTGGAGTTATGAAAACATTGACTGGATTCAAATATATTGGACAAAAAAATTAGACAATTTGAAAATAAAGAATTAAAAAGGATCATATTTATTTGGATTTGAAGAAAGTTACGGATATTTGATTGGAACTCATGCAAGAGATAAAGATGCGTTGGTAACTTCAATGGTTATTTCTGAAATGGCAACTTATTACCACTCAAAAGGAACTTCTATTTACAAAAGAATTGCAAAAAAATTATATGAAAAAAATTCGGATATTATTTAGAAGGAATTAAATCAGTAACATTGAAAGGTAAAGACGGAATTGAACAAATGGCAGCATTGATGTCTAACTTGAGAGAAAATGTTAAAGATGAATTGCTTGGTAAGAAAAATTAAAATTAAAAAGAGATTTCTTCTCACACAAAGAATATAACTTGGAAACTGGTGAAGAAAAAAAGAAATTAATTTACCAAAAGAAAATGTATTACAATTCGTGCTTGAAGATAATACATTTATTACAGCAAGACCATCTGGAACTGAACCAAAAATTAAATTCTATTTCAGCGTAAATGCAGATTCTAGCGAAAATGCCAAAGCTAAACTTGATAAAACAATGGAAAAAAATTTTTCTAAATTTATTGGGATATAATTTTGAGTGATTTATAAAAAAAATAATTGTAATATTTTGTTGAAATTTATTTTAAGAAAAAAACAAAAAAATAAAAAAATTAAAGAAAGGATTTTATCATAATTACAAAAAAAGTTATGCTCTGAAATCCTTTTTTTAAAGTATGAAAGAAAATAAAAATAAAAAGGTAAAAAAATGATTGAAAAAAATAATAAAAAAATTTCAGAAAAAAAGATGCAGATATATATATCCATATTCCATTTTGTGATAAAAAGTGCGAATACTGCGACTTTTGCACATTTGTGAAAATGGAAAAGGAATATAGAAAATATACGGATTATTTGATTAAAGAAATTAGAATGTATCCAAAAATCAAATATGATACAATTTATTTTGGCGGAGGAACACCTTCTTTACTGCCTGTTGCGATGATAAGTGAAATATTAGACGAACTTGATTGGTCTGAAAATGCTGAAATTACGCTGGAGTTGAATCCGACGGATGTGACTTTTGAAAAACTGAAAAAACTTAACAAAATTGGAATAAATAGGTTAAGTATCGGTATTCAGAGTTTTCAAGATCATGTTTTAAAATTTATTGGAAGGCAGCATAGTTCTGATGATGCAATAAATGTTTATAAAATGGCAAGAGAGGCAGGATTTTGCAATATTACGGTGGATTTGATGTTCGGGATTCCTAATCAAAGTCTTGAGGATTTGCAAAGGGATCTTGATATTTTGCGGGAATTAAAACCTGAAAATGTGTCGATTTATTCGCTTATTTGGGAAGAAGGAACGGTTTTTTGGAGCAAGTTGCAAAAGGGGATTTTATCCGAAATTGATCAGGATTTGGAAGCAGAAATGTATGAAAAAATTATTGATTTTTTTGGGGAAAATGGATATTGTCAGTATGAGATTTCTAATTTTGCAAGAATAGATGATGAAGATAAAGATGTTGAAATTAATGAAATAAAAAAATTTGAAGATTTAAGAAAATTGCAGAAAAATGCGGGAAGACATAATTTGAAATATTGGCGAAATCAGAAATTTATCGGCGTTGGAATGAGTGCTGCTAGTTATTTTGGCGATAATAGGCACAGCAATATACGGACTTTTAAGAAATATTATAATCTGATTGATGATGGAAAATTGCCGATTGATGAAAAATACGGTTGAAAAAAATTGATGATTTTTGAAAAAGAAAAAAATTGAAAAAAATGTTAGGTTTAAGGCTTATTAAAGAAGGGGTAAATTATACTGAAAAAGATGCTAAAAAAATTGAAAAACTTGTAAAAAGTGGATTGATTGAAGAATTTTTTTATTGAAAAAAATGAAAAAAATAAGTTTTTAAAAATAAAAAAAAATCTGCTAAAAAAATTATGAAAAAAAGGATAAAATTGACAAAAAAAGGAATTTTTTTGGCAAATAATGTATTTGTTGAATTTATTTAAAAAGGTTATAATAAGATAATTATAAATAATAAAAATTCTTTGATTTTTAAAATAGGAGCAAAAAAATGGAAAAAAAAGAAATAAAACTTGATTGTGAAAAAATAAAAAAAAATTACAATGAAATTTTGGAAGATATAAAAAAATATTCTTCTAATCCAGAAAAAGTGAAACTTTTATTAAATAGTACAAGAACACTCGCAACTTTAGTCGTGAGATGAATTGTACGAAAATTTTAGTAAGCATATAGGGAAACTTGTATGTAGACACGGAGCAAAACCGTGCAACAAAGAAACTGAATTGCTGGGAACTCTTAAAGCTAGTATGACCACAACATAGCAATCTTACTCACAAGAGGCAAATGTGAAGGTGGCGAAAGCAGAAAAAATATACTAGATGGTGCAAGGTTAAATCCTAAACATTATGATAATAGACAATCAGCAGCTAAACCTGAAAAGGAAAGTTCAACGACTATCCCTCGTGAGGGGAGTACAATACAAGCGATTGGTATTGGAAGTGGTTTCGCCTAAGTCCTTGAAATAGGATATGGATAAGATATAGTCTGTGCTTGTTAGAGATAACAAGAAGTTCATAAGAGAACTGCATAAGTAGTAGCGAACTTATGTGAACGACGCTTCCCACTGTTGTGGGGTTTTAAAAACTTTAAAAATATTTAAAAAATATTACTTTTTAATAGATAAAATGTAGGATATATAGTATAATATCTCTGATGAAAAGGAGGTGATATCTATGTATTTAACTTTAAAAACAACAGGTAAAACATCTTAGTAAAAAAAGGAGTTTAGAAATTTAAAATATTTGTGCCATATAGCTAAGAATTTAAAGAATCAGGCTATATACAATGTTAGACAATACTATTTTTAAAAATAAAAAAAGTATTTAAGTTATAATGAAAAACTATAAGATGCTTTAAAAAAATAGTGAAAATTATAAGAAATTAAATTCTAATATGGCTCAACAAATTCTAAAAAGAAGTAGACGGAAGCTTCAAATCATTTTTTGGACTTTTAAAACTTGCTAAAAATGGTCAATATAATTTTAAAGATATAAAATTACCTAAATATCTTGCTAAAGATGGTTTTACAACTCTTGTTATAGGTTTTGTTAGATTAAAAGATGATATGCTGATAGTTCCTTATTCAAATTCATTTAGAAAGACACATAAGGAAATCGCAATAAAAACTACCACCAGTATTAAAAAGACAAGAAGATAAAAAGAAATTAGAATAATACCTAAACAACATTCTAGGTACTTTGAAATTCAATATACTTATGAGGTAGAAGAAGTTCAAAGGGAATTAAATAAAGAAAATGCACTAGGAATTGATTTAGGTATAGATAATCTTTGTACTTGTGTTACAAATACTGGAGCTTCATTCATAATAGATGGTAGAAAATTAAAATCAATAAATCAATACTGTAATAAGATAAATGCAAAAATTACAAAGTATAAAAGATAAGCAAAAGATTAAGCGGACAACATTAAGACAAAAGCGAATAGCTAGAAAGAGAAATAATCGTATAGAAGATTATCTTTCAAAAGCAGCAAGAATAATTGTAAATTATTGTCTTAATAATGATATAGGAAAACTAGTTCTAGGATATAACGAGAATTTTCAAAGAAATTCAAATATAGGAAGCATAAATAATCAAAACTTTGTAAGTATACCATATGGAAAAATTAAGAGATAAATTAATATACCTATGTAAACTATATGGAATAGAATTTAAGCTGCAAGAAGAAAGTTATACATCAAAAGCAAGTTTCTTTGATGGAGATGAGATTCCAATATATGATAAAGAAAATCCGCAAGAATATATATTCAGTGGAAAAAGGATAAAAAGAGGACTATATCAAACAAGTGCAGGTAAACTCATAAATGCAGATTGTAATGGAGCATTAAACATATTAAGAAAAAGTAAAGTTGTGGACTTAAGCGTCCTATACAATAGAGGTGAACTGAACACACCTAAAAGAATAAGGATAGCATAGGACTATCAAACTTCTTAGAAAATTTTTAAATATTTTTAAAGATTTTAGAACCCTGCGACTTTAGTCGTGGGAGGTTCAGTTGTCAGCAAATACTTTGATGTTTGTCAGCACAAAGAAATTGTCAAAATGGGTTACAATTATTTTGGAGAAAATAGAGCGCAACTTTATCGAGATAAATTAAATGAAATTGGTAACAACGGTATCAAATGGGATTTTATTGGAAGATTGCAAAAAAATAAAATAAAGTATATAATTGAGAGCGTAAATTTGATACATTCCATCGATTTATATGATTTACTTTTAGAAATTAATAAAAAGGCGGCTGAACACGGAAGAATTGTGAATGGACTTATACAAATTAATGTTTCAAAAGAAGAGTCAAAAACAGGAATTTATATCGAGGATTTTTGAAAAAGATTACGAAAAATATTTTTCACAAAGTAATGTAAAAATAATAGGTTTTATGACAATGGCGCCATTTTCAGCGACAACTGATGAAATTGACAATTATTTTAAAAAGATGCAAGAATTAAAAGAAAAATTTTCAAAAAAATATGATTATTTGACAGAACTTTCAATGGGAATGTCAAACGATTATAAAATTGCTTTGAAAAATGGTGCAACAATAATTAGAATTGGAAGCAAATTATTTGAATAGGAGGTTATAATTTTGGGACTAAAACGAAAATTAATGGAATTTTTTGGGGATGATGTTGAAGACGACGATGATGAATTGGAACAATCGGCAGCAGAAGAAAATAAAGAAGTAGAAAGTCCAAAACCACAACAGCCAAAACCAAAACCAAACTTTAAAGAGGAAAAACATAATGAAGAAAAAAAAGGTATAGGAAGTATTTTTGGCGTAGGAAATAAAAAGGAGGAGAGTGCAAAGATGACAGCAGAAATGGCATCGGCTACAAAAGTTAGTTATGTTTCAATAATCAGACCAAAAGTTTTTGAAGATTCAAGACTTATTGCAGATGCAATAAAAGAAAATAAAGTGGTAACATTTAGTTTGGAATTTTTAGAATATGAAGTGGGACAAAGAGTAATAGATTTCGTGAGTGGAGCGGCATATGCAATGAATGCTCATTTATCAAAAGTTACAGATAAAGTTTTGACTTCAATTCCAGTTGGAATAGATTATGAAGATATTGATGCTTCGTTAGGTGAAGATTCTAAAGACGGTAATTATTTATAATTATAAAAATTTTTATTTGATAAAAAGAATTATTTCTATATTTTGATTTTGTATTTTTGTAATTTTTAGAAATAGTTCTTTTTAATTTAAAAAAATTTTTTTAAAAAATAGAAAAATTTGTTATAATGTAAAAAAAGAATATTTAAATATTAAATAAAACATTAATCGAAAAAATAGGAGAGATAACTATGATAAAAATAAATAAGAAAAAAGTATTATTTGTTGTAGGACTGATGGCTATGTCAGCGATTTCTTACGGTAAAGATTTGTTTGGAAATTATGGAGTCAGTTTTGGAAAAGTAAATTTATCCAAAGTTACTGGAATTGGTCCAGAAGATGCCAAAAGAATCAATGGAACAACTTATCAGCTTATCGGAAGCGGAGATTACAGAATTATGGATGAAGGTGGAAGAAGGCTTGTTGTCAATATGAGTAACGGAGTTTTAAACGGTAATTTTACTGAATATTATGCAAATGGAAATCAATATACGACTGGAAGATATGTAAACGGTAAAAAAGAAGGAGAATGGCTAGTTTACTCGGAAAATGGGAAATTATGGAAAAGATATCAATATGCTAACGATGAATTAAACGGAAGATATTATTCATATTACGGAAAAACAGGAAGTCAAGAAACAGTTGGACAATATCAAAATGGAAAAATGACTGGAACTTGGACAGAATATTATGAAAATGGTTCGAAAAAATCACAAGGAACTTACATAGACGGATATAAAAACGGATTATTTACTGAATGGAAATCAAATGGTACAAAAATTTCGGAAATTAATTATCAAAATGACCAAGTTAATGGATTAATGAAGGTTTACTACGAAAATGGAAATTTACTTTATGAAGCAAATTTAAATAATGGAGCTGGGACTCTAAAAGGTTATTATACAAATGGAGCAGTTGGATTTACTGGAAATCTTAATGGAAGAAGAAGAGTTGGAACTTGGACTTATTATGACAAATCTGGAAATTCTAGAACTGTAAATCATTAAAAATTAAAAAAAGGAAAAATGTCATATTCAGCAAATTTAAAAAGGGAAATACTGGGTTTGGAAAATGAGAAACATGAAGCAGTTTTTGCGGAATTATTTGGAATACTTGCTTCAAAAAATGCGATTTTAGAAAATGGGATTTTTTTTAGCACAGAAAATGTTTCATTTGCCAAAAGAGTTTATTCAAATTTGAGAAAAGTTACAAAAATGGATATACAATTAAAGTATATCGTAAATAAACGGCAACTGTCGTCAAAAAAATATAAAGTAATACTTGTTCCAACAAAACAAAATGAAAAAGAGTATAAAAAAATTTTTTTGAAAAAAATTATTTTCTTTCAAAAAAATTGTTCGGTAAAAAAATTTTGAAGATGAAGAAATGATTTCGAGAATAATTCGAGGTGCTTTTTCTTAGCTGTGGTTACATAAAATCACCCGAAAAAAATCTTATGCATTGGACTTTTTTTCTGGATAGTGAAGATTTTTTTCAAACTTTTTATTTAATTTATTTAGAGAGATGGGGAAAAAAATTTCAAAAAAACTGAAAAAAAGAGAAAAAAATAGTTTATTTGAGAAATTCGGAAGATATTTTTGGACATAATTTTTTTAATAGGAGCAGTAAATTCATTTTTTTGAATTTGAAGAAGTTACGGTAAATAAAGAAATTCGTAATAAAATTAACAGAAATATGAACTGGGAAATTGCAAATGAAACAAAAATCTCGGCGTCAGAAAAAAACAAATAAAAATGATAAAATATATTGACGAAAAAAAATAGGTCTGTCTGAACTCTCAAATGTTTTACAGGAAACCGCAAAAGCACGGCTTGAAAACGAAGAGTTTTCACTCGAGAACTTGCGGATTTGATGAACATTTCAAAATCTGGAATAAAAAAAGTAGATTTAGAAGAATTGAGACAATGTATAAAGATTTATTAAATTTTTTTAAAATTGGAGAAAAAAATTGGAATTATTATCAATAATATATGGATTTATAGTATTTTTACGGAATAAACTTTTTGATTTAAATATTTTGAAATCTAAAAAAGTCGATGGAGTAAAAGTGATTTGTATCGGAAATATTGTTGCGGGAGGAACGGGAAAAACTCCAGCTGTGCAATATTTTGTGAATGAATATTTAAGAAAAAATATGAAAGTTGGGATTTTGAGCCGAGGTTATAAAGGCAAGAGAAAGACGGATTTGCTTTTAGTGCGAGATGAAGAGAAAATTTACTGTACTTCAAGGGAATCTGGAGATGAAGCGTTTTTTCATGCTGAAAATTTTAAAGTTCCAGTAGTTGTGTCAAAAGACAGATATAAAGGTGCAAAATTTTTGAAAGAAAATTGTGGCGTTGAAGTTATTATTATGGACGACGGATTTCAGCACAGAAAACTTTTGAAGGATGAAAATATCGTTTTGATTGATGCAACTAATCCTTTTGGAAATAATAAATTTTTGCCGAAAGGTAGACTTAGGGAATCGATAGATTCGTTGAATCGTGCGGATGAAATAATCATTACTAAAAGTAATTATGTGGAAAAAAAGAAATTTTAAAAAAATTTTTGGAAAAAAATAAAGAAATATGAAAAAAGTTTTTTTGCCATTTTTGAGAGCGATTATTTTTTTATAAATTAAATTTTTGAAAATGATGAAAAAAATTTGGTAAAATAAATAGTGAAAATAATAAAAAAATTTTTGAAAAATAAAGAAAAAAAGAAAAATTTTTAAAAAAATAGAATTTCTAAAAATATTATAAAAAAATAAAAATATTTTAATTTTTTTCATCCATTGCAAATCCTGCTGTTTTTTTATAAGACAATAAAAAAATTTGTTACCAAAAAAATGTGGATGAAATTAAATTTTTCAGATCATCATTTGTATAGTTCTGAAGATTTTTGAAGAAATTCAGAAGAAGAGTAAAAAAACTATGATTTTTGTCGTAACGACAGAAAAAAAGATGCTGTTAAAATTGATAAAAAAATATAGAAAATTTGCTTGTTTTTAAAAATGAAATTTGATTTGAAAAAAAGATTTTTTTAAAATTATGAAAAATAAAAAAATAAATAAAATGGAGAAAAAAATTAGATAAAAAAAACAAAAAAACAAAAAAAGCAAAAAAAATAAAAAAACTAAAAACTAAAAAAACTGGAAGGAGAAAGTTTTGAGATAAAAAGTTTTTTTCACAATTTATTTTGGAACATAAAAATCATTTTGAAAAAAAGAAAAATATTTTATTTTTGGACAAAAATTTTAAGATTGTTCGCAAAAGAGCCGTCGTTTATACTTGAGATGGCTTATATTTATTGTGAAAATGAAAAAAAGAGAAAAAGAACTAAAAAGAACAAAAAAAGAAAAAAATTTTGGAAAATATAAAAAAAGTGAATTTGAAAAACATTTTTTTAGAAAAAAAGAAAAAAATAAAAAAAGACAATCTAAAATTGAAGTTAAAAAAAGTTGGAAGATAGTTTTACTAGAAGTCTTTTTTTAACAGAGAGAGCAATCACGCACTAAAAACTTGGAAACGAAATGTTTTTATAAAAATAAAAAAAATTTTTTTGAAATTTTTGTATAATTTTTTTCATTTATTTCGGCTGACGAAAAATAAATTTATAAAAACTTTTTTGCGGAAAAAAATGATTGAAAAAAATTATTTTTTTGAAAATGGCGAAAAAAATATTTGAATATAAGATTTTTTTGTGGAAGAAATTTTTAAAAAAATGTTTTTAAATTATTTTACAAAGTCACAATTTTGCTTTTTTGGATTTTGAAGATAAAAAAAATATAAAATATTTTTTTGGAAAATGAAATTTCTATACTTTATAAAAAAATTTATGTGAAAAAAATTTTGACAAAATTATAGAAAAAAATATGAGATTCGAAATTTGAAAAAAATAAATTTTTGAGAAAAAAATTATAGTTTTGAAGAATTATCAGAAAGTAAAAAAATATTATATAATTTTATTTAAACATAAAAATAAAAAAAAATAAAAACAAGTAAAAAAATAGAGAAAGGGAAAAAGATGCTAGAAATGAGATATATCCGTGAAAATGCGGATAAAGTAAAAGAATTTTTAAAAAATAGAAAGAGCGATTTTGATTTGGATGCGCTTTTAAAATATGACGAAGTGAGAAGAAATTTATTGCAAGAAGTGGAAATGCTAAAAAAAGAGAGAAATGAATCAAGTTCATTAATTGGAAAATACAAAAAAGAAGGAAAAGATACGGCTGAACTGCTTTCAAGAATGCAAGAAGTAAGTGCCAAAATAAAAGAATTGGACCAAAAATTGGCTGAAAACGATGAGAAACAGCTTTTATTAAATTACACAGTTCCAAATAAATTAAGTCCTGATACGCCAATTGGGAACGACGAAGATGACAATGTTGAAATTAGAAAATGGGGAACTCCAAGAGAATTTGACTTTGAGATAAAATCTCATGATGAATTAGGAGTTAATCTTGGAATTTTAGATTTTGAAAGAGGTGCAAAACTTAGTGGTTCAAGATTTACAGTTTATAAAAATGCAGCTGCTAGACTTGAGAGAGCGTTAATTGCTTTTATGATTGATGTTCACACTCAAGAAGAAGATTTTGAAGAAATTTTCACGCCACAACTTGTAAAAAAAGAAATGATGATTGGAACTGGACAACTTCCTAAATTTGCTGAAGATGCTTATAAAATCGAAGGGGAAGAAATGTATTTAATCCCAACAGCAGAAGTAACACTTACAAATTTACACAATGGAGAAATTTTAGACGAAGAAGAATTGCCGAAACATTATTGCGGATATACGGCTTGTTTTAGAAAAGAAGCTGGTTCAGGTGGTCGTGATTTAAAAGGACTAATTCGTCAACATCAATTTAATAAAGTTGAAATGGTAAAAATAGTAAAACCTGAAACTTCTTATGATGAACTTGAATCAATGGTAAACAGTGCAGAAAAAATCTTGCAGAAATTGAATTTACCATATAGAGTGATTTCACTTTGTAGTGGAGATATAGGATTTAGTGCTGCTAAAACTTATGATTTGGAAGTTTGGGTACCTAGCCAAAATAAATACAGAGAAATTTCATCTTGCTCAAATACAGAAGATTTCCAAGCAAGAAGAGCTATGATTAAATATCGTGATAAAGAAACGAAAAAAAGTCATTTTGTACACACATTAAATGGTTCAGGACTTGCGGTTGGACGAACATTGCTTGCAATTATGGAAAATTATCAGCAAGCTGACGGAAGTATTGTAATTCCTGAAGTTTTAGTACCTTACATGGGTGGAATGACAGTTATTAAGTAAAAAAATATTTCTTTAAGATTGTCATAAAAAAGTGATTAAAATTCGTAAATTGAATTAAGTTAAGTTAAAAGGAGGAAAATCATGAAACAAATTATATTCAATGTTTTGAAATTTTTGGTTGTTGTGATAATCTTTGGAGGAATAGTAATTTTTTTAGAATGGTGGGGATATTTAAATCACAATGAAGCACTTGCTCTATTTAAGGGACACAATGTTCAAGGACTTGATATTTCGCATCATCAGGATAAAGTGAATTGGACGAGAGTTGATAAAAAATATAAATTTATCGTATTAAAAGCGACAGAAGGACAAAATTTTTTAGATTCAGATTTTTCGTATAATTGGAATAATGCTAGAATAAATGGATTTACAGTGGGAGCATATCATTTTTTTACTATGACCAGCAGTGGAGAAGCTCAAGCGGACTTTTATATAAGTAAAGTTCCCTATTCAAATAAGACTTTGCCACCAATTATAGATTTGGAAATTTCCACAAAAAAATATAAAAAAAGTGAAGTTTTGCCAGAATTGAAAAAAATGGTACAAAAGCTGGAAAATTATTATCAAAAAAAGAGTGATTTTTTTATGTGAATTACAAAACATATAACAGTTACATAAAAAGGAGAATTTTTTTGCAAAATAGACTTTGGATAACGGATTATAAGTATTATCCGAGAATTATGGAAGATGAAAGATGGGTAATTTGGCAAATTTCTAAAAAAAGGGAAGAATTGAAGGAATACCTGGATTTACTGATAAAAAAATGTGCTAAGAAAAAGGACTTACAGTTGAAAAAAATTGATTAAAGACAGCAAATTAAATTAAAAAAAATAAAAAAATTATTTTTATTTTTAATTATTGATTTTTATAAAAAAATTTGGTAACATATAAGTAGGAAATTAATTTATTAATTAAAATATTTAGGAGGCAAAAAAATGAAATATCATTTTAAAGATTTAGGGTTAGTAAACACTAAAGAAATGTTCGCTAAAGCAAACAAAGAAGGATATGCAGTTCCAGCATTTAACTTCAATAACATGGAACAATTGCAAGGTATTATTGAAGCAGCTGTTGAAACTGGTTCTCCAGTAATTTTACAAGTTTCTACAGGAGCTAGAAAATATATTGGTAAAGAAATGTTACCTTGGATTGCTAAAGCTGCAACAGCTTATGTTAAAGCTGCAGGATCTGATATACCAGTAGCATTGCACTTGGATCATGGTCCAAACTTTGAAGAAGCTAAAGACTGTATCGAATACGGATTCTCTTCAGTAATGTATGATGGTTCTCACCACCCATACGATGAAAATGTTGCAGAAGCTAAAAAAGTTGCTGATTTTGCTCACCAACACGATGTAACAGTTGAAGCTGAATTAGGAGTTTTAGCTGGAATCGAAGACGATGTAAAAGCAGCTGAACACATTTACACTCAACCTGAAGAAGTTGAAGATTTCGTATCTAAAACTGGTGTTGACTCATTAGCAATCGCAATTGGAACTTCTCACGGAGCTCACAAATTTAAACCAGGTGAAGATCCTAAATTAAGATTAGACATCTTAGCTGAAATCGAAAAAAGAATCCCTGGATTCCCAATCGTATTACACGGTTCTTCAGCAGTACCTCAACAATTTGTAAAAATGATTAAAGAATATGGTGGAGAATTAGCTGACGCAATTGGTATACCTGATTCAGAATTAAGAAAAGCCGCTAAATCAGCAGTAGCTAAAATTAATGTAGATACTGATGGAAGATTAGCATTTACTGCAGGAGTTAGAGAAGTATTTACTAAAAACCCTAAAGAATTTGACCCAAGAAAATATTTAGGACCAGCTAAAGACTATATCAGAGATTATTACAAAGATAAAATCAAAAATGTATTTGGATCTGATGGAGCTTACAAAGCAGGTTCTGCAAGATAATAATTTTAATTAAAAAAATTAAAAAAATTAATTCAAAAAGGAAAAAGTTAGTGTAATTTTTTTATTAATTTGCTAACTTTTCTACATAAATTTGCATTGATTCTTTAAAATGAGATGAAAAATTTTTCATCTTTTTTTGTAAAATATTTATAATTAATAAATAAAAAAAGACTGATAAATAAAATAAAAAATAAAATTAATATTAAGTGTAATACTAAAATAATAATAGCAATAATTATAATTTAAGGAGGAAAAATGAAAGTAAAAGGAAACACAAAATATATATTTGTCACAGGTGGTGTTGTTTCTTCGCTTGGGAAAGGAATTGTTGCGTCGTCACTTGGTAGACTTTTGAAAGAGAGAGGATACAAAGTGACAATTCAAAAGTTTGATCCATATTTGAATGTGGATCCAGGAACAATGAGTCCTTATCAGCACGGGGAAGTTTTTGTTACAGAAGATGGTGCGGAAACTGACTTGGATTTGGGACATTATGAGAGATTTATCAATGAAAATCTTACACAGTATAATAATCTTACTTCTGGAAGAGTGATGTCAAGAATTATTGAAAAAGAAAGAAGAGGAGATTTTTTAGGAGGTACGGTTCAAACAGTTCCTCATGTTACCGATGAAATTAAAAGAAATATAAAACTTGCAGGAGAAAAAACTGGTGCAGATTTTGTAATTACTGAGATTGGCGGAACAATTGGAGATATTGAAAGTGATCCGTTTATTGAAGCTATTAGACAGTGGAAAAGAGAAGCTGGAAGAGAAAATATCGCTTATATTCATGTGACTTTGCTGCCTTATTTAAAAGCGGCTGGAGAACTTAAGACAAAACCAACTCAGCACAGTGTAAAAACATTGCAAGGACTTGGAGTTGCACCTGATGTTATAGTTGTGAGAAGTGAACATCCAGTGGATCAAAATATTAAGAAAAAAATCTCGATCTTTTGTGACATTGATGAAGAAGCCGTGATTGAGTCAGAAGATGCCAAAAGTCTTTATGAAATTCCGTTGACAATGGAAAAATTGGGACTTGCTGATGTGATTTGCAAACATTTTAACTTAGAAAATAAAAAGCCGTCTTTAGCGGAATGGAGCAAGATGGTAGATAAATTTAAACATCCTAAAAAATCATTGAAAGTTGCAGTTGTTGGAAAATATGTGGAATTAAAAGATGCTTATATAAGTATTCATGAATCAATAGAACACGCTGGATTTAATCTTGATACAAAAGTAGAAATTGACTATTTGAAAGCTGGAGATTTTGATGTTAAGTGCCTTTCAAATTATGATGGAATCTTAGTTCCAGGAGGATTTGGCGACAGAGGAATTGATGGGAAAATAGATGCTATACAATTTGCAAGAGAAAATAAAATACCATTTTTTGGAATTTGTCTTGGAATGCAGATGGCTTGTGTAGAATTTGCAAGAAATGTGCTTGGGTATAAAGATGCGACTTCGACAGAATTTGACAAAGACACAAAAACTCCTGTAATTAGCCTTATGGAAGAACAAGAAGGAATTGAGGATATGGGAGGAACTATGAGACTTGGAGCATATCCATGTATTTTAAAAGATGACAGTATTGCGGCACAAGTTTATGGAAATACTGAAATTTCTGAAAGACATAGACATAGATATGAGTTTAATAATACTTACAGAGAAGAATTTGAAAAAGCGGGAATGGATATTGTGGGATTATCTCCAAATGGAAAATATGTGGAAGTTGTGGAAATAAAAAATCATCCTTATTTTGTGGCTTGTCAATATCATCCTGAATTTAAAAGTAGACCAAACAGACCTCATCCATTATTTACTGGTTGGATAAAAGCTGCTATAAAAAAAATCGAAGGAAAGTAGGAAAAAATTATGGATATTCAAAAAATTAGAAAAAATGTGAAAAAATATTTGGACGAAAAAAGATATGCTCATGTGGAAAGAGTGGCAAAATGTGCAGTTGAATTAGCAAAAATATACGGAGTTGATCCATCGAAAGCCGAAGCTGCTGGGATTCTTCATGATGTGGCAAAATTTTTTGAAATACCTAGAATGCTTGATTTAGTTCGTGGGAAATATCCTGAGATTGAAAATAAGATTTTTTGGACAAATGCGATTTTACATGGATTTGCAGGAGCTGAATTTGTTGCAAAAAACTATGATTTGTTTGAAGTTGACGATGATGACATTTTTTCTGCAATAAAATATCACACAATTGGCAGCGAAAATATGACAACTTTGTCTAAAATTATTTATTTGGCTGATGCGATTGAAGAAAAAAGAGATTGGGATGGTGTAGAAACTGCAAGAAAATTGGCAAAAGAAGATTTGGATTTGGCAATAAAATTTGAAATTGACAGAAAATTGGAATATTTACTTGAGAGAGATTCGGTTATTCATCCAAATATTATTAAATTTAGAAATTCTATTTTAAAATAAAAAAACTTTAAAAATTTAAAAAAATTAAAAATAAAAAGTTATTTAAAAATTTTTATATTTTTTTGAGTAACTTTTTTATTTTTTTATTTATATATAATTTATTATATTTATATATTATTTAAATTAAATTACTTAAATTACTTACTTATATTTACATATAACTTATTTTTTTATGAAAAAAATTTGATTTTTTTATCAAGTTGTGATAATCTAAATAAAAAAATAAAAAAATTAAAAAAGGAGATGAAAATAGATAGCTATGAGTATAATTTTGACATTGATATTACTTGGAATTATAGTTTTAATTCATGAATCAGGACATTTTTTTATGGCAAAATTTTTTAAAATGCCTGTTTTTGAATTTGCGATTGGAATGGGACCTAAGATTTTCTCACGGAAAAAGGGAGAGACAGTTTATTCAATTCGTGCTTTGCCGCTTGGAGGATTTGTCAATATTGGCGGAATGCAGCCAGAAGAATTTGATTTTGAAAATTTTAAAAGAGAAAAAATTGATGAGATTGCCGAAATTTTGAAGGAAGAGGAAGATTTTAAAAATTTGGAGATGAATGATGAAAAATTTGTGGATGAAGTGGAAAAAAGAGTGAATCTTGAAATGAGAGAAGAAGAAAAAAGACAAAATTACATTTCTAAAAATGGATTTTATACAAAATCTCCGTTCGCAAGATTTGCTGTTTTGATTGCTGGAGTTGTGATGAATTTTATTTCGGCAATAATTGCGATTTTTATAATGCTTTCTGTAACTAATATGAAACCTATGGAATTGACAGAACCTGTTGTTGGTGTAGTTAGAAGTGACTCAAAAGTTAATGGGAAGCTGGAGAAAAATGATAAAATTTTGGAAATTAATGGGAAAAAAATTCAAAATTGGAAAGAGATGACTAAAGAAATTTCAAAAATTGGTAAAAATTATAAAGACGAAGATATTTCGCTAAAAATTTTGAGAAATAATAAAGAAATGACTCAAAATGTGAAATTAACTTATTACGGAGAAACTAAATCAAATTTGCTTGGAATACAAGTTTTGCAAAAAAATTGACTTTTTGGAGAAAAGATAAATTCGACTTTTTTATACATTTAAAGATTATTTTAAAATGACCCTTGACGGTGTAAAAATGCTTGTCACAGGAAAAGTTGGAATGAATGATATGACAGGACCTGTGGGACTTCCAAAAATTGTTGGAATGGCTTACAGTAACGGTGGTGCTTTGGCTCTACTTGGTATATTTATTTTGATTTCAATAAACATAGGAATAATGAATTTGCTTCCAATTCCCTGCTCTTGACGGAGGAAGAATTTTATTTGTTTTGCCAGAATTTTTTTGGAATAAAAAAATTAATAAAAAAATTGAAGAAAAAAATACATATTATCGGAATGATATTTTTTTGATGGCTATTATGTTAATAATAGTATTTTTTTGATATAACAAAGTATTTTTAAAATAAAAAGATATTGACAAAAGGGGGAAAAAAATTATATTATATTTATTATATTAAGTGACTTATTAGTCATTTAATATAATAAAAAAAATACGATTTTGGGAGAAGAAAAGTTGGCTAGAAGTTGTGAAAAAGGAGAAAAAAAGAGAGAATTTTTAAAAAAAATCTTGGGAATTATTTAAAAAAATGGGTATGAGGAGATAAAAAAATTGAGAGGATAACAAAGGAAGTGGGAATATCCAAAGGAAGTTTTTTTACACTTATTTTTAAGACAAAAAGAAGATGTTTTGTTCTCGATTTTTGGAAAAAAAATAGAAATTGAAATCGAAAAATTCTATAAATGATATAGATACTTCTGAAGAACCGTCAAAAAAATTTTGTATAATCTATTGGAAAAAAAGAGTGGAGCTATTTTTTTGGGGTATGTTCAAAATATGAAATTGGGAAATTTGTATATTATGAAATCAGGTCAAATTGATGAATTTAAAAAAATAAAAATAACAGTTTTTTTATACGACTTTTATTAAAGAAAATATCATAAAAAAATATGAGAATAAAAAAATTTGGGATTTGGAAATTATTTCAAAATATATAAATTCTTCAATTGAAGGTTATTTTTTTGAAGAGATATTTGAAAAATAAAGGAATAGATAAAGACTTTGAAGATAGGGCTAAAATAGCAATTAAAGAAATTGCAAGGTTTATAGATAGTGCATTAAAATAGACTTACGAGGAGGAAAAATGAAAAAAAATAAATTGAGAATACTGGTATCATTATTATTGTTTATTGCGATTCCAGCTTTTGCTGAAAAAATCTCGATTCAAGATGCGGCTGAGATGGCAATTAAAAATAATAAAGATATTAAAATAGCAATGTTAAAAACTGAACAAAGTAAAATTGATGTGGATAAAGCGTGGTCCAAAAAGTTTTTCACAGTTGGCTATACAGCTGGGGCAAATACATATCTAAATAAAAATTTTGCTAAAACAGGAGAAAAATTTCAACATTATTTGACTTTGTCACAACCAATTTATACAGGCGGAAAGTTAAAATTAGGGCACGAAATAAGTAAAGAAAATCTGACATTGTCACAGCTTAATTTGGATAAAGTGAGAAAAGATACAATTCTTGATACAGTTAAAGCATATATTGATGTCTATGATGCTATGAGCACACTTGAAGTTTTGCAAAAGTCTAAAGAAACATTGAATCAAAATTTGAAGACGCAGCAGGAGCTGTATGATTTGAGAATGACGACAAAACCTGAATTTACAGAAGCTCAAAGAAGTGTGGCTGATATTGACGCACAAATTGTGGAACAGGAAGGAAATATTGAAGTTTCAAAAGAAGCGCTTGGGATTTTGATTGGAGTGAAAGATAGCTCACAAATTGAAATAATTCCTTTTGGAGTCGATGATAACTTTACTTCAACAGTTAAATTGGATGAAGATTTGGAAAAAATTAAGACTGATAATACAGAATACAAAATTGCGATGAAACAAAATGATTTAAGTAGAAAAAATGTGGAAGTGGAAGAAGCTTCTTTTAAGCCGTCTGTAAATGGAGTCATTAATTATGGGACATTGCAAGGACAAGATAGATTTGGAAATATTTTAAAACCGAGAAATTTTTCGACTTCTGCAGGAGTTAATTTTAGCTGGGATATCTTCGACTGGGGACAGAGAAAAAATAATGTGAGATATGCTAAAAAAAGTCAGGAAATTACTTCTGTTCAAATTGACCAGACACTTGACACAGTTACTGCAAATATGAGAAAAACTTATTTTCAGCTAAAATCGCTTGAAAAAAGTATAAAAGCGTTGGAACTTGCGGTACAAAAAGCTGAAGAGTCGTATGAAATGGAAAAAGAAAGATATGCATATAGACTTATCACAATGGAAAATTTATTACAGTCGGAAACTAGTTTAAGACAAGCTCGTGTAAATTATGCTCAGGCAAAATTAAAATACTATTATTTAGTTTCAAAATATGGAGCGTTTTTGGATTAATAATTTAAATTAGAAAAAATAGGAGGAATATATGAAAATTAATAAAAAAATAGTTGCAGTAGTGGCAATTCTAGCGATGTTTTCAATTTCGTGCGGAAAGAAAAACCCAAAGATGTTTAGCTCTTCAAGACCAGTGAAAGTTCAAATGATAGGTCAAAATGAAATTTCTATAGGATATTCTGCTAGTGGAACGATAAAAGGTATTGAAGAAATACCGTATACAGCGACTTCAAGTGGAGAAGTGGTGGCAATTAATGCACAAAATGGAGATTATGTGGATGCGGGACAAGTGATAGTTTCGATTGAAAATCAGGCGGCTAGATCAGGAGTGAGATCGGCAGCTTCAAATGTTCGAACAGCTGAGTCAAATATAAGTTCAGCAAGAGCGGATATTAGCGCATCAGAAGGAAACATAAGTTCAGCACAGGCCGCTGTCGAAGAGGCAAGAATTAATTTTAGAAAATATCAAATGCTGTATGACAAAAGGCTAATAACAGAAACTGATTATTTACAGGCAAAAACACAGTTAAGTGCAGCACAAGCTAAGCTAGATTCAGCAAGAAGCAGTTATCACACAGCAGTAAATTCATTGTCTGCCAGAAGAAACAGTCTTGATTCAGCACAAGCAGATCTTGATACAGCAAGAGATACAAATAGTAAATCAAGCATAAAAACAAAAGTTTCAGGAGTAATTGCCAATATGAATTTGGAGAGAAGTCAAGAAGTTTCAAACGGACAGCAATTATTTACTTTAGTTAATGAAAGTGAAATGAAATTGGAAATTGGGGTTTCAGCTGATGTAGTTCAAAAAATTCAAGTTGGAACACCAGCAACTGTAAAAATTGATGATTTGAAGGGACAAGTATTGCAAGGAGTTGTTTATGAAGTTGCGGCAACAGCTGATTCGGCAAGTAGACAATTTATTGTAAAAATAAAACTTCCAAATGAAAATAGACAATTAAGAAGTGGAATGTACGCAAAAGCTAATATTTCAACAGGAGCAGAAAATGGTTTAGTAATTCCTAAAAAGCTATTGTTGTAAGAGGAGTTCAACAAGTTATTTATGTTGTGCGAAATGGAAAAGCAGTGGCAATTCCTATAAATATAACAAATCAAAATGAAACATTTGCAGCAGTGACAGGACAAGGTTTAGATTCTGGTGACGAGTTAATTGTCGATGGACAAAATGTTGTACAAGCAAATGAAAAAGTCAAAATTGTCAGATAGTTATTTTTCATAAATTTAAGGAAAGGAGTACACGATTTTTATCGTGTGAAAAAAAATGACAGTAGCAGAATTTGCAACGAAGAGAGTAGTGTCGACAACGATGATACTTATATTTATGATTTTTGCTGGTTGGGTAGCGATGACAGGTATGAAACAGGAAAGAATACCAGATTATGATATACCGATAGTTGTTGTTAATGCCACTTGGACTGGAGCGACAGCGGAAGATGTAAAAACACAAGTATCTAAAAAAATTGAAGATGCGGCATTGAATGTAGATGGAATTAAAAATATTACAACATCTTCATCTTATGGTTCATCAGTAGTTACGATAGAGTTTAACTATGGTGTAGATACAGATATTAAACAAGTACAAGTTCAAACACAAATAGATAAAATAAAAGGACAATTGCCAGATGATGATAACTTTAAAGATCCTACAGTATCAAAATTAGATATAGCAGGGAGTTCCAACATGGCGTTAATGATTGGAATTACTGGGAAAAATAAAGAGTTAATAACATCATTTGTTGAAGAAACATTACAACCTAGATTGAAGAGAAATAGAGGTATCGGTAATATTTCTGTAATGGGTAATGCGACAAGACAAATTAAAGTTTGGCTGGATCCAGCTAGATTAAAGGAATATAATTTGTCAGCGGCAGAAATTTATAGTAAAATAAAAGCAGCTAATACGGTAACACCAGCAGGTACAATAACTGATGGGACGAAAGAATTTATCCTAAAAGTTGATGGAGAATTAAAAGAGCTTGATCAAATTCAGGATATCGTTATTTCAAATCAAAATAATCAAACAGTTAGATTGGCTGATGTGGCAAAAGTTGAGTATGGAACAGAGGATCCTACATCATATGTAACATATAATGGAAAAGAAATGGTTGCCGTTATGATTCAAAAGAGTAAAGATGGTAACTTGGTGGAGGTTGCTAAAAAGGCTAAGGAAACTTTGAAAGAAGCAAAACCATTATTTCCAGAAGGTTCTAGTTATAATATAATAGTTGATAACAGTGAAAAAAAGTTAGTGAATCAATAAAAAAATGTTGCAAGTTCTGGGATACAAGCGGTTATCATTACAATCATAGTACTTTTTTTGTATTCTTGAAAAAAACTTGAGAGCGTCATTAGTTGTGGGAACATTGATTCCGATTTCAGCAATGTTTACATTCTTCTTACTTACAACACAAGGGATAACATTGAATATGGTTTCGTTAATGGGATTATCACTTGCAGTTGGATCATTAGTAGATAACGGAGTTGTTACGCTGGATAATATTTTTTGATCACATTCAGATTAATAAGGAACCAGCAGATGTAGCAGCGATACGGGGTACAAATGAAGTAATTCTTCCGATGATGGCGTCAACTGCAACTTCAGTTTGTGTATTTTTTTACCAATTATATTATTTGAAGGACTTGCTAAGGAAGTATTTAAGAGTATTGCATTTTTCAATGATGTTTGCGTTGTCAGCTTCGATTATTGTTGCGATGTTATGGGTTCCAATGGCTTCGAGTTTATTTTTTTAGATGTTAAAAAAAATATCAGATAATGCTGAAAAAAAGCTGCTAAATTTAATGCATTTAGAGATAAATATAAAGAATTAGTGGCAAAAGTATTGGAAAATAGATGGAAAATGGTAATTGGAGTTACAATAACATTTGTTATAGTTGTATTTGGAATAGGAAAAACGGTAAAAACTACGTTCTTTCCAACGATTGACGATAATCAATATTCGGTAGTTGCGACACTTGCGACAGGATTAGATTTAGATGTGTCAAAAGATATTGCAAATAAAATGGAAGCTGTTGTAAAAGCAGATCCAGCGACTAAAGATATAAATGTTATTGCCTCAAAAAGTGCAGCGACAATAAATGTCGATGTAAAGAAAGATACGATGAAGGCAATGAACCGTGTCAGAGAAATTAAAAGATTTACCAAATGTAACACTTGCGGTTTCACCACAAAAAGCAGGAGGTCGTTTATCGCAGAAGGATTATTCGTTTCAAATAGAAGGTGATGACCCACAAGAATTAAATAGAATTGCAAATTCGATAATGAATGATATGAAGAGTCAGTCTTGGTTTAAGGATGTTAAGTCATCGACTGAAGGTGGATATCCACAAGCTAAATTGGAAGTTGACAGAGTAAAAGCAGAAAGTTATGGAATAACTGTAACAGATATTACTCAAATGCTATTTATGACAGCATCTGGATCAGCAAATCCAATTGATGTAACTCAAAGTACAGAAACATTGGATGTAGTGTTGGAATTGGAAAAAAATCAAAAAAATTCATTGAATAAAATTATGGATTTAGAGATAAAAACTAATAAAGGAACTTATGTTAGATTAGGAGATATTGCTACAATGCAATATGAAGAAAGTGCGTCGACTATTTCAACAGAAAATGGTACAAGAATTGTAACAGTTGGTGCAAACTTGGATAAATCAAAAGGATTTAACGATGCAGCGACATTTATTCAACAGTCATTCAAGAAGGCAAATCCAGCTGAAGGATACAAAATTGGGGTAGCAGGACAAGCTAAAAACCAATCTGAAATGGGTGGACAAATTAAGAAAGACTTGTTACTTGCGATTGTGTTGATTTATACAGTACTTGCGGTTCAGTTGGAATCATTTATCTTGCCACTTATGATTATGACAACATTGCCATTATCAATGATTGGAGTAATTTTAGGATTAGCGATAACTAGAGTACAACTTAGTATGTTCGTTATGATTGGTATCTTGATGTTATTTGGTATGGCGGTTAATAATGCGATTGTAATGCTTGATTTCGTTGCGGGATTGCGGAAAAAAGGCTGGTCGATTCATGATGCCTTAGTAGAAGCCTGTGGTTCAAGACTACGACCAATTTTAATGACAACGCTTACAACAGTATTAGGATGGCTTCCAATGGTATTCTCAAATAAAGGAAGTTCAGGATATTATCAAGGAATGGCGATAGCAGTAATGTTTGGACTTTCATTCTGTACGATCTTGACATTGTTCTTTACACCAGTATTGTATTCGTTAGTTGAAGAAAGAAAAGAGAGAAAACAAAAAGAAAAAGAAGAAAAAAGAAGACAGGAAAAAGAAGAAGAAAGAAGAGGATATGCTAAATAATTCGATTCTTTGATTTATTAAAATGTTTGGTAACTTATAAAATTTACTTTTTTATTAAATAGTGCAAGAACACTCGCGACTTTAGTCGTGAGATGAATTGCACGAAAATTTTAGTAAGCATATAGGGAAACTTGTATGTAGACACGGAGAAAAATCGTGCAACAAAGAAACTGAATTGCTGGGAACTCTTAAAGCTAGTATGACCACAACATAATACCTAATTGAGAATACGGTATAAGTGTGAAGGTAGCGAAAGCAGAAAAAATATACTAGATGGTGCAAGGTTAAATCCTAAACATTATGATAATAGACAATCAGCAGCTAAGCCTGAAAAGGAAAGTTCAACGACTATCCCTCGTGAGGGGACAATATAAGTGATTGGTATTGGAAGTGGTTTCGCCTAAGGTGTCAAAATACACTATGGATAAGATATAGTCTGTGCTTGTTAGAGATAACAAGAAGTTCATAAGAGAACTGTATAAGTAGTAGCGCACTTATGTGAACGACGCTTCCCACTGTTGTGGGGGTTTAAAAACTTTAAAAATAAATAAAAAATATTACTTTTTTGACAGATAAAATGTAGAATACATGGTATAATATCTCTGATGAAAAGGAGGTGATATCTATGTATTTAACATTAAAACAGCAAGTAAAACATCTTAGTAAAAAAGAGTTTAGGAATTTAAAATATTTATCTCATATAGCCAAGAACTTAACTAATGAAGCTATATATAATATTAGACAATACTATTTTTAATAAGAAAAAGTATTTAAGTTATAATGAAAACTATAAAATACTTAAAAAAATAGTGAAAATTACAAGAAATTAAATTCTAATATAGCTCAGCAAATTCTAAAAAGAAGTAGATGGAAGTTTCAAATCATTTTTTTGGACTTTTTAAGACTTGCTAAAAATGGTCAATATGATAATAAAAAAATAAAATTACCTAAATATCTTGATAAAGATGGTTTTACAACTCTTGTTATAGGTTTTATTAGATTAAAAGATAATATGCTGATAGTTCCTTATTCAAATTCGTTTAAGAAAACTCATCAGGAAGTTAAAATTAAGCTACCACCAGTATTAAAAGGCAAGAAGATAAAAGAGATTAGAATAATACCAAAACAACATTCTAGGTACTTTGAAATTCAATATACTTATGAGGTAGAAGAAGTTCGAAGGAATTAAATAAAGAAAATGTACTAGGAATAGATTTAGGTATAGACAATCTATGTACTTGTGTAACTAATAATGGAGCATCATTCATAATAGATGGTAGAAAATTAAAATCAATTAATCAATACTATAATAAGATAAATGCAAAATTACAAAGTATAAAAGATAAGCAAAAGACCTCCCGCACAACATTAAGACAAAAGAGAATAGTCAGAAAGAGAAATAATCGTATAAATGATTATCTTTCAAAAAGCAGCAAGAATGATAATAAATTATTGTCTTAATAATGATATAGGAAAAAAATAGTTCTAGGATATAATGAAGATTTTCAAAGAAATTCAAATATTGGAAGTATAAATAATCAAAATTTTTGTAAATATACCATATGGAAAAATTAAGAGATAAATTAATATATTTATGTAAACTATATGGAATAGAAGTTAAACTGCAAGAAGAAAGTTATACATCAAAAGCAAGTTTCTTTGATGGAGATGAAATTCCGATATATGATAAAGAAAATTCACAAAAATATATATTCAGTGGAAAAAGGATAAAAAGAGGACTATATCAAACAAGCACAGGTAAACTCATAAATGCAGATTGTAATGGAGCATTAAACATATTAAGGAAAAGTAAAGTTGTGGATTTAAGTATCCTATACAATAGAGGTGAGCTGGACATGCCTAAAAGAATAAGGGTAGTGTAAAGCTATCAAACTTCTTAGAAAATTTTTAAATATTTTTAGAGATTTTAGAACCCTGTGACTTTAGTCGTGGGAGGTTCAGAAAAATTAGAGGGGAGAATTTTGTGAAAAGATTAGAAATATATTTTGATTCATTTTATACGGAAAAAATGAAAGAAGAATTAAGAGAGTATGGAATAGATCAATATTTTATAGTTCCAGCTGTTCATAGTTCTTGGAGTAAAACTTTTAAACATTTTAATACACATGTTTGGCCAGGGACAGACAGTATTTTAGTTACTTATTTGGAAGATAGGCACGCACAAGAGATTATACGGATTATTAAAATTATGAAGATAGATTTAGGTCGTGGAATTTCGATGGGAGCGGTGATGTTACCAGTAGATGATATCATTTTGTAAAATAAAAAAATCAGCAGAGATGTTGGTTTTTTTATTTATATTTTTGTTTAAAAATTTTTAAATTTGTGATAAAAATAACTTCAAGAAAAAATGGAAAGGAAGTAAAATTATGGAAAAAATAGTGGAGTGCAAAGATTTAAAAAAATTGTATAAAAATAATGTGGCACTAAATAGTATTAATTTATCCATTAATAAAAATAAAATAATCGGATTACTTGGTCCAAATGGAAGCGGGAAAACGACTTTTATTAAACTTGCAGTGGGACTTTTAAAGCCGACTTCAGGAGAAATTTTAATTGATGGACTGCCAATTGGTGTGGAGACTAAAAAGATAATTTCGTATCTTCCAGATAGGGATTATTTGGACAAAAATCAAAGTATTGATTCGTTGATTCAATTATTTTTGGATTTTTATCCTGATTTTGATGAAAATGTCGCAAGAGGGATGTTAAAAGATTTGAAAATTGATAAAAATGCGAAATTTAAAGCGTTGTCGAAGGGAAATAGAGAAAAAGTGCAACTTATTTTGGCAATGAGTAGAAAAGCAAAACTTTATTTGCTGGACGAACCTATAGCTGGAGTTGATCCAGTTACGAGAGATTATATTTTAAATACGATAATTAAAAATTATAATAAAGAGGCGACACTTATTATTTCAACACATTTAATCAATGATGTGGAAAAAATCTTGGATGAAGTGATTTTTGTGAATGATGGGGATATTTTGCTGTACGATTCGATTGAGAATGTTAAAAAAGAGCATAATGTCAGTATTGATGAATATTTTAGGGAGGTGTTTAAATAATGTTGAAATTGTTTAAATATGATTTTAGAGCGATTAAAAGACGACTTATACCACTTTATCTGGTGGCAATTATAATTGGAGTTGTAAATCAAATATGTACTACATTTGTTATACGATTAAGTATGACTGCATCACAAGAAAATGCAAGTTTTATTATTTTTTTCTCTTTTTAAAAATGGTATTTTTCGCTTTCGTTTTTTTGATAATGTCATATGCTTCCATTTTAACTATTTTTTTATTTTAATAATGAATTTTTAATAATTCAGTTTATGGAAACGAAGGGTATTTGATAAATTCCTTGCCAATAAGTTCGAAAAAAAGTTAATTTTGGCAAAATATTTGAATTTTATATTTTGGACATTTATTTCAGCGATATTTTTATAGTTTTTTTACATAATCGGAACTATAAACAGTCTGCTTGCAAGTGGTCAAAGTTTAAAAGTTATAAATTCAGAATTAAATGAGTTAAAAAAATGCAATTGTTTCATAGTCCGTATTTTTGGGAAATTTGTGGGAGTGGCAATAATTGTGTTAATTTGTATAATTTTACAACATCTTTTTAAATTCTTGGGTTTTTTTATGATGTGTGTAACTTTTGCAAATTTGGTAAAATCTAACAAACTTATTATGGGAATAGTTACATATGTTGTAACAAATATAATACTTGGGATATTTTATTTTTTTCATTGATGGCAAGTTTTTTTATTTAAATTGAACTCTGATATTGAAATAAGAGATAATGTATTTTTTTAGTTTGGTGACAGAATATGGGATAACTTATATAGTTTTTTTGTGGCTCTTTTAAATGTTGGAATTTTCTTTCTTATAAATTACATTCATTCTAAAAAAATAGATTTAGAATAGAAAAAAGTTTCAGAATGTGCTATAATAAATGATAGTTAAAAAATCGGAAAATTTTGAGAAAGGAAATTGAAAATGGGAAACAGCAGAAAAGTAATTAAGAGATTGTCCATTATTATGATAGTTGTATTTGCAATTGGAATGCTTGCAAGTGCGATATTATTTTTGAAAAATAATATTTTTGGACAAATGTCAAATAGAGAAGTTATTGCGACGGTTAATAATGAGAAAATCTATAAAGATCAGTTTGAATCATATAGACAGATATTAAAAGATCAGTTGTCACAATTAAATCAGCAAAAAGCACAGATGGGAGTACCCCAAGAAAATTTACAAGATGTGCCAGATAGCATAACAGACGAGATAATTTTACAAAATCTAGTAAGTAAAGCGCTTTTAATTTCAGCAGCATCTGATTTTAAAATAAAAGTGCCAAATGGTGAAATTAATAGACAAGTTAATAAAGAAATTAAAGGTGTGAAAAAAGAAGATCTTATGAATGCGTTGGCAGCTCGTGGATACAGAAACTTAACTGATTACAAAAATGCAATAAAACAAGATAAGATTATGCAAAAATTACAGGAAAAAATGTTTGGAGCAGATCAGATTTCTGATGCGGATGTAAAAAAAGCGTTTGACAGGGAACAATATGCTGGACTTGCTGGAAAAGATTTCAATGAGATAAAAAATCAATTGAAAGAAAGTTTACAACAGGAAAAAAATGATGCACTGCTAAACTCTTATTTAACAAAATTGAGCGAAAAAGCAAGAATTGAGTTTAAAAATCCTGAAATAAAAAAAATATATGATAATTCTAAAGTGATTGTAGCTAGAAATGGTGAATATAAAATATTAAATAAAAACAGTAAATGAAAGACTTTTGAAAACTATTTCAGAATCACAATTAGGATATTCCGAAAATTTATTAAACAGTATAAAAGCTAATTTAAAAGTGGAATTAGATAAACTGGTAAAAATTTCAGTAAAAGCAAAAGCTGCTGGATTAAAACCAGATCCAGAACTTGTCGGAGTTGATCAATTACAAGATTTATCTAAAAGATATTATAATTCTTTGATTGACAACTATAAAGCTGACGATGCGACACTAAGAGCTAGATTTGAACAGAAAAAAGATAGCTATAGTACGAAAAACAGCATTGGAGGATATGTTATAGGTGATGAATATCAGCCAAGTTCACAAGATTTGGAAAATGCTAAAAAACAGGCGCAAGAAATTATGAAAACTACAAATAAAAATAATTTTGCGCAAAAAGCAAAAGAGTTCTCAAAAGATTTTAAGTCAGCTTCTAAAGGTGGAAGTTTAGGAGAAACAACTGATTTATCTGGACTTGTCCCAGAATTTGCAAATGCGGTTAAAAATGGAAAAGCGGGAGATATAGTGGGACCTATTCAAACACAGTTTGGATACCACATTATTTATATTGAATCAAAAGATGCAAATAATCCAAATGTAGCAAAAGTTAGTCACATTCTGATTACACCAAATATATCAGAAGCTACAAAACAAAAAGTTGCACAAAAAATTAATGACTTAAAAGCACAAGTTCAAAGCGGAAAAGCTACTTGGGATCAAGTTGAAAAACAAGACAGATTTAACTTTAATGTAAAAGAAAGATTTAAAAAATTGCTAAAAGGTGAGACAGTTCCTGGAATTGGAAAAGATGACGAATTGGTAAATAAACTATTTGCTTCTAAACAAAATGAAATAATAGAAAAAAATCTTCCAGCTGGTTATTTCCTAGTTGTAAAAACTTCAGAAATACCGTTTACACCTGCCACTTTTGAAAATTCAAAAGAAAGAGCAAGATTGGAATTGGCACATGAATTTGCTGAAAAAACTTTTGCAAGTATAAAATAAAATAATTAAATTAATAAAATAAAAAAAACTTTATTCATTGAATAAGGTTTTTTTATGATATAATTAGAGCCGCTAAAAAAACAAAAAAATTTTATTAGAAATTATAATATTTTTTTAATTGAGGATAAGAATAGGAGAATTTATGACAAATAATTTAAGACAAGCTCAAAGAGATATGAAAGCGTTAGCAAAGCAAGTGAGAGGTGTGAGATATACCGAGGCTTTGCTATTTACATATCTTATGACAGGAATGATAACTTTTTCGACAGGACTTAACACAAATCCTAATATGCTTTACGAAAGAGTAAATAAAGAAATTGTGATGGCGGCGGACAGTACACGGCTTCACATTAAGAAAACTAAAAAGCAGAATGAAAAAGAAATAGATGATGCAGAATTAGAATTAATCGAACTTATGGAACAAGGGGATCAAGTTGTAAAATCACCTTGGAGCAGCTGGCAATTTGGAGTAAATACTTTTGCTAGCAGAAATAGCGGAGTTTTCAAAGGATATGGAGACAAAGAAGGAAATATATGTATTCCAGAGGAGACTGGTCGCAAAGAGGAGTTTTACTTACAAAAGGAAGAAATGCACAAAGTGTCATGGGTCAAATTACAAACTATGATTCGACAAGAAGAACTACAAAATCTGGACTTGTAAACTTATTAGATGTTCAAGAGCCAGAAGTAGAAATTCAAATAATGGCAAATGTAAGACCAAAGTCAATTCAAAAAGAAGAAATAAAAATAGAGCCACAAATTGACATGCCAAAAAAAGTGATAAAACCAAATGTGACTTTAAATGTAAATAAGCCGCTAGATGCGCCAGTAATAAAATTGCCAACAATAACGCCAGTTTCAATAAATGTTACTGCACCAAAAGCACCACAGGAACCAGTATTGGCACAAGCGCCATCAATTTCGATGCAGCTTAGTTCGCCAAATATTGAGATGAATATAACTGCGCCAAGTGTTAATGAAATTCAGGCTTTAACGGTAACAGAACCTAAAAAACCTGTTGTGAAAACTCCAAAACTTACTATTAATAATGTTGAGTTTCAAGTTCCAGCTTTAGAGCCGTATGGGAATAACCAAGGATTTACAATGAATCAGAATAAAAATTTAGATGGAAAAGATTATTATTTAAGTAAAGGTGCTGCTAATAAGCAAAATGCAATTGCTGAATATATAACTAATAGTGGAGATTTTACTACTGCAACAAATACTGTTATGTATGTAGATATAACTACAAAAAGAGCAGTCACATTAGATCCGGGACTGCCAACCAACCAAAAAAGTGGAATAGTAGAATGGGGTGGAATTACAACACCTGTTTATTCTTTTACTAATAATGGTACTATTTATTTAGTAGCTGAAGTTACGGCGGGAATAGAAGTTCAGCCAGATACGCATCAAGTCATGAAAGTTACGGGTATAAATAATGGACTTATTCAAGGAAATAATAATAATCAAGTTGCAATGATATTTACTTCTGAAAGAATACCGGTGTAAATAAGCATACCTTAATAAATAAAAAAAATATTGTTATGAATGGAGAAAATTCAGCAGGATTTGCAACAAGTGATATTTCAGTTGATAATCCCCCAAAAAATAGTTGGCATATGATAGCTATTAATGATAGTAGTGGAACTATCGATTTGGAAAATAAAAAAAGCCATGGAATGGTAGTTGCAAAAACTGGAGTTGGTTTAGGAAATGAATCAAAATTTCAAAATTTAGGAAATATAAATGTAAAAGGAGAAGAATCAGGTGGAATCACTCTTTTGAGTAAATTAGGAAATGATGGAGCTGTAAATGACGGAACGATTACAATAACAGGAGATAACTCATTTGGACTTTACTCTGAAGTTGATTCAAAAGTTGAGAATAATAAAGATATAATAATATCTGGAAATGCAACTGGAAGTATGGGAATCCGTGTTGGAAGTGTAAATGCCACAAATATGAAAAATACAAGTACAGGAACAATAACTATTAACAGCACTGTTGGTGGAAATATGGGAGTTTTTTCTGAAACGGCGGCATTTGCAAATGATGGAAAAATTGATGTAAATGGAGACAAAAATATCGGAATGTATTTTAGAAACATTACAGGAATTAATGGAAACAACAATACTATCAATATTGCTGGAACTAATGGTTATGGTGTGATGTTGGAAAATACAAAGTTTAAAAACTCTGGGACAATTGCTGCAACTGGAAGTAATTCAATAGGAGTGTATGCTGGAAATTCTACCGTTACAAATGAAAGCGGAAAAACTATATCAAGTGATAAATATCATGCTGTAGTTCAAAATGGAGGAACATTTACAAATGAAGGAAATGTAACGACAAACGGTGGAGGAGCAGTTGCGCTTTATTCTGAAAATGGGACATTTTCTCACGATGCTGGAACAATTACGGCTAATAATGGTGGAATAGGGATTTTTAATAATAATTCAACAGGAACGGTAAAATCTGAGATTGCAGTTGGGAACTCAACAACTTCTAATACAGGGATGGGAGTTTATTCAGAAGCTGGTACAACGACATTTTCTGATAACGCTAAATTGACGCTTGGAGAAAGAACAATTGGACTTTATTCTTCTGATACTTCAGAATTTGGTAATAGATTTTCTATAAATAAATTGGAAACAAGCATTGGAAAAAATGCGGTTTTTGCTTATTTTGGAAATGTAGGAACGCCAACTGTAAATATAACTAATTCTATACTTGGAAATTTGACAGTTTCAAAAATGGCTGCAGGTTCAGCTTTATTTTATAGCGAAAATGGGACAACTGTAAATATTGATCATGATTTAAATACAACGGTAGCAGGGAAATTTAGTAATGTGTCTGACAAAGCACAGCTTTTTGTGACAAATGGCGGAACAGTGAATATAAATTCTGGGAAAACTTTGACTTCGAATATAAAGACTACGATTTCTGGAATAAATAGTGCAACAGTTAAAAATGATGGGACACTTGCTTTGACTGGAAATAATGGAGCTGTGGGAATTTATTTAAATAATTCGACAGGGTTAAATAATAATATAATAACTACTGCAAACGAAGGTTCTACTGCTATTTATGGTAATAATAATTCAACATTGGAAAATAAAGGAAATATTACGACAAGTGGGAAATCTTCTGTGGGATTATTTGGAGATGCGAGTACGGTTTCTAATTTAAGTGGAACAATTAAAACAGAAGCACAAGGTTCAGCTGGAATGTTTGGAAAAAATGATTCGACTGTGACAAATGCTGCCACTGTTGATGTTGAAGGTGATAAGTCAGCTGGAATTTATACACAGGACAGTAATTCTACAAATAATAGTAATGGTGTGATAAATGTAAAATCAGGCGAAAGTGCTGGAATGTTTGCAAAACTTACGACAAATGCAACGAAAGATTATTCTGCTGTAAATAATGGGAATATAAATCTTACGCCAAGTGGAACTCAAAATAAAAGTGTTGGAATTTATGGGGAAACAGAAAGTGGTGTTTCAAAAGTTTTGACATTAAAAAATAAAGGAAATGCGACTATTTCTGTAGATATGGATAACTCAGTTGGAATTTTGGCAAAGAATAATGTTTCAAATGGCGTGGATAAAATAAATGTTTTAAATAATGGTAAAATTGCTGGAAGTAAAACTAAATCAATTGGAATTTCTGCAACTAAGTCGACTGTGACAAATGCTGCAGCTGGTGAAATTGAGATGTCTGGCGATAAGTCGGCTGGAATTTACGGAGAAACTGAATCTACAATTACGAATTTGGGAACAATTAAAATGACTAACAATGAATCAGCAGGAATTTTTCTTAAAAACAGTGATGCTGAAAATAAAAACTTGATTACTATTGAAAGATCAGATTCAGCAGGAATTTATGGAGAGTTTTCAAGTAACAGTCATAGTATGAAAAATAGCGGAACTATAAATGTTGGAAATGCTGGAAGCAGTGAAAACAAAAGTGCTGGGATGTACGGATTATTAACTGGGGGAACTTTAAATATAACTAATGAAAATGCAGGAAATATAAATGTCAATATGACAAAATCAGCAGGTATTTTTGCTGAAAGTTCAACAGGTTCAAATTCTGACTTAAATGCAGAAAATCAAGGGACAGTTACAGTAAATGGAAATGAATCTGTTGGAATGTATGGAAATAAATCAACATTGAAAAATTCTAAAGATATTCTTGTGAAAAGTGACCAATCAACTGGAATGTTTGGAAAAGCTGGAGCAGATGTCTTAAATAGTTCTAATATAACTGTGGAAGGAACTTCTGCTGGAAGTCAGTCGACTGGTATCTATGTAAGTGATAGCGGAACTAAAGGTAAAAATACTGGGACAATTACTTTGAAAAGTAAAAATTCGACAGGAATGGCGGCTATAGCAAGTGCAAAAATTGAAAATGCAGAAAAAATTAAGAGTAATTTTGAATCTGTGATTGGAATGTATGGAAAAGATGCTGGAACTGAAGTTTTGAATTCCAAAGACATTGAGTTTTCTGGAAAAGAGTCAACTGGAATATTTGTAAAAGATGATGCTAAAGGTAAAAATACTGGAAAAATTAAACTTGACGGAGAATCGTCGGTTGGAATGTTTGGAGCAAGTAGTGCTGCTGGTAACAAGATTGAATTGGAAAATGGCGGAACTATTGAAGTAAATAAAAAGAATTCAACAGGAATGTTTGCAAGTAATGTTTATGATGGAACTACAAAACTTTATACAGGAAGTGTTGGAGATTCGATTATAAAAAATACTGGAACAATAAAATTAAATGACGAAAGCACAGTTGGAATTTATACGCCAAAATCGACAATTTCTCAAGAAGGAAATATTGTACTCTCTAATGCAGCTAATTCTTCTGTTGGAGTTTATTTAACTCAAGATGCGACAGTTGATGGAACAAGCGGAACTATTGACTTGAACAAAAATTCTCAAAATCAAGTCGCTTATTATATTAAAAATTCTGGAAAAATACAAAATTCTATTGGAAGAGTAAATGGTTATGGAGTAGGAGTCTATCTGGATGGAACTGATGACTCAGGAAATAATTCATCAACTCCAGCTGAACTTGTTTCAACAACTCCAGCACTTGACTTTACAACAGGAGCAGATGGTGGAAATGGAATTATTGGATTAGTTTTAAAAGGAAATACGAAAATTTCAAGTTACACAGGTGGAATAAAAGTTGGAAACACAGACGGACAAAATTATGCGATCGGTATTTATGCCGATAAACAAGGAGGTTCTACGCCAAAAACGATAGATACTTCGATTACAACAGGAGCTAATGGTGTTGGATTATTTGCCGATAATGGAAGTAAAATTTCTTATACGGGACAAATGAAAATTGGAGATGGAACGACAGCAGGAACAGGTATTTATATAGGAAATGGCGGTGGAAGCGCTGTATCCGAAGTGACAATTGCAAGTGGATCAAATATTAAATTAAATGGATCTAATGGAGTTGGAGCAATTGTTACGACAGGTTCAACAGTTAATTTTCAAGGTGGTTCTAAAATTGAGTTAGGTGGCTCAGGAGTTGCTATTTTTGGACAAAGAGGAGCAATTATTAACGATGGCGGTGGAACATTTACAACAAATGGATATTCTTCTGAAAGAATTAGGCTTACAGAAGGACCAGCAATAACTAAGGCAAATGTAACTTTGGAAACTGGAAATGTGATGTCGCATGTGATAAATGGAGAGGCTATTTTAAATTCAGGATTTTTGGTCAATGCCGCAGCAGGTTCAAAAAATATAATCGGAATTATGGCTGAAGGAAACGAAAATGAAACTTTAACTGCTCCAGTAGCTTGGAGAGAATTAGGTTACGAAGTTGTAAATAACGGAACGCTTGATTTGTCAAATGCAATTAGTTCGACTGGAATATATTTGGATTCAGCTCGTGGAAAAAATTCTGGACCTTTAAAAGTTGGTGACAAGTCGACAGCCATTTACGGAGTTTATAATTCAAGTACAGCGCCATATAGCGGTGCAGCTGCAGGATATGTAAATAAATCTGAGATTTTAAATGAAGCCACTGGAAGTATAACAATAGGAAATGGTTCGGCTGGAATTTATGCGATAGGATTTGACAAAGTGGAAAATAAAGGTCCTTTGACAGGAGGAAATAATTCTGTTGGAATTTATGCGACTGATAAGGATATTTCTGGAAATATAGTAAGAAATCAGGATTTGAATGTAAAAATAGTGGAGATATAACAATAGGAAATGGTTCAGCTGCAATTTATGTAACTCAAAATTCAGCAAACAAGGCGACTGTAAATAATACTGGAAACTTAACAGTTGGAGATTCTGTCTTAAATCCTGACGGAACTGTAAAAAATCCAGCAGTTGCGATGTTTATACAAAATGGAACTTTGACAACGACAGGAAATGTAATTGTGGGAAATCGTGCTTTTGCCTTTTACGGAAAAGACGCCACAATAAATGTAAATGGCGGAAACTATAATTTTGCAAATAGTGGAAGTTTAGGATATTTGGAAAACTCAACGCTAAATTATAACAATACTGGAACTCTTGCAACTTCATCAGAACCATTGTTATTTATTGACAATAGTAAAGCTATTTTAAATGGAAACGATATTTTTGTATCTGCAAATGGAGTTGGGGCCTATATGACTGGAAAATCTGAATTTACAGGATGGAATAAAATAACTTTGGGGACAAGTTCGACTGGAATATATGTTGACGGTGCAACAGCTAAAGTTAATGGAAACTCAATTGTAAGTACAAATAATAAAGCAAAAGGAATTGTTGCGCTAAATTCAAATGTGACAAATGACGCAAAAATAAGTTTATCAGGTGACGACTCAATTGGAATTTTTAGTAGAAATACGAGCGGAAGTGCAAAACAAATTGTAAGTAATCAAAGTTTTGACATTTCTGGTAAGCGTTCAATCGGAATTTATTTGGAAGGAACAGATGAGCAGAATGTTATAAATAATGGAACAATGAATATTGCCGCTACAACTGATTCCAATAAAAATAATTCAACTGTTGGAATTTATGCAAAAGGTGGTTCTAAAATTAATATTACAAATAATGGAACTATAAATGTAAATGACGGTTCATTTGGAATTTATTCATTAAGTGAAAATGGAAATGTGACGACAAATTCTGTGATAAATGTAGCAGACCAGGCAATAGGAATTTACAAAAGAGGTGGAAGCGTTAATTTAAGCGGAACGGTAAATGTGGCACCACATACAGCGACTGCACTAAATAGTGAACCTGTCGGAGTTTATGGAACAAATGGAGTTGTAGTCAGTGACAATACATCAAATTTCAATGTCGGAGATAAATCGTACGGTGTTATTTTAGCAAATCCAGGTACAGCGACAAACTTTTACACAAACTCTGCAACTGAACAAGTAAGTTTGGGAAATGAGTCAACTTTCCTTTATTCTGAAGGAAAATCTGTCGTAGTAAACAACGCTAATATAAATTCTGGAACAAACGGAAAAATAATAGCAATTTACGCAAAAGATGGCGGTTATGTGGCAAACAACGGAAATATTGACTTGTCACAAGGACTTGGAAATATCGGAGTTTATTCAACTGGATTAAATTCTGTGGCAGTTAATTCAAATGGAGGAGTTATCAGAGTTGGAGAAACTGACGCAAGTGATAAAAACAATGTTTACTACGGAATTGCAATGGCTGCAACTGATGGTGGAGCAATTGAAAATAGAGGAGATATATATGTAACCGGTGGACTTAGTATGGGGATGTATGGAAATGGTGCAGGAACTACAATGAGAAATTCTGGAAATATCTATTTAGACGCATCGGGAGCAACAGCGGCAAAACCAGTCAACACAATGATAGGAGTTTTTGCGGATAATGGTGCAAAATTTGTGAATGAAGCAAATGGAGTAATTAGAACAGCTGGTTCTTATTCTGGAAATGATAATGTGAAAAGTTTGGTTGGAGTTGCTGTGTTAAATGGAAGTACGCTTGAAAATTATGGAACAATTGATATTGACGCTGATAGAAGTTATGGTGTGTTAATTAAAGGAACACAAAACAATAAATCAGTTATAAAAAATTATGGAACAATTAATATTACTGGTTCAAGATCGTATGGAGTGAGATATGACGCTAATTCAAACGGTGTGAGCGGAAATTCACTTCCAATAGGAAAAGATGCCGAAAATACTTCAAAAGTACTGAGTGAATTAAATGCTGGTGGAGTGATTAATTCTGCAAATGGAGCAAATGATTATTATGCACCAAAAGATCCAAGCAAAACTGTAGGTGGTGTTGGAATTGTGACACTTCCAAACGGAAAATTAGCAATCCAGAGAAATGGAGTCATTTTAACCGACAGCCAAGTTCAGACAATTGATTTTCCTGTGCAAAAAAATATTGGATTTTCAAATTTTGGAGTGTATGTTGACACGCTAGGAAGAACAAAACCAATAAATTTAAACGGCGTTTCATCAATGGCAATAGATAGTGACTTAATAATCGGAACTGAATTTTCAAGACTTACAAATTCAAAAAATGTAGCAATAGGAAGTCAAATTTTAGATCCATTTTTAAATCAAATAAGAGCAGGAATATTTAATTTTACTCCTTATTCAAGCTCCCTAACTTGGATGGCAACTCCTGAAGTTGACCCAGTAACAGGACAAATAACAAGAGTTCTTATGACAAAAATTCCTTATACGGCTTTTGTTTCAAAAACTTCAAACGAATATAATTTCACAGATGGATTGGAACAAAGATACGATATGAATGCACTGGATTCTCGTGAAAAAGAAGTGTTTGAAAAATTAAATGGAATTGGAAACAATGAACAAGTTTTACTAGCTCAAGCATACGACGAAATGATGGGACATCAATATGCAAATGTTCAGCAAAGAATTTTTGAAACAGGACATCTGTTAAATAAAGAATTTGACTATTTGTATAACGAATGGGAAACAAAATCAAAACAATCTAATAAAATAAAAGTATTTGGAATGAAAAATGGATACAAAACTGACAGCGAAGGAATTATAGATTATGATTCAAATGCGTATGGAGTGGCATATTTACATGAAGACGAAACAGTTCATTTAGGAGATACAAAAGGATGGTATGCTGGTTTTGTGAGAAATAATTTTAAATTCGATGACTTAGGAAAATCAAGAGAAGTTCAGCAAGTTGCAAAAGCTGGAATCTTTAAATCAACTCCATTTGATTATAATAACAGCTTAAATTGGACAATTTCATCTGAAGTATTTGGCGGAGTTAATAACATGAAGAGAAAATTTGCAGTTGTGGATGATATTTTTGAAGCAAAATCGGAATATTACAGCTACGGAGCTGCAGTGAAAAATGAAGTTAGTAAAACTTTTAGAACGAGTGAAAAAACAAGTATTAAGCCATATGCAAGTTTGGCGCTTGAATATGGAAGATTCACTGGCGTAAAAGAAAAAGACGGTCAAGTGCGGCTTGAAGTCAAAGGAAACGACTATTATTCGATAAAACCTGAAGTTGGTGTGCAATGGAAATTTAAGCAAAAGATGGCAAAACGAACAACATTTATAGCGACAGTTGGACTTGCCTATGAAAGCGAACTTGGAAAAGTAAATGATGCAGACAACAGAGCAAGAGTAAATTATACAACTGCCGATTGGTACAACTTGAGAGGTGAAAAAGAAAATAGACGAGGAAATGGAAAAGCTGACTTAAATCTTGGAATTGAAAATACAAGATTAGGAGTTACGCTAAACGCTGGATATGACACAGATGTGAAAAATTTAAGAGGTGGATTTGGAATTAGAATAATTTATTAAAATATAAACTGTACCTAAAATCTTGGATAAAAACAAGACAAAAGGTGCAGTTTTTTGAAAAATTTATTAAAAATTTTGATTCTTTGTAAAATACTGGCAAGTTACAAGAAATTTTTAAAGAAAAAAACAAAAATTTTTTTACAAAAAAATATGGGGTATAATATACTTGAATAATAAAATTAAAATAATAAAAAATTTAAATATAAAATATTTAAAGAAAAGGAGGAGTTTATTATGAAAATAAAAACTTTAGGAAATGTAGTGCTTGGAGCTTTAATCGCACTGGTTGGATTTGTAATATTGACTGAAAGCAAAGATAATCGTATTGATATAAAAAAATTTCAGATAAAGGAAATTTAAATGTAAATAATGTAAAAAAATGTAACGGCGATAACTGAAAAAAAGGTTCGGGGAAAAAAAGTAAAAAGCTGTTGTTATTGAATTTGACAAGTCTTTAAAAAAATGAAAAAAATTGTCAAACAATGCAGTTACAGTGACTCAAAAACATATTTCCAAAAAGATAAAAAGAAGATAAAGGGGATGAACCAATAGTTAATAATACAACAGAAACAAAAGTAAACAGAAAAAGTTTCTAAAATTTACACAAGTGATAAAATAGACGATGAAAATGTAGAAGCAAAAAGATGGGAAATATTTGTATTTGGAATTGAGCGAAGATAAAGATTCTGACAAGGAAACAGCTCAAAATGATACGGAAGATTTAAAAAAATCTCAGTTTCACAAAAACAAAAAAAATTATTTTTACGAATAATAGCAAAAAGTTTTAATGTAGACAGTAAATCATAATTATAAATATTAAATTATAAAAAAATAAAAAAATTGATTAACTAAATTAATTAAATTAACTATAATTAAATTGACTAGATTGAAATTGAAATTGAGATTGAGATTAGGAGATAAAATGAAAAAAATAAAAAAATTTTTATTAATTTTTGCAGCAGTTATTTTTTTGCACTAAGCTGTTCAAATGAAAATGGCGTTAAAAAAAATAATATAAAAAAATCAACAAATTAATGAAAATGTAAAAAGATACAAAAAAATACAAAAAAATTTAAAAAAACAGAACAAGAATATTTAAAAAGCATAGATTACTCAAATATAGCGGATAAAGTCACTCAAAAATCAAATTCGTGAAATTTTAGAAAATGCAAAAGTTAATTCTGGCAATATAGCTCTTTTTTTGAAAAGTGTAAATTATTATAACGAAGCGACTGAAAATAAAGGATTGATAAAATCAGGATTTTTAAATTCTAAAAATATAAATCCGAATTACGATGAAGCGGCAATTCAGCAAATTTGGGACAAAAAGAATAAAAAAATTTTTCCTGGATTTAACTGCCGTATAACGGCATTTACATTGATGAAAGATTATATAAAAATGGAAAAACCAGTTGTAAAAGCAGGAGAAATGCTTTTTATGGATACGGAGTCATTGAAAAATGTGCCATTTGAGTTATTTTCTCAAAATGAAAAAGATAAATTTGTTAATTTATTTTCAGAAATTCCGACAGAGATGACTAAAGATGTGAGAATTCACGCTAAAAATGTAAAAAACGCTTGGAAAGAGCGTGGAATTGTATTTGATAAAAATAGCAAAATTTCGATGATTTCTGTATTTTTTCATTTTAATGATGATCCAAAGGAGAATATTTTGTTTGTAGGACATGTTGGAATTCTAGTTCCTGAGAAAGATGGAAAATTATTATTTATTGAAAAATTGGCATTTCAGCAGCCTTATCAAGCATTGAAATTTAATAATCGGACTGAACTTAATGATTATTTGATGAATAAGTATGATACTGCATGGGGACAGCCTGTGGCTAAGCCGTTTATTATGGAAAACGATGAATTGCTTAAAGAATATAGAATTAATCCAAATAATAAAAACTAAAAATTTTAAAGCTCTAAAAATATAAAAAGACTATTTCATAAAATCTTATTTTTATGGATAGCCTTTTTATTTTCTAATTTTTTTATTTTTTTTATTTTATTCTACTTCGACCAAAATTGAATGAAAGTTTGTGTAAATGACATTTCCAGGTTTGCTATTTTTAATTTTTTTAACAAACTTTCGATGGCAATAATCAACTGTGACTTTGTCGCCTTTTTGTGCTTTTGAATGTTCACAAGCCAATTTTGCTGCATAAAAAATGACATCTTCACTTGGAACTCGATTTCCACAGAGAATTAACACATGACTTCCAGGAATATCCTTTATATGAAGCCAAATATCGTTTGGTTCTCCTTTTGCAAAAGAAATTTCTTCATTTTCTTTATTATTTCTTCCAACAAAAATTTTAAAGCCGTTATATTCAAATGAAAGGAGTTCTCTTTTTTTATGTTTATTAAGTTTAATTTTTTTTGTATGAGTGAAATTTGACATTTTTTTAACTCTGACTCAATTTCTTCAATTCCAATAAAATCATTTTCTTTTTCAATAAACATCTTAATTTGCTCAAAATATTTAATTTCATTTTGAATGTCAACAAGTCTTTCGTTTAGCGCTGTAAGTGTTCTTTTTCCCTTTGTTATACTTGTTATAATAAAAATTTAAATTATCTTTTTGGCGAAAAGAGTTGGATCAAGATTTATCGTAATTTCTTCATTTGCGTAAAAGTCAAAAAGCAGTGACTTTTTTTCATTCCATATTTTAATTTATGCATATTTGCAGCTAAAATATCGCCAATATTTTTTTGTATTTTTTTGATAATTTTTCATTTTTTTCAAATCGGTATTTATATTTTTTTATTTATTTTTCTTAAATTTTTTTAATTTGCGTGTCGACATATTTTAGCAAAATTTTTTTCTTTTTCGTTAAGCACATTTGAAGTAATCGTTGCTTTAAAATATTCGTTAAGACCTTCGTTCAAAGTTTCATAATATTCATTTTTCGCCAACCTTTTTTTCTTCAAATTCAGAAAATTCATTGTAAGTAAAAAAACTTTTTGTATTTTTTTATTTTTTTGAAATTTTATAAATCACAGGTTTATAATTTTTCCAAATATTTTTTTAAAAAGTGTCATAATTACTTGCACACTGCACAGCAAATGGAATTCCAGCACCTTCGCATTTTTTCAAAAAATCATCCGTTTCAAAAGGAAAATTTTCGCTCTCAAAATAAATTGGCGGAATTTTCTTTTCTTCAAATGGCAAAGTGTATTTTGCGCCAGTCATAATGACACGATTTCCAACTTCAAGTGTAGTAAAATAAAGTGCAGCTAAAATTTTATCTCTGCAAGTGAGAAAGACATTACTCGCTTTTCCCATTATTTCAATAATAAGTGTATATTTTTCAATATCTCCAAATTGATTGAGTTTTTCAAAATCAAAATATACAATTCTGTCAAAACTTTCCTGTCTTATATTTATTAAAACTGAATTTTTGCAAAATATTTTTTTCAGAGATAATAAAAAAATTTTGACTGATAATCTGTATTTAAATCTTTTTTTCATTTTTTTAAATAAAAAAATCGTAGAATTATCTTTCACTTGAAAAAAATTAAATTATTTTTTTCCAAAAAAAGTGAAAATGAATTTCTGTCATATTGAAAAAAATTTTTTTGTAATTTTATATCTTAAAATTTTTTTCTTTAATCTCTTTAACCAAAAATGAAATTCCAATTCCATCCAAATAAAAGCATATTCCCTCCTTTTTAATTTAATTTTAAAATATATTAAAATTATTTTTTTAATTTGAAAAAAATAGAACTTCTTGTTATCACAATATTATTATTATTATTTAATTTTTATTTTTTTTATTTTTTAATTATAATTTTTAATAAAGTTCTAGTTTATACGGCAAGTAATAAAGCGGTTTATTTTTATTCGCAAGAGCTACATCATATGCTTCAAGCGCTTTTTTAGCTCCAGGAATTTTTTCTTTTAACTCAGTTGATAACTTAAATTTTTCGGAAACTTTTGAAGTCAGCATTTGTAATTTTGTCATAAAGTCTTCTTCCAAATAAATATTTTCAACCGCATAATCTCTTTTATCAATTCCCAAATCTTTTGCCATAGTTTTAATAACTTCGTCAAGACTGGCAATTCCGTCAACCAAATGTATGTTTTTAGCTTCATCCCCAAGCCAAATTCTTCCTTGTGCATAATTTTCCAGTGTATTTTCATCAATTTTTCTATTGTTTGTAACTCGAGATTTAAATTCAGCATAAGTTTGCTGCATTGACTGAACAAGTTTTTGTTTTGATTCTTCAGAAAGTGGTGCAAAATTGTTGTCAATATCAGAATATTTTCCTTTGCTAATACTATTTGATGAAATTCCAAGTTTATTTTGAGCGTTATAAAATTTTGGAATCATTGAGACAACACCAATAGAACCTGTTATTGTCGCATTGTCGGCAAATACTTTTTTACCTGACATTGAGATGTAATAACCACCAGATGCTGCCATATCAGACATTGAGACATAAACTGGCACATTTATTTTAGAAAGTTCCTGATAGATAACTTCTGAAGCCAGAGCCGAACCTCCACCAGAATTTACACGAAGTACAATTCCCATCAAATTTTTAGTTTTCATCGCTTTTTCAAGTTTTTGAGTGATGTTGTCGGGAGTAATTACACCTTGCGTAACGCCACTTGCATCATACAAAATCGAACCTTCTGCATAGATTACAGCAATTGTTCCGTTTGATTCATTTCCAATTTTTGTATCTTTTACATTTTTTTCATAATAATCATAAATATCAGAAACATTATCTTCTTTAATATTTAATCGTTTTGTAAAATCAGAAAAATGTTCCAATTTATCAACTAGTTTTTTATCTCTTGCATCAAAAGTCGATAAATTAGTGTCAATTCCATTTACAATATCATTATTTAAAGAATTTTTTTATCAATATTTCTATTTTTTTAGAAATATCATCTATAAATTTTTTGGTATCTATTTTCAAAAATTCTTGTAAGTTCTGATTTTAGTTCAGGCGACATTTGATTAGAAACATAGTTTTCTCCATAAGATTTATAGTTTCCAATTCTTACAACTTCCATATCCACTCCAAGTTTATCAAGAAGTCCTTTCATATAAATATCAGAATAGTTGTAGCCAGTTAAATTTACATTAGCTGAAGCTGATGGAACTGCTATAATTTCATCGGCAATGGACGCCAGTTTATAATTTGCATTTGTGATATATGCTCCAAAAGCGTATATTTTTTTATGATGCTGCTTAATCTCTAAAAATTTTTTTGTAAGTTCTTCAATTTTAGAAGAAGACAAATTGATGTCATCTAGCGACAAAATAATACCTTTTATAGAATCATCATCTTTTATTGTATCTAAACTTTGCAAGACATCCATATACGAAATATCTTTTTTGTCAGAAAGTAAATCTGAGCCAATAACTTTGTCTTCTACAACATCTGAAACATTAAATAGCACATAGTCATTATTTTTCTTGACTTTTTCGCCATTTAATTTAGAATTTAGAATTGCTACAGTTGAAAATCCTATAATAAAAAAATTAAGATTATCAGTAATGTCAACTTCAAAAAACGAATAAGTTTCTTTTTAAAGTGAACCAAAAAAAAATTTTTTATAAAATCAAAAAAATTTCATTTTTTTACCTCAATTTAAGTTGTTTAAAAATTATAACATTTTTAAAAATGAAATATCAAATACAGAAAATACAGAAGTTTTTTTAAATAAAGCTGATCATAGCTGTAGCTCTTCCACTCATTTTCCCTTCTCTTCTGTAAGAGTGAAATTTTGGATTAAAAAGTGTCTTCGTTTGAAACAATTAAATTTTTCTTTTAAAATCCCCAGTTTTAGTGCCATAATTTCATTAAATTTTGTGTTATCAAAATGATATTTTTTAGTTTTTTCATTCCAGCAAAAAGATTTTTTTATAAGTTCACTTTCTTTTCCAAATTTATCTGAAAACTTTTCGTAAAATTCCATTCCAACTTCATAATATTTTTGTTGCATTCCAATTCCAAGTCCCATTAAGACATCTTTTGGAGCAGTTTGGTAAATCTCTTTCATCTTGTCAAGTCCACTTTTCATCATTTCTTTAAATGTTCCTGGCCATCCTGAATGCCACACTCCGATAACTTTATTTTTTTTGTCATATGCAAAAATTGGAAGACAGTCCGCATAAAAAGTGAAAATTGCAACATCTTTTCTCTTTGTAAGAAATCCATCTATGTCGCACTCTTTTTCATAATAATATTTTTTCGTATTTTCATCAATCACAAAAACATTTGCAGAATGTGTTTGAAATGCCATAACGGACTTCTTATTTTCAAATCCAAACTGCTCCAATAATTTTTTTCTGTTTTCTTTTTGAATTCCTTCAATTTGATTTTCAATGGGACAGTAATCTGACATATTTCCAGCATTTTTTTTTGTGTAAATCGCTTTTACTCCCAGTTTTTCAAATTCTTCTATGTAGAAATAATTTTCTTTTTCAACAAACATTGTTTTCCCCTTTATTTTTATAATGGCTTGTGATAAATTTGAAAATATAATTTCTATATTTTTTTAATTTGTTCATTTAAATCTTTAATTTGCCATTTTCCGTTAATTTTTTTCCATATTCACAGTTGCACTTACTTGCGTGTAATTTTCTTCTTTTTTCATTTCGTCGTCCATAACTTCAGCAATTCCGTTCATAATTTTAGAAGTACCTTCGTTTTTGTCCATTGATTGCATTTTAGAAATCATATCGTTTACATCTTTATATTTCAATTTTTTTGCTACAAGATCAAAAAGTACGCTCTCATTTTGAAGTTTTTGAATTTTAGAGTTGTCCAAAATTTTCACTTTTTGAGAAATTTGAGCGTCTTTGTCGCTGAAAAATTTTATTTCTTCGATTTTTGATTTTTGATATTCAATTCCTTTTTCAATCATTCTAACCGCCATTTGTTTAGCAGTTTGAAGACTTAGATCGTCATTACCGTTTTTAGTTGATTTTATTTGGTCTTCGATCACTTTTGTCGCAAGTTCTTTCACTTTTTCCTTAAATTTTTGCTGATCTTCTTCAAACGCTTTTTTCACTTCCAAAGAATTTTTTTTCATCTTTTTTTCAGAAATTTTATAATTTTCACTTTTTGTTACATTGTAATCTAGTTTTAGGTCAGGACCACACATTTGTATTGACATAGCAAGTAAAAAAATCATAAATAGTTTTTTTCATAAAGTTCCCACTTTCTTTTTAAATAAAAATTTTTTTATTTTTTTCTGTTCTCAAAATATTGCGTAAGTTCCATAAGCAATTTATTTCCGTAAAAATCGTTTTTTTATAATTTCATTCGCTTCTTTAAGACATTTATCTAACATCTCTTTGCTTTTTTTTAAACCAAACAAACTTGGATAAGTCAATTTTCCATTTTCCACATCGTTTGATTTTTTTCCAGTATTTTCAAATTCTCCTTCGATATCCAAAATATCGTCTTTTATCTGAAAAGCAAGTCCAATAAGTTTTGAATATTCCACTAATTTTTCTCTTTTTTCTTTTTGTGTATCAAAAGCAATTAGCGGCAATTCAATTGCAGCGGTTAAAAGTTTTCCTGTCTTATGGGTGTGAATGTATTTTAATATTTTTTTATTTTCTTCAATATTTATATTTTTTTTGATATTTTTTTCTGTGTCTAAATTTAGTATTTTTTCAGATTCAACATCTTTATATTGTCCGCCAACCATTCCATAAAATCCTGCATATTCTGAAAGTTTTAGAATTATCACAACTTTATTTTTATCGCTAATTTTCGTTGAACTGGAAATGACATTGAACGCTTCCGTCAAAAGCACATCTCCCACTAAAATAGCCGTCGCTTCACCAAATTTTATGTGAGTTGTCAATTTTCCACGGCGATACATATCGTTGTCCATCGCTGGTAAATCGTCGTGAACAAGTGAATAACAGTGAATAAACTCAAGTGCAACCGCAATATCTTCCACATTTTCATAACTTTTTTGAAATAAGTCGCACATCATATACATAAGAATGGGACGAATTCTTTTTCCGCCGTTCATAACGGCATAATTCATCGCTTCGGAAAGTCTTTCTGGATATTCATATTTTTGCAATTTTTTTTGTAAATTTTTTTCTACAATTTCTTTTTTTTCTTTTAAATAATCTTTTAACATAGTTTTTTACACCGTTTCATATTTATATATTTTTTTAATTTTTTTAATTAAAATAATTTTTTTAAACTAATCTAGATCTTCAACTTCTATTTTTACCATTTTTTTCCAAAACTTTTTAGCACTTTTTCCTTCACCAATTTCTAGTAATTTTTTTCTGAATCTTTTTATAAGTTTTATCGCTTTTTTTCATATTCTTCAATTGAATCATCAAGCGACAATTCTTCACTTTCCAATTTTTTTCCAAAATTTTATCAATTTGTTCAATATTTTTCTTCATAAGTTTGTTTTTTTGCTGCCATTTTTTTCTCCTTTATTTATAAATTATTTAATTTTATTTTTTTAAATTTTTTTATTCAAAATTATAAAAAGCTGACAATTTTTTTGTTGTAATCTCTCTCGTCATATTTTTACAAATTTTTTTCTATTTTTTTCTGGCATTTTTTTCATAAACGCCATGTTCTGAAATAATAATTCCATTTTTCGTCAAGTATTTCGCACTCAAAAAAATTTGCTTAATTGTCTTTACTGAAATATTTTTCTTTATATGGCGGATCTAAAAAAATTATATCAAATTTTTCATTTTTTCTGCCAAGTATTTCTATCGCACGAAAAACATCATTTTTGTAAGCTCTGCAGTTGTCTGACAAATTTAAATTATTTATGTTTTCAATAATTATTCTCAGTGCTTCTTTGTCTTTTTCAATCATAACAGCTCTTTTAGCTCCACGGCTAAGTGCTTCAATCGCAATATTTCCAGTTCCCGAATATAAATCTAGAAATCTTGCATTTTCAATTTGTTCGCCAAGTATGCTAAATATCGCTTCTTTAATTCTCTCTAAAGTTGGTCTTGTATCTCTTCCTTCTCTTGAGTAAATTTTTTTCTGTTTTTTTAATTTTTCCAGCAACAATTCTCATTTTTCTCCTTTCATCTGTTAAATTAATTAATTAATAAAAAAATTTATGATCATTTTGTCATCTAAATTAACATTTCCCACAAGAAGTTCAAAATGTTCCTTATTTTTTTACTTGTACTTATATTTTTTTAAATTCATAGTTTTTTTGTAATCAATATTTTTTTATTTTTTTAGCTGATTTATTATAAATATTTACATAAAAAAATTTCTGCTTTATTTTTTTATTTAAAAAAATTATTTACTAAATCAAAACTGTATGTAAAAATTTTTTTGTTCTGCAAGAAATCTGTGTTTTTTTAAATCATAAGAAAGATAAAGTTTTCCTTCTTTATTTGGTTCTACAGTTTTTTTGAAATTGCAAACCATTCTCTTTGAATGTCTTCTCCATTTTTGATTTTTTTGTAAATATTTTTCGTCAAATTTTATAACCGCTCTCAAATTTTGAGATTTTTTTGTAATCAGAGAAAAAAATTTTTATATTGTTAATATATTTTTCCACGATTATTCGTATTTTTTTATTGCTAAAATCTTCTTTTTCAACTTTTTTTCTATATTTGAATCCAGCCAAAAAAAGAAATGTCGATTTTACATTATAATTTCCAACATTCTCAAAAAGTGTAAAAACTTTCAACTTTTTATAGTGTTATCTTTTTCAATTGTAATATTAAGATCTTCTCTTTTAATTGCAAGTGGCTCTTGCCGCACAATTTTCACATTTCCAACTGCCAAAAATTTACTATTTTTGAGTAAATGTTATGACGCTAAATAAAAAAATGTCGTTAAAATTAATATTTTTTTAAACATATTTACCTTTCTAAATTTATTTAATTAATTATATAAAAATTATCATAGACTAAAGTAAATGTCAAGAGATAATAAATTTTTTTCTAATATTTTTATTTGTATAGATTTTTCAATATATTCACTTTTTTTCCATCTTTATCATAAGCAAAGATTGGCATTTCAATCAAAAATCCGCTATTTGCATTTTTTTAATCGCTTCAATCATGCAAATTTTTGGCATTTTCGTTCCATTTAGTATAACAGTTTTTTTCATTCTCTTTGGCTCTAAATTATATTTTTTTAGTAATTCCAAAATTTCAATTAGCCGCTCACTTCGAAAAACCATCGAAAAAAACTACCCATATTTTTTTAATAAATATGCAGAAATTTTTATAATTTCTTCAAGCGTCAAATTCACATTATGCCTAGCACAAGCCAATTGCTCCAAGTCATTAATCTGAGAAAAATCTCCCTTAAATTCAAAATATGGTGGATTTGTGACAATTGTGTCAAACTGCGCTTCTGAAAAAATTTTTTTATAATTTTTAATATCTTCGTTCACAATCGAAATTTGTTCATAAAAACCGTTATTTTTAACATTTTCTTTCGCAATTTCAGCCATTGTTTCCAAAATTTCAATTCCAGTAATTTTTGCTTTACTTCGTTTTGCCAAAAGAATTGAAATAATTCCACAGCCAGTTCCAATATCAAGAATTTTTTTTGTCTTTCTGTTGATTTTCACAAAATCAGAAATTAGTACAGAATCTAAAGTGAAATTTTGAAAATCGTTTCTTTGAATAATTTTTCAAATCTTTAATTGGTGTTGTCGTTTTTTTCTCCATTTTTTTCATGATTTTTTTATAAAAATTTTTTTGCCTTTCTCATTTTTTTCAAATTTTTTTAATTTTTTTAAATCTTTATTTTTTTAGAAAAAAATAAAAACTCTTTCTTTAATTATAATTATTATTCTTTAATAATCGAAAAAAATGCAAGAAAGAGTTTTTTTAGTTTAAAAAAATTACAGAGAGTTTTTTTCTAACCATTATATTTTTCTGCATCTTCCACATTTAAAATTTTTTTCATCTCCGTCAACTAACATCGTAATTAAAAATTTGTCGATATTTATAATTTTTTTATAAGAGATTTTATCAAAACTCCCTTTTCATTCAAATATTTTCTTATTGCAACACTTCCTTTGATGGAAGAAACTTGAACGGTGTCGCCTTCTTCAAAAGTTAAAATTGATTCAGGTTGAATATCTTTTTTCACTGCTTCCAAATTGTTTACAATAGTTTCAAAAGTTGTGACAAAAGCCTTTAATTCTTCTTTTGGAATATTTTCTGTAATTTTTTCTAAAATTGTTGAATGAAAATTTCCATGATAATTTAACGCCATTTCCCCTTTTTTAGAAAGTTTTACAAAAACTTTTCGTCTATCTTCGTCAGAACGAATCCGCTCGATAAATTGCTTCTCATTTAGTTTATTTATGGCAATTGATGCAGTTCCCATTGTAATTCCAAGTTTTTCAGCCAGTTCGTTCATTGTGATTTTATCTTGTCCGATGGCTTCAATTACATGTATTTCAGTAGTCGTCAGACATTTTATAACTTGATTTAAATTAATTTCTTCAATTTATAATATGTTTTATAAAATTGATCCAATAAATTTTCCATTTTATTATACATTTATTTTTTCCCTCTCTTTAAAATTTTAATGAGTTAATTTTATTTTCATAATTTCCGCTAAATATGTAAGAACCTGCAACTAATATATTTGCTCCAGCTTGGACTGCCAGTTTTCCAGTTTTATCATTTATTCCGCCATCCACTTGAATATCAATTTCTGGTGCTAAATTTCTTAGCTCTTTTATTTTAGGAAGCATTTCAGGAATAAATTTTTGTCCGCCAAAACCAGGATTTACCGTCATAATTAAAACCATGTCAATATTGTCTAAATCATATTTTATAAAATCCAGCGGAGTTGACGGATTAAGAGCAACTCCAACTTTTTTTCCAAAAGATTTTATCAGCTGAATGGTTCTGTTCAAATGTTTCGTGCTTTCTGCGTGAACAGTTATGATGTCCGCACAGTCTTTGAATAGATGAATCAGACGGTCAGGATTTTCAACCATCAAATGAACATCAAAAACAAGTTTTGTGTGAGGTCTTATCGCTTCTAAAATTGGAGAGCCAAAGCTAATATTTGGCACAAAATTTCCATCCATCACATCGAGATGAAGAAAATCAGCTCCAAATTTTTCTACTTCTTGAATTTCTTTTTTTAAATCGCTAAAATCTGCTGCTAATAGAGAAGGTGCAACGATTATTTTTTTTTCCATCAAAATTTCCTCTTTTCTTTTTCTTTTCTTTTTCTTTTCTTTTTCTTTTTTTCTTTTCTTTTGTTTTTTAATCTATTTAATTTTTATATTTTCTAGCGAATAAAGATAAAAGTCATATCGCTTTTTATGAATTTTCTGATTTTGAACATTTTCTTTAATCGCACAATTAGGCTCATTCGTGTGGATACAGTCACGAAATTTACAATCTTGTAAAAATTCCAGAAATTCTGGAAAAAGGACTTCCAACTCCTTTCTATTTTTCAATTTTGGAAAATCAAGCGTTGAAAAACCAGGTGTATCAATCACATAAGAATGTTCATCAGTCATAAAAAATCTGCTTTCTGTAGTTGTGTGCCGTCCCTTTTTTGTCTTTTGGCTGACATCACTTGTGGCAAGTATTTCTTCTCCCATTAAAGAATTAATAAGTGAAGATTTTCCTGCACCAGACGGTCCTGAAATTACAATGGACTTCTTCTTTATATAATCTTTTAATTCTTTTATTCCAAAATTTTCTTTTATAGAAATTGGAAAAATACGAACTGTATTTCCAAAAACTTTTTCAAACTCTTCTAAAAATTGGTTTAATTGATCTTTAGAAACAAGATCAATCTTTGATAAAATCAAAATGCACGGAATATTTTGATAATTTGCATTCAATAGCATTTTTTTGAAAATTAGTAAAATCAAATTTAGGATTTTTCAATTGCAAATAAAATTCCAATGAAATCTATATTTGAGAGAAGTGGTCTGTGCAAAATAATTTTTTTCTATCAAAAAATTTTTTTGTTATAACTTTTTTTCATCTTCGTCAAATTCGACCACATCTCCAATAATACAATTCAGTTTACTGTTTTTCACTTTTTAAGCTGCCTCTCAATTTGCACTCAAAAATATTTTCTTCGCTTAAATTTTTGGCGTCTTCTTTTACGACATAATAAAAACCTTTAATTTTTCTAATAACTTTTCCTTTAACTTTTTCTTTTATGATTTAATCCCCTTTCTTTTTTATTCTCCACTGTCATCTTCTGATTGTTGATCACCTGAGTTGTTTTCCTGTGATGAATTATCTCCGCCACTTCCACTGTTTTCGCTATTTGTCGAATTATTTGTACTATTATTATTTCCAGGACTACTACTATCAATTTTATTAATTGTGTCGTCAATTGCTTTTTCTATTCCGTTTTTATTAATGTCATTTTTTGATCTATTTATTATTTCTTCAGTTGTCTGCCGTCTTCTGGCACGAGAAGCTGTATTTATGACAACGGATATATTTTGACCTTGCTGAATTCTAGCTCCTGCTGCAGGATTTGTAGAAATAATAGTATTTAGTGGTAAAGTTGGGTCAGTTGTGTAAGACACATTTTGAATATTTATTCCAACTTGTTTTGCAAGTTCTCTTGCATCGTTTAAGTCAAGTCCTATTAAATTTGGCATAACAGATGGATCTATCATTTGCTGAGAAGATACAAGTATTGAAATTTTTTGATTGATTTCAAGTTTTGTTCCAGGTTTTGGATAAACACCTAAAATTGTATTATATTTTTGATTCGAAGGATAATAATCAATTGTTTCAATTTGAATATTTTGTCCTCTTAATTTTGATCTGGCTTCCAAAAGTTCAAGTCCAATTATATTTGGCACAACTTGATTTTGTCCATTATTAACCCAAATTTTTATAACTCTATTAACTTTAACTTTTTTTCCAGGTCGTGGATCTTGATTGTGAACCACATTTAACGGCACTTTTTCAGTTTTTGAATGGATAACTTTAACTTTTAGTCCAGCTTCCTTCAAATATTTTATCGCTTCTTTTTCATTTAAGTTCATAACATTTGGAATAACGGTCATACGCGTGTTAAAAAAATGTCTATCAAATACACCTCGTCCAAAAATTCCTAGTGTCACTAAACAAATCATCACAATAACAAATCTTGTTACTTTACCGGGATTTAATTTTCTTGTTGTTGACATCGTACACCTCATATTTTTATAGTTTTTATTTTAATAAATTACTCATTAATATAATATCACAATTAATAAATAAATACAATTTTTAAAATGAAAGATTATAAACTAAAAAAATTCAACTTTTTAATTTTTATAACTTTTTAAAAATAAAAAAATATGGTATAATTATGATTAAGTAAGATATAAAATAGTAAAAAAATAGATAAAAATTTTAAAAAAAATAAAAAAAATTAAAAAAACAAAAACAAAAAAAGAAAGAAAGAAGGAGGATTTTATGAAAAAAATAATGATGTCTTTGCTTATTTTAAGTAGTTTTAATTTATTTTCAGCAAACGAAAATCTCATAAGAAAAATAAGCGTGACTGGAAATTCTGAAAAAGAAGTTATGCCAGATGTTGCAGTTATAAATTTTTTGATTTCAGAAAAAGATAAAGATTTGAATGTGGCGACTAAAAAGACAAAAAGATGCGCTGGAAAAATTTTTAAACAAGGACTTCGTGCAAGAAAAATTCAAATAGGAGAAATTGAAACTGTTTCATTTTACGACAAAAAAGAGACAGAGTATAAAGAAGATGTAAAGCCAAAAAATTCAAAAAATCAAAAACAAAAAACTGAAATAAAAACACCAGTTTCTTATACCGCTAAAATTGAGATTTTTGGTAAAAAAATATTGATTTTTAACAGATTAAGTGGATTAATTGGCGTAGACGGGGATAAAAATTTTGATAAAATTGAAAAATTTTTTTCACAAAAACGCTTATTCTGTAAATTTAAAAAGAAACAGATAAAACTGTAGATGCAGCATTAAATAAATTATTTGTCAAAGTAAATGATGTAAAAGAAAAATTGCAAAGCGTGAGTGACACCAAAAACGATGTCATTTTTGGCGGATATAAAATTACTGAAAATTTTACAAATGACAGCAAAACTCCTGTTGACATGTATTATGTAATTCATAATTTAAAATTGTCAGTAAAAAATTTAAAAAACTTAAACACAATAATTTCCCTTGCGGCAGACAACGACATTTACATAAATGGTTCAATTCAGTTTGACTTGTCAAATAAAGATGAAATTGAGCAGCAGATGTATAAACAGGCATTTAATGAAGCCGAACAAAAGGCAAAAAGCATCTTAAAGTCAAGTGTACTAAAACTTGGAAATCCAATTATGGTCAGCGAAGATTTGGATTTTCAGCAAAAAATGATAGATAAAATTGACAGTCAGTGGGAAGTAAAAGCAGTGACAAATACAGTAGCACTTTCAGCACCAGAAAAAGAATATGGTTTTGCTGCTGAATATTCAGATGGATACGGATATTCTTCAGCAAAAAGAGCAGTCAGTACAAAAGTTGATTATACTCCAAAACCATTAAAATTGGAGCAGAATGTGTCTGTGATGTATGAGATAAAATAAGTTTAAAAAAATAAAAAATTTAAAATATTAGTAAAGTTGTAAAATCTTTAAAGGAGATACAAAAATGAAAAAAATATTAGTGGCACTTTTTGCATTATTAAGTCTAAATATTTTTTCTGCAAATGAAGATAATGTAAAAAAAATAAGCGTGACGGGAAATGCACAAAGAGAAATCATGCCAGATATGGCAACTTTGAGCTTTCAAATTAAGGATAAGGACAAAACTTTGAGTGCGGCGTCTTCCAAAGTGAAACAAAAATTGGAAAAATTTAAAAAAGATTTGAGAACGAAAAATTTAATGTCTGGCGATATTGAAACAGTTTCTATTTCAGATAGAAAAATTAAAGATAAAAATTATTCAGGTAAAAAAACAGTTTCTTCGTATTCTGGTCAAATGAGCGTTTTTGTAAAAGATGTCGATTTTGAAAAATTGGGAGAATTGATTGAATTAAATAGTGGAGATAAATTTCAAAAGCGTGGAAAAAGGACGATGAAGAAAAATGTTTATGAAATTAAGTTAAAAGAGAGTGATAAAACTTTAAATGGAACTTTGAATAAATTATTTTCTAAAATTGATATTTTGAAAAAAATAAATTAAGATTGATAAATGCGGCAAAAAAATAATATTTTTTTGGAGATTATGAAATTAAGGAAAATTCTGAAAATTATGAAGAAACAGAAGTTTACGAAGTGACTCAAAATTTGAAAGTTGTGACAAAAAATTTGAAGAATTTAAATGAGATAATTTCTTTAGCTGATAGCGATGGACTCAATATAGCTGGAACGATAAAATTTGATTTGTCAAATAGAGATGAAGTTGAATCCCAGATGTATGGCGATGCTTATAATCAGGCAAAACAAAAGGCAGAAAGTATTTTAAAATCAAGTGATTTAAAAGTTGGCGATGTGATTGTCGTAAGTGAGGATTTGGATTTTCAGCAAAAAATGATAGACAGGATTGACAGCCAATGGGAAGTGAAAACTGATGTTGAAAGTTCATTGAATAACTTGGAAAGTCAATTAAATAGATTAGAAGGCATGGAAGAAAATAATTATTCAGATATGAAGATAAAAGGTGGATATGATTTTTACAGAGGTTATAAAACTGGTAAAGTAAAAGTTGACTACACTCCGAAACCTTTAAAAATAGAGCAAAATATATCTGTGATGTATGAAATGCAAAAAAAATAAATGCAAAAAAAAAATAAATGAAAGGAGATAAAATTATTTAAATAATAATTTTAAAACAAAATAATGAAAAAAATAATGACATTTTTATTTATGATGACTTGTGTTTTAACATTTTCTGATGTTGTCTCTGGAAAAAGAATACAAGTTAGAGGAATTGCGAAAAAAGAAATATTTCCAAATTCAGCAAAAGTGGAGCTTGTAATAAAAACTCAAGATGAAAATTTGGATAAAGCAAGTCGGGAAAATTCTCAGAGACTTGAAAAATTTAAAAGTCTTTTGAGTAGATCTGGCGAAAAATACGAAAAAATAGATTCAATATCTTATTCAACCGACAAATCTTACGATTGGCAATATGAAACAGTCAATAAAGGAGCAAAAGCATATGAAACAGTTTTAACAATCGAAGCAGATAACATTGACTTGAATAATTTGAAAGACTTTTTACAAGTTTTGGCAAATGAAAAAATTTATGAAGTTGATAAAATTTCACAAGGAATAAATACTTTTAAAATAAAGGTACAGGATAAGACAGCTAAAGTCGCTTATCAAAAAGCAATTGATAAGTTTAATGAACTGCAAAAAAAACTTGGTGAAAAAGGAATTGGAAATGTTGTAAAAATTGCTGGATTTAAAAATGATGAAGTCAGTCTTGAAAAAAGAGAAAGTGTAAAAAAAGAAATTAATACCGTTACTCACAATGTGGAAGTTACAACTCGTGATATGAAAAACTTGGGGAATATAATAAGCGTTGCATATGCAGTTGGAATTGGGACAAACGGCTACATTGAATATGACATTGACAACAAGCAAAAATTGGAAGACGAACTTTACGAAAATGCTTACAAAGAAGCATTAAAAAAAGCACAAGTTATCTTGGGAAAAACTAATTTAAACTTAAAAAATCCTGTTACGATAACTGACAAGTCAAATGGCGTAATTCGAGCATATTCTGACTATGATTACAGCTACAATTTGTATGCTTCAACTGATTCAAAAATTTTAGAAAAAAGCGATAAAGAGCTAATGGACAAAGTTTTGGAAAAAAATGTTGTGATAAATCCATCAAAACTCAATATTTCAAAAGAAGTTTATATTGAATTTGAAATGAATTAATTTTTTTAAAGGGAATGAAAAAAATTTCCCTTTTTTTGTGGTATAATTATAATGAAATAATTAAATTTTTAAAAAAATAAAAAAATAAAAAAATAAGGGAGAGTAAAATTAATGGAAAAAAATTTTGAGCAAAAATGGTGGCATAAATCAGTAGTTTACCAAATTTACCCAAAAAGTTTTAATGACACGACTGGAAGTGGACAAGGAGATATAAAAGGAATTACAGAAAAATTAGATTATTTGAAAAAATTGGGAGTGGAAGTGCTGTGGCTAACACCGATGTATAAATCTCCACAGAATGACAATGGTTATGATATAAGCGACTATTACAGCATAGATGAAAGTTATGGGACAATGGAAGATTTTGAAGAAATGTTAAGAGAAGCTCATAAAAGAGATATAAAAATTGTAATGGACATCGTTGTAAATCATACTTCGACTGAAAATGAATGGTTTAAAAAATCTGAAGAGGGTGATCCTGAGTACAAAGATTTCTATATTTGGAAAGATGCGGTAAATGGGAAAGAGCCGACAAACTGGCAGTCAAAATTTGGTGGAAACGCTTGGAAGTGGAGCGAAAAAAGAAAACAATATTACTTGCATTTATTTGATGTGACTCAAGCTGATTTAAACTGGGAAAATGAAAAAGTGAGAAAAAAAGTTTATGAGATGATAAAATATTGGCTTAATAAAGGAGTTGACGGATTTAGATTTGATGTAATTAACTTGATTTCAAAAGACCAGAGATTTTTAAATGACGATGGAAGTGATACAAGATTTGTTCCAGATGGAAGAAGATTTTACACAGATGGGCCTAAAATTCACGAATATTTGAAGGAAATTCACAAAGAGGCATTTGGAGAAAACGAGTTACTGACTGTTGGAGAAATGTCATCAACGAGTCTTGAAAATTGTGTAAGATATTCAAATCCGCAAGAAAAAGAACTTTCAATGGCTTTTTCGTTCCATCATTTAAAAGTGGATTATCCAAATGGAGAAAAATGGGTAAAAGCACCATTTGATTTTGTTGAACTAAAAAAAATACTTTCAAAATGGCAGATTGGAATGTATGAAGGAAATGGTTGGAATGCGACTTTCTGGACTAATCACGATCAGCCAAGAGCTTTATCAAGATTTGGAGATGACAAAAACTTTCATGAAAAGTCAGGAAAAATGCTTGCAACTGTGCTTCACGGACTTCAAGGAACTCCATATGTTTATCAAGGGGAAGAATTTGGAATGACAAATCCATATTTTGATAAAATTGAAAAATATCAAGATGTAGAATCTAAAAATATGTATAAAATATTGAGAGATAAAGGACTTTCTGAAGAGGAAGTGCTTGATATTTTGATGCAAAAATCAAGAGACAACTCAAGAACGCCAGTTCAGTGGAATGATACAAAAAATGCTGGATTTACAAGTGGAACTCCGTGGATTGGAATTCCAGAAAATTATAAAAAAATAAATGCCGAAAATGCGCTGAAAGATAATAATTCAATATTTTATCATTACCAAAACTTAATTCAGTTAAGACGAACAGAAGAGCTTTTGATCACCGGAAGATATGAAGATATTGATTTAGAAAACAAAAAAAGTTTATGCTTATAAAAGAATTGGAGAAAATGAAGAATTAATCGTAATTTCTAATTTCTATGATGAAGTTACGGAATTCGATGTAAAAGGATTAGATTTAGAAAAAGCCTTTATCTTGCTTTCAAATTATGTTCAAAGTCCCGAAATAAAAAGAAGATAAAATTATTTTTAAAACCTTATGAATCAATAATTTTTTAAAAAAACAAAATAAATTTAAAATTGTTTAAATATAAAAAAATTAGAAATTTTGTTGACTTTTAAGAAAAAAACAAGGTATACTTTTTATAGTGGGAAAAAATTGGAGAAAATATTTATTAGATTATAAGGAGGAAAATGGCTAAAAATTACGAAGAAATAGCTAAAGAAGTAGTTGAAGCCGTCGGTGGAAGAGAAAATATCCGTTCATTTGCTCATTGTGCGACAAGGCTTAGAATAATGGTAAATGACGAAAATAAAATAGATAAAGAAAAAGTCGACAATATTGAAAAGGTAAAAGGAACAATGTTTACTTCAGGACAGTACCAAATTATTTTTGGAACTGGAACGGTAAATAAAGTTTTCGAAGCGGTTCAAGGACTTGGAGGAGTCAGCGAATAATGTTCTTTAAATTTATCCCAGTAGTTGGATATCAAGGGACAGTTTTACCAGCGTTATTCGTTGGAATGATTGGAGCAAAATTAGAACAAAGATTGAGAAAAGTTGTACTAGATGCATTAGATTTACTGCTTACACCATTTTTAGTATTTTTAATAATGAGCACATTGGGATTATTTATAATAGGACCAGTATTCCATTCACTAGAAACTTATATTTTAAAAGGAACAGAATGGATTTTGGCACTTCCTTTTGGACTTGCAGGAATCGTAATTGGAGGACTTCAGCAATTAATAGTTGTTACAGGAGTTCACCATGTATTTAATTTCTTGGAAATTCAGTTACTTGCAAAAGATGGATTTAATAAGTTTAATCCATTGTTATCAGCAGCAGTAAGTTTTATATTGACCTATATGTTTGTAAAATTAGAAAAAAATAATTAGACAATATAGATTGAAAAGACTATTTCTAAATTTTTTTAGAAATAGTTTTTTTGAAAAAAGTTTTAAAAGGAAAAAAAAATTTTTATATTAATTTTGAAAAAAATTTAAAAAAACTTGCAAAAATTTTTAAATTTTGTAGTATAAGATATTTGTTAATCAAAAATAAATTTTAAAATAAGGAGATATAATTATGGCAAAAGAAACATTAAACCCATTTGAAATCGCACAAAAACAAATTAAATCAGCTTGTGACAAATTAAATGCAGATCCAGCTGTGTATGAAATTTTGAAAAATCCACAAAGAGTATTGGAAGTATCATTTCCTGTAAAAATGGATGATGGAAGTATTAAAACATTTACAGGATATAGATCTCAGCACAATAATGCAGTAGGACCTTACAAAGGTGGACTTAGATTTCACCCAGGTGTTACAAGAGATGAAGTAAAAGCGCTATCTACTTGGATGACATTCAAATGCTCAGTTGCAGGAATTCCTTACGGTGGTGGAAAAGGTGGAATGGCAATAGATCCTAAAGAATATTCAAAAGGTGAATTGGAAAGAATTTCAAAAGGATTTGCAAAAGCAATTTCGCCAGTAATCGGAGAAAAAGTGGATATTCCAGCTCCAGATGTAAATACTAATGGACAAATTATGTCTTGGATGGTTGAAGCTTACGAAGAAAAAGTTGGAAGATCGGCAAAAGGAATTTTTACAGGAAAACCACTAGAATTTGGAGGTTCTCTAGCTAGAACTGAAGCTACAGGATATGGAGTTCACTTGACTGCTAAAAAAGCACTTAAAAAATTGGGAATTGATGTAAAAGGAGCAACTTACGCAGTTCAAGGATTTGGAAATGTAGGATTTTACACAGCTTATTACGCTCACAAAGATGGTGCAAAAATTGTAGCTTTCTCGAATGCTCATGTTGCAATTTACAACGAAAAGGGAATTGACATGGAAGCTGTAATTAAAGATTTTGAAGAAAATGGTCATATTGAAAAAAATAAAGGATATGGAAAAGATATTACTAATGCTGAATTATTAGAATTAGAAGTAGATGTTTTGTCGCCTTGTGCACTAGAAAATCAAATCACTTCTGAAAATGCTGATAGAATTAAAGCAAAAGTTATTGCAGAAGGAGCAAATGGACCAACAACTCCAGAAGCTGACGAAATTTTATTCAAAAAAGGAATTACTGTAATTCCTGATATACTTGCAAATTCAGGTGGAGTTGTAGTTTCATATTTTGAATGGGTACAAAACTTACAAAGTTACTATTGGCCATTTGATGAAGTTCAACAAAAAGAAGATGCACTATTATCAAAAGCATTTGAAGATGTTTGGGAAATAGCTGATGAATATAAAGTAGATCTAAGAAATGCAGCTTATATGAAGAGTATTGATACAATTTCTAAAGCTATGAAAGTTAGAGGTTGGTATTAAAAAGTTAGTTTTTTTCTAATTTTTTTGAAAAAAATTTAAAAAAATAATAAAAAAAGGCTTATGTTAAAAAAATAAGTCTTTTTTTATTTAAAAATTTTTGAGAAAAATAAATATAATAATTGACAAATCTTCAAAAAAAAGTATAAAATTGTAATAGGTACAAATAAGTTATTAAAAATATTTTTCATAAAATTAGTTAAATAAAAATAATATAATAAAATTTAAGGAGGAAAATATGCACATAGAAAATGTGGGTGAATATTTAAAAGGAAATGGTATAAAACCTTCCATCCAAAGAATGAGAATATTTCAATATTTACTTGACCATCACACGCACCCAACAGTTGATGATATTTTTAAAAATTTGTCACCTGAGATGCCGACTTTATCAAAAACTACAGTCTATAATACGCTGAACATATTTGTTCAAAATCGTATTGTTCAAGAAATTGTAATTGAAGAAAATGAAGTTAGATATGATGTGATAACAGAAAATCATGGTCATTTTAAGTGTAAAAAGTGCGGAGAAATATTGGATTTTGATGTTGACTTATCAAAAATTGATTTGTCTTCATTAGGCGATGTGGAAGTAAATGAAATGCATTTTTATCTAAAAGGAATTTGTTCTAAATGTTTAAACAAAAATTAAAATAAAAAAATAAGGAGAGAAAAAACAATGAAATTAAACAACGAATTAGAAGCATTATTAAATGCGCAAGTAAACATGGAAATTGAAGCAGCACACCAATACAAAGCAATGGCAGCTTATTTTGAAGGAAGAGAATTAGAAGGATTTGCAAAATGGATGGATGCACAAGTGCAAGAAGAATTGGAACATTCAAGAAAAATCTATGATTATATTTTTAAAAGAGATGGAAAAGTTGAATATTTTGCATTAGAAAAACCTAAAGCTGATTTTTCTTCAGTAAAAGAAGTTTTCGAAGTAGCTTTGGCACACGAACAAAAAGTGACTGCTGCTATTAGAGCACTTTACAAAGCAGCTAGAGATGCAGAAGATTATGGAGTAGAAACATTTTTAAAATTTTTTATCGAAGAACAAGAAGAAGAAGAAGAAACTGTTAAAAAAATAATTGACAAAGTTACTTTCTTAGATGCTGACAACAAAAAAATGTTAATTTGTATTTATTGGACAAAGAAATGGGAGAAAGAAAATAATAAATTAATTGATTTTTTGGCTACACCTTTTTAGGTGTAGTTTTTTTTATTAAAAAAAATAAAAATAATAAAAAAAAAATCCCAAAAATAAATTTGAGATTCTTTTTTTATCATTTTATTATTGTTAATTTTAATGTTAATTTGGATCTTAATATTAAGAAGATTAATCTTCAATATAATTATTAACTTCAATTGGTTCAATGTTCCAAATTTCTTTTGCATATTCTGCAATTGTTCTGTCAGAACTGAATTTACCAGCATTTGCGATATTTTTAAGAGCTTTTCTAGTCCATTCTCTTTTATCTTTAAATGCATTTTGAAGTTTGTCTTGTGCTTCCCTGTAAGATGCGAAATCTTTTAATAAGAAGTAAACATCAGGTCTTGAACCATCTACACCGTATAACAATGAATTTTGTAATTCTTTGAAGATACCTGTGTGATTATCGTCATAAGTTCCATCTGCCAATTGGTCAATAACTTTTTTAAGACCTTCTACATTCATATATTCTTCATAAGGGTTGTATTCGTTGTTAGCTTGGTATGCTTCAACTTCTTGAGCTGAAAGTCCGAAAATAAATGCATTATCATTTCCAACTTCTTCAACGATTTCTACATTTGCTCCGTCCATTGTTCCTAGTGTCAATGCACCATTTAACATAAATTTCATATTTCCAGTTCCTGAAGCTTCTTTACTTGCAGTTGAAATTTGTTCTGATACATCTGCTGCTGGGAATATTTTTTCAGCAAGTGAAACTCTGTAGTTTTCTAAGAACACAACTTTAATTTTATCGTTGATAGATGAGTCGTTATTGATAACTTCTGCAATTGAGTTAATCAATTTAATAATTCCTTTAGCTCTTCTGTATCCAGCGGCAGCTTTTGCACCAAAGATGAAAGTTCTAGGTTCTACATCCAAATATGGATTTTCTTTTAATTTATTATACAAGTCCATAATGTGTAAAACATTTAAAAGTTGTCTTTTATATTCATGCAATCTTTTAACTTGAATGTCAAAGATAGAATGTGGATCAACTTCAACACCAGTTGTTTCTTTTATGTAATCAGCCAATCTCTTCTTGTTGTTAAATTTAATTTCAGAAACTCTATTTAAAATATTGTCATCATCTAAATATTTTTTTCTAATTTTTTAAGTTCATATAAATCAGTAATCCATTTGTCCCCGATTAATTCTGTAATTAAAGCGGCTAACTCAGGATTTGATTTTAGAAGCCATCTTCTTTGAGTGATTCCGTTTGTTTTGTTTAAGAATTTTTCAGGATACAATTCGTTCCATTCTTTTAATTCTGAATTTTTAAGAATTTCTGTATGAAGTTCAGCAACTCCGTTTACTTTGTGTGAACCAACTATTGCAAGCCATGCCATTCTAATTTGTCCGTTTCCAACAATTGACATTTTGTTAATTCTTTCCAATCTCCTGGATATTTTTGCTGTAATTCAAGAACAAATCTTCTGTTAATTTCTTCTATAATTTGGTAAATTCTTGGTAAAAGTGGTTGGAATAAGGCGATATCCCATTTTTCCAATGCTTCTGATAAAATTGTATGGTTTGTATAAGCAAATACTTTTTTACAGATGTTCCAAGATTCATCCCAACCTAATTTTTCTACATCCAAGAAAATTCTCATAAGTTCAGGAATTGCAACAACTGGATGTGTATCATTCAATTGAATTGCAACTTTATCAGCAAATTTTGAGAAATTATTTCCATAGATTGATTTATATCTTCTTATAATGTCTTGCAATGATGCCGAAGTAAAGAAGTATTGTTGTTTTAATCTCAATTGTTTTCCATCTTTTTCAGTATCATTTGGATATAATACTCTTGAAATATCTTCAGCTTCTACTGCTTTTGCTGAAGCTTGTAAATAAGTTTGGTCATTGAATAATTTTAGGTCAAATCCTTCAGGTGATCTTGCTTCCCATAATCTCAATGTATTTATAGTGTCATTTCCGTAACCTACTACAGGTACATCGTAAGGAACTGCATGAACAGTTTCAGTGTTTACCATTTTATAGTATTCTTTTCCGTATTCATCTTTATGAACTTCAATTTGACCACCAAAGTTTACTTCAAAAATTCTGTCAACTCTTTTAATTGACCAAGGGTCACCATATTTTGTCCAATCATCAGGATATTCAACTTGGAATCCATTTTCGATTTTTTGTTCAAACATTCCATATTTGTAACGAAGTCCATATCCGTGTCCAGGTAATTTTAAAGTTGCAAGTGAATCTAAGAAACAAGCGGCAAGTCTACCAAGTCCACCATTTCCAAGTCCAGCATCCATTTCAGAATCTTCAAGTTTGTTAATGTCAACTCCGAATTCATCCAAAGTTTCTCTAATAACATCATTAATTTTTAAGTTAATCAAATTATTTCCCATGAATCTTCCCATTAAAAATTCTGCAGAGAAATAATAAGTTTGTTTTGCCTGTTTTTTGGCATAAGTTTTTTTAGTGTTGTACCATTTTTCTACAACATATTCCAAAGCTGCACGAGAAACTGCATAATACAATTCATATTCGTGAGCTTCTTCGACAGTTTTACCAAAGTTTGCTCTTAATTCTCTAGTAATACTTTTTTTCAATTCTGTTTTATCAATTGTCATTTTTTTCCTCCTAAAAAGACTTTCAATTTTTTTCAACTGATATTTTTACCCTTTTTTTAAAAATTTTTTTCAATTAAAAAAATATTAAAATTTATCTATAAAGATAAAAATTTAATTATAATTTCTATAAAATACCTTTTTTTCTTTAAAAACTTTTGTTAATGTTTCATAAGTTTTTTGTTCTGCTGAAACAAGTGGCAATCTCACATCGTCGTTGTCTATCATTTTTAAAATTTTCATAGCAGCCTTTACTGTGACAGGATTTCCTTCTAAAAACATATTTCTGCTGACATCGTAAAGTTTTGTATGTAAATCAAACGCTTTTGCAAAATTTTTGTTTAAAAATGAACTGATTAAATCATTCATTTCTTGCGGCATAATGTTTGCAACAACAGAAATTACTCCTTTTGCTCCAATTGATAGCATTGGTAAGATTAAATGGTCTTCTCCTGATAGAATTTCAATTTTGTCGCCACATAAATTTTGAATTTTAATCATTTGTTCAAGACTTCCTGTCGCTTCTTTTACAGCTACAATTTCTGGAATTTCTGCCAATTTTGCAACTGTTTCAGGTTCGATATTTGTTCCAGTTCTGCCAGGAACATTGTATAACATCACAGGAAATTTTGACTCGTTTGCAATTTTTTTGTAATGTTCATAAAGTCCACGCTGACTTGGTTTGTTGTAATATGGACAAGTGCTAAGTGCAGCATCTGCTCCCAATTCTTTTGCATATTTTGTAAGTTCTATCGCTCTATTTGTATTATTTGAACCAGCTCCTGCGATAACTTGAATTCTTCCTTTTACTTCTTCCACAACAATTCTAATAATTTTTTCGTGTTCAGAAAATGTAAGTGTTGGTGCTTCTCCAGTTGTCCCACAAGGTACAATTCCAGCTGTTCCATTTTCAATGTGATAATTTACTAATTCACGCAATTTATCTTCGTCTAATTCAGTTCCATTGTTTTTAAATGGCGTAATTAGAGCAACATAAGATCCTTCAAATTTCATTTTTTAATCCTCTCCATTTTTTATCTTTTATATTTATAAAATCCTTCGGCAACTTTTTCACTAGGTCCAGTCATAAAAGCGTCGTCACCTTCTTTGTCATATTCTATGACAAGCTGTCCACCAGGTACTTTTACATTGACCTTGTATTCTGTATAGCCAAAAATTCTCGCTAAAACAGCAGCGGCAGTGACACCTGTCCCACAGGCAAGAGTTCTTCCAGCTCCTCTCTCCCAAGTGATAACTTCAATGTGAGTCTTGTCGTAAACTTTTACAAAATTCACATTAACTTTTTTTGGAAATAATTCAGTATAATTTTCAATTTTTTTCCCAAAAGTATTAATAATTTTGTTGTCAAATTCATCGACGAAAATTACACTATGGTCAGTTCCAGTAAAAATGTAAGAAATTTCAAATTCTTTTCCATCAACTGTAATTTTTTCTTTTAAAAATCTCTCTTTTTCGGTATTAATTAACTTATTTACATCAAAGATAGGTTTTCCCATATTTACACGAGCGTTAAAAACATCGTTTTCACAGTCGTAACTTGTTCTGATAGTCAAATCTCCAGGAACAGTTTTTACTGTAAATTCGTTGCCATCAACCAAATGATTGTTAGTTAGATATTGAGAAAAGCATCTGATTCCATTTCCACACATAGGCGCTTGGCTTCCATCTGAGTTAAAAAAGAACATAAATGGCATATTTGCCACATATTTTAAAATTATAAGTCCATCTGCGCCAATACCATAATGTCTATCACAAATTTGAGCTGCAAACTCGTTATAATCTGGAATTCCTTTTTCAATCAAATCTCTTTCATTTACAATAACAAAGTCATTTCCAGCTCCCTGATATTTTTCAAATTTTAACATAATTCAGCCTCCTTTAACTTTTTAATTTTAATAAATTATTTTTAATTATTTTTTTATAATTTTTCTAGAAAAATTTTTTTAGTATATAATCTGAGATACTTTCTTTTTGAAATCCATTCATTTCCTTTTTAATTCAAATTTTAATTCAATATCCATAATTTCTGTGATATTTTTTATCATTTTTTTCATTAATTCTTTTTGAATAAGTATCTAAATATTGAGATATTTCAGATTTTTATTTTTTTCATTTAAAAAGTATGTCCAAATCTACTTGACCATTTTTTTCCATATTTTTTTATCATATATTCTTTTAATTTACTTAAAGTATCAAGTGCATCTACAAATTTTAATTCAAGAGTTCCATTTGCCTTGTTTTTTTGAAATATTCTTAATATCATACAATTCAATTTTTCGAATTATAGATAATATTTTTTTAAATGTTGTTCTGTAATCATTTCCATCAAGATTCTAAATGATTTTTTTGTTTCTTTTTATCTGCCACTTCCATACCGTTGAATTGTATCATCTCATCAGTCAAAACTGATTTTTTTCATCATTTCATTAAATAATTTATTTTTTTCAGTTTCATTAAACTGATTTATTGTTTTATTTATTGCTGATTTTAATTGAGCTTTATCATTAAATTCACTAAAAGATAGAATGTTAATAAACAACAGTAAAAATAATAATATTTTTTTCAATGCAAAGCCTCCTATAAATCAAATTCTTTAGCAAATAATTCAGCCACTTTTTTACCCATCACTTCATCGACAATTAGAGAAATACTTATTTCCGAAGTTGAAATTTGGTGAAAACTTATGTCGTTTTCTGCTAAAATTTTGAACATTTTTGAAGCTACGCCAACATTGCTTATCAAACCAATTCCTACAATTGAAACTTTTGTTACATAAGGATTTACTATAAAAGAAGTTTTTTCATATTTTTCTTCGATTTCCTTTCCAATTTTTTCAAGAGCTGCCATATCAGTTTTTGGACAAGTGAAAGCAAAACTTCCGTGGTGACTAGAAACATCATTTTGACTAATCATATCTATATTTATTCCATTTTTTTCTGCTTTTTCAAAAATTTCAGAAACATTTTGCGCATTTGTTGGGATTTCTTCCACATTTACCATTATTGTATTTTCGTTTATTGACACCCCTGTGATTACTTTTTGTTCCATATTTTTATTCTCCTTTATTTTTTCGATTGAAGTTATTATTGTTCCATTTTTTTCACCTAATGATTTTCCTACATAGATTTCGACTCCATATTTTCCACCTAATTCAACGGCACGAGGTTCCATCACTCCAGCTCCTAAATAAGCTAGTTCCATCATTTCGTCATAAGAAATAAATGGCAATTTTTTAGCATCACTGTAAACTCTTGGGTCGATTGAATAAATTCCATCAACATCTGTATAAATTTCGCATTTTCCTTCAAGAGCTGCCGCCAATGCAACTGCTGATGTATCAGAACCTCCACGACCTAGAGTTGTCACATCTCCAGCTTCATTTACTCCTTGGAATCCAGCAACTACAACGATTTTTCCACTGTTTAAATGTTTTTTTATAGAATTTGCATCAATGTTGTCAATTCTATTTTTCATGTAATGTCCGCTTGTTTTAATTCCCGCTTGAGCTCCAGTAAGTGAAATTGCGTCATATCCCAAAGTTTGTAAAGCAATGCTTAAAAGTGAAATTGTCTGCTGTTCTCCTGTTGACATAAGTCTGTCCATTTCTCTTGAACTTGGATTTTCTGTTATTTCATGAGCTAATTTAATAAGTGCGTCAGTTGTCTTTCCCATAGCGGAAACAACAACAACAACATCATTTCCAGCGTCTTTTACACTTCCCAAATATTTAGCAATGTTCATAATTTTTTCTGTTGTGGCAACCGAAGTACCACCATATTTATGCACGATAATCACAATAAATACACCTTCCTTTTTTATTTTTAATTTTTATTATAATTCAAAAATTTCATCATTTCTCAATAAATCTTCATAAGATTCTCTTCTAACAGCAACTTTTGCTTTACCGTCTTTTACAAATACAACTCCTGGCGTAACCATTCTGTTGTAGTGGCTTGACATTGTATAACAATAAGCTCCTGTCGTACCAACTGCAACTATATCCCCAACTTTAGTCGATTTTGGCAATTTACCATTTTGAATGATAATATCCCCTGACTCACACAATTTTCCAGCTAATGTAATATCTCTTGTGTCAGTATCTTCCATTTTATTAACAACACCAGCCTCATATTCAGCTTGATAAAGTGCAGTTCTTATATTATCTGACATTCCTCCATCAATAAATACATAAGTTTTTCCACCAACAGTTTCTTTAATCCCACCAACTTCATACAAAGTAGTTCCCGCATTTCCGACAATACTTCTTCCTGGCTCAATACAAAGTTCTTTAAATCCAATTTGATATTTAATTTCCATTGCTTCAGTATAAGTTATAATTTCGCTAAGTACTTCTTCAATCGGCTTAGGATCATCTCCATTTTTGTAATAAACTCCAAATCCTCCACCCATATTTACTGTGTGAACTACAATTCCTAATTCTTTTTTTCAATCTATCCAAATATTTAAAAAAATTTCATCTAATGCAAAAAAATAAAGAATGCAGATTGGAATATTTGCGAACCAATATGTGTATGGAACCCTTTAAATTCAATATATGGACTATCATTCAATCTTTTTTACAATATCAATCAAATTTTTCTTGGAAAAAGTGAAATCCCAAATTTCGATGTAAGTCCTGAAGTTTTTATATAGTGATGCGTATGTGCCTCAATTCCTGGATCAATTCTCACTAAAACCGCTTGTTTCTTACCTTTTTTTCCTTACAAACTTTTTCAATCTTAGCAATTTCATCTTCATTATCTACAACAATCGTATCAATCCCATATTCAACAGCCATTTCAATCTCATTCACCAATTTATTATTCCCATGCAAATGCACTCTTTTCATCGGAAATCCTGCTTTATGTGCCGTATACAATTCTCCACCAGAAACCACATCTAAATCCAGTCCTTTAGATTCAACCAATTTAATCATCCCAGTTGTCAAAAACGCTTTCCCTGCATAAGCTATTCTTGTTTTAAATCTTGTAGACTGAAAAGCCTCTTTCATTTTATCAATAGTCGTTTCAATCAATTCCTGATCCATTACATAAAGTGGCGTTTTAAACTCTTTTGCCAACTCAATTGTATCAACTCCTCCTATTGATAAATTCCCTTTTTCATTAATTTTTGCCGTTCCAAATAATTTCATTAAATTATTATCCTTTCGTATTATTTAATTTATTTTTTTATTTTATTCAGCATTTAAAAAAATTAATAATTAAAAATGCTGATAATAGCATATCAGCATATAAAACATACATTTATCTTTAACTTTTAATTTTAAATAATGAATTATATCTGACAGCTCCCCATTATCTTATTGATAATGACAGTTCTACGGATATTCTCCACAGACCCAGTATCAAAGCTGGTCAAACTTTGTACTTCGGCAATTATTCCTTTCAATTTATTTCATCAAATTGACCATTCTCCGTAAATCTACTTATAATAATCGCACCTCTATCTTTTTTATATTTATTATTATAACCAATTTTTTAACTTTTGTAAAGAATTTTTACACAGTTAATAATTCTTTTTCTTTTGCAGCAAGAGCTGTATCAATTGCAGCGATGTATTTGTCAGTTGTTTTTTGAACTTTTTCTTCATTTGTCTTTAATTCGTCTTCAGTAATTTCACTATCTTTTTCTAGTTTTCTAAGTTTATTATTAACATCTTTTCTTATGTTTCTTATGGCAATTTTTCCTTCTTCAGCTTCTTTTTTTACCATTTTTACATATTCTTTTCTTCTATCTTCAGTTAATTCTGGAACTAGAAGTCTTATAACTTTTCCATCATTTGAAGGATTAAATCCTAAGTTTGCTTGTAAAATTGTCTTTTCAATAACTTTTATTAGTGATTTATCCCATGGATCGATTACTAGAAGTCTTGCTTCTGGAGCTGAAATTGTTCCCACTTGGTTAAGTGGAGTTGGTGCACCATAAGCTTCGATTGTCACACCGTCAAGCATAGAAACATTTGCTCTTCCTGCTCTTGTGTGAGAAAATCTCTCTTTTGTATTTTCAACTGATTTTGACATTTTGTCTTCAGCTTCTTTTAAAATTGTATTTAGCATTTTTTTACCACCTTTTTATTTATTTTTTTACTGTTGTTCCAATAGTTTCCCCTTGCGCCATCTTTAAGATATTACCTTCTTCAAGTGCGTTGAAAACTACGATTGGCATTTGATTTTCCCTGCAAAGAGAAAGTGCGGCTGTGTCCATCACGCCTAAATTTTTTGAAATTGCTTCGTCAAATGAAACTGTGTTATATTTTACAGCGTCGTCAAATTTCATAGGGTCTTTGTCATAAATACCGTCAACTTTTGTACCTTTGGCAAGTACATCAGCCTGTATTTCTACAGCTCTTAGCGCTCCCGATGAATCTGTCGTAAAGTAAGGGTTACTTGTTCCTCCTGCAAAAATTACAACTCTTCCCTTTTCCAAATGTCTTATAGCTTTTCTTCTGATAAAAGGTTCAGCTACTTGTGGCATTTGAAGAGCGGTCATAACACGAGTTGGAACTCCTAGATTTTCAATTGAATTTTGAAGTGCAAGTCCATTCATGATAGTTGCAAGCATTCCCATTGTGTCGCCAGTAACTCTGTCAAAACCTTTCTCCATTCCGCTTATTCCACGAAAAATATTTCCACCACCGATTACGATAGCTATTTCTACACCTTTTTCGTGAACTTCTTTAATTTGTTTTGCAAAACTCTCTAAAACTTTGTTTGAAAATCCAAATTCTTTGTCTCCTGCAAGTGCTTCACCACTTAATTTTAAAAGTATTCTTTTATATTTTAACACAAAATCCAACCCTTTCATAAATTTTTTTAAAAAAAGGGGATTTTATCCCCTTAAAATGATTAATTATTATTGTCCTAATTGAGCAGCTACTTCTGCAGCAAAATCTACATCTTCTTTTTCGATTCCTTCTCCAACTTTAAATCTGTCAAATGAAATAATTGTGCATGGAGCGATGAATTTTTCAACAGTAACTTTATCGTCTCTTACATATTTTTGTTGAACTAGACAATTTTCTTCGTAGAATTTTCTCATTTTACCTTCTAATATTTTTTCAATTATATTTGCAGGTTTTCCTTCAGCAGTTAATTGATGTCTTGCAATTTCTTTTTCTCTGTCTAAGTCATCAGCTGTAACTTGTGATTTATCCAAATATTTAGGATCCATTGCAGCTACATGCATTGCAACTCCTTTTGCTTTTTCGATATTTTCGTCAGTTGCTTCACCATTTACATTTAATAAAACTCCAATTTTTCCACCTAAGTGAATATAAGTTTCGATAAATCCTGTAGTTGCAACTAATTTTAATCTTCTGATGTTCATGTTTTCCCCAATTTTAGCGATTAATTCTGTCAAATGAGTTTCAACAGTTTTTCCTTCGTGTTCAAATGCTTTTAATTCATCTTCACTTGTCAAATCGTGTTCCAAAGTTAATGTAACTAATTTTTCTCCAAATGATTTAAATTCGTCATTTTTAGCAACGAAATCTGTTTCTGAATTAAATTCCAAGATAGCACCTTTTTTTCTATCTTCAGAAACTGCTGCGAATACCAATCCTTCAGCTGCTACTCTTCCTGATTTTTTAGCTGCTTTAGCAATTCCTTTTTCTCTTAACCAGTCAATTGCTTTTTCGATGTCTCCGTCATTTTCTCCTAGAGCTTTTTTACAGTCAAGCATTCCTGCTCCTGTTCTTTCTCTTAATTCTTTAATAAGTGCTGTTGTAATTGCCACTTTATTTTCCTCCTATATTATTTATTTCTAATTTTTGTTTTTTTTATTTTGTTTAATAATTAATTTATTAGTGAACTACTCTAACTTTTTAGAAGTTAGAGACTTCTTGCTATCTTTTTGTTAAAAAAATTATTTTTGAAATATTTTTTTAGTATATTTAAAAATTTCTGGATTTTCGTTATCAAATTCTAAAAAATCCTTCGCATATTTTTCTGCCATCTTATAATTTTTAGTGCCAGAATAATGGACTGCTAATCGGTATATTGAATAAGCATTACCAATTAATGCCATTTGTTTGTGGCTTCTAAGTTCTTTAAGTTTCTCGTGCGTAAAACCAACATCTGATAGTTGCTTTACATATTTGTCTACTATGCTCTTTTTTTCAGTTTTCTCTTTAGCAGTTAAATTTAATAATTTTAGAAAATTTTCATCACTGTATAATAAAACCAGTGAATACGCTCCTGTGTCATTATCTCCTAACTCAATTGCTTTTAGATAATACTTCTCCGCCTCTTTTAGATTACCCAGTATATCATAATCAGTCCCTATTTCCTCATAAGCATAGGCATCATCTGGATATTTTTCAACATATTTTTTTAGCAATGCAATTAAATTTTTCTTATCTCTCTTTTTGTTTAAAGCAATATATTTATTTTTAAATTCTGTTTTTTCTTTTGAATACAGATTCATAAGGCTTCCATCTACTGTAAAATACTGATTATCCATATTTTCAGTATAATTTGAAGTGCTCACAGTTTTTTTCTGGCTGTTTGCACCTAGAACACTTAAACTTGCTATTAAAAATAGTCCAATCAAAACTTTTTTCATAATCGCTCACCATTTCTTTTTTATTTTTGACCAATAAAAATGTGAGTTCGTTTCTTTATTAATTTAAATTTTCTGTTTTACAAGAACAGGGAAATGACTTTATTTCCCTATTGTTTTTTTATATTTAGCAAAAAAATCAATTGTTTTAATTATCGATATTCAGATGGATTATCACTTAAAATTAAAGCGCAAATAATGTACGCAAGTACTCCTGTTCCTAATCCGAATGCAAATAAAACCCAGATTATTCTTATAACATTTGAATCAACATTAAGATATTCTGCGATTCCACCACAAACTCCTGCTATTTTTCTATCTTTTACTGATTTGTATAATTTTTTTTCCATAATATTACCCCCTAAAATACAATTTTTAATTTTATTTTTTTGTAAAATTAAATAATTTTTGTATTTTTTTAGTGTATCAATTTATAATTTTAATAATTTTAATTTATAAATATTATTCTTCAGTTGGTACTTCTTCTTCAACTACTTCTTCTACAACTTCTTCAGTAGTTTCAAATTCTTCGTTTAATGGAGTTTCATCAGCGTTTGCTTCAATTCCACCATTAGCTTCAATTGCAGCATTTGCGATAACTTGAGAGAATAATTTTACTGATCTTATAGCGTCATCATTTGCAGGAATTTTGTAAGTTACTAAATCAGGATCTACATTTGTATCGATTAATGCAATTACAGGAATTCCTAATTTTTTAGCTTCTTCCAATGCCAAGAATTCTTTTTTGATGTCAACTACAAATAATGCAGCTGGTAGTGTGTTCATTTCTTTAATTCCACCGATGTTTTTAGAAAGTTTTGCCATTTCTTTTCTTAATAATCCAGCTTCTTTTTTAGTGTATGCTTCGTCTAAAGTTCCATTAGCATCCATTTCTTCTAATTCTTTTAATCTTTTTACTCTTGTTTTAATTGTTTCTAAGTTAGTTAATAATCCACCTAACCATCTGTGGTTTACATAGAATCCTCCAGCTCTTTGAGCTTCTTCTTTAATAGCTTCTTGAGCTTGTTTTTTAGTTCCTACGAATAAGATTTTTCCACCTTCTTCAGAAATTTGTCTTACAAATTCATAAGCTTTTTCAGTTGCTTCTAAAGTTTGGTGTAAATCCAAAATGTGGATTCCGTTTCTTTCTGTAAAAATATAAGGTTTCATTTTTGGATTCCATCTTTTTGCTTGGTGTCCAAAATGTGCTCCTACTTCTAATAATTGTTTCATTGTAATTACTGCCATTACTAATTTCCTCCTAAATTTTTTTGGTTTTTTCTCCCGCTTTTCTTTTGCAACAGATTGCAGAATTTGCAACACCCTATCGCAAAATAATACAAAGTGTGATTAATTCACAATATTATAACATTGATATGTATTTTTTGTCAAATGTAAAAATAAAATTAATTAATAGAATCACAATTCTTCAACTAAAAAAATTTAAAAAAATTTTAGATTTGAGAAAAAAAGAAATATGTGGATAACCTGCAAGAATATCCTATATCCGCAATCCCATTTTCTATCGTCATTTTTACAAATTTTTATAAAATGTGTAATTCTCTTTATTCTTAACTATTTCAGAATAGTGAAATTCATGTCCTTTTAATTTTATTCCGTTTTCTGTCTCAATATTTATGTATCCAAAACGCTTGATATTAAGATTTTTTCGCATTTTTATTTCTAAGTCAAAAATTCCGCAAAAGTCATAATTTGCACCATCTAATAGATGGATTTTTTTAGCTAAGTACATAAATCCGCCACATTCCGCATAAATTTTTTTTCCTTTTTCAAATTGTTCCAAAATGCTTTTTTTCATAGAAGTATTGTCTTGCAGCTCCTTTGCAAAAAGTTCTGGATAACCACCACCAAAGTAAATAAAATCAATATTTTCTGGAATTTTTTTATCGAAAATCGGACTAAATTCAATTATTTCAAAGCCGCAAAATTTTAATAAGTCAAGATTTTCCTGATAATAAAAAGAAAAAGCTTTGTCTTTTGCAATTGCAATTTTTTTGCCAAAGTATTTGTTTTTCAAATTTTTTTAATTTTTTTCCCAGTTCTCAAAAAGTCATTTCTGGCTCAAAATTTTTAGCAATTTTTTTAATTTTTTCCAAATCCAAATATTTTTCTCCAATTTCACAAAATAAATTTTTTCGCTGCAAAATTTCATCTTCATTTTCTTCAAACGCCAATTTTAGTCCCAAATGTCGACTTTCAAGCGCCAAACTTTCATTTTTTGGAACATACCCGAGACATTCAATATTTGCATATTTTTCTATAGCTTGTTTTAAGCTCAAATAGTGTCTTTGTGAACTCACATTATTTAAAATAACGCCACATATATTTATTCTAGGATCTAGCATTTTAAAGCCAAGAACGATGGCGGCACAGCTTGTAGAAATCGCTTTAGCACTAATTACCAAAATCACTGGAATATCTAAAATTCTCGCAACATGTGCTGTACTAAAATTGTCAAATTCATTGGAAAGGCCGTCAAAAAGTCCCATAACTCCTTCAACAACTGCAATATTTTTATTTTTTGAATAAATTTCAAAAATATTTCTCACATTTTCTTCACCAACCATAAAAATATCCAAATTATGTGACTTATTTCCCGTGAAAATCTCGTGATAAGTTGTGTCGATATAGTCAGGACCTACTTTAAAAGGAGCGACATTTTCTAGGCAAGACATGAGAATGCTTGTAACTGTTGTTTTTCCACTTCCGCTATTTGTTCCAGCGATCAATATTTTTTTACTTTTTTTCATTTTTATTTTTTTCCTTTCTTTTTCTTTTTTTCTTTTTCTTTTTCTTTTTTAATTTTATTTATTAAATTCATTAATTCATTAATTTATTAATTTATTTATATTTTTTTCTTCTTTCTTCTTTCTTCTTCTTTTTTTATTTTTTTATTTTTAATTATTATTTTATTAATTAATTAATTAATTAATTAATTTTTTTATAAAAATTGTTTTTTTGTATATTATTATACTTTATTTTTTTGAAAATTTAAAAATAAAAATAATTTTTAAAATTTTAATTATTGTAAATTTATAAAAAAATAAATTATTTCATAATTGATTTTTATTACAATTTTTTTGATAAAATATAATTGTAAATTTTGTTTGAGAAAAAAACATTTATAAATAAAAATATTTTTGGAGGTAAAAAAATAAAATGAGTTTATTACAATTAAAAGATATAAGATCTGAAGTTGAGGGAAAAGAGATTTTGAAAGGTCTTAATTTAAACATTAACAAAGGGGAAGTTCATGTTATAATGGGACCAAATGGTGCTGGAAAATCCACACTTGCAAGTATTTTGGTAGGAAATCCAAAACATAAATTAATAGGTGGAGATATTATTTTGGATGGAGAAAATATTAACGATGATACTGTTGATGAGAGAGCAAAAAAAGGAATTTTCTTGTCATTTCAATATCCTGAAGAAATTCCGGGACTAACAGTGGAAGATTTTTTGAGAACAGCGAAAGAGGCTGTGACTGGGGAAAAACAATATTTGATGCAATTTCACAATGAATTGGAAGAAAAGATGGAAAAACTTCACATCAATCCAGAGTATGCTCAAAGACATTTGAATGTAGGATTTTCTGGAGGAGAAAAAAAGAAAAATGAAATTTTACAAATGGCAGTGCTTGAGCCAAAATTGGCGATTTTAGATGAAACTGATTCGGGACTTGACATCGATGCGACAAAAATCGTGTTTGAAGGTGTGCAAAAATTAAAGACAAATGATACAGCGCTTTTGATTATAACACACTACGACAAAGTTTTGGACTATTTGGAACCAGATTTTGTGCATATTTTGATGAATGGAAAAATTGTGAGAACGGGTGGAAAAGAAATAGTTGAAGAAATCGAAAAAAATGGTTATGGAGAAATGAAAAAACAATTTGGATTATAAAATTTTAAAAAAATTTTAAAAGAAAAATTTTAAAAATAGAAAGTGTAGGAAGTTAATATTATGGAAGAAAGAAAAAAAACATATGTCGCAGACATTGAACGGGGAGTTTACGACATAAAAGATGAAGTTAAATATAAATACAAAGTTCAAAAAGGATTGACAGAAGAAATAATAAGAAAAATTTCTGCTAGAAAAAATGAGCCAGAATGGATGTTAAATTTTAGATTAAAAGCGCTAGAAGTGTATAATTCAAAGCCGATGACTGATTGGGGTCCAGATTTGTCGGACTTGGATATGAACGATATAATTCACTATTTGGAGCCAGATTCTGCGCCAATGAATGAAAATTGGGACGATGTGCCAAGTTATATAAGAGATACTTTTGACAGACTTGGGATTCCTGAAGCGGAAAAACAGTCACTTGCAGGAGTCGGAGCGCAGTATGACTCAGAAGTTGTGTATCATAGCATTCACAAGGAATTGACTGAGCAAGGCGTTATTTACACGGATATTGAAACTGCCATCAAAGAATATGAAGATATTTTAAAAGAATATTTTATGACTTTAATTACAGTAAATGATCACAAATTTTCAGCACTACATGGAGCAGTTTGGTCGGGAGGATCGTTTATTTATGTGCCAAAAGGTGTAAAGGTCAATATGCCACTTCAATCTTATTTTAGATTAAATGCGCCAGAAGCTGGACAGTTTGAGCATACATTAATAATTGTTGATGAAGGTGCGGACTTACATTTTATCGAAGGATGCTCTGCGCCAAAATATCAGAAAAATGCGCTTCACGCTGGAGCAGTTGAGCTTTTTGTAAGAAAAGGTGCTAGACTTAGATATTCTACGATAGAAAACTGGTCAAGAAATATGTATAATTTAAATACTAAAAGAGCGCTAGTTGAAGAAGATGGTGTAATTGAGTGGGTTTCAGGTTCATTTGGGTCAAGAGTTTCAATGCTTTATCCGATGAGTATTTTAAAAGGGGATCGTTCAAGATGTGAATTTACAGGAGTTACTTTTGCGTCAAGTGGACAAAATTTGGATACTGGTTGTAAAATTGTACACATTGGAAAAAATACGACTTCGACAGTACATTCAAAATCCATTTCTAAAAATGGGGGAGCGGCTTTTTACAGAGGTCTTTTAAAAGTTATGCCAGAAGCGACCGGAACTAAAGCGACAGTTGAATGTGAATCGCTTATGTTAGACAATATTTCGTCTTCAGATACGATACCTATAATTGACATAAGAAATGACAGCGTCGATATAGGGCACGAAGCTAAAATTGGAAGAATTAGTGATGAGGCAATCTTTTATTTGATGTCGAGAGGGATTAGTGAAGATGAAGCAAAAGCGATGATTGTAAGAGGATTTGTTGAGCCAATCTCAAAAGAATTGCCACTGGAATATGCAGTTGAGCTAAATAAACTTATTGAATTAGAATTGGAAGGAACAATTGGATAAAATTTTTTTAAATTTTTTTAAAATTAACAAAAAAATAAAAATAAAAATAAAAAAAGATATTAAAAATTTTTAATTTTTTTAAATAAATAAATATAATTAAAATATTAATTTGTAAAGGAGAAATGGGATGCTAGAAAAAGACAAGTTTAGAAAATCTTGAAAAATAGCGAATACCGGCTAAAAAGTTTTTTTGAAAAAAATATAAAGACTTGAAAAAAACCACGAGTGGAAAAAGAGTTAAATATAAATACGAAGAACCACAAGAATTTAAAAAAATTTGATAATTTTTTTCAGCAAAAAAATGAAAAATCAAGAAGGTGTGGAAATAAAAAGGGATTAATGATTCTCTAGAAGATTTGGAAAGATTGAAAAGTAGTTATGAATACGGACTTGGAGAGTTTTTTAAATTGCAAAATTTTGCTTTTTATAATCAGGGACAATTTATTAAAATAAAAGAGAGAAAAAAAATTGAACATCCAATTTATTTGACTTATGTAACAGATAAAGAAAATAATTTTTTGGTTGACTACAATGTGATTGAAGTAGAAGATTTTGCAAGCGCTACAATTATTATAAGCTATAATTCAAGTGACGATGCCGAAAGTTATCACAATGGAGTTATAAAAGTGTTTGCTGGAGCAAATTCAAATGTGAAAATAATAAAAATTCAAACATTGAATACAAAAAGCAGAAATTTTGAAAGCTCTAAAATTGAAGTGAAAGGACAAGGAGTCGTAAATTATTACAGCGTTGAACTTGGAGCGCAAGTGAATGCAGTTAGCCACACTTCATATTTATTGGAAGATAATTCACAGGCTTATGTATTTCCAGGATATTTGGCTGACGGAGATAGAAAAGTTGACTTGGAATATTCGACAGTATTTTACGGCAGAAAAACATTGGGAGACATTCACGGAAGAGGAGCTGTAAAAGATACTGCAACTAAAGTATTTCGTGGAAATATGTACTTTAAGCAAGGTGCTTCAAAATCGGAAGGAAGAGAAGGAGAATTTGCCATTTTGCTGGACAAAAATATAAATGTTCACTCAATTCCGACATTATTTTGTGACGAAGACGATGTAATTGGAGAACATTATGCGTCAATCGGAAAAGTCAACGAATCACAGCTGTTTTATTTGATGAGTCGAGGCCTATCTGAGAGCAGAGCCAAAAAATTAATTGTGGAATCGTCATTTAAACCAATATTAAATAATATCGATGATGAAACATTAAGAGAGCATTTATTAGAAGAATTGGAAAAAAGAATATAAAAAAAATATAAAAAAATATAAAATTTGAAAAAATACCCACTGAGTGCTATACTTTAAGTAGTAGTGAAGTGGGTTAAATTATATTTTTTTAATAATTTAAAAATATAAATAATATAAAAAAAATAAAAAAATTTAAAATAAAATAAAAATAAAACTCTTAAGAAAGGAAGAAAAAAATAAAAATGAATTATAAAAATAAATTTCCGATATTTTCAAATATAGAAAATCATTATTTAGACACAGCTGCAACTTCTCAAAAGCCAAAAGTTGTGCTGGATAAAATTAGAGAATATTATGAAAAGTATAATGGAAACCCTGGACGAGGGTCACATAAATTATCTGTGGAAGCACAGTCGCTGTTAAGTGATGCAAGAGAATGTGTGAGAAAATTTATAAATGCAAAAAGAGCCGAAGAAGTGATTTTTACAAAAAATACAACTGAAAGTATAAATTTAGTCGCTTATACTTATGGAATGAATTTTATAAACGAAAACGATGAGATTATTTTAGGAATTTCAAATCATCATGCCAATATTGTGCCTTGGCAATTTGTGGCAAAACAAAAAAAAGCTAAGTTAAAATATATTTATCTTACAGAAAATGGACAATTTGACTTGGAAGATTTAAAAAATAAAATTTCTGACAGAACTAAAATTGTTGCAGTTTCTGCGGTTGTGAATGTAACAGGTGTAATTCAGCCGATAAAAGAAATAATTGAGATAGCTCACAGTAAAAATGCTCTGGTTTTGGTTGATGCAGCACAGTCAATGCTTCATTTTAAACACGATGTGCAAGAATTAGATGCAGATTTTTTGGTATTTTCAGGACATAAAATTTTTGCACCTATGGGAATTGGTGTGATGTATGGAAAAAAAGAGATTTTGGACAAAATGCCACCATTTTTGTACGGTGGAGATATGATTGAATTTGTTACAGAACAGGAATCAACTTTTGCGCAGTTACCGAATAAATTTGAAGGCGGAACTCAAAATGTGGAAGGAGCTGTGACTCTGGAAGAGGCGATTAAGTTTATTTGCGAAATTGGGTATGAAAAAATTGAAAAAATTGAGGAAAATTTGGCAAATAAAGCACTAGAAGAATTAAATAAACTTGATTTTGTGGAAACTTATTTTACAAAAGATGTGGAAAGAACAGGAGTTATTGCGTTTAATGTGATTGGAGTTCATTCGCACGATGTTGCATTCATCTTGGATTCTTTTGATGTAGCCGTGAGATCAGGTCATCACTGCGCACAGCCACTTATGAAATATATTGGAGTTGCGTCTTGCTGCCGTGCTAGTTTTAGCATTTACAATGATGAAAGTGATATTCAAAAATTAATTGAAGGACTTTTGAAAGTAAAGGAAGTTTTTAAATTGTAAAAAAATCGAAAATTAAAAAAATTAAAAAAATTACAAATTTTTTTGGAAATAAAAAAATAATAAAAAAAGGAGATAAAAAAATGGATTTGGAGAGAATTTATCAGCAGACAATATTGGAATATAGCCGTAGAAAAGAATTAAATCATGAAATGGACAATCCAACTTATGTGGAAAGAGGTCACAATCCAAATTGTGGAGATGACTTGACATTGGAATTAAAAGTGGAAAATAATATCATTGTGGATGCGGCATTTATCGGCTCTGGGTGTGCTATTTCGACTGCTTCAATGGCAATGTTAATTGATTTGATAAAAGGAAAAACTTTGGAAGAAGCAAAAGAAAAAGTTGACATTTTTTTCAAAATGATGAGCATAGATGAAAATAAAGAAAAATTGACAAAGGAAGAAATGAAAAAATTAGGAGATGCAGTGCTTTTGGAATATGTGGCTAAAATGCCAGCTCGGGTAAAATGTGCTACGCTTAGTTGGCATTCACTAAAAGTGATTGTAGAAAATAAAAAAATAAAAAAATAATTAAATTTTGAACTTTTTTTAAAGAGTTTTTTTATAAAAATAAAAAAATTGTGAAATTTTTTTAAAATATATGGTAAAAATAATAATAAAAAAAGAAAAAAATAAAAAAACAAGAAAAATAAAATTAAGGAGAAAAAAATTAAATATAATGAAAAGAATTAAAAAAATAGTATTATTTGGACATCCAACTTTAAAGAAAGTTGCCGAGAAAGTGGAAAAATTTGATGATGAACTGAGAGAGACATTGAATGAAATGGTTAATTTGATGAGAAAAGCTAATGGAGTGGGACTTGCTGCAAATCAAGTTGATATTCCTGAAAGATTTTTTGTGCTCGAGTACGAAGGAGTTGTGAAAAAGGTCGTTAATCCAGAAATATTAGAATTTAGTGAAGAAAAGGTGGATTTTGAAGAAGGATGCTTGAGTATTCCTGGAATTTATAAAAAGGTTGTAAGACCTAAGAAAATTAAAGTTAAATATTTTGATGAAAATGGAACTGAAGTTCAAGAAGAGCTTGATGAAATGTGGGCTAGAGCATTTCAGCATGAACTGGATCATTTGGACGGAATTTTGTTTACAGAGCGGCTTTCTGTTATGAATAAAAGGCTTGTTGCAAAAAAAATAGAAGTTTTGAAAAAAGATTTTAGCAAAGGTAGAATTTATAGGGAAGATTTGGATTAAAAGAAGGAGTGAAATTTTTTGAAAACAATATTTATGGGAACGCCAGAATTTGCAATTCCAAGTTTGGAAGTTGTGGCAAAAAATACGGATTTGAAGGCAATTTTTACGAAAGAAGATAAAGTTAATGCCAGAGGAAACAAAATAATTTTTTCGCCAGTAAAACAGTTTGGAATTGATAACGAAATTGAAGTTATTCAGCCAAAAAAAATAAAAGATGAAAAAATAATTGAAAAAATAAAAGAGATAAATCCAGATTTAATCGTAGTTGTGGCTTATGGAAAGATTTTACCAAAAGAAATTATAGATATACCAAAATATGGAATAATTAATGTTCACTCTTCGCTTTTACCAAAATACAGAGGTGCTTCTCCGATTCACTCAGCAATTTTAAACGGTGACACGAAAAGTGGCGTGAGCATAATGTACATTGAGGAAGGATTGGATTCAGGCGATGTGATATTGCAAGAAAGCTGTGATATTTTGGAGAATGACACGCTTGGAACTTTGCACGACAAGTTGAAGGATTTGGGAGCAATAGGACTTGAAAAAGCACTGAAATTGATTGAAACTGGAAAGGTCGAAGCTACAAAACAAGATGAGAGTCTTGCAACATTTGTAAAACCAATTACGAAAGAACAGGCTAAAATTGATTGGAATAATACAAAAGAAGTGATTTTTAATCAAGTTCGAGGGTTAAATCCATTTCCAGCAGCACATACTTTTAATGAAAAAGATGAAAATATAAAAATTTATAAAACTGAAAAATTAGATAAAGAATATGAAGGACAAAATGGTCAAATTGTCGATATTATAAACAAAAAAGGACCTGTTGTAAAAGTTAAAAATGGAGCTTTAGTTTTACTTGAAGTGAAATTTCAAGGGAAAAAACTTCAAAGAGGAGTAGATGTAATTAACGGAAGAAAAAAATGGCTATTGGTGAATGTTTAAAAATAAATTTTTAGTAAAAATAAATTATAAAAAAATTTATATTTTTTTGAAAAAGGAGTGTTGAAATGAAATTTAAAAAAATTGGAAATTTCAGAAAAAAAGTGATTCAGAGATTGACAGAATATTTATCAATTTTTAAAAGATATTCAAAAAAATATGAAAATGAAATTAATTCAATTGAACTTGCCAAAATAATGAACACTACATCGGCACAAGTCAGAAAAGATTTATCCACTTTTGGAGATTTTGGTGTGCGTGGAAAAGGTTATGATATTTCTAAGTTAATTGAAATTATTGAAGATATTTTAGGAATAAATAGAGTGAATAATGTTATAATTGTTGGACACGGGAAAATGGGAGAAATGATTTCATCAAACAGCAATGTTTTGGGAAAAGGGTTTCAGATTGTTGGAATTTTTGACAAAGATAAAGATAAAATAGGAAAAGTTGTTTCTGAAAATCTTGAAATTCGTGATGTCAATGATGTAAAGGAATTTAGAGAAAATTTTTGTGGAGAAGTTGATACGGCAATTCTTGCGGTTGTAAAGGAACAGGCGCAATTCGCTGCAGAACAGCTTGTAAAAAATGGAATAAAAGCCATTTTGAATATGACGACTTACAAACTTGAGCTAGGTTCGGATATAACAGTTGTCAATATTGACATTTCTGCAAAATTGCAAGAGTTAAATTTTTGGAGATTGAATAAAGAAGAAAAATAAAATGGAGGTTTTATGGGAAAAATTATTGATGGGAAAGCGTTTTCACAAAAAATTTTTGAAAATATAAAAGAAGAGCACGATAAAATTAAAGAAAAAATTGGGAGAAGTGCGGGACTTGCAGTGATTATAGTCGGAGAAAATGCGGCTTCGCAAGTGTATGTGAGAAATAAAATAAGAGCTTGTGAAAAAGTTGGATTTTATTCTGAAAATATAAAATTGCCAGAGAACATTACGCAAGAAGAGTTGCTTTGCGAAATAAGAAAATTAAATGAAGATAAAAAAATTGACGGAATTTTGGTGCAATTGCCACTTCCAAAGCATATTAATGAATTAAAAGTTATAAATGAAATTGCAAGTTCAAAAGATGTTGACGGATTTCACACTGAAAACATTGGAAAAATGATGATAGGTGACAAGACAGGTTTTTTGCCATGCACTCCGTATGGAATTATGCAAATGCTTAAAGAGTATAAAATTGAACTTTTGGGAAAAGATGCTGTAATTGTTGGAAGAAGTAATATAGTTGGAAAACCGCTTGCACTGCTTTTAATTCAAAGTGGAGCGACTGTGCAAGTTTGTAATTCAAAAACTAAAAATTTGAGTGAAAAATTGCAGAAAGCTGATATAGTTGTCGCAGCCGTTGGAGTTCCTAAATTGATAAAGGGTAGAGATATAAAAGAAAATGCGGTTGTAATTGATGTGGGAATAAATCGTGTGGATGGAAAACTTTGTGGAGATGTGGATTTTGACGAAATTTTTGAAAAAGCTAGTTTTATAACACCAGTTCCTGGCGGAGTTGGACCTATGACAATTGCAAGTCTTATAAAAAATACATTTAAAAGTTATAAAAAAATAAATTATAAAAAAAGTTGAAAAAAATCAAGTAAAAAAATAAAAAAATAAAAAAATAAATAAAAAAAGTAAAAAAAGAAAAAAATAAAGAAATAAAAAAAGGAAGTGTATCAATTATGGTAACATATGCAATTAGAATAAAAGATAGACAAACTGGGAAAAATATTAGTAATAAAAAAATAGCGGCAAAATCTATTCAAGAGGCAAGGCAAATAGCGGCAAAGGATTACGGTGTGGCTTATGAAATTTTTATAATTGATGTAAAAAAAGATCAGCATAAAAAAACTGGTCTTTTTTTAACAATAAAGATAGCAAGAAGTCGTAGGCTTTCTATAAGTGGGAGATGAATTGCTTTTTTTGTAAAAAAATTGAAAAAAAGTATACTCTTATGATACAATTTTTTTGTATAAAATATTGAATAGAAATAATTAAAAAAATAATATTCAAAAATCAAAAGAAGGTGTAATTTCATGAAATATAATTTAGCATTCAAATACAGAATTTATCCAAATAAAGAGCAGGAATTGTTGATAAACAAGACTTTTGGATGTGTTCGTTTTATTTACAATACAATTTTGTATACTGCTAATAAAATTTATGAAGAAACTGGAAAAAATAAAATAATTACACCTGCTAGTTTGAAAAGTGAAAATAAATTTTTTTAAAAAGAAGTAGACAGTTTGGCACTTTCAAATGCTCAATTGAATGTGAGACGATCGTTTACGAATTTTTTTCAGAAGAGAGCAAAGTTTCCAAGGTTCAAATCTAAAAAGAATAATGTTAAAAGTTACACGACAAATTGTGTGAATAATTCAATAAGAATTGAGGAAAACAAATATTTGGTTTTGCCAAAATTGAAAAGAGTAAAATTGAAATATCATAGAGAAATACCAAAGAATTTCGGTAACATTGACAAACAGTAATGGAAATTACTATGTTTCTGTTTTGACAGAATTTGAAAAAAAGAAATTCAAAAAAAGTGTCAAGTAATGATAAAGTGATTGGACTTGATTTTTCAATGTCTGAATTATTTGTCAGTTCTGAAAACCAAAGGGCTGATTATCCAAAATATTTTTAGGATGTTGGAGAAAAAAATTGAAGAAATTACAAAAATCATTATCAAGAAAAAGTTAAATTTTCTAAAAATTGGTATAAGCAAAAAGCGAAAATATCAAAATTGCATGAGTATATCAAAAATTGCCGAAGAGATTTTCTACATAAATTATCGAAAAAATTGTCTGAAGCGTATAATGCTGTGATTGTTGAGAATTTGAATATGAAAGGGATGAGCCAGGCATTAAATTTTGGTAAAAGTGTAGGAGATAATGGATGGGGAATGTTTTTGAGGATGCTTGAGTATAAACTGATGTTTTTAGGGAAACAATTTTTGAAGATAGATAAGTGGTTTCCGTCATCGAAAACTTGCAGTAAATGTGGAAACGTTAAAGAGGAACTGAAATTATCAGAAAGAAGTTATAAATGTGAGTGCTGTGGGATTGAAATTGATAGAGATTACAATGCGGCACTGAATATAAAAGACATTGGAAAATTGATGTTGGAATATTAGGAAAATAAAAGAAGACAGGGTAGGAACTACCCGAAGAGCTTGGTAAATATATTTGGCTAGCAAAAGCAGATACTTCCCAAGAAGCTCCCGCTTCTAAAAGCGGGAGTAGTTCACTAAAAATGAAAATTGAATAATATTTTTATTGTTATTTATTTAAAATCAATGTATAATATAGGGGTAAAAAATTATGAAAAAAAGGAAAGTGAGAAATTAAATGAAAGAAAAGATTAAATTTATTAAAGAATTAGCACAAAGCATGAATGAAAATAAAATTGAAACAGTAAAATATGAAGAAAATAATTTTGAAGTTATGTTAAGCAAGAAGAGAAAAGAAAAAAAAGTTGTAGTTAGTACAGGAGCAGTTCCACAAAATGTAGTTTCAAATGCAGCGCCAATACAAGAACAAGCTGTGGAAGCACAAGAGCCAAAACAAAGCGAAGAAAATGAAGAAATCACAGGAAATAAAATTACTTCGCCAATGGTTGGAACTTTTTATTCAGCACCATCGCCAAATATGCCACCATTTGTAAAAGAGGGAGCAAAAGTTGAAAAAGGTCAGACACTTTGTATTGTAGAAGCCATGAAACTTATGAATGAAGTAAAATCAACAGTTTCAGGAACAGTAAAAAAAATATTGGCAAAAGATGGAGATGCAATTAAAAAAGGTCAAACTTTGATTATAATAGAATAAATTTAAAAATAAAATTTAAAAAAATTAAATTTTTGTTTTAAAAAAAATTATTTAAAAAAAATTTATTTTTTTAAAATTAAATATTTTTTTGAATAGAATTATTAAAAAAAGAAGGGATAAAAAAATTGGGAGAAAAATAATATCAATGGATATTGTGTTATTTATAGTTGTGCTGTTTTTTACAGCATTTTTTTATCGACAGCTGAATCAGCGCTTTTTATCACTTAGGCAAATTCATTTGATTAACGGTGATAATGAAAAAGATGTAAAAAGAGGGAAAACTTTTTAAAATTGTGGTTGAAAAAAATCCAAATGAGCTTTTTGACAACGCTTTTGTTTGTAAAAAAACAATTTTGTGTTCTTTTTCTAATTTTTTTAGAAGTAAATTTAATAAAACAATTTGTTGAGAAAAAAATTATATTTTTTTATTTAGCGTTTTTTTCATTTTTCTCAATAATAATTTTTAATATTTGCCGAAATGATTCCAAGACTTATCGCAAGAGTAAAAGTTTATGAAATTTCAAAAACGGCGATAATTCCGTTAAATACATTAAGAATTGCGATAAAACCAATTATTTCGCTTTTTATACACATTTCACGATTTATTATGAAAATGTTTAAAATAGAAGTGAAAGATCAGATGTTTGAAATAACAGAAGAAGAAATTTTAACATTTGTAAAAGCGGGAACTCAAAGTGGAGCTATTGAAGAAGGCGAAGAAGAAATGATCTCAAGTATAATAGAATTTGCCGATATGACTGTGAAAGAGATCTTGACACCAAGAAGAGATGTTTTTGCGTTAGATTCTGAAAGTAAGCTAGAAGATGTCTGGGAAGAAATTTTGGAACAAGAATTTACTAGAATGCCGATTTATACTGGGACAATTGACAATATCGTGGGAACAGTTCATATAAAAGATTTACTTCGTTATGCAAATGACAAAAGCAGTGGCAACCTTTCGATGAAAGAATTTATGAAAGAAGCATATTATGTGCCAATTACAAAATCTCTTGTGGAACTTTTGGAAGAATTTAAGACAAAACAGCTTCATATGGCAATTGTGATTGACGAATATGGTGGAACACAGGGAATTGTAACAATTGAAGATTTACTTGAAGAAATTGTTGGAGAAATTAGGGATGAATTTGATAAAGAGGAAGAAAGTATTCAAAAAATTCGAGAAAGAATATTCGATGTAAAAGGTGACACGCTTATTGAAGAAATAAACGAAAAACTTGATTTAGATATTCCGTTATCTGAGGAATATGACACAATATCAGGTTATATTCAAGATAAGTTAGGAAAAGTTGCAGATGTCTTTGATCAAATTAAAGAAGATAACTTTGTTATGAAGGTGTTGGACACTGACAATAAAAGAGTGGAAAGAGTCAGAATAGTTATTTTAGAAAAAAAAGAAGAAGAATAGGAGAAGTAAAAAAATGGAAGAGTTAAGACCTCGCATAAGAGTGGCAGGAATACTTATTGAAGATGATAAAATCTTATTAATTCAGCACAAAAAAAATGATAAAAAATATTGGCTAATTCCTGGTGGCGGAAATGACTGGGGAGAAAGTACAAAAGAGGCTGTAATTCGTGAATATAAAGAAGAGACAAATCTTGACATAAAAGTCGATAAATTTCTATTCTTTTCTGAAACAATTTCGCCAGATAAAAGTCGACATGTGCTAAATTTATTTTATAGCGTTCACAGAGAAAATAGAGATGACAAAGTTATGAAATTGGGACATGAAGCTGTACTTGCAGATTTAAAATTTTTTGGAAAAGATGAAATAAAAAAATTGACGATTTATCCGAATATTAAAGATAATCTTATTAAAATTATGAATGGGGAAAAAGTTGAAGATTATTTAGGAAGTTTATGGAATGACTAAAAAAATGATAAAAAAATAAAAAAAGAAAAAAAGAGGACAAAAAAATATGAATAAAAAAAGAAAAAAAGAATTTGTTGCAAATTTAGTGAGAAGCATAGAGGATTTTCCTGAAAAAGGTGTAATTTTTAGAGATATTACAACGGCTCTTAAAAATAAAGAGGCATTACAAATTATTATAAAAGATTTGACAGAGAGATATAAAGATAAAGGAATTGACTATGTCGTAGGAGCTGATGCCAGAGGATTTATTTTTGGCGCTGCAATTGCTTATAATATTGGAGCAGGATTTGTTCCAGCAAGAAAGCCAGGAAAATTACCCGCTGAAGTTGAAAGCGTGGAGTATAGCTTGGAATATGGGAAAAATAGCATAGAAATTCATAAAGATGCTTTTTCTAAAAATGATAGAATATTAATAGTCGACGATTTATTGGCAACTGGAGGAACTGCTAAAGCGATGGTTCAATTAGTGGAAAAATTGGAAGCTACAGTTGTGGAATTAGCATTTATGATTGAACTTGCAGATTTAAAAGGAAGAGAACTTTTAGATGGATACGAAGTATATTCTCAGCTAATTTACTAATACAAAAAAAAGTTTTTTATAAATTAAAAAAAAGAAATTAGGAGTATACTTACTTAACTTAAGAAATAGAGAAAAAAAAGAAAAAAATAAAAAAAGAAAAAAATAAAAAAAGAAAAAGGAGAGATAAAAATGAAATTAAAAAAATATATATTGGTATTTTTTTAGTTATGGGATCAGCATTAAGTTTTTTCATCTTCAAGAAGATTAAAAAGATTGGGAAAAAAAGAATTTCAAATATAGTTAAAAAAAGATAAAGACAAAGAAACAACTGACAGACAAGGTACAGATGACATTTTTTTCAAAAAAATTGAGAAAAAAAAGGTAAAGACAAAAAAAGACAAAAAAAGACAAAAAAAGATAAAAAAATGTCAACAGAGCTGGAATAGATGAAGCAATTAAAAAGAAAAAAAGTTGAAGATAATTCGCCAGAAGTAAACTTAAAAAGAAACTCAAGAAGGTCTTCGTAACAGAAATAATCAATAGATAAAATTTGATTAATTATGAAAAATTTAAATTAAAAAAATAAAACGAAATAAAAATAAAACAATGAAAAAGAAACGAAAAAGTAAAAAAAATAAAATAAAGAAATGAAAAATGCAAAAAAATGAAAAAGAAAAATAAAAAAAGGATTGAAATATAAATCAGTCCTTTTTTTATTTTTTTATTTTGAGAAGATCCATAATTTTATGTAAATGTATATACAAATCTAGTAATATAAGGATTCTCTAGTTATTTATACAAAAAAATTTGCACTTTTTTTATTTTGTTTTTATTTTATTTAGATTATTTTTTTGAACTAATAAGTTTTATAGACATTACAATAATATAGATAAATACAGCATAAGGAATTAATTCAAATCTGTGTAAAAATGTCCAGATTACATCGAAAAACAAATATTAATAACGAAATTCTTAAAATTCCAAATATTTTTTTATTAAATTTAATTTATAACCAAAAAAACAACTGGTCTAAAAACTTTATTGATTTTTTTTGAAAAAATGTTTAAAATAATTATTGAATATGACAATGCTTCAAACTGAATTCCAAGTTTCCAGAAAATAGCCATTGTAAGTCCCATCATAACTCCGTAGTAAAATTTTCCCCATGAATATGTTGGACTTGTCGGCATGTCTGTAGCCATAAAAATTCCTGCGAGCATAAGTCCTCCTAGCGAAATGTCAGCTTCTTTTACAAAAAGTGAAACTATAAAAACTGTGGAAAATAAAGCCGTTGGAATATGCCAAGAAATTCTATTTTTTAAAAGCAAATAAATTCCTCCAGCAATAAGTGCCAAAACTGAAACTTCTCCTAACGCACCTGTTGGATTTAGCAGGATTTTATCTAAATAATTTGTAAAATCGTTGTTATTTATAAAAGAGAATATTTTTAATTCTGAAATATTTAAGGAATTTCCAAACCATATCGCAGGTGATGACATTGTAAGTGGGAAAAAAACTGTCATAAATTCTCTTCCAACAATAGCGGGATTTAATCTATTTTTTCCAATTCCGCCGAAAATTAGTTTTCCAAAAATAACAGCCATTGCGCCACCAAATGCAGCTACATAAAACGGAGTGTAAGGCGCTAGTGTAAATGCCAGTAAAATTCCTGTAATTACAGCCGACAAATTTTTTATGCTAGTTATTTCGTTAAAAAATATTTTGGAAAAAATTATTTCTGTCAAAACTGCGGATATTACACAAGTTGCTATGAGTATAAATGCTGTAAGTCCATAAACTAAAAGTGCGATTAACATTCCTGGCAAAAGAGCAAGTATAACATCAAGCATTACTATTTTTACATCATCTTTTACTCTTATATAAGGCGTGTAACTATTTTTAAAATCCATTATTTATTTCCCTCCATTCTTATCAAAGTTTCTTTTCCATTTTTTATGCTTTCAATTAAAGGAACTCTCGATGGACAAGCATATTCACAGGCACCGCATTCGATACAGCTCATTATATTAGCTTTTGCCATCATTTTATATTCGTTTTTTTCATAAAATTCAGCAAATTCCAAAGGCATTAAATTCATTGGACAGACTTCCACGCAATATCCACATGAAATACAGTTGTTTCTCTCAATTTCTCCTTCATTTTTCAAAAATAAAATTCCAGAGGTTCCTTTTATAGTTGCAGTTGAATTTTCAAATATTTCTTGACCCATCATAGGTCCGCCAAAAATAATTTTTGAATTTTCATTTGGTTTCAATGTTTTAATTATATGTTCAAGTGGAGTTCCAATTTTAATTATGTAATTCCCAATTTTAGATAAATTTTCTCCAGAAATGGTCACAATTCTTTCAACTAGCGGGATTCCATTAGTAAAGGCATCATAAATTGATTTTATTGTACTTACATTACTTACAACAACTCCTTTATTTATCGGAAGTTCTCCTTTTTTTATCCAGTAATTTTTGCAATAAGCTGTAATTCACTTCCTTGTGGATACGAAGTTGGAAGTATTTTTTTATTTTTAATTTTCATCTTTTTCTTCCAAAATTGCTTTTTTTCAAAATTTGTTTCAATTCAAAATTTTTCGTCTTCAATTCCAATCACAATATTTTTTTAGGATTAATTAGGTATTTTACAATTTTAATTCCTTTTTATTAAGTCATTTGCAAAATTTTTTTCATAACGGAATAATCTGAAGTCAAGTAAGGTTCGCATTCTGCACCGTTTATAATAAAAGTTTTAACTTTTTTTATTTTTTTATGTCATATTTGACATAAGTGGGAAACTGTGCTCCACCTTCTCCAACAATTCCGCTATTTTTTTGATAATTTCAAGAATTTCTTCTTTTTTTATAGTTTTCTAACTCTGAAATTTCTCTTTTTTTCAGTTTCAATTTCTTCATCTTTAAAAATCATTTTTTTATAACAACAGTTCTAGCCATTTTTATTTGGCAAAATCATTTCTTTTATATCAATAACTTGACCAGATACAGGCGAGTGAATAGGTGAGGAAATATTTCCTTGCATTTCTCCAATTTTTTTCGTATCGTTTTACAAAAATCTCCAACTTTTTACTATTTCTTTTTGAAATCTGTCCGATGTGCTGTGACAATGAAATATAAAAAAATTTTTTTGAATCTTGCAGTTTTTTTCTATTTCCAAAACTTTTGTCATATGTTTCATTGACTCAATTTTCATTATATCTTTACTCATTTTTCTCCATTTTTTTCTTTTTTTATAATTTAAATTTAAAAATTTTTTTAAATTTTTTTATTTAACATATTCTAAAAAAATCCGTCAGTATAATGTATTTCCCCATTTTCATCAATCAAATATCCTTCAATTTTTTATTTCTTTTTGAAAGTTTTTTTATTATTTCATGAAAATTTTTTTAGGAGTTTGATTATAAAGTCCAGTTGAAATCATATCTCCAAAAAAAGCATTTTTCAGTAATGATTCCAATCTGTTTGTTTTTTTGCAGGAAATCCTGTTTTTGGGACTGATTATGTGACCATATTTTTTTCACCATCAATTTCCAAAAATGTATTTATCTGATTTGAAGTAGAATATGTTAAGTCTTTTTATTTCTATCTCAAATAAATCATTATATTCGTCATTTCCTTCATACTTTTCTTTTTGTAATTTTCAAAAATTTTTTTCCATCATCATTTTTTTAACAATTTTTTTCTCGGGTTCGGGATTTTCTACAATAATTCCCCATCCGTTAATAGCCACAATACTGCTTCCACCAGCATTAATTATGGCGTCGTCAATTTTAAGTTCTTTCATTTTTTGAATAGCTTTATCAATCGCATATGCTTTTATAAAAGAACCTGTTATAATTTCTTGATTTTTTTATCAATTTTTTTACTTTTTAAATTTTTTTATCGATAATAATTTTTTTATAATCCACCAATTTTTTTATTTTTTTAATTTCAAGATTTTCTGGAATTTTATCAGAATTTTCTTTATAAAATCCCCATAGTTTTTATAAGTGGCATTATAGTTATGTCATATTCTCCATTCATAATTTCAGAAAAAAATGTACTACTTTTTTTCCAATAAATTCACAGTTTCTTCATTCACTTGCACAAATTTTTCCGTTATTTTTTTATTAATTTTATCAATGTAAGAATTTTTTTGAATACGAATTATAATTTTTATTCACATCTTCCAAAAATTTCAAATAGTTCATCAAAAAAACTTTATTTTTCAAAGCTATCGGGAATTTTTTTATCTTAATATTTGTGTGAAATAAAAAAATCTAGTTTGTACTTTATATTCTTTTTCCATTTTTGTCTATTCTTTTTCTTAAATAATTTAATAATTTTTTTATAAATTTTATTAATTTTTTTGTTAGAAGTTGCTCCTTCAGAACTTTTTACTTCACTTGGATTAGTTTTTTTCTCTTCGTTAGCTGTTTTTTTCCAGAATCTTTATTTTTCTTTTTTTGAATTTCTAAATTATTTTTTTATTTTTCTGGATTTTTTTATTTTTGATTTTTCATTTTTTTGGAAGAAGTCGCTCTTTCCTTTGTTTTTTTGTTCAATCTTTTGATTATTTTGATTGATTTCTTTTTGTACTTTAGAAGAAGATGAAGCTCTTTCGGCTCTTTTTATTTTTCTTTTTTTATGAAATTTTTTTATTTTCATTTTTTTCCTTTAGAAGAAGTTGCTCTTTTCAGGTGATTTATTTTCAATAGTTGTGCTATTTCCTAAAAAAATTTATATTTCCAGAAGGATTATTTGTGGTCACTTCTGCAATTTTTAGATTGCTGTCTGGCGTAAATTCCCCACACAACAAGTGCTATTGCTCCTAAAAAAATAATATTATTTTTTTATATTTTTTTCATTTTTTTATCTCCATTCTATTTTTTTAAATCAAAATATTATATCTCATTTTTTTCTTTGTTTCAACTTTTTTTAAGTTATTTTTCTTTTATTTGTTTATACTAAAAATAAAAAAAGAACCGTTTAAAAAAATTTATTTTCTAAACAATTCTTTATAATTTGAAAAAAATTAATTAAAAGTATTATAAATTAGGCAACTTTTTCTTTTTAAAAAAATTCCAATAGTTAGTTTTTCTGTAATATGGAACAAAAAAATTGGTCTTGCTTTTTTTAGCTTTATTTCCAAATATTTTTTTATGCACAAATTTTGCGATAAAAATATGAAAGAATAACACTTGCAACAACATCACTGCTCCAATGATGCACCAAATAAATGCGGCTCACTCCTACTAAAATTCCTAAGATGAATAATGGTATTTTTATTGCTTTACTTTTTATAATAAAAGATAAAATCCAAATTGTTCCCCAAATAGTAATTGTATGTCCTGATGGAAAAGATACATAACTTCCTTTCCAAAATGAACTATTTTTAATCAAAGTCATGATTCCATAAAATTTATCAGGATTTACAGTTATCGACGGTCTTGCTCTTGCGAACAATACTTTCATTACATTCACCACAATTTGAGTGGAAAGCAAAGTAAAAATTATTGCTAAAATATATTTTTTTAAAAAAATTGTATTTCTGTTTATTAATTAAAAAGAATGAGAGCAATACAATTGTAAGTAACAATTCAAAAATATCCTTCTCCAAATTTAGTAATAAAATGAAAAAAATTTTTTTCAGTACTTTCTGAATGACGAAAAAAATACTTGAATCTGAAATATATGATAAATGTTTAAAAAGAATTTATCTATAGAAAAAAATATAATTTGTTAGTTTCAATTGTATCACTTCTCCTTCTCTTTAAATGAAAAAAATTATTAGTTATTTGATTTATGTTTTTTTATTTTTTTCTAAAATTAAAATATAATATTTTTTTAAGATAATTAATATTAACATAAAAAAAATAAATTTTTTAAATGAATTTAAACTGAATAAAAAAATTTTTTTAATTTTTTTGGTGCACTTGGGTTATTAATATATTATTTAGTAATATTAAAGTGTTCGCTAAAAAAATTTATTGACTTTTTTTATAACAGGTGTTATAATGCCATAAATAACATGTGTTATAATAATATAAAAATTAAAAAAATAGTGGAGGTATTTTTATGAAACAAAATTTTTTAAGTAATAGTATAAAAATTAAAACAACAGAAAAAGAATTTTTTTAAAAGAGTACTTTTTTTAGTATTGAGTGGAGTTGTATTTTTTTATCAATAATGTCACAACTTATAATACCGCTTTATTTTTACTCCCGTACCTATTTCGCTAGGATCGTTTGGAGTAATATTAATGGCGTTATTATATGGTAGAAAATTGGGAACAGCAACTGTGCTTTCATATGTTGCAGCAGGTAGTTTGGGAGCTCCAGTTTTTGCTGGATTTAAAGCAGGTTCATTGTTTTCACCAACAGGAGGATACATTTTAGGATATATTGCAGCTACAGTAATTTTAGGATTTTTATCTGATAAAGGTATTGCAAAATCTTATGTGAAGACATTTCTTTCATTGTTACTTGCCAGTGCCGTTATTTTGGCATTAGGTGCATTAGTATTGATATTATTTGTGCCTATTAAAAATGTATTTATGGCTGGTGTACTTCCTTTTATTCCTGGAGATATGTTAAAAGCAATTGTAGCAACTCTTTTATTTCCAAGATTATGGAAATTTATAAAAAAAAAATAAAAATTAAGTTATTTTATTTGTTGAACGAAAAATCTCCTTTATAAAAAAATTTTAGGAGATTTTTTTATTTATATCATTGTGTCTTCGAATAATACAATTTTTTTAGTACAAAAAGAAAGGAAAAAAAGAAATGTCAAAAAAATAATAATCAAATTGAACTAGTTAAATTTATATCAAATTTAAAAAAATAAAATTATAAATGAAAAAAATATGAAATAAGTCGTAAAGAAGCAATCTTTTTATCAAAAATTCCTAATAATGATATGGAAACTTTAAATATACTTTTTGATGCAGCGAATCAAATTAGAGAAAAATTTTGTGGAGAAAATTTCGATTTATGCACTATTATTAACGCAAAATCTGGGAAATGCTCTGAAAATTGCAAATACTGTGCACAATCAATTCATTTTAAAACAGCAGTAGATGTATACGGTCTTATTTCAAAAGAAACAGCACTTTGTGAAGCCAAAAGAAATGAAAACGAAGGCGCTCATAGATTTTCACTTGTGACAAGCGGTAGAGGGTTTAATGGAAATGAAAAAGAATTAAAAGACTTGGCTGAAATTTATGAATCTATACGAGAACATACTGATAAATTAAGTCTTTGCGCTTCTCACGGCATCTGTACAAAAGAAGCGTTACAAAAATTGGCTAATGCAGGTATTTCGATGTATCATCACAATCTAGAAACATCGAGAAGATTTTATCCTAATGTCTGTACATCTCACACTTATGATGATAGAGTTAATACGATAAAAAATGCAAAAGCAATTGGGTTAAATGTTTGCAGTGGAGGAATATTTGGTTTAGGAGAAACTATTGAAGATAGAATTGATATGGCGTTTGATTTAAAAGAATTAAAAGTCAATTCTGTTCCGATAAATATTTTAACTCCAATCCCTGGAACTCCATTTGAGAATAATAAAGCAGTAGAGCCATTAGAAATTTTAAAGACTATATCTATTTATCGTTTTATTATGCCTAAAACTCATTTAAGATATGCTGGTGGAAGAATTAAATTAGGAAATTATGTAAAAACTGGTTTAAAATGTGGAATTAATTCTGCACTTACAGGAAATTTCTTAACAACTACAGGAACAACAATAGAAAAAGATAAGAATATGGTAACAGAATTAGGATATAAAATTTAAAAATTTTTTTGCAATTTTTATTTTTTTATATTTTTTAAAAACCTTTTTTTCAAGGAAAACAGAGTGGCTATGACCACTCTGAAATTATTTATACAAATATATTTGGATTTATTATTTTTTTAATTAAAAAAATAAAAAGAGATTTATAAAAAGCTCCATTTTTTTATTTTTTTAAATTACTATTTTTAAACGAAAAAAATTATTAGTTATTTGGTTTATATCTTTTTATTTTTTTCTAAAATTAAGATATAATATTTTTTAAGATAAGTAATATTAACATAAAAAAATAAATTTTAAAATGAATTTAAACTGAATAAATTTTTGGAGAGGAAAAAAATAAAAGAAAAAAATGGGGAAGATATTAGTTGTTGAAGATGATAAAAAAATATCGAGAATTTTGAAATTACAACTGGAGCGGAAAAATCATGAAATTATGGTAATTGAAAATGGAATTGATGCTTTGAATGAAATTGATAAAAAGAGGGATTTTTATGATTTGATGCTTTTGGATTTGGGACTGCCTTTGATGGAAGGAAATGATGTTTGCAAAAATGTTAGAAAAATATCAGAAGTTCCAATAATCGTTGTTTCTGCGAAAAATAACATTGAAGAAAAAGTTGATTTACTGAAATCTGGAGCGAGTGATTATGTTACGAAACCTTTTGATTTTCTTGAGCTTGACGCAAGAATTGACATAAATATTAGAAAAGAGAAAATTTCTGAAATTATTTATAAAACATTAAAGTTAAATACGGAAAATTATTCTGTTTATTTGGAAGAAACACCTGTTTTATTGACAAAAACGGAATTTGAACTGGTTAAACTTTTGATTGAAAATAAAGAGGAAATTGTTTCACGAGATAGAATTGTTGAAAAAATATGGGGATGGGAAGCGAGTGATAATCTGCTTGACAGTACGATAAAAAAATTAGGCAAAAAAATTGGGAAAAAGAAAAAAATTAAAACTGTGAGAGGAATTGGGTATATTTTAAAAAAATATGAAAAAAATAAAATTAAAAATAAAAAGACAAAAATAATTTTTGCAAATACGGTAAGTCTAGTTTTTTTATCTCGTTTATAATTATCTTAGGAATGACTATATTTTTTTAATTCATAAAAGCTGTTGAAGCTGAAACTAAAAGAAATGGATAAACTTGTCTTATCTGCCATCGAAAAAAATTAAATAATGTTCCAACTAATAAATTGAAAGAGACTTACAAAAAAATTACGATTATGCCGATAAACAATATATTTCTCTTGCGGTTGAAAAAAATGGGAATTTTATTTATTTGACAGATGATGAAAATCATTCGGATTTTAAGAAAATTGAAGAGAACAAACTTGAAACAAAATGGGACAGATTTGTCTACAAAAAGAATTTACACTGTGAATAATACAAAATATTATGCAATAAGAAATTTTTGAATTTATGGAAGCACATGAAATTTTTGTATGTTATGCTTTTTAATGTTTGTTTTAATCACAATTTCGATTATCGTAATTTCAAAAAAATTGTTGCTGAAAATGTTTTAAATCCTTTGACAAACATAATTTCCCAAAAGTAAGGAAATGAATGAACACAATATTGATGCACAATTGACAAAAACAAGAGATGATGAAATTGGAGAATTAATTGATGTATTAAACGAAACTTTTAAGAAAAAAGAGGAAATTATAAAAAGTCAGAAGACATTTTCTTCTGATGTGTCACATGAATTAAAAACGCCACTTGCCATAATGAAAGGTTATTTGGATGTTTTTAAAATGGGGAAAGATGATGAAAAATTATTAGAAGAAGCCATTGAAAATATGGATATTGAAGTAAAAAAATCTTGAAAGAATTATAAATACACTGTTTTTTTAAGTTCCAATCTTGAAAAAAAATTACTATTAAAAAAAGAAGTTATTGATGTAAAACAACTTTTTGAAAAAATAAAAAAAGATTATGAACTTTTGAATATCAAAAGGGAAATTTTAGTAAAATCTGATGACAATGCGAACATCTTTGTCGATAAAAACTTGATTTCAGAAGTTTTTGCGTGGATTGATTGACAATAGCATAAAAATATTCTATTGGAAATATTGAATTAATTACGAAAGAAAGTGAAGTAGTTGAAATTATTGTAAGAAATTATGGAGAAGGAATTCCTAAAGAAGAAAAGAAAAAAATATTTAGTAGAAATTTTTCAAGGTAAAAAAATGCTAAAAAAAGGAGCAGGACTTGGACTTTCTATTATACGAGATATTATTTTATTAAATGATGGAGAAATTTACTTGGAAAATAGAAAAGATGGAGTTGATGTGAGAATGGAATTTAAAAAAAATTGAAATTGAATAATAGAGTGTAAAAAAATTTTTGTATAAACAGAATAGCAAAAGTATTGAATTTACTGAATTCATCTATTAATTTACACAAAATTATGGACACTTTCAAATAAAAAACAGAGTGGCTATAACCACTCTGAAATTATTTATATAAAATAATTTATTATTTTTTCAACATTCTAGATAAAAACTCTTTCGTTCTATTATGTTTTTGGATTTTTCAAAAAAATAATTTCTGGCTTATCGTCTTCCAAAAATTATTCCTTGATCCATGAAAAACTACTCTGCTTGAAACATCGTGAGCAAAAATCCATTTCATGCGTAACAACAATCATTGTAAGTCCACTTTGAGCTAAATCTTTCATTACTTTTAAAACTTCTCCAACCATTTCAGGATCTAGTGCTGATGTTGGTTCATCAAATAACAGTACTTCTGGCTCCATTGACAATGCTCTTGCAATTGCGACCCTTTGCTTTTGACCACCTGAAATTTGGCTTGGTTTTGCATTGATAAATCTTGACATTCCAACTTTTCCTAAAAATTCTTTTGCAACTTTTTCAGCTTCTTCTCTAGTTCTTTTCAAAACTTTCATTTGTCCAATGACACAGTTATCTAGAACACTCAAATTATTGAATAAATTAAATTGCTGAAAAACCATTCCAACTTTTGCTCTCAATTCAACTAAAGGAACATCTCCACTCAACACATCTTTCCCATGAATCAAAATTTGTCCACTAGTAGGCGTTTCTAGTAAATTTATACATCTTAAAAGCGTAGATTTTCCACTTCCAGAAGAACCAATGATACTCACAACTTCTCCTTCGTGCACATTAAAGTTTACATCTTTTAAAACTGTTCTATTCCCAAAATCTTTTCTTATATTTTTAATTTCTATTACTTTTTGTTTACTTGACATTATTTTTCTCCTTCTTCAACTTCTTCTAAAAATTCAAATGTTTGAGGCCCATCTATTTTTTTCTCAAGTTGTTTTAGAAGTAGTGACAATGTAAATGTTAAGAAGAAGTAAATCACACTCGTTATAATAAACACTTCGTAATATCTCGAATATGTTCCCGCAACAGATTTTGAAATAAAGAATAATTCTGTAACACTGATTACATTCAACACAGATGTATCTTTAATATTTACAATAAATTCATTTCCAATCATTGGTAAAATATTTCTAAACATTTGTGGGAAAATTATACTCTTCATTGTTTGGAAATTTGTCATTCCAATTGCTTTTGCAGCTTCAAATTGCCCTTTATCAATCGAATCAATTCCACCTCTTATAATTTCACTCATATAAGCTCCAGTATTTATCGAAACAATAAACAACGCAGCTACAATCGGTGATAAATTTAATCCAAATACTTGCGACAATCCATAATAAATTACCATTGATTGCACCATCATTGGCGTTCCTCTAAACACCGCAATATATATCGCAAAAAATTTATTTAAAATATAAAATCCAGCTTTTTTAAATTTAGAAGTTCTGTGATCAGTTTCAGCTTCCACTTGTCTTGACAACGCTACTACCATTCCAATCAAGAATCCAACTACAGTCCCTGTCAATGAAATAAATAATGTAACAATTGTCCCTTTAACAAATTGATGCCAGTTTTTTTGGATAAAGAATGCTACCCATCCAAAAAATGATCTTGAAGTATTTCCAGGTTGTGTTTTTATTGCCTTTTCCATTATTTTTTGTCTAACTTTTGGCGTTAAATCCTGATCAAGTATTTTGTTTACTTTTTCTTCTAATTCTGTATTCCCTAACTTCATCCCAATCGCAACATTTACTTCTGAAGTTTCATACTTAAATCCTGTATTTTTATCAAATGATATATATGTTAAATTTGGATTTGAATATTGAGCTGCCATCGCTCCTGGTCTTTCTGACACATATCCATCAATTTTATTAGAATTTAAAGCAACTATCATCGCTGGAAAACTTTCCATTGCAGTCTGTTTACTAACACCTTTCATTTGATCAATTACATCATAATGCAATGTATTTAACTGTCCTGTAATTCTAGCTCCTGAAAAATCATTGATTGATTTTGCTTTGGCATATTTTCCATTTTTCTTAACAACTACTACTAAATCTGATTCATAATATGGTTTGGTAAATAATAGACTTTGTTTTCTTTCAGGTGTTGCCGACATACCAGCTATTACCAAATCAACTTTCCCAGATGTCAATGCTGGACCTAATAAAGCATCCCATTCTGTTTTTACTATTACTAATTTTTTCCCTAATTTTTTAGCTATAACCTTAGCTATTTCAACATCGTAACCACCACAGTATCCACCATTAGTTGGAACTGCACCATTTTTATTCGTATCTTGAAACCAGTTGAATGGAGCGTATCCACACTCCATCCCTACTTTAATTTCATTACTTGCACTATATCCTGTTACGAATGTCAACATAAAAATTAAGAATACTACTAATCTACTTTTTTTATCTTGTTCATTCTCATTTTTTTATCTTTAACAATACTCCTTCTTAAATTAATTTTTTTAAAATATTAAAATGTTTTTTTGCAAATATATTTTTTTATAAATATTTCAATTTTCCTTTAAATTCTTCGATACTTTTGTATCCTTTTTCTTCCATAATTTCTTTTAATTCATTTGTAATTCTTGAAAATGCACTTGCTCCTTCTTTGTGTAAAGTTGTTCCAATTTGAACCATACTTGCACCACATAGAATATGCTCAAATGCATCTCTTCCTGATAAAATTCCTCCAGTTCCAATAATTTGAATACTTGGGTTTAATCTTTGGTAGAAAGCGTGAACATTTGCAAGAGCAGTTGGTTTTACATATTCTCCACCAATTCCTCCAAATCCATTTTTTGGTTTTATAACCACACTCTCATCTTCAATTACAATTCCATTTCCAATGCTGTTTACACAATTTACAAACGCCAATGGAAATTTGTTAAAAACTGCCGCTGCTTGGTCAAAATGTACTAAATCAAAATATGGTGGCAATTTTATTCCAAGTGGCTTTTTAAAATATGAAAAAATGTCTGTCAACAATTTTTCAGTTGTTTCCAAGTCGTAGGCTATTTGTGGTTTTCCAGGAACATTTGGACATGATAAATTAAGTTCTGTTATTCCGTCAAAATCACTTTCTTGAACTTTTTTTAACAATGTGTGAGTGTCATTTTGCGACATTCCCACAAGTGAAAAGAAAAATGTTCGTTCTGGATGGGTTTTCTTTAATTCCAATAAGAAATTTAAATAATAGTCAAATCCTAAATTTGGAAGTCCCATCGAGTTAATGCTTCCTAATTTTGTGACGTGGTATCTAGGTTCAGGATTTCCATCTCTTGGCTCTAGCGTTGCTGTTTTTGTGACAAAAGTTCCAGCTGAAGAATTTAATATTTGTGTCAGCTCGTCTTTGTCGTAGCATAAAACTCCTGCTGCATTCATGATGCAGTTATCAAATTCAAAATTTGCAATTTTTGTCTTTGTAGAAGTCATAAATTTAGTTTCCTTTCTTTTTTTTTATTTATTTAATTTTATTTATTTAATTTAAATTTTTTTATTTTTTTCTTTCTTTTGCTTTCTCTTTTTTTATTTTTTTATTATATTATTATTTATTATTGAATATGAAGTGCTAATTTATAATATTCGATGGCAGTTTTAAACTGGTTAGCTGCTTCGTAAAGTTTTGCAACTTCGATAATATTTTCGTTTTCGCATAAATATTTATTTTCTTTAAAGCATTCTTGTGCAATGTCAAATTTTCCAAGCGACACGCAGCTTTTACCGTAATTAAATCGCAACTTTTCCTTGTCGATTCCGTCCATATTGGCTGTGGGACTGTCTTTTAAATGTGAAGTTGCATTAAAAAAGTTGTTGTAATTTGAAAATGCAAGTCCGTAATTTTTTTCTTGTGTAAAAATATCTCCCAACTTTATAAACGCATCTAAATTATTTTTATCGGCAAGTAGTGACAAATAATGCTTTCTTAGTGTCAAATTATCTTTGTAATAATCGACCAATTTTTTTTGAGCTTTTTTGTAATCATATTCATCAGCCGCAATTTTCCAGTTATTTTCAGCTAAAGGTAACTCATTTTTTTCTTCATACAAATTTCCTAAATAATAATAAGCTTTTGCATTATCTTTTGCAGCACTGAAATATTGCTGTGCCAAGTCAATTTGTCCAGAATCTTTGTAAATTTTTGCAAGGAAAACTTGTGCTTGTTGATCTTGTTCTTGATCAGCCGCAATTTTTAAATTTTCTATTGCCATATCGTTTTTTTGATATTCGTAGTAAAGTTTTCCCAAATTATAATGAGCCTTTCTATTTCCATTACCAATCGCCAATTTGAAGTAATATTCTGCAAGTTCAAAATTAGCTTTTTTTCTATAAACTTCTCCCAGCTTATTTTGAAACTCAAAATCTCCGCCATCAGCAAGAGGTTTTAAATATTTTTCCGCAATGTTAGTTCTATCGTCTTTTAAAAATATTTCAAAAAGTAGCAAAAATGCTTCTCTATTCCCAGATTTTGTCGCTTTTTTCAAATATTTTTCCGCCAGTACAAAATCCCCTTTTTCAAAGCATCTTTTCCCTATGTTAAAAGCTTGACCTAAATCATTGTTGTCAAAATTATCCAAATTCATCCCTTCCATAATCATCACCTGTTTTAAGTTATATTAGATTAATTATATCAAAAAAAAGTGAGAATAGCAACTGATTAATGAATGAATGCAAGAAAACATTTGTAAACTTTTAACTTATATTTTTTTATGAATATTATAGTTTTTATAAAGTTTTTTTTTTTTTTGACTTTATAAAAAATAGATGTTACAATTATTTTTACTATATTAAAAATAACAGGAAAGAAGGGAATCAAATGTTAAAAGAGTTTGAACACTATTTTAAAAAAATGATTAAACGAAAAGAAAAATATACGAAGGCATTGCTAATTACATTTTTAATGACAGGAGCATTGGGATTTTCTGTTCCAATAACTCCAAATGCTAATGGTGAATATATTGTAAATTCTAGTACAGGAGATGGGGATGTTCTTAATTATAATAATTATTCATCTGGTGTTTTTAGGATTAGTGAAGGTAAAAAATTTATTTTTACAGGACAAGGAAATATAGATTCAAGAACGCCAAGTCCTTTATTTACACCCAGAACTTTGATAACAGTTACAGATTCAAATACTGAATTTAAAGCGACTGGTCAGATTGGAGTATCAAGTAATATTGACATGAATTTTGGTTCATCAAAAGAAGCAATTTTATATACAGTAACAAATTCCAATGCTATAAATCAGAAAGTAACTTTAAAAGATGTTTTTATAACAGCACCAAATTCAACAGTGCCTACTGTAAAAAGTTGAAGCTAAGAATGGATACGGAATAAAAAAATGCGGAACTTAATTTAATCGGTACTAATGGTTTTAAATCACAAATTCATTCAGCTGCTGATGGTTGGCTAGTTGAAGTTGATGCAGATGAAGCAAATGGTGTTTATTCAGAATTGACAGTTAATGGAATAGATGATAGCACTGAAGTTGATGGTGGGACAGAAATATTAGGTTTGATGACAAAACATGGAAAATCTGTTTTAAATGTAAATTTGGTAGGTGGAGCATACTGGGGATTAAGTAAAAATAGTTCTCTTTCTGAACAAAGAGCAACAATTAATTCATTAAATATAGATAAAAAATCTTTTTTATCATTTGATGAAAGTAATGTTACAGAAAGTGATGGGGTAACTTCAATTTATCATATAAAATTGACATCTGATGGAATTAATAATGATGGAACTTTAAATAACAGTGGACTTATTCAGTTGACAAATGATTCGAATAAGGATAAACTTATTATAGAAGGAAATTATCATGGAGATAATGGTAGAATTGAAATGAATACTCTTTGGAATGCACCAGGTGGTGAAAATGGGGAAAACTCAGAATCAGATTTAGTTTATATCACAGGAAATGCAACTGGAACAACAAAAGTAGTACCAATTTATATTGATGATACCCCACAAGAAAATATATTTGAAAATTATATTTCTGGAAATGTTCAGCAACTATCGCAACGAATAAATAGTGTTCCTGTTGTAAAAGTAGCTGGAAATTCATCGCCAACAACATTTACTGGAACTGCAAAAACTGCTGGAGCAGCGGAAGCACAGCTTACTAGTAGACAAGTTAATGGAATTTGGGAATATTACTGGACTATAGCGCCACTTGGAAATGCAAATTTAGGGGTAATTCCTGGAACAGGAACAACAACTGGATCAAATGGAGGACAAAATACTTCTTCTAAACCAATATATATAATGGCACAGCCAGTTTCTTCGTATGTCTTAATGCCAAAAGTTAATTTAGAAATGGGATATGAAACTGTTGGAACTCTTCACGAAAGAAGAGGAGAAAATCAAATTTTAAATTTAGAAAATATGTCAAAAGATAAAGGTCAAATTTGGACTAGAATTTTTGGACATGGATTAAATGAAAAAGGAAAAGAAAGATTTGAATACGAAAGTGATATTTATGGAGTTCAAGTAGGACATGATTTTAAAATAAATGAAGATTCAAAAGGAAATACTCACTTACTAGGAGGATATATTTCATATAATAGAGCAAATACAGATTTTTTTGATAAATACAGAGCAGAAAATGGATATATTTCCGATGATAAATTTACAGGAAAAGGAAAATCTGAAAGTGTTTCTTTAGGACTTACAAAAACCAAATATACACAAAATGGATCATATTATGATTTAGTTGGTCAGATGTCATTTTTACAAATAAATATAATTCAAGAGATGATTATGCTGCAAAACAGAAAGGCTACGGATTATTACTGTCAGCTGAAGTTGGAAGACCATTTAAATTTTCTAAAAGTGTAAATGGAACTAGTTGGTCAATTGAGCCACAAGCACAGTTAAGTTATCAACATTTACATATGAAATCTTTTAATGACGGTTTAAGAAGTGTGAATCAAGATAACAGAAATGGATTGAGAACGAGAGCTGGAGTAAGAATTTCATACGACAAAAACTCAGAAGTTACAAATAGAACAAATACATATTATGCAGTAGCAAATGTGTGGCACGACTTGACAAAAAATAACAATAGAGCAACAAATATCGGACTTGACAAAGTGAGCGAAAAATATGGAAAAACTTGGGGAGAAATAGGAATAGGTGCTCAAGCTCCTGTTGGACAAAAAAGTAATCTGTATGTAGATACAAGATATGAACATTCATTTGGGAACGAAAATCGTTCAGGTTATAAAGGAACTATTGGATTTAAACATACTTTTTAATTAACTATATTTTAATATAAATTTTAATCTATCTTTATTTTTAAAAAGATAGATTTTTTTTGAAATATATAGTAAAATTGAAGAAAATAAAAGCAGGTTTGATTTTGACCTGAAAAGGAGAAAGATATGGAACAGGAAAAAGTGATAAATAAAACATCAAAAGAGTTGCTTGAGCAGCTTTTTGACAGAATTAAGAAAAATAATTTGGATGTTGATACTGAAGAGATTTCTCAAGCATTTACTTTGGCGAATGAGTCGCATATTGGACAAAAGAGAAAAAGTGGAGAAAATTATATTTTACATCCTGTGGAAGTGGCAGAAATTCTTGTGGATTTGAAGATGGATACGGATACGATTGTCGCTGGAATACTTCATGATGTCGTGGAAGATACGCTTATTACCTTGCCTGACATTGAGTATATTTTTGGTGCAGATGTCAGAAAACTTGTTGACGGAGTGACGAAACTTAGAAATTTGCCGAGAACGGATAGCAAAAAGATTGAAAATATTCGGAAAATGGTCGTTGCAATGTCTGAAGATATTCGGGTTGTAATTATAAAACTGGCTGATAGACTTCATAATATGAGAACGCTTAAATACATGACTCCAGCAAAGCAGCTTGAAAAATCTAAAGAAACGCTTGAAATTTTTGCGACAATTGCACATAGAATTGGGATGTCAAAGATTAAAACAGAGTTGGAAGATATAAGTTTTAGATATTTACATCCAGAAGAATATCAAGAAATTAAAGAGCTTGTAAATACAAAAAAACAGGAGAGAGAAAATTATACTAAAAAAGTTATTGAAAAAATAGAAAAAGAACTTGAAAAGCATAATTTAAAAGGAGAAGTTACGGGAAGACCCAAACATCTTTACAGTATTTATCGAAAAATGATTGAAAAAGAAAAGAAATTTGCTGACTTGAATGATTTGATTGCGGTCAGGATAATTGTCAATCGGGAAGACGAATGCTACAATGCGCTTGGAATAATTCATAATTTGTTTATTCCAGTTCCTGGAAGATTTAAAGATTATATCGCTGCACCTAAGATAAATGGGTATCAATCGATTCACACAACTGTTAATGGACCTGATAATCAAAAAGTGGAAATTCAGATTAGAACAAAACTGATGCACCAAATTGCTGAAGACGGGGTTGCGGCACACTGGAAATATAAAGATAAAAAATATAAAGATAAAAAATCTAAAAATGAAGAATATTATGCAGCTGTGAAAAAAATTATTGAAAAAAGTACAAATGAAGTGAATGAAAAAGAAAAGACGAAAAGTTTTGCAAAAGAAGTTACGGGAGATGTGCTAAACCAGACAATTTTTGTTTTTACTCCGAAAGGCGATGTTGTTGAACTTCCAAAAAATTCAACTGCACTTGATTTTGCGTTTCAAATTCACACGCAAATCGGTTATAGAACGATTGGAGCTAAAATTAACGACAGAATAGTTCAACTTAATCAAACACTAGAGAATGGAGATAAAGTCGAAGTTTTGACTTCCAAAAATACAAAAGGTCCAGGAAAAGACTGGATAGCGATGGTAAATAATCACAGTTCAAAATCAAAAATTAGAAAGTGGTTTAAGGATAAAGAGTTTTTAGAAAAATCAAAAGAAGGGGAACAGCTTTTAGAAAAAGAATTTGAAAAATTGGGATTAAAATTTTCGGATATTGCGGAAGAAGAAAAAGTATTTTTGTATATGAAAAAATTTAATATTTCTTCAAAAGAATTGCTTTTTTACAAATTTGCAACTGGAGATTTGTCGCTTGACGGATTTTTGAAAAAATTTGAGAGAAAACAGGAGAAAAAGCTGGAAGAAGTTTTGGAGGCGGAACAGGAGAAAGGAAACAAGAGAAAGGAAAAGAGTCAAGGTGGAATAAAAATTTCTGGAACAGAAAATACGATGTACCGTTTTGCAAAATGCTGCAGTCCGCTTCCTGGAGATGAAATTTGCGGATATGTTACTCGTGGAAGAGGAATTGCGATTCACAGAAAAGATTGTCCAAATTTTAAAAGGCTGATGGAAATTGAGCCAGATAGGGAAGTTGATGTTTATTGGGATGAAGAAGAAATTAGCAAAAATACGACAAGGTATCAATTTAATTTTTCGATAAAAGCGTACGACAGAAATGGACTTCTTTTGGATATCATAAGAATTTTAAACGAATATAAAATGGAAATAGTGAATGTCAACACAAATGTTTTGAAAGAAAATGGAAATCAAATTTGTCTTATGCATTTGGGAATAATGATAAGAGGAAGAGAAGATTTTGATAGACTTGCAAATAACTTGAAATCAATAAAAGATGTGATTGACATAATAAAATAAAGGTTTTTTTGGGGGAATAAAAAAATGAAAAATGCTTATAACAATAATTATATTTTTATTTTTAAAACTAATTTTTAGAGTTGCAGAAAAAAATTAATATTTTTTTGTGATAATATTTGCATTGGCATATTATATTTTTGGAGCATTTATTTTAAAAGTATTTTTGATTTATAAATTCAGTTTTAAATTAAAAATGGATTTTTTTATTCAAAATTATGTTAAAATACAAGGGATATTTTTAGTTGAGAAAATATCAGAAAAAAATAGGGTAAAACAATGGTTTTATAAAAGTTAAACGAATTTATAAAAAAATATAATTTTTTTATAAGTTTAATTGTTATAGTAATTATATTTTTATTGAAAGTTATTTTAAATTATTAAAAAAACTATTTAATAAAAATAATATTATTAAAAACAAAAAGTTAAAAAACATAAAAATTATCCTTTTCAAATCTGAAAAAGTCATTTTATTATGGCTTACAATGCAGATAAATTGCACAATTTAAGGAAAAGGAGGTAAAAGTTGTGAAATGAGATATTTGAAAAAATCTTTAATGGTTTTTATTCCGCTTCTTTTGGCTTTGATTGCACTAAAGTACTATATTTCAACACCACATTTTAAGTCAACGCTGACGAGCATTTTGAAAACAAATGTATTAAATGTTGAGTTTGACAAAGTTAGACTTTATGGATTTGACAAGATTCAGATTGATAATTTGAAAGTTAAAGATTTGTCAGGAAATATGGTAATTGATGCAAAAAAGGCAGTTGCAAAAATAAATTTACTTACACCGACTAGGCTTAACAGAATAGATATTTACAATGCAACTGTAAATTTGGAGCGAAGAAAAGATAATGACTTTAATATTTTTCACATAATGAAGAAAGAAAAAAAAGTAAAAACATTTGACAGGACAAGTCGAATTGGAAAAATTTTTGTTCACAATGCGATGCTTAATTATGCCGATACAAGTTTTAAAGAAAAAATACGAAAATCTATGTCAAGTGTAAATGGAAATTTGGAATCTGCAAAATCTCGTGGATTTTTGTTAGTAGCAAAAGGAATGGGAAATTTGAATGCGGACAATACGCTTGAAACTTTGGGAATCGAATTAAATCAAAAGTTAAATTCGGAGCAGTCGTTAAAGTCAAGATTTGATAAAATTAAAAATAGTTCTGAAAAGAGAAAAGAGCTTCATTTAAATTTTGATTTTGGAAATGTGAAAGTTACAAAAGAACTTGGTCAGTATCTTCCGCTTGAAATGATAATAATAAAAGGCGGAATGTTAAATGGAAAACTTAATTTGACAAAAAATGAAGTTACAGAAACTATGGAACCAACTGGAAATTTGGCTGTAAAAAATGGAATATTGAGTTATATTGATTTTGACGGCGATATTGATAAAATTAATGCAAATATCAATATGACAAAAGAAAACATTAAAATTGATGCAAATTCAATGTTGGCACAAAAACCAGTTTCACTGCTGTTAAATTATGGACAGAAAAAAATTCAAAACTTACTCTAAAAAAATAAAGACAAAAGAAGTTCCTTATTCGCAAATTGCAAGGTACAAAATTTTGAAAGATTTTAAAGTGAAAGCCGAAGGAAATGTCACTGGAGAATTAAATGTAAAAGTTGATGTTGAAAAAGCAAAAACGAAAGAGCAAGAGAAAAAAAATGAAATAGAAAAAGATAAAAATAAAAAAATAACTCTAAAGAAAAAAACCTGCAAAAGTTGAATTAGATGGAAAAATTTTCATCAAAAAAATATAAAAAAATAGAAAAATTATAACTTTAGAAATATTAGTACAAATATGAAACTTTCTACTCAAAAAGGTTTTTTTAGAATTAAATGATACAGCTTTTCGTTTTGATGAAGTTATAAGCGGATTTCACATAAAAGATGATGTAAAAATTCCAAAAATTTATATATGATTTAAATAAAAAAACTGGAAAAAGGTAATTATGTCTTGATAAATAAAGGTTCAGATTACGATATTCCAAGGTTCACTGGAAGTGCACAAATTTCAAATAAAAATATTATTTCAGGAACACTTGTTTCAAAAAAATTAAATGCGGATTATGTAGTAAATCCAACTGCTAAAACAGTTCTTGTAAACGCAAAAGGAGAAGGTTACATAACTGTTAAATATGGCGGTAAAAAATATGTAATAAGTCCAGAAGTAAGAAAGTTATTTGTCAAATTTGATGCAAAAAATATGCTTCGTTCAGGAAATATAAAAGCAAAAATTAAAAATTTGCCAATAAAAATGATAGAGAGCGTAGTTGCGGACATAAATATAAATAGAGGAAATTACAACATAAAAGCTAAAGTAAATACTGGCGGAATTGTAGTAAACATAAAAGGTACAACGACAGCTGATATGAAACATTCTTACAGCATTCGAAATGAAAGTGAAATGGATTTGGCAAAACTTTTGAAAAATTATGGATATAATTTTAAAGGGATGGATAGAGCAAAACTTCCGATGGATGTGAAAGCTAGAATTGGCGGAACAAATGAGAAAATTGGAGGAAGTTATGAAATTTACAGTCCTTATGGAGAATATTTTGTAAAATATAAAAATTTACATGCGAGTGGGAAAATTCGTGATTTAGCAAAAATGGATTTGGATATGAATGTTCTGGCAAATGAAGTTTTGTGGGAAGACCAAAGACTTAAAAATTTAACTGCAAAATTAAATATGAAAAACGATATTTTGAAAATCCAAAGTTTGGGAAATGATAAATTGTTTGCACAAGGAAGTTATCATTTAAAAACAGGAAGAGCAGAAATTGACGCCAAATTGAATAATTATGTCTTTAAATCCAAAAAGTTAAATGACGCAAAATTTCTTTTAAATGCAAAGGCTAAGATTAGCGGGAAAGTCGATGACAAACTTTCTGGAAATTTTGAAGTTTACAGTCCTTACGGAGAATATATTGCAGAGTTTGAAAATTTACATGCAAATGGAAAAATTCACGATTTGGCAAAAATGAACTTTGATATGAATGTTTTTGCGGATGAAGTTTGGTATCAATATCATAGACTTAAAAATTTGACTGCAAAATTGAATATGAAAAATGATATTTTAAAAATTGAAAGTTTAGGAAACGACAAATTATTTGCACAAGGAAGTTATAATTTAAAAACGAAAAATGTAAAACTTGACGGAGAACTTAAAAATTATGTTGTTTATGGCGTAACTAGTCCACAGGTGAGCATGTATGTTGATAGTTTGAAAGCAAATATTTTTGGAACGCCAGATAATTTGAACGGAAGAATCTTGTTGACTCCGTCGACTACAAAAATTAATTTTAATTCGATTGGACAGACAAGAGCGGATTTAGATATAAAAAACAGCGTAGTAAACTTTAAAGATGTGACTTTGAGAGGAAATAATATTTCGGGAACATACAATTTGAAAAATAAAGTAGCTGATCTGGAACTTAATTTAGATGAAGACGATATTCCAAAATTACTAAAAGTCGACGATTTGACATTTGGAACAAAATCTAAAATTAATTTAAAAGGTCATTTAAATAAATTTAATATGTATGGACATTTAATTTTAGGAAATATGAGTTACAAAAGTTATAAAATTCCACATATTGTAGCAAATATCGACTACAGTAATGGAAATATTGATAAATTATTTAAATATGGAATTTTTGATATAAAAAGTTTAAAAATTTATCGGAGAAAATAATGAAACATTGTTTGAGACAAATACAAAATTTGACTTGGCAAATGTTGACATTGACTATAAAGTTGAAGATCACAATTTTGCGCTAGATTCAGTACAAGATTTGAAAAATAAAGGATATAGCGGAAATATTGACTTTAATTTCTTTTATAAAGGAAGTTTCGAGAAGTTTTTGACTGGATTAAAAATAAAATCTGACAAAGTAACTTTGGCTGGATTTCCAGTAACAAACCTTGATGTAGATCTTCAAGGAAATGAAAAGACGGTAAATATCGGACTATTTAATTTGAACTATGAAAATAATCCACTTGTAGTCAGCGGATATTTTGATTATTCGCCAATAAAATACGACATTTCGGTATTGGCACAAAACTTTAATTTAAACTTTCTGGAAGCTAATAAAGATGTGGCAAGTGCGAGTGGAATTGCAAATATTGACGCTATTCTTTCGAGTAGTAACGGAACTTCAGGGCATATTTTGTTAAATAATTTTAATTATAAGACAAAAGATGAGTTGACTTTGGTTGACAATATCAATGCCAATATTGATTTGAAGGGCACAAAACTTATTGTAAATAGATTAGATGGTGGATTTAACAATGGAACATTTAATGTAACAGGAAATTTGGATGTGCCAACGATACCGCCTGACTTTATGAAAACTAAGCGATTGCAATTTGGGAAATTTGAGTTGAATGCGGATTTAAATAAACTGGGGCTTCATTATGGAACTGATATTGATTATGCGGTTACAGGAGATTTAGTACTGACTGAAGATAGATTGTTTGGAAATTTACTTGTAAGTGATGCTGAAATTAGAGCGATACCTGATTTTGAAAATAAAGCAGCTTCAAATACTTCTGAACTTCAAAAGCAGGAAAAAGATAAAAGCATTGTGGAAGGAATAGTTGAAGAAGTTTTAGACAAAATTATGAAACAATATACAGCTAATTTAAATATTCAAATTGGCGATAGAGTAAAATTAAACATTCCTAGTGTCAGCCTTGTTAAAAATATAAAAGGTACAATAAAAGGAGCGTCTGAAATTACATTTGAGAATGGAGCAATTGGATTAATTGGAGATTTTAATGTTTCAAAAGGTTCGTTTTATTTAAATGGAAATGAATTTAAAATAAATAATTCAGTAATTAGTATTTCAAAATCGACTTTGGAGACAGACTTTATGTCAAATGCATTTGTTGATTTTGAAGCAAGTACAAAAATTGGAACTGACAGAATAGAGATAAATGCCACAGGAAATATAAATAATCCTAGTATTAAATTTAGTTCAAGTTCTGGAAAAAAACTGAAGAAGAAATAATTTCACTTTTAGCTTTTTGATAAAGTAATTGGAAATGGAAGCAAAAAAATAAAAAAAGATGGAAAAGATAATTCAGAAGACGGAGTTATTGTAGCAGGTTCACTTTTAAATACTGCATTAAATGAGTTGATTTTTTCTTCAATAACTGATAAAATTGAAGGGGCCTTGGGACTATCAAAAGTATCTGTATCAACAAATATAGATAAATCAAATAGAACTGGTAAATATAATGCTTCTACAACATTAAGTTTACAGGATAAATTATACAAAGATAAGGTTTATTGGAATTTAGCAATAAAATTCCCTTTCCAATCTTCGGGAGAAAAAGAAGAAAATCCAATAGGATACAATGCTTGGTTAAGTTATAACATTGCAACTGGACTTGATCTTAGAGTTGGAGGAGAAACAGCGCCAAAAAATAATAAAATCAATTTAAGAGCACCGAATAGAAAGCAAAATAGGATAAATTATTATTTTGGAGTTGATTTTTCAACAAAAGCCGATAGTATTGGTGATTTATTTAAAAGAATATTCAAAAAAAGAAAATTGGATACATTAAAAAAATAGGAGGAAAAATGAGAAATAAAATTTATGCTTTAATTGTGGTAGTTACATTATTCGTTTCGATGAATAATATGTCACAAGCAGCTGAAAAAGGAGAAAAGACTGTTGAAAGTAAAAACAAAATAAAACAAGAAAAAACGGAATCATCAGCATTAGTAGCAGATGCCGCAACAGGTTCTTTATCAGCAGCAGCAGTGTCAGCAACGACGACAACAGAAAATGAAGATGATGAGACGCCAAGAGCGACAACATCTCAAAATCAAAGCGAGGAAATAAATTCTACTGGCGAAGAAACAACTTATTCTGCGACAGATTCTGAAGAAGAAGTTCAAGAACAAGGGAAAAAAAATTAAAAAAATAAAAAAGAAAAAAAATCTAAAGAAAGACAAGAAAAAAATCAAGTAGTAATAAATAGAAATGATTTAAAAGTTGGGAGAATAAATGTTTCTAATTTGAGACAGTTGCCAGAAGATTTGATTAAATCAAAAATTCCAGTTCAAACTGGAGAAGATTATTCAAACAAAGATTTGAGTGATATTTACTTGGCATTAAAAAGAGAGAAATATATCTTAAATGTAAATACAGTTCCAAATGTTAATGGAGATGCAGTAGATATTGATGTTGCAGTTGTTGAACATCCAAGTGCGCAAGAAATTCTTCAGTCACAATTACAGCATGAAGAAAATCAAAAGGAAACAAACTTTACAGTAAGAAGTGTAGATATTCAAGGAATTAAAACTTTAAATAAAGAAGATTATTTAAAAGATTTTCCAGTAAAAGTAGGAGATAAACTTATTCCACAAAAGGCAATTGACGGTGCTCAAAAAATATTTGAATCAGGTTATTTTTCATCTGTAGAACCAAAAATAGATAGAAAAGCCGACAATACTGCTTCAATATTGTATGAAGTAAAAGAAAATCCAGCTGTTCAAAGTATAAATATCCAAGGAAATACTTTATTTACTAATGCTCAATTGGAAGAAGCATTAGGAATAAAAAGAGGAGAAATTTTGAATGGTAATTTATTAAGTCCTCGAATCAAACGGTATAATAAAATTATACAATAAAAATGGATATGTAACAGCAAGAATTGAATCAATAACTGTTGGAGAAACTGGAGATATAAATATAGGTCTTACTGAAGGTATAGTTAAAGATGTAACTTTTGAAAAAAATATATTAAAAAATGATGATGAAAGACAAAATAGCAAAAGATTAAATTTAAGAACAAAAGATTATGTTTTGGAAAGATATATGGAAGTAAAACCAGGGAAGGTATTAACTAGTAGTGACATAGAAAATTCAATCAAAGAATTATATAGAACTGGTATTTTTACTAGACTAGAACCAGAAATTTACGGAAGCGACAGTGATCCTAATGAAAGAAATGTAAAATTGTTAATAGAAGAAAGACCTACAACAACAATTAATGGAAGTATTTCTTACGGTACTTCAGTTGGTTTAGTTGGAGGACTTAAATTATCAGATGAGAACTTTTTAGGAAGAGATCAACAGGCTTCAATTAATGTGGAAGCTTCAAATAGAGGAGATAAAACATTTTCATTGGACTGGTTTGATCCTTGGGTAAGAGGAACTGAAAGAGTTCAAGCAGGAGGTTCTGTTTACTGGACACAATCTGTTGATGATGACGCTGACTGGGATGAACTTGAAAAAGTAAAAACAATAGGAACAAGATGGACACTTGGTAAAGGATTAAGTAAGGATATTTACGCAAGAATTTCAGCAAGATACGATCATAAAAAAGAAATTTATTCAGGAGGAGATGTTAAAGATAAATATAATTTAATAGCGGTAACTCCAGAATTAATTTATGACACAAGAGATAATATAAGTGATCCAACAAAAGGACTTTATGCTGATTTGACTTATGAAAGAGGAGATCTTTTGAAAGATCCTAGAAAATATGATAGATTTGAAGCTGATTTAAGAGCGTTCCATCCATTATTTGGTAAGAAAAATGTGATGGCATATAGAGCAGTTTGGGGGTCAACAGGAAGTGGAACTCCTGATGCGATGAGATTTAGTGTCGGAGGAGCTGAAACACTTCGTGGATATGAATATGGAGCGTTTGATGGATATGATCAATTTTATGCAAGTATTGAAAATAGAACAAAAATCAATGATACAATACAATTAGTTGCTTTTTTTGATATAGGAAATGCTTGGCAAAAACAAAAAATAAATCCAGCAACTGGAAGAAGAACTTATTCACCTGACAGAAAAAATGCACATAAATTCAAAGATCTTAAAAAAGGTTATGGAATTGGACTTAGATTAAATACGCCAGTTGGACCGTTAAGATTTGACTATGGTTGGCCAATGGATCCTGAAACACCTGGTAAGAAAAAAGATAGCGGTAAATTTTATTTCAGTTTTGGACAATCATTCTAGAATATAATTTGCAGTTAAAAATTGTAAGTACAAAGTTGTTTTATAAGACAGGGGATTTAAAAATTCCCTGTTAATTTTTTGAAAATAAAAAGAGGTGGAAAAAATGTATGGTATAAAAGAAATAGCAAATTTAATAAATGGAGAAATTGTAGGAAATAGCGAAATAAGTTTTACAAGATTAGCGCCTTTTTTTGCTGCAAGTGAAAAAGAATTAACTTTTGCAGCTGATGAAAAAATGTTAAAAAATATTGACAAATGTAATGCTGGAGCTTTAATAGTTCCCAAAATTCCAAATTTGCCAAAAGATAAAACATTTATTGTAGTGGATGAAAATCCTAGAGAAATAATGCCGATTTTGTTAAATCATTTTAAACCAAAAGTAAAACCTTTTGAAAAGCCAATAGAAGATTCGGCAGTGATAGACGAGACAGCAAATGTTTCAAAAATTAATACATATATCGGTCACAATGTAAAAATAGGGAAAAATGTTGTTATTTACCCAAATGTTTCAATATTTGAAGGTACAGAAATTGGCGATGGAACAATTGTATATCCAAATGTTACAATAAGAGAATTTTGTAAAATTGGAAAAAGATGTATTTTTCAGCCAGGAGCGGTAATTGGTTCAGATGGGTTTGGATATATAAAAGTAAAAGGGAACAATGTAAAAATAGAGCAAATTGGAAATGTAATTTTGGAAGATGAAGTAGAAATAGGAGCAAATACTTGTGTTGACAGAGGAGCAATTGGTGATACGATAATAAAAAAAGGAACTAAAATTGACAATTTAGTTCACATTGCTCACAATGACATAATAGGTTCAAACTGTTTTATAATAGCGCAAGTGGGAATTTCAGGAAGTGTGGAAGTCGGAGATAATACAACTCTTGCAGGTCAAGTTGGAGTAGCAGGACATTTAAAAATAGGAAACAATGTTGTAATTGCTGCAAAATCAGGTGTAACAAATAATGTACCTGATGGAAAGCAAATGTCAGGATTTCCATTAAGAGAGCATATAGATGATTTGCGAATAAAAATGTCTATGGGAAGAGTTCCTGAACTTGTGAAAAAAGTAAAAAAATTGGAAAGAAAATTGGAAAATAAATAAAATTTCATTTTATTTTATTCTGATAAAAAAAGGTAAAATCTTGGACATAAGCATAATCATTTGGATTATAATCGTTATATTTTTAATGAATGATCCAGGGGATAAAACATAAAAAAATTTTATCTTATTTCTTTAATTCAATCCAAAATAAAAATGTATCTGATGGAAAAAAGCCAAAAGATACATTTTTTATAAGAAAAAAATTTTAAAATAAAAAAAATTGATAACTGGTATTATCAATTAAGTAATGGTGCCCAGACGCGGAATCGAACCACGGACACAGGGATTTTCAGTCCCTTGCTCTACCGACTGAGCTATCTGGGCATAAATGGCGGAAGTGACGAGACTCGAACTCGCGACATCTTGCGTGACAGGCAAGCACTCTAACCAACTGAGCTACACCTCCAAAAAAAATGGTGGTCACAATTGGGCTCGAACCAATGACCCCCTGCTTGTAAGGCAGGTGCTCTCCCAACTGAGCTATGCGACCATCACATTATTTACTACTTATTTATTATATCATAAAAAGAAAAAAATTGCAACTACTTTTTACAAAAAATTTTATATTTTTTTGAAAAATAAAAACAATATAAAAAATTAGTGAAATAATAAAACAATAAAATAATAAAATAATTCTAGAATTATGAATAATATTAAATATAAGTAAATTGAAAGTCTATTCAACGAACTTAATAATAGTTGAAGTTTATAATAAAAAAATATTTGGAACTTGAATAAATATAAAAGGAGAAAAAAATGAAAAAAATATTTGTGGTAATTTTACTTGTGATGAGCGTAAGCTATATTGGAAATGCAAAAGTAAAAAAATGAAAAAAATTAAAAAAATGTTAAAAAAACTTTGACTACATTGAAAAATTTAAAAAGTAACTCAAAAAGAATTGAATAGTCGGGGAATATGCAAAAGTTTTTGGAAAAATTTTTATAAAAAAATCTGAGAAATATCTTGAAAATGGAGATAAAAATTCAGCTTGTAGACGATTACATAAATGATATTGAAAATGCTAAAAGTTTCTAAAAAAAGGCATTGAAAGATAATTATGACGCTGATAAAGAGGCTTTTTGGGATTGTTGAAGTGGCAATATTTATGAAAAGCTCGTATTCAGATGGAGAAAAAGCTAAAAAAATTGACAGATGAAGATTATAAAAAAATGCAAGAAAAAAATTTGTAAAAAAACAAATAAATTTAAACAGTTGGAGGGATATGTAGAAATACAGCCAGTATCTCCGCTACAAAATAAATAATAAAAAAAGCTCAGATAAATTTAATTAAGTAAATTATCTGAGTTTTTATTTTTTTGTAAATACAATTATATAAAAGATTTTCGTTTCTTAATAACTTTTCATAATAAAATATTAAAAAAATATATAATATAATAAATAGTTATGATATAATAAACAAAAAGCAAAGTATAATTCTAAAAATTTATGTAAATTTAATGAAAAAAATAAAAAAAATAAAATAATTAAGAAGATAAAGAAATTAAGAGAATAAGAGTATAAATAAAAAGAATAAAAAGAATAAAAAGAATAAAAAGAATAAAAAGGATAAAATAGAAAAAAATGGAGTTTAAAGAAAAAAATTTTTTTAAAAAAAGATAAAACAAAAAGATAATCAAATTGAAGATATGAAAATTGTTACTAAAAATATGAGCTTAAAAAAAATTTCAGAAAGTGAGATATTTTTTGTTCCGCTTTTGCAACATAAGGGGGAGAGAGCTTTTGAGATTGTGAGAGTTGGTCAAGAAGTTAGAAAATATGAGAAAATAGCGCAAAGTTATGGAAATATTTCGGCAAATATCCATTCGCCTGTTTCAGGAAAAGTTATTAGAATTATGAAAAATTTTTTGCCTGATGGAAGTAAAGTTAGAACAATAATTATTGAAAATAATTTTAAGGAAGAGCAGGTGAAACTTGTAAAAAGAGAAGTAAGAGAACTTCGGATGGCGACAAGTGAAGAAATTTTGAAAATTATTGAAGAAGCTGGGATTGTGGGTCTTGGTGGAGCAGGGTTTCCAGTGGCGGCTAAGTATAATATAAAACTTGAAAAAATTGATACATTTATTATTAATGGAATGGAAAGTGAACCTTATTTGACGGCGGACTATTTGCTTATGAAAAATTATGCAAAAGAGATTTGCCGTGGAATTAAAGTGGCTGAGAAAGTTTTAAGACCAAGACATATGGTTATTGCAATTTCAGAAAAAAATAAGGAATTAGTCAGCATTTTTGAGAGAATGGCAAGAGAAGTGAACATAGATTTGCAAATTAAAGTTTTGTCAGCTGATTATCCGCAAGGAAGTGAAATTTTATTAATTGATAAAATTACTGGTAAAAAAATTCAAAAAGGGGAATTAACCATTGAAAAAGGAGTTATTGTGAGTAATGTTGGAACGATTAAAGCAATTTATGACGCTTTTTTTGAAGGAAAACCGCTAATTGAGAGAATTGTCACAGTTTCGGGAGAAGAAGTTCAAAATGCTGGAAACTATAAAATTAGAATAGGAACGCCACTTGTTCATATAATTGAGTCTTTAAACATCACAAAAACGGATAAAATTATTTTTGGCGGACCAATGATGGGAAATAAAGTGAAAGAACCTAGTACGCCCATTATTAAAGGGACTTCTGGAGTAATATTTTTAAATGAAGAAAAAATTGAGTCAAAAAATTGTATTTCATGTGGAAGATGTGTTGAAGTTTGTCCGATGAATTTAATTCCGTTTGAGTTTTCGGAATATTATGAAAAAGGAAGATATGTAAAGATGCTAAACGCAAATATTTTTAATTGTATTGAGTGTGGTGCTTGTGAATATGTCTGTCCAGCTAGAGTACCTTTGATTGAGAGCATTAAAAATGGGAAAGAAATTTTGATTGAACTTATTAATTTGGAGGTGGAAAGTTAATTTATGGATGAAAAATCGCTGATGGAAGAAATTTTAGGAATACGATCTAAAAAAAATAGGGGAGAGACACTTTTGTTTGAAGACGAAAGTGAAAAAAGATCCAAGTCTGATAAAAAAATATAGAAAATGAAGAAGAAGAAAAAGAAAAAGAAAAAGACAATTTAAAAAAAGAGAATAATAAAAAAAGAAAAAAACTAAAAAAATAAAAAAATCACATAAATTTTTTTAAATTAAATAAAAAAACAATGAAGAAAAAGAGATTTCAAAAAAAGAAAAAAACAAATAAAAAAAGAAAAAGAAGCGGAAGAATTATTGGAAAAAAAGCAAAAAAATGCTAAAAATTGCTTCTGATATAAAAATCTAAAAAAAGATTTTTTTCTCCATTTATTTACGCTAGTGATACTGTGGAAAAAAATAATGACAGATGTTATTTTTGGCATTACTTCCATCTATTTTAGTTTCAATTTTTTTATGCGGAATAAAATCGTTTTTATTAATCTTGATTTCAGTTATCTCAACAGTTTTGACAGAAAAAAATTATCACAGCAGTTTTTTTAAAAAAAGAAAAAGATTCAATAAAAGATTTGTCGGCGGTGGTCACAGGAATAATACTTTCTTTGACGCTTCCATCTTTTGTACCATATTATTTTGCAATTTTTGGCGGAGCGTGTGCTGTTATTTTTTTGGAAAAAAATATTATACGGCGGACTTGGAAAAAAACTTGTATAACCCTGCAATTATTGGGAAAATTTTTTTGTATTAATATTTTTTTGAAAAAAAGTATTTTTGAAATTTAAACTTTCGAATACAAATTTTTCAAATTTTAAATTTAAAAAAATATTCAGAAATATTTTAGATTCGCCGTTTACAAAAATTTTTTTAGATAGTTTAATTTTAAGTCAGTCAAACTCAATCGGAACTTTTTCGGGACTGGCATTAATTTTAGGTGGAATTTATTTGACAATGAAAAAAAGAATATCACTATTTACTCCTTTGAGCTTTTTTTATTGATGTCAATTTTGTCATTTTTTTGTCCCAGAAATTTCTAAAATTCCAATAGGAGAAATATTATTAGTTGGAATTTTTTTATGGCAACAGATATGCCAACAACTCCAGTTTTTTTCAATTGGGAAGATTTATTTTGGAATAATGATAGCACTTGTGACTTCAATATTTTTGTCACAAAAAAATTGAAAACGAAGTATTATTTTATGGAATAATAATTTTTAAACAGTTTTACTCCACTTATAAATAGGGTTTTAAGACCTGTCGCTTTTTGGAAGAAATGTGAAAAATTGAAATTATAAAACAGTTTTTTTGCAATTAATTGTGTTGACATTTTTTTAATTATAGTTGCAACTATTATTTTGATAAATTTATGTAATTTTTAGATTATTCAAATATTTAATTTATATTTACGGCATAATTATGGTTATCTTTGCATTTATTTTTTTGAAAAACGATTAATAAATATATTGATTTGAGAAAATTTATTAAATAACAGAAATAAATAAAAAAATATTTTTTTAGAAGTTGTAAATTAGTTTGACAAGATGTAAAATAAAAAAATAAAAAAAGCTATTCAGAAATAGAAAATACATTCTGAATAACTTTTTATTTTTAGTCGGCTAAATACACATCAGTTAATTCTAAGTTACGGTAACCTGATCCAGTAAATTCAACTGTCCAATATCCGTTATAAAATAATGTTCCAAAAGGGTCACCTTTAAAATGAAATGTTTTTCCAGTATCAGCACTTACACAAGTGTTTCTCGATGTAACAGAACATCTTTCAACATATCTAGAAAAATCCTAAAACTCCAAATAAAAAGAAATGCCGATAAGATAATTTTTTTCATAAAAATCAACTCCATTTATTAAGATATTTTTTTCACATAGTTTACTATATTATATCCTAAAAAAATAAAAAAACAATAGGAAATTTATATTTAATCTTGCTTAAATAAAATTATGTGGTAAACTAATAGTGAAAAAAATTTTGAAAGGGAGTAAAAAAGATGAGAGTGATTATATTTTATGGACTTATTATTCTAATTGTTCTTGGACTTGTTTTATCATTGTTTGCTTATGTGAGAGTGCCGAATGATAAAATGGCGTTTATTTCAGGATTTAGAAAAAGAATGGTTAGCGGAAGACTTGCATTTTATGTGAGAGCTTTTGAGAGAGTCGATTATCTTGATTTGGCAGTGTTTTCTGTCGATGTGGATACAAAGCAGTTTGTGCCTACCAATGATTTTATTAATATAAAAGCTGATGCAATTGTAAAATTGCAGGTGGGAACGGCACAGGAGATAATGCTTATTGCAAGTAAAAATTTTTTGAATAAAAATCACGAGTATATGAGTAATGCGATAAAAGATGTTCTGGAAGGTAATTTAAGAGAAATTATCGGACAGATGAATTTAAAGGATATGGTTCAAAATCGAAAAGTTTTTAATCAGAAAGTTGAAGAAAATGTAATTGACGATTTGAGAAAGATGGGACTTGAGCTAAAATCGTTTAATGTACAGTCGTTTACTGATGAAAAGGGAGTTATTGATAACTTAGGAATTGAAAATACAACTAAAATTTCAAAAGATGCAAGTATTGCAAAAGCCAATTCAGAAAAGGAAGTTGCGATTGCGAAAGCACAGGCTTATAAAGAAGCACAGGATATTGAAATAAAAACTCAGGAAGAAATTGCGGAAAAGCAAAATGCACTGAAAATTAAACAAGCGGATTTGAAAATAGAAAGTGATACAAAACAAGCTCTTGCAGATATAACTTACGATATTCAAAAAGAAAAAAACCGTAAAGAGTATGAAGAAGTTATAGGAGATGCAAATTTCACTCAGCAAGATCAAGCAATTCGTGCAAATAAAGCAAAACTTGAAAGTGAAATTAAAATTGATCAGCAAATAAAAGCCGATGCAAAATTGTACAATATGACAAAAGACGCTGAAGCAAGATTAGTTGAAGAACAAAGACAAGCAGATGCTGAACTTTATAAACGGCAAAGACAAGCTGAAGGAATAAAATTACAGGCTTTGGCAGAGGCAGAGGCAAAGAAAATTCAGGCGGAAGCAGAAGCAAATGCAGTAAAAATTAAAATGTTAGCAGAGGCTGAAGGAATAGAAGCTAGAGGTAACGCTGAAGCTGGTGCAAAAGAAAAAATGTTGCTTGCAGAAGCTAGAGGTAAAAAAGAAGCATTATTAGCAGAAGCAGAAGGACTTGATAAAAAAGCGGAAGCAATGAAAAAATATGGAGAAGCAGCAGTTGCAGAAATGTACTTTAAAGCACTTCCTGAAGTTGCAAAAAATGTGGCAGCGCCATTAAACAATATTGATAAAATAACAATGTACGGAGACGGAAATACAAGCAAATTGATTTCTGACATCACTCAAAGTATCGGAAAAATCAATGATGGAATTTCTGATGGAGCAGGCATTGATATAAAATCGCTGCTTGCAGGATTTTTGGGCGGAAAAGTGCTGGATAGTATTAAAAAAGATGATGTCGTTAGAAAAGGAAAAGAAGGTGAAGAAGAGAACAATAAGGGATAATCTTTTTATTAAAAATATTTAAAGATAAAAAAAATCACGATTATTGATTTGATTGTGATTTTTTTAGTATAATTTAAAATTTTGTATGAAATTTAGTTTAAAAAAAAATTTTTTTGAAAAATTGAAATAGCCGCTGTTTTTTTGATATAATTTATTGATTAAAGTAAAAAATTTTAGGAATAATCGAGGATGGTTGCTATGATAAAAAGAATAGATACAAAAAGTGGGAAAACAATTTCTTATGTATATAATTTGAAAGATGAAGATTATAGAATTGTGTCTGAAAGATTGGAGATGGATGAAGAAAAGATAAAAAATGTCATTGATGAAGAAACATTCACTCCAAGAATTTCAAAATCAGACTGGGAAATTTATAAATTATATTATCCGACTGTGAAGAAACCTGTAATAGATAAAGAGGTTACATCTTACGAGATTAATCCAATTGTAATTTGTATGAGAGAGGATAGGGTTGTCATTTTAGATGATGATTATTTTGAAGATTTTTATGATTTTGTTGAAGAATATGCTGAATTGAGAGATGATGTTCTTGAGGAAAATCGTTTTTTTCTAAATATGCTTCATAAAATTTCTCAAAGTTTGTATAAACATGTACGACTTTTGATTGGTGAGCACGATAATATTGAAACAGTTTTAAGGGAACAGCAAAGCAATGAAAAATTGATTTCATTATCGGAAGTGGAGCAAGGCTTTTATGTTTACAATATTGCAATGAGAAACTTGAATTATGTTGTTGAAAATTTGAAAGAGGATGAACAATTTGATCAATATGAAGAATATATGACAAGAATTTTACAGGAAATAAACTTTACACTTGATTTATCTTCATCATACTGTGAAATTTGTAAAACAACAAGGGAAACATACTCTTCATATATTGGAAATAATATGAATATTACAATGAAAGTTTTGGCAGCGGCGACAATACTAATCACAGTTCCAAATATGATTTTTGGATTTTATGGAATGAATGTGAAGTTGCCGCTTCAAGATACAGGATTTTTTGCACTTGGAATAATTTTTGTGATAATGGTGGTTTTGATGGTTGTGTTGTGGAAGTACTTAGAAGATAAGGTTTTGTAATATGAAAAAAATCTTGACTTTTTTATTTGTGTACTGTATTATGTACATAGGTGAAGGGAGTGATTTTTGTGACAAATACAAATGCAACTAATTTGAGAAAAAATTTATTTTCTTATTTAGAATCAGCGATTGACTATAACGATGTTATTAATGTGAATACGAAAAAAGGGAATGCAATTATTATTAGTGAAGCTGAATATAACGGTTTAATAGAAACTTTATACTTATTATCAGATCCAAATATGAAAGAAAAAGATTGAAAACTGCAAAAAAATGCTACTGATGAAGATTATGAGGTTTTTGAATGGTAGAAGAATATAAGATTTATATTTTAAAGAAAGTTAATAAAGACAAGGAAAAAAATAAAACAATTTCCAGCATTAAAAAAATAATGTAGATAAATTGATAAATCTTATAAAGAAAAATCCTTTTCAAACGCCACCATCTTACGAGATCTTAACGAAAGATTTGAGGGGATATTATTCAAGAAGGATTAATAAGCAACATCGACTTGTATATGAAGTTATTGAAGAAGAAAAAAAGAATAAATATTATCAGTATGTGGACACATTATGAATTTTAATGAGTTAAATAAAGGATTAGTTTTTGCATAAAGTGAAAGCTAATCTTTTTAAATTTTCGTATTTATTTACTAAGTTATAACTGATAAAATTATAAAAAAAGATATTTTTTTGTTAAATATAACTGATAAAAAAATATTGATTTTTTTAATTTTTTTGTAAGTTATAATTGAAAAAGAGGTGATAAATAAGATGTTAAAAAGAGATGAGTATATAAAACAAATAGTACCTTTTATTGATAAAGATGTGATAAAGGTTTTGACAGGAATAAGGAGAAGTGGAAAATCGGTTATGTTAAAACTTTTAATGGAGGAATTGAAAAATAGAGGAATAAATGAAAATCAGTTTATTTATATTAATTTTGAAAATTTGAAATATAGAAATCTAAAAAAATTATGAGAGATTGTATGATTTTATTTTAAATAAGGTTGATGATAAATATAAAAGCTACTATATTTTTTTAGATGAGATTCAAGAAGTGGAAGAATGGGAAAAATGTGTGAACTCTTTGAGGGTGGATGAAGACTTTAATTTTGATATTTATATTACAGGTTCAAATGCCAAGCTGCTTTCAGGGGAACTTTCGACATATCTGGCTGGAAGATATATTGAATTTGTTGTGTATCCGTTTTCATTTAAAGAGTTTTTTGAAATTATGAAAGAGAAAAATAAAGAAATAGATTTAAAAAAAGCATTTCAAGACTATGTAAAATTTGGAGGAATGCCATTTCTTCATAATTTGGATTATAATTTTGAAGCAAGTATGCAATATTTACAGGATTTATATGCTTCCATTATATTAAAGGATATTACACAGAGAAATAATATTAGAGATACAGATTTGCTTGAAAGAATAATAAATTATGTTATTATGAATATTGGAAATACATTTTCGGCAACATCAATTTCTAAATTTTTTAAAAGCGAGAATAGAAAGGTGGCGATAGAAACAATACTGAACTATATAAAGGCATGTGAAGAAGCTTTTTTAATTTATCGAGTTGCTAGAAATGATTTATTAGGAAAAAAAGATATTGAATGTAAATGAAAAAAATATTATATAGCTGATCATGGGATAAGAGAAGCTATAATGGAAAAATAATCAGAAAAAAATATAAATCAAGTACTGGAAAAATATTGTGTATTTTGAAATGTTAAGAAGAGGATATAATGTAAAAATTGGAAAGGTAGATAATCTTGAAGTAGATTTTGTCTGTAAAAAAATGATGAAACAATATATATTCAAGTGAGTTATCTACTGGTATCAGAAGATACAAAAAGAAAGAGAATTCTCAGTTTTAGAAAATATTAAAGACAATTATCCAAAATATGTGCTGTCGATGGATGAATTTGATATGTCAAGAAATGGTATAAAGCATATAAATTTGATAGAATTTTTAGTAAAATAAGCTAATCGTAAAAATTGAATAGTTGTAAAGAACGGTATCGGTTAAAAATAATATTTTTCAGTATTTTTTGTTATATAAAATAGTGTTGCTAAAAGGGGAAAAAGTAGGTATACTTATAGTACAACAAAAAAATAAATAACAAATTAAGGAAAGGAATGATAATAATGAACATAAGCAAATTTATTGATCACACAATTTTGAAGGCGGGTGTTACGAGAGAAGATATAAAAAAATTATGCGATGAAGCAAAAGAATATGGATTTTATTCAGTTTGCGTGAATGGGGCAAATGTTGAGTATGCTTTTAGTCAAGTTAAGGATAGTGATGTAAAGGTTGCAGCGGTAGTTGGATTTCCTTTGGGGGCTATGGCGACGGATGTAAAGGTATTCGAGGCGAAAAAGGCGATTGAAGATGGTGCTTCAGAAATTGATATGGTTATTAATGTTGGAGCATTGAAAGATAAGGATTATGATTTGGTGGAAAACGAAATTAGAAGAATTAAGGAAGCGATTGGAAAAAATATCTTGAAAGTGATTATTGAAACTTGCTATTTGACTGATGAGGAAAAAGTGAAGGCGTGTGAATTGGCTGTTAATGCAAATGCTGATTTTGTGAAAACTTCGACAGGTTTTGGAACTGGAGGGGCTACATTTGAAGATGTGGAACTTATGAAAAAAACAGTTGGAAATAAGGCTAAGGTTAAAGCAAGCGGTGGAGTGAGAGACTTTGAGACTGCGAAAAAATATATTGAATTGGGTGCTGAAAGATTGGGAACAAGTTCTGGAATTGCGATTGTAACTGGGGCTGAAAACAAAAGTTCTGGATATTAAATTTTGAAAAAGTATTTTTTTCTTTGAATAAAAAAATTATGATAGTAAGGGGTCAATACCCCTTGTCAAAAAAATTATAATTTTTTTACAAATAATAAATTTTCTAAAAAAAGGTGGGAAAGATGAAAATTAAAAAAATTATTTATTTTTTTGTATTTTTTTGCTATTGATTTCTGTAATTAGTTTTGGAAAAAAATACTAATGCTCAAGAAATTTTATTGACTGATAACGGTGTAATTTTTGAATTTAAGAGGATTTTTTTAAGATGGATTGGGATAAAAAGTGATCCAGATGTTCCTTGTTTTTGCGACAGGATATGGTGAAATGCTATTTTATCCCGAAAAATAAGGATATTGTGAATGGGAAACCGTTAGTTTTGAGGTTTAGAAATTTTGACTATAATAATCCAGATATGAATGTGGATTATGAAAAAGAAGCGTCTAAGGAAGAGAAAAATTATTACTGAAAACATTGAAGAAAAAAATTTTCCAGAAGAATATCAAAAAAATGCAAAAAAATTCGTAAAGGGAAATTTGAAGTTCCAGCAACAGTTAAGATAAAAAAAGTTTTGCCGTATACAGAATGTGATTTTACGACTGTTTATACTTATGCTAAAGAATTAAAGAGAGTTGATGGTACGAAATCGAAAATTACTGAAATAAAAACGAAAAAATCGAAGGATTTTGAAGAAGAATTTTCAGATCCGAATGAACCTTTTGATTTAAAAAAAATATGAAGTGAGTTCAAAGGATGGATATGCGAATTTGCGTGAAAAACCGACAAAAGAATCAAAAATTGTTTCAAAAATGGATAACGGAACTGTTGTGAAATATATTACAAAATATGGCGACTGGTATTATGTTTTTGATGTTGAGTATCCTGATGAAAGTAATAAACTCTCAAAAGTAAAGGAATATCGAGGTTTTATCCATAAAAAGCCAGTTGAAAAAAATATGTTGATTAAAAAAATTTGAAAATATAAGAATTTCATACAAAAATTTCATACTAAATATTATTTGAAAAAAATAGGAAAATATTTTATTAATTTTTTTGCTAAGGAGTTTTGATCTCTCATTAAATAGAATTTATACCTAATGGAAAATGTATGGAAATATAGAAAAAGGAAGAGAAAAAATGACTTTTGAAGAAATAGAGAAATTTTATAAGAAAGACACAATTACGGTAGCAAAGGAATTACTTGGGAAAATTTTGATTTCAAAAAGTGAAAATGAGATATTTGCTGGATACATTGTTGAAACAGAGGCGTATTTGGGTGAATTTGACAGAGCGGCTCACGGTTACGGGAAAAAACGGACTCCAAAAGTAGAAGCGTTATTTGAAAAAGCTGGAACTGTTTATATTCACTCAATACACTCTCATAAAATGCTAAATATTGTGACTTGTGAAAAAGAAAATCCGCAAAGTGTGTTAATTAGAGCGATAGAGCCAATTTTGAATGTCGATAGAATGGAAAAAAATCGTGGGAAAAGTGGAATTTTAGTGAGTAATGGTCCAGGAAAATTTACAAAGGCATTTGGAATTGACGACAGATTTTACAAGACGGAAATTCAGATTGTTGAGGAAAATATGTTTGAAATTGAAAAATTTTCTGAAAAATTAGAGAATAAAAATTTTAAAATTAAATATGATATTTCTAAAATAAATGAGAAATATTTGTATCTTGATTTTGAAAATGCTAAAATTCCTAAGAAAATAGGTACTTCTTCGAGAATTGGAGTTCCGAATAAAGGTGTTTGGACTGAGAAAAAATTGCGATTTTTTGTGGAAGGGAATAGGTTTGTTTCGGGGATGAGGAAAGCGGAGATGAAGGATGATGTTTGGGAGTGAAATATTTTTATTGTAATTTTTGTTTGAAAAGAAATTTATAAAATTTTGGGTTTGAATCGAAAGGAGAATATGTGAAGAAAAATATCTTAAAAATATTGTTATTTCTAGTTTTGGCAAATGTGGGATTTGGAGATGCTGCTCAAATTTTAGGAGATTATTATTCGATAGACAAAGGAAAAAGTTTATTATGGAAATGAAATTTTTGGAAGGAGCAAATCCGAAAAACTGCTGAGTTGATAGGATTTTTCTCTTTTAAAAGATGATAAGAATGTTTATTATATGGGTGAAAAAAAATAAAAAGATGTAAAAATTAAAAAAATTTTGAAAAATTAGGTCGAAATTATTGGAAAAATGATAATAAAATTTATTATCGGGATGAAAAAAATAGAAAATGCTGATATTATGAGTTTTAAAGTTTTTAAATGAAGATTATGCGAAAGATAAAAAAATCATATTTATAGAGGAAGTGAAGCAATAGATTCTTCATTATCTGGAAAAATTAAAGATCCTGAAAACATTTGAATTTTTTTGCCAAATGGAATAATATACGCTACATTGTATGGAAAAAGATAAATACAATGTATATTATATAAAAAAATAAAATGTTAAACTGTTTTTGATTCATCCTATTTTATTTATGAAGTAAAAAGAATTAATAAAGATAAAGTAGAGGTTCTGAATGATTGGTTTATAAAAGATGATAAAAAAATATTTATTTTGAGGGAGAAATTTTTAGAAGGTGTAGATTATAATACATTTGAAGTGCTTCCAAATGGAGAAGGAAAAGATAAAAAAATCGAAGTTATGAATACTTGACTAAAGATGAATGGAAATGGTTTTAAATAACAGAAATTAATTATTTATAAAAATAAAATAAAAAAGATAGGAAACAAAAATGGAATTTAGAATTATAACATACAATATTTTTGGGGCAAGACTTACCAATGGAAGGGAACTTGCTCGGAGCTTAAAAAAGTATAATCCAGATTTTATCGGACTTCAGGAAGTTGATAGAAATACAAAAAGAAGTAAATTTCGGGATGTTTTACAGGAAATGGCACAGGAATTGGGTTATCATTATTATTATTTTCAGGAAACGATGGATTTTGATAAAGGTGAGTTTGGAATTGCGTTTATTTCAAAGTATGATGTGAAAAATATTTACATTCATCAGCTACCTGGAAAAAGCAAGGAAAAAAGGCAAGTTTTGGCGGCTAGATTGAATACTTCAAAATTTAAAAAGAAAATTTTAGTTGTGAATACACATCCTGATAACAGTTTGGACAATAAAAATGAGGAGTTGGATGATTTATTTGCTGCAATTGAGGGATTTAAAGCCGATGTGAAGTTTTTGTGTGGAGATTTTAATCTTTTACCAACGACAGAATATTATGCGAAAATTAGGAAAGATTGGAATGACAGCTATTTTGAGGGTAAAGATTTGGAAAATAAGAATAACTCAGAAAATAGGGAACTTGAAACGGCTAGAATTGATTATGTGATGGCGAAAAAGGGTGCAGATTACAAAGTAAAAAAGAGTTTTTATATTAACGATGATTCAAGGGATTGGACTAAATTGTCGGATCATCTGCCGTATATGGCGGTTTTTGAGGTGGAGTAAGTTTGTTGGGGAATGATTTTGAGATTTTTCTTTTATTAAAATAGTGGGTTTATCGTAAACTTGATTTAATAAGATTTTTTGAAATAATTTTTACAAGTTTTTGAGAATATTATTGTAATTTTTGTTGTATATTTACATTTTTCGTTGTAAAAAGTGTATAATATCTACATTTTTTCATTGTAATTTTTTTGTTGAAATATGCTATATTTCATACATAAAGTTATAAAAAGAGGTGTTTTTATGTATAGAATTGCTATTGAAAATCTTTATGAATGGAAAAATAAAAAAAATAGGAAACCTTTGATTATACAAGGGGCAAGACAAGTGGGAAAAACTTGGCTTATGAAGGAATTTGGAAAGAAGGCTTATAAAAATACAGTTTATATAAATTTTGATTCTAATTCTAATATGAAAGAATTGTTTGAAACAGATTTAGATGTAGAGCGACTGATTATGGGGATTGAGCTTTATAGTGGAATAAAAATAGTACCTGAAGAAACTTTGATTATTTTTGATGAAGTTCAGGAAGTTCCAAGAGCAATTTCCAGCCTTAAATATTTTTACGAAAATGCACAGCAGTATTATATTGTTTGTGCAGGTTCGTTGCTAGGAGTTGCACTGCATGAAGGAACATCATTTCCAGTTGGGAAAATTGACTTTTTAAAGTTGTATCCTTTATCTTTTAAGGAATTTTTACTTGCCACAGGGAATGAAAAATTTTTAAAACTTGTTGAAAATAATGATTATCAGATGATAAAAGTGTTTAAGCAAAAATTTATAGATATGCTTAAATACTATTATTTTGTAGGTGGAATGCCTGAATGTGTACTTCATTTTTCGGAAAATAAGGATTTTAATGAAGTAAGGGAAATTCAAAAGCGTATACTTTTAGCTTATGAACAGGATTTTTCAAAACATGCTCCAAATGAAATTGTGCCTAGACTAAGAATGTTATGGAATAGTATTCCATCACAACTTGCAAAAGAAAATAAAAAGTTTATCTATGGTCTGGTTAGAGAAGGTGCAAGGGCAAAAGAATATGAAATGGCATTAATGTGGCTTATTGATTGTGGTCTTATTTATAAAGTGAACAGGGTTAATAATCCTAAACTTCCATTAAAAGCATACGAGGATTTAAAGGCTTTTAAATTATTTTTACTTGATACAGGACTTCTTACTTGTATGACAGGTTTAAATCAAAGCACACTCATCGAAGGGAATAAATTATTTGTCGAATTTAAAGGAGCATTAACAGAACAATATGTGTTGCAACAACTTGTTACAATTAAAAATTTAAATACATATTATTACACAAATTCCCGTGGTTCATGTGAAATTGACTTCTTATTAGATAATGGAGAAAGTATAATTCCTGTCGAAGTAAAAGCTGAAGTAAATTTGAAAGCCAAAAGTTTGAAAATGTACAAAGAAAAATATAACCCCGAAATATCAGTAAGAATATCAATGAATGATTATAAAAAAGAAGAGTGGTTGTTAAATTTACCGTTGTATATGGCAGAGGAAATTGGAAATATTGTGGAAAAAGAAAGAAATGATAAAGGATAATTTTAATATGGAAAAAGAATATGGTTATAGTCCACCATTTGAAATCACAAATGAGATAATTGAGCTGGTGGCTCAGATTACTGAATTAATAGGAATGATTATAGTTTCAGAAAAACTATCTTCAAATCCAGTTTTAAGAAGAGAAAATAGAATAAAAACAATTTATTCATCACTTGCGATAGAGCAAAATACACTAACATTTGAACAAGTAACAGATGTGATTAATGGGAAAAGAATTTTAGCTCCACCAAAGGATATAAAAGAAGTTAAGAATGCTTATGAAATTTATGAAAAATTAAATTTATTAAATCCATATTCGATTAAAGATTTATTGAAAGCACATAAAATTCTGACTGCTGATTTAATAAATGAAAGTGGTAGATTTCGTACAAAAGGAGCAGGAGTTTATCAGGGAAGTCAGCTGATTCATGCAGGGACACCACCTCAATATATTCCTGAATTAATTGACCAGATTTTTTCGTGGTTAAAAAAAAGCAAAGTTCATCCGCTGATAAAGGCTTGTGTATTTCATTATGAATTTGAATTTATTCATCCGTTTCAAGATGGAAATGGAAGATTAGGACGGCTTTGGCATATATTAATCCTATCAAAATGGAAAGAGTTTTTTGCTTGGCTGCCAATTGAAACTTTAATTCAGAAAAAACAGCAGAAATATTATGAGGCGATAAATTTATCAAATAATATTGGAAAATCAACCCCATTTGTTACATTTATTCTTGAAATAATAAAAGAAACTTTGGAAGAATTGCAAAAAAATGACTTAAGAATGACTGATATTTTGACTGATAAAATGACTGATAAAGAGCTACAAAGGTTGAAAATAATGGAAGTGTATTTTGAGAAAAATAATTATATTGATAATAGTGAGGTTCAAAAGATTTTGAATGTTTCGGATTCTACGGCGAGAAGATTTTTGAATAAACTTGTGAAAGGTGGGATTTTGGAAGCGGTTGGAGAGAAGAAAGGGAGAAAGTATAGGAAGAAATAAAATTTAAAGTTTTTAAATATTTAAGAATTATAAAAAAATTATGATAATTCAAGAATAAATTAATATAAACAGGATGAGATAAAATGGATGTAAGTATAATTACTTGGGATGAAAAATTATTATGATAGTTGCTATGAGGATTATCTTCAAATTATGAAAAAAATAATGAAATTGTTTATTATGGATATTGGTATGAATTAATTTCTTATAATGAAGAAGCACGATATAAGTTTGTGTTTGAATTTAATTATGGGGATATAAAAAAATAAATGTGATACGGGTATAGTAAAATTTGAGAATAATTTTTTTGATGGTTCCATATCGAGAAAAAGATTTATCAGTACGATTATAAATATTTATCTTTAAAATTTACTGAACAGCAGTTATTAAGGTTGATGTCTAAAGAAGAAATAAGTTTAATAAATAAAATTTCTTGTTCAGATATTTTTGTTGCAGTGGTTAGGATTGAGTAATTTTAAAGGATATTTTGATACATTTGGAGAATATAAAAAAACAATTATTTTATGATATATATTTTGTTGATATAGATAAATTAGATGATAATATTGAAAAATTTTTTTGAAGAAATATCGAAACTAGGAAATAGAGAAATAGTAAAAATTTTTAAAAAAATGATTTTGAAATTGTTATGGTTTATTTTGAATACGGGGAAAAATTTGGGAAGCATTTTTTTGAAAAAGGATGATAAAATATATTTAAATACAGAACTAGATGTAAGCATAGATGTAACAGATATTGTAGAGAAATATTATAAAAAAATCTTAAAATCAATTGTTTTTTTAAAAATAGATAAAAAGATATGATTAAATAAAAAAAGAAAGGGAGAAAGTATTGAAAAAAATAGTAAAAATTTGGAGATAAATTATATGGAAATGAAATATTCAAAGTTTGAAATTAATATGTGGGATATTTTTTTCTAGTAATATATTTAAGTCATTTATCAGGGAGGAATTGATATTTTATTTAATAAAAAAAGAAAAGGTTGGAATAATTTTTTTGGTTATTGGAATAAGTTATTTTGTATACAGATTTCTTTTTGGTGATGATTATTAAAAGTAAGATGAAATTTGATTTTTTTCTGATTATGAAGTGAAAATAAAAGGTTTATTTTTGAGAAAAACTATTGAATATAGTGATATAAAAAAATTGATAGTGAGAAAAAAATATACTAGGTTCTTACGATATTCTTTTTGAATTTTGACAGTACAATAAGTGTTTATAAGTATTTATGCAATTTGATAACTGATGTTTCAATAGAAAATAATCATGAGAAAAAGTTATGTTTTTTTGTGATATAAAAAAAATAAAGATGAAAATTTTAGAATATTTGTTGGAGAAAATAGGTTATCCAAAAAAAGAAATTCGTGAAAAAGTGAATGGAGAAAAAAATTATATGTGAAATATTCAATTTTTGAAAGATTTCATATGTTGTGCTGTTCAATATTTAGCATAGTATCAATTTTTTTCGGTTGGAGTTGCTTGGGGGATTTAGAATTAATGATTGAACTATTTGTAATAATAATATTATTACTAGTGATGATTATGATAAAAATTTTTTTAGAAAAAGATTATATTATGAAAAGATATAGTAATTACAGTATATCAATATTTGAAAAGAAAAAAAGGAATTTATATTGTAGACAGTTTTTTTGGAAACAGATGAAAAAGTAGTGATTAATTATGAAAATTATTTTTTTTATAAAAGGGATTATTATTATTTTCAGAATAATGTTATGCCTAAAAAAATTATAAAAAAATATGATAATTGAAATTATAAAAATAGTATGTATTTATATGAATATTACACATGTTTATATTTTCTATTAAAAATAATGATTTTTGAAAAAGGAATTATTACAATGAAGAATAAGGATTACATTGAAGGATTTATTGAAGGTGTTTCAATGTGTTGGAATAATGGGATGAAGATTTGTCCTGAATATACGGCAATATATATTGATACATTTTTTTATTGATAATGATAAAAATAATGATTTGAATGAAATAATAAAGAAAAAAATTATTGCAATATTATGCAAATAGTTCATCTGAAAAAAAGATGATAATATTAGAAAAAAATTGGAAAAAAATTGAACATTGTTTTCAAAAAAATAGAAAAATACGAAAAAGCTGATAAAACAAAATGAAACAAAAAAACTGGTTACGATAGAATTTCTGAATTTATTAAATTGCAAACAGAATTTACTGTTGAGGAAATAATTGAAAATTTAGAAAATAAAGCAGATAAAAAGGAACAATACTGGAATGTAAGACATTTTTTTATCAAATAACACATTGGTTTGGTGAGCCTGTAAATTTTTATTTAGCGATAAAGAAATATGAAGATATTTTTAAGTGAATTTTATGCATATAATGTTTTTTCAGCTGGAATAATACGGTACAAAGAACATTTATTAATGATTGTTTATGGTTCTGATGAATAAAAAAATCTTAAAATCAATTGCTTTTAAAACAGATAAAAGATATAATTAAATAAAAAAGAAAGGAAGATAAAAAATGAAAAAAATAGAAAGAATAACAATAATAGTTTTAGACAGTGTTGGAGCAGGAGAATTGCCTGATGCGAATTTGTTTGATGATTGCGGATCAAATACTTTAGGGAATATGGCGAAAGCTCATGGTGGAATGAGTTTGCCTAATATGGGTAAATTAGGACTTGGAAATATTACTGAGATTGAAGGAACTCCAGCTGTGGAAAGTGCTGAAGGGGCCTATGGAAGAGCGATTGAGGTGTCGCATGGAAAAGATTCTACGACTGGACATTGGGAAATTGCTGGTGTGCCATTGGAAAGACCGTTTCCAAACTATCAAAATGGATTTTCAGATGAAGTTATAAAGGAATTTGAAGAAAAAACTGGAAGAAAAGCTATGTTGAATAAGCCAATTTCAGGGACTGTAGCGATTGATCAATATGGAGAAGAACAAATTAAAACTGGAAATTGGATAGTTTACGGTTCGGCAGATCCTGTGTTTCAGATTGCTGCGAATGAAGAAATTATACCACTTGAAGAACTTTACAAAGCATGTGAAATTGCACTTGAAATTTGTAATGAAAAATCGCCTGTAGCAAGGGTAATTGCAAGACCTTATGTTGGTAAAAAAGTTGGAGAATTTAAAAGAACTGCAAACAGACACGATTTTTCGATTGATCCGCCAAAAGAAACAATGCTTGAAAGATTGGAAAAAGCTGGACTTGATGTAGTTGGAATTGGAAAAACGAGCGACCTGTTCAATGGAAAAGGAATTACAGACAATAGAAAAGCTAATCAGGATAATTTGGATGGAATTAAAAAAACAATTGTGGCATTGAAAGAAGATACAAAAGGATTGATTTTTACTAATTTGGTTGACTTTGATGCAGTTTATGGGCATAGAAGAAATGTGGAAGGTTATGTAAATGCTTTGATTGAATTTGACAATTGGTTGCCTGAAATTGAAAAAAACTTGAAAGATGATGAAATCTTGATTATCACTGCCGATCACGGAAATGATCCTACTTATAAAGGGACTGACCACACAAGAGAGTACATTCCAATATTGATTTACGGAAAAAATGTTAAAAAGAATGTAAATATTGGAACTAGAAAAACTTTTGCTGATATTGCGGCAACTGTTGAAGAACTTCTATTGGGAACTGAAAATGAGGGGAGTTTTGCGAAAGAGATTTTATAAATAAAAAATGTTATATAATGAAAGGAAGAATATGAGTTTAGAAAAAGAAGAAAAATGGAGCTGGCAATTTAAATGTCTTTTTGTAATTATTATTGTATGGGGAGTATGCTCTTCTGTATTTTTTTGATAATAAATGCTATATATACAAAATTTTTTTAATTTAGTCAATTGTCTTTTTAATTTAGTCAATTGTCTTAGATGCAGTTATTAATAATTCCTATAAAAGAGTTTCCACTACCTATTGTAGATCTTATAATAATAATATTACCAATATTATTATTACTATTCTCGTTGTGGTTTCATTTGTTAAAAAAATTGAAAATAAAAAGTTTATGTGGATAAGCTCGATGCGACACATCAAACGGTTTCATTTGTTAAAAAAATTGAAAATAAAAAAAGGGCAAAAAAATATTAAAAAAATCAAATTGAAAAAAATATAAATTCGAAAAAAATAGGAAAAAAATTATTGTTTTAAAAATTGGAATTCCAGTTTTAATTTTTAATTTTATTTATTTATTTTTGGTGCAACAAAAATTTAAATATAAGTTATATCATATTTTTCTATCATGATTGTGTTGTTTATAGCATATATAATGATGATAATTTTAGGAATTAGAATATTTATAAAAAAATTTGGTATAGTAATGTTTCTAATGTTTATGGCATTAGTTATCTATATTCAACTTGATTCTTGGAATTTCTTAAATGTTAAAAAAATATGAAAAATATCAGATTTAGGTAATGAGAATAGCTATAAGTGGTTTATTATTTTAAGACTCGTAATACTTTTTACTGGAACAACTATATGTATTTGTTTTTTTAAAAATTTTTTTCTGAAAAGAAAAATAACACAAGTTATAAGAAAAAGGTTGTTAATCTCAATAACTGTAATAATATTATTATATGTACTATTTAATGGATTTATGTTTATGATAATAAGAAATTATACAGAATTATCTAATAATGTATTTTAAAAAAAAATAGTAGAGATGTCTTATCTTTTGGTATCACAATGAAATTATTAGTTTCAATGATATTTTATTATATAAAAGACGGTATGTGGGATAAAAAAAGCGAGTTAGCAGATTAAATATAATCCCATTCATAAAAAAAGATAATAACAAAAAAATTTTTTTGGTATCTTAAATAAAAATATAAAAAAATGATTAGACAGATAGATATGAGAAATAAATAAAAATTTTAAGGGGATTTTATGGAGAAAAAAAGCAATACCTATAGGAATTGAAAATTTTGAAGATATAATAAAAGATAATTATTATTATGTAGATAAGTCAATGTTAATAGAAGATATTCTTGTAAATAGAGCTGCTGTGACACTTTTTACAAGACCGAGAAGATTTGGAAAAACGCTTAATATGTCGATGATTAAGTATTTTTTTGATGTGAGAAATAAAGATGAGAATAGGACACTTTTTGAGGGATTGAAGATATTTGGTAGCGAATATATGAAAGAGCAAGGGAAATATCCTGTTATTTTTGTTTCGTTGAAGGATTTAAGGGCGGATACTTGGGAAGATACTTTTGAAAATTTAAAATCTTTTATTTCTGATTTGTATGCTGAATTTGAAGATATGAGAGAAATAATGAATAAGCGAGATAAAATAAAATTTGATAAAATATTTTATGAAGAGGAAAAAGGTGATTATGAAACTGCTTTAAAATTATTATCAAATTATATTTACAAATATTATGGGAAAAAAGTAATAATTTTAATAGACGAATATGATGCACCAATAATTAATGCTTTTTGATAAAGGTTATTACAATGAAGCAATAAATTTTTTTCAAGTATTTTTATAGTTCGGCATTAAAAACTAATGATTCTTTGAAATATGGGATTTTGACTGGGATAACTCGGATTATAAAGGAAGAGATTTTTTTCTGGATTAAATAATTTGAAGGTAGATACTATTTTTAAATAAAAAAATTTTTCAGAGTATTTTTGGACTTCTTGAAAGTGAAGTAATTAAAATGCTTGATTATTTTGAAATGAAATATAAAATTGAAGAAGTTAAAAGAATGGTATAATGGATATTTTTTGGAGATAAAAGAGTTTATAATCCTTGGTCAATCATAAATTATGTTGATAATGGAGAAATAAAAGCATATTGGGCAAATGTTTCTGGAAATACACTTTTAGAAAATATGTTAGATCAAGCGGGAGAAGATGTTTATACAGATTTAAAGCGATTTACTGATGGAGAAAGTATTGAAAAATATATTTCAGATGGGACAACGATAAAAAGTCTTTTGAGTAACGATGACGAAATATGGCAATTGTTTTTGTATAGCGGATATTTGACAAAGGCTAAAGAACAAATTGAAATTGATGAAACTTCAGAATATACAAATATTTATAATTTAAAAATTCCAAATAAGGAAATTAGAAAATATTTTTGGGAATATGTTTTTAAATAGATTTTTGGAACAGAATTGAAAACAAGTATTTTTGATAAAAAGCATTAGAAAGTGGAGATATTAAGAAATTTGAAAAAGACATTAGGTGAAATAATGGTAAATATGCTTAGTCATTTTGATTTGGATAGTGAAATGGAGAAAATTTATCAAGTGTTTATGATAGGTCTTGTAGGATTTTTGATGGGAAAATATGAAATTATTTCAAATAATGAGAGCGGATATGGAAGATATGATCTTGCGATGATTCCAATAAAAAGCAATGAAAAAGCGTATTTAATGGAATTTAAAATTTCTAAAACGGAAAATAGGATGACTTTAAAGGCAGAAGAAGCTCTAAAACAGATTGATGAGAAAAAATATGACACGAGATTAAAGGCTAGAGGAATAAAAAAAATTTTAACAAAAGATAGCAAGAAGTCTCTGACTTCTATAAGTGGGAGATGAATTGCTTTTTTTGTAAAAAAAATTGAAAAAAGGATACTCTTATGATACAATTTTTTTGTATAAAATATCGAAGAGAAATCATTAATGATAAAATCTCTAAAGAAATAATTAAAAAAATAATATTCAAAAATCAAAAGGAGGTGTAATTTTATGAAATATAATTTAGCATTCAAATACAGAATTTATCCAAATAAAGATCGAGAATTATTGATAAATAAGACTTTTTGGATGTGTTCGTTTTGTTTACAACAAAATTTTTGTATACTGCGAATAAATTTTATGAAGAAACTGGAAAAAAATAAAATAATTACACCTGCCAGTTTGAAAAGTGAAAAATCAATTTCTAAAAAGAAGTAGACAGTTTGGCACTTTCGAAATGCTCAATTGAATGTAAAACGATCGTTTACGAATTTTCTTTTCAGAAGAGAGCAAAATTTCCAAGGTTCAAATCTAAAAAGAATAATGTTAAAAAGTTATACGACAAATTGTGTGAATAATTCAATACGAATTGAAGAAAATAAATATTTGGTTTTTGCCAAAATTGAAAAAAAGTTAAATTAAAATATCATAGAGAAATAACAAAAGATTACAAGATAAAGTCAGTAACATTGACAAATAGTAATGGAAATTACTATGTTTCTGTTTTGACGGAATTTGAAAAAGAAATTCAAAAAATACCAAGTAATGATAAAGTGATTGGACTTGATTTTTCAATGTCTGAATTATTTGTCAGCTCTGAAAACCAAAGGGCTGATTATCCAAGATATTTTAGGATGTTGGAGAAAAAATTGAAGAAATTACAAAAATCATTATCGAGAAAAGTAAAATTTTCTAAAAATTGGTATAAACAAAAAGCGAAAATATCAAAGTTGCATGAGTATATCAAAAATTGCCGAAGAGATTTTCTACATAAATTATCGAAAAAATTGTCTGAAGATTATAATGCTGTGGTTGTTGAGGATTTGAATATGAAAGGGATGAGCCAGGCATTAAATTTTGGGAAAAGTGTAGGAGATAATGGATGGGGAATGTTTTTGAGAATGCTTGAGTATAAACTGATATTTTTAGGGAAACAATTTTTGAAGATAGATAAGTGGTTTCCGTCATCGAAAACTTGTAGTAAATGTGGAAATGTTAAAGAGGAACTGAAATTATCAGAAAGAAGTTATAGATGTGAGTGCTGTGGGATTGAAATTGATAGAGATTACAATGCGGCATTGAATATAAAAAACATTGGAAAATTGATGTTGAAATATTAGGAAATAAAAAAACAGGGTAGGAACTACCCGAAGAGCTTGGTAAATATATTTGGCTAACAAAAGCAGATACTTCCCAAGAAGCTCCCGCTTCTAAAAGCGGGAGTAGTTCACAGATAGGGATAGCATTTTATGGGAAGAAAGTAAAAGTTTTTAGTAAATAAATTAGATATTTATAGAAAATTTGAAAAATAGCAGTTAAGTAATAACTTTAAAACAGTGGGTGATAATCAGTGAATAAAAATGAAGAAGAAGAACAAAAATGGTTAGACTGGGCAATTGAACTTCAAAGTCTAGCACAAGCAGGACTTGCTTATGGAAAAGATAAATTTGATATTGAGCGATTTGAGAGAATTAGGGAAATTTCAGCAGAAATGGTGGCACACAAAACTGAGATTTCGATAGAAAAGGTAAAGGATTTATTTTGTAATGAAGTTGGATATCAGACGCCTAAGATTGATGTGAGAGGCGTGATTTTTGAAGATGATAAGATTCTTTTGATTCAGGAAAGTAATGGGAAATGGGCATTGCCAGGTGGATGGGCAGATGTTTATCTTTCTGTGAAGGAAAATGTGTTGAAGGAAGTTAAGGAAGAAGCTGGGATTGAGGCTAGTGCTGAAATGATTATTGCTTTACTTGATGTGACGAAAGGTCTTGGAAGAAAGATTCCATATGGTATAACGAAAGTATTTGTTTTGTGTAAATATGTGAGTGGAAAATTTGAGAAAAATATTGAAACGGTTGGCAGTAGATATTTTGGGATTGATGAATTACCTGAACTGGAAACAAAAAAAATTACGGCTGAGCAAGTAAAAATGTGCTTTGAGGCGAATAGAAATAGGGATAAATGGAAGGTTGTTTTTGATTAAGAGAGTATCCATAATTTTGTGTAAACTTAAAATATAATACATGGTAAAGAATGTCAGGAATTAGTTGAAATTTCATAAGTTGAAATTTTTTAGAAACAGGAATATTGTTTATTCTAATTGTTCTAGAAAGTAAAAAAATAGATTATTATTATTAGTTTTGAGAGTATTTAATTTTTTTAAAAACCTGTAAACTCAAAATAAATTAATTAATTATTTTATTATACGAAATTTGTACTCTCTTAATTTTGAAAGTTTATAAAAAATTAGAAAAGGAAAAATAAAAAATGGGAATTAGAAAAGCGACAATTAATGATTTAGAAGAATTGACAAAAATAGAAGCAGAGTGTTTTCCAGCTACAGAGGCGGCAACTGAAGAGAGTTTTCGTGGGAGATTGGAAGTTTATCCAGATTTTTTTTGGATTTTGGAAAATGAGGATGGTAAAATTGTTTCATTTGTAAATGGGATGGCTACGAATGATGAAATTTTGACAGATGAAATGTTTGAAAATCCTAAATTACATGATGAAAATGGTGATTGGCAGATGATTTTTGGAGTGAACACACTTCCAGAATTTAGACGGAGAGGTTATGCTGAGAAAGTTTTGAGAAAAGTTGTGGAAGATGCGAAAAGTGCTGGAAGAAAGGGTGTTGTGTTGACTTGTAAAGATAGGCTTGTTTCATTTTATGGGAAGATTGGGTTTGTGAATGAAGGGTTATCAGAGTCAACTCATGGGGGTGCGGTTTGGTATAATATGAGGATTATTTTTTACGAAAATTTTTGATAGATGGTGATTTTTTATAATTAGAAAAAATTTATTTTGATAAAAAATTTGTTTAAAGATTGGAGTGAATTAAGAGAATTGACAGAAGTTTAAATTGCAATAAATGGAAAAAATGTAAAATATGAAAGAACTTAAATGTTCTTTTTATTTTAATAATAAAATTAGATTTATCGTATTTTGTTTGTTAGAAGATAAATATAGTTTTTAAAATTCAGTTTTAAAGTAATATAACTATATGGTATAATGTTTTATAAATAAAATAAAAAAAGGAGATAAAAGTGATTACAACATTATGTTATTTAGAAAAAGATGAAAAAAATATCTAATGCTACATAGAACTAAAAAAAGAAAAATGATATAAATAAAGGAAAATGGCTAGGAATTGGTGGGAAATTGGAAGCTGGGGAAACACCCGAAGAGTGTTTAAAAAGAGAAGTTCAAGAGGAAACTGGCTACAAATTGAATAGTTATGAATTTCGTGGACTTGTGATTTTTAATTACAACAACGATGAGCCACTATTTATGTATCTTTATACAAGTTCGGATTTTTCAGGAAATCAGCATGAATGTGATGAAGGCAACTTAAAATGGATTCCCAAAAAAGAAATTTTTGATTTAAAATTGTGGGAAGGCGACAAAATATTTTTAGAATTATTGTTTAAAAATACGCCATTTTTTTATTTAACTTTAAATTATGAAAAACGATAATTTATTGAGCTCAAAAATTAGAATTTAAAGAAAAAAATATAGTTGTTTTGAAGTTTTTTTGTTCCAGAAAAATTATGTGGAAAAAAATTGTGGAAAAACTTACAAAAAAATACAATCTTTTGACAGAAGGATTTTATGCAGATGTTTATTCTACAATTGATGGAATTGGACATTGGAAAACTTTGGAAGGAGGGAATCCTTTTGATGGAGAAGTTGGAAAATCAAGTGTTGCTAATGAGAAAATTATGAAATTTAGAGTGAAAAAAGAATTTTGTGAGTTAGCGTATTATTTGATTAAGGAGGTTCATCCTTATGAAACGCCTGTGATTAATGTGTTTGAGATGGAAGTTTAAAAAGAGGGATTTATGAAAATAAAAATTATTTAAAATTTTTAAATATTTTTAAAGATATAATTTTTTTGGAATCGAGAAAAATATAATAAATATTACAAAGCGTTGAAAAAAATTTTTATCCCGAATATTATTTATCAATAAATGATTATGAAGAAGATGATGTTGATGAAGAGATTGAGGAAACAATCTTAGAAACAGAAAAAAATTTCAATATTTTTAAAAAAATAGTGAGATAGAAAAATTATTAAAAGAATATTATGAATCATCAAATATTTCATTTTTCCTTTATGGAAAGAAAAAAATTTTTTTGATAAATTGAAAAAAAGAATGTACGACACAAGATATAAATAAAATTTACAGTTTGATTTTTTTGAAGGTGATAAGTGTGTTGAAACTGATAATTTGAGATTTGCGAATAAAATAGATAAAATTTTAAATCAAAAATAAATTTGAAAAAGATTTTTTTAAATATAACCTTATGAATAATGGTAAAAAGTGAATCGAAGGAAATATTAAAAAGAATACGAAGCCAATTCAGAAAAAGGGATAAAAAAATTTATTAAAAAAATATTTTTTTCTAAAAATATAACAAAATTTTGGGTTTATGTATAAATAGTAATGAAAAATATTTTTGAAAAAAATTGGATTTTTTTCAAAACAATTTTTTTCTTAAATATAGAAAATATGATGTTTAAATATAAAATGAAAAAAATAAGTAATGAAGCAATTTCAGGGCTATGTTTTTTTATAACTTTAATTCCTTTATGTCTACAATTTACAGGAATTATGCTTATGTTAATGGGAAGTTTACAAATTAATTATTGGATAATTTCATTAGTTATAGGAATAATCTTCCTTATTTTTAGATTGGGATGCACTTATAAATTATAAAGAGATAGAAGGAGGTTTTTTTCATCAGGAATGACAAATTGTTATTTATTTTTTTGAACCAATCATTTATTTAATTTATCATTTAAAAATATCAGAATTTTTAGTTATGAGAGTTTTTTTATCAACTTTTAGGATTAAATTTAATATTTATTATATATTTTATTATAAAGCAGAGAATAGTTTATCTTCGTGTAAAAAAAGTATCTAAATATTTTATAGATAGTATTTTGGGAAAAAAACTTATACGAACGAACTAATAGTTGAAAATGAAATACAAGAAATTAAAAAAATCAGATTTGATAGAAAAATTGGATAAAACTTTTTAAAAAGTAAACTTTCTAAATTAGTATTAAAAAAATATGTATTTAGAAAAAGTACCAGAATATGAAGGATTAATTGAAGATTTTTATTCATTTTTGAATCGGATGATAAAAAGAAAATTTTGGAAATTTTTAAAAATCTAAAGGAATTATAGAAAAAAAGTAAAAATACCAAAAAAAGAAAAAGAAATTACTGTATAAAAGGTTAAAATTATAGATTTAAAAAAATAGAAAAAAAGGAGAAAATTTTTATGAAAAAAATTAATTTTTGCAATTACAATTTTTTTAGCAACAAGTTTAGGAGCAAATGCATACACGCTTAGGGAATCTGTTCAGAAACGCTTTTCAAAAAAAGGGGAATAAAACAAAGTATAATTGATGAAACATCAGACTTTTGTTGTATTCAAAAAGGTAGAATGTCGATTATTCCACAAAAAAATGAAATCAGTAGTTTGATTAATAAAGCAGAAAAGTTATTAAAAAAAGGATAAAAAAATAATATTCAAATTAAACAATATTTGATTTCAATATATTCAATAAAAAGGTGATACGCAAAGTATTTTTAAAAAGCTAAAAAGTTGCTTGAAGAAAATTTGAAAGAAAAAGATATTACCGATTTTTGAATCTTGGAGCATGAGTGGATTTTATTATTATCAAATCGGAGAAAAGAAAAAAAGCACAAGAATATTTTTGATAAAATTAAGGAAAAAAATATAAGGACAGACCGGCTGTTTATAAATTGATAGAGATCGTTCTCACAGATATTGATTTATCGAGTAAAAGTAAAAAAATTTAGTGATACTGTTGAGGATTTGGCAATAAATGAAAAGGATTTGGAAGAAATTGAAAAAAATTTTTAAGAAGCAAGTTGAAAATCTTAAAATTGTAGAAGATTTTTTTCAATCTGAACAAAATAAAAGAGAATTTGGTGTTGTAGATGAACTTGTTTATAATTTTAATTTTTTTGATTCATGCTTCAAAAAAATTTATGAATTAATGGAAGAAAATTCGAAAGGATCAAAAGGACTTGATTTGAAAACTAGAGAAGAAATAAAAAAATTATTATTTAAAAAAATATTGCAAATAATGAAAAAAATGACAGAAGATGCGATAAGATATAATATTGTACCAGAAAGTACATATTTGTTGCTAATAACAGTGGTAACTTCAATTAATGAAGAAGAAGGAAAACAATTTGTAAATGAACTAGAAAAAAACTAAACTTTATAAAATAATAAAAGAACTAGAAAAAAATAATCTAATTATTAAAAAAATATAAGAGTTATTTTGAAATATTATTTTAAAAATTTTCGAATAAATTTAGCAAAAAAAGGAGAAAAAAATGAGAACAGCAGTATATTGCGTAAGCAAAAACGGATACGAAACATGTTTAAAAATAAGAAACAATGTTTATAAAAATTTGCATATTTATGTGTCACAAAGAGTGGCAAATATGCTCAATCTTGAAAGTGAAAATGTGGAAAATTTGTTTGTGATAAATGAGCGAGTGCCAATTTTATTAGAAAAAACATTTGATAAATATGATTTACATATTTTTCGTTGCAGCAACTGGAGCAGTTGTGAGAATTATTGAAGGGAAATTTAAAAGCAAGGACACAGATCCAGCTGTTATTACAGTTGATGACCACGCTAATTTTGTGATTTCATTGCTTTCAGGACATCTTGGAGGGGCAAATGAAGAATGTAAAAAAATTGCAAATGGAATCGGAGCAATCCCAGTAATTACAACAGCTTCTGACGTCGGTGGGAAAATTGCGGTTGACACATTGTCACAAAAAATTAAAGCAAAATTGGAAAGTTTGGACGATGCCAAGAGAGTGACTTCGCTTATCGTAAATGGAGAAAATGTGAGCATTCATTTGCCAAAAAATATCGTAGAAAACGACAAAAATTGTGCTGGAGCAATAATTGTTTCAAACAGAAAAAATATTGAAATTTCTAAAATTATTCCCAAAAATATCATTCTCGGAATCGGCTGCAAAAGAAATACACCGAAAGAAAAAATCATCGAAAAAATAAATTATGTAATGGAAACTCAAAATTTAGAAATGGATTCGATAAAAAAAGCCGCATCCGCTTGGGTAAAATCTGATGAAATTGGACTTTTAGAAGCAATGACGGAATTAAATATTCCAATAGAATTTTTTGAAAAGGAAAAAATTTTGGAAGTAGAAGATTTAGTTGAAGAGCGTTCAGAATTTGTAAAAAATCAAATTGGAGTGTACGGCGTTTCCGAGCCTTGTGCGTACTTAGCTTCGAGCAGAAAAGGTAGTTTTTTAGTGAAAAAAGTTAAGATGGAAGGGATTACAATTTCAATTTTTGAAGAAGAAATGTAGGATCAAAGAATTGAGATTGATTTTGAGAAAAAATAAAATTTATAAGACTTTCCAATTTAATTTAAAATATTTAATATCTAAAAAAACAAGAAAACCAAGGAGAAAAATATGAAAAAAATACTTTTTTTACATTAGCACTATTTTTTTATAATAAACTTAAATTTAGCCGCCTTAACAATAAAGGAAAAAATTCAGCAAGATTTATCAAAAACAGGTGTAAAACAAGAAATAATTGATGAAACTGTAAAATTGGATAAGAAATTTGGAGAAGGATTTGTAAATGAGGATGATAAAGATGAGAAGGCAACTGAAAGTAAGGATGAATGGGAAAAAAACTTTATCAAAAAGATAAAAAGAAATTATGTTGCCTTGGAAAGATTGATAGAATCATATTTTTGTGACTGGGATACCAAATGATCCTCAGAAGAAAAAAATATATTTCAGAATATTTGAAAATGGATATTCCTGAAGATAGAAAAAATTTCGTTTTGGGAAGGGACTTCTGGAATTGTTCTGAAAACAAAAAAATATAAAAAAATGAGTATTTTGAAAAAAAGTTAAAAAGATTAGCGATAATCAGTATTATTTGAAGGAATAGATTTTTTTGAATATATATCAAAAGAAACGGAAAAATATAAAAGAAGATGGAAATTCTAAGTTAATGAAACAGAAAATAGATGAAATAACGCAAAAAAATGGATGAAATTGATAAAATACTTGATAATAAAAATTTGTTAGAAAAAAATACAGAATTTCTGATGAAGAAGCCTATTCTGATCAATTAACTTTTTTTATGGTTGGTGGTATACTAAAAGCGTTTACAAGTGATACTGAAGGAATGGTCAATGATTTTATAAATAAAATTGCGAATAAAAAGATTTCTAAGGAAGTGGCGGAATATAATAAAAATAAGGAAATGATGACTGTTATGACTATTCAGATGGCAATGGCTTTAAAAGGATTTTTTGGAGAAATGTCAGAAAAAGAAATTGCAAAACTTGAAAAATTGACAAAAAAACTTCAAGGCACTGAAATGTTTAAAAGGATTATGGAAAATTCGGAAAAGGGTGAAACTATTGAAAACGATAGTTATTTAGAAGAAAAGAGAAAAAATTTTGAATCACTCTCAGATGATGAACAAATAAAACAAATTGTTAATCAAAAAAAATTTGACTATATCGAAACGAGAATAGACAAGGATAAAAAGATTTTTCGATTGGACATTTGGATGTAGTGGATTAAATTGTAAACTTGTTTTTTTAGGAAAAAAATAAAGATTTTTGAGAAAAAAATAAAATTAAAAAGATTTGAAAGAAAAAGAAAAAAATTGTTAGAATTCTTATTTTTTTGGAAAAAGAGAAGAAGATGAAGAAATTTCAGAAGGAGTATTTTTTTAAGAAAAAGGAACTGACAGTAAAGACAATAAATTTTTATGTTTATGATGATGATGATGAAAATGAAGATAAAAATATTAACAGTTTTTTTGTAGGTCAAAATGAAAATTTAGATTTTTTTAAATTTGTAAATGAAATATTGGGAGAAGATTATAAAAAAATGTTGAAGCAAAATATGGTGGAAGAGATTAAAAATAATAAAATAAAAATTTATTAAAATGTAGTAATTTAGGAGGAAAAAATGAATAAAAATGGAAAAATTTATGTAGTAGGAATTGGACCTGGGAAAAAAGGAGATATGACATTTAGAGCATATGAAGCGATGGAAAAAAGTGATGTTATTGTTGGGTATAAAACTTATACAGATTTGGTAAAAGAGTATTATCCCAATAAAGAAATTGTAAGTTCTTCGATGATGAAAGAAGTTGATAGATGTACTGATGTTTTGAAGATGGCAAAAGATGGGAAAAATGTGGCTCTTATCAGTAGTGGAGATGCTGGAGTTTATGGAATGGCTGGGATTATGTTAGAAATTGCGGATGATAAAATAGAAGTGGAAGTAATACCAGGAGTTACAGCTACAAATGCGGCTGCTGCAATAACGGGAGCTCCTGTTATGCACGATTATGTGACAATTAGCCTAAGTAATTTACTGACCGACTGGGAACTTATAAAAAAAAGATTGGAACTTGCGGCACAAGGGGATTTTGTTGTGAGTATTTACAATCCGAAAAGCCGAGGGAGAGTTACACAAATTGAAGAAGCACAAAAGATTATGCTAAAGTATAAGCCAAAAACGACTCCAGTTGCGATAGTTAGAAATGCAGGAAGAGAAAATGAAGAATATGTTGTGACGACTTTAGAAGAGATGACAAAACATGAAATAGACATGCTCACAATTGTGATAATTGGAAATTCAAATACTTATGTGAAAAATGGGAAAATTATAACTCCGAGAGGATATAGCAAAAAGTATGAATATTAAATAAAAATTTTAAGAAATTAGAAAGAGGAAAGATGGCAATAATTTATGTGACAGGTGGAGCAAAAAGCGGGAAAAGTAAATTTGCGGAAGATTTACTTTTATCTTTGAATGATGGAAAGCAAAAAAATGTGTATCTTGCAACTTCGGTTGTTTTTGATGAAGAGATGAAAAAAAAAGTTGAATTGCATAAAGCGAGAAGAAAAGATAATTGGATTACAGTTGAAAGTTATAAAAAAATTTTTTTCACAAAGTTTGGAAGAAGTAATGAATGAAAATAAAAATAAAAAAATAATATGCTTGTAGATTGTTTGACGAATATGATAAGCAATATTATTTTTTTGAAAATGAAGAAATAGATTGGGAAAAACTCGAAAAAAATCAATTGGAAAAATGTGATGAAAATGTGGAAAAAGAAATTCAAAATTTGTGTGAAATTTTTAAAAATTTTGAAAATGTTGTAATTGTGTCAAATGAAGTGGGAATGGGTCTTGTTCCCGCTTATCCGCTTGGCAGATATTTTCGTGAAATTGCTGGAAAAATGAATCAGTTTGTTGCAGAAAAAGCTGATGAAGCGTATTTTGTAGTTTCAGGAATTCCGATGAAAATAAAGTAAAAGTTATTTTTAAATAGAGATTTAAAGAAGGTGTGAAAACAAATGAATTTAATGGGGAGGTCAAATGTGGAATTTGAGATCAAAAGTAAAAAACTAGACTATCATTATAGTGAATTTAGAATACTGCTAATTGCATATATTTGTGTATACTTTATGAGTCCTATATTTATTTTTTTATAAAAAGTGATATAAAAACATTATTATATTTTATTAATTAATGCTGTTTTTTTGTTATGATATTTTATATATTTATAGTTATATTACAAATTTTTTTCTTAACTTATTAATAGGATTAAAAAGAAAAGAAAATAATATTTTCAGAAAAATTATTTAGAAAATTTTTTTGGAACAGAAAGTAAAAAAATAAGATATAATAAAATAGAAATGATTTTTTTCTGAGAAAAAAACTTATTGAATTCAGCAGATATAATAATAAATTTTTCCAACCAATAATACAAGTTTATTTAATAGACAAGAAGAGTTATTTAAAAGCGATAAAAATAGTATAATAATAAGTAATGTTATTAATTATGAAGAAATATTTAAAGAATTAAAACAAAGATTATTTTTTTCTTTGAAAGTAAAAAAATGAAAAAAATTTTTAGAATATAAAAGTTTTATCGAAAAATAAAATAGTAATAATATTTTTTTAATATTATTATTTTTATTTTTTTCTATAAAATAAAAAAATATCAATATGTTTAATTATTATGTTATTCGTTAAAATAAAAAGGTATAATTATAAAATCAATTATTTAAATAATGACCAAATAAAAAAATTTTTTTAATGCGAATAAAGAAATTTATATAAAAAAAATAACTATTTTTTTGACAAAGATGACTTAAAAATTAAAAAAATTAAAAAAATGTTGATAGAATTTTTATTGTCGAGTAATTTAGTGTTTTTTTACCTATGCATTATAAAATAAAGGGATAAAAAAATGAAAAATATAAAAGAAACTTATAACAAAAAAATGAGAAAAAAATGTTTACAGAAAATATGAAAAAGTATATTTACTGAAGATATGTTGAAAAAAATATGATGAAAATACATTAAATGTATTAAAAAGAAGTCTGGATAGATATATTAAATGTAAAAGTATGAAGAAGCAAATAAAAAAATAGTGAATATTAATAAACAAGAAATATATGAAATAATATGGAATATGGCTGATATTACAGAAAGTTTCACTTTTTATGGATTTTCACAGTATATGTATAAAAAAACAGAAAAATGTAATTTGGTTGAATTTGTCAGCAAGTTTGCTATCATTTACATTTTGTTGTGTAGAAGGAGCTTATGCTGTTGGTATTTTTCATGCTAGAGAAGCAGTAAAAATTGAAAAAAATCTTGAAAATTTAGTAACTTTACTAAGTTTTTATGGACTTCCAGAACATTTAATGGACGATGAAGAAGCAGAGAACATAGCAAAAAGAAATTTTTAGAGTTAGATAAGAATAACGAAAGTGCAATTTATGTGTTGAATAAAAATTTTAAATTCTAAAAAAAGAGCAAATGCTATGAAAAAAATTTTATAGAGAAAAAGACAATTAAATTTATTAAGAATATAAAGTAAAAAAATAAGTAAAAAGGACCATAAATAAAAAAATACAAATAAAGAAAATTTAAGTTATATTTGAGCAATGGAATGTAAAATTTTTTTATAAATTTAATAATTAAAAACAGTTCTTAAAAATATTTCAAATATTAAAATTCAGAAATAAAGTGCCACAGAGTATCTAAATGACTTTATTTTAAATATTAAGTTGTGGTATAATTAACATATATTGAAAATTTATAAGAAAAATAAAAAGAGGGAGTGATTTTATGAGAAAAAAAGCTGTTCCTGTGGGGATTGAAGACTTTGAAAGAATAGTAAGGAAGATTATTATTATGTAGATAAAACATTGCTAATAGAGGAATTATTAATAAACAGAGCTCCTGTAACACTTTTTACAAGACCACGAAGATTTGGAAAAACATTGAATATGTCGATGTTGAAATGCTTTTTTGATGTAAAAAAATAAAGAAGAAAATAAAAAAACTTTTTTGAAAAATTTGAAAATATATAATAGTGAATATATGAGCGAACAGGGGAAATATCCTGTAATTTTCATTTCACTGAAGGATTTAAAGGGAGATACTTGGGAGAAATGTTTTGAAAATCTAAAAAAACGATGTATAAAATTTTTTTAATGAATATGAGTTTGTGAGAGAGAAATTAAATATTGTCGAAAAAAAGAGAATTTGATAAAAATTTGGGAAATGAGAGATAGTGAAGAAAGTTTTAAAACTTCACTTTTAGATTTGTCAAATTATTTAAATAAATATTATGGAGAAAAAGTCATAATTTTAATAGATGAATACGACGCTCCAATAATAAATGCCTTTGATAAAGGATACTACAATGAGGCAATCAATTTTTTTCAAACATTTTACAGTTCAGCACTAAAGACAAACAATTCCTTGAAATATGGTATTTTGACAGGAATAACAAGGATTATAAAGGAAGGGATATTCTCTGGTTTAAATAATTTAAAAGTAGATACAATATTAAATAAAAAATATTCAGAATATTTTGGACTTCTTGAAAGTGAAGTGATTGAAATGCTAGATTACTTTGGTATGAAATACAAAATTGAAGAGGTTAAAGAATGGTATGATGGATATATTTTTGGAGAAAGTGAAGTGTATAATCCATGGTCTATTGTGAATTATATTGATAATGGAGAAATCAAGGCATATTGGGCAAATGTTTCAGGAAATACACTTCTAGAAAATATGCTTGATCATGCTGGAGAAAGTGTTTATGATGATTTGAAACGATTTACCGATGGGGAAAGCATTGAAAAATATATTTCGGATGGAACGACAATAAAAAGTCTTTTAAATAATGATGATGAAATATGGCAATTACTCTTATACAGTGGGTATTTAACAAAAGATGAAAAACAAAAAGAAATAGATGTAACTTCAGAATATACAGATGTTTATAACTTGAGAATTCCAAATAAGGAAATACGAAAATATTTTGGGAATATGTTTTTAAATAGATTTTTTGGAACAGAAGTAAAAACAAATATTTTGATAAAAGCACTTGAAAATGGAGATATTAAGAAATTTGAAAAGACATTGGGAGAAATAATGATAAATATGCTGAGTCATTTTGACTTGGATAAGGAAATGGAGAAGATTTATCAGGTGTTTATGATAGGGCTTGTAGGATTTTTGATGGGGAAGTATGAGATTATTTCAAATGATGAGAGTGGATATGGAAGATACGATCTTGCGATGATTCCAATAAAAAGCAATGAGAAGGCGTATCTTATGGAATTTAAAATATCGAAGACGAAAAAGGGGATGGAAGAGAGAGCACAGAAGGCGTTGAAACAGATTGATGAGAAGAAATATGATACGAAACTGAAGGCAAGAGGGATAAAGAATATTTTGAAGATTGGGGTTGCGTTTTATGGGAAAGAAGTGAAGGTTGTTTTTAAATAGAGGTTTAAGTAAAGGTGTTAAAATGGAGTGTAAATAATACCGTAACTTCTGTAAAACGAATATTTGAAAATCAAAATAATATTTATAATGTTGAATTGAATAATGGTGTTATGGAATATAGAGAATTTGTAAGAAATCCTAAAACAGTATACGATACTAGGATATACAAAATGGAAGATTTAATTAAACAAGTTATCAATGAGGAAATCCAAAAGTAAGAATTCCCTATACTAAGGGAGATACTGGAAAAGAGTCGAAACCGTTTGCTATGTCGTATCCCGAATATGGTCAAGGTGGTGCTTTTCAATTGCTTCCTGTTGATAAAATGGATATAAAATACGATAAATTGGATATTTTACCAAATCCAAGAATAGATTTAATATTAAGAGAAAAGAGGGAACATCATGAAAGGTTGGATAGAAGAATATGCAATATTAAGAAAAATTTATAGAAAAAAATATTGCGAAGAACAAGACAAAAAAATTGTTTGATAGAAATATTAAATATGAAAGATAGATTTTTATTTAAATATTTTTGTTAATGAATTTTTCTAAGTTAAAAATGCTAAATAAAATGACAGAAGAAGATTTAAAGGAATATAAAGAAAAAAATTATGATGTATATTTAAAAAAATTAGAATTAAGAATACAAATACAAGGATGTATTAATTATAATCATACATTAGGATAGCCTATTTATGAAGGAGGTATAAAATGAAAATGAAATTCTATTATTATATAAGTAAAAATGGAGAATTATGGGGAGAATTCTGTAGTATTATTAACGGAGAAAAAAATATAATATAGGTTATTCTGTATTTCTTAGTAGGAAATTAACTGAAATAAAATCTGAGGGAATAGACTATTTTCTAAAAAGAAATAGAAAAAATAAAGAATGGTGAAAAAGAATGTGTTGAGGGCTATGGAGAAACATTAGATTTTTTTATATTCAAAGACAGAGTAGATTTTATAGATTGGTTTGGAGACTATGATAATTGGAGTTGTACAATAGAAGAATTCAAAAAGAGCTCTATTAGGAAAAAAAGGAGTTTTTAGAAATGCCACGAGATATAAATAGTTATCTTGAAATTGAAATAAATGGTTTATAGAATACACTAGAATATAAAAAAATAGTATAATTCAAGTTTAGATAAGAAAAGGATTAATAACTCTTGAAGAGAAAGATGGATATTTTATTTCATCTGAAATTAATTACTAACTTGAAAAAAATTAATTAATTATGTTATAACTATTTAGATTATTTTAAAAACAATTTTCAAATTGAAGAGCATATCAAAATATGTAAATCAGAAAAAAATAAATAAAAAAATTAATAAAATATTTGGCATTTATTTTTTAGTGCTAAAAGGAATTTTGAAGGAGGAAAAAGTGGAAAAAAGAGCAACTGTAATAACATACGGATGTCAAATGAATGTAAATGAAAGTGCAAAAATGACTCAGATGTTAAAAAAAATGGGTTATGAAATGACTGAGGATATTGAACATTCAGATTTGGTATTTCTTAATACTTGTACAGTAAGAGAAGGTGCTGCAACAAAAGTTTATGGGAAATTAGGGGATTTGAAAAGAATTAAAGAAGAAAAAGATGGACATATGATAATAGGTGTAACTGGATGTCTTGCACAAGAAGTGAGAGATGAATTTATAAAAAGAACACCTTATGTCGATTTGGTTTTGGGAAATCAGAATATTGGAAGAATTCCTGATATTATTGAAAGAATTGAAAAAGGTGAAGAAACTCATATAGTTATGGTTGACGATGAAGACGAACTTCCTACCAGAGTTGACGCTGATTTTGGAGATGACATAGTTGCATCAATTTCAATAACCTATGGATGTAATAATTACTGTACTTTTTGTATAGTTCCATATGTGCGTGGAATGGAGCGTTCTGTACCAATTAATGAAGTTGTAAGAGATGTTGAGCAATATACAAAAAAAGGTTATAAAGAAATATTGTTTTTGGGACAAAATGTAAATTCTTATGGAAGTGATTTGGCTGATAAAAGTGATAATTTTGCTGAGTTGCTAAAAAGAAGTGCCGCAGTTGAAGGAGATTTCTGGATAAAATATGTATCGCCGCATCCAAAAGACTTTAGTGATGATGTGATTGACGCAATAGCAAAAAATTCTAAAATAGCTAGAATGTTACACCTGCCGCTGCAATCTGGTTCAACAAAGATTTTAGATGCGATGAATCGTGGTTACACAAAAGAAGAATATATAAAACTTGCAAAAAAAATTAAAGAAAAAATACCTGATATTGGTTTGACAACAGATATTATCGTTGGATTTCCCGGAGAAACTGATGAAGATTTTCAAGATACAATGGATGTTGTAAATGAAGTTGGATTTGAAAATGCATATATGTTTATGTATTCTAAAAGAACTGGAACTCCGGCGGCTACAATGGAAAATCAAGTCGATGAAAAAGTTAAAAATGAAAGATTGCAAAAACTTATTAGACTTCAAAATATGAAAGCTAGAGAAGAAAGTCAAAAATACTTGGGACAAACGATAAAAGTTTTGGTTGAAGGACCTAGTCGAAAAAATCCTAAAATGCTAACTGGAAGAACTTCAACTCATAAAGTTGTTTTATTTAAAAATAATGGGAAAAATTTAAAAGGTAAATTTGTAAATATTAAAATTAATGACGCAAAAACTTGGACATTATATGGAGAGTTGGTGGGAGAATAATGGAAGAAAAAAAGAAAAGAGGAAGACCGAAAAAAATAGTTGAACAGAAACTTGGTGAAACAGAAATGGCTTTTAAAAGAAGAAAATTTAATTAAAAAAATGAAGCTGAAAAAAATAGAGAAAAATTGACGAAACAGAAAAAAATCAACAAGAATTTAAAAATTCGGAAAAAAATTTTTTTACAAGATAAGAATTTTTCAAGAAAAAAACATCGGGAAGAAGAGATGATAAAAGATATTCTTTCTAAAAATGTTACAACTTTGAAAAAAATGGCAAAAGAATATAAAATTGAAGGATTTTCTGGGATGGCAAAATCTGACTTGATAAATGCTATTCTTATAAAAAAAGGCGAAGAAGAAGGAAAAACTTACGGTTTTGGAAAACTTGATATTATGAATGGTTCAACTTACGGATTTTTACGAAATACTTCTGTTGGACCAGATGTCTATGTTTCAATTTCCCAAATTAAAAGATTTTATTTGAGAAATGAAGATATTGTGTTTGGAGAGCTTAGAATACCGATTGGAACAGAAAAAAATTACGGGATTTTAAAAGTGCTTCTGGTAAACGGAGATTTGCCTGAAAAATCACTAGAAAGACCATTTTTTGACGATTTGATTCCATCTTATCCTGATGAAAAATTAAATCTTGGCTCAGGTGAAGTTTCTTCAAGAATAATCGATTTAATTTCTCCGATTGGAAAAGGACAGAGAGGACTTATCGTAGCTCCCCCAAAAGCTGGGAAAACTGTACTTTTATCGACACTTGCGAATGATATCATAAAATATAATCCTGAAATTGATGTTTGGATTTTGTTAATTGACGAACGACCTGAAGAAGTTACGGATATAAAAGAAAATGTGAAAGAAGCCGAAGTTTATTCAGCGACATTTGACGAAGATCCTAGAATTCACACGCAAGTTACTGAAAATGTGCTAGAAATGGCAAAAAGAGAAGTTGAGCGTGGAAAAGACATCTTAATTTTAATGGATAGCTTGACACGACTTGCAAGATCTTACAACATCACAATTCCATCAAGTGGAAAATTAATTTCAGGTGGAATTGACCCCAATGCACTTTATTATCCAAAAAGATTTTTAGGAGCTGCAAGAAATATTAAAAATGGTGGAAGTCTTACAATTATCGCAACTGCGCTTATTGAAACTGGAAGCAGAATGGACGAAGTTATTTTTGAAGAATTTAAAGGTACTGGAAATATGGAAATTATTTTGAGTCGAACTCTTGAGCAACTTAGAATTTTTCCAGCTATAGATGTGCTAAAAAGTGGAACAAGAAGAGAAGAACTATTAATCCCTAAAAAAAATTTGGAAAAAATTTGGACTCTTAGAAGAGAACTTAGTGGAATGTCAGAAGTTGAAGGGATGAAAAAATTAATTGAACTTACAAAACTATATAAAAATAACGATGAATTACTTGAAAATTTAATATTAAAAAAATAAATTTTTTATGCTGCGCTAAAGATTTTTAGTGCAGTTTTTTTATAAAAAAATTAATCCTTGAATTACAAGAATTAATTTTTAACAAATATTTTTTTCTAATTTCCTTAGTTTTTGTAACAGACCATCATTACTAGGGTTTGCTTGAAATATGTTACTGTCAGTTCCTTCTGTTTCATCAGTAGCATTATCATTTGTTGTTGATTCATAATCATCAGTTCCAAATGCTTCTTCTTCACCTAATATTTTATCTTTAGGAATTTGATAATTTGTGATTTTTTTAATTGTTATAACTTTATCTTTTTTTAGATATTGTTCCAGAAACATTTAATCCAATTAAATCAGCTTCAGTTACTCCATATTTTTTTCTGCTGCAAAATTGTAGATCCCATCAAGTAAGCCACTTTCATCTTTTTACAGTGTAAGAAATAATTTTATTTGGAAAAACCAAATTATCTTTTGTATAAACAAATGTGTTTGTAGCTCTCAAATATTCGCCTTCATAATTTTTGTCAGTTGTTTTCAATTTTTTTGTTTTTTTGTTTTTCGCTGTTTTTAGCTTTAGGAATTTTAAATTGTTGATCTTTTGTTGCAGAAATTCTAATAACGCAAATAGCGAATAACATAATTATAACAAATATTTTTTTCATAAAAAAATACTCTCCCTTTTTATCTTATTCTAATATTTCTAATATAATATTCTTATTTATGAAATCCCAAATCAGCAGGGTTTATGTCCCCTGAAATTTTTTTAATGATTCCATTTTGATTTTCAAATTTTTTTCTCATCAGAGTAACTTTTTTTATAAGCTCTATTGTGTCAGATTCAAGATTACCTGCGTTATAGCGTCCCATAGACCAGTAATCAAGCACAAGCGAACTATCTCCCATAATTTTTTTTATGTCATATTTTTTAGCAAAAACTAATGCTGCATAAAGTCCAACTAATTCTCCAAAATTATTTGTCCTATGTTTTGCAACATAGTAATTTCCAAATTCATTAATCTTTTCTTTGGGTAAAATTTTGTATAAAAGTGGGTTTCCCTTATAATCTGATAGTCTTACTTCGACTCCATTACCTCTTCCAGTTCCTGCATCAAAATAAATTGCCAAGCAATCTATGTCGCTTTGAAAAATTTTACTTATAATTTCGATGTCGTTCTTTTCTTTTTTTTCATATTTTGCTCCAGAGTCAAGCCATTCCTGTGCTTCTTTTATATTTTCAAAAGATTTATATCTAGCCTTTTTCTTTAAAACAACTTTTTTGCATTCTTCCCAGCTTTCTAAAATTCCGCTTGTGCCGCTATTCACCAAATAATAAGCATATACTTTTGCCATAATTTAAAATTTATAAATTTATAATTTTATAAATTTAAACCTCCGTCAATTCTTAAAACTTGTCCAGTTATAAATTTAGAAGCGTCACTTGCTAAGAATAACGCTGCTTCTGCTACATCTTGTGCATCTCCCATTCTTCTCAATGGAGTGTTAGCTAAAACAGTTTCAACGATTTTTTCAGGTAAAACATGAGTCATATCAGTTTTAATAAATCCAGGTGCTATTGCATTTGCTCTCAAATTTTTTCTTCCAAATTCTTTAGCCCAAGTTTTAGCCATTGCTATAACTCCGCCTTTTGTTGCCGCATAGTTAGTTTGTCCTGTATTTCCGTCAACTCCAACTACTGAAGCCATATTTATAACACTTGAAGCTTTACTTTTTAAAAGTAGCGAAACAAATCCTTGCATTACATTGTAAACACCTTTTAAGTTAATGTCAACAACTAAATCCCAATCTGATTCTTTCATTCTTTGAAGTAATGAATCTCTTGTAATTCCAGCATTATTCACTAAAATATCTAATCTTCCATATTTTTCTTTTAATTCTTTTGCAACTTCTTTAATATTTTCTCTGTCAGTTACATTTAATTTGATGTGAGTTATATTTTCGTGGCTGTAATCTGGATCAATTAAATCTCCAGAAATAACAGTTGCTCCATTTTCAGCATATTTTAATGCAATTTCTTTTCCAATTCCTCTTGAGCCACCTGTAATTAAAGCTATTTTTCCATTTAACACTATTTTTCCACCTTTCTAATTTTCAAGTTTTTTTATATTTTTATATGTTTTAATTTAGTTATTTTTTATTTTAATACTTGTAATTCCACTTTTGTTACACCTTTTCCAGGACTTTCAATTTGTGAAAATGCCGCATAACTTAGATCAATAACTCTTCCTTTGACAAAAGGTCCTCTGTCATTAATTCTCACAATAACGGATTTTCCATTATTTAAATTTGTAACTTTTACTTTTGTTCCAAATGGTAAACTTTTGTGAGCTGCTACCATTGCAGTTGATACATGTCTTTCTCCATTTGAAGTTTTACTTCCGTTCAAGCTTTTGCTATAAAAAGAAGCCACACCACTTTGATAGTGAGTAAAATTATCCAAATCTTCTTTTCTTATTGTCATAACCGACTTATTGTCACTTTTTGAAACATTAAAATCTAAACTATCGGCTTTTTTCATCATTTCTTTTCTTATAAAAATTATATTTTGACTATTATTTTCCTGATTTTGTGTTGTATTCTCTTTTGCTGTTAATGATAGTGATAATGACAAAACTGATAGCATTGTAATTATTTTTTTCATTAAAAACTCTCCTTCTATAATTATAAATATTTTTTTATTATTTTTAATATTATACCATATGCTATCAGTTTTACAACTTAGTTTTTTTCTTAATTAAATCATAAAAACTTTTTATTTAAATAAAATTATTTATTAAAATATAATTTTTTTATTCAAAATTTTAATTACTATTTTTTCAAATCTTTTAATTCAGGTTGTTTTACATGCTGAATTTTCATGCTGCTAGGTGTAATTACTTCAAAACTGTATCCTGCTTTTCTATATCCATCAATAATAGTTTGCAATGCTTGAACAGTTGTTCCTTTAACATTTGTGTCGTGCATCAAAACATCAATTTCTGGGTGATTAGTACAAATTCCATATTTAATTAATTTTTGTACAGGTACTCCATTTCCACTAGCATCTGTTGAATCACAGTTCCAATCGTGATAAATATACCCTTCTCTTGCCATTCTAGTAATAATTTGTTGTTTCAAGGCTTTTGATGCAATTGCATTGCTAGAACCTCCAGGGAATCTTGTAATTCTAACATCTTTTCCAGTTTTAGCTTTTACAGCATCCCGTAATCTATACAAATCTTCAAAGAAATTGTGTTCATTTGCATAAATATATTTGTAATCATGTGTATAACTGTGAAGTCCTATTGCATGCCCTGCGTCTATTATTTCCTTATATTTATTTTGGTTACGTCCTATCACAAAAAAAGTTGCTTTTATGTTATTTCTTTTTAATATTTCCAAAATTTTCTCAGTATTATTTGAAGGACCGTCGTCAAATGTCAAATGAACTATTTTTTTATTTTTTTCCATCTTTTTTCATTTGTTCGTATTTTTGCTGTAAGTTCTTCATTCTTTTTTTAGTCAATTCATCCAAAACTTTTTCTTTTTTACTTTTTTCTTTTTCCAATTTTTTAATGTTGCTGTTTAAACTATGATTTTTTACTAATTTAGATGTTGTTCCTAAAATATGCCAACCTGAGTATGCAAATCCTGCACAGGCAGCAATTATTCCAATTATTGCTATTCCTTTTTTTCATTTTTTTACCTCTCAATTTAATTTAATTTATTTTATTTTTATTTTATTTGTCATATTTTTTTATAATTTCTTGTGTTCTTTTATTTCCATCTTCAGTATACTTAATTTGATCATTAATTTCACCAAGCTCTTTTGTCAATTTTTTTCCTTATTTTTCTTTTTAAAATAGGAGCTTTTTGACACCAAAGATTCTTTTTCCTTAATTAAGAAAAAAATGTGATATTGCAACCAAAATTGCAGAAATTATAAACAATAATACCGCTTTTTTTAACAGTTTGTTTGCTCCTGTCGAATCATTGTCATCTCTGTAACTGTAAGAAAATTCATTTTTTTAGCCATTTTTTTCCTCTTTTCTTTTTTTATTTAAAAAAATTTTTTTAGTTAATAAATTTAATCCCCTTAATTAAAGTAAAAGACCTCTTTCGAAAAAAAGAGGTCTCATAAAAAGGGGGTTAATTGAGGTTTTAGATCTTTTTATCGATCTGAGTATAGTATACACTATAATCATTAATTCTCAATTAATATTAATACAATTTTTAAATTAATTTTTTTCCCCGATGTTATAATTACTCTTTTACTTTATTTTTATTTTTATTTTTATTTTTACATTCTATTTACAGTATTTATTCCCCAATAAATCCAATCCTTGCTTTAAAAATAAATGCAGTTTTTTTGTGCTAGTAAAATTCTAGCATCACGAACTTTTAGATTTTTCTTCTTTCAATATCTGTTTTGAATTATAAAAAGTTATTAAATAATTTTGCTGTGTCAAACAGATATTCAGCAATAATATTAGGTTTTAGTGTTTCATACGCTTTCACAACAAATTGTGGAAATCTCAAAAGCGAAACTGCAAGTTCTCTTTCAATTCCGTCCATATTTTCTAAAACAATTTCTTTATTTTCTAAAGTGATGTTTTCTTCTTTTTAATTTTTCTAAAGATAGACATAATTCTAACATATGTATATTGTAGATATGGTCCAGTATTTCCTTCAAAATTTAAACTTTGTCCCAAGTAAATGTTACATCACTAGTTCTATTTTGACTTAAATCAAAATATTTTATCGCTCCGCTTCCAATAGTTTCAGCAATTTCATCTTTCTCATCTTCTGGAATATTAGGATTTTTTTCGTTAATAACTTGTTTAACTTGCTTTTTAGCTTCATCAAGTAAATCGACAAGTCTTATAATATTTCCACTTCTCGAAGAAAAAATCACATCTCCAAATCTCATAATTCCAAAGATTATATGTAATTTTTCATAGTCATAAGGTTCACCTAGCATTTTTCCAATTTCAAAAACTTGCTTAAAGTGATTCTGCTGTCTGTCGTCCGTTACATAAATAGCTTCGTCTACTTTTAGTTTTTCTTTTCTAAATTTCATAGTCGCAAGATCTGATGTTGCATACAAAAAACTTCCGTCTTTTTTTTGAACAAGTGCTGGTGGCAATTTATCTTCGTCAAAAAATACAACTAGTGCTCCTTGGTCTTCTTTTGCAATATTTTTTTCTTTTAGTTCTTTTAAAACTTCTGGCATCATATTGTTGTAAAAAGATTCGCCGTAATAATAATCAAATTTTATTCCAAGTCTGTCGTACACCTTGTTATACTCTTTTAAGGAAATTTCGATAAACTCTTTCCAAAGTTTAATATTTTCACTGTCGCCTTGTTGCAATTTTTTTAATTCTGCTCTTGCATTCTCTTCAAGAGTCGGATCTTTTTTTGCCTTATCTGAAAATAAAACATAAATTCGTTCAAGTTCTCCAATCGGATCTTTTTCATAGGAATCTTTATCCAGCCAATTTTTGTATCCAACAATAAGTTTTCCAAACTGGGTTCCCCAATCTCCGATGTGATTGTCAGAAATAACTTTTATTCCCAAAAATTCCAGTATTTTTTTTATTGAATGTCCAATTATTGTACTTCTCAAATGTCCAATATGCATTCTTTTTGCAATGTTTGGCGAAGAATAGTCAATAATCACTGTTTTGTCAGTATCTAAAAAAGAAAAGTCATATTTTTCATTTTCTAATTTTTTAATTTCTTCGTTTAAAAATTCATTTTTCAAAAAAATATTGATAAATCCAGGTCCAGCGATTTCAAGTTTTTTTCAATAATTTCGTTTTTTTCTCGAATTCTGTAACAACTTTTTGTCGCTATTTCTCTAGGATTTTTTTCCAATTAATTTAGAACTGACCAAAGCAAAAATTCGTTTGAAAATCTCCAAATTCTTTTTTTCGTAGAATTTTTGTATATCGATTTTATCCGAAAAATTATTTTCAAAAAAATTTTTATTTATATTTTTCAGAAAACAATTTTTTTATTTTTATTCGTCAACAATTCCATCCGTAATTTTTTTAATTCTCCTTTCAAAAATATCTATTCATTCTTTATGTATTTTTACCACAATTTTTTTAAAGAACTACAAGATTATAAATTTTTGTATTTTTTTGAAAAAAATTGACGCTAACTTCTTTAAAAACAATATCATTATTTTTCTCTATCTTTAATTGCAAGTCTAAAAAAATCTTTTATTTAAAAATATAAAATTTTTCAGCATTTCTAATTAAAATTCCATTTTTTTAACATTTCTTCCTGCAATTTTTTTCAGAATTCATTCCTTTTTTTCAAAATGTCTATCTTTTATTTTTTTCCCAAGATAAAATTCACTTCTGTTTCAAAAACTTCAATTTCTTTAATTTTTTTGACAATTTTTTTCAAACATATATTTTCTTTTTTTATCCAATTTTTCTGTCTTTTTTTATATTCTAAATCATCAAGCACACAAATTCCAGCAATTTCAGCCAAATTATTGACGCTCCACGGTTCTTTTTTTCTCATTCATTTTACAAATAATCTCTTTATCAAAACAAATCCCGTAACCAAGTCTAAGTCCTGGTATTGCAAAAAAATTTTTGTAAATGCTCGAATTACAAATAAATTTTTTTATTAACTTTTGTATGAGCAATCGTTTCTTCTCTCCAATTTTTCAACAAATTCAATAAATGCTTCATCTACGAGAAGTTTTGTGCTTTTTTTCGTTACATTTTCTTAAAATTTTTTTCCATTTCTTCCTTTTTTTCAAAAAAATTTCCCAGTTGGATTATTAGGATTGCAAATTACAACTAAATCAAAAATTTTTTTAATTATATTATCAAATTTTTTTGATTAAATATGAAATTTTCTTTTTTTCTTTAAGTTCAAAATATTGAATTTCAACTTTATCTTGTAAATTTTTTTACCGCTCTTTCGTATTCCCCCAAAAAGTTGGTGCCACAATCAAAACTTTTTTTGGATCTAAAACTTTTGCAATTAAAAAAATATAATTTCTGTCGCTCCATTTCCCAAAAATTATATTTTTCCAAATTAAATCCATGCAATTTTTTTCCCGCAACTCAAAAATAATCTGGATCAGGGGTATTTTTTTCCAAAAATCTCCAGATTTTTCAAAAATAACTTTTTAACTTTTTTTGAAATCCCGAATGGATTAATATTTGAGCTATAATCCAATATATTTTTTTAATTTTTTTCTCTAAAAACCTTATAAATATTTCCGCCATGAAAAATCCATATTTTTTTCCTTTCTTTCCATTTATTTTTCGTTTCTTTTTCTTTTTCTTTTTCTTTTCTTTTTTCTTCGTACTATTCTTTATTTTTATTTTTATTTTTCTTTATTTTTCAAAAAAAAGTATATCAAAATTTATATTTTTTTATCTATATGAAGCTAAAATAAAAATTTTTTTATATTCTTAAAAATGGTTTATTTTTCCCGACTTTTTTTAAACAATTTGAGAAAAATATCAAAAAAATTTTTAAAAAAAGTGTTGACAAAAAAAAATTTTTTTATGATATTATATATCTCGTCCAATGGATATTAAGAAAGAAACTTAATAACTTGGGAACGGTGTATAGCGCAGTTCGGTAGCGCACCTGCCTTGGGAGCAGGGGGTCGTAGGTTCAAATCCTACTACACCGACCACTAATTTGCGGGAGTAGCTCAGTTGGTAGAGCGTCAGCCTTCCAAGCTGAATGTCGCGAGTTCGACCCTCGTCTCCCGCTCCATTTTATTTAAAATTAAAATAAAACTTTCATATATATGGTGATCGTAGTTCAGTTGGTAGAGCGCCAGTTTGTGGCACTGGTTGTCGCGGGTTCAAGTCCCGTCGATCACCCCATAATATGAGCCATTAGCTCAGTCGGTAGAGCACTTGACTTTTAATCAAGGTGTCACTGGTTCGATCCCAGTATGGCTCACCATTTTAAAAATAGTTTTTGCGAGAGTGGCGAAATTGGCATACGCACTAGACTTAGGATCTAGCGTCTTTGACATGTGGGTTCGAGTCCCACCTTTCGCACCATAAAATAGTTTTGTTTATATCAATCCTTCTGGTATTGATATTTTTTTTATATAAAAAAAGAAGGTTGTTTATAACACCCTTTTTTATTTATTTTTATTTTTTTTTACTTTTTTTGAACATATCTCATCAAATATCTTTTAACATTATCGCCATATTCATTTTCTAAATCTTCTACAATTTTAAAATTTAATTTTTTGTAGATTTTTTGTGCGGCAAAATTGTCAATATCGACGGTTAGTTCAAATTTTTTGATTCCTATTTTTTTAAATATTGAATTGTATACTCCAAAAGTTTTGTTGCATAACCTTTTTTCTCAAATTTTGGAACTGTAGAAACTCCGTAGATGTAAGCTAAATCTTCGTCAAAACTGCTAAGAACTTCAATTACTGAAATCAGTTCTTCTTTTTCATCGTCAGTTACCGCAGCAAAAACTTTTCCATATTTTGCAAATGGCTTTATATTCCAATTTCCAATCGTCGCTTCTCCAAATACTTCGTTTTCATGCTCCACTATTTTAAACAGCAAATCTGAATCTTTTTTTGCGTCTAAAACTTTTATTTTATAGTTTTCCATAAATCTTCTTTCTTTCCTTTCTTTCCTTTCTTTCTTTCTTTCTTTTTTACTTTAATTTTCTTTTCTATCTTATCTTTTTTTACTTTACTTTACTTTAATTTATTAATTTATTCTATTGAATTAATTTGTAATTTAAAATTTTAATAATTAACTTTATATAAATATAGTCCTTCAGAACGAGCTAATATTTTTTTACAGTTTTCATCTGGATTTTTCAAGTCTTTTTTTATATAATCGCTATTTTTCTTTTTCAAAATAAACAGAAAGTGCAGAACCAATCATTATTCTAACCATTGTTTTTCAAAAATCCATTTCCACAAATTTCAATTTTTATTGTATCATTTTGAGAATAGCATTTTATGTAAAAAAATTTCTCTCAAAGGATTTCGGTACGCTTTATCTTTTTTTCATAAAACTGCTAAAATTATGAATTCCAATAAAATCATTCATAATTTTTTGAAATTTTTTTACTTCAATCAATTTTGCAATCGGCGTGACATAAGAACTCTCAAACGGTGTAATTTTATCTTCTAGCTTCATAATGTAGAGATAAGTACGACTTTTTGCATCAAATCGAGCATTAAATGTATCAGAAACCTCGTTTATTGCTAAAATTTTTATCTCGCCTTTTAAACTTTTATTAAGCTGTCTTTTTATCGGCTCAATCGGTATATTTTTGTCAATAAAAAAATTTGATACTTGCTCATAAGCGTGAACACCTTTATCTGTCCGACCCGATGAAATCATATTTATTTCTTGAGAAAAAGTAATTTTTTATAATTTTTTCAATTTCTCCTTGTACAGTTTTTTTGTGACTTTTTGTCTTTGAAAACCAGAAAAATTTACTTCCATCGTATTGGTAAATTATTTTTTTATGTTTTTTCATATTTTTTTCTTTTTTCTTTCTTTCTTTTTTTCTTTTTTTCTTTAAAAAAATTATTGTTTTAATTATTATTTTTATTTTTTTAAAATGGTATAACATATTTTAAAATAAGTCAAGAAAAAATAATTTTAGTATTTTTAATTTTTATTTTATTGTGATAATTTATTTTTTATGTTATACTTTTTTATTAAATAGTACAAGAACACTCGCGACTTTAGTCGTGAGATGAATTGTACGAAAATTTTAGTAAGCATATAGGGAAACTTGTATGTAGACACGGAGCAAAACCGTGCAAGAAACTGAACTGCTGGGAACTCTTAAAGCTAGTATGACCACAACATAATACCTAGGTAATAATATATGGTATAAGTGTGATGGTGGCGAAAGCAGAAAAAATATACTAGATGATGCAAGGTTAAATTCTAAACATTATGATAATAGACAATCAGCAGCTAATCCTGAAAAGGAAAGTTCAACGACTATCCCTCGTGAGGGGAGTACAATACAAGCGATTGGTATTGGAAGTGGTTTCGCCTAAGGTGCCAAAATACACTATGGATAAGATATAGTCTGTGCTTGTTAGAGATAACAAGAAGTTCATGAGAGAACTGCATAAGTAGTAGCGTACTTATGTGAACGACGCTTCCCGCTGCTGCGGGGTTTTAAAAACTTTAAAAATATTTAAAAAATATTACTTTTTAATAGATAAAATGTAGGATATATAGTATAATATCTCTGATGAAAAGGAGGTGATATCTATGTATTTAACTTTAAAACAACAGGTAAAACATCTTAGTAAAAAGGAGTTTAGAAATTTAAAATATTTGTGCCATATAGCTAAGAATTTAAAGAATCAGGCTATATACAATGTTAGACAATACTATTTTAAAAAAATAAAAAAAGTATTTAAGTTATAATGAAAACTATAAGATGCTTTAAAAAAATAGTGAGAACTATAAAAAAATTAAATTCTAATATGGCACAACAAATTCTAAAAAGAAGTAGACGGAAGTTTTAAATCATTTTTTTGGACTTTTAAAACTTGCTAAAAAAATGGTCAATATGATAATAAAAAAATAAAATTACCTAAATATCTTGATAAAGATGGTTTTACAACTCTTGTTATAGGTTTTGTTAGATTAAAAAGATGATATGCTGATAGTTCCTTATTCAAATTCGTTTAAGAAAACTCATCAGGAAGTTAAAATTAAGCTACCACCAGTATTAAAAGGCAAGAAGATAAAAGAGATTAGAATAATACCAAAAACAACATTCTAGGTACTTTGAAATTCAATATACTTATGAGGTAGAAGAAGTTCAAAGGGAATTAAATAAAGAAAAATGTACTAGGAATTGATTTAGGTATAAACAATCTTTGTACTTGTGTTACAAATACTGGAACTTCATTCATAATAGATGGTAGAAAATTAAAGTCAATTAATCAATACTATAACAAGACAAATGCAAAATTGCAAAGCATTAAAGATAAGCAAAAGATTAAGCACACAACATTAAGACAAAAGAGAATAACTAGAAAGAGAAATAATCGTATAGAAGATTATCTTTCAAAAGCAGCAAGAATAATTGTAAATTATTGTCTTAATAATGATATAGGAAAAACTAGTTCTAGGATGTAACGAAGATTTTCAAAGAAATTCAAATATAGGAAGTATAAATAATCAGAACTTTGTAAACATACCATATGGAAAATTAAGAGATAAATTAATATATCTATGTAAACTATATGGAATAGAATTCAAACTACAAGAAGAAAGTTATACATCAAAAAGCAAGTTTCTTTGATGGAGATGAAATTCAATATATGATAAAGAAAAATCTGCAAGAATATATATTCAGTGGAAAAAGGATAAAAAGAGGACTATATCAAACAAGCATAGGTAAACTCATAAATGCAGATTGTAATGGAGCATTAAACATATTAAGGAAAAAGTAAAGTTGTGGATTTAAGTATCCTATACAATAGAGGTGAGCTGAACACACCTAAAAGAATAAGGGTAGTGTAAAGCTATCAAACTTCTTAGAAAATTTTTGAATATTTTTAAAGATTTTAGAACCCTGCGACTTTAGTCGTGGGAGGTTCAGGATTTGTAGAGAGTTTTACAAATATTATAAAAAATTTAATAAGCGGAGGGAAAATTTTGAAAGTAAAAAATAAACTGTTATTTTTTTTAATAAATTTATTATTTAGTTTGTGTGCATTTGCTGTTGGAAATAATGAAATTATTATTCCGAAAGGATTAAAACCAGGTGATACAATTGGTTTAGTGGCACCGGCAAATTATAAGGGAGATAATGCGATGTATGAAGTTGAATATTTGCGAAACAGAGGGTTTAATGTTGTTTTCGGAAAATCATTTGATTCAAAATGGTATGGATTTGGAGGAAGTGACGAATTAAGAGCAAAAGATATAAACGATATGTTTGCAAATCCTAGAATAAATGCAATTTTTGCAATTAGAGGAGGTTACGGTTCAATTAGATTTATTGATAAGTTAAATTATGATGTAATTAGAAAAAATCCTAAAATCATTTCAGGATTTAGTGACATCACAACTTTATTACTTGCAATCAACGAAAAAACAGGACTTGTTACTTTTCACGGACCAATGGCGGATAATTTAAAAGAGATTCCAGTGACGACAGAAAATTCATTTGATAAAGCATTTATGAGTAATTCTTCATATAATTTATTGGATTTTGATAATAGTTACACAATTATGAAGAATGGACGAGGAAGTGGAAGAATTACTGGTGGAAATTTATCGCTGGTTGTCGCAACTTTAGGAACTGACCATGAAATAAATACAGATGGAAAAATTTTATTTTTGGAAGAAGTAAATGAAGATAGCTATCGTGTGGATAGAATGTTACAACAGCTTAGATTAGCTGGAAAATTTAAAAATTTGAAAGGTATAATAATAGGAGATTTTAGAAATCCTAAGAAGGCTGATCCAACAGATATGAGTATAGACGAAGTTTTTTATGACAATTTTGGAAAACTTAATGTTCCAATAATAAAAGGGTTAAAATCAGGACATGTAAGACCATTTATTACAATTCCTATTGGAGCAAATGTAAAAATTGATACTTATAGAAGAGAAGCAATTATTGAAAAAAATCAACTAAATAAAAAAATAGAACTGTCATTTGAAATTTTTTTAGACAGTTCTTTTTTTGTTTTTAATTTTTTTAATATTATTGTTGAATAATACCTTCCAAATCTTTTTAATAAAAAAAGGAATAAATGCTTGTCCATCAGCAAAACTAGTTCCTAAATTATTGTTATAAACTAAAAATTAGAGCATCATTTTCTAAATAAAAAAATTTGTTTTTTTAGAAACTCCTTTAAATCTTTTCTTCATCTGATTTTGGTAACCCTAATTCTGTAAATTTAACACTGATTAAATTTTTCTAATTCTTTTTCATAATTAGGTACGAATAAATCTTTTTAATAATAATGATTTACCACTTTTTAGTATTAAATGTAATACCATCAGTTTCTTTAGATAATATTCCAGCTTTTGAATCTTTTTCAACTATGTTAAAAGCGACACTTACAAAAGAACCATTATTTGCAGTTACTTTTGAAGTAACAGTGTAAGTTTTGTTTTTAGTCGATTTAAATTGTTGGATAAATTTTTCCATTGATTTATTCATTTCTTTTGCAATATCTGGTTTTTTCCCTGAAAATGCAAAATATTCAACTCTCGATTTTCCTAAAATTTTGGTTCTTTTTAACGGAGTTAAACCACTTTCAGATTGGGTATTAAGATTTGCAAATGTAAAAGTTGTATCAACTTTTTCTTTTTGTTTCGCAAATGACAAATTAAACATAAGCAGTGCCATAAACAACAGTGTAAGTTTTTTCATTTTATAATCACCTCAAAAAAATTTTTTATTTGCTATATTATATACTAAAATTTGCAAATAATCAAATATATTATTTTTTTCAATTGCTTGACATTGTCTTTAAAAAAATTATTATAATTTAAAAAAAGAAAAAAAATTTTGAAAAAAAGAATACAAAAAAATAAATAAAATAAAAAAAATAAAAAAATAAATTAATTTAAGAAAGAAGGTATAAAAATTAATGAAAAAAATAGGCTTACTTATATTTATTATGCTTGGTCTAGTAATAATGACAAAATTTGTAAAAAGTTGATAAAGTCCCTAAAAATTTCAAAACAAAAGAGCAAATAATACTTGAAGCTAATAAAGTGAAATACAATAAACATATAAGATTTTTATAACAGAATTTTTAAGCATAGATAAAAGGGCTATTATATTATTTTTGAAGATAGCTGGAATGGAAAAAAACAATTGATAGATCACAATCAGAAGATATAGACTTAAATATTCCGATAGATAAAGAATTTATAGATAAATTAAAAAGAATTAAAAGAGAGTAATGAAAAAAAGATGATTTAGATAAAAAAAGCAATAGCCATGTTGCCAGTTTTAGAAAAAAATGTTACCTATAAGTGAAAGTATGAAAAAAATTATTACAAAAAAATAAACAATATTTAAAAGATAACTTTTCGTTGGGTGAAAATCTACATAAACAATTATTAGATAATCTCGAAAAAAATACAACAGTGTCGCAAGAGCTTATAAAGAAGCGTTTGAGAAAAAAATCAAAAGAAGTAAAAAAATTTAATGGAAAAAAAGATTATGACAAGAGAAAATTTTTTTATTACATATAGACAGTTAGTTTACATAGATAGTGGAGAAGATTTTTATAAATGAAATTCGTAAGCAAAAAAATTAGATGCAAAGTAATTTTTACAATAAAAGGAAATGACAAAGATTTCAAAAAAAATATTTGATAAAATTAATAAATCATTATTAAAACTTGAAAAAAAGTGTAAAAAAACGAAAAAAACAAATGAAAAAAAGAAGGTTTTGATTTAAATGATCATGATACATTTATAGCAAAAAGCAAAAATTTTCAAAAAAATTCAGCAAATAAATTTATGACAAGAATTAAGAAAAAAAGAAAAAAAGCAACTTATTCATCTATAAGCGATGGATTTTTATGCGCAAACAGAAGAAGGAACTCCAGAAAATGTAGTGGCAACTTTCAATGAAGTCGTAAAAGAGCACAATAAACTTTTAGCAAAAACAAGCAAAAAAATAAAAAAAGTAAAAATAAAAAGCAAAAAAAGCTTGTAAAGTCAATTATCGATTTTACAAGTTTTTTTAGTATAAAAACATATAAGTTTCGGGTATTTTTATGTTATAATTTTAGTTAGATAGAAATTGAAAAAAAATAAAAAAATCAAAAAAAGCAAAAAAATTTTTCAAAAAAAGTGTTGACAACAAAAATTTTTGATATAATATATTTCGTCGATAAGAAAAGAGTCGACATCAAGGACAATGAAAAAAGAAGAAGAAAAAGTAGTGTGATAGATAAAAAGCAAGTCAAGATTTAGCAATAAATCTCGTCAATGAATAAAAGGTGAAAAAAAGATATAGAAATATATTATTGAATGAAGAGTTTGATCCTGGCTCAGGATGAACGCTGACAGAATGCTTAACACATGCAAGTCGATGGGGAAGCGGTGCTTGCACCGTGAAACCATGGCGGACGGGTGAGTAACGCGTAAAGAACTTACCGAATGGACTGGGATAACAGCTGGAAACGGCTGATAAGACCGGATATTATGAACTTGTTGCATAGTGAGTTTATGAAAAGAGATGCCATTTGAGAGCTTTGCGTCCTATTAGCTAGTTGGTAAGGTAACGGCTTACCAAGGCGATGATAGGTAGCCGGCCTGAGAGGGTGGACGGCCACAAGGGGACTGAGATACGGCCCTTACTCCTACGGGAGGCAGCAGTGGGGAATATTGGACAATGGGGGCAACCCTGATCCAGCAATTCTGTGTGCACGAAGAAGGTTTTCGGATCGTAAAGTGCTTTCAGCAGGGAGGAAGAAAGTGACTGTACCTGCAGAAGAAGCGACGGCTAAATACGTGCCAGCAGCCGCGGTAATACGTATGTCGCAAGCGTTATCCGGAATTATTGGGCATAAAGGGCATCTAGGCGGCCAGATAAGTCCGAGGTGAAAACTGCCGGCTCAACCAGCAGCTTGCCTTTGGAAACTACCTGGCTAGAGTATTGGAGAGGTGGACGGAACTACACGAGTAGAGGTGAAATTCGTAGATATGTGTAGGAATGCCGATGATGAAGATAGTTCACTGGACGATAACTGACGCTGAAGTGCGAAAGCTAGGGGAGCGAACAGGATTAGATACCCTGGTAGTCCTAGCTGTAAACGATGATTACTGGGTGTGGGCATGAAGAGTGTCCGTGCCGAAGTTAATGCGATAAGTAATCCGCCTGGGGAGTACGGCCGCAAGGCTGAAACTCAAAGGAATTGACGGGGACCCGCACAAGCGGTGGAGCATGTGGTTTAATTCGACGCAACGCGAGGAACCTTACCAGATCTTGACATCCTCGGAAGGTGATGGAAACATCACCGTGCCCTCGGGAACCGAGTGACAGGTGGTGCATGGCTGTCGACAGCTCGTGTCGTGAGATGTTGGGTTAAGTCCCGCAACGAGCGCAACCCCTATCGCTAGTTGCCATCATTAAGTTGGGGACTCTAGCGAGACTGCCTGCGAAGAGCAGGAGGAAGGTGGGGATGACGTCAAGTCATCATGCCCCTTATGATCTGGGCTACACACGTGCTACAATGGCTGGTACAGAGAGCCGCAATGCAGCAATGCTTAGCTAACCTCTAAAGCCAGTCCAAGTTCGGATTGAAGTCTGCAACTCGACTTCATGAAGTTGGAATCGCTAGTAATCGCGGATCAGCAATGCCGCGGTGAATACGTTCTCGGGTCTTGTACACACCGCCCGTCACACCACGAGAGTTGTTTGCACCTGAAGCTGCCGGTCTAACCTTTCGGAAGAAGGTATCTAAGGTGTGAATAGTGATTGGGGTGAAGTCGTAACAAGGTATCCGTACCGGAAGGTGCGGATGGATCACCTCCTTTCTAAGGAGAGTTTTTCTTACACTTCTTCTTCTTTAGTTTTGGGCGTGTAGCTCAGGTGGTTAGAGCACTGTGCTGATAACGCAGGGGTCGCTGGTTCGAGTCCAGCCATGCCCACCATTCTTGTTTGGGGATATAGCTCAGTTGGGAGAGCGCTGCCCTTGCAAGGCAGAGGTCAGCGGTTCGAACCCGCTTATCTCCACCAATTTTAAGGACAATGGGAAATGAATAGTAGGTAAAAGATTACAACAAAATAGATTATTCTGTTAATAAAAAAAAGCTAATTAAGGGCACACGGAGGATGCCTAGGTAATAATAGCCGATGAAGGACGTGATAAGCTGCGATAAGTTAGGTCGAGATGCACATAATCAATGACACCTGAATCTCCGAATGGGGCAACCCGCATACTTGAAGAGTATGCACGAAAGTGGTAAGCCTGCGAACTGAAACATCTAAGTAGCAGGAGGAAAAGAAAGTAAAAACGATTCCCTAAGTAGCGGCGAGCGAACTGGGATAAGCCTAAACCGTACCGGTGCCAAGCTGGCAGCGTTGCCGGTACGGGGTTGTGGGATTTCATACGACTGATGCCATAATGTCTAAGTAGTCTAGCAGTAAGTAGAATCAGATGGAAAGCTGAACCATAGAAGGTGATAGTCCTGTATCACGTATATGCTATGCTATGACTTGAAACTCCCGAGTAGCGTCAAGCACGAGGAATTTGGCGTGAATCTGCGTGGACCATATCACGCAAGGCTAAATACTGTTATTGACCGATAGTGAAGAGTACCGTGAGGGAAAGGTGAAAAGAACCCTGTGCAAGGGAGTGAAATAGAATTTGAAACCGTGTGCTTACAAACGGTAGGAGCCCTTCGGGGTGACTGCGTGGATTTTGGTTAATCATCCTGCGAGTTATGATTAGTGGCAAGGTTAATTAATGAAGCCGAAGGGAAACCAAGTCTTAATAGGGCGTCTCAGTCGCTAGTCATAGACGCGAAACCTAGTGATCTAGGCCTGTCCAGGCTGAAGCTGAGGTAAGACTCAGTGGAGGGCCGAACTCACCGCCGTTGAAAAGTTGGGAGATGAGATAGGTCTAGGGGTGAAAAGCCAATCGAACTAGGAAATAGCCCGTTCTCTCCGAAATGCATTTAGGTGCAGCCTGAATTTTAGATATCTGGGGGTAGAGCACTGTATGATCTAGGGGGCATATTGCTTACCGAAATCAAGCAAACTACGAATACCATTTATTACTGATTCGGAGTGAGTCCGTGGATGATAAGGTCCGCGGACAAAAGGGAAACAGCCCAGACCACCAGCTAAGGTCCCTAATTATGTCTAAGTGGGAAAGGAGGTGGATATTCACAGACAACCAGGAGGTTGGCTTAGAAGCAGCCATTCCTTAAAAGAGTGCGTAATAGCTCACTGGTCGAGAGTATCTGCGCCGAAGATGTAACGGGGCTAAAGACATAAACCGAAGCTGTGGAAGCGGTTTTGCCGCTTGGTAGGAGAGCGTTCTGTAGGTCTATGAAGGCCGGCTGTAAGGCCGGCTGGAGACATCAGAAGCGAGAATGCAGGAATGAGTAGCGAGAAGGAGGGTGAGAATCCCTCCGGCCGGAAGTCCAAGGTTTCCGGGGGAAGGTTCGTCCGCCCCGGGGAAGTCGGGACCTAAGCGTAAGCAGAGATGTGATTGCGAATGGTAAATAGGTTAATATTCCTATACCACTATCAGTCGTTTGAGTGATGGAGTGACGCAGTAAGGTATGTGAGAAGGCTGTCGGATTAGCCTTTCTAAGGGCGTAGCTTGGACACGCAGGTAAATCCGTGTGTCTATAGGTGAGACCTGATGGGTAAGTGCTTTTGCATAAGTCACAGATCCTACACTGTCAAGAAAAACTTCTAACAAGACTCGTTAGTGCCCGTACCCTAAACCGACACAGGTGGACAGAGTGAGAAACTTAAGGCCGACAGGATAACTTTAGCTAAGGAACTCTGCAAAATAGCCCCGTAACTTCGGGAGAAGGGGTGCCTGATATACCTAAAGAGAGAAACACTCCCAGGGGAAACAGGCCGCAGTGAAGAGTCTCAAGCAACTGTTTACCAAAAACACAGGTCTATGCTAAGCTGAAAGGCGACGTATATGGGCTGACACCTGCCCAGTGCCGGAAGGTTAAGAGGAGGAGTGAGAGCTCCAATTTGAAGCCCCGGTGAACGGCGGCCGTAACTATAACGGTCCTAAGGTAGCGAAATTCCTTGTCGGGTAAGTTCCGACCTGCACGAATGGTGAAATGATTTGAGAGCTGTCTTGGCTGGAGACCTGGTGAAGTTGTAATGCCGGTGAAGATACCGGCTACCTGCAGTAGGACGGAAAGACCCCGTGGAGCTTTACTGTAGCTTGGCATTGGGTTTTGGCAATGTGTGTATAGGATAGTTGGGAGACTTCGAAGTTAAGGCGTCAGTCTTTTCTGAGTCGCTGTTGGAATACCAACCATATGTTGTCGAAATTCTAATCCGCTTGCGGAGACAGTGCTAGGTGGGCAGTTTGACTGGGGCGGTCGCCTCCAAAAGAGTAACGGAGGCGTTCAAAGGTTCCCTCAGGTTGGATGGAAATCAACCTTCGAGTGCAAACGCATAAGGGAGCTTGACTGCAAGACCGACGGGTCGAGCAGGTACGAAAGTAGGAGTTAGTGATCCGGCGGTCCCTCATGGAAGGGCCGTCGCTCAACGGATAAAAGCTACCCCGGGGATAACAGGCTGATACTTCCCAAGAGTCCATATCGACGGAAGTGTTTGGCACCTCGATGTCGGCTCGTCTCATCCTGGGGCTGGAGAAGGTCCCAAGGGTTGGGCTGTTCGCCCATTAAAGAGGCACGCGAGCTGGGTTCAGAACGTCGTGAGACAGTTCGGTCCCTATCCACTGCAGGCGCTTGAATACTGAAAAGTTCTGTCCTTAGTACGAGAGGACCGGGATGGACAAACCTCTGATGTATCAGTTGTCACGCCAGTGGCACGGCTGAGTAGTCACGTTTGGTCAGGATAATCGCTGAAAGCATCTAAGCGAGAAACCCCCTTTAAGATGAGTATTCACAGTATCCACAGAGACTATGTGGTCGATAGGCTGGAGATGTAAGTGCAGCAATGCATTCAGTTGACCAGTACTAATATTACTTAAGCTTTTTTAATCTTTTACTTGCCTACTATTTATTTCTCATTGTCTTTTGACATTTAATTACTTGTTTGGTGACCATTGCAGCAGGGATACACCCGGTTACATCTCGAACCCGGAAGTTAAGTCTGCTTACGCCTACGATACTTAGTCCATACTAGGGAAAATAGGTAGTCGCCAAACTTTTTCTTTTGCGTCTCCGTAGCTCAGCTGGTTAGAGCATCTGACTGTTAATCAGAGGGTCGTTGGTTCGAGTCCAACCGGGGACGCCATTTTTTTTTTTGAAAAAATTAGGAAAATATGTTATAATAAAAGTTGTTATAGAAGAAGAAATTGAGCAAAGAAAAGTGAAAAAAATAGGAGTGAAAAATAAATATGTTTCAAAAATTAGATGATGTTGTTTTAAAGCATAAGGAACTTACAGAATTGCTTATGAGTCCTGAAGTTGCTAGTGATCCTAAAAAAATTATGGAATATAATAAAGCTTTGAACAGTATTGATGAAGTAGTTCAAAAATATACTTATTATAAAGAGCAAAAAGAAGAAATGGAAAATCTTAAAGAAGATTTGAAGATAGAAAAAGATCATGAAATGAAAGAAATGATGTTAGAAGAAATTCATTTGATAGAAGAAAAAATTCCTGTATTAGAAGAGGAATTAAAAGTGCTTTTATTACCTAAAGATCCTAATGATGATAAAAATGTCATTATGGAAATTAGAGCAGGTGCAGGTGGAGATGAAGCAGCACTTTTTGCTTATGACATATTTAGAATGTTTACTAGATATGCTGAAAGAAATCGTTGGAAAACAGAAATTATTGATAAAAGTGAAATTGGAGTTGGTGGATTAAAAGAAGTGACTTTTCTTATTAAAGGGCATGGGGCTTATTCAAGATTAAAATTTGAAAGTGGAGTTCACAGAGTTCAAAGAGTTCCTGCAACTGAATCTTCTGGAAGAGTTCATACTTCAACAATTACAGTTGCAGTGCTTCCTGAAATTGAAGATGTAAGTGAAGTTGAAATTAATCCGAGTGATTTGAAAATTGATACTTATAGATCAAGTGGAGCAGGTGGACAACATGTAAATACTACAGATTCGGCGGTTAGAATTACACATTTACCAACAGGATTAGTAGTTACTTCCCAAGATGGGCGTTCACAAATTAAAAATAAAGAAGCTGCGATGAAAGTGTTGGCTTCAAAACTTTATGAAATGGAATATGAAAAACAGAGAAAAGAAGTAGAAAATGAAAGAAGATCTCAAGTGGGAAGTGGAGATAGATCTGAAAAAATTAGAACTTATAACTTTCCACAAGGAAGAGTTACAGATCATAGAATTAAATTGACTTTGCATAGACTTGAAGCAGTTTTGGACGGAGATTTGGATGAAATGATTGATGCACTGATTGCTTATGACCAGGCTGAAATGCTTAAAGCTGTTGGTGATAATGAATAAATTACTTGATATATTAAATAAATCTGTTGAGTATTTGGAAAAAAAACATGTAAAAGATGCTAGATTAAAAATGGAAAGTATTTTTTTCAGAAATATTAAAAATGCCAAGAATAATGCTTTATGCAAATTTTTGAAAAGAAACTTTCACAAAAATGAAATTAATGAAATAAAAGAAAAATTAACGGATTTATTGAAAAAAATAAAAAAATGTTTCAAGTTCGATTGAAGTTAAAGATGATGACAGTTTAAAAAAAGTTTACTTGTTAAAAAGTATTGATTTTTTTGAAAAAAAATCATGTGAGTGAAGCTAAGTTAAAAGCAGAAATTATATTTTTCAAGTGTTTTTGGGAATTGAAAGAATGATGCTTTTTTTACAAAAGTACAATGAAAAAAATATCTAAAGAAAAAGACAAATTAAGAAAATTTATTTCAAAAAGTTGGGAAAGAAAATTTTTCCAATACAATATCTTTTGAATGAACAGGAATTTTATGGAAGAAAAATTTTATGTGGATAAAAGGTGTGTTAATTCCACGCCAAGATACTGAAATTTTGGTTCAAAAAGCTATTGAAATTTTTGAAAAAAATGAAAAAGAAAAATAAAAAAATTCAAAAAAATACTTGATATTGGCTGTGGAAGTGGTATAATAGGATTAACAATAGCACTAGAAATTAAAAAAATAGTTATGTTTTAGGTGTGGATATATCAGAAAAAGCATTAAAAAAACATCTGAAAAAAATAAAAAAAATACTAGGTTCAAAAAAACATAAAATTTATAAAAATCGGATTTGTTTGAAAAATATTGAATTTAAGAGTTTTGATATGATTGTGTCAAATCCACCATATGTTTCTTTTGAGTGAAATTGGAATTATGTCTGATGATACTTTACATGAGCCGAGTGAAGCACTTTTTGCAGAAAATGATGGATTATATTTTTATTTGGAAATTTCTATTAAAGCTAAAGATTATTTGGCTGAAAATGGTTTTTTGATTTTTTTGAAATTGGGTTTAAGCAAGGTGACAAAGTCAAAGAAATCATGGAGAAATTTGGATTTAAAAAAATGTTGAAATTATTGAAGATTTGAACAGAAATGCGAGAGTTGTAATTGGACAAAAAAATTTCATAAATATTTTTGGTTTAGAAACAAGCCGTTTATCTTGTGATAAAAAAATAGTTTCAAAAAAATAAATAAAAAATAAAAAAAGAGGAGATGAGTTAATGATTTGTGACAGGACGATCATGAAAAAAGCAGGAATTTTATTATTAGGACTGACATTATCAGTATCAGCGTTTGGAGGACAAGCAAAATCTGCGCAAGGGAATTCTCAATTAGAAAATTTAATAAAAAATCAATATAATAATCAGAATATCAATTTGAATACGGATAGAAGCGTAAAAAATATGCAACAAACTGGAAGTTACACAAAACCAAGTAACACAGAGTTTGTATCTACAACAAATGGAAAATCTCAAGATGGGATACCTGAATTGAAATTGACTAGAGAACAATTGCTATCAGTTGCGAACAAAATTTTTCAAAATGAAACTGGAGGTTCAGTAAATAATTTGGTTGACTGGAATGATGGAGAAAATTTCCCATCGCTTGGAATAGGTCACTTTACTTGGTTTAAAGCTAGTGGCGGAAGAAGCGGATTTGGAGATAGTCTTCCTGATATGGTCGCTTATTTTAAGAGTAAAGGTATTAAATTGCCAAAAATTTTGGCAGAAAATAGATTTTCACCTTGGCAAAGTAAGTCTGAGCTTATGAGCAAAAAATCCAGAGGAGATAAAGATATTCAAGAATTAATTTCTTTCTTTGATAACACAAGAGATATTCAAGTGATGTTCATCTATGAGAGATTGAAATCTTCATTGGGAAAAATGTTAAATGCGTCTTCAAACAAAGAAAACTTAAAAAATCAATTTAATAGAATGGTTGAGACTCCGAATGGACTTTACGCTTTGATTGATTATGTCAACTTTAAAGGAGAAGGATTGTCAGGTGTTTCTTCATACAACAATGTTGCTTGGGGACTAAGACAAGTACTTGAAAATATGAAAGGGACAGCTACAGGTCAAAGTGCTTTAGAAGAATTCAGTAATTCTGCAAAATATGTATTACAAAGAAGAGTAAAAAATGCACCAAGAAATGAGAGCAGATGGTTACAAGGATGGTACAACAGAGTTGATACTTATAAAACATTTGTAATAGGTAGTTTGTAATTTTTTTGGCAGGAACTTTTTTAGTTTCTGCCATCTTTTTTAATTCATAAAAAATTTTAAAAATAAGGAGAAAAAAGTGAAAATATCAGATTTTGATTTTGAATTGCCAAAGGAATTAATTGCACAAAAGGCGGCAGAGCCAAGAGATAGTTCCAGACTTTTAGTTTTAAATAAAGAAGAAAAGACACTTGAACACAGACATTTTTTTGATATAATCGACTATTTAAAAAAAGGGGATGTGCTTGTCATAAATAGAACAAAAGTCATTCCTGCAAGAATTTTTGGACATAAAAAGTTGGATGGAGAAGAAATTGGAGCGTTGATGGAGTGCTTTTTATTAAAAAGATGTGATTTAAACACTTGGGAAGTTTTGCTAAAACCTGCTAAAAAGTTGAAAATAGGACAGAAAATTGTGTTTAGTAAAGGTCTTTTAGAAGCGGAGTTAATTGAGATTAAAGAAGATGGGAATAGAGTTTTGAGATTTGAGTTTGAAGGAAATTTTGAAGAAATATTGGATAAATTGGGAGAGATGCCACTTCCACCTTATATAACTGAAAAACTTTCAGACAAAAATCGTTATCAGACAGTTTATGCAAAAAAAGGAGAATCGGTTGCAGCACCGACTGCGGGACTTCATTTTACAACAGAATTGCTTAAAAAAATAGAAAAAAAAGGTATTATTTTGACGGAAGTATTTTTAGATGTTGGACTTGGGACTTTTAGACCTGTGCAGGTTGAAGATGTGACTGAGCATAAAATGCATAGTGAAAAATACTGGATTCCCGAAGAAACTGCAAAAATTGTGAATGAAGCTAAAGAAAATGGAAACAGAGTTATAGCGGTTGGAACAACTTCTGTGAGAACATTGGAGTCTTGTGTTGATGAAAATGGCAAACTTCTTCCAAAAAGTGGAGCTACAAATATTTTTATCTATGGAGATTATAAATTTAAAATTGTTGATGCGATAATTACTAATTTTCATTTGCCAAAATCTACGCTTGTTATGTTAGTTTCGGCATTTGCTGGAAAAGATTTTGTATTTTCGGCGTATAAAAAAGCGATTGAAGAAAAGTATAGATTTTATTAAATAGTGCAAGAACACTCACAACTTTAGTCGTGAGATGAATTGCACGAAAATTTTAGTAAGCATATAGGGAAACTTGTATGTAGATACGGAGCAAAACCGTGCAACAAAGAAACTGAACTGCTGGGAACTCTTAAAGCTGGTATAACCACAACATAATACCTTCGTTCAAATATGGTATAAGTGTGAAGGTAGCGAAAGCAGAAAAAATATACTAGATGGTGCAAGGTTAAATCCTAAACATTATGATAATAGACAATCAGCAGCTAAGCCTGAAAAGGAAAGTTCAACGACTATCCCTCGTGAGGGGAGTACAATACAAGCGACTGGTATTGGAAGTGGTTTCGCCTAAGTCCTTGAAACAGGATATGGATAAGATATAGTCTGTGCTTGTTAGAGATAACAAGAGGTTCAAGGCTAATCTCCTTAATTTATTAAGGAGTATATATGCCATGAGAACTGCATAAGTAGTAGCGCACTTATGTGAACGACGCTTCCCACTGTTGTGGGGTTTTAAAAACTTTAAAAATATTTAAAAATAAATAAAAATATTACTTTTTTGACAGATAAAATGTAGAATACATGGTATAATATCTCTGATGAAAAGGAGGTGATTATATATGTATTTAACATTAAGACAACAGGTAAAACATCTTAGTAAAAATGAGTTTAGGATTTTAAAATATTTATCTCATATAGCCAAGAACTTAACTAATGAGGCTATATATAATGTTAGACAATACTATTTTGAAAATAAAAAGTATTTAAGTTATAATGAAAACTATAAAATGCTTAAAAATAGTGAGAACTATAAGAAGTTAAATTCTAATATGGCTCAACAAATTCTAAAGGAAGTAGACGGAAGTTTCAAATCATTTTTTGGACTTTTAAAACTTGCTAAAAATGGTCAATATAATTTTAAAGATATAAAATTACCTAAATATCTTGCTAAAGATGGTTTTACTACCCTTGTTATAGGTTTTGTTAGATTAAAAGATGATATGCTGATAGTTCCTTATTCAAATTCATTTAGAAAGACACATAAGGAAATCGCAATAAAACTACCACCAGTATTAAAAGGCAAGAAGATAAAAGAGATTAGAATAATACCAAAACAACATTCTAGGTACTTTGAAATTCAATACATTTATGAGGTAGAAGAAGTTCAAAGGGAATTAAATAAAGAAAATGTACTAGGAATAGATTTAGGTATAGACAATCTGTGTACTTGTGTTACAAATACTGGGGCTTCGTTCATAATAGATGGTAGAAAATTAAAAATCAATAAATCAATACTATAATAAGATAAATGCAGAATTACAAAGTATAAAAAGATAAGCAAAAGATTAAGCACACAACATTAAGACAAAAGAGAATAACTAGAAAGAGAAATAATCGTATAGAAGATTATCTTTCAAAAAGCAGCAAGAATAATAATAAATTATTGTCTTAATAATGATATAGGGAAAAATAGTTCTAGGATATAATGAAGATTTTCAAAGAAATTCAAATATTGGAAGTATAAATAATCAAAAATTTTGCAAAATATACCATATGGAAAAATTAAGAGATAAATTAATATATCTATGTAAACTATATGGAATAGAATTTAAACTGCAAGAAGAGAGTTATACATCAAAAGCAAGTTTCTTTGATGGAGATGAAATTCCAATATATGATAAAGAAAATCAAAAAGAATATATATTCAGTGGAAAAAGAATAAAAAGAGGACTATATCAAACAAGTAAAGGTTATCAATTAAATGCGGATTGTAATGGAGCATTAAACATATTAAGAAAAAGTAAAGTTGTGGACTTAAGTGTCCTATACAATAGAGGTGAGCTGGACACGCCTGAAAGAATAAGGGTAGTGTAAAGCTATCAAACTTCTTAGAAAATTTTTGAATATTTTTAAAGATTTTAGAACTCTGCGACTTTAGTCGTGGGAGGTTCAGAGTTTTGGAGATTCGATGTTTGTATATTAAAAAACGAGCCGTGTGCTCGTCTTTTTTGTATGAAAGAAGTCTAAATGTAGAGATGGGGCGTCTCTTTTAGACAATTATTTATATCATATATGTAAATATTTGTCAAACGAATTAAAAAAATTTTAAAAATCAAAATAATTTTTTTATTTTTTTAAAAGTATTTTTTTAAAATGATTGTTTAAAAGCATTAAAAACATTTCCTAAATTTTTCCATTTCCTCTATTTCTTCCATGTTGGGCTCCTTGAAATTTTTCATCTTTTTTTCGATTTTTTTCTGATTCTTTGACGCTTTTTCAAGTTATCAGAAAAAAATTTTTGAGCGATGGAAATTTCTTCTGAAAAAAATTATTTTTCAGCTTTTTGAATTTTTTTACTTCAATTTCAATTTTATTTTTTTAATTTTTCGTATTAGTTTTAATATTTTTCTTTTTTTCGTTAATTTTTAAAAGTTTGGTCAAAAAAATAAAAAAATCATTTATCGCATTTTCTTCTTTTTCGGTTTTTTTAAAAGTAAAATTGTTCCTTCAAAAAGCGCTATTAAAATTCTGGCTAAACTTTCAGAAGGAATTTCAGAAAAATGTTTCCAAAGAAGAATATTTTAGTGTTGTGATAAAAAAAGAAAATCGTAATTCTATTTTTTTGGTAGGATTTAATAATTTCTTCTCGAATTGGATTATTTATATCAGAAAGTTCCAGCGTCAAGTTTCCAAGTGGACTTCCACCGTAAAATTTATTATTTTTTTATATTTTTCAAAATATTTCTCAAAAAAATCTCTAAATTTTTGAAATTGATAAATCATTTACAATTGTATTAAAAAAATTTATCAAATTTTTCAGTGTGATATTTTATAACTTCAAATAAAAACTTCTTCTTTTGTTGAAAAAAATTTGTAAAAATAATCATTTGGAATTTTACATTCTTGAAATATGTCAGTTAATTTAGTATTTAAATATCCTTTATAATAAAATAATTTAGCGCTTTGCTGAATTATAATTCTTTTTCTTTTTCATAAAAGTTTTTCCTTTCTTATCTTTTAAAAAAACAAATTTATAATAATCATTTTATAATTTATTCCAAATTATAAAATAAATTAAATATAAAAAAATTTGAATAATATACTACATATTTATTAGTATACTAAAAAAATTAATTATTAGCAAGAAAAAATTTATTTATTTTTATTAAAATAATCTAAAAAAATAAATTTTAAAAAAATTCTATTTTTAAAAAAATAAGAGAAATAGGTTATAATATAAAAAGAATAAAAGTAAAAAAATTTTTAATAAAAAAATTAGGAGGAAAAAAATAATGTCAATATTAGTTTTTGGACATAAAAATCCAGATACGGATACAATTTGTTCAGCACTTGCTTACGCTGAATTAAAAAACAAACTAGGAAAAGATGTAAAACCTGTTAGATTGGGAGAACTTAACGAAGAAACAAAATTTGCTTTGGACTATTTTAAAGTTGAAAAACCTGAACTTGTAACAAATGTTGCAGGAAAAGAAATTATTTTGGTGGATCACAACGAAAGAACTCAGACAGCGGATGGATTTGAAGAAGCAAGAGTTTTGGAATTGATTGACCATCACAGAATTTCTAACTTTAATGTGGACGAACCGCTTTATGCAAGAGTTGAGCCAGTTGGATGTACCGCAACAATAATTTTAAAATTATTTAAGGAAAATAATTTAATGCCGTCAAAAGAAGTGGCAGGACTTATGTTAAGCGCAATTATTTCAGATACATTGCTATTCAAATCACCAACTTGTACTCCACAAGATACAAATGCGGGACTTGCGTTAGCAAAAATTGCTGGAGTTAATCCAAATGAATATGGACTTGAAATGTTAAAAGCTGGAACTGCACTAGGAGATAAAACAGAAGCTGAATTACTTACAATGGATATGAAAATTTTTGAAATTGATGGACAAAAAATTGGTGTGGCACAAGTAAACACTGTTAATGAAGAAGAATTATTAGAAAATAAAAAAGCTTTGTTAGATGAAATTAATAACATTATTTCTAAAGAAAACTTGAAATTTTTCATGTTTGTAATTACAAATATTTTATCAAATGATTCTGTTGCAATTGTTGAAGGAAATGGAGATGCAGTTATTGAAAAAGCGTTTGGACAAAAAGTGGAAGATAATGAAGTTGTTTTAAAAGGAGTAGTTTCTCGTAAGAAACAAATCGTTCCACCTTTGACAAAAAGCTATTCAAGATTAAATTTTTAAGACGGGAAATAGAAAAAAATGGCAATAGTTAAATTAAAAAGAGAAGAGTTAAAGATACTTTTTTGCGGTAAAAATGCTGAAATTGTATCAGAACTTTATAAAGAAATAAAAAAATAAAAAAAATAGCTAATTCGAAATTAAAAAGAAATTTTGAACATAAAAAAAGATAGAGTTATTAATATTATTGAGTTGGTTGATAGTTTTGAAAATATTTTTTTCGGTGCTTGTAATTTATGATAATATTTTGACGGAGAAAGAGCTTTTTAAAATATGATTTAGATATTGAAAGTATTAATTTTAGAATTTTTGGACTTAAATTTTAACAGCAAAATTGAGATGGAAAAAAATTATCGAAAGTATTAAAGGTTAAATTTTTAAAAAGGAGGATTCATGAGATCAAAAAAATTGACATTGTTAGCTAGTATAATGATGTTGTTTGTATTTAACATAATAAATGCAAAAAATATTAAAATTGTTGAAAAAACAAAAGAAGAGAAAAAATTTGAAAAAATAATGAAAAAATTTGAATTGGAAGCTACAATTCACACAACAAAAGGGGATATTAATGTATTTTTATATCCTGAAGCAGCTCCTGTAAATGTGGCAAATTTTGTATTTTTGGCAAAAAAAGGATTTTATGACGGACTTACTTTTCACAGAGTTATTACAAATGGAATTGTGCAAGGTGGAGATCCAAAAGGAGACGGAACTGGAAGTGCTGGATATTATGTCGATGATGAATTTGTAAACTGGTTAAACTTTAATAATAGTGGAATGTTAGCTATGGCAAATTCAGGAAAGAATACAAATGGAAGTCAATTTTTTATATCGCTTCAAAAAATTCCATCTCTTAATGGAGTGCACACTATAATTGGTGGACTAAAAAGTGGTACTGATTTAGCAGTTGCAAAAATTATAAGACAAGGGGATAAAATTAAGAGCATTGATATAAAAGGGAAAAAAGTTGATGACTTTTTGAGCTATTTTTCTGTGGAAACAGCTGAATGGGAAAGTAAGATGCAAAATAATTAAATAAAGTAAATCAAAGTAAATAAAACAAATAAAAAAGATTGCACAAAAATTTAAGGCAATCTTTTTTTAAATTAATTTTTTTATATATCTTCTTTTGACTTATCTTTTACATAATCAATAAATTTTTAAAAAAATATTTTGTGAGCATATTCATCTGTAGCTGTCATCATTTCAGGATGCCACTGGATTCCTAAAATAAGATTTTGCGTACTCAAATTTTCAATTGCTTCAATAACTCCGTCGCTGCTTTTAGCAATCGGCTTAAATCCAGGTGCTATTTTATTTATAATTTGATGATGAAAGCTGTTTACAAATCCAATTCCGCTCTCAAAAATATTGTTTAAGAAACTATTTTTATCAATAGAAATTGAATGAGTAAAAACATTCCATTTAGCTTTTTGAAAATGTTTAATCGAAATATTTTCTGCATATGATAAATCTTGGTGCAGTGTTCCTCCAAATACAACATTTATCAGCTGATGTCCACGACAAATTCCTAAAATAGGCTTTTTTAATTTTTCTGCAGTTTTAATCAAAACTGTATCGAAGTGATCTCTATCAGGAAAAATTTCTCCTAGCTTTTCTTTGGGTTCTTCTCCGTAAAGCAGTGGAAATACATCATTTCCTCCAGACAAAATAATGGCATCGACATTTTTTACCATTTCTTCAATAATCTCGTCATCTGTGTTAAATGGCAAAACATATGGAACTCCTCCAGCACGAATGACAGAATCAATGTAGCTCTGATCCAGAGAACTGCGTTTATATCCTGCAAAAAGACCATTTTCAAGATGCATTGTACTTCCTGAAATACCTATGAGTGGTTTTTTCATTTTTTTCTCCTCTTTTTATGTTATGTATATTTAATTTGTAACTTAATTCTATCATATTTGCAAGTAAAATACAATTTTAGGTTAAATTTCAGTAATAAAAATATTTTAACAAAAAGATAACAAGAAGTCGTAGACTTTCTACAAGCGGGAATAGTTCACTAAAAAAACTTCTTATTTTTAAAAAATTGAAAATATTGATAAAATTAAAAAAATATAGTATAATTAATAGATTAAAGAAGTTCAATTTCTGAAAAATCATATAAATGAATTGATAAAAAAAATTTTTGTGAAAAAAATATCATTAAAAAAAAATTAAAAAAATATGGAGGTAAATTATGTACACATTGGATAAACAGCTGGTTTTAGAAGATGGTAGCGTGTATAAAGGGTATGGAATTGGTGCAGATGTGGAAATGGCAGGAGAAGTTGTATTTAACACAGCGATGACGGGGTATCAGGAAACACTTTCAGATCCGTCGTATAATGGTCAAATTATCACATTTACATATCCACTTATCGGAAATTATGGTATAAATAGAGATGATTATGAAACTATTAATCCTAGCATAAAAGGAATAGTTACCCGTGAAATATGCAGAAAACCTTCTAATTTTAGAAAAGAATTTACTTTGGATGAAGTGCTAAAAGACTTAAATATTCCTGGAATTTCTGGAATTGATACGAGAAGTCTGACTAAAAAAATTAGAGAGCATGGAACGATAAAAGGAATTATTACAGGAATTGAAAAAGATGCGCAGGAAGTGGCAGAAAATTTGAGAAAAAATAATTTGCCAACTAATCAAATTGAACAAGTGTCGACAAAAAAGGCGTTTTTGTCTTCGGGACTTGGAAAAAGAGTTGTATTGATTGATTTGGGGATGAAATCTGGAATTATGAGAGAGCTTAATTTGAGAGGCTGTGATATTATTGTTATGCCACACGATGCAAGTGCGAAAGAAATTTTAAGACAAAAACCAGATGGAATAATGCTAAGTAATGGACCTGGAGATCCTGTGGATGTGCCAGAAACAATTAGTACAATAAAGATTTAATAGGAAAAGTTCCAATTTTTGGAATTTGTATGGGACATCAGCTAATTTCGCTAGCTTGTGGCGCAAAGACATATAAATTGAAATTTGGACACAGAGGAGCTAATCAGCCGGTAAAAAATCTTCTTACTGGAAAAGTTGATATTACAGCACAAAATCACGGATATGCAGTTGATATTGACTCACTTAAAGATACAGATTTGGAGCTTACTCACATTGCAGTAAATGATGGAACTTGTGAAGGTGTTAGACACAAAAAATATTCAGTATTTTCAGTGCAATATCATCCAGAAGCTTCGCCAGGACCACACGATCCAAATTATTTGTTTGATCAATTTATTGAAAATATGAAAAAATTTAAATATTAAGTATAAAAATTTTTAAAGTTTTCGATAAAATAAATTTATGAGATAAATTTTTTAATAAAATAAAAATTATTATTTTAAAAGATTAGGAGTTGTTAAAAAATGCCAAAACGAAAAGATATAGAAACGATATTAGTAATTGGTTCAGGACCAATAATAATAGGACAAGCTGCGGAATTTGACTATGCGGGGACACAGGCTTGTTTGTCACTTCGAGAAGAAGGATACAAAGTAATACTTGTAAATTCAAATCCAGCGACTATTATGACGGATAAGGAAATCGCAGATAAAGTTTATATTGAGCCTTTAACTGTGGAATTTGTTTCGAAAATTATTAGAAAAGAAAGACCAGATGCATTGCTTCCTACACTTGGTGGGCAAGTTGGACTAAATCTTGCGGTGGAACTTCACAATTCAGGAGTTTTAGCAGAGTGTGGAGTAGAACTTTTGGGGACAAAACTTTCTTCTATTAAACAAGCGGAAGACAGAGAACTTTTTAGAGATTTGATGAATGAATTAAACGAACCTGTACCAGAATCGGATATCATTCACAATCTTGAACAGGCTAGAGAATTTGTTTCAAAAATTGGGTATCCAGTAATTGTCAGACCTGCTTTTACAATGGGTGGAACAGGTGGAGGAATTTGTCATAACGATGCTGAACTTGAAGATATTGTAAGTAATGGGCTTCGTTATTCGCCAGTAACTCAATGTCTTTTGGAAAAATCTATTGCGGGATATAAAGAAATTGAGTATGAAGTTATGCGGGATAGTAAAGATACGGCAATTGTAGTCTGCAACATGGAAAATATTGATCCAGTTGGTATTCATACAGGGGATTCGATAGTTGTGGCACCGTCACAGACATTGACAGACAGAGAATATCATATGTTAAGAGATGTTTCGCTAAAAATAATAAGAGCATTAAAAATTGAAGGTGGATGTAATGTGCAGTTGGCACTTGACCCAAATTCATTTAAATATTACATAATCGAAGTAAATCCGAGAGTTTCTCGTTCATCAGCTCTAGCTTCAAAAGCTACAGGTTATCCAATCGCAAAAATTGCGGCAAAAATTGCAGTTGGACTTACACTTGATGAAATTATAAATCCTGTTACAAAAAATTCTTACGCTTGTTTTGAGCCATCACTAGATTATGTTGTAAGTAAAATACCAAGATTCCCATTTGATAAATTTGAAAAAGCTGATAGACATTTGGGGACTCAAATGAAAGCAACTGGAGAAGTTATGGCAATTGGGAGAACTTACGAAGAAAGTCTATTAAAAGCAATTCGTTCGCTTGAATATGGAGTTCATCATCTAGGACTTCCAAATGGAGATGAGTTTCCATTGGAATATATTTTGCGAAGAATTCAAAAAGCTGGAGATGAAAGATTATTTTTCATTGGAGAAGCTCTAAGAAGAGGAGTTACACCGGGAAATATTCATGAAATGACAAAAATAGATATGTTTTTCCTTGATAAAATGAAAAATATTATTGATATTGAAGTGGAATTAAAAGCAAATGTTGGAAATCCTGATGTACTTTTATTTGCCAAAAAATTTGGATTTTCGGACAAAGTTATTGCACATCGTTGGAATACGACTGAAGAAGAAGTTTATAAACTTCGTGAAGAATATAGTATTAAGCCAGTTTTTAAAATGGTAGATACTTGTGCTGCAGAATTTAAGTCAGAAACACCTTATTTATTCAAGTTACGAAGATGAAAACGAAAGTATTATTGGAGATAAGAAAAAAATTGTTGTATTGGGATCAGGACCAATTAGAATTGGACAAGGAGTGGAATTTGACTATGCGACAGTTCATGCTGTAAAGGCGATAAAAGAAATCGGATATGAAGCAATTATTGTAAATAATAACCCTGAAACTGTTTCGACTGACTTTTCAATTTCGGATAAACTTTATTTTGAGCCACTTACAGAAGAAGATGTTATGGCAATTATTGAATTAGAACAGCCTGAAGGAGTCGTAGTTCAATTTGGAGGACAAACTGCGATAAATCTTGCTGAAAAATTGGCTAAGCACGGAGTAAAAATACTTGGAACTGCACTTGAAGAAATTGATAATGCTGAAAATAGAGATAAATTTGAAGCATTACTTCATAAATTAAACATTCCACAACCGCTTGGAAAAACTGCGTTTGATACAGAAACAGCTGTAAAAAACGCTGCGGAAATTGGTTATCCTGTGTTAGTAAGACCATCTTATGTACTTGGAGGTCGTGCGATGGAAATCGTTTACAGGGAAGAAGAATTAAGACATTATATGGAAAATGCTGTAAAAGTGTCACCTGATCATCCAGTTTTGACAGATAGATATTTAGTTGGAAAAGAAATTGAAGTAGATGCGATTTGTGATGGAGAAACTGTTGTAATTCCTGGAATTATGGAACATATCGAAAGAGCGGGAGTTCACTCTGGAGATTCAATTGCTGTTTATCCGCCACAAAGTTTGTCACAAGAGCATATTGACACATTAGTTGATTATACAGTTAGACTTGCAAAAGGACTTAATATAGTTGGACTTCTTAATATTCAATATGTAATCAGTCACGGAGAAGTTTTTGTTCTGGAAGTAAATCCAAGAAGTTCGAGAACTGTGCCATTCTTGAGTAAAATAACAAAAGTTCCGATGGCAAACTTGGCTATGAAAGGAATTTTGGGAGAATCATTGGCTTCTAAAGGATATAAAACTGGACTAATACCTATGGCAGATGCTGTCTATACAAAAGTTCCAGTATTTAGTTTCCAAAAATTAAAGGATGTGGATACTACACTTGGACCTGAAATGAAATCAACAGGAGAAGTTATGGGAAGTGATATAAGTCTTGAAAAATCACTTTACAAAGGATTAATTTCTGCAGGAATAAAAGTAAAAGATCAAGGAAGTGTGCTATTTACAATAAGTGGTAATGCAAAGGAAGAAGCGTATAAACTTGCTCAAAGATTTTCAAATTTAGGTTACAATTTGATGGCGACTGAGAAAACTGCGCACTACTTTAGAGATAGAGGACTTAGAGTTGAAACTGTTGGAAAAATTAATGAAGGTAAATATGAGCATAATGTACTTGATGTAATTTACAAAGGTCATGTGGATATGATTATAAACACTGCGGCTAAGAAAAAAAGTGCAACAACAGATGGATTTAAAATTAGAAGAGCTGCAAGTGAACAAGAAATTGCGTGTTTAACTTCACTTGATACAGCTGATGCACTATTAAAAGTGCTAGAATCTATTTCGTTTAATGTAACATCAATATAAAATAAATCGAAAAAAATAATAAAAAAGATTTTTTAAAAATAAAAAAATTTGGAGAAAAAATGGAAAAAGATAAAGTTTCAATTATAACTCCAATGTATAATGCACAAAAATTTATCGCAAAAGCAATAGAAAGTGTACGCTCACAAACTTATCAAAACTGGGAAATGCTTATAATAAATGATAAATCAAAAGATAAAAGTTTTGAAATTGCGAGTGAATTTGCAAAAAAAGACGACAGAATTAAAATTGTAAATGTAAAACAAAATGTCGGAGTTGTGAGAGGAAGAAATCAGCTGATAGAAAAGGCAACTGGGAAATATATTGCTTTTCTTGACGCTGATGACTTTTGGCACGAAAAAAAATTGGAAAAGCAGATAAATTTTATGAAAGAAAGAGATGCGGCTATAAGTTGCACAGAATATACGAGAGTTAGAGAAGATGAAACAAAAATAAACGAAGTTATCATAAAAGAAAAAATTTCTTACAAAGATATGCTAAAAAATAACTATTTAGGATGTCTTACAGTAATTTATGATGCACAAAAGTTGGGAAAAAGATATTTTAAGCAAAGAGATAAAAAAATGAAGATTATGTGCTGTGGCTGGAAATTGTAAAAGAAGTAAAAATAATTTATGGACTTAAAGAAAATCTGGCATTTTACAGAGTTTTGGATAATTCTCGCTCGAGTAATAAATTTAAAACAGCAAAAGTCAGATGGGAAATTTATAGAAATGAAGAAAAAAATTACCATTTTTTAGTGCAATTTACTATTTCATTCAATATGCTTTTTGCGTTAAAAAAAGTAAATAAATTTTTGAAAATAAATAGGAAGGAAGAAATTATGGGAAAATTTTTTGACGAAATTGAATTATTTTTATTTGATATGGATGGATTATTGTTTGATACTGAGACAATTTATGTGGAATATGGGCGTGAAGTGGCTAAAGAAAAGGGATATACAATAACAAAAGACATTGTGGAAAAAACAACAGGTGTTACAAATGATAAAGCAAGAATATTGTTCAAGGAAGCACTAGGACAAAATTTCCCGTATGATGAAATGATGGAGACGGTTAAAAATTATATACTGGAAAAAGCTCTAAAAGGGGAAGTCCCGCTAAAACTTGGTGCATTGGAATTGCTTGAATTTTTGAAGAAGAATGATAAACAGATGATTTTGGCAACTTCATCGGAGTTACATTTGGCAGAAGCGTTGACGGAAGGAAAAGATGTAAGAAAATATTTTTCTCATTTGATAACTGCGGAAGATGTCGTTCACGGTAAACCCGACCCAGAAGTGTTTTTAATAAGTGCTGAAAAAGCTGGAGTTTCTTGTGAAAAAACAGTTGTATTTGAAGATTCGTTCAACGGAATAAGGGCAGCGCACGCAGCTGGAGCATTTCCCATTATGGTACCAGATAAATTGAAGCCGACTGAGGAAATTTTAAAATTGGTTTATAAAAAATTTGATAATTTATTGGAAGTGCTTGACTACTTTAAGGGAAAACAATAAATGCAAAAAAGTAAATGGAAAATTGATTAATAGAAGTTATTTTGGAAAAAAATAGGATAACTTCTATTCTTTTTGTAAAAATTCTTTTTTTCAAGATATTTAAATTAATTGAAAAAAACTAATAAATATAGTAAAATAAATAGTAAAAAGATAAAATTTTAGTAAGGTAGATTTTTTAGGTTTTTATGGTTCAGTTTTTAAAATAAAGTAAGAAAATTCTAAAAATTTTGGAGGAATGAAATATGAGAAATAATACTTTTGTAATAGTGGGAACGCAGTGGGGAGATGAAGGAAAAGGTAAAATAATTGATGTGTTGTCTCCAAAGGCGGATTATGTAGTGAGATTTCAAGGAGGAAATAACGCAGGACATACGGTTGTCGTAAATGATGAAAAATTCATTTTGCACTTATTGCCATCTGGAATAATAAATTCAGCTGGAAAGTGTATAATTGGAGCTGGAGTTGTGATTGACATTGAAGTTTTATTAGAAGAAATTGAAGAGTTGGAAAAAAGAGGAAGAAAATTAGATAATTTGCTTATTGATGAAAGGGCGCATATAATAATGCCTTATCACATTGCAATTGACAAAGCGAAAGAAGAAGCAATGGGAGAAAATAAAATTGGAACAACTCAAAGAGGAATCGGGCCTTGCTATATTGATAAAATTGCGAGAAATGGAATTAGAATAGGAGATTTACTGGAACCAGAAAGATTTAGAGATAAATTAGCTTGGAATGTGGCAGAAAAAAATGATATGCTTACTAGATATGGTAAAGAAACTTTTGATTTAGAAGAACTTTATGATAAATTTATGAAACTTGCTGAAAAGATTAAATTTAGAATTATTGATGCAGTTGTGGAAATTAATGAAGGGATTGAAGAAGGAAAAGTTGTACTTTTTGAAGGGGCACAAGCGTTAATGCTTGATATTGATTATGGAACTTATCCTTATGTAACTTCATCATCGCCAACATCTGGTGGAGTAACAGTAGGAACTGGAGTTGCACCGACAAAAATTTCAAGAGTGCTTGGAGTTATGAAAGCCTACACAACAAGAGTTGGAGAAGGACCTTTCCCAACAGAATTGGAAAATGAAGATGGAGAAACTTTGAGAAAAGTTGGACACGAATTTGGTGCGACAACTGGGCGTCCAAGAAGATGCGGATGGCTTGATTTAGTAATCGGAAAATATGCGGTTCTAATTGATGGATTGACAGATATTGTGTTGACAAAATTAGATGTATTGACTGGATTTGAAAAAATTAAAGTTGCAGTTGGTTATGAAATTGATGGAAAAGTTTGTTATTCATATCCTGGAAACTTGAGAAAATCTAAGGACTTGAAAGTAATTTATGAAGAATTAGATGGATGGAACGAAGATATTACTCAAATAAAAAATTACGAAGATTTGCCTGAAAATTGTAAAAAATATATTGAATATATTGAAAATAAATTGAAATGCCGTGTTTCAATGATTTCAGTTGGACCTGAAAGAACTCAAAAATATTTATAGATATGATTTGGGAGATTTTTGTGAAATAGAAATTTTTGAATTAATTGAAATCTATAAAAAAATATAAGAGAATAAAAGAGAATAAAAGATATTTTTTTGAAATTAACTTTAAAGAAAGGAATGATTAATGAAAAAAAATTATTATTAGTATTGATGTTAGTTATAGGAGCAATTTCATTTTCAGCTAAAGCACAAAATGTTGGAAAAATCTAAAGTTGAAAAAAATCTTCAAAAAGAAAAATATTGCACAAAATTTATCTTTTGATACAATTACTTTTAAAATTAGTCGGACAAGGATTGTCGAAAGATGATGAAAAATAAGATAGAATTAGAATATGAAAAATTTTTAAGGCAATTGGAAAAAAATAAAAAAAGTTTATACAGAAAAAGATTTTTCAAGTAAATGGTAAAAATCCAAAAAAAATTATGATAAGTAAAATAGTTTCTACTAAAATGATAAGAAATTTTTATTGAAAGCGATGAAGAAATACAAGTAATTGGATTTTTTTAGACGAAACTAATGAAAGAGATAAAGGAATTAGATATAAACCATTTGATGTTAAATTTACTGAAAAATCAAGATTGGGTAAAGAAAAATTTATTTTTAAGGATGGAGCGATTTATATTTGGGATAATTAATTTTTTTAATTTTTATAATCTTTTTGTCAAGAAAGGAATGAGAAATGAAAAAAAGTTTTAATTTCAATTGTATTTTTTTAATTTCAATAACTGTATTTGCAGATATTAATAGTGAAATAAAAAAATTTGAAGCAACTTAAAAGTAGATAATGAATTTATTGAAGGATATAAAAAGGCAGTAAATGAATTTTTCTTCTACGAAAAAAATTATCTGACAAATATATGGTAGAATATCTTAATATCGGTATGATTTATTTAAAAAAATTCAAAAATATGATGAAGCAATAGAGCTGTATAATAGAATTTTAAAGAGTAATTTAAAAAAATGTGAGTACTAATTATTGGGCTTATTATGGAATTTCATCTGCGTATTTTTTTACAAAAAAAGGATTTTTAAAAATTCATTTGAGTATGGGAAAAAAAGCGATAGAAATGGATATTAAGCAGAAAAAAAGAATTACCGTTTATTCCAAAAAGATGAAATGGAAGATTATAGAAGAAGAAATTTAGCAGAAAGAACTTTTTATCGGGATACTCACAAGAAAAAAATATGAAGAAATATTAAATATTTTTTTAGAAACAATCAAAGACGAAAAATTATAAAAATGTTATTTCAAAAGATGAGGTAATAATAAAAAAACATTAGTGAGTGCAACGATGCAAATTAGGAAAAAAAGGATGAAAAAAACTTTCTGATAAGTATTTGAAAGAATTAGAAAAGTTAAAAATTTTTTTAAAGTTGTCAAAGTTGATTAAAAAAAGTAAAATTTGTGTATATGAAGGAGAATTATGAATAAAATGTTAATTATATTATTTGGGATTTTGACTATTTTATCATATTCTTCTGAATTTCAAATAATAACATGTTGTGAAAATTGTTATCGTGAAAATTCACAAATAAAAAATAAAAAGTATGATTGAGAAAAATTAGGGCTTGAATTTAACTGGAATTTAGATTCAGAGTATAAATTTACAGAGAAAGGTAAATAAAAATAATTAGGAGGAATTAGAAATGGCAGATATGAGCATATATTCAAATCCGTTGGCGGAGAGATATTCAAGTAAGGAAATGTTGCATATTTTTTCACCAGAGTTTAAATTTAGAACTTGGAGAAAATTGTGGATAAATTTGGCAGAGGCGGAAAAAGAGCTTGGGCTTGATTTTATTACTGATGAACAAATTGAGGAACTAAAAAAATATAAAGATGATGTTGACTTTGAAGTTGCGGCTGAATTCGAGAAAAAATTGAGACATGATGTTATGGCTCATGTGCATACTTATGGAGAACAAGCTAAAAATGCAAGAAAAATTATTCATTTGGGAGCGACAAGTGCGTATGTTGGAGATAATACTGATTTGATTCAAATTAAGGAAGGGCTTTTAATTATTAGAAAAAGACTACTTGTCTTAATTGAAAAAATGAGAGATTTTGCGTTGCAATACAAAGATTTGCCAACTTTAGGATTTACTCATTTTCAAGCAGCACAGCTTACTACTGTTGGAAAAAGAGCGACTTTATGGCTTCATTCGTTACTTCTTGATTTTGAAGAATTGGAATTTAGATTGGAAAACTTGAGATTTAGAGGAGTTAAAGGAACTACTGGGACTCAGGCTAGTTTTAAAGAATTGTTTGAAGGAGATTTTGAAAAAGTAAAACAGTTGGATAAATTGGTTACTGAAAAAGCTGGATTTGGTAAAAAACAAGGTGTTTCAGGGCAAACTTATGATAGAAAAGTGGATGCACAAATCTTGAATTTATTATCAAATATTGCTCAGTCTTCACATAAATTTACAAATGATTTTAGATTGTTGCAACATTTGAAAGAATTGGAAGAACCGTTTGAAAAAAATCAAATTGGGTCAAGTGCGATGGCATACAAGAGAAATCCAATGAGAAGCGAAAGAATTTCATCACTTGCAAAATATGTAATTTCAAGCTCACAAACAGGTGCATTAGTTTTTGCAACACAATGGTTTGAAAGAACATTGGATGATTCTGCAAGTAAGAGATTATCTATTCCACAAGCATTCTTGGCGATTGATGCAATCTTAATTATTTGGCTTAACATTATGGATGGAGTTGTTGTTTATCCAAAAGTAATTGAAGCTAATATTCAAAAGGAATTGCCGTTTATGGCGACTGAAAATATCATTATGGAATCAGTTAAAAAAGGAATGGACAGACAAGAAGTTCACGAAATTATTAGAGAACTTTCGATGGAAGAAACAAAAGAAATTAAATTGAATGGAAATCCTAACAGATTAATTGATAGAATTATAAAAGACGGTAGATTGGGACTTAAAGCAGAAGATATGGAAGGAATCTTGGTTTCTGCTAATTACACTGGATTTGCTGGACAACAAACTGAAGATTTCGTTAAGAATGAGATTGATCCGATTTTGGATAGATATAAGGATGAGATTGTTGAGGATAGGGAAGAATTGAGAGTTTAATCTAGGAAAATTTCTAAAAAATTAATGACTTGAATAAAAATTTGATTATTAACTTATAAATTGTATTAAATTGTGTCTTGAATTTTTGTATTTTAAAAGTTTTGGGCACAATTTAATTATGAAGAAAAGAATATTTCAGTGCAGATGGAAGCCACAGAATAAAGTATGTAATATAAGTAACTAAAATTTGGTTAATTTATACCAGAATGGTTTTGAAATAATTTGATAAAACTAGGAGGAATTTTTTGTGAATAAGAATTTAAGCGAGTTTGAAAACAAATTGCCTAGTGTATTAGAATACGATACACAGCAGCTTTTGGATTATTATTATGAAAGTCCAGAAAAAATGAAGATTGCAGAAGTATTTTCTGAATTTTTGACGGAAAAAGGAATAAAAGTGGAATTGAAGGAAATAGGAGAATATCAGTATATTTATGAGATTGAAACTGGATATTACTTATTACCTTTATTTGTCGGGGGTGGAACTACTGATAAAAAAATGTCAGTGAGCATTAATATTCATCTTTTTCACGAAAAATATTTTCCTGAAGGAATGAAAAATTGGAATGGATCTCAAATGAACCTTAATTATAAAGATTCCTTGATACAGGCTTTTGAAAACTGGTTCAATTATGACAGACTGAACTATTTAAAGTTAATAAATCCTGATAAAACAGATTTGAGAAGAATAGAAATTAATGGAAAGAAAAAAATCATTGTTTCTGGAAATATAAAAAAATAATATAACTATGATGAAGAAAAAAATATCAAGGAAAAAGAAAGTGAAGAAAAATTTTTTTGTCAAATATATTTTCACTTATTAAAGAAAAAAATTTCATTAAAAGATTCTAAGATTGATATTTCTCTTTTAAAAATATCCATACAATAATTATGGAAGCTATCTTGAAGAATTTGATAAAGGGGATTTTTATGTAGATTGCCGTATAGATGGTAATCGTTTATACGGTAATGAATTAAACCCAGAAGGAAATACTGAACTTTATTACAGAGAAATTCTAAAGAACTGGAAGGATTATGAATATAGTAAAAGTCAAACATTTTTCGTACTTGACAATAAATTCGAGAAAAGTGAGTGGTTAAAAATGCCAGAATTTGAATTTTTGCCTAAAATTAAGCTAAAATATGTTGAAAAACCTTCTTGGAAAAAACTGGAAGAAAATTTTGGTAATTTGAAGGAAATGGATAGAGGACACGAAGGAGATTTTGCCTTTACGATGGCTAAAGTTTTGTTTGATAAAATGATACATTGTGGATATAATGTAAGATTAATGGATGATTGGGTGTATGATTTTGATAATGAGTGCTATTTATTTCCTTTGCTGTCAACGAAAGACTATAAAACTATCCCACACGATGATATTTATCAGGTTGTTACTACGATTCAAGTCCATAATAAAAAATATTTTCCAGAAGGGAAATTATATATTCAAAAACTGATAGGCGAACCGCTTTATGATGCAATTTGGATAAATTATAGAAATTGGATAAATAATGATTATAAAAAGTTGTGTAAAAAGTATTTAAGTAAAAAAATAAAAATTTTTAAAAAGTATTAAATATAAGTAATCAGAATTAGAAAAAATGAGGGGGTATGATGATGCGATGTTTAATTTGGCAATAGTTAGAACACTCGCAACTTTAGTTGTGAGATGAATTGCACGAAAATTTAGTAAGCATATGGAAAAATTTTAGTAGATAAAATGTAGAATACATAATATCTTTGATTGAAGACTGTAATGGAGTATTAAATATTCTAAAGAAAAGTAAAGTTGTGGACTTAAATGTTGTCCCTATACAATAGGGGTGAACTGAACATGCCTAAAAGAATAAGGATAGTTGTTGTGCTATCAAACTTCTTAGAAGATTTTTAAATACTTTTAAAGATTTTAGAACCCTGTGACTTTAGTCGTGGGAGGTTCAGGGGAGTAAAAAAATATGATAAAAAAAATAATAGCTCATAAAAAAATAATGAAAAAAATTCAAACATTAAAAGAACATTTATTTCAAGTTGCAGGAAAAAGCAAGAAAAAAATAGGTAAAAAAATAGGAATAGAAAAAAATTACAATTTTAGTTTCTTTACTTCATGATTTAGGAAAATCAGATAGAAATTTTCAGAATTATATTTATAATGGAACAAATGAAAAAAATAAACCATTCTTCAGCAGGCGCAAGATTTTTTTGTTTGAAAAAAAGTTAGATATTTTTGTTGAAAAAAAATTTAAAATTAAAAAAAGATTGGCTTTTTATTTTTTTAGAAATTATGGAATATGTCATATTTTTCACATCATGGTTTGTACGATGTAATTTCTAGTGAAGGTGAAAGTAGAACAATAAAAAAAGACGAAATTATGATAAAGAAAAAGATAACAAAAAGAAAATATTATTATGAAGAGGATGTAAAAAAATATAAAAAGATCTTGAGGTTGATGAGAATGTTGATTTTAATAAATACATATCAGAAGCTTTTTGAGGAATTTGAAATAATATTTAAAAAAAGATTAATGATATAATAAAAAGAAGAAAAAAATTGGATCAAAAAAATTAAGTGAAAAAAATATCAAAAGAAATAGAAGAGGAGAAAAGATTCTTTTATTATTCTTGTATTGTAAGATTAATCTTGTCAATTTTTAAAAAGAAGCGGATATAAATGACACTGAAAAATTTTTTTCAAGAAGAAAAATATTGAAAAAAATTTAGTGAAAAAGAAATTTTTAGAATTGTGGGATAAAATAGGAAATAATATAAATGAAAAAAATATGAAAGTTTTGAAAAAAATTCTAAAAAAACAAAAAAATAAATGAATTGAGAAAAAGTTTGTCAGAAAATGCAAGAAAAAGAGGGAAAATAGATACATCTGGAGTTTATAAACTAGAATTACCAACAGGATCTGGGAAAACGCTGACCTCTTTTAGATATGCTATAGAACAAGCAAAGTTTCAAAAAAAAGACAGGATTATTTATATTACAGCATTTTTTTATCAGTTTTAGAACAGAATGCTGAAGAAATAAAAAGACTTGTGAAAAAAACGATGATTATGTATTGGAACACCATTCAAACATAACACAAGAAGGTAATGATTCAAAAAGAAACAGAAAATTATGAAAAAAATATAAAGAGATTCTAAAAAGACAGTATCTTTTTAAATAGTTGGGATAGTCCTGTGATTCTTACTACAATGGTTCAATTTTATAATACTTTATTTAAAGATAAATCTTCAAATATAAGAAGATTCTCAAAACTTATAAATTCAGTAATAATAGTTGATGAAGTACAAAGTTTGCCAAAAAAAGCAATTTATATTTCGAATTTAATGACAAATTTTTTTAAAAATATTTTATGAATTGTACGATTATTCATTGTACTGCAACTCAACCAAGTTTTTGATAAAGATATTTTTAGAACATAGAGTTATTTATGGAAATAAAAATGGAAAAAAACACAGATATAGTTAAAATGAATAAAAAAAGAAAGAAATGTTTTTTTGAAAGAGTAAAAAGTATATAATTTAGCAGGTAAAAATGGCATAAAAAAACTTTGGAAACTGAGCAAATTTCGAATTTTATAATTGAAAAAAATATGAAGAAAATGAGAGCATCTTAGTTATTTTTAAATACAAAAAAAGCAGTTAAAAAAAATTTATGATAATTTGAAAGAAAAATTAGAAAATTACGAGGGAATTTACATTACTTAAGTACAAATATGTATGCTACTCACAGGCTTGAAAAGATTAAAGAAATAAAAACAAAAAAATTATCTGAAAATAAAAAAAATAATATGTGTAAGTACTCAATTGATAGAGGCTGGAGTAGATGTGGATTTTTAATGTCGTTATAAGAAGTATTAAAGGGATAGACTCTATAATTCAATCTATAGGAAGATGTAACCGAGAAGGAAAAATTAGACAAAGGAAAAATTTTTATATAGTAAACTATTCAGAAGAAAAATTTTAAATATTTGAAAGAAATAAAAAAATTCGATAGAAGCTACTTCAAAAAAATTTTAGAAGAAGAAATTGACAATATAGAAAAGTTGAGAGATAATTATTATAGTGGATATTATATAAATAATTTAGAAGAATTAAGATATAAAATTGGTAGTGATGATTTACTTTCAATTCTTTCCAAAAAAATACTGTTTCTCGTAGTGAATATAAAAAAAGATATGGAAGATCATATAATAATTATCAAATTGCACAATCATTTAAAAACGGCTGCATTAAAAATTTAATTTGATAGATAATGAAACGGATTCTATTATAGTAAATTATGATAAATATAGTGATGAATTGATAAAAAAATTGAGAGAAGCAATAAAACAATATGAAATTGCTGATATAAAAAAATATTAAAAAAATTACAGAGATATACTGTAAATGCTTATAATATAGAAAATATGAAGGAATATTTAGAACAATATAAAGAATATGGAATTCATATACTTTTAGATGAATATTATGGGGAAACAGGAATTGAAAAAGAAGAATTGAGTACATTAATAATTTAGAATTAAGAAACTAGTATTTTATAAATATTAAAAAAAGGAGAAAAGATGGAAAGAAAATTTCAGTCAAAACCATTTTTACTACAAAGTTAAAAGGAGAATATGCTTTATTTACTGATCCTGTAACAAAAGGTGGAGGGGAGAAGTTTACTTATCAAGTTCCTACATATCAAGCTTTTAAAAAGGTATTACAGAAGCTATTTATTGAAACCTACTTTTAATATATTATATTTCCAGTGTTAAAATTATTAATAAAATAACTACTGAAACAAAAAGGAATTAGAACAATATTTAAAGATGGCTCAAATGATTTAAGTTATTATACTTATCTTAAAAAAATGTTGAATATTTAGTGAAAGTATATTTTGAATGGAATTTAAAAATATGAAAAATTTGAAACAAGATAGACAGGAAATAAAACATCAGCAAATACTTTTTAAGATCATTGGAAAAAAAGGTGGGAGAAGAGATGTATTTTTTTAGGAAGTAGAGAATGTGTTGCAGAAGTCGAAAAGAATTACAAAAGAAGAATATGAAAAAAACAAAAAAAGTTATTACGAAGGAGAAAAATTTAAATTTTTGGAATAATGTTTCATTCTTTTTATTTATCCAAATGAAACAGAAGAAAAAAATAGAAAAGTTACAATCGACATTTGCACAAATACAAATGGAAAATGGTGAAATTAAATTTATAAGACCCGAAGAGTGTCAAATAAAAAAAGTGAACTTGGAAATTATACAATAAGCAAATTTGAATATGATAAAAAAATATGAAAGACATTGATAAAGAAATTTTGGATTATAAAAAAAGGAGGTGAATTAGATGAGTGTTCTGACAGCATTGTATAAGTCCTACGAATATTGCGAAGAAAATGGTTTTGTTGATAGAAGTGAAAAAGATTGATTTTTGAAACAGTTTTACTTCCAATTTATCACAGTAATAAAGAATCAAGAGATGAAGATATAATCGAAGTTACATTGGATAAAAAAATGCTGAAATAATTTTTTTGCAGATTATTTAGAAAAAAATAAGAAAATTATATTTCCTGTAACAGAAGATTCTATAAGTAGATCTTCGGGAATTGCTCCACATCCATTAGCAGAAGAAGTTTCTTATTTTGTAGAAAAAAAATAAAAAAATGAAGAATATAAAAAAATTTAGACAAATGGATAAATTTTTTTCAAAAAGAAAATAATCAAAAAAAGTTATTCTTTTTAAAAAAATCATAAAAAAATTTTTCTAAATCAAAAAAATTTTTCTAGAGGAAATTTTTAAAAAAATGTTATAAAGATAGATTTTGTTCATTTTTCGATAATAGAAGAGAGAAAAAGTAAAGGAAAGACGGATTTAATAATAGAAGTAAAAGTATTTGGATAATAATGAAAAAGAGAAAATCAAAAAAATGTAAATAAAATATTTATTACTTTTTAAGATTCAAAATCTATTCGATGATTTAAAAAGATTATTCTATTACAAATTATAAAACAACTTCATAAAGATTATATTAAGTATACAAATAATGCAAATGAAAAAAATATACTAAAAAAATTATGTAATATTTCTGGAAAGAAAATATATTGTTCTTCAAAAACATAGGGGACTATTTGGTACTTCTAAATTAATCTCAGTGAGTAATCATAGCGAAACATATTTTTGGAAGATTAAAAAAAGGAGAGGAAATAATATCAATAGGATATGAAACATCACAAAAAAATTCATAATATGATTAAATATTTATTGGAAAACAAAAAAAGTTCTATTTCTTTAGGTGAAAAACTCATATTTAGTAAATTGGTTTTCAGATGACATTAATAATTTTGAAAATATTTCTGTAACAAGAGATGCAAGTGATTACTTGGATATATTTGATCAAGAAATTTTTTTGAAGAAAAAGGTAGATATGGCAGATATGTATAATGAAAAATATCATAAAAATACTTGTCGGGAAATCATGAAAAAAATAAATAGTAAAAGTCGGTACTATATAATGATTGTAAATAACTTTTAATAAAGGAAGAGTATCAATAAAATATTTTTAGAGAACTTCCAAAAATCTGAATTTTATGAAAGAGTATCAAGATGGTATGATACAATTGGTTGGATAAAAATATAATTATAAAGAAAAAGAAAAAAATGGAAAAAGTATCCTGGAATATATAAGATTATTGACTATACTTATGGAATTGAAAAAGATGGAAAAAAATAGAATTTGATCAAAAAGGATACAAAAGAGATCTAATGGAATCATTAATTACTACTATGATTGATGGTAAAAAAATACCTTTAAATATAGTAAAAAAATGTATTTTTAATGTATCAAACCGACAAAAAAATATGATAAAAAAATGGAATTTGATTGTTGATATGGCATGTTCTATATTTAAAAAAATATAATATAGATTATAAAAAAATAAGGAGGTAAATGAAAAAGATGTTTGATAATAATGATAGAGATTTTTTTGTATGGACGATTACTTGCGATATTTGAAAAAAATGGAAGCAGCAACTTTTGATGATGAAAAAAAGAACAACTAATGCACAAAGGTTATGGTCTGCTTATGTAAATAATCCTGGAAAGACTATGAACATTTTATTTGATAAATTACAACCATATAAAAAGAAAAACTTGAAAAATTCTAAAAAGAGGATTGTACATTACATTTGAAAAGAAAAACTCAAGAAATAATGGAAAAATTTGATGAAAAACAGATAATTTTTGAAAAATAATAAAAAAATAAAAAAATTAAGAGAAAATTTCATTTTTGGGTATTATTATCAATTGAATGAAATTTTTTTAAATCTAAAAAAAGGATGAAGATTAATAAAAAAAATAAAAATTTGATGATTGCTTTAAATAAAAAAATACTAGTACTTAGTGAAAATATTTATAAAATTGTGATATACTGAAAGTAGAAAAAAATTTTTTTATTAAATATTTAGTATGAAATAGAATTTGGAGGAAATAAAAAAATGGAAGAAAATAAAAAAAGTTTTGAATAAAAAAATAGATTTTATGTTGACAATAGAAGTTAGAAATGCTAATCCAAATGGGGATCCTTTAAATGGAAATATGCCGAGAGCAGACTATGATGGATATGGAGAAATATCTGATGTGGCAATAAAAAGAAAAATAAGAAATAGATGGCAAGATATGGGAAAAGAAATATTTGTTAAATCAAATGACAGAATTGATGATGGAATGAGATCATTAGAAAAAAGGTTTGAAAATAAATTCGGAAAACTTTCAAAAGAAAAAAAAGATGAAGAAATTTATAGAGAATCTTGCGAGAAATGGCTAGATGTAAGAGGATTTGGACAAGTAATTACTTTTCAAAAAAAAGCAATAGGAGTAAGAGGACCTATATCTATTTCACTAGCAAAAAGTTTATCACCAGTAACTATTCAAACAATGCAAATAACAAGAAGTACTAATGGTATGGAAAAAGATGGGAAATCTTCTGATACTATGGGAAACAAACATTTTGTGGAATACGGAGTGTACATAGTAAAAGGAAGTGTAAATTGTTTCTTTGCTGAAAAAACAGGATTTACAGAAGAAGATGTAAAAGATTTAAAAGAAGCCTTAAAAACATTATTTGTTAATGATGCTTCTTCAGCAAGACCTGAAGGAAGTATGAGTGTTAAAGAATTATTTTGGTTTGAGCATAATTCAAAATTAGGAAAAGTTTCTGCAGCAAAAATATATGAATTATTGAAATACAATAAAGAAGAAAATATGGGAATGTTTACTAAATATTCGGATTATAACATTAGATTGGATGAAGAAAAAATGAAAGAATATGACATTGTATATAGGAAAATAGAAGGAGATGACAATGAAAAAATAGAAAATAATAAAGATAGTTGTATGGTAGAGAGAATTGAAGGAATTTAGAGAAGACGAGTATCTAATGTTATCTGGAATACAACATTTTTATTTTTGTAAAAGGCAATGGTGTTTAATTCATATTGAACAACAGTGGGATGATAATGAAGCAACAAAAGAAGGTGAATATTTGCATGAAAATGCAGACAATCCCTTTTTAAAGGAAAGTAGACAAGATGTATTTTTTTCGAGAAGTATTCCAATTTCATCTAAGAAACTTGGACTAAATGGAATACTTGATGTCGTTGAATTTAGGAAAAGTAATAAAAATGAAGGAATAAAAATATTTGGGAAAAATGGATATTGGATTCCTAAAATAGTAGAATACAAGAGAGGAAAAGAAAAAAAGGATTTAAGAGATATAGTTCAATTAGTTGCAGAAGTTATATGTTTAGAAGAAACATTAAATGTAGAAATAAAAGAGTCTTTTTCTTTTTTTATGATATGACTAAAAAAAGAAAAAAATTGAAATAACTCAAGAATTAAGAAACTTAGTAGAAAAGTTATCTTTAGAGATGCATGAATATTATAAATTAAAGAAAAGTGTTAATGCAGAGAATTACAAAAATTGTACAAAATGTTCTTTATATGATATTTGTATACCAAAAAAATTACAAAGAAAAAAAGAATGTTTTAAATTATATGAACTCAAAAGATATATGGTGATTTAGAATGAGAAAATTATTGAATACACTATACATTACAAATGAATTGTGTTATTTATCAAAAGATAGAGAAAAATATAGTAATAACAATAGATGATAAAGAAGTAAAAAGATTTCCAATACATATTTTTAGAAGGAGTAATTTGTTTTAATTACAATGGAATAAGTCCAGGCGTTATAAGATTATGTAATGAAAATCATATATCAATTGCTATTTTAACACCTTATGGTAAATTTTGTGGAAGATTTATAGGAAAAACGAATGGAAATGTTTATTTAAGGCGTGAACAATATAGAATTGCGGATGATGAAGAAAAATCACTCAAAGTTTCTAAAAATTTTATTATTGGAAAGTTAAATAATTCTAGAAAAAAATATTAATGAGATTAATAAGAGATCATAAAGAAAAAATAAATAGTGAAAAAGTGCAAAAAACAGTAGATAATTTAATGGAGCAAATAAAAAAAATTCAAACAGTCAATAATAAAGATTCCTTAAGAGGAATTGAAGGTGAATCGGCAAGAAATTATTTTTCAAATTTTAGTGAAATGATACTTTCACAAAAAGAACATTTTATTTTTAATGAAAGAAATAAAAGACCTCCTAAAGATAGAGTAAATGCATTATTATCTTTTTTGTATAGCTTACTGACATATGAAGTTCAATCTGCATTAGAAAGTGTAGGATTAGATAGTTATGTTGGTTTTTTTCATACAGATAGGCCTGGACGAGCTGGAATGGCACTGGATATGGTGGAAGAATTGAGAGCGTATATGGTTGATAGACTTGCAATTACATTAATCAATAGAAAACAAATTGATTCAAGAGGATTCGAAAAAAAAGAAAATGAGAGTGTTTTATTGAATGAGAAAGGGAGAAATATTGTAATTGAAGCCTGGCAAAAGAAGAAACAAGAAGAAATAATGCATCCGTATATTGAAGAAAAAATAAGTATAGGTTTATTGCCTTATGTACAGGCACAGTTACTAGCTAGATATATTAGAGGAGATATTAATGAATATCCTCCATTTCTGTTATAATATAAGGAGAAAAAAATGATGATATTAGTTACTTATGATGTAAATACTACAGAGTTAGATGGAGTCAGAAGATTAAGACAGGTTGCAAAAGTTTGTGTTGATTATGGTCAAAGAGTTCAAAATTCAGTTTTTGAGTGCAGTGTTGATCCGGCTAAGTTCGTAGAAATAAAACATAAACTTTCAAAAATTATAAATCATGAAAAAGATAGTTTAAGATTTTATAAATTAGGTAAAAATTGGGAAATTAGGGTGGAAGCAATAGGTAAAAATAATTCATACAATCCAGACAAAGAAGTATTAATATTTTGATTGCGAATCATTATTACACAAAAAAAGGTCAAATGTTCGCACTTAAAATTACTATAAAAAAAGAAAAAAATATTTTTTTATATTTTTTTAAAATAATTATTTTATAATTCAATTATATATTTGTTGTAGTAAAATATCTAAAAAAATCGCACTATAGTGCAGTCACTCTCTTTACGAGAGTGTGAATTGAAATAATCATTTTAATAGCCTCCATATTTATTTATTTAGTCACTCTCTTTACGAGAGTGTGAATTGAAATATAATCAATAATCATTAAATAATGATAATATAATGTCACTCTCTTTACGAGAGTGTGAATTGAAATTTTTTGCTTTTCAGTTATATATGTCTCATTAAATGTCACTCTCTTTACGAGAGTGTGAATTGAAATTTTTTGCTTTTCAGTTATATATGTCTCATTAAATGTCACTCTCTTTACGAGAGTGTGAATTGAAATGATTAATGCAAAGCAGAAAAAATTAGACGAGCTTGTCACTCTCTTTACGAGAGTGTGAATTGAAATTTTGTTCTACACTCTTATCGCAAAATACTGTATAGTCACTCTCTTTACGAGAGTGTGAATTGAAATTGTTTAAGATAATCGCCTTTTATGATATTTTCGGGTCACTCTCTTTACGAGAGTGTGAATTGAAATAATGCTTGGAAGTCCATCGGAATCCATTGTTGTGGTCACTCTCTTTACGAGAGTGTGAATTGAAATTATCGACATTTGTAAAGAGACAATAACAATTACTGTCACTCTCTTTACGAGAGTGTGAATTGAAATTGTTTGAACTCCTAATATCTGTTATAATCGTATTGTCACTCTCTTTACGAGAGTGTGAATTGAAATAATAATTTTCAAGCATACACTCCATTGGTATGGAAGTCACTCTCTTTACGAGAGTGTGAATTGAAATTATGATTGGAAAATGTGTTATTCTTTAGCCAAGAGTCACTCTCTTTACGAGAGTGTGAATTGAAATTTTTTGTTGCTGCTTTCGATAAATTCAAAACGGTGTCACTCTCTTTACGAGAGTGTGAATTGAAATTTGAGTGATCCGAATGACGAAAATGCGAGGGGGGAGTCACTCTCTTTACGAGAGTGTGAATTGAAATGGTCATTGTCAACGCAGCCAATTTTATAATAAATGGTCACTCTCTTTACGAGAGTGTGAATTGAAATCTCGTTATATGTTATTGTACCAACAGACACATAAGTCACTCTCTTTACGAGAGTGTGAATTGAAATAAATAGTAACTGAAAATGTGTAATAACATAAAATGTCACTCTCTTTACGAGAGTGTGAATTGAAATAAAAAATTTATGCATAAAAAAGCAAAAAATGATTGTCACTCTCTTTACGAGAGTGTGAATTGAAATTATAAAGTCTTTTTGATAATCTAAAAATAAGTTCGTCACTCTCTTTACGAGAGTGTGAATTGAAATCATTAGTCGCTTGTGTATTATGTGTATATTACGCAGTCACTCTCTTTACGAGAGTGTGAATTGAAATACTGTAGACAAATTCTTCGTAATACTCCCAGTCTGTCACTCTCTTTACGAGAGTGTGAATTGAAATCATCAATCCTTTTTTATAAATTAACATTTATCTTGTCACTCTCTTTACGAGAGTGTGAATTGAAATATAAGGGAAAGCTACAATGTGATGAAGGGCAAGAGTCACTCTCTTTACGAGAGTGTGAATTGAAATAATAATGGAAAAGTAATCAAAAGAAAAAAAACAAAGTCACTCTCTTTACGAGAGTGTGAATTGAAAACTTGAATAAAAAAATTTAATTATTAATTTATAAATTGTATTAAATTGTGTCTTAAATTTTTGTATTTTAAAAGTTTTGGGCACAATTTAATTATACTGATAAAAAAGGAGTGAAGTAATGAAAAGTAAAATAGTATTAATTTTTTCAATCTTTATGCTCTCTTTTAATGTTTTTTTCAACTCCAAATTCTAATGAGAAATTTAAATTGGCAAAATCATATTTGGAGCAGAAAGAATATGTCAAAGCTGAAAAAGATATATTTGGAATTGGCTAAAAAGAAAGATGTTCATGCGATATATAATTTAGGTTATCTTTATATGGAGCAAGGAAAAATAATAGAAGGCGAAAAGTATTATAAAATGGCTGCTGATATGGGATATGATGATGCGATATTTAATTTGGCGATGTTTTATGATAGACAAAAGGATTATGATAAAGAGAAATTTTATTTAGAAAAATTGGCTGCAAAAAATCAAAATGATGCAATATTTCAATTGGCAATTATTTACAGGCAAGAAGGAAATTATCAGAAGGCTGATGAACTTTATAAGCGATTGTTGAAAGAAAAATATCAAGAAAGCGAAGTTTTCTATAATTTAGGAATTTCTTGCTACTATCAAAAAAAATACGATGAAGCAGAAAAGTATTTTTTGAAGGCAATAGAACTTGGAAATAACGATGATCCTGAATATAATTTAGGAATTTTATATAAAATTCAAAGAAAATTCGCACAAGCTAAAAAATATTTGATACCGCTTGCTCAAAAAGGTAAAGTAGATGCGATGATGAATGTGGGAGCAATTTATCGAGATGAAAAAGATTATAGCAATGCTAAAAAGTATTATAAAATGGCAATGGATAGAGGTTCACGAGAAGCGGAAGTAGAATATAATACTATATTGATATTAGAAGAACATGGTTTTTAAATATTAACTTATAAATTGTATTAAATTGTGTCTTAAATTTTTGATATTTCAAAAAGTTTTTTGGCACAATTTAGTGAAAAATTTTTATCATTTAAAATAAAATCCCTAACCTTTTTCAGCAACTTCCTTTTTTTAGCAAAAAAATAATTTCTCAGATTTAAAAGATTTAGTAAAAATAAAAGTTAAAGATGAATAACTTCCTCCACGATTATAAACTCTATCAATTGTTATGTCAGAAATCCAAGAATAAGGAATTATGTATGCTGGATAGACAGAAAATAAATATCTGCTTCCAATTTTTAAATCACTTTGTGCGACCATTCCAGTTTTAACTATTTTTCTCAGAGTTGATAAAATCTTCTTTTTGCATAATTTAAAAATCTGTATTTTTCTAAGTTATCTAGCATGTCGGCTAATCTTTTATTTTTCTTTCTTTTTCATAAATAATGCAAATAATAATAGAAAAAGTATAGTAAACCATAAGAAAATTGGGATACCAAATTTAATGAATACAAATAACATAGGATTTATTGGAAAATCAGGAAACTCTTGTGCAAATTTTTAACTCTTTTAGATATTCAGCATACCCGCCGAATAAGATATAAATGGTATCTATTGTCAACAAAAAAATTTCTGCATAGTAAACTGGTTTTTGCTGTTCTTTCCATTTTTAATAAATTATAAAAAAAATTCTCGTGGTTTTTAAGTCTTTTTAAGTCGTCACTAATTTCAGCGGATATAATTTTTTTGAATGTTTCTTTTTCTTAATGATAAAGAAAAAAATATTGATAAAATAAATAAAAAAATGGTATAAACATTGTTCCTATAATTATTTCATATATTCCCATTTAAAAACACTTCCTTTTTTTAGTATAAAAATTTGTTATTTTGAATAAATTTTTGAATAAATAAAATAGAACTAAATTTCTTAAAAATTCTATAACAATAATATTCAAAAATTTAACAATATCTAGTAAGAAGTTTCCCTCTTCTACAAGAGGGAGATAACTTGAAATAATAATTATTATATGGTATAATACTCGTACATCAGGGCAGGGACTGCCCGAAGAGCTTGGTAAATATGTTTGGCTAACAGAAGCAGATACTTCCCAAGAAGCTCCCACTTCTAAAAGCTGGAGTAGTTCACTTATAATTAATAGTGTACGGTATCAAATATTCCTTCAAAATAGGTGTCAATTTATTAATTTCATCTAAAAACTATTTGTTCAGTAACAAAAAATGTAAATTTACTTGTTTGAAAAAATCGTTTGACTACTTTTGAATTTATCGTATGAATCTTTATCAATCCTCTGCAACTGTTACGAAAACGACTGCAATAAAATTCTATGTAATCAATATCAGAAAGTGGAATCTTTTTTGTAGGCATAGAGTTTAGGCATAAAATTTCATTTTCTATGTAAAAACATTCCATTGTATTTTTTCTTGTTATTAAATAGATAATAGTTGTGATACTAGTAATAAGTATTACCAATTGCAATATCAACATAAAAATAAACATTATATTTTTTTCTCCTTATTTTTTTAATTTTGTAATTAAAAAAAAATTTTTTTATTTCTAAAAATCATATAGACTCTTAGAAATAATCATATAAATCAGCAATCATCACATTATATTTTTGTAAAATATTTTTTTCAGCAAACAATAATCAGTTGGCTTGATAGACATTTCAACAAATTTTTTTCTCTTCTTTATCAAAAAAATTTGAAAAAGTGGGATTTCTTTCTTTTCTGCCTTTTTCCAGCATTAGCCGCATAAAATTTGGCATAACGGATATTATCAATTTCTATAAATTCTATTTCATTGTTTTTCATATAATAATTTTATAATTCTTCCACTTATAATTAAAGAATATTTTTCTTTTTTTGAGATTTTCCAAAAAAAGCTAAAATTGACGGCAATCGTTATAATCATAAAAAAATAACGAAAAAAATATCTTTTGATGTAAAAATTTTTTTAACAATTCATTTAATTTAAAATAGAGTATTGTAATAAACATAATAAATAATATAATACACAAAAAAATATATGAATTATCTTTTAGTGGATGAATTTCAAATTCATATGGCAATGTCATTTCTTCAAGTTGTTTCAATTTTCTTTCGATGAAAGAAATATTTACTTTTATAATAATAGCCAAAAAAATAAAAAGAAAAAAACTGAACCTCCACTATAAATCAAAAAAATATTATTTGTTTTTGGGGAAGTTTTATCTAAAAAAAATATAATTGCATTAGAGCAATGATAAAAAAATAGTAACGATAAAATCAAAAAAATATTTTTTTACAAATTTTTTTCTGTCTTGGAATATTAGGAATCAACATATCTAATTTTTTTCATCAAAGATATAACCCCATCTTTTTACGATTTTTTTATCCATTTTATGCCTCCTAATTTTAGTATTTTTAAAGTCATTTTTATTCTAATTAACAGATATTTCCAAAAATCCTAAAATTTCTTCTTTACTTAACGGCTCAACAAGAATGTATGAAGCGTCAATAAAACGATACTTATCTTTTGGTAATTTTTTTATAAAATCATTATAATCTAATTGACCAATAACTTGATAACTGTTTGGATCATTTTCATCTCCGTCAATAGTTACCAGTCCAATATTCCAGAAAGCAATATCTTCATTTTTAACCATATCTGAATTTTCAAATTCAACACTAGGTTTATAAGGAAGTATCGTTCTAAGATTTTGTGTAAGAGTATAAGTTCCTATTATTTTCCCGTCTTCCTTATTTCTGAAAAATCGCTGATTTGCCGAGAAGGCATCTAAATATTGTATTTCCTTTACCATATTAGAAAAAGTATCAATAGGGCTATCTGAATTTTCTATTCTATCAATCATTTCCTGATTAAAGGAAACTATTCTATTTATTCCAAAAATACTGTAAAGAGTCGAATCTTCACCTTTAACTCGTGATGAAATTCCTTCTATTCCATAAAGTATATCACCTTCATAGTCAAATTTATCAATATTGTCAACTGTATATTCTTCTCCCGTTTCACTTATAATTTTTGAATCAAATTTTTTAGCCAATGCTTTTATATATTCCAACGCCAAAAGCCAATCTTCCCTAGATGACGGCGTAAAAATTCTTACAATATAATTATTATATTTTGTGTCATAAGATAGCTCAAATCCTCTTGAACTTTCCTTGCCATCTCCTATTAAAAGACACTGATAATTAGAAACTGGAGATAACAGCAAATCATTAATATCAACATTTCCAGTATTGTAGCTGTAAAGCTCCTTATCCAGCAAACTTAATGCAGTTTCAACATTTAAAACGGCTTTATAACCTAAAAATTTTTTCTTGTTTTTCACATAAAAACTTATACTCATTTTTTATCCTCCGTATTTTTTATTTATATCAAATTTTATAATATTTTATTTTAATTTTACCACGATTTTCAAGATAATCAAATATTTTGAGTTGAAAAGACAAAATAAAAAAGCCGATTCATAAATTAACTTTATGATACAGCTTTTTTAAAATTTTTATAACAATCCTTATCAAAATCTTCACTTTGAATTGAGAGCAAAATGGCTCTTAATTTTACTAATCTGAATCATACCCCCATTTGCACCATCTGTCACCCCATTTATCGGTATAACAAGTCATAGGCCAATGAGGATAACCTTCTTTTTCCCATTCATCTTTTAACTCACCTTCAGGTTTCCATCCATAAAATCTCTGGGGCTGTGTCACATAATCTACAAAAGAGCATCCTTGTAATGTTCCCAATAATACTAATAATATTAATATCTTTTTCATTTTTTATTACTCCTTAGTCTTTTTTTATTCTAATGTTTCTATTTTTTTGTTCCACTTTTTTTAATTGAAATCTAAGTCAGTAAGTTGACAAAAAAATCGCTATTAAAACTAAAATAAATATTAAAACAGCTCTTTTAACTGCTATATCAATATTTGAAAAAAATATCTCATAAAATATTTTTTTATTATCTTCTTTCAATATTATTAAAAAAAGTTAAATCAAACTTTCGTTCAATCAATCCAAAAATCAAAATAAATTAACCTTTCTATAATGTAAAAATCTAACTTTTTATCCTCAAAAAGATTATTTAAAAATATCTTTCTTCAGTTATTATATCCTGTTACTTTGGTTACCATTATATTTATATTAGAATGATAGAAAATACAAATTTTTTAAATATAATAAATAAAAAAATAATATAATTTAGTAAACAAGAAAAATATTATAACAGATACCAAAAATGAATTTAAAATATTTTATATTTTTTTAAAAAAACATATGCTATAATTAATTATATTAATCAAAATTTATTTAAAAATAAATTCAATATTCAAAAAAAATATTAAAAAAAGGAGCAAATATGAAAAAAATTAAATTTCAAAATAGAAGAAAAAGAATGTATTTTATATACAAATGAAAATAAAAAGACAGAATATATTTTAATACAGCCTGTTGATGAGCATGATATGCAACTTTTAGATAATGAAGTGAAATATATTTCTGAAAATACAGATAAAAGTTTTAGCTTGGCAGCTTTCAAAATAGAAGACTGGAATAGTGAGCTGACACCTTGGGAAATGCCACTTCTTCGTGGAAAAGGGAATTTTGGCGATGGAGCTGGTAAAACATTAGAATTTATAAAGGAAAAATTGATTCCAAATTTGGTAAAACTTGTGAATATTCAAGAAAATAATGTGAAATATGTTTTAGGAGGATATTCACTTGCGGGATTGTTTTCGTTGTGGTGTGGGTATCAGACAGACATTTTTGCTGGAGTTGTTGGAGTTTCGCCATCAGTTTGGTATAAGGATTGGATTAAGTTTGTGAAAAATAATGAAATTTTGGCAAAAAATGTTTATTTGAGTCTTGGAGATTTGGAGGAAAAGACTAAACATCAGGTTTTATCGAAGATTGGGGATAATATAAGAGAATATTTTGAGATTTTGAGAAATTCTAAAGATTTGGAAAAATGTGTCTTGGAATGGAATGAGGGGAATCATTTTAGGGATTCGGATGTGCGAATAGGAAAAGGATTTGTCTGGATTACAAAAAATTGTTAATTTTAATAATTTAAATAATTTAACTCCCCCTAAGGGTAGAGGCAGAGGTGAAATTCGAGATTTTTCGACTATCTAGTTAATCTGTAAATAATATACATAATAACTAGAAGTCTAATAAGTTCATCGCTATTCACTGCTCTAAACCTCCTTATAATAGAATACGAGTTTACTGAACTCTGTATCATTATAACAAAAAAAGCTAGAAAATTCTAGCTTAATTTGTCAGTAATTTTTATTCTATTATAAGTTCCCCTTAGGGTTTTTTTAACAATTTAATTATATCATATTTTTCAAAAAAAAGTCAATCCCGAAATAAAGATCATTTTTTTATTTTTTTATGATAAATATTATTTTTTTATCCCTCGCAAAATCGTCATTTTTTTCCTTAAAAAAATGCAATCCCAATTTTCAAAAATTTTCATGGATTTTATTGTCAAATTATAAAAAAATCAAAATCAAATTTTTTTGTCATTATAGATAACATTTTTGGAATGGAATGCAGGAAATCGTTTTAAAGATTTAGATGTGCAAACTAAGAAAGGTTTTAAGGAATGTTTAATTAAATAAAATAAATTTATTAACATTCAAAAATTAGTGTTGGGAAAATGGTATTCATGTGAATAATAATAACATTTTTAAATATAAATTAAATAATAATATTATATTAAATTAATCAAAAAAATAATAATAATGAAAGTTAAAAACAAATGTGGGGGGTAAAATATGAGTAATTATATAGATTAAAAATTTTTTTAAGAAAGGAGAATTTAAAATGAAAAAAATATTATTTGGTATATTTTTTTATTGTTAAGTAGCATTAGTTTTTTTCAAATTTTACAAGTCGTCATGGTGGTACAATGTATTGTTTAAAAAAATTGGAAATGTTACAGAAATTAGAAATAGTGAATATTCTTTTAAAGCTGGTCTTTGTAGAATATCTCCTGCATATTCTTCTAAACAAACTGTTATTAGAAATGTAACAGTTGTCCAAAGTGGGAGGGGAGATATATCTAGACTAGTTCAAGATGATTTTAAGGAAAGAAAGAAAAGATTAGTTTATGGCATATTTTCTAACTATTTGAAATATGATTCTAAAAACTAATAAATTATCTGCTTATATTTCTGATCCTTTTTAATCCCGATATCAAAGTGATTCCATATACATCTTTAAGACCTGCAGAAGAGGTTGAAGAATTTATTGGTGAATTTCCGAATTTGATTATAACACTTTTTATATCAGATTACTACAATGTTTATAATTAGATTTCTTATGACATGTTATAAAAAGAGTGCTCAAATAAATGGTAGTCTTTTTTTATTCTAATTAAAAAAATCTCCCCTAGAAATCCAATTTACTAAAAAGAGACTTTTTTTATTTAATTCAATTTGGGTGTATAAAAATTTTTGTGTAAACCTCTAAATAATATATGGTAAAATAACTATATAATATTTGGAGATTTTTTTATTATGGCTAAAAAGAAAATTAATAATTATATTTTTATAAAAAAAATAAAGAGAGTTTTAAAACTCTCTTTAAATTGGCCTTTTTTTAACAATGAATATAAGTTTTTTTATTTCATTTATTAAATTAATTATACAATATTTTTTTATAAAAATCAATAATCTTGTATTTTTTTAACTATTTTTTTCAAATTTCACCTCATATTTTTTTAAAATTTGAAATATCTCCTTTTCTTAAAAGCATCTGACATATACAAAAATTTTCATAATCGTCAAAGTATACTTCTCTGAACCTCCCACGACTAAAGTCGCAGGTTTCTAAAATTTTCAAAAGCATTTAAAAATTTTCTAAGAAGTTTGATAGTCCTATGCTACCCTTATTCTTTTAGGCGTGTTCAGGTCGCCTCTACTGTATAGGACATTTATGTCCACAACTTTACTTTTCTTGTAGAATATTTAATGCTCCATTGCAGTCTGCATTTATGAGTTTGCCTATGCTTGTTCGACACCTTCTTTTCATCAGAAATATTATACCATATATTTTTACATTTTATCTACTAAAAATTTATGCTAAATTTCCGTGCAATTCATCTCACAACTAAATTTGCGAGTGTTCTTGCGCTATTTAATAAACATTTCTGAAAACATTTTTTTAATATCTCTTCGTTTGGTATTTTTAAATAAACATCATTTCCATTGTATTTTTCTGCCAAAGTCAAGTAACCGCTATGAAAAAAATAAATTCCAAATATTTTTTTCAAAAATTAGCTTCAAATTACCAAAAGTCATATTATCATTAATAATTTTTTTAAGATATTTTTTTATCCAGAAGTTTTGTGAAATCATCAAAAATAGTGTCTCTTAACTTTTTTTCAAATACAATTTAATAAGACCATTTCCACTTGTGTTTACCCAATAAGGTTTCAATTTTCCATTTTTTTAAAAAAATTGATAATAGACCACGGATTATAAACTTGTCTATTTCCAAATAAATAACCATTATACCATTTTTGGACATCTTTCAATTCATACTCCAAACCAAAATCTTCGACTGATTTCTCCACTTCATTTTCTATAATCCCAAAATATTCTGTAAACTCATCATCTAAAATTGTATGAACTTCTAAATTATTCAATCCAGAAAAAATATTTTCCTTAGCAACCCTCAAAATTCCAGTCATAACTCCCATTTCAAGGTACTCGTTATCCTTCAAAACAGCTCCATAAAAACTTTTGAAAAAATCAATAGTTTCATCGTAATATCCCTCAATATAGGAATTTATTATTGGCTGGTCATATTCATCTATTAAAACAATCACTTTTTTTCCATAGAAATCATACAAATAATTTGACAAATCTGCCAATGAATTTTTCCAATTAGCAAGATTAGCTTCCTCCATCAAAATTGAATCAAACTTTTTCTTTTTTCTTGTGCTAAGTTTTTCCTTCACAAACTCAAATTCATCATACAAGCCGGAAATAATATCTTTAATCATATCAAATCCATTTTTCCAATCTTTTTCCTGATATTTCTTAAACGAAACCGAAATCACAGGAAAGTTCCCTTGCATGTCAAAATACTCACTTTTAGAAATATTCAACCCTTCAAACAGTTTCCTGTTCTCATCTTTATTCTTAACATCAAAAAAGTATTTAAGCATCGACATATTCAATGTTTTTCCAAATCTTCTAGGACGAGTAAACAATTTCACCGAGAGCCATCTTCTAAAAATATTTTCTATAAATTTTGTTTTTATCAAAATAATAGTAATTTTTTTCAATAATGTCTTTAAAATTGGATACTCCGATTGGCAGTTTTGTTTTTTTGCTGTTTTTTTCATATTGGGTTCTCCTTTCTTCTTATTTTTGTTATCTGAATAATTTTTAATTTCTATTTTTTTACTTAATTCTTTCTCCATGATAATATTCACCATTCTTATCTTTTTGCATAATCATTATTCATTATTTCAAAACTTTCAACATCAGCATTTTCAATTTTTTTCATTATTTTTTTCTTTATCTGAAAAAAATAGAAAATATTTTTTTATCATCTTTAAAATAATTAAATTCTATCATATCAAATTTTTTTAGGATTTATATTATTTAATTTATTTAGTTTATAATCATTTTTTTCAAAACTAAAAACTGTAACTGTTTTTATCATCATCTGTATTCAAAGTATAAACAGCATTTTTATCTTTAAAAAAATATACGGGTTATTCGTAATTTCTATAAAACTATTAAAATCAATATTATTTTGATTTTTCTGAAATTTTATTAATTTTTATTTCATTACTTTTTTTCAGTTAAAATATAAATCCCTGTTTTTTTATCTTTTTATTATAGAACCGTCATAAGCTTCGTCTAGTATTTCAAAACTATCTTTATCTACTTGCTCTAATTTATATCCTTTGTAATAAATGTTACTTTGAGCTTTTTCCAAAATCAGAACTTTCTTTCAACATTTTAAAATTTTTTTAACATTCGTATTTTTTTAATTTTTTTGCAAATTTCCATCTTTATAGAAATAAACATGATTCTTATCTTTATAATAATTATTGTCAATTTCTTCAAAAAGTATCTGCATCAACTGATAAAGGTTCTATTTCAGCTTCTTTTTCCTTCAAAATTAGAAATTTTATATAATGTGTTTTTTTATTTTTTTATAAAATTATTTTTCAATTATTTCAATATCGTCAGAATTAACACCTTTCACTTTTTTTCCACTTAAAAATACAAATTATTTTTTTATCCTTTTTGTATCTTGTCATAGAAATATTTTTGATAAGTCTCAATATCCAAATCATCTAACTTATGAAGTTTATAATTCTCTAAATAATATACATTATTTTTTTATCCTTGAAATAATCATCCAACATTTCATTCGCTATTCCAAAACTTTCTATATCTATCTCATCATTTCTAAATTTTTATTAAAGTTTTTTTATTTTTCATCAATATAATAGACACCATTTTTTTATCTTTTTATCAAATTTTCGAGTTCTGATATTCTATTTTTCATAAATAACTTTAAAACTATTAACATCCAAACCTTTTTATTTGTTGATTTTTCAAAAATAGACATTATTTTTTTATCTCTTAAAATATTTTTTTACTTAATTCATTAACACTGTTTCTATCTGCATTTTTCCAGTTTCAACATTTTATCTTCAGAAAAAAATAGTAAACATTGTTTTTTATCCCGATAATATTTATTATCAAGATAGCTACGTCCATTTATTTTTTTCAAAAGTTTTTGCATCCACATTTTTTTATTTGTAAAATTTTTCCCACCTTTTTGAAAAATAAATATCATTCTTATTTCTATAAATGGTTGGATTTTTCACTTGAAATTACTTTAAAATCATTAAAATCTATATCAATCCCATTTTCTTTAAAAATTTATAATTTTTTTAATTTATCATAATTTTTTTCCAAAAGTATAAATTCCATTTTTATCTTTGAACATTGTAATATAGTATCCTTCAACTACTTCAAAAGTTTTTTTGGATCTATTTTATTCAGTTTATCTCCCAAATAGTAAACATTATTTTTATCCCTTCCAAAAGATTTGCTTTCTTTAAAAATTTCAAAAGTTTTCGCATCTGCATTTTGCAACTTTTCTAATCCATTTTCTGTTCTATAGTACACACTATTTTCATGAATTTCATAAAAAGGCACCACAAGAATATCTGCATTCGCAACACTCCCTACCAAAACAAGTAAAAGCAGAATTTTTAACAAATATCTTTTAATGTTCACAATAACTCTCCTTTTTTATTCCAAAATTTAGCAATTCAAACAAAGCAATTCCTATTATTTAATCTCCATCTCCTCCTCAAACTTCTTCGGATTCTCCCCTTCCATTTTCTTCCCTTCAAAATAAACATTATTCCTATCTTTTCCATATTTTCCACTCATTGTCACTTCAAAACTATCTCTATCCGCTCCATTTATTTTCACAAATTTTTCTCCATTCAAAAAATAAACTCCATTTTTTTATCTTTAAAATAATTGGAACTATCCATTGGAGAATCTATTCTTTCAAGAGTTTTCAAGTCAATATTTTTGCTGTCAAGTGGAATTATTTTATCTTTTTGATTTTCATTTTCCAACAATTTGTAAGCTCCGTTTTTTTGTCAACTAAAATTATATCATACGACATTCCGCCATCAAAATAGTTAAAGTTATTTGAACTGATTTTTCTCCAATTTCTTCCCTCGATAAAAACACACTATTTTTTTATCTTTTTATCCAAAGCCCGTCTATTCCTTCAGCACTCTTAACATCTATTCCTTTTACTTTTTTCTCCGTCAAAGTAAACATTATTTTTTTGTCTTTTGCAATAAAAAGTATAATTTTTCGTTGTCATATTCAAATGAATTTGGATCTGATCCATCTATTTTCTTAAACTCATTTTTCTCCAAAATAATAAAGATTTTTTTATCATCTTTATAATAATTTCCGCCTATTTCTTCAAAAATTTTTCAAGATTGACTTTTTTTCATTGAGTGGAATTAATTTTTATCTCATTTTTTTCTTCATCTTCGTCAATTTTTATAAAGTCTGTTTTTATCTTTTTATAAAATTAAATTCTATTTTTTTCAAAAACTTGCAGCATCGATTCCATCCAATTTTTTTATTTTTTTATAATAAATATTATTTTTATCTTTCGCAAAAATTATAATCCAAGTCTTTGAATGTTTTTCAAGTCAGCATTTTCTATTTTATGTAAATTTCCAGAATCCTCGTAGTAAATACTATTTTTTTATCTTTAAAATAATAATCACTATTATCAACTTTTTTTAAAACTTCTCAAATCCAATCCTTTTTAAGTTCAACTTTTTAGTTTTTTTATTTCTGAATTTTTCATTTTCTTCTGAAATATTTTTCCAAAAAGTACACTCCATTTTTATCTTTTATCATTTCATAGTTTAATGTTTCGAATGTCTTTGGATCAATTCCATCCAATTTATACCCAAAAAAATATAAAGATTTTTTTATCATCTCTTGCAAAATTACCATTAATAATTTCAAATGTCTTTGGATCTGCATAATTCAATTTTTTTCAAGTTTCATTTTGTCATCTCTATCGTTCAAAAAAATATATTATTCTTATCTTTGTAATATTTGTTGTAAAAATCCCCCAAAAAAATTCAAAACTCGGAATGTCAACTCCTTTTGTATCTAAAACTTTCACTTTATAAGTAATTCCATCGCTTTCTCTATCTAAATAATAAACATTCTTATAATCTTTCACAAAATTAAACTCATTATCTAATATTTCAAACCCTTTGGAACTCACACCTTTCAACTTTTTGATTTCCAATAAAAAAACACTATTTTTTTATCTTTTGAAATAATTCCAAACTCAAATGTAGCCGGATCTGCTCCTTTTAATATTTTTCAAAGAAATATCTCCATCGTTATCTTCATAATAAACGGAATTTTTTTATCTTTGTAATTTAATCCGCCGAAAAATATCTTCAAAAGTTGCCACATCAATATTAAGATTTTTTTAATCGGTTTTACTTTCACTTTGTCATTATCATTTACAGAAATTTCATAAACATTTTTTTCTTATCTTTCAAATAACCCTCATTAAAAAAATTTTAAGTCCATCTAATCCTACAAAATCCAGTTTTTTTCTCCCAAATAATAAACATTTTTTTACTATCCACTCCATAATTTCCGTTTACAACTTTAAATGTGTTTTTTTATCAACATTTTTTTCACAATTTTTTTATTTTTCCCATCTTCATCATTCACAAAGTAAACATTTTTTTCCCATCTCTCAAATAACTACTAAAAAAACAGAATTTCCATCATCCAAATATTCTAAATTATTTACATCAATTTTTCAAATTAATTTTCTCAAGTTTTTCCATCAGAAAAAAATGATAAATATTATTTTTGTCCTTTATAAAATCACGCAACTCAATCATTTTTTTCAGCACTTTTTAACATCAATATCACTTTTTAATTTTTTTCAAGTCATTATCTGAATGATAATAAAAAAATTATTTTTTTATCTTTATACAAATCGTATATTTCAAAAATATTTAAATGTGTCATAATCAATATTCAAGCCATTTATTTTTCTTTATTTTTAAATTTTTCTTTTTGTATTATCATCTGACTTGTCATATGAATTTCCTTCATTTACAGTTACCAAGTAATGATCATTGCCACTTTGAAAAAAATATAATCGTAATCTCCTAATTCTTCAACAACTTTAGCATTATTCGAAGAAATTCCATCTATTTTTTTCTCCAAAATGATAAACGCCATTTTTATCTTTTCCCAAATTCAGCATTCAAAAATATCAAAACTACTTCTATCAATATTTTTTTCGACATTTCCAAAAACCAAATTATAACTAGAGTCGGGATAATCATTTTTTTAAAAGCAAAAAAACATTATTTTTTTATCCCTAAAATAATAGCTTTCTCCCATTCTCTCAAAAAGTTTTCGCATCCGCATTTTTTTAATATCTTTACGCTCATCCATATAAAAAAACTCTATTCTTATCTTTCGCTATCCCATTATCAAAAATATTTAAAACTCGCAATATCTATATTTCCTAATTTTTTTCCCCTTTTTTTATAGACATTATTTTTTTATCTCTAGCAATAGAATACCCTAAAATTTCAAAAGAATTTCTATCCGCTCCTGTTATTTTTTTCCAAATTATCTTTATCAATATAAACATTGCTTTTTATCTACATAATAGTCGAAGTAGGAATCTTTATTATTCTCTAAAACCTTAAAACTTTTCACATCAAGTCCATCAATCGAAACTTTTTTTCGTTTTTTTATTTCATTACTTGAAAAAAATAAGAAAGCGAATCAGTTTCAAATTTATACAAGTTTTTATCATCTTTTTACATATTTTTGTATCCAAAATCTCAAATCCTTTAGGTGAAACATCTTTTATCTTTTTCCCAATAAAATAAGTATTCTTGCTATCTTTTTCCAAAAAAAGCCAGCCATTTCCATATTATCTTCTCCAACATTCTCCAAAGTCTTCGTATCCGCACCTTTCACTTTTTGACTTAATTTCAAAATATGGCATCTTATAATAAACTTCTCCATTTTTCCTTAAAATATTCAGCATTTGCAATAGTTTCCGCTAAAATAAATAAAATCAATATTTTTTTAATAGATTTTTTTGTTTTCATATTCGCTCCTTATTTTTTTAATTTTTTTCATTTTTAATGTTAGATTTATCTAAATCCTTTTTGATAAATGCTCATATTTCCCTTGTTATTCAAAAAAATATCAACCACATTGAACATCAACAAAAATATCTGAAAAATCTTTATTTTTCAATTTTTCACTGTTAATAAAAAAGTTCACAAATCCAGCATCAAAAATTAAAGCTCTCCAATCTCCATCTTTAGACAAATCACTTCCCTAACTGAAAAAGAACCGTATTGTATTTTTTTCTTTTTCTCCTTCCTTTTCTCTAGGGTCGTATCCTTGAAAAAAATCAGGATATCCGCCACAATGCGTTCTTGAATCAATTCCACACGCCTTTTCATCTACTATTTCCATATTTTTTTATCAATATACTCATTCCACTTAAAATTATAGAATATGTCATCTTCTACCTTTAAAAAAATATCTTCCTTTTCTTTTTTTCCGACAATTTTAAATTCATTTTTTTCCAAAGTTGTCTCAAGATATTTTTTTCTGTTTTTTTCTTCACTTATTTCTGAAATATTGTACATCGAAGAAAATTCCAATGCATACCCAATCTCTCTTCCAAGCGTTTCTCCAAAAGGAAAATCTCCACAATCAAATTTTGGATTATAAATCTCCTTCAATTCTTCTTCGCTATAATGTTCCCCAATATTTTCATAATAAATCACTTTCAAGTCATCTTCATTGTAAACTTCAAAATCTGTATCCCCTTGCATATAAATTTGAATAAGCCCCTTTTTCGAGAAAAATTTTTCAAGTCCTTTTTAAATCCTCACAATTAATTTGAGCAAACAGAGCCATTGTTTCATTTCCATCTTCATCGTCATCCTCATCATCTTCACAATCTGAAAACGCATCATAAAACATCGGTGCTCTTTCTCCAATCGGAATATACGGAAATCCTCCCACTTTACTCTCTGTCAAGGAAATTTCTTCTCTATCCAAAAAGTTTTGCATGACGAAGTGGCTTAATATTAAGTTCCACATTATTTTCTTTAATTTCTTTCAAAAAAATCCCTTTTATTCTTTTCTAAAAATCTCATTAACAATCTCTTTATTCAAATTTGACATTTTTTTATTACTCCCTCTTTTTAAATATTTTTTTATTTTTTTCTTAATATATTTTTACCTCATTTTTTTGTAATTTCAAAATTATTAAAATTTCAATATTTAATTATTTTTTTCTTCATAATTAAGAATTATTTTTTTAATTCCAAAAATTCCAGTTCATCTTCTTCTTTCATATCTTCCTCTTCCATTTCATCTTCAAAATCTTTCAAAATATCTTCTATATTCATGTCATTAATTTCGGGATCAATTTTATCAAGAAACTGTGAGAAACTTTTTTTCGCCTTTTTGAATACAGATTCTATCGCCTGTTGCTACAACCATTTGATAATTTTTTTAAATAACCAGAAATATGATTTCTTATTTAAGTATTCTTGCTATCTTTTCCAAAAAAAGCCAGCTATTTCCATATTATCTTCTCCAACATTCTCCAAAGTCTTCGCATCCGCACCTTTCACTTTCGACTTAATTTCCAAATATGGCATTTTATAATAAACTTCTCCATTTTTCCTTAAAATATTCAGCATTTGCGATAGTTCCCGCTAAAATAAATAAAACTAATATTTTTAATAAATTTTTTTCTTTTCATAATACTTGCTCCTTTTTTTATTTTATCAACTTTTTTATTCTCTTTCTATTTTTTTATAAGATTCATGTTGTCATCAATTTTATAAAATTCATTATTATATTTTATCTCATTGTCTACAATTTTAAAGTAATTTGGATTAACATTATTTAACTTTTTTTCCTTGATAATAAACATTGTTTTTTTATCCTTTGCATATAAGTATTCAATAACTTGAAAAGTTTTATAATCAGCATTTTTCTATCTTTTTTTATTTCTACATTTTCTTCATCCACATAATAGACATTCTTTTCATCTTTTTATATATTCATTACTTTTTTTCGCCATTTTTTTCCTTCAAAAAAATTTAAGTGTTTTTTTATATCAGCTTCATTTTTTTAAATTTAATAAGCGTTTTTTCCTTTTTTTATATCATCAGTTTCATCATAATAATAAAAAAATTATTTTTTTATCTTTATAAACTCTCATGGAAAAAAACTTTCAAAAAGTATCCCTGTCAATTGGGAAATCCATTTTTTTCGCATATATTTTTATTATTCAAATCATTTTTCATAAACAAGATAAAAAAATCATTTCCGCTTTTAATGATATTGTCGAGAACACTGCTTAACAAAGTCAAAAAAATTAAAAATTGTTTGGACTTACACCTTTCACTTTTTGTCCATAAAAAAATACAGATTATTCTTATCTTTAGCATAAAAAAATAGTCCAAATAAGCAAATGTCTCCAAATCAACTTTTTTTCATCAATTTTTTTCATATCAAAATAAGCATTGTTCTTATCTTTAAAATAATAATCTCCAACTGATTTAAGCGTTTTTTTGTATCCACATCTTTCAATTCCTTTTTTTCATCAGCATCAAAAACAATTTTTCTCATCCTTTACAAAATGACTTCCAAATATTTTTAGCACTTTTTAGGATCTATTTTTTTCAATCTTTTTCCCCTTCATAATAAATATTATTCTTATCTTTTGCAAAAATCATTTTCCAATATTTCAAATGATTTTTTTATCTATATTTTTTTAATATTCTTGGCTTTTTCTTCACTCCAGTCCCGATAATAAATTTCTCCATTTCTTTTTTTATGTATTCTGCATTCATAATATTTCCTGCCAAAATTGACAACCCAAATATTTTTCAACAATTTTTTTATTTTTCATAATCATTTTCTCCTTATAAAAAGTTACGTTTATTATTTATAAAAGTCCACAAATCTCAGTAAACACAATATTTTTAAAATTTATTTTTTTAATTCCAAAAATTCCGGTTCATCTTCTTCTTTCATATCTTCCTCTTCCGTTTCATCTTCAAAATCTTTCAAAATATCTTCTATACTCATATCATTAATTTCGGGATCAATTTTTATCAAGAAACTGTGAGAAACTTTCTTTCGCCTTTTGAATACGGATTCTATCGCCTGTTGCTACAACCATTTGATAATTTTTTTAAATAACCAGAAATATGATTTCTTATTTCTGTATTTACTATCTCAGCATAAATTCTATTTGCTCTCTCAAGCAGCAGTTTATCCTTATTTTTTTATTTTTCAGACTGAATTTTTTTATTTCTTCCAGCATTTTTTTATTTTTCTCGTTTTTTTCTTCTTCAGATAAATCTCCATTTACAATCAATTTACTTTTTTTAAGTCCTGTACTCACAACTGTTGCTTCCACTTCCAAAATACCGTTTATATCATAAGTAAATCTGACATTTATAGCTTCCTTTCCTGCTATATTTCGTGGCACATCTATCAAAAAATTTCCCAAAAAAATAAATTGTCATCTATATTCGAGCTTTCTCCTTGATAAATTCCAACATTCACCTTATCACGATAGTCATCTATTGTGTAAAAATATTCAGATTTACTTGTTGGAACAGTTGTATTTCTAGGAATAATTGGTGCAAATCGGTTTCCTACGAGTTCTGTTCCTAAAGTAAATGGACAAACATCAGTTAAAATTCTCTCCTTAAACATTTTTGTTTCTTTCTTTCATTCCAACTGCAATTCCAACACCGTAAGCTACAACTGTATCGAGATTTGCCACTATTGACACAAGTTTATTATTTTTCGATAAAATTCTCGCTACTAAAAATATTTTTTTCTCCACGCATTTTATGAAAAATATTTTTTTCTGTAAATTCTTCAATAATCCCTAATTTTTACAGCTCCTCCAACCAAAACAACCTTTTTCAATTTCTCTAGCATCTGTATTTCCATCCTGCAAAGCCTTGTCAATTGCAGCTTTCATTTTCACAAGCAACGGTTTTACAGCTTCTCTAAAATCCTTTTGTCTAATTTCTGATTTATAATTTTTTCCTTTAATTTCTAGCTCAATTTCAACATCTCTTAAACTTATTAATTTTTTTCGCTCTGTCTGCTTTTTGTATACAATTTTTGTTCTTTCATCACGGCTCAAATCTGTTATTGCTAATTTAATATTCTTTAGAAAAATTTCACAAATTTTAGTAGTAAAATCTTCTCCACCAAGCATCGTATCCCCACTTATAGAAATCACATCCATAATATTTTCAAATGTTTCAAGCAAAGTAACATCAAATGTCCCTCCACCCAAATCAAGAACAATAAACTTTAAATTTTGATTTAAAATATTGCTTCCAAGTGACAATGCTGCAGCTGTTGGTTCATTTATAAGTCTTTCTACTGTAAGTCCTGCCAATTCTGCTGCCATTTTTGTATCTCTTCGCTGTTTATCATTAAAATATGCAGGTACACTTATTATCGCCCTATTTATTTTTTCATTTAACTGTTTTTCAGCATTTTCCTTTAAATGTTTCAAAACAAATGAAGATAACATTTGTGCATCAAAAGTTCTATTTTTAACTTTAATTTTTGCATCTGTTCCCATTCTTCTTTTAAAATTACTCGCAGTTTCCCCAGTATTCATCATTCTTCTTTCTTTTGCTAATTCCCCTACAATAATATCATCATTTTCATCAATTCCCACAACAGATGGAATCAAAATATTTCCATACTCATTTTTTTCACAAATCGTATTTCTCCATTATCATCAATATATGTAGCTAGGCTATTCGTTGTTCCCAAATCAATTCCAATCATTCTTCCCATTTTTATTTTTTTCTCCTTTAATAATATTTTTGGTCATTTATAAAAGTTTAGAAAATTTTACTAATGTAGCATTTTTTTCAATTTTTTTATTTTTTTATATTTTATTACTTTTTTTGAATAAATAGTCTCAATTCTTTAATTTTTTTAATAATTTTATTTTTTTGTTAACTGTAATTTTTTTAATTATATATTCTATCTAAAAATTTTTTTCGCATAATTTTTTTCAATCTTAAATATTTTTATTCTATTTACAATTATTAATTTTATAATCATCCATATTAATATTCCGAACAGTAGAAAATCTTTAATTTTTATAATTAAAATAAATCGAAATTAAATAACTTCCAAGCAAAAATTATCTGTATATTCAACATACTTGCCATATTTAAATTGTTTCCACGTTTTTGCAAGTGAAAAATCTAAATAAATTCTTGTAACTGTAAGTACAATCCAATAAATTCTCACTAATTCAAAACTTTTCACGACATTTCTATAATCTATTTCCTTTGTATTTATTATTGCTGGTAAACTAAATATGCAAATAAAAAAATTAGCGCAATACAACTAAGAAGAAATATTAGAGTGTGTATAAAAGCGTCATCTTCTCCAATATCATCTTCGCAAGTGATTTCTAAATGATAAAATATATTCTTTATTTTTCTTATAACTGTAAACTATTCTTTTTAAAAAAAGAAATTATTTGCTAAATTAAAAAAACAAATTGTGAATTCTTTTTATTTATTTTTTTATATCAAGATATTTATAATTTCCACAATAAATATTACAAAATAAAAAAATCCAAAAAAATATTCAACTTTTTTTCACATTAAAATATCTTTCCACAAAATTTTTCTAGAGCCTTGTCATTATCTTTTTTCTCTTTACTGCTATAAAGTTCCTTTATTTCCCAAAATTCATTTTTTTATTATTTGACAAACAGGAAATAATGTATTCTTTTTCAAATTCAAAAAGATTCTCTGATTTTTAAAAATCAAATTATCTTCAAAATCATTATTTTTCCAATCCTAAAATATCTCTGATTCTAGACTTTTCATCATCTGAAAACTTATCAAATCTTTTTCAAAAAAACTTTTAAGTAAATAAAAGAAACTTTTTCGCCATTTAAAATCCTACGAATTTCTTTTTATCCAAGATTTGAAATTTTTTTCCATCCATTCATATTTCCCATTAAAAATATCAGAAAAATTCTTCATTTTCAATCTCTGACTTTTGAATATCATTTCCAAAATAAACTTCCTCATATCCATCTTTTTTTCCAACTTTTGTTCCATTTCAGAAAAAAATTTTTTTATTTCTAAAATTCCCTTTATTAAAATTAATTTCATTAAAATCAAATTTTTCAAACTCCAAAGCAACCCTATATGCTTCATTAATCTTCATAAACATCTCGGGAAACTCCTCGAGATGATATTTTTTTCAACATTTTAGAATATGCAATTTTTATTTTTCTTCTTATCATTTGTCGGTTCTATTTCCAGTATTTTTAAACGCTTCATCAAAATTCAAAATCATCACTCCTAATTTTTTTCTCAAATAATATAATAGATATGTTCGATAACCTAAGTTTACAAGGAATAACCTCTAGTTTTTTAAATATTTATTTTTGTCAAATTCTAAATTTATATAGTTATTGAACAAGTCTAATATAAAAAAATAATATTTTATTTATTTTACAACAAATTTTTTTAGTCTTTTATTCAATAGTAGTAAATTCCTTTAAATTTAAATAATTTTACTAGTTAGTGAGTAGCAACATAAAATGGCATAAGTAATCTGATTCCTTCCAAAAATTTCTCAACAAGCTCATCCAAACTCTCAAATCTTTCAATCTCTTCCACATCAAACTTAACCAAAACTTTCCTGATTTCCCCATTTTTCCACTCTTTAAGAAATCTTTCTCTATTACTTTCATTCCCCATAAATCTATCTAAAACACAGTTTTCCTTATTTTTCGCAAATTGCACAAAATAATAAAGCGGTTCATTAATCGGAACTTCCAAAACTTTATTCTGATTTTCAAGCGTATTTTCCCCAATTTTTCTTTCAACAAAACTCACTTCAAGCGAAATCCCAATTTTCTTAGTCTTCTCATTTTTAAAAACTCTCAAAGCAATCCCTGATTCAGTATCACTATCCCCATCTTGTCGCAAAAACACCCAAAGATAAGGTCTTGCAATCTGAGCCTGATTCATCCAGCTACTAACTTTCTGCAAATGAAATCCATCTGTCTTTTCTTCCAAAGCCTTTGCAATTTCCGTAAAAACTTTTCTAGCATTTTGTCCATTTTTTCTAAAAAGTTCCATATCTTCTTTTAAATCTCCAGCTTTTTCAGGTTTTACATATTTTTTCCCTTCATAATTTGTATATTCAATTAATGGTTTGTAGTTAAATTTTTTTATTCATTTTTTTATTTTTTTATCTCCTTTTTTATTTTTTTAAATTATATCATATTTTTTTGCAATTTTTTTATATCTTTTTAATTTATATTACCCTAAAATAAAAACCTCCAAATATGTATAATTATTTTATTATACATTATTCAGAGGTTTGAACGAAAATTTTTAAATTGTTGTTTAATGTTTCCATGATACCACTTTATTTATGTTAAATGAAATTTTTATTTTTCATTTGGGTAATAGTATACGGTCTTTTTAGGATAAAATGTTAAAGATGAAAGAGTATCTGTAAATTCATTACTGCTTTTTGTAATTATTGCTAATCGTACATTGTGAAAATAATGACCACCTATTTTTGCAATTAGCATATTCATACATGTGAGCATAATATCCATCATTGAAAGAATCTATTCCTTGATAATCAAGGCTATAATTTGCTGGAACACATCTATCTGATTTTTCTAGTTTCAATCGACATGCTTTCACCAAAAAGCAAAACTACCTAATAATAACATTAGAATTAGTACTTTTTTTCATAAAAGATCACTTCCTTTTTTTATTTTTTTATAATTTTTTTACATAATAAAAAGATACATAAGTTTTTTTCTTCACATTAAAAATTGTACCTTTTTATTATGGTTTTTTTGATTAGTATAATCTTATATTTTTTTGTTTGTTAGTTAAAAAAATAAGATATAAATTTATAAAAAAATTGTAAAAAAATGAAAAATTTTTGTTTTTTTCGCTTCAAATGTGATAAAATATTTTTTTAGAAAAAAATAAAAAAAGGGAATTGGATTTAAAATGGGAAAATTGAGAAATAAGAGGAAAATTGGGTTTGAATATGAAGAGATTGCGAAAGGGTATTTAACTTTAAAGGGACTTGTTTTTGTTGAAAGAAATTTTTCTAGCAGGTATGGGGAGATTGACTTGATTTTTAAAGATTTTGAAAATGGTGAAACACTTGTGTTTGTGGAAGTTAAATATAGAAAAAATGATTTTTTTGGAAGAGCCGTTGAAATGGTTACACAAAAAAAGCAAAAAAAGATTTTGGCGACTTCACAGGTTTATATATTAAAAAAATAAATGGAATAGTGGCGTAAGGTATGATATTATTGGAATAGACAGTTTTTTCTAATAATATTGAATGGATAAAAAAATGCGTTTTGAGGTGAAATATGAGAAATAATGAAAGATGCTTTGAAATGTGGTGAAAAAAACATTTGAAATAAAAAAATAGCAGTGCCGACAACAAAAAAACGACAAAAGCGAAAAATTGGAATAGATATGTTTTTATTTAAAAATATGTCAAAATTGTGGATATACAGAAATGTACTCAACTAAAGTACTTGAAAAAGTCAAAGACCCAGTTAAAAAAATTATTGATAAATTAAAAAGCGAGATTTTTTTAAATTTAAAGGAATTTTTTTAGAAATAAAGATATAATTTCTGGGGAGGAATTAGTTGAGTGCGAAATAGTTTCAAAAAGACTAAAAAAATTTTTTTAATGATTTAAAAAAAATTGCGAAAACTTAATAATATTTATTATTTATGGGATTATAACAATGAATTTAAAAAGATTGATTTATGCTTATAAATATAACAAGAAAAAAATTTTTGGCAAAAATTTATTTTCGAGAATTATAAAAAAAGAATTTTATTTTATCTTGAAAAAAAGAAAAAAATTGATATTGTTGTAAGTGTGCCTGTAAGTAAAAAAAGAGAAAAAGTGAACGGGGTTTTAATCAAGTTGACGAGATTCTAAATTATTTAGAAATAAAATATTGTAAAATTAAAAAGGACAAAAAAATACTAAAAAAATGGCGTCAATTTTGGATGAGGAAAAAAAGGAAAAAAAATATAAAAGGTGCATTTGAAATTTCGGGGGAATTGATTTTAGTAATAAAAAAATATTTTTGATTGTTGACGACATTGTTACGACAGGAGCGACTTTAAAAAGAAATAAAAAAATGAAATTTTACAAAGTTCTAAAATTAAAAATTTAAATATTATCGTTTTTTTGTCTTGCAGCGGCAAAAAGAAATTAAAAAGATAAAGGAGAAATATGAGTAAATTAAAATTAAAAAAATTATAGTTCTGTTATTTATAATTGGTACAACTCTTTCTTTTTCAAAAGAAAAAAAGTGACAAAGTGAACAATGCAGATACAAATATGGAGCATCTGGACGAATCAACGCAAGAAATTATAGATGACAGTTCAAAAAAATAGATGAAGAAATTATAGACGACCAAGAAAAATAAAAAGTACGAATGAAAATTTGAAATACAGTCAGAGAAATGACGGAATAATAGATGTAAATTCGTTAAAACACGAAGAAAATTCTGAATATCGTGTAAAAGATGGGAAAAAAATGTAAAAATACTTATGAAAAACGAAAAAAACAATGATGTTTATTCAGTGGAAGTAATTTATAAAAAAATGGAAAAAAATGATGCGTGGAATTGGAAATTATGGTGGAAACGAAACATTTTTAGCAGAAGTTCCAGACACGATTAAAGATTATTTTTTTGAAATAACTGACGCCAAGACAAAATATTTTATGGGAAGAAATTTAACAAAAAATAGAAGTTCGGTAATTCCATTTGAATATACAAATTCAAAAAAATTGACACAAATTCCAGATTGGGCAAAAGGTTCTGTTGGTTACCAAATTTACATTGATTCATTTAGAAATGGAGATGTTGACAACGATGCGATCTTTAATGAATTTGGAACTGATGACTTTTCTGCACCAACTGGAGAAATTCGTTCGGGAACTACAAAAAGAGAATTACTTTTAGCTGAATGGGGAGATGGAAGCAAACCGCAATTTTCATTAAATGAATGGAACAGTAATTATGAAGAAAAAAATGAGTGGGAAGAAAGTGCGTTAAATGAAGTGCAAAATTACACCCGTTATTATGGTGGAGATTTAAAAGGTGTTGAAGAAAAACTAGATTATTTGAAAAATTTAGGAGTGGAATATATAATTTTATCTTCACCTTTTTATTCGTTGTCAAATCATAAATATGATACGATTTATTTTAATCATGTAGATCCATATTTTGGAGTTATTGAGCAGACTGGGACAATAAAGGCGCTTGATATAAAAGCACCTGTTCACAATGTCAATGGTGACAAAGAATTAAATTTATTAGTTTTTAATCCGACAACTGATAAAAATTTGCTTGGGGAAGATTTGAGAAATATAAATAGCTGGGTTTGGACTGATTCTGACTTGGTTCTTGCAAGTCTTGTAAAAAAGGCGCATCAGAAAGGGTTAAAAGTTGTTTTGGAAGTTGCGCCAGATGTGACTTCGGGAGCTTTTTTTGCAAGAGAAAATAAAGAGTTTAAAGATTGGTATTTAAAAGATACAGTGCTTGATTTGAGCAACAAAGAAGTTCAAAATTATTTTGAAAATTCGATGAAAAAATGGATTTTAGGACCAGACCAAACTTTTAAGAAAAATATTTATGATGATGGAATTGATGGAATTAGATATGTATATTATGACGATAGAAATAAAGAATATATAGCTGATATCACGGAAAAATTTAAAAGCAGTATAAGCCAGATTTATTAATAACTGGAGAGTTTTCTAATAGTTTTACAAAAGATATAGATGATGGAGTTTATGACAGTGGAGCGGATTATAATATTATAAATAATATAATTAAATACACCGTAAATACAAATCCTAATTATCGTATAAATGGAGTAGAATTTGCTTCAAAATTAAATGAAATTTATAATAGATATTCATCTGACAGATTTAATATGACGCAGCTTTTTATAGGTTCACTGGACACAGATAGAATTTTTAGTGGAATGATAAACACAAACCGTGTTTATGACAGAAATAATCAGTCAAATCAGTATTTAAACATAAGACCTGATTTATACGATGGAACTGCGATAAGCAAATTAAAAAGAGTAGTTTCAATGCAAATGATGTTACCTGCAACTCCTATTATTTATTATGGAGATGAAAAGGGAATGTGGGGAGCGGATTCTCCTAGAAATAGAAAACCTATGTTATGGGATGATTACGAACCATATGATAATGAAACTGATGATATAAGTAAATATAAAAAAGTACTTAGAAGTTTGCCAGATTCAGTGGAAGTAAATGAAGTGCAAAAATTTATTTCTTATCCAGTTACAAGCAACAAAGAAATTGAAAATCATTATAGAAGTTTACTAAAAATAAGAAAAGAGCACAAAAATTTGTTTAAAAATGGAAAACTTAGAATATTAGAAGTTTATAGTGATGGGAAGACGAAAGGTAGAGTTGATGCTGAAATTGCAGCATATTTAGCTGACCAGACAAGAAGAGCAAAATTATATCAAGGTCGTGACTACACACCACCAAAACCAAATACGGATTTTATTTCCTATGAAATTTCCTTAGGAAACGAATCAATCATAGTTTTGGTAAACAACAGCGCCGACAGCTATCCGCTAAACTTAAATGTTCCAAAAATGTTTGGATTTTATAAAAATCAATTAAATCCAAAAGAAAATTATGCAATTTCTGAGAGAAAAATACAAGTGGATGTAAAATCTTATGAAGTAAAAAGTTCTTTACAGCAATGCTAAAAATATGTTTGATTCATTTAGAAAAAAATAAAAAAATAAAAAAATATAATTAATAGAAGTTCTTTTTAGGACTTTTTATTTTTTTAATTTATTTATAAAAAAAATATTTTTTTAGAAAAAAATTTTAACAAATAAAAAAATTGGCTCTTGTTTCATACAAAAGTCAATTTTTTTATAAATTAATTAAATTAAATATTTAATTTAGAAAAATTATTAAATATCAAGTTTAATTCTTTGAATATCAGCACCGACAGCGTTTAATTTAGCTTCTAGTCTATCGTATCCACGATCAATGTGATAAACTCTGTTTACGATAGTTTCCCCTTCAGCAGCAAGTCCAGCAAGTACAAGTGCAGCTCCAGCTCTTAAATCAGAAGACATGACAGCGGCACCAGTTAGTGAAACTCCTCCATTTATAACGGCAATTCCTCTTTTTATCATAATGTCAGCACCCATTCTGTTAAATTCTGGCACATGCATAAATCTGTTTTCAAATACAGTCTCTTCCATTGTGCTAGTTCCGTTTACCAATGTTTGAAGTAACATCATTTGTGGCTGCATATCTGTTGGAAATCCTGGATGTGGAAGAGTTTTAACATTACAAGGTTTTAGTTCTTTTAAATTTCCTTCCACAGTTAAAATGTTTCCTTCTTCTTTAAATTTAACTCCCATTTTTTCAAGGTCAGATTTGAAAGCTCCTAAATCGTCAAGTCTAGCGTCTTGAATTTTTAAATCTCCTTCAGTGATTAAAGAAGCAATTACATAAGTTCCAGCTTCAATTCTATCTGGCATAATTGAATATTCAACGGCATGTAAATCTTTTACTCCTTCAATTTCGATTCTAGTAGTTCCAAGTCCTTTAATTTTAGCTCCCATTTTTGTTAAAAAGTTTCCTAAATCTACTATTTCAGGCTCTCTTGCAGCGTTTGAAATGATAGTTTTTTTCCTGGAATTTTTACTGCAGCCATCATAATGTTTTGAGTTGCACCAACGCTTGGAAAACCTAATGGAATTTCTGCTCCTTTTAAATTATCTGATTTTGCATGGACATATCCATGAATTCTAGTAATTTCCGCACCCAAAAGCTCAAATCCTTTTAAATGCAAGTCAACAGGTCTTGAACCAATTGCACATCCTCCAGGAAGTGAAACAACTGTTTCATCAAGATTGGCAATCATAGGTCCCATTACTAAAAATGAAGCTCTCATTTGCTTTACAATTTCATAGCTGGCTTCGTTTCTTACAAATCCTTCATTAACTATTTTGTAAGTAGTTTCATCCAATTTTTTTCAGTTTTTCATTCCCAAATCTTCTAAAAAGTTTCATTGTAACTCTAATATCTCTTAAATTTGGTACATTTTTTTAAAAATATACTCACCTTCTGCAACAAGTGTTCCAATAAGGATTGGAAGAGCTGCATTTTTTAGCTCCGCTCACTTTTATAGTTCCATTCAAACTATTTTTTCCTTTTATTTTAAATCCATCAACCACGCTTTTTTCCTCCTAATTTTTGACATATTGGACATTTTGAACCGAATAATTTGTCCAAAAATCCCATTTCTTTATAATTTTTTTCGTGTAATTTGGCAATTCTTGCCGAACTATATCTAAATGAAATTCACAAATACATTTTTTTCCATTGATTTATAATAAATTTCGGTAAATTTTTTTCTGCTTTTATAACTTCCAATTTAGGTTGTACTAAAATATTGTCATTTTCACCGTGTTCAATTGCATCTTTAGCTGCGACGACAAGAGCGACATCTCCTGAGTATTCTAAACTGTCAATCATTTTGTATGACATTCCTTTTTTCTTAGCAATTTCAATATATTTTTTTATATTGACAAAATCAGCTTGGTGAGAAATTAATAGCTTGTAGGCATTTTTGTCTTCCATAGCTTTTTCGATTTCATAATAAATACCTTTTTCGTTAACTTCATCAAATGTCAAAGCCTTTATCACTCTTTCTTTGTATTCTCCCAAATATAAACTACATTCAATTTTTGCATTATGCGCTCTATCTGCAACTTTTTCTACATCTCTCATAAAATCTGTATCATTGTATTTCATTTTTTTCTCCAATTCATCTAAATAAAATAACTCAAAAATCAAGTTATTTTTTTATCAAAATAAAAAAATCTAAAAATATTCAGACTTTTTAACTTATTTTTTTACATTATACTACTTTTTTTGATAATTCTCAACTATAATTTGAAAAAAAATTTTTTTAGTGCAAATTACTTGATTTTTTTATTGAAAAAAATGATAATATATTATGTGAATTATGATATTCATAGTAATTGCAAATTTAAAAAAAGAAAAAAATAGTTTAGCCAAACAATGGATATTCGGCGCTATGTCTTTTTTAAAATTGTTTGACTGCATATTAAGCAAAAAAATATAAATTTTTGTCGAAAGGAGTGAAGAAATGGCAAATTCTAAAAGCATCTAAAAAAAGAGTATTTATAGGAGAAAAGAAATGCACTTAGAAACCAAGCAATTAAAAAGTAGAACAAGAACTTTTGTAAAAAAAGTAGTAAAAGCTGTGGAAGCTAAAAAAATGTCGACGAAGCTAAATCAGCATTACAAGCAGCTTATAAAGAACTAGACAAAGCTGTAACTAAAGGTGTAATCAAAAAAAATACTGCATCAAGAAAAAAATCAAGACTTGCATTAAAAGTCAACAAATTAGCTAACTAATTATTATTAGTTTAAAAAAAAATTTTTTTAAATTATACTTTGATAATAAACTTAAAAAAATTTGAGTATAAAAAAATTACTTTATATAAAACTGTACCAGAATTCTTGAGAAATATAAGATTAAAGGTACGGTTTTTTTCTAATCTTTATTTAGTTTTTAAAATAATAAAAAAATAAAGTTGAGGTGAAAAAGATGAAAGTTATAATTTTTGAAAAAAATAGAGAAGAAATAGGAAATTGGACTGCTTATAAAATAGCAAAAAGAATTTTTAAAATTCAGTCCAACAAAGGAAAAAGCCTTTTTGTACTAGGACTTCCAACTGGAGCGACACCTCTTAAAAACTTATAAAAAGTTAATAGAATTAAATGAAAAGAAAATAATTTCATTTCAAAATGTGATAACTTTTAATATGGACGAATATGTTGGATTAAGTGCAAATCATAAAAATAGCTATCATTATTTTATGAATGAAAAATTTTTTTAAATATATTGATATAAAAAAAGAAAATATTAATATTTTGGACGGAATGGCACAAGATGTGGAAAAAGAATGCCGAGAATATGAAGAAAAAATAAAAAAAGTCGGAGGAATTAATTTATTTTTAGGTGGAGTTGGTGAAGATGGTCACATAGCCTTTAATGAGCCAGGTTCTTCGCTTTCTTCCAGAACTAGAAAAAAAGATTTGACTTATGACACAATTTTGGCAAATTCTAGATTTTTTGAAAATGATGTAAAAAAAGTTCCAAATGCTGCGCTTACAATTGGAGTTGGCACATTAACTGATTCTGATGAAGTTATAATACTTGCAGATGGGTATAAAAAATCAAGAGCAGTTTATCATGGAATAGAAGGCGGAGTAAATCATCTTTGGACAATTTCAGCATTGCAGTTGCATAAAAATTCTGTATTAGTTATCGATGAAGAGGCGGCTTCTGATATAAAAGTGAAAACTTATAGGTATTTTAAAGAAATCGGAAAAGAAAGTTCCAATTTGAAAAGATGTGAAGATGAAATAATAAAATTGTCAAAAAAAATAGTTAAAAATAAAAAAAATATTTCTCCCGGATTTTAGAGAAATATTTTTTTGAAAATCTTTTATTCATAATTTTGAGTTTTTTTCTTCAATAAATTTAGAAGTTCTTCTCGTCCAGTATTTTTTTAGTGACGAATAAAAAAATACATCTTCGTTGTCAAAGACAAGTTTTTTTCTTAATTTCTTTTAACTGCTTAAATTTTTTTCGTTATTCGACAATTTATCAGATTTTTGTAAAAATTATATAATATTCTATTTCAAAGTGTTCCAGCCACTTTAACATCTCCATATCTTCATTTGACGGAATTCTTCTTAAATCCAAAAAGTAAAAAAACACAATTTTTCTATCTGAAGTTAAATAATCTTCTATAATTTTTTTCCCCAATTTTTTTAACAGCTTGAGGAACTTTTTGCAAATCCGTAACCAGGCAAATCGACAAAATGAATTTTATCATTTATCAAAAAAATAGTTAATTAATTGTGTTCTTCCAGGAGTCTTACTTGTTCTGGCAAGGTTTTTTTCCGCTTTGTCAAAGAATTTATCAACGAAGATTTTTCCAACATTTGAGCGTCCAATGAAAGAAAAATTCTGTAAAATTGTTGGATTTTTGGATATTCATTTGAGTAGACAGCGGATTTTATAAATTCAGCTTTTTTTATTTCCATTTTTCTCCTTTCTTTAATTATTTATAAAAAAATTTATTATTTTTTTATTAATAATTATTATATCCTGAACCTCCCACAACTAAAGTCGCAGGGTTCTAAAATCTCTAAAAAAATATTTAAAAATTTTTCTAAGAAGTTTGATAGCTTTACACTACCCTTATTCTTTTTAGGCATGTCCAGCTCACCTCTATTGTATAGGACGCTTAAGTCCACAACTTTACTTTTTTTCTTAAAAATATTTAATGCTCCATTACAATCTGCATTTATGAGTTTACCTGCACTTGTTTGATATAGTCCTCTTTTTATTCTTTTTTTCCACTGAATATATATTCTTTTTTTGATTTTTCTTTATCATATATTGAATTTCATCTCCATCAAAGAAACTTGCTTTTTGATGTATAACTCTCTTCTTGCAGTTTAAATTCTATTCCGTATAGTTTACATAGGTATATTAATTTATCTCTTAATTTTCCATATGGTATACTTACAAAGTTTTGATTATTTATACTTCCAATATTTGATTTTCTTTGAAAATCTTCATTATATCCTAAAATTATTTTTCCTATATCATTATTAAGACAATAATTTACAATTATTCTTGCTGCTTTTGAAAGATAATCTTCTATACGATTATTTCTCTTTCTAGCTATTCTCTTTTGCCTTAATGTTGTGCGGGAGGTCTTTTGCTTATCTTTTTATACTTTGTAATTTTGCATTTATCTTATTATAGTATTGATTAATTGACTTTAATTTTCTACCATCTATTATGAATGATGCTCCATTATTAGTTACACAAGTACATAGATTGTCTATGCCTAAATCAATTCCTAGTGCATTGTTTTCATTTAATTCCCTTTGAACTTCTTCTACCTCATAAGTATATTGAATTTCAAAGTACCTAGAATATTGTTTTGGTATTATTCTAATTTCTTTTATCTTCTTGTCTTTTAATACTGGTGGTAACTTAATTTTAACTTCCCGATGAATTTTTCTTAAACGAATTTGAATAAGGAACTCTCAGAATATCATCTTTTAATCTAACAAAACCTATAACAAGAGTAGTAAATCCATCTTTAGCAAGATATTTAGGTAATTTTATTTTTTTATTATCGTATTGACCATTTTTAGCAAGTTTTAAAAGTCCAAAAAATGATTTGAAACTTCCGTCTACTTCTTTTTAGAATTTGTTGAGCCATATTAGAATTTAACTTCTTATAGTTCTCACTGTTTTTTTAAGCATTTTTATAGTTTTTCGTTATAACTTAAATACTTTTTTTATTTTTTTAAAAATAGTATTGTCTAACATTATATATAGCTTGATTCTTTAAATTTTTTTAGCTATATGGCACAAATATTTTAAATTTCTAAACTCCTTTTTTTACTAAGATGTTTTACCTGTTGTTTTAAAGTTAAATACATAGATATCACCTCCTTTTCATCAGAGATATTATACTATATATCCTACATTTTATCTATTAAAAAGTAATATTTTTTAAATATTTTTAAAGTTTTTAAAACCCCGCAGCAGCGGGAAGCGTCGTTCACATAAGTACGCTAACTACTTATGCAGTTCTCTCATGAACTTCTTGTTATCTCTAACAAGCACAGACTATATCTTATCCATATCCTATTTCAAGGACTTAGGCGAAACCACTTCCAATACCAATCGCTTGTATTGTACTCCCCTCACGAGGGATAGTCGTTGAACTTTCCTTTTCAGGCTTAGCTGCTGATTGTCTATTATCATAATGTTTAGGATTTAACCTTGCACCATCTAGTATATTTTTTCTGCTTTCGCCACCATCACACTTATACCATATATTATTACCTAGATATTATGTTGTGGTTATACTAGCTTTAAGAGTTCCCAGCAGTTCAGTTTCTTTGTTGTACGGTTTTGCTCCGTGTCTACATACAAGTTTCTCTATATGCTTACTAAAATTTTCGTGCAATTCATCTCACGAATAAAGTTGCGAGTGTTCTTGTACTATTTAATAAAAAAATAATTTAAAAAATTTTGTTTAATTTTGAAAATCATAAATTATGTCGTTTAGTGAATTATCGTTTAAGATATAGTAATAAACACCATTAATCATTCGTCCGTCTCCTTGCAGTTCATGTTGTTCAATTGGATGATGTAATAAAATTGCAGGTGCAGCACTTAGAGCTTTTATAGGATTTACTTGAATTTCCATATTTTTTTTGGCGTAATCCAAAACTTTTGGAATATATTTCCATCCTGAAGGAGTTGAAAGTTTTTGCACAATTCCTTGTATAACTTGTCGCTGTCTTTCATCCCGCTTAAAAGCCGTATCACTTTTTCTATGTCTTGTATAAGCAAGTGCTTGTCGTCCCTTTAAGTTATAAACTTGTCCTTTGTTAAAGTGAAAAACTTCCTGATCAAAATAATCTTGGTTAAATGTGTGATTTGCAACAACATCAACTCCGCCAATCATTGTTGTGATATCCATAACATTTTCAAATCTAAATAAAATATGGTAATCAACTTTTACATCAAGCAATTTTTCTACAGCTTCCACAGTACAAGGAGTTCCTCCAAAAGCGTGAGAGTGCGTAATTTTGTCCATTTTATAATTTTCGCAAGGAATCTCAGCGTAAGAATCTCTGGGAATTGAAACCATTTTAATTTGAGCTGTAAGTGGTACAACTCTAACAAGAATTAATCCGTCACTTCTTGAACCTTTTGTTGGTTGATTTGCATAAGCGTCACTTCCAATTATAAGAATATTAAACGGTACAGAAAGCCAAGCTATAAGACCAGCTAGACTAGCTACAATAGCCAAAGTAATTAATAATATTGTTTTTTTCATTTTACACCTCTTTTTTTTCAAAATTTAGTTTAGTTTCTAAAAAATTAATAAAATTATCTATTTTATTTTTTAAATCTTCTAAATTATCGTTGTTATTTTTCAATGACATAATCGCTTTTTTTATTTTTTTCGTCTAAAGAAATTTGAGAATTTATTATATTTTTTTGTTTCATTTTCACTCCGCTTATCTCTAGCCAAAACTCTCTTAATTTGGGTATTTTTTTATCAGACCAAACAAGTAAAATTAAGTCAAATTCACGCTCCCATCCAACTTCAAAAAAAGCAGCTGAATTTCCACAAATACAATTTTTTTCTTTAATTTTTTTCAATTTTTTTCGCATTCTTTTTTAAAAATTTCGGGATGCATAATAGAATTTAATCTCTCCAATTTATTTTTTTATCCTCAAAGACGACTTTTTCCCAATTTTTTTCTTGAAATCTCTTCTTTGTCAAAAAAATTTCACTTCCAAAATTTTTTAAAAAGTTCTGCTTTTATTTTTTTGAATCTTGAATAACATCATGAGAAATTATGTCTAAGTCAATAAAACAAAAACCCTTTATCTTTTTAAAATTCGGCTGACAGTACTTTTTTTCCACTTCCAATTCCCCCTGTAATACCAATGATCATAGTATATTCCCTTCTTTTTAAGATTTTTTTATAATCTATTTTATATCTTTTTTTGTTTAATTGCAAATTTTATTATTTTTTTAAATAAAAATTTTTAAAAATAAAAAAATTTGATAAAAAAAATATTTTATATTCAAAAAAATTTAGGTTATTATATTTTTTTATAATTAAATATATATTTTTTTAAAAAAATACTTGCAAAAAAATTTCAAAAAAAGTATAAAATAGTTTTGATAAACAAAATATAATATTGAACAAGTATTTTTATATTTTGAAAATAAAATTATTTTAGAGAAATTAATTTGTATTTTAGAGGAGTGATTATGATGACTTTATTACAAGGAAAAGTAGGAGACAAGTTTTTTTTGAAAAATATTATTGAAAAAAAGCTTGACACAAGATTACTTAGTTTAGGACTTTGTAGAGGAGATGTCTGCAAAATTGAAAATATTGCAAATGGAAATATTTTAATCAAGACAGTAGAAACAAAAATTGTGCTTAGTGAAAATTTAGCAGAAAAGGTAGAGATTGAGGTGGTAGAATGATAAATGTAGCATTTGTCGGAAACCCAAATGTTGGAAAAACAGCGTTAATCAATCAAATTTCACACGCCAGTCTAAAGATGGGGAACTGGCCGGGAGTAACAATTGAAAAAAAAGAAGTATTTTTTTCAGTTGGAGATGAAGATGTAAAATTAATTGATTTGCCAGGAATTTACAATTTATCAATGAGTACGGCAGAAGAAAGAGTTTCACGAGATTTTTTGCTGGATGAAAAAGTTGATGTGATAATTAATGTACTAGATTCGACATCGCTTGAAAAAAATATTTATTTGACTGCTTTATTAAAGGAACTTGATATTCCAGTTGTGATGGCACTTAACTTTGAAGATGAATTTAAAAGAATTGGCTATCAATTGGATATAGAAAAATTTGAAAAGCAATTGGGAGTTCCAGTTATGTTCACAAGTGGAAGATCTGGAGCTGGAGTAGACAAACTTATGGAAAAAGCTGTAGAACTTTACAAAAAAAATTCTTCAGATAAAAAAATACAGCATAGATTGCCATTTGAAAAGGAAATCGAAGATAATATTAAAAGTTTGAAGGATAAATTGGAAAATGATAAATCATATGAAAAAGTTTTAGAAAAATATCCAGTAGAATGGCTAGCAATTAAAATTTTGGAAGATGATACCAATGTAGCGGCAAGAGTAAAAACTGAATTTGGAGTAAGTGTTTCAAATATCGGAGAAACTGAAAAGAAAAATATTGAAAATCGTTACGGAATCGAACCTCAAGATGCTTTGGCAAGAGAGAGATATGGAATCGTTCGTGGAATTATCTCGATGAACCTAAAAAGAGGTACTGGAGATAAATTTGCATTAACTGATAAAATTGACAAAGTTCTTTTGAATAAGTTTTTTGGTGGAATAGCATTTCTTGCTATAATTTATGCTGTTTTCGTAATCGTATTTGATGGAAGTTCGCCGTTTATCGACTGGATTGATGGGTTCTTTAGTAACTTTGTCATAAAATATGTGGGTCACGCCATTGAAGGGGGTGCCAGATTGGTTAAGCAGTTTTATACTTGATGGAATTTTGGCTGGTGTAGGTTCAGTATTGACATTCGTTCCACTTATGTTCTTTATTTACTTCTTCATGGCAATTCTTGAAGAAAGCGGATATATGGCTCGTGTTGCATTTATTTTAAATAAAATGATGACAAAAGTTGGACTTTCAGGAAAAGCATTCATCCCAATGCTAATCGGATTTGGATGTACAGTTCCAGCAATTTATTCAACAAGAACATTGGAAGATGAAAAAACAAGAAGATTGACAGGAGTTATCGCAACATTTATGTCATGTGGAGCAAGACTGCCGGTTTATTCATTACTTGCAGCGGCGTTTTTCAGTAAAAATGCAGCTTTAGTTGTAGTTTCAATCTATGTTTTTGGTGTATTTATGGCCCTTTTAGTAGCTTTTATATTAAAAAGATTTAAATACTTTAAAGGAAACAACACAGAGTTACTTATAGAATTACCGCCATATAGACTTCCAGGTGCAAAAGCTGTCTGGAGCAATATGAGATCAAGAACTTTTTCTTACATAAAAAAAGCAACTACAATAGTTTTAGGAATCCTGTTAATTATCTGGTTCTTCCAATATTTCCCAAATAAAGGAGATGCTGAAAGTTCATATATAGGTCAAGCAGCAAAAGTTGTTCAGCCTGTATTCAAGCCAACTGGTTTTGGTGACAGATGGGAACCTGTAGCTTCTATTGTGCCAAGTATCATTGCAAAAGAAACAGTAGTTGGATTTTTAGGACAAATTTTATTATCTCAAGGAGATGATGAGAAAAAAGAATATAATTTTGTATCAGATTTAAAAGATCAAGTAGTTGGATTGGGAGGAGCAGCAGTAGAGTCAGTAAAATCATTAGGACATATTGCAACCTTCAAAATTACGACATTGGAAATGAAAAGTCAGGAGGAGCTTGACCAAGATGCAGGTGGAAACATCATTCCAGCAATTAGAAGCTTGTGGAGTGACAAATATGGTCAGCTAAGAGCATACTCATTTATGCTGTATGTCCTTTTGGTAGTGCCATGTGCCGTAGCAATGGGAGCTTTAAAACAAGAATTTGGATGGAAATTATTAGCATTTCAAGTGTCAATGTTGTTAGTGTTACCATATGTGGTATCAACATTATTTTTCAACATTGCAAGATTATTAGTTTAGAAAAAGAGGAAATATTATGATGATAAAAAAACAATAATAGTTGGAATAATAGCACTTTTTAGTAGCTTTTGCAGTATTTAGAAAAAAATTTATAAAGATTATAAAAAAATAAAAAAATTTATGTGGAACAGATTGCTGCAGATGTTCGAGAACTTCAACTTGTGGAAAACCGAAAAAAAAGTAGTATTCAAATTAAAAAAACAAATAAATAAAAAGTGATTTTCTAATGATATTAGTGTATAATCATTAGTGACCAATAGAAAAAAAGTGAAAACTTTTTTTCTTCATAACTCCTTTTTTTAGATATGTTGCCATATGGGTAACATATCTTTTTTTAGTGTTTATGGGGCTTTGAAGTGTTTTTCACTTTTTCATTTTCTTTTTAAATACATACAAACTTAAACCCTGTGTTTATGCGACTTAAATTTTTTATATTGTTTCCGTTGGTTACCCGTTGGTTACCAATTTTTTCTTTTCAATCAATCGAATTAAAGGCCCATTCGTATATTTTTATTTATATTTATTTTTTTTCGTTGGTTACCTTTTTAGAATCCATTAATTCGTTGTTTCATTCTCATCTGTATAAAATTTTATGTGGTTCATCTCTGCTTTTAAATTTTCCTTGTCTGTCTTGATATAAAACTTGTTAGTAGTTTCAATGCTTTCGTGTCCCAATATATCTGTAATAGTTGTTGTTGTAAGTTGCTGTCTGCTCATAAGGGTACTTAATGTTTTCCTGCAGTCGTGTGGCTTGTGATTCATTCCTAGCATTTCAAGCGTCTTGTAAAAATGTTCACGAAAAAAATTAATTCGTAGTGGCTTGTTTTCCTTTTCCTTTTTCTTGAAAATCCATTTTTTGTTATATAGCAAATAATCCGTTGGACTTTCTTTATACAGTTTTTCAATAATTCTGTATATGTCCTTGTGTATTGGTATTTGTCTATGTTTCCCTTTTTCTGTCTTATTTCCGCCGTTTATAAATCCTTGCAATAAATCAATATTTTCTTTTTTTAGTCCCACAAGTTCGCCTATTCTCATACCTGTATAAATCATTATTAAAATATAATCCACCCATTGCAATGTTACATTTTCCCAAAGTTTCTTTATTTCATAATCGCTAAATATATTCTTGTCTTTTTGTTCCACCGCTTTTGGCAATTTAATGTATTTCGCTCTATTTATCGCTATTATCTCAAGTTCCATACCATAGTTGAATAATGTCGTTAAAAAAGTTTTGGTTATTTTCTTTGTTGCTACGCTTATTTTTAAACTATTTAAGACTTGTTGCATTTGTGGGGCCTTTATTTCTCTAAAAATTAAATTGTAAAGTGGCTCACATCTCTTGTAACTGTTTTGATAACTCTCCAATGTTGCTTCGCTTACCATCTCTTTTTGATTTTTTATAAATAGGTTGTATACTTCGCTAAATATGATTTTACTGTTGTCTATCTCATACGGATTGACTAAATAAGCGTTTAAAACTTCCTGCGCTTTGGTTCTAGTTTCATACATTCCCAATGATTTTCTTTTCCCTGTTGCTGAATCTGTAACCCTTACCCAATATGGCTTACTTTTCTTTGTTTTTGTTATACTTCCCTGCTTGTTCGCTTTCTTTTTCCTTTTCATAAATTTACACCATTCTAATCAAAGGGCTTACTTTACCCAATAATTTTAATATCTTTTTTTAAATAAATCAATATATTTTTTATAATATTTAATATTTATTGTTTATTTTTTTGCATTCTCATTTATTTTTTTTCGTTGCCTATTTCTTTTTCTAGTGGTATAATTAAGTTACCTAACTACATCTTGGACTTTTAAAGTTTTTGGACTTTTTTAAGTCTTTTTTTATTTCTCATCACTCCGCCATAACTATAAACCCTGTTTGTCCCTTTTACTGTTTTTAAATATGCTCTTATTTCCGATTCGTTCATATTGAACATTTGCTTTTCAAGATTTCCAGTTAAATACCTAACTAAATTTTCTTTATCTTTTTTGGTTTTTCCCACTGCTCTTAAGTCTGTTAAGTTTTTTTCGCCATTTTCATTATATTCACCCCATTTCTTTTCTATTTTCTTCCGTATTGCCTTAATCCCTGTCTTTTGTCTGCTCCATATCATTTTGTAACCATCTTTTACAACCAAAATTGTATGTATATGTGGCTTAAATTTCTTCTTTTCTCCTTTCATCTCAACCACTCTCACATATCCTAATGTTATTTTGTCCAGTTCTTTCAATTTTATTATTTTATTGAACTGGCTCTTTATTTTCTTTAATTCTTTTTCGTAATTTTTCTGCCAAATTTCTTCCATTCAATGTTAAAAAAACAATATTTCATCATATCCTTTTTATTTTTTTCCAATATTTTTTTATATTCTTGTATTTTTTTAACCTTGTCGAACATACTGGACAATATTTCTTGTCACATTTTTCTTCTTAATTCTGCTCCATTCCTGCTTAAAAATATAGTTGTTTACACATTCCAATACTATTTCAAAATCTTTTTTTATTTAATTCTTTTTCTAATATTTCCAGTTCTTTTATTAAAATTTCTTCTTTCATTTTTACCCCAAATTGTACTCAAACCCTTTATAAATCAATAAAGTAACACATAAAATACCATCAAACACTTATTATTACTGGCTTTGTATCTATTTTCAAATAGTCATTTAAATACCCCGAATATACTATAGAAAAGAAAACAATTTTTTTGACGCATTTTTTTACTCAATATATTTAATTATTTTTTTCTATAAATTTTAATATTAATCCCATCGTAGCGTTTAAATGATTTTTGAGAAATTAAAGGCCCATATTTTTATAGATTTGTATTTTTTTAAAATTCCTGTTTTGCAATTTATATTAAATATGGCTCTAATTTCTTCATATCTCAATCACACGATAGATATTTTTAAATCTTAGTATTTTTATTCCTTACTTTTGATTACTTTTTATCTCACAGGGCTTTAAAATTGATTATTTTGATTTTTTATCGTTCAAAATTCCTTTATTAAGTTTTCTGCATTTGTCACATCTTGCCATAAAAGCGTATTTATATTGGCTTTTTCTTATCTCAAATAATACCGCTCCGCAATTTTCACATCTTATCCTTACCATTGGCTCTAGTTTCATTATAAATACCCCCTTTAATTAATCTTGCCATCTGTGTTGTTTGACAAAATAATTACATCGCCACTTTTTTTCAAATCTTTAAACATTTCTTCGCCTTTTTGAATTTCTTCTGCCGTCGCATTTTCCTTTTGTTGTGTTATTACTCCGCCATCGCTTGTTCTTCCTTTAATTTCAAGCCCCATATCTCCTAATATCTTGTTTCCGTATTTCTCCATTTTATATTCTGTTTCCCACTCAATATCTTTTTCAATATTCAAGCAGAATCCAAGTTTACACACCATTAGCGCTTTTTCATACACAACATTAATCAATATCAATTCTTTTGCATTTTCTAAATCCTGTTTTTTGTCAAAATCTGTAAAGTCATAAGCGTCGTTTTTCGCTCCTGTCACTTTCTCAAAATATAACCTTATCAAATTGTTTAGTTGCCTGTTGTAGCTTCTTAAATCAAATCCTGTGGCATTATTTTCAATAATTTCAAATCCCCTGTTTAACATCTCAATATCTTTTGTTTCCATAATAAATTTGCTTTGTTTTTTTAGTTTTCTCATTCCAATCGCTCCATTTCTTTATTTTAATATTAAATAAGGGGCCTTTGTTTCAACCCCCTTGTTCTCTTTACTATTTTCCTATTTTTCTATCTGTCGGTATGCCTAATTTAATTAGCACCATTTCCATTTCTTCCAAACTTAATTTCTTAAATCTTTCAATTATCTCTTTCGCTCTCTCATCTGCACTTTTTTTATTTTCCATTTTCTTCAACTCCCATTTTTATATTTTCGATTCTTGCCACTTGTTTACCAAGTTTAAAAAATGTATCTTGCACATCATTAATCAAATGCACTAGTAAATCACTTGCCTTTTTATTGTTTTCAAGTTCATTAAAAACAATGTCCCATTTTTCTTTATTCTTTACTTCAAATTTAAAATTAGCCCATTCTATTATGCTTTCTTCCATTGATTCTTCTCTTACTTTCATTTCTTCCATTTAATCCGCTCTCCTTAATTTAATTTATCCAATCTTTCTTTTATTGTTTTTTCTTCCTGTGTAAATATATCAATTGCGAGTATGCTTTCGCGTATAACATTCTCAATATCCATATTACTGATGTTTTCCCTGTATATTTTTTTTAGATATTCTTTAGTTATTATTTCTTCTCTTGCTACCTGTATAACTGTAAACAGTTCAATTAATTTTTCTTTTACTTTTTCATTTTTAGCAAGGTTTAGGCTCTCACGTTCCGCATATCTCTCTTTTTGCCATATTTCTTCCCTTATCTCGTCTGCCTTGTCGCCTAATATTTCTTGTCTTATTTTCTTTTCCATTTATTCCGTTCTCCTATTTTCATTTATTTTGATTCCGGTCCCCTGAAATTTCAGGGAGGTTCAATTAATATCCCATTTTCTCCAATATCCCTATTGATATTCTCTCTTTCACTTTTGGATCTGTTATATTATCCAGTAGCTTTAATGCTATTTCTATATTGTTGCTTTCGTGCTGTAGCCTTGTTTCTATTTCATTGCTTATAAAGTATTCTGTTATTTCGTCCTTAAATGCCCTTAATTCCTTTATTTTTTTGAGTAATTCCTCTAAATTTTTCTGATAGTATATTGCTGTGTATGTTAATTGATTACTTAAAATGGCGTTTTCTCTTTTCAATGATTTTATTTCTTCATTTCTTAATACACTTCTGCCTTTGACTGTCGATAATTTAAGACTTATAGCATATCCAACCAGCTTGTTTAATTGCCTTGTGATTAATATAGGTACACCGTGATAAGTTAGTTTGTTATTCAGCGTTATTTCTTTTCTTATGCTTTCCATTTTTCTAGTCATTGGTCTTTTGCCCTGTAATTCTTTTCTCATTCTCTCAAATTCATTGATATATGCCACATTCAAAATAAAGGCAATTGGTACTGACGCATTATATCCTCCAATTAATTGTGCTATACCTTTTTGTGTGATTAAATAGTTTTTGTAACTTTTAAAATTTCCTTCAACTTTATACGAACTAGGTATATAGAACTCAGTAAAATCAAGGTTTCTTCCGAAACCTAAACTTTCAGGTTTCGCAATATTTCCAGTATTTTCTCCGAGAACGGAACTTTCCGTTTTCGTGAATTTCTCTATATATCCGTCTATTTTCTCCAACAAATCATAATGATTTACTCCCAATTCTTTCGCCACTCTGTTACTTGTTGTTACTAAAACTCCATTTACATTTTCTACATTTACCTTAATCATTTCCATAATTATTTCACTCCCTTAATCATTCTTTTTATTCTGTTAATCATCTTGTTTCGGGCCTTTTCTCTTGCTTTTTCACTATTTTTGTTTACAATTTCCAATACTTCAAATTTATGTTTCATCTTTTACCACTCCAATTTCTTATTAAAATTTATTTTTTTGTATAAAGTCTTGAATAAACCAAAGGCCCATCAGTCCAGTAATAATGTTTCATCTTTTCCTAATCCTGTATTTTTCTTGATTCCGTCCCTTACAATTTTTACACTTTCAGGATATAGTCTAATCACTATTTTTAGCAGGTCTTTACCGTAACCATTAGCCAAAGCATACTCAAGCACACTTTTAAAACGATTTTTTGCTTTAACCGTTTTGTTGCAGTTGTTCATTCTAATTTTTAAATCAATGTGCTTTTGTTCTCTAAATACTCTATAAACTTCATTATATCTTAGCCCATAATTTCCCCCACCTGCTCTTAATATACGGTTTATAATGTCTGCCAATTGATATAGTTCTAGTTCTCCATTAATCCCCTTTATTATTTCATCTTTCGCTTGGTTCTCATTTCTTAACTTTTCGTTTTCAAGTTCTGTTTTAAGTGCCATTTGCAATACTTCTATTTTCGTTAGTTGTCTTGGCTGAATCTGTCCAGTTTTTACAATGAAATAACTTTCAATTAGCATATCTTGGATTTTCCAACTTAATTCATCTGTAAATGTCTTGGTTAGTTTTATATATCCCCTTTCGGTATACAGTCTTTCAAAAGGATTATTACTGTATTTTGAAAAGGCGGTCGAAAATTTCGACTTCCTTATTTCATCTTTAGATATTTCAAAATAATCTTTTCCAAGTTCAAATTTTCCCCTGTTATTTTGAAAATTCTCAATAACTCTTTTTGGCTCTCTTTTGTGTAATTTTGCTATATCATAAGCCGTTATCACTCTTTGCCCTTTATATTCTTTCGTTTCAATCTCAATCCCATTAATTACAATTCTGTTACTTCCTGTTAATGCTACAAGTTCATTCATCTTTTATCACTCCATTTCTAATATTAAAATTTATTTTTTTGTTTCATAATTTTAAACTAAAAAGATTTCAGCAACTTCATCATTAGTTAAATTCAAATATTCTTTAATCTTTTTCACTTCGTTTAAACTAAACTTAATTGTTCCGTTTACTTTTTTATTCGTGCTTACTTCGGACAACCCCAAAGCCTTTGCCAAATCCCTTTGTGTTCTCTCTCTTAATGTTAATTTTGATTTTAAAATGTTTTTTTGTATCATTTATTTTCACTCTCCTTTATTCGTTTATAAAGATTTCTACAACTTCATCATTGGTTAATTTCAAAAATTCTTTCAATTTAGCTATTTCTTCAGGTTTAAATTTAGTTCTCCCATTAAATCTTTTGTTTACTGGAACTATTGAAAAGCCGAATAATTTAGCTACATCGTCCTGTGTTTTTCCGTTTAGTACCATTTTTGAATCTAATAATTTTTCTGTTAATCATTTTTTTATCACTCCTAACTATCACATACTATGTATGTATTTTATTTAAATATAGCATACATACTATATAAGTGTCAAGTATTTTTTTGTTTGTATTTTTTTGATTTTTTTGTGATATGATAGTTATAGAAGCAAATGGATTGGATTGGTGAATAATTATGAAAATAAACGAAAAAAATAAAAAGAACTAAGAACTAAAAAAATAAATTAACACAAAAGGAATTTGCCAATAAAACAGGTTTATCAATTTCAACAATACAAAAAAATATGAGTACGGCGACTTAACCCCTAGTGAATCGGTATTATTTAAAAATTTGTAAAACTTTCGATATTTCCCCGACGAATTGTTAAAAGATACAAAAAAATGTCGATGAATTGGATGAGATGGAAAAAAATATTATCAAATTTTATTTACAGATACATACCAACCGACAAAAATTAAGAAATATTCTCATTGATTTGGACGATAGAGAAGTTTTTTTAAAAAAGATGAAAAAGGCGATAGTGGAATTTCTTTTTATACAATGGATTTGAATTTGATTTTTTTAGATATATACGATAATCTTTTATATTGTAAAAATGATAAATTACAAATTGACACTTTAATTGAGATAACACAATTAAGACAATTAATCTCTATGACTAAAAAAAGATTATGTCAGATTTTTAAAATTATATTTGATACTTTTTGGCGAAGACTGGGAAATGGGAAGCCTTTCATATATGAAAATTCTAGAAAAACAAATTGAAGAAGAAAAGGAAAGATAAAAAAGACACCGATTAATCAGACGGCAAAACTTCTGCCATCTCAAAACGAATAAGCAAAACATTCACACATTTTACTGGGCCTTAATTAAATTCGCCACAACTGGCGAAAATAAAAACTCACTATCTTTGTTAGCGTATAAAGTTTTTGATTTTTTTATAAAAATATGTTATATAATAAATATAAAAAATAAGTAGTGCATTATAAAAATTGGGTTTAGGGTATAGAAATATACCCTTTTATTTTTTTAATTTTAAGGTCATTATCATAATTTTTGGCAATAAAGGGGGTATATATTTACTCCCTTTTGATTTTTTTAGTAAAAATTTAGTATAATTTAACAGTAATGTATTTTTTTATAAATATAATACAAATCCATTATAGTGTTTTTTCGATTATTGTTCAGGGTATAGAAATATACCCTTTTTTAATTTTTTTTGGTTTCCTAATTTTGAGAAACCAATCATATCCTTATATAAGCCAAATACAAGCCCATATACGCTTTTAATTCATTTATTTGATAATTTTCCCTGCTTAAACTTAACTTAAGTTTGTAAACTTACGATTTCTTAAATTTACATTGTATTTTTGGATTCTGCTAAAATCTTTTTTGTCTAGTAGCTCTTACTTAATTTTTTTAGTAATAGCTGTTACTTAAATTTAAGTAGTAGCTCCGGCGTTCTTCTTTGTGAAGTACGCAGGTAAAATATTTTACTCACATCGTTTTTGAATAGGTCTGCTAAAATTCCAGCCAACCAAAATACGAAACCTTAAATTTAAGGCGTCGTATTTATGTAGTAATTTGTAATATTTTTTTACTTCCTGGATCTATTAAGAAAATTGAAATGTTAGGTTTTGTTAAGTTTTTACAATTCCTTATCCAGTGTTATATTTTTAAAATCAATTCTAACAAAAGAAAAAATTTCTGAATCAAAAATTTTGATTCAACTAACTTTTTATAATTTGACTTCATAATTTTTTTGGAGTGAATTTTTTTATATTTTACATTCCAACATTTATTCTTAAAATCAATTCTAAGGTGTCTAGCATTCCACTCACGCTTTATAATTTTATTTTTTTGGTATAAAACTATGGCTAAAGTGACAAATGTTCTTAAATCGCTTTATTTTTTTGTCATATTTCCTAAAAACTGTTTTTTTGAAATTCTTTTTAACATATTATTTTTTTACTAGGTTTTTTTAATAATAATTCATCTAAAAAAACGGCACGACAGTGAAATTAAAAAAATTTGTCAAACATATTTTTTCTGGGGCTTCGAACCCGTTCGCCTTGTAAAAGTTTTCTGGAAGTACCTTTTTAGGATTTTATTTTTTTATAAAAAAATCGCAGCTAATTCAATAACTACGATTTAAGTTAATAGGCCCGTTATTCTTTTTCTTTATTGCCTTTGTCTTTAGTTCTTAACCCTAATGAAACGGCTAACATTCCAATAGCCCCAATCATAGAGGTATAACCCTCAAGGCTTTTGCCTATGCTTAAAAGATATATACCGCCAATTATAGCCGATAAAACAGCAATACCGCCAATTATTTGTCCTAGGATTTTTGAAACTATTGCACCATTTACAAGTTTTTCTTGATTCCTTTGAAACGTTTGTGATTCCTGCATTTCTATCTTTTGCCTGTTTTTCTGTTGCCGTTCTGCCATTGCCACAATCCTGCTGGCTAATCCCTTTTCAATATTTTCGTACCCTTGTAATTCCTGATAAGTGGGTATCGGTGCCGAACGTATAGAGACACTTTGGATCTGTGTTTCTGTTTTGTGATTTTTTTAGGGGCTTTTTGCTATTTGCTTTTTTTATTTCTTTTTCACCATTCTATTTACCTACTTTTTTTGACACTTGCTATATTCTTTCATTGCACTTCTTATATCATTTCCAACTTTTTTTCCCAATCCGATTTTTAATGCTTTTATAATCATCTTTTTCAAAATTAGAATTTCTTTTCAACGATATTTCGGGCTGATAAACTATGTCCGCTATTCCCGCAATAAAGGCTTTTTAAATTACTGTTCATAATCTCCTCCTAATTTTGATATAATTTATTTTACCTTTTTTTATTTTTAAAAGTGCAACAAAAAAATTTAATTTTTTTAAACAATATGGATTATAAATATTACAAAATGTTTATTTTTAATTTTTTTAAGTCAATAAAAAAAAACCGGTTTTCATAGCAGGCCCATTATTATTCTAGTATTTAATTTTATTCTTTCGTTCGTTCGCTTTTTAACGTTCGCTATGTCATTTTGTGTCATCGCCAATCATCGTTTATACATTATATTCATTGCCTTTAAAATACTTTTGAACGTTCTAACGTTCGTTCGTTTTTAGTGCAATTTGTCTCAAAAAGTCTCATTTTTTCCATTAGATTTTATGTCTTGGTTACCATCTCTAACCATTATTATTGCTGTATTTTTTAACACTTCGCACCTTTTTTAAGTGGTTGCATTTTTGGTTACTTTTGGTGCATTTTCTGCCAAAAATTGCAATCTATTTTATTTTTGGTTACCACTTCTAACGCTTATTAATCCTGCTTTTGTTTACTGTTTGCACTAGTTTAATTTTTGGTGCAAATTCTATTTAATTGGTGCATTTTCTGCCAAATTTTGCCATTTATTTTATTTTAGTTTGTAATCTTTAACTATTATATTTACTAGGTTTGTTAATGTTTTGCAACCATTAGAACTGGGTGCATTTTTGGTTGCATTTGGTTATATCGTTTTTCTTTATAATCGATATTAATATTATACCATATTTTTTTTATAATTTGAATCATACATAAAAAGCAACTCACTGTTTTGAGTTGCCAAAAAATAAATTTTAATACCCTTTAATTAGAATGTAACTTATTATACCATATCTAGCCTTTATTTGCTACCAAAATATATTAATTTATGCAATTCGTCCAATAAGATTATGTTTGTATATACAATAATGATTCTATTTGACGCTTATAATTTAAAAGACTACCTAAATATTTTTTAGATAGCCTTTTTCTTCCCCTTGATATTAAAATTATTTTCTTGTAAAGCAAGTATTTTTTTGAGTGTCTGCAAACCCTTTAAAAATGGGCTTTCATTTTTTTATTTTTTTCCGTTGGTTACCCGTTGGTTACCTTTCAAAATTTAACCCCCATAAATAGCGGATTTTCGTTAAAAAAGAACTTTTTTCTTCATAACTCCTTTTTAAATATGCTATCACAAGGGTAGCATATTTTTTTTGCCATTTCTTACAAAACAAGATAATACAGTACCAAAAAGGTATTCAGTTATCTTTTTCATTTTTTTAGTTTTTTTATTTATTTGTAATTTTTTTCATAAAAAGGTACTCATTTACCTTATCCGTTGGACTAGCGTTGGACTAAAAACTAATGTCAAGAAAAAAAGCCTATAATTAAGGCTTTCTATGAAGTTTTTCTAAAATTTAAACTATTCATTGATAACTTTAGTTTTTGTTTATCTGTCTGAATATAATATTGTTTTGTTGTCGTAATATTTTCGTGTCCCATTATATCTGTTATCACAATATTATTTATTTTTTTGATTACTCATAAGTGTCGCTAGTGTTTTTTCTGCAATCGTGAGGTTTATGTTTATTAATTTTTTAAAGTTTCCAATGTTTTATAAAATTTCTCACGAAAATAATTTTTTTCTTAAAGGCTTATTCTCATTCTTTTTTTACTGAATATCCATTTATCATTGTATATCAAATAATCTGTTGGACTGTTCTCGTAAAAGCTCTTTTTATAATTTCAACTATATCTTTATGAATAGGTATGCTTCTATTTTTTTCCCTTTTCTAGTTTTATTTCCACCGTGTATAAATTCCTGCTGTAAATCTACATTTTCCTTTTTTTCAATTCTACAGTTTCTTCGATTCTCATACCTGTGTAAATCATAATTAAAATATATTTTACCCATATTATATCCGTGTTTTTCCCATAATTTTTTTCTATTTCATCATAATTAAAAGGATTTTTTTCTTTGATTTCAGTTTCTTTCGGTAAATTTATAAATTCTGCTCTATTTTTTCTAATATGTCTATTTCTCTGGCATAGTCCCAAAAAAATTTTTTAAAAAAATCCTTTTGTCATACTTTTTTAGTTGAAATACTACAATTCAAATTAGTTATTAGATTTTTGCAATATTGGAGTGCTAATATCTTTAAAAACCAGATTATGTAACTCTTTACATCGTTTAAAAACTATTGATGTAACTGTCCAAAAGTATTTTTTTAGCAACAATATCTTTTTTTACTGTTTTTTTAAATAACTCAAACAAATCTTTAAATTTAATTCTATGATTTTTCTAAATTGTAAGGATTATTAAAATATTTGTTTAATACTTCTGTTGCTTCCTTTTTTTAGTGCTGAAATATCCTAAAGAATGTCTTTTTTTAGTTACAGGATTAGTAACTCTAACTCTAAAAAGGATTCGTTCTATTTATTTTTAACTTTTGTTATACTCCCTGTACCATTTGCATTTTTATATTTTTTTCATATTTTCTCCATTCTGAAAATCCAACTAAAAAAAGCATTATCTGCTTTATAATTTTTAATATTATTTTTCTTTTTATTGCAATATATTTATTTAAAAAAAATATCTGTACCAATTCATCATTACTCAATTCTAACAATTCTTTTTAATTCATATATTTCTGATTGTGTAAAAAAATTTTTTCCATTTATTTTTTTATTAAGTCCACTTTCTGATATATTCATTTTTTTGATATTTCTTTATAGTTCAATTTCTTTTTTTCTAATTCTACTTTTCAATGTATAGTATATTAGTCTCTTATCTTCTAAATTCATATTTACCACTCTACTTTCTCTATTTTTTTATTAGTATATTTTTTTAGATAAAAATAAGTTAAAATAAGTTGCAAGTTTTTATATATTACATTTTTTTGATTTTTTTAACTTGTATTTTAGATATATTTTTCTGTTTATAGTTTTTCAATAATTTAAAAATTTATTTCATAAAATTGTTTTTTTGATTCGTTATTATCAATCAAAGGGGATAAGTCTGACAGGAAATATTCTTATTCTTTAAATTTACTCCAATAATATATTCTTTTTCCTTTTTTATAATATTTAAATAAATAGAAAAGGATTGTCTTATTTTCATCATTATCAAAAAAATTTTTTTCAATCTTTTTCTTTTTTTAGAATGAGTTAAATAAGATACAGTTTTTTTGTATTTTTTTCTTCTGTACCCAATTTTTTTCTAAATGAACATTGGTTTCAAATCCATTCAAAGCATTCCATTTAGACTGTATCATTTCTTTTTAATTCTTTCATTTTAAAATGTTTGTATATCCCTTTTTATTGTAAATAGCAGGATATGTAAATGAGGAAGAAAAAGAATTTCTTTCGAGGATTATAAGCTATTTCCGTTACTCTTAAATATCCTTTTTACAATATTTTTTTAAAAAGAACATTTGACTAATTTATTAAAGTTTTTTTCTTAATACATTTAATTCATTTTTGTAATTTATTTCTATCATCAATTTCAACATTTTTTTCCATTTATTGTCAGTATAAATATCAAATATCTATTTTTTTAAAATTTTCTATTTTTCTTCATTATTTCAAAATATTTGGCACTTCTGTCTATTTCATCACATATAGGACAGCTTCTTCGTTTACATCTTAAATTTTTTTAGTAAATTTCATTGAATTTTTCGTGGCATTCAATATAATTATTAAAACAGGTATTAATACTGCTGTATTCAGATTTTTGATATTATTTCGTATTCAGAATACCATTCAAGAGCCTTTAAATAATAATTTTCCCTCTCTTCTATCACTTTTTTTCTGTATCTATTTTTCATCAATTCTTTTCTCCTTTCTTATCTTCTTTTTAATCTAAATTTCCACAAAGGACATTTATTATAGGGACAGTTTAAAACTTTTTCCTTATCATCATCCCAGCACTCAAGACAATGCTTTTTCAATTGCCTCTTTTTCTAAACTTTTTATTTTTCATAAAATTCCCTCCTTTTAAAAATTTCTACCTTTTTCTTTTTGGAATAAACTACATTTTTTTATTGCTATTTTTTTATAATTTTTTTCTATTTTTGTTTAATACTAATTAATAATAGAAGAATAATTTTTTTATACAAAAAGATGTGTTTTTAAAATAAGTTATGCTTTTTGTATCACAATATAGTTGTACCACTATTTTTAAAATTTGTCAATATCTTTTTTTGGCATATTTTTTTAAAAAAATACATCTTTTTGATTAAAAAAATTATTGAAATTTTGTAAAATTTATTATATAATTATGGTACTAACAAAGATTGGAGAGAAATTATGGAAGAAAATAATAAAGAATTAAATAATAAAATTTTTGGGAGAAATAATAAGAAATTATAGAAAAAGAAAAGGGCTGAGTTTGGAAAAATCTTGCCAAGCAAATGGATATAACAAAAATTAAGTATACAAAAAAATATGAAGTTGGGAAAAAGAACAATACCATTTAATACTTTGCTTGATTTTTTTAGAATACTTGAGATACCTTTAAATGAATTGGAAAAAAATTTTTTTAAAAAAAGAAGAAAAGTCAGAGATAAGAGAAATTTTTAAGTGCTTTATTTAAAAGAAAATAAGAGAATAACAGCTATAATATGTTTTATTGATTATTTAGAAAATTTAGGATTTTCATTCAATGTAATAAATTCAATAGATGAAAAAAAGGAGGGTAGTTTATGGAGATATAGAAGACGCTATAAGAAATCCTAAAGTGGTAGCTGTGCGAAGTCCAAATAAAAAAAACATACATTTTATATTGGAATCAAAGATTTTTCTCATTTATAAGCCTTCGTTCAACAAATAATATAAATGACTTTATAAATTATCTTGAAGTATATCATTTAGATAGAAGCGATACAGGATTTGATGATGAAGAAATAGAAAGAATGGAAAAAAATATTTGAGAAAGTACCTTTGAAAAAAAGCCAAGTAATTATAAAAAAATTATTGAAGAATTGGATGAGAAAACTAAAAATAAATAAATTTACAACAAAAATACAGGGCCTTTCATTTTTTTAGAGGCCCTGTTGATTAAAATATGCACTTGTAACTCCGTATAAGCCCCGTAGAGAGCATTTAAATTCATTTTTGATATTTTCCTCGAATAACAAAAATAAACTCTTAAATCGGCTGTTACAATAAAAAAATTTTTCTTTTTTTGTTTTCTATTCTGAATATTCATCATCGCTTTCATCTGAATTTGTTGAATTATTATTTTGAGTTTGGTCAATTTGATTTGTTGTTCCATCAATTTCATTTATTGTTTCGTCAATTGTTCTTTCAATTTCAATTTCTTTTTCATTATTTGGATTTTTTTCTTTTTCTTTTAAGAGTAGAACTAGCATTATTTTTTTATACCATAACCGTGATTATTAAGGTATTTAATTATAGAACGATCGTAAAATTGTTTTGCTTTATACTGTGAATTTGCATTATTCCAATGAGTTCCAGTATAATGACAACCTGCTCCATTTTCCAAATCATTATCATTTCCATAAATTGTATCAAATACTTGTCTAATTTGTGCTATTTTTTGTAAATGTTCTCTATAAGCGTCATCTACTTGAGTATAGGTTACTTCTTCAAAAGGTTTAGTTGTACCTGGCATTATTCCATTATCAACCTTAACAATTTCGTTTACTGTTCTACAGTATTCTTCTCTTAAACTGTCGTATGAAACTTGATTATTAAGTAGGCTTTCAGCATATCCAAGATTTCTCGGAGTAAAGGTTGAACTTTCTCCATTAGATTTTTTGTATTTATATCCTGATTTTATTTCATATTCAATATCATTTTCTGTATTATTGTTATTGTGTTTATTAGTTTTCTTTTTTATTTTTTTAACTTTTGAAACTTTTGGATTTTGCTTGCTATACTTAATTATAAAATTAGTCCACTCAAAAATATTAAATATAGCAATCAATCCCATTATAATTCCAAATATTAAATTACGAATATTTGTTTTATTATTCATATTTTTTTATTCCTTTTCTCCATATTTTTTTATTCCGAAGTATTATTTTTCATTTGAATTGTTAGTATTAGATTCCTGTTTTGAAATAGTTTCAATTTGTTCTTGTTTTTTTGATTGTGTATACTTTAGAAAACAAACTAAATAAAAATACCTATAATTATTATGATTTTTTTGAATTTTACTAAAATCTGTATAAGATTTTTATTTTTAGGGTAAATAACTCTTAAATTCACAATTATTGTGATAATTAATAGCCACAATCCTGTAAAACTAACTAATTCATATTCATAATCTAAAATTTTTAGTTAAAAAAAGCATATTTCGGTTAAAAAGTAAAAAAACATAATTTAAACTTGGAACTTTATTTATTTTTTTACTATATAGATAAATACTTGATATTGCTAAAATTCCTAGTAATGAAACTAAAATTTTTAAAAAAAGAGTTATCAATCTTAGATAATAACATTGAAGTAAAGAAAATAGTAAAAAAACCTAATATTGAAAATAACAAGTTTTTCTTTATTTTTTTGAAAATGTTTTAGCAAATTCAAAACATTTATAAATACTTATGATAAAAAGAAACCATAAATATTGTGCTTAATGAATAAAAATCCCATTGTTAGAACTAATAGTATGTAATTTAGTTTAAAAAAATTTATCTATTTCTCCATTCACTTTAAATTTTTAAATAGATGATTATTAATGTGTTTTCAAATAAAAAGTACACTAAAAAAATATGATAGAAAATACATTGGATAATCCATTAAATAGAAAATACTAGCTCTTTCATATTTACCGATATAATAATGAACAAGATGAATAGATTCCGAATTTACCAACATCATCGTATGTACAATAAAAACATAGAAGTGTTGCTATTTTTCAATAAAGTCATTTTCTCATCTTTTTTTAGCCAATTTGATAAAAAATCATTTTTTTCATAATTTCTCCTTAAATTTATAATTAATTTTTTTGATTAATTTTTATTTCAAATGAGGAATCCTCTTTTTTAAAGTTTTTCCTAAATATTCACAATAGAAAAAAACTTTTTTTCTATAATTTTTTTCAGAATTTTCAATTGTAAAATTTCTGTCTTCAAATATTATTTTTTTGAATATTTTTCATTATTGTCTAAATACGATATTTTCAATTCACTCCATAAAAAAATATGTTTTACAAGAGTATTTGAAATGACATCTTCATATTCTTCTTCTCTTATATTAAAAATCAATCATTTTAATTTTATCAAAATCTAAAAATTCTTTTTTTATCCGAATTTCCAATTTCTAATCTGTTATTTAAAAATTTTAGCATAAACTTTTTTTCTTCTTTTTTTGAAATTCTAATCCCTCGATATATTTTTAATTCATAATAGTTACTTTTTATTAACTTCTCTCATCTTTTTCATAATAAAATTATTTAACTCATTAAGATTGTTTTCTTTTTCCATTTCAATTTTTTTAATTATAAAAACCAAACAATAAAAAAATACAATAGTGAATAAAAAAAGTAAAAAAATCTAAATTCAAATCCATAAAAAGTTCCTTTCTTTAAAGTTATCCTTTTAATTACATTTTTTTAAATATCTTATAGTTTGACTTACAGTTTTTTTAAAAAAATAATGCTAATACAAACACATCAATTACCCACAAAATAATAGCAATAAACCAATGACTATCATAACCAGTTAGACTCGCAAATATTCCAAAAACCAAGAGCAGTCATAATATTTAATAATATAACATCAACAAAAACTAATCCTATATATTTTAGCCCCTACATTCTCATCGCTTAAGTCCTTATTTTTTTATCATAATACTGTTCTAATATCTCTTTTCTTTTTAACATCTGATTGAGTGCTATTTTTCTTCTCCATTATTTTTTTATTATTCTCATCATTATCGTTATAGTATTGCTCCCAAATTTTTTTCTTTTTATCCATTTTTTTCACTCCTATTCTAATTTAATTTTTCTATTTGATATAAAAAAATATGTTTCGATTAAATTATCATCTCCTTTTTTTAAAATTTACCAAATAGCAAATTAATTATCAAAAATATCCAAAAACTCAACATCACTCAACTCATATTCTTTCCTAATAAATTTCATTTCTTCAATAGTAAAATTACTAGTTCCATTTATTTTTTTCTTGAAAATGCTGAAGGAGTTATTTTTTAATTTATGTGCAAGTGTTTTTATTGTTGTCTTCGTGTAAACTCATTTTTTTGATTTTTAAAAGATTCTTTTTCATCTCTATTCTCCTTTTTTTGCTAATTGGTAAAATAATTATACCATAAATTAAAAAGTTTGTCAAGACAGCTTCAATTAAATTGATAAAATATCAATTTTATGATTAAATTTATTAATTTTTAAAGTAGAATTATTATGAAAAATTTAGAAAAAAATAATGGAGTATTCTATTCTTGTACAATATCTGCTATTTTTATTTAGTAATTTCAAAATTTCAGAAAAATTGTATATTATCAACATATTTATTTTTCATTTTTTTATAAATATTCCATTGTTTATTCAAATATTCATCATTTTTAATATCTTCTAAAAATTTCCTTGCTTTCTAATATTTCTTCTGTTGAATTTCTATTTTTTTGCCGTTTCCCTAATCGCTTGTTTCAAGTTATTTACATTTATTTTATCATTTTTTCAATTTAAAAAAATCATATAAATATCATAAAAAAATCTCTCAATCTCGTTGTTGTAATATTTCGTTTTTATTATAGTTTCATACTTTTTCAGCAATCAATGTTTCCAATGAATAAACCAAAATATTTAGTTTTTTTCTTTAAATATTGTTTCGTATGAATATTCTATTTCTGATGGAATTATGACATCTCCTGTTGTAATATCAATTTTTTTAATGGATTCTTTATTTTTCTCAAAATTTGCTGTCAAATGTAATCTATAATTTTCATATTCCGATATTTCTCTTATATTTTCTATTTTTTTCCCAATACAAATTCTATTCCATCATTTACTTCGATACTTAAAATTTTTCAATATTATTTCTTTAATAATTTCCTCTTTTACTGGAAGTCCTTTTTATTGTTGTATCAATATCCATCGTTGTTCTATTTTTGTATACCAATAATTGATGAAATTAAAAATCCACCTTTTTATTATAAATTTTGCTCTATATTTTTGATTTTTTTCTAATCGAGTCAAAAAAATCTTTCAAAAAAATACATTTGCAACACTTCCTGTGCTTTCAAATTACTTTTTTTCTGAAAAAAACTTTTTATTTTTCCCTTTTAACTTTTCTGATGTCATATCAAAACCTCCAAATATTCTCTTACTTTTTTTATCAATTTTCAATTCTTTACTATATTTTTATCAATTTTTCTTACTTTTTATATCCTTATTTTTAAAAAAATAATTTTTAATGCCTTTTGAAAATACATCCACATCAATTTTTTTCTTTATTTTTTTATAATATCACATATCGTTCTCTCTTTATCATAGATATAAATTTTTAGCTCCCATTTTACTCAAAGTTTCAATTTTTCCCACTTTCAAATATTTCCTTTTTTTCACATAATGAATTTTTCAAATTTTTCAGATTTTTTTGTAATATGCAAAAACATTATAACCTTGTGGAACTGTTATTGAAATTGTATTTGGCACTCTATCTGTCAAATTATGAAAGTATAAAGCAGTTGTGTTTGAAAAAAATCACATTGTTATTTTTTTGTATTTTTTTACAAATTCATCTGTAATTGTATCATTTTTTTCTGATAAACCCCTTGCTTTACTCTTTTCTAAAAATTCCTTTTTTTACATAAATTAGAAAGAATCTGTCTTTTTATACCGATTTTTTTCTGCTTCTTTAACTGTTATTATAGTATTATTTTCAAAAATTATTTAATTTATCATTTGTAATTTTTTTAACATAATTATCACTACCTTTACGAATACACTTTAATTTTAATATTTTTAAAGAGTAATTGTCAAGATTTTATTAAAATTTTTATATCTTTTATTTATTCGGTAATTAGTAAAATAATTGTACCATAAAAAAATAATTATCATTATTATTTCAATTAAATTGATAAAAATATCAATTTTATGGTAAAAATTTATTGATTTTTAAAGGAGAATTACTATGGAAAATGTAGGGAAAAAAAGATTAAAGAGTTTGAGAAAAAGTATAAATTTTCTTTGGAAGAAGTGGCTAGAAAAAAATAAAATCATCTGCTGGTGCTATTTCACGATATGAAAATAACGAGAGGAAAATAAATAGTGAGAGTTTGATTAGACTATCAAATTTATACAATGTTTCGCTCTGAATACATATTATACGGTATAAATAAAGATTCCAATAATTTAGAATCATCCATTCTATCGTTTTTTTAATAATGAAAAATATAGATTTTTAAGGAAAAAGAAGAGTTGTTCAATAAGATTCAAAATGCCTTTTTTTAAAGAAAAAAATTTAAATAAAATTTATTACATTTAAAAGCTATAAAAATAAAAATTAAGAAAATAGTGATGTGTTTTTCTAAAAAAATAGATTTTAAATTTGGGCCTGCTTTTTTTGAGTGAGGCCCTTTTGTTATTCGCTCGTATATCCGTGTAACAGCCTTGTAGCGTTCGTTAAAAAAATTTTTTTGGATAAATACCTTGCCTTGAAACGAAAAAGTCTACCAGAACGATACTGTTTAATTTGTTGCAATATATTATGCAATCTATGTTTATAAAAAAATAATTTTTAAAGAAAAAAATCACAGATAACTAAATAACTATGATTTCAAATTTTTTTATTAAAATAAACTGCTAGGAGTTTTTGTTTTTCGTTGTTAGTAATATCAATTCCTTGTCTATTATTTTTATATACTAACAACCAATCAGATGTTATACAGCACTCACGATATCCTAAATATTTGTCTTTTAAAGCATAATCTTTATTTTTTTACAGACAATTTTTTTCACTATTAATCAATATTTTAACTACTTTTTTTCAAGTAATTTTTAGATTATACCCACGTTTTTTTATTAATTTTAAATCTTTAGAAAACCTATTTGTATATTTTTAAATTATACTTATTCATCTTCATCTTTCAAAAATATCCTCTATCATTTCTCTAGCACTATGATAAGACTTACTCAAATTCTTACCTTGCTCTACATCTTTCATAGCTTGATAAACTTTTTTTCTTTATATTTTGGTTGTCCAACATAAAAAGGTATTCTCTGCTCTCTTACTGCTTGTTTCAAGAATATATTTATTGCAGTAGTTAAACTCATTCCCATATCTTTAAATAATTCTTGTGCTTCTTTCTTTGTTTTTGCATCTATTTTTTTATACTTGTACTAACCGTTGGCATAAAAAAATCACTCCTTTGAATATTTTTATAAAAAAACATTACCATATAATAATTAGTAGTATTTATTTTTTTCATCCAACTTCATTATCATAACAACAAATCCATCTTCAGAAATAAAATCATCTACTTTTTCAAATCCAAACGTTCTATAAAAAAATTTATAAGTTTTTTTCAGAATTTTTCACATTCTAGCCAAACATAACGTGCCGTCATTATTTTTTTACTTCCAGCAATAAATTGAATCCAAATGAGAGCAAGTCTTTTCCTTTTATTTGTTCTTCTTTTGCTAAATTATAGTTCTTTCCTAATTGTCCAATTAAGTAACTATTTACAGCTAAATGTCCATTTTCAAGTATTTGTCCACTTTGCATTAATTTTTTTCTTTCGGCTATTACTTAATTTTTTTCAAATCGTTCTTTGGATAAAATTAAACTTTTATTTGACAACGATAAATAACCAACTAATTTTTTTATTGTTAAATACTAAATGAGTTGTTGAAACAGATTTTTTTCTCAAATTCAATTGCTCGGTTATGTAAAAAAATTTTTTTCTATATCATTGTTTTTCTAAACTTTTTAAAATTATTTAAAAAAATTTATTTTTTTATATTTTTCCTCTGTATCATATTTCAACAATTCACTCAACGTTATCTTTTCCATCATTTAACCCCAATAATTCCTTTATTTCCTTTTCATCAGTAATTGTTCTTATTTTTTTACATCTGTTAAATTAGGCTTTCTATCATTCTCTAAGGCTTTTTATTAAACCATCAATTTCTTTATCTGTCTTAAATTCTGGTGTTCTAAAAAACTTATTGTAGCCATAAAAATCACTCCTTTTTATTAAAAAAATACCACTATAATAGTGGCTCTGTGGCTGGTATTCTTACATAACACTTAAACTTTCATTCAGTTACACAGATATACAGTCTAGTCTCCTATCTGCAATATAATTGTATAATAAAAAAATATAGAAGTCAAGATTTTTTTAATTTCATAATTTTTTTACAACAATTTATACAAATTAAATTAATGGTTGCTAATTTTTCTCAAAAAAATTATTTGTATTTCAAAGCCACACTAATTAGAATCAAGAAAATAGTGCCATACTTATAGGGATAGCTTTTGCAAAATACTGTGCCTTTATCTCACAGACTATGTCAAAAATACAATCTCGGATAACTCTGTATAAGCCCCGTAGAGAGCATTTAAACTTATTTTTTTGATATTTTTCCCTTGAATAACAAAAAAATAAACTCTTAAATCGGCTCTTACAAGAAAAAAACTCACTATCTAAATTAACATAGTGAGAAAAAAATGATATAATAACTAAATTTAATATTGTTTCTAGTTGGATTTTTCTGTTTTTTTAAAATTTACAGATAATGTTGAATTTTTTTATAAAATTAGAGATTTTGTTCTCATAATTTCTTGTTGGACTAATGTTGGACTATTTTTTTAAATTTAGCCCTTATTTTTACTAGGTTTTCTTTTAAAAAAAGGATGTTGTTTCTTCATAACTCCTTTTTAGATATGTTGCCATATGGGTAACATATCTTTTTATTACTGATAATATGTGTGTATATTTATATAAAATTATGAATATTCTCAAAAAAATCGATTATTAAATCACAAAAATTTTTTTGAAATATTTATTTTTAATTCATAAAAAAAATATAGCTTTCTATGTATTTTTTTATTTATTTAAGGTAACATTTTTTTAAATAAATTGTATCTTGTATAGGTTTGTTGTTTAAAAACACCGCTATATAAATAATTGGATGTAATGTCGGCTAATCTTATCATAGGTGTTTTTTTCGGAATTGCAATATTTTACTTCTAAATGTTTTTAAGTTTTTTTAAAAAAATAGGTTTTGTGTATACTTCATAGCTTGAATTAAAAGTTCCGCTTTTTAAATTCTTGTATTAATCCTTCTTTAAATTCATATTTTCCATTTATTGTTGTTGAATGTTCATCAACGAAAATATAAATATTTTTCTACTTTTTCTTTTTAATATTTTTTTCTCGGCTATCAATTTTTTTAAACAATTTTTTTGACTCAATTTTGTAAGCGTAATCTAGGTATCGTTGTTTATTTTTTTATCTTCAAAAAAATTTTTTTGGGTGTATTTCTTTTTGGTTTATTATAACGCCAAATTTTATAACTTTTTTTGTTGCATTCATAATTTTTATACTTTTGTTTTTCCAGTTAATATACAAGCTTTTTATTTCTTTGTTTTTTTAAATAGTTATTATTTTTCTCTTAAACTTTTTTTCAATATTTTTTTATATTTTTCTGTTTTTCCACATCTTTATCATTTTTTTATTCAAAAAATTACTCCGCCGTAAACATAATATTTATTATGTTTAACATCAAAAACTCAGATTCATCCGAATAGACAAATATATCCATAAAAAAATCCTTTCAAAAAAATACCACCTAAATGGTGGCGCTCTGTGGCTGGCGTTCTTAAATAACGCTTAAACTTTCATTCAGTGACATCACAGATATACAGCGTAAGTCTCCCTACCTGCAATATAATTATATAATAAAAATATATAAAAGTCAATGTTTTTGAGTTAAATTTGCCTGTTTTGACATATTTTATATATTCATAAAAAAGTTTTTAAAAAAATTAAAAAAAGTCTTGACAAAAAGTAAAAAAATATATTATTATATATTTGTGATTAGCACTAGCTATGTTAGAGTGCTAACAAAAAAAGGAAAGGGTGTTAAAATGAATGAGAGAGAGCAATTAATTTTAAAGGCGATTATCAAGCATTATTTAGATTTTGGTGAAAGTGTTGGTTCGAGGACGCTTGAAAAAAAATATAATATTGGTGTTTCGTCAGCCACAATTAGAAATGCGATGGCAGATTTAGAGGATAAAGGGTTAATTGTGAAAACTCACACTTCTTCCGGAAGAATACCTACGAGTGAAGGGTATAGACTATATGTCGAAGAGCTTTTGAAAATAAGAGATATTTCTCAAGAAGAAAAAGCAAAAGTTTTTGAAACTTACAACAAGAAAATGAATCAAATAGATGCGATTTTTGAGGAGACTTCGAGGTTATTGTCAAAAATTAGCCAATATGCGGGGGTTGTATTAGAACCTTCAATTCGGCAGGAAGTCATAAAAAAAGTTCAACTTGTTTATATAAATGACACAAATATTTTAGCCGTAGTTGTAATGGATACATTTTTGACAAAGAGTCTTAACATTTATTTGGAAAATCCTGTAAGTGAGGAAGAAATCGATAAAATAAATAATTTTTTTAAATGAAAAAAATAAAAAAAATAGTAATTCAGTTTTTTTACTTTGTCGGATTTTAAAAGATTTTTTTAGTTAATATGGATTTATTTATTCCAGAAGAGCTGGAAGAAGAAAAAGTCTTTAAATGAAGGAAAGCTATTTTTTTGAAGGTAGTTCAAATTTATTTGAGAGCAACGATATTTTAAAAGTTGTAAGTCGAGCAAAATTGTTTAATAGTCCAAATGATTTGAAAAATATTTTTTCACAATTTATTCAAATGGATAAATATAAAGATGGTGAAGTAAATGTTATTTTCGGAGAAGATTTGGGAATTGCTGGACTAGAAGATTTTTCTTTTGTATTTTCAGTTTACACTTTTGGAGATGCGAAAGGAATGATGGGAGTAATTGGTCCAAAGCGGATGGAATATTCAAAGACAGTTGGACTTGTTGAATATGTTTCAGAAGAAGTGCAGCAGTTGTTAAAAAAAAATAAATAAAAGAAAGTGAGAGGGGAATGAAAAAAGAAAAATCAAAAGACAAAGAATCAAAAAAAACACTAGATAAAGAAACTAAAGAAGCTAAAGCTGATGATTCTGAAAAAAAGAAGTTAAAAGAAGAAAATCCTTGCGAAGTAATCGCAAAACTTGAGGCGGACTTGGAAGAATGGAAGAGTTCTTATACAAGAAAATTAGCTGAATTTCAAAACTTCACAAAAAGAAAAGAAAATGAAGTTGCTGAAATGAAAAAATATGCTTCGGAAGGTATTATTACAAAATTATTAGATAATATTGATAATTTAGAAAGAGCTGAACAAGCTTCTGCTGAAACTAAAAACTTTGACGCATTGGTTGAAGGAGTTAATATGATTTTGAGGAATCTGAGAAATCTTTTGACTGAAGAAGGTGTTGAAGAATTGGAAGCAGCAGAAGGTGTGAAGTTTAATCCTTATGAACATCAAGCGATGATGACTGAAAATGTGGAAAATTTAGACAATGATGTTATTGTGAAAGTGTTCCAAAAAGGATATAAATTGAAAGGAAAAGTTATTAGACCAGCGATGGTAACAGTTAATAAAAAGTAATTTTGTAAAAGTTATAATTTGAAAATTCAAAAAATTGGATTTAAAATAATACTTTTATAAAAAAATTAAATAAATTGAAAATTAAGGAGAATGATATATATGAGTAAAATAATAGGAATAGATTTAGGGACAACAAACAGCTGCGTGGCAGTTATGGAAGGTGGAAACTTTGCGATAATACCGAATAGTGATGGAGGAAGAACTACACCTTCAGTAGTAAATATTAAAGATAATGGAGAAATTATTGTAGGAGAAATTGCTAAAAGACAAGCGATTACAAATCCTGATTCAACAGTAATTTCAATAAAAACACAAATGGGATCAGACTATAAAGTAAATATTCATGGAAAAGACTATACACCACAAGAAATTTCAGCAATGATTTTGAAAAAATTGAAAAAAGATGCAGAAAGTTATTTAGGAGAAACTGTAACAGAAGCAGTTATTACTGTACCAGCTTACTTTACTGATGCTCAAAGACAAGCAACTAAAGATGCAGGAGAAATTGCAGGACTTACAGTAAAAAGAATTATTAATGAACCAACAGCAGCAGCATTATCTTATGGATTAGATAAGAAAAAAGAAGAAAAAGTGTTAGTATTTGACTTAGGTGGAGGTACATTTGACGTATCAGTACTAGAAATTGGAGATGGAGTAGTAGAAGTTATTTCAACTTTCAGGAAATAACCACTTAGGTGGGGATAACTTTGACCAAAAAATTATTGACTGGTTAGCTGATGAATTTAAAAAAGAAACTGGAATTGATTTAAGAAATGATAAAATGGCAATTCAAAGATTGAAAGATGCAGCAGAAGATGCTAAGAAAAAATTGTCAACTACATTAGAAACACAAATTTCATTACCATTCATCACAATGGATGCAAGTGGACCAAAACATTTGGAAAAGAAATTAACTAGAGCAGCATTTGATGAATTAACAAAAGACTTGGTTGAAGCAACTAAAGGGCCTGTTAAACAAGCGTTAGAAGATGCAAACTTAGATCCAAGTGGAATTGATGAAATCTTATTAGTTGGTGGATCAACAAGAATCCCAGCAGTTCAAGAATGGGTTAAATCATTCTTTGGAAAAGAACCTAATAAATCAATTAACCCTGATGAAGTTGTAGCAGCAGGAGCAGCTATTCAAGGTGGAGTATTAATGGGAGACGTTAAAGATGTATTGTTATTAGATGTAACTCCATTATCATTAGGAATTGAAACAATGGGTGGTGTATTTACTAAGATTATCGATAGAAATACTACTGTGCCAGTTAAAAAATCACAAGTATTCTCAACAGCAGCAGATAATCAACCAGCAGTATCAATCGTTGTATTGCAAGGGGAAAGAGCTAGAGCGGCTGACAATCATAAATTAGGAGAATTTAACTTGAACGATATCCCACCTGCACCAAGAGGAGTACCTCAAATCGAAGTAACATTTGATATTGATGCAAATGGTATCGTGCATGTATCTGCTAAAGATTTAGGAACAGGAAAAGAAAATACAGTAACAATTTCTGGTTCATCTAATTTGTCTAAAGAAGACATCGAAAAAATGAAAAAAGATGCTGAAGCAAATGAAGCTGAAGATGCTAAATTTAAAGAATTAGTAGAAGCTAGAAACCAAGCTGACCAATTAGTAATTGCAACTGAAAAAACTATAAAAGAAAACGAATCTAAATTGCAAGGAACTGAAAAAGAAGACATCGAAAAAGCAATCGAAGAATTGAAGAAAGTAAAAGATGGAGACGACATCGAAGCAATCAGAAAAGGAATCGAAGAATTGTCGAAAGTATCTCAAGGATTTGCAACTAGAATGTACCAAGAAGCAGCAGCGGCTCAACAAGGAGCACAAGGTGGAACTGAAGGAAATACAGATAATGGTTCTTCTGAAGATGATGTTCAAGATGCAGAAATTGTAGATTAAAAAAGATAGGGGGGTAACCCTCTATTATTCTATTGTTTTAATGACTTAAGGAAATTGAAGGATTAAAAAATGGATAAAAATTTTGAAATTGTGAAAAATGAGAGTGACAGTAAATTAAAAAATGAAGCTAACGAAAAAGTATTATTAAATAAAAAATGTTATTGGTGTGGTTCAGAGAGTCATAAAATTGCTTCTCATTCTGTACCAAATTTTGTTTTAAGAAATATTGGGATAGGTACTAAAAAAGAAAACATAAAAATAAAAGGTATAGACTCTATATTAGGAAATTATGGATTAAAAAACGATAGATTAGGAAAAATTAAAAAAACCAATAGATCGGGAACATTTAAATTGTTATGTGAAAAAAATGTGAAAAAGGTCTTTTTGGTAAATATGAAGAATATTTTTAAATCTGATAATATTGAATTTAATAGTATAAAGCAAAGAATTCTTTTCTGAAATTACATTAAAAAAATTTGTTAAGAAATATTTATAAAACAAGAATCATAATGCGTAATATATATATTGGAATAAAAAAATACAGAATTTAGAATTTTTATTTTTCCAGAAAAAAAGTTCAGAGGAGATAAAGAAATTAAAAGAAGACTATAGTGAAGCGTTTGAATTTCATAAAAAAATGGAATATAGAGTTAGAACAGTATGATAATAAATATATAACGAAAAAAATTTTTTTAAAAGATAAAAATAATTTTATTTCTAATACAAAAATACAAAAATAGGTTATCATATATCTTTAGATTACTGTATTCCACTAGCATTACAAGTTTTAACTGAATTTCTTTGGGATTTAGAAGGAAAGGAAATTTGTAATGGTAGAGAGTTGATACTCAAGAAAGAAGATATATACAAATTTGTGTATTTCCACTTGAAAAATAAGAGTGAAATTTTTTTATGTTTGTAGAAGAAAATAATGTATTATACGATAATTTTTTTAAACAATTAAAAGATTTCTCAAAAGAAGAACAATTAAAAAGAATAAATTACATAATTTTTTTGCTTTTTAATGAAGATTATTATTATAGTCCATTAATAAATTATAAAATAGAAAAAAATTTAAAAAAAATATTGCAAGTGAATTTAAAGTTAAAGTTGATGAAAAAAATTAATAAATGAATCATTGATGAAGAAAATTCTAATTTACTTTCAGAGAAATATTCAATAGAAAAATTTGAAAATTAAGAGGAAATTGTTATGATAGAAAATTTAGAATCAAAAAGTAAATAAATTAAAAAGAATTAAGTAACATTGAAAAAAATCATTAAACTATAAAGGGGAATATGAAAAAAATAAATTTAAATGGGATAATGAGATTAAAAAAAGAAATTTGGTATAATGATGAAAGTGAAAAATCAAAATAAATAAAAATCTTTAAAAAGGATGTGTTAAAGATGGAAAGTACAATAAATACTTTAAAATATGGAAATATTGAAATTGCAGTTGCAGATAGAGGAGCGGAATTACAGAGTTATAAAATTAATGGAGAAGAGTTTATGTGGGACAGGAAACCTGAGTTTTGGGCTGCCAGTTCGCCTGTGTTGTTTCCGTTTGTTGGAACTATAAAAAATGGGGCTTATAGTTTTGCTGGGGAAAAGTATGAAATTTCTACACGTCATGGGTTTGCTCGGACTGAGGATTTTGAATTAGTTGAGAAAACTGAAAACTCTTTGAAATTTAGATTTTCTTCAAATAAGGAAACTTTGGAAAAGTATCCATTTGATTTTGAATTGTTTATAACTTATACAATTGTTGGAAATACTTTGGAAATTGAGTACAATGTTGTAAATAAAAATGATTCTGATATGTATTTTTCACTTGGAACACATCCTGCATTTGCACTTGATGTAAATAATGACATAAAATTGAGTGATTATTATTTGGAATTTGAGAAAAATGAGACTTCAAAGAAATATAAATTGAATGAAAAAGGTCTTGTTTTTAGATGAAAAAAAGCTGATTGCTTGAATAATGAGAATAAATTGCAGATTACTGAAAATGTATTTGATGACGATGCGATAATATTCGATGATTTGAAATCAGAAAAAAAGTTACAATAAAAAAATAGTAAAAAAATTCTAAAAAAATTGAGTGTTGAATATAACGGATTTCCTTATATTGCATTTTGGAGTAAGCCAAAAAGCACCATTTGTGTGCATAGAACCTTGGTATGGAATTTCAGATTTTGAAAATTGTACAGGAAAACTGGAAGAGAAAAAAAGGAATATTAAAAATTGGGAAAAGATAAGACTTTTACTGCAAAAATTAGTGATTGAAGGAAAATTATAAAAATTATACGAATAAAAAGAGAAACTCTTTTTTGAAACATTGAAATAAAAGCAAAATAATGCGAAAGAAAGGAGTACATCTCTGAAAAAAAGGAGGTGTAATTGAAAAATGGCAAAAAGAGATTATTATGAAGTGCTTGGAGTAACAAAAAATGCAAGTGAATCAGATATAAAAAAGGCGTATAGAAAAGCGGCGATGAAATATCACCCAGATAAATTTGCTAATTCGTCAGATGCTGAAAAGAAGGATGCGGAAGAAAAATTTAAAGAAATAAATGAGGCTTATGAAATTTTGTCAGATGCACAGAAAAAAGCAGCTTATGATCAATATGGACATGTGGCATTTGAAAATGGTGCTAGTGGAGCCGGAGCTGGTGGTTTTGGTGGCTTTAGCGGATTTGGAAATGGTCAAGGGTTTGATTTTGAAGATTTGGGAGATATTTTTGGAAGCTTTTTTGGTGGCGGTGGAAGAAGCCGAAGTCAAGGTCCAAAAGTTAATCAAGGAGAAGATTTACGATATAATCTTACTTTAACATTGGAAGAAGTTGCAAATGGTGTAGAAAAAGAGATTAAATATAAAAGAGATGGGAAATGTAAACATTGTCACGGCTCTGGAGCAGAAGCTGGAAGCCACATGAAAACTTGTACTAAATGTAATGGTTCTGGACATATAAGAGTGCAGCAAAGATCTATTTTTGGAATGCAAGTTATGACGCAAGAATGTGATATGTGCCACGGAACTGGAAAAGTACCTGAAAAAGTTTGTGGTCATTGTCATGGAACTGGAGTGGAACATGAAACAGTTACAAGAAAAATAAAAATACCAGCTGGAGTGGAAACTGGTCAAAGACTTGTTGTAAGAGATGGCGGAAATGCTGGAAGAAATGATGGAATCTACGGAGATTTATACATATTTATAACGGTTAAAAAACATGAAATATTTGAGCGAGAAGGACTTGATATTTATTGTGATGTTCCAGTTGGAATTACAACAGCAATTTTAGGGGGAGAAATTGAAGTGCCAACTCTTTCTGGAAAAGTAAAAATAAAAATAGCTGAAGGCACACAAAATGGAAAAGAATATAAATTGAGGGATAAAGGAATAAGTTATGGAACTAGAAAAGGTTCTGAAATAATTAGAATAAAAAAATTGAAACTCCAACAAATTTGTCTGAAAAAAACAAAAAAATATTTTTAAGGGAATTTGATGGTTCGCTAGAAAATAAAAAAATTATAAAGAAGGTAAATCATTTAAAGATAAAATAAAAAGATTTTTTTAGTAAATTTGAAAATTAAATAAAATTTATTAAATTAAAAAAATAAAAAAAATTAAAGTTTTGAAAAATATAATTTAAAAAAATAAAAAAATCTGGGAGGGATTTGATTATGAAAATAAAATATTATTATTTTTTTATTGTGCTTTTTAATTGTGGGAAATTTTTTTAGACTTTTTATTGAGGATAAAAAAATAAGCCGAATGTTGAAATTAGTAAAGAAGTCAATTATAAAAAAAGAAAAAAAGCTAAAGAAAAACAGCGATTTGACTAAAAAAAGAAAAAAATTTGATGTAAACAGTGTTGAATATGCGGATTTATTGAAATTAGGATTTTTCGAAGTCAAAGGCGGATAACATTATAAAATTTCGAGATGAAACTGGAATAATTTTAGATATTGAAGATATGAAAAAAATGTTGAAAGATTTGGAAAATCGGGATTGGAAATTTCTAAAAAAATATCTTTTTGTTGATAAAGAAAAAAATAAAAAAATCCAAAAAGAAAAATTATGGCAGAGAAATTGCAAAAATATAATATTAATAAATGCGGTGAAAAAGAATTAAAAAGAATTGGATTTACAGCAAAAAGAAATAAAAATACTTTTTGGAACTTGAGAACGGAAGTATTCGCTCAAATTTAGATTTAGAAAAAAATTATCGGAAGTAAAAGATATTCAGAAATAGAAAATAAAATAAAATTTATTGATTAAATTTAAGAATAAAAAAATTTAAGAGTGTATATAAAAAATTACACTCTTTTTTTATTTTAATTTGAAAAATTTATTTATTCGTCAAATTTTGAAAATAGTCAATAACAAATTCAGCACATTTCACTCCATCAACGGCAGCAGACATTATTCCACCAGCATATCCAGCACCTTCTCCACAAGGCATAATTCCTTCAATATTGGCAAAAAATTTTTCATTTCTTGGAATTTTTACAGGAGATGAACTTCTACTTTCCACACCAGTTAAAATGGCATCATAATTTGCAAATCCTTTTATTTTTTTGTCCATAAGCGTGATTCCTTCTTTTAGAGAAGAGTTTATATATTCAGGAAAAATCTGATTTAAGTCGGCAAATTTGTAATCTGCAAGGTAACTTGGCTTTACATTTCCTAATTTTTTTGAAACTTTATTATTTAAAAAATCTCCAAATAGCTGAACGGGAGCTTTGTAGTCACTTCCACCAAGAATAAAGGCTTTTTCTTCCAATTTTCGCTGAAACTCAATCCCAGCAAGAACTGAATTTCCTTCAAAATCATCTGGAAAAACATTTACTAAAATTGCCGAATTTGCGTTTTCTAGATTTCTTTTAGAATAACTCATTCCATTTACAACTAACCTATTTTCTTCGCTTGCAGACGGTACTACAACTCCGCCGGGACACATGCAAAAAGTGTAAACTCCTCTTCCATTAGAAGTTTTGACATTTAATTTGTACTCGGCAGATGGCAACTTATCAGCAAATTTTCCGTATTGAGCTCTATTTACCATGCTTTGCTTGTGTTCGATTCTAACTCCCACAGAAAAAATTTTTCGCTCCATTTGAACTTTTTCTTCGTTTAACATATGAAAAGTTTCTCTTGCACTATGTCCAATTGCCAAAACTGCAATATTTGTTGAAATAGTATATTTTTTTTTATTTTTTAAATCTTCAACTTCAATTTCTTTCAATTTATTATTTTTGTAATTAATTTTTGTAAGTTTTGTGCAAAATCTATATTCTCCGCCAAGACTTTCAATTTTTTTTCTTATGTTTTTCATAATTCCAATAAGTTTGTCCGTTCCAATGTGCGGTTTTGACATGTAACTTATTTTTTTCTCGGCTCCTGCTAAAATTAGTTCATCATAAATTTTTTTGCATTCTAAAAATTATTTGTATTAGTGTTTAATTTTTCCGTCAGAAAAAGTGCCAGCTCCACCTTCACCAAATTGTACATTTGAATATTTATTCAATTTTTCTTGTCTTAAAAAAATTGTAGACATCTTTTTTTCTCTCGTCGACATTTTTTTCCCTGCTCAATAATAATCGGTTTAAGTCCAGCTTCAGCCATCACAAGTCCCGCAAAAATGCCAGCAGGTCCGCTTCCAACTACAACGGGTCTTTTTATTTTCTCATTTTCAGAAAAATTTTCTATTTTTGAAATAGAATAAATTTGTTTTTCAAATTTTTTTATATTTTTTTAATATTTTTCAAATTTTTCGTTTTTCAAGCTCGATATTTATAGCATAAACAAAGACAACATTATTTTTCTGGCATCAATCGCCTGTCCTGCAATTTCAAAACTTTTTTTATCTCATTTTTATTAATTTTATAAAGTTTGCAGACAACATTTTTTTAAGTCGTTCTCGTTATGTTTTACAGGCATTTTTATATTATTAATTTTAAGCATTTCTTTTCCTTTCACATTTTTTTCATTAAACATTTTCTCCAGCAAATTTTTCCACTCGCCCAGGCCCAATGTAAGTTAAATCCACCACATTCACCGTAGACATCCATAACTTCTCCAGCAAAATAAAGCCCTTTTGTTTTTTTTGACTCCAAATTTTCTAGATTTATTTCGCTCAAAGGAATTCCGCCGGCGGTAACTTGTGCGTTTTTAAAGCCGTTTGTATCCAATATTTTTTTATTTTATATTTTTTTAAAATTGTACATATTTTTATTTCATTGTCGGTAAGTTCTGAAATATTTTTTTGACAATTTTGGAATTCCCGACATTTTAGTCAAAAAAATTGACCTAATTTTTTTGTTAATCATTCCATTAAAATATTGCTCCATTGTCATATTTTTTAGTATTTCCCGTCTCTTTTTCAAAATCGTAAAAAGATTATTATAATCAAATTTTGGCATAAAATCAACTTCAAATTCAACTTCTTTGTAAAGTGGAAAAACAAAAGAAATATTAAAGACTACATTTCCTGAAATTCCGTAATCAGTAAATAGCAGCTCTCCTTCATAGGTACAAATTTTCTCAAATTTATCTTCATTTTTTCCAAAAGCGCTGACTTTTGCATCTAATTTTATTCCACGCAATCCTTTTATTTTGTGCTTTTCAGTTTTTAGCTGAACAATTGTTGGCACAAGTTTTGTTAAACTGTGACCAAAATTTTCTGCAATTTGGTAGCCACTTCCGTTTGAACCAAGTTCAGGATAAGAAATTCCGCCTGTTGCAAGAATTATTTTTTTCGAGTTAATTTGTCTTTTATCTTCGGAAAAAATTTTAAATTCAAACATTTCTTTTGTGACTTTTGTGACATAAAAATCAGTATAAATTGGAATTCCAAGATTTTGTGCATAGAATCTTAGTCCATCTACAATTGACGCAGCTTGTCCGCTAAGTGGATAAAGTTTTCCACGACTTTCTTCGTTGCAAATGATTCCAACTTTATTTTCAAAAAAGTCAATTACATCAGTTGGCAAAAAATTATTTAAAATATGATTTATATCCTGTTTTTTGTTTTTTTCAATCCCAAAGTAATTTTCATTTGTTGCATTGACATTACTCAAATTACATCGTCCATTTCCCGTGACCAAAACTTTTTTTCAAAAATTCTATCTTTTCGCTCTAAAATAACGACATCTCTTCCATTTTTTTTAGCAGTAATCGCTGCCATAAGTCCAGCTGCTCCACCGCCAATAACAGTTACTTCTGTTTTCAATTTTATACTCCTTATCAAATTATTAAATTAAAAATTTTTTTATTATCAAATAAATTATATCATTTTAGTCATTTTTTCATCAAAAATTTTAAAAAGTTTTTATTATAAATTTGATTATATTTTTCTTTGACAATATATATTTTTGTAGTAAAATTTATGCATTGAGAAAGTTTTGATTATTTTTAGAAGAAATTTTAATTTGAAATTTAGGAGGAAGAATGAAAAAAAGGACATTAGTTTTAGTGTCGCTAGTATTGACAATTTTAATATTTTTTACAGCTTGTGGAAAAAAAGATGCAAAAAATCCAAATGCAAAGACAGGTAAAAAATATATTATTGCAGTAGATTTGATTTATCCGCCGTTTTCTTTTAAGGAGAATAATGTGGATAAGGGAATTGATGTGGATTTGATGAAGGCGGTGGCGAAAACTCAAGGATTTGAAGTGGAAATTCAGCCGATGGATTTTGGAGGAATTATTCCTGCGATGGAATCTGGACAAATTGATGGTGCGATTGCGGGAGCGAACATTACCGAGGAAAGAAAAAAGGTTGTTGATTTTTCTGATCCATATTACGATACAGGAATTGTTGCGATAGTTCATAAAGATAATAACACAATAAAAACTGGAAAAGATTTAGTTGGAAAAAGACTTGCAGTTAAAAGTGGAACTGCGGGGGAAAGATATGTTCAAGAAAATTTGAAGGGAAAATCTGAAGTAAGAATTTATGATGATACAGTTTCAATGTTAAAGGCGGTTGAAAATAAACAGGCTGATGCGGGATTTGAAGATTTGCCAGTAGTTTTGTATACTTTAAATCAAGATCCAGATACGCAGTTAAAAGTTGGAACTGGAAAGTTGACAAATGTTGGAAACGGATTTATGGTAAAAAAAGGGACTCACAAAGAGTTGCTGGAAGAATTTAACAAAGGTTTGAAGACTTTAAGAAAAAATGGCGAATATCAAAAAATTGTGGATAGATACACTAAAGGTGGCAAAACTGCTGAAAAAGGCGGAATTGCTGGAGTTATTGATTCCTATAAGGGAATTTTGACTGGTTACGGACTAAAGTTTTTAAGAGGACTTGCAGTTACTATTTATATTACAGTTGTTTCGTTATTTTTTGCAACATTGATTGGTTTAGGGATAGGATATTTAAATTTTGTGCCGACAGATAAAAAAGGTTTTCACTCAAAAATGATAAAAGTTTTGCAATTTTTAGGAAAAGAATATATTGATTTAATAAGGGGAACTCCGCTTATGGTTCAGACAATATTCTTTTATTTTGGAGTTGTGCCATTACTTCCAAAACTTTTAAAATTCACATTTCATTTGAGCAGTGAGCCAGGAATGTTGTCTCCTGAAGTTTCTGGAATAATTATAATTGCATTAAATGCTGGAGCATTTTTAGCTGAAATTTTTAGAGGCGGAATACAGGCGATTGACAAAGGACAAATGGAAGCGGCTAGAAGTTTGGGGCTTTCTTTTAACAAGTCGATGATCAAAGTAATTTTGCCACAGGCTATTAAAAATATGATTCCTGCCATTTTAAATCAGTTTATAAGTTCACTAAAAGATACTTCCTTATTAGTTGTAATTGGAGTGGCAGATTTGATGAAAGAAGGGCAAGTTGCTTATAAAACTAATTTTAAAACATTTGAAACGATGCTTATAGTTGCGGCAATTTACTATATAGTAATTAAATTATTGTCTAAATTGTTCAAGAAAGTGGAGGATAAGTTAAAAGTATGATTAAAGTAGAAAATTTGAAAAAACAGTATGGAGATAATGTTGTTTTAAAAGATATAAGCCTTTATGTAGAAAAAGGGGAAGCGATAAGTGTGATTGGACCGTCAGGTTCGGGGAAAAGTACATTTTTAAGATGTATAAATGGGCTTGAAGAATTATCTGGCGGGCATATTTGCGTGGACGAATTTGACCTTGCGGATAAAAATTTGAACATTGACAAATTTCGTGAAAAAGTTGGAATGGTTTTTCAAAATTTTAATTTATTTCCACATTTAACAGTTTTGCAAAATATAATTTTAGCTCCAGTAACGCTAAAAAAAGTGACAAAGCTAGAAGCTATAAAATTGGGAAAAGAACTGCTTGAAAAAGTTGGACTTTTAGATAAAGCTGATGTTTATCCATCAAGTTTGTCTGGTGGGCAAAAACAAAGAGTGGCAATTGCAAGAGCTCTCGCTATGAAACCAGAAGCATTACTGTTTGATGAACCGACAAGTGCGTTAGATCCCGAAATGGTTGGAGAAGTTTTTGAAAGTTATGAAGGATTTGGCTAAAGAAGGAATGACAATGATTGTTGTGACGCATGAAATGGGATTTGCAAGGGAAGTTTGTGACAGAGTCATTTTTTTATGGCTGATGGTGAAATTGTGGAGCAGGGAAAACTCGAAGAAGTGTTTTTTTGAATCCAAAAAAATGAGAGAACTCAGAATTTTTTTAAAAAAATTTTATAAAAAAATTTATTTTTTTAAAATTAAAAAAAGATAATTATGAATATATTTATTTAAGAATTATTGAGAAAATAATAAGATTTTATTCTTATTATTTTTTTATTAATTAATTTTTGATTTTTTTGTCAATGTTAATAATTTAAAATTAAAAAAACATTGACAAAAATTTAAAAAAATATTGTATAAATAATTAATAAAAAATTAAATAAAAAGGAGGGCAAAAAAATGAATGGGGAAATTGAAAAGATTAAGAGTGAAAAAATTTTTGGCAAAAAAGCAAAAAAAGGTTTTACGCTTATTGAAGTGATATTGGTCGTGGCAATTATTACGATAATTTCTGCGATTGCAATACCGCAAGTTGGAAAATACTTGAACAAAGCTAATAGGAGTAAAGTTATTGGTGCGATTTCTGAGTTAAATAACACGACAACATCTTGGAGCATTGATCATAGCGGAGATGCACCCAAAAATTTGCAGGAGATTTTGACGGAGCAGGGAAATTTGAATAAACTTGGAATTGGACTGGATAATAGTGGAAAATTTAAAATTGGTAATATTCAAGGACAAATAATTTATCAGGATGGTGAAATTTTTGCTAAAATTGACGCTAGCAGTAAGGCTTTTCCTGGAGAAGAGATAAAGAGATGATGGTAATTTTTTTGTTAATTTTAAAGTACTTTGCATTTTTTAGTATTTTTGTAAATGATGTGAAAAAAAAGCTGATATATGACAGAGATATTTTGTTTTTAGTTTTAATAGGATTATTTTCTGCTGTTAAATTTAATGATTTGGGAAATTATTATTTGGGAGCAAGTGGATATTTAATGCCGTTGTTGGCACTTTATATTTTGGAAGATTATTTTTAAAAAAAGTTTGATTGGGTTTGGAGATGTGAAACTTATGATGGGAATAGGTGGGTTGTTTCGATACAATGGAGTAGAAAAATATTTTTTTAAATTTTTATACAGTTTTATATTTTTTTCAGAATTATTGTATTATTTTTTTATTATTTTTTTAAGAAACTTCAAAAAAATATGAATATATTCCGTTTGCACCGTTTATTATTGTGAGTTACATATTTTTTTAATCATTTTAAAATATTTTTTTGATTAAAAGAGAAATTAAAAGAGAAAATAGAAAAAGATAAAAAGAAGGAAAAGGGGAAAAAAATAAAAAAAATGAGAAAAAGATAAAGGGGAAACTTTAGTTGAAAGTTTGATTTCAATGTTTTTTTGTAACACTTGCAATTGTTCCACTATCAAATTTATTTTTTTAAAAAAACTTTAAAGATAAATACTAAAAATAGATAATATAAATACTCAGAATATAGAAATTTCAAATATGATTGAGCTTATAAAAAGCTAAAAAAATATGAAGAAGTGAATAATTTTTCTGGAAAATATGAAATTGCAAGTACAGATGATTTTTTTATAATAAATTTTTGATTGAGAAAAAAAATATCAGATTTTTAAAAAAATATTGATTTTACAAAAATAAAAATTCAAATAAAAAAATTGAAAAAAACAGATGGATTTTATTTGAATGAAAAAAAGGCGAAAAAGAATATTTTTTTAAAAATAATTGCAAATAAAATGAACGATTATTATTTTTCCAAATTTTTTTATAGCGTAAATTTAGAATAAATTTAAATAAATTTGAAAAAGAGGAAAAATTGTGAAAAAAATAAAAAAAGAGGTTATTTGCTTTTTGGAAATTATGCTAAGTATGTTTTTATTTTTCAGTCATAGTTTTTGTAGTTTCGATTTTTTTGAAAAGAGTTGTCATAATTGAGAAAATGAAAAAAATAATCAAAAAAAGTTATGAAAATTTGTATTTTTCGTTGGATAAAATTGTGGAAAAATTTAAAAAAAATAGAGATAAAGATGAATTTTTTTATGAAAATGAAAAGAAAAAAATATTCATATTTTTTTAAAGATAAAATTGTTTATAAAAACAGATGAAATCTTATATAAAATTGAATTTGAAAAATAAAAAAAATGTATATTTCGGATATGGAAAATAAAAAGTAATTTTTGGAAGTAGAACAGTGATTTCAAATTTAGAAAATTTAGAATTTGAGAAAATTGGCGAAATTCTTGTCATAAAAAAATAAAAAAATTTTGGAAAAAGATGAAATTAGAGTTGTGAAAAATATGATAAAAGGGGATTTTTTTAAATGAAAAAAAATTTAGGAGCAAGTCTTATTTATGTGTTAATTGCACTCTCGATGATAACTGTGTTTTCGACAAATTTTATATTTTTTTGTAAAACAGAAATCGGATGTAGTTTTTTTGAAAAAAATACAGAAAAAAATTAGATAAAAAAAACTTTTGTTGAAAAAAAGAGTTGGAGAATGCGAAAAGATTTGTGAAAAAAATGGCGTGACTTTTGAGAATAATCGAGTTGAAATAGAAAAAGAAGAATTTTTATTTTGATACGAATTTACAAAAAGTAGAAAAATAATTTGAGAGCGGAAAAATTTGATATTTTTTTCCAAAAAAAAGTGCAAAAGCATCGGTGGATTTACTGTAAAAAGTATTAAAGATAGCAGTGAAAATGAATATTTTTTTGCCACTTGATAAAAAAATACAGTTTATGGTGATTTGGAAGTTATTTTTTTGAAAGAAAAAAATTTTTGGATACAGAAATTTTTTTATAAAGAGAAAAATTTCTTTTTAAGCGAAAAAAATGCAATACTTGTAGAAATGAGAGTTTTGAGCGGTGAAATTTTTAAAAATAGAGGAGGAATTTTTTTGGAAAGTTTGAAGATATATTTGAGAAGCGAAAATAAAATTTATCTTTTTATGAAAATGAAATATATTTTTATGAAAATCGAGAATTGTCAAATGTTTTTAGAAAAATTTTTTTGGAAGAAAATAGTTTTGACAAAACGGAATTAAAAAAAGAACATGGAAGTCAGTTTTATTTTACATTTTTTTCATATTTTTAATTTTTGAAAATTTTTAAAAATTTTGAAAATTATAAAGAAGAAAAAAATAAAAAAACAAAAAGAAAAAAATAATTATGAAGAAGATAAAAATGAAAAATAAAGAAGAAAATGAGAAAGAAAATAAAAAAATAAAAAAATTATGAAACAAAAAAATTTTTTTAAAAAAATAATAAATTTGTTTGCAAAAAAATTTATTTTTGGATTATGTAAACGATGAATATTTGAATCTTTATTTGGAGAAAAAAATAAAATTTCAAGATTAAAAAAATAGTAAAAAAATATTTTTTTGAAAATTTCAGAAATAAAAATTGATTTTCAAAGCAATTTATAATTTTTATAAAAATAAAAAAATTTAGAATTTGAAAGTGAAAGTCAAAATCAAAAATCAGAAAGAAAACAAAAAAATAATTATGAAGAAGAAAAAAATAAAGAAGAAAAATTTATTTTTTTGAAAATCAAAAAGAAAATAAAAAAATCAAAAAGAAGATGAAGAAATTAAAATTGTTCAAATAGAAGATATTGGTGTTGAACAAACTATAGGCAAAGAAAGTTTGGAAAATGAAAATTTGAAAAGTGAAAAAATTGAAATTTTTCAAATTGGGGAAGAAAATAGTTTACGCATGGTAATTTTTGACGAGAAGATAACGGAATTGGAAAAAGTTGAGTTAAGACTTTCTGATATTGGAGAAATTAGTGAATTTGACTTTGGGGATATGATTGTTTTTACTGATACGGAAGAAGAAATTAAAACAATTTTTTCAGGTAGTGAACTTTTTGAAAATCCAAATTTTGCGGAAAATGAAAGTTTTTTTGATGCAAAAAGTTTGAAAGAGATAAAAATTTTGGATGTGGCGACAGTTTTTATTTTTTTGTTTCTTGGATATTTTCTTTTGAGTAATTTTTATGAATAATGAAAAATTAAAAAAAGAAAAACGAAAAATATAAAAGTTCAGACAAAAATTTTTGGAAAAAAATTATTTAAAAAAAGAAAGATGAAGAAATTCCGATTATACGAAAAGAATTAAAAATATTAAAAAGATATTGATAATTCGATTGAGCGAGATGAGTTTTATTCATATATAAAATTTTTTAGTTGAAAACAGTAAAAAAAGGGGTAGATTATACAAAAATTAATTATGAAAATTCAAAGTGGACGGTTTCTGGCGAGTTAAAAAAATTTTTGAAAAATTTTTGAAAAAAATTTGAAAATAGTATTTTGAAAAAAATATCCCAATTCTGAACTTGGATATTTAAAAAGATAACGATGAAGCGACGATGTTTGAATATGTCATTAAATAATTTTTAGGAAAAGTGGGAAAAAGTATAAAATGAGAAAAAAATAAATTTAAAAATGATGATAATTGCTGTAATTACAGTTTTTTTGGCGATAAACTTAAATTTAAAATATAATGAACATAAAGAGCTTTTTGGAAAATAAAAAAATGCTTTTTGGAGAATAAAGAAAAGTTTGAGAAAAAAATTATTGAAATAGAAACTGAGAAATCACTTGAAAAAAAGAAAAAAATATAGCTGATTATGACAAAATTATAATGCTTACAAAAAGACTTTCTTTTTTTCAATAAAAAAATGAATCGGAGTTTAAAAAGATGATTTATATTTTTTTGCTCACGAAAGTGATTTAAAAAAATGAAAGAAATTTCAAAAAGCAGAAAATGTTTGGGAGAAAAACGGATATAAATTAAAATATATCCATTTTACAACTTTTGGAAGTTTAAATGATTTTTGGGAAATTTTTGTATTTAATTAATAAAAAGTAAAAGATATATTGATACTTCAAGATTGTTTATTGAGCTTACAAGTGATGAATTTAAAAATTTCGATAGGGTTTATTGAGAAAAAAATTGTAAAAAGTAAAAAGGGGAAAGATGAGGAAAATAAGTTTTTATTTTTATATGCCATTATTTTTTTAGCAATACTTTTTTTCAGCAAAGGTTACGGATTATGTAAATAAAAAAATGATACGCAAAATATGAAAAAAATATTTATTTACAAAGTGCCGAAAAGAAAATAAAAAGATTGAAAATAATAGTGTAAATAATAAAAACATACAACAAAAAGCAAGTAAAGACTTCTGAAAATAAGACACCTAAACAGATAAAACAAACTTCAAAGATTGAAAATAATAAAAAAAGAAGTTCCAAAAAAATAGAAAGTTCAAAGATTGAAAAATAATAAAAAAAGATGAAATAAAAAAATAAGACAGGAGAAATTGAGTTTGAATATAGAGATGCAAAAAGAAATTTCAGAAGCATTAAATGGATTTGAAAAATTTGAAATTATCGGTGTAGGAAATAAAATTATTTTTTTAGTGGAGATGAGAAAAAAATTTGAGGAGATGAAAAAGATAATAAAATCTTTTGACAGTCCAAAAGAACAAGTTATAATAAAAGGAACAATAATTGATACAAGTTCAAATTTATTTGAGCGGCTTGGAATTGATTGGTCAATAAATTCAGATTCTGGAAATGCTGGGAAAAATAATTTGGTTGCAAAATTTTTAAACGGAGAAATTTCAATTGGCTCGATATTTTCTGCGGGAGGAAAATTTTTAGGAGTTGACTTTAATATGTTAAAAGAAAATGGGGATATAAGAATAGAAGCTATGCCGACACTTATGATTATGGAAAAGGAAGAAGGAGAATTAAAAGTTACGGAAGAAGTGATTGTGGGTGAAAAAAAAGTGACTAAAAATAATGAAGATTACATTGAGCCGATATTTTCAGAAGCGGGAATAGTCTTTAAAATAATTCCAGAAATAAAAAAAATAAATGGAGTAAAAAAAATATTGTTAAAACTTGACACAGAAATAAGTAATTTTAAATTGACTTCAACTTATAAAGAATCTTCTGGAGCAAAACAAAAAAATCAGACACGAACTACGATAACATTGAATGATGGCGGTTCAACATTTATTAAATAGTGCAAGAACACTCGCGACTTTAGTCGTGAGATGAATTGCACAAAAATTTTAGTAAGCATATAGGGAAACTTGTATGTAGACACGGAGCAAAACCGTGCAACAAAGAAACTGAACTGCTGGGAACTCTTAAAGCTAGTATAACCACAACATAATACCTAAGTGAATGGTATAGGTGTGATGGTGGCGAAAGCAGAAAAAATATACTAGATGATGCAAGGTTAAATCCTAAACATTATGATAATAGACAATCAGCAGCTAATCCTGAAAAGGAAAGTTCAACGACTATCCCTCGTGAGGGGAGTACAATACAAGCGATAGGTATTGGAAGTGGTTTCGCCTAAGTCCTTGAAATAGGATATGGATAAGATATAGTCTGTGCTTGTTAGAGATAACAAGAAGTTCATAAGAGAACTGCATAAATGGTAGCGTATTTATGTGAACAATGCTTCCCACTGTTGTGGGGTTTTAAAAACTTTAAAAATATTTAAAAATAAACAGATAAAATGTAGAATACATGGTATAATATCTCTGGTGAAAAGGAGGTGATTATCTATGTATTTAACATTAAAACAACAAGTAAAACATCTTAGTAAAAAGGAGTTTAGGAATTTAAAATATTTATCTCATATAGCCAAGAACTTAACTAATGAAGCTATATATAATATTAGACAGTATTATTTTTAAAAATAAAAAAAGTATTTAAGTTATAATGAAAACTATAAAATACTTAAAAAAACAGTGAGAACTATAAGAAGTTAAATTCTAATATGGCTCAACAAATTCTAAAAAGAAGTAGACGGAAGTTTTAAATCGTTTTTTTGGACTTTTTAAAACTTGCTAAGAATAGTCAATATAATTTTAAAGATATAAAATTACCTAAATATCTTGCTAAAGATGGATTTACAACTCTTGTTATAGGTTTTTGTAAGATTAAAAGATGATATTCTGACAGTTCCTTATTCAAATTCGTTTAAGAAAACTCATCAGGAAGTTAAAATTAAGCTGCCACCAGTATTAAAAGGCAAGAAGATAAAAGAGATTAGAATAATACCAAAACAACATTCTAGGTACTTTGAAATTCAATATACTTATGAAGTAGAGGAAGTTCAAAGGGAATTAAACAAAGAAAATGGACTAGGAATAGATTTAGGTATAGACAATCTATGTACTTGTGTTACAAATAACGGAGCTTCATTCCTAATAGACGGCAGAAAATTAAAATCTATTAATCAATACTATAACAAGACAAATGCAAAATTGCAAAGCATTAAAGATAAGCAAAAGATAGAGCATATAACATTAAGGCAAAAGAGAATAGCTAGAAGGAGAAATAATCGCATAAATGATTATCTTTCAAAAAGCAGCAAGAATAATTATAAATTATTGTCTTAATAATGATATAGGAAGAATAGTTCTAGGATATAATGAAGATTTTCAAAGAAAATCAAATATTGGAAGCATAAATAATCAGAACTTTGTAAATATACCATATGGAAAAATTAAGAGATAAACTAATATATCTATGTAAACTATATGGAATAGAATTTAAACTGCAAGAAGAGAGTTATACATCAAAAAGCAAGTTTCTTTTGATGGAGATGAAATTCAATATATGATAAAGAAAATCAAAAAGAATATATATTCAGTGGAAAAAGGATAAAAAGAGGACTATATCAAACAAGCACAGGTAAAATCATAAATGCGGATTGTAATGGAGCATTAAATATATTAAGAAAAAGTAAAGTTGTGGATTTAAGTGTCCTATACAATAGAGGTGAGCTGAACACACCTAAAAGAATAAGGGTAGTGTAAAGCTATCAAACTTCTTAGAAAATTTTTAAATATTTTTAGAGATTTTAGAACCCTGTGACTTTAGTCGTGGGAGGTTCAGAGGAGGATTAAAGCAAAATGTGAGTAAAGAGACGCAGAGAAGAGTGCCAATACTTTCAAAAATTCCAATAATTGGACCGCTTTTTAAGTACAGAAGAACAAATAAAGAAGTGAGAGATATTTATATTGAAATTGAAGCAGTTATACAAAATGACAAGACACTTTTGATAAAATAAAAATAAAAAATTTTTTCTAAATTTTTGATGAAAAATATTAAAATATGTTGTATAATAAAAATATATTCAAAAAGAAATAAATTTAAAAAAAATAAAAAATAAAAAAGCAAAAAAAATAAAAGAAAGGAAAAAAATGATTTCAATTCAAAGGCTTAAAGAGATACTTGAGAAGTTTAAAAGTGTAAAAATTGCTGTTATTGGGGATATGATGCTAGACGAATATCTTATTGGAAAAGTTGGAAGAATTTCTCCTGAAGCACCGGTTCCTGTAGTGAACATTGAAAAAGAGCGATTTGTATTAGGTGGAGCTTCAAATGTAGCTAATAATTTAATTTCACTATCAGCAAGTGTGTCGGTATATGGAGTCGTGGGAAATGATGCAAATGGTGAAAAATTTATAAAAGAGCTGGAAGATAAAAAAATTGACTCAGTTGGAATTGTGAAAGATGGTTCTCGACCGACGATAATTAAAAGTAGGGTTTTAGCACAAGGGCAGCAGTTACTTCGACTAGATTGGGAAAAAGATATTGATATTTCATCTGAAAACCAAGATAAAATTTTAGAATTGTTAGAAGAAGATTTGAAAAATATAGATGCAATTTTGTTATCTGATTATAATAAAGGACTTCTAACAGAAAGACTTTCCAAAAAAATTATAAAACTTGCCAAAGAAAATGGAAAAGTTGTAATGGTAGACCCAAAACCTCAAAATTTTAAAAATTATATTGGGGCAACTTCAATAACACCTAACAAAAAAGAGATTTTAGACTATTTTGGAATGAAAAAATTTTCTAGCGAAGAAGAAATTGTAGAAAAATTAGAGCAGTTAAAAAAAGAGTTGGAACTTGAAAATGTTGTACTTACGAGAAGTGAAGAAGGAGTTTCACTTTTTGAGACGGAACATAAAAGAATACCGACGGTGGCAAGAGAAGTTTACGATGTGACAGGAGCAGGAGATACATTTATTTCGACTTTTCTTTTAGCAAGATGTGCAGGAGCTGATTTGTATGAAGCTGGAGAAATTGCAAATATGGCTTCAGGAATAGTTGTGGCTAAAATTGGAACAGCAACTGCGACAAAAGAAGAAATTTTAGATTTTTATGAAACCGTGCAAGAACATTTATAAAATAAAAAGGGAGTTTTATTGTGGGAAATTTAAGTGAGATTAAAATTAAAATTAAAATTTAATTTATAAAAAGAAAGAAAAGGAAGTGAAAGTTATGGCAATTATTGCAGCAATAGAAGCTGGAGGAACAAAATTTATCTGTGGACTTGGAACCGAAGATGGGAAAGTGATTGAAAGAATTAGTATTCCTACAACAACTCCTGAAGAAACAATGGGAAAAGTTATAGAATATTTTTCAGATAAAGAATTTGATGTGATGGGAGTTGGAAGTTTTGGTCCAATTGACCCTGTAAAAGGTTCTGAAACTTATGGATATATAACAAAAACTCCAAAACCTTATTGGAGCGATTTTAATATGATTGGAGAATTAAAGGAAAAATTTAATGTTCCCATGGAATTTGATACGGATGTAAATGGAGCAGCACTTGCTGAATCTTGGTGGGGAGCAGGAGAAGGATTAAAAAATGTGTTGTATATAACAGTTGGAACTGGAATTGGAGCGGGAGCTGTCGTTGATGGTAAAATGGTTCAAGGATTGACTCATCCTGAAATGGGACATATTTCACTAAAAAGACATAAAGATGATAAATTTGAAGGAAGATGTCCATTTCATAAAGACTGCTTGGAAGGAATGGCAGCAGGACCAGCAATTGAAGATAGATGGGGTAAAAAAGGATTTGAGTTAGCAGAAGTTGATGAAGTTTGGGATATGGAAGCATATTATTTGGCACAAGCGTTAGTAAATTATATTTTAATTTTATCACCACAAAAAATTATTATGGGTGGTGGAGTTATGAAACAAAAACAATTGTTCCCAAAAATTAGAAAGTATGTTCAAGAAACTTTAAATGAATATGTGCAAAAGAAAGAAATTTTAGAAGACATTGAAAATTATATTGTTTATCCAGGATTAGGAGATGAAGCTGGATTTGTTGGATCAATTGCATTAGGAAAAAAATTGCGTTAGAACAAAAAAATAAAAAAATATAAGTAAAATATAAAAAGTTTTTTTAAAAAGGGGGAAGGTTATTGTGGGGAAAAATAACTGAAAAGGAACTTTTGACATTTACAAAAAGTGTATATTATTTGTTAAACGGTAAAATTAGCTTAATTGATACACTTACGATTGTTTCTCAAAATTATAAAAAAACGAAATGAAAAATAAAATTTTTAAAAACTAAAAATTCAAATAGAGCAGGGAGTACCTTTAAATAAAGCATTTTATAAAATTACCCAAGAAAGAGAATTTTTTTAGAAATGATAAAAAAATTGGAGAACAAACTGGAAATTTGGAATTGGTTTTTTTAAAAAAATCTGTATCAAAAAAATATGAATTTAATCAAAAAAAATAAAAAAAGATATTATAGGACTTAGTATTTATCCAGTTACAGTGATTATTACAGCAATTATAATAGTTGCAGTATTACTAAAATTTGTTGTTCCAAAAATTTGTTTCAATTTATTCGGATATTGGACAGGATTTGCCAAAAAAATTACTAAAACTGTTATAAATATAAGTAAAGTTTTTGATAAATATTGGATTCTTTTTTTGGTGCGATGATTTTTTATATTTTTTTGTTTTTTTATTTTAAAAAGAAAAATGAAGAAGATTTTTGAAAAAAATTTTTTTAAAGTTAAAAAAATAATTGGAAAGATGTATAAAGATATTTGTGTTTTAAATTTTTACAAGAAATATGTATTCTTTGACTGATACAAATATATCGTTTGTGAAATCTTTTAGAAATGTGTTCAAATTCTAAAAGTAATGTTTTAAATAAAGAATTGAAAAAAATTATTTCAAAAAAATTGAAAAAGGGGAAAGTATACAAAAATCATTTAAAAAAATACAACTTTTTTTGATGCGGAATACAGAAGTTTTTTTAACGATAGGTGAGAGAACTGGAAAAATGGAAATTTCATTTTTTTAATTTGAATGAAATATATTATGAAAGAGTAAATGAAAAAGATTAAATGGTTTTTTAAAAAAATGTTTGAGCCATTTTTCGATAATTTTTATTGGAATATTAATTGGTGGAATAATATTTTTCAGTTATGCTTCCAATTTTTTTAAAATGGGAGAAATGCTATAAAAAAATAAAAAAAGGAAAAAAATATGATAGAAAATTTTAATGAATTATCAAAGTATACACAAGATTTATTTTGTGAAAAAAATAAAAAAATCAAAAAAATATGAGATTATAAAAAGAAATAAAAAGAAGAAAGTTTGGAGAAAAAAAGTACCTATAATTACAGATGATGTACTTAATTTTATGATATTTGCTGCAAAAAATAAAAAGTCAAAAAAATTTTTGGAAATTGGAACTGCAACTGGGTATTCGAGAATTTTTTTGGCACAGATTGCAAATAAAAATGATGGATTTTTGACTACAATAGAAATTGACGAAATTCGTTATGAAAAAGCAGTCGAAAATTTTTAAAAAAATGGGACTTTTTGAGAAAAATAATTTGATTATGGGAGATGCACTTGAAGAAATACCAAAATTGGATAAAAATATAAAATATGATTTTATATTCATAGATGCGGCCAAAGGTCAGTATTTGAAATTTTTTGAGATGTGCTATGAACTGCTTTGCGAGGATGGAATAATTTTTATTGATAATATTGTATTTCGTGGGCTTGTGGCAAAATCTAAAGAAGAAGTTCCAAAAAGATATAAAACGATTGTAAGAAGATTAAACGAATTTATTAAAAAATTAAATGATGAATATAATTTTGTTTTTGTTGCCGTTTGGAGATGGAGTTGGAATAGTTAAAAAATAAAAATTAGTGGAAAGAAGTGATGAAAATGAAGTTTCTTTTGTATAATATACGGTATGGGACAGGAAAGTATTTAAATCAGCCATTTAAACATATTAGAGGATATTTAGGCCGCTCAAACTGGCATATTCACAAAATTGGAAGTCTCATAAATAAATATAAACCTGATATAGTGGGACTTGTAGAAGTTGATTTGGGTTCTTTTAGAATGAAAAGTAAAAATCAAGCTACTGTGCTTGCACGAATTACAAGAAGTAATGATGTCTTTCAGTATAAATATAAAGAAATTCAAAATATATGAAATTTCCAATGGTCCGTAAACAGGGAAATGCACTGCTTTCAAAAGGTGAAATAATTAGGAAAAAATTTCATTACTTAGATAATGGAATGAAAAAACTTATAATTGAAGCGGAAACTGAAAAAGTTGTAGTATTTTTAGTACATTTGGCGCTAGGAGGAAAAACTCGGCAAAAACAGATAGTTCAGCTCTATGATTTGGTAAAAAGTACAAAAAAACCTGTGATTGTCGCTGGAGATTTTAATGCTTTTTGGGGATATGATGAACTTGCAATGTTTTTAAAAGCGTCAGGATTAAAAAATTCGAATATAAATTCGCAACCGACTTTTCCCAGTTGGAAGCCTAAAAAAGAACTTGATTTTATACTTTGCTCAAAAGAAATAAAAATAAATGACTTTAAAGTTATACAAACAAAACTTTCTGATCACTTACCAGTGTTAATTGATTTTAATATATTATAATTTTGCAAAAAATCCAAAAAAAAGTTGCAAAAATTGAATAAATATATTAAAATTATAGTGAAAAATATATTCAGAAAGGAGTTTTTTAGTGAAATCAGTAGTAAAAAAATTGTCATTATTAGCAATTTCGATTTTGACAGTGACATCGCTAAATGCCGCTAATTTAGTAGTTGGTGGAAATAAGAATGCAACAAAAATAGATAATGCAAAAATAGCAAAACCTAAAGAGTTGAGAGGTGTGTGGGTTGCAAGTGTAAGTAATATAGATTGGCCGTCAAAACCAGGTCTTAGTGTAGAAAAACAAAAAGCGGAGTTTATTTCAATTCTTAACAATGTAAAAAGTTGGAATATGAATGCCGTGTTTGTGCAAATTAAACCAGAATCTGATGCCTTTTATCCATCGAAATACGCACCTTGGTCTCGTTATTTAACTGGAACTCAAGGAGTAAATCCTGGATATGATCCATTAAAATTTATGGTGGAAGAAGCTCATAAAAGAGGAATAGAATTTCACGCTTGGTTTAATCCTTACAGACTTACTGCAACTGGTGGAAGAGAAAAGTTATCAAGTGAAAGTATCGGTAAGAAAAAACCTGAATGGACTGTGACATATGGTGGAAAAGTTTACTTAAACCCTGGAATCCCAGAAGTTAATAATTATGTTGTAAATAGTATTGTTGAAGTTGTAAAAAATTATGATGTTGATGGAGTTCATATGGATGATTATTTTTATCCATATAAAGTAAAAAATGAAGAATATCCAGATTTTGAACAATATCAAAAATATGGGAAAAAATTCTCGAATATTGGAGATTGGAGAAGAAATAATGTAAATACTCTGATTGAAAAATTGCACAAAGAAATAAAAAAAGAAAATCCTAATGTAGAATTTGGAATAAGTCCTTTTGGCGTTTGGAGAAATGATTCAACAGATCCTGTAAGAGGTTCTGCAACGAAGGCTGGAGTTCAAAATTATGATGATTTATATGCAGATATTTTACTTTGGATGAATAATCATTGGATTGACTATGTTGCACCACAAATTTACTGGAATCAAGGATTTAAAGTTGCTGAATACAATACTTTAGTAAAATGGTGGAGTAAATATGCAGCTGAAACAAATACTGATTTATACATAGGACAAGCTGCCTATAAAGTAAATGAATGGAAAAATGCAAAAGAATTGGTAAATCAAATTAATTTTAACAGAAATTATCCAGAAGTCAAAGGAAGTATATTTTTTTAGCTATAAATCTTTATTGACAAATCCAAAAAAATGCGACAAATAGCTTGAAACAAGGACCATATAGTTTGAATAATTAATAAATTAGAGGTTAGTTCTAAAAATAATTCTTTAGAACTGTCTCTTTTTTTATTTTTTTAAATTTTAGAAAAAAATTTTTTTAAATATGTTATAATATAAAAAAAGTATAATAAAAAAATTATAAAAAAAGGAATTAAAGAAAGATGGGAAAAATTAATAATTATTGAAGGAACGGATGGAAGTGGAAAACAGACGCAGACAGAATTGTTATATAAAAAAATTATGTAACTTAAAAGGAAAAAGAAAAAAATAAAAAAATATCTTTTTCCAAATTATGACAGTAAAGCTTCGGAACCAGTAAAAATGTATCTTGCAGGTGAATTTGGAAAAAAAGCTCAAAGTGTGAATGCTTATGCGGCTTCAGTTCTTTATTCAGTCGATAGATTTGCTTCTTATAAAATGGAGTGGGAAAATTTTTATAACGGTGGAGGAATAGTCATAAGTGATAGATATACAATTTCAAATATGATTCATCAAGTTCCAAAAATAGATAATGAAATTGAAAAAGAAAAATATTTGAAATGGTTAGTCGATTTAGAATGGAATAAAATTGGTTTGCCTAAACCTGATATTGTGTTTTTTTTGGATATTCCTTTTGAAATTAGTGATGAACTTATGAAAAATCGGGAGAATAAAATAACTGGAGAAATTAAAAAGGATATTCATGAAAAAGATAAAGAGTATTTGAGAAAATCATATGAAACGGCAAAAAGCCTTGCACTAAAAATATAGCTGGGAAATAATTTCTTGCGTAAATAATGGAAAGTTAAAAATCTATTGAAGAAATTAATGACGAAATAATGGAAATTGTAAATAAAAATTATAAAAAAATTATCTTAAAATGACAGGAATAAAAAAATATTTCTGAAATTTTAAGATAATTTTTTTGTTTCTTTTATTTATTGTTATTGTTTTATTTTTAAATTTATTTAAATAAAATATTATTTAACAAATTTAAAATTTTTTTATAGTTAATTTGAAGAATTTTTTACTGAATTTTTTTCCAAAATATACAAAGTTAAAGAATTTATTATAAATCCAGGAACGATTTCGTAGACTGTTTTTTCCAAGTCCGCTTTGATTCCAGAAAATAACTGTGACAGTTGCGATAAGCATTGAAATTAATATTTTTTTCCAATGTAAAATTTTTTTCTTGTATAAAATGAATAAAATAACAGGAGAAAAATACAGCTCCAAAACCTGCCCAAGCATATGAAACTAGTGATAAAACTTGTGAATTTGGATTCATTGCCAAAATTGTTGCAACGATAAAAATTAAAATTATACATATTCTTCCAACCCAAATAAGCTCTTTGTGGCTTTTTTCTCTCTTTACAATGTATTTATAAAAATCTTCTGTCAAAGTATTTGAAGCAACCAATAATTGTGCAGAAATTGTTGACATTATGGCTGATAAAATTGCAGCGTATAAAATTCCTGCAACCCAAGGATTGAAAGTCCACCAATCATGTAAATAAAGATTTTTTCAGCATCACCTGAAATTGTTTTTATATTAGGGTAAAGTGCCATTCCTGTAAGTCCAACTGCAATTGAACCGACAAGGGAAATGATGACCCACACCATTGCAATAAGCCGTGCTTTCCAAAGTTCGTTTACATCTTTAATACTCATAAATTTTACAATTATGTGCGGCTGTCCAAAATATCCAAGTCCCCATCCAAGTCCTGAAATAATGACAGGTAAACTAAGTGCTTCAGGATATCTTAAAAGATTTAAAGAAATATGTTTTTGAACCATGGCAGTTTCAATTCCTTTGTTCCCGCCAACCACGAAATATGCAACGACAGGTACGACAATTATTGCAAAAAACATAAGAATTCCTTGAAAAAAATCAGTCCAAACTCCAGCTAAGTAACCACCTAAAAATGTATAAATAATAATAGTTCCACCACCTATTAAAACTCCCCATTTGTAATCAATTCCAAGTAGTGATTCAAATAATTTCCCGTTTGAAACAAGACCTGAGGCTGAATAAATTGTAAAGAAAAATAATATTACAATAGCAGAAAAAGTTTTGACATATCCTTTTTTGTCATCCGATTTTCTTGATAAAAATGTGGGAATTGTTAGTGCATCATGCTCTTCAGTCTGAGTTCTAAGTTTTGGCGCAACGAATTTCCAGTTCAAATATGTTCCAATGATAAGACCCACAATGACCCATATTTGCTTTAATCCAGACAAATAAACAGCTCCAGGCAATCCTAAAAGCAACCATCCGCTCATATCACTGGCTTGTGCTGACATCGCTGTAACCCAGTATCCAACACCTCTTCCACCTAACACATAGTCTTCGTGGGTGTCTGTTTTTGTATAAAAATATACACCTATTCCTATTAAAAATAATAAATAAACTCCAAATGTTATAAATGTTTCGATTCCAACTTTCATTTTTTCTCCCTTATTTTTTATAATTTTTTATTTAGCTATTTCAGAAAGTAAAATTCCACCTGCAACGGAAACATTTAAAGAATTAATTTTTCCGTTTAAATGAATTTTTACAATTTTATCACAGTGCTCTCTGACTTTTTTTCTCATTCCATTTCCTTCGCTTCCAAGCACAAGACAAACTTTGTTTGGATACTTTTCTTCATAGTAGTAACATTCACCATCAGCTTCTGCACCATAAACTGTGTATCCATATTTTTTTAATTTGTCAATTGTATCTGAAATATTTGTCACTTTTACAATATCCACATGTTCTATAGCACCTGTTGATGATTTTACAACTGTTTCTGTCACTTTTACGCTGTTTCTGTCTTGAATGATTATTCCGTCAACTCCAAAACATTCAGCACTTCTGATTATTGCACCAAAATTTCTTGGATCTTGAACTTGATCTAAAATTACTACTTTTGATTTTTCTTTTCTCAAAACTTTTTCCAAAAATGCGTTTAGATCAACATAGTAGTCAAAATCTGAGATTATTGCGACAACACCTTGTGAATTTTCAATTCTTTTGTCGTTATAAAAAAACTTTTATATTTTTTTACTTGCTAAATTTAAAATATTTTTTTATAGTTTCTTTCTTGACTTTTTTTATAAATTTCAAGTTTTTCAATATTTTTTTATCGGATTTTAAAACTTCCGTTACAGGATTAATTCCTATGATTTTTTTCATATTTTTTTCTCGTTCTCGCTTTCTTTTTTTGTGATTTATATTAATTATAACAAAAATGATTTTGTCTTGTTTAAATTTTTATCTATTTTTAAAAGAAAAAAATTAAAAAAATTTTTAGTTTTTACTGTTCTTTTTACTATGAATTTTAAAAAAATATTTTATCTAACCATAAAAAAATATCATTTAAAAAGCTCATATAACATCTATACAGCTCAAAAAAATTCATTTTTAGTATAAAAATTATTCCTTAAATGAAAATTTTTAGCTTATAGGGGTTATATGGGCAAATTTGATATAATCAAAATATTTTGTGTTAATTATTTGGAATGTATAAAGTTGAAAGAAAAAAACTGGACTTTCATTGTATCTCGGGACAAGATAGTTCTCCCCGTCTGTTTTTTTCTGTAATATATTTTTATTCCTTTGTTAAATGATATTTTTTTCAATGTATTCTTCCATATATTTCACACCTGTTTTTTTCTTCTATTTTTTTCTGGCTATATCAAGTGGAGTATTCCCATTTTTTTATCTTTAAATAAAATTTTTTTAAATTGGGTTCTGAGAATACTATATTGTATAATGGTGTCATTTTTTCATCAGGATACAATGTCCCGTATGCACAAAAAAGGCGATTTAATGGAGATTCTCCTGTATTCATATCTATTGACGATAAACTTTCTCCTCTTTCTAGTAATATTTTGTACAAATCCAATGTAATTTCTAAATCTGTTTTTTTCTATTATCCAAGGATATATTACTAAACAATGGGAAAAAAACAGGTTTATTCCACCCCTTTCTTCTTTTTGACTGAAGCTCCCTTTTTTAATAAAAATTTAACTATTTTATATTTTTCTTCAGGTTCATAATTGCAAAAAGCAGTATATAGTAAATCTTCCTCATATTGTTGCCCCTCCTCAAATTTTTCCAGAAAAGTTTCATATGTACCAAAATATGCTTCTGAATACACAGTAGGATTTTCATTATCAGGCAATTCAATTATCTCTTCATATTTTAAGTCTGGTTCTCTTTCTAAAAAAATTTAGTCCATTTTTTAATAGTACTGACATTGATTTCCTTGAAATTTCCGCCTGTGAGTCTCTATTTTCTGGAGAAAAAATAAATGAAAGATACATGTTGTTCGCTACTATATATCCTGCCCATCTTTCAGTTCCAGTTTTTACATCATATACATCACTTCTCAACATTTTTATATTATGTTTATAATCAATTTTTCCATTTAATATATCTTCTTCAATATCTGCTAAATAACTTGCTACATTTTTTTCCTGTATTGAATTATTTAAACTAATACAATCAGCTCTCGTTTTAATAAGATTATTATTTCCTACAGACACAAATTTAAATTTAAACTTCATTTTAATATCCTTTCTTATTGATTTTTTTTAGGAAATACTGTTGTTCTCGGATATTCGAATCCTTCTACTTTAATTCCTGATGGCGTAATTCCTTCCCATTTTGATTGATTTGTAGGATGCTGAGTTCTTAATTTATACGCCGCATTATTTTCAACTTTTATTCTATTCCCTGTCCACCATTCTGGAAACATTGTGTTTAAAGCAGGTTCCCCTCTTCTGTATGTTTTTGTACCCATTGATTATTTTCTATATCAAATATTGAGATATTGTTTTTACGAACTCCATTTGATGCCACTCCTAAATCCATGTCAATTCTGACAGTTGGAGTTAAACTACTATGACCTCCTACTCCTTTTCCACGGCTATTTATTTCTCCGCTTATAACATGATTATCAAAGTCTATTGGAGCTGTTATATTTCGAACATTTCTATCTGCTCTCAGATTAGCATAATATTCATCACTTGGGGTGTAGCCATATTGTTTGCTGTTTTGGAGTTTTTGAAGCAAACAGCTATAGGTTTAATTTTAATTCCATTCCACCTTTTGAGCCTACTTTTTCTACATTTGTTACTACTTTTTCAATAACGGTAGGTGTAGAAGGAGCTTTATATTCTATAGCAGGTGTTTTTAAATTTTTAGCTGTATTCCCTGCTGCCTGTGCAATTCTTTCAACATTTCTTGTATGGCCTGTAACTTCTGTTGTGCTAGAAGTTGTATTATGCGGTAGTCCCCTAGATACACTTTTTGAAGGTTTTGTCACATTTTTAGGAACTCGGAATACTCCATCAGATCCCTCTTCAAGAACTGTCGCCCCTTTTCTTGTAGCTCCACTCTCTGTGGTTGTTGTTCGTGTAACAGGATTCTTAAATTTACTAGAAATTATTTTTTTTACAGGTATCTTAGAAGTTGCAAAACCTATTGTCATATCTATTGGTGTTGAAACCAATAAGTTTTCAGTTTGTTTACGTTTTAATACCTCTTCTCTTGTTCCATATTGTACTTCTTCTGGTTTAAATCTAGCTTAATTATCTCCAGCCCATGAACCTACTCCTAATGTAAGTGGACTTGTTAAGTTTCCTATTCCTTTTTATTATATTATATTTAATATAGATTAGTCAAATTTAGAATTAATCTTTCTACAACTTAAAAAGTAAGTTGTAGCTTGTTACACCAAAAATGACATTACCGAAAAATCGGCAATATCATTTGTTGGTTCACTCGCTCTTTGCAGAGAGCTAAAAAAATATTATTTTTACAAAAATTAAACAAGAAATTTTATAAATAAATATAGAAAAAGGAGTAATAACTATGGAAGAAAAAAAGTAATCTAAAAATCTAAGAAATTTAATCAGAAATCTTATCTTTATGGAATGTATAAAAAAATAAGTTTTATCCAGTAATTAACTTTGAAGAATTGTTAAATTTTTGAAGAAGAAATGACTTTAAAAAAACAATATTTTTGAATTTGAAAAAGCAATTTAAATTAGAAGAAAAAAATATAAAGAAATTCAGTTCGGGAAAAAGAAAAATCCTGTTACTAGAATTATGGAATCTGCAACTAGACTTTCCAGTATTCAGAAAGAAGTAAAAGACTATTTTTTTAAGTAAAGAATTTAATGAAAAAAAGTTAAAGATTTGATTTCAAAAATTTTTTTGGAAAAAAATAAATAAAAAAAGGAGAGCGTCCATTTATAATTTTAGAAATTTATATAAAAAAAATTTATGTTCCCAAAAGATTATATATTTCTCCGGACACTCTTATCAATATTGTTTCATTTTTACTTTTTATAGAATCTGTTGAGTAAAAAAATTGTTTTTAAAAAAATTCAAATTATATGTAATATTAAAAAAATAACCGCTGTCTTTTACAACAGCGATTATTTTTAAAATTTTGAAAAACTGGTTTAGAAAATACATCATTTAATTTATTTAAAAAAATGCAGTATTATATTTGAAATTTATATTAAAAGAAAACTAATTTGATTGTCTAAAATTTGGGGTACAATATTTTTTTAAAATTTCATTCGCTTCATCTGAAGTAGCAACTTATTGAAAAAAATTTTAAATAAAGCTGCTACTTTACTAAATATTTTTTTACTTCATAGATGGAAATTTTTGAGACTTTATTATCATTTTTTTATTACTGAAATTGTATTCAAAATCGCCGCTTTTTATATCCAAATTATCCTCCCTTTTAATTGCTCTTCCAAATCGAGCAACGCTTCAAAAAGCCCTTTTATTCCCAAAAAAATCTAATTAAATTTGCTTTATCATATATATTATTCGTCAATTTTATATATTTTTAAAAATAATAGGCACTATTATTCTATCTTTTTTTCCGTCATATGAATTAATTCATAAACTGTTTTTAAATTATAATTTACATTTTTTTCAATTCTTCCAACATTTGATCTTCAAATTCCATTTTGGTATCATAATTTCTTTTTAGCAGAAATTTTTTTACCATTTATTACTACAAGATCTAATTTTTTTGTTCCACAATTTCTCTTCTCTCAAACATTATTTTTTTATAAATTTTTAAAAACTTCATTTTTAAAAAGTTTTTTTGGGGATATAATAAACTCCCTTTTGATACTTTAAAGTATTCATCATTCATCCACGAGATTTCAATTTTGTCGTCAACTAAATTAAAATAAACGTTTGCAGTCTTTCCCGGTCCTACTGGTGGTAAGCAGTGATTATAACACCAATCATTTAAAATAGAAACTTCTTCAATATCAACGTCATATCCTTTTTTTCCTCATATCTTTTTATCAATTTTTTTCTACTAATTCTACTGCTGTAAATTTTTTCTTTTTTTACTTTTCAACTCATCATAGGGAAAAAGGGATTGTTAAAAATTTTTTTCTAAACTTTTTTTCCACTTTTTTTAAACGATATGCTATAAAATATATATCTCCCAATTTATCATATTTATATTTTTTTCATTTTTTTAATTCACATAAATCTTTCCCATCTACAAAAAAATTTCAAAAATATAACTTTCATACGAAATCTCTGGGAAGTATTCAAAATCAAAAATAAAATTTTTTTATTTTTTTCACGTTTCTTTCCTTTCATTATTTCATTCTATTTTTATTATATTGCACTTTTGTAATTTTTTTCCGTCTTTTAACATTTGTTTTAGAGTATCATTAGGAACATGTTTTTCTTAAATTTTCTGTTATTTCATAAGCATGCCATTCATTATTAGTGCCAGTTGGTTGAAATATTATCATTTTTCCTTTATATATAGCAAACCTCTGTTTTTTGGTCGCCGAATTATAAGAATGATTTTTTAATAAATCATTACCTGTTTTAATATCAGGAATTGAATCGGGACTTGCATTTGGAGGCATTTTAGGTCCTTTATGTTTTGGGGATGGTTTATATTCTCCATTAAAGTGCCCTCTTCTTACAATCATTTCTGTTGAAGGTTTAGAAGAATTCCCTTTATTTTTAATTTTAGCTTCTTTAGCCTGTTTTTCAAATTTAGTAACTTCATCTGACTTCAATGTTATTTTTGAACCATCTGATAACACTACTTTTATTTTTTTGGAATTTTTTATTATTTTACCTGTTGCTTTTATTCCTTTAACTGTTGCTTTTATTCCTTTAACTGTTGCTTTTGTTCCTTTACCTACTGCTTTTGCACCTGGAATTATTCCCATCACTCTTGAAAATAGGTCAATTTTTTCACCAGTTACTAAATCTCTCCCCGTTATTCCTTCAATTATACCTTTTGCTGTTCCAACATAAGGTACGAAATCTAGAAAAGTACTTGTAATTTCTTTTCCTTTTCTATCTCCTACATTTTCTCCAAAATCAATTCCAGAATAGTCAATCCCATCAGATTTATGAATTATTAACTTGTCAGCATCATCTTTATATTTTTCTTGGAAATATTCATTAGTTGCTCTTCCTGTACTTTCAAGTCCTTTTTCTTCAGTTCCTGTTTCTATTTGTCTTCCTTCAACTCCATTTATAATATGGCTTCCTTCTTCAGCAATTACTCCAATAAGTCCTGTTTTTGTTTGATTTTCCTCAGCATTTTCATTGATAAATATTGTTTTTTCACCTGTTTTTTTATTTATATAAGCCGTTCCAGCCTTTGGTTTTCCATTTTCATCAATCAATTGACTAGCATGTTCAGGTGTTGTAAAAATTACTCTTACATTTTTATATCCCAAATCAGAGTAAGCCTCTTCAAAGGCACTTGCTATTTCTTTTCTTGTTTGTGCAACTTTCAATCTCTCTCCAGCAATATTATTGACTGTTTCAGAAAGTCTAGTTTCTCTTAACTGTCCAAAGAAATTTCTGTTGTCATCTCCTGGATCATGGATTGAATTATCAAGAGCCTTTGTAACATCCTTTATTTCATCTTTAGCCTTATTCAAATCTTCTTTCAGTTTAGCTGGATTAGTAGCATACTCAATAGTCTGGCTCTCAACATTAACATTTGTAGAATGCTGCACATCTTTTGTAACTTCATTAGCTTTGTAACATCCCTATTTATTGAACCTTCAGAAGTTTTACCTATTTCAGCATTTCCAACTACTATATTTCTAGTTACTTCTTGTTTATTTCTATCATCTTGATTAAATCCAATGTTTGTAACTCTAGGAGATTTTCCTAATGAAGTCCCTACTGAAATTCCTGTTGTTGTCATTGTATCGTAGTTTTGAATATCGTGACCAACATACTTATCAACTTTAAATGTAGTACCGTTTTCACTCTGTTTTCCAATAATTGCTCCAGTATTTTCAACTGTTCCAACATGAAGATTACTTCCCTCTCCAACAATAAAGCTGCTTTGATTATCTACAAATGCTCTACTTCCATTTGTTCTGCTTCCATTTACATTTACGGAATTTGGCATTCCATTCGCACTTATTCCAATTCCTATTCCACTACTGCTTCCAGTAGTCGTACTTGTGTTCTGTCTACTTTCTACAACCAGCTTGCCGATATTACCTGTAACTTTTCCGCCTTCCTGGTTAAATCCTGAAAGTGTCATTGTACCAGTATTATTGTGAACTTCATTTACATTTTGAAAATTACCATTCTGATAAACAGTTTCAATCGTATTTTGATTACTTCTACTTGCAGAAACGTTTCCGCCTATACTACTTGGCTTAATTTGTCCATTTGAACCTATTCCTGCACTTACTCCTGCTCCAAATCCTGAATTTTTGGAACTATAGCTGTTATGAAGCTCTACTGCTTCCTTCCGAATATTTTTTACATTGTTGTAGATAAATGTTCCGCCTTGTGCCTGTGTCCCCTGATAAGTTATGTTGTTTACGTTGTTGTAGGTAATGCTAGAATTTTCATTCATTGGTTTCATTGTTGTAACTACGGCACTTTCAGTATGAGAGTTATTGCTTGATCTCGAAGTATTAAATCTTGCGTTTATTCCGCCGCTTACATAAAAGTCATTATTTACTTTAAAATTCCCAGCTTGAATATCCTGCATTGTAGCACGATTTCCATCAAGTCTTGATATATTTTGCGACATTCCATTTACTGTTCCAGTTACAGAGTTCACTCCAGCTACAAGTCCACCTATTGTATCTCCCCTTCTAACTTGCTTTACAGCTCCAGCTGCTTGTTCAATTCTATCTTTAATTGGACTGTTTATTCCAATTGACACACCAAAATTACTACTTCTTGAAGTAGTTTTTACATCTCTTGTATCAATTCTTGCACCATATTTTACATCGCCATTATTAATTTGAATATTTCCATACTCAAAATTTGTTGCCGTAATTTCCGCTCCGTTATTCAGCACACTTCCATCGCCAATTCTTAAATTTGATTTGGCATTTATCGTATCTTTTTCATCATAGGTACTGCTTGATTTTCCATAATTTAATGAAGCCGTTCCGTGACTAATTCCTGCACTAAATCCTCTGGACGTATTTTTTTCATAAAAACTATTATGTAATTCTCTCGAATCTGTTGTCAATTTCCCACCAACAAAGGTATTTTCACCTAAATCAATGTTACTTCCAATTCCTGTCAAGTTTCCTTCGATTCTTGCTCCGCTAAGCTGTAAATTTCCTGCAACATTTTCTTCCTGATGAGATTTTATGTATGTACTGCTTTTAGAAACCGTATTCTTACTTGTCTGTTTTGACTCCAAGTCGTAACTGTTTACAGCGGATTCTACATTCACTTTACCAAAGTGTATACATTTTTTAAAATTTTTGATAATTTTACATAATTTACTTTAACAATTGATTATATTAATTATAATTTTTTTAATCTCGATAAAGTCAAAAAGTATTTTTATTTTTTTGAATTTTTTTATAATTTTAAATCATCAAAAATTAAATATTCCTCATTTTTTTAAATTTTATTTTATAAAATTTTTATATTTTTCCCTTCATATAATTCATTTTTATAGATCAAAAAAATTTGTAAATTCAGGGCATTTTTTTCTTCTATAAATTCTGCTGTTAACACAACATTTGTATTAGTTTTTTTACAATTTTTTTAGACATATTTTTAAAAAAATTAAAATTTTCTTTTTTTAAAAGATTGTCATTATCTTTTATTAAATTCTCTAATTCCTTTTTTTATCTTGATATTTTTTTATATGATTTTTTTCTATTGAATATAAAAAAATTTGTTTCGGATATATGATTCTACTTCTATTTTATTATCATAAATTTTATACGAAACTTTTTACATTCATTAAACTATTTCCACCCACATAGTAACTGATAGATAAATAACTTGAAGAAAATAAATTACAATTAAATATAAATAATAAAATTAATAATAACCGTTGTATTTTATTTAATTTCATTTTCATCAAATAATCCTTTCTTATCTTTTACTTTCAACACATCATTTGCTTCGATTTTATCATATAAAAATTCTAGAATTTTTCTCCATTAGTTTCATTTTTTTCTTTCTATTTACTATTTCTTCAAAAATTAATGAATTGTGTTCTTTAAAATTTATAGGTGGAATAACATATTCTCCTGTATTCTCTAAAATTTGAAATCTATTTTCTAAATATATTGGTGATCTATAAGCATAATCCTCAAAATAATTTCTTAATGTTGCGTCTTTTTCTTCTCCCGCTATTCTAGAATTTTTGGAATTCAAAAAATGAAAATCTGTTATTTTACCATTAGGATTCATAGCAACTTGCATAAAAGTATAAAAATGTCCTAAAACTTCATGAGCAAAAAAATTGCATCTGAAGATTTTTCTTTTTGTTTTTCCTTAAATTTACAGTCCCATCATCATTCGATTCTATTTTAGAAATAAAATCATATTCAGAAAAAAATCAATTTTTTTAAATCAATATATGTTAGATTTACTTTATCATCAATACTTCCTAGATTAACTGCTGAGATAAATTTATTGATATAAGATTTTTCAGCATCCTTTAGATTTATATTAGTTTTTTTAAATTAGATACTTGAAGAATATCTAATATTGGTGTTTTTATCATTTCTCTAATTGCCTGTGTTGTTTCTCTTAAGTCAGAATTTTTTTACTGTATTCAAAGGAACTTCATTTTCAATCCATAAAATCTCAGTTTGATTAGGAAAAGCTTCTAACCCTTTGATTCCTTCTTTTTCAGTTCTCCAACTGTTTTTTTATAACTAAAGTATCAACTGTATTGTCAGTAAAAAAAATTTTTTTAATTTATCTTTTTCTTCATTAGTTAAATCTTTATAATTAAAAAAATGTTTTTTTCCTTCTATTGCTTCTTTAATTTCACTATCGCTAGATTTAATCCAGAAATTACCTTCTCTTTCATATAATTTTTTTAGTAATTCTTCTTCAAATTTTTTTATAATACCATCACTTTTTCTTTTTCCATTCTTATCTTTAGCGTCTTTAAAAATAATAATATCCCCAACATGAGTCCCCAACTTACTGGTATCAATAGCACCATCAGATTTCATAGAAATAGTAGTCTTGTCATCCTTATACTTATCCTGAAAATATGAATTAGTTGCTCTTCCTGTACTTTCAAGTCCTTTTTCTTCGGTTCCTGTTTCTATTTGCCTTCCTTCGACTCCATTAATTATATGGCTTCCTTCTTCCGAAATTGTTCCGATTAATCCTGATTTTGTACTATTTTCTTTGGCATTTATATTTATTATCATCGTATGTACTCCAGTAGATGAAACATAAGCAGTTCCTGCTTTGTCTTTTAATTCAGGCGTTTCTTCTGGTGTACTAAATTTAATTTCAGCCTTATAACCTAAATCAGAATATGCCTCTTCAAAAGCTGATTTAATCTCATTTTGAGTACTTGCGACTTTCAATCTCTCTCCAGCGATATTCTCTACAGTCTCAGAAAGTCTAGTTTCTCTCAACTGTCCAAAGAAATTTCTGTTGTCATCTCCTGGGTCATGAATTGAATTATCAAGTGCCTTTGTAACATCCTTTATTTCATCTTTAGCCTTATTCAAATCTTCTTTCAACTTACCAGGATTAGTAGCATATTCGATAGTCTGGCTCTCAACATTAATATTAGTCGAATGCTGTACATCTTTTATAACTTCATTAGCTTTTGTAACATCTCTATTTATTGGACTTCCAGAAGCTTCGCCTATTTCTACATTTCCAACTACTGTATTTCTAGTAATTCCTTGTTTATCCCTATCATCTTGATTAAATCCAATATTTGTAACTCTAGGAGATTTTCCTGATGAAGCTCCTATTGTTGTCATTGTATCATAGTTTTGCATATTATGTCCAGCATACTTATTATGAAAAAAATAGAAAAAGTATGATTATGAAGTAAAACTAATTAATTCAAAACAAATGTTATAATTATAATTTATAATTCTATTTTGTTATAAAAAATATAAGTGTGGAAAAATAAAATTAATCGTTGTATAATAATATAAAACTAAAAAAATTTTTTTAAAAAAATTAAAAAGTTATAAATTATTAAATTATAAATCAAAAATTGGAAATTATAAATTAGAAAGGCTGGAAAAGAATGAGAAAGAATGAAAAAGTTTGGTATAAATTAGACGCTTTTTGCAAAAACTTATTCTTCTATCATAAGTGAAGGTAGAACAACTTGCTTTTAGACTTTCCGTTAAATTTTTGGAAAAATGTTGACTTGGAAGTTTTACAGAAAATATTACCTTTTTTTGGAAAAATATCCATTTTTTTAATTCAGAGCTTAAAAAGGAATTTTTTTGGAACTATCTTCAAGAAAAAAATACTGGATTTATGCTCGAAAAAGAAAAAAACTTATCCATGTACAGACATTCAAAAAAATAATCCTTTGAGAATAATTTATTACAATAATAAACTTTCGGTGGAAATTGCTCATTTTTTTGACTGACGGCGGGGGAGCTATGATATTTTTTTAGAGATTTAATAGAAAAAAATATTTAGAACGAAAATATTTTTTTATAAAAAAATAAAACGAAATTTTTCACAGAAACAGAAGAAGAAAAAAATTTTTGAAGAAGTCAAAAAAATGTTGAAAAAAAGATGGATATGTAAATTCATATGAAAAGTATTTGCGAAAAGTGAGTAAAGAAGTGACAATAAAATCAGCATTTCATTTGCCACTAAAGATATTAAAAAAAGGTCAGTATCATATAACGACAGGAGAAATTCTTCTGAGTGAAATAAAAAAAGAAAGTAAAAAAATACAACACAACAATTGGAAAATATTTACTCGCTGTTTATTTTAAAATTTTTACTTGATAGATATTCAAGTGCGAAAAAAATCCGATTGTTATTGGTGTTCCTGTGGATTTGAGAAAAATTTTTTTGTGAAAATACTTACAGAAATTTTTTTCATGAATATAACACCAAGTATTGATGCAAGTCTTGGGACTTATTCGCTCTCGGAAATCATCACATATTTGGATAATTATTTTTGCTCTTAAAATAAATGAAAAGGAGTTTTATAAAAGTATTTATAAAGCGATGAATCCAGTTGAGAATATTTTAATACAAATAGTCCCGTATTTTTATAAAGCGAATGTTTTTTTCCATTTATTTTTGACTATTACGGCGAGCGGGGATATACGACGGGATTTTCAAATTTGGGAATTTTTAGAATTGAGCCGAAATACGAAAAATATATTTTGGGATTTAGATTTTTGCCACCACCTAGCAAGAGATGTAAAGTAAAAGTTGGAGTAATTAGCGATACAAAAAAAATATATATAAACTTTGGGAATTTGACTACAAATTACGAAATAGAACGAGATTTTTTTATTTATTTGCGAAAGCGGGGAATAAGGTCAAAAATTATAACAAATTATTAAAAATAAATAAATTAAAGAAAGGAAAATGAGATGTATTGTGTAAAATGTGGCGTGGAACTTGAAGATGGCGTAAAAAAGTGTCCTTTGTGTGAAACACCTGTACCACAAATGGAAGATTTGGAAAAAAATATTTATGAAAGTGAATATCCAAAAATAAATATAAATATTTATGAATTAAAAAAATGAAAAGAGTGAAAAAAACTGTATTTTTTTGTCTTTTTTTCAATTTCAATAATTTCAATTTTAGAAGTGCTTTTTTTCAAAAATATTATAATGTATAAAAAAATTAAAATGGGGATATTACACAATTCCATCAATTTTAATTTTTGACTTATTTTTATTTATTTTGCTTGATTCTTACAGAATGAGAACAAATTTATTCATTTGCTTTTTTTCGGACTTAGCGGTTATTTTTTTAATTTTTGGATTATGGAGATAAAGTCTTGACTTGGAGTTTGAAATTGGGAATTCCGATTGTTGTGGCATTTACAGTAATTGGATTGATTTTTTTCATTTGTTTGGGATAAGCATAAATCAGATAAATTAAAAAAATATTAAATTTTTTTATTTTTTTGTTGGAATATTTTTTTACTTGTGCTAGAACTCATAATAAGCCAAAAAAATGACCTGGTCAATATTTTTCGTCAATTCCACTTTTTTTATTTTTAAATATACTTTTACGATATTCGTATAAGTCGTATAAAGAGGAATTTAAGCGAAGATTACATTTATAAAAATAAAACCCAAAAAAACATTTGTATTTGCAAAAAAAGAATTTTTTTGGTGCTATAATAAAAAAATAAAAAAATAAAAAAATAAAATATAAATATAAAGGAAAAAAATTTATGAAAAAAAATAATTTTAAATTCTCTAATTTTACTTGTAATAGTTTCTTGTGGAAGTAAAAAAATAGTAGTAAAGTTGAAGAATCACAAGGTGTTTCTAAAAAAATTATGTGGAATATGTAAATAGTTTAAAAATCTGAAAATGATTTGAAAATAAAAATGGGTGGAGAGCCAATTACAATCGTTGGAAAAAAATTGAAAGTTGGCGACAAAATAACTCAAGTTCCATTAGTTGTAAATACAAAATTGGAGGAAAAAAATATTTTTGATGATAAAAAAATATAAAAGTTTTGTATACAGCACCTTCTTTAGATACAAAAGTTTGTTCACTTCAGACGAAAATTTTGAATGATGAAGCTAAAAAAAATCCAGCTATAAAATTTTATTCGATTACAGAAGACACACCATTTGCACAAGCTAGATTTTGTACAGAAAATGACATAAATGGAATAAAAGCTGTTTCAGACTTTAAATACCACCAGTTTGGTCTGCAAAATGGATTGTTTATTAAAGAAAAAGGTCTTCTTACTCGTGCGTTAATCATTTTGGATAAAGATAATACTGTTAAATATATTGAATATGCACAAGATGAAAAAAATGAAGCTGATATAGACAAAGCATTAGCTTTTTTTACAAAAAAATGAACAAATAAAATATAAAGTGAAAATATAAATTTAAAATTGGTAGTTTGGACTGCCAATTTTTTGTTTTTTGTATTTATTCTACATTATTATTATTATTATTTATTTAAAAATTTTTTTGTGGTTCACAAATTTTTATTAAAAAAATGATATAATAAAAAGCAGTCATAAAAAGAAATGAGAAGTGAGAATATTGAATATTACATTGTATAGAAAATATCGTCCTCAAAATTTTGATGAAATAGCGGGACAGGAATTTGTAACTCGTGCTATAAAAAATTCTTTGAGAGAAAATAAATTATCACATGCTTATTTATTTAACGGACCTCGTGGAGTTGGAAAAACTACGATTGCAAGACTTATTGCAAAAGGAGTGAATTGTTTAAACAGTGAAGATGTAACGGATTCTCCTTGCGGAGTTTGTGAAAACTGTGTTGAAATAAGTAAGGGAATTTCCATGGATATGGTGGAAATTGATGCGGCATCCAATCGTGGAATTGATGAAATTAGGGAATTAAAAGAGAAAATAAATTATAGACCCGTAAAAGGAAGAAAGAAAATTTATATAATTGATGAGGTTCATATGCTCACAAAAGAAGCGTTTAATGCACTTTTAAAGACACTGGAAGAACCGCCATCGCATATAATATTTATTTTGGCTACAACGGAAATTGATAAAATTCCAGATACGGTTATTTCTCGATGTCAAAGATATGATTTTTTGCCAATTGATAAAAAAGGTATAATAAAATTGTTGAAAAGAGTCGCTTTTAAAGAAGATATTAAAATTGATGAAGAAAGTCTGGATTTGATATATAAAAAATCTGAAGGAAGTGCAAGAGATAGCTTTTCAATTTTTGAGCAAGTTGTGTCAAATTATTCTGGGGAAGCAATTGATATTTCAAAGACGCAAAAGGCATTGGGAGTTGTTCCAGAAATTCTTTTAAGAGAATTTTTGAATTTAATTTTTCTTGCAAATAAAGAAAAACTTATCGATTTTATTAAATAGTACAAGAACACTTGCGACTTTAGTCGTGAGATGAATTGCACGAAAATTTTAGTAAGCATATAGGGAAACTTGTATGTAGACACGGAGCAAAACCGTGCAACAAAGAAACTGAATTGCTGGGAACTCTTAAAGCTAGTATAACCACAACATAATACCTAAGTGAATGGTATAGGTGTGATGGTGGCGAAAGCAGAAAAAATATACTAGATGGTGCAAGGTTAAATCCTAAACATTATGATAATAGACAATCAGCAGCTAAGCCTGAAAAGGAAAGTTCAACGACTATCCCTCGTGAGGGGAGTACAATACAAGCGGTAGGTATTGGAAGTGGTTTCGCCTAAGGTGCCAAAATACACTATGGATAAGATATAGTCTGTGCTTGTTAGAGATAACAAGAAGTTCATGAGAGAACTGCATAAGTAGTAGCGTACTTATGTGAACGACGCTTCCCACTGTTGTGGGGTTTTAAAAACTTTAAAAATATTTAAAAATATTACTTTTTTGACAGATAAAATGTAGAATACATGGTATAATATCTCTGATGAAAAGGAGGTGATATCTATGTATTTAACTTTAAAACAACAAGTGAAACATCTTAGTAAAAAAGAGTTTAGGAATTTAAAATATTTATCTCATATAGCCAAGAACTTAACTAATGAGGCTATATATAATGTTAGACAATACTATTTTCAAAATAAAAAGTATTTAAGTTATAATGAAAACTATAAAATGCTTAAAAAAATAGTGAGAACTATAGAAGTTAAATTCTAACATAGCTCAACAAATTCTAAAAGAAGTAGACGGAAGTTTCAAATCATTTTTTTGGACTTTTTAAAACTTGCTAAAAAAATGGTCAATATGATAATAAGAAAATAAAATTACCTAAATATCTTGCTAAAGATGGATTTACAACTCTTGTTATAGGTTTTGTTAGATTAAAAGACGATATTCTGATAGTTCCTTATTCAAATTCGTTTAAGAAAAACTCATCAGGGAAGTTAAAAATTAAGCTGCCACCAGTATTGAAAGGTAAGAAGATAAAAGAAATTAGAATAATACCAAAACAACATTCTAGGTACTTTGAAATTCAGTATACTTATGAGGTAAAAGAAGTTCAAAGGGAATTAAATAAAGAAAATGCACTAGGAATTGATTTAGGTATAGATAATCTTTGTACTTGTGTTACAAATACTGGAGCTTCATTCATAATAGATGGTAGAAAATTAAAATCTATTAATCAATACTATAATAAGATAAATGCAAAATTACAAAGTATAAAAAGATAAGCAAAAAGATTGAGCGAACAACATTAAGACAAAAAGAGAATAGCTAGAAAGAGAAATAATCGTATAAATGACTATCTTTCAAAAAGCAGCAAGAACAATTGTAAATTATTGTCTTAATAATGATATAGGAAAAACTAATTCTAGGATATAATGAAGATTTTTCAAAGAAAATCAAATATTGGAAAGTATAAATAATCAAAAATTTTTGTAAATATACCATATGGAAAAATTAAGAGATAAATTAATATATCTATGTAAACTATATGGAATAGAATTTAAACTGCAAGAAGAGAGTTATACATCAAAAGCAAGTTTCTTTGATGGAGATGAAATTCCAATATATGATAAAGAAAATCTACAAGAATATATATTCAGTGGAAAAAGGATAAAAAGAGGACTATATCAAACAAGCACAGGTAAACTCATAAATGCAGATTGTAACGGAGCATTAAACATATTAAGGAAAAGTAAAGTTGTGGATTTAAGTATCCTATACAATAGAGGTGAGCTGAACACACCTAAAAGAATAAGGGTAGTGTAAAGCTATCAAACTTCTTAGAAAATTTTTGAATATTTTTAAAGATTTTAGAACCCTGTGACTTTAGTCGTGGGAGGTTCAGTGATAGAATTTGGGAAGACGGAGTAGTGATTGAAAATTTTTTAAAAGATTTTGCTTATTATTTGAAAGAACAGTTTAGAAAAAGTGAAGAAGTCAAAGTAAATTTTTTGCTTGATACGGTAAGTTCGATTTATTTTACACTAAATGAATTTAAGTATGAGGAGGATAAAAGACTTCTTGGGTATGTCTTGATTTATGAATTGTATAAAAATAAGAGAGTTAAACTTTTAGAAAAAAATTAGAAGATTTTTGAGAATCTTGATATTGAGAATGAAAGAAAATCTTACGATAATTTAGAAACTTTTGATTATTTAAAAGAAGCAAATAGAACTTCTAAAAAAAGGTTTTGAGAAAAAAAGAAAAAAATCGAGGATAATTCTAAAAAAAGAAATTGCAGAAGAAACAATGGAATTAGAATCAGAATCTAATGAAAATATTGATATTTCTATTTTTTTAGAAAAAGAATTAAAAAGATAATGAATGAGTTGGAAAAATTTAAATATGGCTTTTTCCATTTTATTTTTCAAAAATGCAAGTTTTTTTGGAAATAGAAAAAGAGATAGCTTTTGTATAGAAGTTGAAAATGACTTTATTAAAAAAATAAAATTATGGGAGAAGACAAGAGAAAAATAGAAGAAGCGATAAATAAAGTTTGTAAAACTAATATTGAAGTAAAAGCTGTAGTTTTTAAAAAAATAAGGTTAAAAGCGAAAGTAAAAAAATTTTTTTGGATAAAATGACTGAATTTTTTTCGAAGGAAAAATTTTGAAACAAAAAAATCAAGAATAAAAAGATTAAATAAAAAAATAAAAAAATAAAAAAATAAAAAAACTAAAAGGAGATTTTTTAAGATGAAAATTAAGGTAATTTTGACAGAAACAATTAAAGGAATAGGGAAAAAAAGATGAAATTATAGAAGTAAAAGATGGATATGCCAACAATTTTTTTGTTGAATAAAAAAATAAAAGCAGTTTTGGCAACACCAGAAAACATTAATAAATTACAGAAAAAAAATGAAAAGATAGAAAAAAATCATGCAAGAGATGTAAAGGAAGCAAATGAATTGAAAGATATACTTGCAAAAAAAAGAAGTTGTACTAAAAAGTTAAAAGCTGGAGAAAACGGAAAAGTTTTTGGTTCAATTGGAGCAAAAGGAAATTTCTGAAGCAATAAAAGATCAATTAAATATTGAAATTGATAAAAAGAAAATTTCGACTAGCACAAGAGTGAAAGATTTGGGACTTCATACAGTTGAGTTAAAACTTCATTCGGAAGTAAAAGGAAGTATAAAAGTGAAAGTGGAAGCAAAATAGTTTTTTTTAAAATTTTTTAAAGTAAAGGAAAAAAATGGATATAGACGATTTAAATTTGACTGATGAGAGAATGGGATTACCTGAGAAAACATACAGTATAAAAGCTGAAGAAGGTTTAATTGGTTCAATATTTTTAAAACCCAAAATTATGTCTGAAATTTTGGAAATTGTAAATGAAGAAGATTTTTACAAGGGAAGTCATAAAATATTATTTAATGAGATGAAAAAAGCTCATGAGAACGGAAAAATTATTGAAGTTCTCGTAATTGTTGAACTTTTGAAAAAGAATAACCTTTTGGAAGAAGTTGGCGGAGAAGATACCATTTACGATTTTACAGAAGTTGTTTCAACAGCGGCAAATGCAACAACTTATGCCAGAATAATAAAAGAAAAATCAATTCAAAGACAGCTTATTGATGTTGGAGAAGAAATTATAAAATTATCGCAAAATAGTTACAGCAGTATTGAAAAAATAATAGATGATGCTGAAAAGAAAATTTTTGAAATTTCCAAGAAAAAGCAGCATCAAGATATTATAAGAGTTGCAGAATTAGCTGATCAAAAAATAAAGTTACTGGATGAATATCAGAATTCGACAAGTGAGTTGAGTGGAATACCTACAGGATATTTTGCTTTTGACCAGATGACAGGAGGTCTGCACGGTTCTGACTTAATGATTCTTGCAGCTAGACCTGCTATGGGAAAAACGGCATTTGCACTAAATCTTGCGATAAGTGTTGCAAAACAAAATAAGCATGTTTTAGTCTACAGTTTGGAGATGGGAAATGAACAGCTATTTGACAGAATTTTATCAATTATGGCAAGAATAAGACTAAAATCGCTTAAAGATAATATGCTTAAAAAAGAAGAAATGTTTAAAATGGGTGAAATTTTTGGTGAAATTACTGAGATGCCACTTTATATATCAGATTCTGCAAGTGTAAATATGATGGAATTAAAATCAACAGCTCGTAGATTAAAATCAGAAGGAAAACTAGATTTTCTTTTGATTGACTATTTGCAGCTTATAAGTCCGCAGGAAGGTTATAGAAAAAGCAGGGAACAGGAAATATCAGAAATTTCTCGTTCGCTAAAACTTCTTGCAAAAGAATTGAATATACCAATTTTAACTTTATCGCAACTTTCTAGGGGAGTTGAGCAAAGAAATGATAAAAGACCGATGCTGTCTGACTTGAGAGAATCTGGAGCAATAGAGCAGGATGCTGATTTAGTGATGTTTTTATATCGTGACAGTTATTACAAAAAAAATAATTTTGATGATGAAGAACAAGACGAAACTTCTGATGATAGCAGTGGTAGTAACGCTAATAGTAGTGAAGGAAATGAAAAAGGTGAAGAAGTGGAATTAATAATTGGAAAACATAGAAGTGGACCGATTGGAACGATAAAATTATCGTTTGAAGCTTCATATCAACAATTCTTGAATATAAAAGATGAACAACATTTGCCGCCGTCTGAATAAAAAAATTGCAAACAGAAAATAATTAAAAAGTTAAGGAGAAGAGATGGAAAAGAGAAAAAGAGTGGAGTTATTAGCACCTGCTGGAAATATGGAAAAGTTAAAAAGTGCTTTTCATTTTGGAGCGGACGCTTGTTTTATTGGAGGAAACGCCTTTAACTTGAGAGGAATGTCCTCTAATTTTAATAACAAAGAATTAAAACAAGCTATTGATTATGCTCATAGCTTGGGGAAAAAAGTGTATGTGACACTGAATATTTTTGCGCATAACGCAGAAATTGAATATATGCCAAGATTTATTAAAAAATTGGAAGAATATGGAGCAGATGCGGCAATTGTGGCAGACCTTGGAGTTTTTCAGCTAGTTAGAGAACATGCTCCAAACTTGAGAATACATGTTAGTACACAAGCTAACAATACAAACTGGATGAGTGTAAAAACTTGGAAAGAGATGGGAGCTAAAAGAGTTATTTTGGCAAGAGAAATGTCATTAAACGAAATTAAAAAGATTCGTGAAAAAGTGCCAGATGTTGAAATAGAAGTGTTTATTCATGGAGCGATGTGCATGACTTATTCGGGTAGATGTCTGCTTAGCAACTATTTTACTGGAAGAGATTCAAATCGTGGAATTTGTGCGCAAGATTGCCGTTGGAATTATAAAGTTATTGCAGAAGGACATGAAGAAACAGGGGCGCATGATATTATAGAAAATGAAGATGGAACATTTATGTTTAATGCAAAAGATTTGTGTACAATTGAATTTATTGATAAAATTATTGAAGCGGGTGTCGATTCTCTAAAAATTGAAGGAAGAATGAAGAGTATTTATTATAATTCAACTGTTGTAAAACAGTATAAAAGAGCACTAGATTCTTATTATTCAGGAAATTATAAATATGATGAAGATTGGTTAAAAGAACTTAAAACAATTAGTCATAGACAATATTCAAATGGATTTTTCTTAGGGCCTACGACTGAAAAGGATCAAAATTATAAGACAGGGCTTTCTTATAGCCAAACTTACAGATTGGTTGCAAATGTACTAGAAAAAGTAGATACAAATAAATATAAAATTCAAATTAGAAATCAGGTTTTTGCAACACAGGAATTGGAACTTGTAAGACCAGAGTCGGAAGTTGTGAAATTTAAAGTGAAAAACTTTTTTAATACAAAAAAAGAAGAATATGAAGACCATGTAAATCCAAATACAATAGCAATTATCGAAACTGATGTTGAAATGGGACCGATGGACTTGCTTAGAATAAAACTTCCTGAGGGAAAATCAGATAGTGATATGGACAAAGAAAATTTTTTTAAAATTAAATTTTTTTATAATAATTATTTAACTAAAAATTTAATAAAATAAAAGTAAAATTCGTGAAAAAAAATAGCTATATTAATTTTTATTATAATTATTTTTTTATAAAAATTGTTTAAAAAAAGATAAAAAGTGTATACAAATTTTAAAAAAATAAGGTATAATAACTACAATGAATTAAAATAAATTAAAATAAAAGTGGTGATAAATGATGAAAGAAAAAATATTGGTTGTGGAAGACGACCCAAAAATTTCAAGACTTCTTGAAATTGAATTAAAATTTGAAGGTTTTGATGTGTTTTTTGCATATGACGGTAAAGAAGGATTAAATATGGCTAAATACGGATCATATGACTTAATCTTGCTAGATGTAATGCTTCCAAAAATGAGTGGAATGGAAGTTTGTAAAAGAGTGAGGGAAACTTCACAAGTTCCTATAATTATGCTTACAGCTAAAGATGAAATAAGTGATAAGGTTGTTGGATTTGATTATGGTGCTGATGACTACATGACTAAACCATTTTCAAATGAAGAATTGCTTGCTAGAATAAAAGCATTATTAAGAAGAACTAAAAAATCGGTTGATCATAAAGGACTATTTGAATTTGAAGACTTGACAATAAATTATTCGACTTATGAAATTTTTAGAGGTTACGGAAAAGATCTGATTCAATTGTCAAAAAGAGAATTTGAATTGCTTGACTTTTTAGTTCTGAATAAAGGGATTGTTTTATCGAGAGATAAAATACTGGAAGAAGTTTGGGGATTTGATTATATTGGAAATGATAACATTTTGGATTTATATATCAAATATTTGAGAGATAAAATTGACAGACCTTACGAAAGAAGATTTATTCAAACAGTGAGAGGAATTGGATTTATCTTTAAATAAGGAGTAAATTATGAAAAATTTAAAATTAGAAGATCGTATTTCTTTGAACTATGTTCTTCTATTTTTGGTATTGATATTGTTTTCGAATATTATTTTAGTGTACTCGTTGCAAAGACAGTCAAAAAAGGCTTTGGTGTCTTTGGCACAAAATAAGGTTGAAGACATAAATAGTTTTTTGGATAAAGTTACTGTATTTTCGCAGAAAACAAATGAACTTACATTTGATTTTAATCCACAAGTTATGGAAGGGAAAAAGATTATTTATCTAAAACCTTTTAATCCTGGAGAAGAAGGTTATTTGTATGTTCTTGAGATGAAAAGAAATAATAGTCGTGTAATTCCAATAAATACAATTGGTGGGACTGACACGGAAGAAGCGAGTGCCACAAACGAAGAAATAGTAAAAATGTTAGAAAAATTTAATTTGAAAAAAAATGATGCAAATGGAAAAACTATTGACTTAGGAAGTGAAAATAAATATTTTGCATTTAAAGTTGCAAGAAATATTAAACACTATGATTTCAATGTCTATGTGTTAAAAAAATATTTCACAGGAAAAATAAAATTTATAAAAAGACTGGAATATCTTGTAATTTTATTTACAATAATAGGAGCAGTTCTCACAGCAATTGTTTCAAAAATAGTCAGCAGAAGAATTTTAAAACCAGTTAAAAATGTAATAAAAACAGCAAAAACTATTACAAGTGAAGATTTGAGCCAAAGAATTGAAGTGCCAAAAAGTGAAGATGAACTTCAGACATTGACTCTTATTATAAATGAAATGTTAGATAGAATTGAAATTTCTTTTGGAAATCAGAAAAAATTTGTGTCGGATGCATCGCACGAACTTAGAACGCCACTTGCGATAATAAAAGGTTATGCGGAAATAATTAAAAAGCGTAGACTTACAAATGAAGAAATTTTTGAGGAATCAATTGACTCGATTATAAATGAAACTGACAACATGAGAAATTTAATTCAAAAATTGTTATTTTTAGCAAAAGGTGACATTACGAAAATTAATACAAAATTTATTGAAATTGATGCGAATGAAATGGTTAAGCAGGTTTATTCGGATACGACTGTTTCAACAAAAACTCATAAGATTCATTTGACAGAGGGAGAAAATTTTAAAATAAACGGAGATGAAACTTTACTTCAACAGGCAATTAGAGCAATAATTGAAAATGCGACAAAATATTCGGAAGAAAATACGAATATTTATATTGAATCAGAAATAAGAAATGGAAATGGAGTAATTTCAATTCGAGATGAAGGAGTTGGAATTTCAAAAGAAGATGCGAAACGAATTTTTGACAGATTTTACAGAGTTGACTTGTCGAGAACTAAAGCGACTGGAGGAACTGGACTTGGACTTGCAATTGTGAAAAGAATAATTGAAATTCATAATGGAAAAAAATAGAAATCGATTCTGAAATGGGAAAAAGGGACTAAAAATTTCTATAGTTTTGCCAATAAATGGAAAAAGAAATTGTAGTTAAAAAAATGAGAAATCTAATAAAAAAATGATAAAACAAAAGAAAAAAATCAAGTTCTTTTTTTAGATTTTTTTAAAAAAAGTAAAGATAAAAGATTATAATAAAAAAATAAAATAAAGAATTAAAACAAAAAAATAAAAAAAAAAATAAAATTGAAGAAAAGAAAGGAATAAAATTAATAAGAATGGCTAGAAAATATTTTGGAACAGACGGAATGCGTGGAGAAGCTAACAAAGATTTAACTATTGATTTAGTTGGAAATTTGGGACTTGCTCTTGGATATTATTTAAAAAAACATAGAAAAAAAGCGGGAAAACCAAGAATTATCTTGGGAACTGATACAAGAATTTCGGGATATATGATAAGATCGGCACTATCTGCTGGTTTAAATTCAATGGGAGTTCACATTGATTTTGTAGGAGTACTTCCAACACCTGGTGTTTGTTATTTAACAAGAAAATTAAAAGCTGATGCAGGAATTATGATTTCTGCTTCACACAATCCAGTAAAAGATAACGGAATTAAAATTTTTAGCTCAAATGGTTATAAACTTCCTGATAAAGTTGAAGAAGAAATAGAAGCGCTTATGGAAGACAGAGAAAAATTATTAAAACATCAAATTGCTGGAGATGATCTGGGAAGATTTAAATATGTTGAAGACGATATGAGAATTTATTTGGACTTTTTGGCTTCAACTGTAAAAACAAGTTTTAAAGGCTTGAAAATTGTAATTGATGCGGCAAATGGTGCTGCTTATAGAGTGGCTTCGAAAATTTATCAAAAACTTGGTGCAGATATTATTGTAATAAATAATATTCCAAACGGAAAAAATATAAATGTAAATTGCGGTTCAACTCATCCAGAACTTTTACAGGAAGTGGTAAAAGTTTATAAAGCTGACTTGGGACTTGCATTTGACGGGGATGCGGACAGACTTATTGCAGTTGACCACGAAGGAAATGTAATTAATGGAGATTTAGTAATTGCTATAATTGCAAAATATTTCAAAAAAAGAGGACTTTTGAACGACAACAAAGTAGTTACAACAGTTCTAAGCAATATGGGATTTGAAAAATATTTGGATGAACAAGGTATTGGATTAATTAGAGCAAATGTTGGAGATAGATATGTTCTTGAAAAAATGAAAGAATATGGTCTAAATGTCGGTGGAGAACAGTCTGGACATATTTTGATGCTGGATTACAACACGACTGGAGATGGAGTTTTATCTTCGATTCAGCTAGTTGCAGCAATTTTAGAAAGTGGAAAAACATTAAATGAATTAGTAAAAGATATAAAATTGTGGCCACAGGATTCTAAAAATATAATGGTTTCTAAAGAGAAAAAAGCAACTTGGGAAACAAATAAAGAATTGACAGATTTTATAAGAGAAAAACAGAAAGAAATTGCTGGAAAAGGTAGAATCTTAGTGAGAGCTTCTGGAACAGAATCGCTTATTAGAGTGATGGTTGAAGCAGAAAAACAAGAAATTGTGGATAAATATATCAAAGAGTTGACAGAAAAAGTCGAAGAAGTTTTGGGATAAGTTAGTTGAATTATGGGAAATAGGCTAGATAAAATTCTAGTCTTTTTTTCTTTAATAAAAATAAAAAAAGTAAAAAAATAAGTTTAGAGTGATTAATTATCTTAGATTTAGAAAGGACTGTAAGTTAGAATGATTAAAAAAATTTTTTTGAGTATATAAAATCTAATGAATATATTTTTTTCTCTATATTCATCAATAAGTCTAATTCTAGTATATTTTTTTATAAATTAAAATTATTTAGAAAAATTCGATGATTTAAGAATTGTATTTTTTTATGGTATTTGATGTTTTTTTGGTATTTATGGACCATATAAAAAAATTAAAGATCAAAAAAATTATTTGGTTAGATTTGTTATATCAATGTTTATTTTAATTATAGTTATAATAGGAGTTTAAGTTATGAAAATATCAAAAAAACAAAAAAATATCAACTGTAATAATTTTTTTATTTAAGAATATTTATTTTAGTTAAATTACTTTTTACATCTTTTTGAACACTTCAAAAGAATATGAAATATGGACATATATGAAATTTATAAGTCTTGAATACACGATGTTAATTTTTGGGGATAAAAAAAATAAAGTATTAAATTTAATTGTAAATTTATTTTTTTTCTTTTGGGTTTTAAAAATATATTTTTGTTAATATAAAGTTTATACTTAGAGTAGAAAGAGAGGAAAAATGAAAGTAAATTTTTTTTATTAAATAGTACAAGAACACTCGCGACTTTAGTCGTGAGATGAATTGTACGAAAATTTTAGTAAGCATATAGGGAAACTTGTATGTAGACACGGAGCAAAACCGTGCAACAAAGAAACTGAACTGCTGGGAACTCTTAAAGCTAGTATAACCACAACATAATACCTAAGTGAGAATACGGTATAAGTGTGATGGTGGCGAAAGCAGAAAAAATATACTAGATGGTGCAAGGTTAAATCCTAAACATTATGATAATAGACAATCAGCAGCTAATCCTGAAAAGGAAAGTTCAACGACTATCCCTCGTGAGGGGAGTACAATACAAGCGGTAGGTATTGGAAGTGGTTTCGCCTAAGTCCTTGGAAATAGGATAAGGATAAGGATAAGATATAGTCTGTGCTTGTTAGAGATAACAAGAAGTTCAAGGCTAATCTCCTTAATTTATTAAGGAGTGTATATGCCATGAGAACTGCATAAGTAGTAGCGAACTTATGTGAACGACGCTTCCCACTGTTGTGGGGGTTTAAAAACTTTAAAAATATTTAAAAATAAATAAAAAATATTACTTTTTTGACAGATAAAATGTAGAATACATGGTATAATATCTCTGATGAAAAGGAGGTGATATCTATGTATTTAACTTTAAAACAGCAGGTAAAACATCTTAGTAAAAAAGAGTTTAGGAATTTAAAATATTTATCTCATATAGCCAAGAACTTAACTAATGAAGCTATATATAATATTAGACAGTATTATTTTTAATAAGAAAAAGTATTTAAGTTATAACGAAAACTATAAAATGCTTAAAAAAATAGCGAGAACTATAAAAAAATTAAATTCTAATATGGCTCAACAAATTCTAAAGGAAGTAGACGGAAGTTTCAAATCATTTTTTTGGACTTTTGAAAACTTGCTAAGAATGGTCAATATAATTTTTAAAGATATAAAATTACCTAAATATCTTGCTAAAGATGGATTTACAACTCTTGTTATAGGTTTTGTTAGATTAAAAAGATGATATGCTGATAGTTCCTTATTCAAATTCATTTAGAAAGACACATAAGGAAATCGCAATAAAACTACCACCAGTATTAAAAAGACAAGAAGATAAAAAGAAATTAGAATAATACCTAAACAACATTCTAGGTACTTTGAAATTCAATATACTTACGAAGTAAAAAGAAGTTCAAAGGGAATTAAATGAAAACAATGCACTAGGGATTGATTTAGGTATAGATAATCTTTGTACTTGTGTAACTAATAATGGACATCATTCATAATAGATGGTAGAAAATTAAAATCAATAAATCAATACTATAATAAGATAAATGCAAAATTACAAAAGTATAAAAAGATAAGCAAAAAGACCTCCCGAACAACATTAAGACAAAAAAAGAATAACTAGAAAGAGAAATAATCGTATAAATGATTATCTTTCAAAAGCAGCAAGAATAATTATAAATTATTGTCTTAATAATGATATAGGAAAAATAGTTTTAGGATATAATGAAGATTTTTCAAAGAAAATCAAATATTAGGAAGTATAAATAATCAAAACTTTGTAAGTATACCATATGGAAAAATTAAGAGATAAATTAATATACCTATGTAAACTATATGGAATAGAATTCAAACTGCAAGAAGAAAGTTATACATCAAAAGCAAGTTTCTTTGATGGAGATGAAATCCCGATATATGATAAAGAAAAATCAAAAAGAATATATATTCAGTGGAAAAAAAGAATAAAAAGAGGACTATATCAAACAAGTAAAGGCTATCAATTAAATGCAGATTGTAACGGAGCATTAAATATATTAAGAAAAAAAGTAAAGTTGTGGACTTAAGCGTCCTATACAATAGAGGTGAGCTGAACACACCTAAAAGAATAAGGGTAGTGTAAAGCTATCAAACTTCTTAGAAAATTTTTGAATATTTTTAAAGATTTTAGAACCCTGCGACTTTGGTCGTGGGAGGTTCAGACTCAAATAAATAAAAAAATAGGAATATATCATTTGGAAGATAGCATACTTTCAATTGGTAAAATAATTAAAGTTTCTAAAAAAATTATTTATTTTTGAAATCGTATGGAACAGATAATTTGGAAGATGGAATAAAAAAATTTTTTTGATTGAAAAAAATTAAAAGAGTTATTTTGGAAGCTGATTATATTGAGAAATTAGAGAATGTAAAAATTACACAACATTTTGAAAATTTAAGTGAAAAAAATAAATTCATTTGAAGATGTATGCGAAGAAATTATAAAAAGAAAATATCTTATTTTATTAAATTTAAAAAAATGGAGATATTGAGAAAGGATATCTTGTAAAAAAAGAGATTGATTACTGCTATTTTTGAAATAGTAAATCAAGAGTTAGAAGTAATTTCTAAAGAAATTTTTTTGATGTGAATTACATTGAAAAAAATAAGAATTTTTCGTAAATGCTATAATTAATGAAAAAAATTGTAGTTCTTTGAATAAAAATAGAATTATTTTCAGGAGAAATTTTTTTCAAGGAAATTTACTAGATAAAAAGAGAAAAAAATTGTTGTTTTTTTAAAGAAATAAAAGAATTTTTCTGATGATAGCTATATTTCAATAGTGAGAAAACAAGATATCAAAGAGATAACAGAAATTTGTGGGGAAGAAAAAAATTAAATATATGAATATAGTAAAATATTTTCAAAATATATCTAGTATAAATTTCTTGGATATTTTTAGAAATTTGTATGAGATTTAAAAATATTTATTTTTATTGACAATATTTATTTTGATGAAACTAAAGTTGGAATTGTTGAAGAAATATTTGATGAATATATTTATTTGAAAAATGATAGATGAAAAATTATCATTTTGTTGAAAAAAATAAAAATAAAAAAATTTCTGAAATTGATATTTTGAGAATCAAAAATTATGTTTTTAGAAATTTAAAGTAATGGAGATAGAAAAAAATGAAAATCAATGAAATAAAAAAAAGTATATATGTTATATCATAGGACAAAAACAGGGAGATGAAAAATTAATTGGATTTTTTTCAACAAAAGAAAAGGCGAAAGAAATTATGGAAAAAAGGAAATTGGATAAAGGTTTTAAGGATTTTCCAGAAGGATTTAAAATTAGAACGATGATTGTCGGAAAAGATTACTATACAAAAGGTTTTATATCAAAATGTTTGAAATAAATTTATTTAACAAGAGTTTTTGGAAAGTGAAAAAAATGGAAGTTTGGATTTTTGTCGCATGGCTATGAATACGGAGATGTTTATAATAAATATAAATGGGAGGAAGAAACTAGATTTTTAGGTGCATATTGTACTAAAAAAGAAGCGATGGAAGCATTGCTGAGATATAAGAAAATAAGGGGATTTTGTTCTCATTTGGACGGATTTTATATAGGAAAATATACGCTTGATAAGTATTCACAGTGGGAGGGTGGTTATACTACTACTTATTACAAGAAAAATGAAGAAAAACATATTAAATCAAATAATCGAAAATTGTATTTGCTTTCACATTTTTTTATTATACAGTTGGTTTTCAAGAAAAAAAGAAAAACATAGAATTTTAGGTGTTTATCTGTCAAAGTTGGAAGCTAAAAGAAAAATAAAGAAATATCAGAAAATAAAAAGGATTCTCTTCACATATTTCTAATTTTTTTATATTGAGGAATTTATTTTGGATGAATATAAAGAATGATATGACAGAAAAAAACTAAAAAGGTTAAAAAAAATATAAACTAAGAAAAAAACAAATGTGGGAGGGTATAATTAAACAAAATATAAATAGCATTGAGAGAGGTGATTTACTATGTCAAAATATAAAGATGATGATGAAACTAAAGTAGTAACCGATGATGATTTGACTAATTTCTTAGGAACTGATTTGAATCAAATGATCCAGATGATTAATCCAATCTTGAAGATAGAATTGAAGGCTAGTTTAGCAAATAATTTTTTTAGTATTATTAAAGAAATATTCTGTTTATTTTATTATGAGCGGAGTATTTTTATTATACAATATTATCATTAAATTTCTCAACTTCAACATATTTTTTAATAAAATTTTGTGGTATAATATACTTAAAATTTAAAGGAAAAATGAAAGGTGAAAAATATGGAACATAAAGAGTTTGCAGAAATTTATGATGTTTTTATTAAATAGTACAAGAACACTCGCGACTTTAGTCGTGAGATGAATTGTACGAAAATTTTAGTAAGCATATAGGGAAACTTGTATGTAGACACGGAGCAAAACCGTGCAACAAAGAAACTGAACTGCTGGGAACTCTTAAAGCTAGTACGACCACAACATAATACCTTCGTTAAAATATGGTATAAGTGTGAAGGTAGCGAAAGCAGAAAAAATATACTAGATGGTGCAAGGTTAAATCCTAAACATCATGATAATAGACAATCAGCAGCTAAGCCTGAAAAGGAAAGTTCAACGACTATCCCTCGTGAGGGGAGTACAATACAAGCGATAGGTATTGGAAGTGGTTTCGCCTAAGTCCTTGAAATAGGATATGGATAAGATATAGTCTGTGCTTGTTAGAGATAACAAGAAGTTCATGAGAGAACTGCATAAGTAGTAGCGTACTTATGTGAACGACGCTTCCCGCTGTTGTGGGGTTTTAAAAACTTTAAAAATATTTAAAAATAAATAAAAGATATTACTTTTTTGACAAATAAAATGTAGAGTACATGGTATAATATCTCTGATGAAAAGGAGGTGATATCTATGTATTTAACTTTAAAACAACAAGTAAAACATCTTAGTAAAAAAGAGTTTAGAAATTTAAAATATTTGTGCCATATAGCCAAGAACTTAACTAATGAAGCTATATATAATATTAGACAACACTATTTTCAAAATAAAAAAAGTATTTAAGTTATAACGAAAAACTATAAAATGCTTAAAAATAGTGATAATTATAAAAAAATTAAATTCTAATATGGCTCAGCAAATTCTAAAAAGAAGTAGACGGAAGTTTCAAATCATTTTTTTGGACTTTTTAAAACTTGCTAAGAATGGTCAATATAATTTTAAAGATATAAAATTACCTAAATATCTTGATAAAGATGGTTTTACAACTCTTGTTATAGGTTTTGTTAGATTAAAAGATGATATGCTGATAGTTCCTTATTCAAATTCATTTAGAAAGACACATAAGGAAATCGCAATAAAACTACCACCAGTATTAAAAGACAAGAAGATAAAAGAAATTAGAATAATACCTAAACAACATTCTAGGTACTTTGAAATTCAATATACTTATGAGGTAGAAGAAGTTCAAAGGGAATTAAATAAAGAAAATGCACTAGGAATTGATTTAGGTATAGACAATCTTTGCACTTGTGTAACTAATAATGGAGCATCATTCATAATAGATGGTAGAAAATTAAAATCTATTAATCAATACTATAATAAGATAAATGCAAAATTGCAAAAGCATTAAAGATAAGCAAAAGATTAAGCGGACAACATTAAGACAAAAAAAGAATAGCTAGAAAGAGAAATAATCGTATACGAAGATTATCTTTCAAAAGCAGCAAGAATAATTGTAAATTATTGTCTTAATAATGATATAGGAAAAAAATAATTTTTAGGATATAATGAAGATTTTCAAAGAAATTCAAATATTGGAAGTATAAATAATCAAAACTTTGTAAATATACCATATGGAAAAATTAAGAGATAAATTAATATATCTATGTAAACTATATGGAATAGAATTTAAACTGCAAGAAGAAAGTTATACATCAAAAGCAAGTTTCTTTGATGGAGATGAAATTCCGATATATGATAAAGAGAATCCGCAAGAATATATATTCAGTGGAAAAAGGATAAAAAGAGGACTATATCAAACAAGTGCAGGTAAACTTATAAATGCGGATTGTAATGGAGCATTAAACATATTAAGGAAAAGTAAAGTTGTGGACTTAAGTGTCCTATACAATAGAGGTGAGCTGAATACGCCTAAAAGAATAAGGGTAGTGTAAAGCTATCAAACTTCTTAGAAAATTTTTAAATATTTTTAAAGATTTTAGAACCCTGCGACTTTAGTCGTGGGAGGTTCAGGAAGCATGTAGATTATGACAGCTGGTATAATTTTCTTAGGAGTTTTATTAAGAAAAAAGGAACTTTATTAGATTTGGGATGTGGAACTGGAGAGTTTTTAGTTAGGTTTTTGAGAGATGGGTTTTCAGTAACTGGAGTTGATTTGTCGGAGAAAATGTTGGAAATTGCAAAGAAAAAAATAACTGATAGAAAACTTGAGAATTGCGACTTTAAACTTGTAAAAGAAAATATTGTAAATTTTGAAAATACTTTTGAAAATGGAGAAATTTGCGAAGTTGACAATATTATTTGTAATTTTGACACGGTAAATTATTTGAAAAAAATGGAAGCGAATTTGAAAAAGTTTTTTTGGAAAAAAATGTTCTAAAAAAATTTGAAAAAAAGATGGGTTTTTTTGATTTTTTTGACGCTGTCACAGAAGATATTTTTTTCTGAAATTTTTTTGAAAATGATATTTTTTTGGATGAAGAACCCTGAATATACGAGCATTTGGCGTCATGAAAAACTTTCACAAAGAAAACATCTTGTGGAAATAGATTTATTTGTCAGAGAAAAATCTAAATGATAATTTATTTAGAAAAATATAACGATATTCAGTACAAATTTATTTATGATTTAGAATGGATAGTTAAAACTGCTAAAAATTATGGATTTGAAGTATTTGACACGGCAAGTAATCCTGAATTTGAGAGAGTAGAATATTTTTTTGTATTTAAAAAAATATAAGTTAGGAGAAAATGAATATGTTAGAAAATAAAAAAAGTACAGATACAGATACAGATAAAAAAATATGAATGGAAAAAAATATAGAGAAAGAAAAATATTGACGAAGAAGAAAAAGAAAAAAAGAATTTATGAAATTGAAAAAAACTTGGACGGCATAATGAAAATGAGAAAAGAAATCGAAAAAGAAATAATAAACTTATCAAATATTTTGCACTAGCTACAAATATGGTTTATATTTTATCTGTGCCAGTACTTCTTATGATGGGATTTTATATGCTTTTTGAAAAAAATTCTTGTTTAAAAACTGATCAGCCGATAGTTTTGGTCGTATTTCTTGTGATAGGTGCAGTTTCTGGATACTGGTCTTTGATTAAGCAGATTAATAATATAAAAATAAGGAGAGAATATGTCTATCGAAATTAAAAAAATTACAAACTTTCAATTTATATTACGATAATTGCATTTTTTTATTGGACTTGTTTTTTTAAAATCGTGGAACTTTATTTTTGGATTTTTTTGTTGGGGGAATAATTTCACTAATAAATGTCAGACTTCTTATTTCGTGAATAAATAAAATTATGTATTTTAAAAGTAATGCAAAAATTGCGAGGAAATTTTTGAGCTTTGGAAAAAGACTTTTGATTTTTTTGTATTGGAATGTTTCTTGTTGGGAAAAATTAGCCAAAGATATTTTTGTGGATCATGTGTCGACAAATCTTTTATTTACTGGAATTGGAGCGACAAATTACAAAATTGCAATTATTTTTGAGAAATTGTTCAAAAAAATTAAAAAAATTATTTTAAAAATTAATAAAATACTGTTTTTTTATTAAAGAATAGATTAAAAAAATATCTAAATTAGAAGATTTTTGGCATAATGTAAACTCAATGAAATCAAGCGTAAGTGAAATTTTAAACAAAGAATAAAATTTGCAAAAAGAAAATAATTGGAGTATAATAAATATACGAGTGAAGTTTTTAATCTTTTTACTCCAAAATAAAAAAGAACTCTTAAAAGAAAGGAGGAAAATTGATGAAAAATAAAGTTTTTAAATTTATTGGACTCTTATTTCTTATGATGGTGATTGTAAATGTTATTTTGGCAGTTGTAAGTACAGTTTTGCCGATTAATTTTGAATCACCGAGTTCAGTTGTAGAGCCACCGCATTATTTTAATTTTGTCATCGGAAGTTTTAATTTTTCGTTGAGTCAAACGGTGTTAAACACTTGGGTTTTGATGCTTGTAATAATGTTTATAGTGCATATGGGAACAAAAAATGCAAGTGTTACCAATCCAACTAAGATGCAAATTGTAATGGAAGAGTATTATAACTTTATTGAAAATACATTTCTTACAACTTTTGGAAAATATAAAAAGAAATATGTTCCGTTTTTTGCGGCACTGTTTGCCTTTATAATGTTTTCAAATTTATGTGGATTTTTGTTTCCATTTGTAATAATGGTCTTAAAAGGACAGCATGGAATGGAAGTAAAACCATTTTTTAGAACACCGACAGCTGACCCAAATACGACAATTGGATTATCACTTGTAGTAATTGTTCTGTTTTTGACGGTTTCTATAAGAAAAGGCGGATTTAGAGCGTATTTAAAATCGTTGTTTGAGCCAATGTGGTTTATGTTTCCACTAAATATTGTCGACATTTTTTCAAAAGTTTTGAATACATCAATGCGTTTATTTGGGAATATGTTAGCAGGATTAGTAATTGTGGGACTTTTATACAGCCTTGTAGGACATCAGTTGTTCCAAACTGTGACAAATAATTTATTAAAAGGAAATTTCTCGTTCGCAGTAGGTTGGACAATAATTTTACAACTATACTTGGATTTATTTATAGGAATCGTTCAAGCGTTTGTCTTTACGGTGTTATCATCCGTTTATATTGGTGAAGGACTGGGCGAAGAAGAGGAAAGTGAGTAACAAAATAAATTTTAAGTATCTAAAGAGTACAAAGAATAAAAAAACTAAAAAAACAAAAAAATTAAAAAAATAGGAGGATTTTAAAATGGCAGCAACACCAGAAATCATTAATGCAGCAGCATTATTAGGAGCAGGAATAGCAGCAATAGGAGGAGTTGGAGCAGGACTTGGACAAGGAATTGCAACAGGATATGCGGTAGAAGCTATTTCAAGACAACCTGAAGCAAAACAAGACATTATGCAAACACTAATTACAGGATTGGCAATTACTGAGTCATCAGCAATTTATGCATTGGTAATCGCATTCTTATTGATTTTCTTGAAAGGATAGTTCTTATATTTTTAAAGAAAGGTTGTGATTGTCATAAATTTAAAAAAAATAGCAATAGGATTGTATTTAATCACATTTTTTAATGTATCTTTTGGAGCGGTAAATAATAAACCGAAAAAGGCCGATACTACTAAGACAAAAACTGCAACCCCAATTTCCAAAAAAGTTGATAATAAGTCTAAAGCAATAGATAATAAAAAAATAACAAAAAAAGTAGAAACTGTAAAAACTCCACCTAAAAAAATCAAAAAACTGACAATAAAATTACAAAGCCAGTGCCAAAAGATTTAAATGGAACTAAAACTCCAGTTAAACCAGTTAAAACTTTTAGATAAAAAAAGAATGTGGATAAAAAAATCCAGAAAATAAAAAAAATAAAAAAAGACATCTGTAAAAAAATAATTTGCCAAATTCAAATAATGATGAAAATTTGAATGAAGTTGATAAGAAAAATAAGAAAAGCTAAAGATTCGATTGAAAAAAAGGGATTTATACCGAAAAAGAAAATCCAAAACTTTTAAACGATTCACAAAAAAAAGATGAAAGAGTTGACAGAGTGAAATTAGACAAAATAACAAAGGTAAATTCTGAGAAGGTTTTGTCTTTTACAAAGAATTCAGAAGAAATTTTGGCTGGTGGAACAATGGTGTCGACTGATAATTATAAAATATTGTTTACTGGAATTAATGAAACTAATTCAGATGGAAGCGGTGAAATTACAAAGTCCACTAAGTTAAATACAAGTTTTATTTTGGGATTTCAAGTAAAAAAACTGAAATTGAATTGGAGAGTGTAAAAAGTTTATTTAGTTACATCAGAAAAGAAATGAAAAAAACTTTTGATTTCTTCAAAAGTTCCAGAAAAGAGAAAAAGAGAAAAAAATAAACCTTTTGTGGAAGAATGGGTAACTGAAGTTGGGAAAGTTTCTAAAATAAAAAGGATTTGGAAGTGAAAAAGAAAGTAATTTAATAAGTTGGAGCGGAGAATCGAGTAATATAGGTTCAGTTAATTTGAAAAAAATGTGTTAAAAAGATACAAAAAGTTGATTTGGAAAAAAAGTAAAAAGTTACCAAATTAAAAGATTTGTTTTGCTTTTAAGTGACAAAAAAAGTATCGTTATTTATTTAAATTTGTGATAAAAAGCAAAAAGGAAAAAGAAGAGGAAGTTATTTTTTTCAACCTGGTATTTTTAAATGTAAAATTGACGGGTGGTAAAAAAATATAAAATAAAAAAATAACTAGAAAATAAGGAGAAAAAAATGGATGGATCAAAATTAGTAAACATTGATTTTACAATGGCTATTCAAATAATAAATTTTTTTAGTATTAGTCTATTTTTTTCACACGGGCATTTTCAAAAAAAATTGGAAAAATTTTGGAAGATAGAAAGAAAATAGCATTATCTGAAATGGAAATCGTCGAAAATGAGAAGGAAAAATTGGAAGAGAAAAAGAAAAATGTTGAAAAACTTAAAAAAGAATCAAAACGACGAGCTAATGACATTTTGATAAAAGCTGAAAGACAAGCTGATGAAAGAAAAGATCAAATTATAAATTTGGCTATGAATAACCGTGAAAGAATGATGATGAAAGCGGAAGCTGATATTGAAAAAATGCGACAAAAAGCTAAATTTGAGTTGCAAAAGGAAGTCGGAGAAATGGCTGTGGATCTTGCGGAAAAAATTATTAAAGAAAATATTGATAAAGATCAAGATAAGACAATTGATAAATTTATTGATGGATTAGGAGATTAATATGGAAGATGAAATCGCAAAAACATATGCACAAGCCATTTATGATGTAGCAAAATCTTCTAATAAAATTGATGAAATTCGAGAAGTTCTTAATATTTTGATGGAAAAAAATATTCGGAAGAAGAGCAATTTAGAAGAATTTTGGAAAATCCGATGATTAAAATTTCTGAAAAAGAAGAGTTTTTACAAAAATCTTTTTAGTTTTGCTAGTGCAGAGTCAATTAAAGTGATAAAGTATATTGTCAAAAAAAGATAGATTATCTTCAGTAGCGAAAAATAAAAGCTAAATTTTTTGGAAATTTATTATAAAGAAAATGATAAACTCCCTGTAACAGCTATATTTGCAAAAAAATTATCAAATGATCAAGAAAAAAAGATTAACAGAAAAAAATTGGAAAAAAAATATAACAAAAAAAAGTTGTATTGAATTTAGTTGTTGATAAAAGTATAATTGGTGGAGGAATCATAAAAGTAAATGATGAAATAATTGATGGTTCAATAAAAAATCAAATAAGCGATATGAAAAAAGTTTTTTAGAAATGGAGGTGCTTTTTTTGAAGATTAAACCAGAAGAGGTAAGTAAAATAATTCGTAGCGAAATAGAAAATTACAAAAATAAAATTGATATTTCCAACACTGGAACAGTTCTTGAAGTTGGAGATGGAATCGCTAGAATTTATGGATTAAGTGATGCTATGTCTGGAGAACTATTAGAATTTGAAAATGGTGCAACCGGAATGGCGTTAAATTTGGAAGAAAGTAATATCGGAGCGGTTATTTTTGGTGAAACAGTCGGAATAAAAGAAGGAAGCCTTGTAAAAGGGACAGGAAAAGTTGCACAAGTACCAGCTGGAGAAGAATTACTTGGAAGAGTTGTAGATGCGCTTGGAAATCCAATTGATGGAAAAGGTGAAATAAAAGCTAGTAAATATATGCCAATTGAAAGACAAGCTTCTGGAATCATTGCAAGAAAACCTGTAAGTGAGCCGTTACAAACTGGAATAAAAGCAATTGATGGAATGTTTCCAATAGGAAAAGGACAAAGAGAACTTATAATTGGAGATAGACAAACTGGAAAAACTGCAATAGCAATTGACGCAATAATAAATCAAAAAGAAAATGATACAATTTGTGTTTATGTTGCAATTGGTCAAAAAAGATCAACAGTTGCACAAATTTATAGAAAATTAGAAGAAACAGGAGCACTTGATTATACGATAATTGTAGCAGCAACAGCATCGGAATCTGCACCGCTTCAGTATTTAGCACCATATGCGGGAGTCGCAATGGGAGAATACTTTATGGATAATGGAAAGAGTGTTTTGATAATTTATGATGATTTATCTAAACATGCTGTAGCTTATCGTGAAATGTCATTGCTTCTTTAAAAGACCGCCAGGAAGGGAAGCATTCCCTGGAGATGTATTCTATTTACACTCAAGACTTCTTGAAAGAGCTGCAAAATTAAGTGACAAATTGGGTGGTGGATCAATTACAGCATTACCAATTATTGAAACGAAAGCAGGAGATATTTCGGCATATATCCCAACAAATGTAATTTCGATTACAGATGGACAAATTTTCTTGGAAACTGATTTGTTTAATTCAGGATTTAGACCAGCGATAAATGCGGGAGTTTCTGTGTCAAGGGTAGGTGGATCAGCTCAAATTAAAGCAATGAAACAAGTTGCTTCAAAAGTAAAATTGGAACTTGCACAATATAATGAGTTACTTGCATTTACGCAATTTGGTTCAGATTTGGATAAAGCGACAAGAGATCAGTTAAATCGTGGTTCTAAAATTATGGAAGTGTTAAAGCAAGGTCAATATAGTCCTTATAAAGTTGAAGAACAAGTAATTTCATTTTACTGTGTAACAAACGGATTTTTTGACGATGTACCAACAGAAAAAGTTCGTCAATTTGAAAAGGAATTGATTGATGAAATTTCAAATAAAACAATTATTTTGAAACAAATTTTGGAGAAAAAACAGATAGATGATGAAATCAAAAATTCTTTAAATGATTTTATTAAAGAGTTTAAAGAAGATTATGTCTGGTAAGTAGGTGAAAAAATATGGCTGCAAATATGAAAGAAATAAAAGAAAGAATTGACAGCGTAAAAAATACAAGTCAAATCACAAATGCTATGAATATTGTTTCTTCTACAAAATTTAAAAAGTTTCAAATATTGACGCTAAAATCTCGTAGTTATGCACAGGCACTAGATATAGCGTTTGATAACTTAGTTGCGGGATTAAAAGGTAATAAATTTGTAATATTTGACGGAAAAACTCAAGTTAAAAAAGTTGGAATTATTGTGATGACTTCAGATAGAGGACTTTGCGGAAGTTTTAATTCAAATACGCATAGAAAACTTGAAGAAATGAGAAAAAAATTTCAAAAAGAAAATAAAGAAATTTCTGTAATTACAATTGGAAAAAAGGCAAAAGATTATTGTAAAACTAGAAATATAGATGTCGACAGTGAATATACACAAATGATACCTGAAACAATGTTTGAAAAAGCGAAAAAAATAAGTGAAGATGTTGTACAATTTTATTTGGATGACTACTATGATGAAGTTTATTTGATTTATTCAAAATTTGTGTCAGCGGTAGAATATAATATTCAAACTGAGAAATTGCTTCCAATTGAAAAAAAGGAAGGACTTCCAACAAAAGAATATATGTTTGATCCATCGGAAGATGAAGTGTTAAACGTTTTTATTCCACAAGTTTTAAATATAAAATTGTATCAAGCGCTTTTGGAAAATTCAGCAAGTGAACATTCAGCTAGAATGTCAGCGATGAAACAAGCCAATGACAATGCTGCAGATATGATAAAAAAATTGGAAGTGCAGTACAACAGAGAGCGTCAAGGACTTATAACACAAGAATTAACCGAAATAATTGGAGGTTCATCAGGAGTACAGTAAAAGTTAAATTTACATAAAGAGAAAGGAGAGCGACATTAATCAATGAATAAAGGTAAATTAGTTCAAGTAATTGGACCGGTTATAGATGTAAGATTTGAGAACGAATTGCCAGATATTTATAACGCTTTGGAAATTCACACAAAAAGCGGTAAACTGGTTGCGGAAGTTCATTCACACAATGGAAACAATGTAGTAAGAGCGGTAGCGATGTCTGGGACTGACGGATTAAGACGAGGACTAGAAGTAATTGACACAGGAAAACCTATTCAAGTACCAGTTGGTAGAGATACTTGGGAAGAATATTCAATGTTTTGGGAGAAACAGTTGATGATGGAGAACCACTTGACAATGAAAGTGTTTTAAAAGAGTCAATTCATAAAGAAGCACCATCATTTGAAGAACAAGGAACAGATACAGAAATCTTAGAAACTGGAATAAAAGTTGTAGATTTATTGGCACCTTATTTAAAAGGTGGAAAAATTGGACTTTTTGGAGGTGCAGGAGTAGGAAAAACTGTACTTATTCAAGAGTTAATTAATAATATTGCAAAAGGACACGGAGGACTTTCTGTTTTTGCAGGAGTAGGAGAACGTACAAGAGAAGGAAGAGATTTATATAATGAAATGACTGAAAGTGGAGTTATAGATAAAACTGCCTTAGTGTATGGACAAATGAATGAACCGCCTGGTGCAAGACTTAGAGTAGGTTTGACAGCACTTACAATGGCTGAATATTTTAGAGATAAAGAAGGACAAAATGTACTTTTATTTATCGACAATATTTTCAGATTTACTCAAGCTGGAGCAGAAGTTTCGGCACTACTTGGAAGAATGCCATCAGCAGTTGGTTATCAGCCAAATTTGGCAACTGAAATGGGAGCACTACAAGAAAGAATCACTTCAACAAATGCTGGTTCAATTACATCTGTTCAAGCAGTTTATGTTCCAGCGGATGATTTGACTGACCCGGCACCAGCGACAACATTTGCGCATTTGGATGCAACTACAGTACTTTCAAGACAAATTGCTTCACTTGGAATTTATCCAGCAGTTGACCCACTTGATTCAACATCAAGAATTTTGGAACCAGAAATTGTTGGAAATGAACATTATAAAGTTGCAAGAGATACTCAAAAAGTTTTGCAAAGATATAAAGAATTGCAAGATATAATTGCTATTTGGGTATGGATGAATTGGATGAAGAGGATAAACTTATCGTAAACCGTGCAAGAAAAATTCAAAGATTTTTCTCACAACCATTTTCAGTAGCAGAACAGTTTACTGGAATGAAAGGAAAATATGTACCTTTGCGTGAAACAATCCGTGGATTTAAAGAAATTTTGGATGGACTTCACGATGATTTGCCAGAACAGGCGTTCTTATATGTGGGAACTATTGACGAAGCAGTTGCAAAAGCAAGAGAATTAATGGCAGAATAGAATGAAAATAGGAGTGTTTAATTTGCTCCTTTTTCATATTTATAAAATTTTTTAGTTGTTAAAGGAGGGAAGATGGCTACAGAATTTATTTTAAAAGCAGTAACTCCAGAAGGTCTTGTGTTTGAAAAACCTGTTACTTTTGTGAAACTTAGAACAGAAAACGGAGATATTGGGATTCTTGCCAAACATATAAATTTTATTTCCCCAATCGGTGCCGGAGAAATGGTAGTTAGAGAGAATGATAAAGAAGAGGTCACATATTATTTGGAAGGCGGATTTTTGGAAGTAAGACAAGATAAAGTCGTAATTTTAGGAGAAACTTTGGTTGAATCGACAAAAGCTGAAGCTGTCAAAAGAGCGAGAATTGCGGCAATTGAAATTGCAAAGAAACACAAAATTCAAGAAGAACGGGATATTTTAGGAACTAAAAAAAGACTTCAAAGTAATTTGACAAGAAAGTAATTTTAATGTAAAATATAGGTATAAAAAAATTTATGGGAGGCGGTGTTATCATGATGCAAAAAAATTATAGGACAAAAAGGACACATTATAGAAATTATGTAAACAAAAAATTTACAATGAATAAAAAAATGGAAAAAGAATTGAAAAAAATATCAAGATTCGTTCCAATGGAAGTAATTGAACGAATGATGATAGTAAAATTTTTTTAAAAAAAATATTTTTTTGAAATAAAAAAAGAAGTAAAAGTTTTTTTATAGAAATTTTATAAATAAAAAAATTAATAGGAAATTTAGGGTCAAAAATATAGAAAAATTTTTTTAGAGAAATATCTTTTAATTATGAAGGTATGACAGTGGAACAGTTAAAGAGAAGACACATTGAAACAGAAATAAATCAGTCAAAATTTGCGATAGGAACAGAATTTGATGGAAATTCTAATCATGAAGATATTTATTTTGATAAATCACCACTTCCATATTCATACTTTGTAGATGAAATAGTTCTTATGCCTAAAAAAATCCAACAACATTGTTTGTTTATTGGGAAATTAGAGAAGAAACATTTACAAGATTGTCTAATGACAATGGAGTAATTGATAATGTAATTATTAAATTGTTTAAAAATGGACAAGAATATAGAAAAAAATAGTAAGACATGAAAGAATAGGTTCACATTATATTACTGATATTGATGTAAATGAACATTATGAAGTTTCAATCGGATATGAAGATGTTTATGGAAACTTTTCTGAAGTAGCACATTCAGTTGAAGCAATTTCACCAAATGATAAAATATCTGATAATTTAGATTTGTTATGGGGAACTGTAAAAGAAGATGAAAATACAAATCAACTTATAAAATATATAAATGTTCCTGTAATGACACCAGAAAACAAAGAGTTCTTGGAACTTTCTGGAGAATTTGAAGGTGAAACAGGAGATGAATTTGTTTATGAAATAATAAGAAGATTAAGAAAAGTTGGTTCATCTGAAATTTTAGTCGAAGAAGAAGCATTAAAAGGAAGAACATTGAAATCAAAACCAGATAGGCTTGATATGAGTGGATCTAGAAGTAGTTAATGAGCAATTAATTTTGAGAGAATAAAGTGTTCTCTCATTTTTTTATCAGTTAATTGTGAAATTGTGGATAAAGGAGATGAAATCAGAAAATATGAAAAAAATTTAGAAAAAAATAAACGAATTAAAAAAATAATAGAAGAAAGTAAAAAAATTGTGTTTTTTTGGAGGAGCTGGAGTTTCCACAGAGTCTGGAATTCTGATTTTTAGAAGTGCAAATGGAATTTATAATCAAAAGTTAAATAGACATTTTTCACCTGAAGAGCTGATTTCACACACGATGTATTTAAAATATCCAGAAGATTTTTATGATTTTTATAAAAAAAATTTAATTTATAAAGAAGCTAAACCCAATTTTGCACACTTTTATTTGGCTAAACTGGAAAAAGAAGGAAAATTGAGTGCTGTTGTAACTCAAAATATTGACTGTCTGCACGAGATGGCTGGAAGTAAAAATGTTTTGAAAGTGCATGGAACAATTGATAGAAATATTTGCACAAAATGTGGTAAAGTTTATAATTTAGATGAGTTTTTGAGTTTTTGCGAAAAGGAAAAAATTCCACATTGTCCCAAATGTGGTGGAGTTATAAAGCCAGATGTGACTCTTTATGAAGAAAGTCTAAATATGGAAATTTTTTCAGAAGCGATAAGACAGATTTCAAATGCGGATACTTTAATTATCGGCGGAACATCTTTAATTGTTCATCCAGCGGCTTCATTGATTCAATATTTTAATGGAAAAAATCTCGTTTTAATCAACAAAAGTTCAACTGACAAAGATTATTTAGCAAATTTAGTCATTCACGATAAAATTGGAGAAGTTTTTAAAAAATTATAATTGACAAAATATATTAAAATGGTAAAATATTATAAATAATTTAAATTTTTTTGGAAAGTGAAAAATTTTAGATGGAAGATAGAAATAATAATGGAAATAGAGATAAAAAAATAAAAATAAATATAAAAAAACTTGTGGAAAACTTTATATTGTTGGAGAATATGCCGTATTAAACTGTGGAAATAGTGCGATTATAAAAAAATGTTGATATTTTTCATGAATGCACAAATAAATTTTTTTCTAAAAATTCAGAATATCATATATTTTTCAGATATGTTTGATTATTTAGTTACACTTAAATACGATAAAAACTATTCGTTAATTCAAAATGCGATAAAAAAAATGTAAATGATTTTTTTGATTTTTAAATAAAATTGATCCAGAACCAATTGATTTAAAAATAACTGGAAAAAAATGGAGAAAAAAATGGGAAAAAAAATATGGAATTGGATCAAGTGGAAGTGTTGTAATTTTTGGTAATAAAAGCTATGTTTGAGTTATATTATAAAAAAATTAAATAATAAATTTTTTTCTCAAAAAGAAATAATTTTTAAATTGGCAGCTTATACATTGTTAAAATTGGGAGATAATGGCTCAATGGGAGATTTAGCCTGCATTTCTTATGAAAATATGGTATTTTACACATCTTTTGACAGGGAAAAAAAATAAAAAGAATTTATTGAAAAAAAGATTTAAAAAGAAGTTTTTGGAGATGGACTGGGGATATAGAATTGAAGAGATAAAATGTGGAATTGAATGCGATTTTTTTAGTTGGCTGGACGAAAAAAAGCCGTCAATTTCTAGTGAAATGATTAAAATTGTGAAATCTTCAATAGATAAAAAAATTTTTTAAGTGAAGTTCAAGATATTGTAAATAATTTGAGAGAAGCTATTATTAACGGAGAAAAAGAAAAAAATAAAAAAATTAATTGAAAATAATGGAAATATTTTGAAAAAAATTAAATGAAAAATATTTATAGTTTAGAATTGATAAAACTTGTCCAAGCTACACAAGGACTTGATATATGTGCTAAAAAGTAGCGGTTCTGGCGGTGGCGACTGTGGAATTGCGATTTCTTTTGATGAAAAATGACAGTAAAGAATTGATTAAGAGATGGGAAAAAAATTGGAAATTGAGACAATATTTTCTGGAAAAATTATAAAAAAATGGATAAATTAAATAAATTAAAATTTAAAAAAATTAAAAATAAAAAAAATTTAAAAAAATTTAAATATTAAATAAAAAGAAAGGAAAAAAATTTATTGTATGAAAAGAAAAGATGATCACATTAAGTTTGCTCTGCGATATAAAAGTGATTATAATAGCTTTGATGATGTTCAGTTGGAGCACAGTTCACTGCCAAAATATAATTTGGATGAAATTGATTTATCGACAAATTTTGCGGGACATAATTTTAAGTTTCCGTTTTTTATCAATGCGATGACAGGTGGAAGTGAAGCTGGAAAAAATATAAACGAAAAATTGGCTAAAATTGCAAATGAATGTGAAATTTTGCTTGTAACTGGTTCATACAGCGCAGCGTTAAAAAATAAAGATGATGATTCTTTCAAAATTGTGCGAAAAAATAATGAAAATTTATTACTTGCAACAAATATTGGAGTTGACAAAAATTTCACAAGTGGACAAAAAGCGATAAAAGATTTAAATCCAATATTTTTACAAATTCATATAAATCTTATGCAAGAGCTTATAATGCCTGAAGGAAGCCGAAATTTTAACGAGTGGGAAAATAATTTAAGAGATTTTGTAAAAAATATAAAAGTTCCGTTGGTTCTAAAAGAAGTTGGCTTTGGTATGGACAGAAAAACTATTGAAAAAGCAATAGAGTTGGGAATAAAAACAGTGGATATAAGTGGTCGTGGCGGCACAAACTTTGCTTATATCGAAAATATGCGCCGTAAAAATCATTTTAAATATTTGAATGACTGGGGAAAGACGACGGTTCAAGCACTTTTGGATGCAAAAAAATTTGATGGAAAAGTTGAAATTGTTGCAAGTGGCGGAGTGCGAAATCCACTTGATGTAATAAAATGCCTTGTATTAGGAGCGAGTGGCGTTGGAATTTCAGGGACAATTTTAAAATTTTTGAGCGAATATTCTACAGATGAAATTATAGAAATTTTGAATAGCTGGAAACATGAGTGTAAAATGATAATGTGCGCTTTAAATGCAAAAAATTTAAATGAATTAAAAAAATGTAAAAATATTATTTGTATGGAAAAACATTAGATTATTATAAAAATTTATGAAAAGGAGCTGATTTATGAAAAAAAATTAGTTGTGTATGACTTTGACAAGACAATTTATGATGGAGAAACTGGAGTTAATTTTTTTCGGTATTTTATTTAAAAAAATATCCACTAAAAATCTATTTTTATTTTTTTGATTACTTATTCCAGATATCTATTTTTTTGTATCTTTTTAAAATTGTAAATTTGACAAAAAAATAAAAGAAAAAAATATTTTAAATTTTTTTAGAATCTCACAAAAAAAGAAATTCAAGATTTGATTGATGAATTTTGGGAAACGAAAAATAAAAATTTATCCTTGGGTAAAAGAAGAGTTACAAAAAAATAGAAAAGAAGCTGATTTTGTTATTGTGACTTCAGCAAGTCCATTGTTTTTTTAATTGAAAAGTTCTTACTTTCACAAGGATATGACATTGTTTTTGGAACAAGATTTGTGGGTGACAATCAAAAAAATTTGTTGCTCAAATTAATGGGAAAAAAATAATAAAGGTGACGAAAAAGTAAAAAAATTAAACAGATGGGCAAAGCAAAATAATTATGAAATTGAAATAGTGAAATTTTATTCTGATAGCCTTGCTGACAAGCCTTTGTATGAGATTGCAAAACGAAAATTTTTGGATAAAAAGGGGTAAAAATTTTAGAAGGAATGCCAAAGAGAAAAACTTTAATTGATAAATTATTTTGGAACTAAAAAAATAAAAAAACTAAAAAAATATAAAAAAATGAAAAAGATTGTTCTAATTTTAGAGCAATTTTTTTATAAAAAAAGTAAAAAAATAATGAAAAAAACAAAAAAATAAAAAAAGATTAATTTATAAAATTAATCCTAATTAATTATAAAAAAATCTTTTTTTATCAATTTTAAAGTTAGTTAAAACATCATCTTGTATAGTGTTTCCCCATTTCGCCATCTGTCTTAATGTTATTTTATTTTTTTCCAGCTTTTCTTATTTCCAACAATCAAAACTTTATCTCCAATTTTTATATCTTGAATATCAGTTAAATCAATAAAAATCATATCCATACATATTTCACCCAAAATATTTGCTTTTTTGTCATTTACAAGCACATACGCACAATTTTTTTTATTCTCAATTTGTTTTGGAAGTCCGTGTGCATAACCTATTGCGACAATTCCAACTTTTGAATCTCTTTTCAAAATTCCTTTATTTCCATACGAAACTTTTTTTCATCTTTTTTTCACTTCACGAATATTTATAATTTTTGATTCCACTAAAATGGCATTTTCCAAACCGACATCGTAAGAAAGCGGCTCTAAACCATAAATTGCCATTCCAACACGGCAAAAATCATAGTTATACTTTTTTTCATATTTAAATAACAGCGGACTTGCTTGTAAATGTCTATATTTATATTTTTATTTCGTTATCGTCAAAAAAATTTTTAAAATTTTTTTCAAATTTTTTTACTTGCTTTTTCAGTTTTGGTTTTATTTTTCAGCTTCAGAAATATGTGAAAAAAATCGAGATAATTTCAATTTAAATTTTTTTATCCTTCAAAAATTCAGAATTTATTTTTTTAATTTCTTTTATTATTTCAAAAACTTCATTTTCATCAAATCCAAGTCGATTCATTCCGCTATTTATTTTTATGTGAATTTTTTTAAACAGATATTTTTTTAAAATTATTCAAAATATCGATATAATCGTAAAATTGTTTTTTTACTAAAAAAATTGTTATTTCAATTCCATTTTTTTAATCGCTACTTCCAATTTTTTTCGGTTCCACATAATTAAGTGTCATCACATTGCAATTATTTTTTTATTTAAATTTTTTTAAAAATTTTTTTAAAATTTTATAAACTTTAACAGCTTCTTCAAGATAAGCTACTGCAAAAATAATTACAGTTATTTTTTTATCAAAACAGGCAAAAATCTTTTCTATTTTTTTAGACCGTAAGCATCATCTTTTATAACACAAATCATATTTTTTTATTAATCGAGCGAATTTTTTTCCAAATTTTTTATGCTTGAGTTATTTATTTTTCAAATTTACTAACATTATTTTTTTACTTTCCAAAAATTTTTTTGATTCAATTAATTTTCTAAAGGCTTTTCCTCTGTGACTCACAGATTTTTTTTCGTCAGGTGAAGCAACTCCAAAACTTTTTTTCAAATCATATGAATAAAACAGCGGATCATATCCAAATCCTCCATCTCCACAATTTTCAAATAAAATTTCTCCGTCGGCTCTTCCAGAAAAAGATTCAACTTTGCCATCTGGAAAAGCGATACTTACAACTGAGATAAAATGTGCTGTTCTTTTTTCTTTTGGCACATCTTTCAAATTTTGTAAAAGTTTTTCATTATTTTTTTTATCATTTCCATCTTCACCCGCATATCTTGCTGAAAAAATTCCAGGATCTCCATTTAATGCGTCAACGCAAAGACCAGAGTCATCAGAAATTGTTGTAATTTTTATAAATTTAGAAATTTCAAGTGCTTTTTTTTGTGAATTTTCTTCAAAAGTAGTACCATCTTCCACTACATCTGGTATTTCTATGTCATCTAAAAATTGATAAAATTTCAATATTCATTCCTTCAGTCAACTTTTTCAAAAATCTTTAATTTTTTTCCTTTATTTTTTTGTAGCTAAAAATACTTTCATTATATTTTTCTCCTAAAAATTGCTTTTTTTATGTATGTAATTTTTTTAAATTTAAATTTTATATTTTTTTCAAATTTTTCTCTTATTATGTCGTTCACGATTTTGTGAATATTTTTTTGTTCTTGAATTGGCAAATTAGCAGGATCAATAGGTTTGTCAACTATTACTTTAATGTTTTTATTGCCTTTCACTTTTAAACTTTTTTTATTTTGAACTTCGTAAGTTCCACAAATTGTTATTGGCAAAATTCTAACTTTGCTATCTTTTGCAAGTTTAAAACTTCCCTTTTTAAATTCGCCAACTTCTCCATTTTCAGTTCGACTTCCTTCTGGAAAAATTACATAAGAATATCCATCTTCTACTTTTGAAATCGCATTTTTCATATCTTTCATTCCTTGACGAGCATTTTTTCTATCCAAAAAGATACAGTTTAACGCTTTCATCCAGCCACCGATTAATGGCCAAGTTTTCATTTCTTTTTTTGCAATAAAAGCAAAATCTAGTGGTAAATATCCAAGAAGAGTTGGAATATCTAAATTACTTTGATGATTTGAAATTAAAATGATAGGTTCTCCAGTTTCTTTTTATTTTTTTATTTCTTTTTCACAGTCATTTTCGTAAATAACTTTTACTTTACTGCCTGAAGCCCAAACTAAATTTTTTCCCCAATTTACTCCAACTTTACGAGCAAAATTATGAGCATCTCGACCTTTTTTAAAAAGTAGTGCCGGAGCTCTAAAAATCATTCCATATAGAAATGTTCCCACAAGTATAAAATGGTAAAATATTGTTCTCATTTTTTTACTCTCCTTATTAAATTAAAAAAATTTTTTTAGTATATTTTTTTGTTTATTATAAATTTTAACATAAATTTTTTTATAAAAATGATTTATATTCTTTAATTTTTTTCAAATATTTTATCAAGTGAAAAACCCTTGTCTTGCCAAATATTGTATCAGTTTTTGTTCTTCTTTTAACTGTTTTAAATATTCTTCTTTTGTTAAACTAGAATTTTTTTGTGCTAATTTTTTTCATTTTTTTATTAAAATTTCAAGTCTTTTTATCGTCAATATTTCCTTCGGTTTCTAATTTTTTTCGTAAGCAAGTTCGATTGTCTTTTTTTCGAGTCCCTTTTGAGACAAATTATAAGAAATTCTATTTTTTTCCATATTTTTTTATTTTTTTATAAGAAATTGCGTAGTCTAAATCATTTAAATATCCAAGTTCTTTTAATTTTTTTACAGCTTTTTTTACAGCTTCTTTATTTTTGATATTTTTTTCTGATAATTTTTTTATAAATTTCTTTTTCTGTTCGATCTTTTAAAGAAATCAGAAAAAAATTCCTTTTTTTCCAAAAGAAGCCTCATATGAAATATCATCATAGAGGCTAGAAATATCATCATTTACTTTTAATTCATATCTTTGTCTTATAAATGGACTTACATCCATTATTTCTTCTGTAGACAAGTATAGTTTATTTCTTGATATTTTTATTATAATCATTAATCTTCCGTTTCATTAGAATTATTGGAATCATTAGAATCGTTATTATTTTCTGAATTTTTTATTTCTTCAGAGTTTTCTTCTTCAGCATTAAGTCCCAATTTTTCTCTAATTTTTTCCATAACTTGAGCTTCGATTCGTGAGAATAACTCAGTATTTTCTTTTAACATTTTTTCAACATTAATTCGACCTTGACCTAATTTCTCATCTCCATAAGCAAACCAAGAACCACTTTTTGAGATAACTCCAAAATCAATTCCAGCATCCAGTATTTCTCCAATTTTTGAAATTCCTTGTCCGTACATCACATTAAATCTAGCTTCTTTAAACGGCGGTGCAACTTTATTTTTAGTAACTTTGACTAAAACTTCATTTCCAACCATTTCATCCCCTTGTTTTACTGAACCAACTCTTTTTACCTCCATTCTCACTGTTGAAAAGAATTTTAGTGCACGACCTCCTGAAGTAGTTGTCTGAACTCCTGGAACAAAAGAAAATCCACCAATTTTTTCTCTTATCTGATTGATAAAAATCATAACCGTATCAGATTTTGCAATACTTCCTGTCAATTTTCTAAGCGCTTTTGACATAAGTCTAGCTTGAAGTCCCATTTGCTGGTCTCCCATTTCGCCTTCAATTTCCGCTTTTGGAACAAGTGCTGCAACTGAATCCACTACGACTACATCCATTGCTCCACTTCTCACAAGCATATCAGCAATTTCAAGAGCTTGTTCTCCTGTATCAGGTTGAGAAATCAAAAGTTCGTCAATATTTACTCCAAGTGCTTTTGCGTAAACTGGGTCAAGAGCATGTTCAGCATCAATAAATCCTACAACTCCGCCTTCTTTTTGAGCTTCTGCAATGATATGCAGTGCAAGAGTGGTTTTTCCAGAAGATTCAGCTCCATAAATTTCAACGATTCTTCCTCTTGGAACACCACCTACGCCAAGTGCTATATCTAAGTTTATGCTTCCTGTAGAAATGGTTTTTATATTCAGTTTTTGATTTTCCCCAAGTTTCATAATAGCACCATCACCAAAGTCTTTGTGTATTTGCTTTAGTGCTAGATCTAACATTTTCTCTTTATTTTCTTTGTTTTTTTCGTCAATTTTTTTCTTTGCCATATAACCTCTCCTTTATTTTTTATTTTTAGTTTTTTCAATTTACATTATATCATAAATTTAAATTTTTTTATAAATTAATTTTTTTCATATCTTTTCTTTATTTTTAAAAACTGACCGACTGTACAAAACATTAAAAATTTAGTATAATATATTAAGTGATTTTTATTCAAAAGTTTATTTAAAAGAAAAGGAGAAAATATGAAAATAGTAGTTTATGGTGCTGGAGTTATGGCACAATATGTAAAAGAATCTATAATAAATAGTAAAAATGAATTTGTGGGTTTTGTTGATCCGCTTGGAAAAGGAGATTTCATTAATTTAAAAGGGGAAAATGCTAATGTGGAATATGATGCAATAATTGATTTTTCTCATTTTAGTTTAATTGACGATGTCTTGGAAGCGGGAATTGCTAAAAAAGTTCCAGTTTTGGTGGCGACAACTGGTCATACGGAAGAGCAATTAAAAAAAATTGAAAAAGCTGCAGAATTAATTCCTGTGATTAAAGCGACAAATACTTCGTTAGGAGTAAATATAGTAAATGAAATAGTTGCATTTGCTACAAAATTATTAAAAGATTTTGATATTGAAATTGTGGAAAAACATCATAACAGAAAAATTGACGCACCAAGTGGAACAGCTTCGACACTTCTTGAAATTGTAAAAGAAAATTTAGATGATGGAAATGATTACAGAACAGTTTACGGAAGAGAAGGATATAGTAAAAGAGCTGAAAAAGAAATAGGAGTTCACGCAATTCGTGGTGGGAATATCGTTGGAGAACATACTGTTATTTATGCAAAAAATGATGAAATTATCGAAATAAAACACGAAGCGTTGTCAAGAAAAATGTTTTCAGATGGTGCAGTAAAAGCGATAGAATTTTTAAAAGGCAAAGATGCTGGGAAATATACAATGAGAGATGTTTTGGGAATAAATAAATAAAATATTAGTTGTAAAATTTATAAAAAAAGTGGTAAAATAGACGAAAATTATAATATACTAAAATTAAAAAGATTTTTGAGAAAATGGAGGGAAAATGACAGAATTAGAAAAAAATCAAAAGCTATTATTCAATATATCGCTGATGCGAAAAAGACTACTCCAGTAGAACTTTATACAGATGAAGAAATAAAAAAATCCTTATTCTTGCAAAAGTTATTGGAAAAGATGGATTAAAAGTTATTTTTTTGGAGATTGGGAAGAAATAGAAAAAAATCATAAAAGAAAATAACTTACAAAAATTATTATTTAAAAAATGATAGAAGAAATTCTGGGGTACCAATGCTTGATATGAAAAATATTAATGCAAGAATTGAACCAGGAGTATTTATCAGAGATAAAGTTAGCATTGGAGATAGAGCTGTAATAATGATGGGTGCAGTTATAAATATTGGTGCTGAAATCGGTGAAGGAACAATGATTGATATGAATGTTGTTTTAGGTGGAAGAGCCAAAGTTGGTAAAAACTGTCACATCGGTGCAGGAGCAGTATTAGCTGGAGTTATCGAACCACCTTCAGCAGATCCAGTTGTGATCGAAGACGATGTAGTTGTAGGAGCAAATGCAGTAGTCTTAGAAGGAGTCAGAGTTGGAAAAGGTTCAGTAGTTGCAGCAGGAGCAATAGTTACGCAAAATGTTCCAGAAGGTGTCGTAGTTGCAGGAACACCAGCTAGAATTATAAAAGGAGTTGACGCTAAAACAGCTTCAAAAACTGAATTAGTTGATGCTTTAAGAAATTTATAGAAATTTATCATTTAATTATCAAAATAGATAAATTAAAATTAGGAGGAAATTATGAAAAAATTATTACTAATAGGAGCAATATTAGTTACAGGAGCTTTGTCGTTTGCAGATTCAAAAGCAGATTATGAAAAAGCTAGAACTTTAGCAGGACAAAAGAAAACAGCAGAAGCAGTTAAAATTTTGGAAACACTTTCAAAAACTGGAGATGCAGAATATAAACAAAGAGCAAATTTAGAATTAGGTTCTTATTATTTACAACAAAATCAAATAGCTAAAGCAAAACCTTATTTGGAAACAGCTTTTGACGGTGGAAAAGTTGTAAACAGCTACAGTGCTGAATCAGCAAGATTATTATATCTAGTTGGAATTGCTCAAAAAGATAAAGAATCAGCTGAAAAATATATTCTTTGGACAGATGAAAAAACAGATGGAAAAGATGCGGATATAACTTCAAGTTTAATTATTTTTTACTTCGATAACAATGAACAATCAAAGGGAACAGAAAGATATAACAAAGCTATGAAATCAACTGATAAAGCATTTGTTTCAGAAGTGAACTACAATGTAGGACAATATTATTTGACAAAAAATAATACAACTCAAGCCAAAACATATTTGCAAAAAGCATACACAGGTGCGCCGCAAAAAGTAAATGGAGCTGGAATCTTATTAGCTGAAATAGCTATGTCAGAAAAAAATCCTGCTCAAGCTGAAAAATATTTAACTGAAATGAATACAGCAGCAGGTGGAAAAAATTCTCAAATTTTAGGAATGCTTGGAACTTTCTATTTACAAAAAGGAGATGCGACAAAAGCTGAACAATTTTTATCAAAAGCAGTTGCTGCAGAACCTAAAAATGTAGAAGCAAAAGTATTACTTTTAGGAATTTATGAAATGCAAAATAACACAGCAAAAGTAAACTCAACATACAGCCAATTAAAATCAGGAACTCCAAAAGTGACTAACGCTGAAATCGGAACTTATTTTGCTCAAGCTGGAGCTGCGGATTTAGCTGTTAAATATTTACAAAAATCAATTTCAGAAGATAAAAATAGTGAAGCAAAAGTAATTTTAGGACAAGTTTATGCAGCAGCAGGTAAAAAAGCAGAAGCTGTAAAAGTTTTAGAAGAAGCTGTAAAAGGTAAAGTAAAAGGTGCGGCAGAAATTTTAAAACAAGTTCAAGCAATGAAATAAAATAATTAATTAATTAAAAGTAATAAAGTATTAAATTAACAAAAATAATAAAAAAATTAGAAAAATAAAAAAATAGTGAGATTATTAAATTTCACTATTTTTTTATAAATAAGTTTTTAAAAAAATAATTTAAATTTTATTTTTTTACAGGTGCAGTTTTTACATTTTTTTGTTATTATTCTTGTTATTATTATTGTTTAAATTCGGATAAGATTTGTCATTTGAAAAAAAGCCCAAGAACCGCTATAAAAAGAAGTTACCATCTTTATTAACTAAATCTTTTCCAGATTTTAAATGCATAAATTTATATTTTTTTAAAAAAATTTTTCAAATTTGTCTTTGTCTTGAATTAAAATCCCAACTTTTGCATTTTCATAATTTTTCTCCATCAAATACACAGTTTTTCAAAGTCGATATCTACACGACTATCTTTATCATTAATTTTTTTATAATCTCCGTGTGATTTTTGGAGCTTTACAATAAGCGTCTTTTTCTAATTTTGCAGTTTTTTTCATGAGTTTTTTTCAGCAAAAGCTGCAAAAAGAAAAATAAAATTAACATTGCTAATATACCTTTTTTTCATTTTAGCATTCCTTCTTTCTATAATTTTTTTAATTATAACACCTGTTATATAAATTTTATCATAGTTATTATAACAGATATTCAAAGTCTTTGCAATGATAATTTAAAAAAAACAAAAAAATAAGAAGAAATTAATAAAAAAATAGTAAAGATAATAATATTTATTATTATCTTTACTATATTTAAAATCTTTATTTATCAATATTTTTAACTAAAAAATATTTGTAAATCATTTTCAACATCAGTTATACCAGTCAATCCAAATTGCTCGTTTAAAAGAGTAGCAACATTTTTAGAAATAAATGCTGGTAAAGTTGGACCAATGTGAATATTTTTAACGCCTAAGTAAAGCAGCGCAAGTAGCACGATTACAGCTTTTTGCTCATACCATGCGATGTTAAACTCGATTGGCAAGTCGTTTATATCGTTTGCGTTAAAAATTTCTTTTAATTTTAGCGCTACGACTGCCCAAGAATAAGAATCGTTACATTGACCAGCATCAAGCACTCTAGGTATACCGTCAATATCTCCAAGATTTAATTTGTTATATCTAAATTTTGCACATCCTGATGTTAAAATTACTACATCTTTTGGTAATCTTTTTGCAAATTCAGCATAATATTTTCTTGTTGTCTGTCTTGCATCGCATCCGCTCATAACGATAAATTTTTTAATTGCTCCTGATTTCACTGCCTCAACAATTTTATCAGCAAGAGCAAATACTTGTCCGTGTGCAAATCCACCTGTGATTGTTCCACTTTCAATTTCAGTTGGTGATTTACATCTTTTTGCTAATTCTATAACTTCACTAAAATCAATTTTTCCATTTTCGTCTGTTTTCAATTTTTTCCAGCCAGGAAGTCCTGTTGCATTTAATGTAAATATTCTGTCATTATAAGTCGCATTTTTCTTAGGTGGAACTAAACAGTTTGTAGTAAATACGACAGGTCCATTAAATGTTTCAAATTCAGTTGTTTGATGATACCAAGCATTTCCATAATTTCCAACTAGATGTTTGTATTTTTTTAATTCAGGATAGTAATGAGCTGGTAACATTTCTGAATGTGTGTAAATATCAATTCCAGTCCCTTCAGTCTGTTCCAAAAGCTCTTTTATATCTTTTAAATCATGTCCTGAAATCAAAATTCCAGGATTTTTTCCAACTCCAATATTTACTTTTGTCATTTCAGGCATACCAAAAGCCGAATTGTTCGCTTTGTCTAAAAGTGCCATCGCATCTACACCAAATTTTCCAGTTTCAAAAACAAGATTTGTAAGCTCTTCAGCACTTAAGTCGTTATCTTCAGTTGCAACTAATGCTCTTTCAAAAAAGTCATATAATTCATCGCTTTCAAATTTTAAGTTTAATGCGTGAAAACCATAAGCAGAAAGTCCTTTTAAGCCATATAAAATTATTTCACGAAGTGAACGAATATCTTCATCTTTAGTTCTCAAAACTCCAACTTCACGAGCTAAATCCACTAAGTCACAACTTTCATCAAACTCAAAAGTAGCAAGTCTAGTATTTTTAAATTTAGAATCAAATGAAATTTTATTATTTTCTAATTCTTGTTCTAGAAATTTTCTTAACTTAATACCTTCGTAAATATATTCCTTGATTTCCTCTCCATCAAAGTTTGCATTTGTTATAGTTGAAAAAAGTGCACGATACAAATATTCATTTACATTTTCGTAAATTTTCTTATTTTTTCTAAGTGTATTTGAATAAAGTGCAACTCCTTTTACAACAAAAATAAGCACATCTTGCAAGTTCGAAACTTCATCATTTTTTCCACAAGTTCCAATAACTGTGCAGCCTTGATTTCTACTTGTTTCCGACATTGAAAAACAAAAACATATTATTCATAATTTTCTCTCCATTTTTTTAATTTATTTTTTGAAATATTTAATTTTAAAATCTCCACAATTTTAAAATTAATTTTTTTATTATTTCAACAAAAAAATTATATAATAAATTAAAAATAAATTCTGTAACTTATATCACACTTTTTAATTTTTTTGAAAATAAATTTTATATAAAATTATTTTTTTAAATATTTTTTTACAATTTCTCTGTCATCAAAATGAATTTTTTCTTTTCCAATTATTTGATAAGTTTCGTGACCTTTTCCAGCAATTAAAAGGCTATCTCCTTTTCGAAGCATTCCAATTCCTCTTTTTATCGCTTTTTCCCTGTCAGAAATAATTAAATATTTGTCAAATGGATAATCAATTTGAACTAGTCCTTTTTCAATAGCAGCTAAAATTGAAATTGGGTTTTCTGTTCTGGGATTGTCAGAAGTTAAAATTATAAAATCGCTAAATTTTGCGGCAGCTTTTGCCATTTTTGGTCTTTTATCGTGATCTCTGTCTCCACCTGCTCCAAAAATTGTAATCACTCTGTTGTCAGTGATTTTTTGTAAAGTTTTTCCAATATTTAAAAGTCCATCGTCTGTGTGAGCAAAATCTACGACAATTCTGGCTTCCAAATCATTTTTAATAGTTTCAAATCTTCCTGGAATTGAAGAAATATTTGATAATTTTTCTAAAATGTAGTCGATGTCAATTCCAATTGATAAAAGACTGGCAACGCATCCTAAAATGTTATAAAGATTGTAATCTCCAATTAAGTTTACTTCCACAACATATTCAGATTCATTTGAAATAGAATTAATTTTCTCAAAAATAATTTTTTTAGCATTAATTTTTATTTTCATTCCGTCATTTGTGTAATTGATAATTTCTCCGTGAATATCGGCACTTTTATCATTTTTTTGAAAATGAGATATAGTTTCTTCCACGATTTTCTTCAAAAATTATTTTTCCATATTTGTCGTCAATGTTTATAATTCCAGCGCCATCATTTTTTAACAGTGTAAATATTTTTTTCTTGGCATTAAAATAATTTTCCATCGTTTTGTGAAAATCTAAATGGTCTTGAGTTAAATTTGTAAAAATTGCACTGTCAAATCTTAACATATCCACTCGTCCAATTTGAAGAGCATGGGAACTCACTTCCATTATAAAATATTCTGCACCCATTTTTACGCTTTTGTCTATTAATTTTATTAATTCAAGCGATTCTGGAGTTGTATTTACAGTTGGGAAATTTTCGTTTAAAATACGATTTCCAGTAGTTCCAATTCGAGCAGTTTTTTCTAAAATATTTTCTAAAAATGAAACTTGATGTAGTTTTTTTCCGTTTGTTCCAGTGATACCGATTATTTTTTTATTTTTATTTTGTGGAAAATCATAAAAATTTGAAGCGATGATTCCTAATTTTTTTCTTATATTTGAGATGAAAACAAAAAGTAACATTTTTTTGAATTTTTCATATCTTTCAGATTTACCATTTTTTCAACAACAATCATTTTAGCACCTTTGTCAATTGCACTTTGAATAAATTCGTGTCCATCAACGACACTTCCAATCATAGCGATGAAGACAAAGTCATTTTCTATTTTTTTCTGGAATCATATTCTATACCTTTTTATTTCAAAAGTTTCTCCTTCGTGAAAAAAACTTTGTAGTCAACATTTTCAAAAATTTTATACATTCATTATCATCTCCTATTTATTTTTTTAAAAATTTTAAATATTATATTTTTTTATTATAACACTTTTTATCCAGTTTTTTTAAGTTCAAAAATTTTATTTCGAACTTTTTTTGTTGAAAAAAAATAAAAAAAATTGTAAAATATATTAAATAAAAGTGAGGAGAATTTTATGAAATATAAAAATTTGAAAGACAGATTTTTTAGATATGTTAAATTTGAAACAAGGTCAGATGAAAATAGCACTTCAATTCCATCGACACCTTCACAAATCGAATTTGCCAAAATGCTAAAGCGTGAATTAGAAGAAATAGGACTAGAAGATGTCAACATAGACAGCGCTTGTTTTGTAAATGCAACTCTTCCAGCCAATTTTGATGAAAAAGTTCCAACAATAGGATTTATCGCTCATATGGATACAGCAGATTTTAACGCAAAAAATGTAAATCCAAGAGTTTTTGAAAATTATGACGGAAATGATCTTTTGTTAAATGAAAATTTAAAAGTAATTTTGTCAGCAAAAGAATTTCCAAATTTGAAAAATTATATTGGAAAAACTTTAATTACGACTGATGGAACAACGCTTTTGGGAGCTGATGACAAAGCTGGAATTGTGGAAATTATTGAAGCAATGAAATTTTTGATTGAAAATCCGCAGATTAAGCACGGAAAAGTGAAAATAGCTTTTGGTCCAGATGAAGAAATAGGCAGAGGCGCAGATAATTTTGATGTAAAAAAATTTGGTGCAGATTTTGCATATACAATGGATGGCGGACCAGTTGGAGAACTTCAATATGAATGTTTTAATGCGGCACAGGCAACTTTTAAAATAAAAGGAAAAAGTGTTCATCCAGGAACGGCAAAAAATAAAATGATTAATGCAAATGTTGTAGCAATGGAAATTGCAAATAGTTTTCCAAAAGAAGAAGTACCCGAAAAAACAGAAGGTTATGAAGGTTTTTATTTGCTTGAAAAAATGACTTCAAATATTGAAGAAGCGAAAATGTCATATATTTTGCGTGATCACGATAGAGAAAAATTTGAAGCAAAAAAAGAATTTGTAAAAAAAGTTGCTAAAAAAATAAATGAAAAATATGGCGATAAAATTGTAGAAGTTGATATAAAAGATCAATATTATAATATGCGAGAAATTATAAAAAATCATATGAATGTTGTAGAAATTGCTCAAAAAGCTATGAAAAATGTTGGAGTTAAGCCAGTGATTGAGCCAATTCGTGGTGGAACAGATGGATCAAAAATCTCGTTTAAGGGTCTTCCAACTCCGAATATTTTTGCAGGTGGAGAAAATTTTCACGGAAAATATGAATTTGTTGCGCTTGAGAGCATGATTTTAGCGGCTGATGTCATTGTGGAAATCGTCAGATTGAATGGAGAAGGGGAATAAACGATGAAATCAAGGTTTAAATTTATTTTAGGATATGGAGTTTTAATATTTCTTGGTATATATGACGGATCTATATTTATTAAGAAACCATCATTTTTTAATATTTTTCCATTTATATTTATATTTTTAATGTTTTATATATTATTGTGGGTAGAAACATATAATATGCTAGTTAACGAGTTGAAAGTGGAAAAAGTATATTTCAAGATTAAAGAGAATTTTTTAAATTCCTTTTGACGAAAGAAAGCAAAAAAATATAATTTTTAATAAATTTATTTACGGCATATCTCCTTTTAAACAGTGAAAAAGGATTTTTTGAGCTATATAGATATTATAGAAATAACTAAAAAACGCCTAAAAAAAGTTAAATATGTTTATTATTATAATTTAGCAGCGTATAAATTGTCCATAAATGAAAAAGGGTGAAGCTAGAAAAAAATATTTGATGAAAATATTAAAAAAAGAAGAAAGCTTATTAGAATTTTTATTAAATTATGAAAATAATCCAGAACAAAAAAATTGTTAAACTTGAAAAAAATTATTGTTAAAAACAAAAAGTAGAATTATCTAAGATAGAAGTAAAATTTTGTTTTGGGAGAAGTATATGAACAAATTGGAAACTTAAAAAGCAAGAAGATTTTTACAATGAAATCGCTGAAAAAAAGTGATATTTATTTTGTAAAAGTTGCTAAAGAAAAAGTTTTTGGAATTGAGTTCAGAAAATATTTAATAGTAAAAATTTTTTTATTTCAATTAGAATTAATGTCTTCTTTTTATTATGTTAGTAAATTTTAATTTAGTTAATAAAAAAATATTGAAATTCTAGTAAAAATTGTGATAAAATAATATAATATAAAAAATAGGACAAATCGTGATGAATTAAAAGTAGGAGGAAAGAAAAAATGGATAAAAAAAACAAAATTGTAATTTCTGAAGGATTGACATTTGATGATGTGCTTCTTATTCCACAAGCGTCGGAAGTAGCGCCTAATCAAGTTGTATTAAAGACAAAGCTGACTAAAAACTTGGAATTAAATATGCCAATTTTAAGTGCAGCTATGGATACTGTGACAGAATCAAAACTTGCGATTGCTATTGCAAGAGAAGGTGGAATTGGGTTTATTCATAAAAATATGACCATTGAAAGACAAGCTGAGGAAGTGGCAAGAGTTAAAAGATATGAGAGCGGAATGATTACAAATCCTGTTACATTGCGTCAAGATGCTATTTTGGAAGATGCAAATAAACTTATGAAGGAATATAAAATTTCAGGACTTCCAGTTGTTGACGGAGAAGGAAATTTGAAAGGGATTATTACAAATAGAGATTTAAAATATAGAGAAGATTTATCGTCTAAGTTACAGAAGTTATGACAAAAGAAAATTTAATAACTGCACCAGTCGGAACTACATTGGATGAAGCAAAAACAATATTGCTTCAACATAGAATTGAAAAATTGCCAATTGTGGAAGGAACAAAATTAAAAGGATTAATCACAATAAAAGATATTGACAATGTAATAAATTATCCAAATGCCGCAAAAGACAGTCAAGGACGACTTCGTGTGGGAGCTGGAGTTGGTGTTGGACCTGATTCTGTGAGAAGAGTTCAAGCGTTGGTTGAAGCTGGAGTTGATATAATTGCAGTGGATTCAGCTCATGGACACTCAAAAGCAGTTATAAATAAAATTAAAGAAATTAGAGAAGCATTTCCAAAATTGGATATTATCGGTGGAAACATTGTTACAAAAGAAGCTGCACTTGATTTAATTGAAGCTGGAGTAAATGCCGTAAAAGTTGGTGTTGGACCTGGATCAATTTGTACGACAAGAGTTGTATCAGGAGTAGGAGTTCCACAAATTTCAGCGGTTATGGATGTTGCTGAAGTTTGCCAAGACAAAGGAATTGGAGTAATTGCTGATGGTGGAATTAAATTATCTGGAGATGTTGTAAAAGCGATTGCCGCTGGAGCAGATTGCGTAATGCTTGGTGGAATGCTTGCCGGAACTGATGAAGCACCAGGAGAAGAAATTTTGTACAACGGAAGAAAATTTAAAACTTATGCTGGAATGGGGTCACTTGCAGCAATGAAAAGAGGAAGTAAAGACAGATATTTCCAATTGGAATCAGCTACAGAAAAATTGGTTCCAGAAGGAATAGAGTCAATGGTTCCATATAAAGGTGCATTAAAAGACACGGTTTATCAAATTTGTGGAGGACTTCGCTCAGGAATGGGGTATTGCGGAACTCCGACAATTGAAGATTTGAAATTGAATGGAAAATTTGTGAAAATTACAGGAGCAGGACTTAAAGAAAGTCATCCGCACGATGTAATTATTACAAAAGAAGCTCCAAATTACAATAATTCAAATAAATAAAAAAATAAAAGGCTGTCTTAAAAATTATTTTTAAGACAGTCTGAAGTTTAAGATTAAATGGACTTTGAAAGGAAAAAAATGAAAAAAATAAAAAAATTTGATTATTTATTCAGTGATGGTTTTTGGAATGAGCAGTTTTGTTTATTCTTATGAAGATTATTATGAAAAAGTTTATGTCGTAAAAGTTTCAAAAGGTGATATTTTTAAAAAATTGAATGTAACGAAAAATCAGCAGAAAAAATTGGAGAAAATATTTGATTAAAAATGCGGTCGCACACTCGTGACGCAAGGAATGAGTTAGACCGAGAAGTATAGTCAGCATATATAGAAATATGTATGTGGAGATAGCAACTTAAAAAAAGCTATCCAATACTACTCGAATTGCTGGGAACCCCTAAAGCTGGTATAACTACAACATAATACCTAAATAAATACAGTACAGATGTGAAAGTGGCGAAAGCAGAAAAAATATACTAGATGACATAAGGTTAAACCCTAAGTGTTAAGACAATGGGCAATCAGCAGCCAAGACCGAAAGGTAAGGTTCAACGACTATTCCTCCTGAGGGAAGTACACGGAAAGCTTCGTGGAAGTGGGTAGACCCAAACAGGTAAAGCTGTGGGATAAGATATAGTCTGTGCTTAATAGAAATATTAAGAAGTTCATAAGAGAACTGCATAGGTGGTAGCGTACTTATGTGAACGACAACCTCTAAAACGACTAAGTCAGTTTGTAGGTTCATATATTTAGAAAAATTTTATTTTTTCATTTACTTACAGTATAAAAAATAGTATACTTATGTATAAGTAAATGGAGGTGAAATCAAATGGAAAAAGCATACAAGTTCAGATTTTATCCAACTAAAACTCAAATAGAAAAGTTAAATTGTACTTTTGGTTGTGTTAGATATGTCTATAATCATTTTTTAGGTTTAAAACAAAAGCTGTATAATACAGAGAAAAAGTCTATGTCATATAGTGAGTGTAGTAAAGAATTAACAGTTTTTAAAGAAAGATAAAGAATGGTTAAAAGATGTAGATAAATTTTTCTTTACAAAAATTCTTTAAAAAGATTTAGATAAAGCCTATAAGAACTTTTTTTAGTGGAAAAGGGTTATCCAAAGTTTAAATCTAAGAAAGATAATAGAAAATCATACAGAACTAGTTATACTAATAATAATATAGAGTTTTTTAGATAAATGGATAAAAAGTACCTAAGTTAGGAAAAACTAAAAAAATAAGAGATAAGATGACACCACAAGGAAGGATACTAAGTGCAACAATAACACAAGTACCTAGTGGAAAATATTATATATCTTTATGTTGTACAGATGTAGAAATAAAAAAACTAGAGAGCACAAATAAAAATGTTGGAATAGATTTAGGTATAAAGAACTTTGCGATTACCAGTGATGAAACCTTAATAGAGAATCCAAAATATTTACAGAAGTCTTTGAAAAAACTAGCTTTATGCCAAAGAAAACTGTCACGAAAAACAAAGGGCAGTTCAAATAGAAATAAGGCTAGAATAAAAGTAGCGAAATGTTATGAAAAAGTAACAAATCAAAGAAAAGACTTTTTGCAGAAATTATCGACAGAACTGATAAGAAAATATGACATTATCTGTATGGAAGACTTGCAAGTAAAAAATATGGTAAGAAATCATAAATTAGCAAGAAATATTGTAGACGTATCATGGAGTGAATTTAGTAGAATACTGGAATATAAAGCGAAGTGGTATGGAAGAACGATAGTAAAAGTAGATAAGTTTTTTGCAAGTAGTCAAATATGTAACTGTTGCGGATATAAGAATGAAGAAGTAAAAGATTTAAGTGTAAGAGAATGGAATTGTCCAGTATGTGGAGCTGTACATAATAGAGATAAAAATGCAGCCAAAAACATACTAAAAGAAGGACTAAGAATATTGGAAAAAAGTGCTTAAATATATAAATATATGAACCGTAGGAACTATGGGGATAGCTTGGTAAATTTAGTTGGCTAAAAAAAGCAACTACTACCCAAGAACCTCGCGACTTCAGTCGTGAGAGGTTCAGAAATATCAAAATAAAGCTAAAGATGTTGAAAAAGAGTTAATAACATTTGAAGAAAAAAAGAAAAAAAATTGGAAAAAAATAGAAACTCAAAGATATGAAGAAATTGCAAAAAAATTTTTGACAAACGAGCAATTAGAACAATATAATTCTTATATAAATTCAAAAAAAGGATTTTAATGAAAAAAATTGACAGAATTAAAAAAACTTGAAGACAATGTAAATTTGACAAATCAGCAAAAAAAGCAAAAAGTTCTAAAAATTTGAGCGTGATTTTAAAAAGAAATGTAGAAAATCTGAAAAACAACAGATTGAGCGTAGAAATGTTTACACAAAAAAATATGAAGATTTGAAAAAAATTAGAAATGAAAAAAATTCGTTCAGTTTTTGACTGATGAACAAAAGTAAGTTTTTTTGGATGAAAATTAAAAAAATTAAGAGTAGATTTTAAAAATAAATTTACTCTATTTTTTTATTTCAAGAGAAAAAAATATAATTAGTAAAAAAATATAAAAATTACCTTTGATTTTTTTGTGTATTTGATAAAATCAAAATATAAAAAAAGTATTGGAGGGATTTTAGTGGTTGGAAATGTAAAAAAATGAGATTGGATTGATGTTTTTCAAAAGACAATTTTATGTTAGTAAAGAAAGCATTAAAAAAAGGTGAAAAAGTTGAAAAACATAATCACGAAAATGAAGAAATTATTTTCACAGTTTTAAAAAGGAAAAGTGGAAGTTTTTTTAAACGAAAAAGAAAAATCATGTTTTAGTGCCAGGAGAAATTTTTACAATTTGATGGGATAAACTTTATAAGCGCAGTTGCAATGGAAGACTCTGAATTTAGTGTCACGCTTATAAAAAAATAAATAAACAAATAGACAAATAAATGGATTTATTTTTGGATAAAGATAATTGGCATAATAACAATGTTTATTGACCATTATCATTTTGTAATTGGTGGAAGTTTGATTCTTAACATAATTGGAAGGTTGGCTTTTTCCAATATTTGCATTTTCTCTTAATGAAGGATATTTTTCATACGAGTAATTTAAAAAAATATTTAATTAGATTATTTATTTTTTTGCAATAATTATACAAATTCCTGCAATTTTATTTAAACTTAATTATCCAGTAAATATTTTTTTACGCTATTTTTTTGGATTACTTGCAATTTATATTTTAAATTTAAAAAAATAAAAAAATGCCTTTATATTTTTTTGTTTTTTTAAAAAAATATTTTTGATATTTTTTTAATTTTTTTATATAAGTAAAAAAATTTAAATTTGATTATGGAATATATGGAATTTTGCTTATAATAATTTTTAATATATTTAGAAACAAAAAAATTATTTTTTTATTTTTTTAGCGTTTTTTATTAAATTTAACAATTATAATTTTTTTCCAAATATTTTTTTGAGTTATTTAAAATACAATTTTTTTCAATATTTTCATTGATTTTTTTATATTTTTTTATAACGGAAAAAGGCAAAAGTTTAAAATGTTTTTTTCTATCTATTTTATCCGATACATTTTTTTAATTTTTAGAAACAATAAATTTCTTACTTAAAAAGCTGTGATATGAAAAGTGAGAGTTAAAATAAATAATAAGGTGATAAAATGACGAAAAAAAGAAAGATTTGATAAAGTGTTTCCGATATTGGAAAAAATTTGGTAAAAGCAAAAGCGGCTCTAAATTACGAAACACCATTTCAGTTTATGATAGCTGTAATACTTTCAGCGCAATGTACGGATGCAAGAGTAAATATCGTCACAAAAGAGCTGTTTAAAGTTGTTAAAAATCCAGAAGATATTAGAAAAATGGATATTAAAACGCTTGAAGAATACATTAAATCGACAGGATTTTTTAGAAATAAAGCTAAAAATATAAAATTAAATGCTCAAATGATGAAAGAAAAGTATAATGATAAATTACCAAAAACAATGGAAGAATTATTAATTTTACCAGGAGTTGGGAGAAAGACGGCAAATGTCATTTTGGGAGATTTGTGGAATATTAGACAAGGAATTGTTGTAGATACACATGTTAAAAGGCTCTCAAATTTAATTGGATTTGTTGATAGCGATAATCCAGAAATTATTGAAAGAGAACTTATGAAATTTGTACCAAAGAAATATTGGTTTGAGTATTCGCATTATTTGATTTTGCATGGCAGGGACAAATGTGTGGCTCGTAGACCAAAATGCACAGAGTGCGAAATAAATAAATATTGTAAACATGGACAAAAATTAGTTAATAAAGATAAAGATTTATAAATAAAAAAGAAAGGAATATAAAGAAAGGAATATAATGTTTAGTAAAACGAAAAAATTTTTAATTTTAACAGTATTTTTTGCAGCTTTGCTGTATGGGGAAGGAGAAGGAACAAGCGACAGACAAGATAGTGGAAGTAGTAAAAGTGAAACGGTAAAAGAAGTAAGAAGCAGTTCAGAAGAGATAGATCAAGCAACAAAAAGAGGGAATACTAGTTCTCGTGAACATTCAGAAAAATCTTCAAAAAATATTAACAGAAATAAAAATAAAGAAAATAAAGAAGTGAGAAAAGATGTAGAACAACATACGATATCTTCTAAAAGTACATCTGAAAAAACACCAAGCAGTTTAAATAACACAAAAAAAGTTGAAAATTCAAAACCAAAAGCAACTTCTTCAGTTAAATCAACTTTAAAAAATAAAAAGCCTGTAAAAATTGTAAAAGCGGTAGAAAAAGAAAAAGAAGGGGATTCAAAATATAACGGAAAAGTTATAAGATTTATAGCTACGACAGATGGAAAAGTTATAAAAAATGAAGATGCAAAACAAAAACATCCGATAGCTTCGCTTACAAAAGTTATGAATATCATGGTCGCACTTGACCAAGTCGATAAAGGAAAGGTAAAATTAAGCGACAAAGTTTGCTTTACGCCTGATGTGGTTGATACAGGTGGAAGCTGGTTAAATGCAAAAGCAGGAGATTGTTTTACACTAAGAGATTTACTTCGTGCAGAAATAATTTATTCGGCAAATAATGCAGCTTATATGGTTGCTTCTTACATTGGAAAAGGAAATCTTGACAACTATGTAAAACTTATGAATGAAAAAGCAAAAGAGTTTGGAATGAAGGATACACAGTATTTTACACCAGCTGGTCTTCCAACTTCGATGACTAAAAAGCAAATGGATGTTTCTACAGCATACGATATGTATTTACTAGGGCGTCAAGCGATTAAAGATGAAAGACTTAGGGAATGGATGAGCGAAAAAGAACTTGAGTTGTTAAATGACAAAGGTGAAGAAGTTGTCTACAATAATCGTAATCACTTGCTTGGACAATTTGGAGTTTTTGGACTTAAAACAGGATTTCATGAACAAGCTGGATACAATATGATAGTTTCAAGTAAACTTGGAAATCTTGAGATAATTTCAGTTTCGCTTGGAAATAAAAGCGATATTGAGAGAACAGAAGGTCAGAAAAAAGAATTTCAAGCGATAGAAAAAAATCTTGTGCCAATTTACAAAGCTGGACAAGTTGTGGCAAATAAATTTAAAATAAAAAATGCTGAAAAAAAAGAAATTAATGGAATTTTAGCTGATAATGTCTATCAATTAGGAAATAATACGGATTATAAATTTGAAGTAAAAGATTTGAGAATTACAGCAGAAAAAGATGGAATTTCAAAAGGAGATGTAATCGGTAAATTACAAGTGTTGTCAAATGATGATAAAGTAGTAAATACAATTGATATAGTTGCAAATAACGACTACAAGCAATTATCATTATTTGGAAAAGTTTTGAGATTTGTAACTTTCGGAATGGCATAAAATAAAAAAAATACACTTTTAAGAATTAATTTAAATTTAATATTCTTGAGAGTGTTTTTTTTGTGTAAATTAGTGAACTACTCCCGCTTTTAGAAGCGGAAGCTTCTTGGGAAGTATCTGCGCATGACTAGCCAAATATATTTACCAAGCTCTTCGGGTAGTTCCTACCCTGTTTTTTTTTATATTTTCCTAATATTCCAACATCAATTTTCCAATGTTTTTTATATTCAGTGCCACATTGTAATCCCTATCAATCTCAATTCCACAGCACTTACATTCATAACTTCTTTCTGATAATTTCAGTTCCTCTTTAACATTTCCACATTTACTGCAAGTTTTCGATGACGGAAACCATTTATCTATCTTCAAAAATTGTTTTCCTGAAAACATCAACTTATACTCAAGCATTCTCAAAAACATTCCCCATCCATTATCTCCTACACTTTTCCCAAAATTTAATGCCTGGCTCATCCCTTTCATATTCAAATCTTCGACAACCACAGCATTATATGTTTCAGACAATTTTTTCGACAATTTATGCAAAAAATCTCTTCGACAATTTTTGATATACTCATGTAATTTTGATATTTTCATTTTTTGTTTATACCAATTTTTTTAGAAAATTTCACTTTTTCTCGATAATGATTTCTGTAATTTTTTTCAATTCTTCTTCCAACATTCTAAAAATATTTTTGGATAATCAGCTCTTTGGTTTTCAGAACTGACAAATAATTCAGACATCGAAAAAAATCAAGTCCAATTACTTTATCGCTACTTGGTATTTTTTTGAATTTCTTTTTTCAAATTCTGTCAAAATAGAAATATAGTAATTTCCATTACTGTTTGTCAATGTTACTGATTTTTATCTTGTAATCCTTCGGTATTTCTCTATGATATTTTAATTTTATTCTTTTCAATTTTTGGCAAGACCAAATATTTATTCTCCTCAATTCGTATCGAATTATTCACACAATTTGTTGTATAACTTTTAACATTATTCTTTTTAGATTTGAACCTTGGAAATTTCGCTCTCTTCTGAAAAAAATTTGTAAACGATCGTTTTACATTCAATTGAGCATTTGAAAGTGCCAAACTGTCTACTTCTTTTTAGAAATTTATTTTCACTTTTCAAACTAGCAGGTGTAATTATTTTATTTTTTTCCAGTTTCTTCATAAAAATTTATTCGCAGTGTACAAAATTGTATTGTAAACAAAAACGAACACATCCAAAAGTCTTATTTATCAATAATTCTTGCTCTTTATTTGGATAAATTCTGTATTTGAATGCTAAATTATATTTCATGAAATTACACCTCCTTTTGATTTTTGAATATTATTTTTTTAATTATTTATTTAGAGATTTTATCATTAATGATTTCTCTTCGATATTTTTATACAAAAATTGTATCATAAGAGTATCTTTTTCAATTTTTTACAAAAAGCAATTCATCTCCCACTTATAGAAATCGGAGACTTCTGCTATCTTTTGTTAAAAAAATATGATAAAATTAAATGTAAAATAAAATTTAAAAAGGGAGAAAAATATGAAAATATTGGGAGTGATTCCAGCAAGGTTTGCTTCAACAAGGTTTGAAGGAAAGCCATTAAAAGATATAAATGGAAATCCGATGATAGAATGGGTTTACAAACGAGCTAAAAATGCAGATATTGATGAATTAATTGTTGCAACTGACGATAAAAGAATATTTGACGCAGTTAAAAAATTTGGCGGAAATGTGGTTATGACTTCAAATAATCACAAAAATGGGACTTCAAGAATAATTGAAGTTATAAATAAAGAAAAAAATATAAAGATTTTTGATTTTTGTAATAAATATTCAAGGAGATGAGCCGTTAATAGATATTAAGTCTATAAATATTTTGGCTGATAATTATAGAAGCCAAAAAGTCTGAAATTATTACATTAAAGCAAGAAATTGCTGAAAAAAGTGACATTTTAAATCCGAATGTTGTAAAAGTTATCACAGATTTTTATGATAATGCAATTTATTTTAGCAGGCTTCCAATTCCGTTTGAGCGGGAAAAAATACAAAAATTTTTAAATATTATCGACATATTGGGATTTATGGATATACAACAAAAATTTTTTTGAAATGAACTTAGTAATTTGAAAGATGGAATTTTTGCAAAAGAATGGAGTCGCTTGAACAGTTAAAATTTATGGAAAATGGTTATAAAATTAAAGTTTTGGAAACGGATTCCAAAGTTATTGGAGTTGATACAAAAGAGGACTTGGAAGAAGTTGTAAAATTTATTAGCAAAAATGGGATTATTTTAGAATAAAAATATTTTTAATAAAATTTTTTTAAAAGAGGTGTTTTTCATGAAAAGAAGAATATTGTTTTTAATTTTTTCTGTGCTATTTTTAAATTCTTGTGCAGCGACTGCGGTTGCGACTGGACTTTTAATGACTTATGAACTTGGGTGTTTTGAAGGGGAAATGAAAACTTGCGATTCAGATGATTCGGTTGCGAAAAAAGTGGCTAAAGGACTAACTTGGCCTGTGATAGAGCCGATAAAAAGCATTTCTGACAGTATAGAAGATTATCAGCCAAAAAGAAAAAATAGATACATGGCTTACTCAAATAAAAGTTATAAAGAATCTGTAAGTCGTGTAACATTACGAGTGATAGATAGAGAAATGACAACACAAATGATAAATATTTTGGGTAAAAACATACAAATTTCAGTTCCTAAAAATGTTGAATTAAAAGTTATAGATAATGGTATAGAAATGGTAGATGTACAGTCTGGCTATGGACTTCCAATAAAATTTTTTACTGTTTCAAATCCTTGTAATAATCAGGAAGACTGGAAAAAAATAAAGAATATAAAGATAAATATTTGAAAAAAATATTTAAAGATGAATATTTTTATTTAGAATCTTACACTTATGATGGAAAAAGAGCTGGTAGATAAAATTGTAAAAAGCAAACGATATGGAAAAAATTTGTGAAAATAATTAAAAAATTAATGATTGGAGAATTAATATTATGAAAAAAGCATTTTTATTAATTTTGAGTATAATTTGTTTAAATTCTTGTCATGCTCTTGTTATAAGACCGTTGACAGAAGCGACAGTTGCAGTTATAGGAGCACCGTTTTATGCAGTTGGTAAGTTACTTCCTAAACAAGATGAGACAGAGTATGGGAAATATAGAGAAGGTTATCGTGCCTATAAAGTCGAAGAATATAAAGATAGAATTGACAAATTGATGAGTGATATTTTACAAAGGGAATGGGAAAAAACGACATTTTTTTCTGGTTTTGTGGATGCGGATTACCATACAGAACAAATTTTACTTCCTAAAGGTTTAGTTGTAGAAAAAGATGTGTTGGTTGATAAAGAAACTGGTTATGGATTGCCTGTTCATTTTTTAAAAGATGAATATCCTTGTTATTTTGACACAAAAAAAGGGATATATGATTTGAAGTCAAAAGAAGAATATTTTATAAAAGGGAATAGAAGAGATTATTTTAGAATTGAAAGCGAAACTGAAAAAGGAAACTTACTTGAAAAAATGATTTTGGAAAAAAATAATGTGCAAAAGAGGGTGTAAGCAATGAAAAAAATTGATACTTTTTGATAATATTTACCAGTTTTATCGTATTTTTCTGAGCAAAAAAAGATAAAAAAATAGTGAAATTTATGAAAAAAAGAAAATATTCAACGGTTTTAAAAATTGAAAATGATGACTATGATAGAGCTATTGGGATAAGGACGAGCAATAGAAGAGATTTAAAAGGGGTAATGACAGTTATAATGGGAGGAAGTTTTTCTGTAGACAATGATGTGGCTAGTATATACAATCAAATATCTAAAAATGCGAATAAAGTTACATTGATTTATTTTCGATGACAAAGATACACCTACTATAAAAAGAGTAATTGATACTTTAAAAAAAGAAAAAAATTTAGCGGAAAAGTTGAAGTTATTTCTTTTTGAATAAAGAAAGCAGAATTTTAAAAAAATAGTTTTTGCAAAAAAAAGATTGGAGTTATACAAATTATTATAATTTAGATGATATTTCAGAATTAGTTAGTTATGATGGGGAGAAAAAAACTAAAAGTGAAGTTATAAAAATATTTTTAGAAAAAATAAAAAAATCTTTAGAAAATAACGAAGATGATATAAATAAATTTTATGAAACAAATTAGGAGAAAAATATGATAAATGGAGTAATGATACAATATTTTGAGTGGAATTTAGCAGATGATGGAAAACATTGGGAAAGATTGAAAAATGATGCCGCTCATCTAAAAGAAATTGGAGTTTCGGCGGTTTGGATTCCACCTGCTTATAAAGGGACTTTTTCAGGAGATGTTGGATACGGCGTTTATGATTTGTGGGATTTGGGAGAGTTTAATCAAAAAGGAACTGTGCGTACAAAATATGGGACAAAAGAAGAACTTATCGATGCGATTAATGAACTTCATAAATATGGAATAAATGTCTATTTGGACGCTGTGCTTAATCATAAGGGAGGTGCTGACGAAACAGAAAGATTTTTGGCAATAGAAGTGGATCCTGAAAACAGAAATGAAGAAATTTCAGAACCAAAAGAGATTGAAGGTTGGACGAAATTTACTTTTCCTGGAAGAAATAAGAAATATTCTGAATTTGAATGGAACTATACTCTTTTTAGCGGAGTTGACTACGATAATTTAACAGGAAAAACTGCAATTTATAAAATTGTTGGTGAAAATAAAGGATGGGCAGAAAATGTGGATTCTGAACTTGGAAATTATGACTATCTTATGAATGCCGATGTGGATTATTCACATCCTGAAGTGAGAAAGGAAATTATAAACTGGGGGAAATGGGTTGTAAACGAATTAAATCTCGATGGATTCAGAATGGATGCTGTAAAACATATAAGCGAAGATTTTATCAAGGAATTTTTAATTGAAGTAAGAAAAGTTTATGGAGAAAAATTTTATTCTGTTGGAGAATATTGGAAAGGTGACTTGGATACTTTAAAAACTTATTTAGAAAATATAGGATATGAAACTGATTTATTTGATGTGGGACTTCATTTTAATTTTCATGAAGCTTCAGTAGAAAAAGAAAACTATGATTTAACAACAATACTGGATAATTCAGTAATGCTTATGGATCCAATTAAAGCGGTAACATTTGTAGATAATCACGATTCGCAAAAGGGAAGCGCACTGGAATCTGAAATAGAAAGCTGGTTTATTCCGCATGCCTATGCAATAATATTACTTTCTGAAAAAGGTTACCCATGCTTATTTTATGGAGATTATTACGGCGTAGGAAATAATAAAAGTCCACATGGATGGGTAATAGACAAACTTCTTCATGTGAGAAAAAATAATGCTTATGGAGAACAGATAAATTATTTTGATGATCCAAATATAATAGCTTTTTATAGAAAAGGTAGGGAAAATGAAATAAGTACAGGATGCGTAGCTATTTTATCCAATAATGAAGATGGAGAAAAAGCTATTGAAATTGGAAAAGATAGAATTGGACAAGTTTGGGAAGAAGTTACAGGAAGCGGATTTGAAGATGTAGTAATTGACGAAGAAGGAAATGCTGCATTTAGAGTTGAAGCGCAAAAAGTTGCAGTTTGGGTACCTAAAAAGCAATAATTTAAAAAATAAAAAAAATTAAAGAAAAAAATTAAGGGAGAAAAATTATGAAAAAAATAAAATTAGTATTAATATTATCAGTCTTAGTGGGAGCGCTTAATTCTTGCACTGCAATTGCACTTGGAGCAGGAGCTGTTGCTGGAGGATATACTTGTACCAAAACTGATATTTGCAAAAATTTAACAAATAAAAAAGATAGCAATAAAAATGCTAAGTTAGAAAGTGCAAATGAGAGCGGACTGTAAAATTACAGAAAGGAAAAGTTATAAATATGAAAAAGCAAAATAAAAGAGAAGAAATTTTAGAAGATATACAAAGAATAGTAATAAAAGTTGGAACTTCTACGCTTACTGATGAAAATGGACAACTAAATTTGCAAAAAATGAAAAAAATAGTTGTGGAAATTAGTAATCTTCAAGATAAAGGATATGATGTAATACTTGTTTCATCTGGAGCAGTTGGAGCTGGAATGGGACTTCTTGAAATCGAAGAAAGACCAAAGTTGCTTTCAGAAAAACAAATGTTATCAGCAGTTGGACAAGTGACACTTATGCAAGTTTATCAGACTTTTTTTAAAAAATATGACAAACTTATTGGACAGCTTCTTTTGACTAAAGGAGAATTTTCAAACAGAAAAAGGTATTTGAATGTAAGAAATGTATGTAACGCCTTTTTAGATAAAAAAATAATTCCGATTATAAATGAAAATGATGCAATTGTTTCAGATGAGCTTAAAGTTGGGGATAATGATACGATGTCAGCGCTTGTTTCAGGTTTGATTGATGCTGATTTATTAATTATTTTGTCGGATATAGATGGACTTTACAACAAAAATCCTAAGAAATATGAAGATGCCAATTTGATTGAAATTGTTGGAGATATAAATGAAGATATAAAAAATATGGCTGGTGGAAATGGCTCAAAATTTGGAACAGGTGGAATGATTACAAAAATATTGGCAGCAGAAATGGCAACAAAAATTGGGACAAATTTAGTTATCGTAAATGGAGATGACCCGAGAAATATTTCAAGAGTTGTGGAAAAAGAAAATATCGGAACATTGTTTGTAAGAAAAAATAAAAAAATTAGTTCTAAAAAATATTGGCTTGCTTATGGAACAAATAAAAAAGGTGAAGTTGTAGTTGATGAAGGCGCAGAAAAAGCTTTACTTTCAGGAAAAAGTTTGCTTCCAATAGGAATTAAATCAGTTTTTGAAACATTTGACAGAGGTGGAGTCTTGGAGATAAAAAACGCTGAAAATAAAGTTATTGCAAATGGAATTTCAAACTATTCGTCAGATGAAATTGAATTAATAAAAGGGCAAAAAAGTGAAGATATTGAAAAAATATTGGGGCATAAATATGACGATGTCGTGATTCATGCGGACAATATTGTTTTGATTGAAAATGTATAAATTTAATTTAAAAAAATTTTGAAAAATAATTCATTAATGCAAAGTATTTAGGATTTTTTTAAAATAAAATAAAAGTAAAAGTATATTTGAATAAATTTTTTATAAATTATTAATATTAATAAATTGAAATAGGAGAAAAAATTATGAATAAGTATATTGAAGAAATGGGGAAAAAAGCAAAAATTGCTTCTCAAAAACTTTTGACGCTTGATACAAAAACTAAGAATAATGCACTTTGTGCTATTGCGGATGAATTGATTGAAAAAAAAGAAGAAATAAAAGCGGCAAATAAAATTGATTTGGAAAATGGGAAAAAGTCAGGACTTAGTTTTGCGTTACTTGACAGAATGGAATTGACAGACGCTAGAATTGAAGGGATGGCACAAAGTTTGAGAGAAATTGCGGCATTTACTGATCCGATTGGAGAAATTTTAACTGGATGGAATCACAAAAATGGGATGTCGATTGCGAAAAAAAGAGTCCCACTTGGCGTGATTGGAATGATTTATGAATCAAGACCAAATGTTACGATTGATGCGGCAGGACTATGCTTAAAATCTTCAAATGCAGTAATTTTGAGAGGTTCTGAAAATGCAATAAATTCAAATATTTACTTGAATAAATTATTTAATGAAGTTGGAAAAAAAGCGGGAGTTCCTGAAAATTCAGTTCAATTGATTGAAAAGCCAGAACGGGAATTGGTAAAAGAAATGATAACTTTAAACGAATATATTGATGTTTTGATTCCAAGAGGCGGAAAAGGCTTAAAAAAATTTATGATTGAAAATGCGACAATTCCTGTAATTGAGACAGGAGCTGGAGTTTGTCATGTTTTTGTCGATGAAAGCGCAGATATTGAGATGGCTTTACCAATAATTGAAAATGCAAAAACTCAAAGACCTAGCACTTGTAATTCGATTGAAACGGTTTTAGTTCATAAAAATATTGCAAGTGAAATATTGCCAAAATTGACGGATATGCTGATAAAAGATAAAGTTGAGCTTAGATACAGCAAAGAAGCGCTTGAAATTGTTGGAAACAGAAGCGATGTGAAATTGGCTCAGGATGAAGATTTTGGGACGGAATATTTGGATATGGTGCTGTCGCTAAAATTGGTGGACAATGTGGAAGAAGCAATTTGTTACGTCAATGAACACGGAACACATCACTCGGACTCGATTATTACAAAAAATATTCAAAATGCTGAAAAATTCTTGAATGAAGTGGATTCGGCAGCGGTTTATTTAAATGCGTCAACTAGATTTTCTGACGGTGGAGAATTTGGATTTGGTGGAGAAATCGGAATTTCTACGCAAAAATTACACGCTCGTGGGCCTATGGGAGTGAGAGAATTGACTACGACTAAGTATGTAATTCGTGGGAATGGGCAAATTAGAGAATAAAAAATTTTTTGTGTAAAATATTGAAGTCAGAATATAAAAAAATTTTGATTATTAAAAGTTTAGATTTTGTAATTAAGAATTATAAAAAAAGGAGATTATTATGAAAAAAATAAGTATTTTTAAAAATTTTTGATTTTTATTAGCTTTTTTTATGTTAACTTTTGAAATTTTTTTGCTGAAAGTCAAGAAGAAATTATGAGAGTTACAAGGCAAGAATTAAAAAGATTTGAAGATAAATGAAAAAAATCAATTGAAAAAAACTTTTGAAGGAATTAAAATGCAGGAAGTAGATTTTTTTCTAAGTCAAAAAAACCATTTGAAGAAGCAGTTCAATTAGATGGGAAAAATTATCTTGCAATGCTTTATATTGGAACATACGAAAGAATGATTAATAAAGATAGCAAAAAAAGCAATTGAATATTATCAAAAAGCAATAAAATTAAATCCAAAAAAATCCTAGACCTTATAATAATATGGCAATCGCATATGCGTATTTAGGTGATAAGAAAAAAATCTAACGAAACAATTCAAAAAAATTATGTCGTTGTTTCCCGAATATCCAGAAGGTTACTATCAATGGGCTTTGAAATTGGCAGATGAAAAGAAATATTCTGAAAGTACTGAATATATGAAGAAAGCAATTGAAAAAAATATAACAAGATAAAAAAACTTGATTATTGGTATATAACTCAAGATGCAAAAAGAACATTATATTATGGATGCACAGAAAATAATCATATATAATTATTTAGATCAAAATAAATTAACTGATGCAATAGACTTTTTCAAAGACGATATTTTTCTTTAAAAATGAAAGAAAAATGGTTATCCTGATGTAGATAAGTTATTGGTTGCGATGTATGACAAAAAAATGAGAAACTGTATAAAAAAATAAAAATTCTAAATTGTATAAAGAAAATTTTGAAAAAAATTAAAATCTATTGAATTTGCAGGGCTTTTTGATTAAAGCATACGATGATATGAAAACTAAAGACAAAAAATAATATGTGAAAAGTTAAATTTATCATAAATAAAAAAAGGAGCAAAAGATGAAAATAGGATTTATTGGAACAGGAAATATGGGAAGTTCGATAATTAAAGGAATTTTGTCTTCAAAATTTGAAAAAAAGTGAAAATATAAATATTTTTGATTTGGATAAAGAAAAAGTGAATAATTTAGTTAAAGAATATGGGGTAAATACCACAAATAGTGAAAAAGAGCTGGCAGAAAATTGTAATATTATTATTTTGTCAGTAAAACCGCATATTATTCCCATCGTTTTAAAAAATTTGAGTGGAAATGTAAAAAAAGATACAATTATTTTGACAATTGCAGCTGGAATAAGTATTTCCGTGATTGAAAATGCTTTGGGAGAAGATAAAAAAGTTGTCAGAACAATGCCAAATACTCCTGCTCAAGTACTTTCAGGAATGACAGCGGTTACATTTAATAAAAATATTGAAAATTCTGAAAAAGAAATAATTTTTAAACTTTTAAATAGTTTTGGAAAAAGTGTGGAAATTGAAGAAAAATTGATGCATGCATATACGGGAATTAGCGGCTCACTTCCAGCGTATGTCTACATGTTTATGGAAGCACTAGCTGACGGTGGCGTACTTTGCGGAATGCCAAGAAATAAAGCATACGAAATAGTTGCTCAAACTGTAGCGGGATCAGCAAAAATGCTTCTTGAAACAGGAAAACATCCAGGACAGTTAAAAGACGAAGTTTGCTCTCCAGCTGGAACGACAATCGAAGCAGTCAGAGTTTTAGAAAATGGAAATTTTCGTGGAAATGTAATTGAAGCGGTTGTAGCTTGTACGGAAAAGTCGAAAGAAATGGCAGGAGAAAAGTAAATTTTAAAAAGAAAAACTGAATTTTTTGTTTAGTTTTTCTTTTTTTATAAAAAAATTTTGAAAAAAGAGAAAAATATGGTAAAATAAGTTTGTAGAAAAAGTTCCTACCACTACAAGAAATAAAAAAGTGTTAAGAAAATCCATTCAAAGCCAGTAAAAATAGGGATTAGGAGTTACGGAAAATGCTAAAAAAACGACAAAAATTGAAAAAAAATTAAGCAAAAAGCAATTTTAATGTCTGAAAAAAATCTCTGTAACATTGATGAATAAAGGGTTTTTCTTGAAAGTACGGGTTAAAAGTAGTTTATCCATTAAAACAAGGATTGAAACATTAAGAGGAAAAAAACTTTATAAGTTTTTAAGTTAAAGTAGTTTATCCATTAAAAACAAGGATTGAAACGATGTTTGGATAATTATTTCTTAAGTTTTTCCATTTGTTAAAAGTAGTTTATCCATTAAAACAAGGATTGAAACTAGCAACTAGGTCTTCGCTTTGGAAGTCTATTTTTTTCTGTTAAAGTAGTTTATCCATTAAAACAAGGATTGAAACTATTTCGTCATAGATATCCAAAGACGAATCTTGGTTGTTAAAGTAGTTTATCCATTAAAACAAGGATTGAAACTGATACTTCACTTGTAAACTTCACAAACAACTTGGATAATGTTAAAGTAGTTTATCCATTAAAACAAGGATTGAAACGATATGTATATTCACTTTCCCAAGCATCGTAATTGTTAAAGTAGTTTATCCATTAAAACAAGGATTGAAACATGGTCAATGATTTTAGGAAATGAAATACTTCTCATAGTTAAAAGTAGTTTATCCATTAAAACAAGGATTGAAACTTTCTAGAATAATTGTTTATTAGATACGAAGAAACTTCTGTTAAAAGTAGTTTATCCATTAAAACAAGGATTGAAACTTCTTTATCGAATACTTCCTCAAACACTTCTAGCACTTGTTAAAGTAGTTTATCCATTAAAACAAGGATTGAAACTCATCGATTTGGACTAGCTATTACGAACTTCATATGTTAAAGTAGTTTATCCATTAAAACAAGGATTGAAACCCAGAACCATTGATGACAATTACAAAACCTTTTTCTTTGTTAAAGTAGTTTATCCATTAAAACAAGGATTGAAACGAAATAGCATAGGTCGTTTGATAGTTGGTTAAAGTAGTTTATCCATTAAAACAAGGATTGAAACAATAAATTTTTTTATCGGGTGTCATTGTGGCACTCAAGTTGAAATAATAATTCTATTAAAATAAAGATAAAAAAATTAAAAAAATATTTAATCACAGTTAAGTTATAAAACTGTGATTTTTTTTTGTAAATAAGTTAATTAGTAAAAAAATAAGTTATAAGGATTAGATATAATTATTGTGTAAAAGAATGAGAGAAAAAAATTTTTGAAATTTAAAAATAAAAAAAGAGTTATTTTTTTAGGAAAAAAATAGGTTAGAGAGAAAAGGTATAATGATTTTGTAAATGAGAAAGAGAATAAAAAAGATGGAGTGTGATTGATTATGACGAGTTTTAAATATTATAGAAAAAATGATATAGAAAAGAAATTGGAAAAAGCTAGATTTAGACCTTTGGATGTGATGGTAACAGGAGTAACAGGAGCAGGTAAATCGACAACATTAAATACAATTTTTAAAAAAAATGTGGCAACAGTTGGTAATGGTGTGGATCCTGAAACAATGGATTTAGATTCTTATTCGTTAAATGATGTATTTAGATTGTGGGATACTCCTGGATTAGGAGATGGAGTTGCGAATGATGAGATTCATAAAAGAAAATTGGTGGATTTGCTGTATAAAACTTATTCATTAGATGGAAATATTTATGGTTGGATAGATTCGGCAATTGTGGTTTTAGAAGGTTTAAATAGAGATATGGGAAGTACATATACATTGTTAAATGAGGTAATAGTTCCAAATATACAGGCAGATAGAATATTGGTAGTGATTAATCAAGCAGATATGGCGATGAAAGGCAGACATTGGAATAAGGAAACAAATAGACCGGATGAAGTGTTAGTAGATTTTTTAGAAAGACAAGCGTTATCTATACAAAATAGGGTAAAAGAAGCAACAGGAGTAACAATAAGAAAACCAGTATACTATTCAGCAGAATATGGTTATAACATAGAAAAATTATTAGATTTCATAATAGATAATATGATTGTAGAGAGAAGACCGTTAGTTAGAGCATAATGTAGATATTAAATTTTTCTTTTGAGTGATAAATATTGAAATTTGGATATAAAAAAATATTTTTTTGTAAGTTAAATAAAAAAAGAAAAATGAGTTATTTAAAAAAATGTTATCATAAGTTATAATAAAAAAAATTTGATTTTTTTGGAGGAATGAAACATGGGAAGATTAATTAGGAAAATAAAATGAGATATTATGAAGTTAAAATAAAAAGAGATAAACAAATTTTTAAGAAATAAATTGATGTATTCAAGTAAAAAAATAGATTAAATTTTTGAAAAATAGTTTGTGGTTAGAGTGTTATAATAAAAATAAATAAAAGAAAGAGGTATTGGTTATGTCAAAAAATATATTTAAGGAAATTGAAAGAAGTGTAATGAATGAACAAATGGAGGAAACTACGAGACAAAAATTATTGGGTAATTTATTGAAAATGAAGGAGCAACAAATTAATTTAATGGTTACAGGTGCAACAGGAGTGGGGAAAAGTAGTACTATTAATGCGTTGTTTGGAGAAGAAGTAGCAAAAGTAGGAACAAGTGTAAATCCAGAAACAATGGGAATTGATAAATATGAGTTGGATAATTTAGTAATATGGGACACTCCAGGATTAGGTGATGGAAGAGAAGCTGATAATAGACATAGTAAAATAATAATTGATAAACTTTATGAAAAAGATAGAAATGAAAATTTGTTAATTGATTTGGTTTTGGTAATATTGGATGGTAGCAGTAGAGATTTAGGGACATCGTATGAATTAATAAATAGTGTGATTATACCAAATTTAGGGGAAAATAAGAAAAATAGAATATTAGTGGCGATTAATCAGGCAGATGTAGCGATGAAGGGAAAATATTGGAATGCACAAGAAAACCAACCTGAGAGAAAACTACAAGATTTTTTGGAAGATAAAGTTGCATCAGTGAGAAGAAGAATTAAAGAAGCTACAGGAATAGATGTTGAACCGATTTACTACAGTGCTGGCGACAAAGAAGAAGGATATATGCAACAAAAACCGTACAATTTATCAAAACTATTATACTACATATTACAACATACACCAGAAGAAAAAAGATTAGTTTATGCACAAAATATTAATAAAGAAGAAGCTATGTGGAAAGACAATGATGATTTACAAGATTACAGAGCAGGAATTTTAGAAACATTTATGGAATCAGTAACAAGAGGAATGGCAATAGGTGGAACAATAGGTCAAGCAATAGGAGATATAGTAGGATTAGGTACAGTTGGAAGAGTAATAGGTACAGTAGGTGGAGCAATATTTGGAGTAGGAGTAAATATAATTAATGGATTTGTTGATTTTTTTGAAGGAATATTTTAGAAGATAAATAGAGGGTTTGGGTGGGTGGGAATAAAAAGTTGGTGAAAAAAATTACATAAATAAGTTATTGAATTAATATATAATGAATCTAAAAATAAAAAAAGGAGGTGATAAAAATGACAGGAATTGAAGAAACAGTAGGCACAGTATTATTAGTAACAGCAGGCGTAGTTGCAGTGGCAGAAGGTGTAAATGAAACAGCAAAATTATTGAACGAAACAGTGAATACAGCAGATGAAATGTTTACAACAATGGGAAATATGGCAGAAGATTTTTGTAACGAAGTGTCTAATTTTTTTGATAGTTTTTGTTGGTAATTTTTAGTAAAAAGTAGTAATTCTATTTTAGAGGAGGAATTATTCTGAATCTAAAATGGGATTACTACAAGCTAGATTGTTAAAATATAAAAATAAAATTTTTAAAAAAATACCAATTAAAGAAAGGAAGGTGATAAATATGTTGTTGTATCTAATAGGTTTAGTAATTTTAGGAGGAGATCTTTAGAGAAAATGGTAGTTCTATTTTGAAGGAAGAATCATTCGGAATTTAAAGTGGAATAACTTGGACTAAATTAGTTGTTGTATTGATTTTTAAAATAAATGCGGTAAAAATAATATTATTGAGAATAATTTAGAGAAAGAAAAAAATTATAATTAGAAGGAGAAAAAGATGGCTAAAAATATTGATAGCAGGGTTGGGAAAAGGGATGATAGATCGTAATAGTGAAGAAAGAGATTACAGAAAAAGCGGATTATAAAAATAAAAAAATTGAAGAAACAGGAGAATATAAAATTTATAGAGATGAATATTTTTGTAACATCGGTATTAGAAAAAAACATTATGATATAGATAAAACAATATATATTGGAACAGCAGGGTCGATGTGGGATAAACTTTATACACATTATTGTAAGAAAAATGGATTTTTCGACTGAAAGTGAAGAATATGAAAAAAATATAGAGATGAATTGAGAAATGTTACTAAAAATGCGAATAAAAAAAATACAGATGTTTTAAATATAAACAGTGAAAAATTTAATTCTATATTTGAGAATACAGAGAAAAAAAGTACAAATAATAGTGACAAAATATGGAATGAATAAAAATGAAATATTTGAAAACTTTAATAAAATTATAGAAATCGTAAATTCTTTAAATAAAGAAGATGAAATTTATTTGGATATAACCCATTCTTTCAGATCAAATGCAATGTGGATATTTTTTTAGTGATGAACTATATTACAGAAGTTATTGATAAAAAAATATAAAAAAATAAAAAAATGATAACATATGGAATGCTAGAAGAAATGGATGATGATGAAATAGAAAAAGATTTAAATGGGAATCCTTTAAAAAGTAGCTCTAATAATTAATTTGAAATCATTTTATGATTTAATGAAATGGATAAAAAGGAGCGAACGCTTTTTAAGCAATATGGGAATACTTATGAATTTTTTTAGATATGATTGAAGATAATAAGTTGAAAAAAATACATTAGAAGAATTTTTCAAATTCAATGAATATGAACTATATTGGGAATATAAAAAGAAAATATCGGAAAAATTAATCAAATGGAAAAAAACAATAAAAACATTAGATGGACCTGCCAAACTATTATTACCAGATATTTTTAGAAAGATTCGCACAAAATTTTTGGTGAGAAACAGGAGACATTTGAGATATTATTAGATTTAGCAGAATGGCACTATAATCAAAAAAAGATATTCAATGAGTTATGTAAATATTATTGAAGCTATTTATACTTTTACAGGAAAAAAATTTTAGAAGTTGAAGATATCAATAAAGGTAAAAGAAGTATTAAGAGAATGGATAAATAGAATAACTGAAGAAAATAGAATAAAATATAAAGATTTGTCGGAAGAAGAAATAAGTAATAGAATAAAATTAAGTGAAATTTTTTTGAAAGTTCTAGGATTATTAGAAATAATATTTCGCATACATTGGAAAAGTAGAGCAGAAATGCAAGAAATTATTTCAAAAATTCCAGAAAAATATAAAAAAATTAAGAGAAATATTTAAAACTGAATATAAAAAAAGGTGAGATTTATGAATCACAAGATTTAAAAATGCAACAGACATATACTTTTTTTAGAAAAAAATTAGCTGAAAATGGTCAGTTTGCAGAAATTGGTAGAGTTGCATCTAATGGAATTTATGATTTTTTTGTTTGAGGAACTTGGAGTACAAAAGTCGGGAGAAAATAAAAAAATACTGTAAAAAAATTGGCTGGATAATAAAAAGAGAATTTTTGAAAAAGAATTAGAAAAAGAGCAGTTGTCTGAATTAATGCAGTTGTTTTTAGAAGTTAAAAAAATAATAGTAGAAGTATTACAAGAAAAGAAATAATTAAGAAGATAAGACATTTACAAAATATATTAACGAAAAAGTCATTTTTAGAAGCTATTGAAAATGTAAATTTAAATGATAAAAGAAGTTCTCAAACACAACAAGTGCCTAAAATAAATGTAAATAAAGAAGACAGAAAAAATTTTTAGTATTTAAAGAAATATTTGGAGAGCAAGAAAAAAAGAAGTAATAAAAAAATATAAGATAAAAAGAATAAGCAAATTGAGTAGTGAAACTATAAAAAGAATGGAAAAAAATCTTGAAAATGATAGCAACAAAGAAAAAAATATAAAAAGATTTAAAGATATAATAGACAGAAATATTGATTCGGTGATATTTTATTGATAGAAGGAGAAGTTGGGATAACTTTTGAATTGGTAAATTGGGCGAAAGAAAAAGGAATTATTGCAATTTATGGAGTTGAAAAAAAGTGACAGATAATCTTTTACTTAAAGTGGAATTTTATGAATATTAAATTTCAAAAATTATGTTATAGGAATTTTTTGTGATTTTAAATAGTTATGTAAAATAAAGAAGTTTGAAATTTTAGTTTGAAATGTAGAAAAAAATTGAGGGAGATGATATTATGGAGAAAAAGCACTTTTACTATTTTTCACATCAGTTGACGGAAAAATCAAGAAAAAGAATTGGTAGAAAAATTTTAAGGTAAAAAAATAGTAAGTTTGTCTAGTGAGTTACAAGAAATGTGGTCAAATGTGTCAATTAAGGAAAATTATAAAGAGAATCTGGAAAAAAATAAAAAAATATATTGAAGAAAAATTTTTAATGAAAAATGATGTGATGTTGGTTCAAGGAAATTGGGGATATACATATAATATTGTTAAATGGTCGATAGAAAAGAAATTGGTTCCTGTGTATAGTTATACTGAAAGAAATGTTGAAGAAATAAAAGATGGGGAAAATGTGAAGAAGATTAGTTATTTTAAACATGTGAAGTTTATTGAGTATGCATAAAGGAATTTTAAGTGATTAGAGATTACTTCATGCTTTTGGAGTAATTTCTAAAAATATTGAAACATAAAAGATTAAATACAGCTTTTAAATAAGATTTTACTGGATAGAAACAATAAAAAATAGGTTATTAAAAAAATGTATAATAAATTGAAAATAAAGAAAAGGATGTGATTTATTATGACAGGTATTGAAGAAGTGGTAGGAGCAGCGGTAGTGGTGACAGCAGGAGTAGTAGCAGTGGCAGAAGGTATAAATCAGACAGTAAAATTGATGAACGAAACAGTTAATACAGCAGATGATATGTTTACAACAATGGGAAATATGGCAGAAGATTTTGGTAACAGCGTAAATGATTTTTGTAATGAAGTATCGAGTTTTTTTGACAGTTTAAGTTGGTAGGTTTTAGAAGATGTAGTAATCCTGCTTTAAAGAAAGTGTAATATTTTTCTAAATTTAAAGTGGGATTGCTATAATCTGTAAAGTAGCTGTAATTTTGATAAGAAAAAAATTGATTTTTAAAATTAATGGGGTAAAATGATAGGGAAATAAAAATTTAGAATGAAGAGGAGAAGAAATATGGCTAAGATATTGATAGCAGGATTAGGAAAAGGAATAAAAAAAGATGGGAAGTATAGAGAAACAAATTATAGTATAGAAAAAAATAGACAAAGAGAATATAATTTATAAAAATGAAAGTTTTATAACTTCAGCATTAGAAAAAAACATTTTGAAATAGATAAAACAATTTATATAGGAACGGTTGGTTCAATGTGGGATAATTTGTACAGTTATTATTGTAATAAATATAATTTGAAGGAAGATGAAGATTATACTTTTTGAATTATTAGAGGCTTCAAGTAATGCGACACAGGATTCTGAATTTTTCTGAAATAAATATAAAAAAATTTAATGATATTTTTTTGAAGGAAAAGCTAGAATAATACTCACAAAAATTTGGAATGAATACAAATGAAATATTTGAAAATTTTAATTTAATAATGGAAATAGGAAATATGCTTAATGATGGAGATGAGATTTATCTTGATATAACTCATTCTTTCAGGTCAAATGCGATGTGGATGTTTTTTTGGTTATAAATTATATTACAAATGTATTAGATAAAAAAATGTCGAAGTAAAAATGATTTCTTATGGAATGTTTGAAGCGAAATATAAAAAAAGAAGTTATTGAAAATGGAGAAACAAAAAGAAATAGAAATTAGTCCAGTAGTTAATTTAAAAGGCATTTTTTTGATTTAATGAAATGGATAAAAAGGTGCAAATGAATTAAAAAAATTATGGAAACAGCTACACAATTCTTGAGATGATTGACGATAAAGATGTAAATAAAAAAATAAAAAAACTTTTTCAGATTCATTAAACTTAAATTATTTAGGAACTATAAAGAGAAATTTAGAATCAATAAAAAAAGAATTATGGATAAGATAGACTCAATAGAAGGACCTGGGAAATTGATAATTCCTAATATAGTAAAAAGATTTTTATTGAAATATTTGGAAATATAGAAAAAGAATATGAGTTTTTTTATTTAAAAATAGCAGAATGGAATTTTAATCAAAAAAAGATATGCAATGGTAGCAATAAATATAAATGAAGGATTAAGAGAGTTTGTAGCGGGTATTTTTAGAAATAGAAGATAGAGTGTCAGATTTTTAATGATGAAAATAGTGGAATATTTAAATATTTTTAAAAAAATAAGACAATCAATTGAATATAAGCCTAGCAATACAAAAAGGAACGTTTGATAAAAAAAGAAGAAAAAAATATAAAATATTTGAACATACAAGAAAAAAATAAGAAATGAGATAGCACATTCAAAAAGGTGAAAAAGATACCGCAATAAACGATGTTGAAAGTTTAAAAAAATTATGTTAAAGATATTGATACAATTATAGGTGATAAAGGATTTATAAAGTATTTAAAATTGAAGTATAATGCTTAACGGTACACTAAATCTTCTGGATAATTATGTAAGTTTGAAAATATAATGAAATAAATATTAGTTACAAGGGCCTTGGCCCCTTGTTGAAGATAAAGATGAAATTTAAAGAGATATTTTTTTAGTTTTACTTAAATACAATATGGTTGTTATAAAAAGAAAAAAATATTAAAGAATGGAGAGGACAAGAAGAAAAAAATGGGAAATACTGTTACTAGAAATGAATTAAGAGAAAGAGTGAGAAAAATATTGGTAGGAACACTACTTAATGAAGAAGAAAAAGTATCGGATAATTTGCTTTGATACAGTGATAAAGTATTACTTTTCCGAAACAGGAAAAAAATATAATTAGCGGAGAAGAGAAATGGATACCTAAAAAAACAAAAAAATAATTCTCAAGAAGAAAAAAATTTTTAGAGAGGGGTTACAAGGATTTAATAAAAAAAGAAAGAGAAAAAAATAAGCGGTGAAATAGATATAAATAAAGTGAAGGTTATAGTTTCAGCATTTAGTTTATCGCCAAAAAAATAGTTTGTTGGAAGAATATCCTTTTGAAAAAGATTTGAGAATATTTGATAATATAGAAAAAAATTTATTTATTTTTATACGAAAGAAACTGAATATAAATTTGAAAGCTACAAAAAAATAATTGTAAAATTTAATGAAAAAAATAGAAGGTGTAGAAATTGATGGAAGGACAGTTGATGAAACTTATAAAAAAATTGAAAGAATTAGTGTTAAAAAAATAAAGTAAATAAAGACAATACAGTTTTTAGATATGACTTTAGGGATGAAAACTATTTCTATTGCATTTTACAGAATTGCAGTAGAAAGACAAATAAAGGCTATAAATTGGAATGAAAAAATTTTTTTAAGTAGTTATACACAAATAAACGAAAAATGAATTTGAGGAAAATGAAAATGGACCCACACCAAGAATAGCATTATCAGCAAAAATTGAGTTTAATGAGGGAACCAATAAAAAGAATCATTAGGAATTTATTCTAGAATTAATGCGAATATAAAAAAAGGGAAATTACGAAGTAGTTTCAGATTTTTATAAAATAATAGGAATTGATGATATGGCGTTCTTTTTATAAAAAAATTAGACGAAATATTTGATATTGAATCAGAAGATGAGAGTGATATTTTTTTATAGAAAATTAGAAAAGAAATTAGAAGAAATATTGAAATACAGTAATTTTTGAAGAAAAAAATAAAAAAATAGAATAAAAAAAAGTTGTGCAATATTTTTTTCTAAATTAGTAATTTATTTTTGAGAAAGGTAATTTTGAAAAAAATTAGAATGGTTGATTAAGAATAATGAATATGAAATTAAGAGACCTAAAACAGAAGTAGAAGAAAATACTTTTAAAGGAGGAAATTGAAGGGTTTGATGATCAGTTATATTTTTGAGTGTTTGAAAGTAAAGTATAAAATTATTAGGACAAAAGAAAAAAATTAATTAATATAGTTGATGATTTAGATATTAAATTAAAAGATTATAAAGATGAAATAGAAAGTGTGTTAGAAGATATAATAAAAAAATTGGAAGATATACTAGAATATAAAAAAATAAGATGGAAGAATTGAAGTATAAAATTAATAAATTAGAAAAAAATATAAGGATAAAATGTACGAAGAAAAAAATTCAATGAAATATATAATGAAGTATGTAGTATAGAAAAATTAGAGAATAAAGAGGAATATAAATGCAAGATTGGAGAATTAAAGAATAAGATTTGTAAAGTTAGAGAATTAAAAAAATATAAAAAAATGAAATATTTGGTATTGATGTAGAAGAATTAGAAGATAGAAAAGAACTTTTATCAAAAGTAGAAGGGATTTTTTTATCAAGATATGATTAATGAATATATAGAGAACTTCGAAATAGAAAAGTGTTTAGAAGAGAATGTAGATGTAAAGATAAAATTTTTTTAACAATAAATTGATCATACCAAATTTGAAATTTAAAAAAATGATTTGGAAATAGATTTTGAAACTGATAAATTTTTGGGAGCAAAAAGTGAGGAACAAAAAAAGAAAAAGAAGAAATTAACAAATATGCAGAAAAAAACTTTTAAAAAAATAATTAGAAATCCAGAAACTTATATTCATAGACCAATTTTAGAATTATTTGAAGGATTGGATAAAGGAGAATATGAAGTAAAAAGTGAGAGAGTAAAAGAAATATTATGGGAAGGAGATCCAACGAAAGAATTAGCTCCACAAAATCAAAAAAATGAGAGCATTAATAAATGTAATAAATGAAATGATAAAATATAAAGCAATATTAAAAGAAAAAAAGAGTATATTGAAGAAAAATTTTATTGTGTATTCTGAAGAAAGAAATGGAGATTATTCAATAAAAATTTCAAGTAGTTGGAGAATTTAGAAAAATAAAGAAAGTGGTAATTTTTAAAGAAAAAGAATTTTTTTAGATGTAAGCTAAAGTAAAAATAAATAAGAAAAAAACTGTTTCAAATTATTGAGACAGTTTTTTTAGAAATATAGGTTAGTTATAAAAAAATAAGCTAGAAAAAAATATATTATAATTGTAATACAAAAAGGGTGAATAGAATAAGTTATAAAGAAAATAGAAAACAAAAAAATTATATAAATTTGGAGGTATAAAATGAAAGTAAAAATTGCATCAATTAAGAAAAAAATAGATATGAAGATGGGCCTGGAATTAGAACAACAATATTTTTTTCAAGGTTGTAATGTAAAATGTAGAGGTTGTCACAATGAAAGAATACAAGATATACGATATGGAAAAGAGTATGAAGTAAGAGATTTATGTGAAGAAATATTAGCGTATAACTTGCACAGTGAAAAAAATTACTATTTCGGTGGAGAGCCTATGCTGCAAAAAAAGAAGCCTTAGAAGAATTTATTAATGAAATGTACAAGAAAAAAATTTTTGAAATAGCACTTTATACTTCATATGATTTAGAGAAAGTTTCAAAAAAATATTTTTAGAAAAAAATTAAAGTATTTAAAAGTTGGAAAATATATAGATACATTGAGAATACAAGAAAAGTTTTATGGATCAAGTAATCAAAAAATTTTATTCATTGGAAAAAGGAGAGATTATAAATGAGAGTTAATCAAGCGAATGCAAATACAAATGCAGCATATAGAATTTTGAAAAATGAAGAATTTAAGAATCAATTGCATGAAGAAAGATGGATTCATATTCATGATAAAGAGTATACAGGGGTTTCATATAATTGCATTGGGATTGAATTAAGAGAAAAATTAAACCAACTGAAAGAAAATTTAGAAGAAATGGAAATTGATGATGCACTAGACTATATTTTTTTCAAGTAATTGTAAATTTAACAAATGATCAATCGGTGGAATAGGGTTTATTAATATTGATAGTGATTTGGCGGAATTTGTACAAGAAGTTTCAGAAGAAAAAAATTAATAACAAAAATTAGAAGATTATACCAAAAGTTGAATTTACCATTGAGAAATGGGTATGAAAAAGGCGTATGTCTCATTTAATTTAGGATTAGATACTAGTGAAAATGGGAGAAAAAGTAACTAGATGTTTTTAAAGGCTTTTTGAATATGGTGAAATATTAAATGGATTACCTTTTGTTTTTTTCCAAATATAATTTTCAAAGTAAAAAAAGGTATTAATTTTTGATTCGGATGACAAAAACTATGATTTATTTTTCATTAGCAACTAAAGTGACAGGAAAAAGAATGAATCCAACATATTTTAATTGTGATAGCGTTTTAGTAAAAAGATATTAATGAGAAAAAAAGTTGGAATAATGGGATGCAGAACATTAGTTGCAAAAAAATGTAAATGGAGAAAAAGGAGCATTAAAAAGAGGGAACATTGCATCAATTTCAATAAATTTACCAAAAATAGCAAGAGAAAGTACAAATTTAAATAATTTTTTTATAAAAAAATTGAATAAAATCTGTGAAGAATCAAAAGATATCTTAATTCAAAAATATGAAGCTTTTATGTAAATTAGAAATTAATAACTTTAAATATATTTTTAGAAAAATAATTTTTTTATGAAAATTCTGAAGAGGCAATAAATAATAATGATATGGAAAAAAAGTTTTAAAAATGGTACACTTTCAATTGGATTTATTGGATTGGCTGAATGCGTAAGTTATTTAGTAAAAAAAGAAATATCTTTTAGATATGATAGAAAAATAATTTAGAATTGTCGAGAGAAATATTAAGATTTATGAGAAAAAAATGACAGATAAATGGACTAAAAAAAGTATAGTTTGAATTTTTTTCAGTTTTAGCAACGCCTGGTGAAGGAATTAGTGGAAGATTTTTGTGAAGATGAAGAAACTAAGGAATTTTATACAAACTCGTTTCATATACCAGTTTATCTTGAATTAGACGCATTTAAGAAATTAGAATTAGAATCAAATTTTGTTGAATATTGTAATGGAGGTTCAATTTCTTATATCGAATTTTCAACGCCTGTGTTAAATAATAGTGAAGCGATTATGGATGTTGTTAAATTTGGAATTTCCAAAGGTATAAATTATTTAGGAATAAATTTCCCGTTAGATTATTGTGAAAGTTGTAAAACTACTGGAATATTTGAAGAAAAAAATGTAGTTGTTGTGGAAGTATTGAAATAAAAAAATTAAGAAGAGTTTCTGGCTATTTATCATATAAAGAAACATTAAAAAGGTGGAAAAAAAGCAGAGGAAGAAGTTAGAAAATCTCATTTGAAATAGTGTGAATAAAATACAACTAATAAAAGAAATTGTTTCAAATTATTGGAGCAGTTTCTTTTTTTTAGAAATAAGTTAATTACTTAAAAAAATAAGTTAAAGAAATAGATTATAATTACAATGTAAAAAGAAAAAGTAGAAAGAAGGTATTGATTATGAAACGTGATTTATTGAAAGAATTTGAAAGTATTATTATGAAACAAAAGTTGAATGAAAATGTGAAACAAAAATTGTTAGGTAATTTATTGAGATTGAAAAAACAGAAAGTTAATTTGATGGTTACAGGTGCAACAGGTTGTGGGAAAAGTAGTACGATAAATGCGTTGTTTGGTGTAGAAGTGGCTAAAGTTGGAACAAGTGTGGATCCTGAAACAATGGATATTGAAAGATATGAGTTAGATAATTTAGTAGTATGGGATACTCCAGGATTAGGTGATGGAAAAGAAGCGGATAACAGACACAGTAAAAGAATAATTGATAAACTTTATGAAAAAGATAAAAATGGTAACTTGCTAATAGATTTAGTTTTGGTAATTTTAGATGGTGGTAGTAGAGATTTAGGAACATCGTATGAGTTAATAAATAATGTAATTATACCGAATTTAGGAGAAAATAAAGAAAATAGAATATTAGTGGCAATTAATCAAGCGGATGTAGCGATGAAGGGGAAATATTGGAACGAAGAAGAAAATGCGCCTGAGGATGAGCTAGAAGAATTTTTGGATAAAAAAGTAGAATCTGTGAAGAAGAGAATTAAAGAAGCGACAGGAATAGAAGTAGAACCAATATATTACAGTGCAGGATACAAAGAAGAAGGATATTTACAACAAAAACCGTACAACTTATCAAAATTATTATATTACATATTACAAAATACACCAGAAGAAAAAAGAGTAGTTTATGTGCAAAATTTGAATCAAGAAGAAGTAATGTGGAAAGATAATGATGATTTGAAAGATTATAGAAAAGGTATTTTAGAAAGTATTTTAGGAGCAGCAGTTGGAGTGTTAGCAGAAGGTGTGGCAAATGTGGTAAATGGAGTTGCAAATGTAGTTGAAGGTGCATCAGATGGGATTTCAGAAGGTAGTGATACAGGATCAGATGTTGGTGGAGCGATAGGTAGTATATTTGGAGAAGTTGGAGAAACAATAGGTTCAGCAGTGGGTTCAGTAGTTGGAGGAGTTGTTGGTGGAGTAGTAGGAGCAGTTAGTTCAGCAGTAAGTAGTGTGTGTGACACGATTGGAAGTTTATTTGGTGGTTGGTTTTAAATGAATTAAGGGTTTGGGTGGGTGGGATAGAAAAAAATAAGTCAAAATAAGGGAAAAAAATAAGTTAGATAATAGTAGTAAAATATCAATATAGAAGAGAAATTAAGAAAATTTAAAAAAATTAATTTTAGGAGTGATTATAATGTTAAGTAAAAATTTAGTTTTGAGAAAAAGATACTACTCTTGTGGGGATACTGAAATAAAAAAACAGATTCAAAAAAATTCATCTTGGTAAATCTAAAATAAAAATTGATGGAAAAAAATTTCTTTAGAGTATTGGATTATGTTGAAAGTATATTTGAAACTAATATTGCAATGATTGATTTGGAAACTAGTGAGGAATCGTTATTCGGTGAACAAATGTTAGTATTCAGAAATAATGAAAATGATAATTTTATAGTTTTTTTATTTTTAGATCAATAGGAATATTTACTAAATGTAACAAAGGAAAAAAATTTTTAAAAAAATGGGTATGAATTTCCGATTACAAATGATGATGTTTACAATGATATGGATGAAGGATTTCTTGATGAACTTTCTAATTTATTTATAGAAGTGAAGAGATTATTTGAAAGAAACGAAATGTTAGAAACTGCATAAAAAAAGAAAATTTAATAAAATGAAAAGTTGTTCTGCTTGAATCCTTTTCAAACTGAGGGGATTTGAGTGGAAAAAAATAAAAAAAGTATGTTATTTTAGAAAAAGATGAGTTAAAAAAAAGTGATATCATAATCTTGTAAAAAAATATTAGGAGGTATTAGCTATGCTAGAAAGAGAAATGATGAATTTGTTGGATGTGTGTTATGATAAGGCTTTTACAGGTGTATTACCAGGAGAAAAAAATCAATTGAAGAATTAGCAGAAGATTATTTATACAAAAAGTAGTAGTAAAAAAAGAAAGCAATTGACGATTTAATAGGATATCAAACATTATTGTGCGGAACAAATGGGTTTATAACAGGATTAGGTGGATTATTAGTATTACCAGTAGCAATACCAACAAATATATTGAGTACAATTTATATACAGTTAAGAATGATAGCAGCAATAGCATATATAAATGGTTATGATATTTACAGTGATCAAGTAAGAACAATAGCTTATGCATGTTTAACAGGGAGTTCAGCAACAAAAGTATTAAAAAATGTAGGAATAAAAAAATTGGTGAAAAAAAGTAGTAATTAATGTGATAAAAAAAATTCCAGTAGAAGTATTAGTAAAGATAAATCAACAAGTTGGATTCAGATTAGTAACAAAGTTTGGACAAAAAGGTTTAGTGAATTTTGGAAAAATGATGCCATTAGTAGGCGGAGTAGTAGGTGGAGTATTTGACACAGGAATGACATTAACGATAGGGAATATAGCAAAAAAAGTATTTTCGGAATAGTAAAGTAATTGTAAAAATTAATGCCAAATGTAACTTGGATTCTTGAAAAAAGTTTTTTAAGGGATAAGAATCAAGAGTTTGAGTCAAATTTGGAAATGTATTTAAAATTAAAAATTCATTTACGAAAGGATAAAAAACTATGGAACTATATATAACAGATTTAGGGACAGTGGTAAAAAAGAGAGATGATTTGTTTGAGATAACTACGAGTGAGAAGAAAGTAGCAGTGGCTCCACAAAAGATAAAATCATTAGTGCTATCTAAAGGGATATTTTTGACAACAGATGTAATAAAATTGGCAGTGGATAATAATATTGATATAGTGATTGTTGATGATTTTGGAAATCCTTATGGAAGATTTTGGCAAAGTAAATTTGGTTCAACAGCTAATATTAGAAGAAAACAGTTGGAAATATTTGGGACTCAAAAGGGAATTGAATTGGCAAAACAGATATTGATACAAAAAATTAAAAATTGTGCAGAACATTTGGAAGATTTGAAGATAAAAAGAGAAGCGAAAAAAGCATTTTTGGATAAACAAATAAAAGAAATGAAAAGATATATTTATCAAATAAAATTAGTAGAAGGAAATGTTAGTGAAAAAAGAGGAACTTTGATGGGGTACGAAGGGAATGCAGCAAAAATATATTATCAAACATTGTCGGAATTGATACCAGAAGGATTTAAATTTGAAAAAAGAAGTATGCACCCTGCGGAAGATGAATTTAATGCAATGTTAAACTATGCTTTTGGAATACTATACAGTAAAGTTGAAAAAGCTTGTATAATTGCGGGACTTGATCCTTATGTTGGAATAATTCATACAGATAATTATGGGAAAAAATCGCTTGTTTTTGATTTAATAGAAAGTTACAGACATTTAGCTAGTAGAACGGTATTTTCACTTTTTACACAAAAAAGAGTTCAAAAATATTTTTTCAAAAGAGAAGGAAATAGTGTTATGTTGGTAGGCGATGGAAAAAAAGTTTTGGTTGAGAGTTTTTATAACAGATTGGAAAAAAAGGTGCGTTACAATAACAGAAATATTTCGAGTTTAGATAAGTTACAGTTTGAATGTCACGAATTAGCAAATTTTTTTGATATCAAAGTAAAATTAAAATTTTGGGGACTTGAGGACTATTTTTTTGAATTATTTATAGAAGGTGATTGAAAATGATGACTTGGTTAATATACGATATAACAGATGATAGAAATAGAAGAGAAATTATTAGAATAGCACAAAAAGCATGGATTATACAGAGTTCAGAAATCGGTATTTCTAGGAAATATAGAAAAAGATGAAGTTGATGAAATTATAGTGGAAACAAAAAAAGCAATTGATTTACGAGAAGATTCAGTATATATTTTTCCCAGTTTGTGAATCAGATTACAAAAAAAGGCAACATTGTTGGGATTATCTTTTGAACAAGATATCGTTAAAGATGAAAAAGCCAGTACTATTTTTTTAAAAAGAGGTGAATAAAAAAATGGAAGTTATTAAATCTCAAAAAAATATCAATATTTGAAGTTTTTGGACTATATTTTTTTGTCCTAGAATAATATATTATGAAAATGTGTTAAAAATGTTTGGAGAAAAAAAGGAAGATTCTAACAAGGAAGAAGAAGAAAGGGTGAAAGGAAAAAAATCGTATAAATAGGAAATGGATATGGGATAGATTGAAATTAAAAAAACAAAATATAGAACAAATGATAAATTCAAATCAAGAAAATATACTATACTGGTATAATAGAGAATTTAACAAAGAATTATCTTCAGAAAAATATCATTTTTATGGGAAATTAGACGACATACTTCTTTTAGAAGACGAAACAATAGTTCCAGTTTATTACTACAATGCTAAATATGCAGCAAGAGAAGAAAAATAGATACAAATATATAGTAGCCATGTTTTTTTAATATTAATTGAAGAAAAGTATAAAATTAAATCTCAAAAAGGGTATATTTTGTTTTTTTAGATGGTTTATCATTAAAGAAAATAGAATGTACAAATAAAGATTTGGAAAAAAAGTAAAAAGAAAAGTGCTGAAGTATTAAAAAAATAATTGAAACTGAGCGATATCCAATAGAAGCAGAAGGCGGTACAAAATGCCGAGATTGTTATTACAAAAAAATTTGTGGAAGATAATATTAAAAAAATAAAAAAACAGAGAAAATCATTTTTTTAGTAAAATTATCATAAATAGATTTTTCTCTTTTTGTAAAAAAATCAAAAAAATTTTTGAAAAAAATAAAAAAAGTATGGTAAAAATAAGTTCGTGGTGAAAATTCTACCACTATCAAAAAAATAAAAAAAGAGAAAGAAAAATCTACTCAAAGTCAATAAAAAAATGAGAGTTAGGAGTTACGGAAAATGCTAAAAAAACAGCAAAAAAACGATAAAAAAATTAATCAAAAAAAACATGATTTTAATGTCTGAGAAATCTCTGTAGCACCTATAAATAAAGGATTTTCTTGAAAGTACGGTTAAAGAAGTGAATCCATTAAAACAAGGATTGAAACAAAATACAGTACTACATAAAAAAATAATTTGTTTGAAAGTTAAAGAAGTGAATCCATTAAAACAAGGATTGAAATAGAGTCAGAATATAAATTAAAAATAACAACTTTTATAAGGTTGTTATTTTTTTAGAAAAAAATAGGTGAATTATTAATAAAAAAATAGGTTAGAACAATGGTATATAATAAGATTATAAAAAGAAAAAGGAGTGAGAGAAATGGTTAAATAATGAATTAGAGAAATTGTCGAGCATATTTATAAAAAAATTATGATAATTTTTTTATTACTTTAATTAGATTTTTTTGTTAAAAAAATTTAGTGAAAAAAATTGTTATTTCTTAAGAAATGTGGTATAAATATAGTAATAAAAAAATAAAATTAGATGGATATATATAACAATGTTAAATATAAAAAAAGGAGGAGTGATGTTTAAGTTAGAAAAATATGGAACAAGTTGTTTCCTTGGCTGGACTGTTACATGATTTTGGAAAGTTTACAAATAGATCATCAAGTTATGTAAAAAAATATAAAAAAATAAAGAATATAGAACATTTAAAGCATCCTGTGTTGTCAAAAAGAATTTATATGTTTTTTTAGAAGAAAATAGAATAATAGAAAGTTCTGAATTGTTAGAAAATTTGAAGGAACTTGTTTTAAAACATCATGAAAGCAAAGAATTTAATGAAGTTAAGCTTTCAGTTAAGGATATTGAAGATAAAAAAATTACAAAGAATTGGAAATATAGTAGCAAGAGCAGACAATTATTCTGCTTTTTGAAAGAAGAGAAGAGTCTATTGAAAAAAAGATCAAAGAGAGGACACTCATTGGAGAAGAAAACCTTTAAATCCAATATTTGAAACAATTTCTTTAAAAAAATGATGAAAACAAAAAAATGATTCGTCATATTTTGCATATAAATTAAATTCCCTTAGTTATGAATCTATTTTTTTGTCAACAACTTGCAACAGGAATAGATGCGAATAATTTTTAGAGGAAATAATGAAGAAGAATTGTATAAACATATATGTAATTTTTTTGATGAAATAAAAAAATATAAATAGTAGTAACTATGATGTATTTTTTTCACAATTATATTTATTAATGGAAAAAAATATGTGGTGTATAGCATCGGACACACAAACAAAAATATCGGATATCTCGTTGTTTGATCATTTAAAAAGCACTTCAGCATTAGCATTAGCTTCTTATAAATATCATAAAGAAAATAACATATTAGAAAATGGGAACCAGCCTAGAAAAAGAAATTAAGCAATTTACAGTTTTAGTTGGAGATGTTAGTGGGATTCAGAATTTTTATTTATGATGGTATAAAATCAGAAGGTGCTGCTAAAACATTGAGAGGAAAATCTTTTTTTGTAAAAATGATAAGCGATGCCATAGCATTACATTTAATAAAAAGAATTTGAGTTAAATTTAACAAATATTATTTTAACTGCTGGTGGAAAGTTTTATATTTTTACTTCAAAAATACGGACGATTTAACGAAAAAAAGTAGAGGAAATAAAAGAAAAAAATTGAATGATTATTTGTATAAAAGAATTTTTTTGGGCAGCTTTTTGTAAATATTGTAACTATTGAATCAAATGGTAATGAAATAGCTAGAAATTTTACTAAAATTCTTGAAAAGGGAAATAGAAAAATTAAATTGGCAAAAAGATAAAAGATTCTTTAATCAAATAAAAGAAAATCCAATTTTTTTGATGTAAGATATAGAAGCGATGGAACAACTGCTCTAGATAGATTAAATGAAAAAAATTTAAGGAAATGGGAGGAAAAATTCCAAAAAGCTAAATTTATAGGTATAAGATACAATCATAAAGCAGATAATAAAAAAACTTTTTGAAGTGATTGAAAATATGTCTATTCAGTTTTTTTAAATCAAAGAAAGATATTGATATTTCAGGGAAAAAAACGAGAAAATAGATTTAGTAATATCTCTCAATAATATTGAAATAGTTGAAAATTATCCCACAATATTAAGATTTATTAGTAACTATGCTCCTTTAGAAGAAAAATAAAAAAATTCATTGAAAAGTTTTTGAAGATATTTCTAATACAGCAACGGGAAATAAAAAAATAGCAGTTTATAAAAGCAGATGTAGACAATTTAGGAATGATATTCAGTATAGGGCTTAAGAAAAAAAGAATCTTTCAGATGAAGAATTGGAGAAATTAGAAGAAACTGATGAAAAAAGATTATCGTTCTATCTCAAGAATTTCTACTTTAAGCAGAAATATGGAATACTTTTTTTCGTATTGGATGAATTCGATTTTTGAAAAAGGAAAAGTAGAAATCTATTTAGGCAACAAGATTAAGAAAGAAATAGACTTGAGTGAAATATATGTTCTTTATTCTGGAGGAGATGATTTAGTCATAATAGGTCCTTGGGATAAAATTATCTTTGTATCATATTTTATAAAAAAATAATTTTGAAAAAGTTTGTGACAGAAAACGAAGAAATAACTCTATCTGGTGGAATAGCTATTTCACACCCAAAATTAAAAAAATAATAAATGGAATTAATGAAGCTGGAGAACTTGAAGAAAAAAATCTAAAAGAAATTGACAAAGATAAAAAAATGCTCTTACTTTATTTGATAAATCATTTAAAATGGGATGAATTTGAAAAAAATATTTGAGTTTGCTGAAAGACTACAAAAAAATATGGAAATAAAGAAGAAGGAGAAATGATTACACAAACATTTTTATATAGGGTGTTTAAATTATACAGAAATGGCCGAAAAGTTATATAAATCTTTGTCGGGAATTGATAAAAAAATAGTAAAAGCTGGGAAAAAAATATAGATTTTTAATTTATTAACATATATTTCAAAATTTGAATATGACTATGGTAGAAATATATTGCCAAAATTGAAGGAACTTGAATCTGAAATTGAAAAAAATAGAAAAAAACTTGAAAAAGTAAGAGATAATGAAGAAAAAAATAAAATAGTAAAAAAATAATTAAAGATAAGGAAGAAAAAGTTGAAATAATTAAAGAATTAAGAAATAAATTTATGGAAGAAATAGACAATAAGCAAGGTAATTTTTTTAACAAAATATATGAGAATAGTTTTTAAACTATATAATTTATTTGAATAGAAAGTAGCAGGTGAAGAATATGGGAAATAGTAAAATATCTTTTAGTGATTTTTAAGAAAGAAAATAATTCAGAAAGAAGAGGTAGTAATAGTCGAAATCGGAATGGTAAAAATATACAAAATAATAATTGGAATAGTCCAAAATTTAAAGTGACAGAAATAATGAAAGAAATATTAGAAAAAGGTTATCGAGACAAATCAAAAAAATGTATTAAGAAAAGAGCTTGTATCGATAGAAGCTAAAAATATAGCAGAAAAATATGAAAATAACAAATAGTCAGTTAAGAGCATTTTTTTAATGAATTAAAAAAATTAAAAGCAAAAAAATATAGATGAAAATGAGAAAAAAATGTAGATAAATTACATATAGAGTTATTGATATTAAAATCAAAATTAGAGTATAAAAAAAGGTGGAAAGAAAAATAACAAATGAATTTTTCTGAATTTATGGAAAAAAAATATTGACATTGTCATTAAAGAAAAATACAATACAAAGTTATAAAAGATTTTTTTAGTATTTTTTTGAAACAGTATTAGGATATATGTATGGACTTGGTGGGGTAAATAATAGATAGAAAAGGAGAATAAAAAATGTCAGAATATAAATTAATGGGAATATATAAAATAAGTGGACAAATAAAATTAGAAACAGGATTACATATCGGTGGAGATGAAGGTGTTATAGAAATTGGAGGAAATGATAATCCTATTGTAAGAGATATAGCAACAGAAAATCCTTATATACCAGGAAGTAGTTTAAAAGGGAAAATGAGATATTTATTGGAATGGTATACTGGAAAAGTGACTAGCGATGGAAAGGTATATGATGGAAAAAATTTATCAAAAGATAGTGAAGGTGATACACTTTTAAATGTATTTGGTGGAACGGCAGGTGGAAATGGTAGAAAAGGTCCTACAAGAATAACAGTAAAAGATATGTTTTTGAGTGAGGATTCAGAAAAAGAAGTAAAGAGAATGAAAGAGAGAACGGGAACGGATACAGAATTAAAAATAGAGAATAGTATAAATAGACTTGATTCAAGTGCTAATCCAAGAAATTTAGAGAGAGTTCCAAGAAATCTAATTTTTGATATGGAAATTAATTTTAAAGTTTTTAAATATAGATAAAAAAAGATGAAATAGAAAAAAATAATAAAAGATGGATTAAAAATTAGTTGAAATAGAAGGGCTTGGAGGAGCAGTTTCAAGAGGAAGTGGACAAATAAAATTTGAAAATTTAAAAATAAAAAAAATTTATTTGATGAACAACAAAAAGAAGAAAAATTTAAATTTAAATGATATAAAAATTAGGAGATTAGAACATGAATTATAGTATTTGGAAAATAGACTTAAAAACCAAAAAGTTCATTTATAACACCTATTCAGTCGGATACTTTATTTGGATCAATGATCTGGGCCTTGAAAATGATAGAAGGAGAAAAAAATTTATTGAAAATATTGTAGAAGAAACAAAAAAATTATAATCCACCTTTTATTTTTTTCGAATCCTATAATTAATGGAAATTATCCTATTTTTTTGGAGAATTGAGTGAAGAATTTTTTAGATGAAATAGATAATACTAAATTAAAAAAAATTTGATAGAAAAAAAGAATAGAGTTTTATAAAGCTATGAAAAAGAAAAAAATATTAGCAGAAGTGTATTTGAAGAACTTTTAAATGGTAAAAAAATTAGAACAAATATATTTGGAGGTTTTAGAAGGAAAAAAAGGGACTTTTCTACATTAGAAAAAAAGAAAAAAATCCTCGTAATTCAAGAATTAATGAAAAATTTTTTTGGAAGAAATGTTAAATGGAACAACAGATGAAAATAAGAAAATAAATAGAGAAAATAAATTTTTTTAAGATAGAAGGAAGAATACGAAATCAAATAAACAGACTTGGAATTATTAGTGAAGAAGAAAATGATATAAGATTATTTGAACAAAATGAAATTAGATTTTTTTGAAGAAACAGAAATAGAAATTTTTGTAAAAATAAGAGATAATTTTAATATGAAAAAAATTTGAACAAGGATTGAAATATATATCTTTTAATGGATATGGAAAAAAGTGCGAGTACAGGGAAAGGACAATTTGAAATCATTAAAATGGAACCAGAAAAAAAGTATTTAGTGAAAGAAAAAGCTAAGAATAGTTTTTGTAGTTCTTTCTAACTATATTCCAAATAAAAAGGATAATATAGAAGTTATAAATTCTAAACTTCTTACTAAAAAAACCTAAAGCATATATGACAGAAAATCCTTTTTAAAGATTATTTTATTTGCTATACAGAAGGTTCTTATTTTTAAAGGAAATTCTGATTCAGTTAAAGGGAGAGTATTGAAAAAAATCTAAAAAAAGATGATGAAAAAAAGTATTCAATGTCTTATTCCTTTTATTGTAGGAGTTGATGACTAATGAATGTAGCAAAAAAATATAATGTGAAATTACTTCCATTGACAGATATTCATATTGGAAGTGGAAAAAGACATAGAAGCGTATGAATATACAGTTAAATCTGGGTACATGTATAGAATTGATATGTCCGAAGCTTTTTGATAAAAATGAATGTTTCTGAAAAAGAGAATTTTTTTATAAAATACTTAAAAAGAATAACCTTTTTAATATTAGAAGTTGGATATATAATAATTACAAAGAAGAATGGGGATATATTTACAAAGAAAAAAATATCTTCTGAATTTGAGAAATATTATAAAAAAAGAAGATAGATGATAGAAATCAAGCTAATAGTCAGTTAAGTATTTCTGAATTTATTGGATATGATAATAAAAGATATATTCCAGGAAGTTCAATAAAAAGGAGCGTTAAGAACAGCTTTCATATACAGTGATTTTTTTAGAAAATGAGAAAAAAATATCAAATAAAAAAAGTAGCTATGAAATAAAAAAATGGGAAAAGAGTGTATAATCGAAAAGAGATTGATAAAGAAGCTAAAATAATGGAATCAGAGGTTTTATTAGCTGAAAAAGAAGACAGATATGGAAATAAAATAGATAAAAAAAGGAGAAAAACTAGGATTAGAACCAAAAAAAGATCCTTTTAAAATAGTGAAAGTCTCTGATACAGAAGAAATAGATTCGGAAAAAAATTTGAAGTAGTTAGGCTTAAAATAAAAGAAGGAAATTTAACTTGCGAAGTTTTTAAATGGAACATACAATGAAATAAAAAAACTAAAAAAAGTGAATTTTTGAAAAAGGAATAAACTTTAATATTGTTTTTAACAGAGTATTCTTTAAAAAGATAATCCGATGATGGATTACAAAAAAAATTTAGGAATAAAACAAATATTGGATTCTTTAAATAATAAAATGAAAAAAATATGTTAGACTTTGAGATTGAAAAAAAGAAAGAAAAAAAGATGAATACAATATAAAAAGGATTTTTATGAATTCTTAAAAAAAGATATTTTTATAGTTTTTAAAAATAAAAAAATATAACTTTAATAAGAATAGGAGGATATACAGGATTTAACGATAAAACAATAAATTTAGTTACAACTGAACCTATTGAAAATTCAAGAACGGTATTTGATGCAAAATCATTATCCTATAGGATGGGCTTTAATAAAAGTAGAAGAGGTAGATATTTGATGAATAGTTTTTTTGGTTGTATTATCCCCTGTTAAAAATACTATTGTTACAAAAGATGATTACAGCATAAAAAAATACATGAAGCTTTTTAATAAAATATTTCCCGAAATGGGTATAAATGATTTTAGAGTATCATCTTTTTTTGGATATTTTTTTGAAAATATTTTTTTATAGTTGATAAAGAAAAAAACTATAAAATAATGATAACAATAAAAAAATAGAATATTTTTTTCTTCAATCATTCAAAAATTATTTAGAAAAAGCTTTAAATAAAGAAATTATTTTTTTATTGATGAAAATGAGTTTAAAATAAAGGGCATAATTTCAAATGATAAAATTTGGACTGGATACTATAATTTAAAAAGAAATATTGAAAAAGGATTTTGATGAACTGACAAGTAACTTGAAAATAAAAATTGTGACACCTGTAATTGAAGAAAAAAAGTAATAAATTTATATTTGGATTTGATAAAATCTTTTGTGAAATTTTTAAAAACTTTTCTGAATACTGCAATGAGGATTTTAATTGGATAAATGATAGAAAAAAATTTTTCTTGTTAAAAAAAGAGAAATATTATATAAAAGAAATAAAAAGAAATAAAAAAATTGAAAAATTCTTATTTAGGAGAGATTGAAATTAAAATAATAGAAGAACAATATAAAAAAATTTAATTTATGCAATATTTATGTTTGCTAAATTTTTATGGAATAGGGAAATTTTTCTAATTACGGATTTGGACAAATAATTATAAAACCTTGAGTTTTATAATTATTAAATAAAATTTTTTTAAATAAATATGAATAAAATTTAAGGAGTTCTACTAGTGAAATACTCAATATTAAAATTCAAAAGAAACGAAAAAAACACTCAATGAGAGACCTAGAAAAATTAAGAGGTTTTTTTGGCAGATAAATATAAAGAAAATGTATTATTTCATAATCATTTATCAGATGGATATAATTATTCATATCCTAAGTTACAGTATAAATTGATTATGAATACGCTTTCTGTGATGGGAATTGGTGAAGAGGTTATTGAAATAAATAAAAAAAACTTTTTGAGGAAGTTGATTATTTAAATATTGATGGAAATTTTATTTTTGATATTCAGAAAGAGCTGGAAATATGTGATGAAGAGATAAAAATATACAGGCGATAAAAATGTATGAGTATAGATTTGTGACGCCTTATTTGCCATTAAATGAAAAAAAATTATGCAAAATACTTGAAAAGAGAATATACATTGGAACAAGCCATTACGAATAATATATTAGAAGTTTTAAAAAGGATTAGGAATTTGGCTTGATAAAGAAGATAAAAATTTATGTATCTCAAAAATTTAGAAATAAGGTCAAGAGATTTAAAAAAATGTAAATATGATAGCGTTTATTGGGAGTTTTTTTCTGTGAATATTAAATTTCCAGATTATTTTTTTCGATTGGAAAAAGAAAAAAAGTATTGGATTTGGAACTTTTATAAAAAAATAATTTTTTTAATTTTTTTATTTTTTTGGAGGAGAAATATCAAGAGTTTAATTTCGTAATATTTGGGTGTATAAAAATTTTTTTGTGAAAACCTCTAAATAATATATGGTAAAATAACTATATAATATTTGGAGGTTTTTTTGTTATAGCTAAAAAAAGAAAAATTAGCATTGAAGGTCAAATTCTTTTTTCTCTGCTCTAAAGGGGTGAGCAGCAGAGATATTGAATATCATTTTAACAATCAGAAAAAAACAGTTTGCTATTTAATAATCAAAGTTTAGGATAAACTATATAAAGTTTAAAAATTTAATTTTTAGATAATATGTCATTAAAAAGTTACTTCTTTATTATAATAATCTAATTTTTTTCTAACCATATTTCTAATTCATTCTTTCTTTTTCTAAAAATGTCCAAATCCTTTTTATTTCTCGATATAATTCCTTCAAAATGCTCGGGTAAGTTGCATAATTCATAATAACCACAAAAAAATCATATTTTTGAATTATTCCCTAATGAAATAGACCAGTTAAATGGCATTTTAGATTTTTTTCTATATCAATATAAATTTCTGAAACCCATTTTATTTCATTTTCTTCTTCTATTAAATAATATGGTTTTTTTATTATTTTTTTAAAATAGCATATTCCCATTACTAAATAATCTATGTTTTTTTACTATTTTTTTATATCTTATTTTCATACAAGCTCCCTATTTATTTCTCAAATTCGTATAACATATTATCAAAAATTTTACTATAGTCTAAAAATTTCATCATAATATTCTAAATTTTTTTGCCAATTCTTTTTTTCATTTCATTAGATTGTAATTTCAAATATTCTATTGCTTCTTTTTCCTTCCCAGTGATAAGCGGCGTAAATAAGATTTTTTTGTTAATTTTTTTGGACCTATGACTACTTTTGCACCATTTTTTTCATTTATTGCTTTCCAGTGCCAATTAAAAGGTATTCTTCCATCAATAATTTCTAACTCTGTACCAAGAACTTCAAAATTGCTATACAACAAAAAAATAATTTTTTTCTGATTATCTAAAATAACAATTCCAAAAAAACTTCATAAATCGTTTCGTCTTCTTTTTAATTTTACTTTCATTAAATATTTTTCACATCCTAATTTTTTTCTATCTTTAATTAATAAGATTTAATCTACCGTTATTTTTTTGCATAGTTTTTTTATTTACTACATCATATTAACAGGATCAACATCAACTGTAATTCTCACATTACTGTCATTAAATTTAGCCAAATATTTTTTTATAATTTTTTTATTTTTAATATATTTTCTTTATTAAACTTAAAAATAAATTTGGTAGCGAAATCTTGAGTTTATTTTAAAAATTGGAGCGCAAAAAGGTTCTGAAATAAATTCATTTTCAGATATTTTCATATTTTCGTCAACAATTTTGGAAATAGTTTTGTAAAAGTCGTTCGCTTTTTTTTGTGCTAAATCTTCTTTTTTTGAAGAAATTACAACTGCGATAAGTCGGCCAAAAGGCGGATAATTAAAAGATTTTCGCAAAAATAGCTCATTTTTGTAATAACCTTCGTAATCATTTTCAATTGTTTTAGCAATGACATCGTTATTTTCGTTAAATGTCTGAATTATGACTTTTCCATCTTTTGAACCTCTTCCAGCTCGTCCAGAAGCCTGTGTCAACAATTGAAAAGTTTTTTCTCCGGCACGAAAATCTGGAAAATTTAAAATTATATCGGCATTGATAATTCCAACTAATGTGACATTTGGAAAATGAAGTCCTTTTGCAATAACTTGAGTTCCCAGCATTATATCGTATTTTTGATTTTTAAAATCATTGTAAATTTTTTCATAGTCACTTTTAGTTTTCATTGTTTCGGAATCCACTCTTATCATTTTTGCAGTTGGGAAAAATTTTTTTAATTCTTCTTCAACTTTTTCAGTTCCCGCTCCCATCTGCTGCATTTTTTCGCTGCCACATTCCTTGCAAAATCCACTAAAATGTTCTTCATATCCGCAGTAATGGCATTTCAGCTGATTAGTTTTTTTGTAGTAAGTTAGCGAAATACTGCAATTTGGACAAGTTGGAATATTTTGGCAACTTTTACATTTTAAGAAATTTGAAAATGCTTTTCTGTTTAAAATCAATATAATCTGCTCTTTTTTCTTTAAAGTTTGAGAAATTTCTTCCAATAGCTTTTTCTGAAAAAAATTTTCGGTTGTTTCATTTAAATCCACAATTTCATATTTTGGAATTTTAGAATTTTTAAATCTTTTTTTTAGCTCAATTAACTGCAAATCGCCTTGTTTTGCTTGATAAAAACTCTCAAATGACGGAGTTGCTGAACCTAAGATAACTTTTACTTTTGTATTTTCGTTTAGAAGCGCTCTTTTTATTGCGACATTTTTTGTGTGATAACGGGGATTATTTTCCTGTTTATAAGTATTTTTCGTGTTCTTCATCCATAATTATGTACTTTAAGTTTTGAACAGGTGCAAAAATGGCAGATCTTGCTCCAATCACAATTTTTTTGGCACCATTTCTAATAAAAGACCATTCTTCTCGCTTTTCTTTGTCACTAAGTTTACTGTGCAAAATGGCAACTTCGTCTAAAAATTCTTCTTCGAGTCGCTCTATCATCTGTGTCGTCAAAGAAATTTCTGGGACTAAAAATATGCTTCCATATCCATTTTTTTAAGTGCTTCTTTAATAAGATTGATGTAAATTTCTGTTTTCCCAGAACCAGTGACTCCTTTTTAACAAAAAAAGAGTTGTTTTTTTCACTGTTTTTTTATAGTATTTACTGCATTTTCCTGCTCTTCATTTAAAAATTATTTGTTTTTTTCAACAATTTTTTTCCTTTTGTTCTTTTTTTCCCGAAATTTTTGGAATTTAAAATAATTTTTTTCGACAGAAATAATTTTTTTGTTTTTATAGCTTTTTTTCAATAATTTCTTTTTGAGAAATTTTTTTCAAAGTATTTAAAGTGACTTCTGGTCTTTTTTTCATATATTCATTAAATTTTTTTGAGCTTCTAAATTTTTTTAAAATCTTCGTCAAAGTCTTTCAAATAAATGGCTCTTTTAGAATAATTCAATTTTAATGTTCCAGGATAAATAGTTTTTAAAAAAACGCTAAAAAAATCGCTTAAATAATAGTTTTTTTATCCATTTTGCAAGTTTCATTATTTCAAGCGGAATAGAAAGAACGGGAGCAACACGAATGACGGATTTTAATTTTTTTGTCAAAATCGATTTTTTTCTTCTTTTACAATATTTACGATAAGTCCCATTTTATCACGGTTTACAAAATTGACGATGCACCACTGACCAATTTCATATTTTTTTCTTCAGATTTGTAAGTAAAAAGTCTTATATTATTTTTCTACATAAATTTCATAATAATACATTTATAAGTTCCCCCTGTTTTTATAGAGTATATTTATTTTACATTTTATTTTAAAAAAAATCAAGCAAGATAGATCAAGATAGATTATAATAAAACATTTTCAAAGTAAAAGCAAACTGAAATAAAAGTAAAAATGTTGTATAATTTATTAAACATATAAAACTTTCAAGGAGGAAGAGATATGAAAAAAATGTTAGCAATCGTTATGTTATTGGTATTGGTAGCTATTTCTTGTACAACGGCACCTGATGGGACTCGAAAAGTTAGTAAAACTGGAATTGGAACAGGAATTGGTGCAGCAGCTGGTGCAGTAATTGGACAGGTTATTGGAAAAGATACGAAAGGGACACTTATTGGTACAGCTGGAGGTGCAGCAGTTGGTGCGGTAATTGGAAATATTTTTGACAGACAGGAAAAAGAATTGAAGGAAAAATTAAGTGGAACTGGAGTAAAAGTTGAAAGAACTGGAGAAGGAGAAATTAAATTAACTGCACCTGAAAATATTACTTTTGATACAAATAGTTACATTGTAAAACCTCAATTTAAAGGAACAATAGAATCTATCGCAGCTACATTAAAAGCTTATCCTGATTCAAAAATAATAGTTTCAGGACATACTGATAATACAGGAAATGATGCAATAAATAACCCATTATCAGTAAATAGAGCAAATGCAGTTGCAAATTTATTACAAGCAGATGGAGTTGATAGCTCAAGAATAACTTCAACAGGTTATGGAAGCAGAAATCCTATCGCAAGTAATTCAACAGTACAAGGAAGACAGCAAAATAGAAGAGTTGAAATAAAAATAGTTGCAAATCAAAAATAATAATTTTTTTGGCTACCATTAATTTTTGGTAGTTTTTTTAGTAAAAATTTTTTTAGTAAAAAAATTATATATTTGTATATTAAAATATATATTATACTAATACTTAAATATATATAATATATTTTACAAAGTCTTATAAGTTTGCTATAATAAGTGCGTGAAAAAAAATAGTTTCTATTAAAATTTTTAATAAATTGGAGGAATATTATGTCATTATTGGTTTTAGTCTTATTATTATTACTGGTTTTAGAAATTTTTAGAAATTAAAATTGTACAAAATTTAAAAATATTGTGCCTTAAAAAGTTTCTTATAATAATTTTTCATAAAAAAACGATGTAATGGATGAAAGATTGAACAATAATAATTAATATAATCCAAAAAAATGAAATTATTTAGATTTGAAATTTTGTGAATGTTTGTGAATACTAGACTTTTAAGGTAGTTCTTTTTAGAGCTGCCTTTTTAATTTGAAAAAAATAAATAAATATAAAAAAAATATAAAAATTGTAAAAAAATATGGTAAAATAAACAAAGTGGAAGATCTAAAATTTTAAAGAAATAAAAAATTTAGGAGAGTGAAAATCAATGGATGGAAAAAAAAGAAGTAATAACTTGACAGAAGGTGCAGCAAGAGCACCACATAGATCGTTATTAAAAGGGTTAGGTTTTATAAATGATGAAATGGAAAAACCAATAATTGGGATTGCGAACTCATTTAATGAAATAATACCAGGGCATGTTCATTTGAAAAACTTGGTTCAATCGGTAAAAGATGGAATTAGAATGGCTGGAGGAGTTCCAATGGAATTTAATACAATTGGAATTTGTGATGGACTTGCGATGAATCACATTGGGATGAAATATTCGTTGGTTACAAGAAATATAATTGCAGATTCGATCGAAGCAGTTGCTATGGCTACTCCATTTGATGCGATTGTGTTTATGCCAAGCTGTGATAAAGTAGTGCCTGGAATGTTGATTGCTGCGGCAAGATTGAATATACCTTCAATATTTGTAAGTGGAGGAGCGATGCTTGCAGGAGTTTACAAAGGTAAAAAAATTGGATTAAGTAATGTATTTGAAGCGGTTGGAGCTTATAACACTGGGCAAATTACTAGAAAAGAATTAAATTCTGTAGAAGAAATGGCTTGTCCGACTTGTGGATCATGTGCAGGAATGTATACTGCAAATACTATGAACTGCTTAACAGAAGCACTTGGAATGGGACTTCCAGGAAATGGAACTGTTCCAGCTGTATTTTCAGAAAGAGCAAGACTTGCTAAAAAAGCGGGAATGCAAATTATGGAAGTTTTAAAAGCAGATTTAAGACCAAGTGATATTTTAACAAGAGAAGCATTTGAAAATGCGGTTGCAGTAGATATGGCACTTGGAGGATCTTCTAATACAGCGTTACATTTACCTGCGATTGCTCATGAAGCTGGAATTGACTTGACTTTAAGTGACTTTAATGAAATTGCGCAAAAAACTCGTCAAATTTGTAAATTGTCACCATCAGGAGAATATTTCATTGAAGACTTGTATAGAGCGGGTGGAGTTACTGGAGTTATGAAGAGATTGCTTGAAAATGAAAGATTGCATGGAGATGCGAAAACTGTAGCATTGCAAACACAAGGAGAATTGGCAAAAGATGCATTCATTAATGATGATGCTGTAATCAAACCTTGGGATAAACCAGCTTACAAAACTGGAGGAATTGCTGTATTGAAAGGTAACTTGGCACCAAATGGATGTGTTGTTAAAGAAGGTGCGGTAGATCCAGAAATGTTGCAACATACAGGACCTGCGAAAGTATTTAATAGTGAAGAAGAAGCCGTTAAAGCGATTGTTGGTGGAGAAATTGTAGCAGGAGATGTTGTAATTATTAGATATGAAGGACCAAAAGGTGGACCAGGAATGAGAGAAATGTTATCGCCAACAGCTATGATTGCAGGAATGGGTCTTGATAAAGATGTTGCGTTAATTACAGATGGAAGATTCTCTGGAGCTACGAGAGGTGCTTCGATTGGACACGTTTCGCCAGAAGCTGCTTCAGGTGGAAATATTGCGATTATTCAAAATGGAGATATTGTGGAAATTGATATTCCAAACAGATCAATTAATATTAAAATCTCTGATGAAGAAATTGAAGCTAGAAAAGCTAAATTGGAACCATTTAAACTTCAAGTAAAAGGATACTTGAAAAAATATGCTATGCATGTGTCTTCTGCAGATAGAGGAGCAATTGAAATTTTAGATTAGTAAATACCACATTACTGTTCGTCAGAAAATAAACATTAGATGGAATTTGATATTGCTAACTTTAATCGTAATTATTAGGAAAATTTCAGAGGAGAAAAATCAAATGGTAAATGATAATGAAAGTAAAATTCTAAATGTTAAATTGACACAAGAAAAAATAAAATCAATAGTAAATGTTACTTATTCACAGCCAGTTAGTTATTTTAGGAAAAATATAAAATTGGAAATGGATATTTTAAAGCCTAATAGAGAGGGGAAATATCCGACAGTATTATTTGTGCCGGGAGGATCTTTTGCACACAGCTATAAGGAAAATTATTTGCAGCAAAGATTGGAAATAGCTAAAGCAGGTTATGTGGTTGCAAGTATGGAATACAGGACTATTCCTGATGGAGTTTTTCCTCAAAGTCTGGAAGATGTAAAGGCAGCAATAAGATTTTTAAAGGCTAATGCTGATGAGTATGGAGTTGATAAGGGGAAAATAGCATTGATGGGTGAATCTGCTGGAGGTTATTTAGTAGCAATGGCAGGAGTTACAAGCGGAACTACCAATTTTGACAGGGGCGAGAATTTATCTGAAAATAGTGATGTGCAAGCAGTTATAGATATTTATGGCGTAACAGATTTTGGAGAGGTTGATTTTGATATTCCAGAAGATGCAGAAGAAGGTTATAGGGCGATACTTATGTCGGTAAAGTTCTGGCTAAATGATGTAAGGAATAATGTTGAATCTACAAATCCTATATCTTATATTTCACAAAAAACGCCTCCATTTCTATTAATGCATGGAGATGCAGATACATTGGTTCTTCCGAATCAGACAGAAATGCTTCATAAGGCGTTGATTGAAAAGGGTGTGGACTCAAAAAGATACATAGTTCCAGGAGCAGGACATTCAGATGAATATTGGTTTCAGTCTGAAGTTACAGAATTGATAATAGATTTCTTGAATAAAAAAATAAAAAATATTTAAAATAAGACAGGGAGTGCCTAATAAATCAGAAGTAATTTTATTGGCATTAGTTGAAAGATGACAATGTTTAGTGTAAATTATTTTTATTTGATTTATGAGATAACTCCTTGTAAAAAACTGAAAGAAAATTAGAGAAATAAAAAAATTGGAGAAGGTGAAAAAATTGCATAAATTATATGATTTTATGGAAGCTAGAGAACGATTGGGGACGGTTATTGAAAAGACGAAATTGATTCATAGCAATATTTTTTCTGATGAATCAGGAAACGATGTCTATATTAAACCTGAAAACTTACAAAGAACAGGTGCATTTAAAATAAGAGGTGCTTATAATAAAATTGCGAAATTGACGGAAGAAGAGAAAAAAAGAGGAGTAATTGCAGCATCGGCTGGAAATCATGCACAAGGTGTGGCACTAGCTGCTCAAAAATTAGGAATTAAGGCTGTAATCGTTATGCCTAAACATACGCCGCTTATTAAGGTTGAAGCGACTAGAAGATATGGTGCGGAAGTTATTTTGACTGGGGAAGTTTATGATGAGGCTTATGAGTATGCAAAAAAATTGCAGGAAAAAGAAGGGTACACTTTTGTGCATCCGTTTAATGATGAAGATGTAATTGAAGGACAAGGGACTATTGCTTTAGAAGTTTTGGAGGAATTGCCTGACGCTGATATTATTTTGGTGCCAATTGGTGGAGGAGGACTTATTTCAGGAATTGCTTCAGCTGCGAAATTAAAAAATCCATTGATAAAAATAATTGGTGTTGAGCCAGAAGGTGCAGCGAGTGCATTGGAGGCTAGAAAAAGTCATCATGTGGTTGAACTTGATGAAGCAAATACAATTGCAGATGGAACAGCTGTTAAAAAAATTGGTGACATTACATTTGACTATATTGAAAAATATGTAGATGACATAGTTACTGTATCTGATTATGAGTTAATGGCGGCATTTTTTTGGTTTTGGTTGAAAAAAACATAAAATTGTTGCGGAAAAATTCAGGGAATTTTGGCTGTGGCAGGATTGAAAAAAATTGAATGTTACAGGGAAAAAGATAATTTCAATAATAAGTGGTGGTAATATAGATGTATTAACTATTTCATCTATGATTAATAAAGGATTGGTAGCTAGAGGAAGAATTTTTTTACATTTGCGGTTGATTTGCCCGACAAACCAGGACAATTGGTGGCTGTATCGCAAATTCTTTTCGGAACAAAAATGCGAATGTAATTAGACTTGAACATAATCAGTTTAAGAATTTAGACAGATTCCATGAAGTTGAATTACAAGTTACAGTTGAAACAAATGGAGAAGAACATATTAATAAAATAACTCAAGAATTTGAGAAAAAAAGGATATATAATTAGAAGATTGAATGCACAAGCAATGATTGATGATTAGAAAATAAAAAATTAAGAAAAGGTGGTTGAAACAATGGGTGAAACTAAGATGATAAACGGTGGTAGAATTTTACTAGAATCGCTACACAGATTAGGAATAACAGATATTTTTGGATATCCGGGAGGAGCGGTAATTCCAATATTTGATGAAATTTATAGTTATGACAAAAATAAATTACTATTTTGCAAGACATGAGCAAGGATTGTCACATGCGGCAGATGGTTATGCGAGAGTTTCTGGAAAAGTGGGAGTTTGTCTTGCGACTTCAGGGCCTGGTGCGACAAACATGGTTACAGGAATAATGACAGCACATATGGATTCTGTACCAATGATTGCGATAACTGGACAAGTTAGATCAAATTTATTGGGAAGAGATGCTTTCCAAGAAACTGATACAGTTGGAATTACAATGCCAATTACAAAATGTAATTATTTGATTCAAAATATAAAAGAAATACCTAGAGTTGTAAAAGAGGCTTACTACATTGCGACAACAGGTAGACCAGGACCAGTTCTTATTGATATTCCAAACGATATTCAAGTTCATCAAATTCCATATGAAGAATTTGAGAGATTATTTGATGAAAAAATTGAATTGGAAGGATATTCACCAACTTATGAAGGACATCAAGGTCAAATTAAAAGAGCAATTAAATTGATAAAAGAAGCGAAAAAACCGTTGATAATTGCAGGAGCGGGAGTTTTGAAATCGAAAGCGTCGAAAGAATTGTTTGACTATGCTGAAAAGACACAAACACCTGTGGCTACGACATTACTTGGATTGGGAGCATTTCCTGAATCGCACGAATTATCTCTTGGAATGTTAGGAATGCACGGAACTGTACCGGCGAATTATGCGACAGATGAGGCAGATTTAGTAATTGCGGCTGGAATTAGATTTGATGACAGAATTGCTGGAAATCCTAATAAATTTATTGAAAATGCAAAAGTTATTCACATTGACATTGATCCAGCTGAAATTGATAAGAATAAAAGGGCTGATGTGCCAATTGTTGGGGATTTAAAACATGTATTGACTGATATTAATACTGAAATTGAGCCACAAACTCACGAGGAATGGGTTAAAAAAGTTGTTGAATGGAAAAAAGAATATCCATTAGGACATAGAGAAGTTGGAGAAGATAAATTGCTTCCACAAGAAGTTCTAAAAGCAATTGACGATATCTTGCAAGGGGACACAATTGTTGTAACTGATGTTGGTCAACATCAAATGTGGGCTGCTCAATATTTCACTTACAAAAATCCTGATTCAATCGTAACTTCAGGAGGAGCTGGAACAATGGGATTTGGACTTCCTGCGGCAATTGGAGCACAAATAGGAGCACCTGATAAAAAAGTTGTTTTAATCGTTGGAGATGGTGGTTTCCAAATGACATTGCAAGAATTAATGATGATTAAACAATACAATTTACCAGTAAAAGTTGTTATCTTGAACAATTCTTACTTGGGAATGGTTAGACAATGGCAAGAATTGTTTAAAGATAGAAGATATTCATTTGTTGATTTAGAAATAAATCCAGACTTCATCAAAATTGCAGAAGCGTATGGAATTAAAAATGCAAAACTTACAAACAAAGAAGATTTGAGAACAAAATTGAAAGATTTAATATTATCTGATGAAGGTGTGTTAATCGAATGTGTTGTTGAAAAAGAAGAAATGTATTCCCGATGATTCCAGCAGGAAAAACTGTAAGTCAAATGATCGGAAAGAAAGGTGTGTTAGAAAATGAATAGAGAACATGAAATTTTAATAATTGCAAAAAATACTGATGGAATTGTGTCGAGAATAATGTCTTTATTCAATAGAAGAGGATATTCTGTTTTAAAAATGACAGCAGGAGTTACAAATAAACCTGGTTATGCGAGATTGACAATGACAGTAGAAGGAGACGACAAAACATTAAATCAAATTCAAAAACAAGTTTATAAAATTGTGGATGTTGTAAAAGTAAAAGTTTTCCCAGTTGAAAATGTTATTAGAAGAGAATTGATGTTAATAAAAGTAAAATCTGATCCAGAAACTAGAGCACAAATTGTTCAAGTTGCGGATATTTACAGAGGAAAAGTTTTAGATGTGTCACCAACTTCATTAGTTATTGAACTTACAGGAAATGTGAAAAAATTGCGTGGATTTGTGGAAATTATGCACAATTATGGAGTTTTGGAAATTGCAAAAACTGGAGTTGTAGCGATGAGCCGTGGAGAAAAATTGTAGAATTTTAGAAATTTTGAAGTGAATTTTGGGATTTTAGGATTGAGTATCAATGAATATAAATATTGATTATTTTGCTAAAAATAGAGAAATATTGTAATAGCACAGAAAGAAGGTACAGAAAATGAGTGTGAGTCAGCATTGGGAAAAGGAAAAGTATGAAAAAAATGCACGGTTTGTTTCGAATTATGGAAAGGAACTGATTGAATGGCTGAATCCGAAAAAGGATGAATATATTTTGGATTTAGGCTGTGGAGATGGTGTATTGACTAAGGAAATTTCAAAATATGGGTGCAAAGTTTTGGGACTAGATGGAAGTCAGAAATTTGTTGAAGCGACTAGAAAATTGGGAGTTGATGCGATACAAGGCGATGCACAGAATATGAATTTTGAAAATGAATTTGATGCAATTTTTTCCAATGCGGCACTTCATTGGATGACAAATCCTGATAAAGTTTTGGAAGGTGTGGCAAAAGCACTCAAAAAAGGTGGACGATTTGTGGTCGAAATGGGTTGCAAAGGAAATGTGGAAAAAATAGAAAATGCAATGTTTGAAGTTGCAAGAAAACATAATTTTAAAGCTATAAAATGCTGGTTTTTTCCGACAGAAAAAGAGGAAACAGAATTACTTAATAAATATGGCTTAAAAGTAAAAAGAATGATAAGTTTTTCTCGTCCAACTTTACTTCCAACAGGGATAAAAGGATGGCTACAAACCTTTTCTGCACCTGCTTTTGTGAATATTCCGAAAGAAATGCACGAAAAATTGATTGATGAAATAGCTGAAAAAGTGGAAAAAGAGCTTGAAAAAAATGAAAATGGACAAATTATAGCTGATTATGTAAGATTGAGATTTGAAGCTGTGAAGAAATAGTAAATTTTTGTTTTTAAAGTGAACTTTTTTTAGAGTGAATATTTTGAAAGAAATTTTTGAATTTGATAAATTGAGGTATAGAAAATAAAAAAGCGAAACAAGAAAATTAATTTACAAGGAGAATAAGACAATGAAAAAGCATATTAAAATATTCGATACAACACTAAGAGATGGAGAACAAACACCAAGAGTTAATCTTAATGCTGAAGAAAAATTAAGAATTGCAAAACAATTGGAAAGTTTGGGAGTGGATATAATTGAAGCTGGATTTGCTGTGGCATCGCCTGGAGATTTTGAAGCTGTAAAAATGATTGCTGAAAATGTAAAAAATTCAACAGTTTGTAGTTTGTCAAGAGCTGTGAAAAAAGATATTGAAGCAGCAGGGGAGGCTCTAAAAGGTGCGGCAAAACCTAGAATTCATACATTTATTGCGACTTCGCCTATTCACAGAGAATTTAAGTTGAAAATGACGAAAGAGCAAATTCTTGAAAGAGTAAAAGAAATGGTAGAACTTGCAAAATCATTTGTTGATGATGTTGAATTTTCTTCAGAAGATGCGACCAGAACAGAAAAAGAATTTTTGGTAGAGGTGTATGAAACAGCTATAAAAGCTGGAGCAACTACATTAAATGTACCTGATACTGTAGGTTACAGAACTCCAAATGAAATGTTTGAACTTATAACTTATTTGAGAAAAAATGTAAAAGGAATTGAAAATGTTGATATTTCTGTGCATTGTCACGATGATTTGGGACTTTCTGTAGCAAATTCGGTTGCAGCGATTCAAGCTGGAGCAACTCAAATTGAATGTACAATTAACGGACTTGGAGAAAGAGCTGGAAATACTTCACTTGAAGAAATTGCAATGATTTTGAAAACAAGAAAAGATTTATTTGAAGAATATTACACAAACATTGATTCAAAGCAAATTTACCCAACAAGTAAATTAGTAAGCCTTTTGACAGGAGTTTCAACACAGCCAAATAAAGCAATTATTGGAGCGAATGCCTTTGCACACGAATCAGGAATTCATCAACATGGAGTATTAGCAAATCCTGAAACTTACGAAATTATGAGTCCAGAATCAGTTGGAAGAAATCCGGACAGCTTAGTACTCGGAAAACATTCAGGAAAACACGCTTTTGTACAAAAATTAGAATCACTAGGATTTAATCATGTCGGAAGTGACAGAGTGGAAGAATTATTTGCACAGTTTAAAAAATTGGCAGATAAGAAAAAATATGTTTTAGATGAAGACATTATCGCATTAGTTGCTGGAGAAGCAGCAAAAATAGAAGGAAGAATAAAACTGGCTCACTTTGAAATTTCAAGACAGGAAGGGAAAAAGCCAAAAGCGACAGTTACAATTGAACTGGATGGAGAAAAACTGGTTAAAGAAGCTCTTGGAGACGGACCTGTTGATGCAGCTTATAATGCGGTTAATCTAGCGGTAAGTGATACTTTTGTTTTAGAAGAATACAAGCTGGAGGCAATAACTGGAGATACTGATGCACAGGCACAAGTAGTTGTAATTATCGAGAAAAATGGAAACAGATTTATTGGTAGAGGACAAAGTACAGATGTTGTGGAAGCAAGTATAAAGGCTTATATTAACGGAATAAATAGGCTTTATAGTAATTAAGTGAAAATATAGGAGAATAAAAAACATGATAATGATGCAGTATAAAGTAAAACTCCCAAATGATTTTGATATGAATAATATTAGAAGAAGAGTGCAAGAAAATGGGTTTAAAACAGATGGATTTGAAGATTTATTTTTTTAAAGCCTATTTAATCTCTGAGGAAAATAAAGAATATTCGCCATTATACTTTTGGAAAGATAACAAAGGAATGAATAAATTCATATTTGATGGTTTCTATGATAATATTTTAAATTCTTTTGGCTGGCAGACTATAAATATTGGAATACCATTGTTGCAAGAGTTTAATGAAAACTTTTCTAAAAGCAAGATATTTATTAGAAATAGAGAATGAAACAAAACCGATGGAAAAAAATGAAAAGAATGGAATTTTCTATATCAGATGATAAAATTGTTGGAAGAGCATTAGTATATAACCCTCGAAAAATTGGAAACATACAGAGTATTATTTTTTGAAGATGCTCCTAAAGAAGTAGAAAATTTAAAAGTGTACGAAGTTTTACATATTTCTCAATAAATTAAGATGAGAGTAATAGATTTTACCGTAATCAAAATTGATTTTGGAAAGATAAAAATGGAAACAGATTTATTGGTAGAGGACAAAGTACAGATGTTGTGGAGGCAAGTATAAAGGCTTATATTAACGGAATAAATAGGCTATACAGCAATTAAAAAAAGAGGGGGATTTTTATGGGGGTTTCAAATAACTATATTAATGAAGTGAAAGAGATACTTAAAAGTGCTAGACAAAAAGCATACAATACTATAAATTCAGTAATGGTGGAAGCGTATTGGAAAATCGGTAGACGAATTGTAGAAGAAGAACAGAATGGGAAAGAAAGAGCTGAATACGGGAAAGAAATATTAAAAAATTTATCTAAGGAATTGACAGAAGAATTTGGAAAAGGTTTTGGAGAAAGAAATATTCGGAATATTAGACAGTTTTATGTACTATTTTCAGATTATGAAAAATGGAAATCACTGATTTCCAAATTAACTTGGACACACATTCAAAAAGTTTTAAGAGTTTCCGATGAGAAGGCCAGAATATTTTATCTGACAGAAGCAGCTGAAAATATGTGGTCTGTAAGAACATTAGATCGAAATATATCTACACTTTATTATAATCGTATTGTTGCAAGTATTGATAAAAAAATTGTTGAAAATGAAATGCAAGATAAGACAAAAAAACTACAAGCAAAAAGAATTTATAAAAAAATCCAGTAGTTTTAGAGTTTCTAGATTTGCCAACAAGCATGTCTTATACAGAAAATGAATTGGAAAAAGCACTAATAGATGATATTCAAAAATTTATGATGGAACTTGGAAAAGGTTTTGCATTTGTTGAAAGACAGCAGTATATCCGTACTGAAAATTCAGATTTTTTTACATTGATTTGGTATTTTACAATTATATTTTTAAAATGTTTTTATTATAGTAGAATTAAAGACAGAAAAAAATTAACACATCAGGATATTGGACAACTTGATATGTATGTAAGAATGTATGATGACTTAAAAAAACAGGAAAATGATAATCCAACAATAGGACTTCTTCTTTGTACGGAAACAGATGGAACTATTATAAAATATTCGGTTTTGAATGATAATAAAAAAATCTTTTTTGCAAGTAAATATGTAAATTATCTGCCTAGTGAAGAGGAATTAATAAACGAAATCGAAAGACAGAAGACATTGTTTGAAAGTAAAAAGAATAATGAAGTGGAATATTAATTATAAAATTGATTACGGAAAGAAGGAAATAAAAGTGAAAAACGGTAATTTTTCTCACACCCATGGAATGGAAGTTTCAATAAGGCAATTTTAGATAAAGTAGTGGAAAATTTGGAGAAAACAAAAGAAAAAAATATACGATTATAGATTTGAATAAAGATGGATTCAATCCTGTGATGACTGAAAAAGATTTGGAGTTGTATTCACAAGGAAAAAGTGCTGATCCTTTAGTTTTGAAATATCAGGAAATTTTGAAAAATACAGATGAATTAATATTAATTTTTCCGATTTGGTGGATGTCGTTACCTGCGATATTAAAAGGATTTTTGGATAAAGTTATGTTAAGAGGATTTGCTTATGAAAGTGGGAAATATGGAATAAAAGGACTTTTGCCAATAAAATCGGCTAAAATGATTACAACGGCTGAAGCACCAAAGTTTTTATTAAATATAATGGGGTTTGGAATGACGATGAGAAAGGCGAATCTTGGTGGAGTCGGAATAAAAAACACAAAATGGATTCATTATAGTTTGAGAGCAAAAGGAAAAGATGATGATAGAAAGAAATTTCTTGAAAAAGTTGGGGAATTTGTGAGTGAATAGAAATTGAATCGACATTTATTTTATTTAAAAGGAGAAAAAATGAAGGCAAAAAATTGGATTATTAAATTTCTGTTGGTTTTTGCGGGACTAATTGTGATATTTTTAATTTATGCTCATTATGAGTACAGGCATATTAAATTTAGGACAATTGAGATAAACTCAAAAGATATTCCAAAAGAATTTGATGGGAAAAGAGTGCTGTTTGTGGCGGATTTTCAGTATGATACGATGACACGGTTTAATAGAAAGCAGCAGAAAAAGGCAATTGAACTGATTAATGCACAAAAAAAGGATATGATTCTTTTAGGTGGAGATTATGCGACTTGGGAGAAAAATATTCCTAAGTTTTATGAAGATGCTAAAAATATTAAAATTCCTGAACTTGGAGTATATGCGATTTATGGGAATCATGAATATTCAGGAGAAGAAGAAACGGCTGAAAATATGAAAAAGCTTGGCTTTAATCTTTTAGTAAATGAAAATAGAAAAATAACAATTAACAATGAAAGTATATATATTGCAGGAGTGACTGATTTATGGCATGGAAATCCTGATGCGGAAAAGGCACTTGAAGGTATAAAAAAAGAGGATTTTGTATTGTTTTTAACTCATAATCCTGAATATTTTGAAGATATGACAGAGGATGAGAAAGAAAAAACAGATATGATTTTGGCAGGGCATACTCACGGCGGACAGGTGACATTTTTTGGAAAAATTATTATGTCAGCGGTAAAAAATAAAGAGAAATATGGATATGGAATGAAAAATTATGGTGGACATAAACTTTACATTACTTCGGGGATTGGTGGAGCTGCCCTTGAAATGTTTATCAGATTTTTTGCACAGCCAGAAATTGTGATTTTTGAGTTAAAAAGAATTTAAAACTTCTAGGAAATAAAAAAGGTGGAAAAATGGGAATTAAAAATTTAGAAATAAGAAATGCTAAATATAATTTACAGCAGTTGAAGGAAAATCATTTGAAAGGGAAAAAGCAGAAATTTCTTTTTTTCTGGGGACATCAGCCATCAAAAGACGGTAGCATAACAAAAACATGTTTCAGCCAATGGTGGAAATCAGTTTTCATTGAAAATGGCAGAAAATATTGCTGTATGGAACAGTATATGATGGCAAAAAAGGCTGAATTATTTGAAGATGATGAAATTTTGGAAGAAATAATGGAAACAGCAGATCCTAAAAAAATAAAAGCTTTAGGAAGAAAAGTTAAAAACTTTGATGAGAAAAAATGGAATGAAACAAAATATTCAATTGTATTTGCCGGAAATCTACTAAAATTTTCCCAGGATGAAAATCTGAAAGACTTTCTGCTTTCAACTAAAAATGATATAATAGTGGAAGCAAGTCCTTATGATAAAATCTGGGGAATAGGTATGTCTGCAGATGATGAATTTGTGGAAAATCCTACAAGGTGGAAAGGTGAAAATCTTTTAGGATTTGCATTAATGGAAGTAAGAGATGAATTATCCAAGTAAAAAGTAAGGATGTAGAAGTAATGGAAAAAATTTTAATAACAGGTGCAAGTTCAGGGATTGGAGAAGAGTTGGCAAGAAATCTGGCAGGCAGAAGTAGAAAAATGTATTTGCTGGCAAGATCCGAGGATAAACTGAATTTACTGAAAAAGGAACTGGAAGAAAAAAATTCTCTGCTTGAATGTATATGCATAAAATATGATTTAACTGATACTGTAAATTTAGAAAGTATCACTGAAAACTGTGATGTGGACTTAGTCATTAACTGTGCAGGTGTAGGAAAAATTACTGATTTTCTGAAATTAAGTGATGAGGAAGATTTAAATACAATAAATGTAAATTTCATTTCTCCGCTAATTTTAACTAAAAAATTTTCAGAAAAATTTTTACAGGCGGGAAAAGAAATAATTTTAAATGTCTGTTCAACTGCCGCTTTATATCAGCATCCGTATATGGCAATATATAGTTCAGTAAAATCTGCACTGCTGCACATTATTCTCTGGCACTGGATGAGGAATTGTCGCATAAAAATAAAAATGTGAGGGTTCTGTCAGTCTGTCCAGGTCCCACAGCAAGTAACTTTTTTGATAAGGATACACAGGAAAAATTTGGAAATTCACAAAAATTTATGATGACTTCAGAAGATGTGGCTAAAGAAATTATAAAAATGATTGAAAAAGAAAAAAAGATTTTCTATTATTGGTTTTTAGAAATAGATTATCTATGTTTTTTTAATAAATTTATTGCCAATTTCTTTTGCAATTAAAATTGACAGGATTAATTTTTAAAAAAAGTAATTAAATGATAATATTATTTGATTTTTTTATTGATACGAACAATAATTTTGCTCATTTTAAAATTGATATTTACTTTTTGTCTATTTTCAAAAAAATAAATACATTATCAAAAGCCGGAATAGACGAGAGCAAATTATTTCTTATGATTATAGTTAGTTTGATTATGCAGTAAGAGCTAATTTAGATAAAATTGGGATACATAATGAGTTAAAATGAAATGTTGAAAAAAGAAAGTGACAGGCTATTAAGAAGATAATAATGAATTGTTTGCTTGGAGGGGATAAAATGGAAAAGAAAGAACTTAATGTCTTGGCAAAAGAGATTTTTGAGAAAATAGAAAAAAAGTATCAAGAAACAGCAAAAGAAATGATGGTTGCAGATGCTTCGGTCAATGCTTCAAAGGAAATAAAAATAACAGACAGTAAAATTGAAGGGATTCCGTATATTCCAAAAGGAAGAAAAATTCCAACAAATTCAAAAGGACAACAATTTATGTTCCTTGCACAGATAAATTGTGAGGATTTGAAGGGGCTTGAAGATTTCCCGCAGGAAGGGATTTTGCAGTTTTGGATTTTGGGAGAAGATTTACTGGGATTGGATTTTGACGATTATACAAATCGAGATGGATTTGATGTGATTTATTATGAAAAAATTGAAGATTGTCATTCGGAAGTTGAGTTTAAGAAAATGTACAATCCTTATAAATTTGATTTAAAGTATATGGAAACTTTAATAGCAAGTGAACCTTGTAAAATGAAATTTTCTTTTGGAAAAACAGAAAGAAAGTTTTAATTATGAACTTTTAGATAATTTATTTAAAGAAGTGTTGGAAGAAGAAAAATTTAGGATTTAATGAAAAAGATAAATTATACGAAGAAGTAGAAAAAAATTATACGATGACGAATTCTATGAAGAAATTGTTGGGACAAAATGCAATGGATTTCCATATTTTACTCAATGGGAACCAAGAGATGATGAACAGATGAAAGAGTACGATACATCATTGTTTCAAATTGATAGCGGAAAAGAAGTTATGATTGGTGATAGCGGGGTAATGCACTTTTTTTATTAATCATGAAAAATTGAAAAATAAAGATTTTTTTCAGATATTTTTTTATCATTGGGATTGTTATTAATTTTATAAGAATAGAAAGTTGGAGAAAATGGATATAAAAAAATATAAATTATGAATATTTTTTTAGATTTATCAGTAAGAATGACACATCATTCAAATGCCATTGAAGGAAATACATTGACACTAAATGAGACGGCTACAATTATTTTGGATAGTACAATACCAGGTAGCAAGAGTGTTCGTGAAGTTTTTGAAGTTTTGAATCATAAAAGAGCGATTGACTATATGATAAGTGAACTTGAAAATGATAAAAAACTTGATATTTACGTGATAAAGAGTATAAATAAGGAAATTTTGGATAGGTTAAATGATAATGCAGGAAATTTTAAGAGAAATAGTAATGCCATAATTGGTGCAAATTTTGAAACGTCTACACCAAGTCAAGCACCAATTCTTACAAAAAATTGGATTGAAAATCTTAATTATAGACTTGAATTATGTAAAAATGATGATGAAAAATTATTGAAAATATTAAATTCTCATATAGAATTTGAACGAATTCATCCCTTTAGTGATGGAAATGGACGAACAGGAAGGCTGATTATGATGTATCTGTGTTTTCAGGAAAAAATAAGTCCATTTGTACTTGAAAAAGAAGATAATGAGTTATTTAAGGGAACAGAATGTGGATATTATTTTTTTGATAAAGTGAATGAACTTCAAGAATTTGAAAAAGAAACGAATGGAACAATTTTTAAATAGATATTTATTAAAAAAATTATAATTAAAGGAGGTCAACTATGATTTTTAGATTTTGAAGAAATACCAGAAGCACATATAGCTAATGGAAAAACAAGATACTTTTTGAAATGTTTGCTAGAGATTTTTTTGAAACATTTGGATTTATTATTGAAGAAGGTCCTGATAGAGGAGCTGATGGAGGACGTGATTTGATTATAAAAGAGAAAAAGGTCGGGAATATTGGGAGAAACAGAAATTAAATGGTTAGTAAGTTGTAAAACATAAAAGCTCACTCTGGAAAAATCAGTTTTAAGTACTGATGAACAAAATATAAAAAAATAGATTAGATAGACATAAAGCTAACGGATTTATAGGTTTTTTTATTCAACATTGCCTAATTCTTCATTACATACTGATATAAAAGAAATATTAAAAAGGAAGTGGTTATGAATATAAAAATTTTTTTGATAGTGAAGCTATAGAAAAAAAACTTATAGAACATAAAAAAAGAAACGTTAATAAAAAGATATTTTTCCAAAAAGTTTTAATAAAATACAAAGTGAGTCTTTTAAACCTTCAAATATTTTTCGATGAATATCTTCCTTTAAATTGTGAATATTGTGGAAAAAGATTTATTGGCTAAAGAAATGGAAAATTATAACATAATTTGCTTTGTTGCAAAATCAAATAATAGTAATTATGTTGAAGATATTTACTGGACATGCAAAGGGAATTGCGATAAGAATATAAGAGATAAATTTGAGGAATCGAGTTATACTACTTCATGGAAAGATATAAGTGATATTTCTTTTTCTACTGGGTTTATGAAATGGATAATGGCGCTTTTAAATAATATAAATTATTCGGGAATGAAGTTTTTCGGATAAAGCATTTGAAAAAAATTAAAAAAATTTATATTAGCGATTTCTCAGATAGTCACAAAGGATACAGATGAAGAAAATAAAAAAATAAATTAAGACAAAGTATAGATTTGTTTTTTTAAAAAAATAAGGAGTAAATTTCAAAATGTTATGGAAGATATTGATGTAAATTTAATAGAAATTACAGAGTAGCAGTATTAACTATTCAATAAAAAAAGATTCGATAATCGTATTTTTTTATGTTTTTAAACGTAGTTGAAAAATTTGATAAATACATAAATTAAGTAAATTAATTAAAAATTCAGAGACAAAAATTTGGAGAGAAAATCGGAGGAGAAAAAATGTCAGAAATTAAAAATAAAGAGAAAAACCCAAAAACTTTGTTTGATAAAGTTTGGGAAAAACATGTGATTACGGGAGAACCTGGAGAAGCACAACTTTTGTATATTGATTTGCACTTGATTCATGAAGTTACTTCGCCACAAGCGTTTTCAGGATTGAGAATTGCAGGGAGAAAGGTTAGAAGACCTGACTTGACATTTGGAACAATGGATCACAATACGCCAACAATTATGGCTGACAGAATGAATATTAAAGATAAAGTTTCAAAGGCACAGTTGGATGCGTTGTCGGCAAACTGTAAAGAATTTGGAATTGAGTTGGTTGATATGTTTAATGAAAATAATGGAATTGTGCATATGGTTGGACCTGAACAAGGATTGACACAGCCTGGAAAAACTGTAGTTTGTGGAGATAGCCATACTGCGACTCATGGAGCTTTTGGAGCTTTGGCATTTGGAATTGGAACAAGTGAAGTGGAACATGTTTTGGCGACACAGACAATTTGGCAAAAGAAACCAAAAACAATGGGAATTGAAATAACTGGTGAATTGCAAAAAGGTGTTTATGCGAAGGATATAATTTTACATATTATTAAAACTTACGGAATTGGACTAGGAAATGGATATGCATTTGAATTTTTTGGAGATACAATAAGAAATATGTCAATGGAAGGAAGAATGACAATTTGTAACATGGCAATTGAAGGAGGAGGAAAATCAGGAATTATCGCACCTGACGAAACTACTTTTGAATATGTAAGAGGAAGAAGATTTGCACCAAAAGGCGAAGAATTTGATAAAAAAGTGGCTGAATGGAAAGAATTGTACACGGATTCTGTAGATGCATTTGACAAATACATAAAAGTTGATGTTTCAAACCTTGAACCACAAGTAACTTGGGGAACAAACCCTGAAATGGGAATTGGAATAAGTGAAAAATTCCCTGAAATTAAAGATGTAAACTATGAAAGAGCATACAACTACATGGGACTTACGCCAGGAGGATCACCTTACGACATTCCATTAAAACATGTATTTATCGGATCTTGCACAAATGGAAGATTAGCAGACTTAGAAATTGCAGCAAAAATTGTAAAAGGGAAGAAAGTTGCTCCAAACATTACAGCAGTAGTCGTTCCAGGATCACAACTTGTTAAAAAAGCAGCCGAAGAAAACGGAATCGCACAAATATTCAAAGATGCAGGATTTGAGTGGAGAGAAGCTGGATGCTCAACTTGCTTAGGAATGAACCCAGACTTAATTCCAAGCGGAGAACACTGTGCGTCAACTTCAAACAGAAACTTTGAAGGAAGACAAGGAAAAGGAGCAAGAACTCACTTAGTAAGTCCAGCAATGGCAGCAGCAGCGGCAATTTATGGAAAATTTGTGGATGTTAGAGAATTGGATGAAGTGAAATAAAAAAATTTTTTAGACTTTTAAAATAAAAATGCAAGATAAGGAGAAAAATATGAAACCATTTACAAAATATGAAGGAACAATCGTTCCAATAATGAATAATAACATAGATACAGATCAATTAATTCCAAAACAATACTTGAAAAGTATTGAAAAAACAGGATTTGGAAAACATGTTTTCGATGAGTGGAGATATAACGAAGACGGATCTGACAATATGGATTTTAATTTGAATAAGCCAGAATACAAAAATGGAACAATTTTGATTACTGGAGAAAATTTTGGTTGCGGATCGAGTAGAGAACATGCTGCTTGGGCATTGCGAGATTATGGAATTCATGTAATCGTGGCTGGAGGATATTCAGGAATTTTTTACATGAACTGGTTAAATAACGGACATTTGCCAATAACATTGCCAGAAGCAGATAGAATCGAATTATCAAAATTACCTGGAGATGCGAAAGTTACAGTTGATTTGGAAAACAATAAATTGATTGCGAATGGAAAAGAATATGTTTTTGAGTTGGAAGAAAGCTGGAAACAGAGATTACTTAAGGGGTTGGATTCGATTGGATTGACATTGCAGCATGAAGATGAGATTAGGAAGTATGAGGAAAGTCATAAGTAGTTAAAAAAGGAGTAAAAATCAAAAATTGGGAAGTCATAGATAGATAGCATACTCGTAAAGTGATGTGGATAAATCATGAAATAGAAATAGTAATTGATTATGGTGAGGTAGAAGAAAATTCTAATTTTACAATAGCTATGCATAAAAAATTATTTTTTGTTGATAAAATGTTTTACGCTTGTTGTAATTTTAATGGTGAAATAGACGAGTATTATATGGGCTAACTTTCTTAAATTTTTTTAGAAAGGAAAATCAGATATGGAAATTCAGGATTTTCGAGAAAGTTCACATAGCAGTTATTTTAAAGAATGGTATGGGAAAGTTATTTGGAAAGGTGAAGAAATACGAGTAAGTCTAACAATTTCCAAAAAATGTGAGAATGTTGAACTTGAAAAAGAAAAAATGTTTAAAATTTTGGAAGAATTGTATCTTAATCAGGATGAATGGAATAAAAAAGTGAAAGATACGATGGTTAAGTATTTTTATGATGTGCTGAATGATGATTTTTTTGATGATGGAGTATTTCCAGAGTATCCAACTTGCTATGATATGTTATTTGAAATTTTAAAAGACGATTTTTACAAAAGAAGAAGCAGAAAGAATATGGAAAACAAAAGTATTTCCATTGGATAAGTATAGAAATTATATTTTTGTTGATAATATTCAGATAACAAATGAAGGAAATTTTTATTTTGAAGTAGCTGATGATTATACAGTTGTGGGGGATAACTGGATTTGGTTAAAAGGGAATATTGATAAGGGATTTTTTGCTGCAAGTTTTGATGATCTTTTTGAATTTGTCACTGACTTAGAATTAAATGACGAGTTTTCTTCAATTCTTCGTGAAAAATTTAAAATAGGTTATGCAGATGCTAGTAGTTTTTTTGTATCAAGAAGAGAAGGATTGACAAAACTTTATTATAAGAAGAATCACAAATTAGCGGCAATTGGAAATTATAAATCTGGAAAAAAAGAGGGAATTTGGAAATTCTATGATGAGGATGGGAAATTGACTAAGAAGGTTAGTTATGTTAATGATGTTGCTAAGAAAGAAGTTGTTTGTTGAAAAATTAAAATATAAATTTAAAAAAACATTCTTTATAATAGACCTACTCTTTTATTGTCAATGGCTGCATTTGGAATTGGAATTAAGGGAATTTCGCAAAAAGGTGACTACTGTAATTTTAAAACTACACCCTAAAGCATATGAAATTTTTGTATACTATTTCTGATGCTGAATGTGTTAAGGAATTAGACTATGCTGTTTCAGATTCAAATTCTGATTTTCATTATAAAAAAATTATAAGGAAGAAAAAAATTGATGTTCCGATGATATTTTTTTAAATTAACGAAAAAAATCTGATCTCAAAAAAATTAGACGATAGAATTTGAAAATGGAATTAACATTATAGGAAGTGGGCATACAGGAAGAATAGACCTGGGAGAAATTACTAAATTTAATATTTTTAGAAAAATGTTTTGAAAATAAAAAAATATTAATGATTAGACCTGTTCGATAATTATACATTAGAATCTAATAAAATAAATATTCTGAAGCAAGGGGTCTTGACCCCTTGTGTAGATAAAAAACTAAGGTTACCGAACATATTTATTAGAAAATATAGTTTAACTCAATATAAATATGAAATTTTTTCTGCATTTAAACTGACAAGCTACAAGGACTGCAAAGTTGTAATCTTAGGTCGGGATCCGTATCATGGTGAAAAATCGGGCACATGGACTGGCATTTTCAGTAAAAAAAGGGAGTTGCATTGCCGCCTTTTAAAATAAAAACTATTAAAAAAATTATATAACTTTAGGTTTTGAGTAAAATAGTCATAATTTTTGAGTTTAGCTTTGAGGCGGTTATGTGTTTGGGAACTGTAAAATAATAGAAAAAAATTTGGAAAAAGAAAATGTGATTTTTTTGTAAAAGTTATTGAATTAAATATTTTGAGTTTTTCGTGCACATTTTTTTAAAGAATTAATTTTTTTGAATAAAAAAATAAATAATATGAAAAGAAGGAGAATTTAAATTTGAAAAAAATAAAAATTTTAAAAGAGATAAATATTGAGGAAATAGTGGAGAAAATTAAAAAAATCCAAAAAGAAAATAGACGATTCAAAGTTTTTTTGGAATGGTAAGGAAATTGAAGTATACTTGGATTATTATGATTTTGAAAAAGAAGTTGATGAAATTCGAAAAAAATTGGAAAATTTGAAAATATTGGTTGAAAATGCGAATGAATGGGACAAGAAAATAAAAAGATGCAGCGGGAGAAGATTTTTTTGAAATAATAGAAGGTGATAATTGGCCTAAGTCAGATTTTTGAAGAAGAAGATATACCAAATTTAATTAATTATATAGAAAAAAATATTGGGAAAGAAGAAGCTGATAATTTGAGAAATGGAAATTTTACAAGAGAAGCATTTAAAAAAATTTACTTTATGTAAGTTCAATTACGATGGATAATAATGATTGTTTTAATGTTGGATTATTTGATATAGATTATATAATGTTTGGAGGTCATATTTTATTTATTGATGGAAATATAAATGGAGAATTTTTATGGTGGAGATATGGCAGGATAAATTTTTTTAATAAAAAAATATTGATTTTTTTACGCTATTTAGTAATACAATTACATTGTATAACAAAAAGTATTACAAAAAAATTTAGGGAATGTCATATTCAACCTGATTGGCTCTTAATTTATAAAATTGAAAAAAATATTTTGGTTTTTGACATTGTCGAGAACGGGGACACACTCGGATTTGTTTTAAATTGGAGGAATTTGATGAAAAAAAATTATTTTATTTTTGTATATTTACAATTGTGAATATCTCTTTTTCAATGTTAGGAGGACCTTGTAGTACGACAGAGAAAAAATGTGTTTTAAGAGGTTTTAAAGTTGATGGAAAAATAATAAACGAGTATGAGATATCAGAACTTAAAGAAATTGTAAGTATATTAAATGAATTTGGAGAAAGTGGAACTGTAGATTTTATAGGGCACACTGATTCAACTGGAACAAAAAAATATAATCAAAAATTATCGTTGATAAGGGCTAGAAATGTTGCTAGATTATTTAGAGAATTTGGTTTAAAAGATGCTATTTCAATTGGAAAAATAAGTGGTAAAGGAGAAGATGATCCAGTTGATTTTAATGAAACAGATCAAGGGAAGTATAGTAACAGAAGAGTAGAGATTTTATTTAATAATTTAAAATGGAAAAAAATTTGAATAAAAAAATATAAAAATATAACAAGAAGGAGAATTTGAATTTGAAAAATAAAATTTTTAAAAAGAGATAAATATTGAGGAAATAATGGAGGAAATTAAAAAAAATCCAAAAAGAAAATAGACGATTCAAAGTTTTTTGGAATGGTAAAAAAATTGAAGTAGATTTAGAATATTACGATTTTGAGAAAGAAATTGATGAAATTAAAGAAAAATTGGAAAATTTGAAAACATTAGTTGAGAACGCTGAAGAGTGGGATAAGAAGATAAAAGATGCGGCAGGAGAATATATTCTTGAAGATGCTCAATCTTGGTGGGAACCGTCGTCAGATTATGAAGATGAAGATATGCCTGGTTTAATTGAAGATTTAGCTGAAATAGTTGGAAAAAGAAGAAGCTGAAAAAAATGGTAAATGATGAAAAATTGTCGCTAGAAGCATTTAAAAAATTGATTTATGTAAATTCTATAACATTAAATGAAGATGGCAATTTCAATGTTTCGTTGTTTGATATAGATGAATTAATATTTAGCGGACATATAATGTTTGTATACGGAAATATAAATGGAGAATTTTCAGGTGGAGATTTTGCAGGATAAATTTTTAATAAAAAAATTGATTTTTACACTATTTAGTAATATAATTACATTGTATAACAAAAGTATTACAAAGGAGTGGTAAAAATGGCTACAGTAACAGTGAGAGTTGATGAAAATGTGAAAAAGGAAGCGGAAACTTTGTTTAAGAAAATAGGGCTTAATATGAGTACAGCGATGAATTTATTTTTGAAGAAGTGTATTTTGGAGCAAGGGATTCCGTTTGAATTGAAAGTGCCGAACAGAGAAACTAGAAAGATTTTGGATGAAGTTGAGAAAGGTGTTGGATTAAGCAAAACTTTTGATAGCATAGATGAGTTGTCGGAAGATTTAGAAAATAATGAGAAAACACCAAATAAAGAAACTTTAAAGGCAATGCAGGAAACTGAAGATATTTTGAGTGGTAAAATTGAAAGAAAAGGGTATAATAGTGCTGAAGAATTATTTGAGGATTTAGGGGTTTAGTGGATGAAATTGACAATAAAGACGACCAAAAGGTTTGATAAGGACTTGAAAAAACTAAAGAAAAGAAAATATGATTTGAAGTTATTAGCAAAGATTATTAATAAATTATCTGATAGTGAAGTTTTGCCTGAAAAATATAGAGATCATTATCTTACTGGTGATTATAAAGGATTTATAGAATGTCATATTCAGCCTGACTGGCTCTTAATTTATAAAATTGATAAAAATATCTTGGTTTTGACATTGTCGAGAACAGGGACACATTCGGATTTGTTTTGAGTTGGAGGAATTTGATGAAAAAAAATTATTTTTATTTTGTCAGTTATTACTTTTTGATAAATTTATTTTTCTCAAGATGGAAATATCAAAAAAATTTAACGGTTTAAAAAGAAACATCTTTGGATATTCAATGGCAGATTTTTGATTTTTCAAGGATATTATAAAAAAATTAAAGAATTTGAAGAAAAATTGAAAATGGCGATGTAAAAAGCAATGAATAATTTAGCAAATTTTTATGCTAAAAATGACCAAACTGAACAAGCTGAAAAGTATTATAAAATGGCAATCCAAAATGGTTCTAAAAAAGCTGAGAAAAATTTGAAGATTTTGGAAAAATTTCCACTTATGAGTGATCCGATGGTTATGGATGATTTGGCTTGGGATATTCCAATAGAAGATACAAAAGGTGAGATAAAAATTGCAATTAGAGGATTTAAAGAAAATAGTAAAGATTTAAATGAGTATGAACGAAATAGAATGAAAGGTATTGTTAGAAAAAAATTTGGAATAAACTTTATGAAAGTGCAGATTTAGAATTTATTGGATATAATGATAGTACAGAAAATAAAAAATTATCATTGGAAAGAGCTAAAAGACTTGCACAATTATTTCGTGAAAATGGTTTAAAAGATGAAATGCGAATTGTAAAAGTTTTGGGAAAAGGCTCTGAAAATCCGATGGATAGTAACGATACAATAGCAGAAAGATATAATAATAGAAGAGTTGAAATTATTGTAAAAAAATGTAGTTAAAAAAATTTTGATTTAAGTTTTCTTAATGAACTAAAAAAATCAATTGGATGATGAGTAATTTTTCTTATATTTTTAAAAAAATTTTTTTAGCCTGATTGGCTCTTAATTTATAAAAACTAAAAAAAATATCTTGATTTTTGACATTGTCGAGAATAGAGACACATTAGGATTTGTTTTTAAGTTGGAGGGAGAAATGTACGATAATAAATTATTAGAGATAAATTTTTTATAAAAATTCAAAAACTCATAGACTTATGCTACCATATATTGGAAGTGAGTATGAAAAAAATATAAAGTATTAATAGTTGGTGAAAGTCATTATCTTGGAGAAGATGATGATAGAGAAAAAGTAAAAGATTTTTAAAAAAATGGCTTACAGATAAAAATGAAATAAAATTAATAAAACCAGAATATATAAATACAAGATAGGTAGTAAAAAGAACATTGCAATAATAAGAACAAACAGCCATTTTTTTCAATGATAAAAAAAGAAATTATTAATGTAGAAAAACTTTTGGAATAAAGTTTCTTTTTATGAACTTTTTTTATTGTTCCTTCAATAAATGGAAGTAGAGGAATAGAAGTTTCAAAAGATATAGAGGAAAAAAATCTTTAGAAAAATTTTGAAAATGTACTTGATGTTATAAAACCTAATTATATATTATTTTTAAGTAAAAAGTTATTGTATTTTTGAAAAAAATCTAATTCAAAAATATTTAAAAAAATACATTTGGCTTTTGGACATCCATCTTCGCGTTGGTGGAGTAGAAAAAGAAAAGATGGCAAAAAATATAAAGAAGAATTTAAAGAAAAAATAGAAGAAATATTTGATAAAAAAATTTAAAAATTAGAAAGGAAGTAAAAAAATGAACTACAAAATTGCATTATTAAAAGGGGACGGAATTGGTCCAGAAATTGTTGATGAAGCGGTAAAAGTTTTGGATAAAATTGGAGAAAAATTTGGACATAAATTTGAGTATACGCAAGGGTATTTGGGAGGAGAATCTATTGATAAATATGGGATTCCTTATTCTGAAGAAACTGCGAAAATTTGTAAAGAAAGTGATTCGATTTTGTTGGGATCAGTTGGAGGGCCTAAATGGGATAATGTTGAGCCTGATAAAAGACCTGAAAAAGGACTTCTTGCGATAAGAAAAGACTTGGGAGTTTACACAAATTTAAGACCAGCGGTTTTGTTTAAACAATTAAAAAGTGCTAGTCCATTGAAGGATGAAATAATTGGAGAAGGGCTAGATGTAATGATAGTTAGAGAGCTTACAGGAGGAATTTATTTCGGTCCTAGAGAATATTCTGATGAAAAAGCTGTCGACACATTGCCATATACAAAAGGGGAAATTGAAAGAATTGCAAAAAAAGCATTTGAAATTGCAAAATTAAGAGGGAAAAAAATTACAAGTGTGGATAAACATAATGTTTTAGATACTTCAAAATTGTGGAGAAAAACAGTAAATGAACTTGCAAAAGATTATCCAGAAGTGGAAGTTTCCCACATGTATGTGGATAACGCTGCAATGCAATTAATTGCAAATCCAAGACAATTTGATGTAATTTTAACAGACAATATGTTTGGAGATATTTTATCAGATGAAGCTTCAATGCTTACAGGTTCTTTAGGAATGTTGCCATCAGCAAGTTTAGGAGACGGAAAAGTTGGACTTTATGAGCCAAGCCACGGTTCAGCACCAGATATCGCGGGACAAAATATCGCAAATCCAATCGCAACAATTTTATCAGCAGCAATGATGTTAAGATACGCATTTAACTTGACAAAAGAAGCAGATGCAATTGAAAAAGCAATCGAAGAAGTATTGGAAGATGGATTCAGAACAGTCGATATTTATACTGATGGAATGAAAAAAGTTGGAACGGCTGAAATGGGAACTGAAATTGCTAATAGAATATAATTTACTTTAAAAAAAGTGAAAAAGAGGGGATTAGTATGAGAAAAAAATTACCAATCGGAATTTCTGATTTTAAAGAAGTAATGACAGAAAATTATTATTATTTTGATAAAACTGAACTTTTAGGAAATTTATTTGTTGAAAAAGCTAAAATAAAATTATTTACTCGTCCAAGAAGATTTGGTAAAACATTAAATATGTCAATGTTAAAATATTTTTTTGATATCAAAGAAAAAAAGATGAAAAATCGAGAATTATTCAAAAATTTGAAAATTTCTAAAAGTAAAATTTTTGAAAAAGCAAGGATCAGCTCCTGTTATCGCGATTTCTTTTTAGGAATTATTCTGAAAAGAATTGGGAAAATGGATTTAAAACGATAAAAACGGCGATTGCTGATATTTATGCTGAATTTAAATTTTTGATGGATAAGTTAGATAAAAGAGAGTTAAAGAAATTTGAGAATATTTGGTTGGAAACAGATGAAGGGGATTGGAAAAAAATTCCTTACTAATGTTGACTAAGTATTTGTATGAATATTACGGACAGAAGGTAATAGTTTTAATAGATGAATATGATCATCCAATAATTGATTCTTATGTTAAAGGTTATTATGATGATGCAATAGATTTTTTTAAAAGTTTTTTTATGGTACGGTTTTTGAAGGATAATAATTACTTGGAAATGGGAATCATGACAGGAATTTTTGCATGTTGCAAAAGAAAATATTTTTTTCAGGATTGAATAATTTAGAAGTTCATACAATTTTAGATAATGAATTTACAGAATATTTTGGAATTACAGAAGAGGAAGTTAATCAAGCTGTAAAAGATTTTTGATTTGGAATATGAATTAGAAGATGTTCAAAAATGGTACAATGGATATTTATTTGGCGATAGAAAAGTCTATAATCCATGGTTTATCGTAAATTTCTTAAAGCGAAAAAAATTAAAAGCCATATTGGGTAAATACTAGTGGGAATGAACTTATAAAAATTATATTTGAGAAAAATTGAAAAATGAAATTTTTGATGATTTTTTTCACAACTTTTAAATAAAAAGAGTATTTCCAAAAGAATAAATGATAATATGATTTTTTTGAAAAATTTAGAAGCAAATTTTAGTAAAAATATATGGAATTTATTTTTTTCATAGCGGATATTTAACTTTAGCTGAAGAGTATGACGAAAATAGAAATGATGTAAGTTTAAAAATTCCAAACGAAGAAATTTTGAGAATGTTTTCTGAAATGTTTATTGATTTGTATTTTGAAAATTGGGAAAAGTGTAGGAGATAATGGGTGGGGAATGTTTTTGAGGATGGTTGAGTATAAACTGATGTTTTTAGGGAAACAATTTTTGAAGATAGATAAGTGGTTTCCGTCATCAAAAACTTGCAGTAAATGTGGAAATGTTAAAGAGGAACTGAAATTATCAGAAAGAAGTTATAAATGTGAGTGCTGTGGAATTAAAATTGATAGAGATTACAATGCTGCAGTGAATATAAAAAACATTGGAAAATTGATGTTGGAATATTAGGAAAATAAAAAAAACAGGGCAGGGACTGTCCGAAGAGCTTGGTAAATATATTTGGCTAGCAAAAGCAGGTACTTCCCAGGAAGCTCCCGCTTCTAAAAGCGGGAGTAGTTCACAAGAGAATTAAATAAGATTTTATTGGAAAATGTTGGAATATTTGATGTAGGTGGAATTTACAAGGAACAATTTTATCACGGATTTATGTTGGGATTAGTTATAATGCTAAAAAATGAATATGAAATTTCTTCCAATAATTTCGCTGGAAAAGGTAGATATGATTTGCTTTTGAAGCCAAAAAATCTTGAAAAAAAGAAAAAGAAGGAATTATTTTAGAATTGAAAAATTGTAAATTCTTTTTCAAAAAAATTGAATGAAAATGAAATTCAAAAAGAGTTAGAAAAAGAATGTGATATTGCATTAAAACAAATTGAGGAAAAAGAAATATTCTTCAGTACTAAAAAAATGCTGGAATTGATAATATTTTTGAAAAATTGGATTGGCGTTTTTTTGGAAAAGAAGTGGAAGTTAAATTTGAAAAGGAAAAAAATAATTTTTTATAAACAATAACAAAAAAAAGAAAGGATGGTTTTTTTATGGAAGAAATTTTACATTACGAAAAACATAACTTTCAGACGAGAAGGAAGAGAAATTTTTAAAAGGTGTCGACTGGCACATAAATAAAGGAGAAAACTGGGCTTTGTTAGGATTAAATGGTTCTGGGAAATCTACCCTTTTGGGAATGATTCCAGCCTACACTTTTCCAACTTCAGGAGAAGTGCGAGTTTTCAGGCATAAATTTGGAAATTATGCTTGGACAAAAAAATTCGAGATAGAGTTGGTTTTGTGAGTTCTACTTTGAATAATTTTTTTTGAGTACATTAAATTCGCAAAAATTAAAAGATATTGTAATTTCTGGGAAATTTAATTCGATTGGAATTTATCAAGAAGTGACGGATGAAGATAGGAAAAAAGCTGAAAAAATAATTGAAGATTTTGGGATAACTTACATTAAGGATAAATATTTTTGCAACATTGTCACAAGGTGAGCAAAGACGGACATTACTTGCACGGGCATTTATGAATGAGCCAGATTTATTGATTTTTAGACGAACCTTGTTCGAGATTGGATGTAAAATCTCGAGAATATTTGTTGTCTGTTTTGGAAAAAAATTCTAAAAATGAAAATGCGATTCCATTTATTTATGTGACACATCAAATCGAGGAAGTGATTCCAGCGATAACTCATGTGACACTTTTTAAAAGGATGGTAAAAGTTTTTTGCAAAAAGGTAGAAAAAAAGACATTTTGACAGATGAAGTTTTATCGGAAAATGTTTGAGATGCCAGTAAAAAGTTGTTTGGGAAAAATGATAGACCTTGGTTGATTGTGAAGTAAATTCAGTAATCACTTAGAAGGAGTTGATTTGTTTAGATGGATAAAAAGCAGAAAATTTATGGCAGTAATTTTAGCATTACTTGCAGCTATTTTTTTATGCAATAAATACACCATTTTTCTAAAAATACTTTTTGAATAAGATTTCGCCCTACATTTATGGCATCTTTTCTATATCTAGGGAGCAGGAATTGGTGTAGGTATTATGTACTTATTTCATAGAAAAGATGAGGAAAAAGCATGAAAAAAATTAACTAAGTCAGATCTTCCATATACTATTGGAATGATTGTTCTTGATATTGCAGCACCTATATTCCTGATGATTGGTATAAATATTGGTTCAGCTTCAAATGCTTCATTGCTTGGTAATTTTGAAATTGTAGCAACAACCCTTATTGCTCTTCTAGTATTTAAGGAAAAAGTAACATCAAAGTTATGGATTGCTATTGGTTTTATTACAATATCAAGTATAGTTCTTTCATTTGAAGGAGCTGAAAGTTTCAAATTTTCTTTAGGTTCATTATTTGTAATATTAGCAACTTGCTGTTGGGGACTTGAAAAATAATTGTACTAGAAAAACTTTCAGATAAAAAGTACTTATGAAATTGTTACTTTAAAAAGGATTTTTTTCTGGTGGTGGTTCGTTTATAGTTGCTCTTATTTTAGGAGAAAAGTATTCCTGAAATTAGATATATATCAATTGCTTTGTTACTTGGATTTGTAGCATATGGACTCAGTATTTTTTTATGTATATCAGAGCACAAAGAGATTTAGGTGCTGCAAAAACTAGTGCATATTATGCTGTAGCTCCATTTGTAGGTACTTTCTTAGCGTTTGTAGTAAATGGAGAAAAACTTACTTTGCTGTACTTTGTTGGACTTATTTTTATGTTAATTGGAAGTGCATTTGTTGTATATGATACAATGGTTAAATATCATAGTCATAGCCATTCACACATAATAGTTCATACACATGATGGGACAACACATACGCATGTTATTACTCATGAGCATGGTCACAGTCATTTTATATCAGAAGAAAGACACGAGCATAATCATGAAGACTACATGAATAGTGAAGAACATAAATTGTTACATAAAAAGGATAAAAAAATTAAAAATATATAAAATATATTAATACCTAAAAAAATATTTGCAAATATTTTTAAAAAGTGTATAATATATACATACAAAATTTAGGAGGATTATAAAAATGGCAGGAAACATTTTAGGAACAACAGTTTATTATGACGCTGATTGCGATTTAAGTAAATTGGAAGGTAAAAAAATTACAGTTTTAGGGTATGGATCTCAAGGACATGCTCATTCATTAAACTTAAAGAAGGTGGATTTGATGTAACTGTTGGACTTAGAAAAGGTTCTAAATCTTGGGATGCAGCTACAGAAGCTGGATTTACAGTAAAAGAAACTGCAGATGCTGTAAAAGGTGCAGATATAGTTATGATCTTAATTCCAGATGAATTACAAGCAGAAGTTTATGCAAAAGACATCGCACCAAACTTAAAAGAAGGAGCATATATTGCATTTGGACATGGATTTAACATTCACTTCAAAAAAATAGTTCCAAGAGAAGATATAAGTGTATTCATGGTTGCACCTAAAGGACCTGGACACTTAGTAAGAAGAACTTTCCAAGAAGGAAGTGGAGTACCTTGTTTAGTAGCAGTAGAAAAAGATCCAGCAGGAGATGCTATGGAAGTTGCTAAAGCTTGGGCATCAGCAATTGGTGGAGGAAGAAGTGGAATTCTTGAAACTACATTCAGACAAGAAACAGAAACTGACTTATTCGGAGAACAAGTAGTATTATGTGGTGGAGTTGTAGAACTTATGAAAGTTGGATTTGAAGTATTGACAGAAGCTGGATATGACCCAGTAAATGCTTACTTTGAATGTATTCACGAAATGAAACTTATCGTAGACTTAATTTACGAAGGTGGACTTGCAACAATGAGAAATTCAATTTCAAATACAGCTGAATACGGAGACTACTTAACTGGACCAAAAATTATTACGCCTGAAACTAAAGAAGCTATGAGAGGTGTTTTAAAAGATATTCAATCAGGAAAATTTGCTGATGACTTCTTAGCTGACTACAAAGCAGGACAACCATTCTTAAAAGAAAAAAGACAAGAATTTGCTAATCACGGCGTAGAAAAAGTTGGAGCAGAATTAAGAAAACTTATGCCTTGGATTAAAAAATAATTGTTTAATGCAATTAATTTTGAAAGATAATAAATAATAAAGCACTCTAAAATTAGGGTGTTTTATTTTTTATTATTTGTATGCTTGCTAACAAGGGTTATAAAGAAATTCATAACTATTTTTCTATTTAAATAGAAATAAAAAAATAAGCCCCAAAACATTTAGGGCTTAATAAGATTTTTATTTAACTAACATTACAGTAGGTACACTAGGAACTCTGAAACCTTCCTTATGTCCTGGTGTAGAATTTCCTAACCAGTCATAGATAAATTTAATTTGATCATCATAATGTCTTATGCATTTGTGTGATTCTGGATAAGTTCCAATTTTTTTAGCTGTTGCAGCTTTTCTTTGTTCTCTTGTATTTTTTGGTTCAAATAATGACGGAATACTGTGCATATAACCTCCACCACTAAATCTTACTGCATTTTTTGCATCTCCAACGACAGTTTTATTGTCTGAACCTGTGTATTGCATTACTGGTTTAGAATAGGCGATTAAGAATGTCCCATAAGGAGTGGCAAATGAGCTTCCGCTATCTTTTCCAGTAGTTACAAATGAAGAAGTTACAACATTCCAGTTATCTCCAGTTTTTTCAATAACCATTTCATTCTGGCTGGCTCTGTCAACATAGATAAATCTAGTTATTTCCCCTGTAATTCCAGCATCTTTCAAATACTTGCCTGTAGAAGGCTTTAAATAATAAATACCGTTATCATAGGCATCTATTTTAACTTTTATATATTTGTCATTTTGTTCATCAACAACCATAATGGTTCTATCTGGAATATTTATATAATCTTTAAAAGTTTTATCTAAATATCCAAATTCGCTTTGGTTAGCACGATTTCCAAATTTATCTCGCTTTCCATTTTCTCCGCCGCCAAGAGGAGTATAGTCATCTAAAACATATAATTTTTTATTTGCTGAAAGTGCCTCATTTATGAATTTATTTGTTTTCTCAACTTTATTCATCATGTCATTCCAGTCAAATTCTCTTTTTTCAGCAGCAGATTTTGGAATATATCCAATCTGATTGTCAAAAAATACTTCATACCATTCATCCGACTTGTTTCCTACAATACCTGTAGTTTTATATTTTTGGGAATATGATGCAGATTTTATTGTTTTAGAGCTTGAATTTGGCTCTTTTTTTATGCTTGTTGCAGTTTTTATGAAAAACAAATTCATCCATATCCTTTTGGAGAATGTTTGTCATATTGAAAATTAAAAAGTAAGATTTTTTTAGGTCTTTGGGCTGAAAAATTCCTTTTATGTAGGAATGAGATCCTTTTTGAAGGATTTGTATTTTTTTAGGTGTTTCTGTTTTTTGCATTTCCCCTTTATATCATCTTCTTTTTTTATTTTTTTGTCAATTATAGAATCTTGAGCCTTTTTCCATATTGGTTGTTTTTTTGAGGTTCAGTATTATTTTTTTATATTTTTTTCATTTTTTTGAAGTATCATTTTTGTACAGCAGGTTTTTTTATTTTTCTTCATTAACTTTAGTTTCTGCTGGTTTTTTTGTTATTTGGTGCTTGAGTCTGAGCCTGTGTATTTGGTTTCGCAGAAATTCCTGATTTTTTTAGGATACTCTGATATAAATCCTTTTATAAAAGTATCAAATTTTGCTTCAAATTCAGATTTGCTTATTACTTTTTCTACACTTTTTCCTTTTACAAACTTAGCCTTTTCGCCAAATATATACGGTGTAAACTTTAAACGGACATTGTTTCCTTCTACTGCATAATCTACATCAATCTTATCTTTAATTCCGTCTCCATCTAAATCAGGTTCTAAAGAAATTTGCTTCCATTCTGCTTTTTTAGGTTCTGCTTTTTTTGGTTCTATCTTTTTCGTTTCAACTTTCTTTATTTCCTTTGCCTTTGGTGCTGAAAAAAAGCATTAATTGACATTACAGAAAGTATTACTAATGCCGCTATTAAAAATTTCATTTTTGTTAAATTTATTTTTTTTGTCATAAATCTGTTCCTCCTTTTTATTTTAAAACTTATTTTATAAAACTACTGCTATTACAGGTTCTTCAGGTATTGTATTATCCCTGTCCTTAATTTTGCTGTCTGCATTTATCCATTTGACAATAAATTCAATCTGATCATCAAAGTGTCTTACACATTTATGAGAATCCTTGTATGTCCCAATTTTTTGAGCAGTTCCCGTGCTTAATGTAGATCCTTTAAAATTAAGTCCCACAGGAATTCCGTGCATATAACCTCCACCACTGAATCTTACAGCATATTTTGCACTTCCTCCAATAGTTAAATCAGATCTTCCAGGAAGAGTTTTGTCTCCTTCTCTTGCATGTCTTGTAAATGTCATGTATGGTCTTGTGAATGCTATTAAAAATGCTCCGTGCGGTGTTTCATAAGAACCGCTCCCATCTCTTCCGGTTGTTACATAAGAATACGTTACAACTTCATATTTTTGCGTTTCAGGAATTCTTTGGAAAAGAACTTCAGTTTGGCTGCTTGGGTCAATTGCAACAAACTTATTAACTTCTTCTTTTATATTTTCCACCTTTTGATAAGTTCCTCCTGTTTTTTCAATAAAATAAGGTCCTCCGTAAAATGGTGTCTCAATTTTTAACATATTGTTTTCTTCACCAATTATTCTAAAAATTGTCTGATCAGGAATATTAATTATTTCCCCTTCCTTTTTAGAATTTGTATATCCAACAATGCTTTGATTATTTTTATTTCCAAATTTATCCTTTTTACTTGGCTTGTCACGTGATAAAGGTGCATATTCTGTAACAATATATAATTGCTGGTTAGCTTTTATTGCCTTAACGATAAAATCATTTACAATTTCTATTTTACTAATCATTTTTATCCCAATAAAATCCTCTTCTAGAAACGTTATCATCTCCGCCTGCAATAAATCCTTTAACAGTAGTTGGATTTTTCTGGAATAACTTTACCATTTTTTTATCCTTTTTTTAACTTTTTTTGCTCACATTAGTAGTAAGTCTTTTTGTAAATTCAGTATAGTACCATTTTTTCTGTGCATTTGGAGCATCTGACACCATATCAAACAGTATTTCAGGTTTTTCGCTAAATCCCAAGTTAGCTATTGCACTTCCGTTTGGAGCATCTAGCATACTCGATGATTTTTTTATAAATAAAAAAAGTTATTTGTGTTTTTCAGGAGAATGGTTATTAAATTTTATTTTATCAAAAAAAACAATGTCATTTGTTTTGTTATCTCCATAAATTGTAATATATCTAGTTTCATTTGGCTGAATATTTTTAGAATATTCAGGATAATATTCCTTCACTTTATCAAGCATTTTCTGCATAGCCTGAAGATCCATTATATCAAATTTTTTTATCAAAAGTTATCTGATATGTCAAAATATCCTTTCCACCTTGATTTGTATAAATTGAAACAACAGCTCCAATTAAATTGTCAACCATATTATAAGTCACAACAACTTTTTCATCAGTTCCATCATTGTTAAAATCATAATCAAATACATCTTTTTTTCATACCCTTTTTACTGCAATATTTTTCAGAATATTCCTTAGGCAAGTTTAATGGCTCTGCATTTACATTAAATCCTACGACTGTATTAATTAAAAGCTAACATTCCAATTTCTATTTTTTTCTTTTTTTATCTTTTCTTTTCCAGAATTAATAATTTTATTTATTTTTTTCTCACAATTTCCCTCCAATACTTATTTTTCTTCAAAAAAATTTAAATTTATTATCAAAAAAAGCTACTCACTTTTTTTCATTTTTTTATATTTCCATCCCTTTCCAAAAATTTTTTTATTAGATAAAGTGTAAAAAAACTCGCACTTTTTAAAGTCCTAAAAATTTTTGTTATGAGCAATTCACTTTTTCCCGTATATTATACCATAATTCTCATAAAAAAAGTAATATATAAAATTAATTTAACTTCATAATAAAAACCATTTTTAAAAATAAATACAAAAATTATAAATATCTTTGTATCATTTTCCATTATAATAATGGAATATTATAAAGTTTTACTTTTAACAAGGCAGCTTGATCCCTTGCCAGAAAAATAAATAAAATATGCTTTCTATTTTTTTAATAGGATCTAATATTCCTGGTATTATTTAATAGACTTGTTCGGAAACTTCTAAAATTTAATAAAACGAATATTCTAAAACAAGGGGTCTTAACCCCTTGTGGAAATAAAAAATTTAGGTTGTCGAACAGGTCTAATACTTTATTCAAATTTTGTCTAAAATAAGCTGGTAAAATTTACTTGCAAAATCTAGGATATTCTTCCTTAACAGCATTATAAATTCTCTCTAAAACTTCCTCAATATATCTCGTAGAGCACTGCCAAATTAATTCTCTCAAATCCAGAACCAGCTTTTTCCAAAAAAATGTATCCCTTCATTAAAAAAAACGCATTTGCCTTTTTTTGTCATAAATGCCTTTAACTCTTCATCTTTGCAATCCTAAATCTCTAAAATCAAGCCATTGTAAATAAGTTCCTTCAATTAACGGAGCTTTAAATCCAATAAACTTTTCTTCAAAAAATTGTTTTACCAACTTTTGATTTTTATCCACTAATTTCAAAAACTGATCAAACCATTCTTCTGCTTCATTATACGCTAACTCACAAGCCTTAAATCCAAGTGCTGCAAACACATGTGAACCATCTTTCGTCATTTGAGCCTCAAACTGTTTTTCTCAATTTCTTATTTTTTTAATAATAATATTCGACACTCCAATTCCAGCCAAATTAAAACTTTTTAGTAGGTGCAGTACAAGTAACTGTTATCTCTGCCAATTCATCCGATAAAGTCTGCAAAACAGTATGCTTAAATCCAGGCATCAAAAATATCACAATGAATCTCATCAGAAATAATTATCAAATTATTCTCCAATGCAATTTTTCCCTATCTTTTTCAAGCTCTTCCCTTTTCCAAACTCTTCCAACTGGATTATGTGGACTACATAAAATCAACATTTTATTATTCTCATCTTTTGCAAACTCTTCAAACTTCTCAAAATCAATTTCATAATATCCGTCAGTTTCAATCAATCCACAATCGACAATTTTTTTCTATTAGAAGATTTAATCGCATTATAAAAAGGATAATACACTGGCGTAAAAAAATAATCACACCCTCACCTTCTTGTAAATAAGCCTTCACACCCGTATAAAGTGCCGCAACTACACCACTAGTGCAAACAATCCAATCTTTTTCCACTTCAAAATTATGTCTTCTCTTCATCCACGAAATAACCGCTTCATAATATTTGTCAGTCGCTCCAGTATAACCTAAAATCGCCTCATCAATATTTTTTTCAATCCTTCTCTTATTTCAGGAGCAATCTTTAACTCCATATCCGCCACAGAAAACGGAACAATATCATCTGATAAATTAGGCACTTCTCTGTACATTGCTTCCCATTTAAATGAACCTTGTCCTTTTCTGCTTAAAAGTGTTTCAAAATCGTAATTTTCTGACATTTTTTCACCTTCTATCGTTAATTATTTTTCAATTCTGAATTATTCTGTAATTTTTTAATTTTTGCCAATGCTTCTTGTTCTATTTTTACACGTCTGGATAACCTTTTCAACGAATCTAATACTTTACCATAATATTCTTTCGCAAGTTCTATATTGTTATTTTTCTTCATAATAGTTTCCAAGGTTGAAAAAAATGCTAAAGGATTTGACTTTTTTTCTGCAGCTGATTTGAAATAAAAGTTTTATAGCTTCTTTCTTATTTCCTTCTTTCACTATAAATATTAGCAAGATTATTCATAGCTGTTGTATGTCCTTTCTCTAATTGCTTTTCTATACCATTTTTTTAGAATCTTCCATTCTATTCTTGTTCAGATGCAAAAAGTCCCTAACTCATACATTGCATCAACATGATCTTTTTCTGCAGCTTTTTTTAACCACATGTCGACTTCTTCTGTATATTTACCCAGTTTCTGAATAAACAAATAATGCATAACTAAACATACATTCGTTATCTCCAAATTCAATTCCTTTTCAAAAATATATTCTTTGTATTTTTTTCTATATTTCCCTTTTTGTCTATTTATTACTGCTAAATTATAATAACATTCCTTTATCCCATATTTTTTCAACCAATATTTTTTTAAATATTTTTTTCAGCTTTTATCAAAATCTCCACTGGTTAGATAGACATTTGCTTGACTGTTATAAACATTTATTAATTTTTTTCAATAGCACTTTCTTTAAGATGTGGGACTTTTTTTCTATCACTTCCTGAAAATACTTCTCAGCTTTTTTTCAAAATTTCCAATTTCATAATAAACATATCCCTAAATTATATTTTTGCTTCTAAAAATCCTAATTTTTCAGACTCTAAAGTACCATTTTTCAGCCATTTTATAATCTTTTTTTATGAAAAATAAAGATTTCCTAAACTTAAAAAGATCTTCTCCTCTTTTAGCTTTCATCTTTTTCAATTAATTCTCTAAATTTTTTTCTATATTTTCTGTTGTTTGATAAAGATTGAATAATTTATCCTTTGAATCAGGACTTCCATTTTTCCAAAAGCCATTTTATAATATTTTTTTCAGAATTTTTCAAAATCACCTTCAACAAAATATGCATCACCTAAACAATTAGGAGCATACTTATCATCTTTCTTATTTTTTTAATATTGTAAAATTTATTTCTTTCACTTTATCATAATTATCTTGAAACATATAATAATTTGACATGTAGGCTAACACATCATAATCTTCCTTATCATCAAGTTTATTGTACCATTCTAACATTTTTCTCTTCATTATTATTTTTTTGCATAAAATATAGCAAGACTTTTCTTTGCTATGTTTTTCTCCTTGATTTGCAGCCTTTAAACAATATTTTTTTCATACATTTCATCATCTTTATCCATATAAAAAAAGTAGCTAACATTGTTGAAGCATGAGGAAAATAATCTTCTATTCGCTCAAAATACAATTTTGAAACTTCTGGATAAAGTTCCCTTGTATCCATTCCCAACTTCATCATCTCTTCAATTTGCTCTTTTGTTAAATTTTCTCCTGCTTTATCAATATGCTCCTTAGCAATCTTCAAATATTTTTTTTCTTCATTATTTTTATTTCGAAATTTGTCAACTATTTTTCCAAATACACCCAATCAATTCACCATCCTTAAAACAAAGACGGAAACAGCACTAACTTTTTTCAGTCATCCTGTCCCGACTTAATATTTCAACTTTTTAATTTTTTAGAATAACCCAGAAATAGTACCATTTTCATCAATGTCAATTAACTCCGCCGCTGGCTTTCTAGGTAATCCTGGCATATCGATGATTGTTCCTGCCATTGCTACTAGGAAACCTGCTCCTGCTGATAATCTAACTTCATTAATTGTTATTTTTAAATCCTGTAGGACGTCCCAATAGATTTGGGTTATCTGACAATGATTTCTGTGTTTTTGATACACATACTGGCAATTTGTCGTAGCCGATTTTCCACGTATTTTTTAATATTGTTAAGTGCTTTTGGTGCAAAATCCACTCCATCTGCTCCGTAAATTTCTTTTGCAATTTTTTCGATTTTTTCTTGAATTGATAAGTCCAAATCGTAAAGTGGAGTATATTTTTTTCTCAGATTTTTTTCATTTTTTTCAATGGCATTTAGAACTTTTTCTACAAGCTCTTTTCCTCCTTCTCCACCTTTTTCCCAAATTTCACAGTTAGCAACTTCTACATCCATTTTTGCACAAAAATCTTTTATCACTTGAATTTCAGCATCAGTATCAGTTATAAACTTATTAATCGCCACAACAACTGGCAAATTGTACTTTTGCATGCTTTCAATATGTTTTTTCGAGGTTTACAAGCCCTTTTGTCAATGTTTCAATATTTTTCCGATTTTCAAGTCTTTGTCTCCGCCGTGATGCTTTAATGCACGAACTGTTGCAACAATTACAATAACATTTGGCTCTAGATTTCCAAGTCTAGCCTTTATATCCAAAAATTTTTCAGCTCCTAGATCAGCAGCGAATCCAGCTTCTGTAACAACATAGTCAGACAGTTTCAAAGCCATTTTTGTAGCTAGCAGAGAATTACATCCATGTGCAATATTCGCAAAAGGCCCACCGTGAATAAATACAGGTGTATTTTCCAAAGTTTGTACTAGGTTAGGCTTTATAGCATCTTTTAGCAATGCTGCAACTGCCCCTTGAATATTAAGCTGTTTAACTTTAAGCATTTCCCCTTTTCTGTTATATGCAAAAACTATTTCTCCGATTCTTTCCTTTAAGTCAGTAATTGAGTTAGCAAGACAGAAGATGGCCATAATTTCTGATGCAACTGTTATTTGAAAAGAGTTTTCACGAGGCACGCCATTTACTTTTGGTCCAAGTCCGACAACGATACTTCTTAAATTTCTGTCGTTCATATCAATAACACGTTTAAAAGTAATGTTATTCACATCAATATCAAGTTCATTTCCAAAATGTATATGATTGTCAATACAAGCAGAAATTAAGTTATGCAGCCGAAATTGCATGAATATCCCCTGTAAAATGCAAGTTTATTTCTTCCATTGGCACAACTTGCGACATTCCTCCGCCAGCAGCTCCACCTTTCATTCCAAATACAGGCCCTAAAGACGGCTCTCTAAGCGCTGCAATTGATTTATACCCAAGTTTATTTAATGCTTGAGTCAATCCAACAGTAACAGTTGATTTTCCTTCCCCTGGAGGTGTCGGAGTAACAGCAGTCATCAAAATCAGCTTTCCATCTTTTTTCTCTGCATTTCTTTTCAGCACGTCCAAACTAACCTTAGCCTTGTATTTTCCATAAGGTTCATAATCATCCTCTGTAAGTCCAATACTTTGTGCAATTTCACCAATTTTTTTCAATTTCGCATTTTGAGCGATTTCAATATCTGTCATCTTTCAAATCCTCCTATATTCTCTATTATTTAATAAAAAAATCGAAAAAAAGCCGCAAACTGCTAATTAGAAAACTTTTCCGATATTCATTTATAATTTGTTCTTTTCAACTTTCTTTCAAAAATTTTTATTAAAAGACTAATCATGCCTTTTTTTGTTATATGATATTATATCTTTTTGTAATTGTCAATTAATATTTATTAAATATTTTCATTTTGAATAAAAACCTAAAAATAATGTTTGCTGATTCGTATTTGACAATCCTTGGAAACATCCATATTCCTTCATTAGTTCCACAATTGTCTTATTCAGTTTTGTACGTTTTACCAAATCTTCAATTGATAAAAAACTGTCTTTTTTTCGTTCAGAAACGATAGTTTTCAGCAACAGCATCTCCAAGTCCGTCCATTGCGATTAACGGCATTCTTATTTTTTTCCATCCTGTATTGTGAAAAGTTTTGCCTCTGATTTATAAATATCAATTTGTTCCAGCTCAATTTTACGATAGTGCATTTCAATTAATATTTCATATAAAAATAATTCCTGCTTTTCTTTTGCATTTAAATTCCCTTTTTTGTCCATTTCCATTTTTGCTTTTTTTAAGTCATCTATTGACCTGAACATTGCTGTCATTTTAAAAGTCTCCAACTTTTCTGTTCAGGAAAGCCGTATAAAAATTCAATTGGATAGTGGACTTTAAAATAGGCGATTCTGACTGCCATCATTACATAAGCCACAGCATGCCCTTTTTGGGAACATGTATTTTATTTTTTCACATGAATCAATGTACCATTGCTCTACACCATGCTCCTTCATTTTTTTAGAAAATTCCTTCCATTTTTCAGGATTTTTAGTAGGCTGCCCTTTTCTGACAAATTCCATTATAGAAAATGCCAATGATTTATCCAAGCCATCATCAATCAATTTATTCATAATGTCATCCCGCACCGTGATAATCTGGCTCAAGGTTGCAATCCCGCTTTTTACATAGTCTTGTGCATTGTTCAGCCAAACATCTGTTCCATGTGAAAGCCCAGAAATTCTAACTAATTCTGCAAAAGTTTTTGGCTTTGTGTCAACGAGCATCTGTTTTACGAAAGATGTACCAAATTCAGGTATTCCCGATGTACCTGTTGGAGATCCTATTTCTTCTGGAGTTACACCAAGTGCCTCTGTACCACTGAATAAGCTCATTACTTCCTTATCATCAAGCGGAATCGTGTAAATATCAACACCTGTCAAATCCTGTAAAATTCTAAGCGTTGTCGGATCGTCGTGTCCCAGTATATCCAGTTTTACAAGCTGTTCATCCATTACGTGGTAATCAAAGTGAGTTGTCTTGGAAGTTGACTTCATATCGTTGGCAGGCCGCTGGATTGGGCAAAAGTCGTAAATTGACTTGTCTTTTGGAACGACTATCATTCCACCAGGATGCTGTCCAGTTGTTTTTTTCTCGCACCTTCACAGCCTTTCGCAATTCTCATAACTTCTGCTCTTCTTTCCTTTATTTCAGGTGTTCCTTCCACTTCTTCAAGATATTTCTTCACATATCCGAAAGCATTCTTTTCAGCAAGCGTAGAAATCGTTCCCGCACGAAAGACATTGTCGCTTCCAAACAGCTCTTCCGTATATTTATGAATTTCCCCTTGATATTCTCCAGAAAAGTTCAAGTCAATATCTGGCACTTTATCTCCATTAAATCCCATGAATACTTCAAATGGAATAGCATGCCCATCTTTTATGTATTTTGTACCACATTTTGGACAATTTTTATCAGGATAGTCAACTCCGCTTCCTTCTTCATTCATAAACTCAGTATGCTTACAGTTTGGGCATCTATAATGTGGATAAAGTCCGTTTACTTCGGTAATTCCCATAAGATAGGCGACAATTGAAGAACCGACTGAACCACGTGAACCTACAAGATAACCTGCATCTACCGATTTATGCACAAGTTTTTGTGCAATTAGATAAAGTACGGCAAATCCGTTTTGAATAATTGAATTAAGCTCCTTTTCCACTCTTTCCTTCAGGCTTTCATCAATATCTTCTCCGTAAAGCTCTTTAAGTCTTTTATAAGTCATTTCCCTTACTTCTTCTTCAGCTCCGTCAATTTTTGGCGGATAGAATCCAGTTGGAACCGGTCTTACCTGCTCAATCATATCGCTAATTTTATGAGTATTTTCCACAACAACTTCCATAGCTGCATCTTCACCCAGATAGTCAAAGGCTTTTAGCATTTCTTCAGTAGTTTTAAAATACAGTTTTCTGTCAAAAAATTCATATTCCCTGACTCCTTCTGAAATTTTAGTTTTCCACATTGTCCCGCTTCCCAAAAGCAGGACATTCCTGTTAATTGCTTCCCGTTCTTCAAGATATTGTGCATCCCTGTTGCAACAACAATTTTTATTCTGGCTTTTTTTCCAAGTTCGTAAAAAAATATTTATTCATTTCCTTGACTATATCGTAGTTTTTCAATTTCCTTTATTTCGTTCTTTTCCACCATGTCGGCATAATTTGTATGTGGCTGAATCTCGATATAGTCATAAAATCTTGCTTTTTCTTCAATGTCAGTTTTTTCTGCTCCACGTAGATAAAGATTTACAAGTTCACCTCTATTTCGTTCAGAAGCCGAAGCAGAACTTGCAATTAACAGATTTTTCTCTCATGCTGTTTAACAGAGTCTTGGGAATTCTAGGTCTACGCATTCCAAAAAATTCTATATTTGAACGTGATACAAGTTCATACAGGTCACGAAGCCCAGCCTGATTTTTTACTAAAATCATTGTATTCAATGTTTCAGAATTTTGAATATTTGGCTGCAGCTCTGTATTAATTTCAGTTAGTTTCATAAGCCCTTTACTTAAAAATCATATAAAAAAATTTCTGAAAAAAACTTCTGCAGTCGCCTTTGCATCATCAACAGCCCTATGGTGTGTTTCAAGCGTAATCTCAAAATAGTCTACCAGACTGGCAAGTCCATATTTATTCAATTCTGGAAGCAGCGTTCTAGCCAAAGGTAACGTATCAATTACACTTGGAGAATATTCAAGCCCTTGATCAATAGTTTTTTTGCTTTATAAATCCCACGTCAAATTTTTGCATTGTGGGCAACTACCGTTGTATTAGCACAAAAATTCTAGAAATTTTTGGCAGTACAGTTTCTATTTTTTTCAGCATTTGCGACCATTTCATCAGTAATTGTTGTAAGTTCTGTTATTTTTTGGCGGAATTGGAATTTCAGGATTTACAAATTCAGAAAATTCCCCTGATAATTTCCTTTCCACGCATTTTTTTACAGCCCCAATCTCAATTATCTTATCATTAAATGGATCAAATCCAGTCGTTTCAATATCGAATACAACATAAATTTCATCTTCAATCATTTTATCCTTGGGATTCGTAATCAAGTCCTGCTCATCATCAACCATATAAGCCTCTATCCCCAAAATAACCTTAAAATCCTCATTTGCCTCCTTAAATGCAAAGGGAAAAGAATGAACTACCCCGTAATCTGTCACAGCAATCCCGCTATGTCCAAATTCTTTTGCTCTTTTCGCATAATCCTTAATTGACATAACTCCACTCATTTCACTCATGTTTGTATGTGCATGAAGTTCTATTCTTTTTTTAGGAGCATTATCTTCTCTTTTCACATCTTTAGAGTCAATAGCTTCAGCTTTTTGTGTTCTGACATACATTTCTCCAGTATACATGTCTGATTCAAAACTTCCAGTAACTTTTACCCATTCTCCAAGCTTTACTTGAATATCTTCACTTGTATTAAAGAAAATTCTGCAGCTGACTGAATTTGTATAATCTGTAATCATAAAGTCGCACATAAGTTTCCCGTTTTTAGTTTCTCTCATATCCAGATTAAATACTTTCCCTTCCAAAGCAACATTATCTCCAATGTTCAAGATATCAAGCGTAGAAAAAGGCACAGCATCCATATCAGGAATTTTTTTCCGTCTATACCCATTATTATTTCCATTAAAATTCCCTCCATTTGAATACCCATTTCCATTCTTTACCCCAGTATTTTCATATTTAGGAAGTTCGCTAGCCTTTACCGAATTTAATTCACTTTGAGCCTTCAATTTTTCCTTGATTTCCTTAAACTCGCCATCTGTAAATTCAACTTTTATCAAATCATCAGTACATTCACAAATCTTATTTTTCAGCTCTTCCTTTACATTGGTTTTTTGAGCCTCTTCTATCAAATGACGAGATGGCAATTTCACAAATACATTATTTTCTACATTTTCCACTTCATAAGTTGCAAAAATATACTGGTATCTCTTACTTTCATCCCTATAATTCTCAATCATGAATTTTACAAATCCAGCAACATTCTTCCGTATCAATTCAGGATTAACATCTAGCTTAATTTTCAGCTTTACCCCATCTTCAAAATTTCTATAAAGCATCTGTCTTAAATCCTGTATTTCCCCATGTGCAGCAAAATCATGAACCTTTACAAATATCTCCATCTCTCTCTTTTTAGAAAACAAATTAATATACTCAATCTCAAAATTTTTAATCCCGTATTTCCTGAAAAAATCATCTGATGGCTTAATCTTCAAATATTTAGCGCTCATTTTTTTATTTATCCCCCTTACTTTTTTATTTTTTTATATCAAATAATCATAATTTAATATTTATTCTTAAATTTAGTTATAAAAACAAATTTATTATATAATTTTTTTACAAAGTTTTTAGCAATATAATTTTTCTTGAAAAACCTTGCCATTCACAAAAACTTCCAGGTATAATAAGAGTAAAGAGGTGATTTTATGAAAAAAATGAAAAAAAGAAAAAAAGTTATCGAATGGATAAAAAAATATTTTTGAAGAAAATGGAAAAAAACTGTAAAAAGCAGTTGTAGGAATTTCTGGTGGAACGGATTCTTCGGTTGTGGCAGCACTTTGTGTGGCAGCTCTGGGACGAGAAAAATGTAATAGGAGTTCTTATGCCAAAAGGTATGCAGCATGATATTGATTATTCCAAAAAAAATTAGTTGAGTTTTTTTGAAAATAAAACATTATGAAATAAATGTGGAGAAGCCTGTGAATGACTTAAAAGAATTAATTTCACAGCAAACGGGAGTAAATCCTGATGAATTTGATGCCTACAAGACTAATCAGCCTGCTAGAATACGGATGGCTGTGCTTTATGGAATTTCTGCCATTGTTGGCGGGAGAGTGGCTAATACTTGTAATTTGTCGGAAGATTTTTGTGGGTTATTCAACAAAAATTTGGAGATGCTGCGGGGATTTTTTTCTCCAATTTCTGATTTTACAAAAAAACCGAAGTGCGAAAACTTGGATCTGAACTTGGACTTCCTGAAATGTTTTTGAGAAAAGTGCCTGAAGATGGAATGAGCGGGAAATCTGATGAGGAAAAATTGGGATTTAGCTATGAAGTTTTGGATGAATATATTAGAACGGGGAATATTTCAGATTTGAGAATAAAAGAAAAAATAGACTATTTGCACAAAATAAATTTACACAAAATTTTACCTATGCCATCGTATAAAAAAAGGAGAAAAATAAAAATGAAACTAAAAGCCAATTATAACATCGCTGCTTGATACAGATCTTTACAAATTTAATATGAATCAAGTAATTTTTCACAAACATACTGATTTAGTCGGAGAATATCACTTTAGATGCCGTACTCCAAATATTTTTTTTACAAAAGAAATGGTTACGGAAATAAACGAGCAAATTGACCATTTGTGTAGTTTACGGTTTAAAAATGAAGAATTAAACTACTTGCGTTCGATAAGATTCATAAAGCCAGACTATGTCGAGTTTTTAAGGCTTTGGCATCCGATTAAGGATTATGTGACTACGGTTCTTGAAAATGAAGAACTCAGAGTTATTGTCTCTGGACCACTTTTTAGTGCAATGCAGTTTGAGATTTACTTGCTTGAAATTATTAACGAAGTGTATTTTAGAATGAAGTTTAATTATGATGAATTGCTTGTTTCTGCAAAAGAAAAAAAATTAGAAAAAAAGATTTTTGGATTTTTAAAAATAAAAAAAATATAACTTTAAATTTGCTGAATTCGGCTGCAGAAGACGGCTTTCAAGAGAATGGCAGGAAGAAGTAGTGAAAAAAATTATCCAGCGAAACTCAAAAATATGGTAGGAACTTCCAATGTATTTTTGGCAATGAAATACAATTTAGTGCCAATCGGAACTTATGCGCACGAATATGTCCAAATGTATCAAGGAATCGATTCAATACCGCTATCTTACACAAATCATTACGCATTAAAAGACTGGTATGACGAATACAAGGGAGATAACGGGACAGCACTTACCGACACAATAACGACAGACTTATTTTTAAGGGATTTTGACAGAAGCATGGTAAATAACTACACAGGAGTGCGACATGATTCAGGTGATCCATATATCTGGGCTGAAAAAATATTGAATCACTACGAAAAATATGGAATAGATTCAAAAAAACAAAGATGCTTTTTATTCAGCGATTCGCTAAATTTTGACGAAGCAGAAAAAAATTTACAATACATTTAAAGACAAAAGTTAAACTTTCTTTTTGGAATTGGGACATTTGTAACTAATGACACAAAAGAAAAAAACCATTAAATATTGTAATCAAAACTTCAGTATGTAAATGGTAGACCAGTTGCCAAATTAAGTGATGTGGAAGGAAAAAGTTATGTGTGATGATGAAAAATATTTAAAAATATTTGAAGGCATCAGTAAAAATTTAGGCTAGAGCGGGAAAAAAAGAATATTAAAAAAAGTTTAAATCTTTAAATAAGCAGTTATAGCAGCAAGAGGTCTTGACATCCTCGTAAAAAAATATAAAAAAAGATTTTTGAAATTTTAATAAAAAAAAACGGAGAAACTTTAATGAAAAAATATAAGACAGGCTTGGTTCTGGGAAGATTTCAGACATTTCACAAAGGACATGAATACATTATAAATAAAGCTCTTGAGATATGTGACAAAGTTTTGGTATTTATCGGTTCTAGTGATAAATCTGGAACAATAGAAAATCCTTTTTCCTATGAACTAAGAGAAAAAAATTGATAAAAAAATTTATGGGAATGAAATCGTGGAAAATAAATTGGTAATTTCTCCACTCGCTGACTTGGGTGCTGGAAATGTTACAAAATGGGGGGATTATTTATTTTGTGAAGCGGAAAAAAATTTTTGAGAAAAAGTCGATTGTATTGTTTATGGAGAAGAATCTAAATGCAAGAGCTGGTTTAGTGAGAAAATAAAAAAATCTGTAAATTTTATTGTAATTTCTAGAGATGACATAAAAAAATAAATGCTTCCACTTTGAGAGAATATATGAGAAAAAAATGATTTTTGAGAGTTGGAAGAAATTTGTGAATGAAAAATTGGGGTGAATTTGGAAAAAAATGAGGGAAATTTTGATTAAAATATGAAAAAAATTAATAAAAAAATTTTTTTCCTTGCTAAATAATGTTATACTATTCCCCGTTTAAAAAGCGAATATTTATTTTTAATTATTTGAAAATAAATATCAGGTTTAATCTGCTAAAAAGATTTACAACATATTCGTTATTCAAATGGGGTTTAGTATTAAATGAAACATGGAATTATTCTTGTGTATCAATTTTTATCTTTCAACTAAAAAAACTGGCTCATTATTTTTAAAAACGAGCTAGTTTTTTATTTGATAATTTTTAATAAAAACTTTAATTCTTTACAAAATAACAGTTATTTATCACATTTTCCAGCATTTGATTCTATGTAGAATTATTTTACAGAAGCTTCATAAATTTCTTTAATAGCTTCAGCCAAATCTTTGTTAAATTCATCATCACTTTGTTGTGCTGACAATCCTTCAGTTAATGCTCTTGAGAAACTTGCGATAACTCCTTTATTTTTTTAGCAAGAATTTCGTTTGCTTCTTTTTCTTGGGTAACCTCCTGATAATGCGACAACTCTTACAACTCTTGGATGTTTTGTCAAATCTTCATAAAAAGTTTTTCAACTGTTGGAAGTGTAACTTTTAACATAACATTTGAAGTTTCAGGCAATTTATCAAGATGTTTTTTTAATTTCATTTTTCAAAATAGTTTCACATTCTGCTTTATCAACATTGTGAATATCTACTTCTGGTTCAATAATTGGAACAAGTCCAGCAGCAATAATTTTATCTGCAACTTCAAATTGTTGATCTACAACTTTTGCAATTCCTGTTTGAGATGCTTTTTTAATAACAGAACGCATTTTTGTTCCGAAAATATGTCTTTCGTTTGCTCGGCTCAAAAGATCGTCTAATCCAGGAATAGGTTTCATAACTTGAACTCCGTCTTCCAATTCTTCTAGTCCTTTATCAACTTTTAAGAAAGGTAAAACTCCTTTTTCTTCCCACAAAAAGTCAGCTGTATATTTATCATCAATTTTTCTATCCATAGTTTGTTCAAATAAAATAGCTCCTACAATTTCCTTATCACTAAAAGCAGGACTTTTTATAATTCTAGTTCTCATTTTATGAATCAAGTCAAACATTTCCGTATCATTAGAATATTCACTTTCATCAATTCCATACAATTTCAAAGGCTTTCGAGTACTTCCACCACTTTGATCCAATGCTGCAATAAATCCTTTTCCGTTTCTCATTCTTTCTAATCTTTCTTTCATTATAATCTTCCTCCTAATTTTTAAAAACAAAATAATTTGATTTTCAAAATTTTTTTACTTCTATATTTATAATATCACTTTTTTTAAAAAAATGTCAAGGATAAATATAAAAATTTTTTTAAAAATCAAAAATCCTTTAATTTTTCCCATTGATTAGACTTTTTATGATATAATTTTACATAATCAATTTAGGAGGAAAAAAATGGGAAGACATGGTACAATAGCTGGGCGTAAGGAAGCGCAGGATAAAAAGAGCCGCATCATTTACAAAAACTTGTTAGACTTATAACAGTGGCAGCAAGAGGAGGAAAATCCTGAATTTAACGTTGCACTAAAACACGCAATTGAAAAAAAGCAAAGGCGATTAATATGCCTAATGATAACATCAACAGAGCAATTAAGAAGGAGCAGGAACTGATGGTTCAACAGCTTTTTGAAACATTGAATTATGAAGGTTATGGACCTGCTGGAGTTGCTATTATTGTAGAAGCTCTTACTGATAACAAAAAAATAGAACTGCTTCATCTGTAAAAAAATGGCTTTTTGATAGAAATGGCGGAAATCTTGGTGTTTCTGGGTCAGTTTCATATATGTTTTGGAAGAAAAAGGTGAAATTATTATTGAAAAAAACAGATGACATTGATGAAGAAGCATTGATGGAAGTGGCACTTGAGGCTGGAATGGAAGATATGGAAACTTTGGAAGACAGTTTTTTTATATTACAACTGAAACAGCAAACTTTGATGCTGTGGCAGATGCCTTAAGAAATGCAGGATACAAATTATTAGAAGCAGATATTCAATATTTACCATCAATTGAAGTTGAAACTCTTGAAGAAAATGATTTACAAAAAAATTAAGAAAAATTAATTGATGTTTTGGAAAAATGATGACGATGTTCAAAAAGTTCACCACAATTATGCTGGAGAATTATAAAAAAATACAGATATTGCGGAATTAATTTCCGCATTTATTTTTATTTTTAAAAAAAGGAGCTATATTTTTATGAAAAAAACTGGAGAAGAAAACAATTACTCCAATAAAAAAATATGAAAAATAATTCAGCGAAATGATTTTCAAAACTTCACGCTTGATTCAGTTTTACTTTCTGATTTTTGTAAAAAAATTAATAGGAAGACAAAAAAAAATTCTTGATATTGGAACTGGATGCGGAATTATCGCTTTACTTTTGGCACAACGCTCAAAAGGCACAAATTACAGGTATTGAATTTGCAAAAAAACAATGGCGGAAATTACTGAAAGAAATGTTGAAAATAATAAATTTGAGAATCAAGTCAAAATAATAAATGAGGATATAAAAAAATTATAAAAAAATATTTTTTTAGCCGTGATGAATTTGACACAATAGTTACAAATCCGCCATATTTTTGAATTTACTGGCGACATTTCACAAAACCAATGACCTGGAGCAGCTGGCAAATGCAAGACATAATATAAATTTATCACTTGAGGAAATTATAAAGATTTCTTCCTATTTATTAAAAAAATATGGGCAGTTTTTTTCAATTGTGTTCCGAAGCGAACGGCTGGTGGAAGTTCTAGCGCTTTTACAAAAAAATATAATTTAGAGCCGAAAAAGAATGAAGAATTGCTATACAAAATGGAATGAAAACTCAAAAAAATTTGCTTATTGGAAGCAATAAAAAGATGCTAAGAAGGATTTTCCGTTGAAATGCCTATTTTTTTGTTTATGATGAAAATGGACAAAAGAACGAATATATTGAAAATTTGTATAAAAGTTAGGACTTAAAAATTAAAAAGAATAAAAAAAATTATTATTTCCTTGCATTTTTTTACCAAATGCTTGTATAATAAAAAGTCTGTAAAAATAACTATAAATGATTGTAATAAAAAAATATAATGATGTTTGGGATATTCCATCTATAAAAAAACCTTTTGGAAACACATATTATTCAAAAAGGATAGTATGTTTTTTTATTGCTTAAATTATAGAAAAAAATAAAAAAAATAAAAAAATTTTTTTAAGGAGGAAATGAATGCTTAATTTTTTTAAATCACCTGCAATTTGGGGTAAATGAATTATTGTGGCTAGGATATTTAATATTGAATTTTTCAGCAGTTGCTCTGGCTTACAGATTTTGGGGAAAAGGAGGACTTCTATCAGTTGTGCCGTTATCAATTGTTCTAGCTAACATTCAAGTTGGGAAAATGATGACTTTGTTTGGTTTTGATGGAATTACAATGGGAAATATTGCTTATGGAGGAATTTATTTGGCGTCGGATATTTTGACAGAAAACGAAGGGAAACATTATTCTAGAAAAGTGGTTTCATTAGGTTTTGCTGCAATGTTATTTACGACATTTATAATGCAAATTGTGCTAAAAGTAAAAGTTTCGCCTGATGATACAATGCAAGGTGCTTTATCAGCAGTATTTGGATTCATGCCAAGACTTGCGATTTCAAGTGTGTGTGGATTTGCAGTTTCTCAGTCATTTGATATTTGGTCTTATCAATTTATTAGAAAATTTAGACCATCTTATAGAGATATTTGGATTAGAAACAACGCAAGTACAATGATAAGTCAAATTTTAGATAATATTGTATTTTTCATTTTTTTGGCATTTACAGGAGTTTATCCATTTAAAACAGTAATCGGAATCATATTTTTCAACATATTTATTAAAAAAATCGTAATTTCACTGTTGGATACACCTTTTGTGTATATTGCGACTTTATGGAAAAAACAAGGTAAAATAAGTGATTAATATTAAATAAATAAAATGAAAAAAATAAAAAGGTATAAATATATAACATGGAAAGATATAGTGTAATAAAAGAGAAAAATCCTCGTGAAATCGTATTATTAAAAGGGTTTAGCTGTGCTTATGGGAAGTGTGCTTTTTGTAATTACATTTTAGATAATACGAATGACGAAGAAGAAATGAAAAAAGTAAATTTTGAGGCTTTGAGCAGAGTTACTGGGGAATATGGAGTTCTTGAAGTTATAAACTCTGGGTCGGTGTTTGAGCTAAATGGTGCGACATTGGAGAGAATAAGAGAAGTTTGTAAAGAGAAAAATATAAAAATACTTTATTTTGAAGCGTATTTTGGGTACTTAAATAGATTGAATGAAATTAGAGAATATTTTTCTGAACAAGAAGTAAGATTTGCATTTGGATTGGAAACTTTTGACAATAATTATAGGACTAAGATTTTTGAAGAAAAAAATTTTATTTTTAAATGAAAGAGTTTTGGAAAAAAATTGAAAAAAAGTGAATATCAAATGTGCCTATTAATGATTTGTACAAAAGGACAGACGAAAGAACAGATTTTAAGCGATATTGAGCAAGGAATGGAAAATTTCAAGGAGCTAGTTGTAAGTGTATTTGTAAATAATGGTACGGAAATTGAAAGAGATGAAGAGCTTGTAGCTTGGTTTTTGACTGAAATTTATCCAAAATATAAAGATGTTCCAAATATTGAGATTTTAGTTGACAATAAAAGATTTTTGGAGTGTATGTTCAATAAAAATTACTCGAATTTTTAACATTGAATTTTTAACAAAAACAGACTATGTTTTATTTATTTTTATGACAAGGGGTTTTAACCCTTGCTAAGATTAAAAATTTATAATGGATTTATTACGTGAAAATGTGAAATAGTATGAGTTTTTAACTATTTTTGGAAATGCCAATACCATTTTTCAAACATATCAATTTCATTTTCCAATTCTTTTAAATCACTTCGGACATAATGGTCGTTATCGGTTCCAAGTCTAAAAGTTCTCACTAATGGGATATTTTTGTGATTTATTTCAAATAAGTATTCTTCTACAATCATTTTTTTGTCTTATTATTTTTTTATCATCATCTTTCAAAATCTATGACAAGTGTTACATTTAAATCCGAGAGTTCATTAATGTCAATTTTTCTTTTTCATTTACAAAATAGTTTAAAATGCATTGCTTTTATTACAAACTCTAGTTCCTCTTCGATTACTTCACGTGGCTTTTCGATATTTTTGTGTTAAGTACAAAAATAGCTTTTATCTAAAAAAATCATTTTTTTATTTCCTTTCTTCTTACAATTATATTTCTTTTTCAATTATATAATAAAAAAATATTTTTAAAAACAAATTTTTTTACTAAATTAAATCATTTGTTAAATTTTTTTACGTGGTCAATTTTTAAAAAAAGTAGAAAAAGCAAAAAAATGATTTATAATATATCGAAGTAATAATAATTTTAAGAATTTAAAATTATTAGGCTTGCTCGGAAACTACATGTATTTAGAATTTAATAAAACAAATGTTCTGAAAGCAAGGAATTTTTGATTTCTTGTAAAATAAAAAAAGATAAGTTGTCGAACAGATCTATTGAAGTTAAAAATAAATAAACGACATTGAAAAGAAAAAAATTAGAAAATGTAAAAATGAAGGCTGTAAAATTGAATAATAGTAATGTTTATAGTGGAGTGAAATTTTTTTGAATTTTGTAAAAAGGAAGAAAAAAATAAAAATTAGAATTTTTGTAAAATGAATAGAAAAAAAGAGAATAAGTAGGAGAGAATATGGCTAGAAAAAAATTAGTATAGAAGCCGACAGCTTGAAAAAGATATAAAAAAACAGGGAAGTTGTAAAAAAAGTGTAAGCCTTGCGATGGAAAAAGGGCGAGGTTGTGGGACTTCTTGGACCCTAAATGGGGCAGGAAAGACAACTACGTTTTTATATGATCACAGGAATTGTAAGGCCAAATCACGGAAGAGTTATGTATAATGGGACAGGAAATTACAAACTTGCCAATGTACTAAAAAGAGCTAGGCTAGGGACTTGGATATTTGCCACAAGAGGCATCCGTTTTTTTAGAAATTTGACTGTGGAGGAGAAATATAGTTTCAGTTTCTGGAAATGCGTGGAGTTCGTAAAAAGAACGTATTGCTACAATGCAAAGTTTGATTGAAGAATTTAAACTTATCGCACGTTGCAAAAAAAGTTTAGGGTATGCACTTTCAGGAGGGGAACGAAGACGTGTGGAAATTGCTCGAACGATTTCTACAAATCCAGATTTTATTTTGTTGGATGAGCCTTTTGCAGGAGTTGACCCTATTGCAGTAGAAGACATTCAAAATATAATTATCCAATTAAAAGAAAGAGGATTAGGAGTTTTAATTACAGACCATAATGTGCGTGAAACATTGAGAATTACTGAAAGAGCATATATAATGGCTGAAGGGACAATCTTGATTTCTGGAACTGGTGAGCAAATTGCGAATGATGAAACTGCCAGAAGAGTTTACCTTGGAGATAACTTCAAGTTGGATTAGGAGGTTGGTTTTTTTGAAAAATATGATTTTGACGTCATCTTTATACGAAAGTATAGGATTTGTAAAAGAATTTTTGGATAAAAATGCTAAAAGTAAAAAAATATTATTTATTCCGACAGCAGCTAATGTGGAAGAATATAAGAATTATATGTATCTTACAGAGAAGGCTTTTTGAGGATATTGGATATGAAGTGGACAATTTTGATATTTCTGTTTTTTCAGAAAAAACTGTGAAGGAGAAATTATCGAAGGCAGAGATAATCTTTATTTCTGGTGGAAATACATTTTATTTATTACAAGAATTGAAAAGAAAAAATTTAATTTCTTATTTGAAGGAAAGAATAGAAAATGGATTGCTTTTATATCGGAGAATCGGCAGGGTCTGTAATAACAGGTCCTAATATCGAATATGCTTCGCTTGCAGACGATAAAACATTGGCAAAGGAATTAAGTGATTACACAGGAATGAATCTGATAGATTTTTATTTAGTTCCTCATTTTGGCGAAGAACCGTTTGCAGAAAGTTCTGAAAAAATAGTTGAATTGTATAAGGATAAATTAGATTTGGAATTAATAAATAATAAAGAAGCGATATTAATTAAAAAAATAATGATTTTTAAAAATAATAAAAAGAAAAAAATAAAAAAATAGGTGAAGATTCCTTGTGGTATAAGGAGGGTAAGAGTGTTATTAGACATAGAGATAAAAAAATTTAAAATCTTTTTAAAAATCAAACAATTTTTTTCAATGGAAGCTGAAAATAAAATTGAAGATAGAAATTCTTTTTGAAGTTGAAGTAGGGAAAGAAAAAAATTTGAATTATTGAAAACTGCTGTGCTGTTTGGAGGAAATGCCAGCGGAAATCAAATTTTACTTCAGTTTTAAAGTATATTCAGGTATTATTTGTTTAATAAAGGGATAGAAAAAAATATAATAAAGAAGGATTTAGATTTGGAGAAGAAGATAAAAAAATTCAACGATAAAAAGTAAGGAATGTAGTAGATGATAAAAATTTATGAATATATATTAGAAATAAATTTTAATACAAAAAAATTATAAAAGAAAAGTTATATATAACTGCTTTTAGAAAGAAAAACTTGTTTTTGAAAGAGAAAAACAATAAAATTGTAAAATATGACAAAGAAACATTTTTCAGAATATGAAATAACTATAGGCTTTTATAAATGAGACTCTGACAGACAGTGACAGTGTAATATCAAGAATTATCGAATGGAGAGTTCCTGAAGAAATAGAAAAAAATATATTTTATATAGATAAAATAAAAAAATTAATAATTATAGTGATGATTTGGGAAAAATATATATGAAAAATAAAAAAATAACAAAAAAAGTTAGTCATAGAATTTTTTAAAAAAATAGGAATTATTGTGAATGATATTGAGGTGTATAGAGAAAAAAATGAATTTTTTTCTTAAAAAAATATACGAGAAAGTAAAGAATTTCAGATATTGAGTGAAAAAGAACAGGAGAAATTGTTATCTCAAATAGCTTTATATTTATAGAATACACTTTTGTTTATGAAGATAACCAAAAACAAAAAAATATAAATTAGAATATTATGAGCAATCGGCAGGAACACAAAAAGATATTATCAATGTTTTTTTCCAATCTATAATTTATTAAATAATGGGGGAGTAATGATAATAGATGAATTAGACATTACTTTGCATTATAGCTTGATAAAGGAAATCATAAAAATGTTTAATTCTGTAGAATATAATAGAAAAAAACGCTCAATTAATATTTACTACTCACAATTTATTATTATTGGATTTTAATTTATTTAGAGAAGATCAAATATGGTTTTTTTGGAAAATAATGATGTGTCAACAGGAACTGAACTTTATTCATTATCAGATGTAGAAGGATACGAAAAAAATAAATACTTGTTAAGAGATTATTTGAATGGAAATTTTCGGTGGAATACCCTAAATTAGAAAGATTTTTGGGGTTGATTTATGGCTAGAAAAAAAGGAATGAATAACAAAAAAATCGAAAAATTAAAGAAAAAGTATATTTATTTTTTTATGGAAGGCTCTAAAAAAATTGTAGTGAAGATAAGTATATAAAGGAGTATTACGGACAATTTCAAGATAAGGCAGTAGATATTGGATTTAGATTTATTTCCTGTGGAGATGGAAGTTGGAAAAAAATATCGAAAAGGAAATAAATAAAGAAAAAAAGAAATATAATTGATGAAAATATTGAAATTTGGTGTGTTTTAGACAAAGATAAAAAAATGATTTGGATAAAATTAACAAGGAATGTTTGAAAAATAATTATAAATTGATCTTTTTCCAATTGCTCTTTTGAAGTTTGGTTGCTATATCATTATGAAAAATATAAAAGATAGGAGAATGCAGTCAAAAAAATTATGAAAATATTCTTACAAGGAAACTAAATAAGAAATATAAGAAAAAGTGAAGGAATAAAATTTACTCTTGATGATAAAGAAAGAGCGATTAGGCAATCCAAAAAGATACATGAAAAAAATATCAGAGATTGGAAGAAAAAAATAAATAATAGTTTTAATTGTACAAAATTTTTTTATATGATTTTTAGAAAAAAATTTAAAGAAGTTTTTTTATAATTTTGATTTAGAGTAATAATTAAAATTTTAAATTTATTTTTTTAAAAAAATAAGATAAGTAAAATTTATAAATAAAAAAAGATATAATTAAAGAGAGGATAGAAAAAATGACAGGAAATGAAATAAGAAAAAGTTTTGTAGATTTTTTTAAATCAAAGGAGCATAAACATTTTGAAAGTGCTTCGTTAATACCAGATGATAAAAGTTTGTTGTTGACGGTTGCTGGGATGGTGCCGTTTAAGCCATTTTTCTTGGGAGAGAAGGAAGCTCCGTTTCCAAGAATTACGACTTATCAAAAATGTATAAGAACTAATGATTTGGAAAATGTAGGAAGAACGCCTAGACACCATACATTTTTGAAATGCTGGGGAATTTTTCGTTTGGGGATTACTTTAAAAAGGAAGCGATTGAATGGTCTTGGGAATATATAACAAAAGTTTTGAAATTGGATCCAGAAAGACTTTATGTTTCTGTTTATAAAACAGACGATGAGGCTTATGAAATTTGGAATAAGGAAATTGGAGTGCCTGAAGATAGAATTGTTAGACTTGGAGAAGAAGATAACTGGTGGGCAGCTGGACCTGTAGGTTCTTGTGGGCCTTGTAGTGAAATTTACTATGATACACAAAATATGGGGAAAAATAATGAAGAAATTAACTGTAAGCCAGGAGATGAAGGAGATAGATTCTTAGAAATTTGGAATCTTGTGTTTACTGAATGGAATAGACTTGAAGACGGTTCACTTGTGCCACTTCCAGAAAAAAATATTGATACGGGAGCAGGACTTGAAAGAATTGCTTCAGTTGTGCAGAAAAAAGATAATAACTTTGAAACTGATATATTTATGCCGATAATAAAAGGTATTGAAAAAGTTTTAGATATTAAGAAAGAAGAATTTGAAATTACGGTAAAAGTTATTGCGGATCATATTAGAGCGTCAGTATTTTTTTGATAGCGGATGGAGTTTTGCCATCAAATGAAGGTCGTGGATATATTTTTAAGAAAAAAATTATAAGAAGAGCATTTGGTGCGGGAATCGTTGCAAAACAAAAAAATTGGACATTACGAAAGATGATTTGTTCTTGTATAAATTAGTACCTTATGTTGTGGAAAATATGAAAGAGGCATATCCAGAATTAGTTGAAAAACAAGAATACATTGAAAAAGTTTTAAAACTTGAGCAAGAAAGATTTGCGTTGACATTGAAAAATGGAATTGAAATGCTAACTGAAGAAATTGAAAAAATGGATAAAGAAGGAATTAAAAAACTTTCAGCAGATGCTTCGTTTAAATTATACGACACATTTGGACTTCCATTTGAATTGACAGAATTAATTTTGGAAAATCAAGGGTATGAAGTTTCTGAAGAAGAATTTAATCAAAAATTAGAAGAACAAGTAAAAAGATCAAAAAATAGCAGAGTTACAGTTTCAGATATGATAAAAGATGACTTTATTGATAAATTCTTTGAAGAACATGGAAAAACTGAATTTACAGGATATGAAAAATTTAAAGATGAAGGAAAGATTTTGCATATTGCTAAAAGTGAAGGGATTTCAGGATATGAAGTGATTTTTGATAGAACGCCATTTTATGCAGAATCAGGAGGACAAGTTGCGGATACTGGAATTATTACTTCTGGAGAATTTGAAGGAAAAGTTGTAAATGTTGTGAAAAAACATGATGTGTTTATTCATCAAGTTGAGGTTAAAAAAGGAATTGCTCCATCAGTTGGTGCAGAAGTAAAAATGAAAATTGATGCGGATCGTAGAAAAGATATCCAAAGAAACCATACTGCAACACATATTTTACATAAAGTTTTAAGAGAAAATTTAGGGAACTCACGTTGAGCAATCTGGTTCGCTTGTGGATGATGAAAAATTGAGATTTGACTTTTCACATTATGAAGCAATTGAGCCAGAAATGATTGAAAAAATCGAAAAATCTGTAAATGACATTATTTTGTCTAACTTGAAAGTTAAAATTGATTTTGAAAATATTGAAGATGCGAAAAAAAGAGGAGCGATGGCACTTTTCTCTGATAAATATGGAGATGTAGTTCGTGTCGTTGAAATTGACGGATATTCAATCGAGCTTTGTGGAGGTGCACATGTTAAGTCTACTGGAGAAATTGGATTATTCAATATCGAATCTGAAAGTGGAATAGCTTCAGGAACTCGTAGAATTACAGCAACAACAGGACATGCAAGTTTGAAATATGTTAATAAACTTGAAGAAAAATTAAGTAAAGTTGCTGGAATGTTGAAAACTGATGGAAAAAATGTGGTTGACGTTGTAGAGAAATATATCGCAGAAGCTAAAAATATCGTAAAAGAATATGAGCAATTACAAACTAAATTAGTAAAATATGAAATCAATGAATTACTTGAAAATGTAGATGAAATAAATGGAGTAAAAGTATTAAAAGCTGCATTTGCAAATAAAGATGTAAATGAATTAAAAAGAAATCGTAGATAGAGGAAAAGAAAAACTTCAATCTGGAATTATTATTTTGGGAACAAATAATGATGGAAAAAGCGATTTTTCGTAGTTGGAGTTACAAAAGACTTGATTTCAAAAAGTAAAAAGCTGGAGAAATCGTAAAAGTTTCAGCTCAAGTTGCTGGTGGAAACGGTGGAGGAAGACCTGATTTTTGCACAAGCTGGTGGAAAAGATGGAAATGCTGTAAAAAGAAGCTGTTGATAAAGCATTTGAGTTTGTAAATGAAAAAAATTATAATTTATATAATTGAATAAATGCCAATTAGCAAGGGGTTTATCCCCTTGTCGAAAAAAATTAATTCATAATTTGAATAATAAAATTTAGAAATGAGAAAAAGATGAGAAAATTTATTGGACTTGATGTCGGAGATGTGAGAATTGGGGTTGCGAAAATGCGATCCTTTGGGAATTCTTGCGACTGCTCTTGAAGTGATTGATAGGACGAAAATAGATCCGATTGCAAGAATAAAAAGAGATTTTTAGATGATGAAGGTACGAAAAAATTGTCGTAGGAATGCCGAAAAAGTCTTGATGGTTCAAAAAAAAACGTCAAGTTGAAAAAAAGTGGAAGAATTTGTGGAAGAGTTAAAAAAAGAAATACCAGGAATTCAGATTATTTTTGTAGATGAGAGATATACGACAACAGAAGCGGAACATTATTTGAAAAATTATTCTAAAAAGAATGGGAAAGAACGAAGGAAAGTTGTGGATATGGTGGCAGCTTCGATAATTTTACAAAAATATTTGGATACATTAGCTTAAAAAAAGTCTAAATATAGAGTTTTTAACAAAAAAATAGCAAGAAGTTACCGACTTCTATAGGCGGGAGTAGTTCACTTATTTGTATTAAAGATAATTGAAATTGAAAAAGCAAGTTCTATTTCTCTTTTGTAAGAAAGTTTTGCGTAAAGCAAAAAGGACATGGTGTTTGATATTCTTGCTTAAAGAAACTTAAAAAAATAAATAAAACTTAAAGAGTAATAAAAAGTATATTTATTTTTAGAAATTTATTAAACATATTTATAAGAATAGATATTTAAATAAAAATAAAAAAAGAAAGGATGAAAAAAATGCAAAATAAAAAAATCACATTATATTTGGCTGCTTTAGTAGTTATTATTGTTCCAATTGTTATTTTAGCATTGAATAAAAATAAAATTGGGGCTTGATTTACGAGGTGGAACATCAGTTGTATTGCAGGCACAGGGGAAAAATTGAGCCTGATACGATGAGTAAAGTTAAAAAGTATTATTGAAAGAAGGGTAAAACAGTATTGGGGTGGCTGAACCTGTTATTCAGCTTAGTGGAAATGATAAATTGATAGTGGAGCTTGCGGGAATAAAAAGATCCCTCAAAAAGGCTGTTGAATTAATTGGTACGACTGCAAAACTTGAGTTTAGAATAAAAAATAGGGATGGTTCTTATGGGCCTGTGCTTTTGGAAGGATCTGCCTTAAAATCTGCAGGGGTAACAAGAGATCAAATGGGAATGCCATCAGTTAGTTTTGAATTGAGTTCGCAAGGGGCAAATACCTTTGCTAAGATTACAAGAGAAAATATTGGAAAGCAGCTGGCAATAATGCTGGATAATAAAGAACAGTCGGCTCCTACAATTAATAGTGAAATTAGCGGAGGAAGTGGAGTTATAACTGGAAGATTTTCAATGGAAGAAGCAAATAACCTTGCAAATCTATTAAAATCAGGAGCATTGCCTGTGGAAATAAAAATTGTTGAAAATAGAACAGTTGGTGCGACACTTGGAGTAGATTCGATAAAACAGACTGGAGTAGCAGGATTAATTGCTTTATGTGTAATTTCAGTATTTATGATTGCTATTTATAAAATACCTGGAATTGTGGCAGATATTGCGCTTCTTATAAATGGAGTTCTAGTTTTAGGATTGCTTAGTGGAGTTGGAGCGGCCTTGACACTTCCTGGAATTGCAGGATTTATCTTGACATTGGGAATGGCAGTTGACTCGAATGTAATTACTTATGAAAGAGTAAAAGATGAGCTGCGGTTTGGAGAATCGCTGCACGATGCAGTGGAAAAAGGGTTATGAAAAATGCTTTTTCCTGCGATAATTGACGGAAATATAACAACGTTACTTGTGGCGGCTGTGTTATTCTTTTTTGGAACAGGGCCAATAAAAGGCTTTGCTGTAACATTGTCACTTGGTGTGGTTGCTACGGTAATTACAGGGGTATTTGTATCAAAAATATTTTTAAGATTGTTTATACAGGTGTTTAAGATAAAAAGAGAGCAGTTGTTCTGGAAAGGAGCTTTTAAATAATGAAGATTAATTTGAAAGGTTATTAAAAATAGAAAACTTTATTTGGGAATTTCAACGGTAATGGTTTTAATTTCACTAATTTCACTATTTACTATAAAATTAAATTTAGGTGTTGACTTTAAAGGTGGAGAATTAATTCAACTGAAATACAGTAAAAAAAATAGATCAAAATGCAGTAAATAGCACGTTAAACAGTCTAATTGGGAAAAATTCCTCAAATGAAGGCAAAAAGAGTACAGTTTTTCTGATACGGATAATACAGTTATTATAAGAACTGAGCAAATGAGCGGTACTCAAAAAAAGCAAAAAGTAATGTCAGAATTAAAAACAAAATACTGGGAAAATTTGAAGTTGTAAAAAAATGAAACTGTAGGTGCGGTAATTGGTAAGGAATTAACAGCAAATGCATTTCAAGCGTTATTGATAGGAAGTATATTGATTATTATTTATATTACAGTAAGATTTGAGTTTATTTATGCAATAGCGGGAATTGTGGCATTAATTCACGATGTTATTATTGCTTTTGGGGTTATTACAATGCTTAGATATGAAATAGATACTCCATTTATTGCGGCAATTCTTACAATTTTTGGGATATTCCATTAATGATACGATTGTCGTATTTGACAGAATTAGGGAAAATATTAAGAAAAAAATAGATCAGGAAGAAATAAAGTTTCAATGTCATTTGGTGAAATAATAGAAAAATCTATAAATCAAGTATTTACAAGATCGATTTATACTTCATTGACTACTTTATTTTTCTGTAATTGTACTTCTTATTCTTGGAGGAGATACGTTAAAGACATTTAGTATGACATTGTTTGTGGGAATGTTAGTTGGAACGTATTCATCAGTATTTGTAGCAAGTCCTTTGGTTTATATCATGAAAAAAAGGTAAAAGATGAGCCAAAAAGCTAAAGATACTACAAAAACATTCAGGAAAAAAACAGTAAATGGATATGATGAAAAGGATAAAGTTTTAGTTTAGTTAAATTGTTTGAAAGATAGGATAAAAATAAAAAAATAAAATGATAAGTTTAGAAGGTGAAATGAAAAAAATGCGATGCTGGGCAGAAATAAATATAAATAATTTGTATAGCAATATTGATGAAATTGAGAAAATTGTGCCTAAAGAAAAAAATAATAGCGGTAATAAAGGCAGATGCTTATGGGCATGGAATGTTAAAAAAATCTGTGACGCTTTAATAAAAAAAGGGAATTAAGAATTTTTGCTGTGGCGACAAGTGATGAAGCACTGAAAATAAAGGAACTTCATAATGATATTATGGTGCTGATATTAGGACCTGTGGAAAATGAATATATGGATCTCATTGCTGACAAGAAGATTTATTTTTATGGTGACAGATTTTTGAAGAAATAGAATTTTTGGAAAAAAACTGGAAAAAGAAAACAGGAAAAACTGTGGACGTGTTTATAAAGATAGATACAGGAATGGGACGTGTAGGATTTCAAGAAAGCGAAGTGGAACAATTAAATAAAAATTCTTAAAAAAATGTAAAACATATTAATCCAATAGGAATCTTTTCGCATTTTTCATCATCTGACAGCGACAAAGAATATACAAAATTGCAGGAAAGAAAATTTAAAGCAATGTGTGAAAAAATATCAAGTGGGATACCATCAATACGATATAGACATCTGCACAACAGTTTTGGAACTTTAAAATTTCAAGAAAGCATACAGGATTTTGTGAGAGCGGGAATTATAATTTATGGAGGAGTTACAGATAAGGAAACTGCACCGTATAAATTTAAGTCTGTAATGTCTCTTTTTGCTAAAATAAGCTATATAAAAACATTAAAGGAAGACAGCTTTATAAGTTATGGAAATACTTATCTTGGAAAAGCTGGGGAAACTTATGCGACTGTTTCCATTGGGTATGCTGACGGAGTAAGGCGTGATTTGTCAAATAAAGGCTATGTTTTTTATAAAGGGCATAAATGTAAAATTGCAGGACGTGTTTGTATGGATCAGCTTATGATTTTACTTCCTGATGAATTAAAGGATGAAGCTAAAAAAGGCGATGTTGTGGAATTTTTTGGTGAAAATATAAGTGTTGTGGAAGTTGCTGAATTGTGTGGCACTATTTCGTATGAGATTTTATGTGGAATAAGTCAAAGGGTGCCTAGAATTTATGTAGAAAAATAGGAGTAAAAAAATGATACTGGATATTGGATTTGTAGTTTTGCTGATAATATTTATGTTTCTTGGGTACAGGAGAGGTTTTTCGCTGGAATTTTTTTAATATGTTTAAGTATATTTTTATTATTTTTTTATAACAAATTATGTTTATAAATTTTTTTCTGGATTCAGAGGGAATTAAGTCTCAAAAATCAGTTGAAAGTATTTATTGTAATCGTTGCAATCCAATATCTTGCCTATTCTGCTATTTTTGATAATTAATAAAAAGTTTTTTTAAAGAGTATAAAAAAATAAATAAATTTGATAAATTGTCTGGAATGATATTTGGAATAATGAAATTGTTTTTTTGTTGCAATTATTGTATACATTGTAGTAATTGCAGGCTCTCTAAAAAGTAAAAGCATAAAAAAATGCAAGGAATAAAAAGTATTTGCATTAAGATTATGACAAAATATGCACTAAGGTTTACGGATTCTTTTTCCTGGATTTATAGAAAATGATGTAAAAGAGATATGTTATAAGTCAACGGGAAAAAGGAAGTAATAAATGATGTTTTACATGATTATGAAAATCCAGAACCAGATAAATTTGAAAAAAATCAAAAAGAGATTAATTAAAATAAATAAAAAAATTTATGAAAAAAATGGAATAAAAAGAAAAAAATAAAAAAAGGAAAATTGATAAAAATGAAAATAATTGACAGGTATATTTACAATTCACTTATTTTGCCGTCATTGTTTGGAATTAGCATATTTACATTTATTATGATGTTAAATGTTGTAATGGAAGTTATGGAGCGTCTGTTTGCAAGTGATTTGCCGTTTATATCCATAATAGACTATCTATTTTATGCAATGCCAGGAGTTCTTGTGCAGACAATACCGATGGGAGCGTTTCTTGGAGTAATGCTTGTCTATGGCGGACTTTCAGAAACAAATGAGATTGTTGCAATGGAAGGTTCTGGAATAGGGCTTTTTAGAATACTTAGACCAGCATTTATTTTTGGTGTAGTGTTAACATTGATTGGATTAGGACTTGAAATTTATGTAAATCCCCGTGCCTTGGAAAATATAAATGCTCAGACAAAGCAGGTGCTTGCTTCAAAGCCTAGTTCACTGACGGAAGAAAAAGTATTTCTGACAAATGAAGAAAAGGGATTTGGTTTTTATATTGATGAGGTAAATAATGAAGCGGCAACAGCAAAAAACTTTCTAATAATAAATAAACGTGGGGATAACCATTATCCAATAGTTTTTTTGGCTGAAAATGCAAGATTTGATCCAGGAATCATAAATTTGAGCAAAGTAAAAGGATATGCTTTTGAAAAAGATGGCAGCAATCAAGTTTCAGCTGAGTATATGGAACAGGAAATACCTATTACTACTTTTTTTAGAGAAAGCAAGAAGGAAGTGAAAAAAAGCCGTAAGGAAATGAATATAAAAGAGTTAAATAAATTTTATAAGGAAAATATAAACAAGCCTGGAGAAAAGGAAACAGCTTTAAAGGCACAGGTAGAAATTTACCAAAGGCTTATAGGTCCCGCTAGCAAGTACATTTTTATGCTGGCTTGGAGTGCTTCTTTCAGTTGGGCATAGAAGAAGTGGAAGAGGAATAAGTTTTGGTGTAAGTTTAATCGTTATATTTGGTTATATAGGAATGGCAAGTTATGCAAAAATTATGGTACTGAAGAATAATGTGCCTGCAAATATTGCAATGTGGGTTCCTAATTTTGTTTTTATTTATATTGTGTATATATTTCTCAATAAAGAAATATAGAGGAAAATAACGAAGGGAGGAGTATGAACAAATTAGACAAGTATATAATTTCAAATTATGTAAAAAGTTTCCTTTTGGGTATGATGATGTTTTTTTTGATTTTCTTATTAGCAGAAAGTATCAGCTTGACAGGATGGATTATGGATGGAAAGCTTAAAGGCCACGATGCCATAAAGTATCTGAGATATGGAACACCTGAAATTATAACAAATACTGCTCCTCTTGGAGTATTGCTGGGAAGCCTGCTGTGTATAAGCAAGATGGCAAAACAGCTGGAAATTGCCGCAATGAAAACAAGTGGAATAAGTTTTGCAAGAATAGCGTTATTTCCTATGATTTTTTCATTTCTTGTAAGTATGGGAGTATTTTGGATAAACTATGACATATTAGGGAAATCAAATACTAAGAAAGAAAATTTAAAGTCCCTTAAAATTGATAATAAGGAGCCTGTAAGGGCGCAAAAGAAATTCGTTTTTGTAAAAATTGATAAAAAGACAGTTCTGTATAGTGAAAATGTAAATAAAAAAATACTGGAACAATGGAATATATTGAAATTTTTTTAAATTTGAAAAAGGGATTTAGTAAAATCAGCAAGATATATACTTCGCCATTTGCAAAAATTAATCCGAAAAACAAATGTATGGACTTTTAAAGATTTAAAGGAATATGACAGCAGGACTAATTTAACAAAGCCTGCGGATACAAAGAAATTCAGGTTTGTTGCAAGTATGGAAGATGTCCTGGCAAGTCCAGTAAAGGCTAAAAATTTGACAATGCCTGAATTACGTGAGAAAACAGTTTATTTTACAAGGGTCGGAGCAGATTCCTTAAATTTAAGAATAGAATTTTATTATAGAATATCTTTTGCATTGTCGTCATTTGTCATGTGCTTAATTGGACTTTCACTTGGAAGTAGATATGTAAGGGGAGGAGCTGCGCTAAATATTGGATTATCTGTAATAATAGGTTATGCCTATTACGGTATCAGCACGATTTTGCGTTCAATGGCAGTTGCAGGCACAGTTCCAATTTATGCGGCTTGCTTTATTCCGTTAATTGTATTTTTTGTAGTTGGAATAAAATTATTTAGAGATTCGGAATATTAATATGTAGTATTATTTTTTTATTTAATACTGTTTCATGTGCAAAACAGTGGACTCTTTTGCAAAGGGTCAGAAACTATTGTTAGCATATAATATAAAAATATAATTCTGTTTTTTAAAAATAGAGTTTAGTGTAAAATAAGGATTGAGAGAGGATTGAAATGATAGAAAAAAATAAGGACAAATACTGGAATAGAAGTTATTTTTTTGATAAATTAGAAAGTATTTCTACTTGTTCAGTTGGTGTATTTGTAAAAAAACAGGATCACGGGATGAAAGTGATACAGAAGAAGGAATTTCACATGTTTTTGGAGCATATGATCTTTAAGGGGACTCCTAATAGAAATTATTTTGAAATTTCAGATGAGATTGATTATCTTGGGGCGAATGTGAATGCGCATACGACAAAGGAGGAAACTGTTTTTTATATAAATGCCTTGACACAGTTTCTGGGAAAATCTATTGATATTTTGTTTGATATTGTTATAAATTCTACGATTGATGAAAAGGAATTGGAAAAGGAAAAGGATGTAATTGTGGAAGAAATTAAAATGTATAAGGATTCGCCAGATGACCTGGTATTCGAGATGAATTATGCAGATTGCATAAATGGGCAGTATGGAAAGCCTATTATTGGAACAGAGGCAAGCGTGAAGGGATTTACAGCAGAGGAAATCAGAAAATATTACAGGGAAAGATATACTAAGGATAATATTTTAATTGTTGTTTCTGGAAATTTTGATAAGGATGAAATTACTCAGAAAGTAGATGAATATTTTGGAAAGCTGGCTGATAAGAAGGTTAATAGACGTGAGAAGACAGAGTTTTCATTTAATGCTGGAAAAAGAGTTGTTTCAAAGGATATAAATCAAGTTAATATTTGCATTTCACATCAAAGCGAAGATTATAACAGTGAAAATAAAATATATACTGATATTTTAGCAAATATTATCGGCGGTTCAATGAGTTCTAGACTTTTTCAGGAAATTCGTGAAAAAAATGGGCTTGCATATTCTGTTTACACATTTAATCAGTATTACCTTTCTGGAGGTTTGACATCAACGTATATTGGGACAAATCTGGAAAAATTATGAAAAGGCAATAGAAATAACACTTGCAGAATTTAAGAAAGTTACGTGAAAGTGGAGTAACAGAAGATGAACTTCAAAAAGGCAAAAAAATAAATATATGAGCCGAATTGCATTTTCAATGGAAAATCCACGTTCAAGAATGGGAATTTTGGGAAATTACTATATTAGAAAAAATGAAATATTAGATGCAGAAAAGATAAAAAAATGAAGTAAATTCAGTAAAACTTGAAGATGTGAATAATTTTGCAAAAAAACTGGATATTTAACAGAAAAATATTACGGTTCTTGGAAATATTAAAAAGTAAGGTAAAGTTAAAAAGGAATTTATGATAATTAAAAAAATAGGGTTAGGAGAAGAGAATGTTTCAAAGTCAAAGAATAATTGAAGATCTGAAAAAAATAATATTTTTTTCGTATGGACAAAAATGATTTTTACTGATAGTTTATGCACTTGTGACAATTAGTACAGTATTTGTATATAGTGCGACAAGACAAAAGCGGAATGGTTGGTAAAAAAATATTTTTATGGATTGTTATAGGGACAATATTGATGTTTATTATAGCCGCATTTGATTATAGACATATAAGCTGTATATTTGGCATATTTACGGAATTGGGGCAATATTGCTGCTGCTTGTACGTTTTGCAGGGAAAAAGACTCTTGGAGCGCAACGTTGGATTGCACTTGGGCCATTTCAGCTGCAGCCGTCGGAATTTGTAAAGGTGATAATTATTCTAGTTATTGCCTACTGGATTGTAGAAAAATATAAAAATGGAATTAACAACTTAAAGGATATTGTTGGTTCAATTCTGCCAGCAATGCCTCTTATATTGCTTATTTTAATACAGCCTGATCTGGGAACGACATTAATAACAATTTCTGCATTTTTATTTATGATTTTTCTGTATGAAGCAAATATGAAGCCAATCTGGATAATAGGAATTGTAGTAATGTTATCAGTTTATCCAGTTTATAGATTTGTACTTAGCAGTTATCAAAGGGATCGTGTAGAAACATTTTTACACCCTGAAAAGGATAAAAAAGGAAGCGGATGGCACGTAATCCAGTCAAAAATTTCAGTTGGAGCAGGAGGTGCATTAGGTAAGGGAGTGTTACAGGGAAGCCAAAGCAGATTGGAATTTCTTCCTGAAGCGCAGACAGATTTTATTTTTTCAGTATTATCTGAAGAAATGGGATTTTTTGGATCCACACTAGTTTTACTTCTATATTTCGGATTAATTTTGGAAATAATGAGGATTACCCGAATTATACAGGACAGTTTTGGCAGGCTTATACTGTATGGCTTGGCAGGTGTAATATTTATGCACGTAGTTGTAAATGTAGGAATGACAATTGGACTTGTGCCAGTTACAGGAAAACCGCTATTGTTCATGAGCTACGGAGGAAGTTCATTTTTAGCTTCGTTTATTATAATAGGAATAGTGGAAAGTATAAAAATTCATAACAATAAATAATTTAAAAAATGGGAGAAATTTTTGGAAAAGAATGAAATTATTGTAAATTCTGAAATGGAAGGGATGAGGCTGGATAGATACTTGAGGAAAAGTTTTAAAAATGAGCCGCTTAGCAGGATTTTTGGTGCAATAAGATCTGGGGATGTAAAAATTAATGGGAAAAAGTCGAAGGAAAATTATCGGCTGTTATTAGATGATAAAATTACAATAAAGAATTTATCAATAGGGAAATATTAAAAGAAAAATGAGAAAAATAGAAAATAAAATAAAAAAACTGCAAATTTCTCAAAATGATCTTGAAAAAAATATAAAAAAAATGGTTATTTTTTTGAAAATGAAGATTTTTTTATTGTAAATAAGGCAGAAAAAAATCCCTGATGCATAAGGGAACAGGGCATAAATATGGACTCAGTGAAGTTTTTTAAAAAAAATTTATAAAAAGTGAGAATATTAATTTTGCAAATAGAATTGATTTTTGAAACGTCGGGGACTTGTTATCGGATGTAAAAACATTGAAGTTTTTTTGAGATATATTTCTGAAAAAAATTAGGGAAAAATGAAGTTCATAAAAAAATATTTTTGCGATTGTTCATAATGGAGAATTTAAAAATAAAAAAAGATTTTAAAATTGAAAAATTATTTGACAACGGCTGAAAATAGGGTTATTGTTTCTGAAAAATCCTGTTTCAAGGGAATCTAAAAAAAAGCATTACTTATTTTAAATATATAAACATTGATAAATTGAAAAAAATCAGAAGAAAATATTGGATTTACTGGGGAAAAATAAGGATGTTTTCGCTTTTTGGATATTGAGCTGATTACTGGGAGAAAGCATCAAATTAGGGCTCAGCTGGCTGATAAGGGACTTTTCATAGTTGGAGATAAGAAGTATGGAATAAAGGATGGGAGTGACAGATTTTTTTCTCTGCTGCTATTTTTCTTTCGTTTGATGAATATAAAGTTTTTCGATTTTTAGATAGAGTATTTTTTTAGGAGTGTATATTTTTTTCAAATTTTTATTCTAATAGAAATGATGTATTATATAATAGTATTATAACACCTGTTATTTAGGTTTATGCTCAAACTATATTAGTGTCAAATAAAATTATATTATTTTTTTCATTTTGGTAGTGAATTTATTGTGTAAGGAGTTAAAACTTCCTTGTTTCAAAAGTGATAAATATGATTTGTGTTTTTTTATCGGATTTACTGTAAATATATTTGAGTAAAGGAGTTATAATTTTTTTAAGTTTAATTTTTAAAAATAACTTTGTTATAAAAAAAATAAAAATTTTTGAGAGGTGAAAAAAATGGGTTTGTTTTCAAGCAGAAAATCAAAAAAAGTATGTTACGCTTACATCTAAGTCAAAATTGACGGTGGATATTGTGGATGACAATAAGTGGAAAAAAATGTAATCAATGTAATGAAATCATTTACAATGAGGATTTGAAAAAAATAATCTGAATGTATGTCCAAAAATGTGGAAATTATTTTAGGCTTACAGCATTTGAAAAGAATTGAACTTTTGATTGATGAAGGAACTTTTATAGAAGAGGATATGACGCTTAATTCTAAAAATGTGTTAAATTTTTCCAGGATATGAGGAAAAAGTTGGAAACATCACGTGAACGAAGCCGTATGCTGGATGGAGTTATAAGCGGAACTGGAAAAAAATTAATGGAATAGAAGTTAGTATTGCTGCGATGGAATTTAGCTTTATGGGTGGAAGTATGGGTTCTGTTGTTGGAGAGAGAATTACAAGGGCAATGGAACGTGGACTGAAAAGGAAAATACCTGTTGTGGTAGTTTCAAGTTCAGGAGGCGCTAGAATGCAGGAGGGGATTTTATCACTTATGCAGATGGCAAAAACTTCAGGAGCAGTTAAAAAATTGAATGAAGCTAGAATTCCGTTTATTTCTGTACCTGTTGATCCAACTACCGGTGGAGTTACAGCTTCCTTTGCAATGCTTGGAGATGTGATTATAACTGAGCCAAATGCTTTTATTGCTTTTGCAGGACCTAGGGTTATTGAGCAAACTGTAAACCAGAAATTGCCGAAGGGATTTCAAAGGGCAGAATTTTTATTGGAACACGGAATGGTTGATATAATTTCAGAAAGAAAAAGACTTGAAAACAACGATTTACAGAGTATTGGAAAAAAATTAGTGTAAATTTAAAAATTTTTTTCAAATGAAAGGATAAAAAAAGATGAGTATAAAAGATGAAATTAAGGAATTGGAAGAAGCAATATCGGAATTAAAGGCATTTTTCAGCTGAAAAAAACATTGATTTTTTTCTGCTCAGATTACAGAACTTGAAAAAAACTGGAAGATAAATATAAGGATTTTGAAGAAAATGAAATGGATGCCTGGAATAGAATCCAAATTTCAAGAAATCCGCAAAGACCGTATACTTTAGATTATATAAATGAGCTGACACAGGATTTTGTGGAACTTCACGGTGACAGGTTATCTAAGGATGACCATGCAATTGTCGGTGGACTTGCAATGATTGATGGATACAAAATAATGGTAATTGGGCATCAAAAGGGAAGAGATATTGATTCAAACCTTTACAGAAATTTTTGGTATGGCAAGTCCTGAAGGATATAGAAAGGCATTGAGATTAATGAGAATGGCGGAACGTTTTAAATTGCCGGTTTTAACATTAATTGACACAGCTGGAGCTTATCCTGGAATAGAAGCCGAAGAAAAAGGGCAAGGTGAAGCTATTGCTAAAAATCTGGCAGAAATGTTTGGACTGCGTGTGCCGATTGTATCGGTTGTAATTGGTGAAGGTGGAAGTGGAGGAGCATTGGGAATTGGAGTTGCTGATTCTATTTTGATGCTTGAAAATAGTGTATATTCAGTTATTTCTCCTGAAGGATGCGCTTCAATCCTGTTTAATGATTCAACAAAAGCGTCAGAAGCTGCTAGAAGTTTAAAAATGGATGCAATCAGCTTAAAAAGTTTAGGGATTATAGATGGAATTATAAAGGAGCCGCTGGGAGGTGCTCATAGAAACCTTGAAGAAATGGCTCAAAACTTGAAAGCTGCGGTTGTAGAGGAATTCAAGAGAATCGATAAATATTCGTTACGTGAATTATTGAGAAAAAGATATGAAAAAAATATAGAAGAATAGGAGATTTTTTTGAAGAGTAATTTTTTTAGAGAATTAAAGTCAGTAGATTTATTATCATACTAAACCATATTAGAAAAAGAAGATATGTTTTTATTTGTTTTTATTGCAAGAGGTCAAAACTTTGTTAAATAGAGTCTATAATAAATTTACTGTTCTGAGGAAATAACGTTAGAAAGGGCCAAGGCCCTTATTTTTAAAAATAAAAAAATTATTTTTATTCTTTATTTTTTTAAGAAAAACTTTTTTTCCAAAATGATAAAAAAATACGAAAAATTTAAAGTTCAAAACTCCAATGCCAGTTGCTAAAATATTTGTTAAAACGTGATTTGGGAAGTATTTTTTTGGCTGATTTTTTTCCAACAATAAACATTCCAAGGCAAAAGATTGCCATCCGCTTTTAAATATTCTAAATTTCCCCGTAATTTAGGCTTATCTTGAAAAAAATAGAATTTTTTTCCACACCGTTTATAAGTAAATTTATATTTATTGCCGAAATTACTGCTCCAACTAAGTAACCGAAATAAAGTTCAGAATAATTGAAAAAAATATTCCTAAAAGAGGGAAAAAAATATCATAGTAAAAAAATTGAGATAATGTATGCACTTTTTTTATATTTTTCAGGCATTTTTTTCCAGCATTTCTGTATTTCCTTTCTTTCCTTTTTATATTGAAAACTTTAGAAATTATTTTTATATTATTTATTTGCTTTATAAGCGACCAGTATCCTGAAATAGCCCCTAAAATAAGAAAAAAATAATCAGGACAATTGGCTGATCCGTTTTAAATAAATATTTTTTTCAAAAGCAAATAAAAACCGAGCATAATCAAAATTGGCAGAGCAAGAATATAAACCATATTCGTTGCAAGGGCAAAATATTTCATAATCTTATTATTTCTTTTTATTTTTTTACTGCCTTGTCATTGTTATGCCTTCCGAGTTTTTTTCTATTTCAAAAAGTCTTTGTTTTCTTTTTTTCTTCTTCTTTTTATTCTTTCTTCTTCAGTTGAATCATTTTTTGTTTTCTTCATTTTCAATTTTCATAAGTTACCTTCTTTTTTTATTTTTATAAAATAGCCTATACTAAATTCGTTATATCTAAGTTGGGAAAATATTAGTTTTATAATTTTTTTCAGGATAAAAAAATATTCGGCTTTCTCCAAATTCAGGGTTTGAGGCGGTATCAAATATTTCAAAGCCTTTATTTTTGGACAGTTTTTATAATCCATTCTGGGTCATAGATAAATTTTTTTCTGAATTTCATTGTATTTTTCTAAATAGATTGTCGTTTTCATTTTCACGGATAAATAAATCTATTTCTATCAGATGTTTTTCTTTTGGATAGTTTCTCATGCCGCCAGATGCTTGTGTATTCCGGCTCTTCATCCAGAAAGATGTCATTTTCAAATATTTCTTCAAAAAAATATCTTCAGTTACAGCATCAAAAATTAAGAATCCATCTTTTTTTAAATTTTTTTATTACATTTTTTTCAATAAATTTCAAAAAAATTCCTTTTTCATCCTTTAAATAATTTACCGTATCAAAATTGCAGACAATATAGTCGGCTTTGATATAAACTGCCATTTTTATTATTTTTCAAAAATCTACAGTATTTTCAAAATTTATAATATTTTTCTTTGACAAGTTTGTACTTATCTTTTTCCAAATTTTTTTCTTTACCTAATTTTTTTGTCCATTTAACCTTTTCTAATTTTTTTCTGCAACTTCCAGCATTTTTTTCAGACAAGTCCACTCCAACAACAGAAAATCCATCTTCAAGAAACCGTAAAATAAATTCTCCAGTTCCACATCCTAAATCTAAAATAGTTCCTTTTGTTTTTTATAAATCTCTTTAAAAAAATTATACCATCCATCGTAATCTACATATTTCATAAAAAAATATCATAAATTTCCGCAAATTGCTTGTGCATAGATCAGCTCCATTTCATCTTGTATTTTTTTCTTTTTTTATATTTTAAATTTCATTTACATTATACTTTAAATAATATAATTTTACAAGTTTATAAATTTAGAGAAAAATGACTGAAGAAAAAGTTTATGTTTAATCGTTTTCTTCTATAAATTTATGAGTTTTAAAAAAATTCTTTCCATTTCTTTTTTTAAATGTTGGAGATCCGACTAAATCATATTGTTTTTGTGTAGGCTTCTTGCATACTGCCGCATAGTAAAATTCATGGATTTTATCTTTTTTGCCATTAATATCACGAAGCCCTGCTTCACCTAGCATTTCGTTAAATTGTTTAATTATATTTTGGACTTCAGTTAAAGTATGTGGCATTTTTTTGCCATCTTTTATATAGCTTTCTTCCATGATCATAGATCCAATTGGAATACATGCATCCACATCTTGTCCATCTTTATTATAAAATCTTACCCATTCTTCTTCAGACATAAAAAGCACGCCTCTTTCATCTCTGTAAGGTTCTGCTATTCCAAAGGCTGAAAATGCCAATAATCCCAATAAAATAAGTTTTTTCATTTTAAATCTCTCCTTTTTTTATTATTTGTCAAAATTTATAAATCGCATTAATACAATATTTTTTTCGATTTTAATTTTTACTGTGTTTTCTAAGATAATTATACTATATCTTTCCTAAAAATTCCAAATATTCAGCTTTTAAAAAAATTTATTTTTTTCAAAAAAACTATTGCTAAAAGTCAAAAAAATATACAATATAAAACATTATAAATACTTTATTTAAATAAAAAAATGAATATAGAAGGAGAAGATATGAGATTATCGAAAGCATTTTTTTAAAAAAACATATAAAGAAGCACCAAAAAGAGGCAGAAGTAATAAGTCATAAATTGATGTTGAGAGCTTTCTATGATTAGACAATTGACAAGAGGAGTTTACAGCTATTTGCCATTGGGATATAAAGTTTTGAAAAAAATTGAGAATATTGTTAGAGAGGAAATGGATAGAGCTGGGTCACAGGAAATTTTTAATGCCAGTGTTGCAACCGGCTTCATTGTGGGAAGAGTCTGGAAGATGGTTTGCTTATGGTTCAGAACTTATGAGAATGAAGGACAGAAATGAGAGAGAATTTGCGTTGGGACCTACGCATGAAGAAGTTGTTACGGATATTGTTAGAAATACAATTACTTCGTATAAAGAATTGCCGTTTAACTTGTATCAAATTCAGACAAAATTTAGAGATGAAATGCGTCCCAAGATTTGGTCTTATGAGAGGAAGAGAGTTCTTAATGAAAGATGCCTACAGTTTCCATTTAACAAAAAGAATCGTTGGATGAAGAATTTTTGAATATGAAAAAAATGCATATTCTAGAATTTTTGGAAAGAATGGAGTTAAAATTTAGAGCGGTTGATGCGGATTCTGGTTCGATTGGAGGAGACGCTCAAATGAATTTATGGTACTTGCTGAAAATGGAGAAGACGATATTTTTATACAGTGACTCATCAGATTATGCTGCAAATGTTGAAAAAGCTACGAGTATCATTGAATTGAAGGAAAGTTCAGAGGAAAAAAATTGCCAAAAAGAATTGGTTGAAACGTCTAATACTAAGACAATTAAGGAATTGTCAGAATTTTTTTGAATATTCCAGAGGAAAAAAACTGTTAAAAGCGGTTATGTTGAAGGAAGTATTGGAAGATAAAGTAAATTATGTGTTGGCACTTATTCGTGGAGATTTGGATGTAAATGAGATTAAATTGAAAAAAATGCAGTGAATGCTTCGATGGAATTGGAAATGATGACTGAAGAAGAATGTGAAAAATTTGGGATTGTTCCTGGATTTGCGGGATCTTATGAGAAAAAAGAAGGACTTACAGTTGTTATTGATGAAACTGTAAAATATGTGAGAAATTTTGCATTGGGAGCAAATAAAAAGGATTATCATTTTATTAATGTTAATTTGGAAGATTTACATTATGATGTAGTTGCTGATATTAGAACGGCTAGAGCAGGGAGATATTTCGCCTGATGGAAAAGGTGTGTTAAAAATTGCTCGTGGAATGGAAGTTGGACATATTTTTAAATTGGGAGATAAATATTCAAAAGCGTTAGATGCGAAAGTTTTAGATGAAAATGGTAAACAGCAAGTAATCCAAATGGGATGTTATGGAATTGGTGTTTCAAGATTGATGTCGGCTGTAATTGAGCAAAAACACGATGATTTCGGAATTATTTGGCCAAAATCAATTGCACCATATATTGCAGATGTGATTATTGCTAATGTAAAAGATGAAACTCAAGTAAATGTTGCTGAAAGAATTTATGAGGCGTTGAAAAATGAAAATATAGATGTTGTTTTAGATGACAGAAATGAGAGAGCAGGATTTAAGTTTAAAGATGCTGACTTAATCGGATTTCCCGCTTAAAATTGTAGCTGGAAAAGGTGCGGCTAATGGAATTGTGGAAGTTAAAGATAGAGCAACTGGAGAAAGCGTTGAAGTTAAGGTTGAGGAAGTTGTTAATTTTGTGAAAGAGTTTTTTTGGTGAAAATAATTCAAGTATACTCATTTGAGTGGAATTTTGATTTAAAAATTTAAAAATAATAAAAAGATGACTTTAGATTAATCTTTCTGAAGTCATCAATTTTTTTCATTAAGTAAAAATTATTTACCAAAATAAGCTATTGCTTCAATTTCTACTAGTACTCCCTTTGGTAATTTATCTACAGCAAAAAGCAGATCTTGCTGGATATGGTTCAGTAAAATATTCTGCATAAATATTATTTACTGTCACAAAATCATCAATATTGTCTAATAATACAGTTGTTTTTATAACATTTCCTGTTGACAATCCATTGTTTTTCTAAAAATTGCTTTTAGGTTTTTCAAGCACTTGTCTTGCCTGATCTTCAACTGTAACAGCTTCAACTTTCTGATTTTTCAGGATTAATTGCAATTTGTCCTGAAATATACAAAAAAATCTCCAGCTTTTTCTAAATGCTGAATAAGGACCAACTGCTTCAGGTATTTTTTTCATTTTTCCTCCTAAATTTTTTTATATTTTTTTAAATTTTTTTACAATTTCATTTTATCATATTTTTTTCAATATTAAAAAGAGATTTATCAATTTTTTTGACATTAAATTATTTTTATTCTGGTGAATATCCAAAATTTAATAAATATCTCCAGCTTTTCTCCCGGCACTTTCGCAAATCCAAAAGTAAATCGGTATTGTCAAGGCTTTTACTCCAATTCCGAATTTATAACTTTCCTTCACGTCATTGCCAAAACTGTAACTTTTTTTCCAGAAATATTTGCTCTTGAATAAGTTGTATCCAAATATACAAGGTTTGATAAATTATATTGAGCTTTTTAACTTTCCTGTAAAAAAATACTTCCGCCACGAATTTTTGTCAGCCGGCATTCCTGCAAATTCAATGAATTATCAGCAGTTCTTATTCCTCCCATTTTGGGCTTGTATGTTTCAGGAATGTCTTTTCCGTAAGATGTCAAATAGGCTATTCCAGGAGTAATCGTTACTTTTTCGCCAATTGGAATATTAATTTCTCCGCCTGCATACAGTGAATTAAAGTTAGCATGCTTTGAATTTGCCAATGTGTAATTTGAAAATAGGTAAATTCCTTTTGTTGCAAAGTTAAGGCTGTCTCTTGTATCGTAATTTAGCTTTGCTTCAAAATACGGAAATGGTTTTCTCACATTTTCAGCATTATTTTCATGTTTTTCCACATCTGATATCTGATAACCTCCACCAATTGAGAATAGCAGATTTTTATACACTTCTACACCTATTCCCTGTTCCAATTTTTAAATTTTCTGTTTTTTCAAAACTGAAATATCCATTTTTATATTTTTTTGATTTTTCAATAATATCACGTTTATATTCAAATTCTCCCATAAATTATTGCCTTTGAATTTTTTTCCAAGCTCTGCGGTTGTTCTTCCTTTTGCTCCATATTCATTTGCAACTGTTCCGCTTTACTGAATATCTGACATTTGTATTATTTATAAGCTTTGCTCCTTGAAACCTACATTTACAGTAGCCAAATCCTCATTATTTATATTTCCTGAAAGCGTTAAATAATCGCTTGGCTTTTTTTCCTGAACATTTATTATAAGGTCGTTATCCTTCACTTCATAATAAACAGTTGTAAAATCACCATTCTGATAAATATTATTAACAATCTTTTCCATATCCAGCCTTGTTAAAGTTCCAAGCTTTTTTTAGGAAAAAAATTTATCAAAAATATGCTCTTGTATATTTTTTTATTTCCATCAATTACAATTCCGGTAATATTATATTCATCCTTCCAAGTCTGCCTAAATTCTTTTCGTTTTTCCTCTAATTTTTCATAAAGCTCAGGGTTTGATAATTTTCTGATTTCGTTTATATTTGCCCTTGCCACAGCCTCCCCAGCCGCAATAATATCTTTAACTTTTGAAAAATCATAAGATTCAAACTTTTCCAAATCAGGTTTCATATACAAGTCAAGCATCCGGATTTGCCGCTCAACCTCCTGTCTTCCTGCAATTGTTGTTGCATCTGAAATTACATCAATCAGATTCATTTTCGATTCATCCCTTTTTGTAAATCCATCTCCCACGTTTACTCCAATTGTATAGTCAGCGCCAAGCACCTTTACATCTTGAACTGGCAAGTTTCGCACTACTCCGCCATCAATGTAAAGTCTTTTTCCATCTCGTATCGGAGCAAAAACTGATGGAATTGACAGGCTTTCCCTTATTGCTGTTGCAATCGAACCTTTATCAATCATTACGCCTTCTCCAGATTCCAAATCAGTCGCAACTGCCGCAAATTTTCTTGGGAATTTTTTAAAATCTTCAACTCCCAGTGCACCGTAAAAAAGTTCATTTAATCTCTGGCTAGCTGTCTTTCCGCCAACAGCCCCACTTGGTAATTTTGGCATAAAGTTTTTTATCGGAATTACTGTACTATTTTTATCTTCAATCGAGTTTCTTACAGCTCCTTTATCCTTTCTTTCGATTTTATCGTTAAAAAGGCTCATCCAGTCCATGCTGACCGCTATTTCCTCAATTTCGTCCGGAGTATATCCAACACTGTACATTCCTCCAATAATACTTCCCATGCTAGTCCCTGTTACATATTCTATCGGCACCTTTTTCTTCATCCAGAACTTTTTAATATACCAATGTGGGCAAGCCCTTTTGCAGTTCCTCCGCTAAGTACCAGCCCAATTCTTTTGTCTTCCTGATTAATTACATTTTTTTCTATTGGCATCGTTTTTCTTTGTTTTTCAAGATTTTTTTAATGCCATTATTTTTCATTATTTTTTTAAATCCATATTTTTTTAATTCAGATTCTTTTTCGTTATTTCCATTATCACTTTTCAAATTCCTATTATTTTTCATTTTTCCAGAGCAACGTAGTTTTCAGATTTCCAGTTTTTTTCATTTTTGAGTTTTTTTCATTTTCAGCCAATCCAAAAGCATTTACCAACAGAAAAAAATAATAAAAAAAACAGATTGCCTTCTTCTTTCCAGTCACTGCCTAATCTCCTCCATTCTTTATTCATTTATAAGATTTCAAATAATTCTTCTAATTTTTTTACTTCATATTTTGGAACTGATCCAGTATCATTCACAATATTTTTAAAATTTACCCAGCAAGTGTCAATTCCGGCATTTTGCGCACCTTTTATATCAGCCTCCAAAGAATCGCCAATCATTATTGCAGATTTTTTATCCGATATTCCAAAATATTCCATTGCACATTCAAATATTCTTTTATCAGGCTTATTCACTCCAACTTCTTCAGAAATAACAATTTTATCAATGTATTTTGCAATTGCTGAATTTTTTATCCGTGAATGCTGAACTTCCTTTATACCATTTGTAATAACTCCAACTTTATATTTAGAATGTAAATATTCACACAGTTTTTCAGTCGCCTCAAATGGAAAAACTCCTTCTCCCAGTTTTTTTAAATACAGTTTACTTACCTCAATCGAATCATACTCCAAGCCAAATTCCTCAATTATTTTTTCAAATCTCAAAACTTTCAGTTTATCCTTATCCATTTTCCCCTTTTCCAAATCCTTCCACAACTGTAAGTTTATCTCTTTATACCGTTTCCTTATTTTCTCATAATTTTCTTCAATTTTTTTCTTTTTTTCAATCTGATTTACCTGAAAAAAATCCCAATTTTTTTCAAATGTTTTTTTCTAAATGCTGAATCTTCCGTCTTTGAATAATCAAAAAGCGTATCATCCAAATCTATCAATACAAGTTCATATTTCATTTTTTACCTTTTTCCTCTCTTCTTTATTTTATTTTTAATTTTAATTTATTTAAAGATAAAAAAACGACATTATAATTAATTATATCACAATTTGAGAAAAAAACTTAATTTAAATATTTTTAGAAAAAAATATGAAAATAATATAAATAAAAAAATATATCTAGTCAGTAACTTATATTTTTCTATTTTTTTAAATAAGGTTTAATTTTTCCTATATAATATAAACAAATTTTTTTATAAATATATGTTGAAAATTTGTAAAAAATATACTAAAATTATAGTGAAGATTTAACATTCAGAAAGGAGATGCGGGTGAAAGCGATTTTAAGAAAAGTATCATTATTGGCAATTACAGTTTTAACGGCAGCTTCGTTGAACGCCTCTAGCATTATAATGGGGAATCGTAACAATGCGGCAAAAGTTAATAATCAGAAAGTAACAAAAAATAGGGAGTTAAGAGGTGTATGGGTAGCGAGTGTAAGCAACATCGACTGGCCATCTAAAAAAGGACTTAGTGTAGATCAGCAAAAAAGAGAATTTTTAACAATTCTTGACAATGTAAAAAAATGGAATATGAATGCGGTATTTGTGCAGGTAAAACCGACATCGGATGCCTTTTATCCATCAAAATACGCACCTTGGTCTGAATATTTGACAGGAACTCAAGGTGTAAATCCTGGATATGATCCATTAAAATTCATGGTGGAAGAAGCACATAAGAGAGGAATCGAATTTCATGCATGGTTTAATCCATACAGACTTTCGACATCTGGATCAAGAGATAAATTATCAAAGGATAATATTGGACGTAAAAAGCCTGAATGGACTGTTTCTTATGGAGGACAGCTTTATTTAAATCCAGGGATTCCTGAAGTTGATGACTATGTTGTAGACAGTATTGTTGAAGTTGTGAAAAATTATGATGTTGACGGTATTCACATGGATGACTATTTTTATCCATACAAAGTTAAAGGGCAGGAATATCCTGATTCAGCACAATATCAGAAATATGGTAAAAATTTTGCAACAGTTGGAGACTGGAGAAGAGATAACGTAAACAGACTGATTGAAAAATTGCATAAAGCTATAAAGAAGGAAAATGAAAATGTGGAATTTGGAATAAGTCCATTTGGAGTATGGAGAAATGCTTCTACTGATCCATCAAGAGGTTCTGACACAACTGCAGGTGTGCAAAATTATGATGACTTGTATGCAGATATTTTACTTTGGATGAATAAAGGATGGATAGACTACGTTGCACCTCAAATTTACTGGAATCAAGGATTCAAAGCTGCTGAATATAATACGCTTGTAAAATGGTGGAGCAAATATGCTGGACAAACAAACACAGATTTATATATTGGGCAAGCAGCCTACAAAAGTAAATGACTGGAAAAAAATGCAAAAGAGTTAATAAATCAAGTTAATTTCAATAGAAATTATCCAGAAGTAAAAAGGAAGCATATTCTTTAGCTACAAGTCATTACTGACAAACCCTAAAAAAATGCTACAAACAGCCTAGCTCAAGGGCCTTATGCCAATATTGAAAATCAATAATTTTTAGAAAAAAAGTAATTTTTTGAAAAAAAGAAAATAAATTTAAAATTGAAAATTTAAGAAATCAAGAAAAAAATCAGTATCAGAAGAGTTTCTAAAACTTAAAACGGTACTGATTTTTTTGTTTTATATTTCTTATAATATTTTTTTATAAATTTGCACTTTCATAGGTTTTATAGTATAATAACTTATTGTGAAATTAGATCGAGGTGATAATGTTTTTATGGTGAAGATTAACATGGATATGATCCAGACAATCGGGTTGGCAGTTATTCTGCTTTTAATTGGAATGAAGCTTAGAAAAAAAATTCAATTTTTTGAAAAATATTGTATTCCGGCTCCTGTTATTGGTGGATTTTTATTTTTCAATAATCGTTTTTTTATTTTTTTAGACAGACAAATGTAGCTCAAATTAAATTTGATGATACGCTTCAAAAGTTTTTTATGGTAATGTTTTTTACAAGTGTAGGATTTAACGCAAGTCTTAAAGTATTGAAAAAAGGTGGAAAAAAGGTTGTTATGTTTTTATTTGTTGCGGCGGGATTATGTGTTATGCAAAATGTTGTTGCAGTAGTGCTTTCAAAATTTGTGGGAATTCCTCCACTGCTTGCGTTAATGACTGGATCGACTCCAATGACTGGTGGACACGGTACTTCAGCAGCTGTTGCACCTACAATTGAAGCTCTTGGTCCAATATACAAAGGAGCAAATGCGATTGCAATTGCATCGGCAACTTTTGGGCTGATTATAGGATCTGCGATGGGAGGGCCTATTGCTAGCAGACTTATTAATAAACATAAGTTATTGCCTGAACATTTTACAAAAGATGGAGTAAAGCACGGTGATGAAGATATAGATGAGGAAGTTTTAAAAAGACAGAAGCCTTATCTTGATGGAGAGCGTTTTTCAATGGCGTTTTTTTATATTTTAATTGCAATGGGGATCGGTTCATATTTATCAATGTTTATTGATTATCTTATGAGTTTTACAGACTTTGAAGCACATTTTCCTATTTATATCGGACCAATGATTATTGCGGCTATTATTAGAAATATTTCTGACAATGTAAAGGCTTTGAATGCTCCAATCAAGGAAATAAGCATTCTTGAAGATGTGGCACTTAGCTTGTTTTCTAGCAATGGCACTGATGACTTTAAGATTGTGGGAACTTATTGACTTGGCGCTTCCAGTATTTATATTGTTAATTGCGCAAGTTGTATTAATGTATGTTTACTTGAACTTGGTAACATTTAAGGCGATGGGATCAGATTATGATGCGGCTGTAATGGTTTCTGGACATTGCGGATTCGGGATTAGGGTGCAACTCCAAATGGAATTTCAAATATGAAAGCTGTTACAGAAAAATATGTTTACTCAAAAATGGCATTTTTTGTAATTCCAATAGTCGGTTCATTATTTATCGATTTCGTTAATATTAGTATTATTACTGTATTTACACAGTTTTTTAAATAATAAAATGTATGGTTCATAAGATAATAAATTGCTAAATTGTAAATTTTTATTTGTTTTATAAAAAAATAATATAATTTATGAGAGTTAATTTATTTTTGACTTGTGAACTTTTTTTAATTCTTTTTCAAATTTTATTTTTTTATTTGTTATAACTGTTAATATTCTTTTTAGAAAAAAATAAAAGTGATTTAAATAATTTGTCATTTTTCTCCCAAAAAAATATAAAAAGATATGCGGTAAATAGCAGGTTAAATTAAATAATAATAAAATTTGCAAAAAAAATTTAATTGGAGTATAATAAACATATGTAACAAAGTTTTTTAAATCTTTACTCAAAGTTGAGGGAAAGGAGGGAAATCAATGAAAAATAAAATTTTTAAGTTTTTAGGCTTCCTATTTCTTATGATGGTTGTCGTGAATCTGATTTTGTCAGTTATTTCGACATTCTTACCAGTAAAATTTGAGTCACCAAGTTCAGTTGTAGAAGCTCCGCATTATTTTAATTTTGTTCTGGGCGGACTTAAGTTCTCGCTTAGTCAAACTGTAATTAATACGTGGGTGCTTATGCTTATAATTATGTTTATTGTAGGGGCTGGAACAAAAAAAGCAAGTGTTGAAAATCCAAGTAAAATGCAAATTGTGATGGAAGAGTACTATCACTTTATTGAAAACACTTTTTTAACTACATTTGGAAAGCATAAAAAAACTTATGTTCCGTTTTTCTCGGCATTATTTGCGTTTATAATGTTTTTCAAACTTAAGTACATTTTTTTATTTCCATATATTATGATGGTAGTTAATGAAGATGGAGTTAAAATGGTAAAACCGTTTTTTAGAACGCCGACAGCAGATCCAAATACTACAATTGGATTATCGCTTGTAGTAATTGTACTTTTTCTGGCGGTATCTATAAAGCAAAAGGGATTAAGGGGATATATAAAATCACTATTTGAACCAATGTGGTTTATGTTTCCGCTAAATATTGTGGATATTTTTTCAAAAGTTTTAAATACTTCAATGCGGTTATTTGGAAATATGCTTGCGGGACTTGTAATTGTAGGGCTTTTATATAGCCTTGTTGGCAGAGGTCTGCTTCAATCATTGACACATGATATGTTGAAGGGAAGTTTCTCCTTTTCAGTTGGATGGCCGATGATTATACAGCTTTATTTGGATCTATTCATTGGTATTGTTCAAGCATTTGTGTTTACGATACTTTCATCAGTTTACATAAGTGAAGCATTGGGTGAAGAGGAATAAAATAAAAACTGCAGTCCTGAAATTCTTTTATATGTTCAAAGTTAGTATTTTGTATAAATAAGAGTATTGTAGGACAAGATTAACTTTATTAAACAAAAAATAAAAATAAAAAATTAGGAGGATTAAAAATGGCAGGAGTAGAATTAATTAAGGCAGCAGCTTTATTAGGAGCGGGAATTGCAGCAATAGGAGGTGTTGGAGCAGGATTAGGACAAGGGATTGCAACTGGTTATGCAGTAGAAGCAGTTTCAAGACAGCCTGAAGCTAAGCAAGACATTATGCAAACATTGATTACAGGGCTTGCGATTACAGAATCATCAGCAATTTATGCATTAGTAATAGCATTCCTATTAATTTTCTTAAAAGGATAAGACTTAAAAATAAAAAAATAATATTTGGTATTTTTAGAATTTGAATCAAAGTTAGATTTAAAGGAATAAAAAGAATTCTAAAAAAAGTGAAGAGTTATAAAAAAAGAAAATAGGATTAATATGTAAAATCAGGTTAATTTCTCAAAGTTAAGGAGTAAATATGGGAGGAAAAATTAATAAACATCGACTTTACGATGGCTATTGAAATAATAAACTTTATAGTATTAGTCTATTTTTTTTCACGAACTTTTTCAAAAAAAATTGGTAAAGTCCTAGAAGATAGAAAAAAACTGGCTTTATCTGAAATGGAAATTGTTGAAAATGAAAAAGAAAAACTGGAAGATCAAAAAAAATCAATTGAAAAATTGAAAAAGGAATCTAAAAGACGTGCTAATGATATTTTGATAAAAGCTGAAAGACAGGCTGATGACAGAAAAGATCAAATTATATCGCTAGCTATGAGTAATCGTGAAAGAATGATGATGAAGGCGGAAGCTGATATTGAAAAAATGCGTCAAAATGCTAAATTTGAACTTCAAAAGGAAGTTGGAGAAATGGCAGTTGAACTTGCTGAAAAAATTATCAAGGAAAACATTGACGAAAAGCAGGATAAAACTATAAACAAGTTTATTAATGAGATAGGAGATTAAAATGGCTAATGATGAGATTGCAAAAAGATATGCATCAGCAATTTACAATATAGCAAAATCTTCTGACAGTATAAATGAAGTTAGGGAAGTATTGAATATTCTTAAGGAAAATTACGCGGAGGAAGAGGAGTTCAGGAAAATTTTGGAAGATCCTCTTAAAAAGTTTCCAGAAAAGGAGAAATTTTTGGAAAAATCCTTTAGTCACGTATCTAGCGAAGCACTTGGAATAGTAAAATACATTGTAAGAAAAGCAGCGGTTATCGTTGATTGGCGATATAAAGGAATATTTTTTGAAACTTTATTATGAGGAAAATAATAAACTTCCAATAACTGCTATATTTGCAAAGGAGCTATCGGAAAAACAAAGGGATCTGTTAGTACAGAAACTTGAAAAAAAATATGGTAAAAAAGTCGTTCTTGACCTTAAAGTTGACAAGGGAATTATCGGTGGAGGAATTTTAAGAATCGGTAATGAGGTTATTGACGGTTCAATAAAAAAAATCAAATTGATGAAATAAAGAAAAATTTTTAGAAATGGAGGTGCTTTTCTTTGAGAATCAAGCCAGAGGAAATAAGTAAAATAATCCGAAGCGAAATCGAAAATTACAAAAGTTCACTGGATATTTCCAATACTGGAACGGTTTTTGGAAGTGGGAGATGGAATTGCCAGAATTTACGGATTAAGTGACGCTATGGCAGGAGAGCTTTTAGAGTTTGAAAATGGAACTATCGGAATGGCACTAAACTTGGAAGAAAGTAACATCGGAGCAGTAATTTTTGGGAAAACACAAGGAATAAAAGAAGGAAGCATAGTAAAAGGATTGGGAAAAGTAGCTGAAGTTCCAGCTGGAAATGAGCTGCTTGGAAGAGTTGTTGATGCGCTTGGAAATCCTATTGATGGAAAAGGTTCAATAACTGCTGACAAATATATGCCAATCGAAAGACAAGCATCAGGAATTATCGCAAGAAAACCTGTTACACAGCCTATGCAAACTGGAATTAAGGCAATAGATGGAATGTTCCCAATAGGAAAAGGACAAAGGGAATTAATAATCGGAGATAGACAAACTGGTAAAACAGCAATTGCAATTGATGCAATTATAAATCAAAAAAATAACGATGTTTTGTGTATTTATGTGGCAATTGGGCAAAAGAGATCGACTGTTGCGCAAATTTATAAAAAATTGGAGGAAGCAGGTGCATTGGAATATACAACTATTGTTGCGGCAACTGCTTCAGAATCAGCGCCACTTCAATATTTAGCACCATATTCAGGGGTTGCTATGGGTGAATATTTTATGGATCAGGGAAAAGATGTATTGATAGTTTATGATGACTTATCAAAGCATGCCGTTTCATATCGTGAAATGTCATTATTATTGAAACGTCCACCAGGAAGGGAAGCATATCCAGGAGACGTATTCTATCTTCACTCAAGACTTCTTGAAAGAGCGGCAAAATTAAGTGATAAATTAGGTGGAGGTTCGATTACAGCGCTTCCAATTGTAGAAACACAGGCTGGAGATATTTCAGCATATATTCCAACAAATGTTATTTCAATAACAGATGGACAAATATTCTTGGAAACAGATCTGTTTAATTCTGGATTTAGACCAGCGATAAATGCAGGAGTTTCAGTATCACGGGTTGGAGGAGCAGCACAAGTTAAGGCTATGAAAGCAAGTTGCTTCAAAAAGTAAAACTGGAACTTGCGCAATACAATGAATTGCTGGCATTTACACAATTTGGATCAGATCTGGATAAGGCTACTAGAGATCAGCTAACCGTGGATCTAAGATTATGGAAGTATTAAAGCAGCCGCAATATAGTCCATACAGAGTTGAAGAACAGGTAATTTCATTTTACTGTGTAACAAATGGATATTTTGACGATGTTCCAAATGAAAAAAATTGAGAACATTTGAAAAGGATTTAATTGAAGCAATTAGAAATGATTCAAATATTTTTAAGTGAAATTTTAGAGAAAAAAATCATTAGATGATAACTTGAAGAATGAACTTGATGAATTTATAATTAATTATAAAAAAAGAATATGTCTGGTAAAGCAGGTGAAAATATATGGCAGCAAATATGAAGGAAATAAAGGAACGTATTGACAGCGTAAAAAATACCAGTCAAATTACAAATGCGATGAATATTGTATCTTCTACTAAATTTAAAAGATTTCAAGTTCTTACTTTAAAATCAAGAAATTATGCACGTGCTGTAAATGAAGCCTTTGATAATCTAGTTGCAAGCCTTACAGGAAATAAATTTGTAATTTTTGATGGAAAAACTGAAGTTAAAAGGGTTGGAATTATTGTGATGACATCGGATAGAGGACTTTGCGGAAGTTTTAACTCAAATACTTTTAGAAGGCTTGAAAGCATGAAGAAGGAATTCCAAAAGGAAGGCAAGGATGTTTCAGTTATAACAATTGGAAGAAAGGCTAAAGAATATTGTAAAAAAATCAGGGATATTAACGTGGATAGCGAATATACGCAGATGATTCCTGAGACAATGTTTGAAACTGGGAAAAAAATTAGTGAAGATGTTGTGCAGTTTTACTTAAATGATTTTTATGATGAAGTTTATATGATTTATTCAAAATTTGTATCGGCAGTTGAGTATAATATTCAAGTGGAAAAATTGCTTCCAATTGAGAAAAAGGAAGGATTGCCGACAAAGGAATATGTATTTGAGCCATCAGAGGAAGAAGTATTAAATTCATTTGTGCCACAAGTGCTGAATATAAAACTGTATCAATCGTTGCTTGAAAATTCGGCAAGTGAACATTCGGCCAGAATGTCAGCGATGAAGCAGGCTAATGACAATGCTTCTGAAATGATAAGAAACTTGGAAGTACAGTATAATCGTGAAAGACAAGGAAAAATAACACAGGAACTGACAGAAATAATAAGTGGTTCATTAGGTGTACAGTAATTTAAATTAATAGAGCAGAATTTTAAGAAGGAGGTTAGACTTAACCTATGAATAAAGGTAAATTAGTTCAAGTAATTGGACCGGTTATTGACGTAAAATTTGAAAAGCAGTTGCCGGATATTTACAATGCGCTTGAAGTATATAATGAAAATGGTGAAAAACTAGTAGCTGAAGTTCATGCACACAATGGAAATAATGTTGTAAGAGCAGTTGCAATGTCTGGAACTGAGGGATTAAGACGTGGACTTGAAGTTATAGATACTGGTAAGCCAATTCAAGTTCCCGTTGGAAGATCTACACTGGGAAGAATTTTCAATGTGCTAGGAGAAACAGTTGATGATGGGGAAAAACTTGATACAGATGTTTTAAGGGAATCTATCCATAAGGATGCTCCATCATTTGAACAGCAAGGTACTGATTCAGAAATATTGGAAACAGGAATAAAAGTAGTTGACTTATTGGCTCCTTACCTAAAAGGTGGAAAAATTGGACTGTTTGGAGGAGCAGGAGTTGGAAAGACAGTATTAATTCAAGAATTAATTAACAATATTGCAAAAGGGCATGGAGGGCTTTCTGTATTTGCAGGAGTTGGAGAACGTACACGTGAAGGACGTGATTTGTATAATGAAATGACTGAAAGTGGAGTTATCGACAAAACAGCGTTGGTGTATGGACAAATGAACGAACCGCCTGGTGCAAGATTAAGAGTTGGACTTACAGCGCTTACAATGGCAGAATATTTTAGAGATAAGGAAGGACAAAATGTGCTTTTATTTATTGACAATATATTCAGATTTACTCAAGCAGGTTCAGAAGTATCTGCACTACTTGGAAGAATGCCGTCAGCCGTAGGATACCAGCCAAACTTGGCAACTGAAATGGGAGCATTGCAGGAAAGAATTACATCTACAAGTACAGGTTCAATTACATCAGTGCAAGCTGTATACGTACCGGCAGATGACTTGACAGATCCGGCTCCAGCAACAACATTTGCCCATTTGGATGCAACTACAGTATTATCAAGACAAATTGCATCGCTTGGAATTTATCCGGCAGTTGACCCGCTTGATTCAACATCAAGAATATTAGAGCCAGAAATTGTTGGAAATGAACATTATAAAATTGCAAGGGAAACTCAGAAAGTGTTGCAAAGATATAAGGAATTGCAAGATATTATAGCAATTTTGGGAATGGATGAACTGGATGAAAGTGATAAATTGACAGTAAACCGTGCTAGAAAAATCCAAAGATTCTTCTCGCAACCATTCTCTGTAGCAGAACAGTTTACAGGAATGAAAGGAAAATATGTTCCATTAAGGGAAACAATACGTGGATTTAAGGAAATTTTAGATGGACTTCACGATGACTTGCCTGAACAAGCATTCCTATATGTTGGAACAATTGACGATGCAGTTGCAAAAGCAAGAGAATTAATGAGTGAATAATTAATTTTAAAGATTATATTAAAGGAAGCAGGGATTTAACATTCCCTGTTTTCCCATAAATTTTTTTAAATTTTTAAAAATCACTTTTAAATGGAAGGAGGCTTTATGGCAGCAGAATTTATTTTGGAAGCAGTAACTCCAGAAAGACTCGTTTTTGAAAAGCCTGTCGAATTTGTAAAATTACGTACAGAAAGTGGAGATATTGGAATACTTGCAAAGCATATTAATTACATAACAGCTATTGGTGCAGGAGAGATGCTTGTACGTGAAAAAGGACAAGGAAGATGTGACATATTATCTGGAAGGTGGATTTTTTTAGAAGTTAGACAGGATAAAGTTGTTATTTTGGGAGTAAATATAGTTGAAACAACTAAGGCAGAAGCTGAAAGAATGGCAAGACAAGTTGCTATTGAAAAGGCAAAAAATCAAAAGTTAAAAGAAGATCGAGATATTTTAGGAACAAAAAAACGTATTCAGAGTAATTTGAGCAAAAAGTAAATTTTAAAAAATGTGTTAAAATAGTTTCAAAAAAATCAAGTAAATTAAAATAAAAAAATATTTGAATTTCTCTTTTACTTTATGATAAAAATATAAACAAAGAAATAAAGTTCTTTTTATGAAGTAGTATTTTGGTTTAAAAAAATTTTTTTAAACAAGGAATAGTAAAGAGATTCTTTAGAAAAAAAGCTAATAATAACAATTTTGTTAGATTTAGCAGTGGTATCCAGTATACCATTTATTAAGATTTAATTTTAATAATAAACTTAAAAAAATATAAATTCTTATTTTTTTAAGAACTGTTATAAATATTATAAATAAAAAAATTAAATAAATAATTAATGTAAAGGTGGAATGGGAATGGAGCAAGCAAGAAAAAAATAGAAAAAAAGAACACATTATAGAAATTACATAAATGAAAAAAATTAGTTGGAAATAAAAAGAAAAAGCTTTTAAAAAAAGTTGAAGAAATAGTTTCTTTTTGAAGTTATTGAAAGAGAAATTATTGAGAGAATTTTAGTAAAATATTTTTTTAATAAAAAAAGAAGCAGAACGTTTTATAGAAATTTCATAAATAGAAAATTAGTTGGAAATTTTGGGAAAAAAATATAAGAGAATGTTTAAATCTTTGAATTTTTGACTTTGAAAAATATTTCACCAGATCAAATAAAGACGTAGATATGTAGAAACTGAAATTAACCGTTCAAAAATTTGCAAAAAGGTGTTGAATATGATGGAAACTCAAACCATGAGGATATTTACTTCGATAAAAGCTCCATTGCCAGCAGCATATTTTTGTTGATGAAATCGTGCTAATGCCAAAAAAATCCTACAACATTGTTTATGTATTGGGAAATTCGTGATGATACGTATGAAAGATTATCATCAAATAATGGAGTCATTGACAATGTAGTTATAAAACTTTTCAAGGATGGACAAGAATACAGAAAAATTATAAGACATGAAAGAATAGGTTCACACTATATTACTGGCATTGATGTAAATCAAGATTATGAAGTATTTATCGGATATGAAGATCAGTACGGAAACTTTTCTGAAGTAGCTCATTCGGTACAAAGCTATAACACCAAATGACAAAGTTTCAGATAATTTTGACTTAGTATGGGGAACTGTAAGATTAGATGAAAATACAAATCAATTAATAAAATATATAAATACACCAGTTTCTACTCCAGAAGGAAGAGAACTTTTAGGAATACCTGAAGGTTCTTATGTTTCAGAAGAAAATGATGAATTTATAATTGAAGTTATAGAAAGATTGACAAAAGTTGGAGCTTCAGAATCATTAATTGAAAGAAGAGTAGTAAAAGGAAAACTTCCAGGTCTTAGACTTGATATGAGTGGAGCAAGAAGTAGTTAAAATATTCTTAAAATAAATTAAAATGAAAAGGAAGGGAATGAAATGGCTATTTTAAACATGTTGCACGCTTGCTTACGTGTAGAAAATTTGGAAGCGTCTATTGAATTTTATGAAAAGGCATTTGGATTTAAAGAAGATCGACGTATGGATTATCCAGAGCATAAGTTTACTATTGTTTATTTGGCTCTTCCAGGTGAACATTTTGAAATTGAGCTGACTTACAATTACGGTCACGGACCATATACGATTGGTGATGGTTTTTCACATCTTGCAATTGCTTCAGATGATTTGGAAGGTGACAATGCAAAACATAAGGCACTTGGATATGAAACAACTGATATTAAAGGGCTTGCCTGGAAAGCCAGGACATTATTATTTTTGTGACAGATCCAGATGGTTACCGTATGGAAGTAATTCGTGCAAAAATAAAAAAATGTTAAGAGCAGTTAAATAGAAATTTTTGATAAAAATAATATAAAAGAGACCGAGATTTTCGGTCTTTTATAATAATGGTAAAAAATTGAGTTTAAAATTATAAGGAGGTTGTTAAATGAAAATAGTAGTTTATGGTGCTGGAGTTATGGCACAATATGTGAAGGAATCTGTAATAAATTCTGGAAATGAATTTGTTGGATTTGTTGACCCGCTTGGAAATGGAGATTTTAAAAATTTGAAGGAAAATAATGTGGATTTTGATGCAATTATAGACTTTTCACACTTTAGCCTTTTGGAAGATGTGCTGGAAGCGGGAATTAATAAAAAAGTTCCAGTGTTAATCGCTACAACTGGACATTCTGAAGCTCAAATAAAGGAAATTGAAGAAGCTTCAAAAAAAATACCGATAATTAAGGCTACAAATACTTCGGTTGGAGTAAATATTGTCAATGAAATTGTAGCTTTTGCAACAAAATTATTAAAAGATTTTGATATTGAAATAGTTGAAAAGCATCATAACAGAAAAATTGATGCTCCAAGCGGTACGGCAGACACTTTGCTGGAAATTGTGAAAGAAAACTTGGATAATAATGGAAAAGATTACAGAACAGTTTATGGAAGAGAAGGACATAGTAAACGTGCTGAAAAGGAAATAGGAGTTCATGCTATCCGTGGTGGAAATATCGTGGGAGAACACACTGTGATTTATGCTAAAAATGATGAAATAATTGAGATAAAACATGAAGCATTGTCAAGAAAAATGTTCTCAGATGGTGCAGTTAGGGCTGTGGAATTTCTTTTTGGGAAGAAAGCAGGGCTTTATACTATGAAGGATGTATTGGGATTATAGGAAAAATTATTTTGAATAATTCAAAGAATTAATATTAAGGAAATTTTAGTATACAATAAAATTTAGTGTTTTTAACAAAAAGATAGCAAGAAGTCGTAGGCTTTTCTACAAGTGGGAGATGAATTGCTTTTTTTGTAAAAATTGAAAAAAAGGATACATCCATGATACAATTTTTGTATGAAATATCGAAGAAAAGTTATAAATAATAAAAATTTCTAAAGAAATAATTAAAAAAATAGTATTCAAAAATCCAAAAGTAGGTGTAATTTTATGAAATATAATTTAGCATTCAGATATAGAATTTATCCAAATAAAGAGCAGGAATTATTGATAAATAAGACTTTTTGGATGTGTTCGTTTTGTTTACAATACAATTTTGTATATTGCTAATAAAATTTATGAAGAAACTGGAAAAAAATAAAAATAATTACACCTGCCAGTTTGAAAAGTGAAAAATCAATTTTTTAAAAGAAGTAGACAGTTTGGCACTTTCAAATGCTCAATTGAATGTAAGACGATCGTTTACGAATTTCTTTTCAAAAAGAGCGAAGTTTCCAAAGGTTCAAATCTAAAAAGAATAATATTAAAAGTTACACGACAAATTGTGTGAATAATTCAATACGAATTGAGGAAAACAAATATTTAGTTTTGCCAAAATTGAAAAAAAGTTAAAATTAAAATATCATAGAGAAATACCAAAGGATTATAAAGATAAAGTCAGTAACATTGACAAACAGTAATGGAAATTACTATGTTTCTGTTTTGACAGAATTTGAAAAAGAAATTCAAAAAAATCCAAGTAATGATAAAGTAATTGGACTTGATTTTTTTCAATGTCTGAATTATTTATCAGTTCTGAAAACCAAAGGGCTGATTATCCAAAATATTTTAGGATGTTGGAAGAAGAATTGAAAAAATTACAGAAATCATTATCGAGAAAAGTGAAGTTTTCTAAAAATTGGTATAAGCAAAAAGCGAAAATATCAAAATTGCATGAGTATATTAAAAATTGTCGAAGAGATTTTTGCATAAATTATCAAAAAAATTGTCTGAAGACATAATGCTGTGGTTGTTGAGGATTTGAATATGAAAGGGATGAGCCAGGCATTAAATTTTGGAAAAAGTGTAGGAGATAATGGATGGGGAATGTTTTTGAGGATGCTTGAGTATAAACTGATGTTTTTAGGGAAACAATTTTTGAAGATAGATAAGTGGTTTCCATCATCGAAAACTTGCAGTAAATGTGGAAATATTAAAGAGGAACTGAAATTATCAGAAAGAAGTTATAAATGTGAGTGCTGTGGGATTGAAATTGATAGAGATTACAATGCGGCACTGAATATAAAAAACATTGGAAAAATTGATGTTGGAATATTAGGAAAATAAAAAAAACAGGACAGGGACTGCCCGAAGAGCTTGGTAAATATATTTGGCTAACAGAAGCAGATACTTCCCAAGAAGCTCCCGCTTCTAAAAGCGGGAGTAGTTCACTAATCTAAATATAAGAAAAAAATGGAAAAATCAGAGAAAGTGTGCTATACTATACGTAATAAAATCGCTTTAAAACCGAACTTACAAAGTTATAACTATTTTTAAGGAAGATTCCGATATTATTTAATTTTATCAGTTTGATGTTAAAGAGATTCGAATATATAAAATTAGGAGGAAACTTATTATGAAAAAAAGTATTTTTTTGCATTATTTGCAATTTCTATGACAATGTTTGCGGCTGGAGAAAGTAAGAAAGTTCACGAAGTAACAGCAAAACTTCAAAAGGATTCTTATTGCAATGTTCCGAAGGAAGATGGTGAATTTAAAAAGGTAGACGGCAAGGATTATTCTAGAATGGATGTAAATTTTGAAAAATGTGTGTTTGATGGAGAAACTTATGAAAATGTAAAAGTTGGAGTGATAGTTAAGGATATTGAAAAAGCTAAAAACTATTTGAAAAAAATATAAATACATGCATTTGAAGGCAGGTAGAAATTTAGTCTACAACTCAAGTGATAATAGCTATTATTATACTGGTTCTTGGGCTTTTAACAATGATAAGGCATATCCAACAGTATTTAACGGAAAATAGTAAAAAGGTTTTAAGTACGCATTGAAAGTATGCAACTAAAACAAATAAGAAAAGGAGAGGAATGTATGATTAGAAAAGTATCATTGTTAATGTTGTCGTTTCTAATGGTGATGATGGCAGGTGTGATATCATACAGCAGGGAATATAAGATGAAAAGTAAAAAAATTATGACTGAAAAGGGTGATATAAATATTAATTTATTACCTGAAAAAAATCGCCTGTAACTGTGGCAAATTTTGTAAATTTGGCTAAAAAGGGATATTATGATGGATTAAAATTTCATAGAGTAATTGACAACTTTATGGCTCAAGGTGGAGATCCTACGGGAACTGGTGCTGGAGGACCTGGATACCAATTTGAAGATGAAGTTAATAATGGACTGAACTTTTTTTCAAAGGCTGGGAAATTAGCTATGGCAAATGCAGGACCTGGAACAAATGGAAGTCAAGTTTTTTATTACAACTGTTCCAACAGAATGGCTAAATGGCAATCATACAATTTTTTTGGAGAAGTTGTGTCAGATGATGATTTAAAAGTTGTAAAAAAATTGTCTAATGGAGATGTAATGAAAAAAAGTTGTAGTTGAAGGAGATGTTGACGCATTTTTAAAAAAACACAAAAAAATAGAGTTGACAGTTGGAATAAAACATTGAAACAAAAATTTTTCCAAACAAATTTTAATTGGATAAATCTTAAATTAGAAAGGACAAAAAAATATGGCAAAAAGAAAAAGTAGTTTTAGCATATTCAGGTGGACTTGATACATCAATTATCATTCCTTGGCTAAAAGAACATTACGACTTAGATGTAATCGCATGTTGCGTTGATGTGGGACAAGATGATGATATGGAGGAAGTAAAGGTAAAAGCTATTGAATCAGGTGCTTCAAAAGTTTATGTGGAGGATATGAAAGAAGAATTTGTAAGAGATTATGCATTCCGTGCATTAAGAGCAGGAGCAGTTTATGAAAACAAATATCTTTTGGGAACTTCAGTTGCAAGACCTTTGATTTCTAAGGCATTGGTAGATGTGGCTCATAAGGAAGGGGCGGCATATATTTGCCATGGATGTACTGGAAAAGGGAATGACCAAGTTAGATTTGAAACAGGTGTATTTTCATTGGATCCGACATTAAAAATAATTGCACCTTGGAGAATTTGGGATATTTCTTCAAGAGAAGATGCGATTGACTATGCACAAAAAAAGGGTATAAAAGTAAGTGCAACAAAAGAAAAAATTTATTCGAGAGATCAAAATTTATGGCATATTTCGCATGAAGGTGGAGATATTGAAAATCTTGAAAATGAACATAAGGAAGATATTGTATACATGATGACAACTCCGCCTGAAAAAGCTCCAGATAAGCCAACTTATGTGGATATTACATTTGAACAAGGATGGCCTGTAAAAGTAGATGGTGAAGCTCTAGAGCCTGTGGAATTATTGAGAAGATTAAATAAAGTCGCTGGAGAAAATGGTGTTGGAGTAATTGACATTGTGGAAAACAGACTAGTTGGAATGAAATCAAGAGGAATTTATGAAACTCCAGGTGGAACATTGCTAATGGAAGCATTAAAGGAACTGGAAACTTTGATTCTTGATAAAGATACTTTTGAATTTAAAAAATTAGTATCACAAAAATATGCAAGTATCGCATATTCAGGACAATGGTTTACACCGCTTAGAGAAGGGCTTGATGCATTTGTAGATGAAACTTCTAAAAATGTGACTGGTACAATAAAATTAAAATTGTATAAAGGAAGCATAAAAATCGCTGGAAGATTTACTGATTTTGCATTGTATGATGAAGAAATTTCTTCATTTGGTGCAAGTGAACTATACAGCCATAAGGATGCAGAAGGATTTATTAAATTATTCTCACTTCCAAATAGAATCAGATCTTACAAAAAAACATAAATAAATTTTTAGTTAAAAATTCCTGGAATTAAAAAAAATTCTGGGGATTTTTTTGTATTTTTTTCAATGTAGTTTAATACTATTTACACTTAAATAGTAAAAGCTCTAACGGAAACTAGTATAAATTTAAAAATTATAACTTTTAAATTTTTGCTATAACTAAAATTTATTGCAAACAAAAAAACTAAAAAAATATAGTTTAAAAAAATTTACAAAATGGATTTTTTTGTAGTACAATATAAGAGAATTGATAATACAAATGTAAGTGATATTATAGTAAAATTGCTTTTAAAACTGAACTCAAAAAGTTATAACTATTTTATTCAAATCCTAAGTTCATGTGATTTTTTTAATAGTTCGATTTTTAAATAGAGTTGAGTATATTTTTTATTTAAATAGCAGAGTTGCTTTTAAAAAAAAATATAAAAAAATAAAAAAAGTTTTTGCAAATTAAATAATAACGAAATTTATGTAATCAGAAATTAAAAATTTTTGTTGTGAAATTGAATAAGAATAGGAAACATAAAATTGAAAAAGAGTGTGTTAATAGGATTTTTATAAACTTTTAAAAAAATAATAAAAAAATATTCTAAATTGGGAGGATTTATGAGAATAAAAAGATTTGTTTGAGAAAAAAAGGAGCATCTGATTTCCTTTGAGATTTTTTTCCGCTAAATAAAAAAATTTTTCTGAAGAGAAATTAAAGGATGTAACGGCTGAATTAGTGCAATATAAGCCTGATTTTTATCAGTGTTACTTATGGAGCGGGCGGAAAAGACTAAAGGCGGGACTATTGAGATGGCTTCGCATATTAAAAAAATAATTTGAAAAACGGAAGTGCTGGCTCATTTGACTTGTGTTGGAAGTAAAAAAAGTGAAATTAATGATTATTTGCAGGAGGCTAAAAAAATGCAACATCAAAAAAATATTTTAGCACTTCGTGGAGATGTTCCATAAGGAGAGACAGAAGATATTTATAATAGAGGGGATTATAAAGTATGCTTCAGAGTTAATTAGCGACTTGAGAAAAAAATAGTGAATTTAATGATTTATCAATCGGCGGTGCATTTTATCCCTGAAACTCACTATGAAAAATAATGATTTAGTTGACTTGTTTCACTTAAAGAATAAAGTTGAAGCTGGTACTGACTTTTTGGCTTCACAAATGTTCTTTGACAATGATGTTTTTATAAAATTTAAGGAACAGGCTGAAAAATTAGATATAAAAGTTCCACTAATTGCAGGAATTATGCCAGTTACAAATGCAAAACAGATAAAAAGAATTATAGAATTGTCAAAATGCTCTGTGCCTGAAAAACTGGATAAATTACTGGAAAAATATGGAGATAATCCAGAATCTATGAAAAAAGCGGGAATAATGTATGCAAGTGAGCAGATTATAGAATTACTGGCTTATGGAATTAGAGGAATTCATATTTATACGATGAATAAGCCTGAAATTGCTAAGGAAATTATGAAAAATATTGAATTTGCAAGATAATTTAATAAAAAAAATACAAAATAGGAGGTAGCATAATGTCTATAAAAAAAGTTTTAACAATTGCAGGATCTGATACGAGTGGAGGAGCTGGAATACAGGCGGATTTAAAGACTTTTCAGGAAAGAGGAGTTTATGGGATGAGCGCCCTTACGGTTATTGTTACCATGGATCCACGAAATAGATGGGCACATAAGGTTTTCCCAGTTGAAATGAATGTTATTAAAGAGCAAATTGATACTGTTATAAATGGAATTGGAGTGGATGCATTAAAAACTGGAATGCTTCCAACAGTGGAAATTATTGAATATGTGGGATCTGTTTTAAAGGATTTGAAAAATCCGATTGTTATTGATCCTGTCATGGTTTGTAAAGTAACTAGTGGATCGACTGAAAATCTTTTTCCAGAAAATGTAGAGGCAATGAAAAAATGTTTGTTGCCTTATGCAACTGTTGTTACTCCAAATCTATTTGAAGCAGCGCAGTTAGCTGGAATGGAAAAAATAGATACAGTTGAAGAAGCAAAGGAAGCGGCTAAGAAAATATGTGACTTAGGTGCAAAAAATGTTGTAATTAAAGGAAGAAAGTTTTTTGCAGGAGATAAATCTGTAGATATTTTATATGATGGAAAGGATTTTGAATTTTTTGAATCTGAAAAAATAGATACAGAATGGAATCATGGGGCAGGATGCACATTCTCAGCTTCAGTAACTGCAGAAATCGCCAAAGGGGCGACAGTATCTCAGGCTGTTGCTACAACTAAAAAAATTAATAGCAGAAGCCTTTGAAGCAATCCTTTAAATTAAATGATTATACTGGACCGTTGAACCATAAGGCATTTGCACTAAAATAATATTTTTGAAGTATGAAAAAAACTAAAGGATAAAAATAATTTGGAGAAAATTTATTGTAATTAGATTTTACAGTTAATTTTTCTCTTTTTTTATTTTAAAATTTTTTTAAATATGTTTTTTTGTAGGAACTTTATTTTTTTGATAATTTTTTTCAAAATATAGTATAATGTAAAAAGTAAATCAAATATTGAATAAAATTAGAAATAATATAATTTTTTTATGAAATAAAAAAACAAAAAAATCATAAAAGTAAAGACTATGAAAAATTAATCAACGTTAGTATTTATTGCAGTAGAAAATTAAGAACTTTTATTGGAAAATAATAGAATACTGTGTTAATTGGAGTTTTAGATTTTTACAAATGATTATATTGATAAAAATTGATAAGGAGGGAGAATGATTTATTTAGATAACTCTGCTAGCACAAAGCCGTATAAAGAAGTTATAGATGTGCTAGTTCAGACAATGGAGGAAAATTATGCGAATGCTGATGCGATTCATGATTTTTCTCATAAAATTCTTTTGAAAATAAAAAAGGCTAGAAAAATTGTGGCTGATTATCTAAAAGTGGAGGCTGACAGAATTTATTTTACAGCAGGAGGCGGAGATGGAAATAATCTTTTGCTGCAAGGGATTATCAATGCAAATTCGCGTATAAAAAAGCATCTGATTACGACAAAGATTGAGCATCCATCTGTTTATGAAGTATTTAGGCATTATGAAAATGCTGGATTTGAAGTTGATTATCTGGATGTTGACAAGGATGGATATATAGATTTAAAGCAATTAGAAAATTTGGTTCGTGAAGACACGATTTTGGTTTCTGTGGGTGCTGTAAATAGTGAAACTGGAGCAATTCAGGATTTGGATAAGATTTCTAAGATTATTCGGAATAAAAATAAGGATACATATTTTCATACTGATTTTGTGCAAGGATTTGGGTGTACAAATATAAAATTTGATAAAATTCCTGTGGATGCGATAACGGTGAGCGGTCATAAAATTCATGCACCAAAGGGAATTGGAGCGATTTATGTAAATAAACGTGTTAAAATTGCTGATGTAGTTTTTGGTTCAAATGCAGAAAATGGGATTGTAAAAAGAACAATGCCGACAGAATTGATTCTTGCATTTGCGAAGGCTGTGGAAATTTTGTCAAAAGAGGATAAAAAAGATATGGAACATTCTCAAAATATAAAAAAAATGCTTGCTGATAAAATTTGTGAAGAAATTACGGAGATTAAACTTAATTCATCGCTTGATCCTGAAAAATCGAGTCCAAAGGTTTTGAATGTTTCTTTTAAGGGGACAAAAGGTGAAGTGCTGACACATTTTTTAGGGATGTATCAGATTTATGTTTCTACAGGTTCGGCTTGCTCTTCTAAAAAAGGGAATAGCAGAATACTGGAAGCTATGGGTCTTAATCAGTCGGAACTGGATGGGGCGATAAGATTTAGCTTTTCAAGTGAAAATACAGTGGAGCAAATTGATGAAGTTGTAAAAAGGCTGAAGGAAAGTGTGGCAAAGAATTAGGAAAATGAGATAGTTTTATTATAAATTTAGATAAAATATGGAAAGGAAAAAAATGAACAATTATACTGACAAAAATTTATTGAATGCAGTGGGGCTTTCTTATGGGGAGTTGTCGTTAAAGGGGAAAAATAGAGGGCAGTTTGAAAAAAAATTGCGAAATAAAATTAATAAAGTGTTGAAGGGGTTTGAATATCAATTATTTGATGATTTGTCAAAATTATATGTTTTTATAAATCCTGAGAATTTAGATGAAATAACAGATAAATTAAAAAAGGTTTTTGGAATTGTGGGGCTTAATCAGTCGGCTAAGGTTGAGAGAAACGATGAATTTATTAAGGAAAAGGTGCTGGAGTTTGCAAATTATGCTTATGAACAAGGGGCAAGGACATTTAAGATAAAAGTTAATAGAAGTAATAAGGGATTTGAGAAGAAATCTATGGATTATGCACGTGAATTGGGGGCTTATGTGCTTGTAAACAGTCCCTTTGAAAAGGTTAAGATGAAGGATCCTGATGTTATGATAAATGTTGATATTAGAAAAAATGTTTATATTTATACAGATAGAATAAAAACTTATGGTGGACTTCCACTTGGGTCAACTGGAAAAGGGCTTGTGCTTTTATCTGGAGGAATAGATAGTCCTGTTGCGTCTTTTATGATGGCAAAAAGAGGAATGCGTCTGAATTTTGTAACATTCCATAGTTTTCCATTTACAAGTCAGCAGGCTCTTGAAAAGGTGAAGGAACTGACAGATATTTTATCGCTTTATGTCGGAAAAACAAGACTTTATTCATTAAATATATTAAAAATTCAGGAAGCAATAAATACACAGACAAAAAAAGACCTGGCTACGATTTTAACAAGACGTGCTATGATGCGTCTGGCTGAGAGAATATCGAATACTATGCAATATCAGGCTTTAGTTACAGGAGAAAGCCTTGGGCAAGTTGCTTCTCAAACAATGGGAGGGCTTACTTGTACAAATGCTTCGGTAGAAAAATTGCCAGTATTTAGACCGCTTATTGGGATGGATAAAACAGAAATAATAGAAATTGCGAAGGAAATAGAGACTTATGAAAAATCTATTGAGCCGTATGAGGATTCCTGTGTAATTTTTGCTCCAAAACATCCAGTTACAAATCCTAAGTTGGAGGATGTGCTGGCTGAAGAGGCAAAAATTGAAAATTATGATGAAATTATGGATGAAATTTTTTGAAGAAAGGGAATATTTTTAATTTTTGGATAAAAAAATTATAATAAAAATTATTTTAGTTTAGATAATTGTAAAAAAATAAAAGTAATGGAAAATTAAATAAAAACAGCAATTTAAAATTTTTTTGTTAAAATTTTTTTAGAAAAAAATAAGAAAAAAAGTATGGAAAAATTGCTATATTAGGAGAAATTTGCTAATTTTTACGAATGGTTATTTAAAAAAATAATAGTGGATAAATTTATGAAAGAAAAAAAGACTTGAAAGGAAAGAAGGAAAAAAGAAGCTAGATTGAAAAAGAATTGATGAAATCAGAAGGATAATTTATTTAATTTATAGAAATTATCGGGATGGAGAAACTCAAATACTTGCTATATCCCTGACTTATTATTCGCTTCTTGCAATTTTTTTCCTGTGGTTGCCCTTGTATTGGGAATCACAAAAGGATTTGGGCTAGACAAGATATTTATACAGAAATTTTTTTGAACTGTGGCCTGGAAATAATAGCTTTTTTTAAAAAGTAATTGTGGATATAGCCCAAAGACTGCTTTTATCAACTGAAAGCAGTATATTAACTGGAGTTGGAATTGTAATTTTAATTTATTCTGCAGTAAAAGTGCTCATAATGCTTGAAAAATTCATTTAATAAAAATATGGAAAATAAATAAAAAAAGATCACTTGCAAGAAGAATAGTTGACTATGTTGCGATTATATTTTTTTAGGACCGATATTTTTTTGTTTTATTATCTGCATTAAATTCAGTTGTAGTTGAAGAAATGGTAAAAAAATTTCCAAATAATGTTATTTTTAACAAATTTATTTATTGGATTTTTTTGGGCCTGCGACTTATATTATTTTATTTAGTTATTTATTTTACATTATTCCAAATACAAATGTGAAAGTTAAGCCAGCTGTTTTTGCTGGAGTTGTTACAACTGGACTTACTTTTGGATGGAAATTGATATTTTTGCTGTTGCAATCTTCAATTACAAAATATAACATAATTTATGGAAGTCTTGCATTAATCCCAATTTTTCTAATCTGGGTTCAGTATGTATGGGTAACAATTTTGCTTGGAGCTCAAATAGCCTTTTCAATACAGACTTCAGATGAATTTTTGTATAATGAAAAAATTGAGATGCCGATAAAGATAAAAAGGGAAGCAGGAATACTGATTTTATCGCTGATTATTAAGAATTTTGTAGAAAAAAAAGAAGCCTTCACATATCAGAAATTGACTGACAGGCTTGGAATGGAAGTGTTCTTTGTAAAGGAAGTGCTTTCAGACCTTGAAAAAATGGGATTTATAAATGAAGTATTCTATGACAAGAATTCAGATAGCCAATATCAGGTTGCTTATAGTCCAGAAGCTATAACAATTAGGGAATTTATGAAAAAATTTGATACTAAAAATATTGAATATTATGAAAATATTTTTGACAATTTAAATGAAGAAGATCGAAAATTACTTGAAAAAAATACGGGAAAAAAACTGGCAATGAAAAAGATTGAAAAATCCAGAAAGTGAAAAATGAGAAAAATGAGGGTGAAGACGAATTTCAAAAAGCAGAAATCACCACTTCCAGAAGCAGAATATGCTGAAAATTTAGAACGTCCTGTAAAGCCAAGAAAATCAGAAGAATTAAAAAAATAGATTTTCAAATTTCAAAAGAGCCGAAGCAAAAGGATGAAAATATTCAAGTGAAAAAAATCGCAGGAAACAGTAAAAAGAAATAATAAATTTTGAAGATAAAGAGCAAGAAACTGAAGAAAAAAATAGAAAATCAAACTGAAGAAGAAATGGGTGAATCAGAAGATTCTGAAAACAATAGAAAAAAAAGTTAGATATGAAGATGGAACTTGGAAATTTTTTTAACAAAAAGATAGCAAGAAGTCGTAGGCTTTTTATAAGTGGGAGATGAATTGCTTTTTTTGTAAAAAAATTGAAAAAAAGGATATGCCTATGATACAATTTTTTTGTATAAAATATCGAAGAGAAATAATTAAAAAAATAATATTCAAAATCAAAAGGAGGTGTAACTTCATGAAATATAATTTAGCATTCAAATACAGAATTTATCCAAATAAAGGAGCAGGAATTATTGATAAATAAGACTTTTTGGATGTGTTCGTTTTGTTTACAATACGATTTTTGTATACTGCGAATAAAATTTATGAAGAAACTGGGAAAAAAATAAAATAATTACACCTGCCAGTTTGAAAAGTGAAAATAAATTTTTAAAAAGAAGTAGACAGTCTAGCACTTTCAAATGCTCAATTAAATGTAAGACGATCGTTTACGAACTTTTTTTCAGAAAAAGAGCGAAGTTTCCAAAGTTCAAATCTAAAAAGAATAATGTTAAAAAGTTACACGACAAATTGTGTGAATAATTCGATACGAATTGAGGAGAATAAATATTTGGTCTTGCCAAAAATTGAAAAGAATAAAATTAAAATATCATAGAGAAATACCAAAGAATTATAGAATAAAGTCGGTAACATTGACAAACAGTAATGGAAATTACTATGTTTCTGTTTTGACGGAATTTGAAAAAAAGAAATTCAAAAAAATGCCAAGTAATGATAAAGTAATTGGACTTGATTTTTTTCAATGCCTGAATTATTTTGTCAGCTCTGAAAACCAAAGGGCTGATTATCCAAGATATTTTTAGGATATTGGAGAAAAATTTGAAGAAATTACAAAAATCATTATCGAGAAAAAGTAAAATTTTTCTAAAAATTGGTATAAGCAAAAAAATCAAAAAAATATCAAAAATTACATGAGTATATTAAAAATTGTCGAAGAGATTTTTTGCATAAATTATCGAAAAAATTGTCTGAAGAATATAATGCTGTGGTTGTTGAGGATTTGAATATGAGAGGGATGAGCCAGGCATTAAATTTTGGGAAAAGTGTAGGAGATAATGGATGGGGAATGTTTTTGAGGATGGTTGAGTATAAACTGATGTTTTTAGGAAAGCAATTTTTGAAGATAGATAAGTGGTTTCCATCGTCGAAAACTTGCAGTAAATGTGGAAATATTAAAGAGGAACTGAAATTATCAGAAAGAAGTTATAAATGTGAGTGCTGTGGGATTGAAATTGATAGAGATTACAATGCGGCATTGAATATAAAAAACATTGGAAAAGCGATGTTGGAATATTAAGAAAATAAAAGAAGACAGGGTAGGAACTACCCGAAGAGCTTGGTAAATATATTTGGCTAACAAAAGCAGATACTTCCCAAGAAGCTCCCGCTTTTAAAAACGGGAGTAGTTCACTAGCAGTGTGAGTAATAAAAGAAGGAGAATAGCAAATGATGCTGATAGCAGTAGCAGTTATTATAAATATTCTTATAATGGCTGTGATAATTGTTTTTGAATAAAAAAATAATGAGAATTTGGAAAGATTAATGTTAAATCAGATTAATGAAAAATAATCGACAAAATTTTTGAAGAAAAATAAGCGAAAAATTTGATGAAATTGAAAAAAATCAATAAATTTAGGTACAAAAAAATAGTTTGCTTGAAGGGACAGGAAATATTGGTACACTTTTGGCAGAAAATAATGAAAAAATGCTTTTGAGATTTAATGAGCTTGGGCAGAATATAAATGGGACGATAAATACGAATAATCAGCTTTTGTCTAAGAATTATACGGAAAATAGCCAACTTTTGACTGATAGTATGAATAATGCCATTCAAAAGCTGTCAACGGGATTGAGTGAAAATAATACAGTGCTGACTGGAGTTATGACTGAGAATAATAACAGGCTGACAAAAAATATAAATGAATTTAAGGATGTGCTTAATCAAAATATAAATGAGAATTTTGAGAAATTAAATCAGAAGGTGGAAAATAGGCTTGATTTGATGAATACGAAAGTGGAAGAACGTTTGTCGAAGGGTTTTGAGGAAACAACAAAAACTTTTGGAAATGTTTTGGAACGGCTTAGTAAAATTGATGAGGCACAGAAAAAAATTGAAGCATTGTCAAGTAATGTCGTTTCGCTTCAAGATGTTCTTACTGATAAGAAAAGCCGTGGGATATTTGGCGAGGTTCAGCTTTATCAGATTCTGGCATCAGTTTTTGGAGAAAAAAACGACAAACTTTACCAGAAGCAATATAAACTTTCAAACGGCACAATAGTTGACTCAATTATTTTTACACCCGAACCATTGGGAAATATCGCAGTCGATTCAAAGTTTCCGCTGGAAAATTATAGAAAAATGTATAATAATGAATTGAACCAAATTGAGCGGGAAAGCGCGAGAAAAGATTTTGTAAATGACCTGAAGAAACATATAGATGCAATTTCTTCAAAATATATAATAAAAAATGAAACAAGTGAACAGGCAGTGCTATTTTTACCTGCTGAAGCAATTTTTGCTGAAATAAATGCCTATCATACTGACATAATAGAATATGCCAACAAGAAAAATGTAAGAATAGCTTCACCTACAACATTAATATCGGTATTAACCGTAATTCAAGTTATAATGACAAATATGGAACGTGATAAATATGCTAGCGTTATTCAGCAGGAACTTGAAAAATTAAATATTGAATTTGGAAGATACCAAACTCGTTGGAACAGTCTTCAAAAGGATATTGAAAAAGTTTCCAAAGATGTAAAAGACATTACAACAACTTCCAATAAAATAAGCAAACGTTTTTACAGAAATTTCAAATGTAAAATTTGATAAAAAAATCAGATAATTTATTTGAAACTGTTCAAAGTCAAATTACTGAAAATTAAATTAAGTAAAATATTTATTTTATCAAATAATAAAAAAATATAACTTGAAAAAAATTGCAGGCAGACTAAGAATAAAAAAACAATAGAGATAAATAATAACAAGATTTATAACCAGGAAGCAGAAAAAAATAACAAATCTAAAAAAATGCTGTGTTTATTGGAATTTTATAATCTTAAAAATGGTTAAATAAAAAAACAGAAAAAAAGGAGAAAAATTTAGATGTTAAAAAAATGGAATAATATTTGGAAAAATTTTATCCACTTCATATTGGACACGTTGATTTTCATACAGCAGGCAAGCGGTTTTTGTGGAAAATTTATACGTTGTTGTCTGTAGTGATGTTGACAGAGATAAAGAACTTTTTGAAGAATCAAGGATGAAAAAAAATGCCGACTGTAAAAAGATCGGCTTAGATTTGTTGAAAAAAACCTTTAAGCATCAGAAAAATATAAAAATCATACATTTGGCAGAAGATGGAATCCCATTTTTATCCAAATGGCTGGAAATTATGGAGTGAAAGAGTACAGGAGACACTTTTGAAAAAAATAATATAAAAAGTAGATGTGATTTTTTTACAAATGAAACTCAAGATGTAGAAAATTACAAAAACAATTTTTTTAACATTACCAAATTTTGAAAAGCACATTCAATAAAAAAATTTAAAAAAATCCAAATGATAGATACAAATAGAAATAATTTTCATATAAGTGCAACAGAAATAAGAAAAAAATCCTTATAAAAACTGGTTTTTTTATTCCAAAAATACGTAAGAGAATTTTTTTGTTTTGAAAGTAGCAATAATAGGTTCACAACATTCAGGAAAAAAACCAATTTAACTCATAAATTAGCAAATTATTACAACACAACTTATGTAAAAGAATATAAAAAAAGAATATGTAAAAGAAGAATTACAAAATAATGTAGATAATCTTCAATATGATGATTACAGCAATATAGCCTATGAACATAACAGAAGAATAATGGATTCTATAAAAAAATGCAGAAAAATTAAGTTTTATCGATACGGATTTTTTTATTCTTTTGCAATCCTTTTTCGATTCTTGAAACGGGAGAAAAACATCCAGTAGTGGAGGATTTTTGTAAGACATACAAATTTTTGATGTATTATTATATATAAAAAAAGATACAACTGATAAAGCTATTTTTAGATCAAGATTCTGAATATGATAAAATATTACAAAATTTATTAAAAGAAAATAATCAAAAAAATATTGAATTATTACATAAGTCAAACAAGAGTCTTACAGAAAAATTATATAAAAAGTATTCAAATAATAGATAATTATTTAGAAAAATCAAAAAAATTAAGAAATATGCTCAAACTCTTTTAATATCGAATAAAAAAATAGAATAGCGAAATGGAAATAAATATGGAAAAATTGAAAAAAATTTTTAAAAAAATCAAAAAAATTTCAA